>Ga0265338_10000002_pt1 | contig 856588 bp, 884 predicted proteins | sample 42126metaG_FD_193579 | JGI IMG/M metagenome (GOLD analysis project Ga0265338, IMG submission 193579) | Rhizosphere microbial communities from Carex aquatilis grown in University of Washington, Seatle, WA, United States - 4-21-26 metaG | ecosystem: Host-associated > Plants > Roots >... | reverse complement strand
CTTTTGCCAGGGAAAAAGTTATTGATTGTACCTGGAGAATAAGAAGTTGCTAAACTCGTGCCAGCAGCAGCGGTAATACGAGTGCTTCGAGCGTTATCCGAAATCATTGGGCGTAAAGGGTGTGTAGGCGGCTTCGTTAGTCTCGTGTCAAATCTCCCGGCTCAACCGGGAACCTGCACGGGAAACGGCGAGGCTTAGAGGACGGTAGGGGTCTCTGGAACTCATGGTGTAGCGGTGAAATGCGTTGATATCATGGGGAACACCGAAAGCGAAGGCAAGAGACTGGACCGTTCCTGACGCTGAAACACGAAAGCGTGGGTCGCGAATGGGATTAGATACCCCAGTAGTCCACGCCCTAAACGATGATCTCTCGCTTTAAGGAGTATCGACCCTCCTTGAGGCTTAGCTAACGCGTTAAGAGATCCGCCTGGGTAGTACGGCCGCAAGGTTGAAACTCAAAGGAATAGACGGGGACTTGCACAAGCGGTGGAACATGTGGTTCAATTCGACGCTAAACGAAGAACCTTACCAGGGTTAGAAATCCATTCGAAGACTGGCAGAAACGTCAGTCGCCGCAAGGCGGATGGACAGGTGCTGCATGGCTGTCGTCAGTTCGTGGTTTGAACTGTTCCCTTCAGTGGGGTAACGAACGCAACCCCTGTTGCCTGTTACAAGTGTCAGGCGAGACCGCCCAGCCCTCAATATGTGAGGGAAGGAGGTCGGACGACAGGATAGATAGTTAGGTGATTGATTCCGATCTTTTTCAGAGCCTCGTATGGTGAGGGCTGGGAGGAAGGTGGGGATGACGCCAAGTCAGCATGGCCCTCTGATACCCTGGGCTACACACGTGTTACAATCGGGAAGACAACGGGACGCAATATCGCAAGATGGAGCAAACCCTCATAAACTTCCCGCCAGTTCGGATTGGAGTCTGCAACTCGACTCCATGAAGCCGGAATCGCTAGTAATCGCGGGTCAGCTATACCGCGGTGAATACGTTCTCAAGTCTTGTACTCACCGCCCGTCAACCCAAGGGAGTCGGAGGTGCCCGAAGTCTCGCCTCGCGCGGGCCTACGGCAAATTCGATGACAGGGGGTAAGTCGTAACAAGGCACGGGTAGCGGAAGCTGCTCGTGGAATATTTCAAAGAATCAACGTTGCAGTCCATGACTGTGACTTATAGTCGATATGTCCCGCAAGGGATGTAGGTGCATCGCTCTTCGACCGCAAACGAGAGCGCTTAGCCGGGGAAGATGCCCGGCACACATGGGAGATCGCAATTGAATCTCTCATGGGCGAACGGAACAAAATACAGAGCGCGCAGCGAGCAAAAAGCCGCCCAACAGGGCGGTTTTTTGCATACTTGACTTTTATAGCGTGGTATGCTAGTATATTGACATAACGAAAGCAGTGTGGCGTCCTCAAGCGAGGCGGCTACGCAACAACCAAGAAAGGTAATGGTATGAAATCAGCACTTATTGACCTTGCCGCCCAACGTGAATCTGGTCTTCTTCCCCCACGCAAGAAAAGCTGGGTCCTGGAAGGAATCGAGTTCTCGGTCGAGCAAGCCAGTCAGTTCAGCAAGGCTGTGATTATCGGAATGGTGATAGCGTGTGCCGCCCTTGTCGTGTGCGGGGGTATCTACTATCGCTATGTGCAGCTACGCCATGATCAGTCATTGGCCGTGCACAATCCGATCGTGATGCACCCGCGCGGGTCTCTTCACGAATAGCCTTCTCGTCTTTGGCGATCCGGACACGTCCTATGCTGCTGAGCGCAAGCTCCCGCAGACGACCTCGTTCGGACCGCCACTCAATTTGGGGCATCTCTCACCGGATGCCCTTTACCTTTTTTGCGAAATAGAGGGAGGTTTGTTATTGTTCAAGCGAGACCATGGTCACGTGGCGGAATTGGTATACGCGTACGCCTCAGAAGCGTATCCCGTGAGGGTTGGGAGTTCGAATCTCCCCGTGACCACAACAGATAGGTTATAATTATCTTCATGATATCTCTCGGCCAAGAACAGCACCTCGGTCACAAGGCATTCCTTCTCCTCTGGTCCAAAAGGAGCAATGCCGCGATCGTCTTCCTCGTCATCGCCCTCGTGGTGCTCGCGCTCAAGCAGCCCATCAGCTCCATCATCTCCTACATCCCGTCATTCGGTGGATCTGTCGCGGGCACATACGTCATATTTGTTTCATTCGGCTCTCTATTCATCGCCCTTATCCTTTTCCTTATCGGCTATGTCATCGCGCATCTCACCTATAGTCACTATACTTTCACCTTCGAGGAGTATGGCCTCCGGCTCAAGCAAGGCATCTTCTCCGTGCACGAGGTTTCAATCCCATATCGCCAGATGCAGGACGTGAATGTGGAGCGCAGCCTCATGTATCGCATGATGGGCGTGAGCAGGGTGGTCATAGATTCTGCTGGCCATGAGCAGGCGGACGAGCACGCAGATACAGACATCATGCTCGAGCCCATAGACCGCGATGTGGCTGAAGATATCCGCACCATGCTGCAAGAGAAGATGGGAGTTCAGGTCGTCGAGAGCGAGAAGTCGGCTGATGCCGGCGCAGCCGCCAATCTTTGATTTCTCAGCCTTTTTCTGTTAGATTTGCCTGTACGTTCACTGCGCGCATAGCTCAGTTGGTAGAGCATTCGACTGATACTCGAAAGGTCCTAGGTTCGAATCCTAGTGCGCGCACAGACAATAGTTGACCACGAGCAAGGCGCCTTCGCGCCTTGCGTCCGAGGATTCGAAAAGTCTGAGCATATGGCGCGCAGCCCGAGCTTGTCGAGGGCGAGCACCATGCGAAGACTGTACCGGTCCCGTAGGGACCGAATCCCCCTGTGCGCGAAATCAAGAAACCTTATCCACCTTCGCCGCGACAATAAAATCATTGATAGATAGCCCGCCCACCTCATGCGTCCACAGCGTGAGCGTTACCTTGTTGTAATGGATATCGAAATCAGGATGATGACCCTCCTTTTCCGCCAATTCTCCGATCTTATTTATGAATGCCAAAGACTCCTTGAAGTCCTTGAATGAGAAGGCTCGCGACAGCTTCTTGGCGTCGGCAGATAATTTCCAGAGGGGAATGTCCTTCATCTGCGACGCAGCCTCAGCGGGCGTGAGAGGAATGCCGCCGACTTCGCACGGGACGCATTTTTGCTGGGTCAGATCCATATATTCAGTATAGCAGACGGGTAGATGCTGCCTCCATTACTGCGGTTTGCGACAACTTCTCACCTTACACTTTTCACTGTAAACTTATCCTATGAACACCAAAACATCCCCGAAGGATTTCTTCCTTCACCTCGGCGCTGTTATCGTCCTCTACGTCGTCGCCGGTGCGCTTATCAATCTCGCGTTCTCGGTCATCAACTATGCCTATCCAGACCAGTTGGCGACCTATTTCTACGCACCCTCGATGGTATGGCCCATCTCGCTCCTCATCGTCCTCATTCCCGTCCTCTATCTCCTCGAATGGTTCATCGCCCGTGACTTTGCGCTCAACCCAGAAAAGAAAGCGCTGCCGATCCGCAAGCTGCGCATCTACCTCACCATCTTCCTCGGCGCCGCGCTCATCATCGGAGATATCATCGCGCTTCTCAATACCTACCTTTCTGGCGAGATCACTGCGCGCTTCGTCTGGAAGATCCTCGCCATCCTCCTCATCGCCGGATGCGCAGGGAAGTACTACTTCTTCAGCCTGTATGAGAATTTCCGCTGGGCCAAGCTCATCCGCCGCGGCAACGCATGGTTCGGTATCATACTCGTGATCGTCGCTATCGTCTCTGGTTTTGTGATCGTCGGTTCGCCCGCCAAACAGCGAGGCCTGCGTTTCGACAGCCAGCGCGAGAGCGATCTTTCGAACATCCAAAGCCGCGTCGTCAATTACTGGCAGCAGAAGGGCGCATTGCCGGCAGCGTTGTCGGATCTGAATGACATGCTCTACGGATCGATCATTCCGACCGACCCCGATACTGCCTCAGCATATGAATACCGCACAGTGGCAGCCACATCATCAAAGGATGTCGCATTCGAGCTCTGTGCCACTTTCTCGCTTCCTTCACAAGATCTTACGGGCAGGGGAGCCTATGGCGGCGGCACAGGTGTCTCATATCCTTCCACCGTCAATATGACGTACCCGTATCCCGGTATGGGAAACGATTCATGGGACCATCAGGCTGGTCACGCATGCTTCACTCGGACGATCGATCCGCAGATGTACCCGGTATTTCCGAAGGCGGTCGCGGCCCCGGTGATGTAATTCCATTCAGAGCCCCAAGGAAGGTCTGACAGGCATGGTCAGAACCTTTTGGATAGTCGTTTTTGTAGGAATACGGCTCCTGTGCTATACTTTTCCTCTCCAATTAAACAATAATCACGCGTAATCCTACCCATGACCCTCGGAAAGAAAACCAAGATCGTCTGCACCATCGGCCCCGCCACTGAGCACGCCGTCAATCTCAAGCTCCTCACGGAGGCGGGCATGAATGTCATGCGCCTCAACTTTTCCCACGGCGATTTCGCTGAGCATCAGGCCCGCGTGGATAACATCCGCACTGTCATGAAGGAGACGGGCAAGACCGTCGCTATCCTGCAGGACCTCTGCGGCCCCAAGATCCGCATCGGCACCTTCAAGGACAAGATGATCACCCTTCACGAGGGCAAGACTTTTACGCTCACCACCGACGAGATCGAGGGAGATGAGGAGCGCGTCCATATCAATTACCCTCAGCTCCCGAAAGAGGTCAAGCCAGGCACCATCATCATGCTTCAGGACGGCACCAAGCGCCTCGAGGTGACCGCAATCAAGGGAAATGACATCATCACCAAGGTCATGATCGGCGGCAAGCTCTCCAGCAGGAAAGGCGTGAATGTCCCCGGAGCCAACTTGTCCCTCTCGGCTCTCACCGACAAGGACAAGGCCGACGTCGAGTTCGGCATCAAGAACAATGTCGACTTCGTCGCGCTCTCATTCGTGCGCCGCGCATCCGACATCCATGATCTGCGCGCCATCCTCGACAAGGCCGGCTCCAAGGCCCATATCATCGCCAAGATCGAGACTCCCGAGGCTCTCGACTGCATCGATGACATCATCGCCCTCTCAGACGGCATCATGGTCGCACGCGGCGACCTCGCTATCGAGATCCCGGCTGAGGAGGTGCCGGTGGTCCAGAAGATGCTCATCAAGAAGTGCAACCAGGCTGGAAAGCCCGTCATCACTGCCACCCAGATGCTGGAGTCTATGATCAAGAACCCTGTTCCGACCCGCGCCGAGGTCTCCGATATTGCCAATGCCATCATTGATGGCACCGACGCCATCATGCTCTCTGAAGAGACCACTCTCGGCGATTTTCCCATTGAGGCCGTGAAGGTCATGAGCCGCGTGGCCGCCCGCATCGAGTCTGAGGTCTATACCCGCGACACCATCGCCGAATACGCTGGTTCGCATGGCATCACGGATGTCGTATCGCAGTCTGCCGTCCGCGCCGCCCACAACATCGGCGCCAAGCTCATCGTGGCTCTCACCCGCTCCGGCACATCCGCCCGCATGATCGCTCGCTACCGACCGGCTGAGCGCATCCTCGCCCTCTCCGATCGCGAGGATAACGTCCACAAGCTTATGCTCACCTTCGGCTGCTATCCCATGGTCACTCCTACCTTCAAGACTGTCGAAGAGATCCTCAACTCAGTGCGCTCGATAGCGGTCAAGAATCACCTCGCCAAGAAGGGCGACAAGGTCGTCATCGTCGCCGGCATGCCGTTCGGCAAAGCGAAAGAGACCAACTTCATCCTCGTCGAGACCCTCTAATTTCTCTCCAGAAAGAGCTAGCGACATAGTCTAGGCAGACACGGATATTTTCCTGCTGGAAAATTCCTCGTGCTCGCGCCGTCGCGCTCGCAATGGTCTGCCTAAACTATGTCGCTAGCTCTTTCTTCCATGCTATACTTATAGTATGCAAACGTACGCAATACCCATGACCGCAGCTTTTCTTGACCGGACGGAGCGGGAGTACCCGCTCCTCATCCGCGATCTTCCTGCCGAAGAGAAGCCGCGCGAGAAGCTCATCGCTCAAGGCCCCGAAGCCTTGACCGTCCGTGAGCTCATGGCGGTCGTCCTTGCAACGGGCACGGTCCGGGAAGACGTGCTCGGGATGTCGGATCGCATCATTCGCGATTACGGAGAACGGAGCATCCTCGCCGAGAGGGATCCGTCCAAGCTATCGCGCGAGATGGATCTGCCTATCGTCAAAGCCTGCCAGATCGTGGCGGTAGGGGAGCTCGGCCGCCGATTTTACGATCGGGGTCAGTCAGGCTTCGCTGTCATACGCACTGCCCGCGATGTCTATGAGTATCTTGCCGATATGCGAAATTTGCCCAAGGAACACTTGCGCGGCCTGTATCTGAACGCGCATAACCGCGTTATCCGTGACGAGGTCATCTCGATCGGCACGGTAGACGCCAACATCATCCATGCCCGCGACGTATTCCGACCTGCCATCGAATGCAACGCCGCTGCCGTCATTCTCGCCCACAACCATCCATCAGGACAGCGCGAGGCATCCGCTCCAGATATCGAAGCGACGAGCCGCATCATCGAAGCAGGCAAGCTCATCGGCATCCGCCTTTTGGATCACGTCATCATCACCAAGGACGCATTCGCGAGCGTTACCGCGAATTATTAGCACGCATATGATCAGAGATTATCGGCTCGTGTCGCCTTCGCTCGAAGGCGTCCTCAGCCACAGCTCGCTCGCATACAGCGGCATCCGCCGCCCGCACGAAGTCCTCCGCATCCTCGATGGCCCTGCAGCCTCAAAGAAGGGAGCAGACAAAGAGAACGCCCAGAAGGTGCTCGAAGAGTATTTCCACGACCTTCATGGCGTATTCATGAAGAAATTGTCGCATTTCATCGTCGAGGCTGATTCCAGCCCCGAAGAATCGCTCAAGCTTCAGGCTCTACTTCAGGAGATGATAAAGATAAAGGGGCTCAAATCAAAGAAATAAGGCGCTGAAATAGGCCTACACTGAGGCGTTTAAATACAGGGAAGTCATCGCTGTTTGTATTGACAAACAGGTGTTTGTTGTGCTATAATGGCACCAGACACATTGAGATAGGGCTCTCGTGCGGCCATAGGCTGCAGAGATTTACCGCCCGATTCTTGGATGTAAACAGACGCTCAGATTGGCGTCATAACGGGTTAAAAACCCGAGGAGAATAGAGATCGATGAAAATCCAACTTATCCCTGGTCGCGCCGCGAACTTGGCGACCGTCAACTCAGTGCTGGTCAAATTCCAGGTCAACGACAAGTCGCTGATCCCTGCTGGCATCCGTCAGCAGGTCCGCAAGGATGACCATGACATGAATCGCCAGCACGCGGACGATAAATATGACTGCGGAAACACTGACCTCTCCGCAGTCGGACGCGTTCGTCCGGGCATGGTGGACACTGGGGATAATTTCATTCCCCATCTGAACAATGTCCAGCCGAACTTCTTGATTACGGCGCTCACCAACTCTGGTTTCGTCCTGGCGCAATGCCACTGGTATCCGAAACAGAACAAGGGCTACAAGAAGGGTGAGGTCTACGTCATCGTGCTCGACTACAAGAAGCAGTCGGTCTTGTCCAAGATCACCTCTGACGACGCTGGCCTCAAGGTCAATGTCTCGGAGGGCATCAAGCTCGAAGGCGAAACCCTTGCTCAGCGCCGCGAGCTCTCACGCACCACCTGGAGTCAGCTGTTCGCGTGGTCAAACCCCAACAAGGTGATCACGCTCAACTTCAGCGGCCATCTGAAGGACGTGCGTCCGCGGAATGCGCTTGTGATTCGCAAAGGCACGCTCTCCGCAGCGACCATCAACGTCGACTCGACCGTCACTGAGGAAGACGAAGTCGAAAAGGAAGAACAACCTGTTGCGGCTTGACCGTAACTTTATCCTCAACAAATCTAGCCGGTCTCTGTACAAGAGACCGGCTAAAACTTTTTATGCTGGATACTATACAGATGCCTATTATTGTTGAGCTTGCTCGAGAGCGTCGAATCCCGAGTTTTTTCTTGACCCATTCACGTCTTTGAAATAGTCGAGCGTTGCCGATATTGATTCGTGCCCAAGGATTGAAGAGGAATCCACAAGGTCTCCTGGGATGTCATCGGGCGGATGTCCAGAGATAATATTGAATAGATGGGACAAGAACGTGGTCGCATACTCTCCTTTGTTGAGCGAGAAACGCACAGCGATGCCTTCAGGCGAGAAAGCGATATTATCGATGTCTATCTTCTCCCTACATACGACCATTCTGCGTTGGAACTGGATATGCGGAAATGGTTTGAGATTTCTCAGGTCTGGAGGATAGTAGCCGAGCTGTTTCAAGAAATGCGCATAGAATTCCGTGTCTTCTCGCTGGTCGCTCATGAACAGAGGTATCTTCTCAGGCACCGGCTCTCCATTCTGTATATAAGCTGAAACGGTCTCATTAAACAGGAGGGATCCGAACGAATACACCCACAGCGTCACCTGCTCATTCACCGCTTTCAGTGCGCCGATATAATCATCTGGATGATTGACGAGATGGCCAACAAGGCTGTGCTCGTTGAACATGATGAGGGGATAGGGAGCGATGAGCTCTTGCACCTTCTTCCAGTCAGGTATGCAGCCTCGGATCTGGTCGCGGAGCTGGCGGAAGTAGGGTAGTTCGCGCTCGCTCGTCCGCGTGATGAACTTGATGACTGCGTCCTGATATTTTCCTCTCAATATATCGAAGCCGAGCTCATAGGCCATGAAACGGGGGGAGCCAAAGCGCTGGAGGTAGAAGAAATTGTAGAAGCCTTCCGCATTAACCTTACGTTCCTGTTCGGTGAATGCTGCTTGATCGATGGGTTTAGGTGTGCGGATGAAGAGGGTGAAGCGGTTACCGGTAAGCCCGCCTTTTTCGATGCTGCCCTTGCCCCAGCGGAAATCTTTGAGGAAATAATGCTTCGAGAATAGGGTTGATATCTTCTCATAGGTAACGTTGTGAAATGAGATCGCCTGGGCCGTGATGCCATTCTTGTCCTTAAGGCCAGCATAACGGATGCTGCTCGTCGGGCAGCCGAGCTTTTTTGCCATCTCCTCCATGATCTCGATAGTGGATATGTTGCATTTGACCAGCGTAGCAAAAAGAGCTCGATGGTCAGTATTTGAAGGATCGCGGGTAGGCACTTCTGTTGGGGATGGGGGAGAATCTATCGTATACACCGAGCCTTCGCGGGATATCTCTTCGACGATAAAGTCGCTCGCATACAGCTTCAGATACCCGAGAGGGAATGTTTCCTTGCCTGGAATGACGATGCCGAATGTACGGAGGAAGGCCGCGTCTTCGATATAAGGGTTTCTGGTGAAGAGGGAAGGGTCTATTTTGTAGGCCTCGTAGAGCTTTTGGATCTCAGCTTTCTTGATGTCGAATCGCTCCATAGAGCCAATTCTAGCAGATTAGAACCTTGAATGTAGGCTCGGTAAGTCCATTTGACATTGACACTATATATGCTATAATATAGGGCAGATTTCGTGCTGGAAACGTGCAGGCCATGAAGGCTCGCATATGCAACACCACACCGCATTCCAGCGCCTAATAGGCACCATGAAAAAACACCACAATCACGGAAGTCGTGGACAGGCGCATCTTACGCCTTTCCAAGCGGGAACAATCCAAACTTACAACCCTGATACTGGGTACGGTACTCTGATCGCGCGAGGTGGGTGGAAGGAGATTTCCTTTTCCATCAGCGACGCGATACAGAACGCGCTCGTGGACACTGATGAGCCTGAGAAGGTGAATCACAAAGTCCGCTGGCGTATACGTACGGGCGACCGGGTATTATTCCTCCTCAAAAAGGCCAGCCGTGTCAGCTGCTGGACTATGAAGGAATGGATCCCGGAGACACAGCCTGCCCCTCGTCCTCGCGACGACGGCAAGCAGTTCCGCATCACGCGGAAGAACATCCTCAATGGGGTTCAGACGTCAACGGAGACCATTTTCGAAGGCACTCGTGCCCAGATGATGGAAACCTCGCGTCGCCGCGGTCACAAAATATCCTCGATGGATATCTTCGCTCCTGTCTATGTGCGCGGGCCGTTCGTGGCCAAGCATGTATTCGAGGAGAATATCGGCAGCGCTGGCGCATTGGCCCGCTGGGTCCTCTGCGAGGATCCGCGTCCGTTCCCGAAGGGTGAGATGTTCCGCATCATGCACAGCAAAGATGGGCGGATCAAGGAACTCGCGCGGGGAACTGCGGAAGTGCTGGAATGGAAGTTCTCCACCGGCTCTGCTCTGGATCCTCTGGCTCATTCGCCGAACAAGGAATCCGACCTCATCTACTTCGAGCGCTTTTCGGGCCTCGATGCAGGGAAAGAAGTCTGGCTGGAGACGCAGGATCCCCGCCAGTCAGTCGTGAAGCTCTTGGCAAAGATGCCGGCGCCTTCGACCAACCAACAGGCGCAAGCCTCGACGGAATCTGCGAAAGCAGCTCCTTCTGGCGGCGGTCGTCATATGAAGACCATCGCCACCTCATTCGCTGGACTCGCACAAGCTTTCAATTAGCGTCCTCAAGCTTTGTACGTTCCACTCACACAAGGGCATCCGTTCACGGGTGCCCTTATTTCTTTTTTCATCTATAATGTCCCCATGCCTTCACGCGACTATTTCCAGGGAAAGTGCATCGCCGTCATCGGGTTGGGCCCGCACGGAGAGATGGTCGCTGACGTGAAGTTCCTCATCAAGGCGGACGCGCTGGTCGCCGTGTACGACCTCAGGAGCGAGGCCCGGATCAAAGAGAACCTCCTGCTCCTCAGGGAAGTGGGCCTGGCGAACTATGTTTGCGGCTCTATACCACCAGACGATCTGCTCGATATGGATCTCATCATCCTGTCGCATGAATATCCCCGCGACTCATCGTTCCTCAAGCATGCCCGCGAACGAGGCATACCCATCGAATATCCGGAGACCCTCTTCTTCAAGCTGGCACCGCCGGTCATGGTGGTCGGTGTCATGGGAGTCTGCGGCAAGTCCACAGTAGTCTCCATGCTCGAACCGATGCTCGAAGAGGCGTGTGCAGGGCATGGCGAGCAGGGATTCTTTACACTCGATCCTGATTCTGGTGATGGCATTCTTGCCCGCTTGAAGAAAGCCAAGAGCGGCGATATCGTCCTCATGCGCGTCATAGAGCCCATGATGAAGGAGCTCATCGATCTGCGCATCAGCCCGCATGTTGCGATATTCACCACGCTTCCTGCGAAGACATCCGGCGGCGGATCACCGTTCGACATTCTTGCCCATCAGACCTACAATAATTTCATCGTCGCGCCAGATGAGGTGGTGGATGCCACTCACTCGCTCGGTTTCCAACCCAAGGCCAAGATGCTCCGCACCAAGCCGAGCCTCATTCCTGTGGATTGGAAGATCGGCGGCAAGGGCACGCATGACAGAGACAATGCAGCGCTCGCATTCCAAGCGGCGAAGCTCTTCAAGGTGACTGACGATGAGGCGCGCAAGATATTGGAAAAGTGGAAATCATTAAAGGGCCGTCTGGAGCTGGTGAAGAAGGTCAAGAATGTGGAGTTCTACAACGACACTGCGTCCGTCTCGCCAGTATCGACGGTGGCGGGCATCTCGTCATTATCAGAGAATAGGAATGTGGTCCTCATCTTCGGCGGCGCCAATAGCGGATATGACTATCGCTCGCTCTACGCAGCTATCCCTGAATACGCTCACACAATGGTGGTGCTTCCGGGCAGCGGCACGATCCGCGAGCGGCAAGCTTTGCGCGAGCTGGATAAGATGAGCATATTCTCGGCGCCATCCATCGAGGAAGCTACGCGCGTCGCATTGGAACATTCAAAGAAAGGGGACCGGGTGCTCTTCAGCCCCGGATTCGAAGCGGGAGGTTTGGATGGGTCGAGGAAAGAAAGGGGAGAGAGATTCGTGAGGGCGGTGAGGGGACTGTGAAGACCATATTGTCATGGATTTTAAAGAAATTAGAGCAGAATCTATTCAATCGGCAAAGGATATAGACGTTAATATTTCCTCATCACTGCCTTTGTTGGATGACAGTATGGAAATGCGCGATAAGGAAGAGATTGTTGTCCGTATATTGACATTGCATGTAATTGCAGCAGCTGCATTCGGTTTCGATAGGGTAAAAGCAATTGATTGGTTGGATAAGGAAAGGATTACCGGTTCATTAAATCCTCAAGAGAGGAGGTTTATTTCTGAGGGAGTCGGTGCCGTTAATGATTTCAAAGTCCAAATTGAAGGAATGTGGGCGCTTGCATGGGCATTAGGAATTGTTGAACTCCTCGATTTCACAAAGTACTGTGATAATAGATTCGTCGAATATTTTCCAAATATTAAGCTGAATGAAAGCAGCAAGGATTTTCGCAGTAAAATCAAAGAGCGCTCTCGTGCGGAAGTTATAAAAGCTTGTGACTTGGCATATTGCCTCCACTGGGCAATTCGCCAAGCGGAAATAACCAATGAACCATCGCCGTTCAATCTGAGGAGCTATGTAATTATCGAACGGCGACGCGCACTCGAATGGATTTTAGGCAAGGAAGAATGGGACAAGATCTCTCTCGACACCTAATTATTTAATCTCCACAGATCATACACACCACCGCTCCTTCAATTTCATACCCCACATACGCTGCCTGCATAACTCCAACGATTGAAAGGGCGCTATTGTTTGAGATGTCGAGGTTCGCATGCTTCTTTGCCAATTCCTGCGCTGTCGTGATCTGCTCATTCGTCGCGAACCAACCGCGGCCCCCAGTCTTCTCAATGAGAGGAACCAGGGCGCTTTTGCGTTGAGCAGTAATGTCGACGATGGCGTCGGCGATAGACAATTCGTCAGGACCTTCATAGGCATCGAATGATTCGACGATCGGATGGCAGGAAGACGTTTGGATGATATGGACTTGAATGAGGAGCTTTTTCTTCGTGAAGTAAGCAGCCAGGGCCTGAGCGGTCGTGCCTGAAGACGTGCCGATGAAGACGGCACTCACGCCTTTCACGGCTGCCAATTCCTGGGCCAAAGATTCATATCCAATGAGAGCGGTGTCGTCAGTGGACTGGCGAAGGCTGCGAGCTCCTTCATTCATGGCCTGAGTCAGAGCTTGAAGAGGTCGCTCCTTTATGAGAACTCGAATATGTTCATCAGCTAGATCACGCAACTTCTCCGTCTTATGAGGAGCCGCATGCTGACCAACGAATATGTCGAGGTCGATCATATCAGCCGGCGAATTCTTGGCTGCGTTCAGACTCTTCACATGCAACGCCGCAGCCAGCGCTGCATTTCCAGAGGAAGATATTGCAAACTTACGGTCCCCAGACGAATAGTACCGATCGACCATCACAGGGATGGAACGTCCCTTATGAGAGCCATATGGATGGAGGTCTTCGCGCTTGAAGTAGAGGCCAGAAAGGCCGAGCGCTGCAGCGAGGTCGGGGTAGTTCTCTGTCGGTGTCATGTTGTCATGATACGTCAATTCCGCTATTATTCAAGGACGGCTCTGCCGAAACCCTCTATGATCCAAAAAAGCATGAAATCCGAAAACAGCCTGTGCATCTGCCCTGAGTGCAAGAATACCGTCGACCTCTCTCGCTATCCGAACCTCGCTGCGGGCATGGTCGTCGAATGCAATCACTGCGGCATGACGCTCCTCGTGAAGGAGATCGCTGCTGACGGCGCAGTTAAAACGGAGATAGTAGACGAAGGAAAATAGGTTAACTACTTAACTTTTCCGATTGTTTCCTCTATCATCCCTCTGAATCCATGAGATCCCAGAAAGACGATCACATCGTCCTTTTTGGCGCTAGAAATGAGGAGGTCGACAAGCTTTGTGTCATCTTCGATATATGAGCAATTCTTGTTCGTCTGGGAAACGACCTGAGCAAGCTCGTCTCCCTCCATAGGCTGCTCTGCAGCTCCTTCGGCGACTTTGAGCTTGGTCAAACGCGGGATGACCACCATATCAGCGGCGTCAAATGCGTCGCTGTATTGCGGGATCGCTTCACGCTCACGACTTCCAATATTCGGCTCGAAGACAGCGATGATCTGCTGGTCATATATTTCGCGGATGCTCGTAAGGATTGAAGCAGCCTTCTCTGGTGTTGGGGCGTGACAATCAAGCACGGTGACTTCGCCTTCGAACCTCTTTTCGAAGCGGCGCTTGATGCCTTTGAATCCTTCTATGCCCGCAAGTATCTTTTCCGGTTCGATACCGATCTCATGAGCCATGGCGAAGCATGCGGTAATATTCTCAGCATTGAATCCTCCAAGCATCGGTGATCCCACATTCCAGACTTCTTCGTCGCAGTGGATATCGAAGCTGATGCCTTTCTTCGACTGCCTGACATTTGCATACCAGTAGTGGGGAGCTTCCGCTTCTGGTTCTTCCGGTTCACGCCCATAGCGCACAACTCGTGCAGTCGTGGAAGTATCTGAGAGGATCTGAAGGACACCGTCATCATCGGCACAGGCAAGGATGAGGCCATTCTCAGGAAGGGAAGCGATGAGCTTTCTGAAAGCGTCAAAATACGATTCTTCAGTCGGATACAGATCAGCGTGATCCCATGAGACTTTGGTCAGGATGAGATGCGAGGGCTTGTAGTAGTCGAATTTCGGTCGCTTGTCCCAGATGGCGGCTTGGTACTCATCGCCTTCGACGACGCTCCAGTCAGAATTACCAATGGCTCCGGTATCATGAGAAAGAGAGATGCCGCCGGTGAAGTAGGACGGATCCATTCCTGCCTCGATCATGATGTAGGAGAGGAGACATGAAATGGTGGTCTTCCCCCATGTGCCTGTTGCCACGATGGAATTCTTCTGGACGATATATGCGCCCAATGCCTGCGCGAACGACATAAGAGGGATATTCTGCTCCTTCGCATAGACCATCTCAGGGTTCGAGAGGCTCGTGCCGCCCGCGCCGCAAATGATGAGGTCGGGCCTGCCACTTTCTTCGATCTTCTCCGGATGCCAGCCAGCGTAGAAGATGATCCCTTGCTTCTCGAGCTCGGTCGAAACGGGAGGAAAGAAGCCTTTGTCAGAGCCGGTGACCTTCACGCCTTTCTTGTGGAAGGCAACGGCAAGGGCGCTCGTGGCGACGCCGCAGATGCCGATAACGTGGATATGGCGGGGGAGGGGGCTTGAATTGCTCATTGGCTTAGTATAGCGTAGGGGACGGAAACAACAAAAAGAACGAAAGGAACGCTATGATTCCGGTACCCGAGATTGCCCGGCGGCCGGATCTACGGTCTGCCATCTCTTTGGAAGCCGCACACCTGATCAATGAGCTGCTCTTCGATATCCCTGATGCCATGTCTGATCCGTGCGAGGCTGTCGTCATCTTTGGATCAGTGTATCCCGAGAACCGCGGCCAGATCGCCAGCACATTCCGTGAAGTCCATGCGTCGCTCAATCCACGAGTGGTATTCATCACCGGTGGAGTGACGCGTGACGGAGCGATTCCCGAATCGGAGGGGATCCTGAGTGCGCTTGGTCCAGAAAAATACCCCCAGGTTGAATTCAGGCTCGATCGAACGTCGACCAATACGCTTGATAACGTGCTTCGAGCGCGCGATCTGGGCCTTGCCGAATTCGAAGAGATATTCTTCGTCGCCATCGCTCCTCATTGCGGCCGGTGCAAGCTGACGCTCGCCCAGCATCTGCCGGGAAAGAAGATACGGCATCGCGGCTATCTGGATGCCATATATGCCGATGGTCTTCGGATAACCCGAGATACATGGCATCTGGAGCCAGAGACTTCGAAGCTGGTATGGGGAGAAGTGCTCAGGATCGAGAAATACGGCACGCGCGGGGATATCGCATATCCCGCAGAGATCGCCAAGAAGATCACTCGTATCAAATCCCTCGTATGTTGATATGATCGAAGTGGAGCAGGTGCTCCACTTTTTTATTGCTTACTTACGCAGACTTCAACATCTCCTTGAGAGAAGAAACATCTGTCTTCCATGTGTTCGAACCTTCAGGCCCGCCATCGAACCATTCAAGCCCTTCGAACTGGAGCTTGTAGGTGTCGCCGGGTCGCTGAAGGGAACCGAGGTAGATATATTTGACGCCATTATTCTTGGCCCACTCGATCGAGCTCGTCATCATGCCAAGCCCCATATCTTTGGGCGCAGCAGCGAGATCGTAGAAGGGGTAGGAATAGTGGACCATTTCGGAGTTCTCATAACAGATGACATAGCCGATAGGAGATTTATTCTGCGAATACACAAGGAGCTCATTGAAGTTGCCTTTGGCGCCGTCGGTGAGCATTTCCTTCACTTTCTGTGCGCTCATGATGCTGGGCCCGAACTTCTCTTCATAGAAGTCTTTTGCGATCTTACCGATCGAAAAGTCATATTCCTTCAAAGGCAGATCCAACGATACCTTGGTATATTCGGCGATCTTTTTGAGCATGCGGCGATTCTCGCTCGATAGCTCGAATTTCGAGAGGTCTATCCTCACGCTCCTCGTCTGCTGCATCACTCCCTTGCCGATACGCGTGAATACGTAGCCGTGAGCATACATGTCAGAGACGTTCTTCTCTGAGAAGTCGGTGATGGTCTTTTCGTCCCAGTGGAGATAGGTCATGATAATATGAATATGAAACCATTCCTGCTCCAAAACCACAATGGCGGATGCATGTCTATCGGATCAATGCCGCTCTTCTCGAGCACGGTTCGCCAGCGTTTCGATATTTCCTCTTTTGAAAGGGATTCAGCCTCGGCCTCATTCAATAATCCAAGTTTCACTGAACACTGAGTGATATGAGTGTCAGGCGCAATCTCAATGTAGTCTCGATTTGAAAGGAGGACGCCTCCATAGGTGCTCAGAATGAATGACCAATAATTGAAGATCTTGGGGCCAGACAAATAAGGGAATCCTTTCTTGAAATCTCCCGTTATTAGCTTCTTGAGAATAAGGAAATCATTACCAGTTGCTTTCAGGAGCTTTTCGAATGATCCCCAATTCTTGTCTATTGTGGCAGCTATCGTCTTCCATGTATTCACATGCTTGTTTGGCTGAAGGGCGAGCTTGTGCTTGAGCAATGCCTTTCTCAGATCTTCTTCGGAAGAAGCGGCCGCTTTTGAGACATCAAAGACAAACATTGTTTCCGGATCATTGAAAGTTCGAAGCGCTGCTTCCCAGAGCGTATAGCTGTTCCGCTGGTAATTCAATGCCATAGGAAGACTGAAATACGACAAACGGCTCTCTTCATTGAAGAACTTCGGATGAGAATCTTCAGGCATCTTCGTTTGGCCGAGCTTGCCGGACTTATATGCCTCCAGGAGTGATCTGCAGTCTTCAACTATCTTTTCTGTGTGTCCCATCGGAGTGTTAGTGAAGCGCCAGCCAGAATCCGAACACCACGAAGATAAAGTGGATGACCCAGAAGCGCATGACCGTCTTCTCTTCGCTCCAGCCCTTGAGCTCGAAGTGGTGATGGAGAGGCGCCATCCTGAACACCTTCTTGCCGAAGACATAGCGTGAGGTCACCTGAATGACGACTGAAAGAGCTTCTATATAGAAGATGAAACCGAGGAAGAAAAGGGAACCGATCTCGCCGATCGCCATCGCATTCACTGCGAGGAGCGCACCGAGGCCGAGGGACCCGACGTCCCCCATCATGAAGCGGGCAGGTTTGATATTGAAATAGGTATAGGCCGCCACTGCTCCGACGGTGGTGGCGTTCATGATAGCGATCTCACCGAAGCCGTTGATCCACGAGAGGACGGTCAGGGCGCTGAAGGTGGTGATGAGCATGCCGCCGGCGAGGCCATCCATGCCGTCAGCGATGTTGACCGCATTCGCAGTGAACATGACGGTGAAGATGACCACGGGGATGATGAGCCAGCCGATGTCGAATGAGTAGCCGAAGGGAAGATAGAGGTACTGCCACGCGGGTCCGAGCTTGGCGTAGATCCACCATGCAGCCACAGCGCCTGCGATGAATTGGAGGATGAGCTTCTCATGGACGAAGACCCCTTTGCCGGGGCGCGAGCCGAACCAGACGGACATGCGTTTGAAGAGGGTCCAGGGGAGGGTGATCACATACCAGGCGCGCATGCGGAAATCCTTGTGCACCTTGATGAGGGTGAGCACGTGAGCGAGCTTGCGGGAGCGGCGCTCGGAGCCGAATACATTCATAATATCGTCGATGCCGCCGAGAGCGGCGGCGATGAGCATCGTTCCGATGGGCACCCAGGTGAACGAGCGCGACCAATCGAAGAGATAGGTGACGGCGGCGACGGTGAGCACGATGAGGAGGCCGCCCATGACGGGGGTCGTGGCTTTGTAGGCGTGAGAACCCAGCGTGGAGAGCTCGATCTTGGCTCCTTTGACGATATTCAACTTGTATAGGATACGGCTCAGAAGAGGCGCCCAAGCGAAGGCGACCACTGCTCCGACGATGGCGAAGCCGAGGATATAGGCGAAATCCGCCGTTCCCTGGAGGATGCTGATCATGGCTACACAGTACCACGAAAAGCGCCGGACATTCAATTTATCGCGAAGGCGGAAGAGGTGAGCATCATTCGATCAGAACCAATTCAATCTCTTGAGTTTCGTCTCCGATCTTTGTGCTGTTGCGAATATCCGATTTTGCTGGCCTCTCATCCCAGCCTCGATCCATTCTTGCCCCATAAGAGGCTGATCAGCTGCCATCGTCTCTATCATGCCCTGCCTGATGCCGCTTCCATACACGCCGTCTTCGGGATAGGCGACCGCATGGGAATAATGGATCCTCAAAGGAACAAAATTCTGGTACTCCACTTGGTGCACGACGAGGACATGGTCCCTGTCGGCTGCGCGAGCAGAGACTGCAGGATCAGCTATTCCGATCATGGTGATCAGGTCTCCGGGCGCGATCTCTTGCCACGGGATCGCTCGGCTGTTCCTGTCATCAGCGAGGGTCGCAACATCGCAATTCTCGATTGGCCTGAGCGCGCAGCGTATCTTGCCGACCATGCCGGTGCACTTCACGAAGGCGATATGCTTGTCGAGGGAGCCTTTGCCGAGCTCGCCGTTCTCAGCGTTGAGGATGTAGTAGGCGAATGCGGAGCAGTCGATGCCGATATTTGAATCCACCAGGAGCTTCTTCAGCGATTCGTCAGCGAGGCTGTCGGCGGCTACATGATTCTTGATGAGCAAGGCGCTGACCTCGTCTGAGATCTCCTTCGGGCTGCCTTTGCCGATGAGCGCACGCAGGCTTGCACGAGCCTTCACGGTCTTGTTATTGAAATAGGGAACTGAGCACACCGCGGAGCCCGCCTTGAAATGCAGGTATTGGTCGATGATGGAGAGCGCGCGCGGCGAGAGGGTTTTTGTGTTCATCAGTATAATACGAATCTACGAATGGAATGCGAATCAACGAATAGCTAATGCTACGAATTACGAAATGGGATTGCCGAGGGCTTCCGAGATCTCTTTGCCGCGGGCATTGAGCTTACCGTGTCCTTCCATGATACCGCGAGAGCTCTGAATGCGCACGAGGTCGGCGTTCTCTTCGGCATTGGGATATGAAATAACAGTGTAGCCTTTTTTCTCGAGGGCCGCGATTGCTTCAGCAGGAATATCCTTCTTGACTGCCGTAACGCGCTGGACGATCTGCGAGCCATCGTTCAAAGGGATGAGTGCCTCGTCGATATGCTCGCCGCGGAGCGCTTTGATATGCGCCTCGAAGGTAGTGAGCCCTTTGATGCCCGCTTTCCGATTGATCGTTTGGAGCTGGGACTCGAACGTGGTCGAAGCCGGCTGGCGCGCATTGATCTCGATCAAGACGATGCGGCCGCGCTCGTCGTCGCGCATGACGTCGAGCCCGAAGAGGCCGCGCCAGCCGGAGATGTTGAGCTTGGTGCCGATGGCGAGCGCCATCGCCTCGATCTCGCTGACCTCTTCATTGGACAGGAATGTGTGCGTGGCGCTCCAGTCGTTGCCGATGGTGCTGAAGGGATTCGCGGTGAAGGAAGGAAGCCCGGTGATCTGATAGCTCGGCGTGCTGATGAGCACCTTGTCGGAGGCGACGACGGCGTTGACCGTGAATGAAGGGCCGCGGACATATGCTGAGACGCGCGCCATGCGTCGCGGGAACTTTTCCTGAAGGGCAGCCAGCTCCTTCGCAGAGCTGATGAGCATCGTGCCGTCGCCAGTATGCCCATGCCCCCACTGGACGATGAACGGCTCCTCTTCCCAGCGGATATCCTTCGCTGCGCGGATGAAATGCTCGGGCAGGTATTTCACGCCGAGGTCTCCGAGCCATTCGATCTGGCTCATTTTGTTCTCGACCTCTTCAGAGAGGGAAGCTTTGGGATTCAAGAGATGCCAGCCGCCCGCTTGGATGAGCGGCTCGATGCGCGCGGTGTTCTTGAAGACGAGGATGTTCGGCGCATCCGCTTTCGAAGCCAGCGCATCTATAAGCGCCTTGAAAGACAGATGCTCGATGAGCGCGCCTGTGCCGAGCGGCTCGGCTCCCGTGAATCGCGGGTCATTCGCCATTCCTGCCGGCGGATCGAGAAGGAACACTGATTCGGGGTGTTCCTTCTGTATCTTTTCGCCATAAGGGCTTCGGTTGGTGACGACGAGGTAGCTCTCATCCGGCGTCGCGCCAAGGGCGCGCTCGATCTCGCGTGTGACGTACACCGTCTTTTTTTCTGGCTGTGCCATATGGTGCCCAGTCTAGTATATTCCGCTGTCGAATCACATATCTTGACAAAACAGGCTTTTATGTTAGACATGATATAGAAGGCGCGATCAAACAAAGAGAATGAACTATGAAAAGCCCTATATCGGTCATATGCTGCACGTTGGTCGTGTTGGTTGCTGCATGTGCCGTCGCATGCCATTTCTTCACCGCAGAGAGAGCTCATCCGCAGTCAGCTGGTCTTCAGATCGCCGAGTGTGAGGCATCGCCGATGAGTGAGGTCGAAGCGTCAAGCGCAGGCTCAGAAGCTGAATTCCGGCTCGTGATGAAATGCGCCCTCAATCCAGATATGCAGCTCCGATTGATGGACGACAAAGACTTCACCAGCGACAGGGTGTTCGCTGATCTGACGGAAGCGATGAAGAGCTCTGCGCTCACCAACCATGCGCCATATCCGATGCGCGGAGGATATTGGAGCGCGACAAGCGAATACATCCCTTCCGGGTATCAAGTCGTCGAACCGACTAACCCCTAGGCGGAATGACGAGGCTTGAATGGATCGAAACAAGCGTGCTAAGGTGGCCCTATGGCCGCCTTTTTTATTATCGCGACGCCGATAGGCAATCTCGAAGACATCACGCTCCGGGCCCTCCGGACACTTGCCGCTGCCGACCTCATTCTCTGCGAAGATACGCGCGTGACCAAGAAGCTCCTCTCGCATCACGGCATATCCAAGCCGACGATGTCATATCATGCCCACAGCGATCTTTCTCGCACCGATGAGATCGTTCGTTTTTTGAAAGAAGGGAAAAGCCTCGCATTAGTCTCCGACGCGGGAACTCCTGGGATATCAGATCCAGGATCGGAACTCGTTCGACGCATCCGCTTGGAATTGGCAGACGAGATCTTGAGCGGCGCAGTGAAGATAGAGGCGATCCCCGGACCTTCGGCGCTCACCGCTGCGCTCTCGATCGCCGGAGTCCCGTGCGCGGATTTCACCTTCCTCGGATTTTTGCCTCATAAGAAGGGGAGGGAGACTCTTTTCAAAGAAATTGCCTCTGCCGAGCGTACGATGGTCTTTTACGAATCGCCGCATCGCATCATGAAGACGCTGGAAGCATTGGAAAAGCATTTGTATAAAGAAACTGATGATGAAAAAAAGGAAGAAGGGAAAACAGAGAAAGGAAATATAAAACACCAGAAAAAAGTCACCGTGTGCAGGGAGCTCACTAAGATCTTCGAAGAGGTTGTTTCTGGTGCAGCTGGAGAAGTGCGCGGTTATTTCGAATCGCATCCAGACAAAGTGCGCGGGGAGTTCGTGGTCATCGTTTCATAAAGAATCCCGTCGCTTGGCAATGACTAGATAAAAAAGCGCACCACGAGGGTGGTGCGTCTAACGCGTCGTCTTGAATTTGATCGGCGTGAGCAAGTGAGCCCGTGGCCGCTCCTGAGGCAGGCTCGGTTGCTCTGCATGTCGGAATAGGCCCTGAACGGAAAGGACGTCTTCTGCCCTCACTGATATCACAGCGACGCCTTCTTTCCCTTCGATGCATACGGTACCCGCAGGCATGCCTGCAGTGATGGCGTGAGCATCTGTCAGGGAGAATTCGTGGCGTTTCTCAGTATCCATCTTTTCCGCAAGCCGGTCTGCTGGAGAAATGAGCCGCCAGTCGATGGCGTCAGCACCCTCATTCGAGTCGCGCTCGAAACGGGCGCATGGGTTCAGGTATATCCAGCATTTCCCGTCTTCGGTCACCTCGCTCTCGAGGCCGAAGGTGCCCGCATACCAATGGTAGGGGCTCACAAAAAGTCGCACAACGGGTTTCCCCTCAGGAATGTGCGACTTGAGGTCCTCGCGGGTGAGGATCGGTGTTTTCTTTTTCACAGTCGCTTCCTTGTATAGGAGCATGAACCATTCACGCTCTGGCATTATTCTACCACCCTACGCTATAATGCGTATCACTATGTCCAAGCGCCAGATCCTCATACTCCTCGGCATATGGGTCATGATATTCCTGTTCCTCGGATTCCCCTCCGCGTGGGACAAGGCCTTCGCGCTCATCGCAGGCGCGCTCATAGCCATCATCTCCTATCGAGGCATGCCCGCAGGGAAGACGCAGTCAGCCGACATGCCCTTCATCGAGCACAAAGCTCCCGCTGCTCGTCCTCTGCCTGCTTTTGTTCCTACCGCGTCCACGACTCCAGTTGTAGCGCCTGAAGCTCCAGCGATGGATCTTGAGGCTCCTTCCGACCGCGTCCTTACCAATCCAGAGATTTCCGAGACCCCATGAAAAAGTGGGTGAACTGCTCCGGTGCTACCCGACCAACGGTCATCATCGTTGGTGCTTTTTGCATCATCGTGCTCGGCGCTCTAGCTGTCTGGTCGATGCCTCTTGGCAAGATAACGTATTCATCGGCGCTTTCCGTTGCATCCTCAACCGTTTCTGCAATCTCGGCTACGGCTACTTCAACAGAGCTGTCGACGTTTGCGGTCACCCATATATCTACGCCTTCTGCAGTCAAGGCGATATACATGACGAGCTGGGCCGCTGGCAGCCCGAGATTCAGGAAAGAGCTATTCAGCCTCCTCGATACCACCGAGGTGAACGCGGTCGTCATAGACGTGAAGGACTATACCGGCCGCATCAGCTATGAGGTCGATGATCCCTCACTGGCGGCTTTCGGTTCGGTTGAGAAGCGCATTCCCAACATCAAGCAGTTCATCGGTGAGCTCCACGCGAAAGGCGCGTACGTCATCGGCCGCATCTCCTCATTTCAGGACTCGTATCTCATTACGACGCATCCCGAGTGGGCCGTAAAGACGAAAGAGGGTGCTGTCTGGAAGGACTACAAGGGAGTGAAATGGCTCGATGCTGCAGCGACTCCTGTATGGGATTATCTGACTCTGATCGGCAAGGATGCCTACGCTCAAGGATTCGACGAGCTCAACTTCGACTACATCCGCTATCCTTCTGACGGTGATCTGAAAGATATCGTCTATTCGTGGGGCAAGGGCAGGCCGCGCATGGATGTCATGACGAGCTTCTTCCAGCATCTCCACGATACGTTCGCTCCGCTCGGTATACCCATCTCAGCTGATCTTTTCGGGTTGGTCGCGAGCGCGAGCAATGATCTCGGCATCGGACAGGTTTTGGAAAGCGCGCTTCCGTACTTCAACTACATAGCGCCTATGGTATACCCATCACATTTCAGCGCCGGATTCATCGGCTATGCGAAGCCTGCCCAGGATCCGTACGAGGTGGTCAAATATTCCATGGACAGCGCGATAGCCAAAGCAGAAGCGACCACCACCTGGTTTCATATCACGGGCGAGCAGCCGATCTCGACTTCAACCTCTCCTCGGTATGCGAAAGACCCCGTTCCTTCTTCGAAGATCAGGCCATGGCTCCAGGCATTCGACCTCGGTGCCATTTACACGCCTGCCATGATCAAGACCCAGATGCAGGCGACGTATGATGCAGGCCTCACGAGCTGGATGCTTTGGGATGCGGGGAGCATGTACGATCCGCAGGCTCTCACAGGAAATGGAACGGAGGAGAAGAGCTCTTCGATAACGGTTTCAGCGCAGTAAATAAAAGAGTGCAAAACAAGGCCTTGTATTTCAAATAATAAGCGCTAGAATGCGATCCAGGTTGAGTGCGCTCACCGAGCTTACCACTATCAAGGCCATGGCATCCTTGAGCTTGCGCGCATTCGATTGCAAATAAAACCACATATGTCTGCTTCATCACTGAAAGTACCGATTCGTGGACAGAAATCTCATTCGGTTCGAGATCCTGAGCACAAGAAATTGGCCTGGAACTTCATGCGAACGACAGGGTATACCTTCGCTGATGAAGGCGAGCTGATGCTCTTCCTTCATCGTCGGGTATTGCCCACTCATGTCGTCACTCAGTGTTCCACCGAACAGATCCAGGTTCCCAGGAATCTCGACCTATTCGCTCACCTCACGTTGAATCCCGTTCCTATCTTGAGTACCGCACCTATCCCGATCGAACAGCCAAAACAGCCTCTTGCTCACGCCGCGTAAAGCAGTCATTTCTTAACCCACCTCATCGTTTAGGTGGGATTTTTCTTGGTCGTTTTTATGTGTATATGTGGTATAATTCCACCAAAATGGCCTTCATACCCTCCGATGAAAACCGCATAACCTACTTCGCCGAGACCGACGCCCGGAATCGCCGCTTGAAGTTCGGCATCAAGGCAAAGGACCGCACGCGCCACGTCTACGTCATCGGTAAGACTGGTATGGGAAAGTCGACCTTGCTCGAGAATATGGCGGTGCAGGACATCCAGAACGGGGAAGGCATGGCCTTCATCGACCCGCACGGCAAGACCGCTGACCTCCTTCTTGAATATGTTCCCCAGGAGCGCATCCGCGATGTCATCTACATCGCGCCCTTCGACACGGACTACCCGATCTCCTTCAATGTGCTCGAGAGCGTCGACCCGACCAAGCGGCATCTCGTGGCCGGCGGCCTCATGAGCACCTTCAAGAAGATCTGGGAGGATGCATGGTCGGCCCGCATGGAATATATCCTCACCAACACGCTCCTCGCGTTGCTCGAGGCGCCTGGCTCGACCTTGCTCGGCGTCAACCGCATGCTCTCTGACAAGGAGTACCGCAAGGAGATCGTGGCGCAGGTGCAGGACCCCTCCGTGAAGGCATTCTGGGTCAAAGAGTTCGCCAACTACACCGAACGCATGGCCGCCGAAGCCGTGCCCGCCATCCAAAACAAGGTCGGCCAATTCACCGCAAATCCTCTGATTCGAAACATGATCGGCCAGCCGGTCTCATCGTTTGATTTCCGTGAGGCTATGGATTCGCGCAAGATCATCGTCATCAACCTCTCGAAGGGAAGGATCGGCGATGAGAACATGAAGCTTCTCGGCGGTCTCTTGGTGACCAAGATATATCTCGCGGCAATGTCCCGCGCCGACGTCCCCGATCGTGTCATGAAGATGCTGCCGAACTTCTATCTCTTCGTCGACGAATTCCAGAACTTCGCCAACGCTTCATTCGCCGACATTCTCTCCGAAGCCCGCAAGTACAAGCTCAATCTCACGATCGCCCACCAGTACATCGAGCAGATGGACGAGACGGTCCGGCCTGCAGTTTTTGGTAACGTGGGCACCATGATGGCCTTTCGCGTCGGCGCAACGGATGCCGAGGCGCTCGAGCAGGAATTCGCACCAACATTCACTATCGAAGACCTCGTCAATCTTGGCTTCGCCCAGATCTATCTCAAGCTCATGATCGACGGCTTATCGTCGGCTCCATTTTCCGCGACCACGCTGGCGCCGATCGACCACCCGGACACTTCATATGTGACCGAGATCATTGCCGCGTCTCGTGAACAGTTCGCTCGCCCGCGAGCTGAAGTCGAAGCGACCATCATCAAGTTCCACGAGCCGACGCCGCGCGCAGTCCCTGCCTCCAAGGCGACAGCTTCAGTCCCGAGTCCTTCTGCTGCCGCTTCCGCACCTACTACACCTTCAGCGTCTCCAAGCCCTTCTCCCAAGCCTGCTCAAACTTCTTCAACAAGCGCACCCGTTCGTTCTGTTTCGTCCGCGCCTGCTCGTTCCGTCACCTCGGCGCCTATTGAGCCCCAACCGAAGGCACAGGTCATTCCTGCCCCTCCACGCCCTCCCTCAGCGCCCGCAGCTGCCGCGACCCATCAGCCGTTCAAGTCGGCTCTGAGTGAGGCTTTGAACTCCGTCATCTCCGCAAAGATCCCTCCGAAGCCGATGCCGAAACCTGCGCCGACTGTTCCTCAACCACCTCGCTCTGCTCCTTCATCGCCGATCGCTTCTGCTCTACCTACTAATACACCCACATTTTCTCCTGCGCCCGCAGCTGTGAATGCGACTGCACCGATGCCTGCTCCCGCGCCAGCGATTAAGCCCGTCTCCTTATCCTCGCTCGCTGCCAAGCCGTCTCCGAAACAAGATCCCAAGAAGCCGTCGGAGAAGAATGTAAACGACCTCAAGAATGCGCTTGCGGCGGTCTTAGGAAAGGGAACAGTTCCTGCAGCGTCAACTCAGACTCCGCAGAATATTCCAAGGACTTCGACGCCTTCCTCACCGTCTACGATTTCAAAGGCTCCTGTTCCCGATTCCAACGCTGCTTCTCCCAAGCCTGCACCTGCGCCCAAGGTTCAGCCGACTCAGGCCTTAAAACCATCTGCCTCCGCCACGTCTTCCTCAGCAGCTTCTCTGGAAGCCGAAGCTCTCACCTCAAGCACGCTCAAGCCCATCCCCAAGATAGGGAAGTCATCGAAAACTTCAAAGCCCAAATCTGCGCCCTCAACGAGTTCGACTCCAGCATCAACAACTCCTTCGATGCCCCAGCCTCCGCGCGAGGTCCCCGAAGACGTTCTGAAGAAGATCCTCGGCATGGAGAAATAGGAGTCCATGAATCACTTCCAAGCGACAGCGGGCAATCGGTACCATCTCTCAGTCGGAGCAGTGGTCAGGAATGAGGAAGGGAAGATATGCTGCCACTACTTCAAGAGCAAGTTCTTCTCAGAAGTCGATCGCACCCTCGAAGACTTCTACATTCTCATGCGCGAGACCGTCGAACCAGGCGAGAGCCTCGAGGAGTGCTTGGCGCGCGGCCTCAAAGAAGAGTTCGGCGTCACTGCCCGCTTGGAATCGTATCTCGGCTCGATCGTCTCGCATTTCCCCAAAGAGAGCATGGATGTGGAAAAAACGACGCTCTATTTCTCGTGCGCGTTCATTTCAAGGGATGATACGCTCCGTTCGCACGACGACATAGAAAGCGGCAGCGAAACGAGGTGGGTTGAACCTTCTCTGCTTATGAGTAAGATGAAGGAACAGTCTGCGCGGCTCAACCGCGAAGACACTGACGAATCCATCATGATAGAGAGAGCGCTGGAAAAGATGGCTGCGAAATAATCCCATGCCCAAACGAATCCTCATATTCTCGCTCGTCTACTATCCGCGCTTCGTGGCTGGGGCTGAAGTCGCGGTCAAAGAGATCACCGATCGCATCGCTCCCTCAGAAATCGAGTTCGACATGATCACTCTGAATGGGGGAGACGAGCCTGCGACAGAGAAGATCGGCAATGTCACCGTTCACCGGCTTTTCCGGAAGGTAGGGATGTTCCAGAAGCTTATGTTTCCGTTCACGGCTTTTTCCGCAGCGACCATCCTCCACCGCCGCAGAAAATATGACGCGACCTGGTCTATCATGGCGAACTTCGCCGGCTTCGCAGCGCTCTTCTTCAAGCTCACACATCCTTCGGTGTCATTCATCCTGACTCTGCAAGAAGGAGACCCCTTCGATCATATAAAGAAGCGCGTCGGCATCCTGTATCCGGTATTCAAGATGATATTCAGGAAAGCTGACCAGATATCTGCCCTTTCAAAATATCTCGCTGATTGGGCCAAGGCCATGGGCGCGAAATGTCCGGTCACTGTCATTCCTAATGGCGTCGACTACAACATGTTCTCCCGAGAGAATACTGCTGAGGAATCGCAGACAATCAAAAGCGCACTCGGCAAGAAAGAGAACGACGTTTTCCTCATCACGACCAGCAGGTTGGTGGCGAAGAACGCTGCCGGCGATATCATACGCGCACTCCAGTATCTTGCGAGCAACGTTAAATTCCTTGTCGTCGGTCAAGGAGAAGAAGATGCGATGCTCAAAGATCTTGCGAAAAGACTCAAGCTGACCAGCCGCGTTATCTTCCTCGGTTTTGTTCCTCACGCGGAGATGATCAAGTATCTCCACATTTCAGACATATTCGTAAGGCCTTCGTTGTCAGAAGGTTTGGGCAACTCATTCCCGGAGGCTATGGCTGCAGGATTGCCCGTCATAGCTACTCCAGTCGGCGGCATCCTCGACTTTCTCGTCGATGGAGAGACCGGCCTTTTCTGTGAAGTGAAGAATCCCAGATCAATCGCACAGAAAGTCGAGAAGCTCATCAAAGACCGCGAGTCGCGCGAATACATAGTCAGCAATGCGCGGAAAATGGTGGAGGAAAAATATCAATGGAGGGAGATCAGTGAGAGGATGAAGAGTATTTTCGAAATAACCAATCACCAAAGAATAACCAATCACCAATGATCAAACGTGGTTGAGGGATGTTTCGTGATTGGAATCCGGTTATTTTCTTGGAACTTGGGCTTTGGTCATTGGTGATTGAATGAAGTGGTGTTTGATAGCCGCTTATTCTATACTGAACGGATGAGAATCCTCATCTCCGCAGGCCTCTACCCACCCGACATCGGCGGACCTTCCCAGTACGCCCGCAATCTCTATGAGACGTGGAAGGCAGAAGGCCATGACGTGAAGGTTGCCGCATATCGATGGGAGCGCGCGTTCCCGCCGGGCATCCGCCATCTCCTCTTCCTCTCGAAGGTCATTCGTAAAGGCTGGAATTCCGACTTCATTCTCGTCCTCGACACGTGGAGCGCAGCTGTCCCCACGATGTGGGCATGCAGGCTCATGGGCAAGAAGTATGTAGTGCGTACCGGCGGCGACTTCCTCTGGGAATCATACGTCGAGCGCACAGGCGACATGGTCTTCTTCAAGGATTTCTATGGCACCTGCCTTGCTAAGCTCTCATGGAAAGAGAAGCTCGTCTTCAAGGCCGCTCGTGCCATTTTCAAGCATGCGTCAGCTGTCATATTCAGCACGAAATGGCAGAAGGACATATTCGAGCGCGTCCACGGGCTCGATCCGAAGAAAGACTTCATTGTCGAGAATTTCAGCGGACAGCTTCTCGATCCCGTCCCCGAGCTCGAGCGCACGTTCGCTGCATGGACGAGGCCTTTGCGCTGGAAGAACATCGATCTGCTCAAGGACGCCTTCCAAGACGCCCGCACAGAGCTCAAGCGCCATGGCATGGATGATATAGAGCTCTACACGAGCAAGATCATGTACGGCAATTCCATCGACAAGATGCGCCGCGCTTGGGCGGTGATACTCGTCTCGATCGGAGACATCAGCCCCAATATGATCTACGACGCCCTCATGACCGGCACGCCCTTCATCGTCACGCGCGAGCTCGGTATCGTCGACCGGGTCAAGGATGCGGCGATATTCGTCGACCCGATGGACAGGGCTGACATCACCGCAAAAATCGTCTGGCTCTCAGATCCAGTGAACCGCGCCGCTCAAGCGGAGAAGGTCAGGAAGCTCGGCTTCACTCATTCATGGGAGCAGGTCGCGCACGAGATCCTGAAAGCTGCTGGAAAGGATCCGCAGCGTCCTTAAATCCGATCCGATCACACATGAAGCCGAAACGCCTTCTCATGATATCGACCGACCGCAAACTTCTTGAAGAGGGGAGCGCGGTGCGCGTGCGCCACGCGGCATATGCGAAAGAATGGGACGAAGTGCATATCATCGTGTATGCGAAACGGCATTTGAATTTAGCGCAGAAATCCGAAATCCTAAATCCTAAACAAGCACGAAATCAGAAATTCGAAGAGGTTGAAACAGAGACGACCATAGCACCGAACTGCTGGGCGTATTCGACTCGATCGCGACTCAAGGGCATGAATGCGTTCGGAGCCATACGCCTCGGCCGCTTCATCATTTCCCAAAGGGGAATAACTGACATTACCTGCCAAGATCCCTTCATGACAGCTATAGCCGCGAGCTCGCTCAAAAAGAGATTTCCAGAATTGAAATGGGAGATACAAGTCCATACCGACGTCGGCAGCCCCAATTTCTCATACACTATCGGCAACCGCATCCGCCGCTCATTGGCACTTACTCATCTCCCGCGAGCGGATAAGATTCGCGTTGTGTCGGGAAGGATTAAGACATTCTTAACAGAGAAATTAGGCATCGCTGCTTCGAAGATCGAGGTCCGACCTATTGTTGTTGATACCTCTTTTATTACCAGCGCGCCTATTACTGTCGACCTTCATAAGAAATATCCTCACTTTAAGAAAATAGTTCTTATGGCTTCACGGCTTGAAGCTGAGAAGAATATAAGTCTCGCTTTGAATTCATTGCCTATCGTCTTAAAGGCTATTCCTAATGCTGGATTGGTCATCGTCGGTTCCGGTGGGCGCGCTTATTCATTGAAGGCCAAGGCTCATCGTCTCGGTATCGGCTCGTCAGCGGTCTTTGAATCATGGGCTGACAAGGTTGAGCTCGCCTCGTACTACAAAACCGCCGACGCATTCCTGTCCACTTCTTTGTATGAGGGCTACGGACTGACCTTCGTCGAAGCAAAAGCCGCTGGATGCCTCATCGTATCAACTGATGTTGGCGTTGCCCGCGAAATGGGTGCCAACATCGTCGAGTGGAACAAGGAAAGCGTGGCCCGCGGGATCATTGGAATTATCAGCAAATAAGCACTATAATGCGCCCTATCATGAGCACGACTCGAAAGCCGGGCAAACTCCAGATCGGCTTCATTGGGCAGGGCTGGGTCGGCAAGAGCTATGCCGACGATTTCGAGCAGCGCGGCTATCCCATCATCCGCTATGGTTTGCAGGATGAGTTCAAGGCGAATAAAGACAAGATCGCGGCCTGCGATATCGTCCTCATCGCAGTGCCGACGCCGACGACGAAGGCTGGATTCGATGACAGCGCGCTTCGCGCAGTCTTGCCGCTCGTCGGCTCGGGCAAGATCGCTGTCATCAAGTCGACCGTCATCATGGGGCGCACCGCGGAGCTTCAGGCTGCGTTTCCCGATAGGATCATCCTCCATTCTCCCGAATTCCTGAGCGAGAAGACTGCAGCGTACGACGCCGCACATCCTGATCGCAATATCATCGGCATTCCTGTGGAAACGCCTGAATATCATGAAGCCGCACGGACCCTTATGAGCGTTCTGCCGAAGGCTCCCTACGAGCTTGTGTGCTCGTCCGGCGAAGCAGAGCTCATAAAATACGCGCACAATGTGAACGGCTACGTCCAAGTCGTCTTTTCCAATCTGCTCTACGACCTTGCGAGCGCTTCCGGCATGGATTGGGCCGTTCTCATGGAAGCGTTCGGAAAAGACCCAATGATGTCGCACACATATTTGAATCCTGTACATAAGAGCGGCCGCGGAGCAGGCGGAGGATGCTTCATCAAGGATTTCGAAGCGTTCCTCGTTGCGTTCAAGAAGGCAGTGCCTGACGCTAAATCCGCGCGCGTGTTCGAGGCTATCCGCGATAAGAACATCGATCTCCTCACTTCGACCGGCAAGAATCTAGACCTTTTGAAACAGGTCTACGGAGATAGACTGCCATGAACCTCCTCATCATCACCCAGAAAGCCGACCGCGACGATCCCATCCTCGGATTCTTCCACCGATGGATCGTCGAATTCTCGCGCCACTTTGACGCAGTGACGGTCATATGCCTCGAAGAAGGGAAACATGACCTTCCTGCGAATGTGAAGGTGTTTTCGCTGGGCAAAGAAAAAGGTGCTTCCAAGGCAGCATCGATGCTTCGATTCTTCCAATTGATCACTGCCGAGCGCTCACGCTACGATGCGGTCTTCGTGCACATGAATCCGATCTACATCGTCCTCGCAGCCCCGCTCTGGAAGCTTTGGGGCAAGAAGATATTCCTGTGGTACACCCACCGCGCAGTCGATCTCAAGCTGCGCATCGCCGCCGCGTGTGCCGACCGCATATTCACTGCCTCAGAGAGGAGCTTCAATCTGCCGAGTCCGAAAGTCATCGTCACGGGCCATGGCATAGATGCGAGCGCATTCTCTTCAGTCGCGCGCACGAAAGCATTCGGCGCTGAGCCTCTGAAGATCGTCAGTGTCGGTCGTATTACGCCTATTAAGGATCCGATCACGCTTATTAAGGCAGCCTCACTATTGAAAAAGAGACTGACGAAGAAGATCAAGGTCACATTCGTTGGAGGCCCAGTGACGGAAGCAGATAAGGCATATGCCGAGAAAGTCCGCGCTCAGGTAGCTTCATCAGGCTTGAATGAGGAGGTGGCCTTCATAGGAGATATTTCTCCTGTTCAAATGCCTAATGTCTATAAAGATGTCGACTTTGCAGTGAATCTCACGCCGACCGGCGGCATCGATAAGGTTGTGCTCGAAGCGATGGCCGCAGGGATCCCTGTCTTCACTTCGAATGAAGCGTTTCGCCCCTATTTCAATGAATATGCTGACCGACTCATATTCACGCATGCTGATCCTGCTGATCTTGCGAATAAGATCGAGGCGGTCATGAAGAATGGTAGTAGTGCATCCATCGGCGCGTACCTTCAGGGAGTAGTTAAGGAAAAAGCTGATATAGCAGCGCTTATCGGGAAGATATCCGATGAGATAAGGTCTTAAGCCTTAATTGTCTTTATGACCACGTACACCATCTACCCCATACCGAACGACATCCGCGGCTCGGATTATCTCAAGCTCTTTCATGCGAGCATCGAAGGCGCATCGCGGGAGAACGTCCGATTCGCGGTGAAGAAGTTCTCTTGGAAGGAGCTTCTGCTCAGCAGACCAAATACGGATGAAAAGCGTGTCATCCACATCCATTGGGAGACTAATATATATGGCAGCGAATACATCCTCGTCTCGATCGTACGGATGATCTACCGCTTCATCGGTCTGTGGCTGGCCAAGCTCCGCGGCGCACGGATCCTGTGGACGGTGCACAATCTTCGTGCGCACGATTATCCTCATCCGCGGATAGATGCTTTTGGAAGATCGATCATGTGGCGCATTGCTGATGCCGCTACCATCCAGCAGAAGAGCTATGCAAAGCAAGAGATATCGCGCAGGAAATCGCCGCAGATATATTACATACCGCATCCGAATTTCATCGGAACGTTCGGTCCTTTATGGAAGGGTAATAAAGAAGAGGCGCGGAAGCATTGCGGAATAACATCTGAAGACATCGCCCTGCTCGCATTCGGCAGTGTGCGTCCCTACAAAGAGTTGCCCACGCTCATCGATGCGGTGACAGTGGCGCGCGCTCGAGGCGCGCATGTCGTTCTCCTCATTGCAGGCAAGGCAAGCAAGGAGTATGCGCAGATCATCATAGAAAAGGCCAAAGACAATCCGGGAGTCATCCTTCGTCTTGGTTTCGTAGAGAATCATGAGATACCTGAATACCTTGCAGCATCAGACTATTCCATCCTCTATTACAGCGAGTCTTCTTTGAATTCAGGCCCACTTCTGGTCTCGCTTTCATACGGAGTTCCGGTCATTACGAGAGACATGCCTGCTTCAGAGGTCATTGTGTCTGGAAAAAACGGCTTTACCTTCCATGATCAGCGCGAGCTCGAGGATATGCTCGTCAACCTCAAGAAACTGGATGTTTCCGATAAGGGTGCTATCATGGGCACGGCTGGTCCGAGCTGGCCTGATATGGCCCAAGAGCTCGCGCGCGCATACCGAGCGCTGTGGCCATAGAATAGCCCTGTTACCCCGAGCACCTATGCATTACCCATTGTCAGAACTCATAGACCGATTCTCGATCTTAGATCTCAAGCTCAAGCGCTTGCCTAAGGATCCGAAGATAGCCGCTGAGCACAAGAAGTTCGCCGACGCCATACAAGAGTTCGGCGTGCCGACCGACGAGTACATCGAAGAGATGATCAAGATAAACGGCAGGATATGGGATCTCGAGTTCGAGATTCGCATGACCGACAAGCTGTCGTTGGAAGAGATCGGCAGGCGGACGCTCCTCATTCGTAAGATCAACAAAGAGCGGATCGAGATGAAAAACAAGATCGCCCGAGAGCATGGAGAATTCGAAGAAGTGAAAGTGGATCACCCGAGCGAATAATCGCTGAAGCACATGACATTCATGAGAAGACTCCTCGGATTCATCAAGGCCCGCTACGCGCCTCGCGGCGCGCGCCAGACCTTTTCCCAATGCGGCGAAGATATAGTCATGCGCGACATCCTTTCCAGGAAGGGGGTGAAGCGCATTTTTTATATCGATATCGGGGCTCATCATCCAGTGTTCGGCAATAATACCTACCTTTTTTACAAGAATGGCGGATCGGGCGCGCTCGTCGAGCCTAATGAGAGCCTATGCAAACTAATCAAACGAAAGCGTTCGCGCGACCTCTGTATCAACGCAGGTGCGGGCGCACAGGACGGAGAAGCTGATTTCTATTCCTTTCCTCAGAGCACACGGAGCACATTCTCTTCTTCACAGGCCGTTTCATGGGAGCGTTCATCAGGCCAGAAGCCCGTCATTGAAAAGCGCGCGGTTCTGTCGCTCGACACGATCATCCGCGATCGGCTCCAAGGAAAAACTCCTGACATTGTATCCATTGATGCAGAGGGGATGGATCTCCCGATCCTTTCTGCATTCAGCTGGAGCGTCAGGCCCAAGGTCTTCTGTATCGAGTCCATGGACGGCCTCTCCGAGCTTATGAAGTCGAAGGGTTATGAGCTCAAAGCACGGATATTCCAGAATGAGATATACGCCGACCAACGCCTATGAGACTCGCCGCCATGCTCCGCATAAAGGATCAGATACTCACCATCGATGAGTGCATGTCCAAGCTGTCCGAGATCGCAGACGAGATCATCGTGGTTGATAACGGTTCGACCGACGGCACCCTTCAAGCCTACGGGAAATACCCGAAGATCGTCAAAGTCCTCCGCACGGAAGGATTTGACGAAGGCCGAGATAAAGTGATGATCCTTGAAGAGGCTAAGAAGTCGAATCCCGACTGGATGCTCTGGATCGACGCCGACGAGATATTTGAAAATCATTTCACGCGCGCAGTCGCTGAAAAATACATGCGCTCGCGCCATGACCGCATCGTCTTCCGCATGTGCAACTTTTGGCTCTCCAGAGAACGCTGCCGCTACGACAGCGAGTATTATCTCTACACCCTGCATCCCCAGCGGAGCATGTGGAGGAATATGCCGAGCGCGTATTTCAGGAACATCAAGATCCACAACGGCGACATCATGGGCATACCCGGCAAGCCCTACATTTCACTCTACAGGCTGAAACATTACGGTTACGCTGACCGCAAAAAAGTAGAGGAAAAGCTCGCGCTGTATTCTCGAGTCGATCCGAAAGGGAGCAGGGACTATTCAGGGACGATCAGTCCAGACCTTCCATTCAAGACTTTCCGTTACTATGAATTCAAAAACAACCTCCTTAATGGCGTGTACATATTCCTCTACAAATACGCGTGCAATAGCCTTTGGATTCTCCTGCGCATCCGCTTGAAGATGAACAAACTGTTCCACACATCCAAATGAAGCCCTCCTGCCATATCTGCAAGACTCCCGCCGATTTCCTGATGCGCAAGGATGGCTTTGATGAATATCTGTGCCCATCATGCCGCCTCTCATTCGTCTATCCTCAGCCAGAGGCAGAGTGGCTCAAGGATAACGTCTATTCATACGAATCTGGATATCAGGGAAATAAGAAGAATGACCTTTCTATCTCATCCACTGATGAACGGACTACCAAAGCCCTTGATTTTCTTTCTCAGAATAAATCAGGGGGTGCACTGCTCGACGTCGGCTGTTCCAACGGCCTTCTCATGTACCACGCTCGTAAGAGGGGATTCTCCTGCAGTGGCGTTGAAATCAATAAGCGCACTGCCGACATCGCTGCTGCCAACGGCTTTGCTGTTCACCAAGGCTTCCTCGAGACTGCTCCATTCAAGAAAGGGAGCTTCGATGTCATATATCTTGGCGATGTGATAGAACATGTGAATAGTCCGCGCACCTTGATCGAAACATGTTCCAGTTTCCTTAAGAAAGACGGAGTCATCGCTATTTCGACGCCGAATGTAGACTGTTGGTGGTCGCGAACGACGCTCGCTCTGTTCCGGATCTGCGGTGTGCCGTGGTCGTCAGCTACGCCTCCCCATCATCTGTTCCAGTTCAGCTACGGCAATCTGACTACGCTCATGGGTGAACGGGGATTCAGTCCGTTACATTCCATATTCACCGGACCTTCGAGCTTGAAATATGAGCTTGGCTCGCTCCATCTTCTCGGCGCATGGAAGAAAGACAAGAAGCTCTCGAAGCTCGCGTTCATGTGGTTCTCGTTTGCTGCGTATGCGGTCATCTTTGGTCTGACCAGGCTATTCAAGCCCTTCCTCAAGCGCCGCTTCGAGATGGTATCGATCTATTCTCGGGTCTGATACCGCTTCTTTGATAACAGATGCTCATCTGTTAGAGTATGGGGCATGAATGATAACGGCCTCTATAGCCCCGAGTGGTTCAAAAAGCAGAAAATGGGTTCGTCCACATCAGCCGAGATCATCGTGCCGATCGTGATGGATTTTATCTCGCCGAAATCGGTTGTTGATGTGGGTTGTGGAGTAGGCACATGGCTCGAGTCATTCACAAAAAAGGGCGTTAATGACGTGCTCGGCATAGACGGGTCCTGGATCGACGAATCTCAGCTGAGGATACCGAAGAAGCTCTTCAAGATGACAGACATCAGCAAACCTTTCGCGACTGGGAGAAAAGCTGATCTCGCGATCTCCCTTGAGGTCGGCGAGCATCTCGCAGACTCGTCTGCACAAGGTCTCGTGAAGAGCCTCACGGATACTGCCCCCGTCGTGCTCTTCTCTGCTGCTATACCTTCTCAGCCAGGGACCGGCCACGTGAACGGCCAGTGGCCTGAGTACTGGGCGGCTCATTTTAAGAAGTATGGATACATGCCCATAGACTGCATCCGCAGGAGAGTATGGACGAATCCCAATGTTGAATACTGGTATGCGCAGAACGCTATCATGTACGTGAGGGAAAGCGGACTTAGCGCATATCCCAAGCTGGTCCGCGAAGCGGAATGCGGATATTCCCAGCCGTTGCCGCTGGTCCATCCAAGAAGGTATTACTATGCTTTGCAGCCGTTGCCGAGCATCCCTTTCAGGGCAGTGCGCAAAGTGAAGCATCTCGCCCGTAAGCTTATGCCCAAAAGCGCTCGCAAGCGTCAGGCATGAATGTGATGGCCAGCCTATACCGTACGGTTAGTTCATATGGGAGCATTGCCAGAGCTTTAAGCTCTGGAGGCCTCTTCGGTCGAGCGAGCCTTTTCGTCTCCCTCATATCCATCCCTCTCCGCAAGAAATTAGCCGGCAGGAAAGCCCGGCCGCTCACTCTTACTTTTGAAGGGAATACATTCGCTTTCTGGGCTCGCGACGCAGCCGACATCGCTGTCCTCCGCGAAGTCTTCCTTGAAAGGGAATATGATCTCGGAGTTGATTACATTCCCGAGCGAATTCTTGATATCGGCGCGCACATTGGAGCATCGGCAATATTCTTCACTCTGAAATATCCGCAAGCGAAGGTAACTTCATATGAGCCTGACCCGAGCAACTACGAGCTTCTGGTTAAGAATACTTCTGCCTTCAGTGGAATCACCTGCGTGAATGCGGCTGTGGCTGGAAAAAGCGGCACGGTCATATTGCATAGCCGCGATTCGAGCTCGATATCAGGGACCATCATTGAAGGGGTAAGTTCTGCTCAGGGAACGAAATCGGGGATCGAAGTGCGCTCACTGAGCCTTGACGATGCGATTTCCAATGCTGGAGGACAGATATCTCTGGTTAAATTCGATGTAGAAGGAGCTGAATACGAGGTTTTCTCCAAGATTTTGAAATTAGGCCAAGCTAATAGGTATCTAGGAGAATTACATCTTGATCTCATGCCAGGAAAGACAAAAGATGATTTTTGCTCTATATTCAAAGGGTTCGATGTCTCAGAGCGAAAGATTTCTGATCGCAGATACATCATTTCAGCAGAAAAAAGATGAAGATCCTCTATCTCGCAAATATCCGCCTACCAACAGAGAAGGCTCATGGCGTCCAGATCATGAAGACCTGCGAAGCGCTCGCTGCAAGCGGCGCTGAGGTCGTCCTCTATATCCCGCAGCGCAAGAATAGCATTACAACTGATCCCTTCGACTACTATCAAGTGAAGAAGAACTTCACGATCACGACGCTGCCTTCAATTGATTTTACCGGCTGGGGTCCTGCGCACGTCACATTCATCCTTTCTCAGATATCATTCGCTCTGCGCGCGCGGAAGATCGCCTCAGAGAAGAGCGATATCGTCTATGCGCGCGACGAAGTGAGCCTGTACGTGCTCTCATTCTTCAAGAGACGCCTCTACTTCGAGGCGCACGATGCCCGCGATAATTTCCTGGTGCGCCGACTGATCCGCGTCTGCGACGGCATCATCTGCGTCGCTCAAGGATTAGCTGACTTATACGTGAGCAGGAGAATGCCTTCTCATAAGGTCCGACTTATTCCCAACGGCGCAGATCTGGCCGCATTCGATCTTAAGGTCACCAAGGAGGAGGCGCGTAAGAAGTTCGGGCTTCCACAGGACGGCAAGATCGTTCTATACACGGGTCATTTGTATGGCTGGAAAGGCGTGAATACGTTGGCCGCTGCTGCCGAGCTTCTCTCAAAGAATACCAAGGTCGCATTTGTTGGAGGTACTGAGCACGACCTGAATTTCTTCAAAGAGAAGCACACAGATACTAAGAACCTTCTCATTCTGGGACACAAGCCGCACCGCGATATACCTCTCTTTCTCGCTGCAGCTGATGTGGTCGTCATGCCCAATTCAGCCAAATCAAGTTTGTCTGAGCTCTATACGTCGCCTGTGAAGATGTTCGAGTATCTTGCCGCAGGGAAGCCTATCATCGCCTCAGATCTTCCGAGCATCAGAGGAGTGCTGAACGATTCTAATGCGATCTTGGTCAAGCCTGACGATCCAGCCGCGATCGCTGCTGGCATTTCCTCAGTTCTTGATGATGCTTCTCTGGCGAAGAGATTGGGCGATCAGGCTCGAAAAGATTCGCAGGAATATTCTTGGATGAAACGCGCTGAGCGCATCATGAGCTTTGTGCAAGAAGGGTCAGCGTTTGATCCAACTCAAAGAGGGAATGATTTCTATGATGATGAGAGCCATAAATATTCTATCAAGCGCTATCCGGCAAGGAGCATCGATTATACGCACTCCTTCTATCTCGGACGTCTTGCATTGACCAAGAAATTGCTCAAGAGCATTGTGAATGATAGGAAAGGGCTTTCAGTGCTCGAAGTCGGTTGCGCCGACGGCGTGGTCATACGCTCATTGAAGGAAGAGTTCGGCACTACATTCTCGTCCTATAAGGCTGTGGATATAAGCCCGGGAATGATCAAAGCCGCTACACAGAACCCTCTGAATGCAGGAATTGAATTCTCAGTCCGCGATCCGCAGCAATGCTATGGTGGCGGACCGTATGATGCCATCGTCGAGATCGGCGTGCTCAATTATACCGATCTCGGAAAGGAATTATCATGTGCCGCGTCAGCAGTAGATTCTGGCGGTTATTACCTGGTCTCTATCGCAGGAAAGGATTCCTGGTGGGACAAAATGAGAAGGTCTGAGACCGGTTTCGCCCACTTCGATTCATACCGAGAATATGAGAAGGCGTTGCGGGAGCGTTTTGATATTGTCCAAGCTGTGCCAGTCGGCCTTTTCATTCCTGCCATATGGCGCGCTCCTTCATTCGCACGGGCGGCACAGGTTGTGGCTGAGAATGTATTGAAACATGTCGCTCCAGATGTCTTCCATGAGATGGTTTATCTCTTGAAGAAGAAAAACTCTTAGATCCTAATCCACGAAGAGGGAATAAGGTCTTTCGTATCTGCAGTGGTTTTGAACCACTGTTTGGGTACGATGACTATCTTATCTGTCTTTGGATCGAGCCATGCGCCCCACCATGAGAATGAACTGTTAGCGATGATGTGATGGCTGCAGAGGCTCATAAGGATTATGTCTTCCGCCGCGTTTGTGCCTTGTCCAGAAACCATCACCTGATTTCCGATAAATGAAAGATTTTCTCGGCACCATTCTATGTCGTCTGAGAATATGTATACCCGAGCATTCGGCGCTTTCTCTGAAATGAGCTTCCATGCGGCTTGGTAGTATTCCACTGGCAGTGCGCCATGCTTCGATGCTGCATTGGCGTCGCTCACATAATCTCCTCTACGAACGTGAAGAGAAACAGGCGTTCCGCCAGATTTTGAAACGATATCGTCTCGCACCCTCTTGCCCGCACTGCTTAATTCTTTGACGGTGAATTCGGCGCGGACTTCGTTGGCCACGTCGAGGAAATATTTCTCGGACTGCCAGTCGCCGATGAAGAATGCGTCAGCACCCATTTCAAGCACTTCTGAGCAATACGTGAATCGCGGCTCAAGAAAAGCGCGCCTTTCATTGAGAGGCTTCCTTTCCTCTTTCATCCTGAATATCTTTCTGCGTGCTCGAGACAAAAACCCGTTCGAATCCCACGATGGAACGCCGATCGCTTTGAAATCTTCACGGGTTGCGGCGGGGGATTTTATCTTGAAAGCATCCAAGCTTAGGCTCCTCTTCTCTTGGCCGGTCTGATACGCAGAGAGGTCCATCTTCAAGGTCGTTCCTTTTCTCCGAGCCTGAGCGAGCCCGAAGACGTACTGGAACATCTGGTTGCCAAGGCCTCCTGAGAGGCGAGTGATGATCATGAGAGATATGTCCGATCGAGGAAGATGCCGTTTATCGGCGTATTCGAAACGTTCTCGTACTCGGCTCCATTCAAGAAGGTCTCTATCTCCGATTTGTTGTTCTGCGCTTTTATGGCTCCAAATGAGGTTATTTCTACGCAGATAACCTTCGGTCTGACGGCCTTGAAATCTATAGCTCTGAGTATCTCGAGGTCCATACCTTCAACATCAAGAGAGAGTAGGTCGATGCGTTCGACCCTGTATTTTGTGATGAGGTCTCCAAATGTGATGACGGGCGTGCTCTTCTTGCCGATGAGCCTGATACCCTTCTTCTCGGCTGAAGCCGCTTCGTCGCTCGAGAACGTATTCAATGCATCATTCTTGAACATAAAATATTCCAGATTTCCGCGTGTCGCGGCGATGCCCGCCTCGACACAGATGTCGCGCGGCCTCTTTCGCGAGATCTTTCGCGCAAGCAGGGGATTGGGCTCCACGCATATCCCAGATGCGCCACTTGTGTAGAAAAGATAAGTGTTATTCAGGATGACCGGATCATTCGTGCCAATGTCGATATAGAAAGGCTTGGTCACTCCGATAGTCTTCAGCACGCGAGACAGGATGATATCCTCTCCGCACTGCGAATAGCTCTTCCGATATTTCGGGCCCATGAGGTAGCGCGCGGCGCGGAATTTGGTCAGAAATGACATAGGCGTTTATATGTTGGTGGTCGGCATGATATGGCGCGTGCGGTGGATGAGATACAGGGAGATGAGGTAGTTTACAAAACCGCTGAGCGCCTTTGCGGCGATGAGGCCGAGAATGCCGTAGCGCGCGGTCAAGACGACCATGCAGGCGATGCTCACGACGGGATTCGCGATATTATACGCATATATTTCTTTCTTTGCCTGTAGGGCAGTAAGGGCGGTCAGTGGCATGCTCGGGAGCGCCATGAACACCAGTGCGAGCGCATAATACTTCGAATACTCCATGGCGTCGAGATATTTCGGGAAGAAGACGCCGAAGACGTATGGAGCGAGCACGATATAAGCGAGCGACACGACGAGCGAGAGCGCGGCCAGGCGGACAGACTTGCCGACCATCGTCGCCTTGATCTCCTTGCCGCTCCGCTCCGAGAGCTTCGGGAATGCCATGAGCGTGACGTTCTTCAGTAGGCTATTCAGGCGCTCGGGAATCGTGCTCGCAAAAGCATATATGGCGAGAGGGACAGTCCCGAGGATATGGAAGACGAGGATGTTGTCGAGCTGTCCCGCGATGATGCCGATGACCGAAGCGAGGCTCAGGTGCTTGCCATAAGACATCGTCGTCGGGTCGATATCATTATTCGGCTGGTATCTTCGGATCGTCCAGAAGTAGAGACCGACGGTCACTGCTGCATTGATGCCGAAATTGAGAAGGACGAGGACGACCGCGTTCCGTACGAAGAAAAGCGACACGATCATCACGGTGTAGTAGATGACGGTCAGTATGACGCCCACGACGAATCCTCCCTTGAAATCTTTCCTGCCGCTGATGAGCGCGGTATATGTATTGAAGGCGCTCGAGATCGGGATAAGCAGTCCGATAAGGAGCACGCCGAGGGCAATGGGCGCGTTTCCCGCATGGAAGTAGTAGAGGGCGACGCCGACCGACGCGAGCAGGGAAAGGAGGTTGTAGCCGAGCTGGATCGGTATCGACTTCCTGACTGTCCCTTCGAAGCCGCGTGCCACCGCCTGGATGATGGCATTGTTCATGCCGCTGAGCGTGAATGCGCTCAGGATCGATCCGATAGAGAGCAGGAATTGATAGGTGCCATATACGTCCTTGGGCAAGAGCTTGGCGAAAGCCACTGAAAGCGCGAAGGCAAATATGTTGGTGACGATGAAGTTCGCATAGTTCCAAAAGCTCCCGCGGGCAAGGTATACCATATCCGTTTTGGTGTACCGCTCGCTCCAGCGAAGGAAGCGGTAGGCCATATCGCGTATCTTCTTCATGCGGTAATACTAATGGAAATAGCCTGCTTTAGCCAGCAGAGGCCGCGCCGGTTGTCACCCTTGAGAAGGGTATGATACACTCCGCACATGAAATTACGCACATCACTCATATACGTCGCTCTTGGCGGCCTGTTCCTGATCCCATTATTCCCGCTTCTTGTCGCCAACTCGTTCTTCTTTCCCTTCATCACCGCGAAGGCTTTTTATTTCAGGATCATCGTCGAGATCGTCTTCTCGACCTGGGTCGTCCTCGCATTCCTCGAGCCGAAATATCGTCCCCGCCTGACGCCGCTCGGCATCGCCGTGACGCTCTTCGCGATCGTCGCGCTCATAGCCGACCTTCTCGGCGTCAATCCGGTCCGCAGCATCTGGTCGAACTTCGAGCGCATGGAGGGCTGGCTCACGATAGCCCACCTCTGGATGTTCTTCATCGCCGCCTCTTCGATGCTCGGCTCTGGAGAAGAAGGGAAGCGCATGTGGCGCCGCTGGTTCAGCTTCTCTCTGGCGGTCGCGACGATCGTCGGCATATACGGCCTCTTCCAGCTCTTCGGCGCAGCGGCTATCCATCAGGGCAGCACCCGTCTCGATGCATCACTCGGCAACTCTGCATACCTCGCCGTATATATGCTCATCCATGCATTCATGGCGGCGTATCTCTTCTTCGAGACGCGGGTCCGCGGAAAGCAGCCGGCCGCAGCATGGCTATGCGCGGTCCTCGCCGTATTCTTCTCATTCATACTCTTTGAGACTCAGACTCGCGGCACCATCCTCGGACTCATCGGCGGCATCCTCCTCGCGCTCGGACTGTATGCGGTATTCGCCAAAGGCAGGCCCGCCAAAGGCCGCTGGATATCCGCAGGCATCATCGGAGCCATCGTCCTTCTCGGCGTCATATTCTGGCTCGATCGCGGCGCCGCCTTCATACAGAGGAGCCCGACGCTTGCTCGCCTTGCGACGATATCCTGGGAAGACACCCAGACTCAGGCTCGCGCATACATCTGGCCTATGGCCTTGAAAGGCGCAGCGCAGAGGCCGATCTTCGGTTGGGGACAGGAGAATTTCAACTACATATTCAATGCGAACTACAATCCGCTCATGTGGAATCAGGAGCAGTGGTTCGACCGCGCGCATAGCGTCTATCTCGATTGGCTGACCGCTTCCGGCGGCGTGGGGCTTGCGGTATATCTGTCCCTCTATGTGCTCCTCTTCGCCGCGATTTGGAAGTCTCAGCTGTCCGCTGCGGAGAAGAGCGTGCTTTCCGGAGCGGTCGCGGGCTATGCCATCCACAACGTGTTCGTCTTCGATAACCTCGCGAGCTACGTGTTCTTCTTCGCCATACTGGCGTTCGCTTCCACATTCAAGCAAGGGAAGCCTATCCGCTTCATCGGTACGGCGCCGCTCCGTTCTGACGCCGTAGAATACATCGTCGCACCTATAATGATCCTTCTTCTTGCCGCCGGCCTGTACTTCCTCAATGTGCGACCGATCCAGGCGAACACGGGACTCATCACGGCTCTTGGCGCATGCGGCCAGCCCAACGGGGCCGATCCCCAGCTCTTCCAGAACGTTCTCTCGATCGGCGCGCCCGTCGCGCAACAGGAAACGCGCGAACAGATACTCTCATGCGCCGGCGATGTCGTACCTTCCACTACCTATCCAGGCCCGGTCAAACAGGCGTTCTTCAATCTCGCAAGCAGCGCCATTGCCGATCAGATCGCTACTGCCCCCAATGATGCCCGCATGTATGTCCTTGGCGGATCATTCATGGATACGATAAGCCGTTTCGGCGACGCTGATCCGCTCCTCGAGAAGGCCCATGCCCTCTCTCCCGGCAAGCAGAGCATCGACCTCGCGCTCGCCCAGAGCTACGTGAATATCGGCAAAAAGGACCAGGCTGTCGACCTCCTGCATCAGGCATATCTATCGGCTCCCGCAGACACATCCATCCGCGACGCCTATATCTCCGTCCTCATCATAGATGGCAAGGAAGATCAGGCGCGCGCCGAGTTCTCGAATGACCCCACGATCTTCGATACCGATCCGATGGCTCAGCTCTTCGCATCGCTCAAGGAATACCCCAAGGCGATCGCGATATATCAGAGGCTCATCGCCGTTGCCTCGTCGACCGACATCAACCTCCGAGCAGCTCTCGCCCAAGTCCAGTATGTCGCAGGCATGAACTCTCAAGCCGTCGCCACTCTCCGCTCTATCGAGAAGGATCATCCGGAATACAAGGACCAGATAGAAGCAGACATAAAACAGATCCAGCCTTAGTGGATAAGCCCTTGATTTGGGGTCTGATATCTGGTATATTCTCCACCGTGAGTACCCAGTGTGGGCACTCTCCAATATAAATGTTTCGCAAAGGGCCGCCCTCGGCGGCATTTTGCGTGCCGGAGAAGACGGAAAGCCTGCTAATGGCACATTCTTTCTCTATCGGGATAGCAGAGCGCCACGACCGCCACGTAGTGTACCTACTCTTCTATCCCGATAGAGAAAGAATGTGCCATTAGCAGGCTTTCCTTGTTTTCCCCACATGCCCTCGCTATAATTGCATCAGATTGTACCAAGTGAGGGCGACGGCTGTACTCACATAAATTTAAACATTTTATTTGGAGCTCGCACCCGTCGCCCTCATTCGGCGCAAATGCCACCATGAAGATCCTCACCGACATACCTCTCGCCCAACACACCACGTTCAAGACGGGGGGAGCCGCGCGCTTTTTTTGTATAGCCTCATCGGAAGAAGATGTGAAGGAGGCGGCGTCATATGCACAGGAGCATGATCTACGCCTCTTCGTCCTCGGCGGCGGATCGAACATCCTCATCGGCGATCGCGGCTTCGATGGCATGGTCCTTAAGGTCGAGCTCCGAGGGAAGGCATATGCCGAACCCTCCGATGATACCGGAGCTGTCGTATCTGCTGCCGCCGGCGAGATGTGGGACGATTTTGTCGATGAGACGGTTTCAAAAGGCTTCTATGGCCTCGAGAACCTTTCCGCAATTCCAGGCACTGTTGGCGCGACGCCGATCCAGAATATTGGCGCATACGGGGCAGAAGCCGCGCATACGATCGTCTCTGTTCGCGCCCTCGACACGCAGACGATGGAGTTCGTATCGCTGTCGAATGCAGAATGCAGATTCTCGTATCGTGACAGCATGTTCAAGCACGAGAAGGGGAGATACATCATCACCAGTGTCGATTTCCGCCTGTCGCGCACGCCCACTCCAAATCTTTCATACTCAGATGTGACCGCATATTTTTCCAAGAAAGGATTGAAGGATCCCACACCAGAAGATGTACGCCGCGCCGTCATCGATATCCGCTGGAATAAGTTACCGGACTGGAAATTGTGGGGCACCGCAGGATCGTTCTTCAAGAACCCCATCGTTTCTGCTGAAACATTCGCAGAGCTCAAAAAGAAGTATCCGCAGCTTCCTGGCTATCCCGAACCTGACGGCAGGGTCAAAGTCTCTCTCGGTTGGATTCTCGACAAAGCATGTAATGTGAAGGGCCTGTGCGTCGGCCATGTGTGCACCTATGAGAAGCAGGCGCTCGTTCTCGTTTCCAAGCCAGGAGGAACTTCAGAAGAAGTCGTCGCTCTGGCGCAGGAACTCATGAAGAGGGTAAAGGATAAGACAGGTCTCGATATTGAAGGGGAGGTGGAGTGGGTGAATTAAGGCTTACCGATCTCAAGATATATTTTTCTGAAAAGGGAATTTATTTTCAGTGGATCGTCAGCGAGTTTTCTCACAAGATTAATATCTACTGATTCGATCTTGTTCAATCTCTTTTTTGAATCCGAATTAGGGAATCTAAAGATAATGTTATCTTTGTCAGTAATTGCTGTGAAACCACGTATGAAGTTCAGAGAATAGTAGTCAGCAATTATGGGCCATAAACTCCTGATACTATCAGCTGTTTCTGGACTTACACTATCTGTGGATATTAAGTCCCCCAATAGATTCTTTAGATCATGGTCATAACTGTATTCATCCGAGTGTACAATTTTCAATGCTTTAAGCCAGAGTTCAATGCCGTGTCTCAGGTTATAAATTATAGGAGCTATAATTTCATAACTTGGATGCGGCGGGAATCCGCTTTTCTTGAAAAGCTGTGAGTTAAGGAATTGATGTTCTACTAAATGTTCTTGAGCATTCAATAATTGTTTAGCAAGAATACTGGAGGCTAATAAATAGCTCTGGCCACTGATTACCCAATCGTACCTCTCATCATCGGTGGATACCTTACCAATTTTGTTTTTCTTATGCATAAGCTGATTGATGATTATTTAATATAATATCGGATACATTACATGACTCACCGTTCATTATGACTCCTACTATGGTATAGAGATAGATAACTGCGCAGTTTCTTATGCTCAAAACTATACTACGGATCTGAAACTGAAAGCCGGCTCAACAGGGGTGTATAAAAGGTGCATAACTTTCCTTGTAATGAGGTGGGGCCGGGCGTACGCTTATAAGTGAAAGCGAGTGCCGAGCCTTGAGTGAGGTCCGATACATTCGCAGAACCTCGACAAAACAATAGGAGTCATATTATGAAGCTAACAAAGCTAGAGCGAATGGGATTGTCCTGCGGATTGGTTCCGCAGAACCTGCGCCAGGGAGGGTTTGTCCCTCTCGCTGCAGGCACCGCACAACGCGTGACGATCGAAGAGCTGCAAGATACTACGCGTCTCGAGCGATTCTATCGCGCGAGAAAGCATCTCCAGAATGGCTTGCGCAGAGCGCTTCCGCTCGAAACCGAGCTCAAGGAGCATTTTGCGCACAGTCTGGACACCATACAAACCGAGATAACACGGTTCGAGCTCACACCCGAATTCGACCTTCCCACGATCCATCCGTCGTTCCTTCAATGGAAGACGCATCTGGGATATCCGGCCTTTTCAATATACACATTAGACGACCCGACGTGCACCATCCATTTCGAGCGTTTCGGAAGGGGTGATAAGGGGCACGCCTTGAGCATGACGCCCACGCTCCCGCCTATCATGGCGAAGCATTACTTGGGCGATGCACTCGTAAAATCATTAAACGATCATTGTCTGTACGGCTCCCTCCAGAGCATCGACCTCGGCGCCCGTTATGCAGGTGCCATGCCAGACTCTGTGAGGGAACATATCCATTACTACATCGATGAGGGAACCGGAGCTCCGCGCTTCGAACAGATCTTCATCGTCGCAGAGGCTCCCGTATGGGACCTGAAGACGGTGCGCCAGATCATACCCGCCGGGGATCCGCTCGTCATCGGCGTCAAAGAGAATGTGCTGTGGCTGATCGACAGCTTCGACCTCACTCCGGTCGAACAAGCCGCGCTCAGCATCGGGACTCATACCGAGCTGCACGCGACGAATTAGGCACGACTCCCTTGATTCAAGGCGCTCCATCTAACCGCCTATGATCGAAGCGTGGGCGGTTTTTTTATACCCGAAACTATGCTAAAGTGCCATATCTATGGCCATTTTCGGAAAACTCTTCAGCAAATCCCAGACCTCGAATCCCAAGAGATTCGAGCCAAGGGTGCTGGAAATAAACGCTCTTGAAGACAAGATCAAGGCGCTTTCTGATGCAGATTTGAAGGCTAAAACAGGCGAATTCAAAGCGAAGCTGGCGGCTGAGGCTGATCCCGAAAAGCAGAAAGCCATACTCGATGAGATCCTCCCAGAAGCTTTCGCCGTCGTCCGTGAAGCCTCGCGGCGCACCCTCGGCCAGCGCCACTTTGATGTGCAATTAATTGGAGGTATGGTCTTGAATTCGGGAGCTATCGCAGAGATGAGGACCGGTGAAGGTAAGACGCTCGTCGCCACGCTTCCTGCATATCTGAATGCACTTACCGGCAAGGGAGTCCACGTCGTCACGGTCAACGACTATCTCTCTCGCCGCGATGCGGTGTGGATGGGGCAGATCTACTCATTCCTCGGATTATCTGTGGGCGCCATCGGCGGAGACTCTTCATTTATATACGATCCAGAGCATAAGAATAAACCGGAAATCCTAAATCCTAAATCCGAGACAAATTCGAAATCAGAAGCTCAAAATACGAAACAGGATCCTCTCGACAAGGAACGCGACCAGCTCGGCGCCTTCAAGGTCGTTCATGAATTCCTCCGCCCAGTGAATCGCCGCGATGCGTACGCTGCCGATATCACCTATGGCACTAACAATGAGTTCGGCTTCGACTATCTGCGCGATAACCTCGAATATGCTGCTGACCGCCTGCGCCAGCGCGAACCGCACTACGCCGTCGTGGACGAGATCGACTCTATCCTCATAGACGAGGCGAGGACTCCGCTCATCATCTCTGCGCCAACGAAAGATGCCGAAGGCACCTATCGCCAGTTCGCGTCGCTCGTCACCTCATTCACAGCGGATGCGGACTACACCGTCGACGAGAAGCGCCGCGCCATCTCGCTCACCCCTGCCGGCATCTCAAAAGCTGAGAAGGCCCTCGGCATCGACAATATCTATACCGACGCGGGCATCAAGTCGGTCCATCATCTCGAGACCGCCATCAAAGCAAAGGCCATCTACCACAAGGACAAGGAATACGTCGTGAAGAACGACGAGATCATCATCGTGGACGAATTCACCGGCCGTCTCCAGCCAGGCCGCCGCTGGTCCGATGGCCTCCATCAGGCTGTCGAGGCCAAAGAGGGCGTCCGCATCCAGCAGGAATCGCGCACCTACGCGTCCATCACCTTCCAGAATTTCTTCCGCATGTATCCGAAATTGTCAGGAATGACCGGCACGGCTGCGACATCCAGCGAGGAATTCTTCAAGGTGTACGGCCTCGAAGTCTTCAGCATCCCGACCAACGTGCCGACCGTCCGTATCGACTCGAACGACCAGATATTCAGGACCGAGCTCGGCAAATTCAAGGCCATCGCCCGCAAGGTGAAGCAGATTCACAGCAAAGGACAGCCAGTCCTCATCGGCACGGTTTCGATCGAGAAGAACGAGATCCTCTCGCAGTTCTTAAAAGGAGAGGGAATACCGCACGAGATCTTGAACGCCAAGAACCACGAACGTGAAGGCGAGATCATCGCCCAGGCAGGCAAGAAAGGCGCGGTGACCATCGCCACCAACATGGCAGGCCGCGGCGTCGATATCAAGCTTGGGGGCAATCCGAACACTCCTGGGTCGTATGAAGAGGTCAAGAAAGCCGGCGGCCTCTTCGTCCTCGGGACTGAGCGCCACGAAGCGCGCCGCATCGACAACCAGCTCCGCGGCCGTTCCGGTCGCCAAGGCGATCCCGGCGAGACGCAGTTCTTCGTCTCTATCGAGGATTCGCTCATGCGCGTCTTCGCCTCCGATATGCTCAAGAATATGATGGGCCGCCTCAACATGCCCGAAGACGAAGCCATCGAGCATCGCATGATCTCGCGCGCGCTTGAGAGCGCCCAGGAAAAGATCGAAGGATTCAACTTCGACTCGCGCAAGCATGTGCTCGAATTCGACGACATCATCAACAAACAGAGATCTTTCATTTACGCACGAAGGAGGAAGCTTTTGCTTGGAACGCCAGAAGACGTTGAAGAAGAGCTTATGAATATAGTGGGAACGTCATCGGGTCCGTCTTCGTTCAGCCGAGGACTGTCTGAGCGAGCAGAGATCGTTAGGCCTGAGGACTCCTCCCTGCCGGACCGCAGGGCCTTACGAGATCGCGAAGCGAGTCCCGCAGGCCGAGAAGGAGACGGACCCGACGACGTTCAAAGCATCAATGCGATTATCGAGAGGAAGACTGCTGAGTTCGGTCGCGACGCATTCCTCGCTTCTATTCGCATCATTCTCCTCCAATCGATCGATATGTACTGGGTCGAGCATCTCGAGGTCATGGATTACACCCGCTCGAGCGTGAACCTGCGCGCCTACGGACAGCGTGACCCCTTGGTGGAATACAAGAAAGAGGGCCTGCGCCTTTTCAAGGAGATGCAGATAGCGATGCGCGGCCAGGTCTTGCGCATCATCCCCAATATCATCCCCATTCAGAACGGTCAGCCCATCCCTTCACCGACGCCCGCCCAAGCGAAGCTCCGTGAAGTGCACGAGAATGCCCAGCTCATCGGCTCTCAAGATGGTTCGAAAGCATCTGCGGCCGAAGCTCCAAAAAAAGCAGAAGTCGGTAGGAATGATCCGTGCCCCTGCGGCTCAGGCAAGAAATACAAGAATTGCGGGCTCAAGGATACGGAGGAGCATAAGAGACTGATGGCGGGGAAGTGATCGCACCATGAAGATACTTCGAAAAATTCGCTCAATAACGCATAAGAGTCAGAAGAGTTGCGTGGTGACTGAATTTCCGTTAAAGGATACGGACATTAATGCCGCGATCGTGAAATTGTCAGGAAGATATCCGGAGAAGGGAAGGGCAGTGAATTCAGTGAGCAAGGAATTGGCCTATATTATGAGCGGTTCTGGATATATTGTCGCTGAAGGAAGAAAAACAACCCTCAATAAGGGTGACTTGATAATGATTAGCCCGGGAGAAAGATATTTTTTGAATGGCAGATTGGCATTATTCATCTCAAATACGCCTGCATGGCATCTAGGGCAGTATAAGATGGTCGATTGATGGAGAAAAAAGGAATAATACGCTAAGCTTATCCACATGAACCACTCCTCCAACCACTTCTTTTTCGGCCTCCTCCTCGCCGTTATCATCCTCGCCGTCCTCATATTCCTGCCATTTCTGACGCCGCTCGTCCTAGCAGGCGCTCTGGCGGTTGTGTTCGCGCCGATGCACCGGAGGATAAACAAGTTCCTTTTCAAGGACAATGAGCGCTCGAGCTTCGCCGCGCTCATTTCAGTGATCCTTATTGCGGTCGTCGTATTCGTGCCGCTCTTCCTCATCGCGGGCAAGATATATGCCGAGATCCAGAACATGTACGCGTTCCTCATCGATGAGGGCGGCCGCTCGCAGGTGATCGATGCGCTCAATAATGGCGCGGACTTCCTTTCACGGCACTTCTTCGGCCTTTATCCGGCGTACTCGTTCGATTCCTTCAATGTGACCGACCTCCTTCAGCGCCTCCTCGGCTGGGCGTTCACCAACCTCGATACGGTGTTCACCAGCGCATTCAAGGTCGCTATGGACGGATTCCTCGCTTGCATCGCCCTCTTCTATTTCTTGCGGGATGGCCGCGAGCTCAAGCGCCAAATAGTCATCCTTTCTCCCCTGGGCGACGCCGATGACGAACGCATCTTCAAGAAGCTCGAGCAGACCGTGTATTCCATATTCGCGGGATCTCTCACGGTCGGCATCATCCAAGGCATACTCACCGGCATCGGTTTCGCTATTTTCGGCGTCCCATCACCTGCACTGTGGGGAACGGTCGCTGCAGTCTCAGCCCTCATTCCCGGCATCGGCACATCCCTCATCCTCGTGCCGGGGATCGCCTATCTATTCTTAACCGGTTCGACAGGCCCAGCCATCGGCCTTCTTATCTGGGCCATCATCGCGGTCGGGCTCATAGATAACTTCCTAGCTCCCATCATAGTCAACCGCAAAGTCAGGATCCATCCGTTTCTGATCCTTCTCTCGGTTTTGGGCGGTATCATATTCTTCGGGCCTATCGGCTTCCTGCTCGGGCCCATCATTCTTGCCTTTCTCTTTGCGCTTCTCGAGATATATAGGGTCACCTATGGCAGGAGAAACGCCACACCCGGAACGGTTTGAGCATTTTTTGAACGAGACTTGAGACGGAATTTATCACCCCTTTATCGTTCCGTGCTATGATTTTCTCTGTATCCGCGCTAGGATACATCTATTCAATGAATATGGCATACGAAGACCAGAAAGTGTCTGTGACCATCGACGAATTGGCAGTTATGATCGCCAAGGGATTTGCTGCTGTCGATAAGAAGTTTGAGGTTGTTGATCGAAGGTTTGAGGAGCTTGAGTCTAGTTTCGACTCAAAGATTGATGGGCGGTTTACAGAATTCGAAACAAAGATGGACGCGCGGTTCAACGATCTTCAAAGACAGCTCGACTATATGTACGATTCCTACACGCCACGCCGTGAATTTAACATGCTTGAAGGCCGGGTCAAGAAGGTGGAGCGGAAGGTCGGATTAAAAGCCGCAATATAAATCATCATATATGGCATTCATCGACGAAATAGCCTTCCATGCGAAGGCGGGAGACGGCGGAGGCGGCGTGGTCCGTTGGCGCCATGAAAAGGGCAAAGAATTCGCTGGCGCAGCTGGCGGCAACGGCGGCCCCGGCGGAGACGTCTATGTCCGCGCAGTTCGCGATATCAATATGCTCGCGCGCCACAAGGCCGTGAAGGAATTCCGCGCTGGCAACGGCGATGCGGGCGCCAATTGGAGCAGGCAGGGCGGAGCAGGGGAGGATCGTGTCATCGACCTTCCGATCGGCTCCATCGTCAGGAACCTTGAGAGCGGCCGCGAGATCGAGCTCATCGAGGATGGCCTCCTGTCCAAGATCTTGCACGGCGGCCGTGGCGGTCTCGGCAATGAGCATTTCAAGGCATCGACCAATGTTCGACCGGAGCAGTCTACGACCGGCATGGTGGGCGAAGAAGCGGACTTCACTGTCGAGATCAATCTCATCGCTGACGCGGGCCTCATCGGTCTGCCGAATGCCGGCAAGTCCAGTCTCTTGAACGCGCTCACTCATGCGCGCGCGAAGATCGGCGCGTACGCATTCACCACGCTCGATCCCAACCTCGGTGCCCTCCACGGGGGCTATATCCTCGCAGACATTCCCGGACTCATCGAAGGAGCCTCAGAAGGGAGGGGCCTCGGCCACAAATTTCTGCGGCACGTGAAGAGAACGAAGATATTACTTCATCTAGTGTCATTGGAGGTGATGTCTGAAACACTAAATCCTAAACCCGAAATCCTAAACAAATCCGAAGCACTAAATAAGAAATCAAAAACACCAAAGAAAAAGGCGAAAGCACCCGACTTCAAATCTGAGACCACACGGATGCTTGAGACCTACAAGACTGTGCGTGCCGAGCTCGAAAAGTACGGCGACGGCCTGCCTGACAAGAAGGAAGTGATCATCCTCACTAAGACCGATATGGTGGATGCGAAGGCTATCGCTGCGGCCAAGAAAGCGCTCACAAAATTCAATAAGGATATCTTGACGGTCACCGTGCTCGATGATGCGTCGATCAAGAAGCTGGCGGAGGAGATCACGAAGAGATTGGGAAAAGAAGGGAAGGAGAAGATGAACTAACTCTGAGAATTGTAACGCTTTATCTTAAGGCCCGAGGTTTTTTCCCAATCAGCAATTATTCCATCATAAAGCAATTGAGCAGTTTGTTCATCGACCAGTTCACTTATAGCAGAACTCATCGGAATCTTTTTAGGAAATCCATCTCCGAAGTCTGCTTGTCGTAAACCAAAGCTGATCAAGCTTTTCGCTTTTTCAATTGTTTCAGGGTCGTAATTCAATTAAGGATTTAATTTATCCGTTAAGATCTTCTTCACCACCTCCGGATTGCCCGCACCCTTCGTCGCCTTCATGGCCTGACCGATGAGGAACTGCAGGGAAGCGAGCTTACCCGCCTTGTATTCATCCACCGCCTTTTTATTATCGGCGATGACCTTTTCAATGGCAGGAATGAGGTCGCCAGCGTCGCTCTTCTGAAGAAGACCATGTTTCTCGGCGAATACCTTGGCAGAAATGACGCTCTTGGGATCCTTTTCCTTGAACAGCAGCCCAAGAAGGTCTTTTGCTCCGCGCGATGAGAGCTCCTTTTGGGAGATCATGCTGATAAGCTCAGCAAAGACAGAGGGTGCAACGGTCCAGAGCGTTTTGGAGAAGTCGGCATTAGCCGTGCCAGCATCCTTAATGAGTTTCAGATAGTCGGTGAGCAGATAATTGATTGTCAGTCTGATACGAGCCGCATCTCTGGCGTAATGGGAGGCAATTTCCTCATAGTAATCAGAAAGAGCGGGGGATTCGACGAACACAGCGACCTCCTTCTCGGTCATGCCGAAATTCTTGGCAAAGCGTGCGCGCTTGGCCCAGGGCAATTCTGGCATATCTTCTTTCAATGCCTGAGCGCTGAATTCGGGGATCTCTGAGATCTTGAGTTTCGGTATGTCAGGATCAGGGAAGTAACGATAGTCGTGAGAGCTTTCTTTGGACCTCTGGGAATAGGTCTCGCTGGCCTCATCATCCCAGCCGCGCGTCTCTTGGACGACCTTCTCGCCCTTTTTTATAAGAGATATTTGGCGATCGAGCTCGTAGGCAATGGCGCGCTCGACTGAGCGGAATGAGTTGAGATTCTTGACCTCAGTCTTGGTGCCGAATCTCTTGGCGTCGCGGTCAGCAGGGGAGGAGACAGAGATGTTCGCTTCGACGCGCATCTCACCTTTCTCCATGTTCGCGTCGCCTGCGCCGAGGTAGCGGAGGAGGAGCTGGAGCTCGCGAGCAAAGCGCACAGCAGTTTCTGCATCATGAATGCTCGGAGTGGTGACGAGCTCCATGAGAGGGACTCCAGAGCGGTTGAAGTTGACGAGGCTCTTCTCATGCTGGTCGTGCGTCGATTGCGCGGTGTCCTCTTCGAGATGAATGCGCTCGAGGCCGACACCGGAGAGCTCTCCGCCCGAGACGAGCGGATATTTGTACTGGCTGATCTGGTAGCCCTTTGGGATGTCGGGGTAGAAATAATTCTTGCGATCCCATTCGGTGAAGTCAGCAAGCGTTCCCCCGACAGCTGAGCCAATACGGAGCACGCTCTTGATGGCTTCCATATTCAGAATGGGAAGAGTGCCCGGATGTCCGAGGCAGATCGGACAGACGTTCGCATTCGGCTTCACTTCGTCAGGATTGTTCTTGCAGGAGCAGAACATCTTTGACTCGGTATTGAGCTCCGCATGGATCTCTAAGCCGATGGTCGGGATGAATTCAGGGTCGGTCATGCGGACAGTATAGCGTATGAGGAATGAAGTATGAAGTAGGGAGTATGAAGTATCAAAAATGAGATATTTTATTATTCCTGCACGCTTCTGATACTCAATTTTCTCGCAACATTCTTGGGGGTGCGAGTGGCTGTAGGCCGCTTTTCTTTGTTGGTGCGAATATCTGTCAAGAGCCGTTCGATGTCCTCGCGCTTGTATACGCGGTAGTTATTGAGGGGGTGTCGACCAGCTTCTAGCTTTCCATTCTTGTCCCAATTGCGCAATGTGAGGGAAGTGACGCCTAGGATCGATGCTGCCTCTTTGACGGTGAGGAGCTTGTTGGAGGATGCTTCCATAGCATTAGTATACATGAGTAAAGGTTGATAAAGATACATGTTTTTATCCACAAGCTTTAGTAAGGTTTATATATTTTTATGTAGGACATTAATGAGAAGGCCACAAAGTTAGCTCCTTCAGGAAATTCTCAGATTTGAGGCACATTCTGACAGCTGTTTTTTGACACAGATGAAAAATCTCGGCTCTAGTTTATTTAGCCTTATTTACCAATGAAATCAGGGCTTCCAAGGCCAATTTCTGATATCAGATCTTATCCACAGAAATATGGTCCCTCGCCCGTATAATTGTCGACGTAGATGAAACCCTCCTCACAGAAAAAAGACCTGATCGTCATCGACGGAAAAAAGTATATTTCGTCACGCCGAGCTGCCGAGATTGCCGGATATTCAGCCGATTATGTGGGGCAGCTCTGCCGATCCGGAAAGCTCGAACGTCGCATGGTTGGACGCCTTTGGTACGTGGATGAAGGGTCTCTCCTCCGCCATCAGGCCGAATCATTCAAAGCCAATCAAACCTCCTTTAGGTCTCCGAATGCGCCTGGACCCTCTAAACCCATAGAATCGGTTCCAGTAGCACCTATCGTTTCCTCCCAGCCAGCCTTATCTGCTGCTGCGCTGATGCCCCTGATTCCGCTGGCGCCAGGAGCTTCTCAGGCTGTGCCGTTAACTTGGAAGCATATCTCGCTCCGAGTCGGCGGCGCAGTTCTTGCCAGTATCGCTGTTTTCATGGCTGCGCGCGCTGCGCTCTTGGTTGCTCCTACATCGAGCCCAGTCGCCAGTGTCCAGTCAGCCTTCAGCTCGGCACTTAAGGCTATCGGATCTCTCTTCTCGAATTCAGCTCCAGCCGACGATGGATTCCTTCCTGACACCGAAGCACAAGTCGCAGCAGCGGCTGGTGCCGGGGTGGTCGTCGTTCCTTCACAGGGCGCAGCTTTGGATGCGAAACTCGAGCAATCGATCAGGAATTCCTTCTCAGATGAGGTGACTATGCGCACAGCGCCGGGCGGAACGGCTGGCATCATCACACCTGTCTTCCGAACAGTGAAGGGCCATGATTACCTCTACGTCCTTGTTCCGGTGAATACCGCGTCGACCACGAAATGACCATGAAGGCCTTCAAGACAACTCTGGTTCTTTCAGCCCTTCTTCTTGGAGCTCATTTTGCCTTTGCCCAGGTTATGACGAGCTCTCATTACGGCATCCAGAGCGATAGCGTCAATTTCGGCGGAGATCGTTCATCGTCAGCTTCATATTCTCTTGAAGACACTGCGGGAGAAACCGGGACAGGACCTTCTCTCAGCGCGAATTATTCCCTCAGCGCCGGATATCAGCAGGGGGGCCAGACGATCAACTCGTTCATTCCGCCCTCTGTCCCCGCCAATCTTCAAGCGGCGCCGATCTCATCATCGCAGATCAATGTTTCCTGGGATGCGTCGACGGACGATGTGAGCGTTGCTGGATATGTTCTCTATTGGGATGGCGCGCCTTTGGCGACAACGACCAGCCTTTCGTACGGCGATACCGGACTTGCCGCATCGACGTCGTACGCGTACCAGGTCCTTGCTTTCGATGGTTCAGGTAATTACTCGAGCCTCTCGGGAGCAGTCAGCGCCACCACGTTCGCTGTTTCAGTCGCCCCTCCGTCGGCAACATCGACGCCTTCGGGCACCTCTTTCGGATCTTCTGGGACGACGCCGCTCATCTACGATGTCTCGGTGGTCCCAGGTACGACGGATGCGGTCATCTCATTCCAGACCATCATCGCCGCGCGGCCGACAGTGTCTTGGGGCCTCACTCCCGATTATGAGACCGGCTCGCAGGTAAGCATGTTCTTCGGCACATCGCATTCGGTCAGCGTATCTGCCCTGCAATCATGGACCCACTATTACGCGCTCATCGCCGTACAGGACGAGGCCGGGCATTCGTATTCCGTTCCCATCGAATTCACGACTCTGCCGCTGCCGGGCTCGCCGCTGCCGAACCCGTCCGGCCTCAGAGCGGTCGCATCGACGAGCCAGATCTCTTTGTCATGGACGAATACGACGGATCCGCGCCTTGACGGTGTGCGCATCGTCCGTTCGGACGCATTCTTCCCGCGCGATCCATCCGATGGCGAACTGATGTACGACGGACCAGCTCAAGGCGCGCACCAGTCTTTCTTGGATAGCAATGCGGTGCCTGGTACGACGTACTATTACGCGGCCTTTTCGCGCGGAGCGGACGGCCTCTTCTCGTCGGGAGCCCTCGCTTCTGCGCGCATCCTCCTTCCCGGCGAAGCGCCCGGCGAGGCGAATCCGTTCGCAGGCGCGCCGAACGCCGCACATATCGATCCGTTGTTCGCGCGCCTGCGCTTCTCTGACTTTGAATTCATCCAGGCAGGGAAGGATCTCATGATCGTGGGAACGAGCACGGTCATCGCCGATGCGCGCCAGAATCTAACCATACGCCTCGCCTTCGACAAGGTGCCGAATGTCCTGAAGACGATCGCGGTCGGCATCGCCGATCCCTCGGATCCATCGAAGGCGTTCATATTCCTGCTCCGAGCGAACGCAGACAAGACCTTCTACGAAGCCTCGATCTCTGCGCTCGACCATGCAGGCGCATATCCTCTGCGGATCTCGATCTTGGATTATGAGAATCAAGGCCTGCTCCAGCTCCAAGGGATCCTCGGCGTCTCTTTGCCAGCTCCGCGCCCGATAGCCCAGCCCGAAGCGGCATGGCTTTGGCTCCTCCTCGCGGCGGCAGTCATCGCCACTCTTATCGTCGCGACGCGCCGGAGGATCGGAAGGGGAATCGGCATGGCGGCAGTTGCGTTCGCCATCGCATTCTCTGCCTCATGCTTCATACTCCCTGCTTCATACTCCCACGCCGCTTTCAATCCCGAGATCAACTACCAAGGCAAGCTGACGAACCCGTCCAACACGGCGGTCGCTGACGGTCAGTACAACATCGAATTCAAGCTCTACACGACGCCGACCGGAGGGGCGCCGCTCTGGACAGAGACGCTCATCGGTGCGAATAAGGTCCCGCTCACGAACGGCCTCTTCTCGGTCATGCTCGGCTCGACATCTCCTCTGACGGGCATCGATTTCAACCAGACGCTCTATCTCGGCGTGAATATCGGCGGCACGGGCAGCCCGATCTGGGACGGCGAGATGGCTCCGAGAAAGATCCTCGGAGCCGTTCCTGCCGCGTTCACCTCGGGCACGTCGACAGTCGCACTCTCCGCGAACGCTATTCAAGGCGTGACTCCTGGGCAATTCTTCAGGAATGATCAGCAGAACTCGACGTCATCGCTCTCTACGTTCTTGAATGTGGTGCAGAGCGGAACCGGCAAGATCGCCGAGTTCTTCGGTTCTGCCGGGCAGAGCGTGCTTTCCATCCTTTCGAACGGGAATGTGGGCATCGGCACGACGACGCCTTACGCGCCGCTCTCGGTAAATGGGCAAGTCGCTGCGGCGTATTTCACTGCAACGACTTCGGTGGCGTCGATATTCCCGAATGCATCGACCACTCAATTAAGCATCTCCAAGCTCTTCGATTCGTCCAACTCTCTCGGCGCGAACGGATCGATCTTGCAGACGAACGGTTCGACCGCTTCATGGGTCGCGACCTCGACACTGAATCTCGTTGCCAATCTCGCCTCACCGACCGGCACGCTCACCGTTGCTAACGGAGGAACTGGAGCCTCCACCTTCGGCCAAGGTTGGCTCTTCTCGAATGGGGGAACGGGAGCGCTGTCTGCGAGCACGAGTCCGACGGTGAATTACATCACTGCGACGAGCACTACTGCGACGAGCACGTTCGCGGGCGGGTTGACCGCTGGCGGCGCAAACGGATTGACGGTATTGCAAAACGGCAATGTCGGCATCGGCAGCACAAGTCCGTCTGCGCTTCTGTCCATTCAAGGACAGATTCCATCCGCTGGAAGCGCCCCCCTTGCTATCGCAGCTTATGGTTCCGCAGGCGCGGATAATTTTTCGGGCACCGCTGGTTCCGGCGGCGGCTTCACCCTGAACGCTGGTTCCGGCGGTCTCGGCAACACTAATGGCGGCGCCGGCGGCAGCTTCACCTTGGCCGCGGGATGGGGCGGCCAAGCTGGCGGTCTCAGCGGTGTCGGAGGTAATGGCGGCGGCTTCACCCTCCTCGGCGGCTTTGGAGAATCAGCGAATGCGAGCGGGGGTATCGGCGGCGGCTTCAACTTGATCGCCGGCGACGGCGCTGTGGCTTTGAACAATGGCGCTACAAGCGCCGCTGGAGGCGCGTTCGTTCTCACTGCAGGAAATGGCGCTAATGCCAATGGTGCCGGACGCACGGCAGGGCCAGGCGGGAGCCTCACGTTCACTGCAGGAAACGCTGGCCCTTCTTTTAGTGGTTCAGGTAACATTGGCGGTTCGATAACCCTCAATCCTGGAGCAGGCAGCGGCACGGCCTCGAACGGCAACATCATCTTTGCATCGACCATCGGCAATGTCGGCATTGGTACTTCATCCCCGTATTCGAAGCTCTCAGTGAATGGCCAAGTCGTCGCCGCGAACTACATCGCTACCACGACAACCGCAAGCGTTTTCCCCAACGCTTCAACAACGCAGCTGAGCATCTCAAAGCTCTACGATTCCACAAACTCTCTTGGAGCTAATGGCTCTATTCTCCAGTCCAATGGCTCGACAGCTTCCTGGATTGCTACTTCCACTCTCAATCTTTCTGTCCCTCTCGCATCTACCACCGGCACGCTCACTGTCGCTAATGGTGGCACTGGAGCTTCTACTTTCGGCCAAGGCTGGATATTCTCGAATGGGGGAACAGGAGCCCTGTCGGCATCGAGCAGTCCGACGGTGAATCACATCACTGCAACTTCTACGACTGCGACGAGCACTTTCGCCGGAGGTTTGACCGCTGCCGGAGCGAATGGCTTGACGGTATCGCAAAACGGCAATGTCGGCGTACATGCAGCGAACCCCCTTTATAATCTCGATGTGGGTGGCACAGGATTAGTCGGCAATTCAGCTGGCACACTCACTCTCGGCGGAAGCGATTATCAAAATAATTATCTCAAGATAGGCCCATTCGACATCCACGCGCTGAGTGTCGATGGTGCTCATGTCGATATCAACAACGAAGTCACTTTGGGAGACAGCAATGGCAATACCATAGAGACGTCCGGTTCCGGGACCAGTGTGACGCTGACCTCTCTCGGCGGCAGTGTAGTGCTCAATGGTAGCGGCGTCGGAGGCGATCCCGCCGATGGTGGTTTGGATATAAACAACTCTGACACTGTGACCTCGGGCATAAAATACTCTGATGCGATGGGGGCCCTTCGGATCGGTACGGCTGCGCAGACAGGTACCGGCGCCGACGGCACCTATTGGGATGCCGCTAATATGGGGCAACATTCTTTCTCTTCCGGATCAAATAATACCGCCAGCGGAAAGGATTCAGTCGCCATAGGCCAAGGATCCTATGCCATCGGGGCCGGCTCTTTTGCCGGCGGCGAAGGCAACAATGACGATAACAAAAACATAGCGAGCGGCTTTGCCTCTTTCGCCTTCGGCCAGGAAGCGCAAGCGACAGGCTATTCGGCTGTGGCTATGGGCCACGATGCGTTCGCTTTTGGGGACGAATCAGTCGCTCTGGGCAATGAGAACTTCGCGAACGCGACGAGTTCTCTCGCGTTAGGCGAGTTCAGCAATGCAAATGGGTCTGATGCCCTAGCCATAGGAAATGATGTGTCTGTAAGTGGGAGCGACAGCATCGGCATAGGTTCGCACTTCGATGTCACTGATAATGGTTCGATACAGTTGCAAAGCAATTCCGGCCCGTTCTTCGGCTTGGGTATGAGCGGCACGGACGTCTCCCTTACCGATAACAATAGCAATTCGATCACTATGAATGGAACGGGTGCGGCCGGTATACGGCTCACTTCGACTGGTGGTCCGTTGGTGATCGATGGCGGCACTAACGTCGGCATCGGCACATCATCCCCGTACTCGAAGCTCTCTGTGAACGGCCAAGTCGTCGCTGCTAATTACGTCGCCACCACTTCAAAGGCGTCAATATTCCCCAACGCCTCGACCACCCAGTTGAGCATTTCAAAGCTCTTCGACTCGACGAATTCAGCTGGCTCATTCGGTTCGATACTTCAGTCCAATGGTTCGGTGGCCTCTTGGGTTTCGACTTCAAGTTTGAATCTCTCGATACCGCTCGCCTCAACGACCGGCACGCTCACCGTTGCTAACGGAGGAACTGGAGCCTCCACCTTCGGCCAAGGTTGGCTCTTCTCGAATGGGGGAACAGGAGCGCTGTCTGCGAGCACGAGTCCGACGGTGAATTACATCACTGCGACGAGCACTACTGCGACGAGCACGTTCGCGGGCGGGTTGACCGCTGGCGGCTCTACCGGACTGAGTGTATTGCAGAATGGTTTGGTTGGCATTGGCACGAGCTCTCCCCAAGCCTTGCTCGCGGTCCAAGGAAACATCAACGGGCCGTCCTCTGGAAATGGGATGAACGGCCTGTATGTCATAGCTGACGCTGGCGCCACTGATTTTTCGGCGGCAACGGGCGGCAACGGCGGCGGATTCGTTCTAGCGAGCGGCAACGGCGGCAGCGGCCTGACTGCCGGCGGCGCTGGCGGCCAGTTCGCCTTCCAGGGCGGATTCGGCGTCGGCGCATTGAACGGCAATGGCGGCACCGGCGGGGGATTCTCACTTGCCGGCGGCATCGGCGGAGCGGGGAGCGGGACGGGTTCTCTCGGTGGCAACGGCGGCGGATTCTCATTTGCCGGCGGAAATGGTTCGGCCGGAAACACAGCAGGGGGCGTTGGCGGGGGCTTTACATTCAGCGCAGGAAACGGTTCGAGCGCCAGTACGAATGGCCAGACCAGCGCAATCGGCGGTGGCTTCAATCTCACTGCCGGCAATGGCGGATCAGCTGCTGGTAGTGGTCATACAGCCGGACCAGGCGGCGGCTTCACCTTTACCGCGGGAAATGCGGGAGCTCCCTTTACGGGCACCGGTAACATTGGCGGTTCGATCACTTTCAATCCAGGAGCCGGCAGCGGTACGGCCTTGAACGGAAATATCATCCTTGCATCGACTATCGGCAATGTCGGCATCGGCACATCATCCCCGTACTCGAAGCTCTCTGTGAACGGCCAAGTCGTCGCCGCGAACTACATCGCCACTACAACGACCGCAAGCATCTTCCCCAACGCCTCGACCACTCAATTGAGCATCTCCAAGCTCTTCGATTCCACGAATTCGGTTGGTTCATTCGGCTCAATACTTCAGTCCAATGGTTCGGTGGCCACATGGGTCTCAACTTCCACTCTCAATCTTTCAATCCCGCTCGCTTCAACCACGGGCACTCTCACCGTCGCCAACGGCGGCACCGGAGCCTCCACCTTCGGCCAAGGCTGGATATTCTCGAACGGAGGAACGGGAGCGCTGTCTGCGAGCACGAGTCCGACGGTCGCTTATATAACCGCAACATCGACGACCGCGACGAGCACGTTTGCGGGGGGGATCGATATCGGTGGAGGAAATATCGGTATCGGTTCTGGCAGCGAGATCTTCCAGAGCGGTCAGTTGTTCTCATCGTCGAACAACTCTTTGCATAATCTCACCTATGGCTATCAAGCCGGTCAGTCGCTCACAACTGGTCAGGTCAACTCTTTCTTTGGATATCAGGCTGGAAGTTCGCTCACTTCTGGTTCGGGCAATACTGCTTTCGGTTATCAAGCGCTCCAGAGCGCCCCCGGCCTTCTCAGCAATACGGCTTTCGGCGCAAGCGCACTGTCGGCGCTTGTTTCGGGCCAGAGGAACGTCGCTATCGGAAGGAACGTCCTGACTACACTCACGACTGGCTCGTCTAATACAGTCACGGGCACTGGAGCAATGGCCCAAGGGGTGACGGCCTTGGACAACGTCGCAATTGGCGATGATGCCCTTAATGAGAATCTCTCCGCTACGAATACGGTCGCCATCGGTTATGGTGCCGCAAACGGCATTCCTGCAGAACCATATAACAATCAGGGCGGCGTATACGTCGGCTTCCAGGCTGGAAATTCGGCGGGCAACAACTCCAATTTCAACACCTTCTTGGGCTATCAGGCTGGATATAGCACTAACACGGGCGGCTATAATATCGCTATCGGTCAGAATGTAGATGTGCAAGGGGATGGGACTTTCAGTCAGCGGCTCAATATCGGCAATGTGCTCTACGGCACGGGTATCTATAACGGTTCAGGAGTCTCCTCGTCTCCCGTATCCGGCGGCATGATCGGTATCGGCACATCTTCTCCGTGGAGGACGCTCTCAGTCAATGGCTCGTCTGATCTTGGCACGAATGCATTAGCGGGCTACTTCACTGCCACCTCGACCACGATCGCTTCCCAATTCCCGTATGCATCTACTACTGCTCTCACGGTCTCCGGCGTGGCTTCGACGACCGCCCTCATTGCATCGAATTCATTCACGCTCGGTTCGCTCACCGGACCTCTTCAAGCGATCAGCGGCGTGGTCTCAGCTTCCACGACCCTCTCGCAAATATATGGAGGAACCGGTTTCTCGACATATTCAACAGGCGACTTCCTCTATGCCTCTGCTGCCAACACTCTGTCGAAGAGATCAATCGGCTCCACAGGGAACATTCTTTCAGTTGTCGGAGGAGTCCCGACATGGACCGCAACCTCGACGCTGAATCTTTCTATCCCGTTCGCTTCGACGACTGGCACGCTCGCTGTTGCCCAGGGCGGCACCAGCGTTTCCACCTTCGGCCAAGGCTGGCTGTATTCAAATGGAGGCACGGGCGCGCTCGCAGCTTCCACCTCGCCTACGGTGAATTACATCACGGCTACGAGCACGGCGGGGATCAATACGTTTGCCGGCCAGGTGAATCTCAATAATATTGTGCAGGTCGACGGCGCTACAAGTAATCTATTCTTCCCCGATCAAGGTAACGGTGGTTTGAATTACGATACCAGCCTTGTTGCCGAGGGAGTTTCTGCTCAAAACGATACGAGCGGCGAAGGCGCGGCCATTGTCGGCTACAATCACGATGATGTGGGCACGTACGGCGTTCTCGGATTTGATGATAGCGGTGCAGGCAATTTCACTGGCGGCATGATGGGAGTATTCGGCCAAGATTCCAATGGCGATTGGGCTGGGCTTGCTGATTCGAATAATGGATATGGAGTTAACGCATACGGGAGCACTGCTGGTATAAACACTTACAGCAGCAATGTAGGCATGTATGTGAACGGCGGCGCCTATGGCATATATGATTCAGCAGCAAAAGATTATTTTTCTGGAAAGGTCGGTGTCGGCTCTTCGACCCCCTATGCCAAGCTTGCTCTCAAGGGTTCCGGCACTGGCACGGGTGTGAACTTCCAGACCACTAATAGCTCGAATGTGCCTGGTCTTACCGTGTTTGACAATGGCAACGTTGGCATCGGAACAAGCTCGCCTCTTGCAAGGCTCTCTGTATCGAGCCCTGCTGCGGCTTCTGCCTTCTCGAACCTCTTCGTAGTTGCCTCGACGACAAATCTCCAGCTCTTCAATATCCAAGCTAATGGCAACGTCGGCATAGGCACTACATCTCCATCGGCACAACTTGCCGTTCAAAATGACGCGTTCATCGGTAGCCAGACGACCAGCTACAGCAATCCAGGCGGTTCGGGCAATAGAAGCTCTCTTATCACCGTCACCTCAGATCTCACTTTTGCGGGTGGTGCATCGGGCCCTCAGCGCTTGGTCGACGGCGATTATACGTCGAACAATTTCTATCCGACAGCGGCTTTTGCTGCTGCAGGTCATTATTTCAAGTTCAACTTCGCCACAGCCCAAGTCATCCAAGAATCTATATTCTATTCCGATCGCACCGGCGCCACGGGAGGCGAAGGCACTTGGCAGTGGCAGGGCTCGAATGATGACGTGACATATACCGCGGTCGGTCCCACATTCACGCTCTTATTCACGACGAGCGGCACGAATGCGCTCATGACGTCGCTGTCTAAGAACGTCACGGCATACAAATACTATAAGCTCCTCGGCATAAGCGGCACGTTCACTGATCCGGCCTACTACCGTCAGTTGGATTTCAAGACGGTATCCTCGCTCAATTCCTTGAATGTGAACGGCAATATATTCGCGACTGGCAAGATATATAGCCAGGGAAACGAGCTTGCGCCTGTATGGCTCCCGTCGGGAAGCAACTACTATACTGCGTCGAGCAGCAACTACGGCGTCGGCACTACGAGTCCCCAATACAATCTTGATGTCTGGGGCAATATCAACTCGAGCGGGGCGACTTATATCAACTCACTCGGTCCGGTGACAAGCTACGGCAACTCAGGAGGTAATGGCGTCAGGACCTCGCTCATCAATGTCACTACGAACATATCTCTGGGATTGGGTTCCATAAGCCGCTTGGTCAACGGAGATTATTCAACTCATACCTTGTATTGGAACACTCAAAGCACATCAGGCCTATACCTACAGTTCGATTTCCTTGTGCCGAAAGTCATCACTGAGACGACGTTCTGGGGAGATCCGAGCTCGAGCAACGGCGTCTGGCAGTGGCAGGGTTCCAACGACGGCACCACATACGCGAATATCGGATCTACCTTTACGCTTACGTGCACTATAGGCGGCACGGCGAGCACGGCCCTGAGCGCCAATACGACAGCGTACCGTTATTACAAGCTCGTCGGCGTGAGCGGTTCGCTGTCTAATGTGTCCAATCTATTCCAGTTAGACTTCAAGATAGCCGATTCTCGCGGCCTCCTCGTCGTCGGCGATATCACTACGCCAGGTCGATTCTGGGGAGGGTACTTCACAGGCACATCGACTAATGCATCGACATTCGTGGGCAGTGTCGGCGTGGGCACATCTTCGCCCTTTGCGCAGTTGTCTGTGTCTACTCCTGCCGCCACGTCGCCTACCACGCCCCTCTTAATCGTCGCTTCGACTACCGGTGCTCAGCTCCTCAACGTCCTCGCTAATGGCAATGTCGGCATCGGCACCACTTCGCCGTGGGAGACTCTCTCAGTGAATGGCACCGTGGCTCTCGCGGGACTCGGATCTTCTGGCGGCACCAAGACGCTCTGTCTCGATGCGAACAACCAGGTCGTGAGCAACAACGGCCAATGCACGACGTCGTCCGAGCTCTTCAAGCACGATATCAGCCCGCTCACCGTCTCAGGCCTCTCTATCATCGATTCCCTCACTCCTTCATCATTCACCTATAACGATGAGACTGCCCAGCGCTATGGCTTCATCGCGCAGAACCTCCTCGCTGCCGATCCTCACTTCATCAGCTCCTATGATGCGGCAGGCAATCCGGTGACTATCGACACCACTGCTATCCTCTCTGCCACCGTCAAGGCGGTGAAGGAGCAGCAGGGAGAGATCGGCACGCTCACGTCGTCGACGGGCGCGCTCATCCTCGGCATCGCAAACATGGGAACGAGCACCGCTTCGACGTTGAACGCTCTCAATACGAACTATCAATCGCTCGCCTCGAATTTCGCTTCGTCGAGCCAGACTCTGAACAGCCTTGCCGCCGCTCTCGACACGACGAGCTTGGCCGTCAACTCGAATTTCCAATCTCTCGACGCTCGCCTCACCTCGCTCGCAGCGACCTCCACCGATCTTGCGAGCACCACGTTCGCGCTCGCTCTCCGGATGAGCTCTGCCGAAGCCGGCCTCACCGATCTTAAGGCCACTGTCTCATCGTTGTCAGCGAGCACCACATTCCTGGCATCGATCGCCAGCTCGACATCGGATTCTCTCGCATCATCAACGCCGTTCATCCAGCGCATCGCTGACGCGGTGAAGGATGCGATCCAATCCACGGGCGAATGGGCGCTCGCGAAGATCACTGCGACGGAGGGCGTATTCGCCGATATGATGACGAGCACGATCACCATCGGCAGCGCCGACAAACCCTCAGGCATCACGCTTTATGACCAGGTCACCGGCAATCCCTACTGCTTCAAGATCGCCAACGGAGCTATGGTCTCCCAAGCAGGGGAGTGCCCAGCTCCTTCATCGCCGCTCGCGCGGCCCATGCCGCAGAATATAGCCGCTGCGCCGAGCACTGTGTCAGCGACGGCAACTGTCCTCGGATCGAGCGACGCCACGTCAAGCCTAGCCGCAGTGGGCGCCTCGAGCACGGTGGCGATCAGCACGACGACCGAGCCTGAGATAGGGAATGGAGCGTCCGTCATCCTTCCGACGGCTCCAGTAGTCTCGCCGGATCCTCTCACAGGCAATTCGCTCATCTCGCCAGCCGCTCCTGGCCAGCCGGCAGTCACTGAAGGGGGAGGCACATATATAGATGCATCGGCCACTTCAAGCCCTTGACTTTAAGGCCTTGCCATGCTAAGCTATTTGTTGCGTATGTTTCTCGTCGTATACGCGTTAGCAACTTAAGCACGAGAGCTCCGCTAGCGCGTTACTGTATAAGTGATCCGTTGCGGGTAATCAAAAGAAAATGTCAAAGAGACTTTTCGTAGGCAGCCTTGCCTGGGGTACGACCGACGCCACCCTGAAGTCACACTTCGAACAGGCGGGCGCGGTTGAATCCGCGAACGTTATCATGGACAAGATGTCCGGCCGCTCCAAGGGCTTCGGCTTCGTGGAGATGGGATCGGATGCCGATGCCCAGACCGCCATTGACAAGCTCAATGGCTCCGAGCTCGATGGTCGCAAGATCGTCGTGTCCGAGGCTCGCCCGAAGACTGCCTAAGCAGTCCGAGCGTTACCTAGAAAGATCCTCCGTCCGCAAGGGCGGGGGATTTTTCGTCTGCTTTACTCTATTCGCCCAGAGCAAACCGGTGCGCAGGCCCCCTGAGATACGCGGAAAATTCTCTGCAGAGAATTTTCCTAATCCTCGGCGATTTTGTGCTCAAAATCGCCTGTGGACATATCTCAGGGGGCCTGCGCACCGGTTTGCTCTGGGCGCTCATTCTCCGTTATACTGTCAGGCATGAATAAAGAACCTTCAGACAAGCACGCTCATCTCCATCCAGCCGATCTGCATGAAGGCGAGATCGAAGCTCACGTAGAGCGCATCAGCAGGGAATTCAGGGACGGCTTCGATTTCCTGCGGAAATATCCCAAATCCGTCTCCATATTCGGCTCATCGATGGTCGGCCCGTCGAGCGCCACGTACAAAGAGGCTGAGAGCCTCGGCGCGCGGATCGTCCGCGAGCTCGGGTATGCGGTCATCACGGGCGGAGGCCCCGGCGTCATGGAGGCAGCTAACAAGGGAGCGTACGAAGCTGGCGGCATGTCTGCTGGTCTCAACATCAGCCTGCCGCACGAGCATTCGGTCAATCCGTACGTCAATCATTCCATCAAGTTCTCCTATTTCTTCTCACGCAAAGTCATGCTGACGTTCACTGCCGAGGCGTATGTCTTCTTTCCCGGAGGCTTCGGTACTTTCGATGAGCTCTTCGGCATCCTCACCCTCATCCAGACGGGCAAGACGCCGCACGTGCCGGTCATCATGTTCGGCTCTGAATATTGGAACGACCTGAAGTCATTCATCCACAAGAAGATGGAGAAAGAATATGGCACGATCGACCCGAGAGATATGAAGCTTTTCGAGGTCACTGATTCGATCGAGCGCGTCCTTGAGATCATCAAGAAGTCGCCGGTGAGCGAATGGTGGAGGAATATTAATTAAAGGTAGGGTTTCTTTTTACGAACATAACGAAGGCGAGCCACGCCACGAAAATGACCACCCCTGCCGCATATATCGGCGCGCTCGGAGATATTTTTGCTGCAAGGAATCCAGCAAGGATCGGTGGGCATGCCTGAGCCAGCGCTTGGACGCTCGCATTGATGCCGAGGATCTCTCCTTGCTCATGGGCACCAGCTCTGCGTGAGGCGAGCGCGGGAAGCGCACCGAGGATGACTCCCGTCGGAAGAGCGAAGAGCGCACCCGAAATGAGAAGGCCGGGAATGCTCGTCGGGATATAGTACGAGAAGATGCCGAGCGCGCCCAAGAGGAGGAACCAGCGGAGAATGATGACTTCATCGTAGCGCTTGGATAAGAAACGGAGGACGAAACCTTGGGCGACGACAAACCAGATGCCCGCGTAGCCGATATAGTAGCCGACGCCGATCTGCGAGAGGCTGAAGGTCTTGATGAGGAATACGGTGAAGAAGGTGCCAAAGAGGGCGACGCCGCTCCAGGCGAGGAAGTTCACGCCGAGGATGGCGCGGATGCGCTTCATGCCATAGGCGCGGACGACATGGGCCACCGCGCTGAACCACTGGATCCTTTTCAAACCTGTGGCTTCGCGTGTTTCGCCCATGAAGAAATAAACGGCGAGAGCGCTCACGCCATAGAGAAACGCGGCGAACCAGAACGGGGTTGAGGCGGTGAACCACGGGAGGATATGCGAGTCAGAAAGTACAGCCCCCACGACTGGTCCCAGAATGAAGCCGACGCCATATGCTGCGCCGATGAGGCCGAAGCGGGCAGCGCGGCGATGCGGCGGCGTTATGTCGGCGATAGCGGCCTGGGCGATGGCGATATTTCCTGCAGTGAGGCCGCCGACGATGCGGGCGATGAAGAGGAGCATGATGCTCTTGAATACGATACCGAAGGCGAATATAAGGAAACAGATACCGAGGCCGATGAGGGTAAAGGTGAGGAGCTTCCGTCGGCCATAGTGGTCGGAATATTCTCCGAGGATCGGTGTGGAGAAGAACTGGATGATGGGGAAGACTGCGATGAGCAGGCCCAGAAGGATGTAGGCGTACCCGATCGGCACTTCGGGAGGGAGCATGTAGTACGGAGAGCCGGGATTGGCGAGGAGCTGGGGAACGACCGGCACGATGATGCCGTTGTTGAGGAGGTCGAGGAAGATGGCGAAGAGGATGACTGAGAGGACCCGTTTTTCCTTGATGGCCATGTGGCGAAGTATAGCAAGCCCTTTATACTTCGCATCTCTTACCCTATACTGCTTTCTATGCTCGATTTCACTATCAAATCCAAGCTTCCCAACGGCCGCGGCCGCGCCGGCATCATCCATACGCCGCATGGCGATATCCAGACGCCTGCATTCATCCCTGTCGGCACCAAGGCGACGGTGAAGTCCCTCACACCCGAGCTCGTTCGGGATGATGTCGGCGCGCAGGGCATTCTTGCCAATACATACCATCTCTATCTCCAGCCAGGCGAGGAAGTATTGAAGAAAGCGGGGGGTCTCGGGAAGTTCATGAATTGGTCTGGGCCAACATTTACTGATTCCGGAGGCTTTCAAGCATTCTCGCTCGGGGCAGCGTGGAACAGTGGGATCAATAAACTCAAGAATCCCTCAACTAAGGAAGAGGATGTGCCTCCCTCGGACACGCGTCGCCGCGTGCTCGCGGCGCGCTCGCTCTCGGCCTCTTCGGCCTCCGAGAGGTCCTCGGAAAGCACATCCTCTTCCTTAGTTGAGGAATCGATTCCTTTGGCGAAAGTAGACGAAGATGGAGTGGAGTTTAAATCAGTCATCGACGGATCATCGCATCGATTCACGCCGGAAAGATCGATCGAGATACAGCACGCGATCGGAGCCGACATCATATTCGCATTCGACGAATGCGCTGCGCCTAATGCATCGTATGAATATCAAAGAGTAGCGATGGAACGCACGCATCGCTGGGCTGAGAGATGTTTGAAGAGGCATGCGGAGCTTAATATAGAACGGATCTCGCGCGGTGAAAAACCGATAGCGCTCTTCGGCATTGTCCAAGGTGGCAGACATGAAGATCTGCGCAGAGAAAGCGCGCGGACCATCGGAACGATGAAGGTCGCGACGCCATCAGGTGATGTATCCTTCGATGGCTTTGGCATCGGCGGGTCATTCGACAAGAGCGACATCGGCACCGCGGTCCGGTGGATCTGCGAAGAATTGCCGGAGGGGAAGCCGCGCCACTTGCTTGGCATCGGCGAGCCGGAAGATCTCGTGCTCGGCGTCGAGAATGGCGTCGATACCTTCGACTGCGTCGCACCGACGAGGATGGCTCGGCACGGGACTGCATATATCAGAAGGGGCTCGGCATTCCCGAATGGCCGCATCAATCTGACCAACGCTCAGTTCGCCCAAGATTTCACTCCGCTCGATCCTGGCTGCGGCTGCTCGACGTGCACGAAGTACACGCGTGCCTATGTTTCCCATTTATTCAAAGCGAAAGAGATGCTCGCCGCGACACTTGTGTCAGTGCATAATCTGCATTTCCTTGTCAGCCTCGTAAGCGGACTGCGCAAAGGAATCATCGATGGAAGATTCGATGAGGAAAAGAGCCAGAGCTAGATCTCCTTCACCTTATATTCCTCAGGAGCTTTGTGGAGCCACCACTCAAGCTGATCGAGAGACAGCAGGCCTTCTTGGGCGCCGACGAACTGGGCGACAGACATCGGATTGACGGGAGCCCAGATGAGGGCTTCAAGCGGCGCTTTCCCCATGCACAGAGCGGACACGAAGGTGGATGCGAATGCATCGCCGCAGCCGGTGCGCTCGAAGGCAGGTCGAGGATCGGGATACATCGGCACATGGTAGTAATGGTCGCCGTCGAACATATACGCGCCATTCGTATTGTCAGTGATGAGGGCGATCTTGGGGCCGTAGCCGGCGATCGTCTTCAGAAGCATCTTCAGGTCGCGAGACTCTGTTTTCAGGATGCGCTGAGCCTCCTCCACATTCACGATGAACACGTCGGTGCGCGCATAGATGCGCTTGAGCTCGTCGACGCCGAGAGTCATCTGGAAGGTGCCGGGCTGAAAGGCGAGCTTGATCGAAGGGTTAGCTTCGAGATAGTCAGCGATCGCCATATGGTACGGGAATGTGCTGCCTCCGAGAGAGGTCAGGTAGATCCATTTCGGCGGCAGGCCTTTGGAGCCCTTTCGCTTGAATGAGTCGGGAAGCGTCGGCTCATAATCGGTATGATGGACGAGGATGGTGCGGTCGACCTCGTACCACAGGACGAAATGATAGTTGGTCGGCTTGTCTTTGTGCGTTTTTACAAAAGCGGTGATGACATCGTTGCGCTGGAGCTCGGCAAGGCATTCCCTCCCATTCTGGTCTCCGCCGACATCGGCGACGAGCGCGGAGCGCAGGCCGAGGCGCGCGCCCGCGACTGCTGCGTTCGCGGCATTGCCGACCGCCTTGACCACCTTCACGTATTCGAAGGGGATCTTGTCGCCGAAGGGCATGCAGATCTCGCAGTCATTCGTATTTATCTTGCAGTGGACCGCCGCTTCTTGGAGGCGGATGAAGGCATCGGTGGTGATGTCTCCTATGGCGAGGATGTCGATCTGCGTGCGGAGCATAGAGTGAAAGCATTATACCATACTGATAAATGAGCCAGTCGCGACTGGCGTACGTTCATATCAGTTATGATAGAATATGCCCATGAAAACCCTCCGCGAATGCATCTCCGAAGCCGCGAAGGCGCAGAAAGCCGTCGGCCATTTCAATGTGTCGACTCTCGATGGCATATGGGCAGTCGTTGACGCTGCTCGCGATCTCAAGCTTCCTGTCGTCATCGGCGTCTCAGAAGGGGAGCGCGACTATGTCGGCGTCCGCCAGGCGGCTGCCATCGTGAAGAGCATCCGCGAAGAGCGCGGCCAAGACGTGTTCTTGAACGCTGATCACACCTATTCGTTCGATCGCGTCAAAGAAGCCCTCGATGCCGGATTCGATTCGGTCATCTTCGACGGGGCCCAATTATCCCTTGAGGAGAATATCCGCATCGCAAAACAGTGCGTCGAGTATGCGCATTCGGTTGGCGCGGCCTCGAAGCGCGACATCCTCGTCGAGGGCGAGCTCGGCTTCATCGGTACGTCATCAAAGGTGCTCCGCGCTATCCCCACGGGAGCCGTCGTTGGCGAGGCTAACATGACGAAGCCTGAAGATGCAGCGCGCTTCGTCCGCGAGACCGGCGTCGATCTCCTCGCTCCTGCCGTCGGCAATATCCATGGCGTGGTGATGGGAGGAGATCCTGCTTTGAATATCGAGCGAGTCCAGGCTATCCATGATGCAGTCTCTGTGCCTCTCGTCCTTCATGGCGCATCAGGGAACACCGCTGATGATATATCCAAAGCCATACGCGCAGGCATCGCCCTCGTTCACGTCAATACCGAGCTCCGTCTGGCCTATCGGGCCGGCCTGGTCAAGTCTCTTTCTGACAATCCCGATGAGATCGCCCCCTATAAGTACCTAAAACCGGCCAAATTAGCCATGCAAAAGACTGCTGGGGACAAGTTGAAGATATTCACAGACCTCTGATTGCTGCTATACTTAGGCCATGTCATCAGATGTACAATTCGATAGCGACGTCGACGCGTTCAAGATAAAGCGTCCTGCAGACCCAGGTCTTCCCGGCGTGGGCTTTTCAGCGTCGGCAGGCTATGAGCCGTCCGACTATGAAAAAAAAGGCATGACTGCATGGCTTATCCGCCACGGTATGGCCCATTCAGGCAAGAGCGCTCAAGGCATCCTGCTCCTCATAGTAGCGGCCAACATCATCCTTATCTTTATCATCATAAAGTATTTCATATGAAGATGGCACCCAAAGGCTTGCCGCGCTCTATATATATCGTCATGATCGCCACCATCGTGTCGAACGCGGTGGTCACGTACATCCTGTTCGCCCATTTCTTGAAATGATCCGGATACTCAGATATTTATCAATCCGCATGTCCAATAAACCTATGATCATGAAAAAAGACGTCCTGAGCAGGATGCGAGGCTTCACGCTCATCGAGCTTCTTGTCGTCTTGTCCATCATCGCCGTGCTCTCCACCATTATCTTCGCTGGAGTCGCTCAGGCCCGCGTCAAGGCGCGCGATTCCAAGCGCATCCAAGAGATACATCAGATCGACCTGGCCGTCCAGCTGTATATCGTCGATCATGGGGGAGCGGCGCCGACTCTCGGCTCGAACAACTGCACGATCGCTGCCGGATCGTCTCTCACGAGCAGCTCTGCGGCAAACTGCATCGCCGACTTCAATTCAGCCAATTCATCCTCGGTCGCCGCATGGACCCTCTTCCAGGCCGACATTGGAAAATACATGCCGAAGATACCGACCGATGCTTGTCCGACATGCGCAGCGAATCTCGGCTACGTCTACGTCGCTCCTGCGGTGCTGCAATATCATTGCGTGGTCTTGAGCGATTCGACCTGCCAGCGCATGCCGACCTCTTCCTCCTATCAGCTCTATGCCACCATGGAATCTCAGGGCACGCAATCCGGATCGAACTGGGTCGGTTCGTCCTTCTACGCTCCTCCGTCGCCTCCTCCGTATGGCGGGTAATCTCTGATCCGCTTGTCTTTTTCGGGGCAGTATAGTACATTATCTGCCTATGATAACCCTTACCTACGAGAAGCGTGCCCCCTCGGCAAAGCTCGAAATCCTGCGTTCAGGCGGCAAAATGCCTGCCGTATTCTACGGACCCAAGGAGACGTCTACGTCCATCACTCTTAATGCAAAAGAGTTCGGCAAGGTCTTGAAGAAAGCTGGAGAATCCTCAGTCATCGTTCTTACGGACGGCTCAGGATCCGAGCACGAGGCCCTCATCCATGAGGTTGACCGCCACCCGCTCTCAGGCGAACCCCGCCATGCGGACTTTTACGTGATCGAGAAGGGCAAGAAGGTCCAGGTGGCCGTGCCGCTCGTCTTCGCCGGAGTCTCGCCCGCAGTCAAGGACAAGGCAGCCATCCTCATCAAGGTCATGCGCGAGATCGAGATCGAAGCGGCCCCGAAGGATCTCCCTCACGACCTCACCGTTGATATCTCGACCCTCGTCGAGTTCGCCGACGTCGTCCGCGCCAAAGACATCAAGCTTCCGGCTGGCGTCGAGCTCAAGGTCAAGCCCGAAGAGATCGTCGCTTCCGTCTCGGAAGCCAAGGAAGAGGTCGAAGAGGTCGCAGCTCCTATCGACATGTCAGCCATCGAAGTCGAAGCCAAGGGCAAGGAAGTCAAGGAAGGCGAAGAGGGCGCGGCTCCTGCAGCTGGCGCGAAGGGCGCAGCAGATGCCAAGGGCGGAGACAAGAAGGCGGAGAAGAAATAATCTCCGGATTTAAGATCTTAGATTCAGGAAACGAGAAGAGGCGCACATGATGCGCTTTTTTCGTGCCTGATCCGGCTGCGCCTATTCTTGGATCTAGAATCTTAAATCTAAAATCTCCAATCTGATATAATCATTCTATGCTCCGACGGAGGACACTCATTTTTGCCGCGTTCTGCGGGATGGCCATCCTGCCTTTTTCTGTCCGCGCTCAGACGCTCGTATGCGACACGCCCCAGCAGAAGATCGCTTGCCAAGCGGCGCTCGATGAGGCCGAAGCTGAAGTGAAGCAGGCTCAAGCCGCCCTCGCGAGCGCACAGGCGCAGTCTGCTTCTCTCTCGAGCGATATCGCCGTTCTCGATGCCAAGATCAAGGCCGCTCAGGCGGACATAAAGGCCAAGAATATCCTCATCCAGACTTTGGGCAACGACATATCCCAAAAGCAGACCCATATCAGCGATCTTCAGGACAGCATAGAAAAAGGAAAGGAGTCTCTGGCGGTGCTCCTGCGCAAGACCAACGAGGCCGGCTCATATTCTTTGCCTGAAGTCCTTTTGTCGCAGTCGAGCGTTGCTGGATTCTTTGAGGATGTGGATGCATTCCAGTCTGTCCAAGAGGGCCTTGCGAATACGTTCGACCAGCTGCGCACTGACCAGGTGCAGACGACCGCCGAGAAAGACGCTCTGACCACCCGCCAGAATGCTGCTGCAGATGCACGGTATGCCATCCAACAGCAACAGAAGAGCATTCAGGCGGACCAGGATGCCAAGAACAAGCTCTTGGCGTTGAGCAAAGGGAATGAGAAGGCATACTCGACTCTCGCAGCCCAGAAGGCCGCCCAAGCGGCTCAGATCCGCGCCGCGCTCTTCCCGTTGGCTGGAGCGAAGGCGATAGCGTTCGGCGATGCGCTCAATTATGCCACTACGGTGTATCAGAAGACGGGCGTGCCGCCTGCGTTCCTTCTCGCCATGCTGAAGCAGGAGACGAATATCGGCGCCAACGTGGGCACCTGCTATATGACCAATGCGCTTGATGGCTCTGGGATCAATACCCGCACGAATTCCCTCGTATCGAACGTGATGAAGCTCACGCGCGACGTCCAGCCCTTCCTCGCCATCACTGCCGCGCTCGGCTACGACTATCGGACGACCGCAGTCTCGTGCCCCCAGTCGATCGGATACGGAGGAGGCATGGGTCCGGCCCAGTTCATCGCTTCGACGTGGATCCTCTTCAAGGATCGCGTCGCGTCAGCGCTCGGCATCTCAGGCGAGCCCAACCCATGGAAGCCGCTGGACTCCTTCATGGCTGCGGGTATCTATCTCTCTGACTTGGGCGCCAATGAAGGCTATTCCGCCGAGAAGAATGCCGCATGTAAATATTATTCGGGAGGATCATGCAGATCATCCAATGGCAGCACAAGCTACGGCAACAGCGTCATGGCGCTCGCCGATAGCATCCAGAGCACGATGATAGATCCGTTGCAGTAAGACGGTAATTGAAGCATTGCACAAAGGAACCATTGCATGGATGTGCAATGGTTCCTTTGTTGAATTGTCTAATCTTTATATTGTGAGTAGCACCGGTATGACCATCGGTCTTTTCGCAGTCTTCTGGAGCAGATATCTGCTGACCGCGTCGGTGATATTCTCCTTGACGACGTCGAGGTTGAAGGGATTCATGCCGCGAGTGGATTTCTCAGCGGTGTCTTTGATGAGGAGGCGCACCTCATGGAGGAGCTCCTGAGACTCGCGGAGATAGACGAATCCGCGGGAAATGATATCGGGGGACTTGCGGAGCTTGCCGGTCTGGGCGTTGACGATGCCGAAGACGATGAAGATGCCGTCCTGAGCGAGGGCTTGGCGGTCGCGGATGACCACATCCTGGACATCTCCGACTGAGAAGCCGTCCACGAGGACGAGGCCGGACGCTGCCTTCTCCTTGAGCTTGACGAGCTTGGTGCCGCCAGCCTGTATCTCGATGATCGAGCCGTTATCGGGGATGACCACGTCTGACTCGAGAAGGCCGTTCGCTTCTTTGGCGATGTCGCAGTGCGCGCGAAGCATGTAATGGTAGCCGTGAAGCGGCATGAAGAACTTCGGCTTGATCTTGCGATGGATCCACGCGGTCTCGTCGCGGTTCGCGTGGCCGGAGGAGTGGACGTCTGCGATGCGGTAATGGAGGATCTTGGCGCCTTGGCGGGACAGGTTGTCCTTGAGCTTCTGGATGGCGCGCTCATTGCCAGGGATGACGGAGGAAGAGAGCACGATAGTGTCGCGCGGGGTGATCTTGATCTTGGCGTGGGTCTTGTTGCTCATGCGGACCAGGGCAGAGAAGTCGTTGGCCTGCGCGCCGGTCGACAGGATGACGATGCGGTCAGGCGGGAATTTGTCCATGTCGTCGACGGAGATGAACGTCTCTTTGCGCGCTTTGACGAGGCCGAGGCTCTTGCAGATCTCGATGTTCTGCTTGAGGCTGCGCCCTTCGACGATGACCTTCTTGCCATAGAGCTCGGAGAACTCGACGATCTTGAGCAGGCGCTCGAGGAGGGAGGAGAAGGTGGCGATGATGAGGCGGCCCTGCATGTTCTTGATGATCATCTCAAGGTTCTTGTGCACGACCTTCTCGGCCAATGAGAAGCCGGGGTTCTCGACGTTGGTCGAGTCAGCCATGAGCATGAGGACCTTCTGGTCCTTGAAGGCGCGATCGTACTCTGCCTCTTCAGCTGCTGTCGGAATGCCTTCGTCGTGGTCCAGCTTGAGGTCTCCGGTGTGGGCGATGCAGCCGTAGGGGGTCTCGATGATGACGCCCATAGCGTCGGGGATGGTATGGGTCACGGCGAAGAAGCGGATCTTGAGCTTGCCGACGGTGATGGTGCTGTTCTTCTCGACGATCTGGATGTCGATTTTGGGGACCATTGGGAACTCCTCTTGGCGCTTCTGAATGAGGATAGAAGTGAGAAGGCGGGTATAGAGCACGGGATTGCCGATGCGGGGCATGATGTACGGTATGCCGCCGATATGGTCGAGGTGGCCGTGGGTGATGATGACTGCGCGGATCTTGTCCCGGCGCTCTTCGAGGTATTTGGTGTTAGGCAGGATGAAATCGATGCCGGGCGTGTCGTCGTCCTTGAATTGGAAGCCGATGTCGACGATGACGATATCGTCGCCATATTGGATGGCGGTCATATTCTTGCCGATCTCTTCCACGCCACCCAGAGGGATTATGCGGATAGCGTCAGGCGCCAAGGGCGGCACAACGTCTCCTTCGCGTCTCACTACAGGGCGCGGCGCGGGGCCGCGGCGCATGGGGCGTGCTGCGTCCGGACGGACGATCTGCATGCGCGCTCCGGTGATGTGGTTGGCAGGAAGGGGAGCATGGCGCACCTGTGGGAATTGAGGGCGCTGTCCCAGAGGGTTGCGCGCCTTATGCGCGCCGCGTCCGAGGACGATGCGCTTGGCAGGTTGTCCTGTGACCGGTGCAGAAAGGGGCATGCTCCCAGGAGTCGTGATCGGAGACCCTTCAGTCCTGAGCGTGCGGGTCTTGTTCCCGCCATGGAATTGCCTGCGGCGGAATCCACCACGCTGTTGAGGCGGGCGTCCGGGATTGTTCGAAGAAGGCTGAGGGGTCGGTGGTGTGGTCGGGTTCATAAAGGGATGAGTAAAAGGGGTTATTATCTGACGAATATCTTCCATACATTCTCGGTCTGGATGTACCATGACTCGACATCGGCGAAGCGGTCTGAGGGCGAGGTCATCGCCTGGAGCTGGACACCTCTCAAGCTCTTGGGGATCGCATAGATGAAATCTGGAGCATAGAGGAAAACAGCGGGGTGATCGGCGCGGATGGTCTGGTCGAGGGCGCTGTATGCTGCTTGGCGGGCGGAGTCATCAGATGTCGAGCGGATCTTTTCGAGCAGCGAGTCCACCGTGCTGTTCGTATACATGGATATATTGAGGCCGGGCGAATTGCGCTGGGAAGAATGCCAGAATGCATACAGGTCGCGGTCTTTGCCGACGAGCTCGCCGAAGAGGAGGGCGCCATAGCTCCGGGGCCGGATGACGTTCTGATAGAGGTCGCTCGCCTCGAACACCTTCACGGTGACGTCGGCTCCGAAAGCCATCCATTGGTCTTTGACCAGCTCGGCTGCCTGCCTCAGGTCCTGCGTATCAGCGGTATATATGTCGAAGGCGAGCGTCGTGGACGCATTCTTGCCTGCCTTCTTCTCATAGATGCCGTTCGCGTTCCTCTTCCAGCCGTTCTTCTCGAGGATGGAGCGGGCCTTGACGATGTCAGGGCCGTTCGATGCTGGAGCGGCTCCACCTATCGAGATAGGCAGAGGGCCAGTCTGAGGGATGCCGAACCCATCGAGGACAGCGGCGACGATGGCGGGGCGGTCGACGGCAACGTCGAGCGCGCTTCTTACATTGGCATCGGCGAGCACGGGCGCCTGGTTCTGATTGAAGAAGACGCCGAATATCCGAGGAAGAGGAGCTGATACGACTGTATATCCTTCGACCGAGTCGGAGGCGAGGCGGGCCGCTTCGGCAGGAGGTATCGAGGCGAGGCTGTCGATCGATCCTTGGTCGAGAGCGGCGAGCGCCTTATCTTGATCAGAGAAGAAGAGGAATGAGAGGGTCGAGATGTACGGCTTCTTGCCGTAATATCCGCTCCACGCCGTCAGGCTATATTCCGTGGGGATGCCTCCCTGATCGCGCGCGATGCTGCCGGTCTTGTACGGCCCGGAGCCGAGGGGCTCGGTGTTGTATTGGCTGAAGATGAACTGCTCGTCTGAGACTGATCCCCAGATATGCTTGGGCATGATGCCGACGGTGGTATTGGAAAGGAAGGGCGCGTATACCTGCTTCAGGGTGAACTGCACTTGTGTCAGGGAGAGCGCCTTGACGGCGACATTGCTCCAGTCCGCCTGGCGCGGGCTCTTCAAGAGCGGGTCTTGGATCTTCTGGATGGTGAACACGACGTCGTCTGCGGTGACCGCTGATCCATCTTGGAATCGCGCGCCGTTGCGGATCGTGAATGTATACGTGAGCCCGTCGGATGATACATCCCATGATGAAGCGAGGTCGGGCTTGAATGTTCCGTTGATGTATTTGGTCAGGCCCGAATACACGAGCGCTGAGAGGTCTCGGTCAGCGTCTGTGACGGCGAGCACGGGATTGATCGTGCGGGGCAAGCCCACCATGCCTTCGCGGAGCTCTCCGCCATATGCGGGTATCTCGATGACGAACATATTGTTGACCCGTGCCGCCATGATGAGGGCGGTCACCAGGGCGCCGATGACGAGCAGGCCGAATACGGCTTTCTCAGTCGCTGAGAACTGCCTGATATCGTTGAGCATGGCTGCGCCGCGCTTGAAGCGGAATTCTTTGGGAGATTGGGGATCAGTCACAGTAGGAAATAATAATCGATAACGGGTTCTTGCGATTCAAATCCGAAATCCTAAACCCTAAACAAACACGAAATTCTAAATTCAAAACTGAGAAACTACGGAGGTTCCTTCTGATTTTGTGCTTAGAGCTTCGGATTTGTTTAGGATTTAGAGTTTCGAGCTTGAAGCTCTGAAACCAGCGTCCTAATAAATGAGATTGATAAGCGCCGAGATGGCGAAGAGGATCGCAATGATGATGGTCGTCGTGAAGAGGATTTTTTCCATGCCGCGCCTCGTATGGAACGCCGAGCTGAAATTGTCGCTGCCGCCGAAGGCTCCTCCTACCTGCGCACCGGTGCGCTGCAAAAGGATCGCAGCCATCAAAAGCGCGGACAGGATGATCTGTATATACGGGAGAATAGCGTGCATTGGCGATAGCATAGCATAGGGGAAGGGAAATGCAATATCTTCTCCGCTTGAAATAAAAAACCCGCAGTTAAGCAGGTTTGCATTCAGGTACGTCTTCAGGAACAGCGGCGGTCGTGATGGTCGAATGGCCCGAGCAACGCTTATGAGCTTCTTCCACATATGCCATGTAGGAGGGCTTGTGCGTCTTGCGCGCGAGGCCAAATGGATCGACGGATGACACCAACAGATCCAGTATCTCTTGGAATGCATGGGCATTATAGAGCCAGCATTCCTGCTTCCAGATCGCTTCAGCTTTTCTGACGATGAACTCATCGACGGTCTTGCCGAACTTCTCAAGTTTCGGATCGTCGTGGATGTCTTCGCTCCCCGGAATGACTGACGAATGGAAGGTTGCGAAAAAGATAGCAATATCCTCTTCACGCTCGGTGAGGAGCGCTGCTAAGACGCAGCGCTGTTCGCGGACCACATCGCCCAGCCGCCTCAGCTCGCGGGCTGACATGCCGATAGTGGCGAGCACTGAAACAAGAAACGCAGCGATGATCAGTGTCGGCGATATGTGCATATGCGACTTGAGCATCCATGCGACAGCCGCGATGACGGTTTCGATGCCCAGCCCGGCTATGAGGCCGATCCATCCGGCGCGCCTGCATTCCAACGTGTATCCGAGGATGCTCTGAGCGAGAGACATCAGAGAATTGCGATGCCACTGCGCTCGCAGCAGTACTTCAAGGGTCTTTATTTCCATATTTCAACGCTTTCTATTTGGTTGCGCCCGAATGATTTCTATACTATTAAAGGTAATCTGTCAAGTTGCCCTCAGGCCATTCGTGGCTATAATTAGCCCGTATTACCCATTCTCGCATCGCTTGGATGAAGTCGGTTCATTCAGGGTGCGCTTTAGTGGCCTATTAGAAGCAGATAACCCATTCCTGCACATCATATGAAAGACATCTCAAAGAAAATAAAGCCCCTCCAGGACCGCGTCATCATCAAAGAAGACACGGAGAGCGCTGAGAAGAAGACCTCCTCAGGCATCATCATCCCGGCTGGCATGAACGAAGACAAGAATGGCAAGCGCGGCGAAGTGGTCGCCGTCGGTCCCGGGCGTGTCGAAGAGGGCGAGACGGTCGCTCCCGCAGTGAAGGTCGGCGACACCGTGCTCTTCCAGTGGGGAGATAAGGTGAAGATAGGGGAGGAAGAATATTATATTGTAAGAGAGACGGAGATCTTAGCAATTATCAAATAAGAAACACTAAATACGAAATCCTAAATCCTAAACAAATACGAAATTCGAAGCACAAAGCAAGAAACAACTGACTTTTTGGATTTAATGCTTCGGATTTGTTTAGGATTTAGAGTTTAGGATTTCGAACTTCAAACCATTATGTCAAAAAAGATTCTCTATAACGAAGCCGCACGCAAAGCCTTGAAGGCTGGCGTCGACGCAGTCGCTGATGCCGTCAAGATCACCATCGGCCCTCGAGGCAGGAATGTGGTGCTCGACAAGGGCTATGGCTCCCCGACCATCACCAACGACGGCGTCTCTATCGCGCGCGAGATATCCTTGAAGGATAAGTTCGAGAACATGGGCGCTGAGATCGTGAAGGAAGTCGCTTCGAAGACGAACGACGTTGCCGGCGACGGCACCACGACCGCCACCATCCTCTTGCAGGCTGTCGTCACTGAAGGCATGCGCCAGACCACCATGGGCGTGAATGCCATGGGCATCCGCTTCGGCATCGAAGCCGCCGCCAAAGACGTCGTCACTGCCTTGAAGAAGATCGCCAAGCCCATCCAGAGCGACGACGAGATACGCCAGGTCGCCACCATTTCAGCAGAATCTGCAGAGCTCGGCACCATCATCGCCAATACCATAAAGAAGGTAGGCAAGGACGGCGTCGTCACGGTCGAAGAGTCTCAGTCGACCGAGCTCGAGTCCGAGATCGTCGAAGGCATCCAGTTCGACAAGGGCTACGTGTCTGCCTACATGATCACCAACCCTGAACGTATGGAAGCGGTCTACAACGATCCCGCCATCCTCATCACTGACAAAAAGATCTCCACGATCAAAGAGGTGCTGCCGCTCCTCGAACAGCTCGCTCAGTCAGGCAAGAAGGACCTCATCATCATCGCCGAGGATGTCGACGGGGAAGCTCTCGCCACGTTCATACTCAATAAATTGCGCGGCGCCTTCAATGTCCTCGCCATAAAGGCTCCGGGATATGGAGACCGCAAGAAGGACCTGCTCGAAGATATCGCCGTCACCGTCGGTGCGACCGTCATATCCGAAGAGGTCGGCATGAAATTCGAGACTGCCACTCTCGCCGCTCTCGGCAAGGCTCGCCGCGTCATCGCCACCAAGGACAGCACTATCATCGTCGGCGGCAAAGGCAAGAAGGCAGCCATCGAAGAGCGCGTAACTCAGCTCAAGAAGCAGCGCGAGCAGATCGATTCCAAGTACGACAAGGAGAATATGGATCAGCGCATCGCCAAGCTTTCCGGCGGAGTGGCCGTCATTCGCGTCGGCGCCGCCACTGAGACTGAGATGAAATATCTCAAGCTTAAAATTGAAGACGCGGTTAATGCCACCAAGGCTGCCATAGAAGAAGGCATCGTTGCCGGCGGGGGAGTCGCTCTCGTCAAAGCTGCCGCTGAGGTCGCCAAATCATTCTCGGCGAGGAAAAACCAGACCAAGGAGCAGGAGCTCGGCTACGGCATCGTCTTGAAGGCGCTCGAGGCTCCGTTGAAGCAGATCGCCATCAACGCCGGAAAAGAAGATGGATCAGTCATCGTCGACAAGGTTAAGCATGGCAAGGGAGCTATCGGCTATGATGCCCTCAAAGACGAGATGGTCCCCGACATGATCGCCGCTGGCATCGTGGATCCCGTCAAAGTCACTCGCCTCGGCGTCGAGAATGCCTGCTCTGCTGCGGCTATACTGCTCACTACAGAGGCGGCTGTCGCCGAAGAGCCCAAAGAAGAGAAGGCGCCTGTGGGCAACCCGGGCATGGGCGGCATGGATTACTAATGATATACTTGACCCTGCTTATTAGCAGGGTAATCGACCCTTATATTCATCAACTTATATGACTAAGAACGCAAAGATCCTCGGCGTCATCGTCGTTATCATCGTCATCGGCGCCATCGTGTGGTACGCCACCTCTCGCTCGGCTTCGTCCGTCCCCGGCGGGACCACAGACGACACGACCGGAGCGGCTGCTTCGACGACCGCCCCTGTCCCGACGAGCGAGTCGACCAAGATCTCAGACAAGACGACCGAATATCAGAACGATGAGCTCGGCTTCTCTGTGAAGTATCCGAGCACCTGGGAGCGCGAAGAGTCGAACGCGGGCGTCAACTTCATCATGCCCATCGACAAGACCCAGGTCTCGACCATCGCCACGCTCCAGTCCAATATCCAGGTCCTCGCCGGCACATGCGCCTTCCCGCCGGTCACCACCATCAAGGATCGCAGCACGCTCGCATCGGGATCCCTCACCTTCAACATGATCTCGATGTCGAACGTGGTCCAGGGCCGCAACTACTTCAACCGCATGTACTCCCTCCAGAAGGGTTCTATCTGCTACATGTTCTCCTTCGCTTCGATATCCCTCGCTACTTCGGCCAAGAATCTGACGGGATCGCAAGCGACTCAGGCTGAGAACAACAACAAGGCTATCGTCAATTCCGCAGACGCCGCGTTCACTGACATGATCAAGAGCTTCGCCTTCGTCGTCGGCCCGCAAGGCATCGACGAGACCACTGCGGCTCCTGCCAAGAAATAGCCTGGCCCTCAACCACCGAATATGAAAAAGACATCCACGATCGTCCTCATCGTCGTTGCCGTCATCCTCATCATCGCCGGCTATACGCTCGCGTCGTACAACAGCCTGGTCTCCATGAATGAAGCGGCGACTGCACAATGGCAGCAAGTCGAGACGCAGTACCAGCGCCGCCTCGATCTCATCCCGAACCTCGTCGAATCCGTGAAGGGCATCATGAAGCAGGAACAGACGGTCTTCACAGCCCTTGCCGATGCGCGCACCCACTACGCGGGAGCCACGACGGTCAACGACAAAGCCGCTGCCGCTGGAGAGGTCGAGACCTCCCTCGGCCGGCTCCTTGCGGTCGTCGAGAGCTATCCGACCCTCGCTTCTGCTCAGAACGTCCAAGACCTCATGACCGAGCTCGAAGGCACTGAGAATCGTGTCTCTGTCGAGCGCATGCGCTTCAACGACGATGTCCAAACCTACAACGTCGCCATCAAGCGCTTCCCGAAGTCCATGATCGCTGGCATCTTCGGTTTCGCTCCGCTCACCTACTTCCAGGCGCAGGCTGGCGCGGAGAATGCGCCGACGGTCAGCTTCTAAGTGGCGGATATCTTGAAATCGTAGGCAATGAAAGACCCGCACGGTATCGGGGTGAAAGGGCCTTGCGAGCGCGACTGGCGCGAGCACGAGGAATTTTTCAGCAGAAAAATATCCATACCCTTGAATCCCGATACCGTGCGGGTCTTTGCACTCTCCTTATGAAGAAAAAAATTCCTCTCATTCTTTCGATAATCCTCCTCACTCCTCTCGCAGTTTTTGCGTATTCGAGCCCGGGCAAACCCATAGGCTTCGTGAGCGATTTTGCCCACGTGCTTTCAGCGACAGATATCGCATCTCTCGATGCGCGACTCCAATCCCTGAAGGACTCCACAGGCTTCGAAGTCGCGGCAGTCACGATTCCGTCTCTTGGCGGTGACACCATTGAGAATTACGCGGTGCAGCTCTTCGCTGAATGGGGCATCGGCATCAAAGGCACGGACACCGGCATCCTTGTCCTCGTTGCGCCCACTGAGCATGAGGCGCGCATCGAGACTGGGTTCGGCGCGGAAGGTGCGGTCACTGACATTCAAGCCAAGAACATCGTCGATAATGTCATGATCCCTGCATTCAAAACAGGGGATTATGCGGCAGGCTTGAATGGGGGAATCGACGCCATCTCTGCCATCGTCACCGATTCTCCCGAAGCCGCGCAGTATTCTGCGCCCTCGAGCGATTCGCAGGGCGGGCCATCAGGCAGCGGCGCGGATTTTGCCGGCATATTCTTCTTCGGAGTCATAGCCTTGAATCTGCTCGCCCGCGTCCTCGGTCGCACCAAGTCTTGGTGGCTCGGCGGAGTGCTCGGCGCCATCGCCGGCGCGATCATCGGATTCATATTCGGCTTCATACCCATCGGCATCGCTGCCATCGCCATCCTCACGATCCTCGGCCTCATCTTCGACTACTTCGTCTCCAAGCACCCTCCAGGCTCCGGCGGCAGGGGAGGCATGGGCGGATTCTGGCCGCTGCTCTTCATAGGCCGCGGCGGCGGAGGCTTCAATTCCCCGGGAGGCTTCGGCGGATTCGGGGGCGGATCTTCCGGCGGCGGCGGCGCCAGCGGAAAATGGTAAGATAGTGACCACCATGAAGATAGACCTTCAGATGCATACGAACTATTCCGACGGGATGAACTCGCCCGCAGAGATAGCGAGCCTCGCGAAGAAGGGAGGCTTGAATGTCATCTCGGTCACCGATCACGATCGTATCGACAGCATTGGAAAGGTTGTAGACGCATGCAAACCGTTTGGCATCGATGTCATCCCGGGCGTGGAGATCAGCACGACGTTCGAAGGGAAGCCTCTGCATGTCCTTGGGTACAGCATAGACGCGTCAGATGCGGCATTCATCTCATTTCTGCGGAAGATCAACGACTTCAGGAGGGACAATTTCATCGAGAGGATGCCGGTCGTCAATGAGAATCTCAAGCGCGCTGGCTTGAAGGAGGCAGACGCCGATAAATATAAAGGCCGTGATCCGAAATATTACAGTCATCCCGGCCTGAGCCTTTTCCTCGCCGAGGAAGGCGTGATCTCGAATCCGTCAGAGGGCTTTCAATACTTGAAGGGAGTCAAAGGGACGACGTCGCCCTTCGGACCTAAAGATGCATTTGACGCCATACACAAAGCGGGAGGCATCGCGGTCATGAGCCATCCCTTCGCTCCCAAGATCGCGATCCGCGTCCTTCGGCCTGACCGAGCAGGGCAGGAAGAGGTGGTCGCGCTCTTCAAGAAGCAGGGACTCGATGGCCTCGAGTGTTACCAGACAGGACATGGCGCGAGTGATGTGGAGTTCTGCCTTGAGATGGCAGCGAAATATAAATTAATCATTACCGCTGGCAGCGATTGGCATGGTCACCGTGGTCCGGAAGACACAGGCATCAGAGAATATTTGCCGTACTATATAGATGAGCTCGGCGACCTTGCAGTCCCAGAAGAGAAAGTGGCCGAGATATTGAAGGGTTTGGGATGGAAGCAATGAATATCATCGAAGAAGTCAGGTCGCTGGATCTTCCATTGGGAGAGTATGTTGTTGTCGGAAGCGGTATCCTTGCTGCGAAAGGTCTTCGTAGGACCGAGGATGTGGATATCGTGGTGTCTCCGACCCTATTCAAGAAATACAGAGCGCTTGGTTGGGAGCAGATGCCGTGGACTTATGAGAAGAAGGGTCAGATCTATTTGAAGAAGGGCATATTCGAGCTCTACCTTGATGTGAATTGCAAGGATTTCAATCCGACTCTAGATGAGCTTGTTCAAAGGGCAGAAGTGATCGATGGGGTCGCGTTCTCCTCACTGGAAGATACGATCAATTTCAAGAAGGCATACGGAAAGCCGAAGCATCTCGAGGATGTCGGGCTTATCAGAGAATATTTGAATGCTAAAGGCGCCTAAGAGCTTATGCTCCCAAGAATTCTCCCGACTGATGGCTCCAGAGGCTCGCATAGAGCCCTTTCTTTTTGATGAGCTCGTCATGCGTGCCGTCTTCGATGATCTTTCCTTCAGCAAGGACGACGATGCGATCGAGGTGCTTGATCGTCGAGAGGCGATGCGCGATGACGAGCGCGGTCTTGTCCTTCATGAGCTCTTTCAGGCCTTCCTGGATATATTTCTCTGACTCAGAGTCGAGCGAGCTCGTCGCTTCATCGAGGACGAGGATGGGCGCATTCTTCAATATGGCGCGTGCGATGGCGATGCGCTGGCGCTGGCCGCCGGAGAGCTTGATGCCGCGCTCTCCCACGAGAGTCTCGTATCCATGGGGCAGGTTCCGGATGAACTCATCCGCGCGCGCCAGCCGTGCCGCATGCTCGACGTCTGCGGCGCTTGCTCTCTCATTCCCGTACCCGATGTTCTCGAAGATGCTCCGATGGAAGAGGAGCGGTTCCTGCGGCACATACGCCACCGCTCTCCGCAGGGAAGCCTGAGTGACCGAGCTTACATTCTGTCCGTCGATGGATATCGAGCCCGAGCTCACATCGACGAATCTGAGGATGAGCTTCGTGATCGTGGTCTTGCCGCCGCCGCTGGGTCCGACGAGGCCTACTTTCTGATTGGGCTTGATATCGAGGTCAAAGTTATCCAAGAATGGCGTCGTATCGCCAGCTCCATATCCGAAGCGCACCTGCTCGAAGCGGATAGTGCCCGACGAGACCTCGAGTTCCGTTGCCTGAGGCGCGTCCTCGATGGTCGGGCGATCGATGAGGAGCTGAGTGAACTCGGCCGCTTCGCTCACCGCGGATTCGATGCTGCGGTAGACACGGTTGATGTCCCAGAATGTCCTGGTCACCTGCGAGTAGTAGGAGAACACGATGAAGATCGCGCTTGCCGCGAGGCCGAGCTTCTGCGCGAAAAAGATGGCCGCGATGAGGCCGACGACATTGGTGCCTACATAGAGAGGGGATATGGCTGCTTCCAGCCTGAGGTTTTGATAGTCAGAGGCCTTTTTGAACGTAGATCCCAAGTCTTCTGCATAGGCGTCATACATGTCAGCTTCGAGCCCTTCCTTCGCGAACGATTTGACCGCGAGCATGTTGGTGATGGAATCAGAGAGGCGCCCTGACATCTTGCTGCTCGCTTCATGCCTGAGAGCGACGAGCTTGGATCGGCCGCGTATGATCGGCAGAGCGACGGCGATCACCACCCCCATGCTGACGATGAGGAGGAGAGGTATCCATGGCGAGTATCTCCAGAGGATGATCGCGGCGAATATGATCGGGAAGACGTTGCCGAAGACGTTGAAGATGAGCGTGTCCGTGAATGTCTCGAAGCTCCTCGAGAAGGCGATCGTCTTCTTGGTCAGGGTGCCGACGAAGTTATTCGAGTAGAAGTCGTAATCCCTCCCGCTCAACCGTCGGAACGCGGTCTTGCTCAGGTCATTCAAGCCTCGCGCTTCGACGTCGATGAGGAAGTGGCTCCCGATGCGCCACAGCATTTCGCCAGCGATCCACAAGCCGCCGAAGAGGACGATGTAGCCGTATGCGTTCGCGAAGGTGATGCTGCCGGTCTGCGTGAACGAGTTGATGATCTGCGCCACGACCAAGGGCGGCACGTAGAAGACGAATATGTTGCCGATGGCCGGCACGAAGAAGCCCACCGCGCTGCGGAAAGGGTACTTCTTATATTGCCTCCAGTAGTCCCCGAGGAGTTGGAGCACCGCGGCCTTGGTGATGAGCTTCTTTTCCATCGATTAAGTATATTGATTCGCGGGCATTATTGCCAGCGGAGGTTTGTCGGCTTGAATGAGATGGTTGGCTACGATGCTCCCACAATCAATAACTAGAGTGAATCAGCGATTTCATTGCGTAGTCCCATGTTTGAATATCGTCGTTTTCTTTCCAGACTCATCTGATGTCTCTCTGACCTTCTGCCACCGCTCTTTTATAAGAAATGTCGTGACTACTGGATTATCACTGCACGTGAATATGCTGCCGCCGATTTTATTACAATATGTCATCTGCTCCTTATATATGAGAGTGAAGACGCCCTTTCTCCGATAAGAGGGAAGTACAACCGCATGCCCGATCCATAATTGGTTGTTGTCTTTTCCCTCAGGACTGAATGTTCTTCCTACTGCTCCGAATCCGACGAGCTCGTCATTGTCTAATGCGCCGATGCGATATTCAGCCGCACGAATTTCATCGATCGGCTTAACAGGGTAATCCTTTCCCCAGGAGTAGGTAGTGACAAGTCCAGCGGCCTGCTTTAAGAGGCTTTCCTCTATAGCGAGGATCTGTCGTAGATGGATTGCCATGATATTCCTTGTAGCGTCTTAGGAAATTAGATCCTTGGGTTAAGGTACTCGGGTTGTTCCGATAATTGATTGTTATCACGGCATTTGGGCCGTCCTCGTCGGTCGTTGCGGAGAGAGAGGGATTCGAACCCTCGATACCCTTTCGGATATACTACCTTTCCAGGGTAGCCCATTCGACCGCTCTGGCATCTCTCCATGTGCAGGGGAGCATAGCAGATTATGGCAGGAATGAGAATCCGCTACAGCTCCCCTTTTGTTTCCTCGCCGATCTTCCTGAAAGAACCCTTGCCGAGAGTAGATTCGATCAGGCGCGCGACTTCGAGCACGTGGCCGGTGAAATACGCGCGAGCGAAGAGGTCGAAGACTTCTTCTTGAGATGTGAAGCGATCGGGGTTTTTATGGGCAATCATTCTGAGAATATTATTAAAGTCTTGCCGCTCATCGGGATAGGAATTGTAGTGAAATATTACATTCTCACCGACGTGTTCCAGCCACTCGGCATCATCCGCTGTATCACTTCCTTCGGCAGCAAGGGAAGCGATCCATTCATTCTTCTCACGGAATTTTTCTTCCAAAGACGGAATATTCCCGAAGTTCTCTGTTTCAAAACGAGTCTTCAGACTCTCTGTTATGGCCTCGTTGTATTTGGAGAAAAGTGTCATTCCTGTAGCATTCTCTTCCATAGTCAATCCTTGCCTCCTTACGTCCAATGTTTTTTCTCCCGCATGCGTAAGCGAATGGAATGAATTCATGCGTGGCCATTCCTGCAAATCTCAGTATAGATGGAGTGGTTATTAACGTTATCTTCTGGTTGTCTAGGGAGCTAAATGCGCCCGCGTCCTCGTCCACATTCTCCTTCCACTCCTTCTTTAATTCTGGCGGAAATGTAGTGGGATCCACGATGAGTATATGTTCCGGAGTCGCCCTAACCGGAGTTCCGCCATATTTTCTGACGAATGCTGGCAGTTTTTCGCAGATCGCTTCAAAAGCCCCGATATCAGGGCTTTTGTACTAGCGTGCATACTATATATATAGTAGACCCCCATCCCTGCAGGAACATTCTTTTCCTATGGGGATAGAAGAGTAGGTACACTACTCAGTAGTCGTGGCACTCTGCTATCCCCATAGGAAAAGAATGTTCCTGCAGGGATGGGGGCCTCTAGATTACCTCCACGCGCCGATGATCGCACCACCAATGACTTGGCAGAGCAAGATGCTCACGGTGCTGATGAGGACCAATTGAAGAGGCTTCTTCTCCCAGAGAAGGCCTGAGACGCCGATGGGGACCGTGAAGCCGAGCCAGGCGAGGAATCCCATCCACGCGCCGTCGACTGCGCCGAGGCCTCCGTCCGCTGCGACGATGAAGCCGAGGACCGAGAAGGTGATGAGCGTGACGATGAACTGGATGACATAGAGCTTCCACATACCACGGGCTTTGTCGCCGGAGACATCCGACGCTTTGATGCCCGTGAGGGACATCCACTGCTTTCCGAAGAGGAGAGGCGAGTACCAGAGCGCGCCGATGGCGAACGCGATCACTGATGCGATCAGGATGGGCCAGAAGTTGATAGTGACCATGTGATTTCTCGTTAGGCTGCTATGCTAGAATGGTAGCACATTAATCACCCATGAATAGATCACTCGTCGTCTTGGTCGCGGTCGGAGCAGGAGGCATCATCCTCTTCTTTCTTGCGCGCACCATCATCGCAGAAAAAGCCGTCCCGTCGCTGCAGGACTATTTTGCGAGCAGCACCGTCCATCTTTCCGATATCGACGCAGCGCTTTCCGATGCTTCATCATCGGTGAGCCTGCGACAGGCCGTCGCGAACCTCTCTGGAGATGCTGAAAGCGGGCTGCTCTCGATCGCGGCTCCCACAGGGACTATCCATGCCCTTGTTTCCGCGGACGAAACGGCTCGGGAGAAGGGCTTAGGGGACCGAGACTCGCTTCCAAGCGACGAGGGGATGCTCTTCATCTTCCCGCAGGCCGGATCGTACGGGTTTTGGATGAAGGATATGAGCTTTCCGATCGATATCGTGTGGATGAATGCCGGCCATGCGGTGCTCGGCATCGCTTCGGATGTCGCCACGAGCACATACCCCGATCTTTTTCTCCCTCCATCTCCAGTCACCTACGTCCTTGAGCTCAATGCGAACGCCGCGACGAACCTCGGCATCGTGAAAGGGAGCATTCTCAGCTTCGATCCCACTGGAAAATAAAAATAATCACTGACTCATAGAAGATTCCTCTGAATTCATGCGAGCTCTGTGGATAAGTGCGATTTTTTCGCTGAAAATGAGTTAGTCCTCAGAATTCTTTTGGGTCCTTATCCCACCGATCGCGAAAATATCCCACGGGAGCCTTGAAAACCCTTTTCATTTCAGGACCCGCCTCGACACTCTCCATTTTTTCCTTTCAAGTGGTGCTCGTCGCTCAAAAAGCGGTGCGCACCCCTTCCTCCTATCGGGGCAGTGGGATACAATAGAGAGACAAAACCTTTTATCAGCAACCTATGACGCCCATGTCCATATTCATAAAGAAGATCGACGGCACTCGCGAGCCCCACAACGCCGATCGCGTCAATCGATCCATCGAACGCGCATGCCGCGGCCTCTCGGATCCCATCGCTATGGTGACCCAGATCGCCACCGAGACCCAGCTCATGCTCTATGACGGCATCACCACCGACGAATTGGACCAGGCGACGATCAATACCGCCGTTCAGAACATCAAGGAGGACATCGAATACGACAAAGTCGCCACCAGGCTCCTGTTGAAGACGATATATCGCCGCGTGATAGGGGATTATGACAAGGAGAGCGTCGAAGACCTCAAGAAAAAGCATCGCGACGCTTTTATCGGCTACATTCGCGACAGCGTCAAGGTCGGACGGCTCCATGCAGACATGGAAAAGAAGTACGATCTCGAGAAGCTCGCCGATACGCTCGACGTCGAGCGCGACGAGCTCTTCGTCTACGCCGGTCTCGATGGGCTCCTCAATCGATACGCCATCAAAGACACCGATCAGAAGGTCGTCGAGACTCCGCAATATTTCTTCATGCGCGTCGCCATGGGGCTTTCGTACAACGAAAAGGATCCGACTGCCGCGGCGCAGAAGTTCTACGCGAAGATGTCTCGCCACGAATATATCGCCGGAGGTTCTACCAATCTCGGTGCAGGCACGACGCGTCCTTCATTGTCGAACTGCTTCCTTCTCGAGATCCACGACAACATGGAGCACATCGCCAAGTCCGTCTCTGATGTCATGCTCTTGTCCAAAGGCTCTGGAGGCATCGGCGCGTCCATCACCAAGCTCCGCGCCGCAGGATCTCCGCTCAAGTCGAGCTTCGGCGGATCATCGAGCGGTCCCACGCCTTTCGCCAAGATAATCGACACATCCATTCGCGCCATCCAACGCGGAGGCAAGAAAGTCGGTGCGCTCTGTTTCTACATGGAGAACTGGCACATGGATTTTCCCGAGTTCCTTGATTGGAAGCACAACGCCGGCGATGACTACATGCGCATGCGTACCGCGAACACAGCTGCGTATCTTTCCGATGAGTTCATGAAGCGCGTCCTCACGGGTCAAGACTGGTATATGTTCGACCCGGCAGATACGAAAGACTTGAATGAATTGTACGGCCAGGCATTTAGCATCCGCTATGCGGAGTACGTCGAGATGGCAGAGAAGGGCAAGATCAAATCCTTCAAGAAAGTCCCTGCGGCCGAGCAATACCGCCAGATTTTGGTCTCATTGCAGTCTACGTCGCACCCCTGGATCGTCTGGAAAGACACCATCAACAACCGTGCTTTGAACAACAATACTGGCACCATTCACATGTCCAACCTCTGCACGGAGATCTGTCTCCCGCAGGACAAAGACAACGTCGCCGTGTGCAACCTCGCTTCGCTCAACCTCGCCGCTCACGTCAACAACAAAGAGGTCAACTGGGGCAGGCTCGAAGAGAGCGTGCGCTTCGCTGTCCGCCAGCTCGACAATCTCATCGATATCAACGCGCTTCCGATACCTGAAGCTACCCGCTCCGATCGCAACAACCGTGCCATCGGCCTCGGCGTCATGGGATTCGCCGACACCATCGAGCGCCTCGGCATGGCCTATGACAGCGAGCATGCCTGGGACTTCGCCGACCGTATCTTCGAGTTCGTGAGCTATATGGCCATCGACGAGAGCGCAAATCTCGCCATCGAACGGGGCGCGTATGCGAACTTCAAAGGATCCGAGTGGTCTAAGGGCAAAGTTCCTGTCGATACGCTCGTCAAGCTCGCCGAGTCGCGCGGCACGCCGCTCACCGTGGATACTTTCTCCAAGCACAAAGGCCTCAATTGGGATCTCCTCCGCATCAAGGTCAAGAAAGGCATGCGCAACGCGACCCTCATGGCCGTCGCGCCCAACGCGAACATCGGCCTCGTCGTCGGCACCACGCCCGGCATCGACGCACGCTTTGCTCAGGTATTCTCGCGTAACAAGATCTCCGGCAAGTATCTCGATCTCAACCATAACCTCGTCAAGGATCTCAAGAATATGGGCCTCTGGGAGAAGGTCAAAGAGTCCATCATCGTCAATCAGGGAGACATCTCAGGCATCCCCGGCATCCCGCAGTACCTCAAGGATATCTACAAGACATCCTTCACCACATCTCCATATGCATACATCGAGGTCGCAGCTCGTGCCCAGAAGTGGGTGGACCAGGCGCTCTCTCGCAACATGTATCTCGCCACGCGCGACATCGACGAGACCATGGATATCTATACCACTGCATGGAAGAAGGGTCTCAAGTCGACCTACTATCTCCACATGAAGCCGCGCCACACCGCTGAGCAGTCGACGACCAAGGTCAACAAGGCAGAGAAGATGGGCAAAAAAGGCTTCGGCTCCGTCGCCTCTGCCCGCAAGGAAGGAGGGGAGCCGGCCGTGTCCCAGGAGTCTGTTCCGACGCCGCTCTCTGATCTCGAGCTCGCCGGCTTTTCCCAGCCCAAGGTGACTGTGACTTCCGCTCCAGTGTCCCAGGTCCAGGCCCGTGCGGCAGCAGAGCATGCCACGCCCATACAGAGCCCTTTGCCCACGGCTTCTTCTCAGAATGATGCCATGCGAGAAATGATCAACAAGCTCGCCAGTCACCCGAACGCCACTGCGCGCGCTCCGAAGGCTTCTGCTCCTGCCACATCCGCTTCTCAGGCTCGCCCGAAGCCGAGTGCTGAGCAGGTGCAGGTGATGATGGATAATTTCGGCAAGAAGGATCACAGTGCTTCCTCGTCTGGCCCTGAAGATCCCGGCGCGGCTAATATCTGTCTCAGTTGTGAATAGGGGAATCGCATATCGATTTCTCTGAGAAAGAAAACAGCGCTTTAGAAGCGCTGTTTTTGCGTGATCAAAGCATATGTGTACCGTGGTATTATGATGAAACAATCCATTTCAATGAAAAACATACAAAAAGGATCGATTCTGCTTTGGATAGTCATTGGTGCAGTGATAGTAGTCGCATTAGGTCTCGGGATGCGGTATTTTTCAGTGCCTCGTTCAACCATTCAACAGAATGATCTGGCTGATTGGAAGACATACACGAATAAGCAATACAGTTTCAGTTTTCAGTATCCCGCCGGTTTTACTGCAGAACAAAATGATGGAGATGGCAGCGACCCCGATGTTGGATGGATTAGGATCTACTGCACTATCTATGAATCAGCCTGCTCGGGCCAGGAGATGGACATATACATCAGCAAGTCTTCTCGGATATTGGAACCACAAACGAACGCCGCAGTTACCACAACTCTCACGAATGGTGACTATACATATGCTATAGCAACACGGAATATCTCTCAGGAAACAAGCAAGTCGCCAATCGTCGATGAGGGAGCATCTATAGATGTCGCTGTGGCAAAACAAATAATCTCAACTATTGAATTTACTGCTTCCTCGACAACTTCCGTTGCTGAGTGGAGAACCTACACAGATACATATCTTGGAATAAGCTTCAAATATCCAAGCGACTGGTTTATAATTCCGACTCCTAATCCAAATATCGGCGACATCGCATTGATGATCCAATCTCCGGCTCGTCACGATTATTTTGCGAAACACCCGGATGGACCTGGGGGACCGATTGCGGAAATAAACATCTCCAAAGAGAATCTCAGGAACGATGGTGATCAAATACTATTCAATGGAATGAAGGCCACTCGGATCACCTACACTGGCGATGGTCCGACATTCCAATCCATTTTGGTCAATCGTGGCACGCATACCTACGATATCAGGACCGAAACTACCGAAGGCATCATTGAATCTGAGATAGTGTCGTCGATCATATTCGGCCAGTAAAATTAAAAATCGTTTTTTTCTTCCAAGCAAGTCTTACTTCAATTCTAGGGCATGCTATCCTTACCCATACAAAATCTTTTAATCGTTTAACACTGTAATCGTTCAATATTATGCTCATCGGCAAAGCCGCTCCCGAAGATACCAGCCTTCATCCCATCAAATACAAGTGGGCTTACGACCTTTACATGCAGGCCGTCCGCAACACCTGGTTCCCGCACGAGATCACCCTGAAGGAAGACCTCGACGACTGGAAGCGCATGACCGATGACGAGAAGCATGCCGTCGAGTTCCTCATGTCGTTCTTCAATCCCGCCGAGCTCATCGTCAACCGATCGCTCGCCCTCGGTGTCTACCCCTACCTCAAGTCTCCTGAGTGCCACCTCTACCTCGCCAAGCAGATGTGGGAAGAAGCCAACCACTGCGTCGCCTTCGAGTACGTCCTCGAGACCTTCCCGTTCGATCGCGACAAGGTCTTCCAGCACCACCTCCAAGTGCCGTCTATGAAAGCCAAGGAAGACTACATCAACAAATACATGCGCCGCATGACGGAGACCTCGCTCGACGTCGAGACCGTCGAAGGCAAGAAGGACTTCATCCGCAACCTCGTCGCCACCAACATCGTCATGGAGGGCGTCTGGTTCTATTCGGGCTTCATGGTGGTGCTCTCATTCCGACAGAGGAAGCAGCTCCGCAACTTCGGCTCGATGATCAACTGGGTCCTTCGCGATGAGTCGCTCCACCTCCAGTTCGGCATCAACCTCATCCACAACGTCCTCGAAGAGAACTCCGCGCTCCTCACTCCAGAGTTCGCCGACGACATCCGCAACATCGTCATCGAAGGCGTGAATAAGGAAGTCGACTACAACAAGGACCTCTTTCCGACAGGCATCCTCGGCCTCAATGCCGACTATGTGAACCAGTACGTGAAGTATGTCGCTGACCGCCGTCTCGAGGAGCTCGGCTTCCCGAAGTATTACAATGTCACCAACCCGGCAAAATGGATGACCGCCGCTACCGACGTCTATGAGCTCGTCAACTTCTTTGAGGCTCAGAACACGAGCTACGAAGTGGATTCGCATGCGCATGGCAAGGTTCCTGCGAAGGATGACAAGAAGGAGATGCCTGCGGCGGAGTAGGTTCGAAGATATTTTCGCTGAAAATAAAAAGTCCGCCTTCAGATGGGCGGATTAAGATTAGTCACTTCCTTCGAGGAGTCATTTCAACTCTGAACACCTGATATTTGTACTCGGTATCTGCACGGTTCCTGCCGACACGTCGTATCCTGAAGGCAAGACCAACTTGGGAAAGGGACACATTTACTGTTGTATCGTAAAAGTTTCTCCCGGTTGCCTTTTCGAGAACATCACCCGTGGTAGGCTTATTTTTGCGTTCTCGCATCAACTCAAGTGCGTGGCGGGCTCGTTCTGTAAGTCGAACTGCCAGAATCGTTTTCCATTCTTCAGCAGTGATAGAGCTCGTTATATCTTTCCAGACGAATTGTCCCGCTCTTCCCGCAGACACGATTTTGGTGACAACACGAGGTATCTTGGTTAATGTCAGAGTCACCTGAAGTTGGCAATCCGGAGGCAATCCCGCCAGTTCCTTCCAGGTTGTCAATTCTCTCTCGATTTCCTGAGCTTTTTTTCTAAGCGCCTTTTCAACATGTTCATTCATACGCATACTGTTCGAATGTATACCGTCAGAAACAAATATTGTCAAGTCACTCTAAATGATGTATGCTATCATCGCTGTACCAAGCAACCGCGCTTGAGCCGCAAGGCTTGAGTGAGGAAAGTCCGAACACCGGCCTTGTGGGAATGAGCGATCGCTTCCATAAGGCAGACAGGTAGCAGGTAACGCCTGCCAGGGTAACGCCCAGAGGTGCGAACAGTGACGCCCGAGCCGAAAGGCAGAGGCCCCCGTCGCTCACGAGCGACAGGGTGAATTCTCTGGCAACAGAGAAATGCAACGGCAAAATCCTTACTTCGGTGCAAGGCCGTGTCTCTCCTTAAAAAGAGGGAAGAGCCGCTTGACCCCGAGAGCGATCAAGGGGCTAGACAAATGGTTGCATAAACAGAATTCGGCTTACGGTATGGCTACATGGAAACGCCCCGTCGCTCACGAGCGACGGGGCGTTTTTCTTATTCCTGCTATGTTGCTATAATTGCGTGGCTTACCAGATAACCTCTCGCAGTCCTATGTCTCCATCTACCAGCCGCATCGAGTCAGCCGCCTTCCGCGTCCTTCTTGCCGCCGTATTCTTGGCACCGCTCGCGTTCCTGCCGACGCCCTATATCGCGCTCGATCTGGTGAAGACCGTGGTCATCGTCCTCGGATCCTTGGCCTCTGCTATCCTCTATAGCATCGTCGCCTACAAGGAGCGCTCCCTCTCCCTCCCTCCTCGCCGCATGCTTTGGAGCGCGCTCATCGTCGTCGCATCCCTCGTCATATCTACTGCCACCGGCATCCAAGGCATCCGCTCGTTCTTCGGCCAAGGCTTCGAAACGGGCACAGCGAGCTTCATCATCATCCTGTTCGTCGCAGCGCTCGCCGCATACTCAGCGATCGTGCGGAAGCCCGAGCGTGCCATACTCGTGTACGCGAGCATGGCATCATCATTCCTGGTGCTCTTCGTCTTCCAGGCCCTCCGTTTAGCCTTCGGTCAAGGATTCGCATCGCTCGGCATCCTGTCATCTGTCACCTCGACGGTCGCTGGAGGATGGTATGACCTTGCGGGCATCGCTATCATCATCGCTCTTATCTCGATCTTCGCTCTCCTCTTCTTGCCGCTCTCTCGCCGTATGCGCGGATTCTACTGGGCCATCGGGATCGTTTCAGTCGTCGGAGCGTACATTATCGATGACCCCCGCGCATGGGGCGCAGCAGCGCTCGTGCTTCTCGGCCTCTCCATCCACCTCTTCCGCATGCGCGGCCCATCGCTCTCGTTCGCCAAGCGTATCGCATGGCTTCCTTTGATCGCGTGCGTCATCGCTCTCGCGTTGGTGTGGAAGGGCTCAGTGCTCGCTTCTCCCGCAGTCGTCGCAGTCGGAGCGTCTCATTCCGAGATAGCTCTCCCGTGGCAGCTCACGGTGGATGTCGCTTCATCTGCCATCAAAGACCAGCCCTTGTTCGGCGTCGGACCCAACCATTTCTCGCGCGCATACCTCGCCTACAAGCCGTCGACCGTCAACGCTACTGACGCGTGGGGCGTCGAGTTCGCCTCCGGCTTCGGCCTCCTGCCGACCTTCCTTGTGACGCAAGGTTCTCTCGGCGCGCTCGCATGGATCATCTTCCTATCCTGCCTCGGCATCCTCATCGCTCGCGCGCTCAAGCTCCTTCCTGTAGATCCGCGCGCCCGCTTCGCCGTCGGTTCCTCTGCTGCAGCGACCGCGTTCCTCTGGATACTCATGCTCGTCACCGTGCCTTCGCACGCCCTCCTCTTCTATGCATTCATCCTCACGGGCGCGTTCGTCGGAGCGGGAGCTTCATACGGATGCTTCGCAGGGCTCATCGTCGTTCCTTCGGCTCCTCGGTCCCAGAAGCTCATGGGCCTCTTCCTCATTCTTGCAATCATCGTCGGCGCCCTCTGGGCTATCGAGTATGCCAAGAAGACGACCGCCCTCGCATATTTCGGCTCAGGAGTGAAGCAGCTCACGGTGAACGGCAATGCGGATATGGCCGATGCGGATTTCCGTGCGGCGCTCACGCTCGATTCTTCCGACATCTATTGGCAGGGCAGGGCTGAAGCCGGCATGGCCAAAGTCCGTGAGCTTGCCGCCACTGTCACAGCCACTTCCACCGCGACGACGTCGCAGATAGTCCTCGGACAGGTGGTCTCTGCTCTCAATCAATCGCTCTCCTACGCGCAAAACGCCATATCGTACGATGCAGGCAACTATTACAACTACCTCTCGAAAGCGCGCGTTGCTGAGCTCGCCTCGTCTATAGGCGTGCCGCAGGGATATGAGACCGCGGTCGCCGCGTATACCGATGCGATCCGCAAGAATCCCTACAATCCCGTCCTCTACCTTTCCCTTGCGCGCCTCCAGGTTTCGAACAACAAGCTCGATGACGCCCAGAAGACTGTCGGTGCGGCCCTTCAGGTCAAGAGCAACTATCTCGACGCGATATTCCTCCTCTCTCAGATCGAGGCGTCCCAGGGCAATCTCAAGGACGCTATCACTGCGGCCCAAGTAGCCGCCCAGATCAACCCGCAGGATGCGACGATCTTCTTCCAGCTCGGAATCCTCCAGTATGAGAACAAGGATTACGATTCAGCCTCGAAGTCTCTCGCTTCGGCGGTCGCGCTCCAGCCCGGCTACGCCAATGCGCAATACTTCCTCGGCCTTTCATATGCCCGTCTCGGCAGGAATGAGGAAGCCATCGCCCAGTTTGCCGCGCTCGCGCAGACGAATCCTGACAATCAGGAGGTCGCTCTGATCCTCACCAATCTCAAGGAAGGGAAGTCGCCGTTCACCGATGCCAAGCCGCCCATAACGACGTCTCCCGAAAAGCGCCCGACCCTTCCCGTCAAAGAAAAGGCCCAGTAACTGAGGATCCTTCTCTGAATATCACATGGTAAAAAAATGGTTCTCAGTCATCGGCAAAGAGGTCCGTGGCCTTCATGAGGCCGCATATCTTCTCGCCGGTTTCGCGCTTCTGTCCCTCATTCTCGCCCTCGTGCGCGATAGGCTCCTCGCTCTCAGCTTCGGCGCGAGCCATACCCTCGACGTCTACTATGCCGCTTTCCGCATCCCCGATTTTCTGTTCGCTTCTGTCGGCTCGATCGTTTCTGCCTCCATCCTGCTGCCATATTTCATCGAGCGCTTCGAGGTCGGCGGGGAAGAAGGCAGAGCCTTCTCAGACGCTATTTTCACGATCTTCTCCGGCCTGATGGTGATCACTGCCGCGGCCGCTTGCGTTCTGGCGCCGTGGCTTGTCCCCAAGGTCCTGCCCGGCTTCGTCCATGATCCGGCTCTGCCTTCGTTGATCGCCTCTATGCGGATCATGCTTCTCTCGCCGTTGTTCCTTGGCCTCTCGAACCTGTTCTCCAGCCTGACTCAGATGCGCCATCGCTTCCTGGTCTATGCCGCCTCGCCCGTCGTCTACAACCTCGGCATCATCATCGGTGTGGTCGTCATGTATCCGTTCTTCGGCCTGACCGGCTTGGCCGTCGGCGTGGCTCTCGGTGCCTTCCTGCATATGGCCATCCAGCTGCCGTTCCTCAGCCACGAGAAGCTCGTGCCGCGCTTCACCCGCCGAATCGAATGGTCCCGGATCAGGCGCATAGCTCTCACTGCCTTGCCGCGCACGATCACTCTCTCGTCGAACGAGTTTGCCGAGCTCATTCTCATCTCCTTCGCCTCGCTCTTGGCCGCCGGATCCATCTCCGTCTTCAACTTCGCCTGGAACCTCCAGTCGGTGCCGCTGTCGCTCATCGGCGCTTCATATTCGTCGGCGGTGTTCCCGACGCTGTCGCGCCTCTTCTTTGAGAAGAACCGCGCCGAATTCCTCGGCAAGATGATCGCCGCCGCGCGACACATCATCTTCTGGTCCATGCCCCTCACCATCCTCTTCATCGTCCTGCGCGCCCAGGTCGTCCGCACCGTCCTTGGCGCCGGCAAATTCGACTGGGCCGACACTCGTTTGACCGCGGCCCTCCTCGCCCTCTTCGTCGTCTCGACCATCGCCCAGAGCCTGGTCGTCCTTTTCGTCCGCGCCTTCTATGCAGAAGGGAAGACCGCCCGCCCGCTCTGGATCAACGTGGTCTCCTCAGCATCCATCGTCATCCTCGGCTATCTCGGCATTCATTATTTCTATCACGCTCCGATGTTCCGCTATTTCCTCGAGGCCATCCTCCGTATCAGCGGCCAGACCGGCACCAGCGTCATCATGCTCGCCCTCGCCTATTCTATCGGCACTATCATCAACCTTATCCTCCACTGGGTCGTCTTCGCACGCGCCTATCCCGGGTTCAATCGTCCCGTCCTTTCGACCCTCTTCCATAGCTTTGCCGCCTCGGTCGTCATGGGCTATGCCTCGTTCCTCAGCCTTCGCATCTTCGCCGTCATATTCCCGTTGACCAAAGTCTGGGGCGTCTTCCTCCAAGGCCTGTGCTCCGGCCTGATCGGCATTGTCGTCTTCATCCTCACTCTCGTCATTCTCCGCAACAAGGAGCTCGAGGAAGTATGGATCACCCTCCATCACAAGATCTGGAAAGCGAAGGTCCCGCCTGCAGAAGTGGAGCACTTATAGCTTTTTCTTTGCTCCGTGATATAGTCTCGGCAGTACCTGTATCGTATGAAAAAAGTGCGTTCCACCGCTCCAGCACCAAGGCCGCCTCGCGCTGCCTTCGAGCGCAAGCTTGCCCTCATGCTGCATGAGCTACAGCCGACCGCGGGAGTATTCATCACGGAGATCCATCGCTTGAAATGGTGGGTCGTCCAAGTGAACGGACCCAAAGACCTTGAAGCCGAGGCATTCCGGGCTGCGGATCGTGCCGTTGCCCGCATGCTCCGAGATTCATGGCCCGAGAAGGCCTGCCGTCCTGCCGATTACGCTCTGGGCCGCGACGCCATGGGTTGCCATTACTCTGTGTATTGGCTTCCCGTTCCTCCACGTCGTCGCGTCGCTGACTTCAAGTATTTCTACCCCCGCGCGCGGCTGTGAAGGCCGCTTTTTTAATGGTGTTTACAATAAAAAAGCGCATCGGATGATGCGCATCTCACGGGCATATTCTGACATCTTACACAGTCGCTGGCTCATGGATGGCTTCAGCCTTCGGCTCTGTAGGTGTGAAGGTGTACCAGGTATTCTTGAGACTCTCGTCATCGAGCGCGAAGATCATCTGGCCCGAGACCTTGAGTTGTGACATTCGGGAATCCAGGTTGAATCGTGTATCAGCTTGGGGTGTGCCTGCGACTAGCGCGGAGGCGTCTTCCGCAAGAAGTGGGACGCGATACCCGTTGCTTCGGACGAATACGGTGAATGCTCCGTATCCGCAGGTGTTATATTCCTGCCAACGGAGCTTCGCGCGGGACACCGTTTCAGCATATCTTTCGTTGTCTGCCGTTCCGAATCCTACGCCTTGTTCCGGATATGTCAATTGTCCGCTTGGAATGGGGAAGTGGGTCGTCTGTAGCTTGTTTGAGGAAATAAAAATAGCATGCACAGCGTGCATGCCAACGAATCTTTTGCCTATGATTGCCAACTAGGCCGTCCTTTCCCCATGGTCACCGGCTCATCGTATCTGCGTCGGACGATGGGCGCTGGTGTCGGCGGGATATCGCTGAGCACCGCATATTCCACGAACTCGCTTCCGAACACCGAGATGAGGCAGTCCAAGCCGCAGCTTTCGGCTTCGACCCCCCCGCAATTGAAGAGGACGACAGCGCCGACGACTTTTCCGCCGGCGTATTCCGCTGCTTCCTTGAGCATTTCGATGGAGCGCCCGCTCGTCGCTGCGTCAGCGACGAGAAGCACGGGGGCTTCGCCATCGAAGTGCGGAAGCGATTCTGTGCGGATGCTCATCGAGGTGCCTGCCTCATTCGGTCGGGCCCAGATCTGGCGGAGATGCCCGGCTCCGGGAATGGTGCCGAGATTGAGGGCAAGCGCAGTGGCGAATATCGATGTTCCGGGCCTGCAGAGGATGATCTGCGGAGTTTCGAGCTTGCCGCTCCTGAGCGCATCGCTGGTCTTCCGCACCGCCTCGCCGGTCATTTCCACCAAGAGCTCGACGTCCTCTACGATGAGGCTCGTGCGCACATAGATAGGCGCGCCATCTGGGTGCAGATGGGGCAGCGTCCTGGTGATTCCGCCGGATGCTACGATCGACTTGAATAAATGGCTTGTAAACATACTACACACTCCTGTTAGGGTTCATCTTTAAAATACGTCATAGACATGAATATGTCAAGAGGCGCTTTTGTATCATACGGCAGACGTTGGTAAAACCTGCCCTATCTGCTATATTCACTGCACGTAGAGACGCTTCTCAGCCATGAATCCTTCCCATATCCGCAACTTCTCCATCATCGCCCACATCGATCACGGCAAGTCCACCCTTGCTGATCGCTTGCTTGAGATAACCGGAACCATCGAAAAGAGGAAGATGCAGGAGCAGGTCCTCGACTCCATGGAGCTTGAGCGCGAGCGTGGCATCACGATCAAGATGCAGCCGGTTAGGATGAAGTATGGAGTAAGGAGTAAGGAGGATGGGAAAACACAGGAATACATTCTCAATCTCATCGATACTCCGGGCCACATCGACTTTTCCTATGAAGTGTCGCGGGCGCTGAAGGCCGTTGAAGGGTCGATCCTCCTCGTGGATGCCACGCAGGGAGTTCAAGCTCAAACCCTTACGACATTGAACATGGCGCTTGAAGCAGGGCTGGTCATCATTCCCGTCGTGAGCAAGATCGATTCTCCGCTTGCGCGCATAGATGAAGTCGTCGCTGAAGTGTCAGCTCTCATTGGTTGTCCTCCGAGCGATGTGCTCAAAGTCTCAGGCAAGACCGGCGAAGGAGTTGAGCATTTGCTTGAAGAAGTGATTAAAAGGGTGCCTGCTCCGAAGATTGAAGCAGAGAATTCTGCTTTCCGCTCCATCATCTTTGATTTCCAATATTCCAACCACACCGGCGTCATCGTCTACGTCCGCGCCATGTCGGGCTCTGTGAAGCGCCACGACAAGCTCGTCTTCAAAGTCGCCGAGCGAACCTTTGAGGCTATCGAAGTCGGCATATTCGCACCTGCAAATACTCCGGTTGAATCGCTCTCCGCAGGAGAGATTGGCTACATCGTCACCGGCATCAAGGAGCCTGGCGTCGCTTCTGTTGGTGACACCGTCGCGTCGGTCAAGGATACGCTGCCCCCATTTCACGGCTACCAGAGCCCGCGTCCGGTCGTGTGGGCGTCCATTTATCCTGAAAGCCAAGATGACCTCGCTCTGCTCCGCCAAGCTCTCGGCCGCTTGCGCTTGTCCGATTCCTCATTCACGTATGAAGAAGAAGCTTCAGGCACGCTCGGCAAAGGATACCGCTGCGGCTTCCTCGGCATGCTCCATATGGAGATCGTCACCGAACGTTTACGTCGCGAATTCAAGCTCGAGCTCGTCGTGACCATGCCCACTATCACCTATGAGGTCGAGCTCAAAGATGGCAAGAAGGCGACCGTGTACTCGCCGTCGCTTTTTCCGGAGGAGAACGAGATCAAGGAAGTCTATGAGCCCATCGTCACCATGAAGATCATCACGCCGCCCGCGTACCTTTCTGGCCTCATGAAATCTCTCTATGAGCACGAAGGGGAAGTGCTTGCCACCGAGAATTTCGGCGACAACCGCACCATGCTCACCCTCCTCATGCCTCTGCGCGAGCTTATGCGCAACTTCTTCGACGAGGTCAAGAGCCTTTCGTCCGGCTACGCATCTATTTCATATGACATCACTGACAAGCGCAAAGCAGAAGTGGTCAGGATGGATGTCCTCGTCGCCGATGAGCCCGTGCCCGCCTTCGCCCGCGTCGTTTCGCGCCGTCGCGCCGAGGAAGAAGCAGAGTCCACCGTCGAACGTCTCCATGCCATCATGCCGCGCGAGCTCTTCACGTACAAGATCCAGTCCAAAGTCCTCGGCCGCATCATCTCCTCGCGCACCATCTCAGGCAAGAAGAAGGACGCCGCCGGCACCCTTTCCGGAGGCGACATCACCCGCAAGATGAAGCTCCGCGAGAAGCAGAAAGAAGGCCGCAAGCGCCTCAAGGAGCACGGAAACGTCATCATCCCGCAGGAAGTGTTCGTGAAGATGATGAGGCAGGAATAAATCGACTCACACAGATTTTATTCGAGTATAGAGCTCTATTGACGTAGACTTCTATTTATGATTAAATCAACTCAGAAGTCGTCTAGATAGTGATCCTAAAAACCTATAACTCAGGGAAATAGTATGATGATCAGAAAAGTGGTATCTGATGAAGATATATGTCGCTCCCACACGCTTTATGCGACGGTAGAGGCTCACATTTCATCTGTCACCGGTTGGTGGTTGTGGAAGAAGAATCATTTCCATGTCAAAGTGAGATTCTCCAGCGAACAATTCTCCCGGTTCTGCCAGATCCTCGAATACGAAACGAACGATGGGCGAGGAAACTATGCTCATCTGATGCGCTTCGCATACGAAGTAGAAGTCGGTTCTCTCGAAGAATCAAGGCAGTTCGCAGTCAATGAAGAAGTCGGAGTGCGCTTGATGACAGTTCGCGGCACTCCCACTACAGGCCCCGGACCCTTCTGCTTGGCTGGTCTGTGCAAGAAGGAAGCCATATCTGCTGTGGCGTGATCGCTTGAGACAGATGTTGCGGGAGCCTCCATTCGAGGCTCTTTTTTATGTCTCTCTACTGCTGCCTGATTGCCGGAAAATAGAGCAATATCATGCTCACAATGACGAGGATGCCGATGACGATGAAGCCGACGCCCGCCACTTTCCGTGTTTTTTCGTGAAATAGCATAGTGGGATATAGTATACTGTCCTCCATGAGATACGGCAACCACTCCCTCATCCAGCGCATGGCGAGATCGCCGATCACCTTGATCGCGCTCATCATCCTCTTCGGTCTCATGAGCCATGCCGCTTGGAATGTGTATAGCCACGAAAGGCTCGCCTCTGCTGAACTCGCCCGCTCGCAAGCCGACTTCGATGACCTCCAAGAGCAGAAGGAGGCGCTCACGCAGAAGATCGCGCATCTGTCGACCGAGGATGGAGTCGAGGCCGAGCTTCGCGAGAAGTATCGCGCGGTCCGCGAAGGGGAGTCGGTGGCTGTCATCATCGACGCCACTTCTTCGTCGTTCTCCCACGCGACCTCGACGCCTCAGACAGGATGGTGGAGCCGTGTGTTGCGCGCCCTTGGGTTTTGAGGGTAGGATTAGGTACGCTTTCAAAAAGTTAATCCTCATGCGGAACTAAGCGGGTTTACCTCGCCGTAGCTCCGACCGAAGGGAGGAGCGAAGGCGGGTATGGTTTAGTGGCAGAACGCGACCTTCCCAAGGTTGACGCGCGAGTTCGATTCTCGCTACCCGCACAACCAAGGTCGATGCGGAGGCCTATTAGGTAAGTCTTGATCTCGATAGATAAGATACCTACCAAGAAATGTCGAAACGTGAAATAATATAGAATATGAAAGATTTCAATCAAAATTTTAATCAAACTTGGCTAAAAGAAAATTGGTTTAAAATTGGAATTCTAATTGTTTTAATAATTGTAGCCGTTAGCGTGTATAAGATGTCCGAATTAAAAACGAAGCAAGATTTGAGTCTCGGGCAAGAAAAATGCCAAGAGGCTGGTGCAAAGCTAGATGCAGAAACACGAGATAATTATATTAAAATTGGTGGTACTACAGCTATACTTAATCTTCCACAGACTCAGTATATCTATAGTCAAAAAATGAATACTTGTGTTGGAATTGAAAAAAATTCTGCTGAAAACCCTCAATCGGATGGTGAGATTTCACGTATGAGCATTCAGCTTTATAACGTCTATAACACAAGTCTTACATTTCTAAATTGTCGTACCGACAATAGTACAGGGAGATACGACTTACTTGGTGAGGGGATGATGGGTGAAATCACAGAAAATATGAACGGTACGGGTAGTGGTGATGATAAGATTACGAAATTCAAAATTGGGGACGATGCGCATTTCTGGCAACAGTGTGCCAGTGATGGGAATTCACTTCTTGGCGTTTCATCTTTTAATCCTCAAAATTTTAATGAATGATATATTAATTATAGTTTCGTCGATAATAAGTGCTATCTCAACTGTTGTGATTGCGTATTTTACATTTCAAACAAAAAAGTCCCAAGATAGTTTTCAAGAAAAACAGAGTGACTTATACCAGGCTCTTGTGATTGCAACTCTGCAAAGTTCTAATACTGACCCCGCTCAACTTCCTGCGTTTATTGAGAAATTCAAAGCAGTTTATAAAGGCAAAACTACAATATTCAAATAAAATGACCCCTATGCGGATGCATCGTCTGAAAGTCTGATAAGCTCTCAATAGAGTCTTACAAGGCTTGATTAGAAAAAGTTCGATTCCTGCCGAGGGCACAAATAATATATGGAAATAATCGAAACATCTTCTGTTGGTAAGTCTGTGATTGAGAATCATGGACGGATTCTTATTGGCCTCAGTATCAAGAATAGCTACTTCAAAGATGGTAATTTGAAGAAGATATTGGAGTGGGTATCTAAGTACTTTGTCCATGGATATGTGATGATCCCTGATGAGCCAGCGATTTATACTCTCATGAGTATTGGATATGAAGAGAATAGGGCAAGAACTAAAGCAGTTCTCGAAGCTAATCGCCTAGAAAACAAATGCTATAGGATCATTGAGGATTCGAAATTGAATAACATCTCAATGATCAGGTGGAAGGACATACAAAACGATAAAGAATATATTGATTCACTTGATAAAATCAAGGCCGCATATGCAACCGACGAGTCTTTCAAAGATGCTCTCAGAGATACTACGTCGGAGGTCATCACTGTAAATAAGACTTCTTTGGAGATATCTAAGGCGATCGACATCGGCATAAACTTCTTGTTTCAAGAGCTAGCGTTTATTTCTAACTCTGCAGATATATTGAAATGCGATCAGGTAGCATATCTTTACCATAAAACGATGCCAGTATTTAAGTCTATGTTAGACGGTACATATGAATTGAAAGCCGCAAGAAATGTCGGCTATATCACAGGCGTATAAATAAAAAACCCGCAATCTCAATTGCGGGCGAGTTAACTAACACTTCAATACTTCGAAGGGGCCGAACGCCAGATGCGACGTGACCTGCTCCCTGAATCCTTTCATGGCTTGTTCCAGAGCCGGTAGTTCCTCCTGCTTCGCCTCGAGCTCGATGACGAAGTCGTAGGTATGGTTACCGACGTGCATGGAATGGACTTGAATGAGATTCAAGCCTGCCTGCTCGAAGGGGATCAGAGCGCGGATGTATGCGCCCGGACGATGAGGGACCTTGAATACGATCAGTATCCGATTCTCCTTGCCGACGGCCACGCGATGCACTGCTGGGGCGATGAGGAAGAAGGTCGTCAATCCGAATCCTTTGTCGAATATCTTCAGTCCGTACTTTTTCGCTGCGGACTCCGGTCCGATCGCGGCACAATCCGCATGCTCAGGGCTCTCTGCTACTAGGCGAGCGGCTTCGCCGTTCGTCGTAGCTATCTCTGGCTTGAACGACCACGAAGCGATCTGTTCCTGGCATGCATCAAGCGCTTTGGCATGAGCGATCGCTCTTCGCAAGGCCTTTGGATCTGCATCCGGACGGCACATGAATTCGAAGCGTATCTTCAGCTTGGTCGCTCCTACGATGCGGAAAGGACAGGCTGATATGTCCGAATAGGACTGCAAGAGGCGCATGAACGCCTCGAGCGGTTCTGCTACACGGCCGCTGGCCAACGTCTCCATGGCGAGCGCGCCATAGCCGCCGTGTTCGCCGATCATCTTGAGGACGTCTTCGTTCACAGGGGCAGGGATACAATTTGCTCCATCTCCGCTGGGAATCGCCGGCGGCGTGCCATATATCCCCGAGAGGATATCGTACGCTTTGTGCGAGAATGTGGCCCCGACAGGGCCGAGGAACGTTACTTTTTTCATAGTTTTGCTTTCTGGTATGTGGTTGTCAAAAAACGCTGTCTGAACGAAAACCGCTGCCCGGGAGGGCAGCGGATTGTATTCAGAGTTCTATACAGCGCTTATACCTCCCGGTGGTCCGAGTTCCTAAAGAAGAAACCGAAGAAGGTGGTATTCGCGTGTATCATGGAGAGAATCCTACTCCCAGCCATGCTATTTTGCAAGAGGATGCGACGAAGCCCGCATACGTGAGCGGGCTTCCTCATTCAAGCATGAAAATTCCCGCATAACGGGATCTTTTTCTGCCTATTTGACTCCGAGTATCTCGCGGAGCTTGGGCTCGTCGAATCCGACGATGACCTCGCCTCCCGCATCGATGACGGGCACTCCCATCTGGCCCGTCTTCTCGATCATCTCCTTGCGCTTCTCGAGGTCCGACGCGACGTTATGCTCCGTATACTGGATGCCGTTGGCCTTGAAGAAGGTCTTGGCCATATTGCAATATACGCAGGTCGGTGTGGAATAAATGGTGACGCTTTTCATACGTGGTACGTGTAATGATTAGAGCTTATAGATATCAACCTGATGTGCATCCCATTGTAGCACAGTATATATCCCCGCAAGCTCCCCTAGAATGGATTGCGTGGTATAATGCCTTTTCATGCGGTATCTCCACCTGTTCTCGGCCCTCACCGCCACGCTTGAATCCTTCATCGTCCATGGTGGATACGCCGCCCTTTTCATTTCCACCACCCTCGAGGGCATACCGCTCATCGGCATGGCCGTACCAGGGCACGTGGTCATCATCATCGCGGGATTCCTGGCCCGCATCGGCACCCTCAGCCTGCCGTATGTCCTCATCCTCGCCATCGCAGGCGCGATCCTCGGCGACTTCATCGGCTTCAGCCTCGGCAGGAAGTACGGCTTTCCGTTCATCGACCGCCTGCGCCGCTATTTCTTCGTGAGCGACGAATATATCGAGCGCACCAAGTCGCTCCTCGCCCGCCATACCGGTAAGGCCATGATCATCGGGCGCTTCAGCCCGGTCACTCGCGCGCTCATGCCGTTCTTCGTGGGCGCGAGCCCGACCTCATCGCGAACATTCTGGATATTCAACGTCATCGGCGGAGTGAGCTGGGCGGTCGTCTCCATATTTCTCGGATACGCCTTCGGCGCCGGCTATCACGCCGCCGCCGGATATGCGGGCAAGTTCGTGCTCTTCTCCATAATTCTCTCCTTGCTCATCATGTGGGGATACCGCTTCGTCAACGTCCGCTTCCACATCTTCCGCCGTTATGAGCTCTTCGTCCTCATCCTGAACGTCCTGTCGCTCGCCGCTCTCGCCAAGACGATCCAGAATCTCGTTGACGTCCGCTTCAGCCTCGGCTTCGACGTATGGACGAGCGCTTTCATGCAATCCCTGACTGCCGCGCACCAGTGGGTCGTCTCTGTTGCTGGTGCGATCACGACCCTGGGAGGGGCTGCGGTCACCGCAAGCCTCGGACTTGTAGTCGGCCTCATCCTCGCCGCCCGCCAGCGCTGGCGCTCTTCGGCGCTCATGATACTGTCGGTCCTTTCCGCTGGCGTCGCTGACGGCGTCATGAAGGACTTCTTCCTCAGCCCGCGCCCGCCGAACGCCCTCTATCAATTCGCCGCAGGAGACTACGGCTTCCCGAGCGGCCATGCCGCGCTCGCTGCCGCCTTCTTCATATCCCTCGCCTACGTCCTTACGCCGCATATCCGCTCATGGGTGAGACGCGAGCTCTTCATCGTCGGATGCGTGCTCCTCACGCTCATCATCGGATTGACTCGCGTCGTCCTCAACGTCCACTGGGCTTCGGACGTGATCGGCGGTTGGACGCTCGGGGTGTTTTGCGCCACGGCTTCCATCCTGTTCGTCAGGTATGTGGGGGCACTCGTGATGAAGAAGGCGGAGTAAGATGATTCTATGAGGAAGAAGGCGCTCACAATCATCGAAGCAGGCAACCCTATACTCCGCAAGAAGGCGCGCCCGATCCTCGCATCTCAGGTTTGCTCAAAGAAGGTCGTTCTAATAGCCCGCCACCTCATTCATGCCTCAAAAAGGTTTGGTGGCGTAGGTATTTCCGCTCCACAGATCGGCTTATCTCTCCAGATCGCCCTTATCAACATCGGGCCGACTAAGCGTCGTCCGCACCTCAAGAAGTTCGGCCCCGAGATCATGATCAATCCGATCATCTCATTCCCGTCCCGGAATAGAAAAGCGACCGATTGGGAAGGATGCCTCAGCATTCCAGGAGTATTCGGGCTCGTCACTCGGCCGAATAAAGTACGGGTAAAATATATTGATGGCGAGGGCCTTCGAAAAGACCGCATCTTCTCAGGATTTGAAAGCAGGGTGGTCCAGCATGAATATGATCACTTGAAAGGAATCCTTTTCATAGATGAAGGAAGGTTGAGGCAAGGAAGTCTTGTCACGGAGAAGGAGTGGATGAAGATTATGAAAAAGAAAGAAAGGCCACCCAAACGTATGCTATAATTCATCATTACATATGCATAAACTAGTCCTCCTAAGGCACGGTCAGACCATCTATAACAAGCAGAAGATTTTTTGCGGTTGGACAGACGTTGATCTTACGGAGCAAGGCATTGCCGAGGCAGAGAGCGCCGGCAAAAACCTAAAGAAGGCCGGATATGCCTTTGATATCGCTTTTTGCTCGGTTCTCAAGCGAGCCATAGAGACTCTTTCCATAGTGCTCGATGAGATGAAGGTTACAGATCTTCCTATCAAGTACACATGGAAGCTGAATGAACGCCATTATGGAGACTTGCAAGGGAAAAAGCATGAAGATGTGGCGAAGACCTGCAGCATCGAGCAGGTTCAGCTCTGGAGGAGAAGCTTCTGCGAGCGTCCGCCGCAGCTCCTCGAGTCTGATCCGCGCAATCCGTGCAATGATGCAAAATATTGCGATATAGATAAGAAAGAACTCCCGTGCGGCGAGTCCCTCGAAGACACCGTTAAGCGCGTTTTACCGTATTGGAAGGAAGATATCATGCCGCAGATAAAGGAAGGCAAGCGCGTCATCGTCGCTGCGAGCGGCAACAGCCTCCGCGCCCTCGTGAAATACATCGACAAGATCAGCGATAACGATATCGTCGGCCTTGAGATACGCACTGGCACCCCGCTTGTGTATGAGTTGGACGATGATCTCAAGCCGCTCAGGAAATATTATTTGCTCGACAATGGTGTCGAAGAACCCATTGAGCTTTTCAAGAAAGCATAGTCAGAAATCGGAGGTATTCTCACATACGACACCACCCCGCCGGAGCGGGGTAGTATTGTGGCGTATCACCTTCTTACAGGAGAAAGATTCCAAAAAATGTAAGGTGGGGTCCGTGAGCGAGCCCTGGGGGCTGCATGTATGTGGACTCCTTATTGAAGAGTTAAGGATCTTCTCCATGAGATGATCTTGCCTGTATTCATTTTCCAACCCATTCGTGCATAAGTCAAACAACAAAAGGGGAAAGGTCTGTTAACAACCTGTGCACAACAATGTAAAAGTCTGGGGATTACGATGTCCTCAATAAGAATGAAGATTTGGCAATATCGAGGTCTCCCCTCGGAGGTTACACCTCCGAGGGGAGACCTCGATACATTCACAAAACTAAGCCTTGAAAGCCTTCAATCCCGGATACACCGCTTTTGAGCCAAGCTCCTCTTCGATGCGCAGGAGCTGATTGTATTTCGCCACGCGGTCGGTGCGGGAGAGGGAACCCGTCTTGATCTGGCCTGCGCCTGTGCCGACAGCGATATCAGCGATGGTCGCATCTTCTGTCTCGCCTGAACGGTGCGAGATAATGGAGGTGTAACTTGCCTTCGATGCGAGATTGATCGCATCCATGGTTTCTGAAATGGAACCGATCTGATTCACCTTTATAAGAATCGAATTGCCGACTTTCTCATCGATGCCTTTTTGAAGGCGTTCTATATTGGTAACGAAGAGATCATCGCCGACGATCTGGATCTTCTTGCCGAGCTTCTCGGTCATGAGCTTGTAGCCAGCCCAGTCGTCTTCGGCAAGGCCGTCCTCGATGGAAATGATCGGATATTTCTTCACAAGCGTCTCATACCAGGCAATAAGCTCGGCTGATGAGAGTTTCTTGCCGTCGCGCGTGAGGGCATATTTTCCATCCTTATAAAGCTCGGTCGCAGCCACATCGAGGGCGATGGCGATATCCTTTCCAGCGGAGTAGCCCGCCTTGCCGATAGCTTCGATGATGAGCGCGAGCGGCTCTTCGTTCGAGGAAAGAGAGGGGGCAAAGCCGCCCTCATCGCCGACAGTCGTCGGAAGGCCCTTGTCGTGAAGTATCTTCTTGAGGGCGTGGAATATTTCGGCGCCTGCGCGCAATGCTTCCTTAAAAGAGGGAAGACCAACGGGTACGATCATGAATTCTTGTATGTCAGATGAGTTCTCTGCGTGTGCGCCGCCGTTCATCACGTTCATCATTGGGACCGGCAAACGCATGCCATTTTTACTGCTAGATATCTTGTTGAAATATGTGTACAGCGGCAGTTTCATACTCACCGCCATCGCTTTTGCGAAAGCCATGGAAACGGCAAGAATGGCGTTTGCGCCCAGCTTACCCTTGTTCGGCGTGCCATCGAGGGCGATCAGGGCGTCATCGAGCGAGCGCTGGTCGAATTCTTTTCCGACGATGGCTTTTGAAATTGTGGTATTCACGTTCGCTACCGCCTTCAAGACACTCTTGCCGCCGTAGCGCTTTTTGTCTCCGTCGCGGAGCTCGATGGCTTCGTGGCTGCCAGTGGATGCGCCGGAGGGCACTGCAGCTCGGCCGAATGAACCGTCAGAGAGGGTGAGGTCGGCTTCGATAGTCGGATTGCCGCGGGAGTCGAGGATCTCGCGGGCGTGGATGGTCTTGATCGTGGGCATGTGGATGGCTTTTTTGATTAATGAGCGTCTATTATACGACATTCTTACCAGTTATCCCAAATGATGCTAGAGTGATGCCATGAATAAGGAACAGGCGCAAAAACTCCTTCAAACCTACGGCAGAGCTTGGATGACTCAGGATCCCGATCTTATCCTGACGGTTTTCACGCCGGATGCGACCTATCGCGATCCGTCGGCTCCCGAATTGAACGGGCATACCGCGATCCGTTCGTATTGGACGAATAAGGTCGTCGGCGAGCAGAAGGATATCTCTTTCAAGCTTTTAAATGTGTGGGTCAACGACGACACCGTCATCGCTGAATGGAAGGCTGATTTCATCGACACAAAGAGGAATCTCAAGATCGATATGACCGAGGTCGCCATACTCACAGTAAAGGATGGCAAGTTCAGCTCACTCCGTGAATATTATAAGGATGTGAAGACGCCGTTGGCGTGATCAAAACTATGAAGCAAGTAATCATAATTCACGGAGGTGACACATTCGATTCGTACGATGATTTCATCTCTTATTTAAAACAGAAGGCTGTCCATCTCGAACGTCTGCGTGAGGAAGACTGGAAGGATACGCTCCAAGAGAAATTGGGCAAGGAATTCGATGTGCTTGCGCCCCCGATGCCGAGCAAGGCGAATGCGAAATACTACGAGTGGAAGATATGGTTCGAGAAGCTTGCGCCCTTCTTTGAAGAGAATGTCATCCTTGTTGGCCATTCGTTGGGCGGAATATTCCTTGCGAAATACCTGTCTGAGAATGCATATCCAAAAAAGATACGAGGAGTCTTTCTCGTTGCGGCCCCATATGACAAAGGGTCGACCTATTCGCTCGCTGACTTTACTCTTCCGAAGAGCCTCAAAAAGTTTTCAGAACAGGCTCGCAAGATATTCATCTATCAGAGCGAAGACGACACTATGGTCGAGGCGATCAATGCAGATCAGTATCATAAGGATCTTTCGCAGGCCGTTGTAAGAATGTTCAAAGACCAAGGCCATTTCAATAGGGAGGAAATTCCCGGGCTTGTAAAAGACATAAAATCCCTCTCATGAAAAAACCCGACACAACTTCCTGGGGATCAGTCGCCACCTGGTACGACGACATGCTGAAGGACCCCGATTCATATCAGAAGAATGTTCTCATGCCGAACCTTATCCGTATCGTCGCGCCCAAGAAGGGCATGGCGATCGTTGACCTAGCCTGCGGACAGGGATATTTCAGCCGCGCATTCGCTGAAAATGGGGCGGATGTGACTGCGTATGATATTTCTCGAGAGCTTATCGATCTTGCCAAGATGAGGGAGGACAAAGAGAAGGCTGAAGCGGTTAAGAATGAGCCGACCCCGACCTCTTCATCGAAAGCTTCCGAAAGGAAGGCTAAACCTTCAATCAATAAAGAAGTACAGAAGGGAAGAGGCAAGCTTTCGTTCCACGTATCGCCAGCGGACAGCATCCCATTCATTGCTCACGGCACAGTAGATGCAGTCACCATCATTCTTGCCCTACAAAATATCGAAAACATGTCTGACGTCATCGCTGAATGCGCACGAGTGCTCAAGCCAGGAGGCCGACTCATTCTCGTCATGAATCATCCAGCTTTTCGTATTGCGCAATCATCGAGCTGGGGATGGGATGAGCAAAAAGAAATAGGAATAAGCAAAGATGGAAAGATAGAAAATGGCGAAGTGAAGATGTATCGAAGGATTGATTCCTACATGTCGGATAAAACGCTTTCAATAGATATGACTCCAGGAGAAAAGGATCCCAAGAAGAAAACATTCACGGTCTCATTTCATCGTCCGCTTCAGTCATATTTCAAGGCCTTGAATAAGTCAGGACTCGCAGTCACGAGGCTTGAAGAGTGGATTTCCCACAAGAAAAGCCAGAAGGGTCCGCGAGGTGCAGAAGAGGACCGCATGCGGAAAGAGATACCGATGTTCGTGTGCCTCGAAGCGAAGAAGGTCTAGTCGGAGTTCTCATCTTCGACGGCGGAGATCATTCCCATGAGGTCTTCCTTTCTGATATGTCTGACTCCCAACTTGGCGTATTTTTCTATGGTCGTACCGAAAGTCCTCGAAGTCGTCGAGTAGATGCTCTTCTGCGGATCCTTTGCCAAGACCTCCTGGGCGATAATGAGGCCCTCGCCGCCCTGCTCGCCGAAATTGTCGTCGAGGAAGATGACGTCAGGATTAGTCTCTGTAATTGCTGCGCGCGCATCCTCCAATGAATGGCATTTTTTAAGGACTATATCCTTGTCGTCTCCGAACGTCTGGCTGACGATGTCGAGGAAATCGGCGCGATCGTCGATGAAGAGCACCTTCTTGCGGGGGCGTTCGGCGGATTCAGGGTTTGATTCGTGGGGGAAGTGTTCGGGGGTAGGTGATTTCATCGTAGTAATGCTGCCTATTTATTTTCGTCGTCCTTTCGGTTCTCGTGCTCCTCTACTATGAGCGACAGCAGGGGATTCGCCCTCTTGAGCTTCTCTCTAATTTCTTGGGCTTCCTCAGGGGTTCGATCTTCAAAATGCATACTTTTCATTCCCAATACGGTATCTTTCACATCCTTCTTCATGCCGTATGGAATTCTCCTGAGACCGCGGGTGATGCTTCCAAATACCCTTCGTATCGCACTGGAATATGCTCGCCGCTCCAGCTCTTCTTGCAGGGCATATCGTTCGGGAGTGTTCCAACGCTCATCAGCTGTTTCCCGGAGCGCCTTCGTTGATACGACATTCAAGGGCACCCCGAGATATTCTCCAAGCGCTTTTCGAGCGTCGCTCATGTTTTCGTGCGGCTGTTCCGGGATCTTGTGAGTGCCTTCATGATGCATTTCCCTCAGTTCTTCGCGGACATGCTCGATCTTTTTTTGCCGATCCTTCTTCTTTTCGACCACGGAAGAAGGGGATTCCATCTTCTGCGCTGAAGGGGAAAGATTTTCAGCAGCGACTCCCGAAGGAAGCCCTTCTTTGGCTTCTTTCCCTCGCTCTTCCTCTTCAGACCGTGGATTTTCAGGTGAATAGGGCATTGTTCTACTGGTGCTGAAAGCATATCACATCCAGGGCATCTGCCGGGGGAAAGCTCGGTTCATGCCTATGCTATAATTTCCCCAATGAATCCGCTCAATTTCGAAGGGCAGCAGAAGATAGAGACGCCCCAGGAAGAGCTCGCCCGTCTGCGCAGCGTCGTGGCCGAGCGCCACCTCGAGTCCGAAAGGACTTCGGAAAGGATGACTGAGGAGCAATCCGCTCATGAGACTCTCGAGCGCTACTCAGCCGCATCTCCCCATGAGGTGCTCCATCCTGAATACGCGCTCAAAGACCATGAGGCAACAGAGATAGTCCTTGCCCTCTCTCCAGAGGCCCATGACCGTCAGATCGAACAGCTCATCGGCATTCTCCAGGAAAAGGGCATCAGGAACGCGATGCATGTCGTGGAAAAGATGAACAATCCTCATCTGCTCGACGACTTCCACCGGTTCCTTGTCCAATTCATCGCCTCTGGCCATTCGATCTCCGACCTCAGCGAGAAGGGTGAGCTGTGGAGGCCGCTCCATATGGCGCTTTTTCAAGTGAGCCTGCCTGAGACCAGCGAAGAAGACAAGAAGAAGCAGCTCAAAGACCTCATCGCGGGCATGGAGCAGTTCTATGCAGGCATGCTTTCGATCGCCTCGAATACCGACGGCCGCGACTGGTTCTCGATCGAGATCGCCAATCCCAACGGAAGCGACGAGATCGTCTTCTACGTATCGGTCCCTGCTGATCGCTCGACCTTGCTCGAGAAGCAGCTCGTCGCCATCTTTCCTGAGGCGCATATCATCCTGCACACCGACGATTACAACATCTTCAACGAGAAGGGCACGACCGTGGCATCATATGCCTCTCTCGCCAAGCACCCCCTGTACCCGCTCAAGCCCTATGAGGAATTCAGCATCGATCCCCTCGGAGTCATCCTGAGCAGCTTCTCCAAGGTAGACACTCACGGCGAAGGAGCCGCCATCCAGCTTGTGGTAGGTAACTGGCAGGACCGCTTCTCCAAGGATTGCGGGAGGGCGCTCGAGAAGATCAGGAAGGGCGAGAAGATCAACAAGGCGTTGGACGAAGTCGGCTCCGGCATTGGCGGCATGCTCCTCAAAGATGCTCTGAGCGCTTTCAAAAGCCAGGACAAGATCGACAAAGAAAAGGAGGACAAGGAGAAGCGCGCCAAGGCGCTCGACCAGACATCCATCGATCAGTTCACGCGCAAGATGAAAAGCCCGTTCGTGGCCGTGAATATCCGCATTGTCGCATCCAGCAATTCCAAGCCCGAGGCGGAGGAGATACTCCATGACATAGAGTCTGGCTTCAACCAATTCGAGAATGGCCATGGCAACTATCTGGAATGGAACCCCGTCGAGCCGCGAAAACTGGAGGATGTCCTCGAACGCTTCTCATTGCGCACCTATGACGGCAAAGAGCAGGTTATCCTCAACCTCGAAGAACTGACCACCTGCATCCACTTCCCGGCATCCAGCGTCGGCAAGGCCGCTCCGCAATTGAAGCAATCCAAGGCGGGCACCTCGCCTGTGCCTCTCGATGTGCCGCACGAAGGCACGCTCCTCGGGGTCAATGCACACCGCGGTCAGGAGTCCAAAGTATACATCGCTCCTGAGGACCGTATGCGCCATTTCTATGTCATCGGCCAGACCGGCACCGGTAAGACCACTCTTTTGAAGAATATGATCGTCCAGGATATACACGCCGGCAAAGGCGTCTGCTTCATCGATCCACACGGCTCTGATGTCGTGGACATCCTCGCCAATGTGCCGCCCGAACGCTACGAGGATGTCGTCTACTTCGATCCCGCTTCCGTCGAACGGCCTATGGCGCTCAACATGCTCGAGTTCGATCGCCGTTTCCCGGAGCAAAAGACCTTCGTCGTCAACGAGATGTTCAGCATCTTCCAGAAGCTCTACGGCGCGGTCCCCGAATCCATGGGACCCATGTTCGAGCAGTACTTCCGCAACGCCACCAACCTCGTCATCGAGGATCCTGACAGCGGCTCGACTCTCCTCGATGTATCGCGCGTCATGTCGAACAAGGCGTTCCGCGAGATGAAGATATCCAAGTGCAAGAATCCCGTCGTCGTCCAATTCTGGAAGGAGATCGCCGAGAAGGCCGGCGGGGAAGCGTCGCTCGCGAACATCGTGCCGTACATCACCTCCAAGTTCGACGTCTTCCTATCGAACGAGATCATGCGCCCCATCATCGCCCAGGAGAAATCCTCATTCAATATGCGTGAGATCATGGATAGCAAGAAGATCCTCCTCGTCAATCTTTCGAAAGGCCGCCTTGGCGACATCAACTCGCACCTCATCGGCCTCATCCTCGTCGGCAAGATATTGATGGCAGCGCTGTCGCGCGTCGATTCATTCGGCAAGAATATGAACGACTTCTTCCTGTACCTCGACGAGTTCCAGAACATCACCACCGATTCTATCGCCACCATCTTGTCCGAGGCGCGCAAGTATCGCTTGGCCCTGACCGTCGCGCACCAATTCATCGGCCAGCTTGATGAGAAGATCAAGAACGCCGTCTTCGGCAACGTCGGTTCCATGGCAGTCTTCCGCGTCGGCACCGAGGACGCCGAGATATTCGAGAAGCAATTCACGCCGGTCTTCACCCGCACCGATATCACCAATCTCGACAACTTCAATGCCTACATCAAGCTGCTCTCGGGCGGCAGGCCCACCAAGCCGTTCAACCTGCGGACCTCGATGCCCGAGAAGGGCGATCCCGAGCAGGTGCCCAAGCTCAAGGAGCTCTCAGCGCTCGTCTTCGGTAGGCCCCGCGAGGAGGTCGAGGCTGAGGTGATGAAGAAGTATCAGGGCATGAAGGGGTAGTGACAAATCAATCAATAGGTGGTATAATATAGCCATGAAATCCGAAGCACCTCCAGCCGCACAAAACGAGTCAGAGCCGCCTGCGGATTATCTCGAGAACGACCCGCGCTTCAAGGGCCTCGTCCAACAGGCAAGCGTCGACTATCTCCGCACGACGGATAAGAAATATCTCAGCGCCGAAGGATATTCGGGCGCCGTTTCTCCCGACGGCAAGCTCATAGATGCAGAGGGCAAAGAGACCGCGCCGAGCATCCTCGTCGGTCCGGCTGGATGGGGCGAGGTTCAGAAGAATGCGCGCGCTCAATTCGAGCAGGAATTCGGGGCCGACCTCGCTGCATACGATGCGCGAGAGAAAACGCGTGTGTACGATGATCCGTCTCTCGATCCTGCATACAAGAATACTGAGACTGAGATATCGCGCCGGACCAATCAGGATGCAGAAGTGCGGAATGCGAGCACGCTTCCCGGGGAATCCGCGGCAAATACCGTGAGCAGGATCCGTGCGCGCGAAGAGATGAATGGATGGTCCCGGTTTGCCCGAGAGAATCCCGAAAAAGCCCAGGCCTATGCACCGAAGAATGAAAGGCTTCAAAAAGAGCTTGAATTGAGACAGAGACAGAAAGAAGAGTCTGAGCGCGCACAATCGCGCACAGAGCAGGCGCCGTCTTCAGGAGCTCTGGAGAAAAGAATGACACAGGACGAAGCTCGCATTGCCGAGGTGCGCGAATCGCTGCGTCCTAAAAATAGTTCGACGGAGGGTTCAAAAAAAGAAGAATCCAAAGAAGGCCCGAAGGCCCGCACGTCGCCTGATTTTGAGCGTCCTCGGCCTGAAGCGGATCCATCAGGAAAAGCTCGGCGCTTCGAGATGCGCGGAAAGGAACGCGTATTCACTGATCCTCATAATGATCCGGATATCATCCTGCTTCAGGAGCGGTTGAAGGTGTTGGAGAGGCAGAAGAATGCCGAGATGAAGGCGAGCAAGGAGTTCGGCGTCGCCTTCCACAAGGACAAGGTCGAGACGAGCGCCGCCATGTGGAAAGAGTTCATCGATCAGTATCCCGAGAAGGCGCGCGAATACCAGAAGACCTTCGAGGAGATCAAGGATATCCTCGCGGAAGAAACAAAGAAACCGAGATCAGAGAGATCTCGTGCCAGCCGGAGCGCCGGAAGCGGAGAGCGCAGCACGAATCCCGGAGAGCGTGGAGCCACGCAAGAGAAAATGACCCCTGAAGAGATAATCCGCGACTTCCTCTCATATCAGGACGCGTCGTTCTCTGAGGAACGCAAGAAGGCGCTGTTCGAGCACGGCATGAAGAATGAACGTTCCCATATATATGCGGAAGCTTTGGGAACGCTTTTGTCGCGCGTTCCTGAGGAGCAGCTCGAGGCGCTCGCCAAGCACATGGTGAACGAGGCACAGAATATCCTCGGCAGGATCGGTCTCAAGGGAAGCGCATACGTCGAGAGCCGCGCATGGGCATTCTGGGACATAGCGAAGCAGTACCACTACGCCACTCATCCTGATGAGATGCAGCCGGGCTACAAGATCGCCGATCCGCTGAAGTCGCCAGAGAAAGTGCAGGAGATCATCGATCGCCATGTCGGCTGGGAGGCATATCATGCCAAGGATAAGGCGTTCATGAAGAATATCCAGCTTCAGCGAAATCCTTTTTATAATGAGATCAGAGCCCTTCTTGCAAAGGCTCCGAAAACCCCCAACGGTGACCTCAGCTCGAAAGACCTCGCAGAGCTCGGTTCGATGCTCCGCAAGGCGTCTGCCTAATAAGTACGCATGATATAATTTTGATCTAACCCATCCCCATGCCGCTCGAAGCCCCTCCTCAGGAATCAGCACAGGCCGCACAGGAAGCGGCAGAAAAAGAACCAGCACAGAAGCCGAAGGATCCTGCGGTTACGGAGTATCTGGAATCTCTCGGTCTCAATGAAGATGCTACAGCACAAGATGTGGAGACGGCTTCCAAGAATCTCAATTATTACAAAAGACTGGGTCTAAAGCCTACTGCTTCCGATGAGGAAATAAAGAAGGCATACCGCAAGCTTTCGATGAAATTCCATCCTGATCTTGCAGACGACAAGGTTATCGGTGGAGAGGTATCCAGGAGTCTCAACGCAGCCTTCGAAGTTCTGAGTGATCCGAGCAAAAAGGAGAGCTATGATGCATATCTCGCGCCTGAATTAGAGCCTGAAATAGAGTGGAAGGATCCCGGACCGAGCCCTTTTAATGATTTTGGCAATAGCGGCTATAGGGGAAGACGCGGTTCAGCCGGGGATCCATTCACGGGGCGAGGAAATAAGAACGAAGCTCCTCCGCGTGGCGGAGGGGCGCGCACAGAGACCGGCTCAGCGGGAAGAGACACGCGAGAGAAAGGCCCTTCGAAAGAAAAGCCGCCTCGCCAGGAGAAACAGAAAGAGGGTCCCGAGCAGGAATCATTGAGGCAGAAGGAATTCAAAGAAAAGAATCTCAAGATCGCTGAACAGTTTATTTCTGAGTATGAAGGTCAGGTTGAGGCGTATTCACGAGCGATTCAGAAGGATGTATCTCGCGCCGAGGTGTTCCAGAACGGCTGGGAGATCCGTCTCCGGGAATTGAATGAGAAGAAGCATGTGCTCTTCGGTCAGAAGATACGGAATTTCATAATGCCCGGGAGGAAGGCGTCGAAGATGCGCGGTATCGCTGAGGAAGCGAAATATCTGGAGAACTATCTCTTTGATCAGCAGCAATATACCTCGCTTATGGATCAGCTTCGCGATCTCAATACGAGCGTGCGAGGCCCCAAAGTCACTCCTCTCGAAAGCAACCGCCAATTCTACCTCTTCCAAAGCCTCGACCGCCTCATTCCCGCGGAAGACCTGGAACGCATCACCAAGAGGTATAACACGATCAATGGCCGGACGAATGACGTGTTCGACTTCACGTCCCGTTCCGTCGCCCGGCTTCAGGAGCGCCGCAAAGGTCTCGGAGACGCGTATCACGTCATTGTGAACACCGATCGGCTCGCATTCGTTCCGGAGGGGAAATGATCACATGGAAGGATTCGACTCAAAAGAGATTGCACCCATCTCCGACGAGCAGGCCGTCGAAGCTCTTCGCCGCGGACCCGACGATCCGGATGCGGTCAGATGGTTCGATCAGATCAGGGCGGAATTGGATATCCTGCGTGCGGATGAGCATAGTGAGGAGGGCAGGAAAAGGTCGACCCAAGCCTCGATCATGATATCGATGCGTCAGGCAAAGATCTATTATCGTTCGGGACACCCCGATATTGCCATAGAGGATCTCAGGGATACCATTGATGGAGCCAATAGCAAACTTCTCGACGGCTCCGGATTATTCGAACAGGCCTCGGGGCTTTTGAGCTCGATGCGTACGGGGGAGTTCCTGTGATTCGCCGCGCGAATATGATATATATACCGCTACCATGGAAGGCTTAAAGACAATCCCCGACGCAGGCGCAGAGCATCCCAACATCGAATACAGGATATTCGCGCTCAAGGACGCGCTCCATCTCTCGGACACGGATCTCGAGGGGAATTTCGAGACCAACGAAGCGGACGAGGTCGTCACCGAGATGGTGTCCAATCATTATGACGCCATGGTCAACAATCCGGAAGGACTCGTCGGGCTTGGGAACAACGCATTCGTCTTCAAGCAAGACCCGACCGAAGAGAAGAGCACTCGCTGCGTCAAATGCCGCTGGGACTTCCTGATGGTCAACAATAGGAGCAAAAAGATCGAGAAGCTTCCCGCCAACCTGCAGAAGCTCAAGCGCATCGAGGACTATTTCACGGAGATAAAGCGAAAGACGCGGGCATACGCCGCTAAAGGCATCGACACGCTGCCGGATAACAACGCCTTGCGCGAGGCGGCTGTCCAAAGCCTCGCCTCGGCCCTCCTTGAAGCCGCCGGCTTTCCGAACGGCGTGCCCGAAGTCGACTTCGTCATCGAGATGGAGCGCTCCGATTCAGGCGACGTGAAAGGGGATCCCTACAGCGCATCTGAGAAGGTGCACATGATACTCATGGATCAGGTTCCCGGTATGACGCTCCAAGAGATGTTCTATGAGGCCTCGGAGCTCTTGGCTGAGAGGTTCGACTTGGACGGATTCGTCTCGAATCTCAGGAAGATGGTCCAGATCTTGCATGACGGGGGAGTGACCCACCGGGACCTCAGCATCCGTAATGTCATGATCGATACCGAGACGCTCCAGCCGAGGATCATCGATTTCGGCAAAAGCGTCTTTTCAAAGCACCAATCAGCCGAGGATGTGGCTCGGGATATGCAGTTTGTCGACGAAATCGCCAAGCTCCTCAAGGCATTCAAGGAAAGGCCGCGTAAGGCCCTCGAAATGGTGAAGGAGATGCATAAAGATTGACAATATAATTATAATAGTGTAATATAATTTCCAGATGAAAACCGAGTCTCACCCCTCCCCAAAAGTGCGCATCAAGCGCCTGACACCAAGCGATTTCGAGGGTATCGTCAGATCCAACAAGCAAACCCTGGCCACTTCATTTGTAGTGATCAACCAGGATCGCAACGAAGTGCTCGTCCTCGACCAGAATGCAGCGGACATGAAATTCCGCTCCAGTCCGACTGGGATGTGTGTGCCGACAGGCACCAAAACGATCGACGGAAGCTTGTACCGGACCTACCTGGTCAACCCGAAATTGCTTACACAATAACGAAAGCGCATTCCAGACGGAATGCGCTATTTTCTTATATACGATCGTGAGCCGTTCTCAATTCCCCAGATAATACTGGTCGGGCCGCTCGTGCACTGACCTATCCCACTCAGCCTTCTGCGTGCCGGTGAAATAAAGTCCTGACTGGCTGTTTTTTTCGATCGCGTATGCGCTCGTGAGACGCGCACGCTTTTTCTTCGGGAATTTTTCCAGATCAGGCTCGGAAACAGTCTCAAACTCGGCTGGCACGATGAGCTTCGATTCTTTGAAAGAAAAGACACCCTTCAATTTATTCTTCTCGACGAGATACGTTCCTTCGCGGTGAAGGGGAGATATGTGGTCCCAGACGATTCCCGTAAGGTTTCGGATCCGGTTCTCTATGTCCATAGAGGTGAGATTTAGGGAAGGCACGCTTGCCTTTAATGTGTATACATTATACTACGTATAGCACCTATATGTCAATGATTTATCAGTGGCTGAACCGTCCTTTAACAGCGGCCTGAAATGAAACCTATTTCGTGTCCCTGATCGTGAGCGCGGGATACAATCCGAGGAGCACCATCGCTCCGACGAGGATGAATACGTACTGATGGGTGGTGAACAAAAGGCCAATGCTCATGAGGATCGGCGCAAAGAAATATGAGAGCGGCCGAGTGATGCGGAAGGAGCCGAGGACTGCGGAGTCGCGTGGCGAGACGGTCTTGAAGAAGTAGGTCTCCATCATCACTTCCACAGCGGCCGCGCCGACCCTCGTCACGAAGAGGGCGATGGCCCAGACGAACACGCTCGAAAGCGTCAGGAACGAAAGAGCGATCGTCGATAGGCCCATGAGGAGGAAGCCGAGGGCCATGATCTCCTTCTCGCCGTACTTGCGGTCTGCGAGCCTGCCGAGCGGGTATTGGATGAGCGGGAAGGGTAGGAGCATGACGACGAGGATGATGCCGATGCTCTCCCAGCTGAAGCCGACGAACTTATTCAAGTATATCGGGCTGTAGATGGTCATCCATGAATAGAAGGTTTGGAGGATGATGTTAGCGAAGAAGAGGCGGGTCCAATTGCGATTCGACGAGACGTGCTTGATGAGCTGATGCGGCGAGAGATGGATGTAGTTCGGGTCCCTGAAGCGGGGGAAGTTCTTGTATATGAGATAGAGGAGCGGAAAGAGCATGGCGAGGCCGGCGACGTAGGTGTTGTGGTAGTTGGCCGTGCCATTGATGAGCATGCTGCCGATCAGTGGCGCGATCACCCATGATGCGTTCAGGGTGGCTGAATAGAAGCCGCGGATCGTGCCCACCTTCGTGCCATCCGTGTAGACTTCGAGGAATATGTCGAGGGTGAGGCCGATAAGCGATACAACTGCAGACTGGAGGACGAAGAGAACAGCGATCCAGACAGGAGATGTCGCGGTCACGAGGCCGTAAAAGAGAGCTGCTTGGATGCATACCAAGATGACCGCAGTGGTGTAGTTCCCATAGCGCCGGATGAATGAGGGGGCGATGAGGAATCCGAGGACGGTCACCGCGGACGAGAGCATGTAGATGTAGCCGACCAGTTGCTCGCTGGCGAAGAGCGACAGATAGCTCGAGTTCGAGTACATCGGGATGACCAGATGCAGGGTGTATATGAAGCCGATGACGGCGATGGTGTAGACGGCGTGCGTTTTTGAGAGAGGTCGCGAAGCCATGACGATGGATGTTTCAGATAGTATAGCAGGAATCGTAAGCCGTGCGATTCATTTGACAGAATCATATTCTGCTAGTAATGTGCGAGTCAGAGGAATGTTCCTCTGACAACCCAAAGGCATCTATGCATATGCTAGGTACGACGGTCGCGCGGTTTTCGTTCTCGGCGGTCCAGCTCTTGAATGAAGGCATTTATGGCAAGGCCAATAAGCGGTTCTACGATCATCCAGGCATGGTAACCGGCGTTCAGAAGTATGGCAGCCTCTTCCTCTCAGTGCCCAAAAAGACAGAAGGAGAGGACAAGGAGGAGCAGCCCAATCCCTATTACCTGGCCATGTCGTTCTCGTGGCTGCTTGGCAGCGCCAACATGCTCGGCATTGAGGTCCAGCAAGCGATACTGAAGCGATACTCCAGCTACGGCGATGAAGCTCGTCTGATCCGTGAATTCCAGAAGTCCTATTCGGCCTCTCTTCGGTTGAAAAACGATGAGGAGTCGAAGAAAGTGACCGAGAGCTTCCTTTCTAGGCGGTTTGCCTGCTTGGCGAATGCAGTTGGGAACTTTTGTGGAATGCGGACTCGGGAAAACTTCCTCGCCATACATCCGGTGATAGCCGACACTGCTGCGGCTATCTGTGGCGTAGCGGAATCGCGGAACTTCGATCTGGTGAGCGAGTTCGCAGTCGTGTTTGAAAATGGCTGTCCCAAGTGCCACGAGTCCGTTTGTGAGACCTGCGGATTCATGTTCGCCGAATTCCCAAAGGCTCTGCAAGAAGTCGCGCAGACCTAAAATATGACACGCCGGAGGCTCTCGCCTTCGGCTTTTTTCTTGCCTTCTTGCGCCATCAAGGGCGATATGTTACATTTTCACGGCAATGAAAAAGGATATCCATCCCCAAAACTATCGTCAGGTCATCTTCGCCGACAATTCCAGCGGCGCGAAATTCCTGCTCTCCTCGACCATCGAGACCAAGGAGACCGCCAAGTGGACCGACGGCAAGGAATACCCGGTCGTCCAGCTCGAAATCTCGAGCGCGTCGCATCCTTTCTATACCAAGCAGGACAAGACCATCGACACCGCCGGCCGCGTCGAGAAATTCAAGACCCGTCAGGCAAAGTCTACTGCCGCGAAAGCGAAGAAATAACTATAGGAAGAGGTAAGATGTAAGAAGGAAAGATGGGTTTTCCCGTTTCTTTCCCTCTTAGATCTTACCTCTTTGCATTATACTTACTCTATGAACCTCGATTCATACAAATCAAACCCAAAGACCGCCTTCCTCGCCGGCATGTACGAAAAGCTCGCCAGTGATCAGGCTGAGACTCGTGCTCTCATAGCCAAGGATCCCAGCATGAAAGAGCTCGCTGAATCAGACCTTGCCTCGATCGCCGAGCAGATGAAGACCTTGGAAGAGCAGATGGCCTCCATCGTCGCATCCGAGGTCGTCGAAGACGAGAAGCCCAACGAAGTCATCCTTGAAGTCCGCGCAGGCGCGGGCGGCGATGAGGCTGCGCTTTTTGCTGCTGAGCTCCTCGACATGTACAAGAGATATGCCGAGACCAAGGGTTGGTCTGCCAAGATCATCGAAGAGTCCAAGAATGACCTCGGCGGCTACAAGGAAGCATCGCTTCAGCTCAAGGGCCAAGGCGTCTACGACGACCTGCGCTGGGAGACCGGCGTCCACCGCGTCCAGCGCGTGCCTGAGACCGAAAAGATGGGACGTATCCATACTTCGACTGCATCGGTCGCCATCATGCCCATCCGCAAGAAGTTCACCTTCGAGCTCAATCCTGCTGACCTCGAGATGGAATTCTCGCGCGCAGGCGGCAAAGGAGGCCAGAATGTGAACAAAGTCGAGAGCGCCGTCCGACTCGTCCATAAGCCGACAGGCCTCGAAGTCCGCGCCACCACCGAGCGCTCTCAAGGCGCCAACCGCGAGCGCGCCATGATCCTGCTCACTTCCAAAGTTGCTGCTCTCAAAGAAGAAGAGGAGTCCAAGAAATTCGCTGCCCATCGCAAAGGCCAAGTCGGCACAGGCGACCGTTCTGAGAAGATCCGCACGTACAACTTCCCGCAGGACCGCGTGACCGATCACCGCATCAAGCAGTCCTGGCACAACATTCCCGCCATCTTGGATGGTAAGTTTGGGCCCATCACTGAGGCACTCAAAGAATTTGAGAAGAATGGATCGACGACAGGGGATTCGGTCGAAGAGGAATAAGAATCAGGCTTTCTACCAAGGCCTCCCCTCGGAAGCCTAACCTCCGAGGGGAGGCCTTGGTATGCCCGTTTGACTTCATCCAACGGCTCTGATAAGCTGTCTTTCACTATGTCTGCAAGCAAAAACACCGCGATAGATACCATGTTCGGAGCCGGAGCACACTTCGGCCTCAATCGCTCACGCCGTCACCCGACCGTCGCCGGCTACATCTTCGGCACCAAGAACTCCACTGATATTTTCGATCTCGAGAAGACTCAGGATCTCCTTTTGAAGGCCGAGAATTTCGTCTCAGCTCTTGCTCGCGAAGGCAAGACCATCCTGTTCGTTGGAGGCAAGAAAGAGGCCTCAGCAGCGGTCAAGAACGCCGCTCAGTCCCTCAATATGCCCTACGTCGATGGCCGCTGGATCGGAGGCTCCCTCTCGAACTTCGGCCAGGTCAGGAAGCGCATCGACCGCTATGAGAAGCTCATCTCCGACCGCGAGAAGGGCGAGCTCGCCAAGTACACCAAGCGCGAGCGCATGCTCATCGACAAGGAGATCGCCTCCCTCGAGAAGATGTTCCTCGGCATCGTTTCCTTGAAGAAGATGCCTGAAGCCCTCTTCGTCGTCGACCCCCGCCGCGAGAAGATCGCGGTGAAGGAAGCCGACGATATGAAGGTCCCCGTCATCGCCCTTGCCGGATCCGATTGCAACCTCGACGAGGTCAAGTTCGCCATCGTCGGCAACGACTCATCTCGCGCGAGCATCCAATTCTTCGTGGATCGGATCGCAGCGGCGTACAAGGCAGCGAAGTCAGACGCAGCAAAGAAGATATAAGATCTAATATGTAAGAAGGAAAGATGTTCGTATCTTTCCTTCTTACATATTACCTCTTTGCATATATCAAACATGATCAGCCCCTTTTTCTTACTGCCAACCCGTAAGCCCAAAAGTGCTATAATTACTCAGTCACCTAAAAACCCTTCCACTCACATGGCCATCACCACCGAACAGATCAAAGAGCTCCGCGACCAGACCGGCGTTTCCGTCATGCAGTGCAAGAAGGCGCTCGAGGAAGCCGGCGGCGATGCTGAGAAGGCTCTCGTCATCCTGCGCAAGAAGTCGGGCGACATCGCGGCAAAGAAAGGCGACCGCACCTTCGGCGCGGGCACTATCCAGGCATATATCCATGCCAACGGCACCGTCGGCGCCCTTGTCGAGCTTGATTGCGAGACCGACTTCGTGGCCAATAACGACTCATTCAAGACCATCGCGCGCGATATCGCCATGCATGTGACAGCCACCAATCCAAAGTTCCTGACAAAGGATGAGATCACCGAGGCCGACATGAAGGTCGCCAAGGAAGTCTTTGCCGCCGAGGTCAAAGGCAAGCCTGCCGCCATGCAGGAGAAGATCCTACAGGGCAAGCTCGACACGTATTTCGCCGAGATGGTCCTCATGAACCAGCCGTTCATCAAAGATCCGTCGCTCACCATCCAGACGCTCGTCGATCAGGCAGTCCAGAAGTTCGGCGAGAAGATGGCAGTCGGCCGCTTCAAGCGCTTCAAGATCCTGGAGAGATAGAATAGAGATTCTAGATTTCAGATTCTGGAATCTAAAATCTTGAATCTTCACTCTGAAATACCTCATGTATATCTTGATCACACTCTTCTATATCTTCCTTATCGGCATCGCTGGCATGCTGTTCTTCAAGCGCCGCGAAGCCACGAGCGGCCAGCCGAGCATCGTCTCTCGACTCGGAAGGAGGAGCGACCATCTCTTCTCGACCGTCTTTTCGGCGGTGAGCCGCTCGTTCTCGTATCTGAACAAGCATACCTTCATCGCATTGGCCCAGTGGGTCGCGTTCCATATCCTCGTGCGCATCAGGAAAGTCTATGTCGAGGTGAAGCATCAGGCTATGTCCACTCCTCAAGGCAAGAAGATGATCGACGCGGTGCGCGGCAAGGGCGAAATCAAGAAGGGAGGAGCGTCATTCTATCTCAGGCGCATATCTGCAGACGAGCGATAAAACAACGAATTAAGAGTACAGAGGACGGGCTGCCGTTTTTTTGATGTCCCGAGCCCGAATTTAAACGCCGCATTGTAGAGAGAGTGAGAACGCATGAGCCGCAGAGGCGCCGAGTGCCACTGCGGCTGTATCATCCCTGCGCGCCTGCCGGGCTGCAGGAATGAGCCTATGCGTTCAGTATGGCGGCAGCGCCGCCGATACATGTATGATCGAGCACTTCCGGGAAGAAGTATGCGTCATTCCATCACCTTGGATTGAATAAAGGTTATGTCGACTCATAACCGAGGAAACTATACGCCGACGAGATAAAATCCAGATAAAAAACGCCTCAAGATTCGCTCAATTATTTCTCAAATGCGAGCGCTTAGAATCGGGCGCTAGATGATCTTCTTCAGATTCTCGGCGGTATCGATGACGTATCCCCGGCCTGCGATGTTCTTGATGAGGTTTTGCCTGCCTCCCGCGTTGATCTTCTTGCGGACATTGCGGATGTGGGCTTCGACCGTATTGGAGAAAGGATCGCTGTCGGCGGTCCACACATGCTCCATGAGGAGCGCGCGAGAGACCACTACGCCGCGGTTCCTCATAAGATAGGCGAGGAGGTTGAATTCTTTCCGGGTCAGGCGGATCGGCTGAGAGGCCCTGCGCACGGTATAGCGCTCGCAATCGAGGACGAGGTCTTCGATCGAGAGAAGAGGGCAGGAAATGATGGCGGGCCGCCGGGTGACCGCGCGGATCCGGGCTCCGAGTTCTGCGATGGAGAACGGCTTGGTCATATAGTCGTCCGCGCCTCCTTCGAACGCCGAGACCTTGGTCTCACAGTCGTCATGGACCGAGAGGAACATCACTGGCGTCATCTTGCCCGCCGCGCGGATCTCCCTGCATACAGCTATACCGCTTTTGCGCGGCAGGGCTTGGTCGAGGATGATTGCGTCATATTCGAAGCTCCGTGCCATGAATGACCCGTCAGCGCCGTTATCTGCGATCTCGATGGTGTGCGAATCTGACAGGAGGCCGAGCCTGACCATCTGGGCAGTGTCACGGTCATCTTCGACGATGAGTATCTTCATTGAGGGTAGTATAACCGTAATAGGCGCAGGTGCAAGGGCACGCTTCCACAGTTTGTGCACAGGCGGCGTCGATGTAAGAAGGAACAAGGAAAAAGGAAAGATAATCGTAATCTTTCCTTTTTCCTTCTTTACATCTTCCTTCTGTGTTTTTCGGTGCCCTCGGCAGGAATTGAACCTACATCCACTCCTTAGGACGGAGTTGTTCTATCCGTTGAACTACGAGGGCGTGGTAAGAGCCTACCATACTTCCGCCGAGGAAATAAATCTGCTATAGTGCCAGCCATATGACACCTGAGGAAAAGTCCCTTCTCGAGCGCACCTACAAGCTCGCCGAGGAGAATAACGCGCTTTTGACCAAGATGCTCCGCTCCTCGCGCCTCACCTTGGCTCTCAAGATTGCCTACTGGGTCGTCATACTTCTGGTCACATTTGGAGCCTTCTATTTCATCCAGCCATATCTCGATGCCATCTCAGGCACGACGGGAGATGGGACGGGAAGCAGCACAGGAAGCAGTCTTGATATGCTGAAGGAACTGTTCATAAAATAGTAAGATTGTCGCTTGCCGAGGTAGCTCAGTTGGTAGAGCATTCCCCTGAAGAGGGAAGGGTCACCAGTTCGATCCTGGTCCTCGGCACATTAGATATCAGCGCTGTGAAATACACTAAATGTGTTTGGCCCCGCCTCTGCAGGCACACTCCTTACTCTGTGGAATAGCAGAGTCCCACGACTGCTAAGTAGTGTACCTACTCTTCTATTCCACAGAGTAAGGAGTGTGCCTGCAGAGGCGGGGTCTCTCACTATCTTCATACGCCAATAGAAGGGTAGGCTGGTAGGGGGATTCCGCGTCGTAACTATGATAGGATTGAATATAGGAAGGGGTATTGACTTTTCTAGCTTTATGGTATAGAATATACCCCGTTACATCATTATTATGGTACATAGCCGCTCTACGGCTCAATCGAGCCGCCATGAAGGAATGTGTGCCCGAAACATTATGAAAATCATATCAACTTCAATGAAATATGGGATCGCCGCCAGCATGGCGTTCATGCTTGTTTTCGGCATATTCCTCGCGCTTCCTCTCAACACCTATGCGTGTTCGAGCGGCGGCTGCGGCTACACCTACGGCAACTCATACGACTACGACTATTATCCTCCAGTCCATTCATACCCGTCTCCGGTTCCTCAGCCCAATCCGCTGTATGTCTCGTGCTACCCGATGCCCCTCACGGCGAATGTCGGCGACAGCATCCAGTGGGTCGCTAATATCAGCGGCGGCAACGGAGCTTTCAGCTACTCATGGGCTGGATCTGATGGCCTCACGGGCGCAGGACCTTCGATAACGAAGATCTATTACACGAGCGGCGCCAAGAGCGCCTCGCTCACCGTCGTCTCAGGCGGCAAGACGGTCACCCAGAGCTGCAGCGGAACGGTCACGGTCTATGACAATCAGACTGCGTACAACTACCCGACTTATCCGGTGTATCCTACATACCCGACATACCCCACCTATCCTACGTATCCGACCTACCCGGTGTACTCGCCTCTCTCGATCTCATGCTCAGGCAGCGTGAATCCGTACGGCACGTACAACAATAGCTATAACTCAAGCTACAATTACAACTACAATTACGGCAGCACTGCGAATACGGTGGTCTGGACTGGATACGCTTCAGGCGGCAACGGCAGCTACACGTATTCATGGTCCGGCACCGACGGCCTCTACGGCTCGGGCCAGACCCAGTACTACACGTACCCTACTCCTGGCCAGAAGTATGCGACCCTCACGGTCTACTCGAACGGCCAGAGCGTCAGCCAGAGCTGCGCGAGCGTGAACGTCGGAACGTATCAGGCCACCCCGGTCTATACCTATCCGGTCGCCACTCAGCCTGACAACAGCCTTGATATCGGTTGCTTCGCTGATCCGGGCACGGTGTCGATCAATGATCCGACTACGTGGAGCGCAGAAGCTACCGGCGGAGCTGCTCCCTACACCTATTCTTGGACTGGCTCAGACGGCCTCTCAGGCGCTCAGGCTTCCGTGATCAAGTATTACGGAACCTCAGGCGAGAAGAGCGCCATCGTCACGGTCACTTCAGCCGACGGCAGGACCGGCACCCGTTCATGCACCAATACGGTCACTGTCCGCGGAGCGGCATCTGCCCGTCCGGCTCCGGTCGTTCAGCCTCAGAATCCTCAGGTTGACCAGAACGGCAATCCTCTCTCAGCGGCCTCGCTCTTCTCCCTCCAGAATATCCCGTGGGGTTGGGTCGTGGTCCTCGTCTTCCTCGTCCTTCTCGGCACAGTCCTCTATCTCGCCTTCAACAAGGCGAAGATATAAGCGAGAAGATTCGGGATTCTAGATTTTAGAATTTACCAATCTAACGCCATTCATAACAAAAGCCCCGTGAGGGGCTTTTGTGTTGCGTGCCTTGATTCAGATCACTGTGCCCTTTCCTGGATCTCCTTCTGGAATCTTTCAAGAACAGCCTCGATATTAAGTTGGCCAATTTGGCCTTTGTCTCGGGACTCAAGCGTGACTTTGCCTGCGGCGATATCTTTCTCGCCCAGAATGATGAAATAGGGAATACGGCCAGTCTTGGCATTCCTGATCTTCTTGCCAAAGCCATCGTTCGACAGGTCTATCTCTGAACGGATGCCAGCGGCCTTCAGGACTTGGTGTGCCTTGGTGGCGTCCGCGGCGAAGGCTTCGGCGACGGGGATGACCTTGACCTGCACGGGCGACATCCAGAGAGGGAAGTTGCCCGCATAGTGTTCGATGATGATGCCCATAAATCGTTCGAGGGATCCTGAGATGGCGCGATGGATGACGACGGGGCGTTCCTTCTCGCTCTTTTCGTTGATGAATGAGAGGTCGAAGCGCTCGGGCAGATTGAAGTCGCACTGGATGGTGGCGAGCTGCCATTCGCGGCCGATGGCGTCCTTGAACATGAAGTCGAGCTTGGGACCGTAGAAGGCGGCTTCGCCAGGGCCCGGCTTCCAGTTGAGCTTGTTGGCGACAGCAGCGTCCTCGAGTGCCTTCTCAGCGATGGTCCACACTTCGTCGCTGCCGATGTAGGCGGACCTGTCTTCGCCGCGCGTCGAGAGGCGCACCCAGTAGCCTTCCATAAGGCCCATGGTGGTGTAGAACTTCTTGACGATGCCGATGATAGTGGCGACCTCCTGACCGATCTGGGTCTTGCGGCAGAAGAGGTGGCCGTCGTCCTGAGTGATAGCTCGCACGCGGGTGAGGCCGCCAAGCTGGCCGGACTTCTCGTCGCGATATACGGTGGCAGGCTCGAAGTAGCGGACCGGCATGTCGCGGTACGAGAATTGATTGTCAGCGAAGATCTGCATGTGATGCGGGCAATTCATGGGCTTCATGAAGAACTTCTCTTCTTTGCCCTGGACGCGGAAGAGCTCGTCGCCGAACTTGGCGGCGTGACCGGACGTGATGTAGAGGTCTTCCTTGGCGATGTGCGGCGTCCACACGCGGTCGTAGCCGAGGTCTTTGTGGAGTTCCCAGAGATAGTCCTCGATAGCCTTCCTGATGATCATGCCTTTGGGCTGGATGAGCGGCAAGCCGGAGCCGATGAGCGGGGAAGTCGTGAAGAGTTTGAGCTCCTTGCCGAGCTTCTTGTGATCACGCTTCTCAGCCTCTTTCATCATGTTTTCATATGCGTCGAGTTCCTCTTTGGTATTGAATGCGAGGCCATAAATGCGGGTGAGCATCGTGTTCTCTTCATTGCCCCTCCAATAAGCGCCAGCCAGATGTGAGAGCGTGAATGAGTCGGCTGCGATATCCTTCGCAGGATTCTCAGAATGTCCTCCGCGACAAAGGTCGGTGAACTTACCGCAGGTATAGAGGGTTATCTTCTCTCCCTTCTTCACGATCTCGTCGATGAGTTCGAGCTTGTAAGGATTTCCCTTGAAATGAGCCTTGGCTTCCTCGGCAGTTTTCTCTTCATGCGTGAATTCCTTCCACGAGGGAAGCAGCTTGCGCATCTTCTTTTCTATATCTTTGAGCTCTTTTTCCGTGGGTTTCTCAGCGCCAAACTCGAAGTCGTAATAGAAACCGGTATCTATGGCTGGACCTATGGTCGGTTTTGCGTCGGGGTAGAGCTCTAGAACGGCCGCAGCCATGAGGTGGGCGAGAGTGTGGCGCTTGGCTGAGAGGGGGTCGGGGGTGGTATTCATGGGCATAACTTTAGCATTTTTTGTAAGTTTTTGTCTCCACTTACGTTATACTATGCGCATGAGGAAATATGCAGGAATGATCGTCATTATCGTCGCCGTCGTCGCGCTCGCGCTCACCTACTACTTCATTATGGCAAAAAAGAATCCACAACCCGCACAGCCGGCCCCAGCAGCCACTACATCCGAGCAGCTCTCTCCGAGCGATGCGTTGCCGGCGAACGGTTTGACGCTGACCAGCCCCGCATTCAAGGATGGAGGCTTCATCCCGCAGGAATACACGTGCGAAGGCGAAGCCGCACAGCCTGAGCTCCACATTAGCGGCGTCGATCCTGCGGCTCGCGCACTGCTTCTCTGGGTACATGATCCTGATGCTCCGATGCCCGGTGGTTACGATCACTGGATCCTCTACGACCTCGCGACCACGACGACCGTCATTTCTATCGGATACATGAAGGACGCTGACGATCCAGGCAAAGATTATGTGGCGCCCTGTCCGCCCTCAGGAACACACCGTTATATATTCAAACTCTTCTCGCTCCGCCAGCCGATCGCGCCATCAGATCCTTTGAATTGGAATGAGGTGGAGGTAGAGATCCTCCAGACTGCGCTTCAGGGTACGAAGCTGACGGGATTGTATAAAAAACTGTTGAATTAGGCAGAACCTTGCTCAAGCTTGGATGACGCCTAGAGTCGCTTCATCCTCTCGACGACGAATCCCTTTTCGCCGTTTCTTGTGTTAACTGTGGCTTTAACGGCTACACAGGCGTCGACGACGACATCATTATGGAACTCGCGGTGAGCGCGAGGGAATACGACTGCTTCGGCTGAGCCGGAGAAGTCGGCGATCTTAATGAACGCCATCGTCTCGTTGTTCTTGGTCTGGACCGGCCTAACTTCGCTAATGATGCAGGCAAGAATGACGCTGTCGCCATCCTTTTTCGCCTCAAGCGCCTTCTTTATATTCATATCTTTCTTCTCAATGACTGCGCGGTACTTTTCCAGCGGATGGCCTGAGATGTAGAGGCCGAGAAGCTCCTTTTCCCACGCGAGTTTGTCTCCTATGTCGGCGTCAGGCGCTGGAGCAAGTCGAAGAGTAGGTACGCTCGAGTGGTCAGCCATAAGGCCGAAGAGGGAATCCTGATCCGCATGGCGGCTCGACCCTTCTTTGTTGTATTCGAGCATGAGGTCGATATTGGCGAGCAAGAGTCCGCGGTCATGGTGGAAGCAGTCGAGCGCTCCTGACTTTATCAATGATTCCAAGGACTTCTTGTTGAGGTTGCGATCTTTGACGCGGTCAAGGAAGTCGGGAAGCGACCTATTAGGACCTCCTCTTTTACGCTCATCGATGATGGCGGTGGAGATGCCTTGGCCGAAGTTTTTGATGGTCACGAGACCGAAGCGGATGCGGTAGGAAGGGACGGGGGAAGCAGCGTCTGAGGGACGTTTCGGACTGAGCGAAGGCGAGGGAGAACCAGCCGCTGCGCCAGCAGGCGCAGACGGCGTGTCCCGAAGACCTGCTTCCCCCGTCCCTTCCAAATCCTTCTTGACCTTCACAACGGTGAATTGGCTGTAGCTTTCATTCACGTCTGGCGGCAATACGGGAATGCCCATACGCTTACATTCAGTGACAATTTCCGCGATCATATCGATATTTCCCGATTCCGCGGAAAGCACTGCTGACATATATATCTCAGGGAAATTCGCCTTCATGTATGCGGTCTGATAGGCGACTTTGCCGTATGAAGCCGCGTGCGCCTTGTTGAATCCGTATGCAGCGAAGGGCTCGATGAGCTTCCAGAGCTGGTCAGCCTTCTTCTCAGAGAGACCATTGGCGATGAGGCCCTTCATGAGCTTCTCTTTCTCGCCCTGCATTTCCTTGGGGATCTTCTTTCCCATCGCCTTACGGAGCTTGTCAGCCTCGAGCCAGCTGTAGCCGGCGAGCTTGATGGCGGTCATCATGACGTCGTCTTGGTAGGTGATGACGCCGTAGGATTGGTCAAGAATGTCTTTGAGGCGCGGATCGAGGTATTTGATCTTGGAGGAATCGTGTTTACGCTCGATGTATTGAGGGATCGATTCCATCGGGCCCGGGCGGTAGAGCGCCACCATGGCGTTGATGTCGTGGATGCTCGAAGGCTTCAGTTCCACGAGGAATCGCGTCATGCCGTCACCGTTGAGCTGGAAGAGGCCGATGGTCTCGCCCTTCGCGAGCATCTCGAAAGTCTTCTTGTCATCGACGGGAATATTCTCGATGTCGATGCGAGTGCCCTCGATCTTCTCCACGCGATCGACAGCGTCGGCGAGGATGGCGAGGTTGCGGATGCCGAGGAAGTCGAACTTGAGGAGGCCGGCATCTTCGATGGCATGCATGTCGTACTGTGTGATGATCTTGCCTTCGCCCTTGGGATCCATCTGAAGCGGAGTGAAATCGACGAGCGGTCGAGGCGCGATGACGACGCCGGCGGCGTGCACGGAGATGTGGCGGGCGCAGCCTTCGATCTTCATCGCCATGTCGATGATGCGCGTGGCGTCAGGTTCGTCGCGGTGCATCGTTTCCAATTCAGGGACGATCTCGAGCGCGCGCTCGATGGTCATGGGGAAGCCCTGGGAGCCCATGGGGATCAGTTTGGAGATACGGTCGCCAGCCTCGAAGGGGAAGCCCATGGCGCGGGCGGCGTCACGGACAGAGCCGCGAGCCATCATGGTTCCGAAGGTTCCGATCTGGGCGACGTTGTCGCGGCCGTATTTCTGGCGCACGTATTCGATCATCTCGTCGCGGCGGTTGTCGGCGTAGTCCATGTCGATATCGGGAGCCGAGGGGCGCTCGGGGTTCAGGAAGCGCTCGAAGGGGAGCTTGTATTCAATCGGGTTCACGTTTGTGATGCCTGCGAGGTAGGTCACGAGCGATCCGGCGACTGATCCGCGGATGGTGGTCAGGATATGGTGCTCGTGGGCGTAGCGGAGGAGGTCGGACACCACGAGGAAGTAGGGAGCGTAGCCCTTCTTGCGGATGACGCCGAGCTCATATTCGACGCGGGTATCTATTTCAGGGACATGGCTCAGCTTGCGCCTCTCATATCCAGCGGCGACGAGCCGTGCAAGCTCATCGTCATATGAAAGGCCGCTCTCGACGATGAAGTTGGGGAAGACCCATTTGCCGAGGTCCAATTCAAGATTACACGTAGCAACGATCTTCTCAGTATTATCAAGCGCTTCAGTCAAGTCTCTGAATAGCTCCTCAGCTCGTTCGGAAGATATGAATGAGAAGTCATCCTCATCGCTGTCTGATACTCGATCCGATGCATCGCTGTGCGAATTCACGCGCACCAAAGTTTCTCTGGCCATACGATCTTCGGGTTTCAAATAGTAGACGTCGTGCGCTGCCATTACCGGAATATTTTCTGAATGTGCGAAATCGACAAGGGTTTTCATAGCATTCTCATGGCCGTCAATTTCGGGGTGATGGGTGATTTCAATATACAGACGATTGGCGGCACCAGCGGCATTTCCTTCGCCGCCTGCGGGCGCTGATCGCTGGCTCCGGTCCTCGGCGGCTCCGGAAATGCCGCTGGTGCCGCCTCCAAATACTTTCTTGTAAAATGCTGCGACTTCTTTTGCCTTGTCTTGATTCCTACCTTTAAGAGAAAGTGCGATTTCGCCCGAGAATGAAGGAGAGATAGCGATGAGACCTTCGTTGTACTTTTCAATTAGTTCGCGGTCGATACGCGGCTTGTAGTAGAAGCCTTCAAGGTGGGAGACGGTGACCAGTTTGAGGAGATTCTTGTAACCGACTTCATTCATGGCAAGAAAGATGAGGCGGCTGCGCCGATTGTCAATTCCAGCCTGCATATCGGTGCGCGCTCGCGCCGCAACGTAGAAGTCGACGCCGATGATGGGCTTAATGCCGGCTTTCTTGGCGGTTTTGTAGAATTCGATGGCGCCGTATAGATTTCCATTATCGGTAAGGGCGAGAGATCCCATGCCAAGCTTCTTGGCTTCACTAATGAGCTCGTCGACCTTGGGGAGGGCTGAAAGAAGAGAATAGTGGGAATGGGTATGGAGGTGAGAGAAGCGGGCCATAGGGCTATTATAGAAGGAAAGAAGCAAAGAAGGAAAGAAGGATCGCATCGGCACACATTGTTGACGCATCCGACTACAAGTGCTTGAATTGGCTCAGAAACCAAAGGAATCCACATGAACGTTACATTCGCTGATCCGCCGAAGGAACCCAAGACAGTTCCACCTGAAGTGCTCGAAGAGGCCCGGAACAAATTCATCTACGAGATGTGCCGGTATTTTGGAGAAAGAGCTGGTGAGCGGGATGCTGCTAAATTGTTGGGCCACGCACGCGAGGTCGATCGGCTTCTTGATAATCCGTCGAACCATAAACTCGAAAAACAGACTGAGCTCATTCTTCCCCTACTCGCTTTGGGTCACGAGCAGGCGTGGGTGAAGCTGCTTCTATGGATCGGAAGGCAGCATCATATGCTCCCGCAATTCAAGGAGCTCTCGCCCTTTATCGGTTGTGCCTTGTCGATCTTCCGGGTATGGGGAGACGACAAGGTCGAGACTCTATTCGCGCCGGATCGCGAAGATGTCTGCGTGAGCAAGCATACCCACAACCATAATGCAGTCGCGGCAGTCGTAGTCCCCAAAGGAACGCTATTCTCCTGTTTTTGATGATCGTAGATGCTCGAGACCTCACAGTCTCGGGCTTTTTTCTTGCCTGAGCTAAAATATAACAACACTTGCTTTTATAAACGTCTAGGTGTAGATTCAAGGAAGTTCCGTCAAAACCACACAGATCATATGAGTGAAATGAGTGAAAAAGACAGCGTCGTTCTCTCACGAATCGCGTACTGGGTATGTCACGAGCTCATGAGGCACTTCAAATACGTCGGAGTGCGCTTCGCGCTTCAAGGCACGAAGCAGCTCAAGATAATAGCGCGCATCGATGCAGAGGGCTCAAACCATTACAAGCTAGATTATGCCTTCCGCACATCGATCGAAAGGCTGAAGCTGGTCAGGACCGATCACCGTGCCACCATTTGTGCATGGAGCAAGGGATTCTCGGCCAAAGACGATACCGTTCTCCTCACCTCGAGCGTCTGCCTCGAAGCCTCTTCAGGGGGTACTATCTCGAGCATCGTCGCCTTCCTGGATGAGATCACTCCGAGGATCCCAAAAAGGAAGAAGGCCCCTCGTGTCCAATTCGTGTGATATTCAGTTCAACGCCACTTATTCCAGCCGCATTCCGCGGCTCTTTTTATTGCACCTGTATGAGCGCACTTTCGTTGTATACTTTCCCCATGAAGAAACCATTCCTCATCGGCGTCGACGAAGCTGGCCGCGGCCCTTTGGCTGGGCCTGTCTCGGTGGGAGTATTCGCAGTCGTTTCATCACAGGTCTTGAAGCGATTCCACGGCGTGAAGGATTCTAAGCAATTATCTGAAAAACAAAGGGAGGAATGGTTTACGCTTATTAAATCAGCATGCATTAAAGGGGAAGCCTGTTACGCTGTCTCGTTTTCCCATTCTGGGACTATCGATGAAAAAGGACTCACTGCTGCGGTCTATTCAGCTTTGAATCGGTCGCTGCGCAAGATCGAAAAGAAAGGCATGAATGCGCCGGCGGGAAAGATCCTCCTCGATGGCTTGCTCTATGCTTCATCGAGATACTCAGATCAGAGAACCATCATTAATGGCGACGCGACCGAACCCATCATCGCCCTTGCGTCTATTTGTGCCAAGGTCGTCCGCGATCGGCACATGAAGAGGGTAGCGTTGAAATATCCGGAATACGGATTCGAGATACATAAAGGCTATGGGACGAAAGCGCATTACAAGGCGCTGAAAAAGCATGGGCCGAGCGAGGTGCATCGGATGAGGTTCCTCAGAAAATAAAAAAACCACTGACTGGCAGCGGCTTTAAGGAGTTCGTCCCGTGCGCCTGGCAGATTGGAAACGGCCTCGACGCGCGGTCGGCATTTGGAAGATTGGATTCAGAAATCCGAGGGACAGGTCGCAGCCGCTTCTGCCGCGGTCCTGGGCAAAACGCCTGCTCAATTGGTCGTCGTCAAGCGAGTGTCCCAAAAGGGTTTCTATCCGTTCTTGTTGTTTCGCATTCATCTGGCATCAAAAGTAGCACTTGATACCCGCTTCCGCAACCAGTGAATTATTTCAACTTCTTTTCAACAGATTTGCGCCATTCGCCTTAAAGGGCGCACTTTACTATAATGGTCGCATGGAAAAGAATATCGATTCAATCGTAGGCACGATCGATCAAGGATCGGACAGCGAAAAGATCGCGTGGAACCAGCTCAAAGACGAGGAATTCAAGCGTTTGGAAGGTTTAGAGTTCGTTCAACAGGGGGGACTGCTTCGAAAAACAGGCCTCAACAAGGACCCGGAGTTCATGATTCGGGCTATAAAGCTGCGCGACGCCCTCATGGCAGACGCGGCGCCATCGCTCATGCATGATAGAGATTTCTTGGAAAAGGCATTAGATGAATTTCCCAGCTGTTATCGCTTCCTTCCTGAAGATCTCAGAAAGGATAAGGCTTTGGCGCTTCGCGCGCTCCAAAAAGGTGCCACCATCGGAGAATCATTTCCTGCTGAGCTTTTGAAAGACCTCGTTTTTCTTGAAGATGTTATCAGTAAGAATCCGTCGGCTATCTTGGACGTATGGGAACTATTCCCAGGTGATAGTCCCGAATTCATGATCTCGATCCTCAAGAAATATCCCCAGGCAAGCATCTCTCTCATACATGAATTCCAGGAGAATCACGATACATCAGGTCGCGGTCATTTCGAAAGCCTCTACGGCTTTAACATGCTTGATATCGTCAAATTCCCAGAGCTTAACAGTAACCCCGATTTCATGCTCGATCTTCTGAAGATCCGTCCTTTCTATTTCGATTACGTGCCAGTGGAGCTCATAGCCGATAGGGATTTCCTTATCAGAGTCCTCACAACGATTCCATACATTGATCGGAAGCAATATAGTCACGAGGTCTTTCAAGACGAAGATATATTGTTCGCTGGAATTGAACGACGCCCTGAAATCATACGCGCGCTTGATAGGTCTCATTTCACACCAGAATTCATCGATGCTGTGGCATCGAAAGTCCCTGAAAGCAGATATTTCCTGATAGAGAGCCGCCTCATCAAGGATGATGAAGCCTTAGAAGACTGAGTAAGATTGTTAGACTCTTTTGTGCCGGGGGTGAGACTCGAACTCACACTTCCGAATAAACGGAAACAAGATTTTAAGTCTTGCGCGTATGACCAATTTCGCCACCCCGGCGAGGGAACCACAAAAGGAAAGAAGCAAAGATGTAAGAAGGAAATATAGACCCCATTCTCTTTCCTTCTTACATCTTACCTCTTTGCATTCTCCTTTGTCTTCCGTGAGGCCACGGCGGGAATCGAACCCGCGCATAACGGTTTTGCAGACCGTTGAATTACCACTTTTCTACGTGGCCGGAAAAGGGAACAGCTTGATTCTATAAGGTTCGGTCGATTTCGTCTATGCGCTGGCGGTTCTTCTCGCCTTTGTCGATATGCACGTCGAAGAAGGGGATACGGGCGATGCGGGAGTGCTGCTGAACGTATTCCTTGAAATCAGTGAGCCTGCGATGGGCGAATTCGACCGCTTCCATCTCTTCGGTCTCAGGAAGAACGGTCATGAGGATGATTGCGGTCCCGCCGCGGTTCCTGACATCTACATCAGTGACCGTGATGAGCGAAGTGCGATTCGATTCGCGAGAAAAGAAGTCGGCGGCGAGCTCGCGGAGGATTTCCTTCAGTTTGAGGTCTTTTTGGTTCATGATAATCAGTTGCAAGGGACAAGTGGCAAGGTACAAGTCACGTGTGCCCACTTGTTACTTGCTACTTGTACCTTGTGCCTTTTCGACTGTTCTCACTGCTTCGACTCGATCTCCAGGCGCCAGCTCGAGCTTGGACTCAATCATCATGCCGAACTCGAAGCCTTCACGAACAGACTCGGCGCGTTTCTTGGCCTGCTGGAGCTCGCGGATCTTGCCGCGGCCGATGTCGGCATCGCGGCGGGTGATGCGCACTTCAGAGCCGACGCCGATCTCGCCGCTCTCGACTTTGCCGCCGACGACCTGTTTGTCTTTCTCTTTGGAGAAGAGGGCGAGGATCTTGGCGCGGCCAGTGACTTCCTCGACGTATTCCTTGGGGATCTTGGCAGTGAGGGTGTCCTGAACGTATTGCACGAGCTCGTAGATGATCTTGAATGTTTTCACATTGAGGGCGATCGGCGAACGTTCGATGAGCGAAGCGGTCTTCTTGTCGGGGACCGTGTTGAAGCCAAGGATGATGACTGAAGGGTCACCTTGGGCGAACTTGATGTCGTTCTCATTGATGTCGCCGATGCCTTCGGAGACGATATCGAGCTTCACGCGGTCATGTGCGATCTTAGCGAGCTCATGCTTCACACCCTCGAGAGAGCCGATGACGTCCGCTTTGACGATGAGCGGTATAACGACATTCTGGAGCTCGTCGCTCTTCTCGCCCGGCTTGATCTTGTCTGCAGCGATGGTCGGCTGTTTGGCGGGAGCCTGGGCCTTTGGCGCGCCACGGCGGCGCTCAGCTTCGAATTCCTCGACTGCCTTCTCGGCCAGCTTCTTGGTGGCGACCGTGGTGAAGGGAGAGCCGGTCGGAGGCATCATATTCCAGCCAAGAATACGTATCGGCTTGGATGCTCCCGCAGAAGCAACTTGCACACCACGGAAGTCTTCAATGAATCTCACAGGTGCGTAGGCATTTCCAGCAACGACACAGGTTCCAGTCGTGAGCGTGCCATCTTTTACGAGCAAGGTGGCGGAGATGCCCTTGCGGGTGTCGAGCGTGGATTCGATGATGAGACCGTGAGCAGGCGCGGAAGGATCGGTCTTGAGATCAGCGATGTCAGCCACGAGCATGAGCATGTCGAGGAGCTCGGGGATGCCCGCGCCAGTGATGGAAGAGATGGGAACGCAGGGTACGTCGCCGCCCCAGCCTTCGACATAGATCTCATTCTCGGCGAGGCTAGTTTTGGTGCGGTCGATGTCGGCGTTGGGCTTGTCGGTCTTGTTGATGGCGACGACGAAGGGTATCTTGCCGGCCTTGATCTCACGGTATGCTTCGAGCGTTTGAGGCTTGACGCCGTCTTCGGCTGAGACGACGAGGATGGCGATGTCAGCCGCGCGCGCGCCGCGCTCGCGGATGGTGGTGAAGGCGGCGTGGCCAGGCGTGTCGATGAAGGTGATGGGGTGCTTCTTGCCGTCAGCGGAAATATGCTCGGCTTCATACGCGCCGACATGCTGGGTGATGCCTCCCGCTTCGCCTGCGGCTACTTTGGCCTTGCGGATGTAATCGAGCAGGGTGGATTTGCCATGGTCAATGTGACCCATGACGACGACCACGGGAGGGCGGGGAACCAGGTTTTTCTGGTCTTTTGACATAGGTAAAGGAAGCTCACTCTACCATACAGAGCCTCGTTTGACAAAAGATTCTGCCTTGTCCACATGTTTTCCCCAATCCTATTGACAGGCCCTCATTTTGATTCGTAAAATGCCTAACGGAGCGCGCAACCGATAAACCAATACTCCAAGGAGTTACATAGTATGAAAAGTATCATGGTGGTCGGCTTGCCTAAAAGTCAGGAAGAGTCCTTTGGCAGCCAGTTCGCGGTTCAATTGAGGAAGGTCGATCGTCAGCTTGCCGATAATGTGCAGCCGAGCTTCATCCCATTTCCGCCTCGAAAGCGGACGTGTCGTGTCGGGAAATGCCGCCCGATCCAGGTGATGGTGCATACCGACATGCATAGGGATGTCGTTAATGTAGGCCAGGCATGCGCAGGCGTCAGAGACCTTCCTCCATGGACAGCCATGGAGGTGAAACAGGTGGTGACGTATGACCACCAAACGATCTACCTCGATGGGTCCGGTCGGTATCGGACCTCGAATCGTAAGGCTGCTTAGTTCGGCGTATATTCATTGAAATCGTGTCGTACTGAAACCCGAAGGGAGATCTTTCTCCCTTCATTTTATTTTTCATACAGAGATGTTCCTTCGACGAACCGGCCCTTGAGAGCCTTTTAGATCTGCTCGTTATTTCTTCAAGCCGCCTTTTGCTTCTTCGAGAGATTCTTTCTCTTCGTCAGACAGTTCGAACTCCGAAGCATTCTTTTTGACAGGTTTCGAGAACACGCTCACATGCTCGCGTGAATACAAGCTTGAAATGATGACGCCGTCGCCTTCTTCATTGAGGAGCGTCGTTGCGAAGCTCTGATTGCCTCCGCCGCCTGTTCCCTTGAAAGGATTGAAGCGCACTGTTGAAATTGATTGGACACTTTTGCGTAGGCGCTTCTCGACGCTCGTGAGGTAATCTTCCATCCCCGTCTTGAATTCTTGCAATTCTGAGAGCTGGCCAGATACTTTCGTGAGTGAATCGCCGATGCTCTTCGAATCGATGCCTGCGAGGAAGCGACGCAGCTTGAGATACAGCCAGATGACTACGATGAGCAGGATGAGCGTAGCGACGCCGAGGATTATGAGGGCGAGGAAGAGTGGGTTTGCGTTGAGGAGTGATTGCATGCACGCAATTATACTCTATCTTGTTATTCTCACGCTATACGCTATAGTCATTTCTATGAAAAGGATCTATTTAGATTGCGCCTCTCTCACTCCCATAGACCCACGCGTCCTGCGCGAGATGAAGAAGTATTATTCGCCCGAATATGCGAATCCTTCTTCGTTATACCGTGAAGGAGTTGCGGCGAAGAAGGCGCTCGAAGAGGGAAGAAAGATGGTCGCCGACTTCATTCATGCCCATGCAGATGAGGTCGTCTTCACCTCTGGAGGCACTGAAGCGAATGGTCTGGCGCTTGAAGGTGCAGGCCGCGCCGCTCATCGGAATGGCATAGCGAAGCCGCACATAATTATTTCCGCGATTGAGCATTCATCAATCATGGAGACGGCTGCGATGCTCGAGAAGCATGGAGTTTCCGTGACTCGATTGCCTGTAGATGCGCGCGGCATTATTTCTCTTGAAGAACTGAAGAAATCCATTACCCCTGACACATTCATGGTCTCGATCATGACGGTGAATAACGAGACAGGCGTGATACAGCCGATCAGGGAGATCGTGAAGATCGTTAGAGATTGGAAGAAGCAAGGAAGCAATCACCCCTCGACAAGCTCGGGACAAGCAAAAATAAGTGCATACCCGCTTTTTCACACTGATGCAGCACAAGCACTCTATGAAGATTTGAATATGGAGAAGACCGGCATTGATCTGCTCACTCTCGATAGCTCGAAGATGTATGGACCGCGCAGTACCGGCTGTTTATATATACGAAGGGGAACGCCGATAGAGCCCATTGTGTACGGGGGCGGCCAAGAGGCAGGAATGAGGTCGGGCACAGAAAATATTCCTGCAGTGAGGGGGTTTGCGAAGGCGCTCGAGATCATTCAAAAGGAAGGAAGCAATCACCCCTCGACAAGCTCGGGGCAAGCAAAGAAGCAAAAAGAATCGGCGAGGCTTTTGGTGCTCAGGACCTATTTCATCGATCAACTTAAGAGAATTCGGCCTGATATCGTCATTCACGGCGAAGGTGGCCAAGTGTCGCCGCATATTCTTAATGTGTCGATTCCTGGTATAGATAATGAGTTCTTTGTTCTCCAATTGGACGCGAAGGGAATTGCTTGTTCGACCAAGAGTTCATGCCTCAGAGACGAGGATGAATCATATGTCTTGAAGGCGATCGGAGCCGATAGCTCAACGTCCGTTAGGTTCTCATTCGGCAGATGGACGAAGAAGGGACATGTTAAAAAGGCGATAAGAGTCATTGAGACTGTTCTTGGAAGTTCCAATAACCAAGATACAAGGACCAAAAAATAACCAATAAACCAATAACCAAACGTGGTTGGCATGCGTTTGGTGCTTGGAATTTGGTTATTTTTTGGTGATTGGGCTTTGGTTATTGCTAATTCGGCTCTTTCAGGTGTTTTTCTTGCATTATAAAGATTCTTCTGTTACTATCCCTTTCTACGCATATGTTGATCATCCGCCTTCAGCGCACTGGCCGCAAGCACGAACCCACGTTCCGTGTGGTTTTGACCGATTCCAAGAACGGCCCGAAGAGCGGCAAATATCTCAAGAATCTCGGCTGGTACGACACCCGCCTCAAGAACAAGGCTGACCAGATGGACACCGAAGCCATCAAGCACTGGATCTCCAAGGGCGCTCAGATCTCGCTGACCCTCCACAACTTCCTCGTCGGCGCCAAGGTCATCGAAGGCAAGAAGAAGAACGCTCTTCCGAAGAAGACCGTCCAGAAGAAGAAAGACGAGGCCGCTCCTGCTGCAGCTCCGGCCGCCGCAGCTGAAAAGGCTCCTGAAGCTGCTCCGGTAGCCGCATAGTTTTCTATACACTGAATGCGACAAAGGCACTCCTTGTGGGTGCTTTTGCTTTTATGCCTATTATGGCTCATCATATGGAGCACTATGAAATCTCAAGCAGACTATTCCTCATTCGAAGCGCTCGACATGAGGGTCGGAAAGATCGTGAAAGTCGAAGACTCATTATCAAAGAAGCCGACATATCGCATGACAATCGATTTTGGTCCAGAGATTGGCAATAAGATCTCCTGCGGGGCATATCGGAATTATTCCAAGGAAGAATTGCTCGGGAAGCAGATCGTCGGGGTAGTCAATTTCGCACCGAAGAAGATGGACCCGGAGATTTCAGGGGCCCTTGTCCTCGGCGTTGAAAATGAGAAAGGAGAGACCATATTTCTCATGCCCAATAGGGAAGTCCCGCTTGGCGGTGAAATATTCTGAGAGATTGCATCCAACAGAGGTGATTGCTACACTTATCGCAGTACAGCATCGGTAATCACCTGTACGACTTACGAACTAACCACTACGATCATGCAGAAAGATCAGGAATTCCTCGAGTACGTCATCAAGGCACTAGTCGACAATCCGGAACACGTCAAAACCACCCGCACCGTAGATGAGATGGGAGTGCTTATCACTCTCGAAGTCGGCGCCGCCGACATGGGCAAGATCATCGGCCGCCAAGGCAACACCGCCAAATCCATCCGCACGCTCCTGCGCGTCGTCGGCATGAAGAATAATAGCCGCGTCAACCTCAAGATAAACGAGCCCATCGGAGGCCTCAAGGATCCAGACCGCATCGGCGTCACGGTCCCGCTTTCCACCCCGAACTCGAAGACGATCGATGAGGCGATGGCGGATCTCAAGTTGGAATAGAGATTCAAGATTTTAGATTCCAGAATAGAAGCCCCTCGACAAGCTCGGGTAAGCAAAAAATCGAGTCGCGGAAGCGGCTCGATTTTTTCGTGAAGATGTGGTTATATCGAAAGCAGTATGAGTATTGAGATACATTTCGCGATGCAAAATGACGGCAGCTACCGGCAGATCATGGATCCAAGCTCCGTTCGCCGGATCAGGAAGCTGAGACGCACCAAGTCAGGTCCGCAGGTCACTGAAGCAACCATGGGCGAATTCTTTGCCCGCGGCGGCATCTGTTCTTATGCCAAGGATGGGACAGGAAAGATCGTCGGGATCGCTTCTTATATGCCTGTTCGGACCTTGAATGGTACACAGAGCCGGGTCGAGGTCGTTACAGTGCTTCGACATGCCACCTTGGATGACCTTAACCTTAAGCTCAAGGCGGCCCTCAAGGAGCGAGTCACGGAGCTGCACCAAGTACAGCATCCAATCCCTCCATTCGGGTCCATTTGAATGATCCTCCCACTATGGTACAGTCACTGTGCCATTTTTTTATGACCACCTTCCATATAATCACCCTCTTTCCTGAAACCGTTGAGCCCTATCTCAGCAGCTCCATTTTGGGCCGGGCGCAGAAGCGCGGCATCATTGGAGTGAAGTACTACAACCCGCGTGACCATACAGCTTCTTCCAAGAAGGGAAAAGCTATGACGTATGAAGACCGCCGTGTTGATGGAAGGCCTTATGGAGGAGGGCCTGGGATGGTCATCGAAGCACTTCCAGTTATTAAAGCGATCGAGAAAGCGGTCGGTAGGAAATTAAAATCAGTCGTTGGTAAGAAAAATACGAAGATTATTTTCTTCAGCCCTGCAGGGAAGCAGTTCACGAACAAGATCGCTGATTCATTCAAGGAATATACTGACATCGTCCTTATTTGTGGGCGCTATGAAGGCATCGATGCTCGCGTCAAGAAAGCTTTCCCCATGGTTGATATATCTGTTGGAAATTATGTTCTAACTGGCGGGGAAGTGCCGGCAATGATCATTGTAGACGCTATTACTCGCCGTATGCCAAGGGTTCTTGGTCACGATTCATCCATTGAGGAGCTGAGGATATCGAGTCCTGATGTATATACGAGACCTGAAATCATTTCATACAAAGGCAAGAAGTACCGGGTACCGAAGATTCTCCTGAGCGGCCATCACGCGAAGATGGATGAGTGGAAATTGAAGAAAAAGGGGGATTCAGGCAAATAAAAAGAGGCATGAATGCCTCCGGATCTCAAATCGGATCGATCTTCAGCGTACGTAACTCGCAAACGTATCTTCGACGCATGCGACAAGTTCAGGTGTGCCGAGGACAGCAAAATTTGCCAGGAAGACAACGTTTGGTCCTTCACAAACTATCCGTTGGCGTTGTCCGCCGAGCAAGAAGAATGTCGTGCCAGGTCGTTTGTTCCAGAACATTTCAACAAGAACCGGACCCGCCTGAAGACCGTCATGAGTCCGTTCCCGGCTAAGCTCGTTGTGGTGTTGGATAAACGTAGGCACGATGACGCCGTCAATAGACACGTTGGATTGAAGCATGTGCACTCCTTCTTCGCATGTAAGGATGCTCACGTCGTATCCCAGCTTCTTGAGTCCGTCCGCGTAACCCTGCAATTGCCTGTTGCCGATAAGGATTATTTTTTTCATAGCAAAACCGTTGTTTTTCCGTCTAAATCGAATCTACAGCTGAAAGGAGGATGCGTCAACTTGACGGGGAAACAGCGCCATGCTAGGCTCCAACTAACTTCGCCGATTGTGTTTCGGCTCCGCGGAGGATTAGAAAGGCAGATCATCGATCCTACCCGTGTCCATCCAGTTTCAGTAGCTGCCCAAATCGACCGTTTCGTACCCGAATGCGGTTTTTTGCGTGTGGATGCTGGACTGGTGCTCAGAGTGTTCGCGTGAATGCGTGTGCGTGTCATTTTAGTAATCGCCGTTTTTATCAGTTCGAGCGAATTATTTTATCCATCCTATGACGACCATATCCACCTCTCGCCCCAAGAAGTACTTCTCGCGCTACCAGCCGCCGCTCGCGGAGATGCCGCACTTGGTCGAGTCTCAGCTCACGTCATTCACGGAGCTGATCGACAAGGGCTTTCCCGGCCTCTTGAAGGAGTTCTCTCCGATCAAGGACTACGCCGAGAAGAAATTCGAGCTCTCCTTCAGCCACCCCGAGCTCATGCGCCCGAAGTTCGACGAGCACTACGCCAAGACCAACAAGCTCAACTATGAGGGCCAGGTCAAGATACGCGTCACCCTCAAGAACAAGTCTCTCAATGTCGTGAAGGAGCAGGAGATGTTCCTCGCCGATTTCCCGCTCATGACCGACCACGGCACGTTCATCATCAACGGCGTCGAGCGCGTCATCGCTCCTCAGCTGGCCCGCTCATTCGGCATCTTCTTCACCGCCAACGAGGTCAAGGGCAAGACCTATTTTGGCGCCAAGATCATCCCGGCTCGCGGCGTCTGGATGGAGATCGAAGCCGACGCGGACGGTACGCTCTTCTGCCGCATCGACCGCAAGCGCAAGTTCCCGGTCTCGTCCCTTCTGAGGATCCTCGGCGCGGATACGGACGCCAAGATCGCTGCCGCATTCAAGGATCATCCGACCGCCGCCAAGGCCCTCGAGATGACCATCGCCAAGGACCACGCCAAGACCGTCGAGGACGCCTACATCGAGATCTACAAGCGCCTCCGCGACGGAGATCTTGCCACGGTAGACAATGCCCGCAATTTCATTCAAGCCCTGCTCGCCTCTGATCGCTATGACATCTCGCGCGTCGGCCGCTTCCGCTTCAACAAGCGCTTCAAGAAGCCGATGGATGAGAAGTCCCTCGAGCGCAGGACCCTTTCTTTCGACGACATCGTCACGACCGTCGGCCACATCGTCACCTTGAACACTACGCCTGATATGCAGGCTGACGACATCGACCACCTCGGCTCTCGCCGCGTCCGCTATGTGGGCGAGCTCCTCGAACAGCGCATCCGTCTCGGCCTCTCGCAGATGAAGAGGAACATCCAAGACAAAATGTCTACAGTTGAGCCCGATGTGACCCTTCCTATTTCATTCATCTATCCGCGCCCGCTCCAGGCCCGCATCAAGGAGTTCTTCACCACGAACCAGCTCTCGCAATTCATGGCCCAAGAGAACGTCCTCGCCGAAGTCGAGCATCTCCGCACGCTGACCGCCCTCGGTCCTGGCGGCCTTTCGCGCGAGCGCGCTGGCTTCGAGGTCCGCGACGTCCACCCGTCTCACTATGGTCGCCTCTGCCCGATCCACACTCCTGAAGGCCCGAACATCGGCCTCGTGCTCCGTCTCACTATGTATGCCCGTATCAACGATTTCGGCATGATCGAGACGCCATACGCCAAGGTCAAGAACGGCAAGGTCACCAAGGAGATCATCTACATGAACGCTCTCGAGGAAGAGAACTTCCGCATCGCTCACGCCGCTACTCCGCACTCTGAGGACGGCACCATCACCGTCGACGAGATCGAGGTGCGCCAGAACGGCAAGCCTGCTCTCGCCACGAGGGAAGAGGTTGACTATATCGACGTCGCCACCAACCAGGCATTCTCTATCGCTACATCCCTCATCCCGTTCCTGAACCACGACGACGCCAACCGCGCGTTGATGGGATCGAACATGCAGAAGCAGGCCACGCCCTGTCTCGTCCCTGAAGCACCATTCGTCGCTACCGGCATCGAGGCAAAGGCAGTTATCGATACCGGCCGCGTCGTTGTCGCTCCTGAGGACGGCGAGATCAAGCACATCGATGCCAAGAAGATCGTCTTCGAATCCAAGAAAGGGAAGAAGCACGAGTACAACCTCGTCCTCTTCTCCCGCACCAACGGCTTCACCGCCTTCCATCAGCGTCCCATCGTCTCACTCGGCCAGAAGGTCAAGAAGGGCGACATCCTCGCCGACACCTCCACGTCAGACCGTGGCGAGATCGCCCTTGGCCACAATGCCTTGGTCGCTTTCATGTCATGGTCCGGCTCGAACTACGAGGACGCCATCATCCTTTCCGAGCGCGTGGTCAAGAACAGCAAGTGGAGCTCCATCCACATCGAAGAGTTCGTCGTGAACGTCCGCGACACCAAGCTCGGCCCTGAGGTCACCACCTGCGATATCCCGAACGTCGGCGAAGCCAAGCTCAAGAACCTCACCGAGGAAGGTATCGTCCGCATCGGCGCAGAGGTCCGTCCCGGCGACATTCTCGTCGGCAAGATCTCCCCGAAGGGCGAGACCCAGCTCACTCCCGAAGAGCGCCTCCTGCGCTCGATCTTCGGCGAGAAGGCTCGCGACGTGAAGGACACGTCCAAGCGCATGGAGAACGGCAAGCGCGGTCGCATCATCTCCGTCAAGGTCTTTTCCCGCGAGAAGGGCGACAAGCTCGAGTCTGGCATCATCAAGAAGATCTACATCGAGGTCGCCCAGGTCCGTAACGTGTCAGTCGGCGACAAGATGGCCGGACGACACGGTAACAAAGGTGTTATTTCTCGCATCCTCCCCGAGGAAGATATGCCGTACATGGAAGACGGCACTCCGATCGACGTCATTCTCACTCCGCTCGGCGTTCCGTCACGCATGAACCTCGGACAGATCCTCGAGCTTCACCTCGGCCTCGCAGCCAACGCGCTCGGCTATCAGGCCATCGTCCCTCCGTTCACTGGAGCCACCGACGCTGAGATCAAGGAAGAGCTCGTCAAGGCCGGTTACGACGCCTCAGGCAAGATGAAGCTCCGCGACGGCCGCACAGGCTCGCATTTCAACCAGCCCATCGCTGTCGGCTACATGTACATCATGAAGCTGCACCACATGGTGGAAGACAAGATCCACATGCGCTCGATCGGTCCTTACTCGCTCATCACTCAGCAGCCTCTCGGAGGTAAAGCTCAAGGCGGAGGCCAGCGCTTCGGAGAGATGGAGGTCTGGGCCCTTCTTGGCCACGGCGCGGCGCACACGCTCCGCGAGATCCTGACCGTCAAGTCCGACGACATCGTCGGCCGCTCAGCCACCTTCGACGCCATCGTCAAGGGCGAGCGCATGAAGCTGCCGAACCTGCCTGCGTCGTTCAATGTGCTCTTGAAGACGCTCCGCGGATTGGCGCTCAACGTCGAACTTCTTACCAAGCCTAAGGTCGCCGAGGAATAATCTCCCCTTACTATCATGCCTACCATCAACACAAAAAAGACCCTCGACCCCGTCCTCTTTGACGTCGTGAAGCTGTCGCTCGCTTCGCCTGAGAAGATCGTCGAATGGTCGTTCGGGGAAGTGACCAAGCCTGAGACCATCAACTACCGCACCCAGCGCTCCGAGAAGAGCGGCCTCTTCGATGAGCGCATCTTCGGCCCAGACCGAGACTATGAGTGCTACTGCGGCAAATACCGCGGCATCCGCTACAAGGGCATCGTCTGCGAGAAGTGCGGCGTCGAGATCACGCGCTCCATCGTCCGCCGTGAGCGCATGGGCCATATCGAGCTCGCTACGCCCGTTTCCCATATCTGGTTCCTCCGCTCAGTCCCGTCTAGGATCGGACTCATCTTGGGCATGACCACCTCCGACTTGGAGAAGGTCGTCTACTTCGCCGGCTACATGGTCACCAAGGTCCACGACGGCGAGCGCGAGAAATTCCTGAAGGAGCTCGATGGCGAGTACAAGAGCAAGGTCAAGGGCGCCCACGATGAGAAGACCAAAGAAGCCTTGAAGGAGCTCTTCGTCAACGCACGCCGCGAGATCGAGAGCCTTTGCGATGGCCTCGTCATGGACGAAGCCACCTATCACAAGTACGCCGTGAAGTACGGCTCGATATTCGAGGCTGGCATCGGCGCTGAGACCGTCTTCGACCTCTTGAAGAAGATCGACCTGCCGAAGCTCAAGACTGAGCTCGAAAAATCATACGAGAAGGCAGGCTCAGCCGACCGCGAGAAACTCGGCAAGCGCCTTTCCTTGGTCAAGCAGATGATCAAGGCTAAGCAGCGCCCCGAATGGATGTTCCTCGTGCGCATCCCCGTCATCCCGCCCGGACTCCGCCCGATGGTCGCCCTCGAAGGAGGCCGCTATGCCACGTCAGACGTGAATGACCTCTACCGCCGCGTCATCAACCGCAACAACCGTCTTTTGAAGCTCAAGGAGATCAACGCCCCTGAGGTCATTCTCCGCAACGAGAAGCGCATCCTCCAGGAAGCTGTGGACGCTCTCATCGACAACTCGATCCGTCACAGCTCGTCTGCCGGCGCCGCAGCCGCTGCAGCACAGAAGCGCGCGCTCAAGTCGCTTTCTGACTCGCTCAAATCCAAGCGCGGCCTCTTCCGCCAGAATCTCCTCGGCAAGCGCGTCGACTATTCTGGCCGCTCAGTCATCGTCGTCGGCCCTGAATTGCACCTCGACGAATGCGGATTGCCCAAGCACATGGCTTTGGAATTGTTCCGCCCGTTCGTCATCTCAGGCCTCTTGAAGAGGGAACTCGCCTACAACATTCGCGGCGCAAATCGTCTCATCGACGATGGCGCCAAGGAAGTGTGGGAAATATTGGAAGAGGTCATCAAGGGCAAGTACGTTCTCTTGAACCGCGCTCCGACCCTCCATCGCCTCGGCATCCAGGCCTTCCGTCCTCAGCTCATCGAAGGCAACGCCATCCAGGTCCACCCGCTCGTCTGTACCGCTTTCAACGCCGACTTCGACGGCGACCAGATGGCCGTCCACATCCCGCTCTCTGAGGAAGCTCAGCTCGAAGCCCGCGAGATCATGGCGTCAGACAAGAACATCCTTAAGCCTGGCTCAGGAAACATGGTCGTCTCCGTAGACAAGCTCGACATCGTGCTCGGTTGCTTCTGGGTCACCAAGATCGTCGAAGGAGCCCGCGGCGAAGGCAAGGTATTCGAGTCTCCCGAAGTCGCCATCTTAGCGAACAGCTTCGACGAGCTCGACCTCCGCGCCAAGATCAAGGTCCTTCCGCCCGAGAACAAGAAGTACGCTGCTTTCGATGGCAAGCTCTTCGAGACCACCGTCGGCCGTCTCCTCTTCAACGCGATCCTGCCTGTCGACTATCCGTTCATCAACCGTGAGATCGACAACAAGATGCTCGGCGCTACCGTCGACTCCCTCATGTCTCTCTATGGAGTCGAGAAGGTCCCGCCGATCCTCGACGCGGTCAAGTCGTTCGGCTTCAAGTACGCGACCTTCTCAGGCACCACGTGGGGCATCAATGACATCGTCATTCCAGATTCCAAAGGCGCGATCATCCAGAAGGGCAAGGATCAGGCGCATATCGTCACTCAGCAGTTCGACGAAGGCCTCCTCACCGAGGAAGAGCGCATCCGCAAGCACATCGAGATCTGGCAGAAGGCCAAGGGCGACGTCGAGAAGAGCATCCCTGCTACCCTCGACAAGAACGGCTCCGTCTACGACATGATCACCTCTGGCGCTCGCGGATCACTGAAGCAGATCACTCAGATGGCAGGAATGAAGGGCCTCATCTCATCTGTCTCAGGCGAGACCATCGAATTCCCGATCCTGTCTTGCGCCAAAGAAGGTCTGACCCCCATCGAATATTTCATCACCACTCACGGCTCGCGCAAAGGCCTCACTGACACCGCGCTCAACACCGCCAAGGCAGGCTACCTCACCCGCAAGCTCTTCGTCGTTGCCCAAGACGTCGTCGTCTCCGAAGACGACTGCGGCACCAAGGACAGCATCGTCATCCGCCGTCAGACCGCCTCAGGCCTCAGCATTCCGCTCTCCAAGAGCATCCGCGGCCGCGTCCTCGCAGAGGATGTCTCTGCGGGCAAGACCTCGTTCAAGAAGGGACATCTCCTGTCCAAGACCGATGCTGTCGCCATCGACGAAGCAGGCGCAGATACTGTCCATGTTCGCTCGCCGTTGTCGTGCAAGACCATCCGCGGCGTGTGCCGCCAGTGCTATGGCCTCGACCTCGGCAAGAATATGCTCATCTCGCTCGGCGAAGCAGTCGGCACCATCGCCGCCCAAGCTATCGGCGAGCCCGGCACCCAGCTCACCATGCGCACCTTCCACGCCGGAGGAACCGCCTCAGCCGGCGGAGACATCACCCAGGGTCTGCCGCGCGTCGAAGAGATCTTCGAGAAGCGCCGCCCCAAGAACCCTGCAGTAGTCGCTACGGTGAGCGGCGTCGTCTCAGACGTGAAGGACCTCGGCAAGGAGAAGGTCATCAAGATCCTTCCTGAGATCGAGGACGCCCCCAAGCCCACCAAGAAGGGCGCAGCCGCTCCCAACGCCGAAGTCGAGTACACCTTCCCGTATCGCCGCACCACCTTCGTCAAGACCGGCGACCACGTCAAGAAGGGCGACCTCCTCACTGACGGCTCTGCTGACATCGACGAAGTGTTCGACTACGGCGGCGAAGAGCGCGCCAAGGAATACGTCATCACCGAAGTCGGCAAGATTTACGAGCTTCAGGGCGAGACCGTGTCCCGTAAGCACATCGAGCTTATCGTCAAGCAGATGTTCAGCCGCCGCCGCATCAAGGAGGCAGGAGACACCAACCTCACCGAAGGCATGATCGCCGATGAGATCCAGCTCTCCGAGGAGAACGCCGCTGCAAAGGCAGCCGGCGGCTCTCCGGCCAAGGCTGAGCGCCTCGTCATGGGCATCACTGAGACCTCGCTCTCGAGGAAGAGCTTCCTGTCCGCCGCTTCATTCCAGCACACCACCCGCGTCCTCATCGGCAACGCTGTCCGCGGCGCCGAGGACAACCTCACCGGCCTCATGGAGAACGTCATCATCGGCCGCTTGGTTCCTGCAGGCTCAGGCTACAAAGGCTCTCCCAAGAAGGATATGGTGGATGCCATCTCGGCGAATCTTCCTCCGATAGAGGAATAGGGAAGAGAAGAGATTTGAGATTTTAGATTCAAGAAAAGGCAAAAAGCCCCAAGGAATTGGGACTTTTTGATATGTTGACATACTACGACTAAGTATGTTAGGATGCGCCCAGAAGTTTAAGTTAGAAGGTTATCGTTAACTGCGGCATTCCGTTTCGATCACAGGGAAATAGAATGCTGTAGTGAACTATCAACAAATTCTAGCTTATGAATGAAACCCAAAAGATCGCCTTTAAATGGGCCAAGATAATTGGTATTGCTGTCGGTATTTTGACCTTTCTATTCACATTAGGGTTACTCATGATTTTTTCAAGGGTAACACAAGTGATGCCAGAGGGATTATTTTCCGGCCTCATCAGTATTATTGGTTACGGGTTAGCAACATTGTTTACTGTGGCGTTCGTCAGCGCAGTCTCAACGTTAGTTACTGGAGGGATCACTTACTACCTCGTACTTGCGGTCCTGTTGATCTCACGGACGATCGTCCTTAAAGCAAGGTTAGCTCGACCATTATAACTTCCTAATTCCGTCTCACAAGAACCGTCGTCTTTGTGCGGCGGTTTTTATTTTCTGAGCGCTTCATACTTCATACTCCATACGCTATACTTCCTTTATGAACCGCACCGCCGTCGAAGAGATCAAAGCCCGCCTCCCGATCGAGGAGGTTATTGGCTCATACATCAAGCTGGAAAAGGCCGCCAGCAACTCATTCAAGGCAAAATGCCCCTTCCACAATGAGAAGACCCCTTCATTCCACGTTTCTCCCGACCGTGGGGGATACTACTGCTTCGGTTGCAATGCGAAGGGAGACATCTTCACGTTCGTCGAGCAATTCGAAGGCTTAGATTTCCGAGGCGCTCTCAAGCTTCTCGCTGAGCGCGCAGGAGTGTCTCTAGTTCCTGACACTAAGGCTGACGGCGAGCGAGATCGGCTCTACCGCATCATGGAAGATGCAGCGGCCTTCTTTGAGAAGCAGTATGAGGCCTTAACCGAAGCTCAAGCCTACGTGAAGAGCAGGGGGATCACTGATGAGAGCCGCAAAGAATTCCGCATCGGTTGGGCCCCAGAGGGGTGGAGCGCGCTCCACACGTATCTGAAAGGAAAAGGCTGGCCGGACGTCCTTATGGACAAGGCTGGACTGGCGAAACAAGGCGATCGGGGCGACTTTTATGACCGCTTCCGCGGCCGAGTCATGTTCCCGATCTCCGATTCCAGCGGCCGTGTCATCGCATTCTCGGGACGCATACTTCCGCGGCTCGACGATGGCAAGTCCGCAAAATATATCAATAGCCCCGATACGCCTCTCTACGACAAGTCTATGGTCCTCTATGGCCTCGACAAAGCCAAGAGCGAGATCCGGCGCATGGGGTACTCCATCCTGGTCGAAGGCCAGATGGACCTTGTTATGTCGCATCAGGCAGGAGTCAAGAATGCAGTGGCTGCCTCAGGCACCGCGCTTTCCGAAGACGCGGTGAATGAGGCGGGAGCTCTGAGCAACCTCGGCCTCGTCAGGCGATTAGCCCCCAACGTCATCATCGCCTTCGATGCCGATGCAGCAGGGAAGAAGGCTGCTCTTCGCGCGGCGGGCATAGCCCTGTCGCTCGGTATGGATGTGAAGGTCGCGGACCTCGTAGGAGGGAAGGACCCTGCGGAGCTCATTGCTCACGATCCCGAGGAATGGAAGAAGGCGCTCCGCGCGACCAAGCAGGTCGTCGAATTCGAGATCGACAACGTCGTTCGCGATACTCCCGACCGCAAGAAAGTGCCGCGCGTCCTCCTCGAACGGGTATTTCCCCTTATGGTGAGGATCGAGAGCTCTACTGATCGTTCGCGGTTCGTCTCGCTTATCAATGAGAAGACGGGCATCCCTATGGATGCCATCTGGGAGGATTTGAAGCTCGTCGAGAAGCGCTTGAAAGCCGCTGCTTCTCCCGCAGGCTCAGGGCAAGGATCATCTGCGGCCGCTTCTTCAATCAGCAAGAAGCCTCGAATTGATCTTGTCGAGCGACGCATGTTCGGGCTTCTCGCCATGATGAAGAAAGCTGAATACCCTGATGCTGCGAAATACGCAGATGATATTCGGAAGCTTGCAGGTGATTCATATGACGCGCGACTCAAAGCACTCGAACCTGAGCTGAGCGACGTCGCCTTCGAGGCTGAAGCCTTCTTTGGAGACGATCAGTCGCGCTGGCCGATCCATATGAAAGACCTTGTCTTGAATTTCGAGGAAGATATGCTTGGCGATGAGATCGTCGCCCGCATGCAGGAGCTCAGGATCGCAGAGAAGGGAGGTGATCAGGCAAAAGTCGCCGAGCTTGCCAAAAAGTGCCAGGAATTATCCCTGCGCAAAGCTGAGATCGGAAGGAAACGCAGGAATTAACGCCATTTTACCCTTATTTTGAGCCATATATTCATATTATCACCACGCCACAGAGTGTGCCTTGCATTCTCGCCCTTATACGGTACAATCATAGCCACGTTAACCTAACTCCACCTCATGCGTAAAAGCAAAAAAACGGCCTCACCGGCACGTCGTAGCATTCGCCGGGCGATAAAATCCCGACCGGCCTCTTCGCGCACCCGCGCATCCAAGCCTGTCCGATCCAAGAAAGCGGCTGGTGGAAAGGATCTCGCGCACAAGGCCGCAAAGCTCATCCAGAAGGGCCGCGATCGCGGTTTCGTCACCTACGATGAGATCCTCAAGGAATTCCCGCAGATCGAGAACGATATCATCTTCCTCGATGAGCTCTATGGCAAACTTGCCGCCGCCAACGTTGATGTGCTTGAAGGCGGAGGTATCCTTGAGATCGAAGAGCTCAATCCCAAGAAGCATGCGCACCTTTCGCGTTCGGCTGACTCTGCATACGACTCAATCCAGATGTACTTGAAGGAGATCGGTCAATACCCGCTCATCAACGCATTCCAGGAAAAGGAGCTCGCCAAGCGCATTCAGGCTGAAGACAAAGAAGCCAAGAATCTCCTCGCCAAAGCCAACCTCCGTCTCGTCGTTTCTATTGCCAAGAAATATGTCGGCCGCTCTCCTGACCTCACTCTCCTCGACCTTATTCAAGAAGGCAACCTCGGCCTTTTCCGCGCCGTCGACAAGTTCGATTGGACCAAGGGCTACAAGTTTTCAACATACGCAACCTGGTGGATCCGCCAGGCCATCACTCGCGCGCTCGCTGACCAGTCTCGCACCATTCGCGTTCCCGTGCACATGGTTGAGACCATCGCCAAGTACAAGCAGGTTGTTCGCCGCCTTTCCCATGACCTCGGCCGTGAGCCTCTTGCAGACGAGATCGCCACTGAGATGGGCATGGATGTCGACAAGATCTACCAGATCGAGAAGATCGAGCAGGACGTCGTCTCTCTCGAAAGCCCGGTCGGCGACGACGGCGAAGAGAAGTCCACTCTCCAGGACTTCATCGCCGATGACAAGATCCTTTCTCCCGAGCAGGAGTCTTCACGCCGCATCCTCCGCGATCAGGTCAACCTCATTCTCGACGATCTTTCTGAGAAGGAGCGCAAGATCCTCGAGATGCGTCATGGCTTGAATGACGGTATTACTCATACCCTCGAAGAAGTCGGCCGTGAATTCGGCGTCACCCGCGAGCGCATTCGCCAGATCGAGGCCAAAGCTCACGAGAAGATCCGCCAGCACGAGAAGATCAATAGGTTGAGGAACTACTAATTTAGGACAAATAAAAATCCCCAAAGAGGGGATGCATGTGGGCGCTGTCAGATAAGTATCGGCAGGGGGTCGCGGCTTTTGAACCGAGCGACGATTTTGCAGATAAGCCAGACGGGCGTGAGCGTCACGAACACGAATGCGGCCCAGAGCAGTCCCCATTGGCAGGAGATGCTGAGTCCTTCGCCAAAGTTCGTTGTGTGTGGATGAGTGAGAAGGCTGAGGAGTACCGACAAGAGCATGAGGCCTCCGGTGAGTGCACCCATCCCGAGCGAGATTTTCAGACACTCAAGGAACGTGATTTTTGGTTTCATAATAAGGTAACAGTTTTCGCTTTCCTGGCTGAATGTTATCACGGGTTTTTCTCGTGTCAACGCACGTTGAGGTAATAAAAATCCTCCCGGAAGGGGAGGTATCACGCTGTACGTAACTTCAATGGATCCAGCCACTTTCGCCGTTTCTTGAACCTGCCATGCTTCCAGCGGTACTGCCGCCACGAAGCAATGAGCAACAAGCAGAATGTGACGAGTCCCGCATAACCAATTGTCGGAAGCGCCTTCAAGGGAATGATAACCGGCACCTCTTTTTGCTCAAAGACATTGAGCCACGCAAGCACAATCACAAACAGATACAGGCATCCCATGAGCGCCCATCCGCAGGAATACATAACGAGACATCCAAGATATTCTCGCGGAGTGAGCGGCATTTTCAGGTTGGGCAGATATGGCTGACGCCATTTTCGTTTCAGTATCATAGGTCAGGTCCTCCAATGAAGTATCCTAGCAAGTAAACGCACTCTGTCAATTTGAAAGGCATTCCATCTCTTCCTGCCATGGTAAACTAATCCCCATGACCCCCTTCGACGCTGCCTACAAACGCCTCAACACTTCTCAAAAAGAAGCCGTCGACTCCATCGAAGGCCCCGTGATGGTCATCGCTGGCCCCGGCACGGGCAAGACCACCATTCTTACCCTTAGAATTGCCAATATACTGAAAAGGACCGATACGCCGCCGCACGGCATTCTTGCTATTACCTATACCGATGCTGGTGTCCGCGCGATGCGCAGCAAGCTCCGTGACATCATCGGCGATAGAGCCCATGAAGTTCGCATCCACACCTTCCACAGCTTCGCATCTTCAATCATCGCAGAATATCTCGACCACTTCTTGCACCTTCAAGGCTTGAAGCCGATGACTGACGTGGATCAAGAATCGCTCATTCGCTTAATTATTTCCGATCCCACATTCGCATCACTGAGGCCTGCAGGGAAGCCGGAGGCATATGTGCCGGGAATAATCCGTGCACTCGATGAGTCAAAACGTGAGGCACTTACTCCCGCTATGGTGCGCTCATTCGCAGCCGATGAGATCGAACGGATTAAAAACGATGAATCTTCTATTTCCACTCGTGGCGCAACCAAGGGGCAACTTAAAGCTGAGGCTAAAGAAGCTATAGAGAAGTGTGAGCGCACGAAATTATTCTCCAACATTTATGAGCGCTATGAAGAACTGAAACTTAAGGCGAAGCAGATGGACTTCAATGACCTTATTATTGAGCTTTTGGTCGCTCTGCGAAATGACGAACTGCTTCTCAGATTGATCCAAGAGCGATTCCTCTATCTTCATGTCGACGAGCATCAGGATACCAATGATGCGCAGAACTTCATCGTGGCGCTCATTGCTGAATTCTTTGAGACTCCCAACATCTTCATCGTCGGCGATGAGAAGCAGGCTATTTATCGATTCCAGGGCGCATCGGTGGAGAATTTCCTCCTTCTGCAGAAGAGATGGCCAGCTATGAAGGTCATATCGCTCGGCACCAATTATCGTTCGCATCAAGGCATCCTCGACGCGAGCTTCGGCATGATCGAAAAGAACTATGAGGGCGATGAGCATCGCGATCTACGTGTGAAGCTCATGTCTGGTGGCGATGACAAGCCGAGACCTGTCGCAGTAGCCACAGCAGAGAATGTTCCAGCGCTTGAGCTTCATATGGTATCAGAGCTTAAGGCCCTCATGGAGCGCGAACCGAAAGCGACAGCGGCAATAATCGTGCGAAGGAATCGTGACCTTGACCGTGTCATTCGTTTGCTTGAATCGCACGGCATTCCCGTATCTTCTGAGCGCAGCGTTGATATCTTCGCGCATCCTGCAGGACGACTCTTCTTTGACCTTATGGAATATCTCGCCGATCCTGCTCGTACAGATGCATTGGCACGAACTGCAGCTGCCGGTATGTGGGATCTATCGCTCGATGAAGCCTCTGCATTTGCCCGTGAGCTCCGCGGAAGCTCGTCTGTCGGTTGGGAGAAGCGCGTACCTGCTCTTGCCGCTATTCGCCGTTCGATGCTCTCAGAGAGTCCTGTCGGCTTCCTCATTCATGCCGCTTCTGCTTCAGGGTACGTGAATGTGGTAGCCGCCAATCCATCCCACGTCCACGTCTGGCGCGGCATCGTCGCTCTAGCTGAGTCTCTCGTACGTGAAGGAGGTATTCACGATCCGGCTGAGCTTATGAGAAATATGCTCGCATACCGTATTTCCGCCGAGTCTCGTACCGTCAAAGTCGCGGTCGGCGCGCCAGATGTTCCATTCACTGCTCTGACGGCGCATGGGAGCAAAGGGCTTGAATTCGACTACGTCTTCATCCCGTACGCCACCGAAGAGGCATGGGTGGGCCGCCCGCGCGGCGCTTCGTTCATCCTGCCCAAGAAGCAGACCCCGCAGGGCGATATCCGCGACGTGCGTCGCCTTTTCTATGTTGCGCTCACACGAGCTCGCAAGCACGCGCTTGTATTGACCGCGCACGAAGAATCAGACGGCCGCGCATTGTCGCCTCTACGCTTCATTGAAGAATTAGGCGAAGGCTCCGTTGAACACATTTCTTTGCCTCGCGCGGGCGCTGAGCAGCTCTATGAGGGCACGGAAGTGGTCAAGGAGGGCTCTGTTGAATTAGCGGCCATGGCTCGCCGAGTATTAAGTGAGAAGGGTCTTTCAGTCACGGCGCTTAATCACTTCCTGGAATGTCCAAATAAGTTCATATACAACAGTATTCTGAAATTGCCACAGGCTCCTTCAGCGGCTTCTGAAAAAGGAACTGCCATGCACGAAGCGCTCGCGCGCGTCTGGATGCATGAGGATCGTGCGAAGGGGAACCTCAAAGCCGCGATCATTGAGCCGATCATTATCGAAGCGATCAAAGAATTTTTCACCCGCTCATTCCTGCCGAAAAGCGAACAGGAAGCGGTCCAAGCCGAGCTCATTACCGATGCACCCGCTGTCGCTAAGGCCTTGGAATCTCACTTTGCTCAACAAGGAAAAGTATTCACCGAGACGTGGGTTGAGGGTTCATATGTCGGTTCTTATGAGAAAGCTGAAATCTCCATACCAATTCACGGAAAATTAGATGCCATCGTAGATACTGGCCCCGAAGTACTCGTATTTGACTATAAGACGCGCCAGGCACTCTCTTTGAATGCGATCCGCGGCGAGACCAAGAGCTCTGACGGAGGTTATTTCCGACAGTTAATTTTTTACCGTCTTCTTATGGCCGCTGATATCCGCTGGAAAGGCAAGAAGGTATCGCCGGCTCTCGTGTTCGTTTCTCCCGATGAGAAAGGGAGGTGCCCGACGATTTCGTTGCCCATCACTGATGAGGATCTTAATCGTGTACGCGGCGAGATCCAAACTCTCATTGATTCAGTCTGGAGCGGCGCTATTGGCTCTGCGAAGTGCGAGGATCCTGATTGCGAATGGTGCGGGTTGAGGGCGGTGGGGGTTTACTAAGGGATTTAATGGCTTACCCCGCGATAAGCGCATCGATCGCCGTCTTCATCGTAGTGTAGGTCTGCGAACCGACAAGAGGAATCTTGCTGCCTGAAGGAGTCAGGATGATGATGTAGGGAGTTCCTGTGACGCCCGCATTGAGGCCGTCGACGAACTGAGCTTCAACCTTATCTTTGAACTGGCCGCTGGAGAGGCATTCGTTGAAGGAGACCGTATCAAGACCGACAGCCTTGGCGATCACGGGAAGCTGGGTCTGATCGAGGCCATTCGGGGAGTCGGGGGTCACAGAAGGAGTCGTCTCATAGAGCTTCTTCTCGAAAGCCCAGAACTTATCGTTGCCGCCGAGAGAAGCTGCGCATTCGAGAGCCTGAGCTTCATGGCCTGCGTTCGGGTGGAGGACATGCCCATTCTGGTCAGGCTTATCGAGCGGGAAGTGGCGGTAGACCCAAGCGACTTGGCCGGTCGCGCCATAATTCGCCATAACCTGATACATCGTCGGGTTGAACATCTTGCAGTAAGGGCAGGAAGGATCGGAGTACTCGACGATCTTGATCTCGGCGTTCGGATTGCCGAAGATGTGGTCTGCTGCAGTCACCGGAGCCATCGAGACCTGCGGCGTCACGGCCTGAGCTGCTGCCGCAGGAGCGCGGGAAGAAGGCTTCAGGATATAGATAAGAGTGACGGCGATGATCGCTGCTGCGATGATGATGGCAGCAGGGATAGTGAGCAGTGAACGAGGTTTGGGGTCCATAGAGAGATATTAAATAATAGTAGTGCTACAAGTATATCATGAGAGACTATTCAACTATTAAACAAGGAAACCATTTAGTCTTAAGTCCCCAATGATTTAATTGTTGAATCGCGTAATGGTTAAATACTAGAACGGCAGCGTATACGTCATCGCAGGAGCCTCGATCTTCTCCCAGGAGCTGGTATCCATCTTGATCTCCTTCAAGACACCCATATCTTTGTATTTGAGGTGGCCGTTCTTGAGGGCGTATTCGTAGATCTGGCGGGTGATGCGCACGTCGTCCGTGCAGTACTTGATGAGTTTCTCTATCTCGCCAGTGCGCCACCATTCGACAGCCTCGATGCCGCTTGCCGACTTATTCGAGCCCAAAGTCGCTTCTGCGACCGTATCGAGCTTCAGCCTGCGTCCGAGCACCTTCTGAACTTCTTTCATAAGATCGATGCTCTTCATCTTGGTCAGATCGCCGGGATAGTACTTATCGAGCAGGGGAATGTCGAAGTGGTCGCCGTTCCACGTGACGAGAGCATCAGCGGATTCGATGATGGGCCAGAGCTTGTTAAAGTCTCCTTCAAGAAAGCTTTTATAAGAATCGTCAGCGCTGTCGTGGAGGCAGAGGACTGAGATGTCGAGGTCGGCGGGGTCATTCGAGCCAACGTCCTGGAAGAAATTCTTGGTCTCGAGGTCGAAGGTGATGACGCGCATAGGGCACTATTGTATATGCGCGGGGCGCTCTCTGCAAGGAATGAGATGGCGATTATGGTATGAAAAATGCCGCACGGATGCGGCGAGGAGGAAATTATGGATGGCCAGCAAATATACTACGGAAACCAGCCGAAACCAGGTGACACAAGTAAGGGCCAGCCATCCGTTGGACAGAGTATGTCTGACTAACTATTTTGTCAATTAAGGAATTAAATCACTTACCTCGATTCTTCTCCCATGCCATTACGATTGAAATAGCCTCAGTTTCCAGCTCTTTGACGTGGATCATCTCAATCGGCCGGTGGTATTCCGCATTAATTTTATGGAGATCGTGATGTCCTTCGTAGTTATGGTCCGATACGGCATCTTTTTCAATCGCGTACACAACCTTCCTTATCTTCGCCCAATAGCACGCCGAAAGGCACATGAGGCAAGGTTCCATTGAAGTATAAAGCACGCAATCAAATAAATCTCGCTTGCCAAGTTTGGTCGAGGCGGCTCGTATCGCTGCGATTTCTGCATGGCTTGTTGCATCAAAGAGATTTTTTCCGTCGCTCAATCCTACGCCGACAATCTTATTCTCAAATATGACAACTGACCCGACTGGATAGCCGCCGTTCTTAACTGATCTTCGGGAAAGCTCTACCGCGCGTTTTAGAAAATCATTCATTGCGTGCTCACTGTATCAGCGAAGGAAGAGAATCCTCCGTTGCCTCAACCTCCTCGCCTGTCTTCAGTGTCTTCATCCTGAGCTTGCCCGTCTTCACTTCTTCGTCGCCGATGACGATGATGCGAGGAATACATTTCTTGTCTGCATTCTTGATCTGGTCGCCGAGCTTCTTGCCAGAGAAATCGACCGAGACGCGCACGCCTTTCTCGCGGAGAGATTGGGCGACATCTAATGCGTACGCCGCATTCGCATCGCCAACAACGCACAAGGAAAGGTCTGCAGAAGCGACAATGGCTGCCGAGCCTTCAGTCGAAGCATTCTCGGACTTGGAAATAATTCCATAGGTCTCCATAAGGTCTCGAGCGATGACGTCGCCCGCGCCAAAGCCGACCGCGGGCACCTTCTCATTGCCGAAGAGTGCAAGAAGGTCGTCGTATCGGCCGCCGCCGAAGACAGAGCGACGATTCTCGGGATTGAGGTCGAATATTTCGAAGACGATGCCAGTGTAGTAGTCGAATCCGCGCATGAGGGTCTGATCGAAGCGGGTATTGGTGATGCCAAGCTTCTCAAGGCCGGCGATGACGTCGCGGATCTCCCGGAGGCCTTCATGTTCCTCTGCCGTCTGGGGGAGATTCGACGTGAACTCCTCGAAATTCTTGGAATTGAGGAGAGTCAAGAATGAATCAGCCTCCTTCTGCATCTTCTCCCGGCGGGCCGACTCTATGATCTGGCCTTCACCGAAGATCTCACGCACGCCGATCTCGAAGGCATCTCGGGCCAGCTTATCCTTCTTGTCTATGAGCCGCGCAACTTTCCTTGCTGAGACCTCGTCCAGACCGAAGACCTCTCGAGTCACGTAATTCATGACTTTGCGGTTGTTGATGCGTATCTCAAAATCGGAGTCCTTCAATCCATACGCGCGCGTGATGTCCGAAGCCATGGATATAACTTCGATCTCGGCATTGATAGAATCGACGCCGAAGATGTCGACGTTGAGCTGCCAATGTTCGCGCACTCGGCCGCGCTGGGGCTGTTCATAGCGGAAGAGGTTGGGGATGGAATACCAGCGGAGAGGGTAGGTAAGCTCACGCCTGCGCGCGGCCACCATGCGTGCGAGGGTCGGGGTCATTTCGGGACGAAGGGTGACTTCGCGATCGCCACGATCAGTGAAGGTGTAGGTCTGCTCGTTGACGATCTCTTCGCTGGTCTTGGTGCGATAGAGCTCGGCGGGTTCGAGGACTGAGGCGCCGTATTCCTCATAGCCGCACTTCTCGGCGGCATCGCGCCATATGCCGAAAATCTTCCTTTGCACGGCCATATCTTCGGGGAAGAAGTCGCGGACGCCCTTGTAGGGAGCGGTGGAGAGCTTTTTGGGCTTGTCTGACATGGCGGTATTGTAGCAAAGATGAGGCAAAACAAAAATCCGCAGAAGCGGATCTTTGTGGGAACTCTGCGGGTCGTGCGTTCCGTCCAGTCAGTGCCAATAGTGTATTCCTTTGAGGAAAAAAGTCAAGATATTTTTCTGTGGACCGTACGGGAGTCGAACCCGCAGAGTTCCGGCTGACTGGACGGAACCGACACCGTGTCAACGGCCTACGGGAGAGTTTCCTCTCCACGCGTTCAACGTATCAGAAGGAGATAAAATCCATATCAAATCTGAATCAAATCGAGATAAAGAAAAAAGCAGCCGGAGCTGCTGGGAAAATGATGGCCGCGAAAGGCTATTTTGTTTGTGTCGTTGGACCTGCTTGTTGTAGGGCAGAGCCATGATGGATATAGACCTCCTTCAACCCTTCGCGGCTCGCGTTGAGGAACAGGACCTTTGAAGGAATAAGGCCCCTTTGCTGACTGGGACGGATGATATGCTATCTTTGTTACATGGTCAAACATCCTCAAAGCGCCATCATATGGAAGGATATCGGCGAAACTCCGCTTGAAGCCCTCGAGCGCTATCGCGCTTCACAGATAAATGACGGCCGCACAGAATTCTCCGGCATGCCCATGACGTATGCGGGCCGTCTCGACCCGATGGCTGAAGGAGAACTTATCATTCTTTGGGGCGATGAATGCAGAAATAAGGAAAAGTATCTTGGGCTCGACAAGGAATATGAGGTTGAGATCATATTTGGCATAACGACGGATACATATGATGCGCTGGGAATGGCAAAGCTAGGGGGCACCTCGCAATTAAAGAATGGAACTATTGAACGATTAGACTTGTCGAAGTATGTGGGTAAGTGTACCGAGGCCTACCCTCCATATTCGTCGAAGACGTTTAAAGGGAAGCAGTTGCATGAATTGGCTCGCGCCCGGGAATTACCGGAGGAAATGCCGACTAAGGAAACGGAGATATATTCGATCGAGGTTATACCTCCGTATGATCGCTACGATGCTCAGGCATTGAAGGCGCGGATCCTGAGCACCATCTCCCTCGTTATGGGTGATTTCCGACAAGAAGCGATCATGAAACGCTGGAATGAAGTTCTAGAGGTCGGACCTCTCGAATACCCCGTTCTCAAGATCCGAGTGAAATGCTCGAGTGGCACGTATATGCGCTCGTTGGCACATCGGATAGGGATAGATGTGGGAATAGGTGCTTTTGCGCTGTCGATCAAAAGGACGAAGATATTTCATTAAAAACCGATCCGACGCATCGTCTGGGATGCTATTGACATATCTCAGTTAAATATGTTAATAAGATGGTGGAGTTATTCTATGAAAAAAGTCTTGATCGGCTGGATTCTGGCTCTTATTCTGCCTCTAGCGTCCTTCCTCTTCTTTCGTGAGGGAGCAACCGTAGGGTGGGTCGTATCTGTCGGCCTGTGGCTCTTCGCGGGATGGGGAACCATCGAGTTCTTCACTAAGCCCGCAGAGCAGGGAACGAGATGGGATTTAAAGCGGATGGTAGCGCTGTTTGTAATAGTCGTCAGTGGATACATGTTGTACCTCATCTTCCTCTGGAGGGCGACTGAGATCCAACTAAACAAGCAGTGGCCATTAGCAGAATGAATCCAATATAGCATTGAAAAGCCTCTGAGATTCTCAGGGGTATTTTTTTATTTCACATCCTTCCTTCCAGCTCTGACGCGATCCAATTCCGTGAGGTACTTCTTGCGCAGGCGCACAGACTTCGGAGTGATCTCCAAATATTCATCATCGCGCATGAGCTCGATGCCGCGTTCTATTGAAAGCTCAAATGGGGGAACGAGCATGAGGGCCTCATCCTTTCCAGAGGAGCGCATGTTGCTCATAGCCTTGGCTTTGCAGGGATTCACTTCGAGGTCGTCGCCCTTGGCGGTGTCGCCGATGACCATGCCCTCGTAGACTTCGACGGCAGGACCGATGTAGAGGCGTCCGCGATCCTGGAGGTTCCAGAGAGAGAAGCCGAAGGTCCTGCCTGAGGCCATAGAGGTCATCGTGCCCGTCTCGCGCTTCTCGATCTCGCCGGCATAGGGCTCGAAGCCGAGCACGCGCGAAGACATGATGCCTTCGCCTTTGGTATCGATAGTGAAGACGTTCTTGTAACCGAGAAGGCCGCGGGTAGGGATCTTGAAGGTCATGCGCACCTGATTTTCATGCGTCGACATATTGCTCATGACTCCTTTGCGCTTGCCGAGCTTCTCGATGACGGCGCCGGAATATTCTGTGGGGCAATCAACGATCGCTTCCTCGAACGGCTCGAGCTTCTCGATGTGGCCTGCTTCATTCTTCTCTTCTTTGATGATGACTTTCGGTTGAGATATCTGGACTTCGTATCCTTCGCGGCGCATATTCTCAAGAAGGATAGCGATATGGAGCTCGCCACGGCCGTAGACGGTGAAGAATTCGTTGGAGGTCAGATCGACTTTGAGGCCGACGTTGGTCTCGAGTTCCTTCTGCAGGCGTTCGCGGATCTGACGACCTGTGACGAATGTGCCTTCGCGTCCGCCGAAGGGGGAATTGTTGACCAGGAATTGCAGGCTGATGGTCGGCTCGTCCACTTTGATTGCGGGAAGGGCTACGGTTGCTTCCGAGTCAGCGATAGTCTCGCCGATATAGATGTCGGGCATACCCGCAACGGTAATGATGTCGCCGGACTCAGCTTGCGGAACCTCGACGCGTTTCTTGCCTTCGAAGGTGAAGAGCTTCGTGACTTTGCCGGTGAATGTCTTGCCGGATATGTCTTTCACGAACACATTCTGGCTATCCTTAATGGTGCCGTCATAGACGCGGCAGATGGCGAGGCGGCCGAGGAAGTTGTCGTAGCCGAGGTTGAAGACTTGTGCGGTCAGCGGTGCTTTGGCGTCCTTGTTCGCCGGCGGCACATGCTCGAGGATCATGTCGAGGAGAGGTGTGAGATCCTTGCGCTCGTCGGCGAGGTTCTTCATGGCGACTCCTTGGCGTCCGATGGCATAAATAGTAGGGAAGTCGAGCTGTGAATCGTTGGCTCCGAGCTCCATGAAAAGCTCGAGAACCTCATCATGGGCGCGTGTGGGGTTGGCGGCTGGCTTGTCGATCTTGTTGAGGATGACGATGGGTTTCAATCCGAGCTCGAGGGACTTTTTGAGGACGAAACGGGTCTGGGGCATGGGGCCTTCCTGCGCATCCACGACGAGAAGGACTGTATCTATGGAGCGGAGCACGCGCTCGACCTCTGAGCCGAAGTCGGCGTGACCCGGTGTGTCGACGATGTTGATCTTGGTGCCCTTGTAGACGATGGAGGTGTTCTTGGCGTAGATCGTAATGCCGCGCTCCTGTTCGAGCGCGTTGGAGTCCATGGTGCCGTCGTCGCCATGGCCGCACTGGGTCATGATAGCGTCGGTGAGCGTGGTCTTGCCGTGGTCCACGTGGGCGATTATCGCGATGTTCCTGATTTCCATAATGAGGACCCATTTAATCAAAAAAACAGTATTTCGTCAATATGGAGGCCTAACCTCCGAGGATAGACCTCCATATGTTCTGAAGCAAGAAAAATCCCTTCAACGCGAGGTTGAAGGGGGTGTAGAGATAGGCTTGGTCAAGCGACTGCCGCATGAGGTTGCTCTTGCACAGGGGAATTCTTTTCCGTAGACGGGAATAAGTTTTCCGGTGTGCAGGGGAGGCCGAGGAAGGAGATTATCTTTCCTGCGGTCTGACGCGGCGTCAATGCAGCATTATCGACCACGAGCATATTGCCTTGAGCTTCGCTGACTCCGAAGAGTCGGTACTGGTCGAAGGTGGGAAGCGTGTGCTTCTCGAACTCCTCGATCCCTTTCAATTGGAGTTCCTTGCTCATATCTTCCTTGCGATTAGGACGAGCTGGTCGTGTGATGCAGTGGTAAGGATCGGTCGAGAACCAGCAGACTCTGAGTAGGAACTCTCGGTCTAGCAGGTACATAAGGAGCTCCTCCTGCTGTTTCCGGTTTCGAGGGATACCATCGTAGACGAGCTCGTGGTAGCTCCTGTGGCGGATAGTCCAACCCTTGCAGAGATGAAGCACCGTCTTGTCGCTCACCAGCTCTCGCCTTTTCATGGGCTCATAGAGGGGATTATCTGGGTCCGCTGCTGCTGCACCCCGCAATACCTCCCCAGTTTCGAAGATGGGAATGCCGAAGTAGGTGCTGAGCGCATTTGCTTGTGTACCTTTTCCAACCTGCGGTGGTCCTTCAAAGAGTATTGCAACCCGTTGGCTGCTGCTCAGTATAGGCGGACGTTCATGGGCTTTCAGGCTGCCATGATAGCCAGTTTCGTTGAGTGACTTTGTCACTATGTCTCCTTGGTTAGGTGTGTTTTGAATCGTGTGGCGCTCGTATCCAAGCCGTATTTTGGAAGAGCAAAACCAACTGTAAATATTAACATACAAATGAGATTTTGCAACTTTATCGGGAATTGAGGAGGATTTTATCGTTCTGTTACCGTTTCTTAATCGGGATTTTATCTCGTGTCGGTATCATTATGCGCATGAATGAAGCAGCCAGCCATCCAGCATCAATCATCAGCCATGATCCATCATCCGCTTCAGAGGCGGTAGATATGCTTTTGCGCAGCGCAGTCTCATTGAGAGCGTCAGATATCCATATCGATCCACTTAGGAGCACGATCCTGATCAGATTGAGAGTGGACGGCATCATGCGAGGATCGGGCCTTATTTCGGGGAGGTTGCATGCAGAGATCATTTCGCGTCTCAAGATACTCGCTGGGGCGAGAACAGATATTCACGCAGTGCCTCAGGACGGCAGATGGTTGGCTGATATTGACGGCAAACCACATAATGTGCGCATCTCATTCATGCCTACCTATCACGGAGAGAACGCAGTGCTCAGATTGCTTCCCGTGGGCGCAACTCGCGATGTTTCTTTTGCCAAGCTTGGATTCACCCCTGACCATGTACGTTCTGTATCTTCAGCGCTCTGCAAGACGAGCGGCCTCATCCTGGTCGTTGGACCGACAGGGTCTGGCAAGACCACGACGCTTCAGGCGTGTCTCGCTGAGAAATCTCGGGAGCCGCTTTCAATCATCACGCTCGAGGATCCGGTCGAATATGAGATAGAGGGAGTGCGTCAGGTGCACATACGGCACAGTCACGGTGTGACCTTCGCGGCAGGATTGCGTGCGTCGCTTCGGCAGGATCCCGATGTCATCATGGTCGGCGAGATACGCGATGCGGAGACCGCGCGCGTTGCAGTGCATACTGCGCTGACTGGCCACTTGGTCCTATCGACGCTCCATACGAACTCCGCGCTCGAAGCGATCCCGCGGCTCATGGATATGGACGTTGATGCATACTTGCTCGCATCTACCCTTGATTTGGTCGTGGCGCAGAGGCTGGTCCGGCGCCTTTGCGGCGAATGCTTCGGTGACGGATGTTCGGAGTGCAGCGATTCGGGCTACAAGGGCAGATCGGTCATCGCCGAAGCATGTCCTATCGATGGGGGGATGCGAGAGATCATCGCGCGGAGAGAAGGGCAGTCTGCTTGCGCAGCATATGCTGCCGCGCATGGATTCAAGCCTATGTCCGAAGATGGCATGGAAAAGGTCGAATGGGGCGTTACCACACGCGAAGAAGTTACAAGAGTGCTTTCTGAATGATATGAAGATCCGTCGGACGCCATGGAATAGGAAGCATTCAGCGCTCTTTCTTGAGAGGATTGAGCTGTATGCTGGGGCAGGAATGCCGATCGATCGCGCACTCCTTTTGGCAGAGGAAGGAGCCTCGTCTCAACGAAAAGCGAGCATCGCTCGAGTCCGCCAGAGCGTTGAATCAGGAGGCACACTTGCAGAAGCATTGTCAGGCGAGCTGAGGCTTTCCCAAGCTTTGGTCGGGCTCATATCTCACGGCGAGTCCTCGGGTGATCTTCCGCTGTCGCTTGCCTATGCACGCTCGATCATGGAGCGACAGGATGAGCTCTTGAAGAAGTGCTTGTCAGCCCTCACATATCCCTTTGCGATCGGTGCCTTTGCTCTTGTCCTTACGATCGGACTCATGCGCGGCGTCATGCCGCAGATCATTCCCATGCTCAAGGCTTTGCATGCACAGCTACCGTTACTTACACGAGTCGTCATAATGTTCTCAGATGGGCTCGTGTCCTACGGAGCTTATGCGTTCAGCGGTTTCATTATTATCTCGGCATGTGCTTGTTTCGCATATGCGCGTCATGCGCGGTCGCGTAAAGCAGTTCATACAATTTTGCTCAAGCTGCCTCTCGTTGGAAAGCTCGGACGCTGGTATGTATTTGCACTATTCTTCCGTTCGACGGGGATGCTCGTCGACGCAGGCATGCCGGTCTCTGTTGCATGTGCCCGCACCGCTAGCGTGGTTCCGCTTATTCCGCTTAGGGAGCTTCTCGGAGCCACGACGCCTTCTTTGCGCGGCGGAGCATCAGCAGGCAGTGTCTTCCTGAGGTTGGGCGGCGGCTTACCATCACATGTTCCACCATTAGTATCTGCGGGTGAAGCGTCGGGAACTTTAGGCCCGAGCATGATCCGGGCGGCAGATATCATCGACCGTGACATCGAGCATGCGCTCAAGCGCCTCACCTCGCTCATCGAGCCTGCGATGATGGCAGGGATGGGCTGCATGGTCGGTGCGATCGCTCTTTCAATTATGATGCCGATCTATGACATATCGAAAGCGCTCCAACATTGATTCAGGAATCATCCTCATCGACATCTTGCTGGCGCTGTCGCTTGGGACCATGTTTCTCGGGACCATTGTCATGGCGTCTTCAGGCGCCCACGATGTCTATACGACTGCGCGCGAGCGAAGCAGCCTTCTTGATTCATATGAAGCCGCATCTCCCTCATTTTTAGCGATGAATCCGTATGAGCACCGAGAAAGTAGTGGCGTGATTGCTGATGCGCGCCATTATGGTAACGATCGGATAGAGACGACAGCCTCACTATATTCACAAGAAGGAAATCGGAGGCAGGTGGTGTCATTTTCATCTCTTCGCGTTGATCCGGCGCGATCTATAGAAGACTATGCAGGCACAGCACTCTGTACTGCAGACTTTACCCGAAAGGGGCCGGTTGGTTCATACCAGTCAGTTGCTCAATCAAATGCGGAACCAACGATTACACGAATAGCGTTGCCGATCTCTGTCTCATTACTGCTTACGCACCTAGAAATAAGGAACGGCATAGCATATATATCTGTCGATTCATCCGTGGCGGCTGACCCTGACATCTTCATTATCGATATAACTGATCCAACGAATCCCTTCATACGCTCTTCTATAAATACTGGGCCAGGCATAGCCTCTTTTGCCCTTGCTGGAAATAGGATATACGCAGCAGCTGCGAGCGCGGCTGCGCAGCTCCATATCATCAAGATGAATAGCCTTGATTCTCTCGCGCTTGAAAGCAGATTTTCGCTTCCATTGCCATATGCTACCGCTACACCTCCGTATGGGAGCTCTATATTCTTCAATAAAGGATTCGCATATCTTGGCACCGAAAAGTGGGACGGCGCCGAATTTTCGATCATCGACGTATCAGATCCTTCAAAACCCGCGCTTCGCGGAGGATGGGAGACCGGCGGCAAGATCGCTGACATCTATGTCAATAATGGAATCGCATACACAGCGTCTGCTGACGCGCTGCAGATACGCTCTATCGATGTGCGAGACGCTTCGCAGCCAGTCTTGATGGATGCTGCGAGTCCTTCGGGCTGGGAACGCCAAGAGGGGAAGGCGCTCTTCTACTTTGAAGATGCGCTCGGTCTTGGCCGTACCTCAGGCGGCTACAATATCACCCATGATCCAGAAGCGCTCACATGGTCATCCACCTCGCCCTTATCCTCTCCGATTGGGTCGACAGATGTCCCTGGCGGCGTCTATGGCATGGTAGCTGACCGTTCGCATATATATGCCGCGGTCCGACAGGGCACAGGGCAGATCAGGATCTATAACAGAGGCCTCGCTTCGACGACAGCACGCTCATATCCATTATCGGTAGCGCCCATCTCAGCGACATGCGATGGGAGCGCTCTGTATTTTATCGCGGGCCCGCCAGCATCGATCTACAAAGTCACATTCATATGAAGATCAATGCGCATTATCCAAGCGCTGGCAGGAATGTTGAGCGCGGCATGACGCTCATCGAGGTACTCATCTATGCCGCGTTGCTCTCATTCCTTGTGGCCGGATTCATAGCCTCTGCATCCGCTCTCTATGCACGCGACGTACAGCTCATGTATGACATACAAGATGCATATCCGAAATAAGGCCTTCACCGCGCTCATAGCAGTCATCATTCTTGCGACGGGAACGCTCGCATTCTCGCTCGCTGCGTGCGCTGCAGCTGCCACATACGCAGATAATGTGCATCGTCGTGAAGCGCGCATTCAAGCCAGATTGAATGCAGCTTCATGCGTCGATACCGCTAAGCTCATGGCAGTGAAGGATATTTTCCTAGCAGGGAATACGTACATTCCCGAGCTTGGGTGTACTGCGATGATAGCGAGAGATGCGCCATCAGGCAGCGTCATAGTCACTGCGACAGCGATCTTTGATGGAGCGACTGCTTCCCAATAGCACTTTATTATTTTTTGAACATGATTTGATTCCGTATTTATCAGGATTTTAGCTCGCTCTGGTATTCTCATTCATTATCAGAGGTAATCTATTCATCAGATGTATCGATTAATTAATTCTCGCAAAGGCTTCACCCTCATCGAAGTCCTTGTCGTCATCGGCATCATCGCCATTCTTGCCACAGTCGTGCTCGTCGCGGTCAATCCCGGCCGTCAATTCAAGCTCGCACGCGATTCTCAGCGTACGAGCAACGTCAATGCTATCCTGAACGCCATAGGCCAGAACATGTCCGAACACCACGGGGTATTCACCTGTATAGGTGTTGTACGAGACATGCCAACAGCCCCGACTTTCATAAAAAGCAGCGCGATCGTCGGCGATCCTGGGGACATCGCGGCTTGCCTCGTCCCTGATTATCTTTCAGCTTTGCCGTTCGATCCCTCAGCAGTTGGAGCTCATTTCTCTTCGACCACCGATTACAGCACGGGCTACCAATTCTTCCGCGATGCGAACGGCCGCGTCACCGCAAGCTCGAGCGGCGAGCTCACGCCGACGATCTCCGTCACTCGCTAGCATTTCGAACGTCTCTATCCATTGCCCCCTCGCTCTATTTTAGATACAGTAGGGAGGAAGATGCATTCCAAACGAAACATCATTCTCATGTGCGCGTGCGCTGCGATCGTCATCGCGGCGGCGCTCGTCAGGATCGGGATGCGTTCCGAACCTGCGCCTGCGAAAGTGTCTGTCTCGCCGATTGTGGCGGGCTCGCCTTCAGAAGCGGATGGCTCCCAAACACCTGTCGCCGCTTCCAAACCTGCGAAAGTTCCACCAGCGCCTGTGCCAGAGTCCCATCCTCGGGCCTACTTGGTCGGCAATGTGGCTACGGGCCAGATCTATCTCGAGAGCAATCAGGACAAAGCGCTTCCAGTCGCATCGATGTCGAAGCTGATCACTGCATTCGCCGCGACCGACGAGATGGCGACATCTACCATTATCGATATCACCCCCGCTTCGCTCGAGGTTGCCACAGATACTGCGCGTTTGAGCGCTGGCGAGAGCTTCACCCTCGGCGACATCCTCTACCCACTGCTCCTCGATTCCTCGAACACGGTCGCAGAATCCATCGCTTCATCGAGCGATCGTGCCGCCTTTATGGAGAAGATGCGAGGATACGCGTGGGAGATCGGCATGCCGTCGTCCTTCTTCGCCGACCCTTCGGGCCTCAGCCCCGAGAACGTCGCTTCGGCCCGCGATATGTTCGCGCTCGCACGCTACCTCTACAAGGACCGCTCTGATATCTTGGCGATCACCCGCAACGGCACGACCACTGTCGATGCCGATGCCGATCATGGAGCGCATGTGTTCGTGAGCACACATCCGTTCGTATCAGACCCGCGCTTCCTCGGCGGCAAGACCGGCCGCACGCCTGAGGCGGGGGAGACTATGATCACACTTCTGCAGATAGACGATCAGCCGATCGCGTTCATCGTCCTCGGCTCGCGCTACGGCGAGCGCGAGGCTGACACGAAGGCGCTCATCGCTAAAACAGCGTCGCTTCTGAGCGGTAATAATTAGCAACAGTCGCTCGTGTGTAAGAAGTGCGTATGCGGCCGCATAATGCTATAGTCATCTTCGTGAACAACCCATCTAAAGACTACCCATCCGCAGGCGCCAAGGCCTCTTCTGCAGCAAAGATCGTGATCGGCAAGATATCGACTACCCAGAAGGGAGCCGGATATATAGACGATGCCGATCCCAAAAAGGACTCGCTCTATCTCGAAGCTGGGTCGCTCAATACCGCTCTTCATGGCGATACCGTGGAGGCGAAGGTCATGCGTAAGAATATTCGTGGCATCGCTCAAGACGTCGGAGAGGTCGTGAAGGTGATATCGCGCGCCAAGCAGACATTCGTGGGAGTCGTCTCCCCGATCGCGGCTGCCGCAAACATGCCAGGAGCGACAGGCATATCCCTCGGCGCTCAGGCTGCTTTTATATTGATCCCCGACGACCGCAAGATGTATGTGCCTATCGTCATCACCACCGACGAGGCCAAGCGCCAAGGCGCAGCTCTCTCGGTCGATATGAAGGCCCAGGTCAAGCTCGATGCGTGGACTGATCCCCGCACGCTTCCGACAGGTGCTGTAGTGCACATCCTCGGCAAGAAAGGCGTGAATGACGTAGAGATGGAATCCATCGTCCTCGAGCGTGGCTTCCAGGTGGGCTTTCCTCCGGCAGTCGAGAAGGAAGCTGAGGAGATCGGCAAGAATAAGGCTATCTTGCCAGACGAGATCGCCAAGCGCCGCGATATCCGCGACACGCTCACCTTCACGATCGACCCGTTTGATGCCAAGGACTTCGACGACGCTATCTCATTCAAGCCCATGCCGAACGGTCTCTATGAGATCGGCGTGCACATCGCCGACGTGTCCCATTATGTCCGCGAGGGTACCGCGCTCGACGCAGAAGCTGTGAAGCGTGGCTGCTCGATATATCTTGTCGACCGCACCATTCCAATGCTTCCCGAAGTGCTTTCGAATGATGTATGCAGCCTTAACCCGCGCGAAGATAAGCTCTCATTCTCCGCGATATTCGTCGTCGACGACAAGGCCCAGATCAAGGAGCGCTGGTTCGGCAGGACGATCATGAATTCTGATCACCGCTTCACGTATGAGACCGCCCAGGCAGTCATAGACGGGAATGCAGAGGGGGCCGTGAAATATTCCAAGGGCATCCAGACTGCCGCTTCTGTCGAACCAGGCATGAAGTACAAAGAGCAGCTCGTCACCCTCAATCGTCTCGCCAAGATCCTCCAGAAAGAGAAATTCTCCCATGGCGCCATCGAGTTCGAGCAGCAGGAGATCAAGTTCCGTCTCGACGAGAAAGGGAAGCCGATCGGCGTCTACGCCTACGAGCGTCTCGATACGCACAAGCTCGTCGAGGAATACATGCTTCTCGCCAACCGTGAAGTCGCCAAGTTCGTTTTCGACCAGATCAAGAAGAAAGGGACTCGCGACACCGGCGCTATCTATCGTATCCACGACACGCCTGATAAGGACAAGATCACCGATCTTGCTGCGTTCGTGAAGGCTCTTGGCTATGACCTCAAGACCAAGGACGGCACGGTCACCGCGCACGACCTCAACCATCTCCTCGACCAGGTCGAAGGCACGCCGCACGAGTCTCTCGTCCGCACCGCGGCGATCCGTTCAATGCAGAAAGCAATTTATTCAACAAAGAATATCGGCCACTTCGGTTTGGCCTTTGATTTCTATACCCATTTCACCTCGCCCATCCGTCGCTACCCGGACCTTCTCGTCCATCGAGTTCTCGCCAAGCATCTCCATAACGAGCCGTTCGGAGACCGCGATATCGTCGCATTCCAGACCATTGCTGAGAGCTCGACTGCGCGCGAGATCGATGCCGCTATCGCCGAGCGAGAGTCCAAGAAGCTCAAGCAGGTCGAGTATATGAGCTCGCGCGTGGGCAAGTCATTCCCAGGCACTATTTCCGGTGTCACCACGTGGGGCATCTACGTTGAGGAGGATGAGAGCAAGTCAGAAGGCATGGTCCCCATCCGTTCCCTTGGCACTGATTATTATGTATTCAATGAGAAGACCTACTCCATCGTCGGAGAGAAGACCAAGAAGAAATTCACGCTCGGCGACAAAGTGACCTTCAAGGTCATGGCTGCCGATCTGGATAAGAAGACTCTTGATTATGCGTTAGTGTGATATCATATCCGTCATGGAAACGCTTCTCATCGCAGTTATCGTCATCTTCGCTGTGTTTTATACTGCCAAGCATCCGAAAGAAAAGAAGGATGATAAAGGCAAGGACAAGGGCGGCAAGAAAGACGAGAAAAAGAAATAGGCACGACAAATAAAATACCCGAAGCAGAGATGCTTCGGGCGTGACGTTATGTGTTCGTATCATGTGACGATCCTTGCGCTTTTTGGCGGGACGAGGCCGTACGATCGCGTAGGCGATCCCGTTTGGTCATTCTTCCCGTATAAGACCGAGATCTGCTCATTTCGGAGCATCTCTCCCGTGATCTCGTCAAAACGTCTGATCGATATATGACATCCATCTTTCCGCATCTCCTGGCGTATGTCGCGCCCTCTCGTGAAGGGCTCATTCTTGGTTCGGAGAATGGCTACGATCTTGTCCATCATCCGGCTTTTCCGCCACTCTTTTACCTGTCCCCAGATAAAGGCGAGGATCACCAATCCGAGGACGCAGAGAATGAACGGTTCTTTGAATACTGCAGGCACGTGACTCATAAGATATGTGATTGTTTTTCTGCTGTTTTCAGGCTACCTCATATTCGCTTGAATGTCAAATGGGGCACTGAGCTTCGCAGATAATAAAAAGCAGGCCATTTCGGGCCTGCCGTTGCTTCATTCACCGATGAGGCTGAGCTTTTCCAGTTCCGCTCTGATGATCGCGCCGGTCTTTTCCGGCACTTCGACCAAAGGAAGCCGCAGCTTGCCGCTGTCGACTTTCATAAGCTTGAGCGCGTATTTGATCCCCGCTGGATTACCGTCGAGGAACAGCGACTTCACGAGCGGATAGAGTTCCCGGTGGATGTTTCGCGCTTTTGCGAAGTTGTTTTGCTCCGCAGCGGCGACCATCGACTGCACGATCCCAGGAACCGCGTTCGACACCACACTGATGACGCCATCCGCTCCTGCTGCCATGAAGGGCACGGTGAGCGAATCGTCGCCGCTCAGGATGACGAACGGACAGAAGATGCTTCTCCTGAGCTCCGTCACGCGATCGCAGCTGCCGCTCGCTTCCTTGATGCCGATCACGTTCGGGCAACGCTCGACGATCCGTACTACCGTTTCGGGCAGCATATCGACGCCGGACCGCCCCGGGATGTTGTACAGGATGAGGTTCAGCTTCGTCGATTGGGCGATCGCAGTGAAATGCGCGATCAGTCCCGCCTGTGACGGCTTGTTGTAGTATGGCACTACCTGGAGTGACGCATCTACGCCAAGCTTCTCTGCGGCCTGCGTGAGCTCGATGGCTTCAGCCGTGCTGTTGCCGCCGGTTCCCGCGATGACGACCAGTTTTCCGCGGGAACAATCGACCGCGTCCTTGATGACCGCCAGATGTTCCTCGGCGGGGAGCGTGGGGGATTCCCCGGTGGTTCCGACAGGCACGATGCCTGCGACGCCGCCGATGATCTGTCGGTCGATCTGTTTTTGGAATCGCTGCGCGTCATAATGTCCATCAGCATCCAAGGGAGTGACGAGCGCCGTGAAGACGCCTCTGAATTTTTCAACGTTCAACATAATTTACCTCTTGTTTGTACTATTTTCGTGCCGATATCGGTACGAAACAAGCCCCACATCAGGGCTTGTTCTTGGTATCGTCGGTCCGGATAAAGTTTCAATAACAAGAATAAGCCCTCATGCGATGGCCTGCTTCTTGCTCTTATTCTGCGATCCGGTCTGCACGAATGTCATGAGAGCATCCTAATACATAGATACGGTGAGGTCAAGGAAGGGTATGTAATAAAAAACCCGCTCGGTAGAGCAGGGTTTGTGAACGATCATTCGCTAATCGCGCTTGAAGAACCTGTCCAGTCCGAGGACTTCATTCATCGAATACATTCCCGGCGAACGTCCGAAGATCCAGTTTGTAGCGCTGAGCGCTCCCTGCGCGAAGGTGTCTCGCGTCGACGCCTTATGGGTCAGTTCGACCCGCTCGCCATTGCCGAGACACATCACTGTGTGCTCGCCGACGACGTCTCCGCCGCGGATCGCATGCATGCCGATCTCAGTTGAGGGCCGCGCCCCGAGCATGCCGCTTCGTCCATGGGTCATGACATCGAGGGATGCATGTCCGCGCGCTCGAGCCGCGATCTCAGCCAATGTCTTGGCCGTGCCGCTCGGCGAGTCCTTCTTCAGCCGGTGGTGGATCTCCAGGATCTCGATATCGGATCCTGGAAGCGCTTCTGCTGCGAGGTACGTGAGCACAAAGAGCAGGTTCACACCCATGGAGAAGTTCGAGCTGCGGATGATCGCTATTTTGCTCGCATAGTGATCGTTGATCAACGACAGCTGCGCTTCGGTATGCCCGGTCGTGCCGATGATGAGGGGTTTTTCATAGTCAACGCATATCTGCGCGATCGGTATGGTGGCATCAGCCGAACTGAAGTCGACGACGACGTCGCACGACTTGATGATCTCCACACGATCGCTTTGGGACGTTGAACGATTTATCTTTCCCCCGATAGTGATGTTGGGGAAGCCAGCGATGCAGCCTGCAATGGCAGCTCCCATGCGTCCGGTTCCGACTACTGCAATCCTAATTTTGTTCATGATTCTAGGCCTTTTGTTTGTTTTTTTTGGTACAACAACGAACCTCACAGTACCCCTATGAGTGTACTGTGTCAATTGGGAAGGGAAACTGACGTATTCCGTAATAAAAAAGCCCGCCGAGTGTCTCGACGAGCCTGACTTAATCATTCCAGCGCTGAACGCATCACGCGATCCGCATGAGGATCGTTTCGCCCATCTCGCTGCACTTGAGCGCTTTCGTGCATCCGGGTTCGGCGATGTCAGCAGTGCGATAGCCCTCCTCGAGGACTTCCTCGACCGCGCCTTCAATAGCGACCGCACCGCTGTCTGCGCCGATGTGGCGGAGCATCATGGCTGCGGTGAGGATCCGTCCGATGGGATTGGCGAGGTCTTTGCCTGCCAGGGTCGGGGCAGTGCCTGCGCCGCTTTCAAACATGGCTTGTCCGGTGACGGGGTTGATAGCAGAACTATGCATCATACCGAGACCGCCGACCATTTCTGCGCCGCCATCCGATACGAGATCACCATGTTCGTTGCCGCAGATGACGACTCCCTCGAGCAGGCGTGGCTTGAAGAGGAGCGCATTTCCTGCATCTACGAACTCTGAGCGGTAGGGAACATCAGGGAATTCGGCTGCAATGCCCTGAAGCACCTTGCGCCAAAGCATGTACCTGGCCATGACGTTGGACTTGTCCAGCGATATCACGGGCAGATTGAGTTTCTGCGCATAGCTGAATGCGGCGCGCATGTACCGTTCGAGCGTTTCTCGGCGGTAGTAGGCGAGCTCGGTGACCATCTCTTCGTCGCCTGTCACTTCCGAGAGGAGCTTGATGCCGAGTTTTTTGCAGAGTTCGTCCGGCACGTGGGATCGAAGATCTTGTGTGCCAAAGTAGCTGTCCTCGAGCAATTCCCGTATGAAGTGTACATTGATCCCGTTCGGGATCAATTCAGGGCGCAGAGGCGACAGGTGAATGAGCTCAGGCATAAGCTGCATCGGCCGGAAGTTGAGGAGCAAACCCAATCCTTTGCGGATCTGGAGGAGCGCTCGCGCTTCGGGCTTCATTTCCTTGAATTGCTTCCCGATAGTCGCGTCCAGGCTGGGATCGCCGACGCCGCCGAAGAAGATCGTGCCGATCTCGAGCGCTTTCGCCATGTGTTCGGGCGGCGTCGTATCGCCATATTGTTCATACGTGCACCACCCCATGGGTGTTTCGGTGAATTTGATCTCGACACCGTCGAGCCGGGCCGCCTTGACCGCGATCCGTGCTCCTTGTTCCATCATTTCGGGCGCGGAACCGTTCCCTGGGACCAACGCAATTTCTTTTACCATATTCTTTTGTTCTGGTTCGTGTCTGTTCTACTGGAGGCAAGCCCCAGTCCAAGGTTGATATAATCATCGCACCCTGACTCTGTCAATGGAGTTCGTGCCCAAGCCATTGTCTTTCGGCCATAAAAATGGTAATAAAGTGAAGGATTTCTCACTCCTGAGAACCTCAATAGCATTGAATATGAGGCCTACGAATCCTCATTCATCGCTCATTGACAACGCAACTCAATCGAATACAGGAATAACCATGACATTGGTTCCACAGAACGGGACTCTGTATCTTAAGCTGGTGGGACATAACGCCATTAAGATGCTCAGTCCGAGTGTCGCCTTGCTCTACGTCAAAAGACACCTCATCCATGAGGTCACATCGCCGATCGCATTTGATGAGATCAATGAATCGAACGGCACGGTCCGCCGCCCTGAATTATGTTTAGCGGTGCCGGACCACAACATACCGACGACCGGCGGATTCAAGGACATTGCCGATCCATTCTCCCGTACCCAAGTTGAAGCGCTGTACCGTAACACAAGGGAATGGGACATCGAATTATTCCCTATGGGCAGCCGTAACACTGGCATCGTCCACATCGTTGGACCCGAGGTCGGGTTCACGTTGCCCGGGACGAGCGTTTTCTGCGGCGACTCCCACACAGGCACTCACGGCGCCTTAGCGGCGCTGGCATCCGGCATCGGCACGTCCGAAGTGAGGCACGCCCTCCAGACGACGTCGCTGCCGCACAAGATCCTCAAGACACGGCGCATCACCATCAACGGGAAGCTCTCCCGTGACGCTCAGCCCAAGGATGTCATCATCCATGTCATCAACAAGCTCGGCGCGGCCGGCGGCAACGGATACGCATATGAATTCGCTGGAGATGTAATCTCGGCGATGAGCATGTCCGGACGCATGACGCTCTGCAACATGGGCGTCGAAGGTGGTGCCAAGATCTGCCTGATCGGCGTTGACGAAACGACGATCACATGGGTCACGCACACTCCCAAGTTCAGGGCATTGAAGCCAGAGATCCAAGAACGCGCGCTGAATTATTTCCGCACGCTGGTCTCGGATCCCGACGCACGCTTTGATGATGAAGTCGTCGTCAACGCAGTCGACATCGAGCCGATGGTCACCTGGGGGACTTCCTCAGACCAGTCGGTCGCCATCCGCGGCGGGCAAGTGCCCATCGTCGCTGACCTGCCCGCCAACAAGCAGGAAGACGCACGTCGTGCCATGAAGTACATGGATCTGCGCGAAGGCATGCCAGTCTCGGAGATACCGATATCGCGCGTCTTCATCGGTAGCTGTACCAACGGCCGCCACGAAGACTTTCGAATTGTCGCCGATATTGTCCGGGGCAGGAAAGTCGCCCGGAACATCGAAGCCTGGATAGTCCCTGGTTCGGCGCTCGTCACGGCTCAATTGGAAGCTGACGGCACACTCGCGATTCTACGCGAAGCAGGATTCATCATCCGGAACGCCGGATGCTCATCCTGTCTCGCCATGAACGACGATAAGATCCCTGAGCGTCAGCATTGCATCAGCACCTCGAATCGTAACTTCGAGGGTCGCCAAGGACCCGGCGCATGTACTCACCTGGTGAGTCCTGCCGTCGCGGCAAAATCAGCCATTCAAGGCTACATCACGGCAGATCTGCTGTGAGCAACCAAAGGAATATCATTATGGAATCATTCCCGAATAAAATGACAGGCGCGGCCGTGTCTGTACCTGACGCCAACGTCAATACCGACATCGTCATTCCCGCCGACTTCCTCAAGGTGGTGGAAAAGGGAGGTCTCGGAGGCTTCCTCTTCGATTCGTGGCGCTTCAAAGAACGCGGACAGCTCGGCATGGATGAATCGAAGCGTGAGCGCGTCGAAGACTTCCCGCTGAATGCGTTCGAGCGCCTCTTCGCATCGAAACCCTCGATCCTCATTGCCGGACCAAACTTCGGCTGCGGGTCGAGCCGCGAACATGCGCCGTACGCGCTTCGCGACTACGGGTTCCGCGTGATCATCTCATCGTCCTTCGCGGACATCTTCTCGGTGAATGCCCCTAAGAACGGCATCTTGCTGGTGACGGTGTCGGAAGACGTTGCGGCGAGCTTACATAAGCTCGCACACGCATCGCTTGAAGATGCGGGGAGGCCATTCGAGATCGGAGTAGACCTCGATGAGTGCGTTCTGCACTGGCACCGTCCTCACGATGGGCTTCAGACCATTCAATTCACGGTCCCAGAAACGGTTCGCACGAACCTGCTCGAAGGCCGTGACGAAGTCAAAGATACCCTGGAGTTCCATCTTCCGGAGATCGAAGCCTACGAAGTCGAGTGCCGGCGTGAGTTCCCCTGGGAGCTCATCAACGAGCCTCTTAAGCAGTAGTTTGTATGTCGCACGTCGCGTTCTTTCGAGAACGCGACTTTTTATTTTCGCTTACGATTTATGTAATAAAAAAGACGCTTGATCGTTCAAGCGCCACTGGCAACATACTGCCTTCTAGCATGGCTCGAAATGGATGCGTATCCGTGTCGAGAGCGCTCCGCCGGGTTTGATGTGGAGGGGATTTACGAAGATCCCTCCTTGACCGCCCATGAACGGCTCGATGCATACGAAGTCCTTTCCTGGCTGGGACCAGACGATGATCCGCTGATATTGGACAGGAATGTCGAGCCAGATGCGTCCGAGGCATGGAATGAAGACCTCGATAGAATCCTTGCGCGCATCATCGATCCGCGGATTCCGCACCACGACTGAATTGCCGTTCGCCCAGGCGCCGATATCTTCTCGGATCCCTCTCCCTCCGAAGAATCGGAAGTCGATGTCCTTCTTCAAGTCATGGGGGACCTTGAAATACGGATGTAATCCGAATGCGATGGGCATCGCTTGGTCGATCTCCTGATTCAGTATAGTCGGCGTGATGCTGCATGAGCCTCCCGCTTCGAGCTGGCCGGCCATGATCAGCTTGAATTTGAAGGGAAAGACTGCGAGCGTCTCTGGGCTTGAATTGAAGGTTTCGACGAAGCCCATTTCTCCAGCCCATTTCGTCCACGCCGATGAGGTGCGTGCGAATCCATGCTGCATGAGCTTGGCAAGCTCTTGTGGCCGTTTGATGCCCTTAGGGATCGAGCCTGCGTTCGGGAAGAGGAGAGGTATCCCTCCTTTCACATTGACGCTCGGATCTTCCAAGGTCGCCGTATCCATGTAGAGCAGCTCGCGTCCATGAAGGACGAGGCTCGTGATGATGCCGCCGCGTTCCGGACAGAAGGAGATGCTTTGGTTCGATGTTCCGATTTTGAATGTGTCGATAAGTACTCCGGGTTGAATTCTGGTTGGAATCTACAATATTTTTATGAATAGGTCAATCTAGCCATCAGCATCAAATAAAATAGCCGCAGGACATCGCTGCGGCTGTACTCTTCAATCAATGGATAGGGTGAGGACCCTCCTCATCCTCCTTATCCTCCTCTTTCTCGGTATGACAACAGCAGCGGCAGGGAGCTTTGTTGCAGATGATCACCAGGATTGCCAGGGCGACCGGTCCTGCGATGAGGGCCATCACGAACCAAAAGAATCCTCCTCGGTTCATCCCTTGTGCGACGCCGGAGACGATAAGCGCCAGAGTGCCCCAACCGACGAACCATGCCGATGCCGACGGGGAAGCATCGGGAGTAGCAGCCGCCGCGCACATCGTGGAAATAAGGAATGCGAATAATATGAGAGCGTATTTCATGAGTCAACAGCGAGATCTAAGGCTTCATTGCCCGATCACGTCGTTCTTTCTGATACTTCTATAACATTTTATATATTGATTGTCAATTAATTGTAATGGTTTAAAAGCAGTGATTCCAAGGCATTGACCTCAGAACATAAAAAAGCCGCTCGAGATTCGAGCGGTTGCTTGTTGAGCATATCTTCACGAAGGCGCTGGGGGTCGCTGTGCCAACCGTGTCGGAGGCGCGTTCGGCGGAGTCGGTCGCGGGATCGGACGAGGCGCAGGTGACGGCGGCGGTTCACCCGAGGGAGCTTCAGGAGGCGGGGTCGCTCGAAAAGTCCTCCGTGTCGCCGGATTCTCTGGTTCTCTTGCCGAGACAGACCTGACCGCCGGCTTGTTCTTTGCCGGATGCCCTTTGTTTCGGAGGGCTCCCAGGATGCTCCGTACATTGGCGAGCGCGAACAGAAGGCTCGGAATGAATGTGAGCAATCCCCACAGTATGGGATCAAGGTTGCGCTCGCGGCCCTTCAGGTTGCGGATGATGAAGTCCCTCTGGCCGCCGCGTGCTTTGGCCAGATCCAGCAGCTCCAGCAATCCTTTGCCGATGAGGCCTGATACGAGCCACATTATCGGCACACTGATCCACCACGGCAATGCGAATAACGGCGCGAATATCGACTTTATCATGTCGATCATAGAGTACCTCTCCTTATAAGGTAATTTTTTGTTTGAGCAAAAAGGTGATTCTCTTGCTGCAAGAAAAAATATCAAAGGCCTCGAATTAAGTCAAACACGCAAGGACGCCTCTATTGATCATAGGCATCACCTTTCGCCAGCTCTCGTTGTCTGCTAGATTGAGGTCTCCATGAAAGAAAAGCCCGCCGACACATTAGCAGCGCAGCTCAAAGCTGCCACCGAGCTCCTCGAAAAAGCCGCTGCAGATCGCACCGTGCTTGCGAAGCTGTCCGACGACGAACGCGCGCAGCTCTTCTCAGCTGCGCGTAAGGTATTCTCGCCGGACATTGGCGAGCGGCGTCGGCTGGTGAAAGCGCAGTCGCGCATCCGCAAAGCCGAGAGGGCAGGACGTTTGCAGGAACGTCTCAATCAGACGGGCATACGGGAATTGCGCAGGCAGAAGGTATTCACGACGCCGAACGCTTTTCCGCCTTCAGGATTCGTGCAAAAGGAAGTCATTGATGATCCTGAATTTCATGAGTCCATCGAGCCCCAGAACTGCTACGTGTGCAAGCAGAATTATTCTGCGATCCATCATTTCTACGACCAGCTGTGCCCGACATGCGCCGAGCTCAATTTCGTCAAGCGCACGGAGACTGCTGACCTCCGCGGCCGCGTCGCGCTCCTTACTGGTGGTCGTGTGAAGATCGGCTACCAGGCAGGCATCAAGCTCCTGCGCGCTGGCGCATCTCTCATCGTCACGACGCGTTTCCCGCGCGACTCCGCCATGCGCTATGCGAAGGAGCCTGATTTCAAAGAATGGGCTGATCGCCTCCAGATATTCGGCCTCGACCTGCGCCACACGCCGAGCGTCGAGGCATTCACGCGGCACATGCTCGCCATTCAGCCGCGCCTCGACTTCATCATCAATAATGCCTGCCAGACCGTCCGTCGCCCGCCTGATTTCTATGAGCACATGATGGCGCTTGAAAAGGGCTCGCTTGAGAATATGCCTGAGAGCGCTCGCAAGCTCATCGGCGCGTACGAAGGACTTCGCGGCTACCACCTCCTTCCCGAGGGAAACGATGGGGTTGCTGTGAAAGGGAAGCAGGGCTTGAATGAGGTGGCGGCCATCGCCGGTCTCACTCATGCCGCCGATCTTTCTCAGATCGCGCTCATGCCCGAAGAGATCCAGGCGCAGAAAGGATTGTTCCCGCAGGGAAGGCTTGACCAGGATCTCCAGCAGATCGATCTCCGTGAGCACAATTCGTGGCGCATGCTCATGGCAGACGTACCTGCGGTCGAGCTCCTCGAAGTTCAGCTCGTGAATGCGGTGGCACCCTTTATATTAAACGCGCGCCTTAAGCCGCTCATGCTCCGTACCCCTGAGCGCGACAAGCACATTGTTAATGTCTCCGCCGTCGAAGGGCAGTTCTACCGCAAGTTCAAGACCACACGCCATCCGCATACCAATATGGCGAAGGCCGCGCTCAATATGATGACCCGCACAGCTGCCGCTGACTACGAATCAGATGGCATCCATATGAATGCGGTCGATACTGGTTGGGTCACTGACGAGGATCCTGTGCAAATTGCCGAACGAAAGGTAAAAGATCACGCATTTCATCCGCCACTCGATATCGTTGATGGCGCAGCGCGCATCGTCGATCCGATCATTTCTGGATTCAATACCGGAAAACATATCTGGGGGAAGTTCCTGAAGGATTACAAGGAGACGGATTGGTGAGCGCTCATTTCACGAAAAGTTGGGGTTCATATTCAGATCAAACATCTTGATCTTCTTGGTCGTCGGATCATAGAACATATTCGTTACGTCTACGTCATGGAATTCTGCGAATAGCCTCTGAGCCTTCTTGATCTTCTGCTCGATCTGCAGCTTCTCCTGCGGATCCAGATTCGGGTCTCTCATATATTCGCCCACAGTCTGCAGGTCTTCCCATGTCGAGACGAAATACGCGATCGGGTTCTTCGGATCTTTGCTCGTGTAGCCCAGCTTGAAATCAACGACGTCGATATCGGGATCATCCTTGAGCCCATTCCGAGCGAGCAGGGAATCGGAATACTCGCTCTGGCCTCCGACAGTATGGACCCCGGGGATATTGAGGCGTTCCTTATCGCGCTTGACGAAGAATGTGTCTGGTCCGACAGCGACCTTGAACACGTCTGAAAATGGCTGCTTCATGTGCGTCACTCGGACATCACCCTCGAAAGAGGCGTCTCCATTGGATCGCGAGCCAAGCTCGGCCAGCTTCTCGATCAACCTCACAGCCTTCGCCATGGCCTTCGGATGCTCCTTGACCCATTCCTTAAACTCCGGGCGATAGCTCATGCCGCGATTGACGTTTTCCAGTTGCATTGATCCCTCTGAGGCCCTTATTTTCATATGAAGATTGTATCACAGGCGCGCATTGCACCTGTAAAGGCTTACGCTCTTGATGCTCGAGACAGGCAGTGGATTCCCGTGCTACAATGATGGCATACAAGTAAAGCCTTCGGGCTCCACCATCATCATGGATCAGAACAATGTAACCGCTCCCGGAACGTGCTCATGCAAGTGCCATAAGGTCAAGCCGATACTCATCGTCCTCCTCGGCGTCACCTTCCTCCTCCAGTCTCTCGGCTACCTCTCATGGGGAACCGTCAACGTCATCTGGCCGATCTTGATCATCATCGCCGGCTTCTCGAAGATGTGCAGGTGCTGCAAGAAATAGTCTTGGAGAGCTTGAACAAAAAAAGCCCCGCATCAGGGGCTTTTTCGTTGGGCAATTTGCTAGAGGGTTTGATAGACTGTATTCATGACGAAAAAGGTGATCTCCAATGGTACCGTGCACTCGGTGCCAGCCGATCTGCGAAAATCCATCGTTTCCTCTGAGGCGGTGCGAGAGGCATGGGAAGATATCACGCCGCTCGCCAGGAATGAGTGGATCTGTTGGGTCACCTCCGTCAAGAAGCCGGAGACACGGAAGCATCATATCGAGCGGATGCGTAATGAGCTTCCCGGAGGAAAGCGCCGACCCTGCTGCTGGGCAGGGTGTCCGCATCGGTGATCGTGTATGCTATTCTTGAATTGCGCACTAAGCATGTTGTGCGGTTCAATCCTAAAAGATTGCAAATATAATCATCCTTTATGAAGAACAGATTTGAAACCCCAGGATCCGGATTCAACGAGATCAAGCATCTCGATAAGGGCGAGGAGTACGCCGGTAATGCTGATTTTGTGATGTTTGTGGGCAGCGATGATGATATTCCAGCTGCTGACATGGAGAGAAATGAGAATCATGGCTCAAAGAGGGTTGATCTTGTGGTGTGCGAGGATGCACGAGAACAAGCCGAGAAACTCATTGCTTCGGGCAAGAATGCGGTGGTATATATATTCGGGGAGCCTTCCGAAGTCGAAGGTGACTGAATCGGTCGTTGAGGCCATTGGGGTAGTTAGAATATGGGTGAGAGCGGACTGCGATTGTTTATTTTGCATGAAATAAAAAAACCCGCTGCGGCGAGTTTCCCGATGAAACTGCCGAGCAGGGTCACGATCTGGTTATGCAAAACGGAAACGAGGAGGATGGTTCCTGGGCGGCATCTTCAGGCACACGATGCCGAGCTGCTCTTTCCTCGCTAGTCTGAATTGCTTGAACTCATGAGTGGTTGCACATGATCTGCAAAGCCCGACTCTTTCGTTGTCTCCGAATTTCGCCCGTGGCGAGCAATTCGGACAGATGATCCTCCGTCGATAGGCTCTGATCGCAAGCGCGATCCCCATTGCGCAGATGATGCCAAGCAGCGTCATCGCGAATACATAGGTGCTCATTCATGCCTCCGTTTTTGGTTGCGAGTATTGGTTTGACTTTGTCCATCAGAATTTTACGCCCTATTCATCGAAAGTCAAAGCACAGAAAAGCGTTCATGGGCAGGGTGTCTTTTCTCTTGCTCCGCGGGTAGGAATCGCCTCGAGCTCGCTCTGCTAGATGCAGTGGCGCTCGCTCGAGACGCACTAAAAACATAGTCGCTCCGCTCCTTGTTTTTAGGCGCCTTCGGTTCGAATCCTTCCGTCTGAGTCAAAAGAAAAACGCTGGATGAACCAGCGCTTTTCTTTTGATGCTCCGCGGGTAGGATTCGAACCTACGACCAATCCCTTAACAGGGGACCGCTCTACCAACTGAGCTACCGCGGAATGTTGGTTATCTCTTACGAACAAAGGAAAATGTAGCACATGCAGTGGTCAAAATCAAAACGGCTGCATAAGGGAATGAGGGGCGCTCCGTCCACATTCTTGCCCTCATGGCGGTCATTGCGCGTCCTAGTGTATAATCACCTCATATGAATATCCGCATCAAAGCAACCTCGATCACGCTCACGCCCGCGATCAGCGCGTACGCAGACAAGTGCTTCAACAAAGTCTCTTCTATTATCGGCTCGGACCCCTCCGTCATGTGCGACCTCGACATCGGCAGGACGAGCGGGCATCACAACAAAGGCGATGTATTCAAAGCCGACATCCATGTGGTCGGCGCAGGCAAGAATCTCTATGCGAGTGCCGAGCGCGAGGATCTCTACGCCGCCATGGACGCCGTTCGAGACGAGATACTTCACTCATTGAAATCGGATAAGGCCAAGAAGATCTCGCGCATCCGCCGCGGGGGAGCGAGAGTCAAAGAGATGGCGAAGGGTCTCTGGCCGTGGGGCAAGGAATAATAGCGGGACGTAATAGCACTCTCATTTCATGAACGGACGATCAAAATTCTTCAGCCTCTCCCAAGCCAAGCAGCCGGTGAGCGCCGTTCTCTGCGGCATATTCCTTGCGTCTTGGGTGCTTTGGTTGTTCGTCTACTATTTCAGCAAGACCGCGCAGTCGGTGGATGCCTATCAGACCGCTTCAGTCCAGCAGTTCAATCAGGCGCTGGGGAAGTGAAGTCACGATTTCACTCCTTTGAGGAAGTCTGTGTATGCCATCTCGCGGCCTCCTTCAGGGATTACTTTTTCAATGGTGAGCGTTCCATTCTTATATGAAGCTGCTACGACCTTCACGCGCACTTTCTTACCTGAATGTTCGACGAAGAAGAAGGTCCCCGGCCACTCGTGATACGCCTGTATCTTGAGGAAGTTCTGATATGGATCCGCAGAGAGATCAATCTCGCCATCTTCCCTCTTAATCTTTTTGGTCAGAGTGGCTAGTGAATGGTTCTGCTCTGTTTCTGGCAGCTTTCCTGCGATCCAGTCCGGCAAAATATTAGCCAGAAGACGTGCGCCGGCCATAACAATCTTATTGCCTAGCTCTTCAGCTGTGGGAGGCCACGGATCGCAGATGACCTTCTCTGAAGCGATTATCGGGCCATGGTCCATCTCCTTATCCATTCTCATAATGGTCACGCCGGTCTCGTGTTCGTCGTTCAAAATAGCTGTTTCAATTGGCGATGAGCCGCGAAGGCGGGGAAGAAGCGAGCCGTGAATATTGAGAGACTTGTGCGGTGGGATATGTAAAATCTCGTCGGGAATTATATTACCGTACGCGATCACCACAAAAACGTCGCATGAATAGCTTTTCAATTCCTGAGCTATGTTGAGATTTCCTTTCAGTGTCTCAGGTTGAATAATGGGCACCCCATGTTTCTCCGCCCAGACTTTTGCAGGTGGGGGAGTGAGGGTTAATTTCCTGCCCTTAGGCCGATCGGGCATCGTCACCACAAAAGCGATCTCATGCCCCTTCTTTGCGAGCTCGTCGAGCACAGTCACCGCATAGTCCGGAGTGCCGAAGAAGCCGATTTTTATGGGTTCATTGGTCATGTGGATTTCTGTGTGGAGATTCTGGATTTAAGATTCTGGATTCTAGAATAACGGTATCGTGCGACCATTCTAAAATCTGGAATCTCAAATCTTACTTCTCCTGCTTCTCTCCTTTCGCTTCCGCGATCTCTTCCTCCGTCATCTCCCACGTATCTTTCGCATGGTCAGTGAAGAGGATGCCTTCGAGATGGTCGCATTCATGCTGGAATATCTGGGCAAGCAACCCTTTGGCGCCGCGTTCGACCTTCTCGCCCTTCTCATTCAGAGCTTTGATGGTGGCGCGCGTGGAGCGCCTCATGGTGCCGTACAGCCAACGGACTGAGAGGCATCCTTCCTCGACTTCATGCTTGTCTTTGGACAGCTTGGTGATCTCAGGATTGATGAAGACAAGGTCAGTGCCGTCGCCGATCTTGTCGGCTTGTTTGAGAAGAGGGCCTGAGACCATGAATATGCGCAGTGGCACGCCGATCTGCGGTGCGGCGATGGCGATACCGTCCTTTTGCTGGAACATCGCCTCCTGCATGTCGGCAAGGATCTTCTTGAATGCAGGCGTACCGATGTCAGACAACGGCACAGATGCCGCCTTCTGCCGGAGGATAGGATCTTCGCGCTGGAGGATAGTTACCATGCCGAGAGTGTAGCGGGTTTGGGGAGCGCTTGCAATTGAGGCCGCCAAGAGGTATCACATACGCAGAATAGGTATTTAAAAGTATGAATATGCCAATCAAAGCAGTCCTTTTTGACATGGGTGGCGTGATGCATACCGTCGACCCGAGTCTTTCCCCAGAAGACTCCCCGCGGGCATGGCAGAAGATCGAACCCATGTTTGAGCTGGTCGGGCGCATACAGGCGGCCAAGATCCTTGCCTGCGTCCTGTCCAACGTGATCCCGTCCCATGCCGAGGACGTCAGAGCTCGAGGGTGGTACGCTCCCTTTGATCATCTGTTCCTCTCATGCGAGATCGACCTCTGGAAGCCGGATATTTGGATATATCGACATGTGGTGGACAAGCTCGGATTTCTCCCGGGGAATTTCCTCTATGTGGATGACCTGGAAGTGAATCTCGTCCCCGCATATGAACATGGGATGAAGGTGCTTCTCGCAGTCGATCCGCAGAAGACGGTCAGTGCGGTTGAGGAGATCATCGGCTTACGATAGATCACATTCACAAGATAGAATGTCATACCGATATTCTTCGCGCGCATGCCACGGGTGTGCGCTTTTTATTTTTCCTCGGCCAATCTGGTCGTCCTTCAAGGAATCAAAGCAAGCTCTCCGGATCCACCTTCACCTTGACGTTCGGCGGGAGCGATCTGAGCTTGTTCACAACTTCAGCGTCAGGCCACTGGGCGGGGTCGATCTTCATCAGGCCATGAATGACGGAGCCGCCCTTGGCGTTTGCAGTGAAGGCAGGGAAGATGTCCATTTCGCGGGGCTCGAGAAGCTTCACGTATGCTGCCATATCGCGGGCGATAGCATCTTTCTTGCCTTCGACGCTGACTTTGATGAGCGTCGAATACGGCGGATATGAGAATCGCTTGCGGTCATCGGCGGTGGCGCGGTGGAAATCGCTCAGATTGCCTTTCAGTCCATATTCGAAGACTTTCTCTTCGGGCTTGCGCGTCTGGACGAGGAAGGTCCGCGCTGCGAGCGATCGCAGGCGCACGAGGGTGTACATGATGCGCTCGTTGATGCGGAAGTCGGGGAGCGCGAACAGGGAATCGAGCGAGGCGATGGCTGCATGGTCCACTGGAGCAGACAGATGGAGGAGCGCCATTTCGGTGCCGAGGAGGATGCTTCCGGGGCGTGCGCGGAATTTTTCGAGGACCGATGCGATCTGCTTGTCGGTCTTCGTGGTGTCGGCGTCTATCTTGAACACCTCTGTCCCAGGGAATCTCTCCTCGATCTCGTCACGAACTCGATCGATGCCGACGCCGAGGGGCATGAGCCTCCAACTCGTACATGCGACGCAGGCCTCGTCTGCGCTTCGGCGCTCGCCGCACAGATGGCACATGAAGAAATTCTTGCCACTGCCGATAGATGTATGGAGCACGACAGGCGCACCGCAGTTGTTGCAAGATACAATGGTGCCGCAATCGCCACAGACGCTGACTGGCGCAGTGCCGCGGCGCGCGGTGAGGATGAAGAGATGGCTGTTCTCTTCTCTGACGAGCTTGATGAGATCCTCGAGCTGGTGCGAAAGGGTACGGAACGGCGTTCTCTCTCCGGTATCCGGCCCCGGCTTCTTGCGCATGTCTATAAGTGATTCCCTGGCATTCGAGATGGAGCGCCACTTGAACGGCGAGCCTTCCGAGACTTCGTGGTCGTCATGACGCTTCAAGGTCTCAGCGCGGAGCAGGCTGTCGGCGATGTAGACGGTCTGGCAGTTCTTGCGGGCAATGAGCTCGATGGCGCGGCGAAGATCGAGGTAGGGGTGGCGCGGGCTGACCCAGCCGCGTCCGTTCTCGCGCTCGATGACGATGGTCTCAATATCGGTGCGAGGAAGGAGCGAGAATGAGCCGGTAGCGATGACGACCACTGGATGCGCGAGCGTCGCGATCCTCTGCCATTCCTCAGCGATCTTCTTTGGACCAAGAGCGCTGTGAAGGATGAAGAGGTATCCCTCGATGCCTTTCACGAGCGCGGACGAGAGCGTGCGCGCGTCTTCGACGGTGGGAACATAGAAAGCCACTGACTTCTTGCGGGCGAATTCCTGCCTGATGAGGCTGCGCCATGAGCTGAGGCGATCAGCGTCGTCGCCCTGCACCACATAGGTCTCGTCGAGGCTCACGGACGAAGGAGTGCCAGGCGCGGCGATCTTCTTGGCTTCCTCGAGGAGGCCTTCAGGGAAAAGGGAGTTGATGATTGCGCCAACGCTGGCAGAATAATAGTCGGCGAGAGACCGGCATGCGTCCATGAAGTGAGCGGGGAAGAAGGCGGTAGCCCTGACTTTGCCGAGCTTCTTCATGGTATATGAGGCTCCTTTGATGTCTGATTTGAGATCCGAAACCGGTTGGGATGAAGTGACGATGGCATGCACATTCTTTGACCTGATCGGCACGGACACGATGGCGCCTATGGGGACGTCCGATGCGGTGAAGTAGGAGAGCTCGCCCAGGATCTTGGATCGGGTGAGGGGGATGACGGTGATGACGTTCATGGGGTATTTATACCTTTTTACGAGGAATAGGACAGCATTGACATAGAGGCGGATAAGTTATAGTTTTCAAAACAGAAAACCTCTATTAAGGCACTATATGATCTTGACGAAGTTAAGAAAGTTTTGGCGCAGACTGAGTTGGCTCTGGAAAGGGCAGCAGATTCGTGACTCGCTTGATTTGAGCATTCTGCGCGATCGTATCGATCGCATAGACGCGAAATCCATTGATCTCTTTATCGCACGGTCAGATATCGTAATAAGCGTTGGTACCTACAAGCGTGCCAATGATAAGCCAGTACGGGATCGTGCACGTGAGGCTGTCCAAATGCGTAAGATACACGATGCGTGCATAAAGAAAGGTCGTCCTGAGCTCTGGTTGCCGATGGCACTCATCTTCCGGGGTGTCATCGAGTCATCAGTTATTCTTCAGGGCGAACATCAATCGCCGACCGGATCTCTGTATTGTGTGCTCTGCGATTGGCGCTCGAATGGCCTTCGTGACCCGCTCTTCGATTGGCCTGTATGTCCGGCATGCGGCACCCCCCTCTTCTTCCCGCCGAATGGCCTGGCAAGGTCTGGAGCATCATCATTCTTTTAGCGAAGCGTCCGCTGGCTGCATAAGCCAGCTTTTTTATCCCGTCGTTCGCGAGCGACGGGATTTTATTTGTGAATATCCCTTAAACGCATTACAATAGCTCTCACTGACATATATGCCTTCTACCCCCTTATTCGTCATCCAGGGCCTCGCCGGAGCCAAGAAGCTTCGCGGCACTGTTTCTATTAAAGGCGCCAAGAATGCGGCCTTGAAAGCGATGGCTGCCGCCGTGCTCTTCGACGGTTCTGTCACGCTCGAGAATGTACCCGCCAACGATGACGTTCAGACTCTTTCGACCATACTGACCAAACTCGGTGCCAGCGTAGAGCGCAAGGGTATGAACACAATAGTCATCGATCCATCCAAGTTGAATTCAACGGACATCGACGCGACGCTCGCCGGAAGCATGCGCGCATCAGTAGTTCTTACTGGACCGCTTCTCGGACGTTTCGGATCTGCAACATTTCCAGCGCCTGGCGGATGCGTCATCGGCGCTCGGCCGATAGATCTTTTCATCAAAGGCTACGAGAAGATGGGTGTAACGACAGATCTCGATAAAGACGCATGCATATATCACATGAAGTCCGCAGGGAAGTTGAAGGCCGCCGAGATATTCTTCGCCATGCAAACCGTCGGCGGCACCGAGACCCTCATGATGGCTGCTGTTCTCGCAGAAGGGAGGACTATCCTCAAGAACTGTGCCATGGAGCCCGAGATCGCGAGCGTCGCTGAGTGGTTGAATGCATGCGGTGCGAAGATCTCGGGAGCTGGAACGACGACCATTGAAATCGAAGGCACGAATGGAAAGCTTCTTTCACCAAAGGTTCCGTATGTAACTATTCCGGACCGCATCGAGACTGGCAGTTTCCTCCTTCTTGGCGCTCTGTGCGCTGAAGAGCTCGAGATCAAGGAATGCGATCCCCGCCATCTTGAGAGCCTCATTTCCATGCTTGAAGAGTCGGGCGTTCCCCTCAAAGTCACCGCCTCCAAAATAACCATTTCCAAGAATGTGAAGCCGGCTTCATCATTCAAGCCTCTTTCTGACGTTCGTACCCATGAATACCCTGGTTTTCCGACTGACCTCCAAGCGCCACTGGTCACGCTCCTCACCCAAGTCACCGGTGAAAGCAAAGTGTTGGAAACCATCTATGAAGGCCGCTTCAAATATGTCGCTGAGCTCGCCAAGCTCGGTGCGAATATCACTGTCATGAATCCTCGCGAGATTCTCATAAAGGGCCCGACTTCTCTCAGGGCACCTTCAAAGGGTGAAGCCGTTGTTGCGAACGATATCCGTGCCGGCTTCGCGGTCGTCATGGCTGCGCTCACAGGTACCGGCACATTTACTGTCACGAATGTTCAGCTCATCGATCGTGGGTATGAGAAGTTGGAAGAGAGATTGAAGGCGTTGGGGGCTGATATTACTAGGAAGCAATAAGAAGTTCAGTCTCAAATCTATCGAAAAAACAAAATCCGCGTAAAGCGGATTTTGTTCAAAGGGTCTTGCGGATTTTTCTCTCCAGCTCCTTCTCGCCAGTGCAGCAATTGTATTCCTTGGCAGAGAAAAGTCAAGTCTTCGCAAAACTCAAATATGTGGACCCGACGGGAGTCGAACCCGCAAAGCTCCATCTGGCAAGAAGGAGCCGGAGACCCCTCCGCGGGCCCACGGGCGGAGGAATTTCCGCCACGGGGTAATTGTAGAGAGGTGAGATAAATTCCATATCAAATCATTCTCAAAAAACGATAAAGTGTGCTATATTCCAATTATTCCATGAGCATATTCTCCCCAAAGCTCGGCATCGACCTCGGCACGGCCAATACGCTCGTTTTTTTGCCGAAGAAGGGCATCATCCTCAATGAGCCCTCAGTCGTAGCCGTTTCCCAGATCGACCACAAAGTCGTCGCGGTCGGCAACGCCGCGAAAGAGATGCTCGGCCGCACTCCTGACACCATTATCGCGTATCGTCCCATGCGCGATGGCGTCATCGCAGACTATCGCGTGACCGAAGCCATGCTCCGCTACTTCATCGACAAGGCGCTCGGCCGCTGGAGCATCTTCAAGCCTGACGTCATGGTCTCTGTGCCGGCATCCGTCACTTCTACCGAGCGCCGCGCTGTCGTCGAGGCTACCATCAGGGCTGGCGCAAAAAATGCATACGTGGTCAAGGAACCCATCCTCGCTGCTATCGGCGCAGGCATCCCCATCCATGAGCCTCGCGGACATATGGTCGTCGACATCGGCGGCGGCACCACTGACGTGGCAGTCATTTCGCTCGGAGGCATCGTTTCGTGCACGTCAGTGAAGGTCGCCGGCAATAAGATCGATGCCGCTATCGCCGACTATGTGAAGAAAGTCTTCAACCTCGCCATCGGCGACCACATGGCTGAGATCATCAAGATCACCATCGGTTCTGCCATCCCGCTCGACCAGGAGCTCTCCATGATGGTCAAGGGTCGCGACTTCATCTCCGGTCTGCCGCGTTCCACAGAGGTCAAGACCAATGAGATCGTGAAGGCCATCGCCAAGGAGCTCCGCGATATGGTCAAGGCCATCAAGGACGTTCTCCAAGAAACGCCTCCCGAGCTCGCCGCTGATATCATCGACCAAGGCATCACCATGACCGGCGGCTCCTCATTGCTGCGCAATTTACCTGAACTCGTTTTTCGTCGCACGGGCGTGAAGGCCCAGCTCGCCGACGAACCCCTGCTTTGTGTCGCGAAGGGAACCGGCCTTGCTCTCGATCATTTGGATATGTATAAGAAGACGATATTGAGCAAGAGATAGATTTTTGCATGAGATATGTATTGAAGGGTGCTAAAATGGGCGCATGAGCCTGAAAGATCATTTGGCAATACTTAATCACCACGCCTACGTTCTCATTGGCGGCGCTGATACGCGCGAGGAGCTTATTTCTATACTAGAGAAGAAGCACAAGATACGCGCACAGGGCAATCCTGACTTCTTTGATCGTTCATATACCACTTTCACAATTGACGATGCGCGCGAAGTGAAATCATCCGCAGGAATGAGGCCGGTCCATTCATCAGCCAAGAAGATATTCGTCCTCACTATGAGCAGTATAACGGTTGAGGCACAGAATGCGCTTCTCAAGCTTCTCGAAGAACCGCCGGAGTATGCGCATTTTTTTCTCATACTGCCGTCGGCGCATTTGCTCCTGCCTACAGTGAAGTCGAGAGTTTCAATCATTGGAGGTGAAAGTGGCAAGGTACAAGGTGAAAAGAATAATCCAGATGTGATGAAGGAAGCGGAAGCGTTTCTAAAGATGCAGCCGGCAAAACGGTTGGACACAGTTAAAGCTCTCATGGAATCTATTTCCAAAGAGAAGCGAGCCAAGCAGGATGCGGTTGAATTGTTGGACGCGATTCAAGCAGCCGTCTATTCAAAGAAGGGAATTAAGGAGGGGAAGCAGGCGCTTGAAGCCATCGAGACCGCGCGAAAGTATGCCACTGATCGCGCGCCTTCATTGAAGATGCTTCTGGAATATGTAGCGCTGAATGTTTAATCCCTCGGTCGAAGGCGGGGGATTTGAAGTGATAAATGCCCGAAGGAATGCTATAATCGCATCATCATGACCTACGACTTCAACCCCCTCAAAAAAAATCTCGCCAAGGCCGACGAATGGCTCAAGAAAGAGTTCCAGCAGATCCGCACGGGCCAAGCTTCGCCCGCTATACTCGATGGCGTTCGCGTGGAGGTGTACGGCGCGCCTATGGGCCTCAAGGAGGTGGCGTCCGTCCTCATCGAGGGCGCACGTACGCTCCGCATCGCGCCGTGGGACCTCTCCCAATCCAAGAATATCGAGAAGGCTCTTCTGGTAGCCGACCTCGGCGTATCCGTCGCTGTCGACGATCAAGGCTTGCGCGTGACTTTTCCGGATCTCACCGCCGAACGTCGAGCCCAGATCGCCAAGATTGCAAAGGAAAAGATGGATGAGGCCAAGAAGGAAGTGCGCGGCTATCGCGACATCGTCATCAGAGATCTCCAAGCCAAGGAAAAGGAAGGTGGCATCGGCAAGGATGACATTTTCAGGTACAAGGGAGATGCGCAGAAGCTGGTGGATGAGGCGAATAAGAGATTTGAAGAGGCATATGTGAAGAAGGAGAAGGAGCTTTTAAATTAATCACCAAATAACCAAGGTACAATCACCAAAAAATAACCAATGATCAATTCTCAATAACCAAACGTACGTAGCTCGTGTTTGGTCATTGGAATTTTTTTGGTTATTGTACCTTGGTCATTGGTTATTCATCCCATGTTGACCACACTCATATTCCTGATAGTCCTCGCCGTCCTCATCTTCGTCCACGAGCTCGGCCATTTCCTCGCAGCTCGGGCGAGCGGCATCCGCGTGGATGCATTCAAGATCGGCTTCGGGCCGCGCCTCATCCACTGGAAAAGGGGAGATACCGAATACGGCGTGAATCTCATCCCTTTCGGAGGATTCGTGAAGATCCATGGAGAGAACCCTGATGAGGAATCCACATCAGGCGCTGATGCCCACCGGAGCTTCGCTACCAAGCCGCGCTGGAAGCAAGTCATCGTCCTCGCTTCGGGCGTGCTCTTCAATTTCATATTCGCGTGGCTCATTTATAGCGTCGTATTCATGGCAGGGGTGACTGCTACGAGCGACAGTTTCGGCACTTCGGTGGGCTCATTCAGCAATGAACGCATCATGATCACGTTGATCTCCCCGGGTTCGCCGGCTGACAAAGCAGGGCTCAAAGAAGGCGACGTCCTTCCAGGTACATCTATAGAGGCCATCCAAAACGAGATCAGCGATAGTATGGGAAGCCAGCTTGCCTTCGAGTATATGAGGAATGGCGAGACCAAGACTGTCGACGTGACTCCAGTCACTGGTCTTGTCGCTGATAAATACGCCATCGGCATCGCTATGGATGAGGTCGGCGATCTGCATTTCTCATTCTTTTCCGCGATCGGACAAAGCTTCCGCTACACGCTCATCATGATCAAGGGGACTGCTGCAGGGTTGTATGGATTCGTGGCGAGCATATTTCATGGCACCGCGAACCTTTCGGATGTCTCGGGCCCTGTCGGCATCGCGGGCATCGTGGGCAATGCCGCCAGCCTCGGCTTCACCTACCTCCTCATGATCACCGCACTTATTTCCATTAACTTGGGAGTCATCAATGTCATCCCATTCCCAGCGCTTGATGGCGGCCGTATTCTCTTCGTCCTCATTGAGGGCATCATTCGCCGCCGCATCTCGCCAAGATTCACTAATACGGTGAACGCGGTCGGCTTTGGCCTCCTCATGATACTCATGATCGTAGTCACCTGGAAGGATGTGGCGAGGCTCATAAAATAGCGCTATTATTGATCCCATGCTCCAATCCCACCTCTTCACCCGCACCCGCCGCGAGGCTCCCAAAGACGAAGTCGCTAAGAACGCCCAGCTCCTCATCCGCGCCGGCTATATCCACAAGGAAATGGCGGGCGTCTACTCATTCCTGCCTCTGGGCCTGCGCGTCATGAACAAGATCGTCGGCATCATCCGCGAGGAGATGAACTCGATCGGCGGGCAGGAGATCCACATGACCGCTCTCCAAGACAAGAAGAACTGGGAAGTGACCAACCGTTGGGATGACGCAGTCGTCGATAACTGGTTCAAGACCAAATTCAAGAATGGCAACGAAGTCGGTCTCGGCTTCACCCACGAAGAGCCGCTCACGGCGATCATGAAGGACCACATCCGCTCGTTCCGCGACCTGCCTCAGGCGATCTATCAATTCCAGACCAAATTCCGCAATGAAGCGCGCGCAAAGTCGGGCATCATGCGCGGCAGGGAATTCCTCATGAAGGATCTGTACTCGTTCAACGTGGATGAGAAGGCTCACCAGGAATTCTATGAGAAGGCCGCTCAGGCATATACGCGCATCTACGACCGTCTCGGCATCGGCGGCGACACCTACAAGACATTCGCAGCCGGTGGCTCGTTCTCGAAATACTCGCATGAATTCCAGACGCTCACAGAAGCAGGCGAGGACACTATTTATGTACATGAGAAGAAGCGGATCGCCGTGAATAAAGAAGTCTTGAATGACGAAGTGCTCAGCGATCTTAAGATCAAGAGGGAGGATCTCGTCGAGAAGAAAGCAGTCGAGGTGGGCAACATATTCTCGCTTGGCACTCGATTCTCTGAGGCGCTTGGACTTGTCTATAAAGACGGAGAAGGTAAATCGAAGCCTGTCGTCATGGGCTCATATGGCATCGGCCCCGGCCGCGTCATGGGTACCATCGTCGAGATATATGGAGATGACAAGGGCCTCGTGTGGCCAGAATCAGTGGCGCCTTTCGCAGTTCACCTCATCGCTATTTTCGATAAAGATGGCAAGGTCAAGAAAGCGGCTGATTCATTGTATGAAAAGATGACCAAGAAAGGAGTCGAGGTTCTCTATGATGATCGTGATGCATCTGCAGGCGAGAAGTTCGGTGACTCTGATCTTATTGGAATACCGAAGAGGATCATTGTAAGCGCCAAGACACTGGAGAATGATTCAGCTGAAGTAAAGGATCGAGCGACAGGCAAGGTCGAGATGGTTGTGATTGCAACGCTCGCAAAGTAGCGCTCGTATAGAGAGAACATCATGTGCGGAATATTCGCTTACACAGGCAAGAATAAGGCAGCCCCCATATTGGTGGACGGTCTTAAATCTCTCGAATACCGCGGCTATGATTCCGCAGGCATTTACTGTCCTGAGTCAGGATCGGTGAAGTCTGTGGGCGCTGTCGACAATCTCCGCATCAAGATCCCCAAGGACATGAAGGGCCAGAGCGGCATCGCGCATCTCCGCTGGGCGACGCACGGCGAGCCGACAGAGGTGAATGCGCATCCGCATCATGACTGCACCGACTCAGTGTGGATCGTCCATAACGGCATCATCGAGAATTACCGCGGGCTCAAAGAAATGCTCACCAAGGCTGGCCACACATTCACGTCTGATACGGATACTGAAGTCCTCGCGCATCTTGTGGAGAAAAATCTCAAAGCTCAGAAGGGGAAGAAAAAAGATTTCGAAAAGGCGGTCCTTTCATCCTTGAATGAAGTGCGCGGCACCTATGGCGCAGTGTTTGCATACGCGCATGAGCCGGAGAAGATCATCGCTGCCCGCATGGGCGCGCCGGTCGTCGTCGGCCTCGGCGAGCATGAGAACTTCATCGCTTCCGATCCTTCTCCGATCCTTCGCCACACCAAGAACGTCATCTATCTCCACGACGGGGAAGTCGCGGTCATCACGCCCGACTCTCATTCCATCTATTCTCTCGATCACACGAAGATCGATCGTAAATCCGAAGTCATCGAATGGAGCCCTGATCAGGTCAAGAAAGATGGCTACGACCATTTCATGCTCAAGGAAATAATGGAAGGCCCAGAAGTCGTCAGGAACACATTGCGCGGCCGCCTCATTCCTGCGGAAGGACTTGCCAAGCTTGGTGGGCTCGAATCAGTGGCTGAACGCCTGCGCACGGTGAAGAGGATCATCATCGTCGGCTGTGGCACGGCTTATTACGCTGCTCTTACTGGTGAATATATGCTCGAAGAATATGCAGGCATCCCAGTCGAAGTCGAAGTCGGCTCGGAATTCAGATACCGCAAACCGATCATGGACAGTGAGACCGTTCTTCTCGCTATCTCACAGTCAGGCGAGACCGCTGACACATTAGAGGCTATTAGAGAAGCGAAGCGAAAAGGCATTCTGACGCTGGGCATTGTTAATACTGTAGGTTCAACGATCGCGCGCGAAACCGACGCAGGCATCTTCAATCACGCCGGCCCTGAAATCGGCGTCGCTTCGACAAAAGCATTCATCTCTCAGTTGACTGCGCTTGCACTCCTTACAATCTTCCTTGGACGCCAACGATCAATGTCGCTCGTAACAGGGAAGAGAATTGCAGAGGAATTGCTCGCTCTTCCTGACAAGATGAAGCAGATTCTTTCGCACAAAGACGCTGTAAAGGAGTTGGCTGCCAAATATGCCGACTCGCGCGATTTCCTTTATATCGGTCGAAAATACAATTACGCGATCGCCTTCGAAGGAGCTTTGAAGCTCAAGGAGGTCTCATATGTCCACGCCGAAGGGTACGGCGCCGGCGAGATGAAGCACGGCCCGCTCGCCATGATCGACGAGCATTTTCCGACGGTAGCGATCGCGCTCAAGGATAGCGTCTATGAGAAGATGGTTTCAAACATTCAAGAAATAAAGGCTCGAAAGGGAAAAGTCATCGCAATTACAACTGAAGGTAATGATGATTTAGCTTTTATGGCGAACGATATCATTCACATTCCGAAGACGATCGAAGCGCTATCGCCGATCCTTTCAATAATTCCGCTCCAATTATTTGCATACTATTTTGCAGTGCATAAGAAGCTCAATGTGGACCGTCCGAGGAATTTGGCGAAGTCGGTGACGGTGGAGTAGGTAAGAGATTCTGGATTCGAGATTCGAGATTTTAGATTCTAGAATGCGAATACAGATAGGCTTTACTGCTTCGGATAAGGCCGAGAAGTAACCTATGAGCGTGGCCCATATTTTCTGTAAGTTGGCAGAATTCTTTCTCTTGGATATATTTATAGCCCTTCGCAAGGAGTAAATGATTTTTTGTCTCGACAAGCGAACCGTGCGCTTGGTAATAATAGTGGACTTTTTCCTTGTAGGTTTGCTTTCCGAAACCTTCGGCGATATTTGCTGTTGCAGAGAGTGCGGATCTCCGTATTTGTGAAGTGATTCCGTATACCTCCTCTCTTGGAAAGGACTTTGTAACCTCTTGAATATTCAAAGCGAGCTTGAAAGCAGCCTGCCAAGCTTGGAGGTCAGTGAATTCTCTTATTCTCTGTTTATTTTCGTCATTCATCAATTATGAATTATAACAGTCTTCTAGAATCTATAATCTTGAATCTATCTTCTTTTCTATGGTAAGGTACGTTCATGCCCTCCCTCAAAGACCGCAAAGACAAGCTGCTCGGCCGTTTCTCCAACGACATCGGCATCGACCTCGGCACCGCCAACACGCTCGTATACGTGCGCGGCAAGGGCATTGTGGTCAATGAACCCTCAGTCGTAGCCGTCAATCAGAAGACAGGCCAAGTGGTCGCCGTCGGCGCCGCTGCAAAAGAGATGCTCGGCAGGACACCGGGACATATCACCGCAGTGCGACCGCTTGTCGATGGCGTCATCTCTGATTTCGAAATTACGGAAGAGATGCTCTCATATCTCATGAAGCGTGCAGGCGAATTCTTACCTCGAAAATTCCTCGGACCTCGCGTAGTCGTCGGCGTGCCTTCGGGCGTGACGAACGTCGAGGTGCGCGCAGTCCGCGATGCTACCAAGAATGCCGGCGCGCGCGAGGTCTTCATTGTAGAACAGCCGATGGCCGGAGCTATCGGTATTCGTCTCCCCATTCACGATCCCGTCGGCTCGATGATTATCGATATTGGCGGCGGCACCACCGATATCGCCGTCATGTCTCTCGGCGGCATCGTCCGTTCGAAAAATCTCAAGATCGCCGGCGACAAGCTCAACAACGATATCATTTCATATATCAGAAACGAGTTTAAAATCCTCATCGGCGAGACGACTGCTGAGCAGGTCAAGATCAGCGTCGGCGCAGTAGTCCCTGGAGATCCTTTGGAGACGACCATCCGTGGTCGCGACCTGATCACCGGTCTGCCGCGCGAGGTCGTCATCACCGACTCCGACATCCGTGAGGCGATGGGGCAGTCCATCGACCTTCTGGTCGAAGCATCCAAGGAAGTTCTCGAGACCACGCCTCCTGAGATCCTCTCTGACGTCATGAAGCGCGGCATCCATCTCGTCGGCGGCGGTGCGCTCATCAAAGGCCTCGACGTGCTCCTCCGCGAGAATCTCCGCTTGCCGGTGACTATCGCTGACGATCCATTGACCGCCATCGCCCGCGGCGCAGGCATCATACTCGAGGACCTCGACCGCTATCGGTCGGTCCTCATCGAAAGCGAAGATGAACTACCTTCGAGCAAATAGCCGCCCCGGCAAGCGCCGGTCTCGCGCGCTCATCGCCACGATCATCTCGGTGATCGTCATCCTAGGGCTCATCCAGGCGGTCTTCCCGCATGCATTCCCAGGTCTTTTCACAAGCATAGCCCGGCCATTCTGGAGGACGGAGTTTTCCATTACCAGCGGTGCTCTCCGTTCGCCTGAGGCTCTCCTCGCTGAGAATGAGTCGCTCAAACGAGATGCAACAGCCGCTTCCGCGGAGCTTGCCAACGCACAGGCCCTCCAGGATGAGAATACGGATCTGAAAGCTCTCCTCGGGAGGGCATCGACCACGCCGTATATCCTTGCTGCGGTCCTCAAGCGTCCGCCCGCGGCGGCATACGATGAGGTCATCATAGATATCGGCAAAGACTTTGGCCTGTCGACGACGAGCACAATATACGCCCCTGGAAATATATTGATCGGCCGCGTCACTGATGTGCTCGCCCATTCGGCGAAGGCGACGCTCTTCTCTTCGCCAGGCGAGAGATATGATGTCTTCATCGGTCCTTCCCATGCACCGTCAGTGGCGGTCGGCAAAGGCGGCGGCCAGTATGAAGCTGAACTTCCGCGCGCCGTTATGGTCTCTCAGGGAGATGCAGTCGTCGAATCTTCCTTGAATGACAAGGCCTTCGGCGTCGTCACCGCTGTGCTCACCGATCCGGCGCAGCCTTTCGAGACCATCCTGTTCGCGCCGCCGGTGAATATATATGAATTAAGATGGGTGCTGGTGGATGTGAGAGGAAAGTAACGCAAATTCTACGAAGGAACAATTGAACCATCCCGAATGCATCCTTGTATAATTGTTCCATTGTTCCTTCGTTGAATAGATGGTTCCAATAAACGTCCCATGAAGATAAAAATCATACTCAGAATAATCGTCGATGTGCTTCTCGCCTTTTCTATATTCAATGGGTGGTGGACGCTTTCGCTCGTGATAGGCGTCCTTTCCATCTGGTACTTTCGCACGTTCATCGAGATCATCGTCGCAGGAGTCGCCTACGATTCCTTGTTTGGTATGACTCCGGGAATGGGTGTGTGGGGCTACGCGGGCACGATCGTCGCGACGATCCTATTCTTGCTCGAGACGCTGCTCAGACAGGTGGTGAGGAGATAGGGGTGGAATTATGCTAATAATAAAAAAAAGCACACCACCACGGCGTGCTTATGCAAACGATTCGGTTATTCACGTAGCTGCTGGAACTTCTTCCGGGTGTTTCGGCGCTTTCGCTATCTGTTTTCGGGCTCGTGAATAGAATTCACCGAGACCCGCGTCTGGTGGAAGGACCTTGAGCTTCTTTGCCAGATCGAACGCTTCTTTGACTGATGTTTCATGAGTTTCAATGTTCGTGAGCGATCCTGCACGCCTTCTCATTTCGATTTCATAGGTCCATGCATTGAAGTCATGTACGCAAGTATCGACAAGGTCCCTTGGAACCATATTAGGGTCGCCGCTCTCTCTCCCGCTGGCATGGAGGTCAGCGAACATCAGATAATGATTGAAGAGAAGCCGATTCACGTCATCCATGAAACCCGATGTCTTCCAATGGATCCTCAGCCAAGCCTCGATGAGTGGCTGCGTCCGTACGATCGATATTACATAGAAAATGTATGCGGTCAGGGATACGCAGATAATCCCCGCTTTCACATCCATTGATTTGGAAGATCCAATCGTCAAGCCAACAACTATCAACAGCGTTGCGGCCAACATAAGACCTGTGACGCAGTCGAAGACATCTCTGCGTCGCATCTCAGATCTCGCGTGCTTGTAATCTGTATAAGGGTCGATCTTCACAAGAATAAACTGGTCTTCGAGTTGAGTGCGAGGATATGCTCGTATAAGCCAGCGTAGACTGGAAGTGTTGCTCAACAGTTCATACCGTCTGGCCACTTCCGACAGTTTTCTCCTCAGACTGAGCTGTTTCTTTTCCGGGCACTCCCTTTCAGAAGGAAGCATTTTGATCCTTGTATTCATCTCTCAATGTTCTCCTCGTCTTATTTTTCATGAAGGGGCTTGGCGCCCAGCCTGCTTCCGATTGGCTCGCAAAGCGGGTTTTCAGCATGTTCGATATGAAGACGCGACATATCTCTGAATCGCACATTACCTTACGGACAACGACCGGTCAATACCACGCCCGATGCCCGCATGATACACTTCCTGTGTGACCTTCTCCTTCCAATCCCTCAAGCGGCGCCGCAGGAAATATGTCGAGATCGATCCCGACGAGGTCCTTCTCGATTCCAGCAATCTGCCTCAGTTCGACCGCTCCCAGATGGAGGGGCGCCTCGAACGGCCTATATCGCGCTTGACCCTCTACACCGTGAGCGGCATATTCCTCGCATTTGTCCTTGTCTTTCTCATCCAAGCCTGGAATCTCCAAGTCGTGCATGGCAGCGAATATCTCCAGCGGAGCGAGAACAATCTGCTCCGCCCTATCCCGATCTTTGCTGGCAGAGGAGTGATCTACGACCGCAACGGCTCGCTCCTCGCATGGAACGATCCCGGCGAAGGCGACATCTCACGCCGCGAATATGCGACCTCTACCGGTCTCGCCCATGTGCTCGGCTACGTCCAATATCCGTCGAAGGACTCCAACGGATTCTACTATCAGGAAGATTTCGAGGGAGTGGCTGGCGTCGAGAAGTATTACAACGACGACCTTCAGGGCGTGAATGGATCGCGGCTGGTCGAAGTCGATGCCCACGGCGCAGTGGTATCGCAGAATGTGGTCAAACCCGCCGAACAAGGAACAAATCTGGATCTCTCGATCGATAGCCGCATTCAATCCACCCTCTATAACAACATCAAGGACATCGCTGATCGTGTCGGCTTCTCCGGCGGCGCCGGCGTCATCATGGATGTGCGCACCGGCGAGCTCATCGCGCTCACGAGCTATCCCGAATACAGCTCGCAGGTCATGTCCGACAAGACCGATACTGCGGCCGTGAAGGCGCTCCTCACCGACAAGAATCTACCGTTCCTCGACCGCGCAGTAGACGGCCTCTATACTCCCGGCTCGGTCGTGAAGCCCTACATAGGCATCGGCGCTCTTGCTGAAGGTACCATCGACCCGAACAAGATATTCCACACGACCGGTTCAATTTCAATACCGAATCCATACGACCCCACCAAGACGACCGTCTTCAGGGACTGGAAGGACAACGGCGACCTCGATCTCCGCCATGCCATCGAGATGTCCTCAGACGCTTATTTCTATATCCTCGGCGGCGGCTATATGGACCAGAAAGGCCTCGGTATCGCCAATATAGACAAATACCTCCGCATGTTCGGCATCGGCGAGCTCATGCCCGAATCCTTCGCACAGGGAAAGGCAGGCACCATACCCACTCCCGAATGGAAGCAGAAGACTTTCGGCGAGAGCTGGTATCTCGGTGACACCTATCACACGTCCATTGGCCAATACGGCGTACAAGTCACGCCGGTCCAGATGGTGCGCGCGGTAGCGGCAATGGCCAACGAAGGCACGCTCCTCGTGCCGACGATCCTGAAGACCTCGACCCCGGAGGTCGAGCGCACGATCAATATTCCCCAGCAGGACTTCCAGATCATCCATGAAGGCATGAGGCTCTCGGCCGAAGCGGGCACGAGCAAGGCCTTGAATGTGCCCTATGTCACCATCGGTGCCAAATCCGGAACTGCCGAGCTCGGCGCCGCGAAGGAGAACGTCAACTCGTGGATCACCGGCTTTTGGCCGTACGAGAATCCTCGATATGCCTTCGCAGTCACCTTGGAGAAGGGATCTGTGCATAATCTCATCGGTGCTGCTGCAGCGATGAGGCAGGAATTGGACTGGATGAGCGTCAATACGCCGGAGTATTTTAAAGTTCAGTAGTTCTTCCGAAGCTCCAATAACCAAAGCCTATTCACCTCTTCTTCATTGAAGCTGTGCGCCGCTTCTGTTATACTGTGGTTCTTACACCTTAGTAACCTAAGCGCCTACCGCCATGTCTACTGATCCCCAGTATCTTACTCACGAGAAATTCGCCGACCTCCAGAAGGAGCTCGAACACCTCAGGACTGAGCGCCGCAAAGAGGTTGCGGAGAATCTCGAGTATGCCAAGAAGCTCGGGGACCTCTCAGAGAACGCCGAATACCACCAGGCCCGCGAAGAGCAGGCCGAAGTCGAGGATCGCATCCGCCGCCTCGAGGATCTCCTCAAGAACGCCGTCATCACCGGTCAGGGCGGCAAGGATAACATTACCATCGGCTCGACTATCCGCCTCGAAAAGGACGGCGTAAGCAACAAGTCGTATGTCTATACCATTGTCGGCTCCGAGGAAGCTGATATGTCTCAGGGCAAGGTGTCCAATCTCTCGCCCCTCGGCTCGTCACTCCTCGGCCACAAGGTGGGCGATGAGGTGAAGGTCTCGACTCCGAAGGGCAAGGTTGCCTACAAGATCGCCGCGATCAAATAACCATGTTTTGGGCCGACGATATCGCCGAACGGATACAGGAGAGGTTCGCAGATAAGATAGCGAGGAAAGAACCGATCATCATCCGCGATGAAAAAACCGCTTCGGGCCGCGTCCACGTCGGCTCTCTTCGCGGCGTCGCCATTCATGGGCTTGTCTATGAGGTTCTCAAAGAAAAAGGCATCGCTGCAAAATATCTTTTCGAGATAAATGACTTTGATCCGATGGATGGCATTCCCGTCTATCTCGATCAAGAGAAATACACACAGCATCTTGGTAAGCCGCTGTGCAATGTGCCGTCTCCCGATGGCAAGGCAAAGAACTTCGCCGAATATTATGGCGAGGAATTCATCGGCGTCATCCGCGAGCTCGGCTTTGAGCCCGAGTTCTACCGTTCGAGCGACACATATCGTTCTGGCGCCTACGACGCTGTCATTCGCATCGCCCTCGAGAAAGCCGATCAGATCCGCGAGATATACCAGCGCGTCTCAGGCTCGGTCCGTGCGCCCGATTGGAGCCCGGTCCAGATGATCTGCGAGAATTGCGGCAAAGTGAGCACCACCAGGATCACCGGCTTTGATGGAACATTGGCTTCATATACGTGCGTTGATCTTGAGTGGACCACCGGCTGCAAGCATTCTGGCACGGCGTCGCCGTTCAAGGGCGGCGCCAAGCTCCCGTGGAAAGTCGAATGGGCCGCCAAGTTCGGCGTCATGGGCGTCGACGTGGAAGGGGCGGGGAAGGACCACTCGACCCGCGGCGGTTCGCGCCAAGTAGCTGAGGCCATCGCTCGCGAAGTCTTCGGCTTTACGCCTCCTTTCGACATACCCTATGAGTTCTTCAACGTCGGCGGCAAGAAGATGTCTTCGTCGAAAGGCAAGGGCTCGTCCTCACGCGAGATGGCTGATCTCCTGCCGCCGCACATCCTTCGCCTCCTCCTTTTGCAGAAGGTGCCGCAGCGCGTTATCGACTTCATCCCCGACGGAGATACGGTGCCCATCCTCTACGACACGTACGATTCTCTGGCCAAGGAATATTTCCTCCAGGCTGGCAGCCAGGATTCCCGTCTCTTCAGATTGATGCATTTTCCTGCTATCAGCGCGCTTTTGAGGCCGCGTTTCTTGCCGCGCTTTTCCCAGGTCGCGTATCTCACTCAGATGCCGCATATCGATATTCAAACAGAGGCTCGCAGAGAAAAGGGAAGCGATCTCACTTCAGATGATCTCGACGAGATCAAGCTGCGTGAAAAATATGCCCGCCGCTGGCTCGATGCGTACGCGCCCGAGGATTACAAATTCGATCTGAAGGAAGACGCTGTGCCTGCCGCTGTAAAATCATTTTCAGCCGAACAGAAAGCGGCGCTTGCGCAGGTCCTTGAATACGTGAAGTCTCAGAAGACCCTGAATGGCCAAGATCTTCATACGAAACTTCATGAGATCAGAAAGGCTACGAATATCGACGCCAAACTCTTCTTTGAAGCTCTCTATCTGTCGTTCCTGGGCAAATCTAGCGGGCCGAAGGCAGGCTGGTTCTTCAGTGTATTGGATAAGAAATTCGTAGAGAAAAGATTGGAAGAAGTCATATCCTGAACGTTTTTATTGTTTAATTCGTAAGCCGGTACTCGTCGGCTTTTTTAGTTTCCATCCCCACGTTATCCACAGGCCCTATTTATAGCTAAAACCACCAAAGTGGGGTAAAATATCCATCAAGTGGGATGAAGTGGTAAGAGATTTAAAGCTCTACCGTCTCTATCTCGCAGACATTATCAATATGATCATCGGCGAATACCGGCACACTATCGACGACAAGAACCGCCTGTCTCTCCCATCCAAGTTCCGCAAGGAAATGGGGAAGACGGTGGTCATCACTCCAGGGCTCGATTCCTGCCTCTTCATCTTCTCGGTGAAGGAATGGGAGAAGATCTCGGGGCGCTTGTCGTTGCCGGACTCATCGATGCTGCAGGCCGACAACCGCGGCTTCAATCGCTACCTCCTCGGAGGCGCGGTGGAAGCCGAGGTTGACGCAGTCGGCCGCATGCTCTTACCGGAGCACATCCGCGCTCGCGCCAAGCTGAAGTCCAAGGTGGTCTTCATCGGCGTCGGCAGCCGCGCGGAGCTCTGGGATGAGGATGCATGGAACGCGTATCGGGCAGAGGTCGAACGGAAAGCCGACACCCTCGCCGAGAAGCTCGGCCAGGCGGGAATGATCTGACGGATATGTCGGATACCGCACAGGCAAGCGTCCACGTACCAGTTCTTTTACACGAGATCGTCGCGGCACTGATTCCAGATTCTAGATTCAAGATTCGAGAATCGGGCCGCACACCCATCTATCTCGATGGCACGCTCGGCGGCGCAGGACACGCGCTCGCTATCGCAGCAGCGCTCAAAGGAAGGCTTATGATCATCGGGCTTGACCGAGATGCCAATGCTCTCAAGAGGGCAGAAGCCTCGCTTGCGGGGAAAGCCGAGAAGGTCATCCTCGAGAATGAGGATTTTCGGAATCTCGATGAGGTTCTCGACAAGAATGATATTACTGCCGTCGACCTCATCCTCCTTGACCTCGGCTTCTCATCGGATGAGCTCGACCATTCGGGAAGGGGATTCTCCTTCCTCCGAGACGAGCCGCTCCTCATGACCTTGGGCGATCCAGCGACGTATCTCTTCACGGCGAAGAGCATCGTGAACGGATGGGCTGAGGAAGACATCGCCAATGTCATCTTCGCTTACGGCGAAGAACGCTACGCCCGCCGCATCGCAGGAGGCATCGTCCGCTACCGCGAGAAGAAGCCGATCGAGACATCGGGCGAGCTCGCCGAGATCGTGAAGCTCTCAGTGCCGCCGCCCTACCGCCGAGGCAAGATCCATCCGGCCACGAGGACATTCCAGGCTCTGCGCATCGCGGTCAATGACGAGCTCAAGGCTCTCGAGGAAGCGGTCGCCAAAGGATACGCGCGGCTCGCGCCGAAGGGAAGGATGGCCATCATCTCCTTCCACAGCTTGGAGGATCGCATCGTGAAGACCGCCTTCAGGGCATACGCGAACGAGGGAGCTGTCCTCATCACCAAGCGGCCTATCAGGCCGACAGACCAGGAAGCAGCGGAGAATCCTCGGTCTCGCAGCGCCAAGCTCCGCATCATCGAAAAAACAGCATAGATATCTTACGAGACACATTCATACGGCACCCACCACGCCTTTCAATACCATGACAAAAGCAATCACATTCACCTATACGACCGCCTACGAGCATCGCTCGCTCCTCGCCTATACCTTTGCGGCGGGATGCTGCCTCATGGCTTTCATCTATATCGCGGGGCTGTATGGGACCATCGCGCACACCGTTTCTCTCCAGCGCACGCAATCATCCGTCGCAGCCGCGAGCGCTGAGATCGGCTCCTTGGACGCCACGTATCTGCATCTTTCAAGCTCGGTGACCCCTACGATGCTCGCTTCGCATGGCTTCGTCGCTGGCCAGCCTTCAGCATATATTTCCCGCTCTTCTTCCGCTGGAGTCGCCTTCGCCGGCGGCCTCTAGATATGAATACTGCCCAACGACTCCGTGCCCGTCTCATCCTCGCGGCAGTATGCGCCGCCGCCGCTGTCATTGCGGCGGCTTTGTATTGGATACAGGGAGTCAAAGGCAAGACATACGCAGCGACCGCCGATCGGCAGTACGAGAAGCCTTCCACAGCGCTCTTCGATCGCGGCTCGATCTTCTTCTCAGAGAAGGGAGGGACGCCAGTATCTGCCGCGGCCGTGGCCACTGGCTATCTCGTGTACATGAATCCTTCTATCCTGGTGAATCCAGCCCAAGCGTACGAGGCGCTCTCTCATTACCTCACGCTCGATCGGGCGTCATTCATGGCGCGCGCGAGCCGTCCACATGATCTGTATGAGGAGCTTGCGCATAGAGTCGGCGACGACGAGGCTCCCTCGATCGCAGGCTTGGGCATCATCGGCATCGGCGTCGCTCCTGAGACGTGGAGATCGTATCCCGGCGGCACTCTCGCTGCGCATGCGCTCGGCATCATCGGCGAGGACGCGGCATCCTCCACGGTCACCGGGAGGTATGGGCTCGAGCGGAGCTATGAGAGCGTCCTTGCGCGCGACAGCGTCGGCTCTGCTTCGAATGCGATCGCTCAGATGTTCGCAGGGATCAAGAACTCAGTCTTCGGAGGTAGCCCCGGAGAAGGCGATATCATCACCACCATCGAGCCGACGGTGCAGTCGTATCTGGAGAGCACGCTTGTGGCGACCGCGGCACAATGGAAGCCGGACGAGATCGGTGGCATCATCATCGATCCCAAGACGGGCGAGATCGCCGCGATGGGATCGTTGCCGACGTTCGATCCGAATGACCTCTCGACGGTCAAGGATACCGCTGTTCTCTCTGATCCGCTCGTCGAGCACGCGTACGAGATGGGATCCATCATGAAGCCGCTCACCATAGTCACCGGCCTCGATAGCGGCACGATCACGCCTACATGGACCTACGACGACACCGGCACCATGACCTTGAACGGCAAGAAGATCTCCAACTATGACGGCAGAGCTCGCGGCATCATTCCTGTCCAGCAGATACTCAGCCAGTCCCTCAATGTGGGAGCGGCCAACGTCGCCCTGAAGGTCGGCAAGACCATATTCCCGGCCTATTTCAAGAGCTTCGGCATTGGCGAGAAGACCGGCATCGACGAGCCCAACGAGACGCCAGGACTTGCCAGCAACCTCAAGGATCCAAAAGATATCGACATCGCCACTGCCTCCTATGGCCAAGGAATCGCCCTATCGCCTGTGGCCATGGCTCGGGCGCTCTCCGTCATCGCGAGCGGCGGATATCTGATCACGCCGCATCTGGTGAAGGAGATCGACCATCTCGACGGCACGAAGCAGATCATCGCTCCAACGAATTCAGGCCCCATTTTGAAGGCTCAGAGCGTCGAAGACGTCACACGCATGCTCGTCACCGTGGTCGACGCCGCGCTCAAGAATGGCGCCATCAAGCGCGACCACTACAGCGTCGCCGCCAAGACCGGCACTGCCCAGATCGCCGATCACGTGAATGGAGGCTATTATTCGGACCGTTATCTCCACTCGTTCTTCGGTTTCTTCCCGGCATACAATCCAAAGTTCCTCATCTTCCTCTATCAGATATATCCGAAGGGCGCAGAGTACGCTTCCGACACTCTGACGGTGCCTTTCGACCAGTTGGTCGGATTTCTGATAAACTACTACAACATTCCGCCTGATAGGTAGGGTTGAGGCGGGAGAGAGGAGGAACAGGCATGTGCCCCTTCTTTCAAATCCAAATGAGGTAGAGCGTTCGAGCATGATCGCAAGATTCTCTTGTTTTGAAAGAAGGGGCACATGCCTGCTCCTCCTCTCGACCGATTCAGCGACCAATTCATATGCAATTCATAAAGAAAATAATCACATCCATACTGACCCTCGAATCGAGGCTGATCTTGAAGAAACACAAACCCTTCATCATTGCGGTCACTGGTTCGGTAGGGAAGACGTCCACCAAGGACGCCATTTATACGGTCGTGAAGGCTCAGGGCGGCTATGCGCGCAAGAGCGAGAAGAGCATGAACAGCGACATCGGCTTGCCGCTCACGGTCATCGGCGTGCCGAATGCATGGCATGATATCCGAGGCTGGGGTTCGAATATCATCGCTGGCGCGAAGCTCGCCTTCGGCCGCTCTGAATATCCTGATTGCCTCGTCCTCGAGATCGGCGCAGATCATCCTGGCGATATACAAAAAGTCGCGCGCTGGCTCAGGCCCGATATCTCAGTGATCACTCGGGTGAGCAGCACGCCGGTGCATGTCGAGTTCTTCTCATCGCCTGCACAGGTGTTCGAGGAGAAGGCTGCGCTCGCTCTGGCTGTAAAGAAGGGCGGCTCGCTCATTCTTTTTGCTGACGATGAGAAGGTTATGTCATTAACGGCGCGCATGAAGGGCAAGGAGGTTGCTGTCACTTCATTCGGTGTCAGCGCTGCAGCGACCATTCGTGGCTCGCAAGAGACGGTCATGTATTCGGAGGGCCTGCCGACCGGCATGTCATTCAAGCTCGATTTGGATGGTAGCAGCATCCCCGTGCCTATTCCTGGCGCTATTGGCATCTCCCATCTTTATCCGCTCCTTGCGGCGGTCGCGGTCGGAAAGGCGCGTGGTATGTCTTCTACGGCCATTGTAGAGGCTTTGAAAGGCTACCAGCCTCCTCATGGCCGCATGAACCTCATTCCAGGCATGAATGGCACGGCCCTCATAGATGACACCTACAATTCCTCTCCCGACGCCGTCCTCGCTGCTCTCGATGCTTTGAAGGGTATTGAAGGCGGAGGCCGCAAGATCGCCATTCTTGCCGATATGATGGAGCTTGGTAAGTATTCGAGTGAGGAGCATCGCCGTGCCGGCAGGGAAGCGGCGGTTCGTCTCGGACCTGCCGATATCCTCGTCACCGTCGGTCAACGCTCGCGTTCTACTGCTGATGAAGCCATTAGTGCCGGCATGCCTCCCGCATCAGTGCATCCGTTCGACACTGCTCTCGAAGCGGCTGACTATGTGAAGTCGGTCATCCATTCGGGCGATATTATTCTCATCAAAGGGTCCCAATCTACACGCATGGAAAGGGCAGTGAAGGCGCTCATGAGGGAACCTGCTCGCGCTGCCGATCTTCTCGTGAGGCAGGAGAGCGAATGGCTTGAAAAAGCCTAGAAATCAGGTATAGTTCCCGCACGGCCCTATCGTCTAACGGCTAGGACGGAGGCTTCTCAAGCCTCAAATCAGGGTTCGATTCCCTGTAGGGTCACAGGATTATTTTATGTTGCAACTGAGCCAAATAGTTTTCCACCATACAATGAGTTCAGAAATTTTTGTCTGATATACTTAAGCGTATGAACAAGAATAAGAAGGTGACTCGGGAGCTTGTGGGTCTAATCATTTTTGGCTTAATTGCACTCGGCACCTCAATTATTTCGGTCACAGCGAACCTGAGCGGATTTTTATCTGAACTAGTGAATACTCCCTTATGGTGGTTTATTACGTTTGTGTTTGCTGTTGCCTTTATAACAAGACGAATGAGAAACTCTATACTAAATCAATCGGATTCTGAGCTACCGAATGATGATAAAACGCACGTAATTAAAACGAAGCTATTTAAACCATCGTTGCTGATAGTTCTAATCGTCGCTTTTTTACTTGTCATAGTTATTCTTCTCCTCCCACCCAATATGCAATATATTGCGAAGCTTCTGTTACCTCTGATAGCCATCTTAGCTATAATTGTAACGTTGGGTTCGATGGTTTCTTTTTGGCAATTAAGAAAACACGCCATACAAAGAATAGCTAAAAAGTATGGACTCAATTTTAATCATTATGATTCTGATGAAATTCAAAAAGGTATACCTCGGATAAAGATTCATCCAAATGAATATTGGCCAAAGTATCTTAGATACAGAATTATTAGTGGTGTGCTTAATGGGCATAAGATAGAGATATGGGACAACTTAGAAACAATAGGAACGTATCAATTTGTTGTTAAGACCGGTACCGTAGAGTATAAAAAGAGAACCATTGTAGATATTGATGGCGTGAAAAATGAATATAAAGGAACTATCTTCCATTTTATAAGCCCCAAAAAGATTGAGGCCATCATATCGCAGGTATAGTACAATGTTATTTATTATACACTGTATCCCATAGTTATTATACTTGTCGTGCTAGTTATTTGGGGGCTTCTAAATATAATATAACTATTGTTAATGAGGTAGCATTTGTTTTAGGGCTTGTAATGCTAATTCAATATTCGCTCTTTGTTCCAAAAGTTCTGAAAGCCACCCTGTAGGGTCACCGCATAATGTCTACTAACGCAGAAAAAGATCTTCTCGAAAAGGCGGGAGTGTATGATGTATCGCAGTGGGTGGAACATGGCCGGTGGGTTCAGCCGCCGCTGCCGAGCATGCTCTATGCCCACTGGTTCACTGCCAAGACGCTGAAGAATATCTTCCCGGAGCAGACCTTCAATCCATTTTTTAGCATCGACGGTTATTTTATCGCGTACAAAAAAGATTTTGAGAATGTTTTTCTCTTGCTCAAGAGCAGATACGAGAAGAAAAGCGTTGCTCAATTCGTTGATCTGCTCGATGGAGAAGGGTATAGGGTCTTCGGCGAGATCCAGGGCAATCTCCAGAAGGACGATGCCTTCATCGAGAAGAATATCGATACGGTCATGGATAGTTTCGGGGACCTTAATAGTTATTTATTCACAACAAATTGTATCGGCGAAGGCCTTACTCGATTGGCGGTAGAGTCACGCTATGTGACCTCAGAAGCTGAACTATTTACCCGAGTGAGCCCCTATCTCCGTGAGACATGGATCGAGGCAGAGAGGCGCTTCATTCTGGGTCTGGCGAGGCAATGCGATCCAGGCATCACAGATGTCTCGACTGATTCTATCCGGAATCTCATTAAGAATAGCCCATCATTATCAGAGAAGGTAGCTCAGTACATCCAAGAATTCGTATGGTCTCGGATCAGCAAATGGATCGGCGACCCCGTCGATGACGCATATGTCTTCAGTCGGATCCAAGAAGAGCTCAAGAATATCAGAAAAGGAACTCTCACCGAGATACGACGCAGTCAAACGGATGAGAAATCGCTTCATGTCTTCCTTCAGCTGGGAGTGGTGACTTCTTACTGGCGCGCTCAAGCCGCACAGATGGAGGCCCAGATATCGTTGCGCATGCGCCCATTCCTTGAGCGTATTGCGAGAAATAATACGGAGAACTATGTGGAAGGTAAGGGATATCTGCAGGCTCTGCTGCTCTCGCCAAATGAGCTCGTACGGACGATACAGGATCCAGATAATAAGATGCCGAATGCGGAAAAGGTCCTCAAAAGGGCACAAGGATTCTTCGGCATTTTTACGAATCAGGGAGAAGAGATCATTCTTGATGCAGACGACGAGCAGTATAGGAGAATAAAGGATCTGCACATCAATTCAGCGGTTCTACCTGACAAGGAAATAGATACTCTTACAGGTCAGGGTGCTTCGCCGGGATATGCGAAGGGAAGAGTGAGGGTCATTGATTTTCCGGAACAATATAGCTCCTTCCAAGAAGGGGAGATTCTGGTGGCTTCCGATACTTCACCTTCGCATGTTCCGCTCATGAGGCTTGCCTCAGCGATAGTTACTGGTAAGGGCGGCATCACTTCGCACGCAGCGATCGTTTCCCGCGAGCTCGGGAAGCCGTGTGTCATTGCAGTGAAGAATGTCGAAAAGATCCTCAAGACAGGGGATATGGTTGAAGTTGATGCGAAGAAGGGGATAGTGAAGAGGCTGTAGTTTCTCGATCCACTGCAGGGTGCTGTAGTATTTGACAATATTATATTATATGTTATAGATAAGCAAAAGGAGCTCGTGAATGAAAAGCCAGCAAAAATTGAAAAAAACGCCGAAGGGGCAAAAAACCTCTAAGAGCGCGAAGAAAAAGCCCACAAGCAGTATCCAATATCTAGACTTATATTGGGACTGGAGGGTCAAGGTGAAATACCTTGAAACCTTTTTGGCGAAGATTGAAGCTGAAACTGGGGTAAAGATCCAGCATAGCCTCAATACGCTCAAGGCGCAGCCTATGGGGGTGCATTTCTACATTGCCTCTTCGCACAGCGAAAGCGTGCGTAAAAAAGTGGAAAAGGCCATGGTTGCCCATAAGTCAGAATATGACCGGCTTATGGACCGAAGCATCCGAGAGGTGGCGGCCGAGATAAAGGCTGAGAAAAAGGGGTGACATGGATTTCGATAAGCCGAGATATCTCGGCTTTTTTATTTTAGGTATAATAAGCTTGCCACTTAATACATATAACATTATGACCAAAAACCCCTTCTATAACGCCCTGTTCGCGATCGCCTACATAATGGTGCTCATCACCTGCGTATTCTTCGCGCCGAATACTGTCATGGGTCACTATCAAAGCTTCTTTGTGCCGATGGCCATGCTTGGACTCCTCGTGCTCTCGGCCGCTCTTATGGCATACATATTCTTCTATCAGCCCGCCCTCATGCTCATCGAAGGTCAGCGCGAAAAAGCGGTCAAACTATTCCTTCAGACCGTGGGCATATTTGCTCTGGGCACCGGCCTCTTGTTCATCGTTTCGATCGTGCTCTCACGGTAGTATCGATCAACATCTAGCCAGTAGAGCATCGTATGTCCGATTCTAAGCCGCACAATTCTATGAATGAAATGGACATAATCAAAATGGTGGAAGAGGACGCATGGATGATGGATGTCCTTCGTGAAGCAGAGAAGCTCAATTTGCCTGACTCGATGATCGGTGCCGGATTCTTGAGGAATAGGGTCTGGGACAAGCTTCATGGAAAAAAGAGAGACGACGCGGATATTAGCGATATCGATCTGGTGTACTTTGATGCGAAAGATACGCAAGAATCAGATAAGGAGCTTTCACAGAAAATGAAAGGAGTGCTCGGCGCAGATTGGGAGATCGTGAATCAATCATATACCCACACATGGCATGATAGGGAAATCTCATATAAGAATACGGCCGAGGCAATATCGGAATGGGTGGAGACGCCCACATGCGTGGCAGTCACTCTAGTAGATGGGCAACCGAAGATAATCGCACCGCATGGAATCGACGATCTAGTTAATCTAATCGTTCGACCGGTTCCGTCTCGCAGGAGAGATCTGAAGCTCTTCTATCACAGAATTGAAAGCAAGGGTTGGCTCAAGAAGTGGCCGAAGCTCAAGATCGTTCTAAACTGATGCAGGCCAAGCAGTATCTATTCTGGCCGATCTATGCTACAGTATGCACTCAAGAAAGCGTCGTCGAATTTTCTTTGTAGCATTCATCACATCAACTCTCATGAAAGGAACAATCAAGACTCTCGTCAGGGAAAAGGGATTTGGCTTCATCGCCCGCGAAGGCCAGGCCAAGGACCTCTTTTTCCACTCGAATGACCTCTCCGGCGTTGCGTTCACCGAACTCAACGAAGGAGATGCCGTGACCTTCGAAGTCGTCGATGGCCAGAAGGGCCCGAACGCCAAGAACGTCGCCCGCGCATAATACCGCAGGTCTCGCAAAAGACGCCCCGAAAGGGGTGTTTTTTGTTGTCTGAGAAGCTATACGGGTGCCGATTCCTCCTGCTATACTTGCTCCCATGCACGACCTCATCACTACCATCGTCCTTGGCATCGTCGAAGGCGCCACTGAATTCTTGCCTATATCGTCCACGGGTCACCTCATCATCGTCAATCAATGGCTGTCGTTCGACCCCGATTTCACCAAGACCTTCGATATCGTCATCCAGCTTGGCGCCATACTAGCCGTCGTATGGCACTTCTGGGCGCGGCTCATGCCATTCAGGAAGAATGAGGCAGGCCAATGGCAGATGAGCCGTTCAATAATTTCTCTCTGGAAGAAGGTCATCGTCGGTGTCATTCCGGCTATAATCCTCGGAGCGCTCTTCGGCTCGAAGATCGAGGCGGCGCTTTTCAATCCGATCGTCGTCGCCTGCGCGCTGATCATTGGAGGTATCATCCTCATCATCGCTGAAATGATGAAGCGACGCGAGACTGTCTTAGAAGTGAAAGACGTCTCATATGGAAAATCATTCGCCATTGGCGTCATCCAGTGCCTCTCATTCATCCCCGGCACATCTCGCTCAGCGGCGACCATCATTGGCGCGCTCTTCCTCGGTGTGGCACGCCCAGCAGCAGTGGAGTTCTCATTCTTCCTCGCCATACCAACCATGGTCGCCGCAACAGGGTATTCATTGCTCAAGACGCACCTGGCGCTATCCTTCCATGAAGTCGTTCTTCTGATCCTTGGCCTTGTCGTCACATTCCTCGTGGCGCTCGTCGCGATTCGCTGGGTGATGAAGTATATTCAGAGCCATACATTCAAGCCTTTCGGCTACTACCGTATCGTACTGGGCGTCCTTGTTCTCGCCCTATTCTTCTTCTTCAGATAGCGCGTTGGTCGTTACGAAAAACCCCGTCACTCGCGAGTGACGGGGTTTTCCATCCCGAAGGATGCGTTGATAAAAGGATTGATTAGAAGAGGTTCTTCAAGAAGCCCCAGAAGCGGGAGAGGACGGAGCTGCCGCCGACTGCTGCGACGTTGGGGTTCGAGAGACCATTCTGGCCGATGATCGGCTCAGTGGTCGAACCAGTGCCGTTGTCAGTGGTGCCGGGAGTCGTGGAGCTGACAGTCGTTACGCCAGCTGTGCTGCCATTCTGCGTGCCGCCCTGGCTCTGGAGGTAGGCATTGATGGTGTCGAGCTCAGGTCCAGTGAGGACGAAGGGCTCAGCACAGGCGATCTCGTTGACCTTCTTCTTGGTCGTGATATAGACGATGCCTGATCCTTGAGATGCTTTCCACGGACCCATGACTTCACCGAGGTATTTCACCTGAAATGCCTTGACTGCCGCTTCAGTGGCCGTATCGAAGGTGCCGGTGCTTGCGACAGGGAAGCCCTGGGAGGTGAGGAATGCCTGGAGCTTGATCACCTGGTCGGTAGGATTGTTCGCGCCGAGCCTCAAGAATGAGGTGAGAAGCGGGCAGGTGCTGTTGGCTCCAAGAATCGGGGCGTTGAGCGCGAGGGGCACGAAGCCGCCGCTACCGCCGCCACCGAAAGAGCTGCCGCCTCCGCCGCCACCTGAAGGAGGGGGCGTTCCGCCTCCGCCGCCACCGGTAACAGTTGAGCCGATGTCGTCATAAGTGAGCGTGCAGGTCAGATTATCGCCGTTTGCGATCGAACCTGAGCAGTCCGTGCTCGTCGAGAGGGTGTAGCCTGCATCAGTCGATCCGGTGACATTGAATGTTCCTGCATCGAGAGTGAGTGCCATGCCCGTCGAGGTGCCCGCGAAGGTCGTGGATGAGACATTGGTGCCATCTACCGTGATGGTGAAGTCTGCGGGGGTAGAAGTACCGTTGTTGTCATTATTGACAAGGGTGATGACGTTAAGGGCCGGTGAGGTCTCGCCGCCGCCGTTATTGGTGTCAGTCGTGCCGCAGCCGCCGACCGTGAGCTTGAAGGTCAAGCCTCCCGGGTTGCGCTGAGGGTCAGTCTGTCCGGGTGCGCCGGTATTGGTGACCGTGATCGAGAGCGTGTTCGAACCCTCGATGAGCCATGAAGGATCGATCGTGTAAGTATGGACGGCGCTGAAGTTGTCTGCGCCAGTCTGCGTATCGATCACATGATCGTTGATGCTCGCTGAGAAGGTGTTATCGGCTGCGATCTCGAATGTCGCAGGCGAGGTCGTGGATAGAGTGAACGTCTTGGTGAAAGTGAACGTCGTGTCCTGATCAGGATTCTCTGTCGGATCGGTTCCCCAGATCCAGGTAGCACCTGGGATCGTGGTCCAATACGGATGGATGAAGGAGACTGCGACCGCGTTGGTCTCATCTCCGGTCATGACGCTCGTATCGCTCACGATCGTGGTAGAAGCGACGGTGCAGGGCGTGGTCGAACCGACGGACGTATCGCCGTCGACTTCGAGGGTGATATAAGAAGTAGTTGCGGTATTAGAGAATGTATTGGTGCAAGTCAGGCCGAAAGTGACCGAGCCAGTCATCGTGAGGGGATGAGCGCCGGAAAGGCCTGACTCACTCCAGTCGACGTTCTTCTCGGGCGGGACAGACGGGACGCTGCAACCATCCGCATCCTGACTGGACCAGAAGACGGTGACATCGGTGCCGGCCGGGATAACGTAGGTCTGATAGCCCTGCTGGTCGCTCTGATATTGCGAGTAGGTGCTCGTCGCATCGGTCCAGAAGAGGAGCTTCGGGGTGACGGTCGAGGTGCTCGAACCAGAATCGCCGGCTTTCTCGAGAGTGATATAGCTCGTGGTAGCGAGACCAGTCGAGTTGCTGGTGCAGGTGAGGCCATAGGTATATGAGCTGTTCATGGTCACCGGATAGGTGCCGGACAGGCCGCTCTCATTCCAGTCGAGGTACGGCTGGGGAGGAGGAGTGACGCAGGTATCGGCGCCGGTGCTTGACCAGGTGACGACGGTGGTCGTTCCCGCATCGAGGACATAGGTATCATGATGCTGATCGTCGGTCTGATTCTGATTGAAGGTGTCCGGCTGATCGATAGTGAAGGTGAGGGTCGGGGCAACGGCCGGAGAAAGGCTCATGTCCGCCTCATAGGTGAGATGAGCATCAGTCGTGCCGCCAGCGCCCGTACATACGAGGTGGAAATTCACATCGCCTGACATGAGCGGGTTCGAGTTAAAGCTTCCCGACAAAGGCTGCGTACCGGACCAATCGCTGTTGGCCACGCATGAGTCAGCGTTCGTTGATGTCCACGTGAAGGACGGGATGCTGCCGGGCGCAACTGAGATGCCGGAGATAGGGTCCCAGCCGAGGGGGCCATTGCCGGTAATGCTTGACGTCATGGTGATCGTCGGCGCATCTACGATGATGTCGGGCGACGGAGCCGGGTCCTCAGCAGTGATTTGCTGAGGAACGGTGTTCGTCACGGGAAGGATCGTAGGGGCAGGAGCCGGCGTCGGAGCAAGAGTCTGCGGCGCTGCTGGGATCAAGGGCGCAGGATTCTGCGTCTGCGAAGCATCAGGCGCGGGCGCCTGAGGAGCAGTGACGTTAGGATCTGCAGGTGCGATGTCGTCAGCGTACGCGATGTAAGCCGGTATGTTGGCATACAGGGCGATAGTAGCCACGATCGTGATGATCGAGACTGCCTTGTGAGCGGCTTTGAGGCCGCGAGAATTATAATTCATGATATATGGGTAAGCTTACGGGGCCGAGCTGATAAAAAATATAAAGAAAGTACTGGTAGGCGCTGCCAAAATGGATCGGCAACGCCACCAAATCTAGCATATATGTTAGGAGCTGTCAATCCCTCCTCCCACCTGTATATGCGCTCCCGAATGGTAGCTGAAAAACCAGCCTTGCACCACAGGTGAGAATGGAGACGTAGCAAGGCTGTGCCACATTACAGCCTTTGAATAGGCTACGTTTTCTTGCTACTATGTATTTCCATGAATGAGCCAGCACGTCCTCGGATGCCCACCCCCCATGTTCCGGATAAATTCCTGAAGCCGTACGACTCCGTGTCGACCGAGGACCGCATTTATGCCCTCTGGGAAAAGAGCGGTTTCTTCGATCCAGACAAGCTTCCTCCGCGCAACCAGAAAGGCGAACCTTTTTCCATGGTTCTGCCTCCGCCGAATGTGACCGGCGTCCTCCATATGGGCAGCGCGCTCATGCTCGCCATCGAAGACATCATGGCGCGCTATGCGCGCATGCAAGGGAAGAAGGTAGTGTGGATCCCAGGCACCGATCACGCCGCCATCGCCACTCAATCGGTCGTCGAGAAGGAGATCAAGAAAAAAGAAGACAAATCCCGTCACGATCTCGGCCGCGAAGAATTGCTGCGCCGCATCGACGCATACGCGACGCAGAGCCATGACGTCATCGTCACCCAGATCCGCAAGATGGGCTGCTCCATAGACTGGTCGCGTGAGGCATTCACGCTCGACGATAAGCGCAACCTCGCTGTGAGGACCGCATTCAAGAAAATGTATGATGACGGCCTCATTTACAGAGGTTTCCGCGTGGTCAATTGGGATCCGAAAGGGCAGACCACCATTTCCGACGATGAGATCGTCTATGAAGCGAGAAAGGCGACCCTCTATACCTTCAAGTATTCGAAGGATATTCCTATTTCTATATCTACCACTCGTCCTGAGACCAAGCTCGGCGACACCGCGATCGCTGTTCATCCCGATGATCCGCGATACAAGAAATATATTGGTCAGGAATATGACGCAGTTTTTGCAGGTGAGCCGATCCATTTGAAAGTTATAGCAGATGCTTCAGTTGAAAAGGAGTTCGGCACTGGCGCGCTCGGCGTGACGCCTGCGCACAGCGCCATCGACTGGGAGATGGGCCAGAAGCACGGACTGCCTTTGAAGCAGGTCATCGATGAGTTCGCCAAGATGACTGCAGGGAATGATTCCATCAAAGGCAAGAAAGTGACGGAGGCTCGCGAAGCAGTTGTGGCGTGGCTGAAGGCAGAAGGCCTCCTCGAAAAAGAGGAAGCGATCGACCAGAATGTGAGCACTGCCGAGCGTACGGGCGGTATCGTCGAGCCGTTGCCGAAATTGCAGTGGTTCGTGGCGGTGAATAAAGAATTCAAACAGAATGGCAAGACATTTACACTAAAGGATCTCATGAAGCGCGCCGCCGAAATGGATCAAGTTGAGTTCATTCCTCCTCGATTCAAGGACATCTATCGTCACTGGATTCTAAATCTCCGCGACTGGTGCATCTCACGGCAGATTTGGTACGGACATCGAATTCCTGTCTGGTACAAAGGCGAAGAGATCTATGTCGGCCTCGAGGCTCCGAAAGGGAAGGGTTGGGTCCAAGATGAAGACACGCTCGACACGTGGTTCTCTTCTGGCTTGTGGACGTTCTCGACGCTCGGTTGGCCTGACGAGAAGGAATTCGCTGCACATCGCGCGTATCATCCGACGACGATACTTGAAACCGGTTCCGACATCCTCTTCTTCTGGGTTGCCCGCATGATCCTCATGAGCACCTATATCCTCGACGAGGTGCCGTTCAAGACGGTATACCTTCACGGCCTTGTTCGCGACGGGAAGGGAAGGAAGATCAGCAAGTCTCTCGGTAACAATATCGACCCGCTCGATATGATCGCAAAGTATGGAGCTGATGCTGTCCGCATGGCGCTCATCGTCGGCGTCGGTCCGGGCAATGACAGCAAGGTGGACGAGGCCAAGATCAAGGCGTACAAGCTCTTCACCAACAAGCTCTGGAATGTCGTCCGATTTGTCCTTACTTCAACAGATAACGCGGTCTATGATCCGTCTTTTAAGGAATGGTCTGCTGCAGACGCTGCTCATATGAATGCCTTGAATGGCCTTGTCGCTGAAGTGACAACAGAGATGGATGGTTACAAGTTCTATCTTGTCGCCGAGAAGCTCTATCACTATGTCTGGCACGAATTCGCTGACAAGATCATCGAGGAATCCAAGCCGATCGTGGGCGGGTTCGGAGCTGAACCCTCCGCTGATAAAGAGTTGCGCGCTTCTCGCATCCAATTCCTCCTGCATTCGCTCCACACGATGCTCAAACTGCTCCACCCATTCATGCCTTTTGTGACCGAGGAGATATGGCAGGCCATTTCCGCAGGAAAAGGGAAGGGCGATTCGATCATGGTCGAATCCTGGCCTCGCACTGCGAAGTAGGTATTCTCCCCGCTAATACCTTCAAAGCCTCGCATTCTGCAGGCACGTTCTTTTTCTGGGGTGATAGCAGAGTGCCACGACTACCACGTAGTGTACCTACTCTTCTATCACCCCAGAAAAAGAACGTGCCTGCAGAATGCGAGGCTTCCACCACTATCCCCACATCTCCTCGTGTCCTGTTGTCAGGTAAGGTAAAATAAGGCGGTATTATCTTCCTTATTTATCATATATCACCATGAGATCTATCAATTTCAAGGGACCTGCAACTGGCGCTGTTCTCGCTCTCGTCTGCGCATTCGCTCTCTGGTCGCTTCCCGCTGCTTCCGCACGAGCCGCTGATGCTGCGCTTTCGGTGGCCCCTTGCTTTGATTACTACCACTTCGGGTCCGTCCAAGTCGACGTAGCTGCGCTCTCTCGCACGGCCTCGGCAGGGACTCCGATCGCGTTCTCGGGAAGCATCAAGAACGACAACTCCTATCCGATCGTCGACGGCGCTGTCTACGTCAAGGTCGTGAAGGGAACCTCGGACGTGGTCGATCAGTTCTTCGCGATCCGCGATATATCTATACCTGCAAATCGCCAGATGCCGGTCCAGTTCTCTTGGAAGGTGCCTGCATACGCTCAGTCGGGCGATTATCACATCGCTACATTTTTCGTCGCAGCTGACAAGTTCAACCTTTCTGGCCTTACATTCACAGACGACATCGTCGGCACGACTGCCGGATTCACCGTTGTCGGCGATCAGAAGTCCGGCATCTCTTTCGACCGGAGCGCGGCATCTCTCAATGCTCAGCCCTACGCGTTCTCTTCCTTCAGCCCCCAGTTCTCTGCCACTGAGCCCATCGTCGCCTCAGCTCAGCTCAAAAACACCGGTGCTGCGGCCAAGACGGTTGTCGTCACGTATACCCTCTATTCTTGGGATGCTTTGAGCCCAGATCAGATCATAGACTCCCGCAAGGAAAGCGTCAGCATCCCTGCCAACGGCAGCAAGGCGGTTTCATATACGGTCGCAGACACTTCCCACGGAGTGTATTATCTCGTGATCAAGGCAGATAATGGAGACTCCTCTTCTATCGTCGATATCCGCTTCGCTCGGCAGGGGATAGATCATCCTCGCATCAACTTCGTCTCACCGGCCCAGTATCCGCTCATGCCCGGCACCGCGAACCCTATCTTCGTCTGCGTCCACAATGCTGGTACCGCATCATCTATCGCTGACCAGCGCGTCGACCTTTCCGTCACTGATGGCAGCGGCGCGACGATATCCAAGGCTTCTTACTCAGGCCCGATCAGCGGCGCGGTCATGGGCCTCGTCGACTCGATCACGCCTCAGAGCGTGATCGGAGATTTCACCGTCACTGCACAAGTCTTTGATCACGGCACGTTCGTCGAGCAGGCGTCCATGAAATATGTCTGCTCGGATCTTTCGCCGGGATCGTGCACATCGACCGGCGCAGCAGGCATATCATCGCCTTTTGCTCTCGGCTTCGTCTTCCTTGTCGCTATCCTCGCCATCCTTGTGCTCATCATCATCCTCAAGCATCGCAAGGACCATGGCGTCGGCTCCCACCTGCTCGTAGTTATCTTGGCTATTGTGGCCATCGCCCTGATACTTATCTTCGGTTTCTCCTTTGCTGCTGCGGATCTTCCTTTGGCTCACGGCCAAGTCACCAGTCCCGTCTCTTCCTTCCCGACCCTGACCCCGCCGGAGAATGTCGTCCAGTGGACCAATGGATCCATAAAGCCGGCGGCATTCTCTTCGACGCCAAACATCCCCAAGACCTCCAACGATCCGGTACGCTTCACGGTGAACGCGTTCAATAGCGCCTCGAACATGGCGCTCACCGTCCTTTATGGCGCAGGCATGAGCAAGGCAGGCACATCTCCACAGCACCTGTCTAATAACGATACGGTCAATGTGGGCGACAAGATCATCATCACGCCAGCGCCGTTCCTCAGTCAGGACATCGCATGGTTCTTGACGGGCAATCTCAATGACACGCCGTATGGCATGCTAGCCAAGCCGTCATTCAACTCGGACATGCTCGCCCCGGATTGTGGAGGCACCAATTTCAGCACCGGTGGGACATACGGAACCATCGCCCGCTACACGGGCGGCGCCACGAATAACGGCACTGGCGGCATATATGATATGGATGCGCTCTGTTCGCTCGTAACGATCGGCACTCCGAGCCCCGCTTCCGTCCAGCCGCAATCTTCGAATCTCACGAGCAACTCGGACGGGTCGTATACTGTCACTGCAGCGGGCCCTGTCAGTTTCAACGTGGTCTTCCCGTCGACGACTGCTACCCAGTATTCCGAATCCACCTACCGTTCGACCAACAATAACGGTCCCTGCAATGACGCCAATATCAGCGGTCAGATGGGATGCATAGTGGTACACGAGTTTCACCCCTCATCCAACAGCGTCACCATCCCTGTGCCTCAGCAGACGATACACCTTTCGCTGACTGCCATCGCTCCTTCCGCGAACAACAATGCGCCGACGACGCCTTCGCTCACGCTTTCCAGCACATCGGTGTGCACCGCAGCACCGCTCTCATTCTCGGCAGCAGCGACCGATCCTGACAATGACGCGATCTATTACGAATTCGTCTTTGACAACGACTTGACCGCTCCGCAACGAGCACCTGTGAGCGGCACTGTCCCATCAGGCACTTCTGAGACCGGGACGAAATCGTGGGCCAGCATCGGTAGCCACACCATAAAGGTGCACGCTATTGATATCAATGGTGCCGCCTCGGCGTATTCTCCGAGCCAGAGCGTGGCAGTGACAGACTGCGAACCGCCTCCGGGCAATCCTCCTACGAATCCAGGAGGTGGAGGAGGCAACCCTGGCAATCCTCCCGACAATGGCACTGTCGTACCTCCCACGAACCCGCCGAATTATCCGACCGATCTTGATCTCATCATCGGCCCGAATGCGAAGGCGCTCAATGCCGTTACCTCGACAGCTCAAGCCGCGCGCTACAAAGTCTTGTACGCCATCATCGGCCAGTCGTATGCGCTCCGCTGGGTCAACCAGATCTCTGCAGCAGGCTACAGCTGTTCGCTCAGCGCCTCTCGAAGCGATCTCATGCCCTCGTCATACGATGCTGATGCGAGCGAGACGATCGGCAGCCTATCGACCGCGAACATACCCGCAGGGAATTACACCTACAGCCTTGCGTGCACGATGAAGGATCAGCCGACGAGGACCAGCTCGGTTCAGCTCAATGTGGCGAACTCCAACATCAAGGAGATATAAAGCCTCCATCTTCTACCCAACACCATGCAAACGTATCCTCTCGATCAATCTTCTCCCAAATACCATAAGTCCTTACCGCTTCTGGTCGTTCTCGCCTTGATAGCGGTCGTCATCCTGGTATACCTATTCATCACTCAACCCCGTACGGCTCCTGTAGTTGAGCAGCCTGTGCATGTGATGACCGCCAAGGAGCGCGCTCTTGCTGCTCCCAACCCCCAAGTTCCGCTCACCGCTGACCAAGCCTCAGCCAAGGCAACCGTGCTCGCCCAACCTGATCCGCAAACGCAGTTGACCCCCGAGCAGGCTGCTGCCAAACAGCGAGCACTTGAAGGCACTCAACCTTAACAGCGCGTAATATCGATACCTATCACTAACTCCTATGACATCAAAAATAACTAACTTCCTGAAAGTGTTCGTGCCAGTCGTGATCATCTCGCTCGCTGTATCGTACGCCTCGGCTGACACGGGCACGTGGAGCAACCCTGGTTCGGGATGCACTCCGACGACCTGCAACACCATGGCTCCCGTGAATATCGGATCTCTGCTCCAGCAGAAGCTCGGCGCCCTTTATGTGAATACCAGCACAGTGGGCGGCCAGGCTGCCATCGGCTTCCAGACGTGGGGCAAATCCGTATTCAACGGCGCGGTCCAGATCATCGACGGCACTCAAGGCGCTGGTAAGGTCCTCACCGCGACCGATGCCAACGGAGACGTCTCGTGGCAGACGCCGACTACCACCATTGCGTGGATGCCGACCATGTCATACAACGTGATCGCGCCGAGCAACAAGGCTATCGTCGCCCCCATCGGCGTCCTCGATCCGGGCACATATATCTTCTCCGGGAAGGTGAGCACGTTCAACACTGGCGGAGCTGGATCAAGCATCGTGTTCTTCTCAACGACAGACGGCATAACGGTGCCGTATGCGAACAACAGCAACCCGTTCTATCCGAGCGCGATCACCAAGTATGAACCCAATACCGGCTCTGCCGCAAACGGGACGTATTCCTACTCTGCAAGCACGAACCCGAATATCGTCTTCGCCCTCAAGAGGAGCGGAAGCAATGACGGATTCTTCACTATCCCGACTGAGACGATAACGCTCGCCAGCAAGACGTATTTCTATGTGATGTCAGACCAGGCTGGCACTATGGGCTATGTCAACATAACCAAGTAACCCGTTGTGCATCTATTGAACATGAAAAAAATCACCTCACTGCCAATCCTTATCCTGATCTTCGCAGCTCTCGTTGGGGCATCATCGGCCCACGCTGCGAACCTCTCAGGCTGGGGCTGGTCGTCGAACGTCGGCTGGGTGAGCTTCAGCTGCGCGAACACGAGCACGTGCGGCCAGTCCAACTATAATGTCAGCGTCGATGCATTCGGCAATCTCACCGGAGATGCGTGGTCATCGAACCTCGGTTGGATACAATTCGGCGGCCTATCCTCATTTCCTGGCACCGGAGGCAATGTAACTGTGAGCACGAGCACGGGCACGGTCACCGGTTGGATCAGAGCGTGCGCTGGCACAGCCGACGGCAAATGCGCATCTATGACGAGCCGCACGGACGGATGGGATGGCTGGATCAAGCTCTCCGACTCATCGACCTACGCTTCGCCGAACTCCTCAGGGACCGGCGGCGTCACCTATATCCCTTCCACGGGCAAGTTCGTCGGCTACACCTGGGGGAACAATGTCGTCGGCTGGCTCGCATTCAATCCCACGCTTTCAGGATCTTCTTCCACGACCGTCACGACTGTCGGCTGCGACACCTGCGTCAATGACTCGAGCTCCTTCACTGTGGGCGGCGGCACTATAACGGCCGTGTCTCCATTTCCTGTGACTGGAGCGAACACATACATCACCGTTACTGGATCAGGGGCAGCCAATCAGACGATACATCTGAGCGTCACAGGCCTTCCAGCTGGTTTCAGCAATGCCGCGACGTCGCCCTCTACCTGCAACCTCACTTCTTCGGTGAATTCATGCACGATACAGGTTTCGGTGACTATTCCCAGCTCGGGATTCTCCACCTTCACGGTGGTAGGCACGCGCGCGTCTGACAGCGTCCAGAAGGCAGGGCAGATCAGCGTCAATGCCCAGAATCTGTCGAGCGCGATTAGCCTCTGGACCACCTCTCCCACGAATAAGAACAACAACTCGTATATCGCGATGCCCAGCCAGAATGTGCCCCTCTTCTGGTCAGTGGGGACCGGCCTCGGGCAATGCAGCGGCGTCGTCGCGAGCAAGCCTGCGGGAGCATCATCCGCTGGCAATTGGGCCAGCGCCAAGCCGAGCGTCCTCAATAGCCCGAGCTCGGTGAGCTCTAACCTATCTAGTCCTTTGATGCTCGCCACCAAAGGCACCTACACTCTCGCTCTTGCGTGCGAGCAGGTCGACGATCAAGGCAACGCCATACAGGATGCGAACGGCAATACGACCACGGTGACGTCGTCGCCTGTGAACGTGACGGTCACCACCTCGACCATCAAGGAGATATAGATCTTGCCGCCTCATGTCCACCTCCCTCGAGCAGATAGCCGAAGTCCTGCCCATACGCAGCGCGGCGGGGAAGGTCAGGTGGGAGAAGTGCGTGAATATGTTCGCGGGGATCACCCAGTTCCTCGCTTGGCCCTTCCTCGCGCCTGTGTTCCGCATATTCTATTCTATCGATATAGAAGGCAGAGAGAACTTCTCCCAAGCGAAGAGCCCGTTCGTCATCGTCTGCAATCATATCGCCTTCTATGACAGCTTCCTGTTCCGTCTCGCGCTTGGCCTCTGGACGCCGCATTTGCCTCTGCGCTTCATGGCCGTCGATCGTTTCGATTGGCCCGTCTTGAATGCGCTCTCGGACATCGGCGCCATAGATCTCGTCTACTCGCTCTTCGGCGTCTTCACGATCACTCCGGGGCGCGGAGCGGAGCATCGCGGCGAGAACCTCGAAGAGGCGAAGCTCATCCTCGAAGCGGGCGGCAACGTCGTCATCTATCCCGAAGGGAGGCTCGCCACTGATCCTGGCATCGGCACATTCAAAAAAGGCGCTGCCGTGCTCGTCCGCCAGACGGGAGCATCGGTCGTTCCTGTATCATTCAAGCTCGGCCCTAAGGGGCCACTGCGCCGCAAGATCTCCATACGCATCGGAGGGCCCCTCCACCTCATTCAAGGCATATCGGAAGATGAAGCGACTGCCTCATTTTTTGCGGCCATCTCTGATTTATATAATCGGGCATAGAGTGCCTCTTATCCGCAGGTAATGTATCAGCGTGCGACGTAGAAGAGCGCTACGATCGCGATGATCACGATGGCGACGAGGATGATGCTCGGCCGCGCTGCTTTTTCGTATATGGTGAGCTCGAGCGCGCGGTCTGTGCCCGGCATGCGCAGGTGAGGGATGATCTCATCGAGAAGGAGACCCAAGCCGAGGAAGAAGATGAGCGTTGTCCATTCGTTCCGCGCGAACAGGGAATTCCATACTCCTGTCGACAGGATGAAAAGCAATCCCCAGTGCGCATGATGGATATTGAGACCCGTCGCACGGCGGATGAGGCTGAACTCAGCGAATGAGGAGGGAAGGAGGAGGTATTTGAGCCGCTGATATGCTACGGGTAGAGCCACCGCAGCCAAGCATATGACGATGAAGGGTATGCCGAAGATAGTCTCTGTATTCATGGATTTATAATACCATAGGAAGGCTGATCTCGACCTTCGCTCCTGTCCCTGGCCCCTTGGAATCGATCACAAAATCGCCGTGATGGCCACGTACGATGGCCTTTGCGACCGATACGCCGACCCCCATGCCGATGGGATAGGCCTTCCTTGCATATGAACCGCGGTAGAAAAGGGCAGAGCCGATCTTCTCCTTCTCCTCGGGAGAGATCCCGATGCCTGTATTTTCAACGATGCACGCGAATCTGTCGTTTCTCACTGACGCTGAGATCCTGATCGTGCCGCCTTCATTGTTGTAGCGCACCGCATTCTCTATGACGACGAGCAAGACCTCTTTCATTTTGGTGCGGTCGATCATGACTGGAGGCCACTGACGAGCGCCGCCATCGCACGACACCGTGAGGCGCTTGTGTGCGATCGACGCAGTCAATTCCTCGAGTATCTCGCGAATCATCGGCAGGAGGCTACTCGATTCGAGGTTCAATATGTGAGCTCCTGCTTTGAGGGCAGCGATATTCAAGAAGTCGTCGATGATCCGCATGAGTCGGTCAGTGCCCGTCTTCGTGTCAGCGATCGCCTGTCGGAGCTCAGGCCCGACTGTGCCGTACTGGCCGCTCAGCATCGCTTCGAGATCCCACTGTATGCCGGTTACTGGTGTGCGTAAGTGGTGCTGGGTGATCATGATGAACTGGTCCTTGCTGTCGTTCAGCTTCTCCAAGTCATGCCGTGCCCGCTTCTCGACTTCATAGGCGCGTCGGATCTCGGCGGTTTGCTTGACCACACGTTGTTCGAGGTGGGTGTTCATGCCCCGGAGTTCCGTGGCAAGTTTCTCAATATGCTCACGCTGCCGAACTTCACGCACAGCACTTCGCATAAGTATAATGCCAAAAATAACAACGATAATTAGAAGACAGACTTCGACAACAGCTTCATGAATGCTAGTTGCTAGTAAGGTGCGGATTAAAATGAATATCCATAGTGCGAATGTAACAATCTCAATAGCAATGATTTTTATATTGAACAGGTGGTGACGGGTTATCGCATAAGCAATGAATGCAAGTAAGAGAATTGAAATTGATGGAGTAAAAGCACTGATGTAACTGTGTCCCAAGATAGGGAAAATAATTCCTGTAATTAAGGCAAGAATCAGCGATAGTGACGTTCCTATTAGGATAACTTTCGATTGAGATTTCTGAGGATCATTCGACCCCCTGTACACTTTAAAAAGAGAAATGAAGGAAAATCCAAAACCTATTATCAAATAAAAGAATAAGAAATAATAAAGTATCCCAGGTTCGAAATTAACACCCCACGAGTTAATCGTAATATCCACGACATTCATTTTAGTCAAACTAAAAACGCCAATTAAGGCACCTGCAAAGTACAATAGAATCATAAGCACTCTCTTTTTTCTCATGTAGTCTATACTTTCTGAAAAGAAAAGATTTGTTATTAATCCGACGAAGAATATTGGCAACAAGATAATCCAGATGCTACTAATCCTCGTGAAGAATAATGCTTTAGAGTACTCATGAACTGTGTCGGCGAGTATGTTACATAGTGTCCAAAATCCGATTGATAACCCAAATTGAAAAAACCTTTGATTTGTTTTGTTTCTATGATCAACGTACAAAACAAAAATACTTAGAACACTAACCAAAAATAGGGTAATGATTGAAACGGCCGTATTAATGAGCATTTGATGTAATTAAGCTAGATTATCCAAATACTCTGAACGGTAATTGATAGAGATTGTATGTTATAATCCGAGCACCAACCGAATCTCCTTAGTAATCTATGGAGAGTAAATTTGTTTAAATTAACAACATGGATAAGTATACCATTACGTATTTCAGAAAGTATCTTGACTATCTTAGGGACAATAAACTCTATCCCGTCATCCACGAGATTGAGGGGCCTTCTACTTCACCTTTAGTGCGGATAGATGGTAAGGAGTACTTAACTTTTTGTTCAAATAATTACTTGGGATTGGCTGAGAATCCAATTGTTAAAGAAAAAACCAAAAGTGCTATAGATATTTATGGAACTGGTTCAGGAAGCACAAGGCTTTTGTCCGGAAGCTTGGATGTTCAATCGCAATTTGAAGATGCCTTAGCAAAACATTTTGGTTATGATGGCTCCATAACTTTTTCTTCAGGTTATCTCGCAAATGCTGGTGTTATTCGGATGCTCGTAGACCCATTCCCTTACTTTAGACTTCCTAACCTGTCAAATCTTTTTGCGAGAGAGTCAGGTTTGATAATAAGCGATGAATTAAATCACGCGAGCATTATTGATGGTGTTCGTTTGGCACAGGCAGATAGGGCAGTCTACAAACATAATGATATGAAAGACTTGGAGAGGATTCTAAGTCGAAGTAGGGCTAAACGAAAACTAGTTATCACTGATGGCGTATTTAGTATGGATGGCGATATCGCCAATCTAAAGGATGTGACAAAGTTGGCAAAAAGTTACGGAGCACTTCTTTTTGTCGATGATTCACACGCTGTCGGTGTTCTTGGGCCAAAAGGCGAAGGAGTTGCTCATCATTTAGGTGTTGAGAAAGAGGTCGATGTTCTCATGGGAAGTTTCACTAAAGCTTTTGGAAGTATAGGCGGTTTTATAACGGCAAAAGAAACAATCGTTGATTATTTGAGGCTAACTGCAAGGAGCTATATTTTCTCTGACCCTATCCCACCGGGTTTTGTATATGGACTACTATCAACTCTTGAGATAATCAGTAAGGGATCTAATCTAAGAAGGAAAGTCTTAGATAATGCTGTTCAGCTAAGACAGGGTCTAAAGAAAATCGGTTTTACTGTTTTAGGCGAAGGAACGCCGATTGTACCACTTTTGATTGGTAATGAGAAAAAAGCCATTGAATTTGCTGATGAATTGAACAAAAGAAGTATTCTTGCTCCTTGTATAAGAAAGCCTGCGGTTCTTGGTGGCAAGGAAAGAATTCGCTTTTCGGTTATGGCTAGTCATTCAGTAGAACAGATTGACAGATTATTGAATGTTTGTGATGAAATTGGTAGACAGCTAAAGATGATCTAGCTCCCATTAATCACTGAATGATTTTAAATATTATCTTAGCAACAGTCGTTTTTCTGAATCTTTGTCTTAGCTTTTTTGTTGTGAGTCAAGATTCGAGGTCAACTAATAACCGCTTCTTTTCTTTTTTCGGTCTAATTGCGGCTATTTGGACCTTTACCAACTTCATGACGGGGGTTTACGCGTCCCCTTTTTGGCTTGAGAGTACTTATGCAACAGGAGCTTTTGTCATTGGTATTGGTATAGCTTGGATACTTGTAGTAACGAGCGGTTTGTTTTCCAAGAAAAAAACTTTATTTATTGCTGTTCTCGCCCTGTTTTTCGCTATAGGTTCATACTATCCAGGTTTTATTGCACGAAGTTACGATCAAATTTATGCCGGCGGCGTTTTCACTGGTACGCCGGGCTATGGTCTTTATGTTTACACAATAATATTTATTCTTGGTGCCGGTTTTATATTATTCAATATATATCAGACACAAAAGATTCTTCCCAGAGGGGAGAGGAGATCCCAGCTAATGTCTATATTTTACGGCACACTTATTTTATCCGCAGTATCAGCATGTACAAGTTTTATTTTTCCCTCCCTATCGATTTTCAGTTTCAGTGGCCTGGATAGTATTGGTCTATTATTCTTTCTTTTCTTTATTGCATACAGTATTACTAAGCAGCATCTATTCAACATTAAAGTAATTGCTACGGAATTAATTACTTTCGTACTTTGGATTTTCATTCTAATACGCGGTCTCATTGCTGAAAACCTCCAGGAGATGTTAGTTGAAGGAATTCTTCTAATCGTGACAATTGTTGTAGGAATTTTACTTATTCGTTCAGTGATTCGTGAAGTTCAGCAACGTGAAAAAATCCAGCTCCTCGCCACTGACCTCGAAAAGGCCAATGTGCGATTAACTGAGCTCGACCGTCAGAAGTCCGAGTTCGTCTCATTCGCCACTCACCAGCTCAGGGCTCCGCTCACTGCAATGAAGGGATATGCCTCGCTCATCCTTGAAGGCGACATGGGCGTCGTCCCGCCGGAAGCGCGGCAGGCGGTGTCGCGCATCTTCGAGTCGTCCAATACGCTGGCCACCATCGTCGATGACTATCTGAACATCACCAGGATCGAGCTCGGCACCATGAAGTACGCCTTCGACACCATCGACTTGAAGGCACTCGTCGAGGACGTCATCGGCGAGCTCAAGCCGAGCATCGAGAAAGCTGCGGTGGAGTTCTCGTTCACAGCAGAGAATTCGGGGACCGACTATCGCATCACCGCTGACCGCGACAAGCTGAAGCAGGTCATCGGCAATCTCATCGACAACTCATTGAAATATACGCCGTCAGGATCGGTCGTGGTCAGCTTGTCATATGATCGTCCGCGGCATCGCTTCATCTTCAGGCTCAGGGATACCGGCATCGGCATCGCGCCGGAGACGCTGCCGCTTCTTTTCCAGAAATTCACCCGCGCAGGCAATGCGAACAAGACCAATATCAAAGGCACGGGCCTCGGCCTCTTCGTAGCCAAGGAGATCATCACAGCTCATCATGGTGAGATCCGCGCAGAATCCCTAGGGGAAGGGAAGGGATCCACATTCACCGTCGAGCTTGAGCCGTTTGCTAAGGTTTGATCTCAGAGCATTTCTCTTGCATACGTATAAACGCCCTGCAATGTTTTGCAGGGCGTTCAAGGTGAAGGATGGTCAGCGTTGACCGGTTCGCTCTTCGTGTTCAGTCATCCAGTCTCGTCGGTCGCCAGATCGACGAGGCGGGACATTGACATCAGAGAGAGCGCGTACCGTTGGGCGTGTACCAGGAATTTCCGGTTTCTTAGTCGTTCGAGTCTTTGCCGGAGAAGGCGTAGGCGATTGCGTCGCTTCCGCTTCCTGCTTTTTCCACGTTCCACTGGTGAGAGCATCCTTCATCTGTGAGAACAGACTTTTTCCATGGATAGCTTCCATAAACGTTTCCTTTCAGGGTGCGGCGCGTTATTGATCTAGCGCCTTGTCCGGCCTCTATTATATCACCCTTTTGCACCAAAAGTCAATGGACAGAGAAGCCCGTGGTTGCGGGTTCGTAGGGGAATAGGAAGGCAACTACGGAGTCTGGAGGATCTCTTCGACTACCGCCTTCACGTCTGCGCCATCAGCCTTTCCAGCCAATTCCTTCATAATCACACCGACGATCCTGCCGGATGATTTGGGATCGAACCAAGGCTGTGACTTCAACGCTTCGATGCGCGTGCGGGCGACCACATGGATCTCCTTGCGCGACATGAGCGTAGGCAGGAATGATTCGAGGATCTTGAGCTCAGCCTTCTCCTTGGTGGCGAGATCTGCACGGCCGCCCTTCTCGAACTGCTCGATGGAGTCTTTGCGCTGTTTGGCGCTGCGCTTGACGAGGGCGAGGACCGCTTCGTCGGAGAGGAATTCGCCGGTAGCTTTTCCTGCCATGACCTCGTTCTGCATAAGGGAGGCAAGGCCGCGGAGAGTGTCGAGGCGAATGGTGTCCCTGGCGCGGAGGGCGTCTTTGATCTGTTCCTTGATGTTCTGGTGGAGGGTCATGAAGCAAGTGTAAAGTGTAAAGTGTAAAGTGTAAAGTGAGGCCAAAGGACAAAGATTCGATATCCACTTGCACTCGGGGAAGAAAGACAGTATCGTACTGGACATGAAATACGCATCCGGCAGGATATCAGCCACGTGGCGCACTCTGAACACCATTCAGTGCTCGCCTTTGTGATATCTGCGGATACCGTACTCTCCTGAGTCTCCATCATAGAAGCGAGCCCTGAACGGGCTCGTTTTCGTTACGTCGGCACGCGTCATGCCGAGAGAGTAACCAGAAGCACCTTGCAACCACAGGACCATGTATGAAGGATACGTCACGTATAGAAACAGAAGATCGGATGCAGGCAAACAACAGGCCAATGTTGAAATGGAAACGGATCAGCAAGAGCATTGCTGCGAGCCTGCCGCTCGGACAGAAGGGGCGCGCTCCTGCGATCGTGGAGCGCCTGCAGAAACTGAGCGAGCACTGCGGCAGCTACTCGCTCGGCAGGAAGAGATTGCGTGCCATCGCTGCAGCGCTCGATAATCCGACAGGAAAGATAGCGGTGCCCGTATGTTTGGATCACCGCGACTTCATTGATCCCAGGAAGCTACCAGCCATTGTGGCTAAACATACGGCATTCATCGAGCGCATCATGAAGGTCACTGGACCTCGGGAAGTCCTCCTCCTCATTCCTGTCCATGAATATGAGCAGGAATGCGGTGCGGCCTCCACGCTCGTCGAGACTGTACAAGCAGCAGTGTCGGCATATGGCTGGTCAGCTCAACCGATGCTGAAGGTATTCCCGGATATCCAGTGGCATGAACGCCGTTGGGTAGAGACGCTCATGCTGAACGAGAGATCTCGTGAGCGTCTGCAGGACCTTGCTCGGGCTCGAGCTGGAGTATATTCCATCCGCGCTCCGGGAGCTTCACCTGACACCATCGCGAGCCTGACCGTCCGTACGAGCTCGCAGTACCTCGCATTCGGCGAGGCCGTTCAGGAGCGCAACTGGATGGTCGTCAATCACACGACGCCCAACCTCGCGTGGTACGCGGTCGTGAACGCGGCTCTGCTCCATAATCCGGTCTACCTGTATTGATCGATGCTCCGCTGGACACATTCCTGCGGAGCTTTTTATTACTCAGAGTAAAAAGCCGCCCACATGAGGAGGGCGGCCGACATACATTAATACTCTTTTGGCGGTGGCACGATCTTGTCGCCGGCCCTGATAACGCCTCCCATGATCACTTCGGCTACCAAGCCACCACGATCTGCAAATGCTTGTTTGAAGCTTCGCTTCTTGCAGGCGATGGTGCTCGGCCGTGGACAGGGCTCGCAATACTTCACGCCCCTGAATACAGCTTCGCCGATCTTGAATTCACGGCCGATGAGCCACATGAGTTCAACACCAGATATGACGATGTTGCGACGGCTCTCGGCATAGGTGAATCCATTTCCGGGGAAGAAGGCGGCATTGATGAGCGTCACCTGACGCTTGCCGATCTCTCCTTTGCTGAAGCTGCCTTTGCCTGCACAATACCGATCTCCTTTAAGGCCGGCATGTGCGATCGCTTCCACTTCGGAGACCTTCTTCATTGCTGCGCCTGCGGCAGGGGAGATGAAGATCGCCACGACGCGTCCGATATCCTTATCATGAGCATCGAAGATCATCTGGGTACCGATGTAGCTCAAGACTGTGATGACAGCTGTGACGATGATCTGGGCGTAGATATACCAGATGTGCGCATGCGCCACGAGGAGCCAGAGCAGGAGCGCGTTCAAGACGAAGAAGAACACATTCATTACGAAGTATGCCTTGATCTGCGTGCCAAGCGTTTTCGTTCCCTGATCTCCGAACGTCCAGTATTTCTGGATGACGAAGCTTATGGCGGTATTGAGGATGTAGCCAGCCATCGCCGAAACTACATACCACCAGCCTGCATATTCCGTGAGGCCATAGAGGGCCGCGTAGTAGGCTCCGCAGCCGATGGCACCGCCGATGCAGAACCGCACGACCTTTTTGAGGTCGGATTGGTCAAGGTTCATAGATGATTCCTGGGTTGTTTCTGATTCTCATCCTACTCATTCCAGCCGTATATTCAAGTTTGCGATGCACTTCTCACTTTTCACTTTGCACTGTAAACTACTCCTATGACTGCGCTCCTCATCACCCTCGTCATCATCGCTCTGGTCGCTGTTATCGTCATGGCCGTCCTTCTCGTGCGGAAGGGAATGGCTCCCGTGGCTCCCCCCAAGGATGACGGCCTCAAACTTCTTCTCGATCAAATGAATGCCAACATGAACGAGCTTTCGCGCACCGTGGACCGCAAGGTGGGCGACCTGACCAAGACGGTTGATACTAAGATCGATGCATCGTCCAAGAACGTACAGGACTCCATGCGCGACCAGATGTCCAAGTCATTCCAGCTCATCAAGGAAGTGACGCAGGGCCTGACCAAGCTCGATGAGACGAACCGCCAAGTCGTCTCATTCGCTGACCAATTGCAGAACCTTCAAGATATCCTCAAGAACCCCAAGCATCGAGGCATCCTCGGCGAGTACTATCTGGAGACGCTTCTTAAGAATGTATTGGCCCCTGGGCAGTATCAGATGCAGTACGCATTCAAGAACGGGGAGATCGTAGATGCAGTCGTCTTTGTGAAGGATAAGATCATTCCGGTTGACTCGAAGTTCTCGCTCGAGAATTACAACAAGCTGGTCGAGGAAAAGAATCCCGCTGAGAAGGATAAGCTCGAGAAAGCTTTCGTGAACGACCTCAAGCTGCGCATCCAGGAGACCTCGAAATATGTCCGACCAGCCGAGAAGACCATGGACTTCGCCTTCATGTTCATCCCGCACGAGGCCATCTACTACGACCTTCTGGTCAACAAGATCGGCGCTTCGGCCGAGGAAACCGATAACCTCATCCAGCGCGCCGCGTCCAAGTACAAGGTGATCATCGTGTCGCCCACCTCATTCCTGGCCTACTTGCAGACCGTCTTGCAGGGCTTGAAGGCGATGCAGATCGAGGAGACCGCCAAGGACATTGTGAAGCATGTGAGCCAGCTCGGTGCACATCTGAAGAAGTACAATGAGTATCACAAGAAACTGGGAGTGTCGCTCGGAACCGTGATCAATCACTACAATAATTCTGAGAAGGAATTCAAGAAGGTGGATAAGGACGTTCTGAGAATAACAGGGGAGACACCTGGTGTTGGCACGGTCGCGTTGATCGAGAAGCCCGAAGGGGTGGGGGAGGAATGATTTTATATACGCACATGATTGAACCCATCGTAGATAGTTTAATGAGCTTGAATGAGGCAATCGCTGGCACGGCTGCACCGCAGGAAGTGGTAGGCACGCTTACATTAATCGATGTCGATTATCTATCATTCGATGGAAAGGTTCATCGCGGACAATTGGTTGTTCACAAGAACGTGGCTGATGAGTTGAAGGGATTTTTTGCGAAGTTGCTTGGATGGAAATTTCCCATCGAGAAGGTCATTCCAGTCGTTGCGTACGAATGGTCTGATGAGCGATCAATGGCTGCTAATAATACTTCCGCTTTCAACTATCGTATGGTGTACGGCACTGACCAGCCCTCGAACCACTCCTTCGGTACTGCGCTCGATATCAACCCTGCACTTAATCCGTATGTGGCGATCGACGGCAAGGTCTTTCCGGAGGGCGCTGTGTACGATACTTCCAAGTCGGGTACGCTCGCAGCAGGAGACAGGGTCGTTAGTATGTTTGAATCTGCAGGCTGGGACTGGGGCGGTAAGGGTGTGAAAGTCAAGAATTCTGAACTCAAAGACTGGCAGCATTTCCAGAAGCTTGGTTTGTGATCTCTGGGTGTCTTCCTCTGGGAATATTTCCAACTTTTCTTATTTGACTCACACCCAAAGTCGGTGTAGTTTGATGTTAAACAATGTATGTGGAGTGAATGCACATGACAATGATGACTGCGCTCGAAATATTCGGCAATCCGAATGATCTGGACTTCATGGTCTGGGAAGATCAGCCTGGAAAGAGCTACAACTTGGCGATCACCCGTGGCCCTGGTCACCGCGGAAAGCTGCTGATCAGCTCAAATACGCCCATGGCCAGACAGCAAGCACTGGACCTGATCAAAAGCATTCTTGATACCAGTTTCAGCGTCGGTATGGTTGAGATTCCTAAATTTGACGGCGATGCCTTGAAGTGCCTTACCAAAGACAATATCACCCGGATCATGGCTGACCTCGAAGCGACTGGCGAATGCCATACTCACCTCGAACCGGCTACAAAACCCGCCTAATCGCGGGTATTTTCTTGCCCGAATTGCACTTTTTAGGGCTTCATGTATAATAGTTCCCACTATGGAAACCAAGGAATTCGCAGTCATTGCAGCTGGCGGCAAGCAGTTTACGGTCTCAAAAGGTGACGTCATCACCATCGAGAAGATCGCAGGCGAGCACAAAGAAGGCGACAAGGTCGTCTTCGACAAGGTGCTGCTCATGGATGACGGCAAAGACACCACCATCGGTGCCCCGTATATCCCCAAGGCATCGGTCAAAGGCACCATCTCAAAGATCGGCCGCGCAGCGAAGATCATCGTGGTCCACTACCGTCAGAAGAACCGCTCAGGATGGAAGCGCAACGGCCACCGCCAGCCTTTCTTCAAGGTTACGATCGATAGCCTCTCGTAATCTTTCAATATTCAGCATCGAAAAAGCGCCCGAGGGGCGCTTTTTCTCATTGAGAAGCTGAATGGTTCTAGAAGTCGATGAGATCTCTGACCTTCAATCCCAGCGCATGAGCGAACTTGTGAATATTGGAAAGGGTGATATTCTTCTCGCCGCGCTCAACCATGCCCACATAGGTGCGGTGAACGCGAGCGCGCTCGCCGAGGCCTTCTTGCGTCCAGCCGCGCTTGACCCGCTCTTCGCGGATCTTTGTGCCGAGGAATATGAAGAATTGCTTGTCGGTATTTGCCATATGCACATTCTAGCAGGAGCTACCCAGGATTCTACATACTATAGTTAGCGTGTATGTAAGGGCCTATTCGCGATTCTTGAGCGCATTCTTGATGGTCTCGCTGTCGGCATATTCGAGCTCAGCGCCTGTGGAGAGGCCGCGGCCGAGGATAGTGACTTTCACATTCTTGCCAATGACTTTGCTGAGCGCATCCCTGACAATATCAGCGGTGTGTTCGCCGTCAGGCGTGGTATTCAATGAAAGGATAACTTCTTTGAGTGAAGCATTGAGGTCAGTTCGACTGGCGCGCTCAAGAAGGCTTTTAAGTCTAATTCTTTTGCTCGGGTCTTGATCAAGAACAGGAACTGTTCCTCCAAGGACGAAATAAAGCCCATGATAAGCACTGCTTTTCTCGACGGTCTCAAGGTCTGAATCGCGAGCGACTATCATGAGGGTAGATCCGTCACGGTTCGAATCTGAGCAGATCGGGCAGGGCAGCATGCCTTTAGCAGAAGGACCAGCGTCGCGGACGAAGAATCGGTGGCATTCTGGGCACTCAGCGGTAGACTTTCTGACTTCTGCGATGAGTCGGGTGAATTCGTCGATCGAAGATGCTGGTTTATTCAAAAGATAATATACGAAGCGTTTGGCCTGCCTCGGACCTATTCCCGGGAACTTTGCGAAGATCTCTTCGAGTTTGTGAAGGGAATCCATAGCTTACTTTTCTTCGAAGTCTCCAAAATCCGCCTTCTCGATGCTCATGAAGGTGGTCTTCTTTGCGTCGAAGAAGAGCTTGGCGATGCCGGTGGGGCCGTTGCGGTGCTTCTCGATGAGGATCTCAGCTTCCTGCTTGCGGCCGCCTTGCTCCTGATCTGACTCGCGATGGATGAACATGACCACGTCAGCGTCCTGCTCGATGGAACCTGAATCGCGGAGGTCTGAGAGTCGAGGCTTGCCGCCGCGCTGTTCGACGGCACGGGACAATTGGGAAAGGGCGAGGACGGGCACTTCGAGCTCGCGCGCGAGATTCTTCAATGAACGCGAGATCTCGGTGACCTGCTGGACAAGGTTGTCGTTGTTGCGATTTGCATTCGTCGGGAGCATGAGCTGGAGGTAGTCCACCACGATGAGGCCGAGGCCCTTCTCGTTCTTGAGGCGGCGGGCGACGGCGCGCATCTTCAAGATGTTATTGCCCGGCTGGTCATCGATGTAGATGGGAGCCTCAGAAAGGCGGCCGATAGCTTCGCCGATGGCCTTGAAGTCCTGTTCCACTGAGAGGTTATGACCGGTGCGGATCTTCCATGAGTCGACCTGTGACTCAGCCGAGAGCATACGATCCACGAGCTGCTGCGACGACATTTCGAGAGAGAAGATGGCGACTGGGACTTTGTAATTGATGGCAGCTTTGCGGATGAAGTCGAGGGCGAGAGCGGTCTTACCCATTGAGGGACGTCCGGCGAGGATGATGAGATCAGACTTCTGGAAGCCATTGAGCTTGCTGTCGAGCTCGGCGAAGCCGGTGGGCACGCCGCGAAGCTCGTCCTTGGTCTTGTGGAGGTGATCGAGACGATCCCATGCTTCGGTGAGGGTATCTTTGAGCGCCACGAACTTATGCGAGCCAGTTTTGTTGGTCACGGCATAGAGGGACTTCTCAGCATTCTCGAGAATGTCGTGGAGATCAGCTTCTTCGTCGTATCCAAGGCCAGTGATATGCTCGGCTGCGCGAAGAAGCTCGCGCATGATGTGCTTCTTCTCGACGATCTCGCCGTAATGAACAGCGTTCGCCGATGAGGGAACGGTGTTGATGAGCTCGGTGAGATAGCTCATGCCGCCGATCTGCTCGAGCGCGCCACGCTCCTTGAGACGGGCTGAGAGCGAGAGGAGGTCTATCGGCGTGCTCTTGCTATGGAGTTCGAAGAGAGCGGACCAGATGAGGGCATGCTGAGGCGAGTAGAAAGATTTCTCGCCGACGAGATCGACGACGTCGTGCATGACTTCGGGACGGATCATGACAGATCCGAGCAGAGCCTTCTCGGCCTCGACGTTATGAGGAGGAACCCGCAGGTCGCGGGCTTTCAGGTAGGGGGAAGCAGTGCTCATGGCGCTATTCTATCACAGCGGAATGGTCCTCTGAGGAAGCTGGGAAGCGTGCAATAGGGGAAAATCTGTGAACAAGATTTGAACAGGATTTGATGCGATATTCAAGATTAGTTGAGGCTGATTTTATCAGGAATTTATCTCGTGCACGTATAGTTTCCTCATTATCAGCGTAGCAATTTCATTCATGTCATTAGATCAGAAGGACCTCGAGCTCATCGAGCGCATTATTTACAAGAATGGAGACGACATCGCAGTCTCTATCGCACGCAGCTTTGAGCGCCTCGAGGAGAGGGTAGATGGAGCCGAATCGCGCACATTCTCACGCATCGCAGACCTTGAGGATCGCCTTGAAGGAGGCAGACAAGAGTCGGCAGATACATTGGGGGAGATCAAGGAAGAGATCAGGGAGTTCGTTAGAGCTCGGGACTCAGAGTGAGCGTGAGTGAGAACAAGTGCAAAGTGAGCTACAACGCTCGAATAACCGCTCCTTCTGGAGTATCTTTCAACTCATATCCTCGCTCCTCAATCTCCTTTCTGAGTGCATCAGCTTTCTTCCAGTCTTTTTCTTTTCGAGCCTCTTCGCGCGCATCGGCGAGAGCAACTATTTCAGGAGGAATCGATTCCTCGGGAACAGTCGGGATCGCATCGAGTTTCAATCCGAATACACGGTCAAAATTTATGAGAGTTGCGCGCTTGTCAGCAGGATCGGCGGCTGAGTCCTTGGTAATCTCCCATGCCAAAGCCACAGCTTGAGGAAGGTCAAGGTCATCATTGATATAAGCCCTGAAACGCTCGATATAGGCAGGAATGGGGGAGCCGCCCTCTGGATAGCTTCCCAGCGTCGCCATGAGGCGTATAAGGGCGTTTTGGGCCGCACGGACGGCTTCGTAGGTGAAGTTTATCGGGGAACGATAATGAGCCGTCAGGAGCCAGTAGCGGAAGGCGAGAGGGGAGATGGATTCGTGCTTTAAGGTCGCCAAGGTGACGAATCCACCGGCAGATTTCGCCATCTTGCTTTCGTTGATCGTCATGAAGGCGCCATGCATCCAGTAATCCGCTAATGGTACACCGTAGGCCGCTTCTGATTGGGCGATCTCATTATTATGATGCACAGGAATGTGATCGATGCCTCCAGTATGGATGTCAAAAGGCTGACCGAGATATTCTCGAGACATGGCAGAGCACTCGATGTGCCAGCCGGGGAATCCCTTGCCCCACGGGCTCTCCCAGCCGAGCTTCGGGTCGAATTTCCAGAGGGTGAAGTCTACCGCGTTGCGCTTCTCGGGATTGACCGCGACGCGGGCTCCTTCTTTGAGTGACGCTACGGATATATTTCCGAGCTTTCCGTATGAAGGGAACTTTGACGTGTCGAAATACATACCATCGCTTGTTTTATAGGCGAAACCTTTCTTCTCGAGCTCTTTGATGAGGTCGATGTCTTCCCGGATATGTTCGCTCGCGCGTGGTAATTCTGCGGGCGCCTCGATATTCAAGGACTTGAGATCAGCCTCGAATGCTTCCATATATTTCGTGCCGACCTCCTTCATTGCATCGATGGTCAATGCCTTGCCTTCGCGATTCAATGCTTTCGTCATCTTATCCTCACCTTCGTCGGCATCGCTCACGAGATGCCCGACATCGGTGATATTTATAACCTGCTTAACAGTTAATGAATTATACTCAAGAACCCTTCTCAGAATGTCGCTGAATACGTACGCGCGGAGGTTGCCGATATGTGCAAAGTCATACACGGTCGGTCCGCAGTTATACATCGAAACCTTTCCTTTCTTGAGCGGCACAAAAGCCTCCTTCTTCTTCGAAAGAGTATTGTAGAGAAATATTTCCATCTTATCTTTTTCCATCTTACCTTTGTTGTGCTTACACCCAGCGCTTCTTCTTGAATATCCCCCAGGTGAATATCACGAGAACGACCATGATGATGACGATAATCGTCCAGCCATACGGCTTGCCCACAAGCGGCACATACGCAGCAGGGATGGTGAAGACAGAGGCAATGAAGGTGAGCGGGTTGAAGATGAGGGCGATGAGGGTCAGCACCTTGATGATCTCGTTCTGCTTCGTATTGAGCAAGGAATCGTTCGTTTCGCGGAGATCAGTCAGGAGCTCGCGGGCGTTCACGATGGTCTCATGGATGCGGCCGAATTCGTTGCGGATCTCCTCTACATAGGCAGGGAAGTCTTTGCCAAACAGGGCATTGTCGGCATGCTCGGTCAGCTCCTTCCAGATATCCGAATGGATGCGCGCAGTCTGCTTGAAGTCGATGAGCTCTCGGCTCAGATTCGACAACGCCTCCACCATAGAACGCTCTTCGCCTTTGAATATCTGCGATTCGGCGGCTACGAGGGCATCCTTGATGTTATCCAGGTCCTGAAGCATGCCCGCATAGATGCGTCGGACGAGGTAATAGAAAAGGTGGCCAGCGTGCTCGAGCTTCTCGTCTTTATTGAGAATAGAGTTTGCTTCGAAAACCTTGGCGAAGTACTCGACCTGCTCGAGGGTGTCGTAGCGCGACGTTATAAGAAAATCCTTGCCGACGACGAAATCGATCTCTCGGTCGACGATCTCGTATCCGCCATTGCGTCGAATGCGGACGGGAATGGTGAGGACGATGAGGATGTAATACTTGTAAAAGTCGATCTTCGCGAGGGAAGAGGAGCTCTTGAGCTCCTCGCCGACGAGGGGGTGGAGCTCATGCTTCCTGACCAGCTCGCCGATCTCTTGGTCGGTAGGCGACTCTGCGTCAATCCACGTGACGCCGACACGGGAATGTGTGGTTATCATGTTGCATAGTATAGATGCTGGGGAGTGCTCTCGCAAGGCGCTACTGTTCCTTTTTTCATAATCTATGCGATAATGGCTCCTATCATGAATCCACGAGACAATCGCCTGACCTACATACTGATCGCAGTGCCCGCGCTCGTCATCGTCTTCTTCATCGGCCTGCATATCGGCAAAGCCGAGCAGGCTCAAATGCCTTCTGCCGCCAACGGCGAGGTCACTGATGCGCAGCTTGCCCCTTTCTGGAAGGCGTGGGATATCCTCAATGAGAAGTCTGTCGCTGCAGCCAGCACGACAGCCCAGGACCGCGTATGGGGAGCTATCGAAGGCCTCGCATCTTCTTACAAGGATCCCTACACCGTCTTTTTCCCGCCCGTCGAGTCTCAGATGTTCAACGACGACATCGCAGGCAACTTCCAAGGAGTGGGCATGGAGATCGGCGTCAAGGACGGCCAGCTCGTCGTCGTATCACCTCTGAAGGGGAGCCCGGCCGAGGCCGCCGGCGTCCGCTCGGGCGATGCCATCATCAAGATCGAGGGCGCCGACACGAGCACTATGAGCGTCGATCAAGCCGTTCAGCTCATCCGTGGCCCGAAGGGCAAGCCGGTCACGATAACCTTCATTCCCGTCGGCACCACCAAGCCTGTCGATAGGACGCTCATCCGCGATGTTATCAACATCCCGACCTTGGACACCTCGACCAAGCCGGGCGGCATCTTCGTCATCCACCTCAGCACCTTCACTGCCGATTCTCCAGACCTATTCAGGAATGCGCTCCGCGACTTCGTCTCTTCAGGCGATCACAAGCTCATCCTCGACCTTCGTGGCAACCCCGGTGGCTATCTCGAGGCCGCATGGGATATGGCCTCCTGGTTCCTCCCCGTAGGCAAGGTCGTAGTGACCGAGGACTTCGGCTCGCATCAGGATCCTCAGGTGTACCGAAGCAAGGGATATAACATCTTCAACTCCAACCTGCGCATGGAGATCCTCGTCGACTCAGGCTCTGCATCAGCTGCTGAGATCCTTGCAGGAGCGCTCCACGAGCAGGGAGTAGCATCACTGGTCGGCACCAAGACCTTCGGCAAGGGATCCGTGCAAGAATTGGTCCCGATCACTGCCGATACCTCGCTCAAGGTCACCATCGCCCGCTGGCTCACCCCGAATGGCCACAACCTCTCGCATGACGGCCTTGATCCGGATTACGTGGTTCCGATCACAGATAAGGATATCCAAGACAAGAATGACGCACAGATGAACAAGGCAGTAGAGCTATTAACAGCGCAACCGTAAGACTCATACACTCACATGAAAGTAATACTCATCAAAGATGTTCCAAAGATCGGCAAAAGATTCGACGTGAAGGAAGTCTCGGACGGCCACGCCATCAACCTGCTTATCCCGCGCGGCCTCGCTATCGCGGCGACTCCTGACGCAGTGAAGCGCATCCAATCAGAGAAAGGAACCATTGAGGCTGAGAAGAAGGTTCACGAAGAGCTCCTGTCGCAAAATCTGAAGAACCTCGGCAATGTCATTCTCACTATTACAGGAAAGGCGAACGACAAGGGACACCTCTTTGCCGGACTTCACGCAGACGCGATCGCTGCTGAATTGCAAAAGCAGACTCGGCTGCAGATCGATCCTTCATTCATCGTCATGGACGGCCCGCTCAAATCTATCGGCGAGCACATCGTTGAAGTGAAAGCGGCAGGGAAGTCGGCGAAGTTCAAAGTCATCGTGCAGAAGGCATAAAGTTCGGTTATTTACTTGTACGAAAAAAACGGCTGAGCCGTTTTTTTCGTTGAATTAAATAGGGAACAGGGGAGCCTTATATCACGTGGACGATGTTCTTACGGAGGATGCTGTTGTTGAAGCCGGTCTTGCGCTTGGTGCCGAACTGGACGACGCCTTCCTTGAGGGCGAAAAGGGTGTAATCCTTGCCTGCCGAGACATTCTTGCCAGGGAGAACCGTAGTACCGCGCTGGCGCACGATGATCTGACCAGGGAGGATCTTCTGGCCGTGGTTGATCTTCACCCCGAGATATTTGGGGTTGGAGTCTCTACCGTTCTTGGTTGTGCCTGCTGCTTTCTTATGAGCCATAGTGAAAAGAGCATATCATAGGGCCGTTTTTTGCGCAACCTGTGGATGCGTTCCCCTAGAATGGCTCTAAATAAGGGTATTTTGAGCCTATAGAATGGCTTAGTAGAGCCATATAATAAAGGGTAGGGTATTGACTTTGAAAGCGTTAGGTGCTACAATAGTCCCTACAAAAAGAGCGAGTGAGCGTCATGCTTACAGGCTCTTTTTTAAATTATATGATTGAACTTACCACAGGTGTGATATTCCTCATGTCGTCGCTCTACGGCGCCGGCCAGTCGGGAAGCCAGCCCATAGCTCTTGCTGCGGGAACGGCCGACGTCGGGCAGGCTACCTCGAGCGCTACGACCACCGTCGAGGCGCGTAACTTCATGGATTCCAAGGAAGTCGAGGCATACGTGCGTCACGCCTATGCTGACGACCCGATCCTCGTCGATATCGCGCGCTGCGAGTCGACCTTCCGCCAGTACGGCAAAGACGGAGACATCATCCGCGGCACGGTCAACAAAGCTGACGTGGGCGTGATGCAGATCAACGAAAAGTATCACGGAGAGGCCGCCGAGAAGCTCGGCATCGACATCTATACCGTCGAAGGGAACGTGGCGTTCGCCAAGTACCTCTACGGCAAGTATGGAGTCCAGCCCTGGTCTGCCTCAGCGCCATGCTGGAGCAAATCAGAGGGCGATCTGGCCCAGAAGTAACTAGCAGGCGATTAATCTAATACACAACAAAAAAGTTCCGCATATCCTGCGGAACTTTTTTTATGTGCACATTTCAAGAGGGATCGTGCCAGTGGATGAAGGGGAAGGAGGCTTCAGAGCCTGATCTCCTATACCTCATAGAAACATCCTATGTCGTACAATATATGTTTGTGCAACTAACGTGGTAATTAATAAGCCTCTAAACTCTGCATACGAAAAAGGCGGGACTTCCCCGCCTGCTCTAACTAATTCGGAGGCTGTTGGATCTGCGGTATGGTCGGCGCGGAATTTTGTACGTCAGTCGGCTGCCCTTCCTTCATGCGTGTCAGATTGTCGATGGCGGGATTCCAGATGAGGTTGAGGAAGACGTCATTCCAGAGATAGGTCGCAGGCTGCTTCAGGTACGTGTTCCAGACGCTCACTGAGGTTGTCGCGACATAGGATACGTTATCTTGATTGGTGGGAGAATTGACCAGATTGCGGAGGTTGATGCCGAAGTAGCTGAGGATAAGGAGGGCTGCGATGATGATGAGGATCATCTTGATGAGTCCCCTATCCGTAGGAATTTTTTTCATGATGGCCATATTTTACCTCATAGGCAGCGAGCTGGACAGGTTGTTCTGTGTACAACGCTAGAGGTACGAGAGCGGGTTCAGATAGGCCTTGAAGTCAGCGATTGGTATGGTGGCTCCGACGCAATTCTTGCTCATAGCGGGGGTGAATTGGGCTATCTGGACGCCATCGGTGGCATAAACGCCGAAGTGGAGGTGCGGACCGGTGGTATAGCCGGTATTGCCGCTATAACCGATGATCTCTCCGGTCGTGACGGTATCGCCAACAGATGCAGATTGGACTGACAAGTGCGCATAGAGGGTCGAGAGGCCGTCAGCATGCTTGATCATGATCCATTTGCCGAAGGAGTAGCATCCCGTCACGATATCGGTGTTCGCGACGCCGACGACGACGCCCGAGAGCGCCGCTTTGACCGGAGTGCCGATGGATGCGCCGAAGTCGACGCCAGTATGTCCTTTGCCGTTATAGATCTGAGGATTCGCGGTGGCAAAAGGGGTATTGCCGAAATACTGGGTGATGCGGATGGTATCGAGAGGCCACGACAGGACGCCTGAGCCCGTATGCGGCAATGAAGACGTCTTCACGCCCAAATGGAGCTGGGATTCGTAGTCGAGCACTTCCCTCTCGAAGGCGTCTTTTTGAGCCTGCTTTTGGGCGAGGATCTTTTGGTACTGGGATTCCGACTGCTTGGTATCTTTGAGAAGCTGGTTCTTCTCCGACGCAGTCGCCAAAACAGCTTTCTGCTGGCCTTTGAGCTCTCCGCCGAGCGTGACGAGGTCAGCTCGAGCCTTCTCGCTTGCGAGCTTGTTCGATTCGAGGCTCGCCTTGGCGTCTCGCAGATCTGCTATGCGGCTCACAAGCTCTCCTTGGAGCTTGCCAAGCTGATCGAGTGAATCCCAGGTATCCGAGAGCGATCCGCTCGCCAGGAGCATCTCGATGACCGACGCGCTGCCGCGCTCATTCACAGTCATGAGCGCATGAGTGATGATCCGCTGATCGTCATCGATAGTCACTGCAGTGTCGCCTATCTGGGAGCCGAGCTTCTGGATCTCGAGGTTCTGCGCGGATATCTTATCTTCGGTCACCTTTATATTCGCGGCGAGCTTCTTTTGGGTGAGATCGAGAGACTTTAATGTAGATGAAAGCGAGGTCTCTTGGTCACCAAGGCCATCTATCTGCGTCTGATAGCTGGCGATATCCTTTTCGAGGGCTTGAATGTCGGCTTGGCGCTGGTCGATCATTGATTGGAGATCTGAAGATTGAGCGTGAGCGGCAGAGGCAAAAAGCAATAAGCAAAAAGGAAAAAGAAGCACGGCATAAGCGGCGCGGGCATGCATCGCTTTTTTTACCCACGATCGGCCTTGCTCGCACTGACCGAGCCAGCTCGCAAGGCCGTCTTTTCTCGGCACCGCCTTTTTATATGAAAATAATGCGCTCATTCGCGGCGCCTGCGAAGAGGATTCAAAAAGCGATGCATGCCCGCGCCGCTTGTCGTTAACTATCCGCATCATGCCAATTTCGCGAGAGCTGCGTCAATCCGGCGCAGCGATTCTTCCTTGCCGAGGATAGCCGCGCTCATGAAGGGGTCGGGAGACTTATCCTGTCCGGTAAGAGCCATCCTGAGAGGCCACAAAACGTCGCCTTTGCCGTTGGCTTCCGCGTAGTGCCAGACGGCCGCCTTGATCGATTCCACACTGAAGGAAGCCTCAGGAACGTCTTTGATAAGCTCGCGAGCCTTTGAAATATGAGTCCGCGCCACAACGGGGTCTGGATTCTTTTTCCAGAGAAGGGATTCCTTCTGGTATGGAGCCGTTTCGCGCACGAAGGCGAGCTCTCCGGTCGGAGCGAATAAAGCGGTGATGTCGCCGAAGGTCGAGATCTTTTCTTTGAGAATTGGTGTAAGCCTCTTGAACAAGTCGCTTTTGACAGTCATCCATTCAGGGACGAATGTGTGCGCGTGATCGGAGAAATCGGCGTCGGAAAGCCTCATGATATGTTGCCGGTTGAACCAGGTAAGCTTTTCAGAATCGAAAACGGCTCCAGCCTTCTGTATTCGTTCCAGAGTGAATTCGCTGACTATCTCTTCAAAAGAAAAGATTTCCCGATCGCCGCTCGGATGCCAACCTATAAGCGCAAGATAGTTGAGCACAGCTCCAGGTAGGAATCCTTCATTCCTATACTCCAATACATCCTTGGCTCCATCCCGTTTGCTGAGCTTCTTGGTGCGGTCTTCTCTGAGAATAGGAGGTAGAGTCGCAAATATCGGTGGAGTGATTTCTAGCGCCTCATATAAGCTCAAGAAGCGTGGGGTGCTTGAGATAAACTCGTCAGAACGAAATATATGAGTGACGTTCATCATATAATCATCAATTATGTGCGCAAAATTATATGTCGGATAGCCGTCACTTTTTATGAGTATAAAATCATCAAGCATCTCCTCCCCCGCCTCAAGGGTGCCGCGTACGGCATCGTTCCATACCCAACGTTTTATTTCCGGCACTTTGAAGCGAAGCGGTTGCGTACCATCCCATACGCCCATGCTCGTTGGCCGATGGTTTCTAAAAAGAAAAGATTTTTTTTTCTCTACGGCTTCGGCTCGAAAGGCTTCCACCTGTTCAGGGGTGTAGGGGTCAGGATAAGCAAGACCCTTGGCTACGAGCTTTTTTGCATACGTTTGATACGTATCGAGCCGTTCGGATTGGATGCATGATCCGAATGGGCCGGGCTTATCGGGTCCATAATTCCACACAAAGCCTAACCAACGCAGAGACTCTTGTATATGTTCGATCGAGCCTTCCACCTCACGCTTCTGGTCGGTATCTTCTATGCGCAATATGAATGTTCCATTATTCTTACGGGCCCAGAGATAAGCAAAAAGTGCTGTTCGGATGCCTCCAATATGCATAAAGCCAGTCGGAGAGGGTGCAAACCGTGTGACGATATTCATAAGGCCTATTATAGCGCATTTAAAAGAAAAACCGACCCTTCTGGGCCAGCTTTTCTTGCGCTTTGCGCGCGTTCAACTTGTCTCTTACTTATCCTTTGATCTCTGCGCCAACAGTGCTCGAACCGTGGAAGACCTTCAAGATAATGCTGCCGTTCGCATCGCGAAGCGGAAGATCGGTCGCGGCGTTGAAGATCTTGTCGCCGTTATCTGAGTACAATACAGCGTAATAGGTGCCGCCATCGACGATCGGCGTCGAAACGGTCACTTTGCCTGGAGCGATGCCAGCGTTCATATAGGATGAACCGATGATGGCGCCCGGCTGTCCGGCCTTGTCAGCCTGGATGACCACCCAGCCTGGGTTGGCGAGCTGGACTGAGGAGAGATACACGACGTTGCCGGGATACTGGTCTGACATGATGATGCGGTTGGCCTGCGCGCTGGTGTCAGGCGTCGTCGTGTCGGTCGGAGCCGTCAGCGCCGGCTCAGGAGTCTTCTTTCCTCCGAAGACCATGATGCCGATGATGATAAGGACGATAATGACGATGACGGTGACTACCCACTGCCAGGTCTTGATGCCGGTTTGAGGTTCCATGATTTTATATATAAACTGCTAAAGCTAATAAACGTCGAGACTCAAGTATACCATACTAATCACTTCTCGTGCTCAAGGGCTATATCGATGAGCGCGGTCGCGATGATATCGGCGCTGTCGAGACGGGCGAATGCTTTGGCGTGCTCCTTCATGGTGCTCGTAAGGGCTGATGAATTGAGGATACGATCGATCTCCTCGATGAGGACGTGTGCGCTCAGGTTGTTCTCTTCGATGACTGAAGCAGCTCCGGTGCGGCTATATGCGAATGCGTTGGCTGTCTGGTCGTGGCTGATCTCCTGAGGCAGCGGGATGATAATGGACGGCAATCCCCACGCGGCAATCTCGAATATGGTCGATCCCGCGCGCGAGACGACCAGAGACGCGGCGCCGGCGGACATGCGCAGGGCAAGCTCGTTCAAGTAGTCGAATGGGTGATATCGATACGAATACGGATGGTCCTTGAGGATGACTGCGGTCGTGGATTTTATCTCGCCTATGTTGGCTCGACCTGTCTGATGGATGATCTGGCAGCGATTGAGGAGTTCGGGAAGCGCTTCGATGATCACGTCGTTTATCCTCTGGGATCCCTGAGAACCGCCGATGATGAGGACGACCGGTGTCTTCTCTTCGAGCCCGAGGAATTCGAGCGCGCCGTTCGAGAGAGGCTGCGCTATCTCGGGTCGTACTGGACAGCCGGTGTATGCTACTGCGTCCTTGTGCTTCGGAAAATACTGTATAGCGCTCTCGTAAGAAAGCGCGATCTTCTTTGCGAACTTCCCTGCCCAGAGGTTCACTCTGCCGGGCTTGCTGTCCGAATCATGGATGACGACAGGAATGCGCAGGATCCGCGCGGCTAAAAGAGCTGGAAAGCTCGCGTAGCCTCCCTTGCCGAACACCACGTCGGGATAGATAGAGAACATGCGGATAAGGGCTGTCACGCAGCCGTAGGCTGTCTTGAAGAGGTCGGTGATGTTGAGGAGCGAGAAGTACCGGCGGATCTTGCCGGCGGGGATGGCTACGAACTCTATCTCGTTGTCGAACAAAGCGCGTGCGCTGTAGGCCGTGGGAGCCATGAAGTACATGCTCGGATTGAGGATCTTAAGCTTCTTGGTGCGCTCCCGGACTGCCTGCGCCACGGCGATGATCGGATAGAAGTGGCCGCCCGTGCCTCCGCCGGTAAAAAGTATTTTCATAAAAGTAGCTTGAATTATATACCACCTAAAGAAAATCGCCCAGTACTACCTGGGCGACCTAAAACATACTAAATCCAATATTGCATCCGATATCACGCTTTGGCAGCCTTCGACACATTCCCGACTATCCCTGCCGCAGCCAGTGCGATGATGAGCGCAGTGCCTCCGTGGGACACGAACAATAGGGGCATTCCCGACAATGGTAAGAGTCCGAGCATCGCTCCCATATTCATGAATGACTCAGTGATAATGAGCGACGATATGCCGATGGCGAGCAGGCCGCCGAATATGTCCGATGACCTGATGCCGATGCGGAACGATGTCGCTGCGAAGAAGAGATAGAGGCCGACGAGGATGATGCTGCCGACGAAGCCGAACTCCTCGGCTGCGACCGCGAAGATGGAGTCGTCGGTGGGCTGAGGGAGATAGCCGAACTTCTGGATGCTCTGGCCGAATCCCCTGCCTGTCCATTGCCCAGATCCGACGGCGATGAGAGATTGGGTTATCTGGTACCCGGCTCCCTGAGAATCGCTTGCGCCATTCAGATACGTTTTCACGCGCTGCAGGGCGTACGGCCTGAATGCGATGACGCCGGCGACGAGGATGCACATGGCGCATCCAGCGAGAAGGAGGTGGCGCATCGGTACTCCAGCTATGAGGAGCATGACGAGACCGGTCCCTACGATGACGATAAGGGTGTCCGTGTCAGATTGAGCGAGGAGAAGGATCGAGAGGAGCCCCATCATGATGATGAATGGCACTATTCCGTACCTCATCGTCTTGAGGCGGTTCTTGGCATACTGCGCCCATGCCGCGACGTAGATGATGAATGCGATCTTCAGGAGCTCAGAGGGCTGGAATGAGAGCGGTCCGATGGTGAGCCAGCGCGTCGCACCGCCATGGAAATGCGAGAAGCTCGGGATGAAAAGCAGAAGATTGACAGCGATGGCGCCCAAGAAGATGAACAGAGCCCCTTTCCGGAGCCATGTATAGGGGAGACGCGCGAATACGATGAAAGCTCCTATGCCGAGCCCAAGGCTGATCGTCTGCTTGAGGGCGACGGTCCCGAAGCTCGTGCCGCTCTGGGCGAGCAAGCCAAGTGATGCAGAAAGGAATATGACGAAACCTGCCCCGGTGAGCAGGAGGACTGAGATGAAGAAAAGACGGTCGATGCGTTTCGAGGAAGCGGCCATTATGCCGTCATTGTAGCATCCGGGGAGGGATTTGTTTCAGCGCCCCCAGGTGTGGATTGCTGTTCACGAGTCTCCTGCTTGAAGGATGTTATATCCGCGCGCACTTTGTCGTATTCAGGAAGGTCTTGGAGCCTTGAAATGCCGAGGTGAGACAAGAGATCGAGTGTCGTCTTGTAAAGGAAGCTGCGCGCATCAGCGGGATTGTCGACTCGCTCGACGAGGCCGCGGATGAGGAGCGCGCGGAGGATGAATTGCGAGTTCACGCCGCGAATGTAGTCGATATCAGCGCGTGAAATAGGTCCTTGGTATAAGACAATTGAGAGCGTTTCTAGGCCCGCCTTGCCGAGATCACGGGTAAGTTCATCCTTAGCGAGTTGTTCAATCACCGGTGAAAGCTCTTTTGCAGTGCCAAGCATGACATCGTCGTCGGTCTGTACAAGGGTCACTCCCCTGCCCTGTAAAGCGGTGCGAAGTTCCTCGAGTGCGATCTTCACTTTCTCAGGCTTTTCGCCGAGAAGGGATGCGAGCTTTTTGATCGAAATAGGTTCAGCCTTCCAGAAGAGGATCGCCTCGATTTTCGATGAGAGGGGTAAGGGATTCATGGTGAGAATATATTCTAGCGCGAAAAGCGGAAAAAGTACCGCTTAATATCTCGGCACCCCTACCTCCTTTGTCTCCATCTGAATATCACCAAACTGCGCCTCTTGGGATACATGGAGCACCCCTTCCTTGACGAGCTCGAGCATGGCGAGGAAGCTGACGATCACATTCACGCGATTTTCCTTGTGGTCCTTGGTGAACTCGGTGAAGCTCATCTTGAGCGCGCCGGTGATGCGCTTCGTAAGCGTGCCGATCATTTCCTCGAGGCTGACGACCTTCTGCACGACATGCTGTGGAAGCGACTCCTTCTTGGGCAGCCTATTTATTAGATCACGTAGGGTGAAGAGCGCCTTTTCAAGCGTGAATGCTGGATCAGGGGCAAAAATAGGATTCACCGACCGTGACTGCGACGGCCCAAAGATCATATCTTTGCCGAATAATGATTGGATGCCCTTCCCCGCTTCCTTGATTCGTTGGTAGATCTTGAGTCGAGTCTCGAGATCGCGAATATCGCCTTGTTCATCATCAGTAAGCGCGAGCTGAGGCAGGAGCGATTTTGACTTGATAAGGAGGAGCGTCGAGGCGACCAGAATAAAATGAGCCGATTCCCCCATCGGCATAGTCTCGAATTTGCGCACATGTGCGATGAAGTCGTCGGTCACCTGTGCGAGCGATATGTCGCTGATGTAGAGCTTGCGCTTCTCGATAAGGTCGAGGAGAAGGTCGAGCGGGCCTTCAAAAGATTGGGTTTTGACGGTGAAGGGCATTGAGTTAGTCGGCTAATTCGAGTGAAGTGATCCGTGTCTCGTGATTGTCCACCCTGCTCTCAATCGGTCTCATATTACGTTTGAATGCTGCATCGATTCGGGCATCCATTGTTTCTATGAGGAGGTCGACATGATGTTTGGATTTCTCCAGGACAATTCCCATGTAGCGCTCCATTTCTTTTTTGAATATGCGGCTCGACCTCTCAATCCGAGAGTCGATGTATTTCTTGTCTTCAGTATCTAATGTCATGTGATTGTGTTCGGTAATAATATCACAATCATATGGCGAGCGGATAAATTCCTGCTCAAATCCAAATAAAATCTGGTGGAAATAAGGATAAATTATTGCAACCAAGTCCTAAAAAGAAACCCCAATCGTCTTTTTCACGATAGCCAGCTTCTTATCAGCCCTCTCTTTCGCGCGTCGGCTTCCTTCTTCGAGAATATCGAGAACCGCAGTCTCATCCATGGCAAGCGTGGCTCGCTTCTCGCGGAGCGGCTTGATGAAAGCGTCAATGTCTTCGATGAGGATATCCTTTAATGCCTTGTACTTACCCTTGTTCGTTTCATAGATACCCTTGAGCTCAGACTCAGGTTTGAAGAGCTTGTGGATGGCATACACGTTGGCAGGAATGTCTCCGCCAGAATCGGTGACGATGCCCATGACAGCCTTGATGATCTCGGCACGCTCAGCGAAGAGAGGGATGGTGTTGTTGTAGCTCTTGGACATCTTCTTGCCATCGATGCCAGGTACAGTCGCGACGCTCTCAAGGATAAGATCCTCAGGCAATTTGAACGTCTCAGCCTTGAAGATGTGGTTGAACTTGAGGGCGATGTCGCGGGCGTATTCGACGTGCTGCTTCTGATCCTGGCCCACAGGCACAACATCGGTGTCATAGAGGAGGATGTCGGCAGCCATAAGGACGGGATAGTTGAAGGTGCCGACATTGATCTCCCTATTCCTGGCCTCGGCGTCCTTGTAGGCATGAGCACGCTGGAGGTACGGCATAGTGACGATGGTGTCGAAGATCCATGCAAGTTCGGTGTGGGCGGAGACGTCGCTCTGCTTGAAGATGATAGCCTTCTTGGGATCGAGGCCGATAGCGAAGAAGTCGAGGGCGAGGTCGATCGTCAGGCGGCGCATCTCATTCTTGTCTTGAATGAGATTGAGGCCATGATAATCCGCGATCATGAAGTAATAGTCGTAGTGGCCGACGGTCTGGGCGTCCACGAACTGCTTCATGGCGCCAAAGTAGTTGCCGATATGGGGCCTACCGGTCGGCTTCACGCCGGAGAGAAGGGTTTTCTTGATTGAGGGTGACATAGGCAAATGATAGCAGGAATAAGGGGTTTTTTGCTACCCCTCTCTCTTTACGAATATAAAGTAAGCTAGCCTCATCAAGCTTCGAAGCTTATAATCCCTCCTTTCTCAAATCCTCGATGAGCTTTGCAGCAGCCTTAGACAGCTTCTTGGGCATCTCGACATGGGTGACGATGAGCAGGTCTCCCCTCTTACTTTTGTTGCCGAACATGCCCCCTCCTTCGTAGGGCACACCCTTCCCCTTGACGCGCAATATTTCCCCATGGGAAGTGCCTGCAGCGATCTTGAGCTCGATGTTCCCATCCAGCGTTTCGAGGTCCATCGTGCCCCCGGCAAGCGCGGCCGTGAGCTTCACCGGAAGATCCATGACGAGATTGAATGCCTCCTTGCGGAACACAGGATGCTCCTGCACCCACACGCGGACGATAAGGTCGCCTCTACCTCCAGCGCCTTCCTCGCCCTTATCAGCGACCCGCAATCCCTGCCCGCTTTCCATTCCCGGCGGGATTTTAAGAGTTAATTTATCCTTACCCACCTGTATGTCCCGCTCTGTGCCGAAGATCGATTCCTTGAATGGTATCTCGACGTCAACAGTGATATTCCTGCCCTTGCGTGGCCTCCTCGACCCTCCTCCTCCGAAGAATTCACCAAAGATATCGCCGAGGTCGAATTCAACGCCTCCTTGATTGAAGTGGAATCCGCCCCCTTGGTTGAACTGCGAGAAATCAAAGCCGCCAAAACCTTGGCCTCCGCCGCCCTGTCCTGGGTTGAATCCAGGTCCAGCCGAGCCGAACTGGTCGTACTGCGCGCGCTTGTTGTCATCCGACAGTACGGAGTATGCCTCGCTGGCCTCTTTGAATTTCTTCTCCGCGTCGGGATTGCCCTTGTTCTTGTCAGGATGAAATTCGTGGGCAAGCTTGCGGAAGGCCTTCTTGACGTCTTCCTTTGAGGCGGTCTTCTCGACGCCGAGGGTTTTGTAATAGTCTTTCATGGGTTAGTATAAGATTGACTTTCCGTTTATATATGCTATAGTGTTTCCGAATGAGGAAGCCGATTGACGGCTCTCTCAACTCTTTGAAAGCTATGAAAAAGTTCTTGTTTGATCTGACCTATTGCTTCGGGCTTTTGGCTTCGTTCCTGGCATTGATCTCTGCTGGGATGATTTGGCTCGTCACTGGGCACCATAATCCTTTCGGGAAGGGATCCGGTGATAGAGCCGTTCTCTGTATAGCGATTGTCATGTCAGTCGCATACGGCTGTAATTTCATTCACCGGAATCATGGAGCACTCGCTCAGCGCCCTCCTTCTATCGCAGTATTAAGCAAAATCGCCTTTGTCGCATGGATTGTTTTTGTAGGGCTCGTCGCCATCGCCGGTAACCCTTGGCGTTATTAGTCTCAAGGCCCCCGTTCGTGTCCCCAAGCACTACTGCTTCGGGACACTACGGAGGTCCTTTTTCTTTTAAGAACTACTTCTTCTCCTTGAACTCCGCATCCTTCACATTATCTGCGCTGCCATCTGGACCTTTTCCGTCGGTCGCGCTCGGATTTGCACCAGCTCCAGGATTAGCTCCTGCCTGATTCTGACTCATATACTGCCCTATCTTCTGGATCTCTCCAGACAACGCCTCAGTGGCCGTTTTAATCGCACCAAGATCAGGCGTCGAGGCGTCCTTCGCAGTCTTAAGGGCTGCGACCTTATCTTCAATGGACTTCTTAAGATCTGCGGGTACTTTATCTCCCGCATCCTTGAGAGCCTTCTCAGAAGTGTAAATAAGCTGCTCAGCGATATTCTTGGCCTCGACCGCATCCTTCTTCGCCTTGTCTTCGGTCTCATGTGCGGCGGCTTCTTGCTTCATCTTCTCTACTTCTTCCTTGGAGAGACCTGAGGAAGCAGTGATCTTAATAGAATTTGCCTTTCCAGTGGCCTTGTCCTTGGCGGTGACATTCAAGATGCCGTTTGCATCAACGTCGAATGAGACCTCTACCTGAGGCATGCCGCGCGGTGACGGCGGAATGCCGTCAAGGATGAATCGGCCGAGCGATTTGTTGTCAGCCGCCATCGGGCGTTCGCCTTGGGAGATATGGATCTCGACTGAAGTTTGATTGTCAGTAGCAGTCGAGAATATCTGCGAGCGCTGGGTCGGCACTGTAGTGTTCTTCTCGACAAGTTTCGTTGCAACACCACCCATGGTCTCGATTCCGAGCGACAGAGGAATGACATCCAAAAGGAGCACATCCTTCACGTCTCCTCCGAGAATGCCTCCCTGGATGGCCGCGCCCACCGCAACTACTTCGTCAGGATTGACGCCCATGTGAGGTTCCTTTCCAAAGAACTTCTTGACTGCCTCCTGCATAGCAGGCATGCGGGTCTGGCCGCCCACGAGGACGACCTCATTGATCTCGCCTACCTTGAAGGGCGACGCGTCCATGGCGCGTTTGGTGATCATCATGGCACGATCGAGGAACTCCGCGCAGAGCTGTTCAAGCTGGGAGCGGGTCATTGTCACAAGAAGGTGCTTCGGTCCATCTGCGCCAGACGTGACGAACGGGATGTTGATCTCCGTCTGCATGGCCGTGGACAATTCTATCTTTGCCTTCTCAGCAGCCTCATCAAGACGTTGTAATGCAAGCGCATCCGACTTGAGGTCAATGCCATTCTCCTTCTTGAATGTGTCGGCGAGCCAGTTCACTATCTTCGCATCGATGTCGCGGCCGCCAAGATGCGAGTCGCCGTCCGTCGAACGGACTTCGATCGAGCTCTCGCCATCAGCACTCGATACCTCGAGCACCGATATGTCGAAGGTTCCGCCGCCGAAGTCGAACACGGCGATCTTTTCATTCTTGTTCTTGTTGAATCCGTACGCGAGCGCCGCTGCCGTCGGCTCGTTGATGATGCGCTTCACGTCGAGACCGGCGATCTTGCCGGCGTCCTTGGTGGCCTGGCGCTGGGAGTCGTTGAAGTACGCGGGGACCGTAATGACCGCCTCCGTGATCTTCTCACCCAAGCGCGCCTCCGCGTCGTTCTTGAGCTTGAGCAGGATCATGGCTGAGACTTCTTCCGGCCGCATCCACTTGTCCCCCATCTTGACCTCGATGCCGCCATTCGAAGCCTTGCGCACCTCGAACGGCACGTTCTTGATGTCCTTCTGGACGCTCTCCTCGTCAAAGGAGTGGCCCATGAAGCGCTTGATCTGCGAGACCGTGTTCTTCGGGTTCGTCACCGCCTGGCGCTTCGCCAAGAGGCCCACGAGCCGTTCGCCCGTCTTCGACTGGGCGACAATCGAGGGCGTGGTACGTGCCCCTTCCGCGTTTTCGAGGACCTTTGGTACGCCAGCTTCCATCACCGCAACGGCGCTGAAGGTGGTACCGAGGTCGATTCCTATGATCTTTCCCATAATGGTTTGATTGAGTTAGTTGATTAGTGCGATGCGAATTTACGGATCATGCGAATGCCGCGAATGGCTACAAATAAGGCGTAATGAAGAATATTGACAATTACTGATTAAGTATGCTATAATTAATCCATACAGAACCTCAACACACCCGCTCATTAAGTACCCTTTCAGGGGAGGTTAGAGCAAATAGTTCTTAACAGATGAATACTGATCTACCAATTGTAAAGCGCGAAGGTCTCCCGCAAGACATCAACACCCAAGGGCTCATTGGATTCCTCAAAGGAAATCTCCACCCCCTTGCAGTGACGATCGCGGAAGCACAACAGATGGCGGACGATCTGCATCTTAAACTTCTGCACGCGATACGCCTCGTGTTCGTGAGGCCTCTACCTACAGGTGGAGCTGAGATGTTGGATTTTTCGAGCCATCCTTTGGCCAGCAGTTGTTTGAAATCCGAATGGACTAGCTTTCCGAAGGATTGCTGGCCCAATCGTGACCAAACCTTGCACTTCGCTCTGCTCCAATAAGAGCGACCGATCTCGTTACAAGAAAGCCCTGTTAATTCGGGGCTTTTCCTTTTTCGATAGCATACTCAATTTTTAATGTTCAATCCTCAATCCACCGCTACTATCTTTCCCGGGCTCTGATGCCCACTGATAATCCTGACTTTCTTTCCGGGATACAGAGATCTGACGATTTCCAATACCCTCTTATTCGCCATATTCCGTTCAGCTTTCTGCTTCACTGACATGACGAAATGGTCATCGCTTTCCTTGATGACCTCTTCCGCGCGTGCGCCCGCGAGGACGCGGATCTTGATATACATCGCGCGGATATTATATGAAAGACGGAGCGCGCGTCGGTTGGCTATGGATCAGGAATTCAAATGAGGAAAAATACGGAGAGACCTCGGGCACATAAGCAGGAATGTAGGAAGTGGCAGCCTTTTTCGCTGAAATGGGAGCAGGAAGGAAAAGAGTCTCGCTGCGAGGGCTACCCTCGAGGGCTACCCTCGTTATGGGCTCAACGGAAACAAGCCGTGCCTTCACTTCCCCATTCACGAGTGTGAGCGAGAAGGTCATGCGGAAATGCCGGCCGATGCGGTCGGTGAATATGCGCTCTATGAGCTGTGCGGGAGATGAGGGCGTGAGCATCAGAGTGAAATTGTATCATAAGGACGTCCAGGGTGGTATTGACAATACACGTTCCTTATTATAATTTATTGACCAGGTGATCCTATGAAAAATCTTGTTCCGTCCACTCGATTCCAGAGGATGAAAGCATACATCGTCTTTGAGGCCGGATGCTTCGCAATTGTATTCGTCGCAAGCCTAGTCACCCTCAATAGCCAATCTACCTTCGAGGAACTAATAGTGAGAAGCCTGACCATCGGCGTCGGCGCTGCTCTCGGCTTGCTATTCGTATATGCCTGCGTCCTTCCGGCGTTTGCCTGGATGAATGCACGCGTCGACGACCTTCAAGACCGATTCGAAATCAAGAAGATGAAGCCGATATATCCTCTCGGATACGGCAAGTCCCCGCACCCATGACGGTCGCAGGGATTTTTCTTAATCAGAAATTCAGCTGAGATTGATGTGGATTTGATATGGATTTTATCTCGATGCCGTATGCTTTTCGGCGTGGAATAATTGACATATCCTATTTTAGAGGTATTGTTTAAACAAAGGAGACCTGATACATGAAAGTGACAAGGAAGAGAGGATTTACCCTCATTGAAATCTGTATCACCATTGGGATAATTGCGGTTGTCGTTGGTATGGCGACTCATGCAATGATCGCGAAGTGATACAAAATCTCACCGCTGCCTCCTCGGGCAGTTTTTTATTCCTTGTACTCCCCTACTTTGACCTTGGGAGGTCGCAATACCTTCCCGTTCAATATGTACCCTTTCTGAATGACCTGAGTCACAATGTGATCCTGCTTTTTGTCGTCAACCGGCTCATATGAAGCCGCTTCGTCGCGGTTATGATCGAACGGCTTGCCGATGGGATCGATCTCCTCGAGGCCGCTGTCGGCCAGGACCTTCCTGAGCTGAGAATAGATGTATTCCACGCCAATTCTCCAATTCTTGTCTGCCTTCTCCCAAGCTTCCTTGTTCCCCATCGCCATCTCGAAGCTGCCCAAGACCGGAATGAGGTCTTCGATCAGTCGTTCGTTGGCATATTTAATAAAATCCCTGCGCTCCTCCTCGTCGCGCTTGCGGGCATTGATGAAGTCAGCCTTGGCGCGCTGCCAGCCAGTGAGGTATTCCTGCTTCTCTTCAGTGGTCTTCTTGAGCCTCTCGCGAAGCTTCTTGATCGTCTCAGCCATGTTCTCCTCGCCGATGACAGAATCGTCGAGAGTGTCGTCGGATTCGATGACGACGTCAGAGCTATCCTTCTGGTCGGAGTCTTTTTTCATATGATGTAATGAAGTATACGGACGGCCGAAGATTTTAGCAAGAAAAAAACCGCGCACGGATGAGGTGGCGGTCGGGTGAAAGGTGCTTCATGCAGGCTGAACGGTCGGATGGAGGCCGTGCGGCGATGCATAGTGGCGTTTGAGTTCCTTTTGACGGAACCCATCAGCCATTTTTTCGAACAATACGATCCTTGGAGTTCGATCGACGCTCTGCACGCACGAGTGAACCTTGATCGCGGAGATATAGCATTCGAAGGAGTGGAGCGCGGCCTGATTCAGGTGATCAATATCACTGAAGCCGATGATGTCCGCTGGAGCCTTATATTTAGTCAGCTTCTTCTTGATCCAGCCGCAATATTTGAGTGAGTATCTTCCGTTGCCCTCGATCTGAGAATCAAGGATCTTTTCGGCAATCTCCTTGCACTTGAGAAGGACAACCTGCTTCCGATATGCCCGGAGCCAGTTGTACCCAATCATGATGAACCCAGCAATAAACACCGCGCCAATAAGTATGACTTTCATAGGTTTTTAAAGACGAATGGTTGACCAACTACGCACACTTATACCATGTATCTGGGCAAAAAAGAATGCCGGTTGTCCACCGGCATTCTTGACATATTCGAGGTAAAAAATGACTAGCGCTTGCTCCACTGCGGAGACTTGCGGGCCTTCTTGAGTCCGAACTTGCGGCGCTCCTTGGCGCGCGGGTCGCGCTTGAGATAGCCGAGCTTCTTGATGGGGCCGCGGAGGGTCACATCGTAGACGAGGAGGGCGCGAGCGATGCCGTGGCGGAGAGCGACGGCCTGAGCGGAGATGCCTCCACCGCTGAGCTTGGCTGTGACATGGAACTTCTCGGCGGCCTTGCCGTTGGTGATGGACTCGGTAGCGACGATCTGAAGCTCCTTCACCGGGAAATAGGCCTCGAGGGTCTTGCCGTTGACTTCATAGGCTGCCTTGGCGGCTGGATAGAGGCGCACGCGAGCTGTAGCGGTCTTGCGGCGGCCGACTGCTTCGAAGTATTTTCCTGCGGGTTTGGTGGGAGTCATAGTGTTAGATTCTAGATTTCAGATTCTAGATTCCAGAATGATCGCAGTGCCTGTGACCATTCTAGAATCCAGAATCTAGAATCTCTACTCTTTAATAATAAGATTCTTCATGCGGATATCGCGGAGCTTATTGCGCGGCAGCATGCGCTCAATGGCGCGAGCGAAGACTTCCTTCATTCCCCTGCGGGCGATGAGCTCGCCCAGGTTCTCTTCGTAGAGGCCGCCGCGATGGCCGGTGTAGGTGACATAGACGTCGCCGACCTTCTTGCGGGCAGTGACGTCGGCGCGCGCGGCGTTGACTATCTCGACGGTGTCTGAGGTCGCTTCATTGCGGGCGAATGAGACGGACTTCTTTCCCATGAGGACGGAGGCCGCTTCGCTGGCGATCCTGCCGATCTTCTTTCCTTGTGCGTCAATGGTGTATTTCATGTGATTATACGAATTCAATCAGAGCCATAGGGCTGCCGTCAAGGTCGCGGTTCGGGAGGCGGACGATACGGGTGTATCCTCCAGCGCGGGTCTTGTATTTTGGAGCGACGGTGTCGAACAGCTTCTTGGTCTCAGGCGCACCTTGGATAGCGGTCATGACAAGGCGGCGCGAAGCGACCGTGCCAGTCTTGGCGCGAGTGACGAGCTTCTCCACGAACGGGCGGAGCTCCTTGGCCTTAGCCTGAGTGGTCTTGATGCGGCTGTCGCGGATGAGGTTGCGCGCCAACGAGCGCATGAGGGCATGCCTCTGAGTCTTTTCCCTACCGAATTTTCGTACGTTGTTGTGGTGTCTCATAAAATAGATTCTAGATTTAAGATTCTAGATTCCAGAATGATCGCAGTCCCTGTGGTCATTCTGGAATCTAGAATCTCGTTTCTTCATACTATTGCTTCAATGTTATTCCGTGCTGGGCCAACAGCTTCTTGATCTCCTGCATGCCCTTGGCTCCGAGGCCATCGATATCCATGATGTCAGACTCCTTCTTGCGGGCAAGGCCGCCGAGGGTGCGGACATTGGCGTTCGTGAGCGCCTTGGACGTGCGAGCAGAGAGGCCGAGCGAGTCGATGCGGGTCTTGAGGAGGTCGGTGTCCACATCCTTGAGGGATCCTTCATGGGAAGCAGCAGATTCATCCTTTTCAGCGGGGGCGACGACAGTCTCTTCCTCCTTGAATCCGACGATGGACTTGAGCTGATGGATCATGAGAGTGATCGACTTCTCGAGAGCTTCACGGGGCGAAACGGTGCCATCAGTCTCAATGACGAGGCGGAGGCGGTTGAAGTCGGTGCGATCGCCGATGCGCATGTTCTCGACTTCGTAGTTGGCTTTGCGGATGGGAGTGAATGCCGCATCGAGGGTGATGGCGCCGATCTCGACGCGCTCCTTCTGGAGGGTCTCCTTGGCGACGTAGCCAAGGCCCTTCTCGACGGTCATCTCGATCTCGAGCTCAGCGCCCTTCTCGGTGAGAGATGCGATATGGAGGTCAGCATTGAGTATCTCAGCCTGACCAGGGACCTCGATGTCCTTGGCAGAGATGTCTTTGATGCCCTTGGCCTTGAGAGTGAGGATCTGGGGCTCGTCGGTGTCGAGGCGGATGCGCAGCTTCTTCAAGGCAAGAAGGATGGTGATGACATCTTCTTTGACGCCATTGAGCGCCGAGAACTCGTGCTCGACGCCTTTGATCTTGACCTTGGTGACTGCGGCTCCCGGCAACGAAGAAAGGATGATGCGGCGGAGCGAATTGCCGAGGGTATGGCCGTACCCGGGATAGAGGCCGTCTATCTCATAGGTGCCGCTTGAAGCGTCCTCGCGGACGATCTTCGGCTGTGAAGGAAGGATGACGTCGTATATCATGGTGATGTTAAAATAGACGGTTAATTATACACTAAAAAATATTCCTGTCTAGCGCGTATAGAACTCGAGCACGGCGCGCACATTGAACAAAAGCTCCGTCGTATCCGCTGACGGCACTCCATCGACTGCGATGGCTCGCTTCTCCAGATCGACCTTGATCCAGGCCGGCGTCTTGGTCGCCTTCACCTCCTCATCGAGCTTGGAGAAGATGCCTTTCGCCTTGCTGCCCTCTCTGATAGTGAGGGTGTCGCCGACGTTGACCGAATAGGAAGGAACCGTGAGCTTTTTTCCATTCACCAAAATGTGCCCATGAGAGACCATCTGGCGGGCTGCAGAGCGCGTCGGCGCGAAGCCGGCACGGAGCACGACGTTGTCGAGGCGGCTTTCGAGGAGCTCGAGGAGGTTCTTGGCATTGTCGCCAGAAGTCTGGAGGGCTTGCTTCACGTACTTGGTGAACTGTCCGCCTGACACGCCATAGCTGTAGCGCGCCTTCTGCTTTTCCATCATCTGCTGGCCGTACTCGCTCTTCTGGCTGCGGCGCCCGCCCGACTTGGTCTTCACCTTGCGCTGCGCACGCATAGCATACTTCTGGGTCTGCGTCTTGCGGAAGACGGCAGCTCCAAGATAGCGGGCTTTTTTATATCGAGGGCCGATCTGCATGGTAGTGGTTAATTAAAAATTGATGAAGGAATAAGAAATATACTACACGCGACGGGGCTTCCTCGGCGTCGGGCCGTTGAAGGGCACCGGCGTGGCATCCTTGATCGAGGTGATTGCGATGCCCTTGCTCACGAACCCGCGGATAGCGGACTCGCGGCCTGATCCAACGCCTTTGACCACGACGGATATCTCGCGCAGGCCGATGTTCGCTGCCTTGAGGGCGAGGGTCTCTCCGACCTTGGCCGCTGCGAAAGGGGTCCCTTTCTTGGCGCCGCGGAAGCCCGCTCCGCCGCTGGATCCCCACATGAGAGCGTTGCCCTGTTTGTCGGTGAGGAGGAGCTTGGTGTTGTTGTACGTCGACTGGACGTGGAGGATGCCAGCTTCGACGCGCTTTTTTGCGCTGACAGCAGCCTGAGGCTTGTTGTCCTTGTTCTCGGCTCCCTCAGTTGTGACTATGCGTTTCTTTCCCATGGTGATATATATTGAAATTACTTCTTCTCTTCCTTCCTCTTACCGGATCCCATAGTCTTCCTGACGTTGCCGCGGACCGTGCGGGAATTGGTCTTGGTCCTCTGGCCGCGCGTCGGAAGATGGCGCGCATGGCGGAGTCCACGGTATGCCTTGATGTCCTTGAGGCGCTTGACGTTGCCGGCGACCTCGCGCTTGAGGTCGCCTTCGATCTTGAAGCCCTCGATGAGCTTGCGGATGCTGTTCTCCTGGTCCACCGAGAGGTCCTTCGGCTTCATGCCTGCATCGACCTTGGTCGTTGCAAGGATGTGGAGCGCGCGCGAACGGCCGATGCCGTAGATCGCAGTGAGCGCGATCTCCATCCTCTTATTCTCTGGAAGGGTTATACCGAGTATTCTCATAGGATCTATCCTTGGCGCTGCTTATGACGAGGGTTCGATTTGCAAACGACATAGACATAGCCCCATCGACGAACGACGGTGCATTTCGGACATATGCGTTTGACTGATGCTTTGACCCTCATAGTGTATTTATAAACGTCTCGTAATGCGTGCGCGCCCTCCATACGGATCCAGCGTCACTTCGACGCGGTCACCGATAAGGACGCGGATGCGATTCATCCGCATCTTACCTGCCAAGTATGCCAGAACGACTTCTTCAGTCCCTTCGAGCTTCACCTTAAAAAGCGTATCCGGCAAAGCCTCTATGACGCTGCCGACGGTGCTTGAAGTGTTTTTTGGTATTGGCGCGGTATCCATTGCGTAGCGCGTTTGTTGATAGTAGCAGACAGGCAGTATATGAGTCAAGGACCGCCTCTTATTTATCGCTTACAACCACAGTAATGCGGGCGGGATCAGATGGCACATGGGCCCACGGAGGCGACAATTCGCCTGAGCCGCTCTCGATAATGGGACTGTACGGCTTCAGGATATCGGGCGTCGCTGAAAGGGATGCGCCAGCGAACTTCTTCTTGAGCTCATCGACGGGGATGCTTCCCCGGAGGGTGATCGATCCGTCGATTCGAGCGATAAGGTCGTTCTTGGATGCAGGCGAGAAGTCTTTCGTATTCACGGCCATGAATGCAAGAGAATCCAATCCCACCGCGTCAAATGAGAATCCCTCGAAGGATGATACGGCAGCTTTTCCTGCAAGAAGCACTGCCAAGTCGCTTCTCTTGAAAAGAGCCGCATACAGGGTGCCTTTCACACTGATGGATGCTGTCCCCGACGCGTTCCCCGCTGCAATGACCGGCGCGGAGAAGGACGGGAAAAGCGCAGATTTGAATAGTACCGAGTCCGCAGGCACCAGAGCTTGGAGCTTCTCCTGTGCAGTGGCGACCGCGCTCGATTTGAGATCATCTGTAGTTGATGCGAGGAGTGCGGGCGCTATGACGATCTTCACTCCCGAGAAGCCGCCGACGATATCAGAGGTCAATCTGCCGTAGATGAGGCCTTGCTTCGGTGTGCCCGCATATGCGATGACCTTGAAATCGCTGACCGAGTCTGAGCCGGAGATATTGTATGAAGAGCCGGGCTGATCTGCTACGACCGATGCGGGGATGCTGCCCGGAATGGTCCCACTCGTGGAGGAACGGTATCCCGGGATGCTTATCGAGCCTGTGAGGCGATAGATGCGCCCCGTATCATCGGAGAGCCGAGTGCCTGCGACCAATCGCTGGACTTGCGTGCTGAATGAGTTGTAGAGAGTGATCGTTCCCTGCGCTTTGGATTGGGTGAATCCGCCGGCAGAAGCAGGCACCGAGGCGCTCGCGCTCACAGGAACTGAGATCACAGAATATGAGGCGGCTCCGGCGCTGGAAAATGTGTATGTGCCGCCGACCGGCGAGGTGACGCTGCGCGGAACGATAGTGAACGTCGCCTGCGCGAAGCGCGCAGACACGACCGCCCCTGCGATAGCGAGTACGACGACTGCGCCGATGATGGAGAGCACGATCGGCAAGCGCTTGCTTCGGCGCTTGTGGCGTCGAGGCGGGGGCGTTAGAGGGGCTTGTTGGAAGCGGGCCCTCGGGCTGGGCGCAGCCGAAGCATTGGTGGAGGGCGCGATGGGGCTCGCCGCGCGCGCAGGTGCGGGTTTGACCGGTATGTTCCGAATGGTGCGACGATCAGGTGGAATGATGTCTTGTACTCTGCGCGGCATGGGTGGTGTAAAAAACAGGCATGAGTAACTGTATCACGGAACCCGCACTCAGTTAAGCAGGAAAGCTGCTCAGAGCTATCGCATACAGCCCAGCCTGTCTCAGATGCTCCACGCTCGGACCATATGACACTTTGGACGACAATTCATCTGTCGTCAGGGATTCGGTGTGCGACCCGGGGCGTGCGGCCTCGAATGCGCGCATGAAGAATCCTTCATGAATGCGTGATGAGACGATCGTGTCGCGCGGCAGCGGCTGTGAATACCCCGCTTTTTCGAGGAGGCGCGACAGGTCGATGCTCCATCCTTTGCCGATATCCTCGATAAAAGAGGCTGTGCGATCGAGCGATCCGTCGAGATGAGACCGTTCGTAAAGTGTAAGAAGAGATTCTGCCGCCTGCTGCTCAGTCTTGCTCGTATGTGCGATCTTGCGTATCACAGTCCGGACTCCAGAAGGATAAGAGCCGAAGAATGAGCAGGTTCCCTTCTCGACCACGACGACATCTGTAAGCTCGCCGTGAATATGGATAAGGGTATATGAAAGCCGATCTGGCATCACTGAGCTTATCGCCATTTGCTGAAGAAGCAGCGAGGAGTGGAAGGATACTCTGGATGGTTTCACTGCTCGTGCGCAGGCATGTCGGAAACGCTCTGCTATTTGGCTGCCAGCCATGCTGATGACGCAGGAGATCTCCACGGTGCGAGCTTGTTTTCCTTGCCATGAGGATACCGAGTAGCCGTTGAGACGCACATCGAAGGCCTTCCGTTCGACTATCTCGAAGCTTCCGGGCGCTGCTCCGGGTGTGAGCTTCATCTGTTCTTTGTTGATGGCATCTGACACCAAGGATTGGGTGATCTCTGTGTCCTCTGGAAATGAGAGCGAGAGCGTTTTTGCCTGGGAGACGATCCACGGAGATGAGAGGACATAGTGGACGGCTTCGATGCGAGCCATAGCGCCAGAATCTCTGTTGAGAGCAGCGCATTGCAGAGCTGCGCCGACTGCTTCCTCGATCGCGCGAAGCCCGACCTTGATGAGATAGGCGCTGCCGCCGTGAGGACGGTACGGAATGTCCTGTTCGTGCGTGAATATGATCTCAGGCGCTGTGCCTGCCGACAGACGGACAAGCGAGCCTCTGACGAGAGAGCTTTGGACGTCGAGGATGAGCATCAGCGAATCCTTCTTTTTCTGAGAGAAAAACATCATGCATATTCTACCACAAAGCCGTTCAGTCGAGCCGAGAGGCTTTCCACTGAACGCTGTTAATGAGCCATCTGCTCTTGGGCGCTAGGCAAGGACCGCCTTGATCCTCCTGACTCCCTGCGAAACAGCTTCCTCTTTCTGTATCTTGAACTTCCACTTCCCTTCTGGGCCGGCCAATTCAGATGTATTCTTCACATGAGGGCCGCCGCAGAATTCCTTCGAGTATGCCGTGGCAAGATCATTTCCGATGAAGTAGATCGATATCTCATCGCTATATTTTTCGCCAAAGAAGTGGCGCGCGCCTGTCTTCTCAGCCTCAGCGCGCGGCATTATTATATTCTGCATGGGCAATTTCGCCGTGATCTTTTCATTTACAATGTCTTCAACTCTTTTCTTCTGTTCGTCAGTCAATTTAACACCTGTGAAGTCGAAACGCAGGCGCTCAGGAGTGATATTTGATCCCTTCTGATTGCCAGACTCTTCTCCAAGAACATCATGGAGAGCTTGGTGGAGCAAATGCGTGGCTGTGTGGTAACGCACGACCATTGGATCATTTGCATCGGCCAGCCCACCTTTGAATTTGTGCTCGGCGCCAGCACGAGAGAGGTCACGATGTTTTTTAAATTCAAGTTCAAAATCCTTATATATGTTTTTCTTTTCGTCCGGATTGAACACCCTACCATTTTTTTCCAGTTCCTCAATAGCAACATCTATAGGAAAACCAAAAGTCTGATAAAAATCAAATAGCCATTTACCTGTGATAGTTCGCGGCACAAATCCAGCCATTACTTTTCCCTCACTACCCACCATAGGTGAAAGGTCTTCAGCAATAATAGGCTGGCCAGGGAGGTAATTATCTCGGACAAACATCTCCTTATTTAGGAGAATGAGACCCTTAACTAACGTTAGATCAAACTTCGCAGCCTCTTCGTTGAGGACTTTTTTGATTTCTTCCTTCCTTTCCACAATCTCTGGATACATCCCGTCATATATTCCAACGATCATATCAACGACCACAGACATGCGATCCGGAGGAAGCTTCTTGTCTGTCGTATTCACGATCGCGCGGCGAATGAGGCGGCGCAGGATATAGCCGCGATCAGTATTAGAAGGAGTCACACCATCGGCAATGAGAAATACGCTCGCGCGAAGATGGTCAGCGATGATGCGCTTGCTCTTGAGCGGAGTATTCGGATTCTTCATGAGAGCCATCACCGGCTGGAAGAGGTCGGTGTCGTAGATGTTATCGACACCTTGCAGAGTCATCGTCAGGCGTTCAAGTCCTGCGCCGGTATCGATGGAGGGCTTAGGAAGATTGCCGATGATCTTGCCGTCTTTCTTCTCATACTGCATGAAGACGTCATTCCAGACTTCAACGAGATGGCGAATGTCGTCAGCCGCAACATATTCCTTCTTTGTAATAAGCCTGCCCTTATACTCGTTCGTTATGTCGTAAAACATCTCAGAGTCGGGTCCGCAGGGGCCATTATCGCCAGCTTCCCACCAGTTATTCTTCGCGGGCATGTAGAATATTCGGCCAGCCTCGCCCTTGATAGTGTCTCCGCCAAAATCAATGCCGTTCTTCTTGAAGATCTCTCGCCAAATAGCAGCTGCCTCTTCATCGCGCGGCGCATTCGAGTCCCCCTCGAAGACTGTAATATATAAACGGCTGGGATCGAGTCCAAGCCCCTCCTTCTTTGAAGTCAGGAATTCATAGCTCCACTCGACTGCCTCCTTCTTGAAATAATCTCCAAGCGACCAGTTGCCGAGCATCTCAAAGAAGGTGTTGTGAGTCTTATCTCCGACGTCATCAATGTCGACTGTGCGCAGGCACTTCTGAGAGTCTACCAAGCGCGTTCCTAATGAATGCTTTTTTCCAAGCAAGAATGGGATGAGCGGCTGCATACCCGCAGTGTTGAAAAGAGTCGGATTGGTTAACCCTTTTTCATCTGATGTGACCAGCGACGCTGAAGGGATCACGGCATGGCCGCGTTTCTTGAAGAATTCTAGGAATCGAGATCGTATCTCTGAGGAATGCATATGATTAAACCTGATACATGCCGTTCTTATATATCACTTTCTTCGAGCCATCCTTGAAGTACGCCGTGACTGTACGCGGTGCTGTTGAAATGACATCGGTATGCACGGAGGAATTGTTGTAGCCCATCTTGGCCCACTGCTTCTTTGTCACCTTCGAGGGGTCGCCTTCATAGCAGTCGTGATATGAATTGCCCAATGCGATATGGGTGTTGCCGTGTGGCCCTCCCACATTCTCGTCGAAGAGCGTTTCTGCCATAAATCGTGTGATGCGGGAGAAGCGTTTGTCAGTCAGGGAGAATTCGCCGATCTTGTCGGCATTCGGCGCGGCGATCATGCTCTTCAGGAACTTCTCGTTCGTGCGTGCAGAGCTCTCGATGACCTTGCCATCCTTGAAGACGAGTTTGATGCCTTCGATGAGGTTGCTGTAGCGATACAGCGGCTGATTGAGCCTGATCCAACCTTCTGTGCCACGCCAGTCAGGCGAGGTGAAGAGCTCAAAGCTCGGGATATTTCGTCCGGAACCGCCCATCCAACGCCTCTTGGCGCCAAGTTTGACCCAAAGGTCTGCATCTGGGCCCTCAATGTGGACTTTCTCAATGTGGAGCGCATTGAATTTCCTGCGATATGACTCGAGCCTCTTGTACACGTCCTTCCACACAGCGATCGGATCCTTCTTGTCGAGGAAACAGGCGTGAATGATCTGCTGCCAATAGGCCTCGAGAGACATTCCTGCCTCCTTCGCCATCGCAGGCGTGCCATACATGGCGATCGTCCAGGTAAACTTACCCGCGTTCTCTTTTTCATTGCGCCATTCGTACGCCGGCTTCATCGCTTCACCTCTCTGCATGATGAGCTTGGGATCGACGCCTGCGAGCGACTTCATGTCGGTTTCGGCAAGGATAAAAATGCTGTGGTCTATCTGCTTAATCAAGCCTTTTGCATGGTGATAGGGGAAATGCTCGATCTGATGCTTTTTTGCATGCACGTAGAAGTCCCTCTCGATGTTGGGATGGAGATCATCATTATTTGGATGATAGTCAGGAATGACGTGGCCGCCCGCTTTCCATACCGCTTTCCTGAGCTCGACGAAGAAAGGCTTCGCGCACTCCAACGAAGTGATGCGAACCACCTCGCCTTTCTTGATACCCTTGCCGCTGCCCAAGGCGAAATTTACAAGCACGTCAGCATACTTCTCCAGTATCTCTTGCGACGGCCGATATTCCTTTTTGGCGCCGGATTTCTTCGATTTCATGCGCTTATACTACAGGATTTTGGTGTTTATACAAACTTCTTCAGGATCTGGAAATCATCCTTCAGTGTCTGCCGCATGCCTCCATTGTAAAGTGCGGCGGCCGGATGGTAGAGGGTGACGATCGTGAGCGGATGTTCCTTTCCAGTCTCATCCTTAAACGAGGTAGCGAATTCCTTGCCGTGGATTTTGCTGATCGGTTCCAGTTCGAGGTCAAGATCAAAGTTCTTCATGACATAGCCCATACTGTGGCGACCGAGGGTTGCAATAACCTTAGGCTGAATTATTTCCACCTGGCGGTCAAGGAATGGTGCATAGAGCTCGATCTCCTCTGGCGTCGGATCGCGATTCTCCGGCGGACGATCCTTAACTATATTCGTTATGTAGACTTGCTCGCGCTTCAAGCCGATGGATTCCACAAGCTCAGTCAGGAATTTGCCCGCTGCTCCGCAAAATGGCCTGCCGGTCAGAGCCTCATTCTTGCCCGGTGCCTCACCGACGAACATGATAGTGGAGTCATGGCTTCCCTCTCCAATCACAGGAAAGTATTTATTCGACGTCCGATATTCATATAGTGGCGATTCCTTGAATACGAAGAGATCGTCGCGGACCTGTTTCATTTGGTCGAATTTTGGAGCAGAAGAAGCGGGCATACGAGTATGATAACAGTATTTCTTCCAAAGAAAAAAGCCGGCAACAGCGCCGACTTTGCTAGTTGAATGACGCGATGCGCCTCACGACCACTGCTATCAGCTTCTCGCCACTCTGGTCAAAGAAGACTTCGACCGCGAGCTTCTGTCCCTGTGCTGCTCTCAGGAGCCAGTCTCGGTCGCCTTCGAGCATCTTTTTCCAAGGTAGTTTCGCTAACGTAAACCATCCCATCTTTGTGTACTCCTCATTGGGAACTGCTGTCAGGTTCGGATCGTCAGTGATCACAAGATACACGTGGACTAGCCAATGCGGTCGCTTCGTCGAACCGAAGTATCCCCTTAAGGTGCCGACCTTCTTGAAGCTCTTCAATGGAAAGAAAAGCCTTGATTCCTGCAGAAGCTCCCGCTGCGCGCTGTGCTTCTGGCTCCTATCAGCGGCTTCAGTGCCACCACCGGTAGGAACCCAGAGGCCGCTGCCCACTTTCTTGCGCTTCCTTTTGGCGTCAGACTTCTTCTTGGGCCGTTTGAGGCCGAGGAGTAATTCAGGCTCCTTACCCGTTGGCCATCTCACAACGAGCGTGATGTTCCCGACATGGGTTTTCTCTTTCATACTGACATCACGCTACCCCAAATTAAGAACGAAATCAATGAAAGAAATAGACCTGTCGCCTATATCTTGTATAGAAGCCTTATGCACGGATCTTCATCAGGAATCAGATTCATTTTCAGCGCCTGTTCAGGAGTTTTCCATGCGTAATCCTTATGTTCCTCCTGAGCAAGAATGATGCGAGGCTCTGCATCCAAGGCGCATCGGAACATGTGATATATAAAATCAAAATCGGGATACTTGATAAAAACCTTATTGAAATATGACAGACTGCTCGCCAAAGGAGAATAACCAATCTCCTCAAGCAGTTCGCGTCTAATAGCACCCTCAAGCTCTTCGCCTTTTTCTACTTTTCCCGCAGGAACGCCCCATGTATTTCCTTGGGGCCGATGATTCTGTCGGTGAAGAAGGAGTATCTTTCCCTTCACCTCAATGAAACAGCTGACCACCTCGATTTTAGGTGAGAATCCTGCAGGTTTCTCCAGGAAGATCATAGTAGTAGACTACTTCGCCTGTGCAACGATGAGCTTTGCCTCATCGAGCACCTTTTGTGCGTCCGCCCCTTTCACTCCGATGTCCGAGAGAATGTTCGGCTGCGAAACCACGTCGACGCAGACCAATATATTGCGGCCAATGAGATCCCTTTTCTGCTGGGGCGTGAGAGAGGTGATGCAGGTCACTGGATGAAGCCCATTGTTTTCAAGGATGTCATGGAGATTGCCCTGTGCCGGGAAGTTCCAGCCGACCATTTTGAGGCCATGAAATGTGCCGTAGGTGATGGCAGGGTCGCTGAACTTGGTATTGGTGAAGAGCCAGCGCTCGGTGAGCATGCGCGCGACTCCGCCGTAGGTGAATCTTTGGCTGGCAAGATCGTCGAAGCGCGCCTTCACATAGAGCGCTACCTTCACGTCCGATTTGAGTCCAGACTCGTGGTGGTATTTCGCCTCGACCATTGCAAGAGAGTCTCCCTTCCAAGCAACCACGTCCATCTCGTGCTCGACGCAATCTCCTTTGAGTATCTGATCGGTGAGGGTCTCATATCCCCACATGCGGAAGATGCGTGCCACAAGCTTCTCGAATGGGAATCCGTCTGGCCCGAGCTCGAGCAATGCTCTGCGCACGGAATACTTCACCGCGACCGGATGCGAATGCGCTCTCAGCAATGAGAAGGCCTTGGAATAGATCTCGGAGGTGGACATGCCTTCGTGCATGGTCTTCTCGATCTCATCAACGACAGCCTCGATGGCCTCGATCGGCGCGCCAACGCGCTTCAGTGAGCTGACGAGCTTCTCTTCTTCGAATAGTTGCTTCGTGCCGTCGGACTTGGTGATCTGGATGAGATGGTTCATTGCGACCAATTGTATAAGTAAAAGATGAAAGACGCAAAAGGCTTGGCTCGCCTAGTTTATTACCCCTCCACCCAGGCACTTTTTCCCGTCATATATGACCAACGACTGCCCCGGCGTTATCGGGTCAGTATTCGTCTCAAGCTCAAATGAGGCTGAGTCAGCACTCGCCTTAACAATCTTGGCAGAAATGAGGGGTTGCCGATACCTCGTGCGAACAGAAACACTTGTTCCAACAATGGGAATCTCTCCAATCCAATTCACGCTGTTAATGGTAACTAATGCTTTGGGATTACTTCCAGCATTTATAATGCCTGAACGATTCTGAGAGACAGCGACCTCATTCTTGTCCATATTCTTTCCGATAACGTAGTACGGTTCGTCATTCGGCGTCTTGTGCCTCGAATCGATCAAGAAGCCGTGTCTCTCGCCAAGCGTAAAGAACAGTGCACCCGGATGAGTACCGATATCTCTTCCCTTCCCATCAACAACCTTCCCCGGCTTATTCTCGATATAATGTGACAGGAATTCCTGGATATCAACATGGCCGATGAAGCATAATCCTTGGCTGTCTTTTTTCTCTGCATTTGGCAGCTTGAACTTCTTCGCCAGCCTGCGCACCTCCGGCTTCGTCATCCCTCCAACCGGAAAAAGAATATGTCCAAGCTGCTCCTGCCTCAATGTCCACAGAAAATATGACTGATCCTTATTTGAATCAACTCCCTTCAGCAATGAGTAAATGAGGCCCTTTCGGGCTTTTGATTTCGAATTTAGGATTTGTTTCGGATTTAGAGTTTCGGATTTAGTTATTTGTGCATAATGCCCTGTAGATATTGCATCACCTCCATTCTTCATCGCCCACTGATAAAATGCCCCAAATTTCACTTCCTTATTGCACATAACATCAGGATTAGGTGTCCTGCCAGCGGCATATTCAGCGATCATGTAGTCGATGACGCCCTTCTTGTATTCCTTTTCGAGATCGAGCGTGACGAATGGAATGTCCAAGTGCGCTGCAGCCCTCATCGCATCGCGGCGATCCTCGCGCCAGGTGCATTCGATCCAGTCAGGCTGCCATACCTTAATGAAGACGCCGGTCACGTCGTGGCCCTCATTCTTGAGCAGTGCAGCAGACACGGACGAATCCACGCCGCCTGACATGCCGACGAATATGTTCCTGCGGGGAGTTCCTTGACTTTTCATATTTCGCATGATATCAAAGTAAATGGGAAATCACAACGAACGGCACGCAATGACCAAAATACTGATAGTCGATCATGAAGTAGCAGTCGCGGAGTGGATCGGTGTAGTCCTTACGCACGCCGGGTACTCAGTGCTCAAGGCGCGCAGCAGGTCTGCTGCCATGGAGGTCTTCAGGCGCGAGAGACCGAGCATCGTCCTCGCGGAGGTGTGTCTGGAAAAGGAACGTGACGGCGTATATCTTGCCTGGGAGATAGACCATGAGGCACCAGAGACACGGATCATCATGATGTGCGAGGAATACGCTCCGGGGATTCAAGCTGAAGCTGCCAAGGCAAAGGTAACGGTGTTTCTCACCAAACCATTCAGCAGTACGCATCTCCTTCTCGCGGTCAAAGAGATGCTCACTGCGCAACCTGCGTTCAAATAGTTCAGATGCACCTAGGTGGGAATCACTTCCCGCCTTTTTATTTGCCCACAGAATATTGACTTTAATCACTTCTCGTGATACTAAGATAGGTAGGTAGAAACAAAAAAATTGAATCATGAAAAAAATCTTGGTATTCGACAAGGACCTTCAGACGCTCGGAACTATCGTGCAGCTCATCTCACATCTCGGCTATTCTGCCATAGGGGCGGGAACGTACGATTCTGCGATTCGAACGGTCCGAATGCAAACGACTAGGCCCGATATCGCTATCGTAAGTACTCATGACCTCACCTTCGAGGAGTCTATGAACACGATCGTCGAGATGAATATCGCGCATCCCGAGATGAGTATCGTGCTTGCACATACAGGCCTCTTCACCTCGGAGTTGCGAGATTCAGCCCGTTTGGCTGGCGTCAATATGCTTATCGCCAAGCCATTTACGGTCGAAGAGCTCAAGGTGGTGCTCAAGCCCCTGATCTGATTTGTGAGTAAGGCGCGGACTTTCCGCGTTTTTTATTTACTTCAAATACTTCTGCTTATTCGCTACGTGCTCGTCGTGCGTTTCTGCATAATGCATCACTCCCTTGCTATCAGATAAGTAATATAAGTAGTTGGTCTGTATCGGCGTCACGGTGTCGATAATAGATTCGATGCCCGGATTGTTGATTGGGCCTGGCGGAAGGCCTGCGTATTTATAGGTGTTGTAAGGCGAAGTGGATTGAAGGTCGTCGAGCGTTACAGGATCCTTCGCACTTTTGCCCAGAATGGAATAGAAGGGCGCATCGACCTGCAGAGCCAAACCCTGGGTGATCCTTTTCCAGAGAATGCCTGCGACGATTCGACGATCGGTAGTGGTTGCGGCTTCCCTCTCCACTATCGATGCCATGATAATGACATCCTTGAGCGGCTTACCAAACGCAGCGATCGAGGTCGAAGCACCCACGATCTGATGATCAAAGTTGGCTCGCATCTCATTCACGATCTGTTGAGGAGCGGTCGTTATGTTCCAGAAATACGTGTCGGGGAAAAGGTAGCCTGTCTGGGGCTTCGCGAGCACCAGGAACTGCTTCACATCGAAGTTGGGAATATCTTTTACCAGCAGCATAGAAATATCCGAGAGGCTCGATCCCTCGGGGATGGTCACCTTGATCGGCTGGAGCCCGTCTATACCATACGCTGTGCGGAGCGCCACGCGCAGAGCTGATTCGGGGGTGGCAAAGAGATATGTGCCTGAACGTATGCCCTTGCTGCTGCGAATGAGCGTGACGTACGCCTTGTAGAAGAAGGCTGACCCGATGATGCGCTTGTCTGCCAATATATTCGCTGCCTGCGTGAGCGCCGTGCCTGGCTGGATGGTGACAAGCGTCCCTAAAGGAAAATCTGATGGTGCCAACGAAGACTGGATAGTGAGCGCTGCTGCAATAGCTATGGCGGCAGCCACGATGTATATGGCAACGCGCCACGTCGGTAGGAATTTAAGCATGTATGCGAACTATGATAGCACGGGCAGCCTCCTGCAGGCACATTCTTTTTCCGCGGGAATAGCAGAGCGCCACGACTACTAAGTTGTGTACCTACTCTGCTATTCCCGCGGAAAAAGAATGTGCCTGCAGGAGGCTGCTACTGACAAAGGATGGAGACTAAACGGGGAGGTTCGAAGGCGCTTCGCCCTTCTTGGAAGGAACTCTTTCTAGTGTGGGAGTGCCAGCCACAGGTCCTGGGAAATGGAATATGGTCGCAAGCTCCTCGGTATTCAAGGTAAATGACTTGCTTTCGAATGGAGGATAGAAATAGGAGCGTCTCTTGTAGGCCTGGAAGACTTTTCGCGACATGCGATTCCTGCGGATATCTCGGTAGTCTTCCCACGGGTAATCGAAGCCTTGATGCCACTTGTCTCCGCGGTGCTTCAGAGTGTTCAAGCTCTCCGAGCTGAACTGTTTCCAGTTGCCGAGGACGCCGCCGATATTGTCGCCGTTGAAGAAATCGCGCTGAGCGAAGTAGATAGCGCGGATGCCCACATCGAAAGGCTGCTTGGTGACGGCACGCTCGATAGCCTTCACGATCTCGCGTTCGCCTTCGCTGATAGACGGCGGCACGATGCGGCCGCTCTTCTCGTCGAACTTGCCGGCCACCTTGCTCTTGGGGTCGCGCTTGAGGATCTCGTTCACGAGCTTCTTGGCCTCATCTTGCCAGGCGTCGGTCTTCTTCCAGAGGTGACCCGCGGTGCGCTGCTCGTTTTTGTGGGCTCGGATCAATATCTGGATCCATATCTGCTGATTAGGACCGAGAGTGCCGAGGAACTCGATGAGCGGGGTGAGCGGATCGACCTTGAACTCCTCCTTCGGGTCTTTATCGAGGCCCCAGTCGACGTAGGTCTTGATCGGAAGAGCATTCGGCTTGGTCAGCTTGAACTCGCAGGCCCAGACAGCCATCGAGTCAGGATCGAAGTGGACGCTGCAGGCATAGTCGTCGCGCTCATGGACCTCGATGCCCGGGAACTGCGCATACAGGCTGGATTCGAGGAAGCTCTTCTGCTTCGCGCGCGTCCAGATGAAGAATTTGACTTGGCCTTCGATGGACGCCATCTCGAGAGAGAACCACGGCCTCGTTTTGCCGAACCAGAAGCGGGCAACCCAGGTTCCCTCTCCGCTCGTGTTGTGGATGGAGGTGAGGAAGAGCTCCATAGCGAGCGGGGATTTGAACTGATCGCGCGGCAGGCGTATCTCGAGAAGAGAGTACTTCTGGGAATAGAAAAAAGCGGCGCGTATATAGCGCACCCACACATTCCAGAATATATCGAACAGATAGAAGGCAAGCACGATCGGCGAGATAGTCGCTAAGATGGCGATGATGCCGGGAAGCATCGTCTTCTGGAAATCATCGATGACGAACTGGAGCCACATGCCACTAGTATACCAGTGGATGCCCTCGCGCCACAACGGGAAACCCCGTCGCTCGTAGGCGACGGGGTCATATGGTTCTGATCGAACGGACGGAGAAGCTTATGCTGTAGCGGGATGATATTTTCCTTCCTTGTCCTTCTTGAAATACTTGGGATTCTGGAGATTGACGGCGATAGTGTTCTCTTTGACGTAGCGCTCCTTGAGCACCTTGTCGATGACCTCCTCCTTGGTGAGCGGGCCAGCCTTCTCGATGACTGAGCGGATGACGTCGCGAACGACGCCGGGAGCATAGCCCCATTCAGCGAGAGCGTAGAGGCCGCGTCCGACGAGCACGAAGCGCGGGTCCTTGATGAGCTCGTTATGAGTGGTAGCGACGTGGGCCTTCTTGTTGAACATGGAGCTGATCTGAGCGGCGACCTCACGGAAGTGGATCGGCGAGCCATGCTTGCGGATGACGAGGAACGCGTAGTCGCGCATGCCCTTGGTCTTGATGTTCGGCGAATGGGCGACGCCCCAGTCTCCGAGGGCATTCTTGCCCACCTTCTTTGATATGGAAAGCCAGCGGCGGACGATCTCCTGGTTCTTGTAGCGCTCGGAGACGTCCTCGAGGTGATTGAGGAACTTGTTGACCATCTCAGACTCAGGCAGAAGCTCCTGGTCATTCAGGCTCGCGTAGAGCTTGCGGAGGGCGCTCTCGACCTTGCCGGAGAGCTCCTCGTTGACGTGCCAGCGATGACGGAACTCAGCATCCTCTTTGCGCTTCTTGAAAGGCTCGCCGATGACGAGCAGGAAATGGACGTGGTTCTGGAGGCTCTTATCCTTGGAGACATGGCCGAGGAAATCGTCCTCGACGACGATACCGCCGAGCGAGTGGAGGAGGGTCTCGATCTCAGTGAAAGCGGCTTTCGCCTGTTTGTATTCCTCAGACTTGCGGACATTGGCGAGAGCATAGTTCTCGATCTGACGGACGCGCTCGCGGGTGATGCCGTATTTCTTGCCGATGGCATCGAGAGTCAGGCGGCGCTCATCCTTGCCGAGCCCATAGCGGAACGTGAGGACGTCGCGCGCCCTGTCGGGCAGCGACGAGAGGAGCTGTTTGACGATCTGCTTGGGCTTGAATGACAGGGATGCTGTGGCCATGTGAGTGGGTATAATAATACAGGTATTTCGTTATAATGTCTACCTTTTTATCATTGGGCAGGAAATAAGTCAAGGAATGGCCTCGAATGGAGATTTTGACCCTCTTAGCTCACGATGATGCTCACCACTCTTCCCCTCACCACGATTACTTTCTGCACCGTCTTCCCCTCTATCCATTTTTTTATCTCGGGCAAAGCTAGGGCCGTTTTTCTGAGCGTTTCTTCGCTTGAATCACGGGGAGCTGAGAACATTCCGCGTGCTTTCCCATTGACCTGCACCGCGATAGTCGCTTCGTCCGAAGCAGCAAGCGCTGGGTCGAACGCAGGCCATGAAGAGATGTGGATAGATTTCTTATTGCCAAGCTGCGACCACAGATCATCAGCTGCATGTGGCGCGAATGGTGCGATCAATTTCAGAAGCGATTCAAACTGATCCTTACTCACTGAATCAGCCTTCTCCAATTCATTAACGGCAATCATGAGCGAGCTGATAGCCGTATTGAACCTCATCGACTCTATATCCTCGCTCACTTTCTTGATTGTTTTGTGCAGGATCTTGTCCGCCCCGTTTTGAGCCTTCGGACTTCGAGCTTCTGATTTGTTTAGGATTTCGGACTTAGTGCTTAGTGTTTTTTCCCTCATTTTCCACACCCTCTCGATGAATCTCCTCGACCCGACCATGCTATTCGTGTTCCACGAGATCTGTTGATCGAAGGGTCCCATGAACATCTCATAGATGCGCAGCGTATCTGCGCCGAATGTCTTCACGATCTCATCAGGATTGATCACATTGCCGAAGCGCTTGGACATCTTTCTACCATCTTCACCCATGATGAGACCCACGCTCTGGAGCTTGGTGAAAGGCTCGGATGTCGACACGTGGCCGAGGTCATAGAGCACCTTGTGCCAGAAGCGGGCGTAAATAAGGTGGCGTGTCGCGTGTTCAGCGCCGCCGACGTAGAGATCGACCGGCGACCAGTATTTCTCCTTCTTGGGATCGACGAACGCCTTCTTATTCTTCGGATCCTCGAAACGCAGATAGTACCAGCTCGAGCCTGCCCATTGCGGCATGGTGTTGGTCTCGCGCTTGGCAGGCCCTTTGCATGAAGGGCACTTCACGTTCACCCACTTAGAAATGGCAGCGAGCGGCGATTCGCCGGTACCTGTCGGCTCATATGACTTCACCTTCGGCAGTTTCACCGGCAGATCCTTCTCTGGCACGGGCACGACGCCGCACTTCGGGCAGTGGATGAGTGGGATCGGTTCGCCCCAGTAGCGTTGGCGTGAGAAGACCCAGTCGCGGAGCTTGTAGGTATTGACCCAGCGGCCGCCGGCAAAGGTAGTGATTTCCTTTTTGACTGATTCAGAATTCTTATTACTGAATTCCCTCGAATCAACAAGTAAGCCTGATCCGGTATATGCTCCCTGTTTGTATTTCTCAGGACTCGTTTTGTCATATCCGAGCTCCTTGGCTCGTCCGACAGCATCTTTAAGAAACCAGAGCCAGTGGTCGACGTCTTTCTCCGTGTTCCATTTATGGAAATTAGCCTCGATCTCCTCAGCACTGAACCACGCAAGATTGAAATCCTCGTGAGCCTCTCGCTTTGCATCTTGGGTCGCATTAGACTTCAGTACGATGAGAAAGCAAGTTGCCTTAGCGATCCGGTTGATCTTCTTAAGAGAATTGAAGAAGTGAGGGAAGGCAACGTCGATCTTTTCGACAATATCAAAGTCGTATAATCCGCTTTCTTCTCGAACCTCTCTCAAAACTCCCTCCTTGAGATCCTCTTTTTCATCAACACCGCCACCGAAGAAAATATAGTAGCCAGTGTCTTTCTTGCCTACAGCATATTTCTGCGTTTTCGGATCGAAGATGATCGCACAACCTCCGGTTCGCCACTGCTCATTCTCACGTTTGATGCCTGTTTCAGGCGCGATAACTTGCTTGATCGGCAACTTGAACTTCTTTGCAAACTCAAAATCCCTCTCATCATGCGCCGGCACCGCCATGACCGCGCCAGTTCCGTAATCGCCAAGAACATAATCAGCGATCCACACCGGAACTTGTTCACCATTTGCAGGATTGATCACCTTCACACCCTTGAGCTCGACGCCAGTCTTATCCTTCTTGGCATCTGTACGTGCGATCTCGGTCTCATTCTGAGTGCGGAGGATATACGCTTCAACGTCTGCCCTATTTGAAACTGAAGGAAGCAGTTCTTTTACCAACCGATGTTCTGGAGCAAGCACCAAATAGGTGACGCCGAAGAGCGTGTCCGGACGCGTGGTGAAAACGGTCGCAGATCTGAGCAGAGCGGAAAGTATCGCGGGCTCCTGCGGCGCATCAAAATGCGGTTCCTGAGCCTTCACCAAGGTGAGAGGAGTTTCGAGCAGCTCAGAGAGCCGCTCAGCTTGCTGAGTAGAGATGAATGGATCTGATGTGTCGTGGACAAGGCTGATAAATCCGCACTTCTCCTTGATCTTCTTGCCATCAAATTCCCAGCGGAAGGTATTGCTGAAGGGGCGCGGATGATCCTTGAAATTGGGGTACGGAAAACCTCCGGCAAGCACGAGGCCGCCGACCTTACCAGATAATTTCTCGACGACCTTCATTGCCACAACTGTGCCGAGGCTATGTCCATAGATAATGGTGTTCTCGTCATAACGGGCTGCTGCGAGCGCAGCAGCGACCTGTGCGTTTTCAGTTAGGTGAGTCGAATCAGGCAGGGCAGGAATGATCACAGGATGACCGCGGGACTCAAGTTCCTTCTTGAGCCAAGGATATATGGGATCAGTGGGGTAACCCTTATACCCATGTAGAAGCACATACGTCCGCTTCTGTGCGATGGGAAAATCGATCTCTGCACCCTCGCTCTTCCCTATCCAGTTCTTCTGCAATTCTTTGATCGAGTTGGGCCAGTCGAGAAGCGGCTTTGCAGACATGAAATGCGAATCCTTCTTGCCAAGGAAAAGGGTGTGCCAGATATATTTCTGCCCTGAAGGAGTCAGGAATGTCTCCATATCTTCCTTGGTGAGCCATGCGACTTCATGATTGGCCGCTTCCTCGGCAGTTAATTCACGGCGTTCTCCGTCCTTGAGCTCGAAATAGAACACATTGAAATGTCCGACGCGATTCACTCCTTTTGGATTGTGATAGAAGGTAGCATCGACATTGCCGAGCTTGCGAATGAATTTCGGGTGCAAGAAACCGGTTTCTTCTATGACCTCGCGAAGGGCGCTGTCGGCCAATGATTCATCGCCATCAGGACCTCCGGTAATGAGCGTCCGCCAAGACACCTTCTTCCATTGCAGAGCCATGTATTTATCCTCTTTCCAATGCTTCACGACCGCGGCGATCGCATTGCGCTCGACGAACGGCATGTCGGGACGCACGGCGGAGATCGGGCTTATGTCTTTGAAGTGCGCGATGCCTGATTTCGGATCGATCGTAACTTCCGCATTGAGGCGAGAGAGCCATACGGGCAATTCGGAGTTGACCATCTTGCCTGGGACGAATTCGTTCTCATCAACCCACAGGATCTCATTGTCCTTGTCTTCACCATCTGCGATCGGTACACGTGCATCGCTTTTCAGCTCGAAATAGACGGCCTGTGCGATCGCGATGCGATTCTCGCCTTTGTGTTTGGTGAAATAGTGCGCCTCCGTCGGACCACCGAGGATGCGCTTGAATTCGAGGTCGCTATAACCTGTTTCTTCTCTCACCTCGCGGCGGGCAGTATCAACAGGGCTCTCATCGCCTTCTATGCCACCAATAATTACGGTATCCCAACCAAATTTCTTGTTGCGGATGATCAAATATTTCTTATTCCTCGGATCATAGACCATCGCGTGAGCGACATGTCGCTTCACCAGAGGCTTCCCAGGCTGGTGCGGATTGGTCTTATCCACGAGTTTCGGCATAACGTAGTCCGTGGCATCAAGATCGGTGAGCAATCGCTCAGCGTAGTCGGTGATGCGCAGCACCCATTGGCGGAGAGGCTTCTTCTCCACGGGTGTGCCGCATCGCTCGCAGCGACCATTCTCGACGTCCTCATTCGCCAAGCCAGTTTTGCATGAGGGGCACCAATTGATCGGCTCGAATGATTCATAGGCAAGACCTTTCTTATACAATTGAAGGAAGATCCACTGCGTCCAGCGATAGTAGTTCGGATCGGTCGTATTAACCTCGCGCGACCAATCGTAATCGAGGCCGAGGATCTCTAATTGTTTTTTGTAGCGCGCCACGTTTTTCTTCACCGCGATCTCCGGATTGGTCTTGGTCTTGAGTGCGTAATTCTCCGCTGGCAATCCGAATGCATCGAAGCCCATCGGGTGCAGAACCGAGTAGCCCTTCATCCGGCGATAACGGGAAATAACGTCGGTTGCTATATAGCCCTTGGGATGTCCAACATGAAGCCCTTCACCAGAAGGATATGGAAACATGTCGAGGACGTAATACTTCCGCTTCTTTCCATCTTTGCCTTTTGCTTCCCGCGACTTATATATCTTTGATTTCGCCCACTTTTTCTGCCATTTGAGCTCGATCGCCGCCGGATCATACTTCTGAGGCTTCTTCATGCATGAAATGATAGCGTACAAATGCCCTGTTTACAAAAGAAAAAAGCCGTTCACAAGGAACGGCAGTGCTATTTTACATGGAAGAGCAAGTAATACAGGAGTCCGGCAAAACCCGCGATGCTCGCCACTATGACAGCGGCTGCGACCATGAGGACGCCTCCGCCGCCGCGGCGAGGCGTCGGGTATGTTCGAGAGCTTGAATGCGATTGGAAGTTAGCTGGCATGGGAGGATGGTGATGGGTTTGATGCTGGTTGAATCCCAATCCCAGGAACGAGCTGCCCGCCCACCGGAAGTGGATGGGCTGCTGTCGTTTCCGACGAGTAAGGGCGTTCATGCTGCCTTTCTGTTTTGAGGCTGTAGAGCGAAAAGGCCATTAGGCATGTCCACGCTGCGAGATACAGCACGAATCTGGAGAGCTCCATTCCGGCCAGTATGTACCCGAGAATGGAACACCCGATCAATGCTGCAAATACGATTACGAGCGCAACGCACAAGGTGTGGGACGCGTTGTCTAACATAAGGAGTGGTCTTTTCAGTTGTCGAAGAACCATGCGGCCTGTTACGCGGTGGTGCGGTCAGGCCGTGTGCATTCCGATGCACGAGGAGGAATGCTAGCACCCCTGTGGGGGGTTGTCCAGTGGGATATTATGTTGTGAAATACTCTGCCATCCTTACCAGAATTCAATTCACATGCTCAAGATAGGCCCTTATTCTCTCCACCTGCTTTGGGATAACATCTGGTTGTAATAAATACTCCTCGAGGGTCATGAACATAGGCTCAGGAACCTCCTCACTCGGTTTGACCTCTTTTTTCAGAGCGTCGCCTAACTTTGCAACAAGAAAGTAACCCGTCATTCCAGGGTCAGAGATGCTTTCGTGGACGCTACAAAATGAGATATCAGATTCAGTGACGTCGATCCCAAACTCTTCCTTCAGCTCTCTCTTGAAGGTATCGAAGGGCGATTCGTGTCCTTCGCGACCACCACCGGGTAAATCAAGGTAATGCGGATACCTCGTTGTTCTCCCATCACGTCGGTATAGAAGTATCTGATTTCCTATAAAAACCAGACCTTTTGATCCGCTAAATTCAATGTCCTTATTAAATGTGTCTTTGTCGAGCATCTTCATATCTTGAACTCTATGAGACTACCGTCTTCCCTATCGAAGAATTTGGTGTTTAAACCACTGTTCCTGGAAGTTAACTGCTCGATCAATTTCATCATCTGTCATCGATAGATCTTTTGGCATGACAACAAGTTTATCGTCGTCGTTATCCAATCGGTGAACAATGGCTTTTACAATGCCAGTGACTTTATGAAGTGATTCATCAGTTCCAAGGAAGTATGCATCCAAATCTTCTCCATCAGGAGCTTTCACTCCTTCAAGGTAACCATAATTCACTTCATAGATGAATCCGTGTTTTGGATGTTTACTTCCAAGTGGACGATCAAATACAACCTCAACTTCTTTTCCAAGAAACTGTTTGGCTAATTCAAGTGATTTTGAGTTTTGTGTTTCCATAATTTTCCCTAAATCTTAAATTCAATCACATCACCATCCTTCACCACATACTCCTTCCCTTCTGTCCTGACCAAACCTTTCTCACGGGCAGCGGCATATGAGCCCGCGTCCAGCAATTTATCCCACTCAACTACTTCAGCGCGGATGAACTTATCTTTGAAGTCGCCGTGAATTGCAGTGCCGGCCATCGGTGCAGTCCAGCCACGCCCAATGGTCCACGCGCGGGTTTCATCCTCACCTGTAGTGAAGTAAGTTATTAAGTCCAAGAGTTCGTACCCCTTCTTGATCAGATTATCGATACCGTCATCCGAAGCACCGAGTCCCGCACGGAATTCTTGCTTATCCGTACCCTCGAGGTCTTTGAGCTCCTGCTCAACGCCCGCATCAACGATGACCCACTTGGATCCAGTCTCTTTAAAGAACTTCAGAAGAGCTTGGTAGCGAGCATCATTCAACTCATCGAGGTTTTTGCCTCCAGACTTTTTATTCAAAACATACATGAACGGCTTCGCTGTAAGCAGGTGCAGCGACTTCAGAAAAGGCTTCTCAAATTCATCAGCTATAACAGATGATGCAAGCTTCCCATTTTCGAGCGCAGGCTTGAGCTTCTCGAGAAGCCCCGCCTCGATGATCGCCTCCTTCTTACCTGCCTTCACTTCCTTGCCTACGTTCGTAAGCCTCTTTGACACTGTCGCGAGATCTGCAAGGATCAACTCAAGGTTGATGACCTCGATGTCCTTCAAGGGATCGATCTTACCGTCAACGTGAATAATATTGTCGTCTTCAAATATGCGCACAACCTCAGCTATAGCGTCAGTCTCGCGGATATTAGACAGGAATTGGTTGCCGAGTCCTTCACCCGCAGATGCCCCTTTAACAAGGCCGGCAATGTCAGTGAATTCGATGGCCGCAGGCACGGTCTTTGCCGATTTAGAGAATGTTGAGAGCTTGCCGAGGCGATCATCGGGCACGGCGACGACACCTACAGACGGATCTATGGTCGCAAACGGATAATTCGCAACGAGGACGCTCTTTTTTGTGAGCGCGTTGAAGAGGGTCGATTTGCCGACGTTGGGTAACCCCACAATTCCGATAGAGAGAGACATAGGGCCAAGTTTATAGGAAAGAGGGACAAGGTACAAGGAAAAAGGAGAAGGCGCTATAATGATAGCTATGAGTATCAGGTCATTTGAGGATATACATGCATGGAAAAGGGCAGAGGAGCTGTCTCTGTTGGTTTATTCAATTTTGAACGAGAACAGGGATTATCGATACAAGGTCCAGATGCAGTCAGCCTCTGTTTCTGTGATGAATAACATTGCTGAGGGATTCGAAAGGCAATCGAATAAAGAATTCGTGCGCTTCCTCTACATTGCAAAAGGGTCGTGTGGAGAAGTGAGGTCCATGTCTCACTTGGGCGTCAAATTGAAATACCTTTCAGAGGCTGATTACAGAAAGATTGAATCGTCCGCGCGTGAGATATCCAGAATGCTTTTCGGATTGATCAAAACCCTCTGAAATCAATCTTATCTTCCCCTTTCTCCTTGTCCCTTGCACCTGTTTCTCAAATCTCCCTCGCTCCCTTCTGATACTTTACCAGCGGCAGCTTGTCGAGACCCTTCAGTATCGGCGTGACGAATCTCCATGAGGCCATGATCTCATCAGTAGAGGCGAAGAGTGCCTGATCACCGGTGATCGCATCGTGAATGAGCCTCTCATAATCGTTCGGGATGACTTCGAATGAAGGAACATCGGAATATTTGAACTTAAGTGTTTTGGGTTCGGCCTTGAATTCGTAGCCCGGCGTCTTCACGAAGAATCTGATGCGGATGCCTTCGTCGGGCTGGATGCGGAAGGTGAGGATGTTCTGCCCTCCAGACTTGCGGTCATTTTTGAAATAGACGTCGATCTCTGCCTTGCTCTCCGCCATCGCTTTGCCGCTCTCGAGGAAGAACGGCACGCCTTTCCAGCGGGGATTGTTGACTGACGCTTCGATGCGGAAATACGTCTCAGTCCGAGAATCAGGCTTCACGCCGGGTTCAGCCGAATAGCCTGCGTATTGTCCGCGGACGACGCGAGAAGGAAGCGCACGCGAGGAAATAGGCCCGAGCTTGGCGAGGACGCGCGCACGAGCCTTGCGGATATCAGGCGCTGCGAATGATTTTGGCGCATCCATGGTGATGAGCGACAGCATGACGAGCATATGATTCTGGCCGACGTCGCGAAGCGCGCCAAGCGGATCGTAGAAGGCGCCGCGTCCTTCAAGGCCTCCCTTCTCGAAGAGCTTGAGGTGCACTCGATCGATGTACTTGCGATTCCAGAGAGGTTCGAACATGGAATTGGCGAAACGGAACGCGATGATGTTCTGAGCAGCCTCCTTTGCCAAATAGTGGTCGATGCGGAAGATCTGCTTCTCACTGAAGAGCTTGCCGAGGAGCTTGTCGAGCGATCGGGCAGTCTCGACGTCGCTGCCAAAGGGCTTCTCTATAAGGATGCGCGTCCAACCGGTCTCATCGTCGCACGGCAGGTTGAGCTCTGAGCCTGAGATGCGATTGAGGACTTTCTCATAAAGGTCGGGTGGTATGGAAAGATGGAAAAGCTTGTTGGAGCATTGACCCCAGCGCTGGTCGATCGCCTTGAGCTTCTCTGCGAGGCGATCGTATGCGGCTGCGTCGTCGAAATTGCCCTGCTCGTATGAAAGGTGGTCGAGGAAGTGCTTGATATCTTCCTCTTTGAATTGCCCAGGCTTGATGTTGAGGCGAGGACGGATGTAGTCCCGGAATTCTTCCCTACTGAAAGGCCTGCGCGAGAATCCGATGACCGCGAATCTCGGAGGCAGCATCTTGCGCGAGTACAGGCCGATGAGGGCTGGCAGGAGCTTGCGCGCGGCAAGGTCGCCGGTGATGCCGAATATGACGAAGACGGTCGGGTAGAGTGCTGCAGGCTGTTCCTGTGTGGAGGGAGGTGTCGTCATATGGATGATGCGGGCGCGTCAGAAATTCTCGCCCCACTTCACCCAATACGGATAGATGTGGGTCGCCACGAAGACGCACGGGATGATGAAGACTGCCGCGACCACCCACAAGACGACCGAGATGAACTTGAAGATAAACATGGAAGTGGCCTTATGATATCGCGGAGAAGGAGGAGGCGCAAGGATAGGGCTCGGTCCCTACGGGACCGGTACAGCCTTCGCATTTTCTCAGCCTCGCAAAGCTCGGCATCGAAAATACGCTCAGGCTCTTCTCGCCCTAGTACGCGAGCCATGCAGATGGCTCGCTCTCGGACTGATGGACGGTGCACCCTGCAGGGCTCGAACCTGCGGCCTCGCCCGTGTGAAGGGCGCGCTCTAGCCAACTGAGCTAAGGGTGCATTCTCTCGAACTGACAACTGGTCGGGCTGCCGGGAATCGAACCCGGACCGCATCCACCCCATGGATGTATACTACCACTATACTACAGCCCGTTATCTCGACAGTAGGGACAGCTTACGGTATTTTTGAAAATCACACAATGTGTGTTACATTATCTCGGACCGAGACTATGCATTTAATCTCGGGCCATTAGCTCATCTGGTAGAGCGCACCCATGGCATGGGTGAGGTGGCCGGTTCGAGTCCGGCATGGTCCACACGGGGCGTAGTATAGTGGTAGTATACACGCTTCGGGTGCGTGAGGTCCGAGTTCGATTCTCGGCGCCCCGACAATGAAGTGAACGCCGCATGAAAGCACCCGAGCGGCGTTGATGGGCCTATAGTAAAGCGGTATTACGCGTCATTCGCATTGACGAGGCCGGGGTTCGACTCCCCGTAGGTCCACTGAAAAATCTAACCGCCTGTGGGCGGTTAGATTTTTCGTGGATGCCCGAGCAATGCGAGGGCGCCACAGGTAACCACGACAGCGACTATGATTTTGTAGGATGCCGCCGAAGCTATTTGCGTAGGCGGCGCCACAAGCGCCACCGTTTCCGCAGGGCGAGGGCGCCACAAATAATTAATTGACAAGCCTAAGATAAAAGTGATAATGAGCCTAGTATTGTACAGAGAAACAAATTAGGACTCTGACAGCAAAACACCGAAAAACCAAACACCAGGAGAAACCAGATCATGAAACTCAAAAGCAGCGTAGTCACCGTCGGACGGCTCATGTCCGGCTCGCGGGCACTGTGGACAGCAAACGGCATGAAGCCGGAACACTTTGGCAGACCAATCATTGGGATCGCCAATTCCTTCACTCAGCTCGTTCCCGGTCATACCCACTTGCACCCGATGGGTCAACGAGTGAAGGCGGTGATCGAGTCGCTCGGGTGCTTTGCGCCCGAATTCAACACGATGGCGCTCGATGACGGAATCGCGATGGGCCATGGCGGAATGCTTTATTCGCTCCCCTCCCGCGACCTCATCGCAGACACAGTTGAATATTGCGTGAACGGACACTGTCTTGATGCCCTCATCTGCATCTCGAATTGCGACAAGATCACTCCCGGCATGCTGATCGCAGCCATGCGCCTCAACATCCCGACGATCTTCGTGTCGGGCGGCCCCATGGAGGCGGGCAAAGACAACACTGATCTCGTCACCGCCATGGTTGCAGGTGCTGATCAGAAAGTCAGTGATGCGGATCTGGATAAGCTCGAACGGGAAGCATGCCCGACCTGCGGATCCTGTTCCGGTATGTTCACTGCCAACAGCATGAACTGCTTGAATGAGGCCTTGGGACTTGCGCTTCCTGGAAACGGGACGATCCTGGCCACCCATACCGACCGGCTGGAACTCTTTGATCAGGCGGCACGGACCATCGTCGCTATGGCGATGCGTTACTACGCTGGCAATGATGCCTCTGTACTGCCTCGTTCTATAGCCACTAAAGAAGCGTTCGAGAACGCCATGCGGCTCGACGTCGCTATGGGCGGCTCGACAAACACAGTGCTCCACATCCTCGCCATCGCGCATGAAGCCGGCGTGGACTTCACTATGTCCGACATCGATCGGATCTCACGGACAACGCCGGTGCTCTGCAAGGTCGCGCCCAGTTCGTCGTATCATGTCGAAGACGTCAATCGGGCCGGCGGCATTATGGGCATCCTGGGACAGCTCTGCAATGCCGGGCTTATCGAGCGCTCGGTCGGTCATGTTGCGATGTTCGCGGATCAGGGTCGTCCTTATCGGAACATTGGTGAGGTCATCGATGCTCATGACGTCATGACCACTAAACAACTCCCATTGATCTACTTTGGCGCTCCGGGGAGAGCGAAAAGTTCGACCATGGGGAGCCAATCCATGTGCTACAGCCGACTTGACCTTGACCGAAAGAACGGCTGTATCCGCAGTTCAGACAACGCATATTCGCATGACGGCGGTCTGGCTGTGCTCTATGGAAACCTCGCTCCGGATGGATGCATCGTCAAGACGGCGGGCGTCAATCCTGAAATGTTGCAACATACCGGCAAGGCTATCATCTTCGATAGCCAAGAGGCGGCCTGCAAAGGCATCCTCGAGGGAGCGGTAAAACCGGGGCACGCCGTGATCATCCGCTGGGAAGGCCCGAAAGGTGGTCCTGGCATGCAGGAGATGCTCTATCCGACGAGCTATCTCAAAGCGACCGGCCTCGACAAGAGCTGCTTCCTCGTCACCGACGGACGCTTCTCCGGGGGTACAAGCGGCCCATGTATCGGCCACGTATCGCCGGAAGCGGCGTCGGATGGGTTGATCGGCCTCCTCAAGGACGGAGACACCATCAGCTATGACATCCCAAACCGTATGATCGTAGTTGATATCAATGACGGTGAGATCGCTCTTCGTCGCGCTGCAATGAAAGGTCAGGTCTCACCGAAGCGTGATCGCTTAGTCAGCTTGTCCCTCCGCCGCTATGCACGAGACGTTCAGAGCGCGAACAAGGGGGCAGTCCATATTCTTCCCTGATAGCGATCGGTGAACCGCTACAGACCGTGCAGGCCTTTCAAAGCTTTGCACGGTTTTTCATTTTATCCTCGATAAAAACTCTTATTTCAGCTGTGCATAAGCGCCATTCTCATTCCTGCTATACTTATCGGCATACTTCCCTTTATTAATAAGAAGTAAAAATCACTATGAAAGCATTGCATGGCATCGCATTCGCCCTCGTCATTATCGGCGGCCTCAACTGGCTCCTCATCGGCCTCTTCGGCCTTGACGTCGTGATGTACCTCGGCGCGATCATCGCCAAGATCGTCTACATCCTCGTCGGCCTCGGAGCGATCTATCTCGTCTTCACCCACAAGAAGACCTGCAAGAATTGCGACAAGGGCATGTCCGCTCCCGCCAGCCCGGCGATGTAATATCGCTCGCGTTGCATCAGAAAAGCCGCTTTCGGGCGGTTTTTTGTTGCCGCATTGATGAATCGGTCTTGTTCCTGTATGCTGTCTCCTGTACGTTATCGTCCTCACTTGGGCCCGTATCTAGTCGATACCGGCCCTACGTTCGGACGTCATGAAAGTGAACTTTCGCGCCGTCCTCACTTGGGCCCGTAGCTCATCTGGTAGAGCGCCGCTTTTGCAAAGCGGAGGCAAGCGGTTCGAGTCCGCTCGGGTCCACAAAAATAAGGAGCGAAGCGACTATATTTTTGTAGGATGTCGCCGAAGCTATTGCGTAGGCGACGCCACAAAATAGGAATCAAGAGTAAGGCTTGACCTATTTCCAATGCAGTGCTTGTATAGGCTCTGTAGGTACAACAAAATAAGGACTTGATATGACGAAGGTAAAAGTTACACCTGAACACGGTGTCTGCAGGATAAATGTCGCGATTCCCACGCTTTTGGTGGAGCCATTCAGGCCTGGAGATGAACGTTTGGAGGTGTTTGTCCAGTGGTTCGGAGAATCTGAATGCGCCGACCTTGAAGGGATGCAATTCAGATTTCCTGTGCCCTGCCCTCCACATGCAACACAATGGATGGGGCATCCAGAACTCTTCAAGGTCATTATGATCGGCCAGGTCAAGGACTGGCCCAACAAGGAAGGGGTCAATGCTGTTGCCGCTACTATTAAAGGCAGCATTGATTCATGGATATTGTTCGTGGTTTCCTCGCACTTTACAATGGAGCATGATAGCGGCGATGGGCCAGTGTGCTTCATGGTTCCTATGACCATAACCCTCGCTGATGGCTCCTGCGGAATCATTCAACCGAAGAAATTCTGCGACATGTCCATTTTGAATGACGCTCGCAGAGCAGTCTCGAAGAAGACATAAGCCGAGAGTAACACTCTCGGCCTTTTTATTACTAAATTAAGTTTATTCTTAGTCATTATCAACCGCCAACCTTATCAGATGATCCACCAAAGTCGGCAGATCACTCCCCACAGCCCTCAGAGACTTCGGTATGAGCGATTCACCTGTAAGACCAGGCAGCGTATTCACTTCCAGGGCATAGATCCCCCTCTTTGGATGGATAATGAAATCGGATCGGGAGTAGTGCCTTAATCCGAGCGCTTGGTGTATTCGCACAGCAAGAGACTCGATCTCCTTCTTCCACTTTTCTGAGAAAGTAGCAGGCACGATCTCCTTCGACTTTCCTTGATATTTCGCCTCAAAATCAAAGAATGCAGTTTCAGGTCGAATTTCAACTACTGGTAATGGGTAAATCTTTTGACCTCGAAATCCTTCGATGACCCCACAGGTAGCCTCTATGCCCGGAATGAATTCCTCAACAAGAACATCGCCATATTTAGCTGCCTCTGTAATTGCACTCAAAAGATTCTTACGATCTCGGACTACCGAAACTCCCACAGACGAGCCGCTTGAAACCGGCTTCACAACCACTGGTAAGGAGAATGAATTGAAAATAGTCTGAGCGACGGACTGTATGTCGTCATCAGCCTTAGGCTGCAGGAACTCCTTTCCGTGTGGAGTTTTAATATCATGATCCGCCATCCGCTTCTTTGAAAGCGACTTATTCATGCCGACAGCTGATGCAAGCGAACCTGAGCCAGTGAACGGCATGCCGTGTGTCTCAAAAAATCCTTGAAGCTTACCGTCTTCACCATAGCGACCATGAAGTGCGTTGAATGCGACATCGAACCGGCTCAGAGCTGCCTCAGGTTGCACCGCGAGGCCTTCGATGTACCACATACCATCGCGATCGATGACGACATCTATAGGCTGGTAGCTATCAACGTGGCGATTTCGAAGCGCGGAGAGCACTTCCCCGCCAGTCTTGAGGGAAACGTCGTATTCGCTGCTGGGACCGCCGCGAAGGACGGCGACACGGGTCTTGGGCATGCAAGAAGTATAGCGCATACAGATACTCCGGCACCATCATTATCGATGGTGCCGGAGGACTTCTCTGGCGTGAATCCGTGCGATTGTGCAAGGAGGGCACTATATACCAATGCCGATTGAGTTTCGGCGGAGTAATAGGATTTTTTGATAAGTTCCCCTAGGAGGCAGGCAGGAGCGACATCCAGAGATACGTAGGAATCACTGGGTTTACATGGCGCTGTTTGTGGGGAACTTTGAAGAGCAGGATTCGCGTTCGCTCGTCAGTGTAGCATGCTCATTTTCCTCCGTCTAAGCCTGTGGAATGCGATCGCGAACCGATGAGCTTCTGCGTTTATGGAGATGATGTCCCCTTTCATCCGTGAGATAAGCTGAGAATCTCCAACAATATTTGCGGCCTTATGCCTATCATCCTTAGTCACGGCGACTACTGGTATTGTTATGCGCCGAGCTTGAAGAACCGCCTCGGCCGCGCGCAGATGCGGTTCAGCGCCGTCGACGACGATCAGATCCGGATATGTCCACTCGCTGTGATTGAGACGGCGCGAAAGTATTTCACGTAAGCCGGCGATATCATCATTGGCCTGGCGAGATATCTTGAATTTCCGGTATTCAGATGGCGTGTTGCTTCCGTTCACTGAAGCCACCATGGCTCCCACGACATTCATGCCTCCTAGATGAGCGACATCATAGGCCTCGATGCGGATCTGCCGGATGCTTCCGGGACGATCAGCTTTGATAAGCGCCATGTCATTGATGTGGTCCAACGCGTAGAGCAAGCGTTTGGCTTGAGAGGCTTCCTCAAAGCGGAGATCTTTCGCTGCCAAATCCATCTGCTTTTTAATGGATGAGCGAAGCTTAGCTTTTCTGCCTTTAAAGAAAAGTGTCAGATACTCGATTGTGCGGAGATACCTCTGGTAAGCCGAATCGTCGTCATCGCGGGGAGACCTCCCCAAGGCCCGATAGAATTCATTGTGCCTCGGATCGAGCGCCTTTCGGTCCCTGAATGGGAAGAGCTTGCGAAGGATCCTTAAGGCTTCCTTGATAAGACCGCTATTCGGGTATGGACCGAACTTCTCTCTAACTGAATAAGAGAGCTTGCCATCCTTCACCAATTGGTCGAAGTCGCGGACTCGAGCAAGGAACACGCGCGGCCAATCCTCATCGGTGATGATGACATATTGCGAGCTCTTGTCGTCGCGCTCATCCACGTTATAGTGCGGCTGATAGCGCTTGATGAGAGCGCTTTCGAGGATCACTGCTTCAAGAACGGAGTCAGCTATTTGCCAGGTCAGGCTCTTGGCTTTGGTGACCATATCTACAATTCGAGGCCCACGGGTCTCGATAAGGTCAGCACTAAAGTAGCTTTTTGTGCGATCTGCAAGAGAAGTCGCACGGCCGATGTAGAGCGGCCGCTTACGATAGTTCCTGAATATGTAGACGCCCGGAGAGTCAGGAAGTTTGAGCCGAGCGAGCTGTTGACTAGTCATATATTACAGAGTATAGTAGCGCGAGTATTTAGGCAAACGATGGATGTTTCAAACACTAACGACGGAGGTCCTCAATGTCGACTTCATTTATTGAAATAATCAAATCACACGTTCCGTTGATCGCAGCCTGTATCATCGGTACGTTTGTTATCGGGATGATCGTGTGGGCGTTCTGGAGGGTTAAAAAAGCTCTCTTTAGCCACAGCAACGAGGAGGAGGTCCGATGAAAGACAGATCTCTCGAATTCCGGGCGAAAGAGAATTCAGCGCCAGGCCCTATATTAGGAGGGTTCATGTTGATCCTCATGATATGCGCATCGCTCTTCGCTGCAATATTCGGAGTCATGTTGGCGCTTCCGCGGGTCAATGTGCTCCTTCCGCAGGCCAAGGAATGGCTCAAGAAGAAATGGCAACGGTTTCGGAAGCTGAAGATATGGAGCGACTTACGCCCTGCTGTCGAAACACTGTGCGAATGATTCCTTACGAAATGTGTCCGGCCTGACATCTTGTCAGGCCATTTTTCTTATTCGTTCATATGTGTCGGCCCGAGGGGTGCAGGCATATTCCTTCTTTGTGAAATAGAAGAGTAGGTACACTACGCACTCTGCTATTTCACAAAGAAGGAATATGCCTGCACCCCTCGGGCCTCGATACATTATTTCTTCAGAACCTTCTTCAGATATTTACCCGTATAGCTCTTCTCGCTCCGAGCCACATCTTCAGGAGTTCCCTTCGCAACGATCTTGCCGCCGCGTTCGCCGCCTTCAGGGCCGATATCAATGACATAATCAGCATTCTTGATGAGATCCAAGTTGTGTTCGATGACGACCACCGTATTCCCTTTCTCGACAAGCTTCTGAAGGATATCGATAAGCTTCTTCACGTCTTCATAATGGAGTCCAACAGTCGGCTCATCCAAAAGATAAATAGTCTTCTGAACATGTGCACGATACAACTCAGAGGAAATCTTCACGCGCTGTGCCTCGCCGCCAGAAAGAGTCGTGGCAGATTGGCCGAGCTTCACGTAGCCCAATCCCACATCCCAAAGCGTCTTAAGGCGGTCAGCCACAGCAGGAATATCCTCGAAGAAGGTCATAGCCTCCTCGATGGTCATTTGGAGAATCTCGTGAACATTTTTCTTCTTGAACTTGATCTCAAGCGTCTCCTTGGTGAAGCGCGTGCCGTTGCAGACATCGCAGGTGACGTACACGGTGGGCAGGAAGTGCATCTCGACGGCGATCTCACCGTTACCTTCGCAATTCTCACAGCGTCCGCCAGGACGATTAAAGGAGAAACGGCCAGGTCCCCAGCCACGAGCGCGAGCTTCAGGCTCTGAGGAGAGCAGATCGCGGATATGGGTCCATGCTCCTGTGTACGTCACCGGATTCGAGCGTGGCGTGCGACCGATCGGCGACTGGTCGATGAGGATGACGCGACCGACATATTCAGAGCCTGAGAATTCCTTGCAGTTATAGGTTTCAGCAGTGCGGACGCGCGATTCCAAGCGTGCAGCGAGATTCTTGTGCAAGAGTTCATACATAAATGAGGACTTGCCCGAACCAGATACTCCAGTGATGACGTTAAGAACACCCAGAGGGACGTCAGCGTCCATATTCTTGATATTGAAGATGTTGCCGCCGCGGATCATGATCTTGCCCTTGGGCTCGCGGCGCTTGAGGGGAGTAGCAATCTTTTCCTCGCCACGGAGATAAGCGAGAGTGAGCGATCCTGAGGTATTCTTCTTCGCTGACATGAGATCATCGAGATACCCAGAGACCACCACTTCCCCTCCATGAACGCCTGCGCCGGGTCCGATATCGATGATATAGTCGGAGGCAAACATAGTATCTTCATCGTGCTCGACGACGAGAATCGTATTACCGATGTCACGGAGATGAAGCAATGTCTTGATGAGTTTATCGTTATCACGCTGATGCAAACCGATCGTTGGCTCGTCCAATACATAAAGTGCGCCCACCAAGCCAGATCCAAGCTGAGAGGCAAGACGGATTCTCTGCGCTTCACCACCAGAAAGGGTGTAGGCACGACGATTGAGCGTGAGATATTCGATGCCGACATTGACCATGAATGAGAGGCGGGCACCGATCTCCTTCAAGACTACCTTTGCGATCTCGCGCTCTGCTGCGGTGAGCTTGATCTCGTCGAAATACTTCACCGCCTGCTCAATGGACATATCAGTCACGTTCACAATATTCTCTGAGCCTATCTTCACATGGAGCGCTTCCTCGCGAAGACGAGCGCCTTTACAGGTTTTGCAGGGTTCGTCAGAGAAGATTGTCTCGGTTCCAAGGCCATTACATGCGGGGCATGCGCCATACGGCGAGTTGAATGAGAAGAGGCGAGGCTCAACCTCCGGATATGAGAAACCATCGTACGGACACATGAATTTGACTGACATAAGCTTCTCATCTCCTTCAACTGCCGAGCTCGGATACGCGATCTTGATGAGCCCATCAGCCTCTTGTATGGCGCGTTCAAGGGCTTCAGAGAGTCGTTCTCGGGCATTCTCAGCCTGCTTCTTCTCCTTGAATTCAGAGATATATATCTCGTCGACCACAACGTCGATGTCGTGCTTCTTATTCTTGTCGATGATGATCTGGTCACGGAGCCTCTTCGTCACTCCGTCGATGCGCACGCGGTCGTAGCCCTTGCCGAGGAGGTCGTAGAGCATCTGGTAGTACTCGCCTTTCCTGCCGACCACGACAGGCGCGTAAATAGTGACCTTTGCGTCGACGATGTCCACACCGAATACCTTCTTGGCATTGACCGATCGGTCGGTCACCGTCTTCACGATAGTCTCGAGGATCTCTTCTTTGGATATGCGCGTGATCAGACGATCGCAGATGAGGCAGTGCGGCTTGCCAACGCGGGCAAAAAGAATGCGCATGTAGTCATATATTTCAGTGATGGTGGCGACCGTCGAGCGCGGATTGTTGGAGCGTGACTTCTGGTCGATGGCGATAGCGGGAGACAAACCGATGATCTCATCCACGTCCGGCTTCTGCATCTTGTGCAGGAATTGGCGAGCATATGCCGAGAGCGACTCGACGTAGCGGCGCTGACCCTCAGCGAAGATGGTATCAAATGCGAGCGACGATTTGCCTGATCCTGAGAGGCCGGTGACAGCGATCATCTTGTTGCGCGGCATCTCGACTGTGATGTTCTTGAGGTTATGGGTGCGCGCGCCTTTGACGATGATCTTCTCTTCGCCGTGGATAGGCGCATGCTTGGGTGAGGATGACATGATTCGCGGAGGATATCACTTTTTCAGCATAAAATCAAGCGGCCGCGGGTATCCCGCGGCATGTACATGAGTCTAATATCCGAATCAAGCTAGCTGCAGAGCCCTCGTATCTCCGCCACGATCTCATCGAGCGATGCTGCGGCCTTGACGAGGAATTTCTTGGCGCCAAGGGCCTTGGCCTTGTCGATGTCAGATGGTTTGCTCAGGTTCGAAAGGATCATGACAGGCGCGTCGTTGAGCTGGCCATCCATGACGCGGATCTTCTGGAGGATGTCGAAGCCGCTCATGCCCGGAAGGATAAGGTCGAGGACCACGACATCGGGAACAATGGTCTTGAGCGCCTCCAGGGCCTCCTCGCCATTCTTGGCGTGGATAAGGTCGAAGCCTGAAGAGATGAGCTTCTTGGCAAGGATGGTGCCGATAAGCTTGTCGTCTTCGACCCAGAGGATCTTCTTGCGAGCTGGAGAGCCTGCTGTAGGAGAAGCAGCGCTCTGCTGGATCGGGTGGCCGAAATAGCGGTCCACCTTCCCTACGATGTCCGAGGCATCGCCGTGGAAGGAGATGACGTATTCGGCGACTGCGCCTTGCGGGACTTGCCGCATGCTGATGGGCGCGCCGTTAGTGGACATGAGAAAGACCGGGATCTTTGCAAGGAGCGGCTCAGACTGCTTCTTGGCCAGAATGTCGTAGCCGCTCATACCAGGCAGGTCAGTGTCTAGAAGGATGAGATGCGGCAGGACATCATATATGAGCTTCATGCCATCAGTGCCGGTCTTGGCGAGTGTAGCGGCATAGCCTGCGGTGGTGAGCGCCTTGGCGAGGGATTCACCGAAGGCGCCGTTACCTTCGACCACGAGGACTTTCTGCGCGCTTTGTGCGGGAGAGCTTGGGGACATGGGATGATTATAACCTACATCGCTGCCCGTGTCTTGGGGCCAAGCACTCCTGTCGGAGATATTCCATGATCCTTCTGGAAGCGCATCAGAGCAGTCTTGGTCGCAGGTCCGAACAAAACAGTTTCTTTGCCAGGAGATCCAGGTCCTGAAGGAGCGATGATGTATTTGTGCGTGTTCAGATATATCTGTAATGCGAGAACATCAAGGCCCGAATCTCCCAACGAGAGGTCTCGTGCTGGTGCTGAGACTGTCGGCGATGAGATGCTCGGTGTCGACGTGCTCGACGAAGCGGCAGGGGTGCACGTATATCCAGCGGGACAGCCCGGCACATGCAGCATAGCGGAGGAGCCGCTGATGGATGCAAGTGTGAGCGGCCCAACAAAACCTGTTGGGGGTATGTCATGGTCTGATTGGTATTTCTGCACGGCTGTCTTGGTCTGCGCGCCAAAGTACCCCTTGAGAGCAGCGCCGGATTCGACTGAGGGTATGTGGTAGCCGTGTGCGATCAGCCATATCTGGAGCGCGGTGACGCTCGATCCGGAGCTGCCTGCTGACATAGTGACCGTGAATGTGGAAGCCGGAGTTCCGGGAACCGTTACTGCGGTTGTGACCGGCACAGAGCTTCCGCCTCCCCCTCCTCCACCGCCCCCACCACCGCCTCCTCCGCCACCTCCCGATGAGGCCGGAGCAGAGCCGCTACAAACGGTATCCGAGACCGTGATCACATTCGTGACTGAGCCTGCCGCCGCAGTCGTAAGCGTCAGAGATGATTCGGAGGCGTCACAGGTATTGGAAACGACATCGGTCGATACATCAGTGGAGATCTTATTCAGCGACGGCGAGGAGAGCTTCATGGACGAGCCCGACTGGAGAGTGGCTGAGATGCTGCCCGAATCGACCGTTATAGAATTGACCGTCGCGGGAGAACCGGAGATGTTCAAGGTATGGCTGCCCACCTGGATGACGGTGTCTGTAGTGAGAGTGGCGTCATTGGAGGCGGCGAAGGCGAATGAGGGCAGTAGTATTGCGAGGGCAGCTGAGAGTCCGAGGATCGATCGCTTGGAATGTATTTTGTGAGAGAAAATCATGGAGCTTATTATAACATCTAGAACGATGGATATGGGCTCAGATCAACTGGCGTCAGCTGATACGGCGAGCCGAGGGAGGTCATAGCGGCGTTGATCGCCGACTCATCCATGGTGATATTCGAGCAACCACTCGAGAACCACCATGTTCCTACAGCGACGAGCTGACCGTTCACCGCGCTGAAACATGGAGTGCCGCTGTCGCCGCCGCGCGGCTGGTAATACCACGGGGAGAATATCGATGACGAAGATGTAGCAATATAATAATTGACGTAGCTGGGCTGGGCGTTATACATGATGCCGATACCAATCGTTCTGAATTGATTTGTCGCCATAAGAGGGATGCCCTTAACGAAGATCGCGGCCAGCGTTACCTTGTTGAAAAATATGTCAGGCGGAAAGACCTTAGCCGGATGTATCGAGGCCGGCACGTCGCTCGCAAGCCTTATGACGCATAGATCACCGTTGGGTATGAAGCTCCTGCTTATGACGGCTCGTGCGTAGGTGCTATTCGAGTAGTCAGTGAAATACTCGTCGCCGCTCTGGTCGCTGGTTATCGGACAGATGTGGCTGGCGCTGATCATGATGTCGGGAGCGACCAGGATGCCGCTGCCGGTCATGTCGAGCGGCCCCCACGAAGGCAGAGCGGTCAGATCTAGGGTTGTCGTCGTGGCAATGGCGTTCGTGAACGCGTCAGGATTCCTGACGTATATGTGCGCGCCATCGTTCATCGAAGTATAGATGTCCGTGGTGTCAGATGAGGGCACCAGGCCCTGGATCCGATCGGCCACGCTCTTGATCATCAGGTTCGCGACGGTGGAGCTGGAGACATAACCAGCCGTGACTTTAGTAAAGGCGTTCACTGTCCTACGCTCAGGACAGCTTGCCTGCTTGGTCCTCCGACCGCTCGTAATGTTGAACAAGGCCATGCCATCGGAAACATAGGTGACAGTCCCACTGTGGTCGACCGTCGCAATCGAAGGATCTACACTCGACATCGTATAAGGAGACGATGTGGAAAAGACGACGACCGAGCACGAGTAGAGGATGCTGCCTGATCCATAATTATTTGTTATCACATCGCTATATGTTGTGCTTGCTATCGCTCCGGTAATAATGACATCTGCACTTGAGGTGGCAACTGAGAAATCATCCGAGGATGCTGCTGGCATTGAGGTGGTGAAGAGCTGTATCGCCGTCGTCGTCGCATGGCCTGAATAGGTTATACGGGAGGAGTTCGCACCGTTAGAAAATGCGAATGCTCCAAGTGGTATACAGAGAAAGACGATCGAGAGTACAGTGAGATTTCTTTTCATATATTTATACCGAAATCTGAGATCAATTGCATGGGCAAGAGAATGATATCTGAGCGCTAAAACGACGGATACGCGCTCAGATCCACCGGCGTCAGCTGATACGGCGAGCCGAGGGAGGTCATAGCGGCGTTGATCTCAGGCTCATGACTGGATATATTGTCGCAAGACAAGGGATTCGACCACGCACCTATCGCGATCATAGCCCCATTTAACTCGCTGAAACAACCGGTCCCGCTGTCGCCTGTGTAGGGCTGATAGGACCAAGGATAGAAAATCGAATCTGAGGATGTGGCCGTGGCGCTCCAAATTCCGTCAGTGGACATCATGTATAACGTATTTATCCCGAGCCTTCGGGTCTGATTCGTAAACATAATCGGAATGCTCCTTGACGTGGCGGCCGACGGGCTGATCTTCGTACCGAAGGTGCCAGGCGGAAATACCTTCGCCGGATGTATCGAAGCGGGCACATCGCTGGCAAGCTTCAGTATACATATATCTATCTGCAGTTTTTCGTTGAACGTAGTCCCTAAAGATATGATGCCGGTGACATCGCGGCCAAAGGTGTTATTCGAGGCATCAGTGAAATATTCCGTACCGTTATTGCCAGGACAGATATGCCATACGGTGATCATGATATCTGGAGCGACCAATATGCCGCTCCCTGTCATGCCGAGCGGGCCGAGTGATGGTAGCGCGGTCAGATCGAACGGTGTAGTGGTCGTTATCGCGTTCGCAAAATTATTTGGGTTCCTGACGTAGATGTGTGCGCCGTCGTTTGTCGAGGAGAATATATTAACAGTGGCAGACGTTGAAGCAAGGCCTTGTATGTGATCTGCGACATTACTGGTAAGCGCATTCGCGAGCGTAGTGCTCGCAACCAATCCGCCCACTGTCGATGTGTACTTGTTCACCGTCCTGAGCAAGGGGCATTCGACCTGTTTGGTGCGCCGTCCGCTGTAGATATTAAAAAGAGCGGTGCCGTCAGAGACATACGTGACGGTTCCGTCTTGATCTATCGTCGCAATGGCCGGATCCACGCTCAGGAACGTAACCGGAGAAGAGGTGGAGAATGCATTCGCCTTGCATGAATAAAGAATGCTCCCCGAGCTATAGTGATTCACAATAACGTCTGTATATGAGGAGCTGGAAATAGTTCCCTCAAGCACCGTAAATATGCTCGAGGGAAAAGCGGCGAAATCGTCTTGCACGGCTCCGACCAAAGGCGTCGTGAAGAGCTGTATCGCCGTCGTCGTCGCATGGCCTGAATACGTAATGCGCGACATCGCGAACGATGTAACTGGAAAAAGAAGCGGGATCAGAGACAGAATTACGGACCTGTTCTTCATAATCAGCGGCACAGGCGATTCTCAACGATCATGCTGGCCCCTGCAAAATAGAAGCTGATGTCGGCTCCCGCCGTATTCTTCGTATTGAAGCAGGCCTTACTGCTCGCAGCGCCCACCTCTCCAAAATCAACTGTTGTGGTCGCACTCGTTCCCGCGCTCACGTGAAGCTTCGAAGTGCCATACGGCGTGCTCGTGCCGATGCCGACCGCACCAGAAATTATAAGGCCGTTCGATGGGGCATGTCTTCCATTATTGTCGTTTACGTAGTCGCCAATGCTCACATTACCCAGCACATCAAATGTATTAATAGGTAGGTTAGCGGCACCGATAACTCCAGCCATATTGAGTGTGTTTGCTGAATTGCCAAGATAGATATCGCCGGAGGATCCCAGGTTCACATGGCCGTTAGCGGAGCCAATGTCGACGATGTTGTCTGCAGATATATTGACATTTCCGCCTGTATTCTCGGCCGAGGGGGCGTTAATATTGACGTTGCCTCCGAAAGCCGCATTGCCTGCCCCTGAGGTTATATTGACGTTTCCTCCATGGCCTGCGTCTGCATCATCACTGCCTCCTGCAACGATATCTATAGAATCAGCTGTGCCGCTCGGCACATCTCCGGTACGGAGGCTGCGAGTCAATGAATGGAGGTTAGCGATAGAATGTGTGCCATCTCCAACAAAGCTGTATCCTGTATCGGTCTCATATACCATCTGACCAGCTGCAGGAACGGTATTGGCAAGATTCGCAGCAGTATCTTCCAGCGGTATGACTGCGGCCTGGAGATTGCCGTTCGAATCGACAAGCAGACTATTGCCATAATAAATAGTTTTACCGAGCGGAATAACTAGGCCATTCAGAGTGGAAGTAGCTGACACTGTCAGCGTAGAAAATGACGACGTGGCAGCAGTCAGATTGCCTCCGGTTGTTATATCAGTGGATATCGTCGTGGCAGCAAGGGCGACAGCAGAGAATGCGAGCACAGCACCGGAAATGGGCCACGCAAGGATGGGTATTTTCTTCATGATTGCCTCATGATAGCACAAAGCTTTACGAAGCATTATCCACACTAGATCAGCCAACGACGAGCGTGTTCAGGGTGACGACAGCGATAGCAGGAGATGGTTTCCTGAGATAGGATTTTATGCGACTGGCACAGTATATATTATCCACGGACGCAACGAACGAAGTTGTCGGTAATATGGGGCTGAGATCCGACATTGAATATGCTGAAATTGACGCTATATGCGGAGTTGTCATCGACATTCGAGGTAGAGGTCCACATGACCATATCGCCAACCGTAGTGAAATTGGGGAAATACGTCACATTCATAGCGGGCTGTTCGCTTCCAAGATCTGCGATCGAGGTGAGCTCAAAGACATTCGGCATTCGCCAATCCGAATGGCTCGCAAAGACTAGGTTTTCACAGGAGGTTATCCCGGCGATATCATCCTCCATCGTCGCGGTCCCAGTCGCGCAGCTCGCGCCGCTCGTACCTATCGGACAACGCAACCACATGAGGCCGGTATTATTGTCAGTGATAGTGCTGTCGCCGTTGTTGGTATATGAACGCGCCTGGCCTGCCAGATAATCTCCGTCTTGGTGCGTGCCGCTGCAAGGGATACCGTTGTCATCGACATCTGCACAGGTTACGTTATTCGTCCTTACCAGCTTCGATGGATATTGCGTTCCCACCACCCCAAAGAGGTTCGTCCCCGTCGCGATATTTGATGCAATAAGGTTCGCGGATGAGCTCGATACGGTCACCGATGCAGCGCCCGAATAATAACCTTGCGGAACAGTGATAACGAGAGAAGTTCCTTGGGCGGATGAAGAGGCAGCGGTCGTATTCCCTGCTTTTGCAGCGATCGTACCCGTCACCTCCACGCCGTTGACCCACGCGACCTTGGGCGAGACGATGTCGCCGGCTGCAGCAGTTCCCGTGTCTTTCATGCACCAGCGATTCGAGCCGTTGCCGGATCCGTCGTATGCATCGGCAACCTTATTAGCCGTGCCATCGAAGGTGGCTGTGTTGCAGGCTAGGTTCAGAGTACCCGTATCCAGAGCCCAGTCAGCGGTGAGATTAGCAGTTTTTCCGTTGAAAAGATCAGCGACCGCTGCTGTGCCACCATCGGGAGTGAGCGTACCGGTAGATGATACGCCGAAGGTAATGCCCTGCTTCACATTCCCGACCGTAACGTTCGTCGCATTGTAGGTGCCAGGCGAGGAAGCCGTCGTTAAGACCTTCGCAGCGCTATTGTCGCCGAAGGCGAGGCCGGCCGCAAGTGATCCGATGATGCCGAAGAGATTGACGCCGCTTGCGATATTTGCAGAAGTGAAATTGGTCGATGAAGTTGAGACCGTCACTGAGCTTGCGCCGCTGTAATAACCCACGGGCACCGTAAGAACGACGGAAGTTCCCTGAGCAGATGAAGAGGCCACGGTAGTATTCCCTACCTTCACCGCGACAGACCCAGTCACGCCAAGATACGTCGAGGATGCGAGGAGGTCTCCGGCATAGATGTGTGGAATAGCGTTATAGAGCTGCTTCAACGTATGAAAGGTCGCCGAGGCAGAACCAGGAGTCGTAAAGGTGTGGCCTCCTTCAGTCGCATCCGTATTTGCCGTGAGCTTCGAAAAGATGTCATCCAAGGTGTAGAACGTAGCCAAAGGAGATCCGGGCGGCGTGAGCGATCCAGCATAGACGACCGGTGTGATGGCAAGAATGGTGGCGAGGACGACAGGGATGAACTTGAGAGAGGTTTTCATATTGATAATGCTGATGTATTAATGACTATTTATAAAATTCCTCGTCTTTGTGCCAAAATATCCCACAGCCGGGAATATTCCCTTCGCTTTCTGGAACTTGGCAAGCGCCTTCTGAGTGAGCGAGGCAAATGTCATCGTCTCATGCCCGGGAGAGCCCACGCCCGAAGAAGCGATCTTGAACCCATGCGAGTTCAAATATACCTGCAACGCCGTCACGTCCGTGCCATGCGAACCGAGCGTCAGGTCGCGGGTGAAAGCGGGCACTGGGCTCTGAACGGCTGGAGCGATCGGGATTGGCAGCGCAGAGCTCTGGGCCGTCTTGAGAGAATTGAGATATGCCGTAGTCGAAGCCGAGGGAGCAAGAAGCGTTGCAAGCGTAGCAGCAGAGACAGAGCCTCCCGCGATTGACCCGCCGCTGTATCCAGTGGCAGCCGGAGGAGGCGTAGAACCACCAGAGCGAGATGAGGCCGGCCTCCAATCGGTAGAGACTTCGCTGTTTGTAGAATTGAAAACGGTATTACCGATATTCTCACCGTATGCATATCCCTGGAATACGCCGCTCGAGTCGATCGTGACATGCGAGAAATCGATCCAGCCTACGTTCTCGGCCCATCCATATCCAGAAAGGGTTCCTTCGCCATTGTTCGTGACCGCGCTCAGAAGTATCCAGCCGACGTTCTCGCCATAGGCATAGCCGCTCAGGCCGGCATCGGTCACGTGCACATTTCCTGCGGATGATCCGAAATCTATCCAGCCGATGTTCTCCGACCACGCGTAACGGTTCGTGCCGTCGATAGTGCCGTCAGTGGTCGAGGCCGATGCACTCGGCGCGATAAGGGCTATGGAGAAAACAATTCCGAGAAGCGCTGGGAGAAGGATGCTCTTTTTTGAGCACATGATCATATGAGGCTATTGTACCACAGCCAAACGAAATAGAGTCAAGTGGGGATGCCTGTTGATAACTATAGATAGCGTTCGGTCGAACTATTTCTTGCTATCGCCTCTGATCGTCGCGATCGCTTCCTGCACGGTCGTCATGAATTGTGCCGGGAATATGATCGTAGAATTCTTCTCCGTGGCGATCTCCGACATGGTCTGAAGCGTGCGGAGCTGGAGAGCTACTGGATGCTGGGCGATGATGTCAGCGGCCTCGCCGAGCTTCACAGCCGCCTGGAACTCGCCTTCTGCGGCAACGATCTTTGCGCGGCGCTCGCGCTCGGCTTCGGCTTCCTTGGCCATAGCCCTTTGCATGTTGTCAGGCAGCGTGATGTCCTTGATCTCCACAGCCGTCACCTGTGCGCCCCACGGTTCTGTGTGAGAGTCGATGACATCCTTGATCTGCACATTGATGTCTCCCGTCTGCGACAGGAGCTGGTCGAGCGAGAATTTACCGACAATGTTCCTTACGGTCGTCTGGCTGATCTGATTGACTGCGTCATAGACGTTCTCGATGGCGACCACGGACTTCTTGGGATCGACGATGTGGTAGTACGCGACCGCTGCAATGTCGATCGAGACGTTGTCCTTGGTGATGATCTTCTGCGATGGGATGTTCATGGTGATCGTGCGCAGGGTGACCTTGGTCATGCGCTCGAAGATCGGAATAAGGATGATCAGGCCCGGTCCGCGCACGCCGGTGCACTTACCGAGGAAGAAGATGACGCCGCGGTCGTATTCCTTCACCACTTTTAGTGATAAGGCGAGGAGTATGACGACGACTACGATGATGGTTGTGAGCATGAGTGTAGTATAGCGCTTTTAGGGATGATTTCGAGCGGTTTTATAGATATATCTACACTTGACAAGTGTGCTATATATGCTATGGTATTTCCATGAGTTCTTTCAAACTGGTTCCTGTAGGACGGGGCTTCCGTACTAAGAGCACCCTTCTCAAGAACGTCTGGCTGCATGAGGACGCTCAAGTTGCTAGCTACCGACAGTTGATCGAGGACCGCCTGATCGTTGATGCGGTTCTCAGTCACCTCGAGCCCGAGCAAACAGTCGTAATCTTGGGGCGGCAGATCGAGAAGGGCGAGTACACGACTCTCGCCCTGAAATCACTGGGATTTTTCCCCTTCGCCCTTATTCGCAAACTTGACAAGAATCCACAATTTGTCAACGCGGAAAAGGCATTGGTAGACGGCCATCTGATCCTTTGCCACGAGAAGGAAAAGGTCGATGACCCCTTTATCCAGCACCGGCCGCGCCCCGCTGCCATCGGCGAGGAGTATCGCTCACACGTCGATCCCGCGTCGTTCAGCCGCTGGCACACCAAGCGGCCCGCGTACGCGAACGTCAATCGGACCTCGGATAACATCGGAGGCAGCTCCTGGGACGGCAACCTTGTCTCATGGCTGAACAGCGGCTATACCAGCCGTATCCAAATGGCAGTCCAGTCTGGACTGATAACTGAAGAATAACAATGGCCCCGTTGAGCGAAAGCTTAGCGGGGTTTCAACTTATCCCATCTTCACCCTCACCTTTTCCGTCATCTCCTTTTGACTGATATAACCAAGCGCGTCAACGTCCGGATCATAGAGCTCGATCATGTCCCAGCCCGGCCGCTCGAACATGCGGATACCCAGCCGCGGCTTCCCCGTCGTGAGCGAAGCTTTGAGCTTCTCGTATTCCGCCTTTTCCATGACAAAATCGTCGTCGCCCACCTGCGCGCGATACGGGTCCGGCTTGCGGATATAGAGGTGGGTGTAGGTCGTCTCAGGCACGTCGCCTTTGGTCGAGATGACAATCGGCTCGTGGAGGAGATAATATTTCTGGTCGATGTTGCCTGTTTCCTCCGTTATCTCCTTGCGCAGGGACGTGAGGAAGGCGTACTCGTCGTCATAATGGCAGAAGACGCACATGTTCCCCGCCACCGGCAGGTAGCGGCCCAGAGCCTGCTTGCACAGGGCGAAGCAGGAGAAGTGGATATGCGCGATCGCTTCCAGAAGCTCAGCGCGGGACTTTATGGGGCTGAAGCGGTAGAGGGACATCTGCAAGATATTACACCACACGAGTCGGTCATAAAACCCTAAAATGGAGTTCTTAAGAACTCCATTTTAGGGTTTTATGACCTCTGTGTCAAATAGACTTGCAAAAAAAATACTATGGTGTATAGTTGCTACGTATCAATACGAAAAGGGACCCGAAAGGTGAAATACCTAAGGGGCCCTTTTCATTTATGCGGATAAGCTATCTTTGCCCTTATACCTGACTCTTCCAAATAATCGAAATACTCTCGCCCAAGGGCTTGGTACAGAGACGACGCGAATTGTTTGTTCGGAAAAAGGATTTTACCGAATTTATCTTTTTTAATGAGATAATCTACAAGTTTCTTATAGTCCCCGTCTCCAGAAACAAGGAAGATCTTCTCAAACGACTCGTTCTCGATGAGCTTTCTCATCGCAGTGAAAATGATGTCACCGTCGACATTCCCCTTTTTCAACCCCTTTAGTGCTCTTGAATGCTCTCTGAATGAGAGGATGAAGCCGGCCTTTTGAAGGTTGTCATACAGATCTTGCTGATCTTCTGAAACAAAGCCAAGAAAATAATACGCTTCGACAACATGGTACTTTTCCTCTAGATATCTCCTAAATCGGCGTTGATCGATTGACCAACCATTCTTAGTGGTCCCCAAATGGAGATTCTGTCCATTGATAAAAGCGATATTAGGCATCACTTGATATTCTAATCCTCAGTTGGAGAAACTACAACTTCCGAATTTTATTATTTCCCTTCTCTCGATTCTCCGCCTTCCTCTCCTTCCCGAATTTCTCCTCGAGGGCGAACAACTCATCCCTTATCAGTGCAGCAGACTCAAAATCGAGCGCTTGGACGGCCTCCTTCATCTGCTCCTCCTTCATCTTCATGAGCTTCTTGGGGTTGGTGCGGGCGAGCTCCTCATCGATCTTCACCATCTCATTCACGGCCTTATCATGATCAGTGCGAAGCTGGTCGGTGATGTCGTGAATAGCCTTGATGATGGTCTTTGGCGTGATGCCGTGTTCCTTGTTGTACGCGACCTGGATAGCGCGGCGACGATCAGTTTCCTTAATAGCGCGATCCATCGAATTGGTCAGATTGTCGGCATAGAGGATGACGCGGCCGGCTGCATTGCGGGCGGCGCGGCCGATGGTCTGGATGAGGGAGGTCTCGGAGCGGAGGAAGCCTTCCTTGTCGGCGTCGAGGATGCCGATGAGGGACACTTCGGGCAGGTCGAGGCCCTCGCGGAGCAGGTTGACGCCGACGACGATGTCGTACTTGCCGCGGCGAAAGTCGGTGAGAATATTGATGCGCTCAATGGTCTTGATGTCGCTGTGAAGATAGGCAGCCTTGATATTCTTCTCCTTAAGGAATTCAGAGAGATCCTCAGCCATCTTCTTGGTGAGGGTAGTGGCGATGACGCGATCGCCTTTCTTGATGGTCTTCTCGGCTTCGGCGATGAAGTCGAAGATCTGGCCAAGGTATTTCCCCTTCTCTTTGATAGGCCTGATCTCGACCTCGGGATCGACAAGGCCAGTCGGGCGGATGACCTGCTCGACGGTTTGCTGAGAAGTTTCAGCTTCGTACTTACCCGGAGTCGCAGACGTATAGATTATGGGACCAACACGTTCAAGGAACTCATTGAACTTCAAGGGCCGATTATCCTTTGCAGAAGGAAGCCTGAATCCGTGCTCGACGAGCGTTTCCTTGCGGGAGAAGTCTCCTGCATACATTCCATTTAACTGCGGAATGGTAACGTGCGACTCGTCCACAATGGTCAGAAAGTCTGCCACCAACTTCCCTGTCTTGGGATCCTTCTTATGGGGAAAATATGAGAGCAGCGAATCAGGCGGTTCACCAGGCATCTTGCCGGAGAAGTGGCGCGAGTAGTTCTCAATGCCGTTCGTATATCCGATCTCGCGGATCATGGCAAGATCGTATTTAACGCGGCGCTTGAGACGTTCCTCCTCGAGGAGCTTGCCAGCCTTCTTGAGCTCCTTGAGACGGCCTTCAAGCTCGGCTTGAATGGTCTTCAAGGCCCGCTCGCTCTGCTCATCGTTGGAAACGAAATGCTTGGCTGGGAATATGAAGATGGTCTCGTGATTGCCACGAACTGCTCTCGATACTGGATCAAGCTCGACGATCTCACCGACTTTGGAACCGTCGTATTCGATGCGGAATATAGTCTTGTCATTCACAGGCATGACTTCGAGTATATTACCGATGGCGCGGAATTGGCCCGACTTGAGATCCGCGGTCGTGCGCTCGAAGTGGATGTCGATCAGTTTGCGGATGAGCTCGGCGCGTGACAATTCCATGCCCTTGTTGATCTTCATGTTCACCTTCTCATACTCTTCAGGCGAGCCCAAGCCGTATATGCAGGAAACGGATGCCACAATAATGACGTCTTTACGAGTCAAAAGAGCCTGAGTAGAAGCATGGCGAAGACGTTCAATCTCCTCATTGATCATGGCCTCCTTCTCTATATACGTATCGCTTGAAGGAATGTACGCCTCAGGCTGGTAGTAATCGTAATATGAAACGAAATAGTGGACGGCGTTATTCGGGAAGAATTCGCGGTACTCCTGGGCAAGCTGAGCGGCCAGAGTCTTGTTGTGGGCAATAACAAGCGTGGGTTTGCCGTAGCTTTGAATAACGTTCGCCGCTGTGAATGTCTTGCCGGACCCGGTCACGCCGAGGAGCGTCTGGCGGTCAAGGTCCTTTTTGAGCCCCTCATTCAAGGCCAAAATAGCCTTTGGCTGGTCGCCAGCAGGCTTGTAGGGTGTCGCTATCTTGAAGGGTGAAGCTGCCATGAATGACCTGGACGTACAAGACGGAGTATACCTCATCCCTTGGAACATTCAACAAAACTTCTTTGAGGTCAATTTCTGTGTCAGAGTTTTTTATCCACCAGGAATTCGTAGCGAGCGCGCCAGCCGAGTGTTAAGATTTGCTCAGATAAACTTATGAGCTCGACACCTAATAATCAAGATCCGTCATTAAACCTGACTGGAGGGTGTGACGGAAAATGTAACCAGGTCAGTCCTTGCAAGAACGGTTGTGGTAGCTCACGCGACGATACGACAGCAAAGGATCCGAGGAGCTTCAGTTCACGAACCGAGCTACCGCTCGAATTCGTAGATTCGAAGCAACCAGAACTTAAGCTTGCCTGAGCCACCCTTCCCCGCCGACGTTCTCTCTGAACGCCGGAATTTTTATTATATGAAATCCCGTCGTTCGCGAACGACGGGATAGAAAAAGCCGCAGATATCTTATGAGATAGCTGCGGCATGCGCGACCCACGATCCTACTGAACGCCATTATCGACCCTTTCCTCATCGGGTGGGACGAGAACTTCGTGATGGCCGATTTGGACAGTCTCCACATGGAAGTAAGGCGGATTCGCAGGATCGATGGTGGTGACCTTGACCTTGGTCGTGCCGGGGATGAGACAGCCGGTCTCGTCCGGCAGTTCTTGTGTGATTCCAATCATATCTGACTCCTTTGACTGTGGTTTTTTGCGGTGTGATCGTGTCCCGCCCGACCCGATTCTCGGCACGACGATGCGTGAAGAGAAACGAGCCAAGCGGGAAAATCGTCTCCGGCAGAACGCGTTGCACCCACCCTCGCTGGGGTTAGATCAGTGCGCGCGCTATTCCGCCGGTAAATTCAATGTTCTTCGTTCTCCATTCCTGCATAGGATGAGAAAACCGGTTTCAAATCTTGTTTGAAACCGGTTTCTGTAATCAATGAGAGTTCGTATTAATTACACAGATCGGCTCCAAACGTTCCCCCAGACGGAGAACGTGTAAGTCTTATTGGTCATCTGTGCAATACGATGTTGCATGTCGGCATTATAGCAGGAATGTGGTGGCTGGCAAGAGGGTTATGCACAGCCAAATAAGCCTATACTGCAAGAAAAAGCACCCCTTTGAGGGGTGCACGTGCTACTACTTCTGATTATTTCCATTGCTTGCAATGGTGCTTGATGCCAATGCTATTTCTGCCTCGCCGACAAGACGCAAAAACAGGGCGGCATTGACCTGTACTCTGAGCTCGTAGAGACGATTTGCGCGGGAGAACACCCACTGCAGATCTTCGTCATTTGAGGACATCGATCCGAGCAGCTTGAGCAGCTCACGATGATCAGAGCTCCGCATGAGCCCTGCGAGTCCCAGACACTGAAGGCGCTGGCCGACAGAGAGTTGTGAGAATGCTCTCTCGAGGGCTCCAACGTCTTGGCCCACATCGCTCCAATACCCACAGAAGAATGAGTAGGAGGTGGGGTGGTAGAGCCGACGAAGAAGCCTGTGCAATTCGTAGAGCGTAAGGAAGGAAATATCGTTTCCAATCCCCTTCTCGAGGAATGCACTTGCAAGCAGCTTCTTGGCTTCTGCAGACGGTGCAGCCCAGAGCGAGCTCACTACAAGTAGACAGGCGACTTGCCGGCTGCTGTATGCTGCATGTCCGACGATCTCCATCAGGAAGCCTGCGCAAGCTTCGGGATCCGGCGTTGCCGCATACCGTTCAAGCACCTTCTCAAAGGGCTCTGCTTCCGTAGTGGAAGCGGGATTGGTTTCACTCATAACTACCTCATGTTTACCCACAGACAGTGGGTCCCTGCCGCAAGTCAACCACAGGCAGGAATGTCTGGCAAGCTCTTAGGATTTCCTCATCATCGCCTTCTGGGCAGCCTCGTAGATGCTCTTTTCGCCCATGCCATAGAGCTCGATAAGCTCCTCGGGCGTGCCTGATTGTCCGAACTTGTCATGAACTCCGATGAACTCGATCGGGACTGGGAAATGCGCCGCCAAGCATTCCGCAACCGCAGATCCCATGCCCCCTGCGATCTGGTGTTCTTCAACCGTGACGATGGCGCCTGCATCATGCGCGAGCTTTATGATCGCATCTGTATCTAATGGCTTGATCGTCGCAAGATTCATTACGGTCACATTTTTACCTTCCTCTTCCAGTCTCTTAGCAACCTTGAGCGCCTTGAAAAGAAGAGCGCCTGTAGCTATGATTCCAACGTCAGCCGCATGTTTTCGAATTTCTGATTTCGGATTTCGTGCTTGTTTAGAGTTTAGGATTTCGGATTTAAATACTACTTGTGCTTTACCTATTTCAAACGGCGTCTCTTCAGTGGTTATGATCGGCGTCTTCTCTCTCGCAAGACGAATATATGTCGGCGAATCAGTCTTCGAAGCCGCGATCGTTGCCTTCTTCGCCTCAATGGCGTCGCATGGAGAGATAACGACCATTCTTGGAAGAGCTCGCGTAATGGCGATGTCTTCAAGTGCTTGGTGAGAACCGCCATCGGGACCAACTGAAACTCCCGCATGAGATCCCGCTATTTTGACTGGCTGATTGTTGTAGCAGATCGTCGTCCTGATCTGTTCCCAATTCCTGCCTGGGCTAAAAACTGCATATGATGAAATGAAGGGTATCTTCCCCATCGCCGCCATGCCCGATGCAACTGTTGCGAGATTCTGCTCAGCTACGCCGATCTCTACGAAGCGCTCAGGGAATTTCGCCTTGAAGAGATGCATCTGCGTCGATTCGGTGAGGTCAGCGCACAGACCAACGATCCTCTTGTCTGCCTCAGCCGCCTTCAAGAGGCCTTCGCCAAACCCGGCACGGATCGGTTTCTGCTCGACGTCGGCGTCGAAGAGGCGAGAATTGAGTTTTGAGTGAGGATTAACCATGATCAATTGCCGGTGAATTTCAAAATAAGATACGCCGCAACTGCGATAAGAATGATGTATCCGATGACCTTCAGCGATTTCCTGAAGAGATACAACGTGATCAAAGCTATGACGATGAGGATAAGGTAATTCATAACGTTAATTATTATGCGGACTCTCCACTCTACCACCAAGCGATCTTACCTCCTTCAGAGCCTTTCTTGCAATTTCAATTTCTTCCGGCGTCGTCGGCGGCTTGCCGTGCCATTCGAACTTGCGCTCGAACTCGGGGATACCCTTCGATGGAATAGTATTGGCAATAATAACTGACGGCTTGTCGAAAACAGCCTGAGCCGTCATGACCGCACGATCGATGTCTCTGAAGTTGTGGCCATCAATTTCTTGCACATGCCAATTCCACGCGCGCCATTTATCAGCCAAGGGGTCGAGCGGCATGATGTCCTCAGTGAAGCCGTCTATCTGAATATTGTTGCGATCAATGATGACGGTGAGATTCTGGAGACGCTCTTTGCCACCGAGAAGCGCTGCCTCCCAACTATTGCCCGCATCGAGCTCGCCGTCAGACATGAGGCAGTAGATCTGCTTGCCCGAGGTGCGGCCATTATCCATGCGCTCAGCGATCGCCATCCCCACAGCCTGAGAAAGACCAGAGCCGAGCGGACCTGAAGAAGTCTCGAGGCTTGGCAGCCATTCGCGATGCGGGTGGCCCTGAAGGGGTGAGCCAAGCTTGCGCAAGGTCTTCAAAACGGTCAGAGGAAAATATCCAGCGTGCGCGAGCGTCGCATAGAGCACTGGGCAAATATGTCCATTCGAGAGGACGAGACGGTCGCGGTATGCCCACTTGGGATTCTTGGGATCATGCTTGAGCGCATGAAAGTAGAGATATGAGAATATGTCAGCCATGTCGAGCGGACCTGCGGTGTGGCCTGACTTGGCAGCGATGAGGGATTCGACGAGAGAGCGCCTGATGTCGTAGGCTTTCTTGGCGAGAAATGCGACTTTTTCGTCAGTGAGAGGGGTTGGCATGTTCGGTGACTATTATATCACCTTTGAAAAAGCCGCTATCCTCAGCGGCTCCCTATTTCAAGAGATTCTCGACCTCAATGGTCTTCAATACTGTGAAGTCGGGCTCTTCGAACGCATCAACCGGTGTCCGATCCGCGTATTTTCCATGCCTCACCCATGCAGTTTTGCACCCAAGCATCTTTCCGTATCTGACCTCAGAATCAAGACGATTACCGACGACAATGACGTCCAAAGGATCAGTGATATTGAAATGTGCGAGTATCTTGGCAAAGCAAGCGTGCTTCTCAGCGTCAGAACTGCACAATACGATCTCATCGAAAAAGGACCTTATACCGAGCACATCGATCTTTTTGTTTTGAATATCACTATTCCCTTGCGAGACAAGAACCTTCTTTGCAGGCAATTGTCCGAGCATTTCCTTGACCCCCTCGAAGGGCGTTATGAACGGAATCCCATCCCATGATCCTTTCAATTGCCCAGTCGTATCGAAAAGCGTATCGTCGAGGTCGAAGATGATCAGTTTGGCAGGAATTTTCTGCGAGGCTTTCTTCATACGAGCTTCATGATCATATCGGCAAGAATGGCTGAGTCGTGACGAACATAGCTCCCTTTCCTGAACAGGGTTGCGCGCACGATCTTTTTTGCATATCGCCTGAGATTTTGGTCTACAACGACAGGGTATGCCTTTTCCCGGGCATACTTCGTGCGCACTGCGGGTGGAATGCGTCCGGTATTCACAATAATAGCGTCGAACTTCTTCAGACCCGCATACGACAGGAGCTCACGGGCAAAATCAGAAGCAGCAAATCCGTTGGTCTCGCCGAACTTCGTCATCAAGTTGGAGATGTATATCTTCTTGGCTTTCGACTTCTTCAGAGCCTGGCTCATTCCGCGGACGAGCACATTCGGGATGATGGATGTATAGAGGTCTCCCGGACCCATGATGATGGCGTCGGCTTCAAGGATCGCTTTCTTCGCCTCGGGATTCAGGGCTGCTGAGGGCTTCAGAAATACTTTCTCTATCCTGAGCGCGCCGTCATGCTTCGGCACATCGATATTGGTCTCGCCCTCGATGACGACTCCGTTCTCGAGCTCTGCATGAAGATGGGCATTGGTGAATGATACGGGGAGCGCCTGACCTCGGATATTGAGAAGCTTTCCGGCGGCGCGGATAGCTGCGGCATCATCGCCGAGCACGCCCGTGAGGGCAGCAATGAACAGATTGCCGAAGTGATATCCCGCGAGGGATCCTTTGTTGAATCTGTAGCTGAAAAGCTCTCGGAGAACGCCTTCCTGGCTGCCTTCCGACAGCGCTACGAGGCATCTGCGGATATCTCCGGGCGGCAGGACGCCGACCTCGTCGCGGAGGATGCCGCTCGATCCGCCTGAGTCGAACATCGAAACAACGCCGGCCACATGCACGTCCTTCTCCTTGAGTCCGCGCAAAACGCCGAAGATGCCCGTTCCCCCGCCGATAACGACGATGTTTTTCTTCATATCTTGAATCTAGAGGATTTCCTTGAAATCAGCAAGGGCTTGAATGGCATTGCCGCCGTTGAATATCGCTGAGCCCACGATCAGACGGTCCGCGCCAGCATCAGCCAAGGATCGTGCGTTCTCGAGGGAAATGCCGCCGTCGACAGATATCGGCAATCCGGGGAAGAGAAGTCGAGCTTCTTTGATCCTGCCCACGACTTTCTCGTCGAACTTCTGTCCTTGATAGCCGACATTGTCTATTCCCATAAGTTGGATGAACTGGACGTGTCCCTCTTGAATCTTAAACCTTGAATCAAAAATCTCCTTCAGCGGTGTTTCCATATTCAAGGCTACTCCTATCTCGACCCGCCCCTGAAGGCTTTCAATAGCACCTGCCACATCACCCTTCGCTTCTGCATGGATGATGATCCGTGACGCACCTGCTGAGACCCACTCATCAATGACCTTCTCAGGATGGTCCACCATGAGATCGAATTCGTACTCAAGGTCCTTCCAGCCCGGTAGACCATCGTCCTCATGGATGATGCGCTCGAATGAGTCGTCATGCTTCTTATACGGCCACGTGAACGAGGGCACGAAATGCCCATCGCAGATGTCCACTTGGACCATCTTGGCGAAGCCTTGGATCTGCTCGACTTTCTCTGATAGTTCGGCAAAATCGTGCGGCAGTATGGCGGGAATGATCTGAATCTTCATGTCGGTAGGTATAGCAACCAGTTTACTCGATCGAATCGATCTCCTCATTCCTGCGAGCATGCTTCTCTTCTCCGCTGAAAGGCGTTGAGAGCCAGAGCTCGACTGCTTTTTTCGCTTGTGATTCATCCAGGAATCCAGCTCCTATCGAAAGGATATTGGCATCATTATGCTCCCGCGAGAGCTTAAGTATCTCATCATTGCCGCCGTAATAGACAGCGGCGCGCACCCCAGGAAACCTATTGGCCATTATCGCCTCGCCCTGGCCTGACTTGCCGAAGATGATCGCTTTCGTTTCCCCTTTCAAGTCCTCAGCGACCTTCAAGGCTGCAGCCGCCATGTACTGCGGATAATCGTCGCCATCGACAAATTCATGTGCACCTACGTCGAGTACGCTGTATTTCTTTCCTTGCAGGAATGTCTTGACGGTCTCTTTGAGCGCAAAGCCGGCGTGGTCTGAGGCGAGGATAATTGAGATCTTTTTGTCGATCATAGATTGGTGCCTTTCATTATAGAATAAATTTGCTTTGGATGTAACTATACAAACTCACCGTAAGGACTATACTTATAGGCATCATCAATGGACATCCGTATTTCAAAGTCGAAAGTACGCGTACTATCAGAGACTCTACAGGATATGGGTCAAGTATTTTTCGCGTCAATATTGGTTGAGCCGATCGTGAGCCACACGGGAAGCATGTATGTGACGCTTATTGGATTGAGCTTATCATTCCTGTGTTGGGGAGTGAGGATCCCCTTATCTTAAATTACCATGGATAACATAACTCATTTTATGCTTCTCTTTTACATTGCCGGAACACTCATCGTGATAGCAACAGCGTTGGTTATATTGGCAATAAAAAAGACTCGATAGATTAAGGAGATTGTAGATTTTGTAATTTAATCACACCAACCTCCCCGCCTTGATCACATGCTGCACCAGCGTGTACGTATATCCCATCTCGTTGTCATACCACGCAAGCACCTTCACCAGATTTCCTCCGACGACGCGAGTGAATGCGAGATCAGCGATTGACGCATGCTTATTGCCGATAATGTCGTGAGAGACCAATTGTTCTTCAGTCACTGTAAATATCCCCTTCCAGCGAGGGTCAGCGGCGGCCTTCTTCAGGATGCCATTGACCTCATCTGCGCTCGTCTTCCGCTTGGAAATGAACGTCACATCGACAATTGAACCGGTAATGACGGGCACGCGGAGAGAGATACCATCGAAGAGGCCTTTCAAATGAGTAGCGACTTGAGTGACTGCGATCGCAGCGCCAGTGGATGAAGGAACGATGTTCTGCGCAGCTGCGCGGCCTTCACGGAGATCTTTCTTGGCCGGGCCGTCAACAAGGGACTGAGAAGCAGTGTAGGCGTGGACGGTATTCAAGAGGGCTTTCTCAATGCCAAGGGCTTCATCAAGAATGGCAATGAGGGGCGAACCGGCGTTGGTGGTGCAGGATGCATTGGACGAAATCGGGCACGTTTTGAGCGCTTCCTCATTCATGGCCATAAGGACGGTGACTCCCTTCACCGTCGCATCAGGAGCATCCTTGATCGGCGCAGTCACGACGACGCGCTTGGCGCCAGCCTGGATGTGAGCCTGAGCTTTCTCGGCGGAAATGAAAAGACCAGTAGACTCGATGACGATGTCGACATTCAATGCCTTCCATGGAAGCTTGGTCGGATCCTTCTCGCTCACGAACTGCACGTCATGCCCGTCGATGACGAGCGTGTTCATCTTCTCATTCACAGTGACATCGAAAGGGCTGACACCGTAGGCAGTGTCGTATTTAAGCAAGTATGCGAAATTGTGGATGTCACCAAGGTCGTTGATGGCGACCAGCTCGAGCTCGGGACGGTCCTTGGAGATCTTGGCGAAGGCTCTGCCGATGCGGCCGAAGCCGTTTATGGCGACGCGGATTTTCTTTTGAGTGGGCATGTGATTATTGAAAGTTAAGCGGTGTAAATATTGTAGCACATACCAGATGCGGTTCCTCCAAGAAAAGACCGCCTACTTATGGCGGTCGGATACGGTCATTCTTGATGCATCTCAATGCCCGAGTTACTGTCAAAGCCTGGAAAACTTCTCGGCGAGGAATGCCCTTCCCCGTAAGCGCTTGTTTGATCGGCGCTGGGCCGTGAATTCGAGGTCTTGAAGCTCTGTTGCTTCTGCTGCCGTCAACTCGCGGCTGCGCTTCAACTTGATGAGGCTCTGCCGCCGCCGATCGAGCTTATTCCATAAGGCCAACGGCAATGGGGGCAGTCTCAGCCGTATGAGGAACCATGCGGGCTTACCGTCGATCGGCATGCCTGTATCGACGAAGTCAGGGAGCTTGCTCAACGAACGGCTGATCACCCCTGCTTTGTAGCCGGTCTTCAGAGCAAGCTGCATCGCAGTCGCCTTACCGTTGCAGTTGAGGAGTGCTTCAAGAATGAGTCGATGCTGGTGAGAGAGCGCGTCTGGCGCGCATTCGCTTGCAGTGCTCATACTATATTCACTTTCTGTTCTGACGATGATTCAACCACAAGAAACACGCTCCTGCAACTCGTGATCTTCCTCAGTACACATGCCTACAGAGAGCACTCCCGAGAACACATGTGCCTGCGTGTGAAAATGAAAAGTACCCATACCACGTGGCTTATGGGCATCTCTGCATTTTCACACGCAGGCACATGTGTTCTCGGGAGTGCTCGACCGAGTCCTGCCATTATGTACTACCGCGCGAAGTAGGAGAATGCGGCGAGGATAGGGGCGCTCGTGTTGATGCCGAACTCGCTCTGCTCGACGATCGGGCTCGCATCGAAGTAGCGGCGGAGGATCGGATAATCGCCCGCGTGGAGGGACGGATAGATGTTCGCGTCGCTCTGAGCGGCAGATGCGGATGGATTGGCTTCAGATGCCCAATTTGAAGGACCGAAGACAGGGATGCCAGGGACGGGGTCTGCGGCTCCGCTATTCTGCCTGAGCCAGATAGAGGTCAGATGAAGCGGATTCTGCGGGGAGTCGGATCCCACTCCAGTGATATAGCTCATATTCTGCGGATTGGCGCCGAGCTCGACGTCAAGATTGATCTTGGCGGCATCGAGATATTTTGCGTCACCGAGGATGATATACGCCTTGATAAGGTCGTATGACTTCGCTGCGCTCTGCGCATACTGGCCCCAGCTGATATAGTCGGGAACATCCAATCGATAGCCATCGCGGTAGGTATTGGAATAGGTGTAGCCGTATATCTCATTAGCGACCTGCGCGTAGGCGGCCTTTATCTTGGCGATGATCGTCGGATCGGTCGCGTATTTCGAGGTCGTCACATACGTGAGGGACGCTTTGGCGTTGTCATAGACGAAATTGTTGTACAACCCATTGAACGGATCGGTCTGGCTCCAGTACTTCACGAACGCATCAGAATAGGCCGAGTCGCCCGTAGACTTGTAGAGCTCGGCAGCGGCCCACGCGCGGTTATCCACGTCTGAATACGGGCATGTCGAGCCAGGCGTCTGGCCGTCGCCGCAGTTCGAATATGCGTTGTCCTGATAATCGCCGCCGCCGATACCGAGTTTGGCTACGTCAGTGCCATTGGCAGGCTGAGGAGTCGGATGCGCTGCAAGGAAGCTCCAGGCCTTCTTGGCCTTGGCGAGAAGCCCGTCGGCATAGCCAGGATATTTCGATTCGAACGCCGCATTGCCTTTGAAGACGCGGTAGCCCTGAGCGAGAGCAGCGGCGTATACAGCAGTGGTCTGGGTGGTCTCAGGACCGATAAAGCGCGGCTCGATGTCATACGGGCTGGTCTCCCATGTGGTCGCAGTGACGCGATCAAATGCGCCTCCATCCTTGCCCTGCATCTTCTGGAACCAATCCATCTCGTACTTGACCTCGTTCAGGATATCAGGAATGCCATCGCTCGACTCGGGGATATCAGCTTGGCCGTCGGTGAATTTCTGCGGGAAAAGCTCGTAGGCGAACAAAAGGTCGTTGATCGGAGCTGCCGCAGGAAGCGTGTACTTGCCGAAATCTCCCGCATCATACCAGCCTCCCGTCATGTCATACGTCGTGCCGTCGGGATAGTCGGTCTTGGAGAGAGCGAGCGGATTGTAATCGCTTGAGGTAAAGTCAACCGGATAGAATGAGACTTTCTGATCGCTCGAAAGCGTGCCTGCGGGGCGAGACCATTGGCCGTCTGAGATAGCGGCGTCAGCGCGCTGATTGTAGTAGAGATCGGCGATCTTGCGCGCAACGCTTGCGAGCACATTCGAGCCTATCTGGAAGTTATATGACGTGCCGAAGCCGGGAACGTAGACGTAATAGGTTCCTGGAGCGATCACCGAGGAGAAATCGCAGCTATACACGTCGTTGCCCGACAGCTTCAGATCGAGGCCTCGATGTGTCGGCGTGAACGTGCCTGCGATAGATCCGTCAACAGTGTTCACGATCTGGCAGGTTGAAGGCACCCCTCCGAGCGCGCCAGCATCTCCCAGGTAGTTGCCGATATAGGCGAATTTGGGTGAGATCGGAAGATATCCGACCTGGTTCGCCTGAACAGAGCCAGTGACAGTTTTATCCATATAAGTGAAATCCTCAGAGGCGTTCGCTGCGAGGTCGTTGCCATGGATATCGGGCAGGCTCGTGACGGTGAGGGTGTAGCGCGTGCCGTTCTTGAGGGGCGCAGGAAGTAGGAGATATAGATCCGGCTCGACGAGAGGAGCAGACGACAGCCCGAAGGAGCCGCCCGTCGATCCGTCGAATCCGGTCAAGAACATCTGCCTGCCGATCTTGAGAGGAGACTTCCCTCCTGAGTAATTCTGATCATCAGAGCTTGAGAGGATATAGTGGCTCGTGACGAGGACTGCATTCATGTCGTAGCGGTCCTTGGCGACGAGCTTGAGAACGGAATCAGAGACCGTTTGGACGCCCGTGAGCTGATTCGAAGTCGCCTTCACCGCGTAAATATTGTCGATGTCGAATGAGTATGTCGGAGTCGAGCCTCCGGGTATGGAGAAATTGAGGTACTCGATGCTGGAAAGATCGTATCCGCCAGATACTTTGAGCGCGCTCATCGGGATGCGGACGGTCTTGTAGGTGCCGTCGAATGTGCCGCCGCCCACGATATAGCTTTCGAGAGGGATCGATGCGCTCGTGTTCGGCCATGCGTATATGGAGAAGACGCCGCTCGGGACTGCAGGTAGCGTGGCCCCGCTGTTCGGAACTGCCTTCACCGACATCTGGAGATAGTCGTATCCAGAGAGGTTCTGGCGATATGACGCAGCACTGCTGAGGTTAAGGACTGATGCATGCCACTGGTCAGGCGAAGCTTGGAACGCGTACGTCCCGCCCGCAGCCCCGCTCGAGATGATCTTGCCGAACTGCGGAGCCGTCGGCCGTTCGCCGGAGGTTTCGCCATTCCATATCTCGAATTGCTTCGTAAGATCTACGGCGGCAAGGAAGCTCGATGGGACCAACGATGTCGGCGCTGCGACCGTAGTGGGCACGACTGGTGTCGTAGTGGCTGGCGTCACGGGAGTCGTCGAGGATATCGTCGGAACGACTGGCGTGACGGGATTCGTCGGGTTCGTGGAATTCGCAGGAGCAGTAGGGTTGGTCGGCGGCGTGACAGGATTCGTCGGAGGCGTGGACGGCGGCAGAAGGGTTATGTTATCGACATAATACACCGAACTTGAGGGGCTCACGTCGAAATCGAGGTCGTCCACCTGAGAAAGATCCCATGAGGTCTTGAAGGAGCTTATAGGGATAGAGATCTGCGTCCAATTACTCGAAATGCCGTTCACTGAGACGCGGGCGCTGCGCTGAGGGCTTGGATAATAGGTATAGAAGGAGACGGTGAGCGGGTCAGGATTCGGCGAGTCGCTCCTGATCATGAAGGTGAGCGTTTGTGCTCCGCCGATGTCTTGGCGATCTCGGCCGCCGCAGTAGATCTTGAGGCGAGGCGCATGCCACTGGTCCGGCTCGAGCTTGAGGCTGGCCGAACCGCCGACGCCACTGCCTTGGTCGACTTCAGCGTACTCTGCGCACGACGATCCCCATGAGTTGGAGTCGCCGTCGAATATGGTGTACGGAGAGGTGACACCGACCGCGGCCACGTTAGACCTCCAGCCGAGGTCGATGACCCGAGAGATTATGCTCGAATTGATCGAGAGAAGAACGATGAGAAATGCCGCGAAGATCGAAGCGAATACTGCTTTCCCCATGTCCGTATTCATAGCGTGACTTTAACAGAGATACTGAAAATGGGCAAGCGCCGCGGCGTTCCTCTGCAGCACATCCCTACTTCCCTATGCGCGCCTCGTATGCAGAAGCGAGCGAACGCACCAATCCTGGGCCTTCGAAGATGAGGCCGCTCACGAGCTGGACCAGATCGGCTCCCGCGTCGAATTTCTCGAGCGCAGTCTCAGGCGACATGACGCCGCCCACGCCGATGATCGTGAATCTCTTGCCATACAGCTCGCGGGTCTTGTAGATAAGGTCGGTCGAGGGGTGCGTGCACGGCTTACCTGAGAGCCCTCCCCGATACGTTGTGGGGGCCTCTTCGCGCTTATCGAGAGATGAGTAGTCCTTGTTGAGATTGCCGATGACGACGCCCTGAAGACCGCGAGCGTCGATGACCTTGAGCATGGCGTCGAATTGGGCCCACGGCACGGAGATCGGCATCTTCACGTACACTGGCTTGACGCAGAGGATCGCTGTGAGCACCGCAAGAAGACGGTCGAGAAGGATCGGATCGGTGAACGCCTCCGCGCCGAACGCGTTCGGGCACGATATATTGATCGTGTAATAATCGCCGACGCCCTCCTCATTCAAGCGCTTGAATGAATAGGCGTAATCCTCGATGCCAGCGTCTACCGGCACCGAGGCAGGATCGTTGGTGCGCGCGATCGATATGCCACGAATGAAGGGCACCCCCTTCACCGCCTCGATAGGGGTCGCCTTGAGACGCGCGATGAGCGCATCGACGCCTTGATTGCGGAGGCCCTTGTTGACGAGGATGCTCTTCGACTGCGGCAAGCGAGTGAGGCGCGGCGTCGGATTCCCTTCACAGGGCCGGGCTGTGATCGATCCCATCTCTTCCCCGCCAAGGCCGATATATGGAAGGATGCGGGAGAGCTTGCCGTCGTAATCGAAGCCTGCGGATAGGAGAAATGGCGTCCGATAGCGGATGCCGTCAACGGTCTTTGAGATATCTGGCCCATGATATCCGTATGAGCCGTTTATGAGCGCCCGCGTTACAGCGTGATCACCCATGAATGATCCTGCAGACGTGAAGAAGTCATGGACCTTCTCAGGATCAAATTGGAACAGGACAGGCTTGAGAAGAGAGCGATAGAGCATGCGTCAAGCCTAGCGCATCGGTGGGGCTACCGCAAATAATCCCTGAATGGAAAGGCTGCTCTAGGATGAGCGGCTTTTACAGATACACATATATAATGAAAATCGAGATCAGTAGGAAGAGGCGCTCCCAGAAACCGACGGAGAAGCCGAAGCTGATGCGCTCGCACCATACGTATCATGCTCAGCGCCTTCTATTGCTGTGATGAGGCGTGCCTTCGACGTTGCGTTTATTGTGCCATTTGGTGAGATCGCGCCGATGGCATCGACGCGAGATTGGAGAGAGGTCTGGAAATCAACGCTCTTTGCGTCAGAACTCGACAGTGCAGACCACCAAGGCTTCTTCACGGACACCGACGATGAGCCATCTGCATTGGCGTTGACCGTGGCAGTCTCATGCAGAGTCGCTGGGAAGATGCCGAGGAAGCGCGCGGGGCGAGCATAGGTCACCGCGACCGTTGAATCTGTCGCAGAGACCGCGCTGACCGATGGATCAGAATACGCTACGCTGCGCGCGTACTGATCGAGGTCCGAAGATGAGGTCACCTGAGTATCTGACGTCAGTGTCAGATCTGGTGCGCCAGCGAGCCGGAGCGCATCAGCATCTATGCTCAGATTGCCAGAGCTGTCAGTATCAGTTGTTTGTACCGATGCGCCCACATTATCTGAGGATGCCGAATCGCTCTGCATGCCAGTTGACGAGGATGCAGAGGTCTGACTGTTGCTGTATATGCCCGCATTTACGGATCCCGCTGAAGAGGATGAGCTCATGCCTGTAGAAGCCGACGTGCCGATATCGACATTCACGGAGGCTCCTGAAGGAGCTGCTGTGCCTGGATATGAATACGTAGCTCCGACATTGCCCGTCGTGCCAGCGGCAAGGCCTGCTGCATGCGTAGTGAGCAAAGCTGCTCCGTAAAATGCGATAGTGACCGCTGAGGTTGCTGCGATGTAGCGAAGTGGATGATGTTTCATTGAAGTGATATTAAAGATTCAAAAGCTATCCGGTATGAGGTTCTTGGCTTTATCTTTTTCCATATGCCCTTGGCGCTCTTCTCGAGTTATATTTTATCGTATGCGCTTTTGAGGGGTCAAGGGTTGATCTTCTCATTTGCCGAAAATCTTACAAGCGAATTGCTGGCCTCTTACTGGATCGGATTTCGGCCCTGAATGACGCGCACGAGGAGCATGATGATGGCGAGGACGAGGAGGATATGGATGAACCAGCCGATGACCGGAAATGCGATGACACCGATGAGCCAGAGAACGATGAGGATGATCGCGAGTGTTATGAGCATGATAGTGGGGACGTGATGGATAATGGTTCGAGTGTGAATAAAGAAAAAATGCTGGCGGTTTTCTGCCAGTGGTGACGATGTGTGGAAGCTATTATTACAGCAGTGCTTGAATGTAATGCCCATCAGCCGATCTTCGTCACCATCCCTTTCATCGCATCCACTTCGACCACATCGCCGTCTTTAAGGACCATTGTCGCTCTCTTAGTTCCGATGATGCAGGGGATATTCAATTCACGAGAAACGATGGCTGCATGGCAGGTGACTCCCCCTTCATTGGTGACGACTGCTGCTGCCTTCTTCATGAGCGGCACAAATTCAGGGCGTGTCATGCTGGTGACCAGGATGTCTCCTTGTTTGAATCCCTTGTCGTCGTGAGGATCGAGCACGATCCTGACCGTACCCATGGCCTTTCCTTTGTTCGCGATCTGGCCGACGAGCGATCCAGTCTTATCATGCTGATCGAAGAACGCCTGATCGAATTCGACGAGCGCCCTGTCGAAATCGCAGAGCTCGGTGCTGTATGACAGATCTGGGTGGATAATCGAGATGAAGCCCTTATGCCTCTGTTCAATGTCCGCCAGAATGCTCTTCAGATGTTCTACGCCCTTGAGATATTCCGGGATCAGTATGAAGGGCGCATGCTTCGGATCTATGCCGATGCGTCCGAGCAATTCCTCTGACAGCTCGACGAGGACCGCCTGTATCTGGGCGATCACATCCTTACGAGTGTCTCTAAAGAGCATGACCATCTGAAGGAAGTCGGCGATACGGCGCGGCTCTTCTGCGAGGCCATCCCGCCATCGCTCATATTCCTGTCTGCGTGCGCTGACATTCCGCTTGATGATCCCGTACTCTTCTTTTCTATGCGGAAGGCTCGCAGCGATACTCTTCAGCTCAGAGTCGATCTCAGCCTCTTTCTTAGTCCACACATAATCGGTGAAGATGAATTTAGCTTTGCGCACCGCCTTCAGCTTTCCTGCTTCGATGAGATCAATCAGGAACTTCAGCCTCCGTCCCTCGAATGACATAAAGGTCGGATGTGAGGCCGTCTCCCAGATCTCATCTAACATCGCCTTCCTTGAATTGCCGATGACGCCAAGGATCTTCTCGTGATCTACAGTCTCGATATATATCGTCACGCGTGCGATATCGAGGAAAAGCTCCTTTGCCTCTTCCATGAACGACAGGAGCTCTTCAATCGACGACCCTCTCATGGAGATATCCGTCATCCGGTCATAGAAAGCCCAGACATCCGAGGCGAGCTTGTCATATCTCCGGGTGAGCTCCGCGATGGATACTTCTCCATGATGATATCGAACGAACTCTTCGATCGCGATCTGGAAATAATTGTGCTCGTCCACTGATATCAAGCAGTCCCTCCCCTTGTTTATATTGAAAGTCGGCAGCTCGTTCACTTTGCTCTGCCACGGTATCGCCATAGTGAACACGGAGATAGGCCCGCGGATCATGAGAGCAGGATGGCCGTTGAGTATCTTCGCGTATTCTTGGATTATTCTATACGGCATGAATGTGTAGGTATCTTATCTTACGACAGGATCCTGACAATGCCCTTGTCCGCATCGACTTCCAGCATATCGCCGTCCTTGATGACCTTCGTGGCGACCTTGGTGCCAATGATGCAGGGTTTCTTGAGCTCTCGCGCCACGATGGCTGCGTGGCACATGATGCCTCCTTCGTCCGTGACGATGGCTGAGCATTTCTGGATCGCAGGCATAAGAGACGGGCTTGATTGGATCGAGACGAGCACGTCGCCCTCTTGGAAGCCTTTCATGCCGTCGATCGAGTTCACGATCCGCGCCCGGCCGTGGACGATGCCCTGATATGCGACCGAGCCTTTGAGCTCAGTAAGCATACGGACGCCCACTGAGGAAGCGCCGCCTTTTGGCTCGCCCACATTCCCCTTGGCATCCTGCATGGCTTGTTCGTGCTCAGAATGAGCGATGCGAGCAAATGCCCTGTTCTTGTCCTGAAGCCACTCTACCTTATCTGTAATTGGATCGAGCCAGAACACTGAATACGATTCCCTTTCCCTGAACCCCGCGCCTTCGATATCTAAACGGCCGGAGAAGTATTTTCCAAGCTCATCAGGAGACATCCGCGAGAAGAATGCGGCGTCATGCGTGCCGCTTTTCCGAGCGGCGACCTCCCATATCCTCTGGAACACGACTCCAATGATCTCCGTATATCTGGTCTGGGCTCTCAAGGGATCGATCATCTTCAATGCGCCCTCGAAATCCTCTCGCGATGCTCCTTTCTCGATCGCATGATTGATGCCCGACATAAGGAAGTACGGCAACGACGTTGTATAGAGGAAGATGTCATAGCATTCAGCTATGATCGCCGGGTATCGGGAGATGATGTCCACATCAGAGATATCACCTGAGAATTCCTTGATGAGCGTATCCGCCTTGACATAGTACTCTCTTCCGAGGCGGGCCCATTCCTCGATCTTCTTTTTATTCTTCGGATCTTGGATGAGCGCGTGGTGATACGCATCGGTCTCTTCCAGCTCTCTTTCCGACCTCAAATAATAGGTCGCACCGTCATCCATCACACAGACATGATGCCTGAGTGCCTTGCCCGTCTCTTTTTCCAGCATGCCCCCCTCAGCGTGACAAAAAATGACCGCAAAGAAGGCTGGCTGGCTGCGGCGCTCCAGCCATACGGTCCAATCAGTCTTCAATATTTCCTCAATGTTCGGTTGTTTCATGTGAGTATTCTAACAACGCCTGTATCAGCATCCAACTCGATCATATCTCCCGTCTTTAATATCTCAGTCGCATGATGCGTGGCAACGAGGCACGGAATCCCTAGCTCGCGCGCCATGATGGCCGCATGCGAATTCAAGCCTCCTTGATTCGCGATGATGCCTCCGGCTCTCTTCATAAGCGGAACAAAGTCAGGCGACGTTGTCTCGGAGACAAGAATGTCGCCCTCATCCATCTTCATTGAGTACAGCTTTTTGGCAAATCTCTCATACGGTATATCGAGCTCAGGCAGGATCACCAACGCCTTCCCTCTCACTTTTCCTTTGTTGGCAATGGTTCCCTTGAATTCCCTGGCCTTCGAATGATCCTTCTCCTTGAACCTTTCCAGGATGAGCGCCTTATCTTTTCCATCCAGAGGGATGATCCGTTCATCGACGCAGTAAATGACAAATGACTTCTGACGTTCAGCGATCATATTCTGATCCACCCTCTTGCCAAACTTCATGATCTCACGCACCTCATCGAGGCTGTAGAACCTCAGATCTTCTTCTTTGAGGGTGAACTGCGGAGCGATTATAGAAATAAAGTGGTACAACACCGTCGTGAACAGCTCGACGAAGAGCGGTCTGCTCTTCATCTTCAGATCCTCGCCGAGAATGAGGAGATTCTTCTTCAGTATATCGCTCATCTGTCCTTGATAGCACCCGTCAGTGAAAAAGAATTCTGTCTTTTCAAAATAATAGTAGACTTTCGATACAAGATCGCTGAGTTCAATGAAATCATCGAGTGTCACCAAAGTCTTCTTCAGCTTCTCAGTGATGAACGCCTCATTCTCAGCGATGACGTCTCTGAATCCCTTCTCAAATAGGCGGAAGTCCTGCTCGCTTGAAAATATTTCCTTGCCATTCTGTGACGCCCATTCGGCCGCGCGATTGCTGATGTATGTCCCAAGGATGCCGTTTGAGTAAATCGTAAGAAAGTCGCGCTTTCGGTAATACTGAAGCACGATATCCGAAAGAAGGTATCCGAGACGCGGAAAAAAGAATGCGCGCTGATAGTTCGCAGGGATGACTTCTGTGAGATCAAGAGTGTTTGACATACTATATTTTCCGTGATAGCGTTACACCACGGTATCACGACGAACCGCACGCACCCAAACAATAGCATAACCAAGAAAAGGAGGGCCACATGGCCAAAAGACTGTTTCTTTTCCGGCACGCACAACAGGTAGTGCAGCCCGGAGCGGGTATCTGGCAGCCGCAGGCGCCACTCATGGAAGGGGCAGAGTCTCGGATCGACCTTGCCGCAAAGTACATGGTACAGCACGGGGTCGTCTTTGAGACCTGCTGGCATTCAAGTTTGACGCGTTCAGCACAAACCGCCCTCGTCCTGCAGATACGTGTTTCTGGAAACGCCAACGTGCGCTTGCACGAATGGCTCGGGCCTGAGCGCATCCCTGAATGGGAGAAGCTCTACGAAGATTGGCGTCTCGTGCAGGCAGACCCTGCCAATCCGCCAGACCTTCAACCTGCAGACTTCGTCGAATTATTCCCCGAGCTCTGTAAAAATGAGGGACAGCGCCTCCTCTTCGCGATCAATATGATCGAGTCCCAGACGAAAGAGGGCCTCTCAGTCGCAGCAGTGAGCCATATGCCACTTATCAACTTGGCGGAATGGCGGGCGACCGGCGTCCCACCGCGCCCAGCTCTTGATTATTGCCAGGCGCTCGAATTCACCTTCGAAGCTGGGCAGATCACGAACTGTAAGCCTCACTTATTCTAGATCGATTCCACGGCCCGGTAGCATCAGCTATCGGGTCTTTTTCATGCCTCAGTTGAGGGCATCTGCGAGGGCTACCCTCGAGGGTAGCTCTCGCTCAACATATATTGACAATTATCAATAAAGTGCTATAATACTCCCCAGTTGGCAGTCCTTTGATAGCTCGAGCAGAAACGCCGCTATTCGGCGATTTTGTTGCTTTCAGGGGCCTGTCGGAACACAAAGCCACAGAAAAACCTACGGACACGATATGAAACGACTTGTTAACGGTTATCTCGCGAGCATCACCCTCGCGCGCCACGGAAATGCAGCAAAAAAGACCGAGGGCGGCACTGATCGCGAGCGCGCGCTTACCGAGCACGGCCGACGCCAATCGCACGGACTGAGGGATGCGCTCAGGGGCGCTACCTTCGACTTCGTTGGCTCATCCCCCCTCACTCGGGCGATGGAGATGTCCCGGATCTCTACAGGCGACGAACCGATCGAGATCATCGAACTCGGAGTCAATGAAGACCCGCACGATCCGATCAACATCATGTTCGCTGACCTGGTATACTCGCCTCTCGTCGCTTCCGCATATGACCCAAAGAATCCGGAATCGAAGCCTGGCTACTATCAGCATCACCTCGGCGAACACCTGAAGAGTTGGGCCCGCGAGACTATCGAGGTGATCCTCGCGAAAGCCGAAGATGAAGCGGAAAGTTTGGACCGCCCGGTCCACATCTTCATCGGAGGACACGCGGTGTGTCACCCGGCTCTCGCCGACGCGCTTGCCGAACAGATCAGCGAAGTGGATTCGAACCTCGCTGCTGTCATCAGCAGCTTGGTCCAGGCCTACAATCTGGGCGAAGCCGAAGCGATCAAGATCGTGCTCCCCGCCGATGGTGCGCAGGGCTCATGCGAGATCATCAAGCCCCTCCTCTGACTCGAGCTCGAAACTGACCTCACGGTCCAGCTGACTGCAGCTGCAACAATCACCCTAAGCCTGGAGCAGTCCCCAGGCTTTTTTCCTACCCCGAATTACATTAAGAGGCTCTTTTGAGGATATTCACGACGCCCTTGTCAGCATCGACTTCGATCATATCTCCGTCTTTCAATGCTTTTGTCGCCACCTTCGTACCGATGACGCACGGCTTCCCTATTTCTCTCGACACGATAGCTGCATGACAAAGCATACCGCCGATGTCAGTGACGATGGCGCCTGCCTTGTGCATGAGCACCACGAAGTTCGGCGTCGTCATGGTCGAGACAAGTACATCGCCCGGAAGCATCTTATGAAAGTCGTTCGTGTCCATGATGATCCTCACGGGGCCAGTGTATTTTCCTTTATTGCCGATCTCACCTTTGAGGTGAGTCGCACCGGCTTCCGCACGAGGAAGCATTTCCTTCTTCAGAATCTCAATATCTCGCAGTTCCTCAGTGAAGAATGATTCGAACCCTATTCCTGTAAATAGAGCATACTCGTTCTTTGCGCGCCGCACAGCATTCTCCCTGAGGTCCTTAAGGCTGATATCCCCTTTCAGAGCCTCAAGTATTTCGCTATCACGTTGAAAAAGGAACTCTTCATAGCTGAGGCCGAGCTTCTTCGCAATCGATTTCAAGTAAGGTAGAGCCTTCTCTGAAAGCATGAAGAAGTATTCCGCGCCCGCCTGACGGATATATCCGCATCTGCTCAGACATTCAGCAGCAAAAGCGACTTGAGGAGGCACATCCTTAATCTTTTTCGCTTGAGTGAGGGGCTCATCCTTGGCATGAATGATCTGCTCATACAACCTTTCAACTGTCAGCGACTCGCCGACAAAGTTGGCGATCTCGATCCACGCGAATCTTCGGGCGTGGTCCTCAAACTTGGCATACAGCGCCTTATCTTTTCTCACATCTTCCAAGCTCTTACCTCCTACCTCTTTTTTCAGCACCATGACTTCCTTGTGCTGACAATTGAGCGGCGTCTCAAAGACGGGAATGACCTGCGAGATATTCTCTGCCGGGAATGAGGTAGTGACCGCAATATCAGCTAATTTCGCCTGAGCGATCTCTGAAAATTGCTCTGCGCCGAGCATCCAGAGGAATATTATCCTGCGAGCGAAAACAGTGAACTCCGTAAAATTCTCCGGAGTAATATCTTTATCCTTGAATGTCTCGCCGAAGGCGACCGCTTCTTTGAAATACGAGTCTGCAACATCCACCATGTTTTGGAAGAAAGCGCCGTCATGAGCATCTATCTTCGCGTACAGCTGCTTCCGGATGTTCTCAATCTCTGACTTTTTGAGAAAGAAGTTTCCTTGAGTAAGGATGAAGACGCCGGATTCCTTCGACGTAATGCCGAGCTTCTTAATAACCTCATCGGACCAGCAGTACGCCCAGAAGCATGCAGAAAAAAGGCTCTGCCTCCAGAGACCGAAGAAGTGGTAGGCAGAAGGATCTATTTTCTTGAGCTCAGGCGTTATGAAGGAGTGGGGCATATTACTTCGCACGCTCGATGACGGTCACGATGCCCTTGTCGGCATCGACTTTTACTCTGTCACCGTCTTTCAATATTTTGGTGAGGCCTTTGATGCCCGTGACGCACGGCGTGCCGAGCTCGCGGGAAACGATGGCTGCGTGACAGGTCACTCCCCCATCTTCAGTGACGATCGCCGCCGCCTTCTTCATAGCCGGAACTAGAGACGGGAATGTCGTATGGGATATCATAATGTCGCCCTGATTCATCTTACCCATCTCCTCGGGGACGTTCACGATCTTGATGATTCCCGTAGCAGAACCATGGCAGGCGCACACGCCCTTCATCTCGGTGGCAGTAGTGTCAACGACCTCTTTCTCGATGAGTTTATCTTCGCGTTTCAAATATTCCAATGCATCAGCGCCGGAGAGGATCGACTGCATGCCTTTGTCATAGAGGAGGATGGCGGAGCCTTTCACGCGCTGGTTCAGCACTGCAACATCAGCTTCTTTGCCTGTCTTCATCATCTCAGCGAGGTCAACGTAGTTCATAACCTGCAATTGGTTCTTGGACAGGAAGAATCTGCGAGCCGCTTCTGAGAGGAAGAGGTCGTAGACAAAGTATCCATGGAATGAGCAGTCTTTGCGGTACCCCTTGAGGAAGACAATATCAGCCCCGATGTCGAATATTCTGCTATCGGTCTCCGAGATCTTCAATTCCTTCTTGAGCTTGGCCTTCTTCTCCGCCGTCGCTGTGAACCATCCCTTTTTCTCAGCGAGAACCCGAACAGGGTCGATACGCTGACGTATCTGTTCCTGCCACGTATTCAAATAATCGGCCAGTGAATATGCGGGTCCTTGATACCCGAATGGCGTCCATTTCCATTTCCTGACATGCTCAACGATAGTATTCTCTATCTTCACATTCAAACCTTTCGGCATGACATCATACGATGAAAGACCGCTGATGACCCTCTTCGTTGAAGCATCGGCTACGATTTGGATAAGTACCTCAAGCGACTCCATCTCCTCCTGATTGAGCAGGCTCACTTTCGTCGGCGTGGTGAGCAAGCTGAATGCTTCAGAAGTCTTCATCAATGACTTCGACTTCTTGATGTGTTTCTCAGTGAGATCGATGAGCATCGTGGAAAGATCCTGTCCATCGCTATCGACGAACCATGTCGTGATGACTGCATGAGCATGGGCTTTCTCTTGGAGGTCTGTGAGCTTCAATACGTAGTCAGCAAGCTGTGCGCCGCTCGCAGACTTGAGGTCAATCTTGCGCAGTGAGTCGGCGTAATCGAAATACTCCTTATTGAAAAGATAGGTCTCTTCGTGGATCTTTTCGAGGCGAGCTTGATCCTTGAGGATCATTTCAAGCGAGGCATCGATGAGCTTCCTCAGCTGTCCGCGTCTGAAATAGGACCCAATGAGATCAAATCCGTTCATGTGACTGAAGTTCTCAGTGATGTAGGGTTTGTCAAAGAATACCTTCTGAGCATACTCCAGACCTGTGAACATCCACGGGCACATGAGCTGATAGCCCATGCGTATACCGGAAAAATTGAGCACCCAATTGTTATCTTTCTTTGCCATAGATTACTTCAATATTCGCACGACTCCGGCGTCTGCGTCCACTTCCACCATATCGCCATCCTTCAGGACCTTTGTTGCCGTCTTAGTCCCAATGACACACGGCTTATTCATCTCACGTGAGATGATAGCGGCATGGCATGTGATACCTCCTTCATCCGTCACGATAGCAGCAGCCTTTTCCATGAGAGGGACGTATTCCGGCCTCGTCATTCCTGCCACCAGGATCTCTCCTTCCTTGAAATCATTGAATGCCGCTGAGTTCGTGACCACTCTGACGATGCCGCGGGCGTTGCCCTTACATCCTGTCTGCCCCTTAACCTGATCAGCGTGAGATGATGCATGCCCTTCAACGAAGGTCTTGTTCATGAACTCCATCGTTTCGGTACTATCGGATAGTTCCATCTCATACCCGCCTTCGAACGGAATGAAAAGCGCCATTCCCTTGGTACGGTCAATGAGAGTATCCTTCACCCTTCTAAAATATTCTGTGCCCTTGAGAAGCTCCTGCATCGTATAGACGCGGATGAGTTCGAGCAAAACGCCTTCTTTCTTGAACATCCCCTCGGCAATACGAGATATCACCGTGAGACCCTGAGCAAAGAAGTTCTTGCGGTTGTCGCGGATCTTCATCGTCATCTGCAGGTAATAGGCAAGGCTTCTTTCCTTTGCCGGCAACGATGCCATCCATTCTTCATGGGAGGTGATGAGGCGAGAAAGTTTCTCCTTTTCTTCCTGAAGCGCCGTAGCTGCAAGCTTGGGATCATTCAGATATTTTCCATAACGCTGTTTAATGACTTGTCCGACTGCATCCAGGCTCCTCATGGAATGATAGTCTGTAAGGAAGTACTGGCACTGCTCAAAGATCTCCGGCAAGGTCTCCTTCGCCATAATGAGCTCCAACACTTCGAACAACTGAGCCTTGTCGAATGAGATAAATGCCGGCTCTATCGCCCTCTCCCACATGGAATCGAAAGATTCGCGTGAGATTCCTAAGGAGGTCTCAGTGATGATCTGCCAGCATAGGTCCTTATCCAAAAATATACTGAAGGTAGCTGCGGCGTTCGACTTCCAGATGCTCTTCCTGGCTGATGCAGCCATGGCTAATGCTTCTTCCTCCGACTTCCCTTGTAGAGCCTGGTAGGTCAGCGTTGGGTAGCGTACGCGCATCTCGTCCACATTTCTGTAAATAAATTGGATCCTCTTTTGAAATGCTGCGGGATCTTTTATGTGCTCCTTGAGGGCGTATTCGGAGGCGAACTTGACCTCGCGCTCTGGTAACCATACCTGCGAAGAGTCCTTCCCAACAACGAGAAGTAGATCGTAAAGGAAATCAGCTCCGTACCAATTCTCAAAGAATTCGCGAGCGTTGTAGCCAGATCCTTGTATGAAAGGAGAGTAATTATTGAGCGACGGGTAGAGCGGCGTGCCATTCCTGCGCTCGACGTATTTTTTGGCAAGCGGACTGATCATAATATTTTCCTCACTATGCCGCTGTCCCCATCAACCTCGACTGTGTCTCCATCCTTGAATGTCTTCGTCGCATGCTTCGTACCGATCACGCACGGCTTCTTCATCTCACGAGAAACGATGGCGGCGTGGCAGAGGATGCCACCCTGGTCAGTGACGAAGGCAGAAGCGCGATTCATGGCAGGAATGTAGTTCGGGTCGGTCATGGAGATGACGATAATGTCCCCTTTCTGAACTTTCTTCATATCTTCAAGGCTGAAGAGGACTCTGCAGGTGCCGGTGACCTTGCCGGGATACGCAGTCGATCCTTTGACTGAGTCCGTCAGCTCAACTTCCTTGAGAGCAACCACTGCGAGTACCTTCTTCATATCGTCGCCGGTGAGCTCATAGCTCTTATCATCAAGAACAACCGAAACAAAGCCTTTCTCTCTTTCTTTGATGACTTTCCTGTAATCAAACGACTTCGGATCAATAAGAAGGGTTTCGACCTCATTTGAATCAATGTATTTCGCGTCAATAAGATCTATTCCCAAACGCTTGGCGATTTCAGCGAGCACTGGCAGCGTCTTTATATACGAAGAGAATGGTATGTCGACGCGATATGAACGGAGGAAACCATAGACCTGAATAGACTTAGAGATTGAAAATAGTTCTGGAAAGTCGGCGATCTCCTTCATGCACCTTTCCTGCTCCGCTTTTATATTCTTCTCATTCTTGACCAAATCTACGTATAAGGCTTTGGGATCATCGGCAACCAATTCCTCCACACGCTCAATGAAATCTTCGAGGGTATATGGAAGACGCTCAAAGAGGATCGAGTTAATCCACGCATATTTCTTCGCATGCTCGACGACTTTCGCGCGAACCGCCTCATCAGTGGCCCCAAGCTTTTCCTTCTGAGCAAACACGGCGATCTTGAGCAGGTCTTCTTGTTCTTGCAGGACCAGAATCTTGCGATATGGATATGTGAGAGCAGTCTGATACGTGAAGAAATCTGCACGAGACAGATTTCTCGCCTTAATGAACGCATTCAAAAGCTCGTCGAACTTCTCAGTGAGGAAGTGGTCGATCGCATGCAGGCTGTTCATGAACGGCATGAACACGATCTGCTTCTGAATGATCGACCGGTTAAGCGAGCCGAGCTCTTTATTCGAGAGCTTCGTGGGATCGATCTTTTCGTTCTTCACGGCAAAATCCAGAAGATCCTGACACCTCTTCAGGCAATCGTTCGAATACTGTTCGAAGAATGCGGGGTCCGCAGCATATTTCATGGCGGCCACCTTAAGCATATCGTTCCATTCGCTTTCAATATCAAGATAGTCCCCATTGGGCAACCAGACCCCGACCGTTCGCTTGAATGGGTAGCCGAGCTTCTCAGCATAGCGGGTCATCTCGCCTTCATTAAATACCTCATCAAATACGACCGTATGATACCACCGGCCGCGCTTCTGCCATGTCTGGTTCGATATCTTCTTGAGTATCGAGTCTATGGGGACTTTATTCATATCAGCAAATTGCTGTTATTTCTTCGCCAGCGTCGTGATCGGCCTCGACTGGACGATGTAGAACTTCCCTTTCTCGAACGCCCACTCGATGTCGCAGGGGAATCCATAGTGCTTCTCGATACCAAGGATGATATCGGAGAGCTCGCCCACCTGCTTGCCGGTAAGCACTTGTGAAGAAGCTTGAGGCTCAGGAATGTCTTTCCACTCATTTCCTCCGCCGGGAATGCGGTACAAGCTGCGCTCCTGCGTAGAGACATTTATATCGAGAATGTTACGGGGATCCTTCTCGACCACATATGAGTCAGGTGTTATCTGGCCGGAGACGATGGCCTCGCCGAGGCCGAAGCCTGCCTCAATAATGAGCTGGTTGGGATCTTCAGTGACCGGATGGACAGAGAATGCGATGCCCGACAATTCCGAGTTGACCATCTTCTGAATGACGACTGCTACTGATATCTTGGTCGTATGAAGACCCTTCTCAAAGCGGTAGAAGATGGCGCGCGGCGTGAAGAGCGACGCCCAGCAATGCTGGACCTTCTCGAGCACGTCCTTCTCAGTGATATTGAGGTAGCTCTCGAGCTGACCGGCCCAGGCGTGATCCATGCCGTCCTCGGCGGTGGCAGAGGATCTGACCGCAACGTATTCAGTGCCGAGCTCCTTGAAATGCTTCATGATATCCGTAGCGATGCTCGGGGGCATCTTGCGAGATAGGATGAGAGCCTTGATCTTGTCAGCTGCAGCTTCGACGGTGTGGATCTCCTTGTGATTCACTTGATCCACGATCGCGTCAATCTCTTGGACTAGATCGGTCTCCTTGATGAAGTATTCGAACGATTCCGAGAGCACGACGAAGCCCGGCGGCACCGGGATGCCTGCGCGAGTCATCTCCCCCAACGATGCGCCTTTGCCGCCTGCGAGAGGAGCGTCAGTTTTGCTGAGATTCTTGAAATTGCGTACGAGTTCCATAATGTCGGTACTGTATCAGATTTCAGGTGCGAGATAAAGCTGAGCAGGCGACTGAAGATTATGCTGCGACCTCCTCCTTTCCTGCGATATCGCGGACCAGATCGAGCGAGATCGGACCGTCGATCCCAAAGCGCGGAGCGTGGATCACTAGTTCCGGTTCTACTTGTCCCTCCCTGGTGACGACTTCCGCTTCGAAGCCCTCGGAGAAGCCCGAACCGTTACCGAGAGACCGAGCCAGCTCGACTGCATCTTGCGTGCCTTGAGTGGCCTCGACGATCTTGAGCAGGAATGATTCGGCGACGCTCTGGTGCGTGCCGAAGAACCTCCTCATGACGGGCTCGCCTTCGTCGTTCTTCTCGTGCGCGAGCTGATCGAAACGGGGCGCAATGCCGACATATTTGAGGACGATCTCTGCGATGCCTGCAGCCTGCCTCGAGTACGTATCATTTTTAGTATCGCCGTATTCCTCCGCCATTGCATCGCTCTTCTCAATGAGGAAGCTCATGAGGGTTTTACCATTGTATGCCTCGTATGCGGCCTTGCCGTAGGGTGTGTCTTCTTCAAGTCTGAAATTCAAGCGCTCATCGACATTGATCTTTGATCCGTAACCGATGCCCTCATTGATCTTAGCTTCGAGGTCCTTGAAGTTCTCTTCGCCTGTAACACCTTCCACATTCCCTGCCATGACGAATCCCGCTGTCTCCTGCGCGCGTTTGCGGGGCGACCCAAATGCAACAGAATGCGAGATATCGCCCACACCTGCCTGTTCCTTGGCATGCATGCGACCCTTGGGGGTAAGCTCAATGTCGTTATCGTGCTTGGTCTTGTCAGACTCCTTCTCATCGTGACGGAAGAAACGCAGGTCTATCCTCGAGGATATCTCTTCGGTCGCTTCGTTCTGGACTGGGTATGATTCGTTTTCCATGGAATATGGGGATTAATTTAACGAGGTAATTATACCTTTATTCGCGTCGACTTCTATCAGATCGCCATCCTTGAATATCTTGGTAGCGATCTTCGTCCCAATGATGCACGGCTTCTTCATCTCTCTCGCCACAATTGCGGCATGACAGATAATGCCGCCCTCGTCAGTGACGAACGCTGCAGCTTTCTGCATCGCAGGCAGGAAATCAGGAGTGGTCATGGGCGAAATGAGAATATCCCCCTCCTGGACCTCGCGCATATGTGCCTTATTCTTCACGATCCTCACCCTGCCCGTGACCTTTCCCTTGTACGCGATGCTTCCGCGAACTTCGTGAACGGATGCAAGCGATTCACCGAGACCTTCGAGAATGCATTCAGGATGCTGCTTCGCAAATATTTCGAGAGACATGATGACGCCATCGCTTCCATCAACAGATACGGTGCCAGCCGCTCTCTTTTCGAGAACTGCAGCATCTGGTAGGTGTGGAAACTCAGACGGAAGCAGGAGATTCGCAAGCTCTACATTTCCGCCGAGAAGTTTGACACAGCCTTTAACGAACACATCGTTGTACGAAAAGAAACCGTCTTTCTCTCTCATCTCATGCAAGAGATCCTTGATGCCCTGAGGTGTGCGCTCGTCGCTGCCGCTGTAGTACCAGAGAGAAAAGAGCGGCATCGCCTTTTCCACGATCTTAATATATCTCTCAAGGCTTTGAATGTCCTTCGTCGCTCCTGCCTTCCAATACCCTTCCACCTCGCTCAAAAGAGGTTTGTATTCAGACACTACAGATCTTATGAATGTATCTCCCTTTCTGTTCTCTTCCAACAACCGGTCCCTATACCACTGGATCGCTTCTGTGTTTTCCCATATCTCCACGCTTTCCGGTTTAGTATAGAACAGAATGCATGGCCGAAGTGGCACCTCGATGCCAAAATAGTTGACCATTGAGAAAGGGAGCGTCCGCGCCCAGAGGCATTCGATGACTAATGAGGTGTCTCTTTCGTATTCCTTGGTCAGATGAATCTGTGCCATGATTATTTCAATATCCGTATCACCCCCTTCTCCGCATCTACTTCGATCCTATCTCCATCCTTGATGACCTTCGTCGCGATCTTGGTGCCGATGATAGCGGGCAATTTGAGCTCACGAGCAACGATAGCCGCGTGGCACGTGATGCCGCCCTGATCGGTGACGATAGCAGCTGCTTTTTTCATGGCAGGAACATACTCAGGAGTCGTTTGGTTGGCGACCAGAATCTCGCCTTCATTGAAAATTGAGATGTCCTTTGCGTTGCGGAGCACGCGAGCTACGCCGGTGACTTTGCCGCGATAAGCAGTAGTCCCTCTGATTTCGCTCACGTCTGAATGGATCTTGAAGAAATTCTTGTCGATGCCTTCCTTCTTGTATGTTTCGGCATGAATGATCTTGTAGCCGCTCATGTAATACACTGCGAGGAATCCGTCGCGATGGCGAGACTCGAGGTCAGCTATGGAAAGCTTTTTTCCATCGTATAGCGAGAAAAGCTCCTCGGCCGAAGCATAGAAGTAGAGAGGGTTCGGTAGTGAAAAGCGCTTGCCAGTCTCCACAGCGAACTCGTAGAGGAGCGTGTTCATGCGCAGGACGCGTTCTTTGCGCTTATCCTGGAGGGCAGTAAATATCTCAGCCATGCGCAGAATGGATTTGAGATCGCCGGAGATATTAAGATCCTCGTAAGCCGCTTTCTTCTTCTGCACATTCTCTGCAATTCTTCCTTCTTCATGGGATATTTTCTGTGCGATATCGACTCCTTTGTTCTGAGATACCCAGGCTTCTGCCTCATTGAGAATGACGGCTGCGGAGACTCGTGCATATTCGCGGTAATTCGATCTGATCCAGAAATATCTTTCCTCGTATTCTTTTGCCAAGGTGTTCGCACGCGAACGATCGCTAAGAGATGCGCATATGCGCAGGAAAAGGATCTCAGCATCGTTCACAAAAGAGGAGAAGACGGGAAGCGTCAGCGACTCGATCGCGTTCGAGGTAGCCTTGCTTCCAAGCTCTTTTTTGATGAGAACGACGAGCCAGTCTTCTTGGCCATCAGACAGGAAAGCATCCATGGCATATGACCATGTTGTTACAGAGATGAGGAGCTCGTGAAGCTTCTTGAACGTATCACGAAGAGTGTCATCCGAGGCCGTCGCGAGATCGAGGGTTGATATGCTATCGCTATACGCGGCGAATGACCGCTGATTCTTGATGCCGATCTCGAGAGCCCGCTCAGCAAAAGCAGGATCCGCCTTCACAGCAGAAAGTATCATCTCACGCTTTGTCCTCATCTCATCCGAATCCCAGAACCAGTCGAAATGCTCTTTGTCTTTGTAATCCTGGAACGAAAGCCCGTAGCGAAGAGCATACGGATTCGTCTGGCCTTCATGAGCAATGGCAATTCCCTGCTCGCAGATGCCGAGAAAAAGCCCGCTATAGCTCTTGTTGTACCACGAGGTATTGCTCTTCAAGCGAGCCTCGATTTCCTCGAATTCCTGAGCTTTCTTATCCATAGGTGTGGGCATGCAGGAATATGGTATCACACCCCAATACAGCACCCAAAGTTCTAGCCTCGCCTACCCGCAGTACACCCCTCCCTGGCACAGGCATACCCTTTCCTTTCCTGAGAGGATAGAAGGTGCGTACACGACTGAATGCTCTATGAACCTTTTATCCTCTCAGGAAAGGAAAGGGTATGCCTGTGCCAGGGAGGGGCTACACTTACTTATCCCACGTAAACCCATTTCCGAAGTGACCATACATCGCCGTCTTCCTGAACTGCGGCCTGCGGAGATCGAGAGTATCGATGATGCCCGAGGGCTTGAGGTTGTAGCCTACGATCTTCTCCTGAATGCCATCGATCGTGACCACCGCCATGAGCGGCTCAGCCACACCGATCGCATAGGCGATGTGGACGAAGACTTCCTTGGCGCCTTTCTTGCGGAGATAGTCCACCGCGATCCTGCGGGCCATATATGCCGCGCTGCGATCCACTTTGGTCGCGTCCTTGCCTGAGAATGCGCCGCCGCCGAGCGGGATGGCCGGACCGTAGTTGTCCACGGCGAGCTTGCGTCCGGTGAGGCCCGTGTCAGCGTGAAAGCCGCCGATCGTCCACGAGCCGTTCGGATTGCGCATCCAGATGTCCTTGGCATCTTTCGTGCCTGCGGGGAAATATTTCGAGAGGTCCTTCTTGACCACTTCATCGAGCTTCACGTCGCTCATGTCGCCGCTCTCGCAGAGCGAGGTGAGGATGCGTTCGATCTTGCCGTCGACGACCGTCACCTGCGCCTTGCCGTCGTGACGGCCCATGGCCTTGGTCAGCTTGCGAGACAGAACGACTTCGAGCGGGAGCATCTCAGGAGTTTCGCTTGTCGCATATCCCACCATGATGCCCTGGTCGCCTGCGCCGTCGTGGTCCACTCCTTGCTTGATCTCCGGGCTCTGCTCGACGACGTTCACGATGACGCCGATCTCTTCGTCATAGCCGCATTCCTGGTAGACCTGCTTGGCGACTTTGCGGATATTCACATAGGCAGTCGTCGTGAGCTCGCCCGTGACGTTGATGACGCCGTGGCCACCGAGGACTTCGATGGCTGCGCGAGCGCGAGGATCCTGCTCGAGGCAGGCATCGAGGATGGCGTCTGATATCTGGTCGCACACCTTGTCTGGGTGTCCGATGGTCACTGATTCTGCGGTGCGTATCATGTGGGTGGATTATGATTATCGATCCGATAAATAAAAAACTCTCGCATACGGAGAGATCTGGCAGTGAAAATGAATGCCGTATCTTCTCCCGTGAGGGATTCGGAGGGAGCACGTTCCTCATGGTTCACATAAGGGGTTGCTGGATGGGTCATCGAGCCGAATCTCTACCCATCACTCTTGATATGGTCCGTATGAGATTGTGCAGGAATGGTACCATGCCGCTTCCAGCCCGTGCAACTCCGGCCTGTTGACTGTGAAACCGCGCAAGCGTATGCTTCGTCACCAGTACTCGCAGTTCCCACACTCTCAACTGAATATGAAATCTGAAACGAAATCACCGAACCGCAAGGTCAGAAAAAGTCGGCATGAGCTACCGAAGACCATCCTCTGCGTCAGCACGTATGATGGCGCACGCGGCCCTATGATGAAGGCGATCCTCGCTAACTGTCTCCAGGAGGCGGGTATCCTGGCTCAGGTCGAATCAGCAGGCATCCACGCTGACATTGGCCTCCGCGCAGAGCTTGAAGCAATCGAGGTTCTCAAAGCTATCGGACTGGACATATCGAACCATCGGAGCAGACCGATAAGCGCGATCAACAGTCTTGACCGGTTCGACCTCATCATCGCTGACGAAGAGACGGCGAACCATCTGAGGAGGCTCGGACCTGTACCCGATATATGCATTCCTGACGCAACAAGCAATGACATGGTCACTCCTCGCAAAGGCAATCGTGAGAGCTTTGATAGATGTCTAAGAGGCCTCCTCCGCGCGGCCGTTGATGTCGAGAATATATACTTCTCCTGACCGATCCCCCACTTTGTGGCGGGATTTTTATTTTACTGTTCTACACCTGATCGCTATACAAAACCGCTTCCTTCATCTGTTTTAATACCTGCGCCGGCTGCTCATCCAAAGTCAGATCTTCACTCTTCAATTGACCCAATGCCATTTTCTTCGAGGCACCTGATGCAAATGCGAATGCATGATCGACTTTCTTGAGCGCCAACGGCGTAAGCGTAATGCGGGTGAACTGCGGCGTCTCGTATCCGCACGCGAATCGCGGATGAGCGACCGCGGGGCTTTCCGGAAGAATGCCGGCGATGTGTCCGTCCGGACCGATACCGAATTGGCCGATAACAATATCGACTGCATCAAAGGCCGCTTCCACATTCTTGCCATACTGAGCGACTGTTTCTGCAAGCGGCAAGCCAGAGAGGACAGGGATCGCGTTCATGCCTTCGAATGAGAGTCCGCTCTCAGAAAGTTGGCGCCAGTTCGAGTCTGGGTGATCAATCGGACCATAGCGTTCGTCCGTCAGAGTGACGGCCAGATTCTTTAGTTCGACGGTTTTAAGGTTCTGCCGGAGGGTCTTCATGGCTGCAACAGAGACAGATATATTTGACCCGCCGGGAATGAGCCAGAGGACTTTCTTGCCTGCGTGTAAGGGGGTAGCGATCGCATCGGCGAGCGATTCCTTTCCTTCTGTGAAATTTGAGGTTCGGATAAAATTCATACGCTTGCGCTTTACATCGAATAGGTCTGCCCGCCCTGGTGCTCTATTGAGAGCGCTCCCAACTTTGCGCCACGGGCCATAGATTTAACCATCGACATGCCAGAATTCAATCCAGAAATAAGTCCTGCACGGAATGCATCGCCTGCGCCAGTTGGATCTACTACTTTCTTTGCTCTCACGGCTGCGACATGAGTCGTCTTATCAGGCTCATACAAAGTGCTGCCTTTCGCGCCCTGCGTTTCAATGACGAATGTGACGCCGAGCTTAAATATATCTTGTACCGAAAAACCAAAACGCTCGCGCAGCATCTTGAATTCGAAATCATTCACGATGCACATGTCGGAAAGCCTGAATGCTTCTTCAAGGAGCTTCCAAGTGAAGCTGATGAGCATAATCTGTCCCGGATCGAATATCACCATCGCCTCAGGACGACCCGCTTTTCTGAATTCTTTCATCTGACTCACCATGTTCGTCGCAGCACCCGGAGAAAATATCGCGATGCCGATATCTTTCCAGTCTTTATTCGTAAGCTGCTTCTTCAATGAAAGCTTCTCGGAATGGATCCCGTATGCGTTCGGCTGAAATATTCCTATCTGTTCGCCAATATCATCAGTCATCATATAGCAGACCGCTGTATAGTTGTCCTTGTCTTCAACGACCCGCAGGTCAGCAAATCTCTTCAGGTGATCCTTGAACGGACCAAAATCCTTTCCAGCGGCTGATACAACGATAGGCCGCTCCTTCATGAGTCCAAGACCGTAAGCGATATTGCCAGCAGTGCCCCCGAAACATTCTTTCTTATCCTTGCCGAAGAACATCATATTCTGCTTGCCGAGTTTCTTTCCGCTGAAATGTATTGCTGAATTGATCGTGCCACCAAGGCCGAAAATACTATCTATGCCGAGAGACCCAGACACCAATATCTTATCTTTCCTTTTCAGATTCTTAGGCATTGATCAGTGGTCCTTGAGTTAATTGGTTCCTTCCTCCCAGCTTCCCATGTATCTCTCCTGCTCTTTCGTGAGCGTGTCGAATGAGATGCCGAGCGCCTTGAGCTTGAGCGATGCGATCCTCTGATCGATCTCTTCGGGAAGCACATGGACCTCGTGAGAGAGCTTCTTGTGATACTTGGCGATATATTCTGCGCCCAATGCTTGGTTGGCGAAGCTCATATCCATGACACTTGAGGGGTGGCCCTCGGCAGATCCGAGATTCACCAATCTTCCTTCTGCAAGGACGTATATCTTCTTGCCTCCCTGCTTGAGCGTGTATTCCTCATTGAAGGGCCTGACGTTCACGACCGACTTCGAGAGCTTCTTCAGGGCGACCAGATCTATCTCGATGTCGAAGTGGCCAGAGTTCGAGATGATGCAGCCGTCTTTCATATTCTTGAAAAGCTCCTCGTGAAGGACGTGCTTGTTGCCCGTCACGGTGCAGATGAAGTCGGCTTTCTTGACCGCCTGCGCCATCGGAAGCACTTCGAATCCATCCATGTTGGCCTCAAGCGCTTTCACGGGGTCGATCTCGGTGACCACCACGTGAGCGCCCATGCCGCGTGCGCGCATCGAGAGGCCCTTACCGCACCATCCATATCCCGCGACCACGAATGTCTGACCAGCGAGCAGTTTGTTGGTTGCACGGATGATGCCGTCGAGCGTCGACTGACCCGTTCCATAGCGATTGTCGAACATATGCTTGGTCTTGGACTCGTTGATGCCCACCACCGGGAATTTGAGCTTGCCATCGCGCGCGAGAGCCTTGAGGCGAACAATCCCTGTCGTCGTCTCCTCGGTGCTTCCCATGATCTCGGGGATCTGTGACACGCGCTTCTTGTGAAGCTCGGATACGAGATCGGCGCCGTCATCCATGACAATCGAGGGACGAGCATCGAGAACTGCGGATACATGCTTGAAATACGTCTTCGAGTCTTCACCTTTTATGGCGAATACATGGATACCGTAATCCTTTACCAATGATGCTGCGACGTCATCCTGAGTCGAAAGCGGATTGGAAGCTGCAAGATATACTTCAGCGCCTCCATCCTTGAGCGCGAGAACCAAGTTCGCAGTCTCAGCAGTGACGTGAAGGCAGCCGGCAAGCGTGACTCCCTTCAAAGGCTTGCGCCTGAGGAATTCAGCACGGATGATGGCGAGAACGGGCATATCCTTCGCGGCCCACAGTATCTTCTTCTTTCCTTCTGAGGCGAGCTTTATGTCCTTTATGTCGTGATGCATGAAATGGTATTTAGTCTAGTAGAGCCGTGAATGGGCACAGTTCGCCGATTATACACGGCTGGAGGCAAAAGAAAAAGCGGGACGAGAATTCGAGACCCAATCTGCCTTAACCGACAATCCGAACAGTTCCATTATCTGCATCCACTTCGATCAGATCCCCATCCTTTAGAATGCTTGTCACATCTCTGACTGCGATCACGCACGGCTTCTTCAATTCACGAGAAACGATAGCCGCGTGAGAGGTGATGCCTCCCTTTCCAGTAACTATTGCTGCCGACATGCGCATCAAGGGAACAAAGGTGGGAGACGTCTCAGACGCGACAAGGATTTCGCCTTCTTTGAAGCTACCGAAGTCCTTTGCTGAGGAAATGATCCTAACCCTTCCTCGGATCTTTCCTGGGCATGCTCCGATTCCTTTGAGGACTCCCCTGCGCGCAGCCGCAGGGTCAGCTCGCTTCAAATAGAGCTTCTGGATAAGCGCATAATCAGGATCAGCTGGTGTAAGAATGACTTCAAGCCCATTATCGCCTCCGGTAGTGAAGAATTCTTTCTCACGAGCCAAGATCTTCTCCTTGTTCTCTACGATCATCGACGGTGACTCGACGGCTAAAATAAGCTCGCGAGGAGTGAGAAGTAAGACTTTCTTATAATCCCATCCATTCTTCTCACCGACCATATTCAGAATTGGTCGCATGCGCAGAGATAGGATCATCTCCATCCGTGCACACTGCGCGCGCCAGTAGGCCGAGCATGCGCTTATAGCGATCAAGCCGTCCACATTCTTACCAGCCTTGTTCGATCGATGAGTTTCGATATGGTTCCTTTCGCGACAGTTCACCACCTCCTCCAGAACTCTCTTATATGCATATGCGCGGCCAACGGGTTCGCCGATCCATTTACTTATAGAGCACCACGCGAATTCCCGCATGTATTTTTCCACGCGCATATTCAAATCACCATTCTTCTCGATCAATTCTGGAAGCTTTCTTTGCAATGCGGCTCGATCTTCGGTGCTCTCGACGGGATAGATTCGAATGAATTCGAAAGCTACTTCCACGACGGCACACACCTCATCCTCGATCCACGTGGATCTCAAATGAGGGTGGACCCGTGCAAAAAGCTCGGCTTCCGAAGACACATATCCGATGTCTTTCGCAAGCGGCACGACCTGATCGCCGATGCCTGTGGTCATCCATACGCCGATAAGCTCGTCGTAGATCGAGAATATATGCACAATACTTTTCTGGATATATGCGTCATCGTGCTCCAGCTCATTGAGAAGCTTCTTGGATATGGCGTTACCTTCTGCATCGATGACATCAACGAGATCATGAAGCGTGCCTTGCTCATTCCTCTTTTTGAGATAGGCGTAGATCTCCGCACGGTCTTTCTTGTACCAAAAGGCATATCCGTTGACGCTGAAAATAGAGTGCATCGCTGCATCTGGCAGTATCTTCTTGAATGAGTCAGTCGCATGCCAGTGAGAGAAAAACATCCACGGCACCGGCGGCATGAGCCATCTGCCGTCTTCCACCCAGAGTCCGCTCGTGAAAATGTCGAGCTTAGTGAGAAGTTCGTTCATAGTGTGTATACATATTCGTGGCCGTCTATATAGCGCCCCCCGCCGGAAACTTCACCGATGTCGCATCCTTTAAGGTCACACTATTTATCATCCGGTTCAAGGATGACTGAAGGTCGCTGCGGTCCGTGTCAGTGAACAGACCGATCGAACCTGCCGGATAGTTGGCGAACTGCGTCTCCCCTATCCGCGTCTCGAGCTCACGGCATGCGCCGTCGTACCATACGCGATAGATCGCGCCATTAGCATAATGACCTGCACCAGCGTCGCCGATCGGCGAATAGGTCGCTGCGACATATTCAGAGCTCGTCGCTACGACAGGGCTCGGCTTCTCGGAACCATTCGGAGTCGTATAGATGCATGCCTCCGTCGATGCGAGATCCGGGCGCTTGCTGATCCGCAGCCCTGCGCTCTCGAAATTAGTGCCCACATAGCGCGTGCCGACATAATAGAGGCAGTAGTCGAAGCTGGAGTCGCACGGCGGGATATAGGAGTGGGTGAGCACCTGCGTATCATTCACAGCGAGGCCGAATTCCTGAGAAGAGTAGCTTACTTTGACCTCTCCGTCGGAGATGCTCTGGTCTGCGCTCGGCGTCGGCGTGGGAACAACGGTCGTTGTGTCGTCATATGCAGGCGACGGAGCTGGCTTGCGGACAAGGAAAAAGACCAAGAACGCCGCCGCGGCGATGGCGACGATCCACGAGATGATTTTGAAGGGTGATTTCATAGTGGTTCTATCATAGCAGAAGACGTATGAGAGGTGTATGTATGTCAGAACGCATTAAGATCGCTATCTGAGCAATACGACCCCTCCGAATACCAACACTGCGCCAATAATCTTCTGAATAATGCTTGATCTCTCTTTGAGGATGAGTATGCCGCCGATCCCTGTCAGGATGGTCGATGTGTAGATGATCGGAACTGCGACTGAGGCCTCGAGCACGGTGAAGGATTTGAGCAAGAAATAATATCCAGCGACTCCAACGAGGCTGAGGAGCGGCAGCCGCCACGTACCAGCGCAAGCTTCCTTAACAAGGCTCCTCCGCCTACCAGCGATGAAGAAGGATCCGTAGATGCTTGGAAAGAAATAGGTGATCGCCATATAGATGCCGAGCGGATACAACTCGAAAATATTCTTGTCGACGATGTAGCCGAACGCGAGGAAGATGACCGTGATCATACCGAAGAAGAGGCCGCGCGGCGTCAGATGTCCGCCGTGCTTGTAAGAAGCTACCAAGTTGCCACCGATGATGAGCAGGATCGCGATGAGCTTCGGCACTGAAAATGATTCATGCAGGAAAGCGATAGCACAGACGAAGGTGATGACCGGCGTGAGCTGGAAGAGGATAGTCATCCGCGAGGCCTCCATGTTCTTGCGCGCAAAGAATTCTGAACCCTGATAGAGGCCGTAAAATAAGGTCGCAAGAAAGGTGAGAAGAAGTACGCCGAGTGTCAGCGCTCCGAACTTCCACGGCTCGAACGGAAGGATCGCCACTGAGAAGATGGTCGCGTAGAGGCCATAGAGCACTGAGAATGAGAGCGGATCAGCGCTGTCCCGAGCGAGCACGCGAGAGAGTAGACCATATGTGGTGAAGAGAAGAGCGGCGCTGGATGCGTAGATCAGGCCGAGAGCGGATATGGAGTGCATGCGAGAAATGATAGCACGATCATACACAGTATCGTGTTGAATGTTATATGTAATGCTTGAACCTGCTTAGGTCTTGATCAGCTTCATTAACACCTGCTGTAAATCAGATAGAGAATCAACAAAATTGACCGACTTTGATTTCAGCCCCAGTATGTATGACTTGAGACTATCGCTTCCCCTTATGACGATCGTAGGTTTACCCAACTGAATCGCAAAAGCTAGCTCGGAGAGAGTTCCCGGTGAGCCGACACTTACAAAGATCAGCACATCGGAGGAGAGAACGTTTATGAAGTTTCTTCCTGCATGCATGCCTGTGAGAATCGGGACGTCCACATACTTATTCATTTCCAACTTATCCATCGTTGGCCCTATTCCAACCACCAAACCCCCAGCCTCACTCGACCCCTTAGCGGACGCTTCCATTGTCCCAGTCATTCCACCGCACAATAATACACATTTTGTACCGGCAACTATCTTCCCTACTTCATAGGCACAGATCAAATCGTCATTTTCAGCCTCCTTCGAACCAGGGCCCATCACTCCAATGATAGTTTTCATTATATTATTATAACTTAGAAGATATTTTGCTGCGGGGCTTGGAGTCGAACCAAGATACCGGGATTCAAAGTCCCGTGTCCTACCATTAGACGATCCCGCAAATATTTCATAGCGTACTCGAACAGGCACATCGTACACTAAAAGGAGCCGCCGAAGAAGCAGCTAAGCAGAGGCTTGTTGAGAAGGCTTCTTCGGCACGATAAAGAGAGCGATGAGGTAGGCGACAAGGCAGGGTAGGACGCCAGTCACGAGAAGGAGGATGACCCAGAGGAGTCGGAGAACGGTCGGATCGACGTTGAAATACTCGCCGAGGCCGCCGATGATGCCCGCGAATATCTTATTTGTGTCGCTCCGATACAGTTTTTTCATGACGGCACTATACCATGATTTATTGAGACGCGCTAGCGGCAAATCTCTACCGCTGCGAGCTCGAGAGGTAGCGCCTCAATTCGCGCCCTCCCTACCCCATCCACAGCCAAGAGAAGAGCTGAGAGCATCGCGGGCGTGAGCGCCTTGCGGGCCGCTTGAGCTTCAATAAATACCATATCATCCGGCGAGACGCGCTCCTGGACCATTGATTTAGATAAGGGAGAGTTTTGAACGAGAAGGATGAAGCGGGCCTTCTCGAGCGCCAGAGTAGAGAAGACGATCATCGATATGCCTGCTTTCTCGGTCCTGGCGAGAGCCGCAAGGGCCGCGTCCACATTCTTGCCTATGAGAGCCTCGACGAAGCCATTCACCAGCTCTGCGCGCGGAGCGCCGGTGACGGCCTCGACGTCTTCGCGGGTGACTTTCTTGCTCTTGGCTGCAGTCGCGGCGCCGATGACCTTCTCGAGAGTGCCGAGCGCATCGCGGAATGAGCCGTCACCAAGAAGCGCAACGAGATCTGCCGCACCAGGATCGAGAGCGAATCCTTCCTTCTTTGCGATGAGGACCATCTGCGCGCGGAGGATGTCACGCGACGGCTTCTTGAAGGTGAATGTCTGGCAGCGCGAGATGATCGTCTCGGGGACCTTGTCGAGCTCGGTGGTGGCGAGAATGAAGATGACGTGCTTGGGCGGCTCTTCGAGCGTCTTCAGGAGCGCGTTCCATGCGTCCTTGGAGAGCATGTGGACCTCGTCGATGATGTAGACCTTGAATGGAGACGAGAATGGCATGACCGACACGTGCTCGCGAAGCTCGCGGATATCGTCGATGCCGCGGTTCGATGCAGCGTCGATCTCGTAGATGTCCTCGTCGGCTGCGCCGGCGGCCTTCGCCAAGATGCGCGCGACCGTAGTCTTGCCCGTGCCGCGCGAGCCTGAAAAGAGGTATGCGTGAGCGATGCGCTTGCCAGCGACAGCGTCAGTGAGAGCGGAAACGATCGGTTCCTGGCCGACGACGTCAGCCCAAGTTGAAGGTCGGTAGGTTCGATAGAGGACGGTCATGAAGCAAGTGTACAGTGAAAAACGAAAAGTGAAAAGTGAAGCGCAGGGCACGTTCGAGTAAGAAAATAGCGTCGGAAGCTATGAATCGGGCAAGATTTTAGGCGGGGACACTGGGTGTCCCCGCCTTCCAAACCAAATGCACAACGCCGATCGGCCGCTTACTTCAGCTGATCGTACCGGTGGCGGTATTCCTGGCGCGCGGGAGTCGTCGAGTAGGCGTCTGTGCCGATGATCTTTTTGGTCGCTTCGATGGCTGCGGTCGGGTGGCTGGTACGTGCCAGCCATGGTTTTTTGTTCATAACGGTTTCTTACCTTTCGTTTTGACAAAAACCCCAATCTTCGACGAATGCGCACATCAGTGCACTTATTTCAAAGATGAGCTCTTGCTAGGGATTAGATTACCACTTCTCTTATTATTTGAAAAAGAGGTTATCCACAACCGCTTATATCTTCTTTAAATATGCGTCAATAACCCTCTTAACTTCTTTGAAGTCAGTGGTCTCCATAAGCTCAGCCCGTAATTCTTTGGCTCCATCCCAACCTGACACATAAGCCTTGAAATGCTTCTTCATGACAGCGAAGTTCTTCACATGCTTTGTGCCACAAAATGCCTTGTCAAATAGCCGCGCGTGCTCAAGCATTATTTTCAGGCGTTCCTCGGGAGTCCGTCCGCGAGAATCAAGATTCAAGATTTTAGATTCTAGAATCTCTAATCTTGAATCTTGAATCTCGTGCAGCTTCTCAAAAAACCACGGTGTTCCGAATATTCCCCTTCCGATCATTATCCCATCGCATCCATATTGCTTAACCTTGGCCGCCGCCTCATTCAGGGACGAAACATCGCCGTTGCCAATGATAAGCGTCCGATGATCGGTTGGAATATGAGCTTGAATGTGGTCGCGCATCTTCACGATCTCGGGCATGAGCTCCCAATGAGCAGGAACTGCTGACATCTCCTTCCTTGTGCGCAGATGAACAGTAAGCGCGGGCAAGCCCTGCTCAAGAAGTAATTTAATCCATCCGAGATCCACCTTGTTGTACCCGATGCGCGTCTTCACCGTGACAGGAATCGGGCTCTTTTTTCCTTTTTGCTTTTTGCTTGTTGCTTCTGCGACCCCTTCTCTCGCCGCCTCCAATACTTTAAGTGCGTTTTTTTGATCCTTCATGTTCGCCGCGCCTCCTCCCTGCTTCTCGACTGCGCGATCAGGACATCCCATATTGATGTCGAGCCCGTCGAAGCCGAGCTCAGCGACCAGCTGCGCTGCCTTCCCCATCGCATCAGGATGACCAGTGAAAAGTTGCGCGACAATTGGTCGTTCAGCCTTTGAGAACTCAAGATCACGCAGAAGAGCATCGCGACCTTTCGGTGAACATAGGCCGTCAGCAGAGACGAACTCGGTCCATGTGACGTCAGGCTTTCCATATTCAGCGAAAAGCCTGCGGAATACCGAATCGGTCACATTCGCCATCGGCGCGAGCACGAAAAAAGGCCGAGGGAGAGTGGGCCAGAAATTTGGCGAGGAAGCATTCTTCATGTGTTAAGCAAGTTACCAGTGCACAGTGCAAAATGCAAAGAAAACTCTTACTTCACCTTCGCGATGAGCCTCAGCATATCCGCATCTCTATTATCGCTCCCAAGAACGATGACCGCGTACGGGTGCTTGGCAAAGCCGAGCGCGAAGAGGGCCGTCGCAGTCCGGTTCGCCTCGGTCGTGTATCCGTTCTTGCCTCCGAGATAATACGACCAAGATAGGAAATGGGTCGGATTGACCCAGGTATGCGCGCGCACGATCTTTGATTTGACGAGCGTGAGCTGGATGATCGCCGGATCATTGGTGCGGATCCAATTGAGGATGAGAGCAAGGTCATTGGCCGTCGAAACATTGTTCGGAGACAAGCCTGACGCGTCATCGAAGTATGTCCGGTACGCACCTATCGATTGGGCGAAGTCATTCATGGCCTGAATGAATTTCGGCCGGCCATAGTGGATCGCATAGGCCTCAGCCGCATCATTCGACGAGACCATGAGCAAGGGATACATAAGATCAGACGCAGTGAATGTCTCGCCGGCCCTGAATCCGGCGGTGTTGCCGTACGTCGCCATGATGGCGCGGGTGATGGTGATCTTCTCGTCGGGATCGATGAGCCTCCGTGCGACGACAGCGGTCACCAGCTTGGTGAGCGACGCGATGGGCATGAGCGTATCTGAGCGATGGCTGGCAACGACCTCGCCGGTCGTCAGGTCTTTGACCAGATATCCTCCGGCAGTGATCTTGCCGTCAGCTCCAGCAGGGAGAGCGCTCGTCGCTGCATCGATCAGATTCTCTTCTTCGTCGGCGCTATACCGGACTGTCCGCGCGTCATTCGAGATCGAGGTCGAGTCAGTCCCCGCAGCTTCAGGCAATGCCTCAGGATTCGCGTCAACATGAAAGGCGGAGAGGGTCTGGGGATGGCCAGATACCCACGTGCGCCACGCGAGACGACCAGCCGACGCGATGCCCACCCCTACGAGGATCGCAGCCAAGCCGCCGAATACGATAGAGAAGAATTGCTTCATTATTTGGTAGCTTTGTAGAAGACGTTTGTGCCATATCTGAGGTCGATGTACTCGAATCCCTTGACCGGCCCGCCATCGCGCTTCGGATCGGTCATGGCATGCCAGAACGCTGCGAGATTGGCGACCTCATCTGCGAGCACGCCTGTGTCGTTCATATATACGACGATGGTGCCTGCATCCGTTGCATCAGAGCCGGGTGCAGCAGGTTCGATGACATACGCCTCGTATTCCCCTCCGGGCTTGAGCAATATGCCTTGGACGTCCAATCCTGCGTCGTGCATGCCTGTCTGGACCGATTGGAGTGACGCGAAAAGGTCCGTTGACGTGGCATATGCGCCGATGATCGTCGAGGTTCCCGTGTCAGAAAGATCAGGAATGTAGTATCGGGGATATGAACTGATAGCCATGCCGTCTGCGGGAGCATAGATGAAGCCGGTCGCATCGGCGAGATAGCACGAATCAAGATCTGGGTCCGAGAGGTCTGTCCCATCGAAATCAGGGAGCGTCGCGCACACGAGCGCCGCCGGCGTCTTCTGGTTCACTGAAACGATCAGGCTATGAAGCCCGTCGCGGCGAATTACCACACTGTCAATTTGAGGAGAAACTGAGCGTATTGCTGCGAGCACCTGCGATTTCGGATATATGAGAATGCTTGAGCGTGGGAACACGCCGAAATACGAGCCCTGAAGGGCGTGCATCGCTGCTGCTTCAAGAAGCGGCGTCGTCGGGCTGTCTGCCCCGAATACGCCCACAGATTCGATAGCGAACGTGGGCAGGCTGACGAGACGCTCGAGTGCGAAGACCCACGTGGTCAAGGCGACTATTCCTAAAATAGCCGCATATATCCTCCGCTTGCGCTTGCGTTCTGCATAAGTTGGAGATTGAAGGCGGCGGGACATAAGATAAATGACCAATGATCAAAGCCCAATGACCCAAAAAATACCCGATCGTCAATAACCAAACCTGGCTATCCAGCATTTGGTAATTGGGATTTGGTTATTTTTTGGTGATTGTATCTTGGTCATTGTTTATTTCTTACCTATTGTGTCCTTGCCCATATATTTCTTGAGGGCTTCTGGGATCTTGATGCTTCCATCTGCTTGCTGGAAATTCTCAACCAACGAAACGAGGATTCGCGGCGTTGGGATAGCAGTCGCGTTCAGCGAGTGCGCATACCTCATCTTGCCCTCTGCATCCTTGTAGCGGATGTTGAGCCGGCGGCACTGGAAATCATGGAAGTACGAAGCCGAGCCGATCTCGCGATACTTCCCTTCCTTCGGCACCCAGAGCTCGACGTCGTATTTCTTCACCTGTCCCAAGCCGAGGTCGGCGCCGCAATTGATGACCGTGTGATATGGGATGCCGAGCGTCTCGATAAACTCCTCCGTATTGCGATTGAGCTCCTCATGGAACGCCACTGACATCTCATGGTTGGCTTCGCAGAGGATCAGCTGCTCGAACTTGTAGAACTCCTGGACGCGGATGAGGCCGTTCACATCCTTGCCATGCGCGCCTGCTTCACGTCGATAGCACGGCGAGAATCCGAGATAGCGGAGAGGCAGCCCCGCGAGCGGGAGGACCTCCTCGCTGTGCATGCCCATGAGCGGCACCTCGGCGGTTCCGACGAGATAATCGCCATCTTGAGTCTTGTAGAGATCCTCTTCTCCGTCGGGAAGATATCCTGTCCCGTACATGGTGAGCTTGCGTACGATGACCGGCGGCATGATCGGAACGAACGAACGCTCAGAGAAGAAATCGAGCGCGTAGTTCCAGATCGCAAAGCAGAGGCGGACCCCTTCGCCGGTGAGGAAATATCCGCGGAAACCGTGCACCTTCGAGCCGCGCTCAAAGTCGACCATGCCCAAGCTCTGCATGAGCTCGATGTGGTCCTTAGGCTCGAATGGGAATGTGGTCTTCTCGCCCCATACCTTCACCTCCTTATTATCGGTGTCGCTATTCCCTTCAGGGACTGACATATCGGGGATATTAGGAACGCGCAACATGAGATCCTGCCATTTCTGAGTGATCTCTTTGAGCGCTGCCTCGTCCTTCTCCAGAGCGACCTTGACCTCCTTCATCGCACCGATGAGCTTGGTGCGATCATCCGCAGAAGCAGCCGATGCGATGCCGTTATTGGCGGCATTCTGCTCTGCGCGCCTCTTCTCTGTAGTTGAGAGAAGCTCGCGGCGCTGGTCATCGAGGGCGATGAGCGCCGAAACATCGAAAGCGAGATGCTTTTTCTTGGCCGCCGCAGCCACAATGTCCTTATTTTCACGAATGAATTTGATATCTAGCATGGGTATTAGTGTACCACTTTCCTAATTTTATTGAAATTTGAACTGGATTTAATCAGGATTTTAACTGACTCTGTTAAGGTGTGGAGGCCCGAGGGGTGCAGGCATATTCCTTCTCTGTGAAATAGCAGAGGGCCACGACTACTTAGTAGTGTACCTACTCTTCTATTTCACAGAGAAGGAATATGCCTGCACCCCTCGGGCCAACACCTATTGAAGGCCTACACTATATTAAAAGACAAATACCCCTTCCTGCTCCGTCAGCTTGCCAAACTGCCGGATCATCTTGATGTCTCAGGGATCATTCCACCCGATGATAGGAAATTCCTGTGCGTCGTCGGTTCGCGCAGTCATAGCCCGTATGGAAGAATGTCGTGCGAAAAACTCATACACGGCCTGCGTGGATATCCTGTCGTCGTCGTATCAGGCCTCGCCATTGGAATCGACTCGATTTCACATCATGCAGCGTTAGATGCAGGATTGGAAACTGTAGCATTCCCCGGCTCAGGATTGGCTGAGAGTGCTCTGTACCCCGCATCGCGACGCAAGCTCGCGCATCGCATCGTCGATTCAGGCGGTGCGTTAATCTCGCCATTTCCCTACGAACAACCGGGAGCATTATGGACCTTCCCCGTCAGAAACCAGCTCATGGCAGGAATGTCGCACGCAACGCTCATCATTGAAGCACGCAAAGGATCAGGGACTCTCATAACCGCCGAACATGCGCTCGAATTCAGCCGCGACGTACTGGCGGTTCCCGGTTCCATATTCTCGGACCTCTCGTACGGACCGCACATGCTCCTATCACGCGGTGCTGCGCCAGCATCTTCATCGGAAGACATCCTGCGAGCCCTCGGACTTTATGATGCTTCTTTGCCGGAAAGGCGTACCACAGTCGATCTTGAAGCCCTCTCATTGTCGTCTGAAGAGCGTTCTATATGCGAGAGCATCAGGTCTGCAATGCTCACGTCGTCAGACATCATCGAGAAGACCGCATTGCCTGCATCCGAAGTCACCATGCTCATCACGGGGCTCGAACTCCGAGATATCGTCGTCGAACAATCAGGCACCTATCGGCTCAAAAATTCATAACATGCTCATGCCTTTTATTTGCAAAATAAAAACGTTCCGTGCCATACTGTCGCCCATGAAGCTCGTCATCGTCGAATCCCCTTCAAAATCAAAGACCATCACCAAGTATCTCGGCGATGGCTTCACCGTCCGCGCCTCCGTGGGACACGTACGCGATCTCCCCAAGTCCGCCAAGAAAGCTATAGATATAGAGGCCGGATTCGTGCCTCACTATGAGGTCGTGGCAAAGAAGGAGGACGTTCTTGCCGACATCGCCGCCCAGGCCAAGAAAGCCGATGAGATAATCCTCGCAACCGACCCGGACCGTGAAGGAGAAGCCATCGCTTGGCATATTGCAGAAGTATTGAAAGACCGCCTTGGTGCTTCAGTCAAAAAGAAGATGACGCGCATCGCCTTCCACGAGATCACCAAGGAAGCAGTCAATGAAGCGCTCCAGCATCCGCGCGCCATCGATGAGCATCTCCGCGAAGCTCAGGAGGCTCGACGCGTCCTCGATCGCCTCGTCGGCTACGACCTTTCTGGCCTTATCTGGAAGAAAGTCCGCTACGGCCTCTCCGCCGGCCGCGTCCAGTCGCCCGCATTGCGCATCATCATGGAACGCGAGCGCGAGATCCGCGCATTCAAGCCCGAGACGTATTGGGCCCTGCAAGGCATCTGGAGGACTGAGCACAAGAAAGACATCGCTCTTGCCTGCGTCGAAGAGCCCCGCGACAAGAAAGAAGTCGACCGCATCGTCGCTGTCGCACAGAAGGAGCCATGGCATATAGTAGATATAGAGGAGTCTGAGCAGAAGCGCTCGCCCAAGGCGCCCTTCATCACCTCGACGCTCCAGCAGGCCGCAAGCTCACGCCTCGGATTTTCCCCATCGCGCACCATGGGCATCGCCCAGAAGCTGTACGAGGCTGGCCACATAACCTATATGCGCACAGACTCAACGAATCTTGGCCAGCAGGCGCTCGGTCAGATTGCTGCAGCCATTGAGAAGAAATACGGCAAGGACCATCTGATGTTCCGCACGTATGCGAAGAAGAGCAAGAATGCGCAGGAGGCCCATGAAGCCATCCGTCCTTCAAAATTCTCCTCCGAGAATGCGGGAGCCAACGACGAGCAGAAGAAGCTCTATCGCCTCATTTGGCAGAGAACCGTCGCTTCACAGATGGCAGATGCGAAAGTAGCAAGGACAAAGATTATTGCGAATGTAACGGGCGCACAGATCCCTGATTTTACTGCCACTGGTTCGCGCGTCATCTTCGAAGGCTGGCTCAAGGCAGACCCCGAGTCACGCGGCGAAGAAGTCGAGCTGCCGAAATGCGAGAAGGGCGAGAAGCTCGAACTCATCTCCCTCGACTCGCTGGAAAAGCAGACTCAGCCGCCTCCGCGATACACCGAAGCCGGCCTCATCAAGGAGCTCGAGAGCCGCGGCATCGGACGTCCTTCCACGTATGCATCCATCTGCAAGACCATCGAGGACCGCGGCTACGTCGAGAAAGAAGGCCGTTCGCTCAAGCCCACCGACACCGGTGATGTTGTTTCCTCATTCCTGGAAGAATACTTCCCTTCATACATCAGCGACACCTTCACCGCTGATATGGAGAATAAGCTCGACGATATCGCCAACGGCGACCGTCAGTATGTCTCAACTCTCTCCGAATTCTATACTCCTTTCCATGCGGATGTACTCTCGAAGGATAAGCTCGCCAAAGCCACCAACCTCGGTGAGGCAGATGCAAAATTCAAATGTCCCAAATGTGGCACCAGCCCCATGCAGATCAAGCTCGGCAGGAATGGCAAGTTCCTCTCGTGCTCTCGCTACCCCGACTGCGACGGCGCGCTCACGCTCGATGGCATGGAATACAAGAAGGACGCGCCCATCGGCACTGATCCGACCACTGGTCTCCCGATATTCGTCCTCACCGGAAGGTTCGGTCCCTACGTCCAGCTCGGCGTGAAATTGCCGAAGGAGAAGAAAGCAAAGAAACCGAAGAAACCTAAGGGCGCATCAAAGAAGAAAAAGGGAGATGAAACACTAAATCCTAAATCCGAAATTCTAGACAAATCCGAAATTCAAAATTCAAAATCAGAAGCGGTCGCCCCTGAGCTTAAGCCTGTTAAGCCGAAAATGGCCTCAATACCCCGGACAGTTGACCCTTCAACCATTACTGTTGCGGAAGCTTTGAAGTACCTGAGCATCCCGCGCACGCTTGGAATGGATCCGAAGACAAATACGACCGTGACCGCCTCTATCGGCCGCTTTGGCCCATATGTTGTGCGTAACGGCGAATACCGTTCCATCAAGGCTCCTAACGATGTCTATTCGATAACCCTTGAGCGCGCCCTCGAATTGCTCGCTATCGAAAAGAAGCCTCGTGGCTTTGCCAAGAAGAAAAAGACTGAGTAAGCCCCGCCTCGATTGATTTTTTCGCCTGCGGATGCGATGATTGCCGCAGTTTTGACATATGTCTGGGAATTCCCTCAGACAGAGCACCCCACTATTATGAGCACGCAAGCACTCCAAAAACCACGCATCCTTGTCGCAGTAGCCGAATCCAAGCTTCTGGCCCTCATCATGACAGCGCTTTCAGTCGAGAATGACCTTACTGTCGCGATGAGCACCTCAGATGCCGAGAGAAAGCTGAGGATAGCGAACGGAGAAGAGGGAGAGGATCGAGCGTTGAGCCTGGTCATCATCGACACTGGAGAAGGCATTGATGGCATCGATGTCGCACGCCATGCACGGTCCGCATCGCGAGGCTGCCCTATCTTGATCATGGTTCCAAGCCAGGATTCCTATAAGGGATCATTAGCTCCCTTGAATTGTAACGTCATCGTCAAGCCGATCGAGAGTATCGAAGTGATTGTCCAGCAGGTCGATGCGATCCTTATGTCACTCGGATCGCAAAAATAGGACCTTAAAGCGCACGCACTCTTCCATATCGCACGCTTCACAGCCTGCGGTATTTTTATTATTTGGATTGAAATCTATTACAGCGAGAAATTCTTCAGCGAATATATCTCCTCATTCTCTTCTTTCACTACATCAGCCGGCGCACGATCATCTGCCGCCGCCTTATTTGAATCCTGCGGGCTTGCGTTCTGCTGCTCATTCGTGGCATTCGTGCCTCCGCCAGCTGGCGGACGTGGATTTGTGTCATGAACATTCGTGTCATGCGTATGTATCTTCTCCAACAACGCTCTCAAATCATCTGGTGAAAAGAAATCGATCGTCACTGTTCCTCCATCTTTATTCTTTTCAATGCGTACGCGGGTGCCCAATGACTCCGTGAATGACTTCTCCATCTCGATGATGGCTGGATCAAGATATTTCGCCTTGTTGCGGATGCGATCGGTGGCCACGCGGCGTGAAAGAGATTCTGCTTCGCGCACCGTGAGCTTCTTGGCCATGATCTCCTTGAACAAAACGACCTGCTCTTCGGGGCGGTCAGCGAGCATGAGGAGCGGACGAGTGTGGCCTTCGGATATCTTGCCTTCTTCGAGCGCAGTTATCATCTCCGCAGGCAATGAGAGGATGCGCATCGAGTTCGAGACGTATTCACGGCTCTTGCCCACCTTGGCGGCGATGTCTGCTTGCTTGAGCTTGAATTCCTTGGCTAAACGTTCGAATGAGCGCGCGCGATCAACCGGGTTGAGGTCCTCGCGCTGGAGGTTCTCGATGATCGCCATCTCGAGCTTGAGCTGAGGGCTTTCGTCGCCAGTTTTAATCAACACAGGCACCTGAGCCAATCCCGCAAGCTTCGAGGCGCGCAGGCGGCGCTCTCCTGAGATGAGCTCGTACTCTACATTCATGCCTCCATCTTCGCGGTACACCTCCTTACGAGTCACGACCAATGGCTGGAGCACGCCGTACATGCGGATCGACTCAGCGAGGTCCTTGAGCTTGTCTTGGTCGAATTCGCGGCGCGGCTGATACGGGTTCGGATTCACCTTCTGGACCTCGACCCAGAAGACGGCGTTGTTGACGTAGGAGTTGGGATTCATGCTCAGATTTTAGCAGAGAAATAACCAATATGAAAATGACGTGATCTTTTATTTGATTTCGGCGCCATTTCTAGTAGACTTACCACGATCGCCGGGATGGCGGAATTGGTAGACGCACACGACTCAAAATCGTGCGGAGTAATCCATGGGAGTTCGATTCTCCCTCCCGGCACCACCAGATAGTGAACCACGAGCAACCCGCCTTCGCGGGTTGCGTCGGAGAATCGAACGGCGGAGCGATGCCGAGCGAGCACGCGAGGCCGCGAGCCGGTGGCCAGCCCGAGCCGAACTGGTGAGGCGAGAGGCGAGGCCGATTCTCCCTCCCGGCATAGCTAGATAATAAAAAAGCGCCGGAAACCTATTCCAGCGCTGTGGATGCGTTGAGTGGATTTACTGCCACGCCAGCTTGCCGGTGACCGCGTGGATCAGAGCAAGGCTTCCAGCGAACTTATTGACGGCTCTCTGCGCATCATTGAGACCGTAATCGACCTGAGCCGCAATGCGGTTCATGAGATCGAGACCGAGAAGCGGGCGCTTCTTCAAAACGGCTTCGAAGTCCCGCATATTCATCTTCTTGAATGCGGAGCCCCTAGCGAGCCAACGGACGAACTCGCGCTTTGTCGAAGAGCTCGGAGGTGCAAGCTGCCAGATCGGTTCGAAGTAATATTTCCACAAGTGAACACCTGCTTTCGTGACGACGATCTTCGAGCCGGTATCTGCCGCCGATTCGTCTTTGTCTTGGGACTGAGAGTGATCACGAGTCATTTCAGTCTCAAGGGCGAAATAGTATTCGACTTCTGGCCCCAAGTCTGCTGGGAATTGCGTGAGGAGATGATCCGGAGTCACACGCGTTTTATCCGGATTGAGAAGCCCTTGATTGAGCGTCTTTGCCGGCATGCGCGCGCCTTCGAAGGCATTCTGAGCCCAGAAGAACGCGGTGGCGACGACTTTTGCCATCTCCCTTCGTGGCACATCAACAGCGCGGATAGTGTCCTTGCTCAGCAGATACCTCGCAAGGTGTGACGGCTCGCCACGCCGAGGCTTGAATCTGTTGCCATAGGCGAGAAGGTGGACAGGTGTTGGCAGTGCTGCATTCGGTCCGCGGACGAGACGAGGAACATCTTTCAACTTTACTTTTGCCATAATGATCAGCTTTCTTTTGAATTTCCTAACCGACATAACTCTACACTGCATTACCTTTTTGTAAAGCATTCCCCTTATATGAAGAATAAAAATGCCCGAACGATGTTCGGGGCTTGAAAGCGGACCTGTCGGGGGGACCCAGGAATAGATGCTCCATGCATCTCACCTGTATTTGCGGGAGGGTTCCAATTCGGTCCAAGGACCCACGTGCACAGACAAGTGCAGGCAGCGGCTTGAAGCCATTTAGCCTATTTCTGCCAAAGAGTGCCTAGCGCAAACAAAGCACATACTCTAGCATTGCCCCGACAGACCGAGTAGGATGATATCACACCTATTACCCATGTCAAAAATCCCGAAAATCCCTCTCCTCGTCATCGTCGGACCCACCGCGTCCGGCAAGAGCGCTCTCGCTGTGAGCATAGCTCAGAAGCTCGGTGGCGAGATCGTATCCGCTGATTCCCGCCAAGTCTATAGAGGCTTGAATGTGGGGGCCGGCAAGATCACTCGCCCCGAAATGAAAGGCATCCGTCACCACCTTCTCGACGTTGCCGATCCTCGCAAGAAATTCACCGTCGTGAAATATGTCGCTCTCGCTGAGAAAACGATCGCCGATATTCATGCTCGCGGCAAGCTTCCCATCATCTGCGGCGGAACCGGTTTCTACATTCAAGCCCTTGTTGATGGGATCATCCTGCCAGAAGTCGGAGCGAATGAGCCGTTGAGAAAGAAGCTTTCAAAGAAGACGGCTGCAGAATTATTCACCGCACTGAAGAAGCTCGACCCTCGCCGCGCGGCACAGATGAAGAAGACCAGCGATCATCTGAATCCGCGTCGTCTCATCCGTGCCCTTGAAGTAGCTACTGCTCTTGGTGCAGTTCCCATCTTGAAGAAGCAACTTGCGAAATATGATGCGCAATGGATCGGCATTTCGATCAACTCGGCTGAGTTGAAGAAGAAGATCCACGCACGATTAATTTCCCGCATGAAGCATGGCATGGTCGCCGAGGCGAAACGATTGCATGCTCGCGGATTGAGCTGGAGACGAATGGAAGAGCTTGGCCTCGAGTACCGGTATCTCGCGCTCTACCTTCAAGGAAAAACGACTCGCGAAGCAATGATTGAGAAATTAAATACGGAAATCGGCAGATACGCCAAGCGTCAGATGACGTGGTTCAAGAGGGATTCACGGATAAACTGGAGCCCAGTTAAGGCCTGAAACGCCTATTGACTTTAGTGTTTTAAACGTGCTATAATTGTACCAGTTAAGACGGTGAACCACACAACCTAGAACCTGTACCTATGAAAATTCTTTTGTTTGAAGAAGAGCCCCTCATCCGTGAGGTGTTCATGAAATTGCTTGCTGAGATCGAGGCTGTCACTGGCGTGAAGTTCGAGATCATGATCGCGAACAATGTCACTGAAGCCCAGTACGGCATACAACACGTGGAGATCGCAATCGTTGATGAAACGCTTGCCGGCCGCGAGCACCTGCTTGGATATGCCGAACGAGCGGGAGTCTCCACGGTCGTGATGACGAACAATCCTGTCGCTATCGAGGGCGCAGATACGAGCATGCGTTGCATCCTCGTAAAGCCCGCGCTGGATATCAAGAAATTTGACCGAGCGGTCAAGAATTTCCTCGTTCATCGGCATGTCTCTCGCAAGGTGCTCCAACAGAACACGCCTTGGAATTGACCTCTCATCGCCGATTCGTCGGCACACTATCGCATCAGCCAAACCCCCGGGTTTGGCTGATTTTTCTTTCCTGGATTTTAGGCAGAGAGCCTTTCTATGCCGAGACTTTCGCAGGTCGCCCCTTCCTCTTGAGCCAGAGATGCGCCATAGAATACTTCCCTGGGCCCATGATATACATCGCGACAAAGGTGCCGAGGAGGACGAAGTTGTAGTCATGGCCGAAGTAGATGACTGCCTGCGTGCTCGGCGTGCCCCAGACGATGACTGCCATCTGGACCGCGAAGGCGAAGCAGACCGGCTTGGTCAGGATGCCGAGGATGAGGAATACGCCGCCGACAAGCTCGAGCCAGCCGACAAGGTAGGCCTCGAATACCGTGAAGCCCATCTGCGAAAAGAAACCGATGGTCATCTGCATGTGCATGACCTTCCACCAGCCTGCAGCGACGAAGAGGATGCCGATGACAAGACGAAGAATAAGAATACCGCCGGACTGCTTGTGATGCGCGTAGAGCTGCTTTATGAATCCGCCAAAGCCCAACTGCTTGAGGTTCCAATTCTTCGGGCCGCAACCGCACGATCCACCGCACGATGAGCACGTTCCGGGAGCCTGAGTGGCATCTGACATGTGAATAGGTAAGGTAATAAGGTAGTAAATGCTGACGGGGATATTCTAGCATAAGAAAAAACCGGACAGATATGTCCGGGCTGAAACTATGCCAATGTGGCAAGAAGCGCATCGCGTGTCTCGGTCTCGCCGAAGTCGATGAGGACTATCCTGCCTGCGCGCTTGGCGAATTGGGCCGGGACCCCTGCACGGAGGCTCTTATGGAACCTTTTGTGGACCGACCTGAACGGATCGTCGTTCTTGAGCTCGTCAATAGTGACCTCCTGTCCACGGAGTTGGATCAGGATGCTGTAGCCGAGATGCCTCTGCATGACCGCCATGATGCGGGAATCCGAAGTGAGACGCCAATATTCGTATTCGACGCGATTCGCTTGATAGCCGGCAGTGAGATATTTCCACATGCCGCCGGGCATTGGGCCGTAACGCTCATGGAAGCGCCCTTGCTTGCTCAAGGATTGGAACGGGTACAGCAGCATCCGGAAGAAGAGCCTGAATGGACGGAAGCGCGCGATCTTGATGGCTCGATCGCCGAAAAGGACGATGATACGGGTGTGGCCGCGAGTTATGATCTTCATTGAGAACCCTTGGTTGTGAGTGGAACTGACCGGGAAGAATACTGACACAAATAGGGTGCGGTTTCAAGGAAGAAAAAGGCGCCCGACGGTGAGGTGGGGCGCTTGCACATAAGGTCGCATCGGATCATGGTTTATCCGTTGGAGGAGGCTCGCTTTGGGGAAACGGATTACCCTCCGCTGTAGGCGGTGGCTTCGGACCGCATTGTTGCCACATCCAGCGGAAGACGTAGTCGATAACCGAGGTTGCGCTCTTAAGGCCAGGATTCTTCGTCAAGCCGCTCGGCTCGAATCTCGTGTTGGCGAGCTTCTTTACGATAGCCTCCAATGGCACGCCGTACTGGAGCGAGAGGGTGACGATCGAGGAGATGCCGTCCAGCAAACCTCCGATCGTCGAACCTTCCTTGGCCATGGTGATAAACAGCTCACAAGGAGTGCCGTCCTCAAAGAGGCCGACAGTGATGTATCCCTCGTATCCCGAGATCTCGAATTTGTGCGTCAGTGCGGTGCGTGTATCAGGCGGTATGCGTCTTTTCAATGGTTCAGGCGGTTTTTCTTCGCCCATACAAGTTCCTTTCGTTGAGCTTTGAATGTGATAGTACTCGCTAGAATGAAGTAGTCAACACCCTACTCTTCTTTTGAAGTAGTCGAGTGAAACGGAAGACTGACTCCAACGGCTTACGCATAGAGCGATCATGCTCTACAAAACAAAAGATTGGAATTGCAATGAAAAAAATATTAGCGTTCGTACTGGTATGCACCTTCACTATCGCTTCGATGCCAGCCTGGGCTCAACCAGCACCGGATGCTCCACCGAACTTTATCGGCGTCTTCCCTTTCACAGGGAATGCGAGCACTGATCCGCACTGGAACAGCAGGAGCGGCAATTTCGGTGGCCGTACGTACGATCAAGCACAGGGCAGCTCAAGCCACACAAACGCAAATGGGACTCCATCGATGCTCCTTGATCCTCTCGCAACGAGCCACCGTGCTGACTTATCCACGACGGTCATAAACCATTATGACGCCGCCACAAATCCGGTCCCGCACATCCTGAATTTCTGGTATCAGGGAAGCTGGCCGAGCGGTGATTTCTTGAGCGTCCAATTGGGCGGACAGGCATTTTTTCCGAATGTCTTTAATGGATCTACTGCCTGGAAGAAGGCATCGTATTCTGTGTTAGCGTTCACAAACGCCCAACTGACCTTGCAGTTCCTGTATCAGCATGATTCGAGCACGTTTTTTCTCGGCGCTGGCATCGACGCAGTCCAATGGATACCGCAGTACCCCGCGACTACGAATGCCTTTCAGGGCAACACCAACTTCTGGGATGTCGTGTACGATAGCACGCACGTAAAGCTCACCTGGAACACAAACGCATATCAGGGTTACACGCTCGGTAGCTCTTCGTATGCGGGCGGGCCATTCCAACCGATAAGCGTTGTCTTGGTAACGAATAGTCCCTATATCTCGACGATAGTTACGAGCACTGGGGCTCCGAACTTCTACAGGTTGATGAAGTAACAATCAAACAAAAACATTGAGGCCATCGCTTTCCGATGGCCTTTTTTATTTCTTATATCTTTCTATCTTTCCTTTTGAGGTATTGCTTCCCCTTCAGCTTCTCCGGCAAATAACTATCCTCCTTTGACCCCGGCTTTTTGGGATACATCTCATAGCCCTTGTGGTAGCCGAGCTCTTTCATAAGCTTGGTAGGCGCATTGCGGATATTCATCGGCACCGGCAGATTGCCGGTCTTCTTCACATCATCGAGGGCTTCAAAATACGCGTTGTAGGAATCGCGGTTCTTGGCGGCGAGGGCGAGGTATGAGACGCCGTGAGCGAGATTGATGGCCGCCTCGGGCATGCCGATCGAGTCCACCGCCTGGAAGACCGCGTTGGCCACCACGAGCGCCGTGGGCTGGGCTAGGCCGATATCCTCCGAGGCAAAGATGACCATGCGCCGGGCAATGAACTTCGGGTCTTCCCCGCCCTCGAGCATCCGAGCCAGATAATAGAGGGCTGCGTCCGCGTCGCTCGCACGCATGCTCTTGATGAAAGCCGAGATGGTGTCGTAGTGTTCCTCCCCCTTCTTGTCGAAACGGAGGAAGGCGTGCTCGAAGGTGTTCTTGAGATTCTCCAGATTGATCGAGCCATACAGGCGCTGACAATTTTCGATCGCTGTGATGGCGATGCGGGCGTCGCCGTTCGCCAGAGCGGCCAGCCAGTCCAGGGCGTCCTTGGGCACCTTGATCTTGGTCCGCCGGATGATCGCCTTCAGGTCCGCCTCCGTTAACGACTGCAGGACGAAGACGCGGCAGCGCGAGAGCAGGGCCGGGATCACCTCGAAGCTGGGGTTCTCCGTCGTCGCGCCGATGAGGGTCAGCTTGCCCGACTCCACGTACGGCAGGAGGAAGTCCTGCTGCGCCTTGTTGAAGCGGTGGATCTCATCGAGGAAGAGCACCTTCGGCGTCGGTTCCAAGAGGTTGTCCGGCGCCTCCACGATCTGCCTGATGTCGTCCTTCCCCGCCGAGACGGCAGAGAGCTCATAGATGCGCGCGTTCACCGCCTTCGCATAGATGCGGGCGATCGTCGTCTTGCCCGTCCCCGGCGGGCCCCAGAGGAGGAATGAGAAGAGGTGCTTGTCTTCTATCGCCTTGCGCAGAGGCTTGCCTTCGCCCACCAAGTGTTCCTGGCCGACGAATTCATCGAGGGATTGCGGGCGGATCTTGTTCGCGAGGGGTTCCATGGAGTAAGTATACTCCGCTGGGAGGAATGAGGGAACGGGTGTTCACCAATCTAGAAAACTAAGATTCTTCAGGAGGAAAGTACTTTCTCGAATTTGTAATATGAATCTCTGTAATGAGTGTTATCCCTGACAACCTTATACTTGTGAAAAGTGAGAAAATCTAGAACACTTTTTTCTCTGCTCCCAATAATATCTTGAGTACTTACCCAACCAATTATTTTCCTAATTCCATCTTTGCGAGCATTATTTTCAAGTTGTTTAAGGGTAGCGGTTCCGAAACCTAAAGATTGGTAATCGGGAAGAATGTAAAGATCTTCAATCTCCAAAGAGAGTTCATCGTCACAACTAACGTGAATAAAACCGATCATGATATTTTTTGAACTGTAAATATCAAAAGAAACCAAGGGGTGCTTCGTGCTGCGGAGAGGCTTCCAAATATTTACACAAATCTTAAACTTTTCCGACAAACTGTTCTTTAGAATAATGACTTTTTCGTCTCCTGTTGGCTTTCCGTAAATAACGCTTGCCCAGGCCTCACTGACCAAACCTTCTTCAAAATAGGAAAAGGGTAAAGTGCCATGCCCTTTACTACCCCAACTCTCTCCCCATGAATTTACGAATTTAAAGACTTTGTCAGTCATGGAATAGCCGTAAACCATTACTGAATGTGAACCATTAGCCTTTTCACCGACATTCGGAAGATGGATATAGCCATCTTTAGTGCTGTATATATCTTCAAAGCAATCAAACGAAACTTGAATACCCCCATTATTGAATATTGCATACATGCAGTCTTCTACAGTAAAAAGCCTCTGGTAATATTGCGTCCTAAGACCATAACCAGCGAAATATGCAGACGCAGATATCGGAGCATTTACAAACTCTTCTTCTGTAACCAACGTCGAAGATGGGCACAGCGCTTCCGAGCAATGACCAAATGTTTTTGCTGCTCTGCAACCCCACCAAGCAGTACTTCCACCACCATCGATTCCATCAATCGATTTGGTAACTACATAGGAAAACCTTGGGGAAATTCTGAATTTTCTTTCATCCATGATGAGTAATATTACGCTATTTGTCTTATAATGAAAGCATGGAGAAAATAAAAGTCGAAGCAAAATACATTCTCAAGGAACAAGTGATTCTTGATGAACTAAAACAGATAGAAGATCCTGAGATATCCATCGACATTGTCCAAGAAGAACAACCTAAATCTCCTACTGTTTCGAAATCTTCACTTGCAGCACATATCTTCCAACAAGCTATCGAGACTGGACAAACTCTACTTCAAGCGGATTCGGTCCTCAGGATTTGGGGTGATCTATTCATTGGAACTGTCGGGACTAAATCATACAAATTAATAAAAGATAAGCTACTAAAACTTATCAAGGCTAATAATCGAAAAAAGGGAAATATGATTGGAGTCGAGGTAAGTATCCATCAGGATATACTAGGAATCGATCATATTTGTAATTTTATCTGTGACAGCATTCCCGAAGGCGAGTTGGAAACTGCCTTATCGAAAATTGATCCTTACCTAAAAAACCTAAAAGAAACTATCGGGGAAGAACACCTCAAGCAAGTTAAAAATATGGCTTTTACCTATACCGTAGAAGAGGGTTGGAAATTAGCTGGTGCCGAAAAGATAAATTAATCATCTCGCCTCATACACCCACCCCGGCTGCCATTTGAAATGCGTCGCCACGAGCTTCTCATACGGCGTGCCTTCGATGACGTTCTGGATGGCATACTGTGTGGCGCGGTGGCCGATGACCATGACCCGCTTGCCGGCATAGTCGCGGCGAAGATCATCGAGGAATGACCTCATGCGCACGAGGGTCTGCTCATAGCTCTCGCCGTTGGGGAACGGCTCATGGATACGCTGGGGCTTCTGGGCGTCGACGATCTCGCTCGGCTTCTGGGTGAAGTCGCCGTAGTCGCATTCGCGGAGGCGCTTGTCCTGGATGATGGGCCACTTATCGTCAAAGCCGATCTCGGCGGAGCGGTACGCGCGCTGGAGATCGGAGCAGAAGATGGCGTCGAAATGGTCATCCTTGTAGCGCACGCCCATCTCTACCGACTGACGCTCGCCGAGGGGCGACAGGGCTATGTCGTTCCAGCCGGACGACAGATGAGCTTCGTTGTCGAAGGTGGTGCCGTGAGCTTCGAATATAAGTGTGAGCGATTTAGCCATTATTGACAAAGCATACAACGAATGTAATATCGAGTCTAGGTATAGAAAACAACTGTTCCCCAAAACAAGTGATCGATTATGAAACACACCAAAATGGTCCGCGCAGTCGTGTACTGCTGTGGCATCGGTTTTGCGAAATATATCCAGGATTATGGAGGCTTCCCCATCGGCAAGACAGTCCCCCTACAGCTATTCACCGGGGTGACGGGCAACGTGGAAGTGTCCAACCGGACTAGCTCCAATGACCACGACCAGATCGAGACCTTATTCTTCGAGTCCAACAACACCGTCCTGTTCGAATGCCTCTGCTCATGCCTCGGACCCGAGAAGGGCTGGTGCGAGCTTGAAAAGGCCGATCCGGTCGGTCCCGAACAAGCCATGTTCAGGAAGTACGCCGCTTCGCTTTTAGCGGAGTGCCGAATCACCGGCCGTTACGACGAATCGAGCGCGGAATGGAGACAAGGCGTCTATACATTCCTGACGAACAGCCTGACGAATCTAGGAAGGCTCTGGGAAATGGAAGATTCGGCCCTTGGAAGTCTGAGCAACGTCATCGGCCTCAGCACTGCAAATGAATCGCGCGCGCTACTAAAGACAAAGCGGCCGTTCACCCGCGAGAAGCTTGAGGCGCTCACTGACCTTCTTTCGGCGGTTCTCGTGTACTGTCACCACGATCTGGACCTCGTGGAATACACCAAGAAGAAGCTGTTGGAAGCTGGTTTCGATCCATATACTCCAGTTGAGCGCAAGCTTCCGGTAGAAGCATAGGAGCTACACTAATGGTTTCGCATAGATCGGCATCGTGCCGGTCTTTTTTATTTCCTCTAGAATAAGCTAGTCACTGAATTGACAACCCTCCACATAGAGGTAGTATCCATTCCAGTTGAATGTGTTATGAAAAACAAGACGATATTCGTGAAGGTCTCCGGCGACCTCTTCCTCGACCCAGTCTTCTTTGAGAAGCTTGTCCCCCTGTATAAGAAGGCGGCATATCTCCTCATCTGCGTCGGCGGCGGATCGCAGATCAACGACGCCCTGGAAACAGCGGGATTCACGCTGAAACTGCATGGACCCCTGGGCCGCGAGCTCAAGACGATGAAGGAGCGCGTGATCGCCCGCGACGTGCTCCGCAAGAACCGCGAGACGCTGAAAGAGCACCTCCGTGCAAAGTTCCCTAAAGCCGTAGCCATCATGCCCGTTATCGAAAAGGGCCCGGTCATCTGCCACATCAATGGCGATGAGCTCGTGAGAACCATGTATAACGGCTTCGATGAGCTGCACGTATTCACCCGCAGGGACCGCGTCGAGAAGAAGCGGATCGAGTTCCACGGCCTTCCCAAAGTGAAAGTGATTGGCATCGAAGCATGATCTCCAGTCGCGACAAGCACACTGCTTGTCGTTTTTTTTATGGAAAGTCTATGCAGCTTTCCTTCCGAACCCCAGCTTCCTGCGATAGATGCTGAAAATGAGGATGACGTTCACCACCTCGAGATAGGCCGGGAATGCGTAGCCGGAGAATGTCCATGAATTGAGCACGATGAACGACGATGAGGCTCCGATGAGCCCAATGATGAATGGTATGCCATTCTCGCTCTCGGGATTCGTGAGCGACTTCATGATAGTCGGTACGGCTGCAAAACCATCGCTCAGGATAGCGAAGATGATCGCGATGTTCGGATCTTTCGTCACAGCCCAGAGGACGAGGGCCAGTGCCGAGGAGATGCCGCAGAGATAGTCGAACTTCGTGAGCTTCCAGTACGCGCCAGGAATGAGGAAGGAGAATGTGAGGACGATGAGCGGCACAAAGCCAGACATGAAGACGGGCAGGACAGCCCACGTTATGCCGTCCGAAAGAGCCGCTGCTGATGCGATGAGCGGCGCGATCGCCCACATGAGCCAGCTGACCCGATTGGGCTTGGTCGTTCCCTTGAACATGGAGCGGATGTATAGAGCCGCACCACAGAGGGCGATGAGGGTTGCGGCGATGATAAGTGGGGGCATGGGATTATTTTCCAGCTTTGATCGGGAATAGAGCATCCTTCCCTTTCGTCAGCGCATCGAACACCTCTGTATTCGCAGCAATGAAATCTGTGTTCCTGAAATCGTACGAGGTGCTGCCAAGATTGGCGACCTTACCTCCTGCCTCAGAAACCAAGAGAGAACCTGGCGCATAGTCATAATCTTTTCCATGAGGATCGAAGCAGACTCTGCCATCGATCGCCCCCATAGCGACTTGGACATACTCCCATCCGGCGCTCACTGTCTTGAACATCACTGAATTCTTGCTCAACTTAAGGAATCTTTCGAGATTCTCCGGTTTGTCGAGATGCGTCTCATAGCCGAGATATGCGCTCTTGATAGGACGAGCGCTCACATGAATGCGCTCATCATCCTTGTAGGCCCCTTTGCCTTTTTCAGCGTGATACATAACGTCATTGATGAAGTCATAGATGGCTCCAAAGATCACCTGACCGTCCTTGATGCGCGCGAGCATGGTGCTGCAGAAAGGCATTCCACGAATAAAATGAGCTGTGCCGTCGACTGGATCAGCGATCCAATAATCCCCTGCTTCCCGATCCCCGCCGAATTCTTCACCGACAAGGCCAATACCTGGATCTATCTTCTTCAGCTCGGACGCATAAAAGCGCTCGATCTCTTCATCGAGCAGCGTGACAGCGCTATGTCCCAAAGCCTCTTTGTAGCGGGCCGCTTCGATCTTTCCCCAATGCGGCAAGAGCTTTGATCTGGTGGATCTCATCATCGAAAGAACATCTTCTGTATGAAGCTGCATATTATTTACTGAAAGTGAACTCCTTCGTCTCCCCTTTATAGAGCTCATCATCCCAATGCTTGATGATGCTCGGCTTGATGATCCACATCCGCGACTTCCATGCATTCTCGAGAATATATTGGACCGTGATCTTCTTTTTGAGGTCTGGAAATTTCGCGTTGATGAGTTGGATGCCCTCAGTAATCTTCCGCAGGTCAGTCGTCACTTCGCAAGTGCCTAGTCCCTGAATGCCCTTCCGATTCGTATGATCTTTCTCATCGAACCATGCGGTAGCGAATGCGACATGCGGATCTGTCTTCATCATGATGCTGTGCTTGGCAGTCTCTGGGCTCACAAAATATATATAGCCCTTATCATTCGAGGCCATATAGACATTAGCGATCCACGTCTCAGGACCGCTGCGTGAAGCGATGGCGAGCGTCTTCTGAGAAGAGAGGAATCTGAGAGCCTGTTCCATAGTCGCCTCATAGTATCACATCTCCATTCATGCAAGAAAAATGCCGTCCTGAGCTTACCTGAGGACGGCCGTGAACGATATTACGATTGGGGAGCCTTGCTGTCACCGGCTGCTTCAGCAGATGCGCGCTTCAATGTCAGGTGCTCTACCAGTTCGCGCAGAGCGATGGAATATCCGTCAGTACCCTTCCCACAGATCTGTTTCAAGCAAACCGCAGGTTCGGCGCTGAAAACCGAGAAGCGCCTGAATGATTCTCGCGTGCTGATGTCCGAGATGTGGACTTCAATAGTTGGCACTCCCAAGCTGCGCGCCACATCTACTGCATCGCGCATGGAGATGCTTGAATGGGTAAGACCGCCCGCATTCAATATGATTCCATTTGCCCATGTACTGGCCTGCTGGATCCAATCGATCAATTGACCTTCCCAGTTCTTTTGCCGGCAATCGACCTGACACCCCAGGTCGTGAGCGAGAGCGTGGAGTTCGTTGTGAACATCCTCCATCGTCTTGTTTCCATAGATGCCCAGATCTCGCTTGCCAAGCATGTTCAGATTCGGTCCCTGAATCACAAGGATGGTGAACATCCTCTTTGGTTTCATTTCGTCGTCATTGTTGTCAGCCATAATTTCCCTTTTTGTTGTGAGCCTGCCGTTACGCTACCTCTGACCGCATACAGTGTCAATCATCTGTTATAATCCATCACATCGCACGTCTACACCCATATGCCTACAAACACACCCAAGAAAAAAGCTTTGAACCCCCTTATCAAAGAGATTGCATTCTTTTGCTACGCTGTCACCGACATCAAGAAAGCTCGCGCCTTCTACGAAGGCTTCCTCGGCCTCATCCCGAACGGCGAATACGATCAGGATCCCAATTCCCAATATATCGAATACAACATCGGCCCTACGACGCTCGCTATCGGATCTGCCCCCGGCATGTGGGACCCTTCTGAAAAAGGCGCCTCAGCAGCCCTCGAAGTGAATGATTTCGAAGAGGCTCTCTCCAAGGTCAACGATGCGAATGTTTCGATCGTCGACGGTCCGCATGCGTTCCCCGGCTGCCGCATGATCGTCATCTCAGATCCAGACAAGAATAAGATCACTCTGCACAAGAGGAATCCAAAGAAGGGCGTTACGAGAACGAAGAGCGCCAAGAAATAGGAAAATAAAAAAACCGGTTCCACGACCGGTTTTGTGCGAGCGATTCACTGAATGCCCCTTTCTGTGTCGAAGGCAAGCGCAAGGGCAAAGTATGCGCCATCCCTGGATCCCACTTCTTTCTTTTCAAAGCCTTCAAAGAAAAGAGCAAGCCCGGGATACTCTGAATCGACCCTCGATTTGGATTCTGGAACCTTCTCGGCGAAGGAGTCTTCAGTCAACCACGCAATGGACAATTCGCTGAAGACATCGAGGCTTCCGAATGTGCGTATCATCCACGCATTGAAGCATTCGTGCTCCTGTTGCCTATATTGAGTTACGCAATACAGCGAGATGAACAGGGCGGCAAATCCGGTGCTTACCGACACATTCGTGACCCTTCCCACATGATGAATGGACCTGAGGAAAGATGGGTACTTGCCATCCAATTCATCGAGGAAATTCCCATAATCATCTAACGAACAAAATAGCTCGACACGGACTGTTTCATTGTCGAGTCGGTGCAGTATTTCTTTGAGCATAACAATCGATCCTTTCGTAACGGCCGATGTTATCTATACTGTATTGAAATATATCTGTCAACTGTCAGTACTTCCTCACCACCCCCTTCACCACCGCCGCGATATTGAGAGACGACTCGGGATAGATATTGGAAAAATTCTTATTGGCAGGCTCGAGATAGACTTGATTGCCCTTTTTACGGTAATACTTCATCGTCCACCCGCCATCAACCTCAGCGATGACGATGTCGCCTACCTTGGGCTCTCTGCCGCGCTCAGCGAGGACGAGATCGCCCTCCTGAATACCTGCATCGATCATAGAGTCGCCTTTGACTTCCAAAAGGTACGTACGCTCTTTCTTCTCGATGAGATACTCATCGAGGCTCATAGTATCTGAGAGGGCTTCTTCCGCTACCGTCGGGAAGCCTGCTTCGACGAGACCGAGGAGAGGCAGCTCACCAAGGAGAGCCTTGGGGATAAGACGGCCAGTCCGATCCTTGAGGACCGCGCCTTCTTCGATGAGACGATTGACCAGCTTGTAGACGGCATTCTTGGACTTGAAGCCGACGAGCTTCATGATCTCCGCATAGCTCGGCATGCGCCGATGGGCGGAGTAGAAGTCGAATATCTTGCTCTTGGGGTCTGGGGTGGGCATCAGTGTAATTAAAGCATAAACATGCTCGCGAAGCTCAAGGACCGGCCGAAGATGGATGTCCTCTGCGGCGTGATGCGCTTGAGCTGGGACATCAGGAAGCGGTGGCGCCTCGACTCGAGGTAATACGGTTTGCCGTAGATGATCTTCTGATCGATGATCCGGTTGACCTTGCGGATCTCAGCGCGAAGGGACTTGACGATCTCGTGTTTGCTCATAAAAGTGGGTAGTTAATGGGGGTTCCTCTAATGGATATAGTATAGGTGAACACCCGTTCACCTGCAAGAGGTAGGTGTGGATAACTCAGAGGACATTGACAATCATTGCGATAAACGTAGCATTGCCAACAGTTCCCATACGGGAAGATAGATTCACATAACCCATAGCATATTAGGAGAAACGATGAGCACTTTGTCAGCAGAACCTACGTCATTCAATGAGAAAAGCAGCCATACGGCTGATTCGGTCGCCTATAGACGCACATTCACTAGTATCCCCTTTTCGAAGGAGATATTCGAGATCCTTGAGGATATAGTGGGGCCGATAGATCCGCATCAGAAGGAACGTGCGGACAGTTATCCGATCATCATGCCCTTGTTCGAGAGCCGTTATATCGTCACGGACCGCGAGATACGGAAGGCTGGGATCACTCAGATCCTCGAGCTCGCGAGCGGTCTGTCTCCGCGCGGATTCGTCTGGGCTCAAGATCCAGCGGTCACAGTCGTCGAGATAGATCTTCCGGAAAAGATGCGCCTTAAGAAGCGCATCATCGAGCGCCTCCATGGCCTCAATGGTACGAGCCATTTTGCGGGCTTGCATCTGGTCGAGGGTAACGTTACGAATCCGCATACCGTGGCGGCCGCCGGAAGCTATTTCCTTCCAAGCCTGCCTGTCGCCGTCGTATGCGAAGGCCTGCTCCGGTATATGGACTGGGAAGACAAGGAGGCTTTAGTGGAGAGCGTACGCACTACGCTTCAAGTCCAGCAAGGAGGCATGTGGGTCACACCGGATATCGAACTCCTCTCAGATATCACGACACCTGCTGCGCACAAGCGTTATGACGAGATGGTCAAAACTATTGGCATGGATGTGCGTCCAAATCTGTTCCGCGACATGGAACATGCGGTCGAATTCTTCCAAGGATTCGGCTTCAAGGTCTCCATTCATCGTCACACAGATGTCATCAGTGAGCTTACGTCGCCTAAGGCACTCGGTCTCTCTGCCGAAGCGGTCCACGAAGAGCTGTCGAAGCGCTTCACTTTCACGATGTCGTTATAGAGATTCGAATGTTTCAGGCCTGCGAAGAGATTCGCAGGCTTTTTTATTTCTTCAAACCTTTTGCGGATATTGGCTTATCTCGCCTCGCTTAATAGAGCTTCCTTTTCCCTATCATTTTTTACAATAAGCACCTGCTTAGTGTCTCGGTATTTCTCGACCCGATCCCTCATCTCCTGAGTCGGCCACGTCAGAACGAATCGTACGTGCGCCCAATCGACTCTATTCTTTACGCCCTCGGTCTTATCGAATGGCTGCTCCCTATTGAATGTCCTCTTGAATGAGCGCCAGAGCCCGAGCCCCTTGGGAAGATCCAGAAAAATGATCGTGTCTGCCCTTTCGAAACGCGCGTCGATCGAGCCGCGATAGTTCCCATCGATGATCCAGCTATCTCCGCAAGCGAATTCCTCTGCCACTTTATTGAAGTCCGCTTTCGATGCGTACCGCTCCTTCCACCCGACATCTCAGAAATGTTTATCAAGGTGTATGACGGGAATGCCGAGCTTTTCGCCGAGCCTCCGGGCAAATGTCGATTTGCCTGAACCAGAGATGCCGACTATGGCGATGCGTTTCATCTTATATTAATTGGGTGCGGGCGATCGAGGAATCGAACCTCGGACAGCGGTTTTGGAGACCGCAGTTATGCCACTTAACTAATCGCCCATATATCAAAGCTATACTTACCCACTTACCAAATCGCCCTAATATCAATGTTTTCCTCAACGAAAAAGAGGGTATCCGTAATCCTACCCTCTTTTCCCTGCTCGTGCAAAAGCGACCTTATTTCTTGCTCTCCTTGAAGGTGACGTGCTTCCTCAGCTTGGCGCTGTATTTCTTGAGCTCGATCTTCTTCTCGACGGTCTTCTTGTTCTTGCGCGTCCAATAGACCTCGCCGGTCTCCTTGTTCCTGAGTTGTATGAGTTTGTCTTGTGACATATCCGTAAAATAATGTTGCACAACTATACCCCAGAGGCCCCTAAAATGCAACAAAATAGGCGTGAATGGGGTGGCGGCCTCAATGTGCGCTCCCACACGATTTCGGGTAGGAAAAAACCACAGCCTGTGCGAGCGCTGTGGTTCGTGAATGTGATGCAGATGTCAGTCAGATCTCGGTTACCGGGGTACCCTTGCCACCGCCATAGTACCAGTCGGGATATATCTGCGCTGGCGCGAGCTGTGGCCAGATGAAGTCGATGTGATAGACGCCTGGCTGCAGGATGAGCTGAAGTCCGTTCCCCGGATACGTGAACGTCTGGGGAGCGTTATCCACGCCCTGTTGAAGCGACTTGATAGTGAAGCCATTGGCCACTTCTCCCTCGACCGTTGATGCGCCCACAAATACCACCGTTGCATTGGTGATAGTGACTTCGACCAGCGGCGACGTGCCAACGTGGTTGAAGCTCTGAACGTTCGTAAGAACGACGTTCGGAGGCGAGAGAGGGACGATGAGGTTCCCCCAATTCGGGATGAAGGAAGCGGTCGCTTTCGTTGTAGGAAGAGCGACGCCGCCTTTATCTTCGTCGAGGGCGAAGGCCACGTCATACGAATTCGTGACATTGCCGTACTGATCGTACTGGGCATAGCTCACGACGATCTCTCCGTGCTGACCAAGGTACTGAGTGTAATTCATGATCCTGCCGACACGCGTCGACGAATTGAAGTACACGTTCAGATAGAGGGTCTGCCAGAGATTGCCATTGCTATCGCGCAGATTGAGGTGTGCGCTGATGGCATTCGTCTCGTAGATCGGCTCGTAATAGCCGAGATAGGTCTGCAGGTTCGTGCGTGCCGAATCCGGGACCACCCACGTGCCGTTCGAGATCACTAGATAGAAGCCGACTCCTTGGTAGAACAGCTGATCGCCGTCTGCCGAGTTGTAGCTCACCGATGCGTTCACCCAGTCGTTGGTTGGACGCGTCAGCATGAAGGCGAAGGGGTTGGTGACGACCATCGATACGAAGTCCTTCACTTGAGCGACCCCGTTCGGGTTGTAGTTCAGGCTCCAGAAGGTGCGCACGCCATTGGTGTTGACCAACGACGACGCGTTCAGTGAGCCATAGACCTGGCGAATATGCAGCTCGTCGTACGAGACCGCGGACGCCATGCTGTCAATGGGCAGCGATTTGCTTTGGGCCGGCGCCGACAAGGCGGAAGCGATGAGGGTTACGATTGCTGTGGTGATTCCGATGAGTTTCGTTTTCATTCAATGTTTTTCCCGTATTTACGTTTTTCCGTTTCGTTGTTTTACAGTCCCTGTTGTTTCTTGATCTGTTCGTTCATCTCCATGGCCGCTTTCGCGTCCTCTGGAGAGGCCATCGCGATGCGCCCGTCGGCTACGTTCGGCGCAAAGACGATAAGACCGCTGCCGGTGGGTGCTTCATTCGTCGCTTCAATAAGAACGTCCTTCTGCGCCGCTTCTTCCGTCGGAACGGAGCTGGAAGCGACTGTAGGCTGTACGTCCTGGTGTGAAGCAGATGCTGGCACCTGCGGCATTGTCTTTGAACCGTGCATGTAGGCCGCGATCATAATCGCGGCCGTAATGATGCATGCAGGAATGAGTATCCTTTTTCTCATAGGTATTTTGTCTCCCGTAATGTCCTCAGCACATCGCACGCCCTCCAACCATGGAAGGCTTGCTTAACTGACATATGTGACTGCCAAGGTACAAAAGTGAGCCGTTTCGGCTCGTATGGTTGTATATTAGCATACTTGACGTAATACGTCAAGTATCGCTTAATGAGGCCCTAGAAGCTACAATATATCCATGCACTCCTTCTTCTCCAAGCTGGCCCGCCGTCGTTTCCCGTATGAACCCCTTATTCGGGTAGAAATATCGAAAGAACGCCTGATCCACAACCTGAATGAGTTCAAGAAGCTCGCCCCCGGAGGATTGGTGGCTCCCGTACTGAAAAGCAACGCCTACGGTCACGGCCTCATCGAAGTCGCAGGAATTCTTGCCCATCAGAGCGATGTTCCCTTCTTTGTGGTGGATTCATATTTTGAAGCCATCTCGCTCCGCGCACGCGGCATCCGGACTCCGGTGCTGGTCATCGGCTACACGCCTGCCGAGACCATCGCCCAAGCTCGAACTATTCATACGATGTTCACCGTGACCAGCCTCGACGCGCTCAAGTCATTGCCGCGCTCCATCCATTCCCTACGGATACATCTCAAGATCGACACCGGCATGCGCCGTCAGGGTATTCTTGTGAGTGAAATTCCCGAAGCGATTGAAGTTATCAAAAAGAACCCCTCGATCAGCCTTGAAGGCATCTGTTCGCACCTCGCAGACGCGGATAACACCGACGTGTCATTCACCAAGGATCAGATCAAGACCTGGAATGAGTCGACTGCACGATTCACCTCTGCGTTCCCTTCAATTAAATATATCCATCTTTCAAATACTGACGGCCATCGATTCCCTGCCGATATCACTGCAAACGTTTCAAGACTTGGCATCGGACTCTATGGACTAACTGAAGGAGTAACTATTAATGCCTCGTTGGATCTCAAGCCTGTGCTCCAAATGAAGACCGTTATCAGCGGGGTGAAGAAGCTCGCACAAGGAGAACCCACTGGCTACAGCGCCACCTTCACCGCGAAGGGCGATATGACGATCGCGACCATTCCCGTCGGCTACTACGAAGGCATCGATCGCCGGCTCTCCAGCGACTCTCAGGGAAAACCCCGCGCATTCGTTCTTGTTGGACCAAATAATATCCCCTGTCCGATTGTGGGCCGCGTGAGCATGAATATTTCTACGATAGATATTTCAAACGTGCCTGATGCAAAGCTGGGTATGAATGTGACCGTATTCAAAGACGATTCATCGAGTCCCGCCTCCATCGCAGCCGCCGCGAAAACATGTGGAACGATCACCTATGAAGTTGCAGTGAAAATTCCCGCGCATTTGAAAAGAGCCGTCGTTTGATATAGAATCAGGCGCAATCAGTTCTTCTTATGAATGCATTAACATCCTATCCAGTGAATCTGGTGCTGTTCTTCATGATGGTCGTAGGAGTGCCATTGGCCATGTGGTTCATACTACGAAGCGATCGGCGTATGCGTCAGGAATGGTATGCGAAGATGCATCCTGCGCCTGTAGCGACGCCGCAGCAGCTCGGGCCTACGCCCGAAGAGGTCAGCGAGGCCAGGCGTAGAGCGTCGAAGATGGAAAGCTCGTGGTCCGATCATGACCTTGCAATGAGGGATCTTCAATATTGGCTGAACAAGAATCCGGATGAGGACATCCACCATCCAAGAGCGCAGAAGATCTTGCTCAAAGCGGTAGCTCACCTCAACAGCTATCTCGATGCGAGCGACGACCCGGCGGTGATGAAAGATCTCCGTTCGTTGTACCACTTCATGGTAGATGACCGAGAGCCCTTGATAGAGTCCCTTTGAAACGAAGGGATTTTTATTTCATTTAAATGAGCCTTTTCCTTGTGAAAGCGAACCCGGAACCGACCTTCAAATACTTCTCAAACTGTAAGGCTCTTGTTTTATTAGTGAAACAACAGTACCAAGAAAGTTGGACCGGCCTTCTACTCTTTGTTGAAAATACCAACCCTCTATTATGGGAGCTGATGCGATTCTTAAGATTGTCCGAGGAACCAACGTAATATGAGCCATCGGAGCATTTTAGGATGTAAACGTAATGAGACATACTGAAATGTTATCAAGAAATGTCCTCCTTCGCTCTTGCTCCGCTCGAGCTTCGAAGGACTACTTCGCAATTCTGTGTAACAAGCTTTGATAAGCTGATTCTGTGCCTGCACTACAAAGCAACCCGGCAATCAGCCGGGTTGCGAAGTAGTGCGCGGGGAAGGATTCGAACCTTCGTAGACCATAGGTCGATGGATTTACAGTCCATTGCAATTGACCGCTCTGCCACCCGCGCGTGGGGCCATATTTCACGTCCATTCGAACGTGCCTCATCTTAGCATATCTTCAAACCAAAACAATTAATGGCTCGTTTCGTCTTCAGAGACTGCTTTTCGTTGCAATGAATCGGTAGAGATGCAATCCTTCCCCGCTTGTATCCATTTCACTGAATCCAGGGCACAAGAATGGTTTTGAATACACATAATCCACCTGATACAACCGTGCGATGGCAGACTTCCCTGCGCAATCGAGCACCATGAAATCCTCGTATCTGAATACTCGAGCTGCTATGGTGGCATTCGTCGTTTCAAGCGGATAATTATGAAGCGCAACGCCGATGACCAATCCCTTCCACGGCGGCGCAATAAATATCTTCTCGTGAATGCCAGCAAATAAGCGGAGATCGTCAGAGGTGAGATACCTATTCGCAGAGGGATACGGCTGGATCGTCGAGGGAGAATAATCCAACGTGAGATGCTTCCACGCATTCCCCGGATACAGGAGCGCAGCCCATATGAAGAGCGACATGATGGCCCACTCGAATACATGGCCCCAGGATTCACCGGCTGACTTCCCTATCTTTTTAATGAGAAGCTCAATGCCGAAACCTGCGCAGACACAGAGAAGGACCGAGGTTACGAATACAACGCGTGCGTAGTCGATGACGACCGTCTTCGCTGTGAATGAGTTGGCGGCCCACCAGATAAGGCCGAGAATGAGCGGCACGAAGATCGCCCAACGCGCACGGACCCAGCTTTCAGCGGTACCGATAGCGGCTGCAACAAGGATCGGAAGCGGCAGGATATACCACATGATGAACGAGGGTATGCCGCCGGTCGCATTGTCTCTGAACAGGAATCCGATGAGAGATGCCCAGCTTTCATTGAGAGAGAAGCGCGCGGCAAGGATCATGAATACGACGAGCCCTGCCGCAATGAGGCCAAGAAGGGTGAACATGATCGGCTTGAGCTTCCGATTCTTCGAAGAGCTGGCGAATGAGATTATGGCGAGCGGCACGATGAAGACCGCGATCGGCGGGTACAGCATGAGCGCGACGAGGCATGAAATGGTGAAGAGCTTGATATCTTTGAAGCTTACAGATGAGATCGCGACGAGGAGGAATAGTAAGCCGCCCGTTATCGGCAGCAGATACCAGATGCCGCCGAAGTTCGAGCCGCTGACCATCAATGGCACCGAGAGCGCGGCGCAGGCGGCTGCGAACGGCGAGCCGCCCCAAGAGCGAACACAAAGAGCTACGAGCACGGAGATAAGAAGGCTTGCGAGCACTGCGAAGAGCGGGTATGCAGCAAGCGGAGGTAACGCAAGAAGAACGCATAGTTCAGCGACAATGGAGAAGAAGCCAGCGAGCGGATTCAAGAAAGAGCTGTCGGGAATGAACGGTATCGCGAAAGGTAAGCTTCCCGTTCGGAGAGAGTAGTCGACGAGAGATGCATCAGCCCATTCATCGGAGAAATATGGATACAGATAGATGCTATTGGTGACTTCAGCTGTTCCATTGATCGTTTTAACTGGACCAGTGTAGTGGTAATGCGGCGATGAAAGTTCAAATAATACTACAGCAGCCGCGATCACGATCCATGCCAACGAAGCATGCGAGGCATCACGCGCAGGCAGCAGCAGGGAGGATCCTATCTGGCGCGACTCCTTCATTTTTTTAAGGAATATGAAAGCGCACACGATAGCAAATGCGACCGAAGGATATATGACTGTGCTGTATCTGAATATACGGAGATACTGCGTAACTAAGGCAACTGCGAGATGGAAGAGGGTGCTGGCAGCGAGCACGCGCAGGAATGCCTGAATCCTATTCTCAGCGCAGAGAACGAGGCAGAACGGAAGGACGAGAATGAGGATGCCGAGGACTGCTGCGGTCATGGGAATATGATACCATGGTGTGCATTATGGCCGTCCGACAGCCTATCCGACACGCATGAAGTTCAGCATCTTCATACCGACCAAGAACGCCGGCCCTCGCTTCGCAGAGACGCTTACCGCTATCTTTGCCCAAGAAGAAAAAAGCTTTGAAGTCATCGCTGTTGACTCAGGATCGACTGATGGAACGCTCGACGTCATACGCGGATTCCCTGTCAGGTTGTATCAGATCCCGCCCTCAGAGTTCGGCCATGGCCGCACGCGCAACCTGGCGGGAAAATACGCGGCCGGAGACTATGTCGTCTTCATGAGCCAGGATGCGATGCCCGCCAGTCCGCAATGGCTGTCTTCTTTCATTGCTCGCTGGGACGACCGCGTGGCGGGAGCATATTCTCGGCAATTGCCGCGGCCTGACGCTTCGGCAGGAGAACGGTTCTTCTGCGGCACCCATTATCCTCCTGTGGCAACGCGCCGACCGCGCCGGAGGCCGGCGAAGAGGCCCGAGGAATTCTTCTTCTCGGATGTGAGCTCATGCCTGCGCCGCGACCTGCTCATGCAATATCCGCTCGACGATTCCATCATCATGAGCGAAGACCATGAGTGGGCGAAGCGGATCATCGCTGCCGGATACGCGACCTTATATGAGCCGGAATCAGCGGTGATCCACTCGCATTCGTATTCGGCTCTGGAGACATTCAAACGATACTTCGATACCGCGTATGTCCTGAAGCTCATCAATGGCAGATATATGCACTTCCTCACAGGAAAGGGCCTGCTCTACATGGCCCGCGAGCTCGTCTACGTCACCGCCAATCATCCCCGCGAGCTTCCCGCAACCATCGCCGCTGACGCGGCAAAGTCGGCGGGGACATTCCTCGGCCTCTATGCGCGTTTCCTTCCCCACCGGCTGAATAGGAGGCTCAGCATGCATTCATACTATTGGAAGTGATCAGAAGCGCGAATTACTCTCATTCATCCGCACTCTGAGAGCTCTGTATGCGCCGGGCCAAATAGCCCTAAGAACGATGCCGCCGATGACCGCACACGTCCATCCGACGCGGATATACGCCTCGCGGACAATCGAACGTACGGGACGTATCCATTGGTAACGCACATGAGTGTATGCCTTTATCCATAGCGCGAAAAGAAAGCTACCCTGCCACCATCTCATAATCGGTGAGATCAACATGAATGAGCTTCGCGCCTTGGGAGCATAGAAGAACGAGAGCGGCACGTCATTCGTCTGGATCTGGAATATGCGGCAGCGGCGGTCAAGAAATTCTCTATCCTTCCATCCGACGCCATGGCAGAAGGTATGAGCGACCACCATCTGATCGGACGAAGGCTTCTCAGGCCGCGGCGGATATCCAAGGCATGCGGCAAAGAACTTCTCAGCGTATTCTCGTTCAGCTATCCACTGTCCCGCATTCAGATCAGTGAAGACCTCGTTTCGCGAGCCGGGCATCGTGCGGAAAAAACGGAATAGATCAGGGGCTCGTGCGTAAAATCGGCTCGATCGAACGGTCGCGCCAAAAATGAGTGGCGCCTCCATATCCCTGAACTCATCGAGGATCAGTTTCGGATCGGCAAGAATGAGAAGGTCGCGGGAATCGACGCCCATGATGTATTTCGCCGTCTCGTTCTTGCATGCCTCATGCATGAGCCTGAGCTTGCACTCATAATTCGTAGTCCATTTCTTGCCAGGTCCGATGCCATAGGCCTTCACAGGAATGCCGAGATAGGCACAAGACCTTTCAAGGATAGAATCGCCGCCATAGTCGTTCCACGTCACGATGACAAGGTCCTCCGGGCAGCCGAGATTCTGGCGCGGTCCGGCGAGGACAGAGGCGGCGAGCTTCTTGACCTTGCTGCTCCTTCCTTGACCCGATTTGCCCGTCTGATGATAGACCATGGGGAAGGTCCCGGTATAGGCATTGCGGATGCGGATGACACGATTGGGGAGTGGCAAAGCGCTTTCATAAGACGAAAGCATCTGCGACGCAGGATCGACGGAGAAGCCGAGGCGTGTGAGCAATCCACGCATCGTCTCTATGAATGCGCCGTCATCGAACCAAATACGATATGCTGCGAGCGCAGCTTCCGCGATCGCACGGCGCTCCTTTTCATGAGACAGGTAATAGGCGCAGACTTCTTCAAGATCACTCCAATCGAGCTTCACGGGAACATATGTGACGCCAGGCACATATATGTTTGGGGCTGCCTCCAGATGATCCATCGGCGGTTTTATGAGGAGGGCGCCTGCCAGGATCGCCTCGTAGTCGCGATAGCACACCTCGCCGTGCCCCCAGGGCGAGACGCATATCTTCGTGCGCCGGAGCTCATCCCTATATGCGGATCGGTCGAGAGTGCCTTCGCTTGCGATGACGGAGAAGCGCGGAGCCAGCTTCTGGATGCTTCGGAGCGCTGCGTTCCGATGGTCCTCATACCAGCCTCCCCGATCAGGGAAGTCGGGGTTGGTAACGGCACCACGGAATGAGACTTCGATGCTTCGACGGCCTCTCACGAGAGCGCGATCGGACTTCCGGAGGATAGGATGGAGGTCGGGAGAGATGCCGATGGTCCAGCCGAGACGCATCCGCGAAAGCTCGTTATCGGTGAGATCGACATGATCCTTACCAGGAGCGTCAGGATGAGAAAGGCGTTCGATCATCTGCGCATGTATCCTTTTATATGCGTATCCTATACGATATGCGGCCCGTTCCTTCAATATCTGGTTCTTGAGGTACGCATCACAATTCCTGAGAGCCGGGGCCGATATATCGCTCGCGGAATCGTTGCTATCTAGAATGACCTTCTTGCAATGGATAGCTTTCAGGATATCCTCAAGCTGGTCAGGATACGCGCGCTTAAGCTTGCACTGGATGAAGACAATATCGTACCCCTCGGAAAATCCCTTGGGAATCTCAGAGAATGAGTTCACGGGCAGCTCGGAGAACTGGAAGCCAAGCTCAGTAGCCAATCTCTCCCGGTAAATAAGGAAGGGATATATCTGTCTGCGAGAATAGCCTTTGCCGCGGGCATGTACGATAAGCGCTTTCATGAGTGTTGTGCGTTGATTTCTGTTCCGGCGCGACTAGATGGCGGCTGAGTCTCCCAATGGCGATAGAAGAGACCTTTTTTCCTCATGAGCTCATCAGGCGTACCGACCTCCTTCACTGTGCCCTTTTCTATATACACAACTGCATCCGCATGCCGTATCGCCGAAAGCCGATGTGAGATGATGATGACGGTCTTTCCACGTGCAGATTCGGCGAGAAAATCCATCACCTGCTCCTCGGTCCTGGCATCGAGCGAGCTGGTAGCTTCATCCATGATGACGATATCTGCATCGCGGATGAGGGCGCGCGCAATTGCGATACGTTGCTTCTCTCCGCCGGAAAGATTGCCGCCACGATCGGCGACGGCTGTTCCATAATTATCTGGTAGCTTCGAGATGAATTCATGAGCTGATGCGCCTTGTGCGGCTGTCTCTACTTTCTTTGAATGAGGATCCGTTTGCGCGCCATATCCAATGTTATGGGCAATCGTCGTCCTGAAGAGAAGGATGTCCTGAGTGACCGATGCGATTCCATTCCTCAAAGAGGAAGTCTCGAATCCTCTTACGTCCTTTCCATCAAAGAAAATGGTTCCGGGCGGGCAGTCATACATCCGAAGAAGCAGGCTTGCGATCGTGCTTTTACCTGAGCCTGTTGGACCAACGATGGCGGTCGTCTTCCCTTTCTGAATATGGAATGAAGCACTCGAAAGCGCAGGAGGCCGAGAAGGATCGTATGAAAATGTGAGGTTCTTCACTTCAATGCCTGAAACGAGGCTCTTGAATTGTGCGCTGCCTCCAATGACCAGCGATTCATTCCCTGCGGCAAGGATCTCTTCAATAGCCGCCACTGCGGGCGCCGCCTTGGCGACGCCGATGCGAAAATCATTCGCTGAATTCAAGGCTGGTAAGAGCCTGCTCGCGATATAGAAAAAGACAAATGCTTGTGAAGCAACAAGCGAATGGTCAAGATACAGGACGAGCGCCATGCCGCAGGCAAGGATAAGAATCCCCGTGGTCGAGCCTATATCCTCGATGGGTTCAACGAGGCTTTGGTATTTCTGCACGATCCAATTCCCTTGGATCTCTTGCTCGCTTGCCTCTCTGAATGCTTCACGTTCCACTGATTCTTTTGTGAACGCATTGACCACAGGCATACAGCGAAGCACGTCCATAACCCGCTCAGAGAAGCTTCTCGAGGCCGCCTCAGCCTCCTTCGCCGCAGCCTTGATCCGGCTCACGAACGAGCGTATGACGAGATAGATGATGGGAAAGACCACCACCGAAAGAATGGTCAGCTTCCACGAAATATACAGCATGGCTCCTAGATACATGACCAGAAGGAGCATCTGGATGATGAACGACTGGAAGAGCTTGAATTGCGCCTCGATCGTGGCGGTCGAGGACATGATGACGCGATGCACAGCGGAAGCGGGATGCGCGTCATAGAAGCGCTTACCGAATGACAGGCATGCGTCGATGAGCCGCTCTCTGAGGCGGATGGTAGCGCGGCGAGCTTGAATAGTGGTCGAGAGGAATGCGCTGTATTGGAGCGCATTCTTGGCAAGAACCGTGAGATAGACCCAGGCGACCAAGAGGAGGAAGAGGCTGATCGATGTCGAGAATGTCCCAGAGAAAGCGCGAGCAACAAGGCCTACCGCGCTCATACTGCGGACATTGGAGAAGTCGCCGCTGATGATGTCGCGGACGAGCGGAAAAAGGAGCGAGACGGTGTAGAGAGAGAAAAGAGCGAGCGCGAGCGACAGAGCGAGCGATTGGATGAAGTAACGAGCGCGGACGCCGCATGATCTCATGAAGCGTACGACGGTCGCTATGTCCTGTCTGAGCATCGCTCGTTATTTTTGCGCCACGGTCTTGGGCATCACGATAGGGCTCTCACCTTTATGCTTCTTGCGGACTTCGAAGGTGAATTCGACCGGCGTCTCCGGCTTGGACGAGGGTTTTGTGCCAACGACGATGGCGCCGCCTTTGGCAACAGACTGGCCGATAAGCAGATTGGCAACAGGTGTCAGTATCTTGGACTGGATCAGACGGCGGAGCGGGCGGGCGCCATACTGCGGGTTGTAGCCTTCCTTGGCGAGGTAATCATAAACTGGAGGCAACACGACAAGCTCGATGTTCTTCTCGGCAAGGCGGCGGACGACCTGCTCGACCTGGATCTTGACGATATCCTTCACGGCCTCCGGCGAAAGGATGTCGAAGATGATGGTGTCGTCGAGACGGTTGAGGAACTCGGGGCGGAAATGCTCCTTCAATGCTGCAGTGATCTTGCTCTTGGCCTCATCATAGTTGTCGCGATCGATGTGAGCAGAATTCTTGGCGAAACCGAGCTTCTCCATACGTTCGATGTGCTGGGCGCCGATGTTCGACGTCATGATGATGATCGTATTGCGGAAGTTGACGACGCGGCCCTTGGAGTCAGTGAGACGGCCGTTGTCGAGGACTTGAAGAAGAATATTGAACACTTCTGGGTGAGCCTTCTCTATTTCGTCGAAGAGAATGACCGCGTACGGGCGATGGCGCACCATCTCGGTCAATCCCCCGCCCTCGTCGTATCCCACATAGCCTGGGGGCGAGCCGATAAGCTTGGAGACTGAATGCTTCTCCATAAACTCGGACATATCGACGCGGATGAGCGCCTTGTCGTCGTTGAAGAGGAACTCGGCAAGAGCTTTGGTGAGCTCGGTCTTGCCCACGCCGGTGGGTCCGAGGAATATGAACGAGCCGATGGGCCTGTTCGGATCAGAGATGCCAGCGCGGGAACGGCGGATGGTGTCGGATATCTTGGTCACTGCCTCGTCCTGACCTATGATGCGCTTCTTGAGCTCATCCTCCATGCGAGTGAGCTTGGACGCTTCGGATTCGAGCATGCGAGAAACCGGGATGCCGGTCCAGCGAGAGACCACGCCTGCGATGTCTTCTGCGGTGATCTCTTCTTTGAGGATGCGGCGAGATGACTGGAGCTTCTTCAGGCGCTTGCTCTTGGCATCGAGGTCCTTCTCAAGGCCGGGGATTCGCCCATAGCGCATCTCTGCTGCAGCAGACAGGTCAGCGCGCGCTTCGGCATTCTCTGCTTCCATGCGGAGGGATTCGAGCTCTTTCTTGATGCGCTTTATGTCGGTGATGGTGTCCTTCTCATTCTTCCATTTGAGCTCGAGCTCTGAGGTCGATTCTTTGAGATCGGCGATCTCCTTCTCGATCTTGATCGTGCGAGCCTTGGCTTCCTTGCCTGTCTCTTTCTTCAGAGCCTCCTTCTCTATCTCGAGCCGCATGATCTTGCGGCGCGTGACTTCGAGCTCGGGAGGCATGTTCTCGAGGGTTATGCGGAGAGACGACGCGGCCTCGTCGATGAGGTCCACGACTTTGTCAGGCAGGAATCGATCGGTGATATAGCGGCTGGCGAGATTGACCGCGGCGACGATGGCGTCGTCGGTGATGCGAACGCCGTGGAAGAGCTCGTACTTCTCCTTGAGGCCGCGGAGTATGGAGACCGCATCGTCATTCGAAGGCTCATTCACGAAGACTGGCTGAAAACGACGGGTAAGGGCCGGATCGCGCTCGATGTATTTTTGATATTCCTTGAGAGTTGTCGCACCGATCGCACGAAGCTCTCCGCGAGAGAGCGCGGGCTTCAGCATATTGGAAGCATCCATTGATCCTTCGGACGCACCGGCGCCGACGAGCGTATGGATCTCGTCGATGAAGAGGATGATCTTGCCATCGGACTTCTCGACTTCCTTCAATATGTTCTTGAGACGCTCTTCGAACTCGCCGCGGTATTTGGTGCCAGCAATGAGCGAGCCGAGATCGAGAGAGACCAGCTCTTTGTCTTTCAAAGATTCGGGTATGTCGCCCTGCGCCATTCGCAGCGCGAGGCCTTCAGCGATAGCGGTCTTGCCGACGCCTGCTTCTCCGATGAGGATCGGGTTGTTCTTGGTGCGGCGGGAGAGGATCTGGATGATGCGCATGATCTCAGCGTCGCGTCCGATGACGGGATCGAGCTTGTTCTCCTTGGCGAGCGTGGTAAGAGAACGGGCATACTTGAAAAGCGTCCTGAACTTCTTGGGCTCGTCGCTCTTGGCGGGAGGATTCTTTTTGAGGTCATCGATGACCTTGGCGACCGCGTCGCGGTCGATCTTGAAGCGCAGGAGGATATCCTTGGCGACGCACGGCACATCGAAGATGGAGAGGAAGATGTGCTCGGTCGAGATGAACTCGTCCTTCATGGCAGTGGCCACGCGGACCGAGTTGTCGAGGATCTGCGCAAGGTCAGGAGTGAGGTATATCTGATACGACGGCGACAGCACGTTCGCGCCCTCAGGCGCCTCGATGTGCTCGAGGACGACGTCAGTGAGCATCGGCGTGTCGATGTCCATCTTGTCGAGAATAGAGGCTACCATGCTCTCTTCCTGAAGGATGAGGGCACACAGAAGGTGCACGGGATTGACGTGATTCTGACCGCGCTCAATAGCGAGCTCGTGCGCGCGGCGCAAGGCTTCACGGGCTTTTGTGGTGAGTTTATTGAGGGGAGGCATGTGAATAGAATACTAGCAAATAAGGGGTGCGTCAAATTTGGTCCATCTTACTACGAACATGACGCAGGGATGGATGCAGTGTTACGGAACGCTTCACTCTTTGGGCTCAATATGGAGATCAATTTCAGCCAACAGACCCTCATTCAAGACTCTTCCTTCTTCGCCGAGGCGCGGAAGCAGCGCTCTCAGATTATCGCGCATAAGGTCGTAGATCTCGACCAATCGTTCAAAATTCCTGTTTTCCGACCGGGATGCAGATCGATATTCTGGATACATAGAAAGCGTCGAGGACAATTCGCCGAAGGAATCCATGAGCCCGGAATGTATGTCCTTCAGCAATGAGCGGACCGTTTCATCATCGAGCTGCTCTGCAGCCTCAGAGATATATTCAGGCTTGAGAAAGATGTATTTGTAATGGTGCTCATTGATCCAACCCATTCCTGCCTTGTCATATTCAGACTTTTTGCGCATGGAATATCTTGCAACGTCAGCCCCCCTTTCCGATATCATCTTTTCGAGCCTCTCCTGAGAGTCAGCGTATTTGGGGCTTTTAGAACCTTCCCCGTACAGAGTGGTATAAACTCCTCCCATGCTCAAACCGTAGATCTTTTGCGAGACTGCTTCAAGCTCAGGATCTCCCAGCGACTCAACAATTCGTGATTCTCTCTTGTGTATGCGCTCAAGCATCTCGTCGACGCTTTCCTCTTCCTTTGGTGATTCGAATCCTTTCATAGAATGATCATATGCGAATAAATATGACTACTTCGCCACCCTCACCGCCTCTTCGAATTGTATCGAAAGAAGCTTCGATGCCCCGTCTGAGCCCATGGTGACGCCGTAAAGGACACCAGCGCGCGACATAGTCTCTCTATTATGGGTGATCAAAATGAGCTGTGAATGTTTCGAGAGGCTCTCTATCATATCTCCATACTTCTTGGAGTTCGCCTCATCGAGCGCAGCGTCGGTCTCATCGAGGATGATGAACGGCGGCGGATTGACCTGCGAGATGGCGAAGAGGAGCGCAATAGAAGTAAGAGCGCGCTCGCCGCCGGAAAGCATCATGAGACCCTTCACTTTCTTGCGAGGCAAGCTCACGTTCACTTCGAGGCCTTCTGGACCCTGCTCTTCTCCTCCATCCTCCATGCTCCCTTCCCCATGCTCCGTGCCTTCCGCCGACAATGAATCGCTGAGCTCCTCCATATCGCTCTTTCTGCGGCGCTTCACTTCTCTGACGACGGACAGTTCTGCGTTGCCTCCACCGAACATAAGCGCAAAGAAGTTCTTGAACTGAATATTGATCTTCAAAAGGCCTTCTTTGAATTCGATATCGAGCCGCGCGTCGAGATCGGCTATAAGGGCATCGAGCTCAGCTGAAGCCTTCTCAAGGTCAGCGAGCTCGCGAGCCAGGAACGCATCGCGCTCCTCGGTCTCCCGGTATTCCTTCATGACCTCAGCGCCGCCGCCAGCTCCAGCATCTTCGAGGCGGATCTTGTTCTTCTCGATCTTCCTGCGAAGCTCTTCTTGGGAGGTGCGGGAGCTTTCGGAGGGGAGGCCTCCGAAACCAAGCGGAGGCCTCCCCTCCGAAAGCCCCCGGTAATCCACTGCTTCCCTTCCCGCCACATTCGCCGCCTCACCGAGATCGCGCTTGAAATTCTCCTCCTCATGCGCAAGCGCAGTTATCTTCTCTGAAAGGCTCGAAATGACATGCCGCACCTCATTCTGCCGGGCGATGATGCGGAAGACTTCTTTTTCAGCGTCGCGATTCGTGTCTTTCTCCTTTTCGATAGCCTTCTTCAAAGCCTCATATTCGCTAGAAAGCCGCGCCTCAGAATCAGCTGAGGACTTTAGTTTAGATTCTAATGCTGAGCGCTCCTTAGAAAGCTTAGTAATCTCCGACTCAGAGTCGGCTATAAGCGCTGAATCGTTCAACGAACGATGTTTGGAGATGAATCCCTTCAAGGCTGAAACGACTTCATGGAACAGCTTCTTGGCGTCATCAAAGGAGTTGAATGATTCTATTCTCGAGACGACCTCTTCAAGGTCCTTAAGGTATATAGTTTTAAATTCATCTTTTTTCAGCTTCTCTTTTTCCTTCTCGACAGTGCGCTTGTTTGCAGAGATCTCGCCTTCGATCCTACCGAGCTCTCGCACGATCGTATCTTTATCCGTGCGAGCTGATGCCAATTTATTCTCAATGGAAATGACCTCATCGCTCTTCTTGTCTTTATTCTTCGAAGCCGTAAGTATCCCCTTCGCTTTCTCGAGCGAATGGTCAAGATCAGCCAACTCTTTCTTGGGTCCAGATATCTCGTCACTCAATCGTTCCTTCTCTGCTTTGAGATATGCCTCCTCTACAGAAAAATATTCCTTATAAAAAAGTATCAACTCTTTGCGGAGCTCCTCGGCCTTCTCCACCTTCTCGACCTGCTTCTTCAGGAATCTGAGATGCGGTGCGATCTCGCGGCGGAGAGACTCGACCTGTTTCATATTCTCGGCAGTGCGCTCAAGCTTGCGTTGGCTCTCGATCTTCTTCCACTGGTAGATCTTGAGGCCAAGCGCGTCCTCGATCATCTCGCGGCGTTCGCGGATGGATGCAGAGAGGATACGGTCAGCTTCGCCCTGCGAAATGATCTGATGACCCGTAGCACCGATGTGTGCGCCTGCGAGCATTTCGGCGATGTCTTTCAGACGAACCTGTGAACCATTCAGGAGGTATTCATTGCTGTTGTCGCGATGCACGACGCGCTCGATGGTCACTTCGTCGAAGTCGATCGACGGGAATATGCGCCGCGAATTGTCGAAGACGAGCTTCACATCGGCGCGGTTCGCCCTGCCCGCCTCGCCTCCGCCGTTCCAGATCATGTCCTCGCCGCGCTTGCCGCGCAAGGACTTGATGGATTGCTCGCCAAGGACGAACCTGAAAGCTTCTGCGGTGTTGGATTTGCCTGAGCCGTTAGGTCCGACAATGCCCGTAATAGGCGTATTGAAATGGAGAGTAGCCTTCTTGGCGAAGGATTTGAAGCCGGAGACTTCGAGGGATTTCAGATACATTAGGATGCATTTTAACATGAAAATACTAAACCCTAAACTCTAAATACTAAACAAATTCGAAGATATAAATCCAAGGGAAGGAAGTTCCCAATGCTAACTATGGTGATACAATTTACCTATGATTACCGAAAACCAAACAAAGAAGTTCGACCTGCAAGAAAGGACATATCGATTTTCAAAGGACATTCGCGAATTCGTCGGCTGTTTGCCGATCACCTTACCGAATAGACAAGATGTAAGCCAGCTCGTCCGTTCTTCTGGCTCTATCGGCGCAAATTATATCGAGGCAAGCGAATCGCTTGGTCGCCGCGATTTCTATATGAGAATGAGAATCGCACGCAAGGAGGCAAAAGAGAGCATCTATTGGCTTAAACTCATCGAGGCAGGAGTTAAGCAAGAAGTTATAAATAGGAAAGACTTTCTGATCCAAGAAGCGACCGAGCTTATGAAGATCTTTGGCTCAATTGTCAGCAAATCCGCTTAGAGTTTCTGATTTTGGATTTGCTTAGAATTTAGAGTTTAGGATCTAGAGTTTCCCTCTTACCACCCCTTCGCTTCAAGCGCCTTCTCAGCCGCCTTCTGTTCAGCTTCTTGTTTCGAGGGTCCTGAGCCAGTAGCTATCTGCACATCTCCGAGAAATACTCCGAGCGTAAATTGCTTGTCGTGGTCGGGTCCGACCTCCTTCAAGGTCTTATATGACGGCGTCAGGCCTGAATGCTCCTGTGCCTGCTCCTGGAAGCGGCTCTTGGCGTCGAGCCACAGCTTCTTCTCAACGATGACGTCGATGTCTATGACATTCAAAATGTGCGACGAGATGAAGTTGGCGGCAGGGTTGTATCCCTGATCGATGTAGATCGCGCCGATGACGGCCTCGATCGCATTGGCAAGAATGATGAAGCGGGCTCGGCCGGTATCCTTGGTCTCCCCTTTCGAGAGAAGCATGAATTCATTCAAGCCTATGTGCTCGGCGACCTTGCCGAGAGAGACCGCGTTCACGATAGCTGAACGGAATGCGGTGAGCTCGCCTTCGGCCTTCTGCGGATATTTGCGGAAGAGAAAGCTCGTCACGACCAATTCCAAAACAGCGTCCCCGAGGAATTCGAGGCGCTCATTGTGCTCGAGTCCTGATCCGCGGTTCTCGTTCAGATATGAGCGGTGCGTGCAGGCAGTGCGCAACAGCGAGATGTCTTTGAACTCGACGCCGATGCGCTCCGCGAGTGATTCGATGGTTGATTTCATGTGAGGGCAAATTCGAAATCCTAAATCCTAAACAAATTCGAAATCCTAAATTCAAAGCTCGAAAATTGCGCTTCTGATTTTGGATTTGTAATTTCTGATTTGTTTAGGATTTAGGGTTTAGGATTTTATTCTTCTTATAATTTATAATTACTTTTCCTTTTCGTTCAATATCGTGACTGCCTTGGTGACTATCGGCAAGATATCGTTATAGAAATTGAGTTCGAGGATATCGGCGAGCTTGAACCACTTTGCATCATCGAGGCCGGGCTTCTTGGCGAGCGTGAGATCGCCGAAGGGCGCCTCCGCCAGATAGTAGTGCACCTGCTTCCTGATCTTGCCGAGCTCAGGGTCGTTGGCGATGTATTCGTTCTCGCCGAGATCGGCGATGATAGTGACGTCGAGGCCGATCTCCTCCTTGACCTTGTTGATCGTGCCTTGATCAGGCTCGATGCCTTCCGGGATCTTTCCTTTGGAAAGAGTCCAATGCCCGAAGATGTCATGGACAAAAGCGAGGAATATATCCGACCCATTCTTGCCATACACGACTGCCCCGCCCAAATGCTGGACCGGCATCTTCTCATACGGCACTTCAGCGCGTTTCTTCTTGGCTGGCTCAGCGTCTTTGCCGGGCTCGCCCAGCTCCTTGTAGACAGCACCAAGCACGCCGTTCACGAAACGGCCGGAGGTATCGCCGCCGAAGGTCTTGGCGAGCTCGATGGCCTCGTTGATAGCGACTTTGGCGGGCACTTCGGAACGGTCAGAGAAAAGAAGCTCATACAAGCCGATGCGTAAGACGTTGCGATCCACGGGCGAGATCTTATCGAGCGGCCACTCGGGCGCGGCTTTGACGATGATCTGGTCGATGTCGTTCTGCTTGGCGAGGATGCCTTTCATGAGGCCCTCAATGAAGGAGATGTCTCCCATGCCCGGCGCGAACTCATCAGCTGTGCGCTTGAGGATGACGTCGACGTTGTCATGGTCAGCGCCACGGAAATCCCATTCGAAAAGGGACTGGAGGACGACTGATCGGGAGAGATGTCTGTTTGCCATAGTTGGATAAGGTGCTGGGATCTGATTGTAAGTCCTAAATTCTAAACTCTAAATCCTAGACAAATCCGAAATCATAAATCCAAAAACTTGAATCAGCGATTTTGTGCTTGCCTAGAGTTTAGTGCTTAGAGCTTAGGATTTCTTGACCGCTTCTGCTTTCTTGGCCTTCTTGACGGCCTTGGCGGCGAGGTCGAGGACCTTGCGGCCCTTGTACCAGCCGCAATTCATGCAGACGGTGTGGCTCCGATGCGGCGCGGCGCAATTGGCGCACGTCGACATGCGCATCGCTTCGAGAGCGTGATGCGAACGGCGATTGCCTGTGTGCGAGCGCGTTGAGCGCATTCGGTTTACCATGGCCGATAGTATTACACAGCCTTGTCATTTGTGCAAGAATGGGAAATCTGCTAGATTCTTATTCACTGGCTCGTCCGCGACTAGTCAGCTTATTAAAGAAAAAGTCCGTTCCTTGTCCTCGCTTGCGCCCATATATCCATATAGGCGCTGCGCTCGGGCCCACGGCCCGAACGAGTTCGGTCCCTGTTCCCTCACTTGCGCCCATAGCTCAGCTGGTAGAGCACTCGCCTCTTAAGCGATTGGTCGTTGGTTCGACTCCAACTGGGCGCACAGAGAATCTAAACTAATAGAGTATGGAAAAGATTACCTACAAAGGAAAAATCATTGAGGTCGTCGAGAAAGCGGTCGAGCAGAATGGTAAAACCAAGACGTTCGAATTCGCCCGACGCTCCCCTGGCACGCGACTCATAATCACCAAAGGAAATAAGATATTTCTGACCAAAGAATTCCGCCACGAGACAGGAGGCTATGATTATCGCCTTCCTGGCGGCAAGGTCTATGATTCGCTCGATGAATATAACAATGCTTTGGCATCAGGCGTAGACATCATTAAAGCAGCACAAGCAGCCGCTATAAAAGAAGCATGCGAAGAAGTTGGAATCGAGGTGAAAGATATTTCTCTATTGCACAAGTCAATCTGTGGAGCGACGGTAGTTTGGGATTTGTTTTACTTTGTAGTGAAAGATTTCACTCAGACGACCCAACGCCTAGAAGATGGAGAAGGCATACAAGTCGAAGCAGTCGAACGGGATCAGGCGCAGAAGATGTGCCTAGATGGTACGATAGGAGAAGAACGAAGCGCTCTTGTGCTTCTCAGATATTTGGGTGATAAATGATCGATACGCCGGGGTGGCGAAATTGGCAGACGCACGTGGCTTAGGACCACGCGGAGCAATCCTTGGAGGTTCAAGTCCTCTCCCCGGCACCAACAATAGATGACCACGAGCATCGCGCTTGAGCGCGATGCGTCCAAGGACTTGAACGGCGGAGCGATGTTTCGGCAGCAGCCGAAACCGCGAGCCGGCGGCCAGCCCGAGCTGAGCTGGCGAGGCGAGAGGCGGGGCCAAGTCCTCTCCCCGGCACACTATTGACTTTTAATACTTTATGTGCTAATATGCTACTCGGCGGCTCTATATAAAGGTATTCCCTTAATACGAGACCGAGATTTTTTAAAACCACAACCCAAACCAAAAGGAGCCGTCTTACTATGAGACAGCCGCAAATCGCAAGCCCACCCGGCACCGGATGGATGAATTGGGGCGACAGTGATTGGATCATATACGGGATCCATGTCGTCCCTGATAAAAATTCGCCCGTCGAGTTTGAAGGATTCGTTCTCAAACTCGAAAAACCTCGCGCCGTGGGGGGAGTCAACCTTGGAGATGTCATGCTGCGCATCCTGGAAACAGGGTGGCCCTGCAGCTTCAAGGTCCGTGCCTCCTTACTCGGCGACACGCCCGATCTCGTATTTCCCCTCGGGGGCGATAAAGAGATCGAGATCCCCTCTCGGTATCCCGCCCCTGCGCGGTTGAAAAAGCAGGAACAACCTTCCGATCCGACCGATCCACCAAAAACGTTCGCCGAAAAGCTCGACTAATTCTGGTTGTGGCTGCTGGCGCCGTTCACGTGGATCGAGAAGAAATGGAAGGCCCGTCAACTCAAAAAAACAAAACGATACGACGAAGCTGAACTTATGAACGAAGGAAATCAAACTGGACAAAACAAAGGGGGTTCGGACGCACCGGAAATACTGGTCCCCGAGGTGCTCCCCAAGGACTATGTGATACCTCCCCGTCGGGAACGCGAAGAAAAGACGCGCAACTGGTGGCCGTACATAATCCTCCTTCTCCTCATTGCTGCACTCTTCGGCGGATGTCACTGGCTCAAGTCAGTGCCCCCGATCGCAGATGCAGGCAAGAATGAAGGGCCGTCCACCAACGCCCCTACCGGCGACTCGACCGCTCAACACACGAACGCGCCAGCTGCCCCGGTAGCTGATCGCCCCGCGACCGTTCCCGGCGTTCACGTCGAGAATATCGAAGGCGACATGTACGTCGTGCAAGGCGGCGCCACCATCACGGTGAACAAGGGCAGCAATATGAGCGCAGCAAAAGACGCTGCGTCTCAGCCTGTCCAACCGCTTGTGTTCGCAGAGGACGCGTCGACCATGCCGATTGACATCCCGAGCCAGCAGTACCAGCCCGATACGTGGTATCAGGTGGTGATCCCCTCCGGCAAAGCGGTCGTATTCACCAAGGACCCGTCGCTCTTCAAGATGAACTTCCGCTGGCCGCCTCAAGGCAGCCAGCCCTTCATCGAGATCGACCTGGATGGCATGAGCGTCGGCCGAGGAGAGACTCCTCTGCAGACCAACTTCCATACCGGAAGGTTTGGGGCTGTGGCTAGTTCGGGCAAGACCGTGTACCTGAAATTCAAGTACTACCCGATACGCTAAGCACATCATTCACGAATGGCCCTGGAAATACAGCTCAAACGCTGCCTTTCCAGGGTCTTTTCCTATCTGAATTTACTTGACTTTAGTACAAAATATGCTATAATTGTGGGCAGACAGGGTACTCTGGCAGAAATGCTCGAAACGCCCTTTCGTTGAGAATTTCATATTCCAACAGCAGCCACCATCCACCCTGCCTTCCCTTCCGGGACGGCAACATCATGAGGAGACAACGAAACGTATGGCACAGAGAACATTCAAGGAAGAGATCGATTACATGCTCTTCCATCTCGCCCGGTTTTTCGCCGGACGAAGGCGGACACAACCGCCGCGCAGACCCCCGCCTCCCGCGGCCCCACAGGCAACGGCAGCGGCACCCGCAGCATCCACAGCAGCATCCGCACAGACACATAAGAAAGCATTCTTCTGGATGATCTCCCTGTCAGTCCAACTGATGGGCACACTGCTTTGTACCATTATCGCTTACGGCGTAATGATATGGCTGGATGCACTCATCGGAGTGCCACTCCGATGGACCTTGGGACTCAGCTTCGGCGGCGGCATAGTCGCCTGGGCAGTCATCCTGTTCTGCACACCCATGTTCGGGTGGTGGTTCGGGAAAAACAATCCCATGGAAGCAGCCGTGCTCGGAAATCTCATCAATAGGGATCAACTTCCCAAGGATGATAATGATCTCACAGGAATGTATCCCATGCATGCCCTGTACGAGGTCGGTCCGGGTTGGTATCCAAAATTGCCAACGCATGTGTTGGCAGACGATCCGATCAGCCTTCAGGCTTCAATCCTCATCGGTCACAGCATCGAGGAGGGTAACCCTTTGGAGGTACGAACGAAGAATAACGTGATACTACACATCGACTGGCAGACCAAACTCAGTCCGCTGCGTAACTATCTCGGTAACTTCATTCGTTATACAGACGAATCGCAGATCAACTACTTCCTTGCCGAGTTCAATTCATTCCTCCTTTATTGGGCAAGCACAAAGACGGATCTTGAGATATTCGCCGAACTCCGTAATACGGGTCTCGCCGGATTAAAGGACGACTTCAAGAACCTCTTCGGCGGACGCAATGTGGTGGACGACCGGGAAAAAGACCGCGGTATGTTCAGCGGCGATCCCGAATTCAGAGCCATCAAGTACACCGACGGTTACCTGAAAGCGATCCAAGCGAAAGCCATTATGGAGAAGCTCAGCGAAGGTTTGAAAATTCTGATGGGGGCATTCATAGACACGCCAACAGCAGACAAATTCGACCCGAACCTGGCAATGTTCATCTCGGCCGCCGTCGCCGGCGTGACCGAAGGGATCACTCCCATCATCGGTATCGGCCTTGGCGGTTTCGATAAGGAAACATTGGCCGCCTACACCGCTCTTCAGGAAAAGTTATCCGGGAAGGGTGGAAAAAAGGACAACAAGAAGAAATAGCCTATGAAAATGAATGAAGGCAGTGCTCGCGTAAGCGGCACAAAAAAAGCTGAAGATGCCAAGCAGGACGAGAAGACAAAAATTCATCTCCTCGGCGTAGTCATAGCCGTAGTCGTGCTGGCGGTATTATTATCGCTCGCCATCGTGAGCATTCGGCTTGCACATCACGTTGCTGACAAACGACTCGCGTGGCACTCGGAAACACCGAAGGCTGCGCCGGCACAGACAGCACGGTATCCGATCGTACGGTACCTCACACTGACGAGTAGTGGGTATGACGATAGCCAGGAAATCACGATACACCCGGAGCTCGGTGAGAACGTCGTGGTTGCGCCCATCGATCCTACGGTCACGAAAGTGTACGTACGGGTCGACGGTGGTTCGGAAAGGCCCCAGACCGTCATGGGTAAGGCTGATCCGGATGAAAACAACGTCAGCGCAGCTTCTCATCTCAACTACCGCGCGTATGCGACCAGAGATGTCGGCAAGAAGTTCGGATACTGCATCTTCCAGGGGTCAACTCCCCCGGCTGATTGGTATCAGAAGATACTTCAAGGCGCTCGATAGCAGCACATTACACAAACGCACGCAGCCCGCGGATTTATCCACGGGCTGCTTTTCTATTCCTGCTTAGACCTGCTTCTCTAAATAGTCTTGATCGTGTTGGAGATGAGATAGATGATGCCCCAGGCCGAGACCATGATGAACATGCCGATGAGGCCGCCTATGACGCTCGCCTTGCCCTTGGCGCGCGCATCCGCGTCGTTGCCATTGAGAACCATCTGGAAGACGCCGAAGGCGAAGACGATGAGCGCGACCGCGAACATGAGGCTGACGACCGGATTGACGACGTTCGTTATGATCGGGTTGATGACGGTGCCGAAGCCGGTTGCGTCGGTTGCGGCCAGAGCCTGGCTGGCGAAGGGATTCATATCAGTGCCGATCAGGTATTAGGGAACTGGGTTTGGATACTGGACCGTCGGATATTCGTTGGTCGGAGCGCTGGTGTCGGTCCTGAATGTGTTGGTAAGGATGCGGACGAGGCCCCAGATGGAGAGGATGACGAACAGGCCTACGATGCTCCACAAGACCGCCTTGCCGTACGGATCACGCTTCTCTGGATTGTCTGCGTTGATGATGTAGCGGACGATGTTGTAGATAATGAAGATGACCGCGAAGGCAATGAGGATCTGGATAGCGGTATTGCCGATGTTGGTCAGCTTGTAGGTGAGCGAAGTCACGTCGGTGATCGCCTGGGCGGAGGCGAGCGACGGGACGAGGAGAGCCAGCGTTGCGATGATTTTTTTCATAATTTTATTATAAGCTTTATATCGTACCCGGTAAGTATACTACGCATTTGGATGCCGTGGACTGCGGTTCTGTGGATATGTTCCTATATGCCATTCGCGCCGCTCGTCCCCTGCAAGGGGTTGGAACTGCCGCTGCCGCTCGGGAAGAGGTTGGAGAACGACGCCCATGATTGGGGGCGATTGGTCGTATTATTGAGGCCGAAGGTGTTCTGAAGGATATTGACGAGTCCCCAGAAGGATAAGATCACGAAGAAGCCGATGAGGCTATACATGATATAGTTCGCCCCCTCGGAACGCTTTTCATTGGGCAAAACGAAATATTTGATGACGTACCACACGAAGATGACCACCGACAGCGCCATGAGGAGGACCAGCGCCTCGTTGAGATAATAGATGATGAGGTTGACCAACGAAGCGATGGTACTATTTTGCGTCTGGTTCAGAGACTGAGCGAGAGCGACGAGCGGCGCTCCGACGGAGAGCCCGAGGGCGGTGACTGCGAAGATCTTGGTGCGTGTGGTTCTCATGATAAAGTTGATTAGCTGATATTAATTGCCTGAGACGGCGGTACGAGCGCTCTGGATGGTGTTCGAATCCACCGTGCCGGTCGAATCGAGCGTGTTGATAATGATGACGATGATCACGCGCGCTGCGATGACGATGGCGACGCCGATGATGATGTTCACCAGCCATCCCTTGAGCTCCTTCATCTTCGTTGTATCCCCTCTCGCCAAGATGAACTGGAGGCCGACCCAGACGAGGAGGAGCACCGCGGCGATGACCACGATGTAGCTGAATATCTCGACGAACTTCGACACGATGCCGCCGATCGAGTTGAGGTTATTGCTGAGTGGATTCTGGAGAGTAGGAATCTTACCGGAGGAATTCGTCGTTTGTGCGCCTGTCGGAGTAGGATTACCCGTCTGAGCGCCAGTCGGTGCAGGGTTATTTGATTGCGAACCCGTTGGCGTCGAGGCATTCCCAGACTGGCCGACGGATGGATCGACCTGGTTCTCGTTGGCGCTTTGACAGCCCGGTAAGCTCGGGTCACAGGTCGTATCTGATTGCTGGGCGTTTGATCCCGAGGTCTGGCCGGTGGACGGATCGGTCTGGTTTTCGTCAGCGCTCTGGCAGCCAGGATCGACGCTAGGATCGCAGGCATCGCCTGACGACTGAGCGATGGCCCGGTGCACCGACGCGAGCGAGATCGCACAGACGAATATGATAATGATCGCTTTGAGCGGCAAGATCTTCGAAGATGATGTGTTCATGTGATTAATTCTTGAGCAGGCCGGATGCTGCGCTGCCGGTGCCGCTGAGCCAGGAGATGATCTGATAGACGATGAACCAGGCTGACAGCATTATTATAAGGCCAACGAACACTTTGCGGAAGATGCTCTTGGCATGCTCTATCTTGCCCTTCTCGCCTGTTATATAGAGCCCGCCGGCATAGGCGAACCCGCCGACAGCAAGGACGATGCCGAGGATAATCATGACGGTGATGAGATGCTGAACCTGCAGCATGAGGCCGTTGAAGTCGCAGGTAACAAAATTCGGATCCGCCTTCCACGAGGGATCGGTGATGTATTGGTTCGAAGGGCTATCTCCATCCTTCCAGCTCGGATTGGGTATCTGATGGCCTGATGCGGTATTGAGCTGAGCGGGGCCGTCGCAATACACGAGCTTGAAGGTCGAGAGATTGGGATTCACTTTGGGATCGAGCGTGCCGCTGGAACCGCTATTCTGTGGGCTCGTATCAGTCTGAGTGGGAGCGTTCGAAGGAAGGGTCACTGACGGACCGGTGTTCACCGGAGGGATAGCGGGGGGGGTTGGAATGCCGCCCGTGCCGCCGACAGTTCCCGGATTGCCGCCCACGTGCCCGGCATTGGGCGACGTATCGTCGACGGTCCCGTTCACTGAACCTTCGACGAGATAGTCGCACGGCTGGAGGCCGAGCGTGCCGTCGCTGTCGATGTATGCGAGCCGTCCTGCCACAGACGAGCATCCTGACGCGGGGATGGCAGATGGATTCGGGGAGCTGTAGATCACGAATCGAGTCGATCCAGAGTCGTTGACTGCGCGCGCTGCGATGAGATATATGCTATTCGGATCGAGGCTGACTGCGGGCGAGAAGGAGAAACTCGTGGCAGCTGGATGGGTGATGTCGCCGTCAAAAGATGTCCCCGAATAGAAATCGAGGCTGTCGGCAACATGCGAAGGGATGCCTGAGGTGATATCCCAAATGGCAGCATGGATAGTATCGCCATCTGAGGAATTCACTGCATTCAAAGGAAAGCTCACGCTCGAAAGGTGCGCGCTCACGTTTCCCGTGATGAATTGGAATCCGTATGCATAGACTGGGGGCGTGCCAGCGCCTGTGTATGATTTGTTCGCGGAAACAGCCGAGCCCGTCACGTTGTAGAGAGTGTCAGCACGAGCAGAAGAAGGCGCAAGGTACAAGGAACAAGATACAAGGAACAAGGAAAGAACAACTGCGTTTATCTTGAATCTTAAATCTTGAATCTTGCTTTTCATGTTATTGCATCGCCTGCTTGAGGACGACGTCATATTGGCCGGATTCATCCTGCAGCGCGCGCGGGATGCTCTTTTGGCCGCTTGTAATGGATTCTACCATGGAAGCGAATATCTGGCGCGACGCGTCAGGCCCCGCATCGAGCCAGGTCTTCGATATGAGCGCAGCGTCGTTGAATATGGAGATAGAGGGGTCAGATGAGCCGCTGGCAATGACGTCGCGGCGGACATTGGGAAGATAGAGGGCGTCGGTGAGCGTCTTCAGATACGGCGCCGAGGTCAAAGTGGCGATCGTCTGATACGCCGCGTTGACATTGGGCGACGCGCGGACGATAGAAAGGCCGTAGAGGCGCCCGTACGAAGCCTTCGTTCCACCATTCCTGACCTGCGGCAGCGGCGCTACATCGAAATCTATGTTGGGATTCTTCTCTCGGATATCTTTGAGCTCGGAGGCGAAGCCGAAATAGGTAGCGAGAGTCCCCGACAAGAATGCGGTCTTCGAATCCGGCAATCCCCTGTTCCAAGAATAGGACGCGTTGGTCGGGTCGACGAACTGGGTGAAGAATTGGAGCGCAGGAGTAGGGTCAGCGGCCGCGTCGGTCGTGAGCGATGTAGTCACGAACCCGCCCTGAGTCGGCTGGGTGACCGGGTTGCCGAGCTGGAGGAAGAGCGAGCCGAGGATCTCGCGCGCATTGTCCACGGTAGTGAAATCGCCGAGCGCGACCGCCGACTGGCGGATGTTGCCGTTGGCGTCTTTGGCAGTGAGCTTGGGGACGAGCGTGGAGAATTCGTCCCAGAAGCGCGGATATGTTGCGACTCCGGCTGCATTGAAGAGATCGCGATTCCAATACATCACCAGAGGATCCAGCACGACGGGGATAGCAAGGATGCCATTAGCAGAAATATAGATGGACGCCTCGCTGATGTAGGTATCGAGAAATTCCCTTTGCGAGAGCGCGGTATAAGGGATGAGCGCGAGCTTGTCCTCATGTTGGAGGATCAAATCAGAAGGAATGAGGATGGCGTCTGGGCCATTGCCCCGGGCCAGCGCGGCGATGAAGTCGGACGAGAACGATGCTTCGCTCTTCTCTACATAGGTGATGGCGAGAGGCTGCGAAAGGCCGTTATTGATCTGCGCGACATAATCCTCGAAGGCGCTCGCAGGCAGGACGCCCCAAATCGTGATCGGAGCGAGCTGGCTCGAGCCGCTGCTGCCCTTGTACGTGGCGAAGGCGATGACGCCAGCGATGATGCAGACGACGAAGATGCCGATGGTTATGAATTGGAATTTGCTCATTGCCGGAGGAGGATAAGGCCGTAATGGTGGTCGCCAGCGCTGAACGATTGCGCGAGCTTGAAGCCGGACTTCTCGAAGAGCGTCTGCGCCTTCATGGCCGGAAATATGGTGCTCGGGCTGAGCGAGCTCGTCTCGCTCCAATCAACGACGAGGACCTTCCCCCCCGGCTTCAGGATGCGCTTGATCTCCAAGGCAAACTCGTCAGGCTTCTCGATCTGGAAGAGGATGTTGGATGCGACGACGCAGTCCGCGATGCTTTCGCGGAGCTTGGTGCCGCCGATCTTCTCGGCATTGCCCCAGATGACCTCTATATTGCGGAGGCCTTCGTTGATGGCTGCAGAACGGAGCCTCTCGAGGAGGTCTTTCTGGACGTCGACGGCGTAGACGCGCCCAGAAACGCCCACTTTGCGGGCGGCCTCGATGGTATAGAAGCCCGATCCGGCGCCGAGATCGACGACCTTCATGCCATCGGTCAAGCCGAGCTTGGCGAGGTTGGCGGAGGGATCAGAGAACATGGGAGTATTTTAGCATGGCAATCCGACGATTACCCACCTCATTGGGGACAAACAGAGCCTTGAAATCCTAGCGCAAATCCTGGACCAGACCGCTGTGGGCGATCTCGCTTCTGACGGCTTTGAATTCGCGGGCGGTCATGCCGGCTAGGTCTTCAATGTCTTCTTCAAGAGAAAGGCTTGACCTCTCGATATCGCTCTTGAGTTCGATGCGTACGTCCTCGATTTTCTTGTCGAGCGCATTGAAACGGCTATCCAGTGTATCGAGACGGCCATCAACTTTGATAAAGTGACCATCAATTTCAATGAAGCGACTATCGATTTTATCAAAACGCTTATCGATCTCAATGAAACGACTACCGATCTGATCGAATTTTGAATCAATTTGATCGAACCTTCCATCGATCAGAATGAATCGCCCATCGATCTCATCGAACTTCTTATCCATACGTGCGAACCCTTTGACCATAATTGATCTGATGGTTTTCAAGTGTGCATTCAAAACTTTGTTAGGTACTGACATGCTTAATCATATTAATCTATTAGGGCATCTTACACTCGCGCCTGCAGGGTGAGAAATGGCGGGAGAACAAATTTGAACTATAATTATAGATAGCGTCTATAACCCGCGCAAGTTACATGTGTGACGAAAATATTTCGTAATATAAAACCCGCTCGGTGGGTTTTGCGCTTTTAGATGGACATCAGCCTCTTGAATTCCTTCTGACGTTCATCTTTTGTCCTGAACGAAAGAGCAAAGTCCCACGCTTCTTTGTAAATTCCGCCAACCTTCTCGCAGTCCCACACAACAGCGCGATCAGTAAAATCCTTTCCGTAGAGATCTTCGTATACGTCATAGAGGACTAGATCGAGGAGTTTATGGTTCTCTAAACTGTTTTGACGCACCTTCGTCTCTTTAAATTGCTCTCTCCTCGGGACATATAGTATGCGATGGCCGATCTCATGTACCAAAGTGAGCTTTTTGGTTTCAAGGGCTAAAGAATCGCGTAGTGCGAGAGGATGTGAAGTGCTTGGGCTATTGATACTGTGCACGACCGCATTCACAAAAGTCTCCGTGAACGAGTAGTCGGTCATCTTTTCCCAGGCACCAACGATCCTATGACCCTCAGAGTCCCATATATTCTGATATTCTTCACAAGCCAAAGAAAGATCGTCCATATCAGACTCAGGCCAGAAAGTTATTTTAAGCATTAAGGATTTAAAGGCAGATCAAACTCGCCAGACTATCCCCTTCCCTGAGCTTCATGACGCGCACGCCCTGAGTGGCGCGGCTCAATGCAGGGATCTCCTTGATGTCGACGCGGATAACTTGGGATTTCTTGGACATAGCAACGATCTCCTCATCGTCGTCAGTCACCACCTTGGCAGCCATGAGCGTGCCAGTCTTGGGCGTCACATTCATGGTGAGGATGCCTGAGCCGCCGCGGCCTTGGACTTTGTATTCAGAAAGGTCGGTCTTCTTGCCATAGCCGTTGGCGCCCATGACGAAGAGCGCAGGATTCTTGGCTTCCTTAGAGACCACGTCAGCGGAAATAACTGCGTCAGCTTCGATCTTCTTTTTCGCATCTGCCTCGGCGAGCCGGATAACGCGGACGCCTGCCGCATTCCTGCCCATCTCGCGAACGTCAGCTTCTTTGAAACGGATAGATTGACCCTCCTTGGTGGCGATGACCACCTCGTCACTCTTGGACACGAATGACACTGAGATGAGCTCGTCGCCTGAGTCGAGCGTTATAGCGATGAGGCCTGAGCGGCGCACGTCATGGAAATGCTTCGCTGAGGACTTTTTGCCGGTACCGTTCTTGGTGACCATCATGAGAGACAGACCATCAGCCTCCTTCTTATTCTTGGGCATAGGTAATATCGACGTTACTCGCTCGCCATCAGAGAGCGACAGGAAATTCATGATGGACTTGCCCTTGGTGGCGCGCTTGCCTTCGGGGATCTCGAACATCTTGATCTGGTACGCCTTGCCCTTGTCCGTGAAGAAGAGGAGGTCGTTGTGGGTGCTGGCGAAGATGAGATGCGAGATGAAATCCTCATCCTTGGTGTCGAGGTCGACGACGCCGACGCCGCCCCGCTTCTGCTTGCGATATTCAGAAGGATCGGTGCGCTTCATATAGCCGCCCTTGGTGAGGACGAGCACAGACTCTTGGTCGGGGATGAGGTCCTCGGCCTTGAATTCCTTCACGCCATGCTTGACCACCTTGGTCCTGCGGTCATCGCCATACTTCTCGCGGATCTCGGAGAGCTCGGTCTTGATGATGCCGCGGACTTTCTTCTCGGAGCTGAGGATGGACTTGAGCTCTTCGATGAGCGCCTGGACTTCCTTGAGCTCGTCGAGGACCTTCTTGCGCTCGAGGCCGGCAAGCTTCTGGAGGCGCATCTCAAGGATGGCAGTAGCCTGAAGGTCGCTGAACTTGAATTTCTTCATGAGGCCGGCATGGGCGTCGACGACATCCTTCGATGCGCGAATGAGGGTGATGATCTCGTCGATATGATCAAGAGCCTTCTTGAGACCGAGAAGGATATGCTCTCGCGCCTCCGCCTTGTCGAGGTCGAACTTGGTGCGGCGGCGAATAACCTCGATGCGGTGGTCGACGAATTCCTCGAGGATGGTCTTGAGCGAGAGCGTATGTGGTACCCCGTCAACAAGCGCGACCATGTTGACATGGAACGCATCTTCAAGCTGGGTGTGCTTGTAGAGGAGATTGAGCGTCTTTTCCGGGAACGAACCCTGCTTGAGCTCGATGACGATGCGCATATTCTTGTCGGACTCATCGCGGAGAGCGCGAACGCCCTCGATGACCTTGTCGCGGACGAGGTCGGCGATCTTCATGATGAGCTCGGCCTTGTTCACACGGAACGGGATGGAGGTGATGATGATCTGGAACTGGCCTTTCTTGTCCTCGACGATCTCAGCCTCGCCGCGGACGACGATGCCGCCACGGCCAGTGGAGTAGGCGTGCTGAATGTCTTTCTCGCCATACATGATGGCTCCTGTCGGGAAGTCGGGGCCCTTGATGAACTGAGTGAGGTCCTCGACGGTAGAATCTGGATGATCGACGAGATGCGCGGTGGCATCGACGACCTCACGGAGATTATGCGGCGCGAAGTTGGTCGCCATGCCGACGGCGATGCCGAGCGTGCCATTCAAAAGGAGGTTCGGAACCGCGGTCGGCAGGACGATCGGCTCCTTGCGGGTGCCGTCATAGTTCGGACGGAAGTCGACGGTGTTCTTGTCGATGTCGCGGAGGAGCTCTGAGGCCACGCGGGACATCTTACCTTCGGTATAACGCATTGCGGCAGCTGGGTCGCCGTCGATGTTGCCGAAGTTTCCTTGTCCCTGAATGAGCGGGTAGCGCATGCGGAAATCCTGCGCCATACCGACCATGGTATCGTACACGGCGACGTCGCCGTGAGGGTGATAGTTGCCGAGCACGTCACCGACGACGACCGCGGACTTGCGGAATTTAGCTTGGAAGGTCAGACCCTTCTCGTGCATGGCATAGAGGATGCGGCGATGCACCGGCTTCAAGCCGTCGCGCACGTCCGGAAGGGCGCGCGCGGTGATGACTGACATCGCGTAGTCGAGGTACGACTCGCGCATCTCGGTCGTGATCGAACGAGAGACGATGCCTGTTCCCGTGCCCGCGACGCGCTCTATCGGCGCGCCGTCATGCGGCTCGGATGCTTCGGATTGTGTCTTCTTGGGCATGAATGAAATGGCAGGCTAGGCAAAAGAAAAAGCGACAGGATTATCGACTTCTTGTGATTCAATTATAACAAAAAAACGACCTTACCGCAACGAGAAATCTATTTCCCTGGACTGACCTGGACACTATTCGTATACGTCACTTTCTTGGTGCCGAAGATGAGGTCGCCGATATCGCCGAAGAATGCGCCGATGCCCGCGACGAGAGACTGGCTCGGAGTGCCCGCACGGTCCACGGCTGCGGCAACCACTGGCTGTGAGCCGCCGAACGACGTCATGGCACCGAGCCAAAAGACGAATATGATCGCGGTCACGCCGAAAGCTGACCAAAATGCGATGCGGCGCCTGATATGCTCAGGCTTGGAACGGATGGTTTCGAGATGTGCCTGAAGAGTGGCCATGGGACGATTGTACTACTCTTTCTCCAAAACGACAATGTCTGCTTCCTTCCCTTCTAGATCCTTCTTTTTGAGCGTCAACTTGGCTTCAGGCTTGGGATTCTCGCCAGCTTCCTTCAAGAATACTTTCAATGAATCCTTACCGCCGATGTCTCCGTAATGGATGGGGATGATGATCTTGGGACCGATGGATACCGCGAGCTTGTACGCCTTGGCTGGCTCGAGAACGCCCGCACCGCCGATGGGGACGAACAATATATCCACTTCGTCGATGGCTTCGTCAGTCTCTTTGGGCAATTCAGAGGTATTGATCGCGCCGAGGAAGCAGATGTTCATACCCTCGAGAGATACTGTATATATAGTATTGATCCTCTTTTCGCCATCATAGCCAGACTCTGAAGGCAGGCCTTTGATGAAGACGCCTCGCACCTCGTACTCGCCAGGACCCGTGATAGCGAAGGGCTTCTTGTCGCCGAAGGTCACTTGATCCACACCATTCATGTCGGGATGATTGAGCGTGGAAAGAACGATGTCGGCACCGAACTTGGCCGGTTTCAGAGACGAATCTTTGGAAATCGGATTGAAGGCGAGAATGGTGTCGCCGAACTGAACTTTGACGAATTCTCCGCCGAGGTAGGTGATTATCATGGTTTACAGTTTACAGTGGTGAGTGATTTGGTGCAATCGAATCGGATAAAAGGAAGTCGTCCAATGAAAATGCCCCCGATACGGAGGCGCTCATAATTTCATATCTTCCCTGACAGAGTCCTCCAGTTGGCCGAACTTCTTTCCCCACTTGCGATAGACTTTCCCGACCGGTGAACGAGGCGGATGCTTTCCGATTCGGGACGAGATCTTGCGATTCAATCGTCCTAATGACCCAAGAACGTCTTCACGGAGCTTTTTACGATCGGTCGACTCGACAAGTTCCCGAAAGATCTTACGAGCACGACTCCTGTCGGGATCCATCTGTCTGATCCTCTTACCAGCTCGTTCCCAGCAATCTTCAGGGACCTCAACATCATGATCGGAACGCGGATGGACTGCGTTCATAGACAAAGACCTGAGACGGGAAAGCGGAATCCGTTCACGAGGGGTGAAGATTGCCCTGAGGACCCTGCGCTTCGCCTGAGCTTGAGTTTCATTTTTCATTAAGAACCTTTCGATTTTTAACCGTTGAAAGGCTAGCAATCCATGGACAAAAACGCAATCCTCCTATATATTCAATATGTTAGTTGCTTACCAATCTCGCGTCATCCCGCACTCAACAGTTGCAAGGCACAAGGGACAAGTTTCAAGTGGATCGCACTTGCACCTTGTACCTTTCACCTTGTAACTCTTATTAACTAAAAAGCGGGGCGCGACAGCTCACATGTTCAAGAAATTAAAAGAAACGTTGTCAGGTTCCAAGGATTCGTCTGCGTCAGACGCATCATCCGTTGCTACCCCGGTCGCGAAAGAAAAGGCTGAAGCGAAAGCTCCAGCTGCTTCTGTTGCACCCGCTCCGGCCCGGGCCGAGCTTTCTCCGGAGGAAAAAGCCGCCCGCGCCGCGATCGTCGCAGCCAAGAAGAATGAGATGGCCCTCACTGACGAGCAGAAGTCGAGCCCCATGGGCAAGCTCGCCGCGACCATGAAGACTCCCCCGGCCATCGGCGACCTCGTCGAGGGTCCGGTCATCGCCGTCGAGAAGTCGTCGGTCTACGTCGACCTCGCACCCTTCGGCACCGGCATCATCTACGGCCGCGAGTTCATCATCGCCCGCGACGTGATCAAGAAGATCAACGTCGGCGACGTCATCGCCGCCAAGGTCGTCGATAACGCCCACAAAGAAGGATACCTCGAGCTCTCCCTCAAGGAGGCTCGCCAGGCCCTCATCTGGAGCGAGGCAGAGTCCGCTATCAAGGAGAAGAAGGTCCTCGACCTCCCGGTCAAGGAAGCCAACAAGGGCGGCCTTCTCATCGAATGGCAGGGCATCGTCGGCTTCCTGCCGGCATCTCAGCTCAAGGCCGAGCATTATCCGCGCATCACCGACGGCGACAAGGACAAGATCCTCGATGAGCTCCGCAAGCTCGTCGGCACCCGCCTCGCCGTCTCGATCATCACCGCCGACCCCAAGGAAGGCAAGCTCATCTTCTCTGAGAAGGGACAAGAGTCCAAGGAGAAAGAGAAGATCGTCTCGAAATACGAGATCGGCGATGAGGTTGATGGCACCGTCACCGGCGTCGTCGACTTCGGCGTCTTCGTCAAGCTCGAGGAAGGCCTCGAAGGCTTGGTGCACATTTCAGAGATCGATTGGGGCCTCGTCGATGATCCGCGCAACTTCGTCAAGGTAGGCCAGAAGATCAAGGCCAAGGTCATCGAGGTCAAGGACAGCAAGATCTCGCTCTCTTTGAAGCAGATGAAGCCCAATCCCTGGACCGAAGCAGCCAAGAAGTACAAGAAGGACATGTCTGTCACCGGCGTCATCATCAAGTTCAACAAGCATGGCGCCCTCGCCTCGATCGAGGAAGGCGTCGCTGGACTCGTGCACGTCTCCGAGTTCGGCTCGGAAGAGAAGCTCCGCAAGGCGCTCGAGCTCGGCAAGACCTATCCGTTCAAGATCTCTCTCTTCGACCCCAAGGACCAGAAGATGGCATTGGCGTATGCAGGAGAGAAGAAGGCATAGTATTCACATTAGTCCTGCAAAGAAAAAAGCCACCAGAAGGTGGCTTTTTTCGTACCCCTATGCCAGAATCGGCTTAGATATGAGTAAGCATACGAAAAGCGGTACCTGGTATGTGAAGATGTGCAGACAGATTGAGAAAGTGCAAAAAGACATCCACATTCCCTGATTGCATTGGATTCGCAAACCTTCGAGATTGTTGTGCGACGGCCCGAGAAGAAAGTAAAGAAATTCTTCAAAGACGTCAAGAAAGCTGAATTCAAGGGCACGCCCGTCATTCTGGGCCCAATAAAACGGTGCGTCATGATATTCAACGCATACTGAAAGAAACGAGCGGCCATCACCGCTCTTTTTATTTACCCCTCCAGATCCTTCGGTCCCACGACCTGCTTCCATGACGTCGCGTTGATGAGATGGACTTTGAAGTCACGCGAGTATTCGACGACGGTCTGCGGCAAACCGTATTCGTCGCGTCCAGGCAGATGCATGAGCGGATAGGCGAAGATTTCGCTCGTCAGATGATAGGAGCCGGCGCACACGAGGAATGGAGCTTGGTGCGTCCCTTCTTCAATCGAATCGAGAATGGGCTCGGAATACTTGTCCGAACCTGATGATTCACGGACCGTGACCATGCCGCCGGACGCGCTGCCGGATTTTACTTCAGAGACGAGGATCGATGGCGTGAGTTGCGCGAGCTTATCAATGTCTTCGGCGGAATAGATGTCATCCGCGGGAAAGACGAGGAAATCGGTGTCAACAAGATGGCTCTTCGCTTTCCAGAGCGCCTCGCCGGTGCCCTTCATGTCGCTCTCGACATAATGGACCGGCACTCCCTTCCATGCGGGACCCACCGCCTGTCGGATCATCTCGCCGAGATAGCCCACAACGATAATGATCTCGCTGCAGTTCGCATGGACAAGGTCGAGTGTGTGAGCGATGAGGCTCTTACCACGATATTCGAGCAATGGCTTGGGACGAGAGGCGGTGAGCTCTCCCATGCGCTTGCCCCTGCCTGCGGCGAGAATGACGACTTTCATATAGTGTGAAGACGTAGCAGACGTGACATCATGACGCGTTGGCGATGCTCATCGCCTTTTCGCGGCTTTCAGTGATGACCAGGCGTGCCGCTTCGGCTGCAGCGGCGGATATCTTCTTGAGCGCCTTGAGCTCATCAGGCTTGAATGGTCCCAGAATGAATTTCTCGATCTTGTCGTCGCCATGCATGAGTTTGGCGGAACCCTTTGCAGTCGCAGCGGCCGTGCCGATGCGGATGCGGACGAATGCTTCTGTCTTCAAGGCTTTGATGATGGATTCCAGCCCGTTATGTCCTCCAGAACTGCGGTTGTATGAGACGCGGATGCGGCCGAGAGGCAGGCTGAAGTCATCGTAGATGACGATGAGGCGCTCAGCGGCCTTAGCGCTCTTGATGAGAGGCGCGAGAGCCTTGCCTGAGCGGTTCATGAAGGTTTCAGGAGCCACGAGAAGCACCTTTTCCTTGCCGACTTTCGCCTCAGCAGTGAGCGCGCCGAGCTTCTTGTCGAGCTCGAACTCGCCCTTCGACCATTCCTGCCTGATATGATCGAGTACGATGCGTCCCGTGTTGTGACGGGTGCCGTCGTATTCCTGTCCGGGGTTGCCGAGACCAGCGATGATGTATGCCATAGGGCAAGTGTAAAGTGCAAAGTGAAAAGTGTAAAGTGAAAAAAATCTGATCCGGGTACACAAAAAAGCGACAGAACCAGCGCAACATGATGCAAACTCTTGTGTCAACTCGATTACGGTAGTATAATCACCGCACTATGGAGCCGACCTCAGCCGTACCAGCACGCGATCCGCAACCCGGAAGCGCGCCCAGCGCCTGGAAGTCGGTCCGCGAGTGGGTGCAGGTCATCGTCGTCGCGCTCCTCATCGCGCTTCCCATCCGTTTCTTCATCGCCGAGCCCTTCATCGTGAACGGCGCATCGATGGATCCGACTTTCTCCACCGGGCAGTTCCTCGTCGTCGACCGCATCACGTATCGTTTCGAGCCGCCTCGCCGCGGCGATGTCATCGTGTTCGAATATCCCAATGACCCGAGCATCTACTATATCAAGCGCATCATCGGCCTCCCCGGCGAGACGGTGAGCATCCACGACGGCACAGTGAGCATCGCCGCGACGCCCACTTCGACCCCAATCGAGCTCAATGAGCCGTATATCGAGGCGAGCCACGCGTCTCATGACACCTTTGCGCCCGAGACGCTCGGCCCGACGGAGTACTTCGTCATGGGCGACAATCGCGCTCAGAGCTCCGACTCGCGCGTGTGGGGACCGCTCGACGCACATTTCATCGTCGGCAGGCCGGTCGTACGGCTCCTTCCAGTGAGCACGGCGTCATTCATGCCGGGAGAAGACCGCATATAGGGGCACGAAGGACACGAGCATCGTTTATCAGCATGCTATAACCTCAACCATGGCCTCATCTGCAAAGCACGATTCGAGATTCATCTCGTACGACCACCTCGACAAGATCGGCGAAACCGCGGTGTATTACGGATTCACTCCATCGAAGAGCCCCTCAATAACAAAAGCCGACCTCGATGCCGCCAAAGGCATCCTTGATGGAGACAATATCGATGACGAGACGGAAGAGCATGGACGCCTTCCACTTCATGCCGAAGAGAAGATAGCTCTCATCCGCACCTACCATGAGCAGGATATGTATGACCTGCCCCAGCCCATCATGCTCTATTTCAAGGACGCTTTCAGAGGCTCGATCAAGAAGAGCGGCTATCATCGCTATGCCGACCTCGAGGTCCTCGGCACCTCGGGCTCTATCGCCGAAGCGACCCTCATCCGCACCGCCTGCGCCATGCTCGCCCAAGAAGGCTATGAGCATGCCTCAGTCGAGATAAACTCGATCGGCGACCGCGACTCTATCAGCCGCTTCGTCCGTGAGCTCACCTCCTATTACCGCAAGCATGTGAATGACATGTCGCCCGCGACACGCCAGATCCTCAAGAAGGATCCTTTCGAGCTGTTGTCCTCGCACGACCCGTCCTGCGCCGAGCTCAACGCGCACGCACCGCGTTCCATGGATTTCCTCTCCGAGACCAGCAGACGCCACCTCGAGGAGGTGCTCGAATATCTCGAAGCCATGAAGATCCCGTACTCGGTCAACAACAGCCTCATCGGCAATCGCAAATACTGCACGGAGACCATCTTCGCCATCGTCAACTCGGATCCCGAGCAGAAGAAGAACAAGGATCAGCGCTTGCTCGCCGTCGGCGTCCGCTACAACGGTCTGGCCAAGCGCCTCGACATGAAGCGCGACGTCCAGGGCGTCGGCATCTCGCTCCTCATCAAAGAGGAAGCCGCCGCGCTCCGCAAGCCCGTCTCGCGCATGAAGCGACCGATCGCCTCCTTCGTCCAGCTCGGCCTCCAGTCTAAGCTCATCTGCCTCGACATCATCGAGCAGCTCCGCATAGCAAAGATCCCGCTCTATCTCTCCCTCGCCAAGGACCGCCTCGGCGCCCAAGTCTCCTCGGTCGAAAAATATCACACTCCGTACGTCATCGTCATTGGCAAGAAGGAGGCTGTGGAGAGAACCGCCATCGTGCGCAAGAATGATACGCACGCGCAGGACATCATTCCTCTTGATGATCTGGCCGATTACATGAAGAAGATCGAAGTGAAGCTGGGGAGGTAGCTCGATATTTGCGCTCTCCGTATCTGTGTGCTATTCTCATTCCACTATGGCAATCAACGCAGAAGTCAGCCGCAATCCTGGGGAAAACCCCATCAGCCTTATCCGCCGTTTCAGCAGGAAGGTCCAGGGCTCAGGCATCATCCCGCGCGTGCGCAGCCTCCGCTTCGCCAGCCGCACCCTGTCTCCGTACAAGGTCAAGATGCGCACCCTCAAAGGCATCGCTCATCGCGCCGAACAGGCAGAGCTCGTCAAGCAGGGCAAAGCCCCCGTCAAGCCGGAACGCGGAGCGCGCAGATAAGTCACAAATGCAAAGAGGTAAGATGTAAAAAGGAAAGATCGGGCTTCAACCTGACAGATCTTTCCCTCTTACATCTTACCTCTTTCTATTTTGTATAACTCACTTATGGCCAAGAAATTCTCTCTCATCAATGAAACTTCATCGAAGCTGGCACCGGCTGATTTTTCTGTTATCAAAGAATCTGTGCTCGGAAAGCGCTACTCCCTCACCGTTGCTATCGTCAGTCCGGCGCGCATGAAGAAGCTCAATCTCATTTACCGTAACATCGCCAAACCTACCGACATCCTCAGCTTCCCTCTTTCAAAGACTGAAGGAGAAATATATCTCTGTCTCGAAGAGGCGAAGAAGGAAGCGAAGAAATTCGATCGATCGTACGGCAATTTCATCTCGTTTCTCTTCATCCACGGCTGCGTCCATTTGAAAGGATACGATCATGGAGCTATAATGGAGAGCATAGAGGCTCGGGTTCGCAATAAATTCGCGATTTAGGAAGGTAAGCTCCAATCACCAAGATATAATCACCAAAAAAATTCCAATGATCAAACGTGGCGAGCTCGTGTTTGGTGATTGGAACTTGGGTATTGTTTGGTAATTGTATCTTGGTGATTGGTTATTCTCATACTTATGGCCCGCAACATCATCACTGGAATAGACATCGGCACGTACAACGTCAAAGTTGTTATCGCTGATTCTCGCGAGCGCACCAGCCGCGGTTTCCCCAAGATAGTCGCGACCGGCCTCGCCGAATCCCGCGGCCTTCGCCACGGATATGTGACGAATGTGCGCGATGTGGCCGACAGCGTCCGCCGCGCCGTCGCAGCCGCTGAAGAAAAGTCCGGCCTCAAGATCAAGAAGGTCTTCCTCGCAGTGGGCGGTATCGGCCTCGGCAGCGCCACTGTCACGAGCACTCTCATGACCACCCGCGCTGACGCGGAGATCAGCCAGCTTGAGCTCGGCAAATTGCGCGAACAGTGCGAGAAGGACCTTCCGCGCGCCGCTATCGCCAATCGTCGCATCATTTACGATATTCCCCTCCAGTACTCCATCGACGGCGTGCCAGCGCTCGGCCTTCCCGAAGGACTCACGGGCAACAAAATCGAGCTGCGCACCCTTTTCATCACTTGCCTCGACCATCATGTGGCCGATCTCATTCAAGCCGTGAATGAAGCGGGCCTCGAAGTCGAGGATGTCATGGCCGCTCCTGTCGCCGCTGGCTTTGTCACCTTGTCAAAGGCGCAAAAAGTCGCCGGCTGCGTCCTCGCCAACATCGGCGCTGAGACCGTCTCCATCGCCGTCTTCGAGAACGGCATCCCCGCATCGCTCGAAGTCTTCCCCATCGGCTCCACTGACATCACCAACGACATCGCCCTTGGTCTCAAGGTCCCTCTCGAAGAAGCTGAGCAGATCAAGGTTGGCGCTATTACCGGCAGCTCATTCCCGCGGAAGAAGCTCGACGAGATCATCAGCGCCCGCCTTTCAGACATCTTCGAGCTCATCGAGATACACCTCAAGAAATTAGGCAGGAATGGCTTGCTGCCTGCCGGCATCGTCATCACCGGTGGAGGCTCCGGCATGAACTCCATCGAAGACATGGCCAAGGCTTCGCTGCGCCTGCCTTCCCGCATTGGCTCCATTGGCACCATGGATGGCAAGTCATCTTTCAAAGACGCTACCTGGGCGGTCGCCTACGGCCTCTGCATCTGGGGCCTTCACGCTGAAGAAGGTCCTGAGATCGATGCATCAGCGCAATTCTTCAAGAATCTCTGGAGGAAGACGCGGAGGGGCGTGAAGCAGTTCTTGCCCTAGGCATTGCCAAAAACTCTTTTTTGATAAATACTCACTGTTGAACCAACAACTAGGAGCTTAGATGAAACCAAAAGTCCTTATATTTGCTTCCGGATCCCCGACAAGCGGCGGATCTGGTTTTGAAAAATTAGTACGTGCATCGCGTGGTGGAGCACTCAATGCGGAGATTGTCGCTGTCGTCTCAAACTACGAGAAAGGAGGCGTGCGGACTCGAGCCGAGATGCTCGGTATTCCCTTTGTACATTTCGCGAAGCCCTGGGATGATCAGGCATACCAACGTATCGCAGAGGAATCCAAGGCGGACTTCTTCGCCTTGTCTGGATGGCTCAAGCTCGTCACTGGACTTGATCCAAAGACGCGCTTCAATTCGCAAAAAGTCATAAATATCCATCCTGGGCAATTGCCGCATTTCGGCGGAACCGGAATGTATGGCCACCATGTACACGAGGCCGTCCTCAGTGCATTTAATCGCGGCGAGGTCGCACACTCGGCCGTCACTATGCACTTTGTGACTTCAGGGTATGATCGCGGACCTGTGTTCTTCCAGTGCCCAGTATCGATCTCCAAGAATGACACAGCGGATATTCTCGGCAACCGAGTGAACCAACAGGAACATGTCTATCAGCCGATTATCACTGACTTGATAGTCAATGGACTGATCACGTGGGATGGCATACATCCTGATTCGCTTCAATTACCGTCTGGGTATTCAATGGTCGGCAAGGAGTTGAACATACACACTGACGTCTTGTGCCGTAGATGTTCTCATAAAACAGCGGCGTGCCTAGAATGTCGTGGGGGTCATTTGATGACGATGCGTTGTCTACAGTGCTACGACGTCTTCTCGATTGACGGCGAGTAATGGCAGCGAGGTATAGGAGTGGCTTCAGTATGAGCCACTCCTATTTTTTATAAGGTATATCTTAAAAAAAACACTGCGACCCCTTCTTGCGCACCATTCCCCCTATGTTAAGATACACCCTACGGAACAACGCCTACCCGGCCCGACCTTCCTTTTTACTGACCACTATTTACTGATCACTGCCTACCACTTTCATGCCCAACATCACTCCCGACATCGAAGCATTCGCGCGCATCAAGGTCCTCGGCGTGGGCGGCTCAGGCATGAATGCAGTGAACCACATGATCGCGTCGAAAGTCCGCGGCGTCGACTTCATGGCCATCAATACGGACTCGCAGGACCTTCACCGCTCCCTCGCCAAGAAACGCATCCACATCGGCAAGAATCTCACCCGCGGCCTCGGCACCGGCATGAACCCCGAGCTCGGCCGCCGCGCTGTCGAGGAAACCAAAGAAGACATCCAGGAAGCAGTGAAGGGCGCTGATATGGTCTTCGTCACCTGCGGACTCGGCGGAGGCACCGGCTCGGGCGCATCGCCGATCGTCGCCCGCACCGCCAAGGAGCTCGGCTGCCTCACGGTCGCAGTCGTCACCAAGCCTTTCTTCTTTGAAGGACGCCAGCGCGCTCGCATCGCCGAGGCCGCTCTCGATGATCTCCGCAAGGAAGTCGACGCCATCATCGTCATCCCCAACGACCGCCTCCTTTCCGCAATCAGCAAAGAGACCACCGTCAAGAACGCTTTCGCCATGTGCGACGAGATCCTCCGCCAAGCAGTCGAAGGCATCTCCGACCTCATCACCACCCCGGGAATCATCAACATCGACTTCGCCGACATCAGGACCGTCATGGAGAACGCCGGCTCTGCATTGATGGGAATCGGCTCTGCATCTGGCGAGAATCGTGCCGTCGAAGCAGCCAAGGCCGCCATCAATAGCCCGCTTCTCGACGTTTCTATCACCGGCTCCAAGGGCGTGCTCTTCTCCATCGCCGGCGGCGAAGACCTGACCATGTTCGAGATCCAGGACGCCGCCAAGGTCATCACCGAGTCCATCGACCCCGAGGCCAAGATCATCTTCGGTACCGTCCGCGACGACAAGCTCAAGAAGAACGAGATCAAGATCACCGTCATCGCCACAGGCTTCCCCGAGACATCCCTTTCGGCCTCATCAGCTCGTCCCACGAGCGCTTCTTCTTCCGCTGAGCCCACCATTTCCTCTATCACTCGCAGCACTGAGAAGGGCAAGATCTATAATCCCGCTCCTGAGCCTCGCGCCGAGCGCGCAGCTGCTCCCGCTATTGCTGAAAAGGCAGTTGATCCCAAGAAGGCAGTGAAGGATGACGATGATGATTGGGGTGCGGTTCCGGCGTTTCTGAGAAGGAGCAGATTGAAGTAGATTTCATATAAGAAAAAGCGGCGATCCCAGAAAGGTCGCCGTTTTCAATAGTTAAAGCATGTTACGCCGCCTGGGAGAGGCGCTCCCATAAGAATTCATCGCTCAGAGGTCCGATTGTATTCGGCAAGTTCATTTTATGGGCTGGAGAAGCATAGAACTTCCACCCCAGATCCTCAAGCCGCCTGAAAATTCTTTGAGAACATGAGGCGCGTACAAGCAGTCCTTCTGTGTGCAAGACTTTTTGGGACACCTCACACCCGACCACATAAAGGCTCAACCCATCTTTAACAATCTCAAATCGCCTCGCCTTCGAATTACTGAAAGCCCGATCCAAGAGTTCTTCTTCAGTCAGTTCTATTTCAAAACTTTTGGTAAAGATGTCGTAATTGATACCGTTCATCAGATGACTTTGACCTTTCAATGACGCACAAATGCTCAGTTTCATAGGTTTCTCTTTCGAGTTGTTTCTTGGCCAAATATACCTAAATGACTGATCAATAGCAATTATGCTACAATCTTCCCTACTATGACCTACGACCTCGCCATCATCGGAGGCGGCCCAGCTGGAGCAGCCGCAGCCGTCTACGCAGCCCGCAAAAGGGTCAAGACCGTTTTCATCACCAAAGATTGGCTCGGCCAGAGCTATGTCTCCGAAGGCATCGAGAATTGGATCGGCACCGTGAAGGTCTCCGGCCTCGATCTTTCAAAGAGCCTTGAAGCGCATGCAAAGGCGTACGCCAAGGGCATCATCGACTTCAAAGAAGGTGAGGCGTGCACGCTCATCTCAAAGAACGATTCGAGTGACGGATTCGTCATCACTACCGACAAGGGCTCATACCAAGCTCGTGCAGTCCTTGTGACCGCAGGATCCAGCCGCCGCAAGCTCGACATCCCTGGTGGGCCTGAATACGAGAATAAGGGCATCGTCTACTGCGCCTCCTGCGACGGTCCGCTCTACTCCGATCAGCACGTCGCTGTCATCGGCGGAGGCAATGCCGGTTTCGAGACCGCAGCGCAGCTCATGGCATATTGCGCGAGCGTCACTCTTCTCTCGCGCAGCGAATTCAAGGCCGATCCGGGCACTATCGATGCAGTGACCAAGAATCCCAAAGTGAAGGCGATAGAGTTCGCCGTGCCCAAGGAGATCAAGGGCAGCAAATTCGTGAGCTCGCTCATCTACACCGACACTAAATCGAAGAAAGATACTGAGATCCCGGTCACTGGCGTCTTTGCCGAGATCGGCTCTATTCCGAATACGAACTTCGTGAAAAATATCGTTGGTCTTGATCCCTACAACCGCGTCGTCGTCGATCCCAAAAATCAGCGCTCATCCCTCGACGGCATCTGGGCCGCAGGAGATGTGACCGACGGGCTCTATCATCAGAACAATATCGCCGCAGGAGACGCAGTGAAGGCGGTGGAGGATATTTACCTCTGGCTGAACGCGAAATAGGAGTTTGACAGACCAGTCAGGCCTGCTAAACTTAAAACACAATGGCCATCTGGGATGGCAACAGAGACTTCGCTGAATCGTGCGGAGAGCGTGATTATAAGCAGCGTTCAAGACATGCTTATACACAATTAAGAAAAAACCTCTCATGTGAGAGGTTTTTTCTTATAGAGACTACTCGTTCTAAAGCATATCTCGTACAGCGCTGTAGATCTGATTAAAGGCGACTACATCCATTTTGTAGATCCATTTCCTGAGCCTCAGATTACTGACAAAACGAATCTGTGATATAAGAGCGCACTGAATCAGTTGACCATGAACAAAAGTCCGATAATAAGGACCTCTCTTGATTTTAGAAGTGATCGGAATGATTAAGAAGCCGTCGCTGCTGAACTTTTTCAATACGATCACCGGCCTGTCGAACAGGTCCCTCTTGCCATTTTGTTCATGTCCGATATTAACGCCCAATGAGCACCACCAAACCTCCCCTTTATTTACCAAATTCATAGGACCAGCTTTTGAGTCGAGGTGCTTTTTTACCTCATTCCACCGATCAAAATCCTTCTCCTGATTCATAGTGAATACACATTCTTCGGATCACCCTCTCCGCACTTTCCCCACAAACCTTTTTTCTCCTTCTGTGCTCCAGCTTCTTTCTCTCTGAATTCAGCCTGGAACGAGTACGGCTTGCTCTTGGTATACGTGTACTCGCGGGCGAACCCATTCTCGAGGAGATACTCGTTCACGAACATGCCGTCATCGCGATAGACGTAGGCAAGATATCGTCCGTACATATCCTTCACTTCCCTGTCGGGATTGAGGCTCAGGCGGACTGAATGCCCCGTGAGCAAGCCCTTGGTCTCTGTAGACGCTTCAGGGCCGTAGCATTGGACTGGCTTGCGCGGATCGACTGTTTCTGGCGTGTCGATGCCGAGCATTCTGACCGTAATCTCCTTGCCATCGACCATAGCCTTGAATGTGTCGCCGTCTACGACGTACGAGATGGGATAGTCCTTTGTCTCGTCGATCGTGACGTTTGACGCGCCGACGATGTGCAAGAATATGTAGCCTCCGATGAGGCATGCAATGATCATCCCGCAGATGATTGCGAGCCTCTTTCTATGTGTGATTGTCATGCATGGTGGCGATGCCATGCGCACACTTCTTCCCGGTAGCCCTACGGGGAATCGAACCCCGATTACAGCCTTGAAAAGGCCGTGTCCTAGCCGTTAGACGATAGGGCCATGCTTCTTTCTCGATTCCGGCCGATATCCGGCAAATCCATCGAATGGTAGCATTTTTTGAAAAATTCGCAAAAAATGGTAAGGTATCGGAACGTCCGGCGCAGCATCTGTGCGCCGCGATCGTACACCATGGAAAGGTGGCTGAGTGGTCGAAGGCACCGCACTCGAAATGCGGCAGGGGCGTAAGCTCCTCGAGGGTTCGAATCCCTCCCTTTCCGCAACGACTGATGAGGACGGCCCTGATGCCGGCCGAGTCAGGCGTCGTTGCGCGAAAGAGAGGAATGAGAAAGACGGAGCGTGCGAGCCCAGCGGGGCGAGCCGCGACGATCAGCGGATCGTGCCGGCGGAGGCTCGGGGTCGCGACCGAGCCGAACTGGTGAGGCTCGAGTTGTGACCGAATCCCTCCCTTTCCGCAGAGTCGAGTTAGCTCGAGTACGATACGATATCATAAAAAGTATCCCAAAAGCCTTATGGTGCAACGAACCAAAGAGTTCTAACCCGAGACACCCTGCAACGACTGACGAGGACGTTTTTCCTTTATTGAAAAGACCATGTGACAGCATGGTCTTTCCTGCTATTTCAGCACCGCTGTCACGTCGTGCTCACTGGACTCGCGTCTTCGTTCCTTTCAGCGGCGATCCTGATCATCTCGACCAACTCGAAGGGAGAGGCTTCAGGGTCGAAGTCGGCATCCATATCTTCAGCAATGGACTTCAGCTTCTCGAGCGCTTCAGGGCCTCCGTCTGATGCAAGGGATTTCAGATACCCAAAATCGGGCAGGCCGTGCTCATTTCTCCAGTCTTCCACACTTGTCTTTTCATCATTATCTTGCATATATTTTGGTATGTATAATCAATCTAGGATAACTCGCCGAGCACGCTATCTACATCCAGCGGCTCAGTGACCATCTCTACCTCCCCGTCATTTTTCACTTTCCATGCCGAGCGTGGGCGATCAGCATACAGCTCGACTCCATTGCCGTCAGGATCATTCAAATAAAACGCCTCAGACACGCCGTGATCAGCGCTTCCGGTGATCGGATAACTCATGTCGATAAGACGCTTCACCGCCTGCGCTAGTTCTTTGCGAGTCGGATATAGGATCGCAAAATGATATAAGCCTGTGTGCCCTCTCGGCGCAGGAGTCGCGCCTTTCCCTGCCCATGTATTGAGGCCGATGTGATGATGATATCCTCCTGCGGAAAGGAAAACCGCGGAATCCCCATATCGAGCGGTCACCTCGAATCCGAGTATGTCTCGATAGAATGAAAGGGATCGTTCAAGGTCTCCCACCGTGAGATGGACGTGACCGATCGTGACCTCTGGATGTATAGGCATAGCAATACAATACCACTGATTGCGCTTAATTCAATCAATGACAAAGCCGTTTCGAGCGCTTTACTATTACAGAACAGCTGCCTCCTCGGGTCGCGGCCGAACCCTTACGGATCCCTCCCTCAAAATAATTTTCGCCACATTCATTCATACCTGTGAAGTTGTGCGATCTAGAATGAGTACTATAATTATCATCAGATGCTCGGCATCTTCGACAACAACATACAATAAGAAAGGAATCAGTGTGAGAAATATATTCATACGAACGTCCATGGCATGCGCCATGGCGATAACGACAGCATTTAATTACAGCGTATACGCGCTCCCTATCCCGGCGACAGGTCAGACAAGTCTGGTGCCTGGAGATCGGACAAATATGGTGTGGGTGAGGCCTGGAACTTTTCTGATGGGCAGCACGACGAACATCCCCTATCGAGGCCAAGATGAGGTGCGCCATGAAGTCACGCTCACCAGCGGCTTTTATATTGGCAAATTCGAAGTGACGCAGGGAGAATATCTCCTCGTCATGGGAAATAACCCAAGCCATTACAGCCTTGGGGATATGAATCAGCCAGTAGAACAGATCGCCTGGGACGAGGCATCTGCTTATTGCACCAAACTGACCGCACAAGAGCTGACAGCAGGCAGAATACAATCAGGGTGGTCATATCGGCTCCCAACTGAAGCAGAATGGGAATATTCCTGCCGCGCAGGGACGACGACCGAATTCAGTTTCGGCGATTCGATCCATGGCGGCGATGCGAACTTTGGAACGCAGGTGGAGTACGACGCTGCTATCGGCAGTATAGACGTCCCCGACCCTGTATTCCCTTCCCTCATGCATCCCACAACGGTGGGAAGCTACAAACCAAACCCGTGGGGTATTTTCGATATGCATGGAAATGCCATGGAGTATTGCAAGGATTGGTACACCGGCTTCAGCGAAACAGGCGTCGTCGATCCGCAAGGCTCTTCTTCAGGTCCTGGGCATTCGATCCGGGGCTGTTCAGCATGGAACCCTGGCGTATTCCTGAGATCGGCCTGGAGAGGGTACGCGCCTCCTCAATATAGAGACGGGGTGAGCGGCTTCCGTATCGTACTTGCTCAAACAATTCCTGCATGGAAGGCGGCGATCACGACAACCAATTCTCGGCAGGACTTCGCAGAGATAAAACCTGTTACCAATAGAAAGAAGGGTTTGATCGTGATCACGCATGGGTGGATACCTCCTGGAACGAGCATCAAATCGGCGACTGCATGGGTCGATTCGATGTCGAATTGTATCTCGCAGTATCTGACCAGCCTTCCAACTAATGATTGGCAAGTGCTCGGATATACCTGGACGAAAGGGGCTCGTGTAGCCCTGCCGAAGGGACCGCAGACCGCATTGGAGAATGCGCGGCAGCAAGGCGTGAGCCTGGGCCGTCAGATCCTAGCCTTGAAATATTCCCATGTGCATCTCATCGCTCACAGCGCTGGCGCTGGGCTCATCCAAGCAGCGACCGATACTATAAAGGACCCAGTGCATGGGGATCCATCAGTGGTAGTCCATGAGACGTTCCTTGATCCGTTCGTAGGGCTCGATTTCTCTGGGACAGCCAGCTATGGCGCTGGGGCAGATTGGGCCGACAATTATGTGGCGAAGGACAGCGAGACATACGATGATGTGCTTCCGTTCACCTACAATATACTGTCGCACTCATACAACGTCGATGTGACATTTCTCGATGTGAAGAACAGGGTCAAAAGGGCTCTCTTCACCTCAGGAAATGGGGAGCCGTGCTACACGACCACGTCGTCGCATGGCTGGCCGCTCGACTTCTACTCGAATTCGATCGTCGGAATAGTAACCTCGCAGTATGAAGGCTTCGGCTTCCCTTTGAGCGAAGAAGGTGGGATGTGGGGTACAGCGCTCATCCATACGCCTGGCAATGGCATACCGGGACGCGTGCTCGGAACGCCTGATCCTGAGTGTTCAGTAGATATACCTGCATCAAGCTCGTCGTCTCTAGCCGCGGACTTGGTGAGTGCGCCTTCGATTCAGAGCGACACGGGCACGATCCAAATATATGGGAACGGCAGCATAGTGGAGAAGACCGATTCCCCGGCGTGGCTGACCTCGTTCATTATGATCACAAACGCAGCCAATACCGTGGCATTCAATGCGGAGTTCCAAAGCTCTCCAGGAGCGCAGGGACTTCTATCCGTCTGCTGGGATGGAGACATCATCGGTACTATCGACGAGAGGAATGTAGGGGAAGGATTCCAACAGTATGGATTCAAGTTCCCTACCGTTTCTGATCGGAGCCTGCATGCGCTCGGCTTCAGACTGGATCCGTTCACGAACATCCAGTCTGTCGCTGTGCTGACGAATATCGCCATAACGGCAGTCGGAGTGACTCAGCCATTCACCCTGTCTACGACAGAAAGCATGCATGGCTATCCGAGCTATCGATTGGATGGGCAAGCGGGATTCGAATATGCCATTCAAGCCTCGACGGATCTTGCCAACTGGACGAACATCGCCTCAGTGGTGAATATCGATGGGATCGTGCGATTCTTCGATCAAGATTCCACAAACTATCCATATAGGTTCTACCGAGCAGTAGCGCCCTATTAGTTCCTTGCGGTTCTCAGAGCTCGCTTCGGCGGGCTCTTTTCATTGTGACAGTGCAAAGAATATATCCAGAGCGATCATCGCGAACATGCATACGATGAACGTAAGCGCTGTTTGATGGTCTTCCTTCGGTCTTTGGATGCCAAACGTCGGGGCATTCTGCTTCCTTGCAAGAAGGCTGTAGAGGCTTTGGAGGATGTACACGACGATCAGCCATGCGATGAAGATCGCCGCTGGGCCGAAAAGCGACAGGAATATGCCGATTCCAAGGGCAGATCCATATGAGGAGGCCGAATAGGACAGATAGAATGGGAAAGCGATGACCGACAAGAGAGGACCGGTATATCTCGAGGATGTCAGCACCACAAAAAGAAGCGTAATGAGGGTGGCCGTCACGAGCAGGAACCGTGGATTTATTTCAGCTTTGCGCATGTAATAGATAGATGAGCTAATAATGTGATGCTAATTATAGTTACCTATGAGAAATAATACAAAAGACAGTGTGGATAACAAAAAAAGCCGCGCGCGGTAAAATTACGCTTTCAAGATTGAACGCAGTGCGACTTATTTCCCTGTATCTGGGCTGGTGGTCGTACCGGCAAGCACTCCTCCGTCCACGATGATCTCGCTTCCCGTGGTGTAAGAAGACTCATCCGAAGCAAGATAGAGGACCGCGTACGCGACTTCCTCTGGTGTGCCGAACCGACCGAGAGGGATGCCTTCGCATTGCTTCGCGAGATGATCTTTGTACTCCGCGCCTTGGCCGAGGAGCTTCTTCCACATCGGCGTCATGATCGAAGCGGGAGCGACCGAGTTGCAACGGATCTTGTAACCTTGGCCTGCACAGTAGAGCGCGACAGACTTGGTGTGGTTGTGAATGGCTGCTTTGGAGGAGGCGTACGCCACAGCGCCGGGGACGCCGACGAGCCCAGAGCGCGAGGCGATATTGACGATAGAGCCGCCCTTCTCCTTCATGGCCTTGATAGCGTATTTGCAGCCCAGGAATGTGCCGTCAAGATTGATGGCATGGATGCGCTTCCAATCTTCGAGAGAGACGTTCTCTGGATCCTGCACGCCTTTGCCCATGACCCCCGCGTTGTTGACGAGGATATCGAGACGTCCCTCGCGAACGATCTGATCCACGGCTTTCGTCCACGAATCTTCGCTGCTCACGTCGAGAGGCACGAATGTCGCGCCGATCTCTTTGGCAGCAGCTCGGCCAACGGCCTCTTGGACGTCAGCGATGATCACGCGCGCTCCTTCGGATACGAAGAGCTTCGCTATGGCTGTGCCGATGCCTTCGGCGCCTCCAGTGATGAGCGCGGTCTTTCCATTGAGTCGGGATGACGATGACATCGAAGTGATGAAGTTGTGTATAGTATACCACCATCTTCCGCTGTTGAATATTCTTGCCGCAGAAGATGTGCTAGCATAGTGCCACAAACAGTGACACGACCCATGCCTCTCCCTCGCCTCAAAAACCCCTTTTCCGGCTTCATCGGATTCATCAGGACGCACGGCGTCGCCGGCCTCGCCATCGGTTTCGCCCTCGGGCAAGCAGCCTCGAATCTGGTGACTTCCTTCGTCACCACGATCGTCAATCCGGTCATCGGCATCATCACCGGAGGCCCCCTCGGAGACCTCGCATCATCGAGCCTGAAGGTCGGCAACTCCAATATCATGTACGGCCAATTCCTCTCTGTCCTCATCAACGTCGCCCTCATCCTCCTTGTCGTCTATATAGCTGCAAAAGTCCTGCGACTCGAAAAGACCGAGAAGTCATAAAACTCTATTGCGATAGATTTTTCAGCCAGCTTTTGGTAGAGTAGGCATACGCGCGGTTAGCTCAGTTGGTAGAGCATCCCCTTGACGTGGGGAGGGCCGGGGGTTCAAATCCCTCACCGCGCACAATTAAAATTGTTGTCTAGAATTACCGTTATTTGAGTGGTATAGTATTTGGAATATGAAAAACTTTCAAAAAAGTTTCGTTGTGCCATTATTAATGGCAACTATTATTGCGGTGTTAGTCATTGGTGGCGTCTATATTTATGAGAATAAGAAAATAGAAACACCCGCTCCTTCGGTAGAAATAAATATGAAAACGACAAATAGCATTCAACGAACTAGTACCGAGAATCAAGAAATTACTGCCAAGCCGATAGGCAAGGCCTCATCTGTTGGTGTTAAATTGACTATCAATAATTTCACTCCAAATTTCACATCAGCATTACAGCCAGCAATAATATATAAAACTTCTGGAGATTATTCCGCGCTTGTTCCAGTCACTTTGAACGATCAAAAAACACAAGTTACATCCTATCCGGATATTAAGGATGTGTACTATAGCGGATATGCAAATACTCAATTGGCTTATCCTACTAAACTTGATAATGGTTACCTGTTAGACAATCGTGGTATCAGTGCAAATTCTGCATTTCTCAAGTACACATATGATCAGTATTCCAAACTTAGCAAAACACCATCAAGTGCCGAACTATTTAGCTCCATACTCGTCACTAGTCCGTTTCTTGAAATGTATAATTGCGGAGCAAGAAGTTTTGCTCACGATACCGAACAACAGACAATATCAGAGATAAATGCCTTGATAATTGATTCAAACCAACTTGATAAATGTAAGAGAATCATATAAAAAGGTTCCTACTTCGTCCCAGACGGCGCACAAACAGTGCTCGTGCAGCGAGCACTGTGCGCGGTAGCAAAGCCCCTGCGGGCTTTGCATGAAGGATTTGAACACCGGAGCGATATGCTATATTAACCCCATCATGACCCCCCTCCAAATCGGCATCGATTTTGACGACATCCTCATCGAGTTCAATGCCTCGATACACGCCTACTACAACAAAAAGCTCGGCACATCGATCCAGAAGAAAGACGTCTTCACCTATGACATGCACCGTGTCTGGTCTTGCGAACCCGAAGAAGCGGGCAGAAGGGTTTTCGAATTCTACGAGACGCCTGAGCATCATGCCGCCATTCCCGTAGACGGCTCGATTGAAGGCATCGATGAATTAGGCAAGAAGCATAAGCTCCACCTCATAACTTCACGAAGCCCAGCGATTGAAGATCTCACACTCAGATGGTTGCAGAAGCACTTCTCTGATAAATTCGCAGGCATACATTTTACCGGACAATTCTTTGGCGAAAAATCCACGATGCGGACGAAGATAGACGTATGCAAAGAGCTCGGCATCGACCTTATGATCGAGGACTCGGCTTCCCAGGCCAAGGCGCTCGCTGGCGCAGGCATTCCTGTCATCCTGCTCGATATGCCCTGGAATCAAGAGGAGATGCCAGAAGGAATCACACGCGTCGATTCATGGGATGAGATCGTGCGAACGATCCAAGCTAACAGCCACACATCATGATCATCCTCGGCATAGAAACTTCATGCGATGAAACGGCGCTTGCTCTTATCGAGACGCGTACGGCTGGTGGTGTGTTCGAATGCCGCGTCATCCAATCGCTGGTCCATTCGCAAGCTGAGCTTCACAGCGCATATGGAGGCGTCTTCCCCACCCTCGCCAAACGTGAGCACAGCAAAAACCTCGTTCCGCTTCTCAAGAAGATCCTTGATGAAAGCGGCGAAGCCCTCAAGGCATTGGAATCATCGAAGAAGCACGCACATCCTCATATGCAGGAGCCGGCACATTCTTTGAAGGACTCGGATGCTCTGCATTCATCATCAGGAAATGCGACTACGAATGTTTCCTTCGATGAGCATATCCGATCTTTCAAAGCTGAGTTCGGCCCGCAGAATCCCGATTTGGTGGAATCGGTTGCCGCCGCAACATTCCTGCGGGAATCTCCCCCAATAGATCTCATCGCTGTGACCGAAGGCCCCGGCCTTGAGCCAGCGCTCTGGACTGGGATCGTTTTTGCGAGAATGCTCTCGGCGCTCTGGAACATTCCTGTCTCTCCTGTTGATCACATGGAGGGCCATGTCGTAGGGTCTCTTCTTGAATCAGATAAGCCCTATGGCGCATGGCAGAAGCTCAAGACCTTGCCCCTTCCTGCGATTGCATTACTCATCAGCGGAGGACATACGGAGTTAGTAAAGATAGACAAAAGCTCTTCTTCTTTTTCATACGAAATAATCGGCCAAACCAAAGACGACGCGGTCGGCGAAGCATTCGACAAGACGGCACGCCTTCTTGGGCTTTCATATCCCGGCGGCCCTCATATCGCTCGGCTTGCCCAAGAGGCGAGGGACGAGAAGATCCCTGCCCCGGTCAAATTGCCACGGCCAATGATCTCAAGCGGCGATCTTGATTTCTCATTCTCAGGCCTGAAGACTGCCGTGCTATATGCAGTGCGCGATTCTGAGGATCCGAAGAATCCGAGCGACGCATTCAGGAAAGGCTTGGCTCGAGAATTTGAAGACTCCGTAGCAGATGTTCTTGATGCAAAATTACGCTCAGCTATAGAAAAGACGGGCGCCCAAGGGATCACGATCGGCGGTGGAGTGGCTGCAAATCGGTTCATCCAAGAAAGGCTCAGGGGGACTACCGAGGAATATGGCATACCGCTTTACCTTCCTTCACCCCATATCTCTGGCGACAATGCGCTCATGATCGCCCTCGCAGGAGCATTAGATGCAGGAATGAAGAGCGGCCGCCGCGAAAAAAGCTTGGGATCGACAGGCGAATCTATTCGAGCTCAAGGCACGAAGCGCCTGGGCTCGATCGAATAAGGCAGAATGGGGCAGAGGATAAAGCGATCGGAATCTCGAGGTGTTTTTTGCTATACTATGAGCATATGGTTTTCTATGGGTTCATCTACGCTCTCCTGACCGGCCTGCTTCCCTCCCTGATCTGGCTCTGGTTCTGGCTCCGCGAAGACAAGAATCCTGAGCCACGGCCCCTCCTCGCGGCCCTCTTCGTCGTCGGCGGGCTCTCGGTATTCGCTGCCTGGGTGGCGGAGCAGTACGTGGCAGCGCACGTACCCAACATCACTTCTCAATACATCTGGTGGGCCATCATCGAGGAAGTCCTCAAGTTCGCAGTGGTGGCCGGTATCGCCCTTCATGCCGAGAGCAATGATGAGCCGATCGACCCGATGATCTACTTCATCACGGTGGCGCTCGGCTTCGCGGCTCTCGAGAATACCCTTTTCGTCCTTGATCCATTCCTCAAAGGCAATGTGATCGCCGGCCTCAGCACGGGGAATCTCCGTTTCCTCGGGGCTACGCTCGTCCACGCGGTGAGCTCAGCATCCGTAGGCTTCATGCTGGGACTCTCCTTCTACCGCAGCCGGATCTCCAAATTCCTTGCCGGGATCATTGGCTTGGCAGGCGCCTGCGCGTTGCATGCGGCGTTCAACTTGTCTATAATTAACGGCGGTTCGGCAGATACGCTCCGCGCCTTCGCATGGATCTGGGGAGCCGTGGTCATCATGATCATCCTCTTCGAGGAAGTGAAGAGCGTCAAACGGAAAAAGATCGATTGAACGGAGAAGCCGCTGAAGTATCAGCGATGATAGTTGGATGGCTTCTGCGTTGAATAACCGAATTCATAAACACCATTATGGCAAAAGAAAAAAGATCGTTTTTTGAGAAGCTGACGGGCACCGTCCGCATGAGCGGCGAGCCTGAGGCTCAAACTTCGCCTGCGGGAATCACCAAGGGTGCAGAAGCGACCTGGATCGAGGAACAAGACAAGGAAGCAGAGCTCACGGTGGACGTCTACCAGACGCCCGAGATGATCGTGGTCAAGGCCATGATCGCCGGCGTCCGTCCCGAGGACCTCGACGTCTCCATCACTCGCGACCTCGTCACCATCCGCGGCACCCGCGAGGAAGAGCGCATCGCCCGCGACGAAGACTATTTCGCCCGCGAGCTCTTCTGGGGCACATTCGCGCGCACGGTCACATTGCCCGAGGAAGTTGATGTGGACGAGGCTGAGGCCATCGAGAAGCACGGACTCCTCATATTGAAATTGCCGAAGTTAGACAAGAAGCGCCAGTCCAAGCTCAAGGTAAAGACGGTGTAAGTCGTCTCAAATAAAAAGAACCCTCGGGGAGGGTTCTGACGTCATGCCACTTTTGCGAGCGGCTGCTGTTCCAAGTTCAGGATGATCCTGAGCCTTCCCATCCTCCCTGGCGAACAACGTATTTTGCCGATGGTACGCTCAACGAGCTGATCCACGGTGTTTCCCCGCATATTGTACTCTTTGCCGATAGCATCGAGAGTCCAACGTGTCGGATACGGATACAGCCCGAAACGGCGCCTCACCATATCTGCATTGCGAACCGACGGCATGTGCGAAAGGATATCACCGAGCTGGAGGAAAAACCCTTCGCGATCTGTCAGGGAGAGATTCTCGAATTTCTCGATCGCACGGAGATCAAGGAACAGCGCGACCAGCATATTGGCTAACGGAGAACCGTAATAAAACCTGGCTTCATTCATATCTGGTATCTTTGTACCAGATAATGTTTTATATGTCGAGAGTAGCAAGCTTTGCATTCGAGGAGCGCCAGTCGAAACTCAAGGCGAATACGGTGCAAGCCGATTTCTTGGAGCTTTAGGAAGACCCTGCACAAAAAATAAAAAGCCAGCTGATGAGGCTGGTTTGCTCGCTGTAAACGTTTTTCGCTCTAGAGATTCCCCTTCCCCTTCAACAGGCACGAAAGAACGATCACGAACAGGTTGAAGGAATAATGAGTGACCGTAGAACAAGCCGTGGCTTTCGCATATCTTTCTTGAAACCCCCCGCATTTGATGAATACGATGCAGTAGATGAGGCCGCCCACTCCTTCGAAAGGGATAAACTGCGGGCCCCCATGGACCCATCCGAAGATGATGGAGGAAACGACGCTGACCGCCATGATAGCCCTTCCCGACCTGCGACCGTATGACCCTATGCAAATGGCGAACGGCAAGAGCCGAAAGACCCATTCCTCAAGGACAGCTCGTATAAGTAGCGTGCCTAGGAAATAGGGGATAAGGACCATAAGAGGGGTGCCTCTGGACGATACGATTATCGTGACGCCGAGGGGATTGAAGTAGAGCAGCATGATTCCTTCCCACACGATGCGGAGCAGAACGCATATCAGGATGAGGGAGACCATAGAGAATCCCTTCACTTCTACCTTTAACCATGACATAAGATCTTTCCTTTCAGCTGAGTATTTAAGGTGCACCTACGCAAAAAACACTAGCACTATTTTAGTGTTAGGTCAATACTGTGCGCGAATAGCATATGTTCGAGCCGGCGCGTCAGACGATCTGATCGACGCAGCTTCATTATGAGCACTATTTTATATCAAGTGAGCAGCTAGATATCGAGAGTAGCGAGTTTTGCATTCGACTGTATGAACGACTTCCTTGCAGGCACATCATCTCCCATGAGCATGTCGAAGACCTTATCAGCATCCTGAGCGTCATCAATGGTCACTTGCTTGAGGATTCTGCGCGCAGGGTCCATGGTCGTCTCCCAGAGCTCTTCGGCATTCATCTCGCCGAGACCTTTGTAGCGCTGGATGGAGATCTTTGGCTTCTTTGTCTTGTCCTCAGATTCTTCTTCGGCAGCCTCATCAGCAGGAGCTTCGGCGCGCTCGAGAAGAGCTGCACGCGAGGCATTGTCTTGAGCATCGAGATCAGCAGCGGCTTGCTCGATCTCGTCAGCATCTTTGCCGAGAGCCTTGACCTTGGACTGTTCATCATAGAAATACAGGATCTCCTTCCCTTTCTTGACCTTATACAAAGGCGGCTGGGCGATATACACATGGCCGTTGTCGACGAGCGGGCGGAAGTAGCGGTACAAAAGAGTCAGAATAAGGGTGCGAATATGCGCACCGTCCACGTCAGCATCTGTGGCAAGGACGATCTTGTGGTAGCGGAGACGCGAGATGTCGAAGGTATCGCCGATGGCGGTGCCGAAAGCGAGGACGAGATTCTTGATCTGCTCAGAGCCGAGCATGCGGTCGAGGCGCGCGCGCTCGATATTGAGGATCTTGCCGCGAAGCGGAAGAATAGCCTGAGTGCGGCGATCGCGGCCAGTCTTGGCGGTGCCTCCAGCAGAATCTCCCTCGACGATGAAGAGCTCGGACTCGGACGGGTCGCTCGACTGGCAGTCAGCGAGCTTTCCGGGGAGGGTCATGCCTTCGAGAGCGCCCTTGCGGAGAACGCTGTCTTTGGCGGCCTTAGCGGCCTTGCGGGCCTTCATAGCGAGAATGACCTTACTGATCATCTGCCGCGCATCCTCAGGATTTTCCTCCAAGAAGGCCGAGAAGGCGTCGCCAAACACAGTCGCAGTAGCTCCCTGAGCCTCCATGGAGCCGAGCTTGGCCTTGGTCTGGCCTTCGAACTGGATCTCACGGAGCTTCACCGAGATGACAGCGGTCAATCCTTCCAAAGCATCATCGCCCGTGAAAGCTTCGTCGCCCTTGGCGAGATTGTTGTTCTTGGCATACGTATTCAACGTGCGGGTGAGCGCGGTCTTGAATCCGGTCAGATGCGTGCCGCCCTCAGGAGTATGGATATTGTTGGCGAATGCGAGGAGACGCGGCGCGACATCGTCTGCATATTGCAGAGCGACTTCGACTGATTCGACGCCCTCGACCTTCTTCTCGACATAAAAGATATTTTTGTGGACCGGCTTGAGAAGCTGGTTGGTGAATCTCACAAGCGAGACGAGACCGCCCTCGAAGTAGAAGGTGTGCGAAGGCACATCAGCGCCAGTCTCGCGGAGATAGAAAAGCTCGTCATCCTGACCGAACGTCGGAGCCTGCTCACGAGCATCGATGACGGAGATGCGCAAGCCTCGAACGAGGTATGCCTGCTGGCGCATATGGCCGACAACGCGCTTGAAATCCATAATGACGCCTTCCTTGAAGATCTCAGGGTCGGGTTGAAACTGGGTGATGGTGCCGTTACGCTTGGTCGGAGCGATATTCTTGACCTTGGTCTTGGGGACGCCGCGCTCGTATTCCTGGGCATAGATGCCCGCCTTGACGCCATCGCTCCCGTCTTTGTGGACGAGCACCTTCGCATGCATCGAGAGCGCATTCACCACAGACGCGCCGACGCCGTGGAGACCGCCTGAGACTTTGTAACCGCTGTCTTCGCCGCCAAACTTGCCGCCGGCATGGAGCATGGTCATCGCCATCTCAAGGGCTGAGATCTTTGTTTTCTTGTGTATATCCACCGGGATACCGCGACCGTTGTCAGCGACGCGGACGCGATTGCCAGGAAGGAGCGCAATCTCAATGTCGTTGGCGAAGCCGCCCATGGCTTCGTCGCGCGAGTTGTCGAATATCTCCCAGATAAGGTGATGGAGGCCATCGGGACCGGTGGTACCGATATACATGCCGGGGCGCTTGCGCACCGGCTCGAGGCCCTCGAGAACCTGGATGGATTCAGCTCCGTATTCGCCTTTTTTTCCGCCAGCTGGCGGATTTTTCTTGGTGTCTTTTTCGGCCATACATTAAAAAAGCGGTCGGCTTTTGATGCGATAAGTATAGCAGAAAGCTGTTCACAATGCACGGGTCAAAATGACTGAAATATGGCCTGATATGGGCCTTATTTTGATGCCTGTGAATTCACAGTCTTCACAAGCAAAGCAATCTGATCTGAAAGCGCATCAAACCTTTTATCCATCAAATCAAATCTCCTGTCCATCGACTCAAATCTATTATCCATTGATTCAAACCGACGATCGATTTTCAGTTCGAGCGCATCAATCTTTTTACCCAAACGACCCTCAACTGCATCTATCTGCTCAAATACCTTATTGAAGCCGTCTTTGATATATGATTCGAAACCATCGAATCTCCTATCGATCCTTATGAAGCTTTCATGGATTCTCCTGAAATTGTCGTTGTCTATTTTGAAATTGCCATCAACTCTCCGTGCGAACTCATAGAATTCGACCTTGGTCACATATTCCTGTTGTATGGGTGAAATCGTCATGGTTGGCATGCATAAATTATAGTGCCAATCATAATTAGCACAAGCTCACACCCCCAGAAAAATATGTCGTAATGGAAATACCTTACCTGACTTCCCAACCCTTCGACTTCACCTCTGCGGCGACTTTCTCCATAATCGCATTCGTCTCAGTATCAGTGAGAGTTCTCTCCATCGATTGGAATATCATTCGAAACGCATATGAGACCTTCCCGTCCTTCTCGAAGGTATCGAACAATGAAGAGTGTGCCAGCAATTCCATGCCTTGGGCATCAACGACTCCTTTCTTGATTATCTTCCATACATCTTCAGATGAGACAGATTCAGGAACAAATACCGCGATATCTCTCGCAATGAAAGGATACTGCGAGAACTTCTTATATTCGACCTGTGCAGCTTTTTTAAAATGAAGATCGGCATATGACTTCGGTTCAGGTAGCGCAGCAATTAACGAATCGAGGTCCAATTCAAGGATACCATCCGTATTGTTCGTCATACCGATCGGCTTTCCCTTCAAGGAAATGATGCCACCAGTATCATCCACGGTGCACAAGACGGCTATCTCAGCGCCGAGCGCCTTCATGAGATCATCGCGTACCGTTTTGATCTTGTCGTTGACGCGCTCCTGCTTCTTCTTCGCATTCTTGATGCCAATGCACAGCGATGTCCGCTCGCCTGTCTTGGGGAATATCTTGCCGATCTCAAATATTTGAATGGTGTCCAGACCAAGCAAGTCAGCATTCCTCGCGTTGAACTCAAGCGACTTCACAACGCCTTCAGTGAGGTTCGTACGCAAGAAATTCTTGTCTGTAGCCACGGATTTCTCGATCTCCATATCTCCTTTTGAGACCAAGCTGTATAGATAGACCTCCGAAAAGCCCATATCCTTCAATGTATTCTTGATCTTCTCGGAATAGTAGAAGGTCTTGTCGATCGCGAGTTTTGTCGCTTCCTTCTTGGGAATGATAGGCGTAATCTTTTCGTAGCCCCAGATGCGCGCGACCTCTTCGGGCATGTCGCGCCACGTCGTGAGATCAGCTCTATTTTCAGGTATGGCAAGAATGAGTTCGCCGCCTTTACCTTCCACGCCGATATCAAGCTTCTTGAGGATTGAAATTATTTCTTTCTCCGGGATCTCGGTGCCCAACGAATGATTAATCTGTTCGACAGTGACCGGTATCTTCTTTGAAAATGAAGCTGTTGAAGGAATATTCTTTCTCGTGATGCCAAGAATGGCGGAAACTTCCAGAGCAATACCTTCATATGACTTCGCGTATCCGGCGCGATCAGGCAGGACCTTCACATCGAGGATGCTGTCGCTTCCTTCTTTTTCAATGCTCTCTACTTCAGCGAAGTGAAGTGATATCGCTTCAGCAAGCACTTCCGGCGCAGGTAATGAGCCGGTGAAGTAGGTTTGTAGCTGTTTATAGGAAACTTTCATGATTATGCTTCGATGAATTGGAACCGCGGATGCCAGGCTTAACAGTCATAAAGTGGATTATTTCTTGAAGCTGGCGTGATCGTCAGCGGCGAGCATGTCGAGCAGCGTCGTATCCTTGTCCAAACCGAGGCGCACATTCTCCCCTTCGAGCCACGCCTTCTTTTCTGGCTTGCTGGAATAGTTATCAGATTCAGTCTGCCTGTTCCATGCCTCGATCTCCGCATCGGTCTTGGGGGTACCGTGTGACTTGACCCACGCGCCGATCTCTTCGTCACTATGACCTTCGGCGACATGCGCCTTGAAATCAGGCCCCTTCAATCCTTTCCAGCCGAAGAGCATATTATCGAGCGGACAATCAAAATGGTATTCGCCGATGTTGCCCCAGAGAAGTGCTTGGCATTTATCGATCGTGCGCCCGAGAATAAGGAAACCTCCGACCTTCATGTGCGGGCTTCGCGGCGCTTCTTTCGTGAGATCTTTGCCTTTGATTTTTTTATTCATATCGATGTGTGATTTAAAGCTAATAATTCTAAAATTGATTCACAAACCTCAAGTCCCCCGAATACATAAGACGTACGTCCTCGATGTTGTATTTCACCATGAGAATGCGATCGAGCCCACCGCCGAATGCGAAGCCTGACCACTCATCAGGATCGACGCCTGCAGCCTTGAAAACATTGGCGTGGATGAGGCCAGCGCCCATCATCTCGAGCCACCTCCCTTTGAACTTCACGTCAACCTCAGCAGACGGCTCTGTGAATGAGAAGTAGCTCGGGCGGAAACGGATCTCAACATCCTCGCCGAGAAGCCTCTTATAGAAGTAGAGGAGCGTGCCCTTGAGATCTGCCAGCGTCACTTTCTTGTCCACGAATATGCCATCGAACTGGAAGAACTGCGCTTCGTGCGTCGCATCGGTCGCCTCGTTACGAAATACTTTGCCAGGAAATATTTGCTTCACCGGAAACGAGTCTTTATGCTTCGCAAGCATGCGCGCGCTGACCGCAGTGTTGTGCGTACGAAGGACATGCTTCTCAGACGAACCCTTTTCAGGCTTCATCCAGAACGTATCCTGCATCCCTCGCGCCGGATGATTGGCAGGAATGTTGAGCGCGTCGAAATTGTAGAATTCAGTCTCCAATTCGGGGCCTGAAGCGACCTGGAAGCCGATCTCGCCGAAGATCGTCTGGATCTCGCGGATCATCTGGGTCATCGGATGGAGATGGCCTATTGTTTTAGCCTTTTCGGCGGCAAGATCCATAGTGCCGTCCATTCTAGCAAAATCTAGCGAAAAAGGGCGAAATGGCGTAGAATCCACATACGTCCGTACCTGCATCATGCCCTTCATCGTCCAAGCTTTTTTCTTTTTCGCCATATACCTTCAGGTCTTCCTGATCATCACCCTTTTCGAGTATCACGAGAAGAAAAAGGCTGCTCTGCCTGCGATTCCCGCTGATCCGAGCATGTATCCGACCGTGACCGTCATCGTTCCCTGCTTCAATGAGGAGGCAACGGTCATCGGCACCATCGAGTCATTGAAACAGCTCGATTACCCCAAAGAGAAGCTCTCCATTGTCGCGGTGGACGATGGAAGCACTGACGACACGTGGTCATACCTTTCTCAGTACGCTAATGACCCCCAAGTCTCGCTTTTCCGCAAGGAAAACGGCGGCAAGCACACTGCAGTCAACTTCGGCATCGAGCATAGCTCGAGCGATATGGTGAGCTGTCTCGACGCCGACTCATTCGTGCATCCGCAAGCGCTCCTCCGAATGCTTCCATATTTTACAGATCCATCTGTGGGCGCGGTCACACCAGCGATTAAAGTGAGGACGCCCAAGAGTATCCTGGAATCTATCCAGTACGCCGAATACAACGTCGGCATCTTCCTCAGGAAGATGTACAGCGTCATAGATGCAATCCATGTAACTCCCGGACCATTCTCCGTCTTCCGCCGTTCAGTTTTCGCACAGGTCGGCATGTTCAGGAGCGCCTACAACACCGAAGACCTTGAGATCGCCCTTCGCCTTCATAGCAACAATATCAAGATTGAGAATTCGCATACCTCCTTCGTCTTCACCACTCCTCCATCGACAGTCCGAGCGCTCGTGAAGCAACGCGTCCGCTGGACCACCGGCTTTCTGCTCAATATGCGCGATTATCGTAGGCTCCTTTTCAACAAGAAGCACGGCCACATCGGCACATTCACTCTTCCTGCAGGCATCGTTTCGCTCGTCGGCGTATTGTTCTTCGCTGGCTACTCGGTGGTGAACGCTGCCACGAGCATCTCGGACAGCATCGAGCGCTTCCGCCTCGTCGGATTCTCCTGGCATCTGCCCCAGTTTCATTGGTTCTTCTTCAACACGACGACCAGCCGCCTCCTCATTGCTATCATGTTCTGCCTCGGCCTCTCGGTGGTCTTCCTCGGCAAGCGCCTTGGCACTGGCTCATGGAAGCTCTCGAAGGACATCGTCTACTACACTCTCTTTTACGGCTTCCTCGCTCCTGTATGGATCGCTATCTCGGGCGTGAAGGCGATCACGCGCAAGACGCCGAGCTGGCGCTAGCATCATTCGCAGAGCTCCATCGCGCAGATCCATCATTTCCATCCATGAAAACATACCGCACCTACATCTGGGCATTCCTCATCACTCTCATCGTATTCATCGGCGTGACGTGGGTGAGCACCTATTTTGACAACAAGCGCATCGACGAGATCAGCTCCATCGAGGACGGCATCTCCCGCAATATATTATCTTCAGAGACCCAATTCGACCTCCTGCGCGAGACGCCCTGCGAGAATCTCGACGACTCTGATCTCTCCAAAGAGCTCGATTCTCTCGGCCAACGCGTCTCATATCTCGAAGACACCCGCGGCACTGACGATTCGCAAGTCATCAAGCTCAAGGAAGATTACGCCCTCCTCGAGATCAAGGATTACATACTCATGAACACCATGTCGCAGAAGTGCGCCACCAAGCCGACCTTCGTCTTCTATTTCTACTCCAACACCGGCGAGTGCCCCGATTGCAGGAATGCGGGAGCGGCCCTGACCGCCCTGCGCCAAGAATATCCGGATGTCAGAGTCTATTCCTTCGACTACCATTCCGGAGTATCGGCAGTTCAAACGCTTGCGAATATTTACAAAGTGAAGGCTCAATTCCCTGCGTATGTCATCCATAGCAAACCGGTGTATGGTGTGAAGTCTCTCAGCGATATAGAAAAGCTCATGCCCGAGCTCGCGATACAAGCAGCCGCACATGCGAAGGAAGCGGCGAAGTTGGCGAGCACGACGACTGCGACAAGTACAACGAAGAGGTAAATTTGTTACGCTGGTATCTGCCCCGCCGATCTCGAGCCCTATTGAATTTTTGTAAAAGCAATTTTCACGATTTTCATACCTTTCTTGAAAACAACGGGTTCGTTTCCTGCATTTGAAGTTTCCAGAATAAAAGTATTATCCGTATCTGGTTCAGCAAAGTCTGATCCTTGAGTCACATTTATCCCCTGTTTTGCCAAACGCGCCGGAGTACTTAAAATGGCGCAATATTTTCCATTTAACGTTATCTTCTCTTTTGTTTCCAATAAAGCAAATCCGTTCGGCTGAAGTTCCAATGATTCTTTACCTTTAATTGAACCAAGAGTGAGAGTATAACTCGCCGGCTTTAGATTTTCCTCATTGAAATCAGAGATTGCAATATCTCCATTTCTAATAGCTTCTCTTATTGAGTCTTTAGACAAAAACATGTTCGTAATTATACAGTATTCAGAATCAATGCAGACCACTTTATTTTCTGAGCCGCCTCCCAGGCTTGAACTGGGGACCTTCGCTTTACAAAAGCGTTGCTCTACCAACTGAGCTAAGGCGGCACTCCTTAATACTTAACGCACTCCACTGTAAACTACGCGTGACACTCTGTAAACCTGCGGCATGTATGCGCACGCTTCTTTATTTCTCCGACTTCTTGTGATCCTGCTGGACGTCTCGAGCAGCTTTGCGATATGCGCAGTAATCGCACGCCGCGGCAGGACCAGGAAGCTTATCTGAATTGAGGCATTTCCGTATATCTGCGAGCGCCTTCTCCACCCATGAATCATTTCCAGTATAGGGGATGAGATCGATGTCGAACTCGAGTTTGGCATCGAATGCGGTACGATCGGTCTTGCCGTTGCAGTAGACGAAGAAGCCGGTCTTGGAGACCTTGAATCCATTCATGCGAAAAAGCCACTGGTAGACTTCCATCTGGCGCTTGTAGCCTATCTGCCACTCCTTATCGAGAGAGACCTTCTCCTCCTTGCTCGTGGACTTATAGTCGACGATGATGACTTCCCCACCCTTGTCCACCCAGATGTCGTCGATGGCTCCCGTGACGAGGAGATTGCTCGGCTCGTGGACGTAGCGGATGCCTTTGAAATTGCTCCGCCAGAGATCAAGGTCTTCATGCTGGAATGGTACGACGTCTTTCAATCCATATGCGCCCATGAGCGGATGCGGGCGCTTCTTGGCGCGATGGATGTCGAACTCCTTCTTGAGAAGCGTATCCACCGCTGAGTTCAATGCGAACGGGAAACCAGGAGGCCTACCAACGCCAAGCCGGCAGTCGAGGTAGAAGCACAACGGGCAATTCAAGAAGAGATCGATCTTCGACCGGCTCACCTTGAAGGGCTCTGTACTGGCAGGTTCAAAGAGGTTGCGAGTGCGGCGAGAGTTGTAGTAGTCAGACATAGGGCTAGTTTACAGTGAAAAGTGCAAAGTGAAAAGTTCAGCACAGGGGAATGGTGCGCTTTTTTCTTACTATAGTCGAGACATGTTCTTTAAAATAAAAACAGCCCCGTTCAGAAGCTGTTTCACTCATCACTCACATTTAGTGTCGCGAACTCGGCGCGGCCCCATTATTTTCACTCGGCCATTCCTGAGAAGCACTCGCCTTTCCACAATAAGATCAGTGGGCTTGCGTGAGCGCAACTGAGCTTGACGATTTTTTTGCATACTGCCCTTTCGCTTTTTATTAATTAAAACTCCTCCATTTAGTATACAACACTATCGATGCTTAGAAGAGCTCCGAAGGGACGCGTCGAGCTTTAAATCGCCTTCTCAGCCTTCAGGATCATCGCCTTCTTTGTTGCCCCCCTGTTATATCCTCCCGTCGTCCCGTCAGACCTGATCACTCTATGACACGGGATCTTTGGATTGTAATTGGTATTCAACGCATTCCCCACCGCACGAGAAGCGTGCGGCGAGCCGGCGCGGCGAGCAACTTCCACATAGGTGAGCGTCTTCCCTTTCGGGATTTTACGCACGACATTGAATACTTTCTCTGTGAATGTCATAGCCCAAATATATTACAGTGACGGGAACAAAAGCGCGGCGAGAGCGGAGATGATCGGGTCTGAGCTCTTGCCATAGACCATGAGGCCGCCAAGCGTGCCGGTCACGGTGATGAAGAAAAGGCCAGAAAGAGCGAGTATGATTACGACTGAAGGACGAAGGATATATGATGCGAGATATTCGAGCAGCTTCCATGCTTTACCGAGCGGGGTGGCGATGAATCTCTGGTATGAGGGCTTCGGGTTCCAGGAGCGAACAATGGCATCTATGAGATACGCGACGCCGATGACGGAGAAGATGGCGACTGTCCAGCTCGCGAAATTCTCATGCACGCGGAGCACCTGACGAAGCTCAGGGTGGCTGCGGATGACGCTCGTAGCAGTATCACCCGTACTGAATGCGACAACTGCGGTGACAGTGCCGATGATCGCGAGGAATGCCTTGATGCTCGTGTACGCCGGGCTGGCGGTCCATTTTTTGAAGCGCAGGACCTCAAGCGCTGCATATATCGTGAGCAAGGCGATCGGAAAGTGGACGAATATCGGATGGACGTTCATGGGATTACTTATCAGCGACCGTGACCTTCTGAATGACTATCTTGTCTGTAGGCTGGTCATTCCCGTCTACGCGCGTCGTAGCGATCGCATCGACGACATCCATTCCCGTGATGACGCGGCCAAATATCGTGTAGTCATGCTGAAGCGGCGTGTCCTTGTGCATGATGAAGAACTGGCTGCCATTGGTATTCGGTCCCGCATTCGCCATGGCGACTGTGCCGCGCACATAACCCGTCTTGTATGAAGCAGTCGTCGGATTGAGCTCGTCGGCGAAGGTGTAGCCAGGGCCTCCTGTGCCGGTGCCCGTCGGGTCGCCGCCCTGGATCATGAAGCCTTCGATGACGCGGTGGAAGATGATGTTGTCATAGAAGCCTTTCTGCGCGAGCGCGATGAAGTTGGCGACGGCCTTGGGCGCGTCAGCGTCGTAGGTCTCAAAGACGATCTTTCCCTTGCTAGTCTCTAAAGTGATGGTATGCATGAGATTGTGTGGATATGAAGCATTCTTAATATAATCAGGCTCTGGAACAGGCACGAGCGGCGATTGCAATGACTTGGGCGATGCGGGTACTAATGAATCGGACGCAGCCGGACCTTCGGTATACGCGCCCGTAGCTGACCGCGTCTGCCACCACTGCATGACGGCGAGCAATGCGATGACGATCAATATGACGGCTATCCACGGGAACCGCCGGATGGATGATGGCTTTTCTTCTGACATATCAGAGATTATATAGTTCCTTGGCCTTGGCCACAACGAGCTTCTTGGCGTCGGCGAGAGGCATGCGGAGAGTGGCGGCGGCCGCAGCTTTGTGTCCGCCGCCGCCAAGCGCGGCCGCGAGCTTTGATACGTCAAACAGCTTGGCATCTCGAGTCCTACAGCTCACTTTTATCTCGCCCGGCATTCGCTCGATCATTGAGATGCCGACATTCCAGCCCACGACCGACTTCAATATGTTGGATATACTGATGCCGCGTATGCATTCTTCGGGGATATTCTTTGCCTTGAGGTCTGCATTGGAGACTACTGCAATAGCGATCGAATCACTCAAGAATGTTTCTATCGAACTCAACGCCAGGGCTTGGAAATAAATAGCCTCTTTTGCCTGACTATTCTCCATGACAAAGAGGGACTCTATATAATCAGGTGCGATTCGAGCAAGCTCGCCCGCAGCAGAGATGACTCGATGATCCGTCGGAGGATATTTGAAGCCTCCCGTATCCGTATACATCGCGATGAATAGATTGAGGGCGATGTCGTGGGTGATGTCGACCTTCCACAGCCTGAAGAGCTGGTAGAGAATGAAGCCGACTGCAGGCGAAGAAACATCGACAAGATTCACGTCGGCATACGACTTGTTCGTCGCATGATGATCGATGTTGATCGTACGGATAGGCACAGGAAAAGCAAGAATAGGCTCGGCCGAGACCATTTGAGGCGATCCGGTATCGAGAATAACGAAAAGATCGAAATCCTTCAGATCGACTTCTCCGAATTTCTTGCCGACGATATCTTTCGCACCTGGGAAATGCATGAATGCCTGAGGAACAGTCGAATCGCCTCTGATAGCCACCACATTCTTGCCCATGCCTTCCAAGACGAGCTTCATGGCAAGAACGGAAGCGGTTGAATCTGGGTCAGGCAATGGATGGCAGTGCAGCAAAATCGACTTCGCCTTCTTTATTTCAGCGAGAATGAACGGCGCCTTTTCCTTGATGATCGGGGAGATGTCGTCGAGCATGAATGTGATATTTATTCGAACGTCACTGGTATCTCGAGCGCCTTCTCGCGGGCAGGATCGCCGGACGGATTGTCATTCTTGAGGATGAGCGTCCCCTTCTTGCAATAATCAGCGCCAGCAGCGCAGACAGGAACTTTGAAATCGAGCTTCGCTTCGAATGGAACGAACTCATTCGTCATCCAATCTCCGTCCGCCTGAGCGTGGCCTTGGGCGATGATCTTGCCATCCCAATCCGTGAGCACGATCGGAAAGACCGCCTCAAAGTACCATGTGCCCCGCGCTTCGCCCGTGACAGAAAGCGGCGAACGAACGATAGTTCCCGGCTGGGTGGAGACAACATGGATGAGGTCAGCGGTCGTGGTGCCAGAGGCCGTTGGCGAACCAGCAGCATCAGGTCCTGGCATAACTATCGGACCGTGAGCAGTGCGATATGACACGACGTAAATGACTGCGGCGAGCGCGATGACGATGCCGATGGTCGTAGCGATAGAGCGTTTCATGTCGGTATCATGTCAGAAAATGGCCCTTACTTCAAGGCCTGCTGCGATGCGCAGAGATGACATTTCTCCTCTCGGAATGCTATAGTTGCCACCATGAATCGAACCTATATAAAAGACCTCAAGGGCTCCGTCGGCCAGGAAGCTTCCATTTCCGGTTGGGTGGATATCCGACGCGACCACGGAAAGCTCATCTTCATAGATTTCCGCGATGCGACGGGAAAAGTACAGGCTGTAGCGCTTCCATCAAATAAAGAAGCTCATGAAGCCGCTGCGAAGATCCGTCCCGAATGGGTCATCCGCGCCACAGGTATGGTAAATAAGAGGCCTGAGAAGATGATCTCGAAGAACAAGGAAACAGGCGAGATCGAGCCAAACGGAGACATCGAACTCGAATTGAAGAAGCTTGAAGTACTCAATGAAGCTGAAACTCCGCCGCTCGATGTCCGCAATGACGGGCGCGACATCAGTGAGGAGGTGCGCTTGAAATACCGCTACCTCGACCTTCGCCGCGCACGTATGCAAAAGAACATCCGCAGCCGCGACAAGATCATCTCGTTCTTCCGCGAATACATGCACAAGAATGATTTCGTAGAGATTGAGACGCCGATCATGATGAAAGGCACTCCCGAAGGTTCACGTGAATACGTCGTGCCTTCACGCCTGGAGAATGGCAAATTCTACGTGCTTCCTCAGTCACCCCAGCAGTTCAAGCAACTTTCCATGGTGGCTGGCTTCGAGAAGTACTTCCAGATCGCGCGCTGCTTCCGCGACGAGGACACCCGCGGCGACCGTCAGCCCGAATTCACCCAGCTCGACTATGAGATGTCATTCATCACGCAGGAAGATGTCCTGAAATATACGGAGGCGATGTTCATCGAACTCGTCGCGAAGCTCTATCCGAACAAGAAGATAAGCACGACGCCATTCCCGCGGCTGACCTACAAAGAATCTGTCGATAAATACGGCTCAGATAAGCCTGACATGCGTGTAGACAAGAATGACCCGAATGAGCTCGCCTTCGCTTGGATCGTGGACTTCCCCATGTTCGAGAAGAACGATGAGGGCAAGATGCAGGCCGCGCATCACCCGTTCTGTTCCATCAAGGATGAAGACGTCGCTGATTTTATGGCAGGAAAGAACCTCATGTCTGTGCGCGCTAATTCATATGATCTCGTCTTGAACGGATATGAGCTCTCCTCTGGTTCGATCCGCATCCACAAGGCAGACATGCAACAGAAGGTATTCGAGCACCTCGGCATATCGCCTGAAGAGCAGCAGGCCAAATTCGGTCACATGCTCGAAGCATTCAAGTACGGCACTCCTCCGCACGGCGGCTTCGCTCCCGGCATCGACCGCATCGTCATGATCCTCGAGAACGAGCCGAACATCCGCGAAGTCATCGCATTCCCAAAAACCGGCGAAGGCAAGGACCTCATGATGAGCGCGCCTTCTGAGATCTCAGACAAGCAGCTCAAAGAGCTCGGCCTCGAGCTCAAGAAGAAAAAATAGGAGCATAGATTGATATTCCAGCTGCTTTGCGATAGCCTAGTTTCAAAGAAGCTTTGAACAAAGGAATAACATGTCATTTACCTACATGCGCATCGACGCATTGGCTAAGCTCGCCAATTGCGGAGCAAGCGCAGTGAAGTTTGTCGAGGATGCGTGCCGAGACATCCTCCTCAATCTGAAAGCTAACACGTTGCCTGAAGAGATGAGCGCCTCGCTGGAAGTGATCGAGTATGCTCATCGAGCAGCTCTTCCTGGCGGCAAGATGGTCATCGCCGAAGCGGTCGAGTGTATCATCGAGAAGCTCGAGAAGGAAAAGAATCGGCGCGAACTTGAAGACAATGAAAAGAGCGCTCTCGACCAAGCATACGAGCTACGAGGAGCATTCGGGATGATAGCCAGCGTGACGGCATTCTGAAAGCGATCCCAAGTTTCTTGGGATTTTTATTTGGATTTCTTTTCCTCCTCTGCCGCCAATTCCAAACACACCGAGTTCACACAGAAATGCTTCCCCGTCGAAGCTGACTCATCCTCGAAGAGATGTCCGAGATGCGAGCCACAATTCGCACAGACGACTTCGGTACGATGCATACCGTAGCTGTCATCAGGTTGGAGCTTGATGGCGCCGGGCAAAGCTTGATCGAATGAAGGCCAGCCCTGCAATGAGACTGGACCATGCCCAGGTTCCGCCTTCGCTGTCGAAGGAAAGAGCGGATTGCCACACACCTTGCACTTGTAAGTGCCTGCGCGCTTTTCATGTAGAAGCTTGCCTGAGAATGGAGCTTCCGTTCCCTTCTTGCGCAGAACTTCGTATTCCTCGCGGGTGAGCTTCTTCTTGATCTCGTCTTCATTCATAGTAGTGAAAGGTTAGATTGATCGCATCGATTACTTCAAAAGGTTCTGGAACCTCTGCTGTAGTTTCTCTAATTTCGGTTCAATAACGATATCACAGTATAAAGCGCCCTTATTATTCTTATAGAAGTCGCGGTGATAATCTTCTGCGAGGTAAAACTCTTTCAGCGGCGCGACTTCAGTTACGACCGGTTTATCATATGCCTTAGACTCGTTTAATTCTTTGATAAGCGCTTCGGCTTTTTCTTTTTGTTCCGGAGTAGCATAAAAGATTGCTGAACGATATTCAGTTCCAATGTCGTGTCCCTGCCTATTTAGGCAGGTTGGATCATGAGTATGGAAGAACACTGCAAGGAGATCGTCGTAAGAGATGACGGCAGGATCATACATGACGCGGAGCGCCTCCGCGTGACCGGTCATTCCGTTCGCAACTTGGCCATAGGTCGGATTGGGCATATGTCCACCGGTATACCCCGACTCAACAGACTCGACGCCTTTCAGCATCGAAAATACGGCCTCTGTGCACCAAAAACAGCCGTTGGCGAAGACGGCGACCTCGGGCTTCACTGGAATGGGTGTGGTGCGTGTATCCATAGGCGATAGATGCGTTCGCGTATTGATAGTATACTAGTGCACATGAACCCGAAATCTCTCATCTGGATAGGAGTCTTCATTGGATCGACTCTCGGCGGATGGATACCGACCTTGTTTATGGGCACCAGCGGCCTGTTCTCATTCTCGGCCGTCATCGGCAGCACCGTGGGAGGAGTAGTCGGCATCTGGGCAGGCTACAAGCTGTCGCAGATGATCTGAATTATTTCTTCTTGCCGTAGAGGCGGACGCGCTTCGCTTCGAGGCGCTTGGTAGTTTTGCGTGAACGTGAGGCTTTCTTTTGGACTGATGCTCGTTTTGCCATGGTGATCTGAAATTTATTGGTAACGTAATGTAAGGGTAGAGTATCACAAATCCGCGAATGATGCATTGAAAAATATGCCTTGGTATGCGATAGTCACCGCAGGTGAATGCGCATGAATACATCAGATCAGGAGAAGCTGGAAAAGGCCCAGATTATCCACAACGACATAAGCTTGAGCAACGCCATGAAGTGGAGACGAGCCATCAATCTGTCGGGAATAAAACCAGGCGATACCGTGAAATGGGGCCCAGCAGAATACACATTTAAAAAGGTAGCCAAAGGTGGGCGCCTGTGCCTCATACCAAAAGCTGGCGGGCGACAAATAAGCAACGTCAGCATCATTGGCTGTACTTTTAACGGGAAGTCTTTCCTAGAGCCCAAATAATCCCCTCTAACTGAGTTGGGGTTTTTTCTTACCCAAACGTGAACGTATACACGTTCACCTTCCCTTTCTTGAATATGATATCTATCCGATGCTGCTCCGGCGTCGGCTGGCTGAATAAGCTATAGAGCCGTGACGCATCGATGGTGATGACGCCGTTCTTCACGTCAGCGCCGCTCACCCAGGCAGGAATAGGTTTGCCGTCTATATTTATATCCGCCTCAACTGGCGATCCATCCGCTGATTCGGCGACCAGATACATCTTCGATGCAGTGAAGACGTAGGAGAGCTCTGCGCCTGCCGACTCATTCTCGGCATATTCTTGATCGATCTTCCAGGTGCCTCCGAGATAGAAAGTGTCTGGCTGGAGCGCGGCAGGGATAGCGAATGTGCCCTGCCCCGCCGTAAGCTGCCTGCCGTTGCCGAAGAATTCGTTCCTCATCGCGCCAAAATATGTCTCTGGGCTATAGGCTTGGATAGGAACCGCAGCCACTGTGCTCGTCCCTTGCGTGACCGTCCCGGGTTCGCCGAGCGCCTGCTTGCGTTCATCGAGGAGCTTCACGATCTCAGTTTCAGTCTCGTCATATCCCCCTTCGCCAATATGGTCGTAGACGATATTGCCATGGATGTCGATGAGATATTTATGCGGCCAGTACTCATTCTGATAGGCATTCCATGTCGCGTAATCGTTATCCAAAACGATCGGGAATGTCAGGCCGGCCTTATCAGCCGCAGCTTGCACATTCGTGATGTCTTTTTCGAAAGAGAATTCCGGCGTGTGGATGGCCACGACTTCAAGGCCCTGATCCTTATATTTCTTGTACCAGTCTTCGAGATACGGGAATGTCCGCTGGCAATTGATGCAGGAATAATCTATGAAGTCCACGAGAATGACTTTCTTGCCGACGAGGTCAGCGAGCGTGAAGGGTTGGCTGTTCACGAAACCAGAGGGTTTAACGATCTCGATGTAGGGATGGCCAGTGCTTCCGAGACCGAATGGGCCGCTCAGGCTCGAAGAACCTCCTGAAGCAGAATGCTCCAGCGACTGCTTGATGGAGCTTTCGAGCGTCGTCACATCGAAGAATCCGGAATCGAGGATATCAGCCTCGATCTTCTTGTCCAAGCCGAAGGCGATCAGGATGGCAAGAATGATGAAGAGGCCGCCGAGGATCCGCTTGAACCAGCCCATCGGGTCGGCTGCCCATTCCATGCGATCGACGATGCGCTGGCCGATCTTGGCGACGATGAGAAGGGCGATGGCGAGGCCGATGATGTAGGCGAGAAGGTCGACGATGCCCATCGAGAGCGATGCAGGCAAGACTGTGGCGAGGATGACGAAGAAGGTCGGCGAGCATGTGGTGAACACAGGCCCCAATGCTGCGCCGACAAGGATGTCAGCCCACCACGACCCGCGATGCGCATAACCCTTCGAGAGCCACGCATCAGGCTTGGTATGGCCGGGGATCTTGAGCATGATCTTCGCCCATGCGACGGGGAAAAGCAGGGTCATGCCGAAGAGGGCGAGAATAGCGGCGGAGATGTAGCTCCAGAATGATGGAGAGACGGTGATGAGCGCTGTCGAGCCTTTGAGCAGGAGTGTAAAAACGAACACTGACGCTGACAATGAAGCGATGATGACGTATGGTCGGCGCTTATTCCCTGCATCAGAGACTGCGCCACCAAGGACCACTGGCAAAAGCGGCAGTATGCACGGCGCGAGTACTGTGAGAAAACCGGCGATGAATGAGGTGATGAGGAGGACCATGATACTAAGTATAACAGAGTCATATTGACAAACAGGCTATTTAGACTAATGTTGCGTTCAGGAGAACGTTAACTATGAAAAAAACACAAGTAATCAAAGGCCCCGAATTCCTAGCTCTGCTTGCAAAGGAAAGAGGCGCGGTATCCAACGAAAATCTGCTGGTAGAAGAATGTGATTTGACCATCAACGGCGAAAAGCTGAAGCTTAAGGATGTCCGGCTCAACGGCATCACCTTCACGGGACAAGTGACGATCACGGGACTCAGGAATCCCAAATCCAACATATCCCTCGAATCATGCAACTTCCTCCGTGGGCTCAGCATCGAGAGCTGTGCTTGCAATAATCTTTCGATCACATCAAGCACCGCACCCAACATCGGCGTGTCGAGCTCTCAATTTGATTACGCATATCTGCACAGCGTCACGGTTGAGAAATCCATTGATATCTCTGGGCTCCAATTAAATGGGCGCCTCGGGCTCTATCAGACCCATTTCGGTGAATTGGAGCTTCTGGACCGCATGGGCAATTATACGGCGATGCCTATGGCTATGACTGACAACCCTTTGGTTGCCCTACAGCTTCGCTTGGCAGGAATCGCTGTTTTTGTGCCGAGCGTCACTGCGCGCGAAATATTGAAAAACGGCACCACAAAGGTTGCCAGCGCCACCTGATGGCAAAATGCTCTACATGTCTAGTACCTCTGTAGAGTTTTTTATTTTCTCAAGCCTCCTCTTTAGACTTATTCTACGGCCTTAGCAGATTCGACAAACGTCACACCAGCCGGAAGAGCAAACTTGGAAGCGTCGGCAGACCAGGGATTGCAGTTGTAATCGATCTTCTGATTATAGTCGACGGGTACGCTCGATTTCACAGACGGATTGGCATTGCTCTGACCCTCTGCAGAGACTTTTATCTTCATTCCCTCGGGAAGCATGCTGGACCATACGTAGGCATAGCCGCCATCATTGATCATGTGACTCTGGATCGTCATGCTGAGCCGTGCGATCGTGCTCGTGAAGTCCCCGCGCATGCGGCCATTCGATAGATAGAATGTGCCTTTCGTGGCCGCACCGCCGCCACCGATGGAGAACGTGCAGGTATAATTGCCTTTTTTCTTCATCAGATCTGCGATCGAGCTTGTGCCCTTGAATGAGGACGAACTCGTCGCCACCATGGAGGATGAGGAGACGGTCGAGGTTGCTTCTATTCCCGAGGCTGTCGAAGTGGCCGCAGTGGGGACATGCGGATGCCTGAATGCAATAATGCTGCCTCCGACAACGACAACGGCTCCAAAGATGTACGCGAGGATTCTAGTCATGAATTGATGTTAGGTGATAAACGCAGCGCAGATTTCTGCTACAATATATCACACATGCGCGCCTACCATCAGTTCTCGATCAATCGATCACGCAGACACATCGCCGTCGCTTTCGCCATACTGCTCCTGCCGCTCGCGGGATTGTTCGTCTTCTCGATCGTGAACCATATCCCGTTCAATATCTCGCTCTATGATCTCGGCATCTCGACCGCCCGTCTCGGCATCGCCTTCATCATTTCTACGGTCATCGCATGGGTAGTGGTCATCGTCTTCATCCGCGGCAGGACCGAAGCGACCGCCCTCGCCATCTTCGACGTCCTGCAGAGCCTGCCGACATTCACGATCCTGCCCATCGCCGTGCATTTCTTCGGCGACGGCGAAGGGACTATCATGTCGTTCTTGGTCATCACCATCATCTGGCCGATCATCTTCTCCATCGTGAGCTCGCTCAAGCAGGCCGACCGAAGCTGGCATGAAGCGGTCGCGATCTCCCGCATCAGAGGCTTCGACTATATCCGACTCTACCTCTTCCCCGTTACCGCTCCCGGAATCGTCACCGGCGCCATCATCGGCCTGGGCGACGGCTGGGAGGCGCTCATCGCCACCGAGCTCCTCCTCGGCACGACCACCGGCCTCGGTCCCTTCTTCAAGATATTCTCGGACGATTCGACGACGACGCTCTTCGGCGTGCTCATATTCCTGTCGGTCATATTCGCCGTGAATAAGTTCATCTGGCTGCCATTGTTGGAGAAGAGTCATCGGATGTTGGAAGCGTGATCCACTTGCAAATAAATTTATGACTTTAGGACTACAGAGAGGTATCGTAAGGCTTTCCGATCACGATGCAGCGTGGAGTGATATTTTTAATGCCGAGAAGGCTGAACTTCGAGAGGTCTTTGGAAACAAAATACTTGGAGTGGAACATGTCGGATCTACCGCAATTCCGGGAGTAAAAGCAAAGCCTATTCTCGACTTAATGGTGGCTATACAGTCACTCGATAATTGGAAGGAATGTGAGGAGAATCTACAAAAATTAGGGTATCAATTCAGAGCGGACAATCGAGAGTTGCAAGATCACATCCTCTTTGTAAAAGGACCGGAAGAGAAACGCACTCATTATTTGAAACTTGCCGAACTTAATTCGGACTTTTGGTCCGAACATATTCTCTTCAGAGATTTTCTAATAACTCACCCGAAATATCGGCAGGAATACGAAGATCTTAAAATATTGCTTCTTCAAAAATATCAAGATAACAGGAAGCCTTATACGGATGGCAAAAAAGATTTTATCAAGAAAGTCCTCAAATTAGCTGGATATACCGGAAAAATCCTTTAAAGCGGTCCTGATTTCATCCTAAGCCACAGTAAACAAGCTATACTAAGAACATGAAATTCCTTCTCACCTCAAGCGGCCTCACGAACCAATCGATCACACGTGCCTTGTTTGATCTCGTAGGCAAAGCTCCTTCAGAAATTGTCATCGCTTTCATCCCCACCGCAATGAATGTCGATGAAGGAGACAAGGGATGGTTTGTCGATGATCTGAATAATATAAAAAAGCAAAAGGTTAAATATCTCGACATAGTTGACATCTCCGCGCTTCCCAAAGAGGTGTGGCTCCCCCGCTTGGAGGCAGCCGATGTCTTGTTTTTCTCGGGCGGAAATACGTCGCATTTAATGAAGTGCCTCAAAGAATCGGGGCTCGCAGCCATTTTACCCGACATGCTCAAGACTCGAGTTTATGCGGGAATAAGCGCTGGAAGCATGGTGACTAATCCAATGATCACCCTAAGCAATAAGGATAAAAAGTTATATTATGAGAAAGTCTTTGGGTATTCAAATGAGGAAGGGATGCACCTCGTCGATGTATATATTCGACCCCACTTAAACTCGCGATTCTTCCCAGAAGTAAATAAGAACTATCTCGAAGGGATGGCAAAGGATTTTGATTTCCCGATCTACGCCCTTGATGACCAATCAGCGATTACAGTCGTCGACGGACGCGTCGAAGTAGTTACCGAAGGAGAATATTTACGACTCGATTAAAATCTCAACCTCGAACCCTGCGCCCTTACTTCATACTTCCTACTCCATCCTCCCTTCTATGCCCACTCCCCTCATCACCGTCAAGAACCTCAGCAAGACCTTCCCGCGCACGGAAGGCCGCAGACGCGTCGAAGTGTTCCATGCTATCAATCTCCAAGTCCACCAGGGAGAATTCCTCGTCCTTCTCGGCCCATCCGGCTGCGGCAAATCCACTCTTCTGCGCATCATGGCGGGCCTTGAGCATGCGAGCGGCGGCGAAGTGACCTATGCATCTGAAGCGGCACGCACCAATATCAGTTTCGTCTTCCAGAATTTCGGCATCCTTCCCTGGCTCACGGTGAGCGAGAATGTGGAGCTCGGCCTCATCGGCCGCGGGGTGCCGCGCGCCCACCGATTGAAAGAGGTCCACGCCGTGCTCGAACAGCTCGGACTTATGTCATTCAAGGACCATCACCCCTTTGAGCTCTCAGGAGGCATGAAGCAACGCGTCGGCTTGGCACGAGCATTCGTCACCCAACCGGGCATCATCTTCCTCGACGAGCCCTTCTCAGAGTTGGATTTCTTCACAGCCGCGAGCCTGCGCAACGTGCTGCTCGACCTCTGGAAAGAGCGAGGCACCACGGTCGTCATGGTCAGCCACTATGTCGAGGAGGCAGTGAGCCTCGCTGATCGCATCGTCATTTTCTCAAATAGGCCGAGCTCGGTGCGCGCCATCGTGCATGATGGCCTTCCCCGCCCCCGCGAGCTCCGTGATCCGAAGTTTTTTGCGATGGAGGATGAAGTGCTGGGGCATTTTGAAGTAAGGCAGTAGGCGTGCAATGACTTTGCAGCGCTGATTTGCTACAGTTTCGATATGGAAAGCCCTGAACTGAATCCTGAGCGAGAGATCAATTTCAGCGATCATCTACGAGATAGTGAAATATCACCGATACACAAGGGGAGCGGCAAGCTTCTCGAGATACAGAACAATCCAGATAAGATCGTGCGCGTAGAAAGCTTCGCGGATCTGAAGGAGAGATATGAAGGGGTTCTTGAGCCTGTCGTTGTCGGCGAATTGGGACAAGAGTTATATGGCGAACTCAAAAGCCATTACGGCATCGATGCACCGGTCGAATTCATGACTGGCAAAGACCATGATAGCAATGATGTTATATATGCTATTGTCGATAAGGTTGATGGCGCCGATTTGGACAAGATCGCGGTCACTCCAGAACTCACTGAAAAAGTAGAGAAGCTCTATGAGGCTATCGCGCAGTATTACCTGGATAAGCTGCCGCAAGAAGGCGCGCTCTATCTGGCCGATATAAATAACGCCTCCCAGTATGTATACGGAATGAAAAAAGGCGATGAGAAGCCGAGCATTTATCTCATCGACACAGACCTCTATATGAGAGACGGGAAGGCTGCCCTCTACAATATAGTTCTATGGCTATACCGGCATATGACCACTGTCGAAAGGAAATACGGCAAGAGATTTGATGTTGCGCGAGAAACCATTGGACGCATACTAGATGCTCCGATACCTGAGAATCTGACTGATAAAGAAAGAGCGGCTGCTCAAGAGATCAGAGAAAAGGCCAGGGAGTATCTGGAGGGCAGTAGACCAATAGACAATGAGGACCTCATCCGCTTTTCTTATCTCTGATCTGAAATATTTTGCCCGCACATACAGCTGTCCATCGAATACGTTTCAGCGTGGACGAAAAAGTAATCCGAGCAGCGGGAGGTAATATTATAGTATGATGTCCCTATGCCCTACGACTCGCATACCGACGAAGAGCTCGCCGCTCTGGTGAAGAAAGGCGATGACGAAGCCTTCAGCGCCCTCATGGGGCGCTCGGTCGACCATATCTTCAATTTCGTGCGGCAATACATTCCTGCCAAGGAAGACGCCGAGGATGTCGTTCAGGATTCCTTTTTCAAGGCCTGGAAGCATATCCGCCGCTTCAAGCGAGGCAGGAAGTGGAAGCCGTGGCTCTTCACGGTCGCGCGCAATACGGCGCTCGATCATATAAAAAAGAAGAAGGCGGTGTCCTTCTCATCGCTCGATCAGGCCGAGGATAGCCTCTCATTCGCTGATACGCTCGAAGACGCCGAACCACTTCCTTCGGACAGCTTTGCTGATGCAGAATCTGCTGCGCTCTTGAAGGCTCCTTTGGCGGAATTGCCCGCAGATTATCAGTCGGTCATCACCCTCCACTATCGCGATGAGCTCACATTCGAAGAGATCGCTGAGGTGCTCGATAAGCCCATGAACACGGTGAAGAGCTGGCACCGGCGCGCGCTCATAAAGCTGCGCGGCATCGTCGACAGCCGGATGAACCCGTCGAAACAGGAAAATGCACCGAAATAAGCCATATATTCGTACTAAGCGCACTAACATCATGAATCCTGATACCTGCCAACATATCGTATATATCGTTGAAGAGCGCGTCCGCCACGCGCGCATCGTGCGCGCCCGCATCGGAGCGGCTGTGAACGGCACGATATCGATCGTTGCTATCGTCGGCTTTGTGCAGCTCATCAAATCAGTGATCGCTCAAGCTGCTCAGTCCGGGTTTTGGAGCTATGTCTCCCTCATCGCTTCTGACGGCAGCCATATTGCCGTATACTGGAAAGAGTTCGCGGTCACCATAGCCGAGTCGGCGCCCATCATGGGATTCGCAGCGCTTCTCGCTATCCTCGTGGTGTTCGTGTATGCGGCACGACGCAGCGTCCGCGATACCGCGTTCTTCATATCGCGCCAGCACTATATGCATTCATGATCATCCGCACCTATTAAGCTTATACCCAAAACCCTTATGAAAGACTTCCTCTCATCTCCTTCGTGGACCTTCCTCGCCAAAGCGCTCGTTGCGCTTGCTTTCGCTTTCGTCATGTTCTGGGCGGGGACCGCGGTCGGATACCGTCAGGCCCAGTTCTCCTTCCACTGGAACGAGAACTACGCCCGCCAATTCGACGGCCCAAGCTCTCCGCTCATGATATTCAGCCACGAATCGCAGGAGGCAGCGCAAAATTCCCACGGCGCCTTCGGAGAAGTGCTCGCCGTGCGCCTGCCCATCATCGTGGTGAAGGGCGGCGATGAGCCAGAAAAAGAGGTCGTCATCGGGTCTTCAACTATCGTCCGCAGCTTCCGGAACGCGACAAGCAGCGCATCGCTCGCGGTCGGCGACCAAGTCGTCGTCATCGGCAGGCCAAATGACAACGGGCAAATAGAAGCATCGCTTATCCGGATCATCCCCGGCGCCCCGCCCGGAGCTCCTGCCAGCACTACCTTGCTCGTACGGTAACCTATCAACCCAACCTTCTATGAAAAAAACATCACGATCAGCACGAATAAAGGCATCATTCGCCGCGCACAAAGCCGCGACGGCAATCATCGCGGTCACCTGCGTCATCGGCGCCTACGGCATATATCATTCCGCCTCGACTGCTTCTGCGGCGACGCAGTACGTCCTTTCGCCTGTGAGGTTGGGGTCTATCACCCAGACAGTGACCGGCACAGGGCAGGTATCGGCTGAGAACCAGCTCGACGTCGAGCCCGAAGTGTCTGGCACGATCACCTCAGTGGCAGTGACAGTCGGGCAGCGCGTGCACAAAGGCGATTTGCTCGCGACTATCGATCCGAGCACTGCCCTCACGGATCTCCAGAGCGCCAAGATCGCCTACGCGAAGTTCACCGAGCCGCCAACGCAGACCAACCTCGACAATGCCCAGAGCGCCGTCGACAAGTCATATACTGACGCATGGAGCGCCATATCTACCCTCTTCAACTCGGTGCCGACACCGTTGGCCGGACTGAAGGACCTTTTCTATAGCCAAGACGGGTACCTCGCGGAGCAGAAGTCGACGAACCTCACCCCGACTGGACACGACTACCGGACCGTAGCAGCGGCCGCATACGACAAGGCTGCGGCAGAATATCTGACTGCGCTCCAGGAATACAAGAGCTCATCGCTCTCGAGCGACCATGCCACGATCGAAGCTCTCCTCGCCGGGTCTTCCGCATTCGCAGATGATTATTCCGCAGCCCTCAAGAGCACACAAAGCGCCGTCACTTTCATCTCGACTAACCAGCCCAACTATGAGAAAGGCACCGAGGCGACTGCGGTCTCGGACGCCAACAGCTGGGCGAGCGACGCCAACAGCGAGGTGTCTTCCTTGCAATCGGCGAGCGCTTCCATCGAAAGCGCTAACAACGCCCTCTCTGATCTCACCAAGGGTCCTGACCCGCTCGATGTGCAGTCTCAGGCGATCTCTCTCCAGCAGAAGCAGGATGCGTATGACAAATATTTCGTCCGTGCGCCGTTCGACGGCGTCGTCGGAAAGATAGGCGCGAAGGTCTACGATACTGCCGGCAGCGGCACGGCCATCGCTACTATCGTGAGCGACGCCAAGATCGCCACGATATCCTTGAATGAGGTGGATGCCGCGAAGGTCCAGAACGGCCAGCCCGTCTCTATCACCTTCGATGCCATCGACGGGCTCGTCGCGACGGGCACCGTGAGCCAAGTCGACCTCGTAGGCACCGTGAGCTCGGGCGTCGTCTCATATGGAGTGAAGATATCCATCGCCACCCCTGATAATCGGATCAAGCCGGGTATGAGCCTCAATGTGACCATCACCACCAACCAGATCTCGAATGTCCTCGTCGTGCCATCCAGCGCCATAAAGACGCAGGGGTCGCAGAGTTATGTCCAAGTCCTCAGCACAACAGCCACCCCTGCGAGCGCGACCGCTTCTTCGACGGGAGGATTGCGCCGAGGTGGATCTGGCGGACAGTCAGCTTCGTCGACGGGCGCCTTCCCTGGATCAGCCAACGCCTCATCGACCACCCTTTATAATGCCTCGAGCACTCGCCGGTTCGGCGGAGGATTCGCGAGCTCGACCTACGCGAGCTATACGGGCAGCGCATCGGCAGCCGGATCAGGGTTCGGCGGGACAGCCCGCACCATGACTGTTTCTTCCGCGACCCTGCCCCAACTGATCGTCGTGACGGTCGGCGCATCGGATGACACCAACACGCAGATATTGAGCGGCCTCAATCCCGGACAGCTCGTAGTCACTCGGACCATCGCAGCCAGCTCAGCAGCAGCTACCGCGGCACCGAGCCTTCTCTCGTCTCTCGGCGCCGGAGGCCGAGCCGGAGCAGCAGGCGCGGCACGAGCCGGGTTTGGCGGCAGCGCAGCAGGAACTGGAGCGGCACGGCCAGCAGCGACAGGCGCGGCGCGCACGACGACGGGCGGATAAACACATGATAGAGATCAAGGACATCACCAAAACCTACATGAATGGCGACAACGCCACGCATGCCCTGCGCGGCGTGTCGTTCACCATCAAGGACGGCGAATTCGTGGCCATCATGGGCCCATCCGGCTCGGGCAAGTCCACACTCATGCACGTGTTGGGAGCCCTCGATACTCCGACATCCGGCACATACAAGCTCGACGGCCACGACGTATCCACCCTCTCCGACGACGAGCTCGCCGACATCAGGCATAATCGTATCGGCTTCGTCTTCCAGTCATTCAACCTTCTTCCCCGTGCTACCGTGCTCCGCAATGTCACTCTGCCGCTCATCTACGCCGAAGTGCCTGAGTCTGAGCGTAACAGCCGCGCCGCCGCAGCCCTCACGAGCGCCGGCTTGGACAAGGACCGTTGGGACCACAAGTCGAATGAGCTCTCTGGCGGCCAGATCCAGCGCGTCGCCATTGCTCGGGCGCTCGTGAACAATCCCTCGCTCATCCTGGCCGACGAGCCGACCGGCAACCTCGACTCGCAGACCGGCGACCTCGTCATCGGCACGTTCCAACGTCTCAACGAAGATTTCAAGCGCACCATCGTCCTCATCACCCACGAGCGCGACGTTGCAGAGCACGCCGACCGCATCATCCACATCAAGGACGGGCTCATCGTCGAGGACGGCAGCTCCCACAAGAAGAAAGTCATCCATCGTGCGCACAAAGGAGAAAAAGACAAAAATTAAATTCAAATGACCACCAGAGACATCTTACACGAGACATTCTCAGCCCTGACGGCCAATAAGGTCCGCACGGCCTTGACCATGCTCGGCATCATCATCGGCATCAGCTCAGTCATCATCATGGTGTCCATCGGCCAAGGAGCGCAAGCGTCGATCCAGTCTTCCATCCAGTCTATCGGATCCAACCTCATCACCATCTCTCCTGGAGCGACTCGCTCCTTCGGCTACGGAGTCTCGGCCGGCCGTGGTGGAGCCAAGACCCTGACCGTGGATGACGTGACGGCGATCGAGCAGCAGGTAACCAATATCAATGCCGTCTCGCCCGAGGTATCCGGCCGTTACCAAGTCACCGCCAAAGGGACCAACACCAATACCACCGTGACCGGTGTCATGGCCGCATATACGACCGTTCACAACCTTCAGGTGGCAGAAGGGTCATTCATCAACGACCAGCAATCGGCGAACCGCTCGAAGGTCGCCGTGATCGGTCCGACCACCGCAGGCGATCTCTTCGCGACAGGCACAGATCCCGTCGGTCAGATGATCGCTATCAACGGCCTCCAGTTCACCATCATCGGCGAGACTGCATCCAAGGGCGGCACCGGCTTCGGCAACCAGGACGATGCGATCTACATCCCTCTCGCGAGCGCCCAGCTCTTCCTCGTCGGCAATACCACCTACGTCACTTCGCTCAGCATCTCTGCTGCAAGCTCAGACGTCATGACTCAGGTGCAGAATGACATCACCAACCTGCTTCTTGACCGGCACAAGATCGCCAACGCCGCGAATGCCGATTTCAACGTGCTCAACCAAGCATCTATCGTCTCTGCTGCATCGAGCGTCACCGGGACCTTCACTATCCTGCTCGCCGCGGTCGCCGGCATATCGCTCGTCGTCGGCGGCATCGGCATCATGAACATGATGCTCACCACCGTCACCGAACGCACTCGTGAGATCGGCCTCAGGAAAGCCATCGGGGCCAAGGCCCGCGACATCAACATACAGTTCTTGACCGAGGCAGTCGCCCTTACCGTCACTGGCGGCATCATCGGCGTCATACTTGGATGGCTCGTTGCATATGTAGTCACCGCCCTCGGCGTGCTCGCGACGAGCATCTCTCTTTCTTCTGTCCTCCTCGCTTTCGGCGTTTCTGCCGCTATCGGCGTCGTCTTCGGATACTACCCTGCCAGAAGGGCTTCGCGGCTCAATCCGATAGAGGCCCTGAGGTATGAATAAAGAGGTTTTCTCCATGCTAGAATAGGCCCATGTCCACCGTACTCATCACCGGCGTCGGCCGCGGCATTGGGAAGGCGCTCGCTGAAGCCTTCATCTCTCGAGGGCACCGTGTCATCGGCACGGCGCTTTCGAGCATGCCCACAGCTGGCGATCCCTCAGCTTTTCCCCTGTTTTCCCTCGACCTTGCGGATACCGCCTCCATCGCTTCCTGCGCAAAGAGCATCAGCGCAGAGCTCGCCAAGACAGGCGGCAAGATCGACATACTCATAAATAATGCGGGCGTTCTCTTGGACGACGAAGAGACGAAGCTTTTCGCTGATAAGCTCCGTAAGACGCTTGAAGTGAACGTGGTCGGCACGGCGGACTTCACCGAGCAGATCGCCCCGCTCATGAGCCCGAATGGGCATATCGTATTCATAAGCTCTGAAGCAGGTTCGCTCGCCGATATGGATCATATAGAGCGATCACACTTTCCGTATCATTATCCCGCGTACAAGATATCCAAATGCGCTCTGAACATGTATATGCGCACTCTGGCGGCGCGCCTTCACCATGAAGGAGATGGCATCGCCGTCTCTTCAGTCCATCCAGGCTGGGTCAAGACCGATATGGGCGGCTCTAATGCTCCCGTGTCTCCTGAAGAAGCGGCCTCGCACATTTACGATCTCGCAGTCTCTCATCCCGAGACTGGTCAATTCTGGTTCAACGGAAAAAAGTACCTTTGGTAATGACGTGGCGGCCCCCAGCAGGCGGGCACATTCCTTTTCTGTGGAGATAGAAGAGTAGGTACACTACGTAGCAATCGTGGCGCTCTGCTATCTCCACAGAAAAGGAATGTGCCCGCCTGCTGGGGGCCTACCGATTATTTTGCTTTGACTTTCGGACGATAGGTGAACTTGCGCGCACCGACGAGAATGAGGAGAGAGCCGATAATATAGAGGAGGTAGAACACCGCCTGAAGAGGCAAGCCGTAGAGGATGAAATTGATGCCGTAGCGCGCCTCGAATGAGATGGTCGCCGCCAGGAGGACGCCGATCGCGATGATCATCATGCCGAGCGACACCAGCTTGAGCGGGCGGCCGAGAGCTGTCACGAAGATACCCGCAGAAAGATAGAAATATGTAGCAGATATGACGCCGATGAGGACTGCAGTGAATATGAGGATGATCTCGAATGTGTCTCCCATGGTAGTAAGGCAATGATAGCACGGAGCCTTCCCCTTCGCAGAGCGCGGGTGTGAATAATTTTTGGGCAATATAAAAGCCGTCCAGCATACTGGACGGCTTCGAATCCTGCCAAACTTCCTATCATACCGGCCTGAAGAGCTCCGAGAAATCCTCAAACGGCATATCGTAATTGAAGCCAGGCGGGAATTCCTGTAGACGACCCGATTTAGCTTTGTCGTATGCAGGAGTCTTTTTGAGATGGACAAAGCAGACCATCGAGAACCTCCCTGTCGTCGCGGTCGTCTGCGTAGCGACGACGCGGTGAAAGAGAGCCTTCAGCTTATTATGAGAACGATACTGCATCCGCATGCCGGGAATGACGAAGGTCTCGTCATGCGCGATCGGCACGTCCTGCCACTGCTTGGCAAAATCCAGGAATTGGAGGCCGGGAGCATCTTCGTAGAGGTGGAGCGTGAAGCCGCACTTGTCCGCATGCGATGTGGCGATCTCATCTCCCGGATTCCGGTCCCCGAAATAATGGAGGAACCTGACGAACCACATGTCCTGGCTCTCCGCCACCTCTTTCGCCAAACCTTCGAGCCCATACTGGCGTTCGATGTCTTGTGCAATCTCGACGATGAATGGAGCGAGCTCGCGCGCCAAGCTGTTCGCCGCAGCCACCAGCCGCACGGGGGTATTCCTACCAGTTCCCTCCGCCACCTGAGCCAGCCACTCCCTCATGCCTGATGTGAAGTGAAAATCTTCCTTCAAGTCTCTGAATGCGCCTGCCTGCTTCTTGAGCTCATACCCGACGCCCATGCCGCCGTTCGGATGATACCCGAACGATGTGCGCGACTTCTCAGGCAAGTCGCAGAAGCGCTTCCATGCCTGCATCGCCCCTGCCACGGCCATAGAGATATCCCGGGGATATGCGCGGTATACATATCCGTTCGTGCCTAACGAATCGATCGATGTGATTTTATTCATAGTGCGTAGTGATGCGGATGTGCGATATGCAGATCCGCATCAACTTTACGCTCTGCAACAAAACAAAAAAGCGAGGGCGTCCTCGGTAAAAATAGCCTTATATTTCAAGCTTTTATGAGCTTATGCCGGCGAGGACAATTCTCCGCTCTGAATATCTTCCTCGTAGAAAAACGGCATCTTGAGGATCGTGCCGTCCTTGATCGCACGAAAAACATCCGGCAGTTTCTTGATGGAATCAAACTGCGCTGATTCGTTCTTGATCGCCTCATCGATAGGCACCCACATATTATGTCCGTATTCAGTATCAGCCTTGAGTTCGCCACCACATTCATCAGCGTACGCAATCGGAAATAAGATATCGGAAAATAATCCCCCCTTCACATACATAGTCCTGCGCTGCATCCCAATGAGACGGAATGACGCATCGAGCCCGGTCTCAACCTTAAGCTTGCGGGTGGCGGCAACTTCTATCGGCTCTTCTTTGCGGACGACGCCGCCCATGACGCCGATCTTGCCGTATGAAGGATTCGATTTGCGGATCTGGCTCAGTATCTCGAGCTTACCCTTGTTCAAGCGCGACACGACCGTGAGCACGTTCACTTTGAAGAGATTTGCCGAACCATTCTCGTCCGTCGGAGGGTTAAAGTCAGCTACATGCTTCACACCGAGAGCCGAGAGCGAATAGCCGTCGTCTGTGCGATTAAGGTAGCCCTTCTTGACCAGGAATTGGAGGTGGTAATTGAAGAGATCATTGGGCATGCCCTCAGGCTGGAGTTCGCTGTAGCGGAGCGACTTGGCGTTCTTGAGGCGCGCGATGATGCGATTCTGGATGGGAGATGAAATAGGCGACATGTACGCATTTATAGCCTGCAGCGTCAAAAAATACAACTGCACATTGACACTCTCCATTTACAGTGTAGATTTGTTGCAGGAGAGGCACCCTACAATCTATGGAGAACATGCAATTGATACTACCGAAGACGTTTTACGACGTCCCTGAGGGCAAGCCGGTGTACTTCCTCATGGGACCAAGCCTTGGGGGAGATGACTGGCAATACCAGGCATGCAAGGATATCCTCAAGCACGATGAGAATCCGATCATTGCCGCGCCCTGCAAATACGGAGACGACCATCCCCTCGCCCAGTTTCGGGTGAAGGAATCGAAGCCGAATGTTTTCAGACGCCAAACCATCTGGGAACGATACTACATCATGCAGGCGCTCAAGTACGGCTGCGTCATCTGTTGGTTGCCGAGCGAAAGCAAAAGCAATCCGCGCGCCGATGGGAACCCGTATGCGCGCGACACGCTGGGTGAAATCGGTGAGATGCGAGGGCATTTGATCCATAATCCTTCGCTGCACTTCGTATTGGGTGCAGAGCCTGACTTCCCTGGATTGAACGTCATGCTCTGTAACTTCACCGAAGCGCTCGGACCCGCCTTCAGGCACCACACGACGCTCGAAGCGACCGTACGCGCAGCGGTTGCACGGACGACAGATTGAAACATATGACCGACCCTCACAGGCCGGTCTTTTTATCTTCCTCTACCTTCAGCATCCTCCCGCAGGCAGGCACATTCTTTTTCCGCGGGAATAGCAGAGCGCCACGACTACTAAGTAGTGTACCTACTCTTCTATCCTCGCAGAAAAAGAATATGCCTGCCTGCGGGAGGCTGCTCCTCTATATCTTTATCTTCGAGAACAGCCACGCACCGATGCCGATGAAGGCGACAGAGATGAGAGCGAGCACCGTTGCGTCGGTCCATACATTCCAATGGGAAGCCCCGATGAGCACGGCGCGCAGGCCGTCTACGCCATATGAGAGCGGATTGATGAATGCGATGCCACGTATAGCAGCGGGCGCGCTATCGAGCGGGAAAAGGGCGCCGGAGAGGAAGAAGACGGGCATGACCACGAAGTTCATGATGAGCTGGAAGCCCTGCATATCTTCGAGCATCGAAGCGATGGCTGTGCCGAGCGCCGTGAAGACGAGCGCGATCAGTATCATGAATACGAATGCGGGGAAGATGTTGATGATCTCAGGCCTGAAGCCTGCGACCACCGAAATGATGAGAACGATGATGCCTTGGAATGAGGCGACTGTCGCACCACCCAAAGTCCTACCGAACATGATCGTGAAGCGAGATACTGGCGCCACAAGAGTCTCCTTGAGGAAGCCGAACTGGCGATCCCAGATGATCTCGATGCCTGAGAATATGGCAGTGAAAAGTATGCTCATAGCAATGATGCCTGGAGCGAGGAATTGGATATAGCTTCCGCCATCCGCCGACTTGATGACGCCGCCGAGGCCGTAGCCGAGCGCGACGAGGAAGAGGATAGGCTGGCCCAATGATCCGATCATGCGCGACTTGGAGCGGAAATACCGCTTGATCTGGCGGAGCCAGAGAATGTATATGGCGTGTAAAGTATTTGATTTCATATTTTTATCTCCTTCCCCATGCGCGTGCCCTGTTCCTGAACTGATCTGCGGCACCCGCCTCTTCCTCGCGGATGGCATGGCCGGTCAGTTTGATGAACGCATCCTCGAGCGTGGCCGAGCCTCCTGCTTGTTTCTTGACCTCCTCGACCGTGCCGTGCGCGACGAGCTTGCCATGGTCGATGATAGCCACCGCGTCCGCGGCTTTTTCCACCTCATCCATGTAGTGAGTGGTGAAGAAGACGGTCAGACCGCGCTCTTTGTTGAGCTTCTTGATATATGACCAGATATGATTGCGTGTCTGCGGGTCGAGGCCGACCGTCGGCTCATCGAGGAAAAGGATAGCGGGAGTATGGAGGAGGCCGCGAGCGATCTCGAGGCGGCGCTTCATGCCCCCGGAAAAGGTCTTGACTAGGCTGTCCTTGCGGTCCCAGAGCTCCACGAAGCTGAGAAGCTCCTGTATCTTGGCGGGCGTTTCCTTGCGAGGCACGCCATACAGGCCTGCATGCAGATACATATTCTCGTAGGCAGTGAGCTCGTCATCGAGCGAGGGGTCCTGAAAGACGATGCCGAATGAGCGGCGCACCTCATGGGCGTTCTTCACGGGATCGGCGCCGTTGACCGTGATCGAGCCTGATGTCGGCGCAAGGAGCGTCGTGAGCATCTTGATGGTGGTGGTCTTCCCTGCGCCGTTGGGGCCAAGGAAGGCGAAGGTGCTCCCTGCGGGCACCTCAAAAGAGACGTCATCGACAGCAGCGATGCCGCCCTTGAACGTCTTGGTCAGGTTTTTGACGGATATGTGGGATTCGGGAATGGACATGGGCAAAGACTGGCTTATAAGCCTATATACTATAGTAAGGACGTTATTGGTGCGAATTCTTTACATCACCGGCTCTCCTTCCCTCCCTCTCTGGAATATTGCCTTTTCGAGGGTGTATCTGTCATAGCCATGCAGGAAGAGCGTGATGTTGACTCCGAAAAGGATAATATGCGGCCAGACGGATTCGCCGAAGAAGAGGATGGAGAGGGTCAGGAAGAACGTAAAGACGAGCGCCGCAAAGCGGACCTCGAAGCCGCTAGCGAAGCACAGGCCGAGCAGGGCTTCGACGAAGAATGCGCCGAGGACGAGGAAGAGCGGAGTGAAGTGGAAATACTGGGTCAGGTGGTAGTCCGACACCGTATCAAGAGCGAGATTGCTATGTAAGAATTTCGCGTAGAATGAAGCGAAGAAGAGAGCGGTGCCAAAAAGGACGCGTAAGATGAGGAAGCTGTACGGCTCAAAAGCCTTCGCGAGCCGAGAGCCTTCGCCTTGCAGGCGCTCGAGAAAAGGCGCAGCTCGATCGATCGAGAGCCTCCCTGCTCCCAGAATGAAGACCGCGAGCATCTCTCCGAGATAGTTCGCGTAGGTGAGCATATAGGTATGGTACGCGCAGACGGTCCCTACGAAGATGACGATGCCGAGGGCGGCGGCGAAGCGGGTGAAGAATCCGAGAGCGATACAAACGCCGATGATGACGAGTGCGCAGGAAAGAGCCGTCGCGAGCGATGGAGAGGCCAGAGCCGAGAATGGCAGCTCGGGGCCGAAGAACGCATGGAAATATCCTGAGAATATAAGGCTGACTGCGAGCGTCATGCGCGCAGCGAAAGGAGCCCATGGCTTGAGGCGCATCAGCACGGGGTCGAACACCTTTTCGAAGAGCTTGGATATTGAGAGCGACAGTACGACGAGGATGGCGACTAATGAGAGAACGCCCCATCCGAGGAATTCAGCTTCGTGCTCAGGGATCGCTGCAAGCGGATTCGGAGACGGCGTCGCTATCGCCTGAGCCCGTTCAGCCGGAGAGAGGACGTATACCTCATGGGCAAAGACGATAGAGGTCGACCGAAAGGAAAAAGGAACAAGGAACAAGGAGAAAAGAACTATGAAGGAAAATCTCTTCATGATCGTACGACGTGTTCCATGGCATATTCCCAGGTGCCGCCCACCTTCTTGCCTGGATTGAATATGCCTTTCGGATCCCAGATCTTCTTCACCTCTTCGAAGAGCTTGTAGACCTCTTCGCCGTACTGCATCTTCACGAACGGCGTTCGGATCATGCCGTCGTTGTGCTCGGCGGTGATGGTGCCCTTGAATTCGTGGATGAGCTCGTAGACCTTGACCGAGAGCTCGCGGATGACTTCGTGCGACTTTTGCACGTGAAGATCCATGAGCGGGATGATATGGAAATTGCCATCGCCGACGTGACCAGCGATGGTATAGGTGAGATTATATTGATCGAGGATGGCGTAGAGGCGAGGCAAGAATGTGGGGAGCGACTCAGGCTTCACCGCAAAATCATCGATGAAGGGCGCTGTACGGACTCCGCGGACATGCTGGCGGAGCATGTTGAAGCTCTCGCGGCGGATGACCCAGTATTTATTCGCATCGGCGGCAGTGCGGGTGACTTTTGACTGTTCGTGGAACTCCTTCAGTGATGCTTGCGCCTCTTGCGCCTTGCGCACTGCCTCTTCAGGCGTATCGGCGGTAAATTCTGCCATAAGAACCATTTTCGGCACTCCCCCACGGAGGATGGCGAAGACCTCGGGGATGAATCTGAAGCCGAGCGTGAAGATGCCGCCACCCATCCGTTTCATGAGCGCAGGCAAGAATTTGATGGCGATGCGGAATGTGTGATCGTCATACGATTCGAAGCTCTCAGGCTTGAATTTCATGATATGGCCTGCAGTTCCTGCTAGGAGATCCATATCCTTCAAGAAAACGACTAGAAGTCTCGAGTACTTCTTCGGCTTCACCAGAGCGAATTCAATCTCAGTGATGAGGCCGAATGTTCCCTGTGAACCAGCGATTATCTTTGTCAGGTCAAAGGTCCCCTTTTCTTTGTCGTACACATTCCAGAGGTAATACCCGCACGAATTCTTCGACACCATCGGACGAGCAGCTTGGATGACATCATAATTCGCGACGATGAGCTCCTGCATCTTCCTATAAATATCGCTTTCAAGGGTAGGAAATTTCTTCTGCTGTTCGAGCTCAGACATCGTGAGCGGACGGAATTCATGCTCTTTGCCGTCGGCGCACACCATCTTGAGGCGGCGGATATAGCGCTCAGTCTTGCCGTACGTGAGCGTTTTCTCTCCCCCGCTATTGTTCGCCACCATGCCGCCCACCGTGCACAGCTCGCGCGACGCGGGATATGAAGGAAGGATCTGTCCATCGACAGCCAGCGTTGCCTTGTCGAAATCGCGGTAGTAGACGCCGGGCTCGGTGATCGCGTAGCCATCGGCGACTTTCACGACGCGATTGAAATGCTCTGTGAATTCGACGACGATGGATTGTGTGAGCGGTCCTCCCGTCATGTCGGTGCCTGCTGAACGCGCGGTGACGCTCACACCCGGATGTTCGTCAGCGTAGCGTACCAGCGCGCAAACCTCATTCACATTCTTTGGATATGCGACCGCCTGCGGCCTCACCTCGAAGATGCTCGCGTCATGCGAGGCGCGATCGAGAGACGCGGAAGAAGTGTCGAGGGAGCCAGGAATTATTTTGGAGAGTTCGGAGAAGTCAGGGGTCTTTGGCATGTGCCAATTATACGCTAGAGAGCAGATCCAACCAATGTGAAAGAGGCGATTCCTTGGTAACCAATAGAGAGCGGCCTCGCATTTCATCGAATAATGCGCAGGTTTTCGGAGAATTATCGATGAAAACGCTTCCTCTAGCCGCTGAACCAGCACGTTCGAGCGCTATCCGGATCAATGCTCCCCCGTCTTCATTCTTGAATACTCCTTCAGAGGAAGAGCTTATGATGACGTCAAAATGATCCTTCAGTTTCAAAGCCTGAACTGTAAACCTCTCGAAACTGTCCATATTATCCGTGATAAGGATGACGTTGTATGTCTTTTTCAAAATCGCAATCCTTTTAAGATCAGCTGCGTCCACCTTCATCGCCGTGCAATCAGAAACAAACGTATACCATAGGCTCTGGTAATCAATCTGTAAGCGGTCAGCGACCAAATGATTCACTTCTTCTGAGCTGAGCTTCCCTTTCATCCATTCGCCGACGAGCTCTTTATTTTCAGCGAAGACGAATCGCTGGACCGCTTCACGATTTTCGGCAGGTTCGAGGCTGCGCCAGAATCTGTCGTGACAGAGAGTTCCATCGAAGTCGATGAGAAGCGCGGGTTTCATCTGAGAATTATATGATGAATGTACCCGCACAGCGACCTTGACTTTGGACCGAACGAGCATAGTATTGAATGAAATAGAACTGGAGAAACATATGAACACCATGCGAGAACGGGAGATTCCCCTTCCGTGTGATGCGGGATGGGAACGGGATCTTCACGCGAAGATAGATGAATACCAGAAACGGATGCCGGAAACAAAGTCACGGGAGTGGATCGTTCAGGACCTCAAACAAAGGTATCATGACGATCCCATCTTCCGATTGTTGTACTACAAGCTGCGCTTTCTCTTCGCCATGAAAATGGAGCTGGAAATGGCACAGGTAGCGGAGCGGCCGTCCGGCATCCTGCGAAGCCAATGGGTCTGGGGAATCTTGCACGCGGAATTTGATAATACCGTGTATGAAGATGAGTTCCAAGAAGCCCGCGCCATCGCATATCACTACGCGACTAAGGGTTTCAATGTCCCCTTTCCCGAGGAAGAAACTGTGCCGGTGGAACTGACAGCAGCGTCCGTAGAATCATGAGTGCTCCGTTATTTACGGGGCCTTTTTCTTTTCAGATAGCCAAATCATTCCCAGAGGAATACAATGAAGGCATGAAATCGTTCCTCAACCTCATCATCATCGCCATCCTCGCCGTCGCGTGCTTCACTGCTGGATATGGCATCGCCGTGAGCCTTCAACCGCCCATTGGAAACGTGTCGGTTTCAAATATGCCGAGCGACGCTCATATCATTCCCGTCTCTATCGTCTCGTTGAATGAGAATGCGAGCTCCTCGGCGAGCATCTCCATCGAATATCCGCAGTTCCCTTCTCTGCCAAAAGCGTTCAATGACACGATCGCTTCCTCAACCTTGAGTCGGCTGGCGCAATTCAAGAAAGATATCGCAGATAATGAGGCGGTGCGCCAAGCCACCGCTGACCCATCTGCAGACCTTCCTCCGTCGGCATACTCGTTCATCGCCACGTGGCAAGAATCGCGCATTGATGACAAGTACGTAAGCTTCATCGTCCGCTACGACGAATACATCGGCGGAGCCAACGAAGATCAGGAAATTGAGACATTCAATTACGACGTTGCGAATTCGAGGAACGTGGCGATCGCAGACCTATTCCCGAATGTCGCAGATCCCCTGTCGCGCATCTCAGCGCTCGTGCGCGATGATCTCCACTCATCTTTGATGCAGGCAAGCCCTGGTTACGATCCAGATGCCATGCTGAACGCTGGTACCGAGCCGCTCGCAGAGAATTTCCCTAACTTCACCTTCACCGACTATGCCGTCACCTTCTACTTCCCCAAGTATGCGGTAGCGCCAGGTTCATTCGGCGAACAAAAGGCGATGATATCAAGAAGCGACATCAAATAGGATTCAGATTCTTGGAGCTTTTTTCTTGCCCGAAAATATCGAACAGCTCAGTAGGACTCAGGCAACATCGTTTCAAGGCACATCCACAGAAGATTTTCAGCAGAAAATCTTCGAGGACTAGAAAATCCCCTGCAGGGGATTTTCGCGTGCCTTGAAACGATGTTGCCTGAGTCCTACAGTGAATACGCCCACGGCTCCACGATCATGAGCGTCATGAGAGCCGCGCCGAGGAGCGCCATGTTCTTCCAGAACTGGATCTTCTGCATGCCGCGAGCGCCGGGATCAGTCTCATTCCAATACGCGTGCATGGCGATCGAGACCGGCACCAAGAAGAGGACGATGGCGAGCGCGCCGAGCTTCGGATAGACGCCGAGGATGATGGATAAGCTGCCGAGGAGGATCAGGACACCAGAGCCCATGATGGCGAGGCGGGGCGCCGGGACTTTCTTGGACCGGGCATAGCCGACCATGCCAGATGACTTGAAGAGATGGCTATAGGCGCTATTGAGGAAGAATCCGCCAAAGATGAGGCGACCGAGCAGGAAGATGATGGCCATAGATGTATAAGAAGATAAGGAATAAAGACTCGAATAATGACGCCAGCGCACGAGCACTCTTACAGCGCTCCGAATGCAAGAACAGCGATGAGCGAGAGGATAATCGCGGCGAGCCACGCGCCGCCAGCGAGCAGTCCGAGCTGGCTTTCGCGCTTCTCTACTTCGCGGAGCGAACGAGCCGCAAGGAAGAAGCCCGAAGCCTTGTTGCCGCTGTAATGACGGAGGACTGCAGCGAACCGGAGGCCGCCCGCCGTCTGCCAGGTGAAGCGATCCTCGCTGTGGGCTCGCGCGTACGCGAACGTTCCCGCGGGCGGCACGGGCGTCGAGCTCGCCACACTGCCGGTCGAGGCGATGACGTGCCCGGCGTCATCGAACAATATGCCGAAGGATGACAGGCTCGAAGACATATCTATTGTTGGAAGCGACGACAGGAGCACGGACGGAGTGAGGCCAGCGCCGAGCCATGAGGACGCATCCTCGGCGAACTGGATCTGCGGGTCATTGGCATCCTGCCGGTACTGTTGCTGGACCATGACATATGCGCCGCCGATGGCGCAGGTGGCTGCAAGGGCGATCGGGAGCCAGATCGCCAGAAGGCGTTTTGTGGTATTCATGCGCCCAGTATACCCTGAACTCCTTCATCGAAAAAGCGGCGGTCATGCTTGAAGCCGATCTCGGCGATGTGATAGATGCTGTAGGTGATGAAGAAGGCCGAGAGCACGTCGATCGAATAATGGAAATGTCCGAGAAGGACGATGACGCCGAAGAAGACCGAACAGGCGATGAACGCGATCCGGAGTGGCCGAGAGTCCCAGAAGACGAGGGCGAGCAGGAACGGCAGGCCCGTATGGCCGGAAAAGAAGAGGTCTGCGCCGGTCGTGAAGATGCTCATCATGCCCGTAAAATTGAGAATTGCATGCTGAGGGAACGGGCCGATGTGGGTGAGCGATACGAATATCGAGCGGGTAACGCAGAAAAGGCCGATCGACTTGAGCGTGAACGGCATCTTCCAGGGCTCCTTGAGAAGGAGATAGACCACGCCCGCCCACATCACGATAGGTCCGAAAGTGAATAGAGCGTCGACATCGAAGACAGGGATGTTGCTCAAGATGATGTCGGTCACCGAATTGCTGGCCCGCTCGGTCGCATATATGCTGCTCATGTAGTTGCAGGCGATGCCGAAGATGAGGATGGCGAGCGCGAAGAGGAATGCGAGCAAGAACTTCCGATTCGTGAAGCAGCGAGTATACGTGTTCCAGATGTTCATAGGATAGATCAGGGACGAGCTCAGATGATGTCCATATAGTACTATGGATGCTACTATATTACTATTCACATGCAGGAATGGCTCATCAGCATCGTCACGCACCACCCGTATCTCGTATACGGGGTCGTGTTGATCGTCGGATTTTTCGAGGGGCCCGTCCTGGCCCTGCTCTGCGGCATACTCCTTCGGGCGGGATATTTCCACCTCATACCGCTGTATGCGGTCCTCATGGCCGGGGACATCTTCGGCGACATCCTCTGGTACTTCATCGGACGCCGCCTCGGCATGCCGTTCGCGCGGCGCTATGGCAAGCACTTCGGCATCACCGAAGCGCACGTCACGGCTATAGAGCGAGTGTATCACCGTTACAAACATCCGATCCTCATCGTCTCGAAGCTGACCACCGGCTTCGGATTCGCCACCGTCGTGCTCTTCGTGGCAGGAATGGTCAAGATCCCCTTCCGCATCTACATCACCATCAATATCCTCGGCCAATTCATGTGGACTGGAATGCTCCTCCTCGCCGGCTATTCTTTCGGCCATGCCTATGCTGTATTCAATACCGGCTTTGAGCGCGCCTCTCTCATCGCAGGAGCCGTCCTCATCATCGCAGCAATCGTGCTCTACGGACGCCAGCTCGGCAAGCGCATCACTGCCCAATAACATGATCTCAATCGTCATCCCCACATTCCAAGAAGAGAAGCGCCTTCCACGAACGCTCGACAGCATCATCAAACGGCTGACGCTGCCTTATGAGCTCATCATCTCTGATGGCAATAGCACCGATCGTACCCTCGAGCTCGCCAAGCCTTTCAACGCCAAGATCTGCGTCTACACCGGCACGACCCGGCAGAAGCCCGGCGTCGGCAGGAATGACGGAGCACGACTTGTGACTGGAGAATTCATTGCCTTTATCGATTCCGGCTGCACGATCGCTGACCCGGACGCTTTCTTCACAGCGGCCCTGAAGGATTTCGAAGATCCCGCGCTCATGGGCCTGACTGCGTGGATTCGAGTTCCTCCGGAAGAAGAAACCGTAACAGACCGATTCTTCCTCGGATTCATGAACAACATGTATCTCGTGCATAATAATATCCTTCACCGAGGAGGAGCTCCCGGCAGGTTCCAGATGGTACGGACGAGCGCATTCAGGGCGATCAAGGGGTATCGCGAAGACCTCACCTTCTACGAGGACGTCGACCTGTTCGAGCGCCTGAACAACCTTGGAAGGACATATACCGACCGGAAGCTCACCGTCTATCATCAGGAGACTCGGGCAAAAACTATCGGATGGGTCAAGATCAACTATCTCTGGATGATGAACACGATGTGGCAACGGCTGTTCAAAAAGACCTTCTCACGCGTCTGGGATCCTATCAGATAAATACTATGAGGATATCCGTCGTCATACCCGCGCGTAACGAAGAGGACTGGATCAGTCTCGCCGTAGAGGCCTTACTTGCCCAGGACCATCCTGATTTCGAAGTCATCGTCGTCGACAACGGTAGCACGGACCGGACGAGCGAGGTCGCGCGCAGATACCCCATCAAGGTCCTTCACGAAGGTCGCGCTGGAACGATGTGGGCATGCAAGCGCGGGTTCGATGAAGCGGTCGGCGATATCATCGTCCGCATGGACGCCGATTGCGTGCCTGAAAAGGATTGGCTTTCGAGAGGATCCGAGCATTTCAATGATGAATACGTCGTCGCTGCGACCGGACCGTACGAATTCTCCGATACGCATCCGCTGCTTTCGTCGGCTCTCCTCATGAGCCAACAGTATCCGTATCGCTGGTTCAATGAGGCTCTTCAATATTTGGGAAAAGGGGCGATCCTCATCGGAGGCAACAGCTTCATGCGCAGAGGAGCATTGGAATCGGCTGGAGGCTTCAACACAGATCTCGTTTTCTATGGCGACGACACGGATACCGCGAAGAGGCTCTCTGCATTCGGCCGAGTCGTCTTCGATCCCGATCTCACCATGAAGACATCGGCGAGGCGCTACCAGCGCGAGGGATTCGTACGCACCAACGCGAAGTATTTCTTCCACTTTTTCAAACAGATAGTCTCGAAGAAGAATGAGCCATCGGAAAAATAACTCCGGCTTTAATATTCACATAAAAAGACCGCCTCGAGTGTATCAAGGGGCGGTCTTTTTTGAATATAATATGAAGCGTTTTTATACGAACGTGAGCGCCTTTCCCTTCTTGCCTGCGCGGCCCGTACGGCCGATACGGTGCACATAGTCGTCATAGGTGGCAGGAATGTCGAAGTTGACCACGTGAGAGATGCCGGCGATGTCGAGGCCGCGAGCCGCCACATCGGTGGCGACCAGGATCTTCACATGATGCTCCTTGAAGAGCGAGAGGGCCTTCTGGCGCTGGACCTGGCTCTTGTTGCCATGGATAGCCTCGGAGGCGAATCCGCGCTTCTTCAAGTCCTCCGAGAGGCGCTGGACGCCGTGCTTGGTCTTGCCGAAGATGAGGACCTTGTCGAAGCCGGGAGACTTGAGCATGTCAGCGAGAACATCGATCTTATTCTTGCCTGACGGCACGCGGACGATGTCCTGGTCCACTGAGGAAGCGGTATCGGCGGTCTTGACCGAGATCATGACCGGCGTGCGGAGGAATTGCTTGATGAGCGTCTCGATCTCGCGCGACATGGTCGCAGAGAAGAAGAGGGTGTGGCGGGTCGGCTGCATCTGGGCGATCATGAACTTCACGTCGTTGATGAATCCCATATCGAGCATGCGGTCAGCCTCGTCGAGGACGACCGTGGCGAACTGCTCGAGCTTGATCGATTTGCGCTCGATGAGGTCACGCAAGCGGCCGGGAGTGCCGATGACGATATTGTTCTGACGTGAGAGGGCGCGGATCTGAGGGACGATGCCTGCGCCGCCGACGCAGCAGACTGCCCAGAGGGCGAGGTTCTTGGCGAAGCCGCGGAACTCGCCTTCTATCTGCTGGGCAAGCTCACGGGTGGGCACGATGATGAGGACCTTCTCGCGCGGATTGAGAAGGATCTTGTTGATGAGAGGTATGAGGAAAGCCGCCGTCTTGCCGGTGCCGGTGTTGGCGATGCCGACGAGGTCAGAGCCGCGGAGGATATGAGGGATCGACTTGTCTTGAATGGGGGTCGGCGTCGAGTATCCCTTGGCGACGATGTTGGCCTTGAGACGCGCGTCTATGAGGAAATCGGTGAAGGCGTGCTCAGGCACGAAATTCTCCACCTTCTCAGTGATGACGGCGCGGTTGATGAATTTCGACACGTCGATATGCTGAGAGAAGCCGCCACGCTTAGCGCCTCCCCTGCCGCCGAAGCGGCTCGCACCACGCGATCCGCCGAAGCCTCCCGGTTTGCCGCCCTGCGAAAAACCGCCGGTGCGATGCGCCGGACGCGCTCCTGGACGGTCGCCGTGGCTGCCGTGACCTCCTCCTTTGTAGCCGCCGGACGCGCCGGAGCCGCTCCTAAAATGTTTCTGTTCCATAGATGATGATGTGACCTGAAAAGGCCGTTATTGGTTCATAATTCCCAACAACGGCCTGATACAGACAATCGATGAGAGTACGCACTGATGGGACATACTATATATCATCTGACCAAAGAAGTCAACAATGAGGGGTTGACGGCGAAGCATTGTAGGCGTAGATTGGGAAACGGACTGAACGGATGTTCAGACCATCAGTAACTCAAAACCACATTAGTTATTAGAGAAATCATGAAGAAGCACGTTCTCTCGTCCGCTCATACCACTACTGAGCGGCATAGCACCACGTCGCATCCTGCCCACAAGCACGAAGCGAAGCACAAGAAGATCCAGCTCATGCAACTCAGCAAAAAGATCCGTGAACGGTTGATCAGCGCCGCGCTCGATCTCACTATGACCCACAATCGAAGTGTGGGCGCCATAATATCCGCTGCTCCACTTAACTTCAACGCGACACTGCGAAGCAGTTTCCGGCGAGTGCGGACCCGCTGTAGCCAGGGCCGCAGCATCGTCTTTCATGCAGTGGTCTGCATCTGGAAGACCATCAAACAGAAGTACCACAAGGCCCGAATACCACGAATGGAAGTGTTGGACGTCGACTTCACACTTCCGGTCGCACAAAGTCCGGCTTAAATTTCCTCTCTCCTCAGCTCCGCCCTTCGCGGAGCTTTTTTCTTGCCTAAATATACCCCAACAGCACCCTCGCAAGCCGAATATCCTTAAATGAAATATTGAGTCCCACCTTATTCTTTACTGGAGAAAGCAGCGGCGGCTTCTCATCTCCCTGTTTCAGCGCCACTTCTTCGAGCGCTTTCTCTATCTTAGGAAAATGCTGCGGGGAGATCTCATATTTCAAATAGGCGATATCTTTCAATGCGAGGCCTTCACCGGATGCTACATCGTCTTCAGTCGAACCTTCGAGCTTCCCTATCGCCACAGAATGCTCAAGGTGGGAAATAATAGTCTCCACATTCATATCCCGTTCAGTGGCGATCTCCTTCAAGGCCCTCCCTTTCCTGATAAGTGCAGCCGTCACCGCATACGTCGATATCTTGGCCTCTCGATTCTTCTTTCCTTTTTTCCCTCTTACCTTCTTACCTTTTGCGCCCATGCTGTGCATCGGCGCTACCTTCGCCAGGAATTCTTCCTGCATCTTGAGGAGGTCGTCCGCATCCGCAGCCGCCAATACTGCCTCCGCCTTATTCGAAAGCTCCTTGAGATGCCGGTCATACTCGAGCACTTCTGGATGCACCTGAAGCGCCCCCTCATTCATGCCCAGAATGGAAAGCCCGGCCAAGGTACGCACGCGCGACAGCGCCACATAGCCCATGCCCGGCTCGAATGAGCGCGATAGATCAACTTCAGCAGCATCGAGCGACATACCCTGGCTCTTGTGAACAGTGATGGCCCACGCGAGACGCAGTGGGTACTGAGTGATCTCGGCCAGGACTTTTCCATCATCCTCTATCTGCCACGTCGCAGGCTCGATATCGATCTCGCGGCCAGTCGGATAGTCGGGCGATGGGACTATCTGTATCGTTATGGCAGGAATGTGTTCGCCGGATGATCCTCCACTAAATGATCGAGCTGAAGGGACCGGTCCACCCGACGGACACGAGACGACGACGCCCAGCGTGCCATTCACGTATCCTTCCTCGAAATTGTTCTTCACGCACATGACGCGCGCGCCAACTCGGAGGCATAAGGTTTCAGGTGCCAGACATGATCTCTTCAGTGCTTCAATGAGAGGTTTCCTCCCCCGTGCTCGCATTTCGTATGAATATTCTGGCCCAGAAACTTTGGCGAGCTCGGTATCATTCACAGCGTCGACATTTATGTTATGAGTATATAATCGCGTTGGCTCAATATAAGATAAACGTTGTAGATCCAGCTTCACCATCTCGCCGAGAGGACCCGTAGCGGAGCGTGAGCTGGGTCCGCGAGGCGAGGATAGTGAAGCTGGATCACTCTCAGAAACTACGGGTCTGCTCGGCGAAGCGGCGATGGGGGGCTCATTACTTTCAGTAGTAGTTTGGCTCTCGCCATCACCATAGATAACAATAGCTTCATCCATCTGTTCCTCTTCTACGAAATCAGGGGCGCTCTCGGGAACATGGCCAACATACCTACCCTTCAGGACCATTCGTCCCTCATCAGAGACTTCGCCGCTGCGGATTTCATTGAGCACGGAGAGGAGACCATCTTCTTTCTGGCGGTGATTCTCTGAGAGGTAGCAGACGGTGAACTTCCCTTCCTTCCACGCCTGCGAACGGTAGATGAAGTGCGCATCGCGGTCGCCGTACTTGGAAACAGGGGGCAGTTGGAAGAAATCGCCGCAGAGGACCACCTGCATGCCGCCGAATGGCAGGTCATTCTTGCGAATATATTTGGCGATGCTATCGAGCGTATCGAGACGGAAATGATGGAGCATGGAAACCTCGTCAATTATAAGAACGGCGGTATCGCGGATGCGGTTGGCGACCTGAGACTTGCCTGCGAGCTTCTCGAGCTCTGCTTCGTCAAATGAGGAACTGATGCCCATGCCCGACCACGAGTGGATCGTCATGCCGCCGATGTGCGTGGCGGCGATGCCGGTCGATGCGGTCACCCCGATCGGAACGCCGTGATCCTTGAGATAGCGGATGTATTCGTTGATGACATACGTCTTACCTGACCCGGCCGGGCCGGTCATGAATACATTCCTGCCTGTTTTGAGCAGGTTCAAGGCATCGCGCTGGGTCATAGTGGATTGAGTATATCAGATGGAAAATGGAGGCCATGAATGTGTGCGGAAAATCGGGGACATGGTGGGGATAGCTGTGCACAGAATAGTTGACGATACGCAAGATTGTATGGTAGGGTATTCCCCGGTAGAGTTGTTTTAAATCTCGGTCAAACATCAGTCAAGCATCGGTTAAACCACAAAAGAACCACTGAAGAATGAAAGAAAGATGTTCCTACTCGGCTGCTCTGTCCTTATTGGAAAGAGCAGGAAAAAAAGCACAGCTCCGCATCACCTTCTGCCGTAACAAGCCTGAGAAGGTAAAAGGGGTGGTGGATCTCTCGCCAAACCTGATCTTCTTTGAAGATCCCAACGCTATCGCCTTCCTCACCGGCGGCCCCGTGGAGACGAAGGAGTGGCATGGCATCCCGCTCACATACAACGTCACCCTTATGGCGACGCTGCTCGAGGACCTCGACAAAGTCGCAGTCGCCTTCGGCACAGCTCTCGAGTCGATCGAGAATCGCTCTGAGCCGCGGATACTGAACTTCAGCGAGCTTGCTACCGTCTCGCTCGGCACCTGCTACGACGAAACCTGCTTCCGCGACACCTGCGAAGAGCTCGGGCTCGGCATGTACGCTGACGACTGGATGCTCACGCTCGAGACCAAGGAATCGAAAAAAGCTCCGGTCCTTTGGATCATCATGAAGGCAGTGCCCAAGGATATCCACGTCACGCACGCCCAGTTCCTGCAGACATACATCGGCCGGTTCACCGCCATGATGATGGCAGCCTGACGACCGGAATCGTACCTTTCGCACCACTCGGACGAGCATTCGTTCGAGTGCTTTTTTATATGCTAGTATGCCTTCCATGAAAACAACGACGAAAAAGGCTCCTCCGATAGCATCGCACGAAGCCATTTCCAGTACCTTATGGGACCTCGTCGTCATTGGCGGCGGGCCGGCAGGAATGATGGCGGCCGGACGTGCGGCAGAAAAGGCTCATGAAGAAAAGCGCGCGACTAAAATACTCCTCCTGGAAAAGAACGCGGGCCTTGGCAAGAAGCTCCTCATCACCGGCGGAGGAAGATGTAACGTGACCAACGCCGAGACCGACACACGCAAGCTGCTTTCCCGTTTCAAGGACAGTGACAAGTTCCTCTTCTCTGCATTCGCGCAATACGGCGTCACAGAGACTCTCGGCTTTTTTCATGCGCACAATATGCCAACCAAGGTAGAAGCCGAGAAGCGCGTCTTCCCTGAGAGCAACACCGCTCGTTCAGTCTGGAATGTCATGACCGGCTATCTTTCCGGCAAAGGACGCGATGGCGCAAATCCCGTGACAGTCCATTCCAATGCGCAGGTATCCAGTTTTATACAAACCAAGCCGGGAACTATTGATGCAGTGAAGCTCAAGACTGGCGAAGTCATCCGTGGCCGCTCTTTTATCCTTGCCACGGGCGGAAAATCGCATCCTGAGACCGGCTCCACCGGCGACGGCTTCGCCTGGCTCACCAAGACGGGCCACACCGTCGCCGAGCCTCGCGCTGCGCTGGTGCCGGTGACGGTATCCGATACGTGGGTTAAGAAATTATCCGGATTCTCATTACCTGAGGCGAAACTCACCCTCTTCCTCGATGGCGTGAAGGTGACGGGAAAACAAGCGGTGAAGAAAGGCAAAGTGCTCTTCACCCATTTCGGCCTCTCAGGACCGGCGGTGCTCAATATGAGTTCCGAGATCCGCGACCTGCTCGCATATGGCGACGTTCGCATATCGCTCGATCTCCTTCCTGCGCATGATTATGCGACCTTGAATGCCGCGCTGCAGAAGCTCTTCACAGAGCAGAGCAACAAGAAGTTCAAGAATGCATTGGCGGATCTTATACCCTCTTCGCTTGTGCCTGCGGTCGTGGAAAAGTCAGCGATCCTGCCCGACACCTTCTGCAACAGCGTCACGCGCGAAGAGCGCCTCAATCTGGTGAAGGTGTCGAAAGACATGCGCATCACACCCACCGGACTTCTTGGCGACGACAAAGCTATCATCACTTCAGGTGGCGTGGCCTTGAACGAGATCGATTGGAAGACCATGCGCTCTCGCCTCATCTCCAATCTCCACATCATCGGCGACATGCTCGATATCGATCGCCCTTCAGGCGGCTACAGCCTCCAACTCTGCTGGACCACAGGATGGGTGGCGGGAAATGCGGCGGGCTTGGCTACATAAAGATTCAAGCATTCCAGATGCAGATTGTAGGCAGTCAGGAAGAGAGCATGTGCCCTTTGTATGAAAATGCAGAGATGCCCATAAGCCAAGTGGTGTGGGTACTTTTCATTTTCATACAAAGGGCACATGCTCTCTTCCTGACTGCCACACCATTTCTGCGAATCATATTTGACAAAAGATCTTCCTTACTATACATTGCAGCCTGATTCGCAGGTGTGAATCACACGTAGAAAACCACACCAGAAAGACTTAGTCCAGTTATGAACAGTACCTTGAACCTGAACCGCAAACTCGGCCTTGCGGAGAAATTGAGCCGTTTTGTCACCCGCGAGAACCTTGGTCCGCACGAATTGGCCGCCCTCTTCCTCGAGCTCCTCGCTGAGGATCAGGAAACGGCATTCGATGCGGCAATCCATGTACTCCACGAGGCAACCGACCAGCGACTCTACCCACAGATCGTCCGCGAAAAAGCGCGCATGTTCGTGGAGGAGAAGAAGCCTCGGCTCGATCTTAAAGTGAGCTCCGCAAGCACCGGACGGATCGTCGCCATGCTCGCCTGCATACCTGAGGTCCGCCTCGTATTCAAAGCGAAGATGCAGTGGAATGTCCTTCAGAGCCTGACGTTCGATCATCGCATGGGATTCAAACCAGCCGACAAAGCGACGCTCTATTCGGTCGCGACCTGTTGCGACTGGAGCACGCTCAGCCGAGACCGGAACGCGCACATCTCCATCGGCCCCAATGGTGCCGACAACGCATGGCTCACCGACGCGCTCCTCGCCTGCATCGAACGAGTCCAATTCGCATAGATGTTAACCCCGCACTGCATTGCAGAGCGGGTTTTTTCTTATCTGAAATCCAGTGTTTGCCGAGGCATATGCACAAAATCGAATGGGGGCATGAATTGACAATTACGTTTATACGATGTAATGTCCTCGGAAGTATCTTATCTGTTCGAGTGTTCCACAAAACCACATAATATATGTCACAACTCTACTGTTTCTTCACCAAAGGCGATTCCATGAGCTTTGAAGTCTCTGATTTCCTTCTCCTGAGCGCGCACGATCTTATGAGAAGCAAGCGTCGAAAAAAGCGCCTTACTCTGAAGAGTATCAATCTCACTGGAGAGATCACTACCGATTACAAGATCGGCATTCTGAACGGGATCACTGGCATCCAATTCGACGCCATCGTCGATTCCGAAGAAGGATCCGTGAAGGTGAGCTTCATCGTGCGCCCTCTGAAAGACCTGACCGAGCTGCGCGGTAGGGAATGGTGCCGAACGCCTTACTCATGGAGCAAGGAAGCAAATCCAGCATCGAATTGAACCGCTCTATCCCCCACCGCATGCATCCTGCATGTGGTTTTTTCTTTATCTGATCAACGAACCTTCCTCAATTCCTTCCTCCTCGCCTTCCATTCGGGGACCGTCTCAGCGACGAGGTCCCAGAATCCCTTTCCATGATTAAACTCCTTTAAATGGCAGATCTCATGCACGATGACGTAATCGCGCAGTTCGGGAGACAAAAAGATGAGCTTGTAATTGAAGTTGAGGTTCCCCTTCTTCGAACATGAGCCCCAGCGGCTCTTCTGATTTCTAATAGCGATCGAGCCGACGGCGATGCTGTGCTTCGAACCGTAATGCTGCATGAAATGCCTGACGCGCTCGTGGATGAGCGCACGCGCCGCCTCCTTGTTCGCGAGGTAGAGCTTCCTGCTCCGCGTACGGAAGAGCGGGACGGTTATGCGGATGCGAGAAAACACCATGCGGATGATGATAGCACAGCTTGAAACAGAGCCTATTGATTTCTATCGTAAAATGTGATTTAATGTTGGCAAGTAGGGTCAATTTGCACACCACAAACAATCAACCGTTACCTAAGGAATGTATGAGCAAACCGGATGATAACTCCAGTCTGCCTGAATGGGCCGATGGAAAAAATGCCACAGTGATCTGGAGGTACGAAAGGATCATCACCCAATCAACGGCTATCGAGGTAAAAGTCATCGAACCCGAATCGAGCTATATCGATCCGGAATCTGAGGTTCCCATCTCTGGCGAATGCCTGATAAAGAAACTCATGAAATCCCACACATGGATATGCATGGGTGTGTTCCTGGTGAATGATGTTAAAGACGGATTGCCTTGCCACAAGATCAAGGCGGTCCTTACCAGACTCTGACAGACGAGCTACTCCGCGCCGAAGGCACTCGCCTTCGGCTTTTTACTTTCCCGGTCTTATTTCCAGCTGTGAAGTCCGACTCTGTTCCCTTCGGTATCTTCGATAATGGCCATGTAGCCGGGATCGCCAAGGTGCATCTTGGGCACCGTGACCTTGCCTCCAGCCTTTTCTACTCTGCCGATGACCGCGTCGAGCTGACCGTCGCAAGCGAGGAATATGCAGGTGCCCGTTTTCGAAGGCGCATCATCTTCCATCGGACTCATCAGACAGCCGCCGATGCCGTCGCTTTCCATGCCGCCTTCCATCGGGAAGAAGCCCATGGTCGCGCCGTTAAACGTGGAGATTTTGACTTCGTTGCCGAGGATGGTCGAATAGAACTTCGCGGCACGCTTGAGATCTTTCGTGGGGATCTGGAACCAGTTGATGACATTTTTTGGAAGCATAAATGTAGTGATATTACGATATCTAATGATGCACTGGTAAGACGATCAGGTGCTCTATTTATTTCGAGTGGATTATAGCAAGCTTTTCATCCCTCGTGAGCCTCTTCAGTTCCGCTTCCCTCGCCCGCGCCTTGGCGAGCGTACGGAACTTCTCGCTATAGGCAAGAATGACGGGCCGCCTGATCTTCGTATAGTGCGCACCATTCTTGGCGTGGTTGTGCTCGTGGAGGCGCTTCTCGAGATCGTTGGTGCAGCCGCAGTAAAGAGTATCGTCGGCGCAGCGGAGGATGTAGGCGTAGAACATGAGGGCAGTATATCAGCCGCTATATGGCCGAGTGTGGCATTGACATTATGAGAATATAACGTAGTATCCATTCCTAGTTTTGTCCTATGGCGCATTACGCACCATATACAAATGAATAAAGGAACCACTATGAAGAATCATTGGACTGCGGTAGCGATCTGCTTGGCGCTGGTCGCCGTCGGAGGATGTTCGAAGAACGATTCGGGATCGGCAGACACCGGTCAGAGCCAACAGAGGCTCCTCACAGATGACTCGCCCACTGCGAAACTTGGAAGCCCCTCGGATTATTTCCCGACTGCGACCGGCACGCGGTGGACATATGACATCACCGTGCCGTCATTCGAAGACAATCCTCCCCTCACCCATGCGGTCACCAAGTGGCCGCGCGGCGATAAGGCCCTCGGTATGGAGACGCGCGGACGCGTCATGCCGCCCGGCACAAACGTGAGCAGCGGACATTACCGTCTGGTGCTCTCCGTCGCGGGACCGGCCATCAAACAAGGCCCGCTCGAATACACCGAAGGATACGAGCTCAAGATCGAACAAGACGACCTCGATATATTCGACAGCCGTTTCGATCACAACCTGCAGAAAGGCAAGCTGTTCTGGGCGATCAGTCACAGCAGCCGGTATGAAGCGAATCTCGTCATCATGCACGACCCCGACTCCCCAGGCGCGCCGTCCGGCGGAGAATGGGGATCGTACGGACAGGAACCCGGATATTGCATGCGGCTCGCCTTCTTCGGAGACAAGCCTGGCACCGCCATTGGCCTCAGCGACGAGAATGACGATCTGCTCTTCGTCGGGCCCGAGACGTATCCCGACGCCGATACCCTCCATTTCCGGAGGATCGTCGGAGCAGCCAAGCCTCGTCAGGACGACTCCGATCACAGAGGCGATCTCCTGGATAGAGGGTTCACCGAAGACCTCTGGTTCGCCAAGGGTCGCGGTCTCGTCAAACTCGAGCAGAAGATCGACGGAAAGACGACGATGACGTGGGTTATCGTCAAGTGATCCTACGTATTCTCACCATAGACCATCAGAGCGATCTGATGGTTTTTTATTATTACAAACTCAACCAGTCACAAATTGTGACCGGTTCAGTTTCTCCGATTCCTCCGGGCCCGGGTGAGCCTGAACATACAATCACCCCACCCTCCCCAGATAAATAATATTCAACTCCCTCTTCCCCCTTCCTCTCCGTTCCCCTTCCGCCTTCAGAGCCTTGAAGCTCGAGCCGAGGAATATCGCATGCTTACCGAATCTGCGCGATACCCGATCCACCGCCTGATGGACGATGCGCGAAGCCGTCACATTCTGTGGCACCGCGAACAAGCTCGGCGTGACGCTCTCGGGCGTGCGCAGGCCGGAGAGCGAGATGCCCGTGGCGCGGTAGATGAGGCCGCCCCGGTAGAGCGCATCGAAATGCGGCCGTATCGCTCCGAGGATCGCATCCGGCTCGGCGAGGAGCTCCGGCAGCGCCACTTCTTCGCGGCTGTACTGGAAGCTCTGTGTCTTCAGGAAGAATGACGCGCGCAGCGCCATGAGCCCCTGCGAGCGCAATCGAGCACAAGCATCCTCGACGTGGCATGAGAGCTGCGACCAGAGGAATGTGCGATCCGATGTCGGCGGGTAGAAGGTGCCGGTATCTTGGATGGATGAAGGCAGGCGCTCCGCAGGTTCGAAGTCCTTCACGAACTTCCCCTGGAACTCCTCGTAGATCTCGGCCAATGGCTTGTCGCAATGCTCGGCCACCCATTCACGGCTCTTGGTCGCCAGATCAAGCGCAGTCGTGATGCCCAGCTTGCGGAGGTAGATCGTCGTGCTCGAGCCGATGCCCCAGACCTTGCCGATCGGCAGGTCTCGCAGGAATGTGGTGATCGACGAGAGTGGCATGACCGTTAGTCCCGCGGGCTTGTTCCACTTGGAAGCGATCTTGGCCGTCACCTTATTCACGCCCAATCCCACCGAAAAGGTGATGCCCAGCGACTGGTGGAGATCCTGCTGGATGGCGCGGGCGGTGTCTTCGTATGACAGAGAGGCGTGTCCTCCGGAGCGTCTGGTGGAGGAGGGACGGAGGAGGGCGAAGCACTCGTCTATCGAATACTCCTCGACCGTGTCGGCGTAGCGCCTGACGATCTCATACATCCGGCGGGCGTAGAGGCGGTACATGCCGTAGTCCGAGGAGAGGATCACCACGCTCGGATGCATGCTCCGTATATCGCGCGTCCGCATGCCCCGCGTCACGCCCACTGCCTTGGCGGCCTGATTCATGGCCGTCGCTATGCCCCGCTCTTCGCCGGTCACTACCGCCCTGCCGCGTAGATCCGGCCTGCGCGCCATCTCGCACGAGACGAAGAAGGCGTCGCCGTCGACGTGGAGGACTGCGTGGGGGAAGTCGGTAAAATCACGATTCATCTACCTATTATAGGTGAACGGGGGTTCACTGGGTAGCAAACGTCTAGATTTGAGCAGTAAGGAGCTTAGAGAGGCGTTATTATGCCGACCTTTTTACCTTTTTCATTTTCCTCGTGTTTAATCTTAAAAGTCTCAGGCGCCTTCAAGCCGACTATGAGAACCGGCACAGTAAGCATTGAATTCAAAGGAATCAAATAGCCGCAGATTTTCTCAAACGTGCCGACAGCTGAATCAAAGCCCCCGGCTTCTTTGAGTTCTCCAGTAGCGCAAATCATCACGCCTATCTTAGTTTTTATGGCTTTCTCAACATTATTCACTTCACTAGCAAGGACCGGTTTTATAAGATTCCACGCTATTGCCTCTCCGTGATTGAAGCCGACTTCGATGGAGACATCACCTTTTGCGAAATCCAATCTCCAGGTTTTATCCTCAGCATAACCCTGTCCCTTGAAAATGGCAGCCTCCGCAAGCCATCCCTTAGCCTCAAATCTTTCGCATAGAAGCTCATTTATAGCCTTCGAAAGGCTTTTCTGCTTAGCATACTTGGCGAGATGAACCCTCTTGATGTCCTCATCTGATATTCCTGATATGACTTGGTCAATCTCGTGGTACTGTGCGACGAATGCTTCCTGAGCAAATATAGAGTCTGCAAGCCTATGGGATTCCTTTACGAATTTCATGGAGATAAATTAGATAACATAAGTAAGGATAGATCAATATTGATCGATTGTCCACGAGGTGATACAATCGACCCACTATGAAAAAGGAGCAGAAAAAGATTCGCGTCGCAGAGCTTTTTGCCGGAGTCGGCGGCTTTCGCTTGGGCCTGGAAGGAAGGAGTAGCAAGGGGGCTGGATTCGAAGTCGTCTGGAGCAACCAATGGGAGCCAGCTACGAAAAAACAGCATGCTTCGGACGTTTACATAAGGAGATTTGGAACAAAAGGCCACTCAAATAACGATATCGCGAAAGTGAATACTGATGACATACCTGAGCACGATCTTTTAGTCGGCGGATTCCCCTGCCAAGACTACTCGGTCGCTCGAACGTTGAGCCAGTCAGCGGGCCTACAGGGAAAGAAAGGCGTTCTGTGGTGGTCTATTGAACGCATACTCAGAGAGAAAAAGACTCGGGCTCCGAAGTTCCTCATGCTCGAGAACGTGGACCGTCTCTTGAAATCGCCCGCAAAGCAGAGAGGACGTGACTTCGCCATCATGCTCGCCTCTCTCGCAGACCTCGGCTACATAGTCGAGTGGAGAGTCATCAATGCGGCAGATTATGGGATGCCCCAGAGGAGACGCCGCATCTATATATTGGGGTACAAGAAAGGCACCCCGCCTCACAGCGAAGCATCAGCCGCTCATCCTGATGAATGGCTGCTCAAAGAAGGCTTATTCGCCAAGTCCTTCCCCGTCGAGCCCAAAGAGCACATATCGAGCCAGTTGCAGCTGTCCGAATCTCTGGAGAAGATAAGCAAGGATTTCAATAAGGAAATCGCTGGCGCAGGCTCGCCGTTCTTCAGTGCGGGCCTCATGATAGATCGAAGGGTTTGGACCGCGAAGACCTCGCCGAAATATGATGGGAAGATGACCACCCTCGGAGAAGTCCTGCTCAAAGAAAATGAAGTCCCCGAAGAATATTTCGTCGACAAAGACAAGCTTACTGGCTGGAAATATCTCAAGGGAGGAAAGAAAGAGAAGCGCACCGGTAAGGATGGATTCGAATACGCGTACAGCGAAGGACCTATCGCATTCCCAGACCACCTCGATAGAGCGTCGCGCACCATCGTCACCGGCGAGGGTGGCTCTACCCCGTCGCGTTTCAAGCATATAGTCCAGTTACCGTCAGGCCGCTATCGCAGACTCACCCCTATCGAGCTCGAGCGCCTCAACATGTTCCCGGACGACCATACGAAAGCCGAGGGCATATCGGATGTGAAGCGCGCCTTCTTTATGGGCAACGCCCTCGTCGTCGGCGTCATCGAGAAGCTCGGGAAAGAGCTTTCGAAGCGGGCTTCTTCAAAGAGCCCTTTAGCCAGGAGACCATAGGCCCAAAATATCCCTTTTTCACATCATGCTCCCAGACGCGATAGACGCGCCAACCGAGGCGCTTCAACTTAGCCGCGTTCCTCTTGTCGCGCTTCCGGTTCGTCTCAATCTTCCATGACCAATATCTCTTGTTCGTCTTCGGAGCCTTCTTGATGCAGCGCCTGCATCCATGCCAGAAACAGCCATCGACGATTATGGCCACTTTCTGATCGACGAAAGCGATGTCGGGACGACTGGGAACTTTCGAGAAATTATGACGGACTCCTTTGAAGCCGGCCTTGCGGACCTCCTTTCTGACTTTCAATTCCAAAGCAGTGCCCTTGTCTTTGTTGGCACGCATGACCTTAGAAACTATCTTGCTTGTTGAATTAGGAGGTCTCATTGCTCACAAAACAAAATGGCTGTTTGTTATCAAAAAGCTCTAATATTAGGATGCGGACAAATAATGCTCGACATCATTTTTCCTCACAGCAACGAGAAAGGTCTCAACTTTAATAGGTTTGCTGTCTCTGTTTCTAACAAAGTTCTTGTATTTTTTATTATTAACTACAGACAAACCGTGTTTGGAAAGAAAATCATCGGAACATACATCTTTAATGAAATCCTCCCTCCTAGAATTACCAATCAAATAAACGGTTTCCATCCCTTCTCTGAACGAGGCTTCCGTGACCGTCATGTATGGGTATATTCCTTGTTGAGAAACCTTTAGGTTGTCCCCAACTATTATGATTCCAAACTTTGAATGTTTGCCTCGAAAATCAAGCGCCACCTTTTCTCCCATACTCCTTTGAGCATATTTGTTAAGGAAATCAATCAATTCGTTAACATCATTCGTGATTTCATCTTTTGAATATGAGGCCGCAAAGACCTTTTCGCCTAGAAAAATCATTTCCTGAATGAAAATAGGGAAAAACAGACCACTTTTGTCAATATTGTTGTATTTTTCTAAGAATATCCCCACTTTATCGTCGTCATTCCCTAATTTAAGAAAATCGTCAACAAATTGAACAAGTACCGCTTCTTTTTCCGTCTCAAAAAGCTTTTTACCGATAAATAAATCTATCGATTCCCTCTGTCGAGATGAAATATATCTTTTTGCTTTCGGTAAAACGCTTTCTGCTATAAATACCATGGACGCATTCACAAAATTCTTATTTTGATTATCACTTTTCCTCATCCTGACAATTATCTTTCCATTATTCCGAAAAGAATTCTCGTCTTCGGCTTCATTTACCCATTCTAATTTAATGTTTACCTGATTAAATCCATTGATTTCTTTAGATAAGTAGTTATTTACATAATCATTAACTCTGCCTTGTATATCATGAACTATGTATTTCTTTTCTGCTCCTCTATAGACACCCCTCAAACATTTCCAAACGAGGGACGAGAACTTCTCGGCGCGGTCCGGAAATACGGCAACATAAACGAGTAGTATTAACAGAATCGGCCATCCACCATATTGAAAGATTATCTCTAAGATACCTTTTAAATCAGCCATGCTCATTTTTGTTGATTCAGATATTTCGTAAGAGCCATAGTGCATTCGGGCTTATCGCAGACAAATTTTATGTCGCCCGACTCAGGGAAAAGCGAGTTGAGATTTTCGAAATTAGCCTCTTGCATGCAGAACTTGCATCTCTTCTTGCCTTTTTTAAATTCGTCAAAAACTCCCAACCTTTTCATTAGGTTTTCAAGTTCGTCGTCATGAACTACTGTCAATATCTCTCTTACTTTCATACTTAACCTTAAGGGTAACGCTAATCTGAGAAAAGTAAAGCGGGCTTCTACCTCCCCATCTCCAGCACCTCATCTATCCTGACTTGTTTGACGAATTCCGGCACGTGGCTCACCAATATCATCGCCCCCTCATAGGCGTCGAGGGCTTTTGCGATCACCGGCAAATGACGGAAATTGATATGGTTGGTCGGCTCATCGAGGATGAGCAGGCCCGGCTTCTGCAGGACGAGGCGGGCGAAGGCGACCAGGCCCTTCTGCCCCTCCGAGAGGGACCCGATCTTGGTATGGATGGCATCAGCGCCGATGAGGAAGCTCGCCGCAGCGGCGCGGAGTTCCGTTTCGATCAGGTGGCCTTGGGAAGCGCGGATGATCTTTTCGAGAGACTGGTAAACCGTGTCATTGAAATCCATCATGGAAAAGTCTTGGCGGTAGTAGCCGACGCGAACGTCAGGGGCGAGTTTCAAGGTACAAGTTGCAAGTGGCAAGTGGGCTGCAGTCTGCGATCCACTTGTACCTTGTGACTTGTGACTTGTATCTCCTGCAACCGCCCCCGCCTCCCGTGCGATGCTCTCCAATAGAGTCGATTTACCGATCCCATTCGGACCCGCCAACAGGAGGTGCGTCTTCTTGCGCAGACCTATCTCGCACTTCACCGTCACCGGCTTGTGCTTGCTCGGGCTCATCATGCTGTATGAAGAGATATGGATCACCTCCCCCGTCAGATCTGTTTGCGCTGGAATAGTGAATGGCTTGATCGTCCTATCTTCCTTCCTCACATCCACCATCTCCTCCTCCAGTTCCTCCGCCTTCTCGCGCATGCGCTTGGCCACGAGACGCATCTGGCCTCCCTTCATGGCAAAGACGTTCGCCTGATCCTTGTTGGCCTGGATCTCCTTGGCGCGCCGCGCGTTCGCCATATTCTCCTTCTCGATGCGCGCGCTGATCTGCTCCACCACGTCCTTGTAGTCGCCGACGTACTGCTCCACCTTGCGGCTGTGAACGTCCAGATAGAGCACGCCATGCGTGAATGCATTCAAGAACTCCGCGTCGTGTGAGATGACCAGGCAGGTCTTCTCATAATTGATCAGGAACTGCGTCAGATGCTCGATGCCTGCCTTGTCGAGATTGTTCGTCGGCTCGTCGAGGAGCAGGATGTCGGGGTCCTGTATAAGTGCAGAAGCGAGGAGAAGGCGCGCCTGCTGGCCACCAGAAAAGGTTTTAACCAAGCGGTCCTTGAATGAGGGAGCAGCCGCACCACCGCTCGGAATCCCTTCAGGGGGCATTCCCGGAGGGATTTCATCACCTTCGCCCTTCTTCAGCCGAGAGCTCTTTTTCGTCACGGATGCCCCCTGGGGGGATTCCGGGCGGTGGTGCGAAGGAGTTTGAACCAGATTCACCACTTCGAGCACAGTATCGATCTTCGGATCCAGATCATACACCTTCTCTGCGAAGCATTTGGCGAAGAACTCGCGCACCGTGAGCTCAAGATCGGCACGCGGGATCACCTGGCGAGCGGTCGCGATAGAAGCGCCCTCAGTTACGTGAATATCGCCTGATTCAGCCTGATACCCATCCTCTTTGCCCCCTGCGCCGAGGATCAGACCGAAGATCGTTGTCTTGCCCGCCCCATTCTGGCCCATGAGCGTGATCTTCGTACCGCGGCGCACGGTGAAATCAACCTCATCCAAGATGGGCTTGTTGTGGCCGTGCTCGAAGGATACGCCCTCGAAACGGATGATGGTATCGCCAGAGAAATCAGTCTTGGCGAATTTGGATTTGGGGCCTTGTGCCATAGGAGATACACAATACGGTATTTTGAGGCGTATGGGAAGGATTACGTCTCTAGTTTGAGTTAGTAAGGATTCCTTACTAACTGCTCCTAAGGAGTCAGGTTCCTACTCAATCTCACGGTCACCTTCGCCTTCAGGGGTCCACCATTCCTTTCAGACTTCATAAATTCGATCGCCTTATTGAGGTCATCAAAATTCTTCTGTGACGTGGCGAGTTTACGACCATCAAGCTTGAAGCCTTTGACGAGATAGTCCCTCAGAACACCGGTCGCCCAAATACGAAATTGGGTCGCCTTCTTAGAATTTACCCGGTATCCAACTGCGATAATTGCATCAAGGTTATAGAACTTAACCTTATAGATCTTTCCGTCAGTTCCAGTACGTTCCAAAATGGAACATACTGAATCCGGCTTGAGTTCACGGGTTCTGAAGATATTATTGAGGTGCTTGGTGATAGCTGGGCGTTGAGTATCAAAAATGAGTGCGATCTGATCTTGTGTCGCCCATAACGTATCCTTCTCTACATCCGCGCGTAACTCAACATTACCCTGCTTATCTGTATAAAGAACTATCTTGTCTCGTGTACCCGTATTCATAAAATTACTTGTCTTAATTATTAAAAAGCCCGCTCAACCCTATGAGCGAATCTGAGATTATGGAGGCGTCACGGCCGCTAGGTGCATACTGGCCGTGCGAATAGTGCTTGAATTATATCACGCGCAACAGCTCCACATACTTCTTTATATACTCCTCCTTTCTTTTCCTGCGATACTGCATGATGAAGCGCGGATGCTCGAGCTCATATAGTTTGCCGAATATCTTCTTCTCCGCATTTAACTTTGAAAGGAATTGGAAGTTCTTGCCTGTGCCAAGAACGATCGCAACATCCCGACGGCAGCCAAGTTTGATAGAGGCTTCGATCGATTCATATATGAACGGCGCCATCGCCTTCTGCGTCTTGGGATCGTCGTAATAGTTATAGTTCACGCCGCCTTTCACCAGACCCAGCGGAGAAGCAGCAGTGAGGAAGAAATTGCTGTAGAAATCCTCCACACCACCATATGCCGCGATCATCTCGTAGATGAATTGGGAGGAGACCTCGCGCGTCGGCGGCAGATCGTTCGGGATGCCGCAGAATTCTCTGAGCGCCTTCGGGTCAGTGAAGTGAACGCCGGTCGCTCCCCCGCCGAGCCGCCCTGGATTGATGCCGATGATGAGAGTTCGCTCCTTCGTGTCGCTGAAATACTTCTTCATGAAAGCAGCGACAAGTTCGCGTGTCGGAGATTTGGTGTAGGGGTCCAAGACTTCAACGCCCGCAGGAAGACCTTTCGGCGTCTTCAGGCTTGAATAGAAATCGATGGTCTTTTCGGCGAAGGTTTTTGCGGGAATGAGTTTCGGGCTCATGGAGAAAGTATAGCAGATGAGATATTGCGATTTTCGGAGGAAAGAGTAATGTGCGTGGTGGGAGCATTTATGATGGAAACGATCAATAGAAATACGCGCCGGCGGCCATTCATCATGACCATCGGACTCGTTGAAAAGTCAGGCGACCGCAGGACCCGCGGCATGGAAGTGGTCCAGTGGATCATCAGTCAATGGATGTTGAAGCAGAAAAAAACGGGCAAGCCCTACATTCCAGGCCAGTGCGACTACAACACCACTATCTATGTGGATGGCTCAAAGGCGGCAATCGAGCCGACCGCAGTCTTCAAAGGCGATCTCGATCCGATCGACAATCGTACATTGTCCGACAAAGACGCGGTCAAAGCCCTCACAGAGCTCGCCGAGCTGCTTGCAAACGAGCTGAAGCAGGACGTGATTCATCTCGTATATGGCGAAGAGAACTTCGTCCTGAAAAGAAAGCCCTGACTCTCTTATCTGCCCGTCTGCTCGCCTTCGTCCTTATCGGGCTTCGGCGTAGCGAAGGCGGGCATTTTTATTACATGAAGGAGCAGCTCGAATATTTGAATAATCCAGCATTTTATTGTCTATTACGGCTTTTAGTGGTAGAGTTCGCTTCTCATGATCAAACCTCGCTTCCCCAAGAAACAGTTCAGCTCCAAGCCGCCCTTCAAGAAGAGATTCCCGTCCCGAAATGCCGGGCCGAATGACTATAACGCGCCTTCATCAGCCGCACCTTCCACATCGAATCCTGCACAGCCAAATGGACAGCCTGCTCGACAACCTTTCAAGAAATTCAATGAAGGGCAGCGGAGGCCTTATGGAGCGAGACCGCAGGGCAAAACATTCCCGCCTCGACCTTCTTATTCCGGTAAGCCGGCATATGCAAGCAAACCCACATTCGGAAGCAAACCTACGCAGGCGAATAAGCCAGCATCGATGATCAAGCCTGCAGGCCCTTCCCCGATCCCCAAGAGAGCTCCGGGCGAATTCCCCATGCGTATCAATAAATATCTTTCTTGGAAAGGATTTGCCACCCGCCGCGGCGCAGACGACCTTATTCAAAAGAGGAAAGTGACCATCAACGGCCGCTTCGCCCAGCTCGGCGATCAGGTCCAAGCCACTGACGCCATCGAAGTGCGCAAGACCGGCAAGGCTGAGACGTACGAATATTATGCGTACTACAAACCCCGCGGCATCTCCACGGACCCGACGCGCAAAGGCACTCCCGACATCAGCTCGTCCATCAATCTCAAAGGCGTCTTCCCTGTCGGCGGCCTCGACACCAACGCCGAAGGCCTCGTCATCCTCACCAATGACCGCCGCATCGTCGACCGCCTGCTCAATCCTGCCCATGCGCACCACAAGGAATATTTTATCCGCACCCTCGGTCCCCTGCGCGCCAACTTCAGAGAGAAGATGGGCGATGGCGTGGCAGTCCTCGATACGAACCTCTTCAGCCTCCAGGTGAATGGCAGCGACAACGACATCCGCGAGCGCTGTGCCCGCTTCTTCGCCGAGATCGATACCATGAAGCGCACCCGCATCTTGAATATCTCGCTCGGCCGCATGCCAGCGAACACCTATCGCACCATTGAGGGCGACGAGCTCGCGTCATTCTTGAGGAGCTTGGGGTTGTAGATGGGCAGGAATTGCTTCCTCGCCACTCTATGCTAAAATCCGGGGAACATTTCCTATGTCAAACGCCACCATCCAAGTTGGTCCCGTAGAAAAATTAGCTTCCGGCAAAGCATTGGTCCGCGGCACCCTCGGCGGATCATTCGGACACGATGAGATCAACGTCCTCACCGCATGGGTCGAAGGCATCAGCGGCGCCGTCAATCAGGCAGCGCATGGACCCGGATCGGTCACGATCCTAGCCGACCTCACTGGGATGGAGAGATATAGCGTGCCCGAGGTGCTTTCCGTCGTGTCTGAATACATGAAAAAGGACCGGCCGCTCGTATACCGCATCGCCACCTTCGGCGGCACTCGGGTCATCGAGATGGCTGAGCACATCGTCTCCATCCTCGCGGGCACAACGCTCATGAAGAACTTCCCCGACGAGAAAGCCGCTCTGGCGTGGCTCAACAGCTAGGGAAAACTGCTTATAGACATTATATGGACAGTATGGTACATTGTGGCCTGCAGTTCTTTCGCTTTTCTGCATGGCGCAGAAGGCGGACAAAACAAAAAACCACAACGATAAGTAACATGGCACATCTAGATCCTGACGTTAAAATCGGCTTCGTTACACATGAAGGCACGACCTCACTCACCGTCAAAGCCGCCGTCCCCGGCAAAGAAGACATGTGGGTAGTGCAGCCTCAAGTCCCCGGCGCAGGAGGGTTCAAGCGTCGCGGCCTGCCCGCCACAAAGGAAATGAGCACCGACAAGCTCATTGAGGTCTGGGAAAAGAATCAGGGCGACAAAGGCATATTTCGCATGAGAACCGTCGACGCCCGTCCCGGCGAACGAAGCGACGGAAAAGCCAAACAGGCGTTCGTCAACAAAACTGCCTTCATTGCCGCATTTAACCGGGCGCGCGTCCGCGCAGCAGGTATGAAGATGGTAGGAGCGCACGCAGGAGGACGACCATAATTATTTCGTTTTGATCATCGTTACAAGCCAGACATACGTGTCTGGCATTTTTCTTTCCCAGAACCGACTCCCCTCGGAGGTCTACCCTCCCGAGGGGAGGCCTCGGTATTCACGAGCTAGACCACCCTTACCGGAACCGTCATCCCCTCTTCTATCGGCTTGGATGCAGTTGGGTCAGGACGCGGAATCGATGCAAATCGCGCAGCAAGAGCTCGTGCCTGCTTTCTGAGAGATTCGATCGCGCGATCGAACGAGTCCGAGTGGAAGACGATGTGGGCATGGCTCATCGAAAGCGCCGTGGCCACCAGAAAGCCCGCTGCAAGGCTGCTCACATACATTCCCGGAGCGGCTACGACCGCCCACAAGAGCAATGCGCCATTCATGAGCGCGAAGAAGATGAAGAGGTTGAGGCGAGTGAGCGGCACGCGCGCATATTCGAGGAATGGTTCGATGACAAGAGCGATGCCTGCGAATGCAGCAGCGAGGGAGAATGCGGTGAGAGGATGAGCGATCCCGGTGCCCGGCATGACGAGCGGGACGATGATGATCGTCAGAGCGATTATGAGCCACTGGGTAAAAGCATTCATGAGGGTAGGAATGAAAAGAGATCGGACAGATCCGCAACGCCTTACAGTGAAAAGGGAGACGGGCGATGCGGCGTTTCATTACAACAGGCGTGAATGTGTCGCCCACAAACGTTGATGCCCACCAAAAGAAAAGGTGGGCATGAGTAAGGTGATGAGGAGAGGAAAAAGTGTGAAAGAGCTGAAAGAGCGAATGGAGGGAGAGAGAATGAAGAGGTGGGAGGTGTGATAGATATGTCGGGGCAAAAATGCGGCTGTAGAGTTACTTGGGTTAGTTAGAGTCAATCAAAGCCGACATATCCGCACATCCCATCTTCATTCTGTATGTTCCTCTCAAAGACCTTACAACCACATTATAGTCCCAAAAGATGCAAAAGTCAAGCTCCTCATCATGTCATTTCAGCGAATACGTGCACCACTATTTCGTTCCTACGCGTATCAAGGGCACGTAATATTAACAGCCTAACTCCGTCACTGTTCGCATACCCCTCAGCCTTCGGGCAGCGAACCCATCCCTATGAAAAAATACCATAAGCGCACGCTTATCATCACGGGAACCATCGTCGTCTCCTCGATCATCATGGGCAATGCCGCGCTCGCGGCTGCGGCGATCGGAACCGGCTTGGGCGGGCCCGGAGCAGCCCTCTCCCTCAGCAGCTCATCCACGGCGCGGCCAGCCATCATCGGCATGGTCGCCACGGTCAAAGATGGTGGCTTCACGCTCGGACGCTCGTCATTCATGGGCAAGCGATCCACCAGCAAGACCAAGAACGGCAAGCCCGGAACAGGATCCCCCGGCTCGCCCGCGGGAGGCGCAGCACCTTCCCCTCTCACCGTGAAGACGACGGGTGCCACGGTATATCTCAGGAACGGCAAGCTCGATGAGAGCGTCACAGTCACCGAAGGCGAAATGATAGCAGTCACCGGAACCGTCGACCTTATGACGGGGACGGTCACTGCGACAGGCGTGAATGTCATCGAGTGAACAACGCTGAAATAAGCGCGGCTATCCGATTCTCTGCGAGGATACGCGAAGCTGGTAAAAGGCCCGATCTATTCGGGCCTTTTGATCATGAGTCGAGTTTGAGGAGAAGGCCCATCTTCTTCACTTTCCTGAACATCGCATAGAAGAACCAGAAAACGAGGGCAAGATAGATCGCATTGAGGCCGAATGACCAGAGCAGGTCAATGCCCGGCATAGTGCCGGTGGCGATGATCGAGCGCATGCCTTCGAAAACGTACGTGGTCGGCAGGATGTGGGCGAGCCATTGCAGAGCGACCGGCAAAGCCGAGACCGGATAAAAGACGGCGCTAAAAGGCTGGACGAGCACGATGACGCCGAAAGCAAGGACCTGTGCCGTGGTGCCGAAGCGCAGGATGATGGCGGTGACGAAGAGACCGAGGATCCAGCCGAAGAGGAGCAAGGAAAGGATGAACGGGATGGTGTAGAGGCCGAACTGGAAGATGTTGAAGTGATAGAGGACGAGCGCAAGGACGCCGAGGACAGCGCCTTGCATGAGGATGCGGACGATGCCGAGGACGACGGTGGAGAGCAGGAATTCGATCACCTTGATCGGCGTCACAAAGAGGTTGAGGAGGTTCTTCTCCCAGACATCTTCGAGGAAGGCGATGGTGACAGCCTGCTGGGAGCGGTTGAGGAATTCCCAGAAGATGAGCGCACCGAGAAGGACCGAGACGACGTTGAGGTTGCTCAGGCTCATCTTCTGCAGATAGACCGACAAGAAGCCCCAGACGAGCAATTCAAGGACTGGCCAGAAAAAGACGTCCATCAAGCGCGGGAAGGAGCGCGGATAGATGTAGAGGTGGCGTATGACGAGGGCCCTTATTCTGTGTAGTTTCATGATGAGAATGCGTGGTCTTAGATTTGAGATTTTAGATTCTAGAATAGACATTCGTTGCGCTCATTCTAGAATCTCGAATCTAAAATCTTGAATCTTGCTCAGGAATCTTTCGCTCCCTCTCGGGCAATCGCTAAGAACACTTCATTCAAGTCCTTTCTGCCGTATTTCTTGACCAGATCTGCAGGCGTGCCGTCATCGCGGATCTTCCCTTTCTGAATGAAGATGACGCGGCTGCAGATCTCCTCGACCTCCTCCATGTTGTGCGAGGTGTAGAGCATGGTGATGCCGCGCTCGTCGCGGATGCGGACGAGGAGCTTCCTCACGCGGTCGGCGATGTCGGGATCGAGCGAGGCGGTCGGCTCGTCGAGGAGGAGGAGCTTAGGGTCATTCAAGAGAGCCTTGGTCAGGTTGAGGCGCGTCAGCTGGCCAGTCGAAAGCGATGAGGTCTTGCGCGGCAAGAGATCGGAGATGGAAAAGAATGCAGCGAGCTCCTCGACCTTGTCCTTGATGTTCTTGACCCCGTAGAGGCGGGCGAAGGTGTAGAGGTTCTCCCAGACCTTGAGGTTGCTCGGCAAAGAAACGTACGGGGACGAGAAATTGACCTTGCCGAGGATCTCTTCACGGTGGTGACGCATGTCCATGCCGAAGACCGACACCGTTCCCGAGGTCGGCGTGATGAGGTCGAGGATCATCTGGATCGTGGTCGTCTTCCCTGCTCCATTGGGACCGAGAAGGCCGGTGATAGTCCCCTGCTCTACAGAAAATGAGATGCCATCAACAGCAATCACTGCCTTGGCTCCAGAGCCGAAGGTTTTGCGTAGGTCGTGGATGTCTATGACGGAAGGCATGGGAGATACTATACCGTAGAGACACCGCACGAGTCCATCATTTCAGAGACTGAAAGGATTCAAAAGACCGCCTTACCGAAGATCGATCCGCAGGAAAGAAAAAACCGCCGGGAAATGATCCAGGCGGGTTGTGCGAACATATTCAGTAAAGGAGCTCGCGCGACAGGATGACGTGGCAGCGCCAATAGAGCAAGGCCCATGTGACGCCGATGACGATCCATCCGGGAATATCATCCGTGAGACGGCGAATCCACCAACGCGGCTTGATGACGTCGAGCTGTTTATTCATGCCGAGGACGACATGAATGCCGAGCAGGACCGATATCACGATCAGGTGCGTCTGTTCGATATGCAGCGTCGCGAAGTAGAAGAGCCCGATGATCCAGAAGCCGATGCCTTGGTAGATCCAGTGGAAGCGTCCGGCCCGAGTAAGGCCCCGCCGATTCGTCAGGCTATCGGCGAACTTGTCATCCGCGGACCATGCCTTATGGATGATATGATCAAGGACGAACGCGATCGCCCCTACGATGAGAATGCCCTTGAACGCCCACTGATGCCCGTAGGTTGCGGCTATGAAGGCCAAGACGGGGCTCACGATGAGAGGGTCTCCCCACGCGGCACCTCCATGCATAATGAAGGGTAGGCCTTTCGGGATCCCGCGGCAGCGCATCTGCCGAGGAGAGAACATCCCTGCGTGATAGGCTAGAATGCCTTCGAAGACAACCAAGCTCTCTAGAGCGCACAAAGCCGCAAGAAAAGACAGAAGAGTCTGCGTATTCATTACTATCCTTCTATACAGGGTTATTTCAACGACCAAGAAATGGTCGTATTCAATGTAACACTTATTTAGTGTATGTCAAGTATGTAGAAAAACATCCTACGACAGCTTCGTGATGTCGCGCGGATAGAATAGGTCGATGGTCCACTCGAAGGTGATGCGGAAGCGCTTCTTCCAGGAAGCAAACTTGAAAAGATAGAGGGTGCGCCACATCCACCAGGCGAGGCGGCCCGATAATTTGAGTGAAAAGACCTCGCCCACGGCGAACCACTGCCCCACTGAGACCATGCTTCCCCTCGAGCGATAATGGAACGGCCTGAGCTTCTTTCCCGTGACGGAAGCGACGAGATTGTGCGTGAGCATGACGGCTTCCTGAACTGCAGCTTGTGCGAGCATGGGAACGGGGCGAGCCGAGGCGATCGGAGGGCCCTTGATCTCACGATCATCTATATATCCTGCGACGTCGCCGAGAGCAAAAACACGCTCCTGGCCGAGAACGCGGAAATACTCGTCCACCTTGATGCGGCCGCCGATGAGCTCAGGCTGGCCTCCGGCGAAATCCGGGATGATGGCCTTCACGCCCGCTGCCCAGATGACCGTCGAGGCGGGGACCGTCGTCTTGTTGGCGAGGGTGAGCGCGTTTGCAGTCACGGACGATACCGTGCTGCCGAGATGGAAATTGATGCCATGGTCGCGCAGCCGCTTGGCTGCAGCTTCACGGAGCTTGGGCGAGAACATAGAGATGAGGTCCTTGCCTCCGTCAACGATGCCGATCTGCGGCTCTTGGGATGAACAGAGACCCTTCTCATCTGGCCTGCATGCAGTGGTGCCGTAGTAGCGCTCGGTCATGCCGTGAATGAATTCAGCGAGCTCGGCGGCGGTCTCGACTCCGGTCGGCCCTGCACCGACGACGGCGAATGAGAGCAGGCGCATGCGCTCAGCTGGATCTTCGCAGAGGATGGCTTCTTCGAAGGCGTCGATGACGCGATCGCGGATGCGCGCGGCATCTGCGAGATTCTTGAGCGGGTATGAGAATTTCTCCGCGCCGGGAATGTTGTAGTAGTTGGTCTCAGCGCCAGTAGCGACGACGAGATAATCGTAGAGGAGCGTGTGTCGGCCGGAATCAGTAGCCACGCCGGTGATATGGACGCGCTGTTCGACGGTGTCGATGGATTCGACGACGCCTTGGCAGAGCTGGATGCCGGTCTTGGCGAAGATCTCGCGCAACGGCTCAGCGACAGAGGTCGGCGAAAGTGAGCCGGTGGCGACCTCGTGGAGAAGCGGCGTGAAGAGGAAGTAGTTGGTCCGGTTGACGATGGTGAGATCGATCGTGCCCTTCTTGACCAGCGGAGCGAGCCGCTTGGCGACGTAGGTGCCGCCGAATCCGGCGCCGAGGATGACGATGTGGGGACGAAGCATGCTGATATTGTAGACTATATATGCATACTACGCACGAGCGCCATGAGAGGGTGCGAGAGCTATCGACACGGCCTAGAGCGCTGCAAAACGGATCGCTGCATAGAGCACTGCCGCACCCAGAAGCGTCATGGCTGTGGTCAAGAATTTTGGATGGGCATGATGGCTCTCGGGGATGAGGTCGCTTGCGCCGATATAGAGGAAGAATCCGGCAAAGATGGCAAGAATGACGGACAAGCCCTGCTCAGGCACCGTAAAGAAGAGAGTGGCGACGATGCCGAAAACAGGAGCGGCGGCGTCAGCAATGAGCCAGCGAAATGCGTAGGCGCGTCGGCCTTTGTTCTTGAGCACGAGATTGACGGTGTTGATGCCATCTGAGAAATCGTGAGTGAGGACTGCTACCGCCACGATCGCGCCGACTGCAAGCGAGACTTGGAAGGCGAGGCCAATGGCAACGCCATCGAGAAAGCTGTGAATAGAAAGGCTGGCTGCTCCGAGGAATCCACGGCCGCCTGAAGTATAGTGGCCATGGGCTGTGCCGAGCACACCATGGTCGTGGTCATGCCCTTCCCTTTCTTCATGGGCATGCGCGTGCAAGAAAACGATGCGATCAAGGAGAAGATACAGAAGGAATCCTCCCGCGATGAACGAGGTGATCGTCTGTGCACTATAAAAGGTACGACCAAGATCGAGAGATTCCGGCATGAGGTCGAAGAATGCAACGGCGATGACCGCGCCCGCAGAAAATCCGAGGACGAGATGGAGCTGATCTTTGAGCTTGAGCGCGGCAAGTCCGCCGAGGAGCGTGGCGATAGATGCCGCGAGGGCGATGAGTATCATCATGCCAGTACCATACGACACTTATCATGTCCGAGCAAGCGAATACCAGTGGAAAGGCGGCTTAACCCGCATCACCTGCTCAGGATACACTGAGAGCCCTTACTCCCGAGCAGATTCGTCCCCTTCGAACGAAAGGCGCGCCAACAGATACATGACCGTCGATTCCGCACCCTGATTGAGATTGACCTCCTTCTCGCCGACTCCGTCATAGCAGCCGCCAGTCGCCTGATTGTAGACCATCTGGCGCAAGGTGTTGTTGCCGAGGAACCAGTTGAACGCATTCCTGCGCATGCGCTCATACTTCTCCTCGCCGGTGACGCGATACATGGATTTCAGGGCGAAGACGAGGACTGCCACCTCCTCGGGCTGCTGGTCGTAGCGGTATTTCTCTCCGCCGCGACGGAGCCAGCCGTTCTGTCCGACAGGCACGCACACATCGCCTTCGAAGCTGTAGGTGATGAGGAAGTCCAAAGCCTGCCGAGCGATCGTCAGGTATTTCTCGTCCTTGAGAAGCGCATATGCATCCATGAGCGATTCGGGTATGACCGCGTTGGAATATGCGAGGATGTCCTCGAACCATTTCCAGTCCGGACCGCTGCATGCCTCGAACATCGCCACAAGCTTATCAGCGAGGCGCTTTGCCAGAGCAGATGCTTCATCGGATGGATGAGCCGCATGCCAGGCGACGGTAGCCTTCAGACAGTATGCGATCGAGCGCGGAGCGATCGCGGAATCGGCGATATGCATGTTCCGCGAGAAGAGCGCTGCAGCGCGGTCGCGAATCGCGCTCGGGAGCTTCGTGAGCGACGCGGTCTTGGCGAGCGCGAAGAGGACGCGGCCGCTGGTAGTCTCGAGATTCTCTTTGATGTGCTGATCATGAGGTATATGTCGATCAGCGGTGACATAGTTATGGAAACCTCCCTTCTTCTGTTCCACGAACTCGAGGAAGCTCATATATGTCTGGATGACCGGCAGGACAGGCTCCTTTCCGGATCGTTCGTAATATGAGGTGAGCGCGATGAGCGCACGAGCGTTGTCGTCGGCGGTATAACCGGAAGAGATATCAGGCACTGTCAGCCGCGCGAATTGGATCATGCCGAAGCTGTCGGTGAGGTCGAGGACGTGCGAGAGATTGATCTGCGGGATGTTCTTCTCTGCCTCGCCGAGGGCTGGCACGATGCGGATATATTCAGTCATGTAGCGGAGGACCACGTTCCTCCACGTCCGTCCGCGGGTCCTGAAATACGCTTTCTGGGCCATAGTCTGGCGACGCGCCGGATCGCCGATGAGCGCCGTGAGGGCTGCCGCGATCTGATGAGGATCCGTGAAATCGACGAGGATGCCGAGCTCCTCAGTCACGTCTTCCTTGGCCTGCGCGAATGAAGTTGAGACTACTGGCCTGCCGCAGCCGAGCGCATAGGAGAGCGTCCCTGAGACGGCCTGATTGGGATCCTGCGACAATGCGAGATAGATATCCGTCGCTTCGAGGAACTCGAGGAGTTTTTCTGTCGGCAGATATTCATTATAGAAGAACACGTTGTTCTCGAGCTTGAGCTCGCGAATCCGCTTCACGAGCGAGTTGCGGTAGGACTCACCCTCATTCTTGAGCACGACAGGGTGCGTGGCGCCGATGATAAGATAGATGGCGTCGGGGAATTCCTTCACCACTTCTGTCATGGCTTCGATGCCGTATTCGATGCCCTTTCCCCTTCCCAGAAGGCCGAAGGTTGAGATGGTCAGGCGCTTGCCATAGCCGAGAGCGCGCTTGGCTCGCGAGGTATCGACGAAGGAGGTCGGATGGATGCCGTGAGGGATGACAGTGATCTTGCCGGGGTCGATGCCGTAATCGCGCTCAAGGATGGCTTTCGAAGTCTCGGTCATGACGATGATGCCGCGGACATGGTTGTTCAGAGCGGCCACTGTATCGCGCCTGCCCTGATCAGGAGACGGCAAGACGGTATGAAACGTGATGACCGCAGGCTTCTTGAGCTCGCGGAGGAATGGGATAAGGTTTGCTCCGTAGACTCCGCCATATATGCCGAATTCATGCTGGACGTTGACGAGCACGACCTGGGGAAGGCTGTTCAGATATTCGGCTGCTTTGAGATAATGGTCGGCATCAGGCTGAGGGATCTGGAAGATGACCTTCTTCGCATCATATGCATAGTGAGAGGTCCGATCGAGGTTCATAGCCACGACCTTCGCCTCTTCGCGCGGGTTGTACATCTCGTCGAACGAGGCCATCAGGTCCTGCGTGAAAGTAGCGATGCCGCATTCCCGAGGCGGGAAAGTGGATATGTATACGACCCATTTCTTGTCCTTATGGTCGATTTTCACAAAGAATCACTATACCACACCTATCGAAGCGAGGGAATCCTCATGATCATATCATCCACCATTTCGAGGCTGCTTGTTTGGGTAAAATCGATATGCGTACGATCGAGGATTTCAACGTGCTTATATGCATTTTTCAGCTCTGCACACGCACGACCGATCCGAAGCGCTCTCTGTCGGATGAATTCGCTCTGCTCGCTCGCCCTTCCCCTCCGAGAGATGTTCTCCTGTATCTTTTCATCAGACGCCGTGAGCACAAGGACCTTATCAGCTCTTGAGCCTGCATTCGCCTGGAGCCACTTTTTGAGAAATGCAGGCGATTCGTGACCAATCTCTGCATTCAACCATGCTTCCATGAGGAGCACGTCGCCATCGACATAACTCGTAATACCGATGTCCGCGATCGCACGTGCCCTCTCGAGCATCGTCTTCGTTCTTCCTGCAAGCCATTCATACCGCTCAGCGCTGTCTGTCTCGCTGTTGAGGACGCTCAAAACGCTCGGGGTGAATATTCCCTCTTCGCCTTCGAAAAAGCCGGGGCATGAATGCCTGCACGCCATCTGTTTGGTCAGGAATGAAGTGCCGACCCCGGGAGCGCTTATGAATGCGATGACTTCTCCTTTTTTCATACGAGAATTATAGCAGGAGACATAGCATTTATTTCTCCAACACCGCATCGAGCGTCTTCCTATCTGCTTTCCACATTTCCAGCGGAACAGGGATCTGGTCGACCGAATCATAATGAGTCCGACCGTTCAACGCCACATCGAGAGATATCAGGTTCGTATGATGGCCGACGCCGATGAAATATACCGGCTCGCTCTCCGTGAAGGCGGTGTGGATGCTCTTGAGCTGTTCCTTGAGGCTCACCGCGCGCTTCTTGAATACAGAATCAGGACGGCTGAGGTCGAGATTGACGGCTTTCATGAGGATCTCGTTCTCTTTGGGATGAGCGCGCTTCCCGTCTGTGGACGCGTGGAAGTAGGCGTCGAGGTCGGCATCGTCCGCATATTCAGCAGCCCCCACCTCCTTCATGAGATCCCAGAGCTGCGAATACTCGCCCGATACATCTGACACATTGGTCATGCTCGAATCCTTGGAGGCTTCCTCGGGAGACTCCCAGAGATACGCCACGCTGATATCTTTGCCCTCCTTATTATTCATAGCGAGCTTCGTAAGCTCGGTCGAAAAGAAGTCCGCAGTGATGCGGGCGCGCGGATATTTCGTGGAGGTGAATATGACCGTGGCTTTCTCCGGCAGGCGTTCATAGGTATCAGCGGCCACCTTTTCGATCGCCGGCAGAGTCTCGTAGGTTATCTCGGGATCATCTCCAAGATGCAGGCGCTCTACCGCTTCGCGCCATGTCTCCTGCTGCTGCGCAGATAAACCTGAATCTTCAAGAGGCCTCCGCTCCTCCACTGGACGGAGCTTGTAGCCATGCCTCATCGATATGTATTCTTTCATGGATAAATCGTAGCATATTGAGGTCAAAAAGCGACGAAGGCCTTAGGGGACTCCTTTTCTCGCTTGAATATCTGAACGATCCTACTCAGCCTCCAAGGCTATAACCTCTTTCTCTGACAGCTTCGACTTATTCTTCTCCTTCTCTGCGAGCAGCACAGCCTCCCTCTTCTTCTCTGCTTCAAGCTCGGTCGACAATTCCTTATTCTGCTTCTTCAAAGATTCGAATCTGAAATAGTCTGCTATAGCTTCAGGGACCGTGAGAAGCGCGCTCACGAGCGCTCCTGCCAAAGCTGCGATGATGAGGATGAGCGCCAATGATCCGGTGAAGTGCCAAGCGAGGAACGCGACAGTGATAGCTGCCATATTCTGCAGAGCGAAGACGATAGTAACGCCTCCCAAGAGCAAACCAAGGATGAAAAGGATGAACATGGTGAAGGTATTAGAGATTGTAACGGTGTTGATGACGTTCACCCGTGGTCATCATTACCACTTCAACAGCCCTTCTTTGATGCAGAACGGGATCAACTGATTCCCCAGCGATGGAGGAAGTTTGATGCCTTTGGTTTTATAATCAGCTCCGATATACCTGAATTCTTCCAATTCGTTGTCGATAACTTCGGGAGCTCCTTCTAATTCACCTAAATAAAATGAGAGCTTCACCTGAGCGTCATCGAAGATCGCTTTATCTTCGATGACCGTGAGCTTCTTAATGATCTTCAACCCGCAATTCAACTCTTCCTTCGTCTCTCTGATGAGAGTCTGCTCCTCAGTCTCACCATTCTCAGGCTTGCCGCCGAGGCTGGTCCACACATCCTTGCCCTTCTTGCGCACCACAAGGAACTTATTATCAGCGATGACGACTGCGGCGATCTTGTGGATGGTGGTCATGACGTGAATGGACTACCGCTCAATATAGTCAGGTGCGAGCATTGGATCATGATTCGAATAGAAATTCCTCTCCCAGGAATGAGCCTTGAGCTCTTTCATCAGCTTCGGCGACAATTTCCTGCCATCAGCGAGCGTCACGTTCGCCTCTACATTCTTGAGCTTCCTCATGCCAGGAATGGCAGTCGACACTTCATCGAAAGAAAGGAGGTACCGCAACGACAATTCAGCCAGCGTGTCCGCTTCTCCTTTCATAACCTTTTTCAATGCATCCGTGCGCACCGCAAGCTCAGCAAGCCGTTCAGGCGAGAAATACCCATTCCTGAAATCGCCCTCAGCGAATGTGGTGCTCGGTCCGAACTTCCCCGCCAAACCTCCTTCATCGAGCGGCACACGGGCAATAAGGCCGATGTTATTTTTCTTCGCGTACGGCAGAAGCTTCTCTGTCGGCTTCTGGTGGAAGATATTGAAGATGAACTGGATTGTCGAGATGAGTCCGGTGTCTAATGTCTTCAGACAATTACTCGGCTGGTAATCATTAATGGATATGCCCCAGTGCTTCACCTTGCCCGCCTTGGTGAGCTTCTCAATGGTCTTCTTCCAGCCATCCTCTTTCACAAAATCATCCTGCCAGACGTGGAATTGGACCAGGTCGAGCGAGTCGACGCCGAGGCTTCGCAGCGAATCATTCACACACATCTCAATGTGATCATTCGGAAAGACCTCTGAAATGGGAATGCCTTTCCATGCAGGCCACTTCCTGTTCTTCGGCGCGACCTTGGTGGCGATGATGATCTTATCTTTCTTGCCAGATTCTCTCAGGAACTTTCCAATAAGTTCTTCCGACGGATGTCGATCGGGATGCTCGTCTGAATATCCATATATCCACGCCGTGTCGATGAAGTTGCCGCCGAGCTCAACGAACCGATGCAAGCTCTTCATGCTCTCCGAAAGGTCAGCGCCCACCCAGCAGTTCGGATCGTTCGCGAGCTGCCACGTGCCGTAGCCGATCTCCGACACTTTGAAACCTGTTTTGCCGAGAGTGCGGTAGTTCATAAGGAGATTCTAACATAACGAAGACTTATCACTTCCGTTCATGTTTGATAAACTCGAACTTCGCCTGGAGCGTGAAGGGTTCAGGAATAGTTTCATAGCCCTTCTGGATCAATGCATTACTATAAACAGGCGCGACACCGTTGGTGCTGAGGGTGATGTGGAAATGTTCATCTTTGAATATGTCGGCGCCCACCAAGATCGCCTCAGCCTTTTCATCTTTAGCATAACCATACGCTGTTAATGTGACCGGTGATCCGAGATACTTCTCATAATGCTCGTAGACTTCAACGAGAGGCTTGAACGCGATGGTCACATGGTGCGCAAAAACCTTCGGATACAGCGAAGGGTACCTGCGAAGAAGCTCTTTCTGCGAAGAGTCATCGAGGATGATGGCGAGGTAACCGTCGACTATTTTCATTGGGGGTGTATTCTGCATGATAGGGTTGTGCGAATTATACCCTATACGATAAGTTAAAATCGATAGACATTCCGCCCTTACGCTATATAATGACTCTATGAAACTCAAAGACCGATTCCAGCGGTTCATAACCCTAGAAACAGGCATCATCGCCCTCCTCCTCGTGGGGGCCATCGTATACGGCTACATCCGCATCGCTTCCCTTTCCTCGAGGATCACCAGCCTTGCATCAAGCACCTCTGCCCTCGCTCAAGCATTCACATCCACGACCAACGATCTCAAGAATGCCATAGCGCAGAATAACAGCTCCCTCTCGGCTGCATTGAGCGCTGAGCAGCAGAATGTCGGCAACATCCAGCAGCAGCTCGGCGGATTCCAGAGCCAGGTCGGTAACCTCTCAGGCACGCTCACGACGCTTCAAAAGCTCGCCAAGACCGATCCCGAGCTCCTCAAGAAATATTCCAAGGTGTATTTCTTGAACGAGAATTACGTGCCAGCTGACCTCTCGGAGATCCCGACAAACTATCGCTACAGCGACACGAAACCGCTCCTCATCCTCACAGAGGTCCTGCCTCATGTGGAGTCTATGATCGATGGCGCAGCCAAGGATGGGGTGACCATATATGCCTTCTCGGCCTATCGCTCGTTCGATGAGCAGAAGGCTCTCAAGAGCGAGTACTCCATGACCTACGGCGCCGGCACCGCCAACTCATTCTCGGCTGATCAAGGCTACTCGGAGCACCAGCTCGGCACGGCGCTCGACTTCATCGCCCCCGGCTTGGGCGGCATCCTCGACGGATTCGACACGACGCCCGCATACACGTGGATGTCCGCGAACGCCTACAGATACGGCTTCATCCTCTCCTATCCCAAAGACAATGGCTACTACGTGTATGAGCCCTGGCACTGGCGCTTCGTCGGCGTGAAGCTCGCCACTGACCTGCACAACGAAGGCAAGAATTTCTACGACCTCGATCAACGGACTATAGATACGTATCTGGTGTCGATATTCGACTGATCATGGCTTCTGCGAACAGCGATGGAGTGTATGAAAAAGGCATGGTGTTCGGAGTATTCGACCGGCTTCATGAAGGCCATCAGCATTTCCTCTCTGATGCGTCATCGAAGTGCCGCGAATTGACAGTCGTAGTCACTCTTCCGGAAATGGTCAGCCTCCTCAAAGGACGCCAACCGAAACAGAGCTGGGAGGAGCGCGTTGCTGCTCTTCGTGCTTTCAATCCCAAGTTGAATGTAGTTCCCGGCGACTCTGTTGCTGGAGCATGGAGCGTGATCACTACATATATGCCAGATATGATATTCCTGGGCCATGATCAGCAGGCGATCGCGGATGAGCTCAGGAGAATCGACAAGCTATTCGTCTTTCTGGAACGGCACCGTTAAGGACGAACTGCATGGTCGAAGTTCGGATCAACCAATCTTGGTGACGATCCCCTTTTCAGCATCCACCTCTACCATATCGCCATCCTTGAATGCCTTCGTGGCGATCTTCGTACCGATCACACAGGGTTTCTTGAGTTCGCGCGAGACGATCGCCGCATGGCACAGGAGGCCGCCTTCATCGGTCACCAGCGCGACAGCCTTGAGGATGGCGGGCATGAGATCAGGGTTGGTCATCGGACAGACGAGCACTTCCCCCTCCTTCATGGAATGAGCGTGAGCTGAACCCATAATGATTCTGACCTTGCCCCTCGCTTTCCCCCTGAAACCGATATTCCCTTTCACTTCTGCAACATTGGTATTTTGTTTATACAGATCGAGCGAACGAGCATTATTCTCATTAAAACCAACGATGAGGTCTTCGGTCGCAAGCGATATCTTTCCTTGATACCTGCTTTCTGCGCGAGCTTCTGCTTCTTTTCTCGATAGATCTCCCTTAGACAAGGCGATAAGCTCATCCGCAACGAGGAAGGTGAGAGGCTTGTATTCCATAGCAGACAACACCGGATCCGCCTTGATGAGTTGGCGCCATTTGTTCTGCGCCATACCGACCACGTCCCAGTTGAGCATTTTCGCGTCCAGCAGCTGGCGAAGCATGGGCAGGATGGCAGCATGTCGCTCATCATGACTCGATAGGAATGAAGCTGCCTTCTTATTGAATGAATCCGTATCCTCCAAACCAGCCAGCTCTTTTCTGGCTTGGTCCGCATTAATCTCATCGAGCAGAGATATGTAGTAATCAGGCGAATGCCCTTCGGTCCGCCAGTTCACATTCTTCATCCAACCATAAGTCTCAGAGTGCTTCCGGGCATGAGAAGCAGCATCCGTGCCTGAATGAGCCTCAAGCTTCATTTTGAGGAAATCGACTCGTTCCTCGATCATAAGTGCCCTTCGGATCGGAAAGACATGCTCTAGTATGGCTTCGTCATATCCCTCTTCTTTTATGTAAGACTCTATCGCCAGATCGAGAGGGACGATGGCGACACCCAAAGATTCGACCCTTTTCAGCGCTTCGAATAGCTCGTTGAGAGCGATAGCCTGATTCACCTCCTTTTCGACTTCATATGAGATCTGATCGAGGGCCTCAGCTGTACGGCTGAGATAGTTGATATCTCGCCTTATCTGAGACAGATAGAAATCGTGAAGGCTATCGAACTCGGATTTCAAGAAGAACCAATCATCATGTACGCCTAAGAGCGTGAGGCGGCAGTCAATGAGACCGAACGGCTCAAAGTATCGCGCTTCAAGGCACGCGCGACCTGCGATGTCGTCGATGATGGTCGTAGTCTTCCAGTGGCCGATCTTCGTCCATTCTCGGCCATTGATGAGGGCGATCGAGTCAGCGGGCTTCATAGTGACTGTATAGTATCATCTCTGAAATCAAATGTCGGCATGCCGGATTTCTGCAATAAAAAAGCGCACCATTAACAGATGCGCGCTTGAAGCTCACAACCGATCAATCCCCTTCGACGGATTCGATGATCGCTTGGAGGATCTTCAGCTCTTCGGGATCGAGCGGAAGCCTCCCGCTGCTGCTGCCCAATAACCGGTCAGCTCCCATACAGTCAGCTTTTTTCGCATATGCGATCTCCTTGAGGTCATACTCGATGAATTTGAGCAGACCTCCGAGAGAGTCATGATGACGATTGCCGCTGTTCAGACGGAATCTCGCCTGTTCTGCGGGACTGGTATAGCGTTCTTTGATCGCCTTCCAGAATGGCTTGAGCGCCTTCGGAGACATATATGAATTGGCCACATTCCTGCTTCCGCCGCCTGCATACTCCTGAAATATGCAGAAGTTCGGGACCAGCAATTTAGCGCCGCTGCTGCCGATGGGATCGAAAGACGGCCCGAAGTCTGCGAATGCATCCATGCGCTTCCGCATGATCTCCATCCTCTCTTCCCGTGCTTTCAGCTGGGCTTCGACTCTTTTGTGGCATTCGCCGAGAAGCCAGACTATGGAATGCCGCTTGGCAAGGTTGAGGCAAACCAGATTTTCATCGAGGAACTTCACAAGCTCATCTCTCGGATGGCCGAGAGATGCTTTGATGATGAGCGTCTTCTTCCAGACGATGAAGCGCGAGAGTCCTTCGGAATCCTTCACGAAGTACTTGCCATCGTCTTTGATGATCCAGTGGCCAGCCCGATCGAGGGCGAATGATAGCTGGATGGCCCATTCGTCCAAGAAGACGGGCAACGCCCGTTTCTCGAACCCTTCGGGGAGCTTCGGATTCGTGAAGGGGTGCGTCTGCGACAGATCCACGTCCAGCCACTGAACCAGAGGAAGGAGGAAGTCCTTCATGGCGTCGAGGATGGGAACGAGGTTGTCGAGCACTGATTTTCCGCGAGCAGATCTCCCGAGCTCCAAGAGCCGCATCTTTTCAGCGATTCTGGGCACGGTAAGCTCTGGACGCTCGGAGCTTTTCTTGCGTGTGTTTATTTTGGGCGAACCCATAACACAGTCCTTTCAACGAACGCGCACTGTGGCAGTCGGCATGACGCGGCGAACCGGTGTCATGCTGATGCGACGGCCTTATTCCACTACGCGATCTGGTTATGAGATTATACCCAAAGAATAGTATGTCAACACTGCTATGCCCTAAAGTCTTACTGAGCAGAGTCTGAAACCGACCCAGCGGTCTTCAAAATTCTCCTCTTCCCTTGCACGCCAAATCCATAGATCGCGATCACGGCAGCGGCAAGATGCATGACCATGAGCGCAGCCACTATCGGCCAGGTAGCGCCCTGATTGTCAGCGTCGTGAGAGAACGGCATGAGGACGTCGGGGATGAATGAGAGGATCAAAAGCACGATCGAGAGGCGCACATAATCCGTGTCGACCGAGCGCGACGGCAATCTGCGGCGCCAGACATATGCCATCGCGTAGTAGACGGCTCCGGCGGCCACCACTCCGGCGGCAGTGAGCTCGATGACCGCGCTCCACCAGAACGGCGAGAATGTCGGAGGCGCTGAGAATATCATGCGGGAGATGAAAAGCAGGACCACATTGGCGATGACGGAGATGAGGGTGATCGTGAAGATGTGCGCGATGATCTTGGAATAGGATTTGGGCATACGGTTCGAATGAAGATACGGGCTGAATTAATATGTAATACGCGCGTAATTATATACTCTCCCCGCGGAAAATGCCCAGCAGCCAAGAAAAAAGCCGGCAACCTTACAGTGCCGGGCTTGAATGATATAGAGTGCTAGAAGCGCAGGAATGCTGAACGTGGCGCTCGCTGCACGCGGACCTTCTTGCTCGGCAGAAGAATCACGGCTGCGTCCACAGCGAGGAGGAGCGGAAACCTATATATGTACACGTAGGTCAGGAATGGATAGCGATCGACCGACGATACCATGAATGAGATCGCTGCGATCCCGATCGTGAACATCCAGTTCAAGGGGTACCACCACTAAGACTGCTCCACGTTCCGCTGAAACGCCGGATTATCGGTTCCCGCGACGAACAGTACGAATGCGACGCAGACTGCCACGAACATGAGCGAGTGCAAGCTCACGAGGGCGAGAGGACGTAAGAACTTTTTCATAAGCTGGCTAGGAGTATAACACGTGAATATAAGCAAGTCAAATTGACGTTCAATGTAGTCCTTGCGGGAGCAGGGATTTTTATTTTGCGACTAAGCTACAGAAGGCCCGCATTGATGCGGATACCACCAAAAAACTGCAACACATAAAACGCACTCGATGCAATATCCCCTAGAGCGAGCATGCTCGTATATAATTGAGTAGTCGTTTACCATATCGTTAATCTCACCTCATTATGTCCACCACCTCAAAAGCAATCCTCTGGATCATCGTGGTCGTCGTCATCATCGGAGCCGTCATATGGTATATGAAAAGCTCCTCTGTCCCCGCCACGCCGGCTTCAAGCGCCGACGTGAGCGCGAACATGGCCGCCGCGACCGCGCAGAGCTCGAGCAGCATGAGCTCCGCCTCTTCCGTAAAAGATACGTCTGACGCTTCCATCGACCAGGACACCGCGAATATCGACTCTCAGATGAACGGCCTCAATGCCGACAGCGCCAACACGAGCCCATCAGCGCAGTAATGCATTATCAACCTTCACACCCATCCATCTATGAATACCCACATCATCAAACCTGCGAGCGGCATGCTCGTCGGATCAGCTCTCATCGTCCTCGCTGCCCTGCCGGCCGCAGCCCAGATCAAGGCCCGCGCGTCCGTCACTGCGCATATTTCGGCCTCAAGCACCGCCGCGAGCCTCTCAAATGTCATCGCCGCGGCTGACAGGGACCTCAGCATCCGTATCACTGCGCTCACCAGCCTCAATACGAGAGTACAGGCGATGAAGAACGTCTCAGCCACTGAGAAGTCTTCCATCTCCACTGAAGTTCAGACGACTATCTCTACTCTGACATCGCTCAAAGCGAAGATCGACGCTGAGACCGATGCGAAGACGGCACGGACGGATCTCGCCTCGGCCATCAATTCCACCCGCATATATGCACTTGTCATCCCTCAGGGGTATATCGAAGTCTCTGCTGACCGCGTCGATACCATTTCCAGCATGATGACCGCCCTCGCCGCGAAGCTCCAGGTACGGATCACTGCCGCACAAACGGCAGGACATAACGTCTCGTCGCTCCAAGCAGCTCTGACCGACATCGGCACCCAGACGGCCGCTGCGAACACTCAGGCAACTGCCGCAGTGAGCGCTGTCGCAACGCTCTCGCCCGACAATGGCAACGCCACGGTAGCCGCCTCGAACAAGACCGCCCTTACCGGAGGACGCACTGACCTCAAGACCGCCACTCAAGACCTCAAGACCGCTCGTCAGGATATCGCCAAGATCACTGCAGGCTTGAAAGGATTCCATATGAGCGCCTCGGCAACCACAACAGCGCAGTAATCAGGCATTAGAGAGAATTGATATAAACAACACCCCTCCTCGGGGTGTTGTTTTTTCGGGCCTCTTGCGTTTGAAATGAATATCTAACCGACCTTCCTCGCGATCCCCTTATCTGCGTTTACTTCGACGATATCGCCTGTTTTCAGGATCTTGGTCCCATTCTTCGTGCCGACTACGCACGGCACACTGAGCTCTCTCGAAACGATCGCCGCATGCGAGGTGATGCCTCCTTCGTCGGTCAAGATGGCTTTGGCGCGCTTCATATAGGGCACGTCTTGCGGAGACGTGTGCGGACAGACAAGGATGTAATCTTTGTCCTCATCCGTTATATCTGACTTCTTCAAGAAGACGATGACCCTTCCCGTGACGTGGCCCTTCGAGGCTGAGACCCCCTTCACCAGAGCTTCTGCGGCTCCCTGAGGCTTCACGAGATTCTTCACTCGTTCGAGCTCTGCTTTGTCATGCGTGAATGAGACCCCTTCTCTGGTAAAGACTTCCATGACGCTGTCGCGCTTGCCGCGCGCGATGAGCTCATCGCGATTGAGAGTAGAGGTCCTTTTGAGAATCGACATAACCTCATCTCGTGCAAGCATAGAGCCTTCGACAACGCCAAGTCTCGGATCTATTTTCTGAGCGACATATTCCGCGAAACGATAGAGGAGATAGTTATGCTTCTTCCACGCATCGATGCGATCCGTCCGGACAAATATGAACCAATGCAAAACATCGCATTCCAAGCGATCCTCGGGCTTGATGGCTGATATTATTTTCTTGTATTCCAAAGCGTTTCTTTCCAATTCTTCGAATGATTCCTTCACTTTTTCCGTATCAAGCCCATCCTTGATCTGCTGGAAATACGCCCGATCGAAAGGCGTTTCCGTCATGCTATAAATGGAAAGATATCCGTAATCGCGAACCACGCTTTCCAGAGACGAGTCCAGAAGCGCTTTATTCATATTCATGTGCTCGAGCGGCTTCTCCAGGCCGGTTATGATGAAAAACTCCTTCGGATATCTACTTTTGATGGCAGGTTCAAGCTCTTGCTCTGCATAATGCGGAAACATCATGTAAGGTTGGAAGTCCCGGGCAACCTTCCAGTAGCGCTCGTAATGTGCGCACAGCTCGGTATCATCGATCTTCCCCGCTTTCTCCGAAAGGATGCTGACAGCATCAATGAGCGCTTTCCTCCGGGCCTCGTATTCACCGATGAAAATGGCATGATCGCGCATGAATTCCATGCCGATAGAGTGGCACGCTCTCTCGAATGAGCGCTCCTCAACGATGTATTCCGCTTTCGACTCGCCGACGGGCACGACGTATTCTACCTCGCAGCCATGGCCGATCGTGTATTCGACGAAGCCTTGATTGTGCATCACTGAGTACAAGCGAGTCGCCCAGAGCTTGTATGTGGATGATTCCATTTCGGAAGTATATCAAATAAATAGCTCAGAAACGTCAATGCTTGTGCTCGACCTCCTCGACCTTTTGCATTTCGCCGGCAATGACTGACTCATCACTCGCACCGACATCCTTTTTCTTCATGAGCAGAAAGACGGCTATCAAAGTAGTCAGAGGTACCGCTAGGATCAAGCCGATTGAGCCGACCATGGTGCGGACGATCTCCGTAGCAAAGATCTCACGGTTGATGGTGAGACTGAAATCAGCGCCCGACTGATAGAAAAGAAGCAGGAGCGGTAACGACGCGCCGACATATGCAATGGCGAGGATATTCACGAGAGCGCCAATATGTTCCCTGCCGATGCGCAGGGCGCGTTTGAATATGACGTTTCGCGGCAAGTGCGGACCGACATGATGCAGCTCATCGACGGCGACAGCCTGGCCGATGGCAGCATCATAGAGCACCCCGAGAAGGCCGATGATGATGCCGCCGAGGAGAAGGCCAGCGAAATTTATCGATCCGCCCGTATCCATGTTGAGATAGACGGATTCTTCGCTCGCAAAGCCTGTCAGCTTGGCGCCATGGATCGATATGTATGCAAGCAGACCGGTGACTATGATAGTGGCCACCATGCCGATGACTGCGGAGGTCGTGACTTTGTTGAATCCATGCGTGATGTACGAGCCGAGAATGATCATGACCGATGCCACGCCTATGCTCATAAGGACCGGAGAGAAGCCATGAAGGATTCCAGGGAAAAGAAGATATGCGATCGCAAGAAAGCTCAGAGCAAGGGCGATAAGCCCCCTGAATCCCTGCTTGCCTCCGAAAATGAGCACACAGACGATGAATAACCCTACAAGGCCGTAAAGCCATGGTAGGCGGTAGGCATCGGCAACGGCGTACATATCCATACCCTCCAGTTTGTCGACATCATGCGTGAGGTAGAGGACATCTCCTACCTTGAAAATAGTATAGTCGTTCTCTACGGTCATGAATTTTCCCTGCTCGTCTCCATCGAGGATCTTCACATCGAGCATTTGAACTGTGCTCGATGCTCCAGTGCCCGCGACGTTCTCCGATGTTTGGCTCGCGACACGGAGCACGACCGCCTTCATTGTCGTTATCTGTTCGGGAACGAGGCTTTGGGCATGAACGATTCCTGAGCAAGAGAAAACGATCGTCAACAAGGATAGGCTTAAAAGAATTGCTCCTAAAAATGACTTCGACTTCATGCGTATCATTATACACGACCCCAATTAGGCAGCCTGAGCGCACGACTTACAGGTGCCGAAAAACTCGAGCGAATGATCGCTCACGGCAACGAAACCGAGAGACTCAGAAATGATCTGAGATGACAGCTTATCAATGCCACAACCCCTGACTTTCTCAATGGCTCCGCATCCATTGCAGATGAGGTGATGATGGTGTTTTTGGTTAAGCTCGTAATACTTGGCTTCCTTATGCAAGTCCACTCTTCGTAATATCCCCTTTTCCTCCAGAGAAGACAACGTGCGATATATTGTCACCAGATCGATCTCATCCTTCTTAAAACAACCGAGGATCCCTTCTGCATCGCGGGGATAGCATTCATCTGAAAAGAGTTCGAGGATAGAGAGGCGCGAGGAAGTCGCCTTGAGACCTGCAAGCCTCAGCATCTCTTTCATGCTTTTTTGTTTCGTTTTCATTTAAGCGAATCGTGTGATTATGAATATGAGGATGATGCCACAGATCGTAAGGCCGATAGTCTTGAAGGAGCTTTCTCTGCTGTGAGCCTCAGGCAAAATGTCGCTTGCCCCAATATACAGAAGAAATCCAGCGAAGAAGCCGAGATACAGCAGCAAGAAGCTCTCTGGCACCCTGAAAAGCAACGTGGAAGCCACTCCAAGGACCGGCGTCAATGCGTCCAAGAGCAGGAACCACTTCGCTCTCTTCAAGCTGTTCTTGTTAGTCAAGACAAGGGTCACTGTGTTCATGCCATCAGTGAAGTCATGAGCGATGACGGCGATAGCGACCAAGAGGCCTACACTTGGGCTGACTTGAAAGCCAAGGCCTATGCCGACACCGTCCATGAAGCTGTGACCTGCGAGTGCTAGACCAGAAAGAATACCGACATGCGGATGTTTATGGTCAAGGTAATCCTCCTCATGTGAGTGATGGATCAGTATAGATTTCTCCAATATATGGAAAACCAGGAAGCCGAGAACTAGAGCGATCATGGCCCCAGTAGCGTTAAATCCATTGTCTTTTATAAGACTGATGATTTCTGGAAAGATATCGAAGAATACCACACCTATGAGAACCCCCGCTGTGAATCCCATGACTTTATGCAGATTATCCCTGTTCTTTATGGAAAATAATCCTCCAAAGAAAGTGGAGAGAAATGTTCCGATCGACAGTAAGATTGCTTCCATGATTTTTGCCTCAGATTACGTATTAATTGGATACCGATCCAGTGTAATCTAGATGCAAATGATTTGCAAGTGACTTCGATCAGTCTCTTCAGACTCGAACCACTTTCGCGGCTTAGAATATGAAAATCAGCTTTTGATCCGTCTTGTCAGTTTCCTATCGCATTCACCACCCCCATCGTCCCCTCTCCAAAGAACCCGGTCGGCAGCGAGAGTCCCTGCGGATCAAGTATCTCTTTCTTGTGCGCCAATTGGAACTTAATGAGGGCGGCTTTGGTGGCAGAGCCGAAATATGCTGTCTCGTGGCTAGGAGAGCCTGCACCTGTCTTGGATATAGTGAACCCGTGAGCATTGAGGAAGATCTGGAGCTTTTTGACGTCAGGGTCAGTCACTCCAGCTTTCAAGGTGTGCGTGAAGGAGGAGCTCGGGACAGGAGCCGGAGCATTCACTGGAATACTCTTCGCTGGAATAGTCAGGCCGTATTGTTTCGCGATTTGCTGAGCCAGAGCGTAGAAGCCGAGAGAGAGGAGATTGGAGACCTGCGAAGAGGCGCTGCCGCCGTTGCCATATCCCATGGCTCCTGTAGTCGCCGAAATTGCTGCGACGTCGGTGCCCCCATAAGCTACTCCCCCAAACTTGTCACTGTACCACTGAGATAAAGAGCTGCCCGGTCAGACGAAAGCGCGAGAGTGAGTAGGGAGCGTGCTTTCATGGCATGTACGCCAGTATAGCGCAGGGGGGTCAGGACCGAGGATATCCTCCAAAGTCGCTATGTGCGGGAAATCCGTTCCTTGATCTTTTCCACAAGGTCTGCCATCGACCAGTTCGATTTCACCAGATAGTACGCCGGCTCGTCGTCCGCGATCGCCTGGTTGATGCTTTCATTGTCTACGCTCAGATTCGTAAGTATGATGATCGGGACCTTCTTGCCCCACGCATTCGCCTGCCGCAGCTTTCCCATCATCGTTATGCCGTCCATCTCCGGCATGGCCAGATCGAGAACGATCAGATCGGGATGCTCGCGCAAGGCGGTCGCCAATCCCTCCCTCCCGTTCTTTGCCTCAAGGATCTTGAAGCCCTCGAGCGAAAGCTTGTCGTGAAGGACGTTCCGGAGCGTGGCATCATCCTCGACCTCTTCGATGACGAGTATCTTTTTATCGATCTCTGGCTGGTTGTTCATGGGAGTGGATAGCATTATCGGGTAATGGGAAGCCTCACGTAAAAAATGGTGCCTTTGTTCTCCTCGGACTCGAACCATATCTTCCCGCCGGAATTCTCGATGACTGACTTGACGATATAGAGCCCGAGGCCTGTGCCTTCCGTGTCCTTGTCTCTCACATTATCGGCACGGAAGAATTTGGTGAATATCTGGTCATGCTGATTTCTCGGTATCCCGTAGCCCGTATCTGAGACCTGTATCCGCAGGGTCTTTGCGCCATCGAGAGAGAGCGAGAAGTCTATCTTCCCGCCGGATGCGATATATTCGATGGCATTGGAGAGGAGATTCTGAAAGATCATGCGAAGGAGCTTGGGATCGGTCGAGAACGTCGAGATATCCTTGGTGAATTTCCGTGTGATGATGAGATGCTTCTTCTCTATCTTCAGCTTTTGCTCGTTCAACACATCCTCAGCGAGCCGGCGTATGTCAGTCGGCTTCGATTCGGCCTTGAATGTCCCCAATTCGATGCGGGAGACGTCCAAAAGGGTGTTCACGAGCTCGATCATCTGCCGATTGCCTTGGTAGATCTCGTCGAGATATTTCTTCTGGCTCGGGATGACATTGCCCACATCCCCGTGCAGGATCATCTCGGTATACCAGCTGATCGTGGTGAGCGGAGTGCGGAGCTGGTGCGATGCCAACGAGACGAACTCGCTCTTGGCCCGATCGATCTCTTTTTCGCGGGTGACATCGCGGATCACCTCTATCAATCCTATGGTCTTTCCCTTGAGCTTGATAGGCGTCGCGGTGATAGCGAGAGGAAATCTGGTTTTGTCCTTTCTGACATAGAAATGTGTGGCTTTCGTCAGTTTGCTGGTGGCGAGAGCTCGAGTGGTCGGTCGATCATCGAATGATATTGGATCGCCCGCTTCGTCTTCCAAAGACAGATCCGTGACCATTTTGCCGATCAGGTCCTCCATTCTCCAACCGAGCATATTGACGGCTACTTTATTCACGACCATTATCTTCCCGTCATTATCGACTGCGATCAATCCTTCTCCAATGCTCTCGAGGAAGGCGTCGTCCTTTGCTTTGGCGTGTGCGAGCGCCTCTTTCTCGACCTGTAGGTCTTCCAGGACGTTCCGTGCCGCGACAGTGGCATCCTTCAGATTCTGATCTACCACCTTACGGTCAGTTATGTCCTGGAATGCGGCTACGAAGAAACTCCGATGCGGACTGAAGAGCGTGATCGAGAACCAGGTGGAAAGAGGCTCAAAGTAGATCTCGAACTTCTCTGGCCTGCCGGTCGAAGAGACTCGAACGCACGCCTCGAACAATTTCGGATTGGACTCCTTGACCCCGGGAATGATCTCCGTGAGTTTCTTTCCATCTATCTCGCGCGACGCCGTTATCTTTTCAAAAGCCTTATTGACGTGCACGCACACGAAGTCGACCGGGCGGTCCTTCTTGTCAAAAAGCATCTGGCAGTACGCCAATCCTTCGGGAGCATGAAAAAAGATCGACTCATAGGGAACAATGGCCTGAAGGGATTTGCATTTCATGTGTGCCGGCCATTTTTATGCTTGCCGTTTTTGCCGCTGCCATTCTTACCCTTGTCATTGCCATTGCCGTTTTTGACCGATCTCCTCAATTTCTCGATCTCTTTTTTGAGCTCAACCATCTTGAGTTCCCTGCCGATCATGGTCTTATTCATCCGTTCAAGATCCTCCACCCGGACCTCCAGCTCCGCAGTCCTCTTGGATACTTCCACCCTCAGCTCTCTGGTGTATTGCCTCATTTTATCCTCAAGCTCCACCTGCTTGGTGATATCCTCCATAGCCAGGAGCATGATCGGCCTTTTCTCATCCGTCGTATGTATCTGGCGGGCATTGAGCATCATGATCTTGAGGCCTATCTTGGGAAAGTCATGCTCCACTTTGAAGTCCTCGAAATGGGTATGCTTCGGCAGGATATCCTCGAGCAAGATCTTGAGCTTGGGGATATTCCACTGGCCATTGCCGAGATTATAGACGCGCTGCCCCTCCGTCTCCTTGATAGTCGTATGGAATGTCGTGTAGAACCTTCTGTTGGCCGAAAGCACTCTCAGCCCCTCGTCGAGGATGAGGAACGGCTCGCGCATAGTATCCACGACCGTCTTGATGTAGGTCCACGCGATCTTCCAGAGCTTGTCGGCGTCGATCGTGTAGTCCTTTTTTATTTTAGGAGTCTTAATCTTCGGCATTGTAGTGGCATTAGATGGTAGAGAGTATGGCGTCGACCTTTTCCACCACGTCGTGAATCTTCCAATCTGATTTGATCAGATAATTCAGAGGCCTGTGCGTGACCATATCGTCTATGAGCTTTTCGCTTGTCGCGCTCACGTTGGTGAGGATGATGACGGGCACATGCGCTCCCCACGCGTCCTCACGGATCTTTTTGAGGGCGGTCATGCCGTCCATCTCAGGCATGATGAGGTCGAGCAGGATGAGATCTGGACGCTGTGAGAGAGCGAGCTTCACTCCCTCCTTGCCGTTCTTTGCTTCGATCGATAAGAATCCCTTCCGATTGAGGACATCGACGATGGCCTCGCGGATGCTCCTTTCATCCTCTACGATCAGAACTTTTTTGTGTGCTTTCATGCTATTTTACGATTTTATAAACAGGTATATGTGTTACTCCTTTCGGAACGAGAAACTGACTTTCTTGCCGAGCCTCTCCTCATAGTCGGAGACGAGCCGGGCGATGACCTTTCCGGGAGACTTCGTCAGCCCGAGCACCCTTCCCGTCTCCCTGTCTATCGTGAGCCCATCAACATGCGATGCGATGTCGAGGGCATCATCGCCGACGCGCTGACGCATGGCCATGATGGTATCGCTCACGATCTCATAAAAGGTGCGCTCGTTATGCGGGATATCGGAATAATCAAATGAGGTGAGCCTGCCTCTCTGATGGCGTCTGATCAGGATGTTACTTAATAGTAACATACAAAGGCTTATGACAATAGTGATTCCCCCATACAGGTAGAAATCGCTCAGAAAAAGGCCTAATATCTTGACTTCTACGGTGAAGGAGAATTGGCTTGTAGCGGGGACAAGCTGACCTGCGTATATGGCCGAGGTCTTCGCCGTATAGGTCCCGGGCGGGGCGTCAAAAGGAATGCCTACCGTCTTCACGAAGCTTGCGGTCGTCTCCACGGCTACCGTTTCGGTGGTCGAGGCGATCTCATTTCCCGCAGCATTCAGGATCGAATAGATGACGAGCACGTCGACCCTCGACACTCCACCGAAGTTCGATAGCTTGACCGATATCGGCAAGGAGCCGCCCGGTGCCACCCGTATCGCGCTCCCAGAATTGCTCGTATCGACTCGAGCAGCCTGCGAGCCTGGAGCCGTAGCTGTCTGGGCGTACGCGGGCTCGGCGCACGGTATGGACAGCATCAAAACCGATCCTGCCATCAGGGCAAGCATGCTTATCCGCATACCCTTATTGGACAATTTCATGTTGATGATTGTTCTTATTATACCTCCTTCTCATATATGTCCTGACCCGTCTGAAGATAAAGACCACGAGCACTATGATCGCGGCCTCCAAGGCGATCATACAAACGATGAAGAGAGCGGGGCTTTGTTGCCTAGGATTGATCGGTTCGGCGATGACGTCGAAAAGCGGAGAGTTCCCGGATGATGCTCCGATAGTAGCCGGCGGAGCGCTTTTCTTCGGAGGCCCAGTGACCGGAGATTTTATGGCTAGAAGAGGCCCAGTATCGGGAAGACGCGGAGTTACGGCGCTCGTAGGATTCACCGGAGGTACATATGCGAAACCCCCGTTTCCGCTCATGTTATCGCCCGATGATACGATGGGAAGAGGCAGCAGAGGAGTGATCAAGGGGGCGATGCTAGAAAGGGTCGTCGTTGAGAGAATGGCGCCGGTCGAAGTCCCCGCGGAGTTCACGGCGTAAGCCCTGAAATAATATATGGTATTGGGAATGAGGCCAGCCAAATCCTCTAGGAATGAGGCCGTACCGGTCTCTGCGCCCAAAGTCGAAGTGATGAACGCGGTCCCAAGGTCAGCCACGGTGCCATATGTAAAGCCAGACTGGGTAGCATCGGCTCCGCCAGTATCGGTGATCGCGCCGTTCAACGTCATGGACGAAGTAGAGACTGATGAAGCCTCGGAAGTGGCGATGGTCGAGGTAGCGACAGCGGCTATAGGTATCACCGCGTTCGAGGCAGATGAGGGCGAACTCGTGCCGATCTCATTCACGGCATATACGGTAAATGAATATGACGTACCATTGGTCAGTCCGGAAATGATCATCGGGGAGGTAACCGAGGTCGCAGCAATGTTATCCGGAGTCGACGATGCAAAATAGTAGAGGACGGGTGAGCCGCCAGTATTGACAGGTGCAGCGAACGAGACCGTAGCTTGATTGGGGGAAGAAGTAGCGGCAGAGACGGCAGCAGGAGCGTCGGGAGAAGACCACGGCAAGGTCGTGACCGAAAGGATAGAGCCATATCCCGCGCCAGCAGAGTTGATGGCGTACGCGCGGAAGTAGTAGGCGGTATCCGCAGTAAGGCTGGAAATATCTTGAGAGAAAGAGGCGGCGCCGGTCTCTGCACCCAAGGTTGTAGTGGCGATGACCGTGGAAAGATCGGCTGTGGTGCCATAGGAGAATCCGCTTTGAGCGGCGTCGACTCCGCCGGTTGCACTGATTGCAGCATGCACTGTTAAAGTCGAACTCGATATCGAGGAAGCGGCGATAGTGCTTACCGCAGGCGAACTTACTATCGTCGCGCCGCCAGTGCCATCGCCACCGGTCACAGGCGGTGGAGGCACCGCATCAGCATACCTCACAAAAAACAGACCTATGATCAAAGCCGCTACTATTCCGGAAAATAGGTTATTTTTATACGTTCTCAAATTAATGCATGTACTACCATAAAAGCTACATTGAGCGGTGAGTAGTGCTTATATTTTACTATACTATTCATTAATTTGAAATAAAAAAGTGCACCTGTCCAGAGAGGACAAGGCGCACGTAACGGGCCGTGGTTTCCTTGTTTTACAAGGCTACTGAAGGACGCCTCGAAAAAAGTCGCATATATTGGTGCTAGACCAATTCACGATCACTGCCCCGCTTGCCGTAAAGATATCTCTCCAGATGACGAAACCGGCTATCGTCGGCGATTCTTGAACCGTCCATGTGTCGTTCGAACTAGACACAAAGCTGATCTGGTAATTGGTGCCGCCGAGCGCACGTATCCCAAGGGAGACGTTTGCCGGAGTTCCAAATCGGTAGAATGTCTTGCTCGCTGAGGCAATGAGGTTAACGCCATCATCGATGCTCCAGGTGCCCGTGATCTGGTCGGAAACGCTATCGAGATAGTCACTGAGGTCGGTATAGCTATACTGCAGACTGATACTGACATTAGTGCCGTACTCATAGCATCTCGACTGAGGGCCGATGAATATGAATTCGCTTACCATATTGCTCCAATTCTCAAAATTGGTGTACACGGCGGAAACTGATCCGTCAATTCCCCGAACAACCCCGATCGCCTGTGGGGTATAGGCAATATAGCTTGGGATCGGGTTCGTGTAGACGAAACGATAGTCCAGGAGGGCATCAGATGATCTCTCCGTGAACAAGAGATCGTTCGGGGTGAACATATACCCGGGGTTCACCGCCGTCACACGCAATGCAAAGCGGACTGTGCTGTTTGTAAAAGGCGATGGATATCGCGACAGATCCGCCGCAAAGTATGAGGTGTTCAAATAATATCCCACGTTTGAGCCGGGCGGATTGCTGCTGTATATGTTGCTCACAACACCTTGTGCCCAACCAGCAAAAGCTGGATCCGCGAATTGAGGACCGGATACCGGTATGATATACATCCTGACGTGCTGGTTTGTCTGCGCAACTACAGATTGCGCGAGACACGTAACGATCGCTGCGAGCAACCCTCCAAGGAGGTTCACCTGCGACTTAATGGTTTTCATAGAACGAACTTCTCGCTTTCTTTTATTTTTGTCTCTGCATTTCGGTTGTCATTTTTTCTTAAAAAGCCGATGGAGATCTAGTTTGCATTATACCATGGGGCTCAGGTGTCCTTTCATGCGTCGATGCCAGCTAGATAGCATCGAGGATTTTTTTGATCCGCGAGACGAATTCATCGTTACTGACGCCCTTATGGATATAATCCGTTACCCCAAATTCTTCCATCCATTTGAGCATCTCAATGGGCAGATCGGCATTGGTAAGAAAGACGATGGGAATATCCGCCGCCGGAGAGTTTGCTTCGTTCTTGATCGAATCGGCTGTCTTATACCCATCGGGTCCGGGCATGCTGATATCGAGCAAGATCAGATCCGGATGAAGGCGCCGGGCTATTTCCCTGCCCTCATCGCCGTCTTTGGCATATAAGACCTCATAGCCGGCATTCCCGAGCAAGCTGCCGAAAAGCCGGCGCATCGTCTCGTCGTCATCGATGATCAAAATATGAAACTTCTTTTGTGGTGTACCCATAATCTTTATTATATTGCGAATTATTTTTTACTTAACGCCTCGATCAGCAAGGGCTTCTTTCACTTTTTTCACGACGTCCCGATATTCCCATTCGCTTTTTATCATAAAATCAATAATGCCCATTTTTCGTGCTCGAGCGATGGTCGTAGAATCATGGGAATTGCTCCACATGATCACTCGGGCATCCTTGCCCCATTGATCCTTTCGGAGATTCTCAAGGAAGTAGAAACCATCGGTATTAGGCATGAGATTATCTACAAGGATGAAGTCAGGGCGATCCTTGAGTGCACAGTCTAGGCCCTCTTGACCATTGGTCGCTCGAGATACAAGAAAGCCTTCGTGCGAGAATTTATCAGAAATGCCATTCAAAATAGAGGGCTCGTCCTCGATAATCAATACTCTCTCTAGCGGTGTATCCATGATTTTTTATTTTAATTCTAATCTTTTGGTTCCTTCATTCTTCTTCATTCCCTCGAGAGGGAATGAGACATAGAATGTCGACCCGATATTCTCCTTCGATTCAAACCAGAGCTTCCCACCCGTTTTTTCTATCGTCGTCTTCATTATATATAATCCAAGGCCTGTGCCGTCTGGATCTTTTCTACGCGCATTGTCAGCCCGAAACATCTTTGTAAAGATCTTCGACTGCGCATCTTCGGGAATCCCACAGCCTGTATCAGCGACCGAGATAATGATATTCTGGCCATCTTTTTTCATACCAAGCGTTATCTTTCCTTCGGCCGGCGTATATTTCATCGCATTTGAAAGCAGGTTCTGCACTATCATGCGCATGATATTCAGATCCGCGTTGATCAATGGGAGGCCTTTCTCGAAATCCGTGGTCACTACCAGCTTTTTAGTATTGATCCTCGCTTCACTTTCCTTCAGCATGCTTTCCGCAACCTCCACAAGATTCACGGGTTCGGGCTCAACGACAAAGACGTCCAGGTCGACTCTTGAAACATTGAGCAGCGCCGTAATAAGATTAACCATGCGATTGTTGGCATTCCCTATCTCTCCAAGATACTCGCGCTGCTTGTCATTTATCGGCCCAGCATCTCCATCAATGAGCATGCTGGCATATCCTTTCAGCGCGGTAAGCGGCGTCCTCAACTGATGCGAAGCGATAGATACAAATCCGTCTTTTGCCAAATCAAGCGCCTGTAGCTCTTTGTTTGCTTTTAGGATCTCTTCCATGAGCGGCTTTTGCACGATTTCTCCTATTACAAACCTATATATAATATAGTTGACCAATAGATAGAACAAGAACCCGATAGCACTGCCCCACATGATCGTTGTTTCCGCTGAAAAATTCGTCTGCGCCAGGCCTTCCGTGCGCATATGCAACAAGGCCGATTCCTCCGTTTGCATGCGAGCTACGATCGCCCGTATTGAATCCATGATCTGCTTGCCCTTATCCGTCAGCACGTCCGCTTGCGCTGCATTGAATCCGCGCTCCCTCCTCAAGATGATACTATTCTGAAGATCGGAGATTTTTGCGTCGATAAGCGGCTTCAGTGCGGACAGATTCTGTTGTTGCACCGGATTGTCCTTTGTAAGATCCTGCAGCATATGGAGCGTGTTATCGACATCCGGAAGAGCGCTCGTGTACGGCCCAAGAAAACCTTCCTGTCCGGTTATGACATACCCGCGCTGACCGGTTTCCATATTTTCCAGGTCTGAAATGAGAACATCTGCCGCTGCGGAGACTTGATAGGAATGGGTCACCCAAGACTCGTCCGTGTTGATATGAAGCAATGATTGATAACAAACAAAAAGAATTACGAGAAATATCGCTATGATAGAGAAAATCAAAGACGCATTAAGCGTTTTTACCGATAGTCTTTTGAGTGGATTCATAATTTAGTGCTATCGTCGTCGGACGATCTCGGATACAACAAAGCCTATGGCGATGAGGAGGAGGAGTGTGATCAGCCCATCGAGCGGAGTCGCAAATGCGCTTTGTGCAGACTGGATGAGGATCGGAAGCGAGAGCGGCGAGACGGGCGGATCCTCTCCACTGCTCGAAGTGGCGATCGCTTCTGCCCCTGTATTCGGAAGGATAGGATTACCGGCTAATTCTGCATTGAGTTTAGCCGTCGTGAGCGGTCCGAAGACGCCGATCGATGGCAAACCGGTGTGTGCCTGATATGCGGCGACCGCTGCCTGAGTCAGAGCACCGAAGAAGCCGTTGGCCACTCCCGGCGGAAGCTCGAGCAGTCCCCTTTGTTCGAGAGCGGTCTGAAGAGCCACGACATCAGGGCCCGAAGCGCCCACACTGAGAGCGCGCGAGAACTTAGCTGTGCTTGCAGACGAGCCTGCCGTCGGAATCACGGAAACGGCTCCAGGAGCGCCAGCGCCTGAAGGGGCTGCGCCTTCTGAAGGGATGGCGTCGGTGAATATAACCAGCCGCTGGGGATAATTGCCGTTGACCTGGTTCCATATCCCTTCGCACGTGATCAGGTTCAGGTGGGCCAGACCGTCGCTCGAAGTGAAAACCGGCGTAGCATCGGCGTTGCGGTCAAAAGATTTGATAGACCGGACAATGAAGGCCAGCGTATTGCCTCCGTCATCGACTATGTATATCTTATCCCCTATTTTCAACTTATCCAGATTATAGAAAACGTAGGGGACTCCGTTGCTGATGCCGAAATGCCCCCCGATGACCGCGCTCCCTACTTGGCCCGGATGGGGACCGAGGGCAAACCATGCAACATTCACGGAACCTGCGGGCACGTCCATCCTTCCGTCTGGCGTGATGAGCGCGTCTTCTATCGCCGAATCCACGCTGATAACAGGTATCTGCAGACGGACAGGAAGCCCTTGCGGTATGCCTCCAGGATCGCGGATGTCAGAGTAGGTGATAGGCCCCCCCACTGATCCGGTCGACGGGAACTTTATTTCAGTCGGGAATTTCCAGCCGAACAGATTATCTGCCACAGCTATCGTGCTTGCAGCCTTCCCTTTGCTCAGCTGCGGGAACAAATGGAAATAATATCCAGCTGCCATGACTACTGCCAGAACAACCGCGACTAATATCGATATGATGAGGGATTTTTTCTTCATTGGTCTTTGCCGGGTAGGCCGGACGTGCTTTTCTGAGTCGCTACGAACCATACAACGAGCACAGCCAGGACCGCTGACAATATCCCCCAGACGGTAGCCTTCAGATCAGGATCCATCCCTGTTTCCGGGAAGCTCGGCGAAGATGAGGCGGTCGGGATATCGACCTTGACCGTCAAGGTGAAGCTGTCGATAGCTTTCAGGCCATTGGCAAAAGCCGTGACCGTCACCGTGTTCGTCGTCGTCTCCCTGAGGACTGTCGTACAGGTATAGACCCAAACCTCATTGATATCCAATAGATCGTTGCCGTTCGTGTCTCCGAGCTTGCCAGACATAGCGTTGCATTTGTCGTCGACGACGGTCACATCGCTCAAAGGTACCGCACCGGGATTGTTGACCCGATAGGTGAAGGTGATAGGGCCGCCTTGGGCGGGCAGGGATAACGGATAGGCGACCTTGGTGATGTTTACGATCGAGACCAGCGGCGCGGGATTATCCGATCCGACGACGACAGTGGCATACGCTACGTGCGTGGCGGTGATGTTATTGGCGGCGCCTGTGGCTGTGGCAGAGCTTTGGGTAGTCGTGGAGATCTTGGTCGTGCAGGTGTATCTCCACGTTTCGCTATAGTCGAGCTTAGAATCGCCATTGTCGTCCCCCGTCACGAACTGGATGGGACTACAGGTGTTGTCAGAGACCCGTATGTCGGTCAACGCCATCCCTTGCAGGAAGTTCTTGACCGCGTAATGATACGTCACATCGCCGCCGCTGCTCGGCAATGCTAACGGGTCTGGGACCGATGTGATGCCTATCAAGGGAACATAGAATACGCTCTGGCTCGTGTCTGCAGTCTGGGCAAAAGCCCTCTGTGCGCTGACCACGAAAGATAGTGCAGCGAGCAGTATGAGGGCTTTCTTATTCATATGCTTTATCGGCGAACACCACGAGCCGATCCGAATAGCTTTTGCGCGCCTTATTCCACACACCCCCACAGGTGATCAGATTGAGATGGGCTTTTCCGTCGCTTGAGGCGAATACGGCCGAGGCATCGGCTGTATCGCTATATGTCCGGATATCGCCGACCACGAACGTGGTGGTCGCTCCTCCATCCTCGACGTATATTTTGTCTCCCGCATGAAGTCCATTCAGGTCATCGAATACCGCCGGTATGTCATCTTTCCAACCGTAATGGCCGGCAATGACGGCGCTGCCGTTCTCTCCGGGACGAGGACCGAGATCGAACCAAGCCGCGTTGCTCGGGCCTTCCGTTGCGGCCATCGCCCCATCCGGCGTAAGGCCTACGGACTCGACAACGGCGTCAACATTGATGGCCGGAATCTGTATGTGAAGCTGGTACGCCGAGCCGGCCGAGCCGATAGGAGGGGACGATTCCGCGTAGGTATGGTGGATCGGCAGGCGCATGAGCGTCGCGGAAAAAAACATCGAGGAGACGACGATCTCCAGCACGAGCAATGCCTGGTCGAATGAGATCTTTACTTTCATTTAGATGGCGGCGATTCGCCGACTGCCTCGTCTGCCGTATCGGCATCGGCGGCAGCTTTGGTGCTCTGCACGCGGCCATCGATGTGATTGGGCGGAGCATATACCGTGTATATCTTCAGGTCTTCGGTGCCAGTATTCCAGAAATTATGGTCGGTGCCGGGGACCACGACGACCACATCGCCGGGGCCGATTGGAAATTCCTTGCTGTCGAGCTCGCCCATGCCGATCCCCGAGAGGAAGAACAGGGTTTGCTCCGTGTATTTGTGGATCTCTTCCCCCACCTCCCCGCCGGGCGGGATGCTCATCACCACCAGCTGGCTGTTATCTCCTGTGAACAAGACGCGCCGGAAATCCGCGTTATCTTGGGTATCTTTGGCGATATTGGTGTGATAGCTCATTTTCTTGAATGGTTGGTCATATATCGTTGAGGCCACATGGATGATCACGAGAGCGAATACGATCCCCACGATGCCGATGATGGCCAATGAAAGCTTCGACGATATCTTTGATGTCATATTGTGTACTGATTCAGAGCATCACTTCGCCCGCTTTTTCGCGGCAGGCTTCGAGGCTCCCTGCGCTCCGTTCCATTCGGCCTTGACCTTTTTGGCGAGAGCGTCGAGATCCTTGGCATGTTGCCGATAATTTGAGCTGATGGCCGCGACTCCAGCGCCGATCCGCGCGATCCTGTCTGCTACTGTCGTGTTTTCTTTCTTTTTCATATGATGGTCGGTTATATCCCCTTCGGAGGGAAGCCAGTATTAGGGAAGCTGGGGGCTGATACGAGGACGGTGGCGAAGGCATAGCCGATGTTGACGAGGCCGTTCGCCGTGCCTTTGGCCGTCGCGACATTCCGAGTCGAGATCGGAACATTCGCACGGCAGGTATAGATCCACGATTCCGTCAGGTCGAGCAGGTTGTCTCCGTTGGTGTCCCCGGAGATGCGCGAGACCGGAGCGCATTTGTCGTCAGTGACGGTGACATCATGCAGCGGGACCACTCCAGGGTTCGTCACGGTGTATGTATAGGTGACATCGCCGCCGCCGTATGGGAACGGGGTCAAGCGGCTCGGCACCTTGACGATAGTGATGAGCGGGGGCGGAAGAAGGCCTGTATTGGGAAGGCCTGGCACGCCGACAACGACCGTTGCGACGGCTGTGGCAATGGCGGCTTGACGATACGGATCATTGGTATAGCCTGTCGCGACTGCGGTGTTCGTGGTAGTGGTCGAGAGCGTCGTGGTACAGCTGTATTTCCAATACTCGGTCAGATCGAGCTTGCCGTTGGCATTATCATCTCCAGAAAGAAGCGTGACTGGACCGCACATGTCATCCTTTACCGTGACGTCGACGAGAGGCTGCTGTCGCGAGATATTCCAAACTGTGTACGTGTAGGTAACCGAGCCGGATTTTCCGGACACAGCCAGAGGGTTCGGAACCTTCGAAAGGCCTATCAAGGGGACGTTTACGCTTCCTCCGCCGCCCCCGCCGCTCGAAACCGGCGCTACCGGAGCCGGCGGAGGGATATCGGTGTTGATGATCGTACAGATCTTGTTATCGCCTGCGAGGAGGGTCACGTTGCCACCAGAATCGCAGTCAACGGCGTTGAAACTCTGCGCATACAAAGCATTGCTGTCTTCGCTCACCGTATAGCTGCCCGGGGAGAGCGTATACAGGGTTCCCGGCGTCGACGTTCCGAGCGTAGGAGAGCCTGAGACATCCGAACTGGAAGTGGCGCTCTTCACGTGCACGTTGAAGTCGGAGGGTACCGCCGTGCCGCCGTTGCCATTGACCATGAGCTTGATGACATGGAGAGTGGCAGTGGAAGGAGACGGGGCAGGCGTGCATGTCGGACCAGAAATGGTATTGCCATCCGTCGTCAGAGCACCCGTGAGCGATATGATCCGTCCATTGACGTTCGCGCCGGAGACCAAGCTGATGTCTCGCTGCGCGATGAGCGTTCCGGCGAAGGAGCTGCCCGAAGCGATAGTCGCGTCCCGGCCGACCTGCCAGAACACATTGCAGGGCTGGGCATTGCCAGCCATCACCACCGAGCCCGTGAAGGTGAGATCTTGGCCTATCTGGAAGACCCAGACGTCGTTGTAACTGCCGTTCAAGGTCAATGTCCCAGAGAATGTGGCGCTGCTCCCAGCTGTCCACACGCCCGGTAAGGGATTCGCATTGAGGCTCCACGTGCCATCAGAAATCTGAGCTACGAGCGCATTGAAAGCCGAGAGAGCATCAGCTTGAGCGCTGAACGCCGGTGAAGCCGGACCGAAATATTCTGTTCCTCCGACCGTCCACGGACCGGTCCTTGAAACCGCCAAGCCTGGGGACAGGCCCAGATCGCCTGAAGTAACGGTCGTGTTGGCGCTTGCAGCAGACAGGGCGCCCAGAACCGAGAAATTGGTGGCTGTCGAAAGAGACTGGAAGACCGCGGCAGTCTGTGACGTTCCTGTCGACATGATATCCGCTAGACTACCCTTTCCCCGGACGATGAAGCCGACGATGAGGGCGATGAAACCGAGCGCGAGGCAGACGGCTACTACGATGAGTAATGTGTTCTTGTTAGATTTTTCCATAGATATTGATTACGACTAGTAGTGCGCGCCCAGATACGCTCTGGTTATCGGACCGAAGTTTCCCAGAGCCGGACTGATCCCAACATTCGCTTGGAATTCAGCGAGCGCGGCGCGAGTCAGAGCGCCGAAATGGCCTGTAGCCCCGACAGCAGCTAAGGCCTGAGCGGATGATCCTGCATGTTGAGAGATGAGGAACTGTTGGAGTATTTCCACATGGGTACCGCTGCTGCCTGTTGCAAGATCGATGCCGATCGTCCGGACCGGCGCATTATAAGGAGAGGCAGAGGGTGCAGTGGCAGTAGGAGTATTGGCATACGAAGTCGGGACGGCGGGGATGGGCGCCGAGGCTGGGTAGCTATAGCTGACCGTATTATTGGATGATGGATACATCACCGAACTCGGGGTCGGATTAGATGGAGAAACGTAGGCTATGCCAGCACCAGAAGGCGAGGTGACCGAATCCGAATCCAGAGTCACTGCAGTCTGTGCCAAGGCCCTGCCATTCAAAGCAGCGCCGGTGTTCAGCACGATCGCTGTCTGATCCAGAATGGTGCCGCTGAAGACCGCAGTCGTACCGATGGTCGTCTGACCGCCGACGACCCAGAAGACATTGCTCGGCTGAGCGCCGCCGCTCAAGATGATCTTCGTGCCCGAGCTCACCGTAAGATTCTGGGCGATAACGAAGATCCAGACATCATTGGCTCCGCCGGAGAGAGTTAGGTCTGTCGGTATGCTCACATTGGTTCCCCAGGTATAGGTGCCGGGAGCGAGCGTCAATCCGCCGATAGTGCCGGCTCCCAGTTCGGTGGCCGTAGGCGCGCGTCCCGCACCATCGGTGTATGCGTTCTGCATGTCGAGCACTGCACTGGTCAAATTGGCGGGAGTCGGGTCAGCATAGCCAGGCGCGTATATCTTTCCCGATACCAAAGCTGACGTAGAAAATGCGCTCGCCGCAGGAAGAGCCAAGGCGAATCCGGTGATATAGCTCGCGGCGGCCGGACTCAGTCCGATATCGCCGACGACCGCCGTGGACCCCGTGGTCGAGACCCCTGTTTTTGCCAGAACGACGAAGTTGCCTGCCGTTCCCAGATTGATGGGCGCCGGACCGGCTGCGAACACCGCAACGGGCCCGACCAGACCGAAGAGGCATAGAGCGACTGCAAAGCCCCGAACCTTATTGAGTTTTCTCATTATAGATGATTATGGTAAGCACGCTTTATAATTGCTTGCTTAAGTATAATCCATCCGTTACAAATTTGTAACATCCATCTCTGTGGATAAGGTTTCTATGAGATTTTGAGCTCTTTTTGGATCCTTTGACTGATATCCTCCAGGTACCAATTGAGCACGGTGCCTGTTTCTATCTGCAGAGCAGCAGCGAGCTTCGGTATAATGCTCCTCCCCGGCAAGCGTCTGCCGTTTTCGATCAGTGTGATGTAGCTGCGAGAAATCCCGCACGCCCTCGCGAGCTTTTCTGTAGTGTATCCCCTTTTTTTCCTTTCTTTCAAAAGCTGTTTTCCGAATAGTGTATGCATACAGGGAGGTATTAGTGAGCGATTGTAGTCTATATCTCGAAAAAAGCAACCGCCCATGCTATAATGTGACTACTTAGTAACATTATTATTTGAGCAATCAAACCACTACACCATGTTAACCACAATCGCAGTCATCCTCATCGTTCTCTGGCTCCTCGGCATCGTCACTGCATTTACCCTCGGCGGATTCATCCATATCCTCCTCGTCGTAGCCATCATTATGATCCTTATACGAGTGATCAGAGGCAAAAAGGTGCTGTAAAAGATATCTTCAAAACAGGCTGCGGGACGTGAAGGGTGTTCGAATCTACGAGGTTAAGATGAGGCGGATGGTCAAAACCATTTACCAGTATTTTAAGGGTATCGCAGGAACATTCGGGCCGCATATCTGGAATTGAAACCTATATGTATATCAGCTGAGAATCCTGACGATGCCCTTGTTCGCATCGACTTCCAACAGATCGCCATCTTTGAATATCTGGGTGGCGTTCATCGTGGCCATGACGCAGGGCTTCTTCAGTTCCCGGGCGACGATGGCCGCGTGGCAGGTGATGCCACCCTCGGCGTATCTTCGCTATTCCCCGGTCGATAAGATCAGGATCCTTATCCACCGCTGCGACGATCTTCTTCGGCTACGCCGCAAGCGCTTCCTGGTCACGAAAACACTCGAAGATGCCGCCCCTTGCCTATCACATAGAAAGGCTCCCGCTTGTGGGTCTTCGACCGCTCCTCGATGCGCTCTGCCAGCCACTGGAAATACTCGCCGATGTACGGATCAGTCGGCCGTATCTGCGAGAACACGGCGTCGTATTTCTTCCAGCTCGTGAGGACGAAGGATCCCAGCGTCTTTTCTATGAGATCAACATCGATGAAGTTCTCGGCGACGAGAATGCCGAGAGACTCCATCTGCTGGGAGAACTGGATGTACATCACGTGCTGAGCAAGAGGCAACGCGTCGAATTCCTGGCGGCTTTTCGGGAATGCCGGGTCGATCACGAACCGGAGCAGCTCCGCGAAATCGCGCGTCTGGAAGTTCCTCAGTGTCTCCAGAGTGAGGCGCTCGCGCCGGTCGCGCTCGACCGCTCTCACCTGTGCGAGGCCGAACACGAGGCCGACGAGGAAGGTGAGCGTGAGGGCGATATTGGCGAGAAGCGTGACGAGTTCGGTGATCGGCATCGGCTGTGGGATTTAGTGCTTACGGTATAAGACTATCTGAAGAGAAATTACAAGAAATTATTTGAGTATCCCCGTGCCGACGATAATTCCGAGAATTATGAGAAACGCGCCCACAATCCGTATGGCCGTATATGTGCGCTGGCTCGGGATGTATTGGACGCCCATGATGGCGCGCTGGCTCCATATCTGGAAACGAACCATCGCCTTAGTGGCAACGATCATGAATCCTCCTAGGAGGGCGAAAACACATAGAATGATTATGTTCGCCATACTCTCATCATAGCACCTTGCAGGCTGCGGGACTTAGAGGACGTTAGAACATTACGCAATAATTCTGCTAAACTTGTCAAGAAAGTCTACCAATCGAGAGTCAGTTCGGTATCTTTTCCTCCGTGTTTTTCTCCAGTCTCTTGATGCTGTCAAAATCGTGCAGAAATTGACAATAGGAACTGGTGACGGTCAGTCCGACATTCTCACACCAGAAGAAAAAGCAATAATCGAGAAGCTCCTCAAGAGAAGATGATGGGGCGTGGACTGCCTCTTCCAGAATCATAGGCTTCATTACTAACTAATGGTAAAATAAAATAAATGCAAAAGAACGCCTCAAAACCTATCTACGGCGAGTATAGCCGTAAATCAAGCGAATCCGAAGACCGCCAGGCTCTCTCCATCGAGTCTCAACTTGACGTGGTAAGGAATATCGCAAAGAACCTCAACACTCGCGTCTCTGCACAACACGTCTTCAGTGAATCAAAGTCTGCAAAGGTCACGGGCAACCGACGAGAGTACACCCGCATGCTTCAAACCATAGAAACTGGCGAGATAAATTCCATCATCGTGTGGCATGCAGATAGACTTTCCCGAAATGCCATTGATACAGCACTTCTCATCGACCTCCTTGACCGAGAGCGACTTATTGAAATCGTCACCCCAACTCAGACGTTTAGAAATACTCCGATAGGTAAGTTTATGCTTTCACTCGCATGTAGCCAAGCGAAGATGGAGAACGATAAGAAAGGAATTGATGTGAAGCGAGGCCTTGAGAAGAAAGCCAGACTCGGTATGTTTCCTGGTCCCGCACCTTTTGGCTATCTCAATGATAAATATGCAGAGCGAGGTAATCGAAAAATAAACTCCGATCACCAGAAGTCAAAAGAGGAATACTCTCGACGCTTGGTTCGAACCTCGTCATAAAAGATAAACGGATCAGTGTTGACATAGAGAAAAGCATTCTACCCCTCCGTAGAATATCTAAAGATGTTATGAAATTAAAGAAACGATTAGCCTCTTTCAAACTTTTAACTGCTTCCGTTTTCATTTTTACATCGACTCTAGGTATGAGCGATCAAGAGAAGATAAAGCAGACAAAACTCGACGTACGAAACTACATGAAATACATGCTGAAGGATGGAACACTGCAGGAGAAACGTGATCTGATGCAGTCATTTACGAGCAAATTGATACTAATAAACAAAAGAGTAGTGTTGGAGTAAACTAAGGCAAAAGACTTATATCGCTTGTACTTATTTTATTAAAAGCATCAAGAAAAATTGTAAGTTGTCTGTCGATCTCTGGTGAGTCTATTTCAGTTATTGGCTGATCAATAATATATCTGCCTGGAAATTCATTAACATAGTCTCTATTCGCACGCGACATATTATGCACAATACAATTACGAATCAAAAAGATTTCTTGAATGGCTTTATTATAAAATTTCCTGAGTGGTCTTTCGGTGCGATCTTGAAAACATACTCTATATTTTGCTATGTCATTTATCTCTAACTCTCTAATAAATCTCTCCCATACCATACAAAACATAATTGGAATTGATTGCCTTAAGTAAAGCACTAGCTGAGGATCTGCCGTGAGCCCGGCTGTTGATGATGCTTGGTTAGACGAAATACTCGCCGAAGCAGAAAGACTAGAACTTACCATCCCATAGTACATTCTCAGATTTTGCATTTCTTGCGTAAAAGAATATGGTCCCATAACTTTTTTCTTTTATGAAAGGTCGGTTAGTTGCCATTCCGGGTGCATCACCTTTAGGCGATTAAACATTTCTATAGACTTTTTCTCTAATGCCGGACGTTCTGTGTCAGGTACAGATTTATAAAGTGACAATATATGCTTAACATCTCCTATATAGACTACATTATTCAAAAGGTTATCTAATTGAGAAAAGATACTAAGTAACTCCTTTGGCTTTAGCTTAGCGACTTCGTCCAACGTATCCTGTAAAGTAGTGAACCAAACTTTTTTCTTGCCGCCCGATCGAATAACACCTTGAAGAACGTAATCAAGTTCTTGTTTAAGTAAATTTACACCATCCTCCGGTGAAATCTTTAACACCTCTTTAACCAAAAATTCAAATTGACCAACTGGCTCTTGTTCAAAATTGCCCTCAAAAAATACAGGAATATATTTTTTGAATAAAATGTAGTAATCAGGATTATCTTGAATAATCTTCCACGTATTCCAAACGAAAGTACTTTTAAGTTGGGGGTCGCTATCATTAGAATCCCTTATAGCTTTTAAAAGAAATTCTTGGAACCATTCATTTTTAAAGGTAGAGTCATAAGTTTTTCTGAATTCGGCATAGAAAAGCGCGAAGGGCGCAACATGGTGAACTAAATAGGACGGATTGAGTTTGCCTTCCTTTGTATAAAATAATGTAGTAAGAACTTCTTTTGCCAAAGTCTCATCGATATATCTCAATTTATCGAAGACGTTAGAAACGTATTCTAAGACTCTCGGTAAGTGCCGATTATCCCTAAGCATTTTAAATGCCAGATTGAACGTGCGTGTTCTATCTTCATCCGTGAAATTAAAAGGGGTTCCGTCCTTATTTTGTCGAGCACGAATATTCGCTGCGAATAACGATAGCGGCACAGTCGCTTGTTGTCTTACATAAAAAATTGAATCATCTGCGAGCCGTTCAACAATATTTAGGATTTTTCCGTAATGTTGAGTTTGAAAAGTACCAATTATAGCCTGTAATAGCCAAGGAACTGTTCCGCGAACAGTATAGATATTTCGAGGATCTTCTCCCTTTTCAATTTTCTCATTTAAATGGTCGTAGCCCGCTTCAGGACTTGGATCATATGAAAATTTCTCGGATATCGCCAATGCAATATCAATGTATTTTCCTTCCTGCACCCAATCTTTAAGAAACCATAAAATATCGCACCTTGAACTCTGGTCTCTCCATTCTGATATTTCTTTATCCCAGTCAGGTTTTAAAAGATCAATTTTCTCAATCTGCTGCAAAACAATATCTTTAAATCTATCTCTGTAGTTTCTTGTGTCCATTTTTAATTATGTTCGTTCTGCCAATTCAAAAGATGCTTCTGGCTACATTCGCCGGTTATCTCATCTTTAAATTTTCCAGTCGGCATTAACTGCGCATTCAGCTCCTCATCGGAATAGGAATACCTCACTTCAAGATTACCGTCTTTCTCCACATAGCCAACTTCACGGATAAGTCGCTGAAAGTTATTCCGGCCGTTTTTAACCACATCGCCGACTTGGAGTTTTTGCTTCTCTTTTTTCATAACGTTATTTTATAAGAAAACGTGTTTTAAAGCACCTATAGCAAACCTACCCGTCTAGGTCGGCTGGTACTAAAAACTAGACTGCTGCGGGACTTGAAGGATGTTCGAACCTACGAGGTTACGGTGAGACGGATGGTCAAAAGCATCTATCGATATTTTAAGGATACCACAGGCACATTCGGTCCGCATATCTGGAATTGAAGTCTACCCTGCAAAATCAGATTTCGTAGGGGTGGAGATTTGCCGTTGGCGGCAAGTTTCAGATCGGGCAGGCCTATTGGGACGTTTTGATAATTCGAGACTCCACATCATGCGAACCACGTGGAGAAATGCGTACACGACCAAGCTGCTGATCATATTCTATCAACCGTGTATTGTGTGAGGGTATAAGAATACGTGCACGGAACATGCTCAAACTACCATACTCAACCCATGCCATAAGATCCTTTTCAGAGACCCAAGCGGGTTTCGAATATAGAAGCAACAGAGTCTGGTCAGTCTTATTCATATCTGGATCCATTACACGACGCACTCCCTCGACTTCCCAAATTAGAGGATGTTTTCGTTCAACAAGCTCATCTACAGTCGCCTGCGCCTCATCTGTAGAGACAGCATGAAAAATACGTATAATCTCTGCCAATACCCAGTTCGCTATACTGAAAACAGCCGTTGCATCCGAGAAATTCGGATCCACATCGCCACCCAAGTGACCTACATTGCGATTATTACGTATTTCATACAGGCCCAGGAGCATACGAGGTATAAGTATGCGTAGGCTCTGATCACCAACACGACTTGGATCGGCTGGGAGATTTTCTATATCGCGGCACGCCTTGACCATATTACTTGGCTTGGCAGGTTTAGAGGCAAACGTGTTTTTGATGCTACCTACGATAATTGTGTAGACGACTTCAGAGAATTTACCGCCGTTGAGCTCAGACGGTTCCCACCTGCGCTCAGTATAATTTCTCGCAATCTCCTCGTAACTTTGAAGAAGGGGGTCACGTAACCCTGCAGGAATACCGGCAAGTACTTTTGTAGGGTTGATCATTCCTTACCTTTAGTGAGCTCTTTAATAATATCGGCACCACACTTAAGACCGGGACTTGTCAACGTCCACTTATCCTTCGCGCCGGTGAACAAATTACCCTTGCCCCGCAGATTGGACGAATGGTTGCTGGAATCATAACAACCAGCAGTTCGGCAGTACTCACGAGCAGTTTTATCTTCAAAGATCGGTTCGCCCGTTGCCAGAAGCTGCAAGATACCGGTGAGGACGTATGTGTTCAACGTTTGTTCCTTTTTGTCTTTACCGGGGCCAGGGAGAAGAATATCTGCCTCACCTTCAGCAATATGAAATACCTGCTGGATTTCTTCATTTGTGACACTATTTTGCTTCATCCAGGCACGCGCACGAGGGGAAAGATTAGCGGGGGCAGTAGCGTCATCAACATCTGCCTTTCCATCCTTTCCCAATGGGCCGTGAAGTTGGGTTTCGCCAAGCAACATCATTGCTGCACTCATCACACGTGTCCGCTCCTCTGAAGGAAGCGGCTCGAGTATTGCTACTATTTTCGACATCACATCCAGGTGCTTAGTTTTGGCCATGTTGTGTTGGTATTAATTATAATTAAGCGACATTCATATCATTCTCTACGTACCGTTCCCCTGTCGACGTAAGGTACCATGCCTTTTTGGCGTCCTTCTTTGTCTCCGCCTCCATGAGGAAACCACGGGTGATATTTTTATTGACCGCATCATTCATGTTTTTCGGGAGCTTCTCTTTTGCCGAACGAAAAGCAGCTTCCAAATCAGGGACATTAAACGATGGCATTTCCATAACTTTTTCAAGGAAGTAACCGAGTACTAGTACGCGCTGGGTTTCGGACGAGACGTTCTTCGCCATAAGAAACTCCTTAGCCGCAATTTTCTTCCCGGAAGTCACGCGTGGCGCCGTGGCACTCGTGAAGTGTTTTTCCAACTGACTTACTCGTTTCTCAAGGTCGATGATTCGGACCTGCAGATCTGCTTTTTCCATTGGGGTGATTCTGATTAACTGATAATCCTTCCCTATATGAGCTTATGATAACATAATATCAAGGCCACGAGTCTTGTCAACGACGGACCCTACTCCGACACAAAATAGGCTCTATTGTAAAGAATTAGAGCTACTACGTGGTACTCTACTCCTTCGGACCGGAATCATTTCGTTGGCGTTGGGCAGTACAGAATTAGCAATATATTAAATACTGCACTTTTATCTTGTATCTGATTAAACCAAGCTAAATAAGGATTTAATAGATAAAATATAAGATAATCAGTACCTATTAACTGACAATGATACCTCATTGCTCCCCAACGCCAACGAAATGATTCCGGTCCTAATTGAATGATCTCCGATTCCTTTACCCAGACATGTAAAGTTGCCGCTTCCGGCAAATCTCCCCTCCTTTTGCATTTCCCTGTTTCAGATATCCTCTCCTAGGCGCCATCCATTATCAGCCCGCCACCGATGACGCTCGTAGGAACTGCAGCCTGCGAGGCGGATAACCAAAAACAAGCCATACCCACATATGTTAAACCCAAAAGCATACGAGTTCGAGGTGAAGCAGCGGATCGTCCTGCTCAACGCCTACATCAGGAACATCATGTACTTCCTGTATGAGACGTTCGGCTTCGACGAGAAGCACGATTACTCTGAAGACAATTAGGATTCGCCCGCATCATGAAAACAAAAGACGCAGAGTTTCCCTTCTACGAGATCCTGTCCGAACTGATCAATCGGATGGATGAGATGTTGAAAGGACTTGGAGCGACGTATCGCAAAGTTGCCTACATCAGCAAAGTGATCCGCGCCCAGGAGAAGAAACGCAGCTAGGTTCGATTCCAAGTGCACCGCAGCTTGAGAAAGCCTTGTCCTTATTGGATTTTTTTCGAGCTGCGGGACTTGGACTCGAACCAAGATACCAGCTTTCAGAGAGCTGTGTCCTACCATTAGACGATCCCGCAATGGTCTGCATACAATACGCGAAAGCAGGCCTCTTTTCAAGCATGAGGCTGCCTGCTGCAGAGGAAGGTTCGCGCGCTCAAGAACCGGTCGTGAGGAAGGCAAGAATGACCACAGACCCCAGCGCGATGAACAGGCCGACTTTCTGGTGGCGTTGGAGCCGCTCCTTGTTGATGAAGAGGCCGAGAAGCACGGCGATGATGGTGGAGCTCTCAGAAAGGCCGGTGGCCACCGCGATCGGCACCAGCGTCATGGCGACCGCATAGGCCACCCAGGCGAGATTATCGCTGACCGACATGGTGAGGATGAGGGCGCGGTTCGAGGCGATATCCTTGAAAAGCCTCCCCGCCCTGCCGCGGGCGACCATGAAGATGCCTGATACGATGACCATGGTGATATTGAGCACGAAATTGGCAAGAATAGGATCGGTCACCCGCGCGCCCCAGCCGAGGAGGAAGTCGGCGAAGCCCATGAGGATGCCGCCCACGAGGAATATGAAGACGCCCTTCTCGACGAAGAACGTCTTGAGATGGAACCGCTCGCGGAACGACACGAGCATGAGGCCGATCATGAGCGTGCCGATCATGACGCCCTGCGTCCAGCTGATCTTGTCTCCAAGGACGAAGAAGGCGAGCAGTGAAGCGGAGATGATCTCAAACGAGAGGAGCGGCTCGAGGACAGAGAGCTTGCCCTTTTTGTACCCCTCCAAGTTGAAGACCGCCGCAACCGTGAGGAAGAGCGCTGAGGCGACAAGGATGAGGGCAGGTGTGCCGGGATGGAGGATGAGGGCCAGAGCTTCTTTCCAGACGAACGGCAGGAGGACGACGGTGCCGAAAAGGGTGATGACGAACAAGGTCTCCCAATCACCCAGCCTGCGAGTCGATCGTTGGACGAGGAAATCGCCGAAGCCCCACGAGAGCATAGCGATGAAAGCGAGGGCGATGCCGGTGACGAGCATGATAGGGATAAGGATACCATATTGACTCGTGGCTCTAGAGGAGTAATGTACGAGGTAGCGCGCCCTTACGTGCGCTCTTCGAAAACCAAAACCAAGTCCTAGAGCGCCACGTGCGCCGAGAGGACGCTCTCCCAACGGGAGAGAAAGCGGGCCACGCGCCCGAGAAAGAAGAAGCAGATGCAAATGGTCAAAATGCAGGCGTTAATGACACGGCTCATTGTCACGGAGGACAATTTCCTCTCTGATATTCTGAATGAACTTACGCCGAAAGATCGGCCTCATAAGCTCGTCCAGCACATCCTCAAATTGGCCGAGAAGCGCAAGGAAAAGGATAGGGATAAGGCAAAGAAATTGCTCACTCTCTTGTGGCAATCGGTTCTTGAGGCGGAAGAGGTCACTTCCGTCCTGTTAACAAACGGACCAGAAGGGTATTCGGTGAGGCTCAAATGCTTGACTGCCTGGCAGCTCTCGCGACTCTCGGAATGCCTCATCAAATACGCCGAGCACTGCAAATACATGGCGTGCAATCTGACCAGAGAAAAGATCGAGATGTCGCCGGTCATTGAGAGTGTGGCGGGTGAAATGCTCTCCGCAGCCCACCTTATGCCCGACACCGATAAGGCCTCCTCGTACTTCGGCTTATTCCTTCAGACGCTCGTCCTCGGGCGCTCCTTTGAGACCGACGTCAGTATCGAACGGCCCGCGGCAGTCTTGCGCAGGAGTCTAGAGAACTTGCCTGAGCGAGGATGCCTTTCGAGGAACGGCTTCGAGCCCTACCTCGACTCATACCTTCTCAAGCTCGATGAGTACTTCGGGCGTACGGATGAACCGCCGAATAGGCGGGCTCTTCGTTTAGTCGGCAAAGCACTCATGATCGCCGAATGCCACGAGGAAGATTCTGTTTCGACATATGAAATATTCCTGCGTCGCGCTCGTGGCAGACTCACACCCCCTATCTTCACGGGAGAATTAGTCGAAAAGACGTAACGATTCCCTGCGCACACCTTACCGTGTGCGCTTTTTTATTTCAGCGCGCGTCGGAACAGAGACCTTGCGCATCGGCGATTTCGCAGAAGATTTGATAGAAACTGCGACAGGCTTTGGTTTGATTGGAATAGGCTTTTCAATGACAGGCCTTATTACAACAGGTTTTGGTGATATTACAACGGCTTTTACAGGCGTTCTAATAGGTGCTGCAACAAGCTTCGCCTTGGCAGCAGATTCAGCGGCGCGTTTCTTGTTCCTCCCCTTTGAGGCCTTTATGAATGCGGTGAATAGCGGGTGTGGAGCGAGCGGACGTGCCAAGAATTCAGGATGGAACTGCGTGCCGAGGAAGAACGGATGTTTCGCGCGCGGCAGCTCAGCTATTTCCATCAAGGTGCCGTCAGGAGAACGAGCGGAAAAAATGAGACCCCCCTTCTCGATTCTCTCGATGTACTTCGGATTCACCTCATAACGATGCCGATGCCTTTCTTTGATCGTGATTGGAGGTGTCGTTTTGGATTTATTATTTCGAGCTTGTTTAGGATTTAGAGTTTCGGATTTCCTTGCTTCTAGATACGCCTCGTATGCCACTGTTCCTTTAACAAGTTTCGCCGGATATGTTCCCAGCCTCATCGATCCCCCATAGTTCCCTTCAGCGATCTTCTTTTTTTGATCAGGCATCATATCGATGACCAGATGCGGCGACTCCGGGTCAATTTCAGCCGTATGAGCCCCCTTGAGTCCCAGAACGTTACGCGCATATTCGATGGTCATGAGCTGCATGCCATAGCACAGGCCAAAATACGGGATTCCCTTCGTGCGGGCATACCGAATGACATTCAATTTACCCTCAATGCCTGATTCACCAAATCCGCCAGGAACCAGAATGCCATCAAATCGGTCCAGTACAGAATAGTCTACCTTCCCCTCTTTACCTTTTCCCTTGTTCCTCGAATCTTCGAAATCCCTCGCATTCACCGTATGTATATTCACCTTGACTCCAGCCGCGTATGCCGAGAAACGGATCGCCTGGAGCACCGAGATGTATGAGTCTGAGAGGATGAAATCTCCGGTATTGAAATACTTGCCGACGATGCCGATATCAATGCTCTGCTTGTGCCCGTCCTTGATGCCAGCAGCCATCTTCTTCCACACCTGGAATGACGCATCCGTCTTCCGTGCAGGCAAGCCAAGCGCCTCTAACATAAGGTCGCCCAGATGGTCTTTCTCGAAATTGATCGGCACGTCATAGATGCTCTCGATGTCAGGCGCTGAAATGACGTGCTGAGGCTCCACATTGCAGGTGAAGGCGATCTTTTCCTTGCGCTTCTGGTCGAGCGAGGTCGGACCGCGAGCGATGATGAAGTCCGCTTGCACGCCATGACCATTGAGCTGCTTGACCGCATTCTGCGTCGGCTTCGACTTCATCTCGCCGATAGTCCCCGGCACCGGAAGGTATGAGACGAGGATGAAGAGCACGTCGTGCGGATGCCTGATCTTGATGACGCGGGCCGCTTCGATGAACATGACGTTCTGGTAGTCGCCGATAGTGCCGCCGATCTCCACGACGGTGATATCGGATTTATTCAGCTTGGCGCCATGCTCGATCCTCCGCACGATCTCTTCGCGCACATGGTCGGCATCTACGAAATGGCCCCCGTATTCGAGGGCGCGCTCCTTGTCGATGACCGTCTTGTAGATCATGCCGCTCGTCATGTAGTCGGCGCCCGTGAGGTCGCGGTTCAGGAACCGCTCGTAGTTGCCCATGTCCTGATCGGTCTCCAAGCCGCTGGTAAGGACGAAGACTTCGCCATGCTCGGTGGGATTCATGGTGCCTGCATCCACATTGAGATATGGATCCACCTTGGCGAGATTGACGGAGAATCCTTTCGCAGAGAGAAGAGTGCCGATGGAGGAGGTCGCTATGCCCTTTCCGACGCCAGACATAACGCCGCCGATGACGAAGATATATTTATGGGATAATTTACCGCGTGCCTGCCGATTCCTTCCGGTTCGTTTCATAATGGAAGTATATAATGACCAATAACCAAGATACAATCACCAAAAAAATTACAAACAACAATAACCAAACTCGCAAATATGGCTTATGACCTAGAGAAAAGAACGACTGATTTTGCCAAAAGAGTGATTCGAATGTGTAGTGTGTTACCTCGGAATGCAGTGAATGCTCGTCTGTCAGGACAAGTGGTGGGATCAGCCGGCTCTATCGGCGCGAATTACCGTGAAGCAAATGATTCCCTCGGCAAGAAAGACTTCATTTTGAGAATGAGAATCGCACGCAAAGAAGCAAAGGAAAGCCTTCACTGGCTAGAGTTAGTCGTCGAAGCGAACAAACCCCTTTCCAAACGAATGGAAAAACTCATCCAGGAGAATATTGGACTCAAGAACATTCTCTCCGCCATCATCACCAAATCCCTCTGACCCCTTTGGTCATTGATTATTGGTTATTGGTTATTTTTTGGTGATTGGGCTTTGGTGATTGGGCTTTACACCTTCAAATATCTCCTCGCTGCCACATAACTGGAAAGCCCTCCGAGAACGATGCCCGATCCCATGATGAGGACGAATATCTGACCGAAGTTCTGCATGAAATAGCGCGATAATACATTGACCACGAGCTCGAAGTTGGAAGCGACATCGACGCCCGCCAAGCGGAGGATGAGCGCGTCGCTCCAGTAGGCGAAGGATGCCATGAGGATGAGGGTGAGGAGGCCTGCGACGATGCCATACATGACGCCTGAGACCACGAAGGGTCCGCGGGCATAGGTGTTCGAAGCGCCGACCAGCTTCATGACCGATATCTCATCGCGAGCGGTGTAAATAATGAGGCGGATGGTGTTCCAGACGATGATGATCGCGATGATGATGAAGATAAAGGCGATCGCTGACCCTGTCTGCTCTACCGTCGGGATGAGCGCGCTCAGGCGGTCGATGATGAGACGGTTCTCCTCATAGTTGATCTTCTCGATGATGGGAGTGCCTGAGGCATCGAGCGGGTTCTTGCTTGTGAGAAAGTCAGCGATGCTGCCATAGCGGCCGGGATCAGTGGCTTTGATATTCAAAGATGCCGGGAATGGATTGCCGCCGACTTCTTCGAGCCCTTGCATGATGAGCGCATTATCCTGCCAGCGCGCCTGGAACTGGGCCAAGGCGGTGTCTTTCGAAACATATGTCGTGCTCGCCACTTCAGGAAGCGCGTTGATGTCTTTCTGCAGCGTAAGAATGGCGTCCTCAGGCGCGGTAGTGGTGAAGTAGACATTGATGTCAACCTTGTCCTTCACATCAGCGAGCAGCGAGCGTCCGAATGCGCCCGCAAAGATGATGGCGCCGAACGAGCACAGCGCCAGGGTGAGCACGACCACGGCCGCGAAGGATAGGAATCCGTTGCGCCAGAAGTTGACGAAGCCGGTGCGCGCGATGCGTTTGAAAGAAGTGAATATCATGTGATAAGTATATCAGATTCTAGATTTGAGATTCTGGATTCTAGAATAATCGCAGTGTCCTGTGCCTATTCTAGAATCTCGAATCTGGAATCTTCTTACTCCTAAAGCACATATTTCCCTGTCTTATCATCTCTGATCACCTTTCCCTTCTCCATAGTTATCACTCTTCCACCAACAGTATCGACGACACCTTTGTTATGTGTGGTGAGGAGGACGGTCGTGCCGAGCTCGTTGATCTTCTGGAGGATCCGGATGATCTCGTAGGTATTGGTCGGGTCGAGGTTTCCAGTAGGCTCGTCGGCGATGATGAGGTCGGGCTGGGTGACGATGGCGCGAGCGATAGCGACGCGCTGGCGCTCGCCGCCGGACAGTTCGCGGGGGAAATTCCAGATCTTGTGGCCGATGCCGACGAGATCGAGGACATGCGGCACGTCCGCGGCGACCTCCGCGTCATTCCTGCCTGCCGCCTCCATGGCGAAAGCGATGTTCTCGTAGACGGTCTTGTTGGGAATGAGGCGGTAGTCCTGGAATACAGTGCCGATGCGCCTCCGAAGCTTGCTCATATCCCGCTTCTTGAGGTGGTGGATGTCCGAGGATTCGAAGAAGACCGATCCTGACGTGGGCCGGTCCTCGGCGATGAGCATCTTCATGAGCGTGGTCTTGCCCGCGCCGGAGTGGCCGACGATGGTGACGAACTCCTTGGGCTCCACGCCGAAAGAGACCGAATCGAGGGCAACAGATTCGTCAGGGTAAATCTTGGAGACTTTATCGTAGTAGATCAATGTCCCTCAATTATACCTCTCGAGGGAGAATAAAAAAAGCGCGGAATGTCCGCGCGGAGTGCGATCATTCATGGATGTCAGGCGAGGGGATCCCTACTGCTCGTCATCTTCATGCGGACGCTTGAAATGCGTGCATTGAGACGGATCAGGCGGACGCTGCGCAGGATGATCGTTCCTCCCCGCCCCAGTCTTACTTCGTGGGACTGCCCGACTGCTCGGATCCGAACCCGAGGTCTCCTTCAGATCTTTTTCTCCCCTTCCCAGGCTATTGGTCGCTGTCGTGCTCATAAAGTATTCCTCATCAAACGTACCATAGGGGCGCTCGTATCTCCAAATAATCTCAAGTTGAAATAAAAAAACCTGCAGATATGTGCAGGCATCAGAGGCGATGTGATAGCTTACGAGACGGGCTTTTCGGGAGCTTCCGAAGGCGCCTCGTTTCTTGACGCTGGCGCGGTTGATGGTCGAGGAGCGAGCATGTAGTCGGGAATGCGGCTGCGCCTTTGGCTCCGCTGAATAAAGACTTCAGTGAGATAACCGGCAGCGAAACCGATGAACATGGAGGCGGCAAGGCGGCAGATGAGGAAGCAGACGCTCAAGCCGAAACCTTTATTCAGAGGCAATATTCCCCACCAGCGCCGCGCCGGAAGGAATATATCGAGCGCCCATGTTCCGAAGAAGCAGAGGAGCGTGACGATGATGAATGCCCAGCCTGCTGAGGCGTAGGAGTCCCAGGTATTCTGACGAGGAGGAGGCGAATCATTTTGAGGTATCATAGAGAGCCGTATGTGTGGTTTTTGGAGCGGAATAAGCTCGCGCTGACCACGAGTCAGCTCATATTTAAACAGCCTATTCCGAGTGAAAAACTACTACAGATCCTTCTCAGCGTCAATGAACTCTTGGAGGTCTCCTTCGAGGACCTTATCAGGCTGGGAACTCTCGATATCTGTTCGATGGTCCTTCACCATTTTGTAAGGATGGAGGACGTATGAGCGGATCTGATTGCCCCATTCGATAGAGGTGGTGGATGAGATCTGCATGCCCTTCTCTTTGGCCTTGCGCTCGTCTTCCATGCGCTTCCAAAGCTTGCCGCGGAGGATGTCCATGGCTTTCTCGCGATTCTGGGCCTGGGAGCGCTCAGAAGTGACATGAATGGAAATGCCGGTCGGTGTGTGAAGGAGCCGGATAGCTGTCTCGCGCTTGTTCACATTCTGGCCTCCAGGACCGCCCGACTTGGCGATCGATATCTCAAGGTCGCTGTCGGGGATGATCATGTCGACTGCGGAGGTCTTCTCGAATTCGGGAATGACCTCGACGAGCGAGAATGAGGTCTGGCGCTTTTGGTTCGAATTGAATGGCGAGATGCGCACGAGCCGATGCACGCCGGACTCGTTCTTGAGCGTGCCGTACACATCCTTGCCCGCGATCTCGATGGTCACATTGCGGTAGCCGCCATGATCGTTCTCATTGGCATGAATGACGTTCCAGCCCCACCCTTTCGAATCGCTGTACCGGCGGTACATACGGAAGAGCATCGCTGAGAAGTCTTCGGCATCATCGCCGCCCGCACCAGAGAGAAGCGTCATGATAGCGCTGCCGCGATCGTACTTGCCGACGCCTTCGAGCTCAGCTTTCAATTCTTGCAATTCCCTGATGGCTGCCTGAGCTTTGTCTTTGTTGGACCAGAAATCGCCTGCGGCCATGGCGGCTTCAAGTTCGGCAATCTTCTTGATGAGCTGTTCTTTCTTGTCCATGAGATTTCTGTCCTTTATATGGAGCCGAAGGCCGGGATTGAACCGGCGACCCCCGCTTTACGAAAGCGGTGCTCTACCAACTGAGCTACTTCGGCGGGAGGCACTGAAGGATGCCGGCGCTTTCATCTCAAATCCAAATACGTTCAGGATTCGAGAGTCATTACGCCTACTCTTGTTTTGAGCTGAAAGCGCCGGCATCCTTCAGTGCCATATTTGTATGTGGTATTCGAATCCTCAAAGGACTGCGTTTTGTATCCAATCGAGTCTCTCTGAACAAAACGGGAGCCCTCCCAGAGGACTGCGTTTTGTATTCAGTCGCTCCGCTCCTGAACAAAACGGGAGCCGATGTCCGGGATTGAACCGGAGACCTCGCCATTACCAATGGCGTGCTCTACCAACTGAGCTACATCGGCGCGTCACTCTATATCAAACTGCCAATCTTTCTGCGTATGCGGAAAATCGAACTGCATACTGCGCGCCCGATGGGACTCGAACCCACGACCTCTCCCGTGACAGGGGAGCGTTCTAGCCAGCTGAACTACGGGCGCAAATGAGGGACGGAGGACAAGCTTTGCTTGGACTCATGTCCCGAATGCAGCGCCCGTATGCCTATACGGGCGCAAGCGAGTCCGAAACACGACGTCCCCAAGCGCCCGACCAGTCTACCAAAAAACGCCACAAAGGCAAGAAAATGCCCAGCGGAGGAAGCTGGGCAGATAGGTGGATTGGCGAAAGAACGGGCGAACGCTCAGAACTCGTGGTGAGCTCCCCCGCCGATGACCCATTCGTCAACATGCGGGTCGATATAGTCGGTCGGATAGTTCGAGTTCACAAAGAGGCACAGGTATCCGACGACAGTGATAGACGCTTCGTCGCTTCCCCGGTTCTGGGCAGTCTTATACGGGTAAGACTCGAAGCCTACCCGCCACCACGGCAGAGCGCTCTGCTTCACCTGAGTCATGCCTTCGATACAGCGACGCACGAAGCGTGTCGGCATAGGCGAACGCAAAGAGACTGCAATGGGGTTGTTCAGCGAGGCTTTGACCGCGATCTCTCGAAGAGAGACCGTGGGAGGGACAGGTGCTTCTTCTGCGCATGCAGAGCGAGCCATCATAATGCACGCAGAAGCGCCAATGAGGGAGAGGAGGGTCGTTCTCATAATGGTGTGGGTTTCAACGGGCTGGCGAAAAGCATACCACCGGCCTGTGGCAACGCAATCCACATATACACTTTTGATGCTTGACTTGTGTCGGCGGGAGGGATCGGCCTCGCCTCTCGCCTCGCCAGCTCGGCTCGGGCTGGCCACCGGCTCGCGGTTTCGGCCGCTGCCGAAACATCGCTGCGCCGTTCGATCCCAATACGTCTCGCGCTCGAGCGCGAGACTACGTCTGACTTTTACTTGTGTGTCGGCGGGAGGGATCGAACCTCCGACCTTGGGCTTATGAGTCCCACGCTCTAACCAACTGAGCTACGCCGACAGAAAACCCAGTTTACAGTTTACAGTGAAAAATGCAAAGTTGAAACGTACAGCATGCTCCAACACTTCCCTTCTCGCGTATGATCTACAAGGCATCTTCCGGTTGCAGCGCTCAGGAACTTGCGATTGTGCCGTGCATGTGGCACAATGTCGAGACCATCGCGGGGTAGGGTAACGGTAACCCGTCAGGCTCATAACCTGAAAATTGGCGGTTCGATTCCGCCCCCCGCAACAAGCAAGACCGAGTTGGAACCAAAACAAGAAGCCCAGCATGTGCTGGGTTTTTTGTTGCCAGAAACTGCGTTTCTAAGCAGAGACTGTGAGGAGAAGCGAGCTTACTGAGTGCCTGCGGTTATCGTCGATCCAGACGCCGATCCGCTGACACTGATCGCGCTGCCATTCTGGTCAAGCAAGCTGAGGCCTGCGCCAGTCACGCTTGCCGAGAAGGCCATGTTCGAATTGGAATTGGATATATCGACCTTAACTGTGAATGGATACCACGTCGAAGAGCTCAAAGCGGAAGCCGGAAGATTCGAGAATTGCGCTACGCCGTTCTGGACCGGAACTGAAGCGATCTCTGTAGAGCCCTGATAGAGATAGGCTGTGGAGACGCTGCCGCCATTCGAACCGATCTGAACGGTGGCACCATTGAGAGTCGCAGTGCCTGACTGTGTCATCACATCGAATGTGAGGACGGGGACCGATGACGTCAGGACCGTTTGTCCAGATAGAGGAGATGCCGGATCGAGCGTCAATGAGGCCGATGCGGCAGAAGCAGAAGAGGTCGGCGACACGATCGGAGAGCCGGGAACTCCGCCGATCATGGTCGGATTCCCGATTGCTGAGCCCGTCAAATTGACGTTGACTCCGCCTGCATTGACGATACCGTAGCCTGAATCGGTATCCACAGAAGCCGCGATAACGAGCCCGTTAGCATTTGTGGTATCGATCTTAACCATAAAGGGTTGATACGTATTCGCTGCCATCTGAGAGAAGACGCCTGTGAAGTGTGCTGCCCCATTCTGGACAGGAGCCGTGCCAAGCAACGTATTATTCGCATAGAGATACGCGGTCGTGACGCTGCCTGTTCCGCTCGTAGCTATGTTCACGGTGATGCCGGTGAGAGCGGCTATGCCATTCTGCGGACTGAGGTCGAAAGTGAGAACGGGCACTGCCGTTGCTTGATTTGTCTGGCTCGTCAAAGGCGAGGCTGCATCGAGAGTCACCGAAGCGGAAACGGCGCCGGACGAAGGAGAAACTGAGGGGGGCGTAGATGCTGCAGGCGTGCATATATAGCCGGAAGGACATACAGTCACCGGATTCTGATTGATCGGAGTGCAAATATATCCTGTGGGACACTGCGTCGGCTGAGCCGGCTGCGCAGGATTCGAGCATCCTCCGTAGAGGGTATTGAGCTCCGCACGGGTCGATGTGCCGACGTATCCAGTGCCGTACGAAAGGCCGTTCGGGGCTAGGATCTGAGCGGCATATTTCTCTTGGAATCCAGAGACTGCCGAAGCGACCATCTCGTCATAGGTCGTTATCGGGGTTCCCTGATTCCATATGCCAGCGTTGGTGAGAGCAACGGTCAAAGCCTGGGCGTCCACTGGGCTGATATATCTGCCTTCGCCGAGATTATTGCTGAAGGCGTAGCATAACGGAGACACGGTCGCTGTCTGAGCGTACGCGGGGATCACTGCGGAGAATGCGAGCGACAACCCTGCGAGAGGAATAAGGAGCATTCGTAGATGGCTTTTCATAGTGTTGTGATTATTGTGTAATGATTGTGTGCAAACGTCGACGTATGTACGTAGAAATGACAGCTACTGGTGCAGAAGAAATCTACGTGGACTGAGAACCGATCCGCATGAATCTAAGCGACTCAGGTATAATAGCCCTATGCCCATCGTTCAAGAAAAGAACATCCGCGGCCTCTTCGTCATCAGCCTCATCCTGAAAGGGATCGGCTCAGTCTTGGAGATATTGGGTGGCATCGTATTCCTCTTCACCGGGACCCTGAGCGGCATCGTCGCCTTCCTCGTCCGCCGCGAGCTCGTCGAAGACCCCTCAGACCGCGTCGCCAATTGGCTCACGCACATCCTCCCCTTCTTCTCGGCCCATGCTCACCTATTCGGCGCGACCTACCTGCTCATTCACGGCGTCATCAAAGTGTTCCTCGTCGTGAGCCTGCTCCGCAATAAGATCTGGGCCTACCCGGCGACTCTCGCCGCCCTTTCCATCTTCATCATCTACCAGCTCTATCGGCTGGCCCACGGATATTCGCTTTTCCTCATCGTCCTCACCTTCCTCGATATCCTCCTCGCCATCCTGACGTGGCACGAATACAAGCTGGTGAAGAAGATCATGCCCGCTAAGCCCTCTACCACTTAGACTTTGCCTTCCGATAATTAGCGCTTGGCTGATGAGGGATATTCTGCGACACCCTTTTTCCTTGTGGGATTGAAACGTTCGAGCCGATCATGACGCCAGGTTCGATGGTGGCATTGCTTCCGATGATGACGCCGAGTCTCTTGAGTCCGGTATCAACCATCCTCCCTTTTACCATCGCATGAATGGTGCCCTTACCTGATTCTGTCAGCACCGTAACATTCTTTCCAATAGTCGTTCCCGACCCAATGATCGAATCGGAAATTGATGAGAGAATGGTGCACCCATCAAAGACGACTGAACTGTGTATCCATCGTTCAAGCTCTCCCGAAAGCCCTCTGCCTCCATGGTCCTTTGGAGACACTGCAATGACTGCCCTGCGAAAGCCGGCATCGGCGAGGCCTTGCAGCGTATAAAAGATCAAAGGCTTCTCGTTGAAGATAAGTCCGCCTTTATGCGTATCTGAGTTGAGCGGGAAAAAGCGAGAATTCTCTCCGGCAGCGAGAATAAGGACGGGAATATCTGAAGGCTTCATTGAAGCTAAATATAGTAAAACTCCTCGAACACCTTCTTGTACTTGTGGATCGTCGTCTTGGCATCATGATGGCTGAGAGAGAATGTGGAGCCCTGATGGGCGATATCATTCCTGACCATATGCGCATCCCATGCGTCTCTCACAGTCTCGAACTCGCCGGGCTGGACGCGCTTGAGCTTCTCGCCGACGCTCTCGCCGCGGTAGCCCATCTGGGTGAGGAGATGGTCGAGCATGATGTCCGCATCGATGATGGCCTGCTTCCAGTCGTTCTGGTTGTCCGAATCGATGTGCTTCATGACCGCATCCCAGCGTTGCGATAGCACTTGATCGCCGGGAGCGACCGTCTCATATGCTGTCTCGACTTTAAGGTCGTACTTCTCGATCTCTTTCCTGCGGATCAGCTTGAGACGTTCCACACAATACACAATGCCAACGAGGAAGACGATCGACAGCGGTATCGAAGCTGCGATGAAGAAGGAGTAGATCTGATGGATCGTCCCCCCGAGCCATCCAGGGAACAGATGGGACTGATCCATCAGATAATTGAAGTAATCTGGGGTCGTGCCCGACAAGGGCGGAGTGAGAGAGCTTGGGTCGTTCGTGAGAGCCATGGGATAAGTATATAAGGAATGAAGGAAAAAGGAAAAAGGAAAAATTGGGCCAATTCTTCCTTTTTCCTTCTCTCCTTTCTTCCTATGCTTCGTTTAAGAAATCCTTGCCCGCTTCAAAGAGCGTCGCCTCGTCGCCATGGCGGGCCGTCAGTTGGAGGCCTATCGGAAGATCGTGCTTTCTGCCAGCCTTGGTATCCGCAGGAGCTGTCCCGCAGGGAATGGAGAGCGCGGGCATGCCAGTGATGTTGGCAGTGACCGTAAAGATATCCTCGAGGTACATGGCCACTGGGTCGGCGGTCTTCTCGCCGATCTTGAATGCGGGAGATGGCGCCGTCGGCGTCGCTATGACATCGACAGACTCGAATGCCCGCAGGAAATCGTCGGCGATCATCTTGCGCACGGCGTTGGCGCGGTTGTAGTAGGCGTCGTAGTAGCCGGACGAGAGGACGTATGTGCCGAGAAGGATGCGGCGGATCACTTCCCTGCCGAGGCCCGCCCTGCGCGTCTCGAAGTAGTCGGCGATGCCGTCAGCGCCATCCTTGTGCAGGCCGTAGCGCATGCCGTCGAAGCGCGCCATGTTCGAAGAGACCTCTGCCGGCATGAGGACGTAATAGACCATGAGCGAATAGGAGATATTCGGCAGCTTCACCTCTTTCACTTCGTATCCTTTCTTCTTGAATGATTCCAGCGACGCATTTAAAGCCGACATGACGGCAGGAGATATGCCGTCGCCCGAGAGGAAATCTGTGGGCACGCCGATGACCGGCTTCTTCTTCCCCACACGGACGGATGGATATGTCTTTTCAGTGATAGCTGTCCCATCCCCGCGGGCGCCATTAATAGATCGATCTTCGCCGCGAATGATATTGAATACGCTCTCGCAATCGGCGACTGTCTTGCCGATCGGCCCGATCTGATCGAGCGAGGAACCCATGGCGATGGCGCCATAGCGGGAGACTGCTCCGTAAGTCGGCTTGAGACCGACGACACCGCAGAAGCTTGCCGGCTGGCGGATAGAGCCGCCCGTATCTGTTCCCAGGGAGAAGAGCGCGCCGTCCATCGCTACCGCAGCTGCAGAGCCTCCTGATGAGCCGCCTGCGACGCGCTCGAGATCATAAGGATTCTTTGTCGGGCCGTATGCGGAGTTCTCCGTCGAACCTCCCATGGCGAACTCGTCCATGTTCGCGCGCCCGATGAAGACGACTCCTTCGGCTTTGAGCTTAGAAATGACCGTCGCATCATATGTTGCCTGGTAGTTCTCGAGTATCTTCGAAGATGCGCCCGCGATCCTTCCCTTAATAAGGATATTATCCTTGATCGCGCATGGGATGCCAGTCAGAAGCGGAAACTCTTGCTTCTTGCTTCTTGCTTCTTTGATCATCTTATCAGCCGCCTTCGCTTGTTCGATCGCATCAGCAAACACTTCTCTGTATGCATTCACATCCTTGTCCTTCTTCTTGATCACATCCAAGTACGCCTGCGTCAATTCAAGCGCTGTAAAATCTCCCTTCTTCATGGCCTCATGGGCTTTCGCGATCGTCAGGTTTTTCAGGTCTATCTTCATAGTTAGTCCTGTGCAATGATCTTCTTCACCGCAATGAAATCACCTTCCCTATCCGGCGCCTCATCGAGCAATCGCTCGCGGTCTTCGGCGGAAACAGGGGCAGGCACGTCAGGTCGCATGACATTCTTCACAGCCCCGACGCGACCCTCGGCATCCATGGATACATTCACTTTCTTGAGCTGATCGACATAGCCAAGGATAGAATCGAACTCCTTGATGAGCGACTTTTTATCCTCTTCGGTAAGCTTGATGCGCGAGAGCTTGGCGAGGTTTTCCAGTTCGGCGACGGTTATCATGGGGCGATTTTAGCATGAAAAATGAATGGTTGTAATGGCGAAATAAAAAAACCGACCGGAAGAGGTCGGCAATGAAAAGGATATGCGCCAGTAGGATTCAGAAGAGTTCGAAGTCAGAAGCCTCGAGCTTTCTCACTACCATCGAAGTGAGCTTATCGAATGTTTGAATGACTCCTTCGCCCTTGCTCGCGATAGCGGTGAAGGATGGCTGGAGACCGTGGATATTCAGCTTGAATTCCATGTAGTCTACTGGCGTCACCTCTGGAAGGTCGCTTTTATTGTACTGGAGAACGTAAGGAATATCCGCGAGATCCTTCTTTAAGCTCCTCAGATTGGCGACCAGATTGTCGAAGCTCTCGACATTATGTTCCATCTCGCCCTGCTGAGAATCAGCGACGAAGACGATGCCGTCCACCCCGCGCAAGACCAATTGCCGAGTCGTGTTGTATCTGACCAGACCGGGCACGGTGTAGATCTGATATTTCACCTTGAATCCCTTGATGGTCGGACCTTCCTGAGGTAAGAAGTCAAAGAATAGCGTCCGATCTGAGGTGCTTGCGAGCGAAACGAGCGACCCGCTATTACAATGAGTCGTCTTGGCATAGTTATGCAATTGCACCAGATTGGTGGTCTTGCCCGCGAGCGGCGTGCCGTAATACACGATCTTGACCTGCACTTCCTTGGTAGCTTGATTGACAATAGCCATGTTAGAGGCCTTTCTCAGTGAGATTGTTGAGGAGCAACGTTCGATTCATGGGGTATGAAGCGGCTCCAAACTGAGCTTATGCTTTTGCGAAGGCCTGTCAAGGCTCGCCCACAAAAGTCGAATCGCCGAGAGAAATCTCCAGGATGGAAATTTCTCTCAGCGATTGTGGTGACTCAGCGTATGCTGAGCATACTATTGTTCAGAAGGCTGACAGCCTTCGAAGCCCATCCAAGGAGCATGACGGCGTGGCGTCATTCCTCCTCTGTTCTCCGGTTCTTCAACATACTTCGTGCCTACGCCGGTCACATACTGAGGAGGTTCATCCTCCGAATGGTTGGCGTGCGTCTGTTTCGTGCTGAGGCTGTGGTGGCCTCGCCCAGTGGCAGAATGCTCTTTTGGCATACTTCTTATTTTTTTGTGGTTTTGTGTACCGTAACTGACCGGGTAATATTATACACCTTAATACTGTCGAAGTCAACTACCTCTTCTCTATCAGCTTCAAGAATTCATCCTCAGAAAGGATCACGACCCCGAGCTCATTCGCCTTATCCAGCTTCGTGCCCGCGCTCTCGCCCGCGACGACATAGGACGTATTCTTCGAAACCGAGCTTGAGACTTCCCCGCCAAGCTTCCGAACCATCTCTTGGGCATCGGTGCGCTCAAGCGTCGGAAGAGTACCGGTAAAGACGAATGACTTACCAGTCAAAGGAAGCTTATCAGCCGAGACTTTCACGAGCTTTTCAATGCGTATGTGCTTCAAGAGGTTCCTGATCAGCTTCTTGTGATCGGTATCGCGGAACCATTCATGCACCGACTGAGCGACGACAGGACCGACACCGTAAATGGATTCGACATCTTCGAAGCTCGCCTGCTGGATGGATTCGATGGAACCGAAATGCGCAGCAATGTCGTGCGCGGTCTCTTCTCCGACCTGAGGTATGGAAAGCGACGCGAGAAAACGAGGCAAGGTGACTTTTCTCGCCTTCTCAATGGACTCAAGAAGATTATCCACCGACTTTTCAGCGAAACGCGGCAGGGCGAGAAGATCTCCTTTCTTCACAGTGAAGATATCATCAAAAGATGAGATGAGGCCTTGCTCGAGGAGGACATCAACGATCTTCGGGCCAAGGCCGTCGATGTCGAAGCATTTCTTGGACACGAAATAGTGGAAGGTGCGCCGCTGCTGCTCGAATGAATCGCGGTTGACGCAGCGCCAGGCGGCTTCGCCAGGAACGCGCTCGATGCGGCCATCGCCTCCGCACGCCATGATGCGCGTCGGCCAGACGAAGGGCTTGGAATCCCTGGGCCGCAGATCCTTCATGACTGAGATGATGTCGGGGATGACATCACCGGACTTCTGCAGGATGACAGTGTCGCCCAGCCTGAGATCGAGTCGCTTGATCTCGTCCTCATTGTGAAGCGTTGCTCGCGAAACAGTTGAACCCGCCACCACGACCGGCTTCATGACAGCGACTGGCGTGATCACTCCCGTGCGGCCGATCTGGAAAACGATATCCTCGAGGATGGTCGTCACCTGCTCCGCGGGGAATTTGTAGGCGACGCCCCAGCGCGGAGATTTACCTGTGTAGCCAAGAGCCTCCTGTATTTTCCTCGAATTCACTTTGAGAACGACGCCATCGAGCTGGTATGGAAGGTCGTGGCGCTTCTTGGTCCACTCTTCGTAATATTTCTGCACCCCTTCGATTGAATCGACTACCTTGAAGTGGGGGTTGGTCTGGAAACCGAGCTTTGAAAGGAATCTGATTTCCTCCGATTGTGTAGGTGGCATAATCGAGACCAATTCCCTCGTTACAGTATTCTTGGTGGCACTAATATGATCAATATCGTAAATAAATGAGTCGAGCCTGCGCGAAGCAGTAATCTTGGGATCTAATTGTCTAAGTGAACCTGCTGCCAAATTACGGGTATTGGCATACAAGGGCTCTCCGAGTTTCAGTCGTTCATCATTAATCCGTCCTAAGTCCTTCGTGCTCATCCAGACTTCGCCAACGGCGGTAACGCTGACGGACTCCTTCAAAGAATGCGGGATGCTCTTGATAGTCCTGATATTATGCGTCACATCTTCGCCGACTTCCCCATTGCCGCGCGTAGCAGCTTGTCTTAGATTCCCGTCTTCATAGGTGAGCACCACCTTCAAGCCATCTATCTTCAGCTCGCAGCAGTACTCGAGCTTTTCATTCGAAATGCCTGCCTTCTCCATGAAGTTGCGCACACGCTCGTCCCACTTCTTCAGTTCCGCGAGGTCGAAGACGTCATCGAAGGACCACTGCCGCACGGCGTGAGTCACTTTCACGAATTCTTTGATCGGCTCGCCGCCGACCTGCTGGGTCGGGCTGTCTGAAGTCTTCAATTCGGGGTATTCCGCTTCGAGCGCCTCAAGCTCTCGTATGAGCGAATCGTACGCCTCATCGCTGATCTCGGGCTTGTCGAGAGTATGGTAGGCGCGACGATGATGCTCAATGGTTTTCTTGAGTTTGGCGAGGCGATCTATAGCTTCTTGGGGGGCTTTCTGGGGCGTACGGGGCATGCAGTAAGGATATCATAAGGGAGCGAAGAGAGGAGGTGTTTGAATATATAGAGGACGACTCCTTCCTTTTGTTGTCGTACATCAAAAGAAAGATCGCGTTCCGTGGAGGATTTCGAAGCCTCCAGACTGCTTCCATCCTTCTGAATCTCGTCGTGCCTTTCAATGCTCATGGTGAAGTCTTTTACTGATACGTCAGCTTGAGCGCGCGCTCTGCCTTGCGAGGACCTGTCACCGAACAGTCGCCCGTGCCAGCGCCATTGGGCGGCGCATTCCAACCGATGTTGTAGCCGCGGGATTCGATGTTCGTCACGATATTTCCAGAGGTGTCATACCATTGACCGACTCGGACGGTGACACAGGCGGACCCGCCAGAATCGTTGGTCCCCACGAACATAGAGAACGTCGAGGTGCCCGCCCCGCTCGCGCCAGACATGCGGGCGATGCTCCACGTGCCGGCGCCGCCGCCGGTGCCGATGCCGCAGGTCAGCGTATCCGAAGGCGTGCCAGCTTGAGGAGAGCTGGTAGCGAGGAGCCCCCGATTCTCGACGGCGCACTCGAGGCCGCTGTCAGCGGCATAGAAAGCGTACATGGAATCTCGAGACGCTGACGAGAGCAGGAATTGCTTGCGCGATACCGACAATATGAAAGCGGCGATGCTGAGTACGAGGATGGACACGATGACCGCGAACAAGAGCGTGTATCCCTTGTCGGGGCGGAGGCGGCGGATGAGAGAATAGAATCTGATGAACATAGGATGATGTATTAGCGCGGAGTGCTCGTCATGAGCTCGGAGAGCTGAACCTCATTGGAGACCGTGCCTTGGGTCCACGACACGTTGACGGTCACGATCATCTCCTCGGTGGTGCCCGGAACCGGCGTGATGTAGAAGGAGCGCCGGAACGGCGTCAGCGTGCCGCCGGAATCCGAGTACTGATACCCCGTCGCGGGGTTGAGGTAGAGCATGCATCCGTCAGTGCCGCCGCAGGAAGTGATGGCAGTCTGGAACGGCTGGTCGTTCTCGATCGCGGGGATCGTGCAGTCGTTCGACGATCCTGCGCAGAGGGCGCGGCCGTCGTCGGTGATGCCATAGAGCCAGTCGCTCGCGGCTGTGGCGATGTTGTTGTCTTTGATGTTCTTCAGATACTCCATACCCTCTTCAGCAAGGTTGGAAGCCACCATGATGTTCTTGGCGTTGACCGCGGCATTCAGAGCCTGGCTCGCGATGGTGAGCGGACCAGCGATCGCGATCATCATGATGGCGATTGCGACGAGCGTCTCGATGATAGTGAATCCTTTGTTCATGGGATTATTGGGGGTCGCGGACGCGCTCCGAGACGCTGGTCTCGACATCGAAGTAATTCTGGTCCTGGACGCGCGCGCCCGCATATCCCGTCAGCCTGACGAATGCCCACGCATTGGGTCGCGAGGGGTTGGATGCGGAGTCATAGACGCCGAGCATGAAGCCGGTGAGCGCCACATCGGGCGATACGACGGGATAGAAATCCGTGTCAGCGATGGGATTGCCGCAAGCTGATTGCTCGGCCTTCTCGAGAGTGAAGTTGTCCGAATCGGGCAACGGGTCGAAGCGGTAGGCGTGGACCAGATTGCAGGGCTTGTTGTTCGAATCATAGGCTATATCGGCGGACTCGAAGGCGAGCACTTCGTCTCCATCCGCTATTTGGCAGGGACGAGCCGTGAGCCCAGTGCCGCTATAGGTCCATCCTGACGTGTCGCAGTGATACACAGTGGCCACGCGAAGCTCGCGCGAGATGGATTCGAGCGCGAAGCTGATGTTGTTCACCGCCGACTGGAGCGTCTGCGCTTGGCGATTTGCCGCGATGATGCGCACCAGGGCGCCTGCCGCGACGACAGCCACGACGGCGAATATAGCGAGAGAGACGATGATCTCGATGAGCGTGAAGCCTGCCCGCTGATCGCGGGAGCGAAGAGTTGAACGTGTGAAGTGAAAAGTGGAACGCATTTATGAGATAATATAACGTGTTTACTCGCTCACCGATATCTGGCCGTTCTGGCGCACGACGATCGTCCGCGTGCCGGTATTGCCTGCGGCAGAGATCCTGATCTCGGCGTAATTCCACGGAGTGGAGCCGCATGATCCGCCGGAGCAGATGATGGCGTTCGGGTCAGGACGCCGGAAGGTGATGTCGAGGACAGTGACGGATCCTGAGCCGTCACAGACGGCCCCGCGGCCGACGCACATCGAGCTCACCGTCGCCCCGCGAGCGAGGGAATAGGTATTCACCGGAACACCGTCACCTGCGAGGTCGTAGATGCCGTTGGGAGAGGCTGAGGGACCTCCATCTGCGAATAAGATGAATTGCTGCGCAGAAGATAGGTCGAAATGGACGCCATAGCCGGACAGGAATTGGTCGGATGAAGCATCCGATGTTCGTACGCTGAGACCATACGTCTGGGCAGTCCTCATGGTGAGCGCTATGTCATAGGCCATGTTGGTGAGCAGCGTCGAATTGTTGAACGTGCCATAGCGCGAGATCACGAGCGCCGTCATGAAGACGAATATGGCGATGGAGACGAGGAGCTCGATCAGAGTGAATCCTCCGCGAGCCCTCGAGCCTCTGGTGGATTTCGAGCTGCGGGCTGCGAGCTCATGTGAGATGTCGGGTTCAGAGTTTGGGACTTCCCGTTTCATGCAGGTAATTATACCCTATCCCCTTCACAGATACGACATGAATATCTCCTTGACCATGGACATATCCATGACCTGTATGTTGAAAAGAAGCACGAGATAGAAGCCGAGGATGAGATAGGGGCCGAAAGGTATCTCGGTGCGCGGCTTATAGGATTTGCGGACCGCCGCCATCCACGCGACGCTGATCGCAGCCGCTATCCAGAAGGCAAGAATGAGCGCGTTCGCTCCCCTATTCATGCCGAGGAACCAGCCGATGCCGAGGATGAGCTTGGAGTCGCCCAGGCCCATCCACGTGCCTTTGGATATGAGCCAGATAAGCGCGAACGGCAGCGCAAGAATGGGACCGGCAAGAATAGCTGAGAGGCTCGGCACATGGAGCCATGAAGAGCCGCCGATGAATAGGCTCACGAAAGAGAGCGCGATGAAGACATATGAGAATTGGTCAGGGATGATCTTGTGCTTGATATCGTAGACCGTCATGACGAGAAGGAGGCAGGTCGCGAAGGCATACATCAGCGTGGAGATCGCGGCGAGCGCCGTGACCGGCGGGAATACGACGAAGATGAGGGCGAATATGGCGCCTGCTGCGAATTCGACGAGCGGATACTGCCATGAGATCTTGCTCCGGCATTTCTTGCAGGCGCCTTTCTGATAGATGAAGCTCGCAAGGGGGATGAGCTCTTTCCAAGTCAAAGTCGAGCCGCATGACATACACTTCGAGCGGCCCCCTACCCCGACGCCGGTGTTGAAGCGGATGGCGAGGACGTTGAGGAAGCTGCCGATGATGGCGCCAAAGACGAACGAGATGACGAGCGAATATGCTTCCATCTATTTTGCTCCGACGCAGTATTCGGTATCAGTGCTGCCCGTCACGTGGCACGGGAATAGCGGAGGAGTGATGCCCGTGAACCACGAAGGGAGATGATCTTGAGTGAGGCTATTGGCGAGCGTCTCATTCGGATATTCCAGATGCGCATGAAGGACGTAGTCGGTAGGGATCTGTGTGCCGCTCGCATTCGTGGCATAGTCATATTGAGCGCTACCGCTTCCCGTGGCAGGAGGGATGGGTATTCGGGATATATATGAGCCCAACGTGATAGGTGGGGTCGCTGACGGGCACCCCGTGCCGTTGGTAAGATCGAGAGGCGCTGGAGGATACTGGCCGCATCGATCGAAATATTGCTCGAGGGCGAGCTGTATCTGCGCCACATCGGACACGCGTGCTGAGTCGCGAGCCTTGCCCTTCGCGGGCGCAAGATTGGTCATGATGATTCCGGTGAGAAGGGCGATGATCGTGATGACCACCATGAGCTCAATGAGCGTGAAGGCGCGGATCGCTGATAAATTGAAACGAGAGAGAGGAGTTTTCATGGGTGGATTGTATCATGAAGGACCTACCAAGGCCTATCCTCCGAGGGGAAACCTCGGAGAATACACCTTGGCGTACCATACGCAAAACCGCCCACCTTGCGGCGGGCGATTTTGAGCGAACCTAAGAGATAGAACTAGTTACACGGGCTGCCGTTGGTGGTATTCCAAGTAGCCATTGTGTAGGCGCTTCCTGCATCACCGTAGCTGTCGTAGCACACAAACTTGCCGGTGCTGAGCTTCGCGGCTATGGTGTAGCCGTTCGGTCCAGATACGCAAGCCGCACTTCCTGCCGAGCTCCAGTTGGCGACCGTCGAGGACAAGCTCGTTATGTAAGGAGTGACGTTCGAATCGGCGAACATACCGGTGTTGCATGACGATCCGGTGGTCGAAGGCGTCGAGGTCGATGAGTTATATGAACTGTTGTTCGAATATACGATCTCGGCGGCGGCCCTGATACCAGAAACAGTCTCCTGAATCTTGGCGTCGGTTCCCTTGGAACGTGCTGAGTTCAAGCTCACCAACACGACAGATGAAAGGATGCCGATGATCGCGATGACCACGAGCAATTCGATGAGGGTGAAGCCGCGCGCGTATGAAGAAATCTTTTTCATAATATGATGTTACGAATAATCATTAATTTGCTAATAACAACCTATATCGGTTTGTCTGGCCAATTATAGCATCCCTTTGAAATAAGGCTTGTTTGCGTGCCTGTGGATAACGAAGATAAGCCATATTTCGGCGCTCTATTGGGCAGAGGCGATGTTGTAGATCGGAATGAGCACAGAAGCCAGCAATATGGCCACACCGCCGCCGAGCATGACGATCATGAGAGGCTCGATGAGGGAAACAAGGGCTTCAACGGCAGTAGACACTTCACGGCTATAGAAGCGGGCGACTGTCTTCAGGATAGTGCCCACTTCGCCCGTCTCCTCGCCGACCTTCATCATCTGGACCATGATGCCCGGTATCTCGTGTGGATGTTGGGAGACTGATTCCGAGAGGGTCTTGCCGCCCTTCACCGCCTCGACTGCGTCAGTGAGGATGTTTTCGTAGATGCGATTGTTGATAACGTTCGAGGTGAGCTCGATGGCGCGGACCATTGGGATGCCGGAGGCGAGCATGGTGTTCATGTTGTCGGCAAGGCGTGAGAGGTAGAGTTTGCGATAGAGCGTGCTGATGTAGGGGATATTGAGCTTGAATCGGTCGAAGGCGATGCGGCCTGCGGGCGTGCGGATGAAGCGGATGAGGAAGAAGCCTGCCACAATGACGACGCCGAGGATGACGAAGCCATATGAGACCAGGATATTGCTGATGCCGAGGATGACCTTGGTATAGGAAGGGATGTCGCCGCCTGCATCGACCAATATGGCGCTGATCTTGGGGATGACCATGGTGAACATGAGCACCATGACGACGACGAAGGTCACGACGATGAATGCGGGATAGATGAGCGCTCCTTTCACTTTCGACGAAAGGTCATAGGCGCGGTCGAGATAGTCAGCGAGGTACATGAAGGTCTCGTCGAGCTTGCCCGACTCTTCTCCCGCCTTGACCATGTTCACGTAGAAGTCGCTGAAGACTTTGGGGTGCTTGGCGAGCGCTGCTGAGATAGAAAGGCCCGACTGGAGGTCATCGGCGACAGTCTCGAGCTTGGTGCCGAGGGCGCGATTCTCAGTCTCGGCGGAAAGGAGGCGGAAGATGCGGAGCGCGGAGACCTGTGCCTCGAACAGGGTCGAGAGTTGGCGGGACAGGATGACGACGTCCTTGGAAGAGACGCGGTCGAAGAACGAGAGGTTCTTGGAAAGGAATCCGGTTGACCCGTCCGACTGTTTGACCGAAGTGACGACGAGATTGCGCCTCTGCAAAGAAGAGATGGCGACGTCTTGATTGACGGCGTCGATGGATCCAGTCTTCTTGGCGCCGGTCTCGTCGAGCGCTTCGTAGTTAAATAACATGGTGTGTGAATTATAGCATCTTCTCCAAAGTCTTTGGATTGAGCGAGTTGGCGTAGGCGCTCTCGACGGTGATCTCCCCTGCCCTGACGAGCTCGGCGAGCGAACGGTCCATATCTATCATGCCCTCTTGCGACCCGGTCTCGATGACCGTGTTGATCTCGTGGATGCGCTTCTCGCGGATGAGGTTCGAAACGGCGCTGTTGTTGATGAGAAGCTCGTATGCCGGGATCATGCCGCCGGACACGCGCGGCAGGAGGCGCTGGGAGAATATGCCGGTGAGCGAACCAGCGAGCTGGACGCGAATCTGGTCCTGCTGGCTCGGCTCGAAGGAGTCGATGATGCGGTCGATGGTCTGAGCGGCGTTGTTGGTGTGGAGAGTCGAAAAGATGAGGTGGCCGGTCTCGGCGGCAGTCACCGCAGTGCCGATGGTGTTGGTGTCGCGCATCTCGCCCACCATACAAACGTCGATATCCTCGCGGAACATGGCAGTGAGCGCCTCGTGGAATCCCGGGGTGTCGATGCGAACCTCGCGCTGGTCGATGATCGAGCGCTTGGACTCGAAGAGGTACTCGATGGGATCCTCGATGGTGAGGATATGCTCGGTGCGGGTCTGATTGATGATCTCGACCATCGACGCGAGCGTGGTGGTCTTGCCTTGGCCGATGGGGCCGACGACGATGAAGAATCCCTGCGGCTTGCGGGTGAAGGTCTCGAGGATGGGCGGAAGGTTGAGCTCGGAAAGGGTGCGTATGCTCTTGGGGATGAGCCTGAGAGCCACCGCAAGAGATCCTTGGCGGTAGAAGGCATTGCCGCGGAAGCGCGCCTCGGGCAGGCTGTATGAAAAGTCGGCGTCACGGCCGCGCTCGAGGCGCTCCCGTCCTTCGGGCGGAAGGAAGACGCCAAGAAATCCTTTGAGATCGGCGTCGCTCAAGACCGATTGCTTGACGAGCGGGATGAGCACGCCCGATGAGCGTATGAATGGCTGACGGCCCGCAGATAAGTGGAGATCTGAGGCTCCCTCCTTCACCACGAGCGACACCAAGTCTTCGATTGCTTTTTTGTAGTCCATAATAAATAGGATGAATTAGCTATTTCTTGCTCGACGTTATCCTCTCCACTTCTGCTAATACTTCTGATGGTATGGTCGTCGCCTTGACGATGTAACCATCGACACTCAGCCTCTTTGCGCGGGAAATGTCATCGGAGGAGCCTTGATTGGTGAGCATGACGATGGTCGCGCCAGACGCGAGCTTCTGAGCCCGCACAGATGAGACCAATTCAAGGCCGTCCATGCCGGGCATGACGATGTCCACGAGCATGATTGAAGGGATGAATCCGCCTTGCAGGATCTTGAGCGCTGATTCGGTCGAGTCAGCCACTTTGACCTCGTAGCCGGCCTTGGAGAATTTGAGCGCGTACATGTCGAGGAGGAATGAGTCGTCGTCGACGAGCAATATCTTTTTGGGAGATGAGATGGGTTCAGGCATAGGAATATTGTATCACATTGAACAAAGGAACTATTCAGCAATCAAACTGACCTCAATCGTTGAATTGTTCCTTGGTTTAATTGTTTAATATTTTATAGCTTATTGACCTCTTCAATCGGTATCGTCTTCTGGAACGCCTTGATGAGGGCGTCCTCCTTCATGGTGAGCATGCCCTTCTCGCGGACGATGCGGGTGATCTCGGTCTCGGTCGGCTTGGTGAGGATGGCTTGCTCGATGTCTTTGTCCATCATGAACATCTCGAAGACGGCTTGGCGGCCGCGAGTGCCTTTGGGAGATTCGGGCGTGGGCTTGATCTTCATGACCGTGTCGGAGAATGGTATAGCTTTGCGATATTCTGCCGGAAGATCGGCGAACTGGCGGTCGATCATAGCCTTGATGCTGCCATCGACCGGCACGGATTCGCCGCCTCCAGGGACGAGAAGGCCGACGAGACGCTGAGCGACCGCGAGGACGAGGGTCGGCGCGATGAGGTACGGGTCGACTCCCATGTCGATGAGGCGGGGGATGACGCCGGCAGCGCTATTGGTGTGCAGCGTCGAAAGCACCAGGTGGCCGGTGAGGGCAGCTTGCACCGCGAGCTGGGCGGTCTCCTTGTCGCGGATCTCACCGACCATGATGATGTCGGGGTCTTGGCGCAATGTCGTGCGCAATCCTGAGTCGAACGAGTAGCCGATCTCTGGACGGACTTGGGATTGGCTGACGCCGTCGATGTTATATTCCACGGGGTCTTCGAGGGAAAGGATGTTGTAGATCTCGCGATCCATCTCGCTCAAGACAGAATAGAGTGTGGTCGACTTTCCTGAGCCGGTCGGACCGGTGATGAGGATGAGGCCGTACGGGCGATTGATGGCATCTTTGAAGAGCGAGAGGTTGCGCTCTGAGAGCCCGAGCTGGTCAAGCGAACGGACGCCCTTGGCTTGGTCCAAGATACGCATTTCGACCTTCTCGCCGTAATATGCGGGGAATGTGGACACGCGGAAGTCGATGCGGCGGCCATCGATGCGCGCCGAGAAGCGGCCGTCTTGAGGCTTGCGCTTCTCGTCGAGGCGCATCTGGGAGAGCACCTTGATGCGGGAAACGACGGCGGAGTGGACCTGCGGAGGGAGGACGAGCGAGGTATTGAGGATGCCGTCCACGCGGAAACGGACGCGGATCTTGTCGCGCATATGCTCGATATGCACGTCGGAGGCCTCGCCTTCTACTGCGTATCTGACGATGGTGGCCACGATCTTGACCACGGGAGCGTCTTCGATGATGACCGTCTCCTCCTTGGTCGTTCCCGGCTTGGCACCAGCCTCGGGCTCTTCTTTGCGTGCCGCATCGAGGTCGACGGTAAGCTCGGTCTCGAGCTCGGAGAGCGCCTTGGATACCTCTCCGGTGATGCCTTTGTAGGCTTCGAGCACCTTCTGGAAGTCGTCGCCCGTGATGAGATACATCTTGAACGGGATGTTCCTCTTGGCAGCGAGGAAGTTGAGCGCGTCGCGCGCCTCCATGTTGTCAGGGTCTATGATGCCCACTTCGAGGACGCCGTCCTTGAGGCCGATCGGAGCGAAACGGTAGTGAACGGCGGAATCCTGCGGGATATAATCAAGGACCTCGAACGGGATGGATGCGTCGGCAAGAGTGCGGACCGGTATATTGAGGAATTCGCCGCGCGCGGCGACTATGTCCTCAGGCTTCACGCCGTGCGCGATAAGGGCGTCATCCAAAGGCTTCCCTGTGCTGGCCTCTTTGCTGACCTGGCGCATATCGTCCTTTGATATAAGGTTCTTTTTGAGGAGTATATCGAGTACGCTCATGATAGTTGGCACGTAACAGCGCGCACAAAGGACAGAACTGGATCCCAGCGGCGATTAATGAGCAGGCGCAGTCGCGGCAGACGCTGGGGCCGAGACAGCATCGCCGGGCAACGGAGCGAACGGGTCCGCCCTTCCTACCCCCTGGGGCGGGATGGCTACCGAATAATCCTGCAGGCTCTTGTATCCGGGGTCGCTGAAAAGAGAGCGGTCGATGCGGAGCGACTGGATCTGGTTCAAGAGGGCAAGGACCTGGCTGCCCGGTGTGACCGATCCGGCTTGCACCTGGAGCGACGCTTGGGAGGAGGGAGCCGATCCCCCCGAAAAATAGAAGTAGGCGATCACAGCGACGAGGACGATTCCCACGCCCCAGATCCAGGTCTTTTTTGATGATGGTTTATTCATAGAGATATCATTGGCGCAGCCAATACGTGCGGAGCTCCACGCTAAAATCGTAGTCAGATCCCTGCCCCGCTGACACGGTCAGATGGGTCACATCCATGATACGCAGATTCGCTTCGAGATCCTGGAGGAAGAGGATGAACTGGTCGTACGGCGCCGTCACGCTGAAGGATACGGCGACCGTGTCCAGCGTGGGCACAGCGATACCGCCAGTGGATGCCTTGGCAGCAGGCGTCGCGGGCGTGGATGCAGCCGATCCTCCAGTGACCGCTGCCTTTATGTTCCTGAGGCCGAGGTTACGGCGTGCAGCGATGCTGGAAAGATCGATGATAAGGCGGATGTTGTCGACGGTATTGGGGATCATCTTGTCGAGGCGCGCGCGATCGTCCTCGGATATCGAGTTGTAATCGCTCCGCACTTTGTCTCTGAGCGTGATGAGCTGCTCAGCATTGGCGATAGCAGAAGAATACTGCGCGTTGACCGCCTTCACCGCAGAGGCGTCAGATAAGACGCCGCGAGTGACCGTGACATAGATGCCTATGCCGAGGACGATGAGGATGACTGCGGTGATGTTGCGATTCATAGGATTATTGAGTGGTGAAGGGAGTCGGCGCAGGAGCGGAAGGCGATGGCGAGGTGCTCGTGGCCGCAGCCGGTGCAGGCGCTATTGCCTTCTCATACGATATGCTCGAGGGGTCGATGGTGGCCGTGAACCCGAACGACACCGTCTTGTTCGAATCCACTGAAGGGTCGGATAGGATCGGGTTCTTGACCACTTTGCGGAGCCCGTATTGCTCGAGCTGGGAAAGGACGTCGGATTGGAAGGCGACTGCCGCAAGGTTGGTGCCGTATCCTTGCATGGAAAGCTTGAGCGGATCGCCCGCTGCTCCTGCGGTGAGGTCCATGCTGAGGAATCTGACATTCTCGATGGTCAGGCGCGATATGATGCCGAAGACTTGGGATGCGGCGAGGTGGTTCGAGAGGATCTGGCTCGCCAGATCGATCTGGACGTTGGTCTGCTTGAGCTGCTCGATCAGGTCTATGTTGAACTGCTGCTGGCGTGCGGTGAGATCGTTCTTGTAGGTCGTCTGCTGCGAGAGGAGCACTTGCTTCCACGTATAGGCGCCTCCAGCCCCAACGAGAGATATGATGAAGACGGCTGTCCCAAGCCCCATGAAAAAGCTCGTGCCGCGCTTGCGCGGCTGCGCGGTCGCTCCGCCCACCATGACGGACTGCTTTTTTGGTATGAAGGAGGTTTGGAATTTCGTCTCCATAGTTCGCTAGAAGTATAGCAGGAATGGGAGCATGTGGCTCTGTGAATAAGTCTCAAAATGGGCATCCGCCCCTCTCTATCACTCGGCTTCAGACAGGCGGCGGAGCGCCGCGCCGATGGCGACGGCGAATTCAGGGCCTGCCTGAGCGAATTCATCGGCGAGGAACGCCGGCGTCTCGAGCTTGCTGAAGGGATCAGCATAGACCACATCAGTCTGGAAGCTGATCCGCGCCAGATCGGTGAACCCCTTGAGGAGCACTCCCCCGCCGGTCATCACGACCTTCCCCACATTCTTGGCATACTTTTTCTGATAATTGAGCAGAGTCGCGTTCGCCTCATAGAAGACATAATCGAGGTTGACGGTGATGATCTCGGAGAGCTCTTTGAATTCGGGGCCGCCCTTGAGGCCGTAGGTGCGCTTCATATTCTCTGCTTCGGTGACCGATATCGAGAGCGCCTTCGAAAGCGCGAGAGTGATGTCTTGGCTGCCCTTGTTGATGATATGCGACGCGCGCAGGATGCCGCGCTCCACGATGTAGAGCTTGGTGGAGCGAGCGCCCATGTCGATCACCATCTGCGTGGTGATGCCCTGGTCGGAAACGGCGCGGATGGCGCTGAAGATCTCGATCTCATAGAAGCTCGGCTTGAGACCGCTTCCCGCCATGATGGATTGGTATGTGTTGATGAACTCGTTGTGGATGGCGACGACGAGCACGTCGGATCCCTGCTTCTCGACGGCGCCCGCTGCGTCTCCTTCGGTGGCATAGGAGTCCTCCTTGGGGATGATCGACCAATCGAGGAACACTTCGTTGAGCGGGACAGGGATATATTTGCGCGCCTCGAGCGCGATAACGTCGCCGACCTGCTTGTCCGGGACAGAAGGGATCGTGATGAAGGTGATGAGGCTGGATGACAGCGGCAATGCCGAGCCGCAGGCAACGGTAGTGGTCTTGGCCTCGCGGAGGATGTCTTTCATGGCCTCGACGATCTTGTCAGGCGTGAGGCTCACCGCCCTGCCGACCTCGAGAGACCCGTACGGGCCCAATGCGAGCTCGCCGTAGGTCTCGAGCACCGCGCGGCCGCGCTTCTTCTTGAGCTGGATGACTTTGATGGAGGACGAGCCGATGTCGATGCCGAGGACGCTCGTTTCTTTCTTGAAAAGAGATGAGAAAAAGGCCATGGCGATATTATATAGTGAAAATGCGATATTGAACATTCATAGGTAGCGCTCGCCTGCGGTATAATTGCTCGAATGTCCCCATTTTTGCACCTGTATCGGACCGTGCTCGAGGCGCTCTTCCCCCTTTCTCCAGCAGAGAGGGAGCTTTCCACATTCCTGCCTGAGGACGCGCTTGCGAAATTGCCGCCCGCTCCCGCATTCACCGGCCTTGTCGTGCCCTTACCGACGGCGCGGGCTCTGTTCGCTTACAAGGACGAGCGGGTATCGAAGCTTGTCTGGAACATCAAATACAAGAGATCAGCGCATGCAGTGAAGATCGGCGGGTATGCGCTGTGGCAAAGGATCCGGATCATTAATCGATCCATTTACAAAGAACGGACCACCGGTGCGACACGAGATTCTCAGGACACGCCGTCTGCGCCTGCTGGCGCAGCGGCTGGTTCTCCTTCGCCTTCGCTCAGTCCGAAACGTCCTTCGAATCTCCGTGTTGCACCGGTGGTCCTTATTCCCATGCCGATAACTAAGAAACGTCGCCGCGAACGCGGATACAATCAGTGCGAACTTCTCATCGATGAGATGGAGAGGCTTAAAACGGCCAACAATTCAAATCCATCAGCGAATGAAGCGCCATCAGCAGCAAGAATCTTCTTTGAAAAGGATCTGCTCGTCCGTATTCATCACGCCAATAGACAAACTCTGAAGAATCGCGCCGATCGTATCGAAGGAGCTAAGGGAATATTTGCGGTGAATGAGGAAGTGGCCAAAAGATTCAAGATTTCAGATTCTGGATTTGAGAATGTTATTCTAATAGTTGTGGATGACGTCATAACAACCGGAAGCACGATGAAAGCGGCAATGGATGCGTTAAAAAGCGCGGGGTTCGGAGATGTGCGTGGACTGGCGCTGGCGCATTGATTGAAGGCGCTCGAATTCTCAAACGATGGTCAGATCGTAAACTTGAGTATCGCTCCATTCTTCGGTGTGCGTATGAAGTCGCCTTCAAAGATAAAATTTGCAGACTTAGCTATCCCTCCGTGCGCTACAATAAGGACTTTCTTTCCCTGCCAATCATTTTTGATCTCCTCGACAAGCCGCATGAATCTTTCTTTGACATCTCCGAATGATTCGCCGCCGTAAGGGCGGTAATCGTATTTCTGTTCGAGGTCCAACTGTCTGAAATCGGTCGGCGGTGAAGTCAGCTCCGACATTTCTATCCACGTTTTACCTGACAGCGAACCAAAATCCCTCTCTATTATTTCGGCCCTTTCAATGATCGGAGCTGCGACTCTTTCAGCGACGATCTTCGCCGTCTCTATAGACCTCTTCAGTGGAGATGAGAATATGATATCGAAATCCCCCTTCTTCATCGTTGAGGCGAGTTCGTGCGCCTGAGATATTCCCTCAGCATTGAGGCCATCATCGAACTTCTGGCCCATGAGCTTCCCGGCCTTATTCATATCAGTCTCGCCGTGCCGAACTATATATATGTCCATGAAAGGATTTATACGACGATCTTCACGAACCTCCGCTTCCCTATCTTGAGCACCATCGTCTTCGCAGGAATGAAATTTGGATCAGTTATTTTCTCATCATCTTCGGCTCTGACCGCACCGTCTTTGACCAGCCTGCGCCATTCGGTCTTGGACTCGACGATGCCTGCCTTCACGAGCGCGTCGGCCAGCACCTCATTCATGCCCAACTTGATCTCTTGGATATCCTCGGGAACTCCGCCCTTGGCGAAGGTCTGCTCGAATGCTGCTTCAGCGGCGATGGCGGCCTTTTCGCCATGGAACCTCTTGACGATATCGGCTGCGATGCGGGCCTTGGCAGCGCGAGGACCGAGAGCCATGAGCGCAGCCTTCTCAGCGAGCGGGATGCGGGTGCAGTTGAGGAATAACGGCTCAAGCATCGGATCGGGCAGAGCCATGAGCGCGCCGAAGAGCGCATCGGCAGGCTGATCGATGAAGACTCCCGTTCCATTTGACTTCGACATGAGCTGGCCGGTCACGGGATTGGCGAGAAGATTGAGGGCGATGACGAACTTATCTTTATTCTTGAGACGCTTCAATAGCGTGCGGCCAGCAAGCGCATTGAAGATCTGATCAGTGCCGCAGAGCTCGGCGTCGACATCCATAGCGACGCTGTCGTACCCTTGCATGAGCGGATACATGAACTCATGGAGATGGATCGGCGTACCTTCTTTGATCCGCTTCTGAAAAAGGTCGCGCTCGATGAACTGTTGGACAGTGAAATTGGATGCGATAGTGATGACGTCCGCGAATGTCAGCTTGGAAAGCCATTCGGAATTTGCTTTCAGAAGCGCGGGGTTGCCCTTATCCTTGAAATCGATGATCGGGCTTATCTGCCTGATCCAATCTCGCATATTATCAGCGACTTCTGTGAGAGTTAATTGTTTCCGGGTCGCTGTTTTGTCCGGATCTCCGATGGTGGCGGTAAAATCGCCAAAAAGCACGATGACCTCATGGCCGAGCTGGCGCAACTCCTCGAGGAAGATCAGATTCTTCGCATGGCCGATATGAAGCGCCGTTGAAGTCGGGTCGAGGCCGATATATACCCTTAGACGCTTGCCTTCAGATAAGGCGGAGAGCAGTTCTGCCTTCGAAGGGTACACCTCAACGACCGTGCCGCGAGCGAATATCTCTTCTATCTTTTTCGCGTCGAATGCTGATTTCATCCAGGTATAGTAGCATTTAACGGACAGAAGAAAAGAGCCGCCCTTACTCAAGCGACTCTTTCCCTTGTTCCTTGTTCCTTGTTCCTTCTTTCCTTTTACTAGGCTGTCGGAGGAGTCGACGACTTATTAGTTGAGGACGTGGAGCCCTTGATCGGCCACTTCTTGGCGATGAAGATGAGGTAGATGAGCTCAAGGATGCCCATGGTGTTCACAATGAGAAGGACGATGAACCACCACTTCTCGTTGCGCTTGGAAGCGTTCCAGAGCGCGTAGCCCTTGAGGACGATGACGATGGCGATGAGGAGGAGTCCGATGAGGGCGCCCACTACGCCGGCGCCTCCGAATGCGCTGGGTCCCCACGAATGCATATAGTAGCTATTGATCATGATAGTGACTGCTTATAATTAGTAGTATCCGAACACTATAGCTCCGCTCTGTTCTTACAGCAAGGCCTCATTTTGGGCCTTGAAATGGGAGCCGCCGACACATTCAAGCCCTCACTGCTTGAAAAAGGCCTCGGTATATATGGAGTATTCTGGAACGCCACGGGCACGGAGCCCCTTCCAGAGGTCGCGGGTGAAAGCGATCGACCCGCAGAGAAGGAATTCAGGATCCTTAAGGCTAGGAAGATTATCGACCACCCTGTCAGCGGTGATCCTTCCGTGCTGGATCGCCGTAGGAATCGATTCCTCGCGGGTGACGGAATAATTAAGCGAGATATTCTTGGAATTCTTGGCGGCCTTCTCGAGTTCCGATTTAAATATAAGCTCCGCCGCCGTCCGCGCACTCTGAAAAAGATGAATCTTCCTCTTCGGCGTGCGCTTCAATGAATCGAGGATCATGCTTCGGAATGGTGCCACGCCTATTCCACCCGCGACGAGCACAAGGTCTGATACCTGCGACTCGCTCTGGAAATATCCATACGGCAATGAGCCGGTGACCTCATCGCCCGGCTTCATTGCGCACAGCCGATTGGAGAATTCGCCAATCGCTTTTACAGTAATACTAAAGGTGCCTTCTGCTGGCGGGCTGGAAATGCTGTATGCCTTCCCTTCTGGAGTCCCTGTGTTTGGAAAATAGACCGTGATGAATTGGCCAGGAATGTAATGCGGGGTGCTTCCATCAGAATTGGATAGCTTCAACGTCGAGACTCCCGGCGTTTCAGGGATCTTCTCGCGGACAATATACTGCAATTTAGGGCTTTCCTTCATGGTTCTTTTCGTAGTCATCAACGGCTTCACGGAGCGCTGTGTGACCGAGGACTGAGCAATGATACTTACGGTCAGGCAAACCGCCGAGGCGATCGATAATAGACTCAGGCGTCATGCGCTTGGCGCGTGCGAGCGTCAGGCCGCCATTCTCGGTAGCCATGACCGACATCATGGATGTAGAAGCGATAGCTGATGCGCAACCGAAGGTGCGCCATTTGCATTCAATGATGCGCTTGGTTGTGCGATCGACTTTGATCCACACCGCCATGACATCGCCGCAGGCGGGACTGCCGACGACGCCGATACCGTCAGCTTCATAGGTCGCATCATCGAGGAGGATATTGCGCGGATGGAAGAAGTGGTCCTTCACGACTTCGCTGTACAGCCAGTCTTCGACGTCGCAGGTTTGAGGTTTGGTAGTCATAGGATTCATAATGACAAGGCTGTTAAGGCTGAAATATTAGACAGCCTCTGCGTGATCGGCGGGAAGACTTCGAGCACGCGATCAAGGTCTTTCTTCGTCGTGCTCCTGCCGAGCGAGAAACGGATGCTTCCATGAGCAAATTCGGCTGTTTGTCCGATGGCAAGAAGAACATGCGAGGGTTTCAAGTCGTACGCCGAACACGCTGATCCAGTCGAAGCTTCAACTCCTTCGCGATCGAGCATGAGCAAGATCGCTTCGCCCTCGACGTGCGGGATCGAGATGTGAACGTTATTCGGCAGACGCTTCGTCGGATGGCCATTCAGGATAGCAGTTGGGATCTTCTTCAGCAGCCCTGCAATGAAGTAGTCGCGCAAGACTATTAGGCGGGCGCTTTCTTTCTCTCGCATCGTATTCGAAGCAGCTAACGCCGCGCCGAATCCGACAATGAGAGGAACGCTCTCGGTGCCTGCTCGAAGATGCGCTTCTTGTTCACCGCCAACAATAAGAGGTTCGATAGTGACGCCAAATTTTTTATATAAGACTCCGACTCCCTTCGGGCCATATATCTTCGAACCATTCAAAGACATAAGGTCGACGCCAAGGCGCTTCACATCGAGATCGAGCGCGCCGGCGGCTTGGCAGGCATCGGTATGGAAAAGCGGGAATGCTTTCTCGCCTCGAAATGCACGGATGGCTTTACCCAATTCAGCGATAGGCTGGATGGTGCCAATCTCATTGTTCGCATACATGACAGAAATCAGAACAGTCTTATCAGTGACCAATTTCATACAGGCCTTAACATCTAGGATGCCGTCGGACCCAACAGGCACAATGCTCACAGAGAATCCTTCTTTTTGGAGCGCGTGCGCAGATTCAAGCACTGCTTTATGCTCGATCGAAGAAATGATCACATGATCGCCGTATGTGCGCGACGCGCGAGCTACGCCAAGAATGGCGGTATCATCTGATTCAGTGCCTGATCCGGTGAATATGATCTCCCCGGGAAGAGCGTTTAAAATATCGGCGACTTCACGGCGGACTCGCGCGATGACACCACCTGCGCGACGTCCGCTCGAATGCATCGAGGATGGATTGCCGTATTCGGCAGAGTAATACGGCAGCATAGCCTTGAGCACCGCCGGATCCATGGGAGTCGAGGCGGCATGATCGAGGTAAATGACTTTAGCGGATTGAGCAGGATGCGACATGGCGGTTGAGGGAACGCTGGAACGCGGCGAATTCAGCATCGGTGTAGGTGACCTTCCTCAGGAATTGGGGATTGAGGATCTTGGTGGGGACGAACTTCTGGAGAAAATAGCGCTTGGCGCCTTTGATCTCATGGCCGATCGCTTTGAGGTCGTCAGGAGAAAGGAGCGACTTGACCACCGTGGTGCGGAACTCGTAATCGGCAGGCGATGACATAAGGAGCCTGATGCTCTCGCGGATCGCAGCGATGTCGACCGGACGGCCGACAGTCTCTGAATAGTGGTCGAGAGGCGCCTTGATGTCCATAGCGATATAGTCGACGAGCTTCCGCTCAATGAGATCTCGGAGCATTGCGGGACGCGTGCCGTTCGAATCGAGCTTCACGAGAAAGCCGAGCTCCTTAATCTTGAATATGAAGGCGGGAAGGTCGTCATGCATGGTCGGCTCGCCTCCGGTGATGACGACGCCGTCGAGCATCCCCTTCCTGCCTTTCAAGAACTCGAGGAATTCAGCCTCGGGGATGCGCGTCTCGACCGTCTCGTCCACAAGCTCGGGGTTGTGGCAGTACGGGCAGCGCATATTGCAGCCGATGGTGTACACCATGCATGCGACCTTGCCTGGATAATCGATGAGCGTGAACTTTTCCAGGCCGCCGAAGACCATGTTAGGAGGGAGCCTTCTCTGCAGGAGCGATGGCGGCGACGACCGCAGGAGCCGCAGTGGGAGCGATCGCGTTCACATCGTACGCTGAGCGGATAGAGTGCTCCGCTTGCTTGCCTGCATTCCACTGGCTGACCGGGCGCAGATAGCCGACGACGCGGGAATACACTTCGCATTCTTTGCCGCATGAGGGGCACGCAGGCTTCTCGCCGGTGATATAGCCATGGGAGCTGCAGACGCTGAAGGTCGGGGTAAGCGTGAAATACGGCATGCGGTAGCGCTCGCAGATCTTCTTCACGAGCGCAGGAACAGCGGCAGGATCGGCAATGCGCTCGCCCAGGAATATGTGGACGACGGTGCCACCAGTGTATTTGACCTGAAGATCGTCTTGTTGGTCGAGGAGCGCGATGGCGTCGCTGGTGTAATTGACCGGCAGATGCGACGAGTTCGTGTAGAAGGGCTGCGCGCCGTTTTTGACCTGAGCCTCATTTGCGACGATGATGTCGGAATAGAGCTTCTTGTCTTTGAGGGCGAGGCGGTAGCTCGTGCCTTCGGCGGGAGTGGCTTCGAGGTTGTAGAGATTGCCGGTCTCCTTTTGGTAGCCGATGAGGCGATGGCGCATGAAGTCAAGGACGTCGAGGGCGAACTGCTTGCCTGCGGGAGTGCCGATATCCTCGCCGATCAGATTGAGCGCCGCCTCATTCATGCCCACGAGACCGACGGTCGAGAAATGGTTCTTCCAGTACTCGCCGTACGCCTCTTTGATCTTGCGCAGATAGAACTTGGTGTAGGGATAGAGGTTCGCGATAGTGAGACGCTCGATGATCTTGCGCTTGATCTCCAAGCTCTCTCGGGCGATATCCATCTGGTGCGCGAGGAGCGTCATGAACTCTTCTTGAGTCTGGGCGAGATAGCCGATGCGCGGCAGATTGATGGTGACCACGCCGATGGAGCCGGTGAGCGCGTTGGCGCCGAAGAGGCCTCCCCCACGGCGATCGAGCTCCTCGAGGTCGAGCCTCAAGCGGCAGCACATGGAGCGCGTATCCTCCGGCTTCATGCTGGAATTGATGAAGTTGCTGAAGTACGGGACGCCGTACTTGGCCGTTATTTCCCACAATCCCTTGAGATTGGGGTTATCCCACTCGAAGTCCTTGGTGACGTTGACGGTCGGTATCGGGAAGGTGAAGACGCGGCCAGCAGCATCTCCTTCGGCCATGACCTGGAAGAGCGCGCTGTTCAGCATGTTCATCTCATCTTGGAATTGCCCGTAGGTCTCCGTGCGCTGCTTGCCTCCGATGACCACTGGCAGCTTCGCGAAGTTGGGTGACGGGACGAGGTCGAGAGTGATGTTCGAGAACGGAGTCTGGAATCCGACGCGGGTCGGCACGTTCATATTGAAGATGAATTCTTGGAGGCACTGCTTGACCTCAGACGAAGAGAGCTTGTCGTAACGGATGAACGGAGCGAGGAGCGTGTCGAAGTTCGAGAAAGCGATGGCGCCCGCGGACTCGCCCTGCAAGGTGTACATGAAGTTGACGATCTGTCCGAGCGCGGTGCGGAAATGCTTTGCCGGAGCAGACTCGATCTTGTCGGAGACGCCGCGGAAGCCTTCGGCGAGGAGGTCGGCGAGATCCCAGCCGACGCAGTAGGTCGCAAGCGTGCCGAGATCGTGGAGATGGAGGTCGCCCGACTCATACGCATCGCGGATCTCCTTGGGGTAGATCTTGTTCAGCCAATACGTCTTGCTCACCTCCGAGAAGATGTAATTGTTGAGGCCTTGGAGCGAATAGCCCATATTGCTGTTCTCCTTGACCTGCCAGTCCAGCTTGCCTAAATAGCCGTCAACCAGGCCAAGGCTGGCCGCCGTCGCGAAGGCGCGCATCTCGGCGTGCTGTTCCCTATAGATGATGTAGGCCTTGGCGGTCTTCTTGAAGCGAGAGCGCATCAAGATGTCCTCGGCGGCGTCTTGGATGTCCTCAACGCGCGGGACTTCCGAAGCGATGCGGCTTCTCGCGAGCGCGACGACGAGATCCGAAAGGCGCGCCGCTTCATCCGGGCCGAACTCTCCGGTGGCGGATCCCGCGCGCGCGATGGCTGCAGTTATCTTGCTGGTATCGAACTTCTCCTGCGAGCCCGTGCGCTTTTGGATCGTGTGGAACATGATGATGGCTATGCGCTGATAATGCATTCATTATCGCGATAGTTACCTCATTGCGCAACTATGAAATCAGTGGATAGCAGAGCGCGCCATGAAGCGCGCGCAGTGTACAGAGACAAAAAGTATCAGGAGACCAGATGGCGGTGGCGGAGGCCGTGAAGTATCTTGCACGGCTCGACGATCCGAGGGTCGACGATGGCGTAGTAGACCTTAAGCCCTTCCCTGCGGGTGACGACCAGGCCGTTGTGGCGGAGCAGAGCGAGGTGCTGGGAGAGATTCGCCTTGGGCAAGCGGGTGATCTTGAGCAGGTCCTCGACGCCGGTCTCTTCCCTCTTCAATATATTGAGTATTTCCAGGCGCTTTGAGTTAGCCAATATCTTATAGATAAGGGCATTCTTGTCATATGCCTCCTTGGGCAGGGGTGATTTCATAGTTTCGATAATACCATGACTGAACTGAGCGTGGAAATGCGAAGCGAGCCATATTTTGATAATCCCACTTATTTATGCAAGAATGGCTCCATTCGCCCATAGAATAGATGGAGACGTGGCTGAGTGGTCGAAAGCGGCACCGTGCTAAGGTGTTAGGGGGGAAACTCCCTCGTGGGTTCGAATCCCACCGTCTCCGCAGCGAGCGAACGGAGTGAGCGAGCAAGGGACGAGCGAGTCGCCTACGCGACTCGCGTGTGGGATGAGAACGGAGAGCGATGTTTCGTGCAGCAGCACGAAACCGCGAGCCGGTGCCTAGGAGGAGTGAGCGGGTAGCGAACGACGACGAGGGTGAATCCCACCGTCTCCGCAATGATCCACGCAGGACAGACCTGTGCCTGTCCGATCGGAGCATCAGTGCTGGGCACGGAATGCGCATGCAATAAAAAAACGCTATCTTGTTGTAGATAGCGCTATCGCTCGAAAGTCTGTTTCTGTCGCTCGTCTGAGAGAAGCATCAATGCTTCTCCTTTTTGGACGGCGTCGGTTTCTTATTGCTGGGCCCAGATCCAGGTCCAGAACGATGTTGCGGCTGGAAATGCCCGCGAGCATCATTCCTGAATCGGTCATTCATGACCGCGTGACCGCGCCAGTCGGGGTGTCCCCGCTCCCATTCATGGAAGCGGCCGATGCGAACCGAGTCGCATACGAACCAACAGCTGTTAGCCCCCAGATAATAATACTGATCACCTACCAGACCTACATATTCGCCATCAACGATGACGTAGCTTTCGGGAACCAGCACAGTCGGCTCTTCGACCACTACTGCCGGCGCCGGCGCATATATCACAGGCTGTGCCATCACGGGTGCCGCCACCACTAATGTAGGCATCTGGATGTAGGCATGCCCATTGGCATCAACCGCACAGCCCGATGTACCCAAGATTATTGCGAACAACCCTCCCGCCATCGCGGCAGAGAGGCCGATCCATAGATTCTTTTTCATTGTTAATCCCTTGTTTCTCCCCGTACCATTACGGAGTTTTCGAATTACTTATACCATCATTGTTTTTAGAAGTCAATTTATCTGGGAAAGCCTGTCGCCCAGATAGATTGGATGCTATGCTACTCCGCATGGAAAACAAGCCGAAGGTCAGCGCGAGCATCAAGTTCCTCCTCTTCTTTCTTTTCATCATCAACAGCGCCGCGGCGCTTTGGGGTCCCCTCTTCTCCGTCTTCGTCATCAGGAACGTGGCCGGCGCAACACTCGCGATCATCGGCATCACGAGCGCGCTCTATTCGATAACCAAATCATTCCTGCAGATACCGATCGCCCGATACCTCGACGCGCACGTTGGAGAGAAGGACGATTTCTTCGTGCTCTTCATCGGCATCGTCATAGCGAGTGTCTGCAGCTTCGCACTCCTGTTCGTGGCGCAGATCTGGCAGCTTGGCGGAGTACAGATCCTCTGGGGCGTCGCGGACGCGTGCACCATGGCAGCCTATTTCGCCATCTTTTCGCATCACATCGACCAGAGGTCAGCGGCATTCGAATGGAGCCTCTACAGCGTCGGCGGCATCACCATATCTATCGCTCTCGGAGGCCTCGTCGGCGGCTTCGTCGCGGAGTCTTTCGGCTTTTCCATATTGTTCGCAGCAGCCGGCTTCATGAACCTCGGAGCGCTCTTCGTCCTCGGTGCTATCTATCCGTACATCAATCCCATGCGCTCTCCTAAACCGCCAGCGGATGAACCGGTAGCCCTTCAAGCAACCGAGAATAAGTAGCTCCACAATAAAAACAGAGGCCTCTCAGCCTCTGTTTTCTTTTTTATTAATCGTATCTATTCCCTATTCTTAGAACCCGAACAGCTTCTTGAAGAAGTTGCCAATGCCGCCGAAGAATCCAATGCCGCCAGCAGGGCCATTGCCCTGTCCCTGGCCGGAACCTTGGCCGACAGAGGCCTTCACCTTCTGATCGATGACCGAGGAAGCGGTCACTGACGTGCCGTTGATCGTGCCTTGTACGATGACATAATCGCCGGCTGCGACGGAAGAGACTGCGCTCGAGGCATTGCCTTTCGTCACTTTTGCGTTGGTGGCGTCGATAGTATAGGTCACATTGCTCGAGGTAGTGATGGTGATCGAGGAGCCGCTCACCGATGAGACGGTTCCCGCAACCACCGGCTGTCCGTTGCCCTGCATCGGGGTAGTGGTGGATCCCTGCCAGCCGGCGGGAGATCCGGGCTTGCGCATCACGATCCCGTCACGGATGATCGTCGCAACGACGTTGGTGCCCGTGACCGTGCCTTGGACCATGACGCGGTCGCCGGCGGCTACGCTTGCGAGCGTGGTCGTGGCGCCGTTCTTGGTGACTGAGGCGTTCGACGCATCGACTGCATACGTGGTCGTCGCAGACGACGGAGCGAATCCCTTGCCGGTCACCGTCAACGTGGTGCCGTTAACGGCAGAGACGGTGCCGAAGACGCCGGGACGCATCATCGGTCCGTTCATCATTCCTGCGCGCGGACCACGGCCTTCGCCGCGCCCCTGAGGCGCTCCTGCGGGCGGATTGGTCTGCGCGAACGCGGGCAGCGCCGCTGCCACGAGGGTCACAGCTACTGCTACAGTGCCTATTCTCTTATAGAGTGTGTTCATATGATCTTATTCATATATTATGTCTGATAACTGCATCGGGACAGCGACTCCCGTCCGTGCATAGGTGCAAGAATAGTACGCGCCAGGAATCAGCACTGGTGCAAAGAGCCGCACTGGCTCCCTGTCTATGACGGATGGGGTGTATTTTCCCTACGAGCTATCGATTCAAGCTCCAGATCACGTAGTTCAAATAACCAGCAAAAGTCACCCACGCGAGATAGGGGATCATGAGATATGCTGCAGCTTTTGATACGCGATGGAAGGCAACGATGGTGGCAAGAATAGCTATCCAGAGCACAATTATCTCTGCGAATGCGCCTCCAGGGCTCTGCAAACCGAAAAATGAAACTGACCAGATAACGTTCAGGATGAGCTGGCCCAGGAACGTAGCGAGCGCAGCCTTGGCATGTCGATGCGATCCATGTTTCTGCCAGACAAGGAAGACTGCGACGCCCATGAGCGCGAAGAGGAAGGTCCAGACAGGTCCGAAGACCCAGTTGGGTGGGGCGATCTCGGGCTTGGCGAGCGTGGCATACCAGCCTGAGATCGCTGGCGCGGTGAATAATGCGCCGATGACGCCGGCGAGCTCAGAGACGAGGAGCGAAGTGATGAGCTTTGCGAGAGAGGGTAGTTTCATGACTTTATTCTATCCCCTCTTCCTTCATTATCCAATGAGCGGTTTTGCTATACTGTGCATATGAAAAACGGCTATGTAGATAACATTGAGAAGCTGTCGCTTGAAAATAACAATTTCAGGAAAGTCCTCTACACGGACATGAACAGCCAGCTCGTGCTCATGTCGCTCCTTGCTGGAGAAGACATCGGCGAAGAGATCCATGACGTCGACCAATTCCTGCGCGTCGAGAAAGGAACAGGGTCGGCGGTACTGAATGATATCCCTCACCCCCTCGCTGACGGCAGCGTCATCATCGTGCCAGCGGGAACCAAGCACAATATCTTGAATGACAAGAAAGGGTCGATGAAGCTCTACACCCTGTATATGCCCCCACATCATCGCGATGGAGTCGTGCACAAGACCAAGGCGGATGCTGAGAAGGATACGACCGACGAATTCAAGGGAGGAACGACGGAGTAATTGATTCGAGCTTCGCCTTCCAACTCCAATCCATATCTATGATGATTAAAATCGGAAAAATCATCCGGGAATCGATCCCTGTGCTGATCATGATCGGTCTGATACCGCTCATCAGCAATGACTATATGCTGTCTGCTGCTTACATCGCCGTGATAGTAATATCGTTTATGCTCAAACGAGAGAAAAACGACTTTCTCCTTCTTGCGTTCGGCTTTTTCGCCATGATCATCTCCGAAACGATATTCATCTCAACGGGAGTTGAAGTCTTCTTGCGTAACAGCCTCTTTGGACTCATGCCGCTATGGCTCCCAATCTTGTGGGCATATTCGTTCGTGGCAATCAAGAGATCAATTAAAATCATCGAGGTCTGATTACCCTTAGCGTAAGGGGTCCCCGCTGCTCACATGGAAGTGGAGATGTTTCGTATCTTGATATTTTCCGAGATTTGTTGAGATCCTTGATCCACCTTCTGTTTTCTCGACTTCGCCAGCTATTTTCCTGAGCACGACCATGATTTCCGTGAGGATCTTACTGTCGGCATCAGAGAAAGTCGCAAAGGAGAGGATGTGTTTCTTGGGCACTACAACGATATGAACCGGCCAATGAGGTCGTGTGTGATGGAAGGCCAAGACCTGATCGCTTTCATAGACTTTCTTTAAGTCTGCTGCCCCTTTCAGAGCGACGTCGCAATAGAAATCATTTCCTTCGTAATTCATGGCTATCATTATACTACCAAGCCATAACTAATGGCTGGCTTTATAACATAGTGTAGAATTGCTTCCATGAAAGCCTCCGAGCAACGTCGTATTCCCCTTTTCATTAGAGAGGTCCATTCCTATTACGCGAAATACCGTCGCGATATGGCGTGGCGCGAATATATCACCCCCTATCGCGTGGTCGTCTCAGAGATCATGCTCCAGCAGACGCAGGTTGATCGCGTCGCAAAGAAGTTTGACTCATGGATGAAGCGATTTCCCGACTGGAAATCGTTAGCACAAGCCTCCACGAAGGATATTTTGCAGGAATGGTCGGGACTCGGCTACAACCGCCGCGCACTCTATTTAAAGAGGATTGCGGAAACCATTACAGGTGGTGGTAAGGCTGCTGGTGCGTTCCCGAAGACCTTCGAAGGGCTCCGAACCCTTCCTGGCATAGGCCCGAATACCGCCGGATCCATTCTTGCCTTTGCATATAATATTCCCCACCCCTTCATTGAGACCAACATCCGTTCTGCGTTCATCCACTTCTTTTTTCCTATGATCGAAAAGAAAGAGGGCAAAAGAGCCTGTAAGAAGATACGCGACGATGAGATCATGCCGCTCATTGAAATGACGCTCACTGATAAGAAGAATGCGACTAATCCGCGCGAGTGGTATTACGCGCTCATGGATTACGGCTCGCACATCAAGAAGCAGCTAGGTAATCCGTCTCGCCGGAGCGCGCATCATGTGAAGCAGAAACCATTCAAAGGATCGAACCGTGAAGTGCGCTCTAATATACTTAAAATAATCATGAGACAGGACTCGACGCAGGAAGCGATTCAGAAGCAACTGAGAAATGTGCCGGCAGAAAAGATCGGCAAGAATGTTGAGGACCTCGTGCGCGAGGGATTCATCATCAAGATGCGAGAAGAATACCGGATCGCTTCTTAAGCGTCATTGAAATGCTCGGCGTGTTCAAACGTCCGGCAATCCCGTACAATATTCGCATGCGCATCCCCGTCACCGCCGCTGTCAGCGAGCAGTTCCGCATCACTCCACTCCAGAAAGCAGCTTTGAAGAAGCTCGGCATCACCACTGTCCGCGACCTCCTCTACCACTTCCCCGTCCGCTACGGCGACACTGCCGAAGCGCGGAGCGTCGATTCCCTACGAAAGGGCGACACCGCCGTCATATTCGGCAAGATAACCGATCTTGAGGCGAGCAAGGGATTCAGATCCAAGATGACCATGGCTACCGGCACCGTCGAAGACGAGAGCGGTAGCATCCAGTGCGTCTGGTTCAATCAACCTTATATCGCCAAGATGACTCCTGAAGGAGCCATGGTCCGCATTGAAGGTAAGGTGTCACAAAGACAGACGAAGCGGCCGAAGGAACCGATCGGAGCCGGCATTGCGCAGCGCGACGGCGCGAGCATAGCGCAAGACCAGCAGGCTTTGACGCGCGTCGGCGAGGATCGAGTCCCTTCGGCCACTTCGATCACTTCGGGAGTCCCCCTCTATTTCTCCAATCCGAAAATAGAAGTGGTGGATAAGCTCCCCACAGGCGTCGGCGATTCCCTCTTCGGTGACGGCTCCGAATCGCACACCCTTTATCCTGTCTACCCCGAATCCCGCGGCATCACTTCCGCATGGATCTACCACGCACTGCAGAAAGTCTTCAAAAGCGGCGTTCTGGATGACATTGAGGATCCCTTACCCGGCCACCTACTCGTCAAATATCACCTTCCATCATTGAAGACCGCCCTCATCTGGATGCACACCCCTTTGAAACGCGACGACGCTCTGTCAGCGCGTAAGAGATTCTCATTCGAGGAAATATTCACCATTCAGCTCGGCAAGCAGCAGATGCGCAAGGAATACGCCGAGCATCCCGCATTCTCCATCGAGACCTCGCTCGATCATGTGCGAGAATTCGTGCGCCGCTTCCCTTTCAAGACCACCGCCGCCCAAGACCGCGCCATCGAGAACATCCTCGCCGATATGCAGCGCGAGCATCCCATGTCACGCCTCCTCGAGGGCGACGTCGGTTCAGGCAAGACCGCCGTTGCAGCAGCCACTTCATACGCAGTAATGACGTCCAAGCCTCCAGCGAACGCACCACGCTCAGTACATGGCGGCCGCGGCAACCTTCAGATCGCCTATATGTGCCCTACTGAAATATTAGCTGTCCAGCATTTCGAGTCCTTCATCCAATATTTCTCATACATGCCCATTCAGATCGGCCTCATCACTTCCTCAGGCTGCCGCAAATTCCCGTCCAAAGTGAATCCCAAAGGCTGGACTGACATCTCGCGCGCGCAGCTCCTCCAATGGACAGAAAGCGGCGAGATCAACGTCCTCATAGGCACGCATGCGCTTATTCAAAAGTCGGTCAGGTTCAAGAACCTCGCGTACGCCATCATCGATGAGCAACATCGATTCGGTACCGCCCAGCGCCGCAAACTCGTGCAAAAAGGCTCTGCAGGGACGCCTGTCGCACCACACCTTCTCTCCATGACTGCCACCCCCATTCCCCGCACATTAGCTCTCACCATGTACGGCGACCTTGACCTCACTCTTCTCGACGAATCCCCCGCTGGCCGCAAGCCCATCATCACCGAGCTGGTCCTGCCGACCAACCGAGACGCCACTTATGAGAAGATCCGCCGGGAATTGGAAGCGGGCCGCCAACTCTACGTCATATGCCCGCGCATCGATGAGCCCGATCCGGCCAAGGAGGCAGCCATCATCGCCAAGTCAGTCAAAGAAGAAGCGAAGAGGCTCAAGCGTTCAGTCTTCCCCGATTATGAGATCGGTATCCTTCACGGAAAAATGAGCTCAGATGAGAAGGATTCCGCCATGGAGCGCTTCAAGAGCGGAAAGACCAAGATATTGTGCGCCACGTCAGTCGTCGAAGTAGGCGTAAATGTGCCCAATGCCACTGTCATCATCATCGAAGGCTCAGAGCGTTTCGGCCTCGCCCAGCTCCACCAGTTCCGCGGCCGCGTCATGAGGAGCACGCATCAGGCGTACTGCTATGCATTCACCGAGACCAATTCTGCGAAATCTATCGAACGCCTCAAAGCTCTCCAATCAGCCAAGAATGGCTTCGAGCTTGCCGAGCTTGACCTCGCTCAGCGAGGCGCCGGCCAATTGTCAGGCACCCAGCAATGGGGAGTCTCTGACGTTGCTATGGAAGCACTCAAAAATCTCAAGATGGTCGAGGCTGCCCGCACTGAGGCAGTCCGGATCATTGAAGAAGATCCGACCTTGAATAGGTATCCGACGCTTAGACATACTGTTGCAGTCCATTCAAGGACAGCCCACTTCGAATAAGGAGGGGCTCGAAGCTTCCTGCACGTTCCTCCGCGTAATCCACGTATAGACTATTCATTCCTGCCCTATCTGTAGTATGCTTAGAGCGCTATGGGACTCGTCAAACTGATCATCATCCTTTTCGTCGGGTTCATCCTCGGATTCATCCTCGGAGTCTATTACCTCGAACGCGGCACGAGATAGGAATATATTGAAAAACCAGAGATGTTCTTATCTCTGATCTATCTTCGCGCCTATAAATATCTGTCCGCCCTCTTGGATTCGAACCAAGGACCCCAGAGGTATATTTCTATATAGGTTCAGCGCTCGCACCTTGTGCAAACCTGCGTCCGCCCTCTTGGATTCGAACCAAGGACCCCAGAGGTATAAGCTCTGTGCTCTAACCAACTGAGCTAAGGGCGGACGCATATTTTCACAGGTGCTCGCTTGAACCCATAAGCTCTGTGCTCTAACCAACTGAGCTAAGGGCGGGTAAGACAATAGTACCGAGTAAACAGTAAGGAGTCTACTGCTTACTGACCAATGGATTCTCCGATATTATTTCCTTCTTCTTGAGAGGTATGCCATGAGCCATGATGATCGACTCGTATTCTTCGCGCTCGACAGTCTCCTTTTCGACGAGCCTCCTCGTCACCGCCTCGAACGCCTTCTTGTGGGCGACGAGCGTCTGCTCTGCCAATGTGCGCGCCTCCGTCATGATGCGCGTCACTTCTGAGTCCACTTCTGCAGCGACCTTCTCGGAATAGTCGCGACCTTCGACGCCCATGCCGAAGAGGACTTTGCCGCCTGAGCTTTCGAGCGCCACCGGACCGATCTTCTCTGACATGCCGTATTGGGTGACCATGCTGCGCGCAAGCGCAGTCGAGACCTGGAGGTCGTTCGATGCGCCTGTGGTGAAGTCGTCATAGATCATGCGCTCAGCCACATAGCCGCCGAGAGATACCGCGATATCGTCGAGGAATTCCTTGCGGGACTGGAGCCTGCGATCTTCGATCGGCAATTTCAACGTGTAACCTGCGGCACGACCACGAGAAATAATTGAAATCTTGTGCACTGGGTCGGCATGTGGAAGAACTGAAGAAACAATTGCGTGGCCGGCCTCATGGTAGGCGGTGATCTCTTTTTCGCGCGGCGAAAGGATGTGACTGCGACGCTCGGGACCCAGCATGACCTTTTCGATAGAACGGATGAGGTCGAATTGGCCGATCTTGGTGCGATTCTCGCGTGCGGCGAGGATAGCCGCTTCGTTCATGAGCGAGGCCAGATCTGCGCCCGAGAACCCTGGCGTGCGCTCAGCGACAACGCGGATGTTCACGTCTTCGGCAAACTTCTTGTGTGCCGAATGGATCTTGAGGATCTCCTCGCGGTCTTCCCTGTCAGGAAGATCGATGACCACGCGGCGGTCGAAGCGGCCGGGACGGAGGAGGGCTGGATCGAGGACATCAGGGCGGTTCGTCGCTGCCATGACGATCACTTTTTGGTTCTGCTCGAAGCCGTCCATCTCGACGAGGATCTGGTTCAAGGTCTGTTCGCGCTCATCGTTGCCGCCTCCCATTCCTGCCCCGCGTGCACGGCCAACCGCGTCGATCTCATCTACGAAGACGATCGCGGGCGCCGCTTCCTTGGCCATCTTGAAGAGGTCGCGGACGCGCGATGCGCCCACGCCCACGAACATCTCTACGAATTCAGAGCCTGAGATCGCAAAGAATGCCACGCCCGCCTCGCCGGCCACTGCGCGCGCGAGCAAGGTCTTGCCGGTGCCTGGTGCACCCATAAGGAGCACGCCTTTGGGGATCTGCGCGCCGATCTCGATGAATTTCTTGGGATTCCTGAGAAAGTCCACGATCTCAGAGAGCTCTTGTTTTGCTTCCTTGGCGCCAGCGACATCCTTGAAGGTCACGCGCTGCTTCTGATCTGAGGGCAAGGTGATGCGCGCCTTCGACTGGCCGAACGACATCGCCTGCATACCAGCCCCACGCATCTGGCGAGACATGAGCCACACAAAGAAGATGAGAAGGAGGAGCGGGGCGATGAATGGAGCGAGCTGACCAAACCAATACCAGAAGCCTCCCGGCTCTTCGACGGTGATCGTGGTCGAGGCGAGCGTCGCCGGAGTCACGCCGAGACGCGCGATCGATTCGGTGAATGAGGAGTCTGCCTCCTTCTGTGACACCTTGATGGTGGAATCCTTGTACCCCGCAATGATGCGGTCACCTTGGACAGTGATCGACGTGACTATGCCATGGTTGATGTCGCTCGCAAGGCCGGACAATGGGATAGCAGTCGATGCCGGCGTCGATGAAGAGAACTGCGCGTAGAGTGCAGTGATGAGCAGGAACGCGAGAATGGCGGTTGCTGCCAAGTTCAAAAAGCTCATGCGCGGGGGCATGAATGAGCGTCTCTGCTTCTTGTTCTTGGGGCCTGTGGGCTTCTGCGAGGGGGTGAGTGAGGGCATGAATGTATAGACGTCCTAGACCAGTTGATTATACAGAAAAGCGCCGGAAAGAAAAGAAAAAGGACGTTCAGAGAACGTCCGTGCAAAGGTGCGAATATCAATCAATGTCGAGTGAGATCAGGCAGTCGGCATGCTCATGCCGAGATGTTGCTTCAGCCACACGCTCCGTGAGCTTGCAGCACGGCTCAGGGAAGCAGGCCTCCGACCCCTCGATGCGGCCATACGTTCGAATTGCTTGGCTGCCTCGAGCACCGCCTTGGAATCCAAGGGGATGCCTGCGAGCCTGAAGAGCTCAAGGTCCAGCTCGAACTCGCCTGCGTGGAACATCTTCCTCCACCAGATCTCGATGAAGGTGAATCGCCGATCCTCCCCTTTGACGTAGCGGACCGTCGAACAGCGCTTCACGCATTTGGCGAAGATGAAGGTCTCATACTTCACTGAGTTTATCCGTATGATCCTGTGCCATATCGGCAAGAACCAGGAACAGGCGATGCTGACATAATGATTCCACAGCTTAGTCGCATAACGGAAGCGTCTCGTGGCTTGAGCGTCAGGCATTGCTTTGTCAGGAGCGAACGCGCTGACCCGTGTCATGAGGACGACCAATGGCAGCCGTGTTCTCGTGTGGTCCTTTTTGAGGAATCGTGTGAAGCGGTCGATCTTCGAGTAGCGGTACCGCGCGAATGCTTCAGCTGTGGGCATGGTGGGCGCGATGCGGAGTATTTTACATATCCGCTTCACGCCCCATTTGCGTCCGCATGAACATTGACGATCGTTCTTGCGTGAGAGGAATCCGATGATGCATACGATAAGGAGTATGCCGAGTGCTCCGAGAATGATCCCGGTTACCAACAGATTTGGTGTGAGGTTCATGGTTAATCGATGATGTGGTTTTGAAAGGCCCGATGCCAAACGTCAGATTACCACGTTAAATCATCAACGTCAATGTGAGTATTCTCACAATAAGGAAGGGTTGATTTTGTTATACTGCATCTATGAAATATCGGCTGAATGACGACATCCATCCCCTTTCGAGGGGCTTTACCTTGATCGAGCTTCTGGTGGTCATATCCATAATCGGCTTCCTATCGAGCATCGTGTTGGCGGTGTTGTCGTCGGCACGAGCACGGGCTGTCGATGCCACAATCCAAGAGTCAGCGATACAGATGAGGAATGCATATGAGCTCGTGTACACACAAAACAATAGTTACTCTTCACTCGTCCCCTCGGCAAGTATCGTTTCAATGAACGGCTCTAGCCCTAATATAATATGTTCGGTCATATCGAGCCCTTCTTCGTATGCCTGCTCGATATATACGCCTGCGGGATGCTCAACTATGTATAACGACCAGAATGCATTGAATATATGTGGCGACGTGGTGAAAAGAATATCTCCAAACCCTCTCAATGTGGGCATTTCAGGGGGCGGAGACCCAAGTTCAGCCTACGCTATCTGGATTCAATTCAAGAGCAACTCCAATTACTTCTGTTTACGAAGCAGAGGAACAGCGACGACAACAAGCGACGTATCGCCCACTGACTGTAGAGACTACACGAAGTGGTAATAAAAAATTCCCCTTTCGGAGAATTATTGATTTTGTAAGAGCTTATGCTTTCTGAAGGCAAAGATTGCGCATGCAATGATGGCAAACGACATCGCTGTCGGTTCGGGAACAGTGGTCGGCATGAACATTTCGCCTTTGAAGCGGGTATCGTTCACAAGGCCGCCACCGTCTGTCGTTGACCACAGCGTCCCAAAGCCGACTTGGACTATTGGAATATCCGAGTGGATATCGATCGCTGACCAGCCTTGGATAAGCGCTTGGATAGAAACCTGTGCCGACGCCCCATTTACCGAGATGTTGCCGATCCATGCACTATCGCTCCCAGCCCCCGTGTTGGAGACATAGAAAGCGACATCGTGCACTGATCCTGTTAGCGGCATGCCGATAAAAGCAAAATCGGCCGACCCAAGCGATGCGGGGATACTGTGAACAAAGTCCGCAGTGCTTCCCTGCAAGCTCAAGGTATTAGTTGAGGATCCGCCAGGCCATACCCATCCAAAGCCGCTACTTGAAGCCAGAACGCCAGCAGTAGAACTGGCAACCGTATTCGAAGAGAAGCCGCTGTTCATCGTCAGACTCAAGCCTGGGGCAAGAGTAAGACTATTCCACTGACTTTGAGTGAGGGTGGAAACGGTCAGGGTGGCTAGACCTTCTCGCGGCACGATCAGAGAAATAATCGCGCCGATTATCGCCGCCATCAATTTAGTTTTCATGGTTCGAACGTAGATTCAATTTCTGAAACGCCTCCTGTTTGTGGAAAACCTCCGCAAACTGGCATTTCTACTGGCTCTATTATTACCATACTTATTACCAAAAAGTCAATGGACACATTTCATCAGAAATTCAGCTGGATTTGAGCCCGATTTTATATGGATTTTATCTCCCTTCCGTATGATGAGTGCATTATCAGCTCACATACAAAACTATGCAGAGAAAAAACATCATTTCACTTATCAGCATCGGCATCCTCGCATCGCTGTCGTCGGTAGCGCTCGTGGGGATCGGGGTCGCGCAGGCAAAAGAACCGCCCTGCGACAAAGTCCACCCGCCCGTTCACCCTATCCCCCACCTTGATCACCGTGTGCCGCCACAACATTCCTGCGAGAAGGCTCATATGTATGCGCTCGTGCTCTCGCCGAAGTATCCGGACCTCTTGGTGTGGAAATGGAACCATCCGGATCCCTATCGCTGGAATGTCTACATCAGCCTCGACGGCGGCAAGACCTATTTCCTCATCGAGGATTATTGGGCCTATGGCAACAAGCGACAGTTCGCTCCCGACGGCGGCAGCGAGTGGATGTATATCGTCGGCGTGGATCAGTCCGGCAAGGAAGTCACCAAGCACAGCAATGCGGTGAGACCCGACGATGCGCCAGTGCCGAAGTCTTAGGACACAGCTTTTAGCGAGGTGAGTTGGTCAGAGATTGGTGGTACTATTTAGAGCAGATTATGAAAAAGAGAATCAAGGAATATGTGGCAGTAAACTACAAAGGCTTCTGCATTGCAGCAGCTGGGGCAATGACCGGATTGTCACTCGCAATAGCTGTCGGCCAGACAATCTTGAAGTACTTTCCGGAAAGCCGGTGGTAGATTATATCTGTGTGAGGCCTGCATAATGCGGGCCTTTTTGTTTGTTGAGATGCAGGAAATAAAAAGACCCTTCAAAGAAGGATCATCTATGGAAGCTCTGTGACAATATGGCGTTCTTTTGTGATTATGCCGCGGAGGCTTTGAGGTTTAGCCCCTCGACGCGAGCGGGGTCCAATTTGCTGCCATCGGCAGGGTAAAGGACTGTTAGCTCGCCCACAATAGAACAATTGATACAAATACGGTCACCGCCGCCGATTACTTCACTGCTTGGTCCAATGTTGCTGACGGAGCAGATGTCCAGTGAGAGTCCGTAGTCCAGACGTTTCTCGGCGACCCAACGTTTGGGTATAGGTGGAAAGCCTTCACCGCGCGCGCACCAGTTCATCATGACACGGAGTTCATCACCTACAACTTCAATAGTTTTGATCTCGCCGCGACACATGTAACCTTCGCCTTGATTTTGGATTTCGATTTGGCCGCCAATAAAGGGTGCCAAAAGTGCATTCGTTAGTATCATACGTATTGTTAATTTGATTGTTTGTCGGTTACAAACCAACATGTTCAGCTGAAAATACCCTATCATATAATATGGTATTTGTAAATATTTGTGGACATAGACCGTAAAACATCGAACACCATCAAAGAGCACCTCGGCCCCGCCGTTCGCAAGGTCGTCGGGAACCGGAACTAACAGCTCTCTCCCTTCAACCAAACGAGACCCAGCACAGCAATGTGTCTGGGTCTCTTTACTTTTATGTCATTTGAAATTAGTTGAAACTATTTCATTATCGAGATGTTTAAAACACACTTCAAAATAAATTGGGATTTTGACGTTTTTTATGATAAATTGCTCGCTATAAAAGGCTATCTAAGTGGTCTTGAACTCAACTTCTATGCCAACTTATCTACAACAAGCTGTTTTGTCGCTTAGGACTACATCAAAAACTCCTGACGCAAACTCATCTCCTTTTTCCGAGAGAATAAAGAGCTTTTTAAGATTATCATTTATGATGTCTATAACCGATTCAAGAATCGTGCTATCAACCCGTTCTAAACCATAGTGCATGACCCAATAAAATCTTTGTGAGGTCTTCGCATTTAGAAGTCCTCTTTTTCTCTGACCGTAGAATAATAATGCTATTGGGCTTAGTATAAAAAAGACAAAGGCCAACAATTCAAAGAAAATGGGATAGCCTATGGCGGCCGAGCTTGAGCAATTGGAGTCAGACAGCCTTGCCGAGTACGACTATGGCGTACCTTATCGAACAGCTTTAGACAAAGTAATGGGCGTGCTTAAAAACCCTTATCCTACTTGGGCGGAGTTCGATGTTTTCGGGCAACAGAAGTTCTTTTCGTTTCTTTTTGAGGTGAATTTGGAGTACGACAAAAAAGATGGTTATCGAACACCAAAATATACAGTCCTTAAAAGGATTTTAGAGGAAATTGAGTCCTCTGGCTCGGTTGATGTGGAGATGCCGGGAATCGAACCCGGGTGCAATCGATATGCGTCGAATGAGTCTACAGCGATAGTCAGGTTTGAAGTTTAACGGACGCGCTCTAAACGAGACAAAACACGCGTTCGCGATCTCTTTGATTCGGGCAACGAGGCGAGAGGTCTCGTCTTCCCTACATTCAGGTTATGACACCCGGCCCTCAGGTCAGAATCCCCCGAGGCGAGCGCGCCCTTTATGCAAGAGCGAATGCGAAGTCTTTGGCCGTAAAATACGGTGAAGGTTTAGCATTTGAGGTTTCCAGCGGATTTACGAGTCACTGGTGCTCGCGCCGCACAGACGAACATGGTCGACTGTCTATGCCGATCATCCCCTTATTAGTACGATGCAAAGAGGTAAGATGTAAGAAGGAAAGATAGCTGCAACTATCTTACATCTTTCCCTCTTACCTCTTTGCATATGTCGTGTTATCAACGATCTCTGAATTCCCTCCTCAACGTCCGATCCGTCTCGCGCTTCTTGGTGCTTTCGCGCTTGTCGTACTTCTTTTTGCCGCGCACGAGCGCGATGGAGACCTTGATGAGGGGTCCTTTATTATATATCGAAATTGGCACTAGTGTCAAACCCTTCCCTTCTGAGTCGGCGAGATGAGCGATCTCTTTCTTGGCCAGAAGGAGGCGGCGGTGCCGGCGCGGCTCATAATCCTTGGGGGTATTCTTCTCCTGATAGGGCGGGATGAACATATTGATGACCAAGGCTTCCCCTCCGCGGACGATGACGTATGAGCCTTCGAGCGAGCCCTGCTTCCCCTTCAGGGATTTGACCTCATAGCCGAGGAGCTCGATACCAGCCTCGAATGTCTCAAGGATCTCGTAGTCGAATCGGGCTCTTTTGTGGTCGACGAGGGTGGGCATGCGAGTATCGTAGCATATTGACTTCAGCCAGACGACGAGTAGGCTTGGGTGCAGTACGGCAAACTGACAATATGACCTATGAAGAGATTACAAGCGTTAATCGTCGGAAAAGGCAAGGTGGGGACTGCGTTGTCCAAAGCGCTCAACAAGCGAGAATGGGCCAGCCGTTTCTTCGAGCAGCGGAACGATATGAAGGCGTTCAGGGTTCTGATCCAAAAAGTGGATGTCGTGTTCATCACCATATCTACGAAGGATGAGGGTCAGGAAGAGCTCGACTATGTGACCGTGTGCCTAGAATCAGGCATTCCCGTAGTGACCTGTGCGAAAGGAATGCTGGCGTATCAGTTCGATAAGGTGCGAAGCGACCTCCCCCGCATAGGGTTCACTGCCAGCGTCGGCGGAAACAGCGGGATGCTCAAACTCCTCACTGATGCACCAAGAAAGGCACGGGGTATCAAGCGGATCGTCTTCACGCCGAATGGATCGCTCAACTTCTCCTGCAGTTCGCTCCAGCGGCCGGATTCGACCGAGGAAGCGACGTTTCTGGGAGCCTGGCAGCTGGAATTGCTCGAGCCTGAAGCGAAGAACCTGCGGCAAGCGCTCATGGCTGAAGTCATGGTCGACTCGCTCAGGAAAGCAGCGATCGTATACAACGTCTCGGGCCTCGGCTCAATCGTGAAACCTGACAGCTTCAATCCCATGGAAATGAGCGGAGATTACATGATCGAGCTCATGCGAGTTCCAGGCACGCGGTTCGTCGTTGAGATACGTCGCGCCCGGCATAACGCCCGGAACATGGATTGCTTCTGGTTCCAGGATGGGCCCTGGCTTATAACTGGATCGTTCCAGAAGAGCGCCAGCCGTTTGTTCCGAAACGTTCCCATCGACTGTTTCAAATGCGCGATGATCTTGCGAAGGAATGGGGGCTCGAAGAAGGCTGCCTCCGGACTTGGAGCAGGCTCATCGCACACTGCCGAGCGCATGATAGCCAACGCGTTCGAATTGCTGACAGCGAGAATCCCTTGAATGCATTGAGCCGCAGTTTCACTGCGGTTTTTTATTTAATAAAAAACAGCCCAAGAGCTGTCTTCGCATGATGATTATGAGCATGGACAGTACGCGAGGAGAGTTTTCGCACCAGCGCTGCGGTCGCGTATCCTTTTTAGAGAAATGCTTCTACCCACCGGACTTCGCGGATTCAAAAGGCGATCATTGAATCTCTTCAGCTGCTTATAATCCGGTCGCTCATAAATCGTTCCATCACTGGAATAATTCGTCTTCATAGGCTTTTCTAGTGCAATGATACCTCCGAAGAGAAAGGATGCGCAACTTCTCACTTTTCCCTTTTCACTGTACACTAGGTTGTCATGACCTCCGGAACCTCTTGGACCCTCTACGCCTCGAATGAGGAGGCTTGGGAACATATGCTTGCCGACATCTCCGCGGCCAAAGAATCCATCGTCCTCGAGCAGTACATATTCGTCAATGACGACTATGGCAAACGTCTCATCGAGCTCTGTGCCGAGCGCGCAGCCGCAGGCGTGAAGATCCGCTTTCTCTGGGATGCCGCCGGCAGCTTCACCCTGTGGGGCTCGAATATCGTCGCTGACCTACGCAGCAAAGGCATCGAGCTCATGTTCTGGCGGACGCTCATCCCCGCCTATTACCGCGTGCCCGATTTCCGCGCATGGTTCTTTAGGAATCACCGCCGGACGCTCGTCATCGACGAGAGGATCGGCTACACCGGCAGCATGTGCGTCTGGGAGTCGGTGAAGGAGTGGCGCGATACGAATGTGCGCCTCGAAGGATCAGTGGTCCGCGAGATGCACAACGCCTTCGACCGCATGTGGGCGCGCGCGAGCCATTCCAAGCGCATCCCTGATCGCATACGCGCCCGCAATCATGAGTTCCGCTATATCACGAGCAGGCCGGCACCTGGAGGACGCCACATCTATGCGGCCCTTGTCGAAGCGATACGTGCATCGCGCAAATACATCTACATAACCACCCCCTATTTCGTGCCCACCGGTCGCCTCGTGCGTGTCCTCAAGCTCGCGGCTCGCCGCGGCGTGGATGTCCGCATCATCTTGCCCGCGGATTCGAACTGGATCGCAGTCGATCTCGGCGCACGATCATATTTCCAGACGCTCCTGGAGTCAGGCATCCGCATATTCCTCTATGGCGGCAACCTCATCCATGCCAAGACTGCGGTCATCGACGATGATTGGGCGACGGTAGGCACCATGAACCTCGACCGCATCAGCCTCCTCTACAACTTCGAGGCGAACATCGTCACCTCGAACTCCCGATTCGCCGAAGAGCTCGTCTCCCATTTCGTCCACGACATGCATGAATCCCAGGAATTGTTCCTCAAGGACTGGAACAACCGATTCTTCATCGAAAGATTGCCTGAGATCGCCATCAAGCTCGTGAGAAAGTTCCTCTAGGCCGTCGTAGGTCCTTTCTTATATTAAATGTGGAAGTCTCAGAGCTTCTTCGCGCGCAATTTTGTCGTCGAGCGGATCGGAAGGCCTTTCTTCGGCGCGCGCTTCAACACGACGTAGCGTATCCCCTTCTTTTCACAGAGCGCCTCCTTCGCGGAGCTGTGACCGTCTTCATTAACGATAAATATGTCTGGCGAGATCCTTTCAAGCTCTGCGATAAAATCCATGATGCCTGATCCTGAGCTGATGAAGCACTCCTTCACATGTTTGACTGACTCGACCATATATTTCCGTTCAGCTTCGGGATTGACTGGAGGACGTCCTTTGAGTTCTTTCACGGTGCGATCTGAGCCGATGGCGACATAGAGGTCGCCGTACTCAGCAGCCTGCTCGAAGAAGCGCACATGGCCGCTGTGAAGGAGGTCGAAGCAGCCGCTGACGAAGGCTTTCTGTGTCGGTTTATTTTTGGACTTCATGTGATGACAGTTACGATTCCCTTTTCCGCATCCACATCTACCATATCTCCATCCTTAAGCACCCTTGATCCTATCTTTGTGCCGATGATGCACGGCTTGCCGAGCTCGCGCGAGACGATCGCAGCATGCGATGTAAGCCCGCCAATGTCAGTGACGATGGCTGCTGCCTTCTGCATCGCCGGCACGACGTCAGGAGTAGTCTCGTGTGCGACCAAGATATCTCCTTCCTCCATCTTTCCCAAATCGTGTGGCGAAAGAATTATTTTCACCTTTCCTGTGGCATGACCTTTCGATGCGACCGTACCGCGCAACTCTTTCACCTCACCCATTTCCTCTGGAATGAATTCGCGAATCATTTCTTGAAGCTCTTTGCCGGTTATGATCGAATTGGATACGCCATATGCCTTCTTACGCTCGGAAATCATTTCCTTCGAGACTGTGTGCTTCCCTTCTGCATATTCTTCGAAGAACTCTTCGGGTGTCAGCCATATTGCCCTATTCGGATCGATCGAAAGCCTCTTGAACGACTCATATAATTCATAGCTCCCGATCGCGCACAGCTCTGCGAAATATTGGCGGTAGTATGTCGCTTTTCTTGTAATCTCCAGCAGCCATTTGAATTCCTGAGGAATCTTCTCAAAGGAAGGCGTGCTTCCCATTTCCAGCGGCTTTTTCAAGCTTTCAGCAATCTTCTCTGGGCTGTTGTATTCACCCCAGAAATGCATCATACCGACCCATGGATATTCACAAAGAAGACTGTCGACTTCCTTATCAAGATCTGAACTCTTCATCTTGGTTTTTTTGACTCGCGCAGCCAGACCATTAATCTTCTCCTGATACTCGGCAAGAATCGTCGGCTGCGATGGCGTGAAAAACAGAGGGAGGATATCTGTGGGAACTTTCGGCTTCAGCCAATCTTCGATTGCTTGGCACATCGGCAACACGTAGAGCCAGGGATATTCCATGTTGTGATAGAGAAGAAAGACTGATTCAATATCTTTGAGGGAAGATTCCTTCTTAGCATGCATCAAGAAGTCAGCGTTGGCATCGGCATGGATGCGAGCGGCGACAAAGAAGTCGTCGAAGTATTTCGTGTCCTTAGATTCCAGCGCCTTGATCGTCGAGTTCACGATAAGATCCCATTCCTTCTTGGAATAGTACATATGGCCATCAAGAACGAGGATCTGGCCAGTGATGAGCGGCAATGAGCGCGATGGATCCTGGACTTCGCCCCAATTCTGGAGGAGCGGGTAGAGAATGGTAGGCGTCTTGTAGCGCCCAAAGTGGAAATAATCCCTAGGGTCAGCGCTTAGTCTTTGTTTCGGGGCCGTACTGAATGTCATGACGAGATTATGGCATTATTTTCGATCTTCTTCCTCTAAATCCAGTCCAGACACTCATTTCAAGCATAAAATGCCGAACTAGAGCCGTGCCCTTGCGTCTTAGCCCTTATAATGCTATAAATAACCCCTGTAACCCATACACAGTTGGCAATACGAGTAAAAATAAACCATCAGATCAAGGCGCCGGAGCTGCGCGTCATCACCGCCGACGGCGAGAATCTGGGAGTCATATCCCTCATTCAAGCCATCACGGAAGCCCGCACCCGCGGCCTTGACCTCATCGAGATCTCGCCGACTGCGGTCCCTCCGGTGGCCAAGATCATGGATTACGGCAAGTACCAGTACGACGAAAAGAAGAAGCAGAAGGTCACCAAGTCGAAGGTCCAGACGAGCGAGCTCAAGATCGTCCAGGTCAAGATCGGCACAGGCGAGCACGACCTCGAGCTCAAGGCCAAGAAGGTCTCCGAATGGCTCGGCGAAGGAAATCGGGTCAAGATAGACCTCTTCCTCATCGGCCGGTCCAAGTACATGGACCTCAATTTCCTCAAGGAAAGGCTCGAGCGCATCATGAAGCTCATCACCGTCGAGTATAAGGTCGCTCAAGACGTCGTCAAGGGACCGAAAGGCCTCAGCATTCTCATCGAGAAGAAATAATTAGATTCCGGATTTAAGATTCAAGAATGAGCGCAGCGAATGTGCGACCATTCTTGAATCCTGAATCTTAAATCACGATTCGATCAATATTATGAGCATCAAAACCACCAAATCCTATAAGAAGCGCCTCAAGGTCACCAAGAACGGCAAGATCCTTGCCCGCGCGACCGGACAGAACCATTTCAACGCCCGCGAGCGCTCGCGCACGAGCATGAAGAAGCACCGCATGTCCCCTATCCACATGGACAACAAGGCGAAGAGCCGCTTCTTGGTAAACATGTAAGCACGAAACCTGAAATCCTAAACAAATCCGAAATTCGAAATTCAAACATAGAGCATGCCAACGTTTTGGATTTAGAGTTTAGAATTTGTTTAGGATTTAGGACTTAAAATTTTATTCAATCAATCAAGAATTACTATGACTAGAGTTAAGAAAGCAGTCAACGCCCTCAAGAATCGCCGTTCGGTCCTCAAGCAGGCCAAGGGCTTCCGTTTCCGCCGCTCCAAGACCGAGCGCGCCGCCAATGACGCCCTCGCCCATGCAGGCGCCTACGCCTTCGCCCACCGCCGCGACAAGAAGGGCGACTTCCGCCGCCTCTGGAACGTCAAGATCAACGCGGCTCTCCGCCAGCACGGTCTCACCTATTCCAAGTTCATGGGTGCCGCCAAGAAGAAGAACCTCGGCCTCGACCGCAAAGCCCTCGCCCATCTCGCCGAATTCAAGCCTGAGACCTTCAAGAAAGTCATCGAGTCGGTCAAATAATCACATACTTGAAACAAACCCCGGGTTCATCGCCCGGGGTTTGTTCTTTATTGAAATATATTTCTACAAAAAAACCGCATATCGCGGTTTTACACAGGTATCTTCGAGTTATCTCGATCGATGCTTCCTATTTTCAACGCAGACTTTGATCACCATCGCGATAAGACACAGGCTCCAATATCCTCCCATCACTGTCGCTGCGATCATTCCCCGCGGACTACCGGAGAAATATCCGAGAGTAAAAATCCCGAGAATAACGATCAAAATGTGCCGGAAGTACTTCCAATCAGTTCTATTCATAGTAAAATCCTGTTCTGACCATAGGGTAGCATGGGAGCGCTCGCGATGCTATCGACTATTATCCTCACCCACTCTTCAAGGATGCGGCGAACTCCTCTAGATGAGTGCCGACGAGAACAGCGTCGGCATTTTCGTTGACGCCTTTTATGGTCCTCACATTGCTCGCTTGGCACAGCCAACCCTTGAATATCTTGCGGGCCTCGTCGAATGTTTCCTTTTTAAGGCCGCCGGTATTCAAATCCCGACTATTCCATACAACCTTCATATCCGCAGGAATCGATTTCAGGCCATTCAAGTCGGTCGGCTCGATCATGCACTTCTTGAGGATCTCCTGAGACAAGCTGGGTATTCTTCCAACGACAAGCACGTAATCCGCTCCTGTTTCAAGTGCTTTTGTAATGAGGTCATCTGTCTCATGGATCCCTTTGGCAAGAATGGGTTTCGAGGTCAACGCTTTCGCTTTCTTGATCAGCTCGAATGAGCCGTTCCATCGAGGATCGGTATGAATGGAAATAATATCGCCGATAGATTCAGCGATTGTGAACAGCTCATCCCAACTCGTATCAGATTTCCAGCCGAATGGAGAATGGGTTTTTACTTCAGCGATGATGAGAGGCTTATGCGGCATGTTTGAATCTACCCTACCCTACGTTTCCTGTTTATAAAATATCTATATGCAAAGATCGCCACGATCGCTCCAAATATACCCATATCTAAGTCCTTCACTGTATCTACGTAATACACCGAGGTCCACAGAGGGTATCCGGCTTGGTCAGTGATGATCTCAAGGATCTCCCACGCAATACCAGGAATGAGGAAGACCCACGCGATCGCTATCCATTCTTGCCTCGAAGTATGCCCGTCACCATTCTCGGTAGGAATGAATCCGAGAACCCCAAGGGCAAATGCGGCGCCTGAGAGCGAGTGCGGGATGATATCGAAAAGAGTGAACTGGAAGAACCCAGGGCCCGCCCATGCGAGAGCGCTCAGGGTGAGCGATATGAGCATAAGGATGACTGCGATGATCCGCGCGTTCCTCATATGACCGGAAAAGGTGATCATTCTATAGATATACGATCATGAGGGATAAAACGGCGCAGGCGAAGGTCGACGCGAGACGCATTCATAATTCTAACGGGTAGGGCACATTTCGCTCTGGCATGAGGGCTTTCACCTTGAGCTCGTCATTGATCCGTTGAGCGAGGTGCATGGATGACTTCGGCTCGCCCATGACCACGAAGACCTTCTTGAGCCGATCAGAGGCAGTCTCTACCAGGCCGACGAGGTGGTCGCCGTCTTTATGGGCAGAGAATCCATATATGGTCTCGATGCGCGCGCCCACGGAAACCTTCCTGCCATGGATATTCACCTTCCGTGCACCGTCAGCCAATTCCCTGCCGAGCGAGCCTGCAGACTGATATCCGACGAGGAGTATCGTATTCTTTGGATCAGGCAGGAAATATTCCTCGTGCGATATGACGCGGCCGCCCACCGACATACCTGAGCCGGCGAGGATGATCTTGGCTCCTTTCATTCGGTCGATGCCGCCTGACTGGTCGGCAGAGGAGGTGAATTGGAGGTGCGGGAACGAGAACAGATCATCTCCCTTCCTGATCTGAGCCTGAGCAGCATCGTTGAAGAGCTCTGTGTTCGACTCATATACCTCCGTCGCCTTGGTCGCCATCGGCGAATCGACGAAGACTGGGACGGATGGGATCATGCCCTGCTTGACGAAATTGTTGAGCTCATAGAGGAGCACCTGGGTCCTATCGATAGAAAAGGCAGGAATGACGAGGGTGCCGCCGCGCGCGATCGTATCTGTGATGATCTTCTGGAAGAGCTCAGACCGCTGCTCCCTGTCCTCATGGTTGCGGTCGCCGTAGACGCTTTCCATGACCATGAAGTCGACATCGCCCACCGGCTCCGTATCGCGCAAAAGCGGCGCAGGCGAATTGCCCACGTCACCCGTGAACAATATCTTGAGGATTGAGCCTTGATCAGCGGTCATTCCTACGCTCGCTTCAACCATCGACGACCCGAGGATATGGCCTGCGTCTTTCAAGAAGATAGAAACATCATCCGTGAGCTTGAATTGCTCGTGGTATGGGATGGTCTTCCAGAGAGCGAGCGCGGGAGCCACGTCTTCGAGGACATAGAGCGGCTCGCGCCCCTCTTGGCGCGATTCCATCGCAAGGATATTCGCCGCGTCATTCATGACGAGCTCCGCGAGCGAGCGCGTCTGCGGCGTCGAATAGATGGGGCCTGAATATCCTTCACGGACCAGCTTGGGGATACGGCCAACGTGGTCGAGGTGAGCATGCGTGACGATGAGAGCATCGATCGAGGATAGGTCGTACGGGAATGGCTCGCGGTTCTCATCGAGAGCGACCTTCTCGCCTTGGACCAGTCCACAATCGACAAGGATCTTCGATCCGCCGGCCGTCTCCAAAAGGAAATTGGCGCCCGTCACGGTGCCCACGCCGGTCACAAAAGTTATAGAAGGTTGAGCGCTCATTGTGTTTGAGTTGTGGATGCAGTCGCGCCGCTCGCCAGCCGTGCGCTCATGGCCCACGCCGCAATGCTGCCGCCGATGATGTCATCGACGACGTCTTTCACCGTATCTATCCAATAGAGCTTGGTGCCGACGGGATATCCGGCGATATTGTAATAGGCTTCGAAAAGCTCCCATATAACGCCAGCGATAAAGACGCAGAGGATGACGACCGCGCGCGCGCGTATATTCTTTTTCTGCGTCGATAAGATCAAGGCAGTGAAGAACAACCCAAGGCCGAATCCGCCCAAGATATGCATGGGTATATCATAGAAATTCGTGCGGACGTATAGATTGAGAGTCGACCCGACCACATGAGCTATGAGCAAGCAGACGACGGCCGCAAGTGCATACAGATATGTCTTCATTGCGGCTAAGTATAGCGTCTTTACTGAGAAATCAAAAACCGCCCTGAGCGTTTCAAAGGACGGTGCTTGATGGGTTACGGAGTATTATTAACCTAGACGAATCTAGGTGGGTGCCCTCAAGGTCAGTGCAAAAGCGCGACCTAATATGAGCGCGGAGCGCTCGTTGGGCTCCCGAAAAATGTGGTATAGGGTTTAATACTGCCGTAACCTGAGCTAATTGTATTCCTCTCCCCCGCGAACGCAAGTGAGAAAATATGTAGCGACATTATTTTTTATTTAAATCAACGTTGACAGATCAGTCCATCATGCTCCCGAACTCAGCATCGTAGAGAACGCGGTCTGACAAGAGAGAATAATGGAAAAGCTCCCCTTCTCGGAACCAGTGCGCGATCTCATCTGCTGCTTCTTTCACTGATCCAGATGCATGCACCAGATTGCGGACAGCACGATTATCTTGATCGCTCATGCGATACGAATCCAGCACGAAGTCGCCGCGGATGGTGCCCACATCGGACATGAGCGGCTCAGTGCTTCCGGTGATCTTGCGCACCACTTCAACAGCGTGAGCGCCCTGCCACACCATGGCTATAACGGGGCCTTTCGTCATGTATGCAACCAAGTTATTGAGCACCACCTCAGTCACCTTCATAGGATCAGGCTCGGGCGGCGTCAGGCCTTTGTCGGTGTAGCCCTTGATGGTCTTGAGGCCGGTCTTCATGCGCCATTCAGGATCGAGCGTGTAGTGCTTCCTGATGAGGTCCTCAGTGGGCACGAGCATCTTCACACCGACCAATTTCAAGCCGATGCGCTCGTAGCGCTGGATGATCTCGCCGATCAGGTTGCGCTGGATGCCGTCTGGCTTCACGATGACGAGCGTCCGTTCATATTTGGGGTGGGATTTTGAGGATGATTTCATATCTGTGCATTATAGGCGGGAAGGGAGACTGGGGCAAGTTATGTGCCACATTCTCAAATCCAAATGAGGTGGAGCGTTGGAGTATGATCGCAAGATTCTCTTGGTTTGAGAATGTGGCACATAACTTGCCCCAGTCTCTATTGCGTGAGTGTTTTCGCAACCTTATATCCGTAATAATCCATGTTCCCTGTTACCTCAGACAGAGTAAATGGGAAATCCTTGATCTTAAATTGGGAGCGTAATTCCTCTGAATCAGCATCGACTTCTAACATATTCGTATTACCGTCTTCAAATACATCATATTTCAGCGTGAATGTAATGTTTCCTTGCACATACTTGAATTCATGCCTTGTTTTTTGAAGATGAAGGACTGAAGATCTGAGCATTTCCCTGTATTCATCTTCATTAATCTTCTTCTTTTCTGAAATTCTGCTGCCGTCCTTAATTAACTTGGATATGAGAAGTATTTGAACTTCTCCATTCGTGAATTCCTTACGAGCAACCTTTATCTCTGAGGCTTCAGCGACCTTCATCCAATTGACCGTCAGAAAAAATGAGGATGCATTTTTCTCTTTGAGGAATTCTGGACTGATCTCCCCCAAAGTAAACTTCCTCGCATTATCTTCAACGCTTTCCTTCTTCTCTATGTTACTTGCAGGCTCCTTTTCAGGATTCATAATAAATATATCTATGCAGTAAGTATCTCAGCACCACTCTTGGTGATGACGACGGTATGCTCGAAATGGGCAGAGGGCTTTCCATCTTCGGTGCGATAGGTGTATCCGTCCTTGTCGAGAGTTATTTCTTTCGTGCCGAGGTTGAACATGGGCTCGATAGCGATGACCATTCCTGGCTTGAGCGTGGCACCTTTCTTCGAGTCGCCGTAGTTGGGGACATAGGGATCCTCGTGGACATGGTAGCCGACGCCATGGCCAGCAAGCTCTTCGACGATGCCATAGCCTCCAGCCACGCCAATGCGCTCGATGGCCGAGCTGATATCGCCAACTCTTTTGCCTCCCTTGGCCGCTGCGATGCCCACCATGAGGGCTTTCTTGGTCGTATCGAGCAGTTCCTGCACCTCAGGCACTATCTTCCCCACTGGGACAGTGATCGCTGCGTCGGTGATGAGCTTCTTGTGGATGATGCCGAGGTCGAGACTGACAATATCCCCTTCCTTGAGGACTTTATCGCCCTCCGTGGGGATGCCATGCACGATCTCGTCGTTGATCGACACGCAGAGCGTCGCAGGGTACGCGCGCGGCGCGCCATAGGGCGTGTAGTTGAGAAATGCTGACGTATCGCCGCCTTCAGCGATGAGCTCGGCGGCGCGGGCATCCAATTCGTGCGCATGAAGGCCGGGACGCACCATCGCAGCCAATTCCTTCAATATAGCAGCATGGCGCTTGCCGCCCTCGCGCAGGATGGCTATATCTTCTTTCGTCTTGATCGTGATCATGGGGCTACTCTACGCCAAGCCTATGCTTTTCACAATATCAGCATGGACCGCTTCTACAGAGCGCTCTCCATCTATATCCAAGAATTTGACCAGGGGGCTTGTGCGATAATAGTCCACCGTCGGCACTATATCGGTCTCATAGAAATGCTTGCGCTTCTTGATCTGCTCTTCGCCATCGTCTGCTCGACCGCTCGACTTGGCTCGGAGCATGAGACGCTTGCTGGATTCCTCGTGCTGGACATCCAGATAGATGAGCCAAGGCTTGCTGAGACCATAGAACTCGAAGAGCGGACCGAGCATCTTGGCTTCGAGGAGCTTGCGCGGAGTGCCATCGAAGACGAGCGATTCTTTCCCGGTGTAGGTGTCGGCAATGAGGCGCGCCCACATGTAGACGCACATGAATTCGGGCATGAGGCCGCCGCTATCTATGGTGGACTTGGTCATCTGGGCGGTGTATGACGCTTCTTTGGTGTATTTACGGAATTCGTTGCCCGTCTCGACATGCAAGGCCTTGAATGAAGGGTCTTTCTTCTTGAGCGCCTCGATGAGCATCGTAGCTTGAGTGCCCTTCCCTGCGCCGTAGCGGCCCATGAAGATGAATGATTGGGGTGATGACATGGATGACAGTTTACAGGGAAACGCCCAAAATGAAAAGTTGAATCGCATTCTGCGACTCAACTTTGCACTTTGCACTTGAAAATTTGCACTCTTTAGTACTCCCTCATCGCGACCTGCGCATCTATCTTCTTCAAGAGATCGAGGACGACTGACACGACGATGAGGAGGGCGGTGCCGCCGACGGCGAGCGACTGGGTGTTGTCGGGGGAGAATCCTTGGATGATGAGCGGAAGGACGGCGATGGTACCGAGGAAGAGCGCGCCGACGAGGGTGATGCGGGTGACGATGTTGCCCAGATAGGTCTGTGTGTGCTCGCCAGGACGGACCCCAGGGACGAATGCGCCTGAGCGCTGGAGGTTCTCAGAGATGAGCTTGGGATCGAACGTCACTGCGGTATAGAAATACGTGAAAGCGACGACCAGGACGAAATAGAAGATGCCGTGAATCCACGGGTTAGCCAAGAATACTGCGAAAGAAGACGACCAGCTCGCGATGAGCGGGTGGGATGCCCACTTTGCCAGCGCCGTGGCGATGATCTGAGGGAAGAGCAGGATGGAAAGGGCGAAGATGATGGGTATCACGCCGGACTGATTGAGGCGGAGCGGGAGATATGTCGAGGAGCCGCCGTAGACCTTGTTGCCGCGGACCTGCTTGGCGTAGGTGACCGGCACCGAGCGCTCTGCTTCGGTGACGTAGACGACCGCGGCAGTGGCAAGGACTGCGACGACGAGGACCGCGAGATAGAACGGGATATCGGAAGCGCTGCCAGCAGCGAGCTTCTGATAGGTCTGAACAAGGCCAGTCGGCAGACGCGAAACAATGCCGGCGAAAATAATGAGGGATACGCCGTTGCCGATGCCGAACTCAGAGATGAGCTCGCCGATCCACATAAGGAGGATAGAGCCAGCCGTCACGACGATGACATCGATAAGGAATGCGAAGGTTGGCAGATGCGGCAGGACATTCTGGGACTGAAGGAGGATGATGAAGCCGACTGCCTGGACGATGCCGAGCGGGACCGCGAGGAGGCGGGAATAATGGGACAGCTTCATACGGCCTGCCTCGCCTTCTTCGTGCATGAGGTTCTTCCAGCGCGGGAAGATCATAGTGAGGATCTGGATGATGATGGACGCTGTGATGAACGGTCCGACGCCGAGCATGACGATGGACAGGTTCGAGAGACCCGAACCTGAGAAGATATTGAGGAGGCCGAAGAGCTGGCTCGACGCGAGGAGACGAGCAAGGTTGGTGGGATCGACGCCGGGAATGGGAATGGTGGCGAGGAGACGGAAGAGTATGAGCGCGCCAACGGTGAAGCCGATCCTCTTGCGGAGGATCGGATCCTTGAATGCTGCGGCGGTTTTGGCCCAGAAATTTTGCATTGATATGAAGTTTACTCTGTCTTCTTTGGTTTCGCTACTTTCTTCTCAGCTGGAGCGCCTGAAGCGGCGTCAGCCTTCTTGGGCTTGGCGGCCTTGGCCGGCTTTGCTGCTTTGACGGGCTTGGCCGGAGCGTTGGCTACGAGGTCGCTCTGGATCGAAGGGCCCTTCTGTTTGGGGACGACTGTCGAAGCCATGGCCTCGACGGAACCACCAGCCTTCTCTATCTTTGCCTTGGCGGATTCGGAGACAGTGCATCCTGAGACCTTGAGAGCTACAGTGATGTCGCCATCGCCGAGGATCTTGACCATCGGAGTGCGGCCGGACCAGGTCGAGATGATCCCCTTTTCGACGAGAATGGTCGGAGTGATGGCATCTTTCGCCGAGAAGGCTCCGGCGAGAACACCGAGATTGACGATGACCGGGCGCTCAGACACCGGCTTGTTCTGGTTGACGCCGCGGCCGCGCAATTTCGGGAGCTTCTTGATGATGTCGCGCCATTCGGGGCGGCGCTTGTTGCCGGCGCGGGCACTCTGGCCCTTGCCTCCGCGGCCTGCGGTCTTGCCACGCTTACCACCGCGCGCGACGATCATGCGCTTGGTATTGGGATATATCCTTTTAAGAGAGTTCGTTTGCATGGGAGTATAGAATATTAGGCCGTCTTCTTTGCCTCAACAACAGGTGCGGCTGCAGGAACAGGCTTGACGCGAGCTCCAGCGCGCGGAGTCTTGATGAGCTTATCGAGGGCTGCGATGGTGGCGCGAGCGTTGTTGAGGCGGTTCTTGGAGCCTGAGAGGAACTTGGCGCAGACATCTTTGATGCCAGCAAGCTCGATCACTGCGCGGGCGGACGAGCCAGCGACGACTCCGCGGCCGCGTGCCGGGAAGATCATGATGCGGGCGCTGGCGAACTTTGCCTCGACAGCGTGCGGGATGGTCATCTGGGCTGAGAGAGGAACCTTGATGAGATTCTTCTTGGCCTCACGAGTAGCCTTCTCGACCGCTGATGCGGTGTCGATGGACTTGCCCAAGCCGACGCCGACGCGGCCCTTGCGATCTCCTGCGACGACGGCCACGCTGAAGTTCATGCGGCGGCCTCCAGAGGTCACACGGGTGACGCGGCGGATATCGATGATCTTCGAGTCGAACTCAGGCTTGACGCGATCACGGCTGTCGCCGCCGCGGCCTCCCCTGCTGCCTCCGCGCTGGCCGCCAGGGCCAGAAGAACCAGGGCCCCCGCTCCTGCTGCCGCGGCGAGCCGGATCTCCGCGCATCTTGCGGCCTGGAGTGATCTTTGAGGTAGACGGCGCCATGCCTGCGGCGACCGCCGGATCAACGACGATGTCAGCAGTCTCAGCAATGATCGCCGAAGCGGCGATGCCGGTGGCCGGAACCTTCACGTTCAAAGCGGCTGCATCATTCAGAGCCTTGCCATCTTTATTGTTCTGTATTTCTTTTGCTGTCATGGTGTTTAGAATTCGAGTCCTCCTTCACGAGCGGCATCGGCGACCATTTTGATCTTGCCTCCATAGATGTAGCCTCCGCGATCGAAGACGACCTTGGTTATCTTGGCTGCCTTGGCCTTCTTGGCGATCTCGACGCCCACTTCTTTGGCGCGATCGACAGGCGTCTTGCCCTTGGCGGTGCGGGAATCAGCGGCGACGAGGGTGTGGCCCTTGGCGTCATCTATGATCTGGGCATAGAGATACTTGTGAGACTTGAATATAGCGAGACGCGGGCGCTCAGCCGAGCCGTTGACCTTGGCGCGGATGCGGGACTTCCTGCGGGCGAAGATCTGCTGTTTTTTCTGGAGAGTATTCATGTTGGTTATTGTATCTTGGTCATTGGTTATTCTCTCTATGCAGCCTTCTTACCCTGCTTACGCCTGATGACTTCATCTGAATATCGGATACCTTTTCCAAGGTACGGCTCCGGCTTCTTCTTGGCGCGGATCTGCGCCGCGAACTGTCCCACCTTCTCGCAGTCGATGCCGGAAATGGTGATGTTGTTCTTCTCGGTGGTCACCTTGAGGTCAGCGGGGATGGCCATATTCACCGGGTGAGAGAAGCCGAGAGCCATGGCAAGCTCTTTGCCTTTGACGTCAGCCTTGAAGCCGATGCCCTCGACGATGAGCTTCTTCTCGTAGGCCTTGTTGACGCCGGCGAGCATGTTCCTGACGTGCGAAGCGTACGTGCCCCAGAGCGCCATGGCCTGGAGGCTGGTATTGGAAGGAGTGAGAGTGATCGCGCCGTCTTTGATCTCCACATGGATGTGGGAGCGGAAGTCTTTCTTGATCTCGCCCAAAGGACCCTTGATGGTCATGACGCCCGCAGCAAAAGAAGCTTCGGTCTTGGGCGGGATAGTGATGGGCTTTTTTGCGATGCGTGACATGATAGTGAAAATGATGGATTACCAGATCTTGAAGAGGACTTCACCGCCGACCTTGTGCTTGCGCGCGTCCATGTCGGTCATGACGCCCTTGGGAGTGGAAAGGATGGTGTTGCCGAAGCCGCTGCGATAGACGCGGATGTCTCCAGACTTCATGTAGACCCTGCGGGACGACTTGGAGATGCGCTCGACGCCGTGGATGCGAGGCTCGCCGTCGGTGTAGATGATGCCGAGCTCGAGGTCCTTGACGGTCTTCTTGCCCTTCTTCTCGACGGTGGCGACATAGCCCGCCTTTTTGAGGAGGTGCGCGATGCTCTCCGCGAACTTGGAGTGCGACACGATCACGGTCGCCTTGCCGGCGTCGCTCGCGTTCTTGAGGCGGATGATGAGGTCTGAGACGGGGTCGGTTACCATGATGATTTCTTTATGCCAGGAATGGTGCCCTCATTTGCGAATTCGCGGAAGCAGATGCGGCAGAGGTCGAAGTCCCTCATGTACCCGCGCTTGCGGCCGCAGCGGAAGCAACGGCGAACGACGCGCGACTTGAATTTCGGCGTCTTCTTTGAGCGTGCTATGACTGAGGTTTTTGCCATATGGCTGTTTGGGGCAATGAAATGAGGATTGGTTAGCTATTCCTCCGCCAGCTGGCGGAGCAACGTGCTTCCAATCGCTATTTCGCGCCGAAACCTTGTGTTACGAAGGTAGAGGGATAGTAGCAGAAGGGGTGGTGGGAGTCAATATTAATAAAAAGTACCCCGCGAAATCACGAGGTACTGAATAAAACTAGCTTGCACGACAATTAATTACCTTCACTCGGCAAGGGTCAGGAACAGATTGTTAACCTGGCGGAAAGGTAAGTATCGGCAAAGACCGATTCCGATCACTTTTACGATACCGTCGAGCGCTTCGAGTTGCTCGGGATTATTTCCGGCTTGCAAACGCTTATCAATAACAGCGCTGTATTGGAGGAGATTCTTCACTGGCGATTGATCACCCCGTTTGGGCATATCCTTAAGACTCTTGCGAAGAATATCAGGCGCCTTTTTCATGAGGTCGCATTTCTGCGTAGAAAAACGATTCCCGACTAGGTCGTCTAGGTAAGAGACGAAGTACTCTCCAGCAACCTTAGGATCATTCAACAAATGAATTGCCATGAGCATCTCGCATGCGCTGTATTCGACAACCTCTTCCGGCGCTTGCTTACCTGGAGGTAAGAGCGCGCTGAACTTACCCACTTCGCAATGAGTAAAGATACACAAACTGTGTGCGTATCTCTTCAGCAAGGCATCCACCGTCTTCGTATGGATCGATTCGCAGCTGACCGAATAGAAGGGGTAGGTTTTTTGTTTTTTCTCATCCAGATCGACAAGGCAACCTGTGCTGCGAGCACCAAGCTGGCTCTCGAGAATGTATCTCCATCCGATATCGATCATCCATTTAGTATTCGCAACATCGCCGTTGAGAGAGAATTTTCCGGCGAGCCGAAAAATCTTATCCTCCACTCGTCCACGCTCGGGCGCTCCGACTCCGACAAAGAGTGCTTCCGACAAGAGTGGATCGTTGCTGATCTTGGGATCAGCTGCCGTGAACGTTAACTTATCTAACTTCATAACTACCTTTCTCGGATCCGTAGATCCTCTTCTTTTCCCTTAGGAAAAGCGCCCCAAAGCACGCGTACGTGCTTATAGGCCTTGGTTTTATCTGTCAAAGGACACGTTGGTGTATCCTTCTATCCAGACAGTAAATCAGTATATTAATTCTGTCAATATAGAAAAATCCCAGCTTCGACTGAGATTTTTCTTCCGATTATAAAATTCTTTACTTCTTCCCTTCTGCCTTGAGCGGCAATCCCATGTGCTCGAGGAATGCGAGCGTAGCTTTCTTGTCGCGCGAAGTGGTGACGATGGTGATAGCGAAGCCGAAGACGTCCTTGAGGTCTTCATCGGCGGTCTCCGGAAAGATGGTGTGCTCCTTCACGCCCATCGTGTAGTTGCCCATGGCATCCACAGAGTCGCGAGAAAGGCCGCGGAAGTCCTTGGTGCGCGGGAGGGCGACGTGGATGAGGCGGTCGAGAAACTCGGTCATGCGCGGACCACGGAGAGTGATCTGATAGCCGATCGGGTCGCCGGTGCGGGTCTTGAATGTGGCGATAGCCTTCTTGGCGGTGCGGACTGCCGGCTTCTGGCCGGTGATGCGGGCGAGGCGCTCGGCGATGAGCTCGATCTTCTTCTTGTCTTTGACGGAGCCGAAGCCGCTCGAGATGACGAGCTTGACGAGACGAGGTGTCTGCATCGGGTTCGTCAATCCCAACGGGGCCTTGAGAGCCTTGAATGCGTCTTTATTGAGCTGGTATGCAGTGGTATAAGCCATGGGAGTTATGCTTTCTTAGCGACTTTGGAAGCGTGCATGGGCATCGCGACATCGACGACCTGACCCTTCTGGCCCTGGGCGCGCGGGCGCTGATGCTTCTTGACCATATTCATGCCCTCGACGAGGACCTTGCCTTCGCGCGGGAATGCCTTGGTGACCTTGCCGGTCTTGCCGCGATCATCGCCTGAAAGGATGGTGACGGTGTCGCCTTTTTTGATATGAAGAGTAGTCATGATAGTTATACGATCTCAGCCGCGCGTGAAGCGACAGTCTTGAATCCTGCTTCGCCGACTTCGCGAGGGATCGGTCCAAAGACGCGGCCAGCGACGGGCTCCTTCTTGTCCTTCTCAATGATGACGACCGCGTTCTCATCGAAACGGATATATGAGCCGTCCTTGCGGCGAGTCGCCTTGGTCTGACGGACGACGACGGCATGGAGGACGTCTTTCTTCTTGATAGCCTTGCGCGGCTCGGCCTTCTGGACCGAGAGCACGACGATCTCGCCGAGCTCAGCGTAGCGCTTCTTGGAAGATCCAAGCACTTTGAAGATGCGGCCGATCTTGGCGCCGGAGTTGTCTGCTATTTTGACTATTGAGCGGGGCTGGATCATGTTCTTGAGAATCTAGATTCTAGATTCTAGATTTCAGAATAATGTGATTATTCTAGAATCTAGAATCTGGAATCTGTATACTTATGAGATTACTTTAAAGTTCTTGTTCTTGGACATCGGCCTGCAGGCTTCGATGGTCGCGGTGTCGCCGACCTTCTTGGTGTTGCCCGGATCATGAGCCATGAGCTTGGTCCTCTTGGTCTGGTACTTGTGGTACTTGGAATGCTTGACGTAGCGCTCGATCAAGACCACTGTGGTGTCCTTCATCTTGTCGGACACGACCTTACCGGTGAAGGTTTGAGGCCTTGCGGCTACGGTCTTCTGTTCGGTTTTCGGTGAGGTTGCCATGTGAGTGATGAGTCTACGTGAAGTATGATGAAATGTCCAGATTTTAGGCCTTCTTTGCGTTGAGCGCCGTGAGTATGCGGGCGACGTCCTTGCGGATAGCCCTTCCCTCTTTGACGTTCTTAGTCTTGGCTCCAGCGGCGCCGAAACGGAATATGCGGAGAGCTTCGCGCTTCTCGGCGACGAGCTTTGCCAGGTCGGCAGACGTCTTGGTCATTATGTCTTTCGTCTTGAGAGATTTCATAGGAGTTTGGATGTATTAGCCGCGGCTGACGATCTTGGTCTTCATGGGAAGCTTGGTTCCGGCTTTGCGGAGCGCTTCAGCCGCGATCTTGGGTTCGACGCCGTCGATCTCGAACATGATGCGGCCAGGCTTGACCTCGGCGACGAAGCCGACTGGGTCGCCCTTGCCCTTTCCCATCTTCACTTCAGCAGGCTTCTGCGTGTACGGCATGTCTGGGAAGACACGGATCCAGACCTTGCCTGATTTGGTGGCGTAGCGGGCCATGACCTTACGGGCGGCCTCGATCTGATTGGAAGTGACGCGAGCATACTTCATAGCCTTGAGGCCGTATGAGCCAAAGGCGATGTCGATGCCGCGGGTCTCCATCTTGGCAGCTTCCTTCACGGCGTTCTTGCGCTTGGTGAAGTGCTTGCGGTGTTTTACTTTCTTAGGGAAAAGCATGGTGGTGAGTAGAATGTAGATTTGAGATTCTAGATTCTAGAATGTTCACATTTTTGCGATCATTCTAGAATCTATAATCTCGTTTCTGATCTCTATTGTTTCTGGTCTTTCTTGAAGATCTCGCCCTTGTAGATCCAGACCTTTATGCCGATATCGCCGTAGGTCATGTGTGCCTTCTCGCGAGCGTAGTCGATGTCTGCACGGAGGGTCTGGAGCGGGATCTGGCCCTTCTTGAGCTCTTCAGTGCGGGAGATCTCAGCGCCGCCGAGGCGTCCGCCGAGACGGATGCGGATACCTTTGACCTCTTTGTTCGCCATGACCTTCTCGATGGTCTGCTTCATGACGCGGCGGAACGGGAGGCGCTTCTCGAGGGATTCGGCGATCATGAGGCCGGCAATGGCAGAGTTGGACTCAGGATTGCGGACTTCCTCGATATCGATCTTGAGCTCCTGGCCTTCGAGGGAGATCTTGTTGTCGCGGAGGAGGCGCAGGATCTTTTCACGGAGCTTGACCACGCCGTCGCCAGACTTGCCGATGAGCATACCGGGACGGGAAGTCTTCACGATGACCCTGACGGCTTTCTGATTGCGCTCGATATCGATGCCGCCGACGAAGAACGGACGGAGCTCCTTCTGGAGGTATTCCCTGATGGTGAGGTCAGTCTTCAAAGCGACGCGATAGCTACGATCCATAGCGAACCAGCGGCTCTTCCAGTCGCGGATGATTCCAAGGCGGTGAGAATAAGGGTGTACGGTGTGTGACATGGTATTACTTCTTTGCTTTCTTTGATTTTATGGCCATCGGCGCGAGCGTGATGCTCACATGGCTCGTACGCAGCTTGATCGGGTGGGCCGAACCACGGGAAACGGGCATGTGGCGCTTGAGCACTTGGCCACCATCGACGCGAACTTCCTTCACAAAGAGTGTCTCCCCGCTGATCTTGTGGTTGTGCGACGCATTGGCGACAGCCGAGGCAAGGAGGACGCCGAGCGGGTGGCGGGCCTTCTTGGCTGCGTGATCCAGGATCACCATAGCCTTCGTCACTTCCTTGCCGCGGATCATATCAGCGATGAGGCGGAACTTGCGGGGAGAGATGCGGTAGTTTTTGAGGGAAGCGGTGATCATAGGATTATTTCTTGACCGAAGCGGTGGTAGCGGCTTCCTTGGCTGACTTGGCCGCAGTCATCTCCGCCTCCTTGGCCTTGAGCTCGATCTCCTTCTGCATCTTGCCTCCGTGGCGGACGAACTTGCGGGTAGGCGAGAATTCACCGAGGCGGTGTCCAACCATATCCTCGGTGACCAGTACGTCTATATGTATCTTGCCGTTGTGCACTCCAAAGGTGAATCCCACCATTTCCGGTGAAATCTGAGAGCGGCGTGACCAGGTCTTGATCGTTCCTGCGGTTGCAGCCTTTTTGCCCTCAATCTTCTTGAGGAGTCGCTCTTCAATATAGGGTCCTTTCTTGAGGGAACGAGCCATAATATATAAAAATAGATGAAAACAAGCTCCGCGGAGCTCGCAAGGCATGTTAACAGAGCCAGATTTGGAAGTCAAGAAAAAGGCCGAAATCCCGAAGATCCCGGCCCCCAGAAACGTCCCTATTCATTCACCACGATAGTGCCGACATGCTCACCAGCTGCGAAGCGGGTTATGACATCAGGTTCCAAACCAGCGATCGCCGCCCTTATTCCTGCCTTGGCGCACAGGCTGGCTTCCCCGACTTTCGGCAGAATACCGCCTGTACCGCAGGCTGACTTTCCTTCGCAGGGCTTCAAAGAAGCGAGGTCATCCGGACCCACGAAGTCGAGCTTCTGTGCGCCTGCTTCGCTCGGATCCCGATCGAACACGCCGCCTGCGTCGGTGAGAAAGAGCACGCCATCGGCGCCGATCAATGTCGCAGTCATCCGAGTCAGACGATCGTTCTCGCTGATCCCCTTTTCCATGGAGAGGACTTCATCTTGTGCAACGACGTCGTTCTCATTGATGACCGGGACTATTCCGACGGTCATATATTCGAGAATGCTCGTTCGAATGCTTTCGCGCTCATTCGGATCGAGCCAGTTCGCGTAGGTCACCAGGATCTGCGCGATCACCTGAGAATGCTCTTTGAACGCCGTCGTCCATCGATCGAGCAGCGGGTGAGCGCCTACTCCTGCGAGCGCTTTGCGTGAAAGCGCGAATTGCCGACGGTTGGAATTCTCTACGAGATCTCTCCCCGATTTAATAGCTCCGGAGCTGACCAAGCAGATCTCGATCCCCTTTTCAACGCACCGGCTCACCTGAGCCGCAATATCGCAAAACGGCTTCATGTCCAATCTTCCTGTACGCGGCGGGACCAATAGGTTACCGGTCCCCACCTTCACTATCATTCTTTTCATTCGTATTTCTCCTCTGAGAACCAGATTACTCGCATTCAAGCCTTTGTCAAAATCATCCGCACGAATACAGCCCCAGTCTTGAGCTTAAATTAGAAAGCCGCAAAAATGTCCCACCTATCGAGGTAGGGGCAATTTGATGAAGAAGGCAGAACCCGTTCCTGGCCCATCTGATTCGGCCCACATATCGCCGCCATGGCGCTTCAGGATGTCGCGGGAGAGATAGAGCCCTATGCCAAGGCCTTCGGTATGAGCCTTCACTGCATTGCTGCCACGGAAGAACTTCGAGAAGAGGTGCGGCAAATCATCCTTAGTGATGCCGATGCCGTGGTCGCGGACCGACAGGATAAGGAAGCTTCCTTTAGTGATGCCGGCGATCTCGACGGTATCGCCTTCCGGCGAATAGGTGATGGCGTTGTCGATGATCATCTGAAAGGCGAATTGCACCCTCTTGTGGTCCATGGATACCGCAGGAAGCGTTTCGGGCACGTTCGTGACAAGCGACACTTTCTTGTCATCGGCGCGGTCAGCCACCGCAGCCAAGGTCTCTCCGACGATCAAGTTCGGCTTTTCAAGCTGGAAGGTATAGAGATACTGGCTGTCATCCGAACCAGACATGCCGACGAGCGTATTGGTGAGCTCGACCAGCTTGCTATTGGCGCCCTCCATGTCGCCGACCGCTTCGGCCGCTTCTGGAGCGAGAGGTAGCGTACGGAGATTCTCCAGCGACCATTTGATATGCGTGAGTGGCGTGCTGAACTTGTGGGTGACCACGTCGACGAACTGGAACTTGAGAACGTCGGCCTCTTTGATCTTCCTCCAGACGAAATACCCAACACCCACGGCAGCTGCGGCAGACAAGAGCGGCAGGAGCCAGCGCGGGAATTCGGGGACGACCGCGACGATGCTGTCGTTGCCGTAGCCAATGAGAAGTATGAAGGCAGTCACCGCACCGACGCCAAGGGCATAACCCATGGCGCGCTTGGCGAGGAGATTGAGGTCTATCGCGTCATATCTGATGATGGCGTACGCCATGGGAATAGTGTAGAGACCGGTGAGACAGGCAAGAATAGGATCGACTTTGTATCCATAGAGGAGGAACTCGGGGATGACGCCCACGCCATATCCATAGAGATTGGCAAGAATGAAGTATTTGAGTCGATTTCGGAGGGCATGATCCGCATGGCCGTAGGCGATGAGGAGCTGCGCGAACATATAGACAAGCACTGAGGCAAAGAAGAGGTCGCCGATCCAATATAAAGGACCAGGCGAAAAGAAGTTAGGCAGATAGAGCTGGGGCACTGACAGAGACATGAACTCCGATGGAAAGATTGTATAGAAAGCTATAAGCAGAGCAGCTATGACATAGAGGACCTTCAGGATGCGCCTTTGCAAGGCAAGACGGCCCGTGATGTGGAGTATCACATGCGCATTGAGGACAATGAGGGCTATGGTCGCCATATTGAACATGAATGCGAGCCGAGATAGCACAGGATTAACAAGATCGATGCCGATAACATAAGAAAGCTGCCAGATGCAGAACATCATCGTGAGCAGGAAGAATACAACGTTGATCCTTCCCTCTTTTGAGCCCTTAAGAAGGACGAGTATGCCGAGGCTCGCTGAGATGAGGAGGCAGAATCCGTAGCCGGCGTTGGTGATGAGGAGCTCGATGTTCATGGAGATGCTTATGTGAGCTAATGATACCGCGAGATGCGGCAGCGCACAAAGGGAAACGTAGGCGCACAAAATAAAAAACGCCCAGTGATCAGCCGAGCGTCGCGAAGGGATTTCACCTTGAGGGGTGCGGCTTTGTGCCCACGAATTGGTAGTTAGCGTTCCCTTCGACATAGATCTCTTGGAAAGGAATGCCGAGGAATCTCTTCCGTACAGACTGAAGGAAGTGTTCGAATATACATCGAGGCTCTCCAGGCAGACTCAAGAATCTCACTGAAGATGATGGCACGGATTCGTCAGAGATCGCCTGATATTCACAGGGCACGAAGAGGAGCGTGCCATTTTCAGAGAGAAGAGAGGCGAGGGCGCAGAAATTATTCCCCTTATATTTATCCTGAGCAAAGCCGACCAGATCGAATATGGTCACGTTCGAGTCCGGTCCGATATAGATTTTCATAGGTTCACCAAATGAGATACTACCTTTTGTCCAACAAAAGTAAAGAAAACCCCGTCGCTCGCGAGCGACGGGGTTTCTGGTAAAAAATGTGAGACCTTATTTATCCGCAGCCTTCTTCTTGCCGACCTGGCGGCGCGAGACGATAAAGACATTGGAGTACTTCTTGGGCGTGCGGGTCTTCTGGCCCTTGCCTGCCGGCTTGCCCCAGCGGGTCTTGAGACGGCGCAGACCGCGGCCAGTCCTCTGCTCACCTCCGCCGTATGGGTGGTCCACTGGGTTCTGAGCGGAGCCGCGGACGGTCGGACGGATGCCGAGCCAGCGCGAGCGGCCAGCCTTGCCGATGACGACGAGGCGATTCTCTTCGTTGGAGACGGCGCCGATGGATGCCCAGGCATTTTCGTGGACCTTGCGGACCTCAGTCGAAGGCATCTTGATGTGGGTGTAGCCCGCATCGTTAGCGACGACCTGCGCGAATGATCCAGCTGAGCGGACGAGCTTGGCGCCCGAGCCCGGCTTGATCTCGATATTGAAGATGAAGGTACCGACGGGGATGTGCTTGAGCGGGAGGCGATTGCCGATCTCGATCGGAGCTTTCTCAGAGACGATGAATGAATTGCCGACTTTCATAGTCTTGGGCAGGAGGACATAGCGCTTGGTGCCGTCCTTGTAGTTGACGAGGCCGATGTAGCCCGTGCGGAAGGGATCGTATTCGACGGTCTTGACCGTGGCGATCATGTCCTTTTTGTCATAGGCGAAATCGATCATGCGGTAGAGCTTCTTGTGTCCCCCGCCCTTGTGACGGACCGTGATGCGTCCGAAGGCATTGCGTCCCATATCGCGCTTCCAACCCGTCGTGAGGGGCTTGTAGGGCTCGGAGGCTGTGACGTACTGCTTGAACGGCAATGTCGTCATGTGGCGGCGAGACTTCGATGTGGGGCGGTAGGATTTCATGGTAATAAGTTAAAAGGTAGAAAGGTTAAAGGTGAAGGTTAGACAAAATCTATCTTATCTCCTTTCTTGACGGTGACGAGGGCCTTCCTGACTCCTGAGACCGTGCCTTTGCGTCCTTTGACGATGATGTTGCGGGTCGGGAGATTGATGATAGCGACTTTGACTGCCGTCACCTTGTAGAGAGCCTTCACGGCGCGAGCGACGGAGGCCTTGTCAGCGCCGCGGGTGATCTCGAAGGTGTATACGCCCGACTGGCTCAGGATGCCGGACTTTTCGGTGATGCGCGGGCGGAGGATAGCTTCGGCCGCGATCGAGAAAGAACCGACCGGCGCAGCAGTGGCAGCCTTGGCCTTCACCGGAGCGCGGCGGTCTTCCTTGACCGGAGCGGCCCTGCGCGCTTTGCTCGAAGCTGCGGGCGCAGCGGCCTTCGCATAGTCCTTCTCTTTCGTCTTCGGTTTGAGTCCAAAAATAGCCATGGGAGTGTTCGGGAATGTGTTATGCGCGCTTTGCCGTCTTGGCGGTCAGGGCCTTCAAGGACTCTGACGGGTTGGCGATGATAAGGTAGGTGTGATTCAAAACTGAGACCGGGTTGATGTTGCGGAACTCCTCGATCGAGATATTGCCGAAGTTGCGGAAGCTCTTCTCGACGGAATCGAGCTTGGAGTCGAGCGCGATGATAGCGGCATTCGCAGGCTTCGTGGCCAAGCGCTCGTAGCCCTTGATCTTGGAAAGCGAGGCGACGATGGCCTTGGCGTCCTTGGTCTTCGGTGCAGACATAGCCATGGTATCGAGGAAGAGGATCTCGCCATCCTTCCACTTGCGGGACAGGACGGTGTAGAACGCCTTGGCGCGAGCCTTCTTGTTGATCTTACGAGAGAAATTCTTGTCTGCGCGAGGTCCGTGCGTGATACCGCCGCCGACCCAGATAGGTGAGCGTGACGATCCGTGGCGGGCACGGCCGGTGCCCTTCTGCTTCCAGGGCTTCTTGCCGCCGCCGCGCACTTCGCCGCGAGTCTTGGTGTTGGCGACCGGGGTGCGAGAATTGGAATTCATGAGACGGACCACTTCATGGACGAGGTCTGCGTTCCACGGCAAGCCGAAGACGCTCTCAGGAAGGGATATCTTCCCTGCTGATTTGCCCTGCTGGTTGTATATAGGTGCTTCCATGGTTTTCCGAAATAAAAAGGCTCTTGCGAGCGGTGCGGGCATGATAACAGAGCCGTTAAATGAAGTCAATCGCCCGCATTCTCAAAGGCCGGGGAATGTCTCATTCGTACCTCAATGCTTCGATCGGGCTCTTCTTGGAAGCCTGGCGCGCCGGATAGCCTCCGAAGACGAGCCCGATGGCCGCGGAGACCGACAAGCCGAGTATGGCACCCGACCAAGGGAAGACGAATTGCCAATTGATGCCGAGCGCATGTGACAAGATAAGGGCGATGATGAATGCGAGAGATGAACCGAGGAGGATCCCGACAGCACCACCGATGATGGTCAGGAGGACTGCCTCGAGGAGGAATTGCGAGAGGATGTCACGGTCCTTGGCTCCGAGAGCCTTGCGGAGGCCGATCTCTCGGGTGCGCTCGGTGACCGAGACGAGCATGATATTCATGATGCCGACGCCGCCGACGAATAGGGCTATGGAAGCCACGGCCACCAGGAACCAGGTCAAGGCTGACGTTATCGTGCCGAGGCGATTGGCCAGGTCCTGCTGGGTCTGGACGGTGAAATCGTCCTTGGTCGGATCAGTGATGTTATGGGACTCCTCCAAGGTGAGGGTTATGTCGGCGGCAGCTATCGGCACCACCGCATCGCTCGTCGCCTGGATGATGATACGGCTAAAATATTTCTGTCCAGTGATGTATGCCTGCATGGTCGTATAGGGCATGATGACCATGGAATCAAAATTGAAAAGAGATCCTCCTCCGGATTTCGGCAGGACGGCCACAACGCGGAAGTTGCGGCCCTTTATCTTGATGCTCTGGTCGAGAGGATCCTGCGTGTCGAACAGATGAGTCGCGACGTCCGCTCCGATGACGATATCGGCCGAGAGAGAGGCGACATCAGTCGAATCGAAGAACTGCCCTTCCGTCGGCTGGAGATCGAAGATGCTCGCCATGAGGTCGGTCGCCCCAAAGATCGAAACCTGGTAGTCGTTCGAGCCGTACGAAGCGCTGCTCGCTCCCAGGACCGTCGGCATGATGGATTGGAGGTCCGGCACGTTTGCCTTGTTCGTGAGAGCGACGAGGTCCTGGTCCTTCAGGCTATCGCTATAGAGAGCGCTCACATCGGTCGGCCCGGTCGGCTCGCGCCCGGGGATGATGGCGATGGTGTTGGTGCCGAGGCCTTGCACCTCGCCGAGGATCAGGTTCTGCGCGCCGGCGCCGAGCGACACTACCAGCATGATGGCAGTGATGCCGATGACGATGCCGAGGATGGTCAGAAATGACCGCGAACGGTTGGTCGACAGGCCTGTGAGAGAAGTTGTGATGAGATGGCGGAGGGTCATATCATTTGACATATTCGTCGTCGGCAGTCAGGCGAACCTTGACCTTGGTATCGCTCTCGATCACGCCATCCATGAGCCGGATGATCCTCTCAGCGTGATCGGCAGTGGCGGTCTCGTGAGTGATGAGGACAATGGTCTTACCCTCCTTCTCGTTGAGCCGCTGGATGATCGACATGACGTTCTTGCCTGACTTTGAATCGAGGTTGCCAGTGGGCTCATCGGCGAAGATGACCTCGGGATCCGTGACGAGGGCGCGAGCGATGGCTACGCGCTGGCGCTCGCCGCCGGAGAGCTCCGACTGGTCATGGTTGATGCGATGGCTGAGGCCGACCGCCTCCACTGCCCTGGTGGCCCGCTCATCCCATTCATGCTCGGGCACCGTCTCAGAATAGATGAGCGGCAGTTTCACGTTCTCGAGGACGCTCGTGCGGGCGAGGAGGTTGAAGGCTTGGAAGACGAAGCCGAGCTCGCGATTGCGCAGATCAGCCAGCTCATTTCCGGAGAATGCCGTGACATTCTTGCCGTTGAAGTGATACGAGCCTGACGTCGGCGTATCGAGAAGGCCTAGAAGGTGCAGCAGGGTCGACTTGCCAGAGCCGGATGGCCCCATGATGGCCACGAACTCCCCTTTACGCACATCGAACGTGACGCCAGCCAAAGCGACCGTCGCTTCGCTGCCGTCATGATAGGACTTCTTCAGATTCTTTACTGAGATGATGTGTTCGACCATGCGGGATATTACGGCTTGATGTAGGTGACTACTTTATCGCCCGGCTGGATCCCTGAGACGATCTCGATCGTCCCATCGGACCCCTTGAGACCGGTGACGACCGCCACGGGCGTATAGCTTCGGCCATTCGCAGAGACAACGCGCACGGTCGTCGAAGTCGCAGTCGCCGTGACCGCGCGATACGGCACTTCGATGACGCTGCCCGCTTCGTGCGTCAGGATCTCGAGGTTGGCCGTCATGCCCGAGCGTATGCGGGCATCAGGCGCGGCGAACAAGAGGGTGACTTTATAGGTCGGCACCCCTTCGATGACGGTCTCAGCGGGATCGATGGCGCTCACTATAGCGGGAAAGTCCACATTGGAGCCGTAGGCATCGAGAGTCGTCGAAGCGAGGTCGCCGACCGCCACCTTGGCGATGTCAGCCTCAGGAACATACGCCTCGATCTTGAAACCGCTGCTCTGGACAGAAAAAGCAGTCTGACCTGCCGCTACGAATTCGCCGACATTGGGATCGGCCTGAGTGACGATGCCGGCAAGGGGCGAGAGAAGGATATCCTGATCGATCTGCGCTTGCGCTTGGGCAACCTTGGCCGCTTGGGCCGCGATCGACTCCGAAGAATCGCCGGCGAGTTTCAGGCTGTAGGCTGATTCAGCTGAAGCAAGGCCTGTCTGCGCCGAAACGGCTCCATCAATCCCCTCATTCACAGAGGTGAGAGCAGTGTTCATAGCGCTGACATAGGCATCTATCTGGGCCTGAGCCAGGCCTGAATTGCCGGGACTGAGGGCGTTCACGATAGACGACAGGCCGTTCAGAAATGCTTTGATTGAAGCGAGATGTCCAGCCGCATCAGAGATGACAGCATCGGCAGTATCAGAGGTAGCTGTAGCGAGCTCAGCAGACCACTGGTTGAACGTATCGGTGACAGCAGACCGTTGGACGCCGAGCGAGTTGGCGATAGCTGTCGAAGGGGCAGTGACCTTGAACGTCGGATTGACGCTCTGCGGATTGGTAAAGAGCATATCCGCGTAGTTGACTACTGCGCCCTGAGCTTTGACATAAGCGTCGCGAGCGGCATTTACGGCACTTGCCTGAGCGCTCGCGAGAGATGCCTGTTCCACAGCCAGCTCCTGAGGAGTGAGAGAGCGGGACATATCCGCTAAAGTGGCACGAGCTGATGCCAGCGCCGCCGCATCGTTGGCATTATCGAGAGATGCGAGCACTTGGCCCGCTTTCACCGCATCTCCAACACCGACATTTACTTGGGAGACTGCGCCGCTTTTTTCGAATGCAAGGCCCGCTTTGCCTGCTGGCGATATGGTCCCCGTGACGCTCACCCGTTCAATGACGTCACTTATAGCCGCCGTGCTGTACTCGAAATTAGGCGCGGCAGGACGACTTTTGGCAAATATGATGCCGCCGATGATAAGAATGATGACGATCGCTGCGATGGTCCATGGCTTTTTTAAGATACGGAAGTGGGATTTTTTCATAGATTATTCGTTAGCAATATTCTAGCACGGATAACGCTGTCGCACCGAAAAAGCGCCTTGAGGGGCGCCGTTTCGGTAAAGATTATGAGATAACGGGGCGAATGCGTCGGTCGGCAATGCTATGCATTGGAAACGATCTCGACGAGAGTGCCGCGGCGTCCCGGGACAGCTCCCGAAACATACAGGATGCTCTCAGCCGGGTCAACATGGACGACCTTGAGGTTCTTCACGGTGACGCGGTCAGAGCCCATGCGGCCTGCCATGCGCATACCGACAGGCACGCGATTGCGGAGGCCTCCGCCGATGGATCCAGGCTCACGCTCGGAGTGCTTCTGGCCGTGGGAGCGCGGGCCTCCGTGGAAGCCGTGGCGCTTGACCACGCCTTGGAAGCCTTTGCCCTTGGACACTGCAGAGACGGTCACGGCATCGCCGGGAACGAACTGCGAAATCTCGACCTTGTCGCCGACCTTGAGGGCTGGCGCATCGAATCGGAACTCGCGGACAGAGGCAAAGGCGCCGAGGTCCTTGAAATGGCCCTTCTGCGGCTTTGAGATGCGGCCGGGGTTGCGGGAACCCTCGCCGATCTGGAGCGCTTCGTAGCCATCCGTGTCCTTGGTGCGGACCTGGGTGACCACGTTGGCGCGGATGGAGACGGCAGTCACCGGCACGGCCAAACCGGCCTCGGTGAAGATCTGCGTCATATTCAGCTTTCGTCCAAGTATGAATTTCATGGCAGTCGTGCGGATCGGCGGGATTACATCATCTTCACGTCTATGTTCACTCCTGACGGCAGGCTCAGGTTCGTCAACGCTTCGATGACCTTCGGGTTCGGATTGATAATGTCGATGAGGCGCTTGTGGACGCGCATCTCGAACTGCTCGCGGCTATTCTTGTCGATGAATGAGGAGCGGTTGACCGTGTACTTCTTGATCTCGGTCGGGAGAGGCACCGGACCATGGATCTCGGCGTCATAGCGGGCGGCCGTGTCCATGATCTGCTTCAGCGACGCATCGAGGATCTTGTGCTCGTAGGCGCGTACGCGGATACGGAGATGGGGCGCCTCGCCGACGGCCTTGGCCTTCTTGGCGCGCGGAGCGGCCTTCGGCTTGGTCTCTTTCTTGGTTGTGTCTTTGGTGGTTGCCATGGTGTTGATTCGACAATTGAACAAAGGAACTATTGAACAATTGTTGAATTGTTCCTTTGTAGAATTGCCTTATGCGATGACTTTTGTGACGACTCCTGCGCCGACAGTCTTGCCTCCCTCGCGGACGGCGAAGCGCTGCTTGTCTTCGAGGGCAATCGGGGCGACGAGCTTCACCTTGAAGGTGACGGTGTCTCCCGGCATGACCATCTCGACGCCTTCCTTGAGGGTGACCTCGCCGGTGACGTCAGTGGTGCGGATATAGAACTGAGGCTTGTATCCGGTGAAGAACGGGGTGTGGCGGCCTCCCTCTTCCTTCTTCAAAATATAGACTTCAGACTCGAACTCGGTATGAGGCTTGGCAGAACCCGGCTTGGCCAGGACCTGACCGCGGGACACATCGTCCTTAGCGGTGCCGCGGAGGAGGAGGCCGGCGTTGTCGCCAGCGATTCCCTCCTTGAGTTGCTTGTTGAACATCTCGATACCGGTGATAGTGGTCTTGGTGGTATCCCTGAAGCCGACGATCTCGACTTCCTCGCCCACCTTGATAGTTCCGCGCTCGATGCGGCCCGTGACGACGGTGCCACGGCCTTCGATCGAGAAGATGTCTTCGATCGGCATAAGGAACGGCTTGTCGACTTCGCGGATAGGGTCTGGGATATAGGTATCGAGCGCGTTCATGAGCTCGTCGATCTTGGCTACCCACTCAGGCTTGCCTTCGATCGCGCCCGTAGCTGAGCCGCGGATGACCGGGATGTTCTTGCCGTCATACTTGTTCTTGGTGAGAAGTTCACGCACTTCCTCTTCGACGAGGTCGATGAGGTCCTTCTCAGGAACGAGGTCGCACTTGTTAAGGAACACGATGATCTTCGGCACGCCGACCTGGTAGGCCAGGAGCACGTGCTCGCGGGTCTGGGGCATGACGCCGTCAGTGGCGGACACAACGAGGATGGCTCCGTCCATCTGGGCGGCGCCGGTGATCATGTTCTTGATATAGTCGGCGTGGCCAGGAGCGTCGATGTGCGCGTAGTGGCGCTTCTCAGACTCGTACTCGACGTGCGAGAGCGAGATGGTGACGGTCTTGGTCGCGTCGCGGACGGTTCCGCCCTTGGTGATCTCAGCGTAGGCTTTCTCCTTGGCGAGGCCCTTCTTCGCCTGGACGGCGACGAGAGCGGCCGTGAGCGTAGACTTGCCGTGGTCGATGTGGCCGATGGTGCCCACATTGACGTGAAGCTTGGTGCGATTGAATTCTGCTGCCATAATATTATTGATTTAGTGCTTTGGCTCTCAATGTTTGGGCGTGATGCCAAGCAGCGGGAGCCAAAGATAAATTATTAATAGACTTTTAAAAACGCCGGGTAGGCGCGTGAAAGCTAGGATAGCACAGGCTTCCTAAACACGCAAATCTTGCGTCTCTATAGGGTTATATCGAGGGAGTGCGGGCGCAGGCCGATCCCAGAGGACAGGATGCCGTAGGAGTGGGGGCGGAGATAGTGAATACGCCATCGCTTGCATCGCAATTCGTGGTGCCGGACTCGCAGATCTGTATCTGATACTGGCCAGCGGGGATGGAAATGTCAGGACTGGGACATGATCCGGGTGTGCATGAATTTTGAGTTGTCGCATATCCAGCGTTTCCGACATACCAGCTATATGAATTTTGATTTATCGGAATACCCGTAGCAATAGTGATAGGGGCATAGGCGATCATCGGGCATACCTGTGTCGTACAGACATATTTACGGAGAAGATTCAGGTCTGCAGTAGTCGCACGAAAATAATATGGAGAGGTCCATGTGATGATCTGCGTCGCGCCTTCATACCAGGTCTCGCCGCCGTTCGGCGAGACTATCTTGAGGGGACCTGCGACCGAGCTGCCCGTCACCTGCACGCTGGCGCTCGTCTGGGAAGTGACGCCTGAAGCATTCTGCACGGAGAAGCTCACGGTGTAGGTGCCCACGGTGGCATATGCATGACTAAAGGAAGTGCTCTGCACGAAGGAACTGGGAGATGCGGAGCTCACCGGCACGCAGGAGAATCCTACGGGGCACGGCGCGACATCTCCCCAGTTGACGGAATAGCCGAGTTGGCCACTCTGCGGATCGGTCGCATGGACAGTCCACGTGCCCGTCTGTCCGACCGCGAGCGTTGTCGGCGCATCGAGGCCATTTATGACCGGCGCATCGGCATTTGCCGCAGAGACCAAATTGAAATAGGCATCGCTCGTGTCGCAGGAGCTTCCGTCGGTCGAGCATACTTGGATCTTGTATTTTCCATCAGCTGCTATCGTAGGATTCGAACCGCCGAGATCGGTGGCAGCTCCCACATTCCACGCGTATGAGCGGGAATTGAGGGAAACGCCCTTAGCGATGAGGAGCGGCGCGCGCACCAAGACCATGCAGCGGACGATCTGTCCGGGCTCAGCGCATGCAGGCAGCTGATACTGAAGCGTAATGTCTACTTTCTGATCATTAATGAGGGAGAGGCTGGCGGGAATGTTCCAGGTGATATTCTGCACAGTTCCCTTCACCCAAGTTTCGCCCCCATTCGGAGAGGTCACTGTGAATGCGTTCTGAGTAGCGCCTGAGATCCGCGCTCTGGTGAGCGAGCCGAAGAAACCAAAAGAGGGCAAGCCGATCGAAGCTTGATATTTTGCGAGGGCTGCTTTCGTCTGCGCGCCGAAGTAGCCCTTTGTCGTCACGCCAGAGCTTACAGCAGGAATGTCGTAGCCGTTCGACATAAGCCAACTTTGCAGGTTGACGACATCTGAACCTGACGATCCAAGGGTCAAATCATTTGAGAACGAGTAATTCTGAGCATTCGCGAGCGCACCGAACGAAAACAGAGCTGAAATCGCGATGAGTGAGAGATATTTTTTCATAGTGTTAGTGAAGACGTACCATTATGATATACCTTTCAGCATACAAAAACACCCAGAGACGGGTGTTTTTGGCCAAACTATCTGAAACAGGAAAACTCTAATTATTTCCTCTTTTCAGCTATTTCCAGAGCGACGTTCGCGGGAACCACATCATAATGATCGAATTCCATCATTGCGCTTCCCTGTCCGGAGGTCATAGAACGAAGAGAAGTTGTGTAGCCGAACATTTCTGAGAGCGGAACCTTGGCGATAATGGAGATAGCTTGGCCCTTGGGATTCTGTCCCTCGATGAGGCCGCGCTTGGAAGCGATAGAGCCGTTAACGTCACCGATGTACTTCTCGGGACAGACGACTTCGAGCTTCATAATAGGCTCGAGGATGACCGGCTTGGCGCGCTTTGCGGCATCTTGGAATGCCTGTGATGCGGCGATCTTGTAGGCGATCTCGGATGAGTCGACATCGTGGTAAGAACCGAAGATGAGCTCGCATGAGACATTCACCATGGGGTACCCAGCGACGATGCCGCGGTCGAGGGCTTCGCGAACGCCCTTCTCGACTGCCGGAATGAACTCGAGGGGGATGACTCCTCCCTTGATGGAGTTGATGAACTCGAAGTCATCGTAACGCTTGACGTTCTTAGGGATCTTCTCGCCTTCGACGAGCGGCTTCATGGGGCGGATGATGAGGCGAACGTGACCATACTGACCCTTGCCGCCGGTCTGCTTGACGTACTTGTGATCAGCTTCGGCCTCGGACATGATGGTCTCGCGATATGCTACCTGCGGCTCGCCGACGTTGGCTTCTACGCCGAATTCGCGCTTCATGCGGTCGACCATGATCTCGAGGTGGAGCTCTCCCATGCCTGAGATGATCGTCTCGCCCGTCTCTTGGTTGGATGAGATACGGAAGGTGGGATCCTCGTTACCGAGCTTGCGGAGAGCCATGCCCATCTTCTCCTGGTCGTTCTTGGTCTTGGGCTCGATGCGGAGCGACACGACCGGCTCCATGAACTTGATGACCTCGAGGACGATCGGGTTGTTCTCATCGCAGAAGGTGTTCGAGGTGAGCGCATCCTTGAGTCCGACGGCTGCAGCGATCTCGCCGGAGAAGACCTTCTTGACCTCTTCGCGCTTGTCAGCTTGGAGTCGGACGATGCGGCCGAGGCGCTCTTTTTTGCCCGTGGTGGCGTTGTATATATAGGTGCCTGCTTCGATGGTTCCTGAGTAGACGCGGAAGAAGGTCAACTGACCGACGAACGGATCATTCTGGAGCTTGAAGGCGAGCGCAGAGAACGGCTCGCTGTCGTCTGCATGGCGGAAGACCTCCTCGCCCGTGTTGGGGTTGATACCCTTCACGGCCGGTATGTCGAGAGGAGACGGGAGGTAGTCGACGACCGCGTCGAGGACGAGCTGGACTCCGACATTCTTGAGCGCTGAGCCAGTGAAGACGGGGAAAATCTTGTTGGCGATGACAGCGGCACGAGTGAGTTTCTTGAGCTCGTCAATGGAGAACTCTGAGCCCTCGAGGAACTTGCTCATGGCCGCATCGTCGGTCTCGACGATCTTCTCGACCATCTCAGCGCGATACTTCTTGGCATCCTCGAGCATGTCAGCGGGAATCTCACCCTCGATGACGTTGATGCCGAGCTCGCCCGTGAAGGTGTATGCCTTCATACGCATGAGGTCGATGACACCATTGTGTTCGCCTTCGAGGCCGATCGGGAGCTGAAAACGGATCGCGTGCTTGTTGAGGCGCTCGAGGATAGACGCGTAAGACTTCTCGAAGGAGGCTCCCGTGCGGTCCATCTTGTTGATGAAGCAGAGACGAGGCACTTTGCCGTCGTCGGCATAGCGCCAGTTGGTCTCTGATTGAGGCTCCACACCTGCCACACCGTCGAAGACGACGACTGCGCCGTCGAGCACGCGGAGCGAGCGCTTCACTTCTACCGTGAAGTCGATGTGTCCCGGAGTGTCGATGATGTTGAAGCGGACCTTCTTGGACAGGTCGGTCTTCGGCATATAGGTCGGATTCCAGAAGCAGGTGATGGCTGCCGCCGTGATGGTGATGCCGCGCTCGCGCTCCTGCTCCATCCAGTCGGTTGTGGTGTTGCCGTCGTGCACCTCACCGATCTTGTGCGTCATGCCGGTGTAATACAGGATGCGCTCTGACGTGGTGGTCTTGCCTGCGTCGATGTGGGCGATGATGCCGAAGTTGCGGACCTTATCGAGGGAGTAGTCGCGGTTCATAATAGAGTTAAGTGCCTGTAATGTGGCTTATTTCTTGGTAAATAAAAAAGCGGGAGATGCTTTTAGGTAAGGCCAAGAATACAGGAAAGGCTGTGAATAATCAAATAAATTAGCGTCATTGACAAAAGGACCGCTGGGCCTAGTATCAGGGGCAGAAAGCAAACTTTATGATCCAAAAAAGAAAAGATCCGTTGGAACGCATCCTCATAGAAGGCGCGCGGATGCTCGATGAGAAACCCTTCGAGCAGATCGATGTGACGGAGCTGGCTCGTCGGCTTCACATGAGCCGGCTCACCATCTATCACGCCATCGGCAAGAAGCAAAAGCCTCCGAAATTCATAGCCCAGCAGACGATCGCACGATTTTCAACAGCTGTGTATGAGAATGTGAGGCTGGCATTGAGATCGATGGCACAGATAGAGCCAGTCCATGAGATGATGGTCATCGTGCGAGCTGCATTGGCGACCCTCGAAGGATTCCCTATCCATGGGAGGGTGACGCTCATCAGAGTGTTGCCTGAAGAATACCCCTATGTCTTCATTGACCTTGGACGGGAGATCGATCGCGTCATGAGGGATGCGGCCACAGCTGAGCAGATCAGCGACGATTATCAGGGATTATCATGCACCGATCTCTCAGCCCTCGTCATAACGATGATGTTCGATGCGATGCGGAGATCTCCCCGGAAAAGGAGCTTAGGCCAAAAACTTGAGCTTGAGATCGAGTCGCTCATCATTCTCAAGTCCTTCTTTCGAGAAGAGGCTCGGGATGTGATCCAAAAGAGCATTGATGCGATGCTTCTTGCCCATTAGAGATCAGATGCGCTAGCCGTGGGATTCCACGGTTTTTTTATTTCGAAAAAGATGAAGGTAATAAAATACCGGGACTTAAAGAGTCCCGGCCAGCGAGCCATCATCAGCTCTTACTTCTTCTCTGTTGCGGCTTCGCCTGCTTTTTCGGCATTTTCAGCCGCCGCAATGTGTTCGCTCGCCGCAGTGCGTTCTGTTTCGGCTAATTTTTCATTTGCTTCGCCGACTTCAGTCTTAGCTTCGCCTACAGCCTTGTCTGCATCCTCAACAGAAGATGGATCTCCTTTTCCGCTCATATGTCATTTCTCCTCTATGGTTAACGCGCCTATTCCTGCGAGCTAAGACGATGGCGCCCCCGACACATTACCAGCCTGTAATTCTTCCCTCCCTTCCCCGTCTCCTCATTTATAGTATGATAGCCGTATGCAAACACTCATACACGCAGACATCTTCTTCTTCGTCACGACCGTCGCGGTCATCTTATTCACGATCGGGATAGTCATCGCGCTCGTCTTCGTCATTATGATCCTTAAGAATCTGCACAAGCTCTCAGAGACTGTGCGGACCGAAGCAGATCACATCGCTGGAGACATAGACGCCATACGCGCAAAGTCGCAAAGCCTGAGCTGGGGCATCGCATTCAAGCTTTTCAAGAATTTATTCAAGGGCAAGAAATAATCGATTTACAACACCTATGACAAAAGAAACCAAGGGCTCGCATGGAATGGGCATCGGACTCGGTATCGCCGCATTGGCTGCTGCAGCCGCAGGAGCTTACTATTTGTATGGATCCGACAAAGCCGCCAAGAACCGCAAGCAGGTCAAGAGCTGGATGCTCAAGATGAAGGCTGATGTCATGGATGAAGTCGAGAATATGAAGGACCTCACTGAGGAGGCTTACGATAAGGTCATAGATACGGTCTCTCAGAAGTACGCCGAGCTCAAGAATATTGATAAGGAGGAGTTGGCTGAGCTTGCCAAGCGCATGAAATCGCACTGGAAAGAGATCAAAGAAGATATCAGTGAGACGGTTGGTGGAGAGATGGAGAAGGTTGGCAGGAAAAAGAAGTAGCAAATAGATAGATAAGAAAAAGACCGGTGGCATACGTCACCGGTTTTTGCGATCGATACACAAGCTTAGATCTCAGCCGAGGGCGCCGCAGTAGTGCCTTCCATGATAACTTTTCCGGTAGCCGCATCAAAGATAACTACCTTCTTATCCTTTTGATGAGAATCATAGGGACTAAGGATTATCAGAAAAAGGTCTTTTTTAAATCCCGCACCTGAGGGAACCGGTTCGGCTCTGACGATAGATCCGCGCAACTCAGTCGTGTCTAATTCTGTCCACTTCAAGGTGACAAGACTGAGGAATTGATCTCCATTTCTTACGATCCGCGGAGTCAAAAGGGTGAAACCGGTGGAGCAACGCAAATCAGTACCAGGGTCAATCAGAACACCACGAGATAGATCATGCAATCCGAATTTTTCGTAACTTCCATGATCAAATTTCGTTTCAAACAGATTTGCGCCGATCTTCCTGATTGCATCGTAAAGGAACGAAATGGCGAGAATGTAGCGGCCATTCCTAGATTCCCTGACGACGAGGCCCCAACCATTTTTCTGGCCCTTTGCTATTTGCGCGACCCACATCCCTTCAGTGATCCTTTCCGTGACTGCGAGACTATCGAAGTCGATCGGCTCACCGAGAATCTTGGCTTTTTTCATACGTTTCATATTGGTTTTTTGCTATAACAACTGGTTCGGATACTACCCTGAAAATACGTTCTGTCAACAAAAAAGACCCTATCGGGTCTTTCCTGTAAATAGATTAGGTGCGATATGATTACCACGCAAAGTGCGCGAATGCCTTGTTGGCCTCTGCCATCTTGTGCACGTTCTCGCGCTTCTTGACAGCCTCGCCCTCGTTCTTGGAGGCGGCGATGATCTCATCTGCGAGCTTCTCGGCGATCGGTTTGCCCTTCTTGGCGCGAGCAGCCTCGATGATCCACTTCATGCAGAGCGCGTTCTTGCGCTCGGGACGGACTTCGCGGGGCACCTGGTAGTTGGCTCCACCGACGCGGCGTGAGCGGACTTCCATGGCAGGAGCGGTATTCTTCAAGGCGAGCTCGAAGACTTCGAGCGGGTTCTCGACCTTGGCCTTCTCCTTGATGGTCTTCATGCAGTCAGCGATGATGGCGCGGGCGATCGTCTTCTTGCCCGATTCCATGACGTAGTTGGTGAACTTGGCGAGCTTGAGGGAGTCGTAGGTCGAGTCAGGCCTCAGCTCTCTTTTGATGTTGAGTTTTCTTCGCATGGTAGTTTATTTAGCTGCTTTCGGCCTCTTATTTCCGTACTGGCTGCGACCTTTCCTGCGGGCATCGACACCGGCGCAGTCCAAAACTCCGCGCACGACTGAATAGCGGAGACCGACGTCCTTGACGCGGCCACCACGAAGGAGGACCATCGAGTGCTCTTGGAGGTTGTGGCCCATTCCCGGAACATATGCAGTGACTTCGACGCCGTTCGAGAGGCGGACGCGAGCGATCTTGCGGATAGCCGAGTTCGGCTTCTTCGGAGTCTTAGTGGTGACCTTCACGCACACGCCGCGCTTGAAAGGCGCCGGGAAGAAGCTTGGGCGGTTGGCGATCGTATTGAACGTGCGGGTGAGAGCGATCGACTTCGACTTCTTCTTGAAGCGAGCGCGATGCTTCTTGGTGAGCTGATTGATAGTAGGCATAGGTTTAGTAAACAGTAGACAGTTAAGCCAGTAAACAGCGAGCTACTCTATAACTTCCCGTCTGAATTCTTCATCGTTTTCGGCTCGAGCGAGCCTAGACGATTACTCATACGGGTCTGATAATTGATTTGTCGTCCCCATGGACAGTGGGAGTAACGTACCATACGGAGCTTGAAGACGCAAACATACAATATAAATAAAAATTGATGGCGTCGCTCCCCTGTTACCAGGCGAGCGACGCCACTGCATACTAAACGAGCGGATCAATAAGTTGGAACCAGATAACCCACTCGGCCACTATTATACCATAATTGATACATAATGCAACCCCCTCTAAATATAGTCAACGAGGCTAGAATCCAATTCCCGTGAAGAGCTTAAATACGCTTGGAACTATCGGCGACACAAGCTGCCACAGGAAGAAAACGACAACAATAATAAAAATAGGAGCGTAGGCCTCGAGCATCATGCGAACGCGCCCATATTGATTCGGCAGAATGGAGAAAAGAAGCTTCGATCCATCCAGAGGTGGAAGCGGGATGAGGTTGAAGACTGCGAGGACGATGTTGATGATGACTATATATGAGCTGATCTCCACGAAGGGAGTCATCGAAGTCATTCCTGCGGACGTGAAGCGGATGATCGTACCGAAAATGAGGGCGATAGCGAGATTGGAGGCTGGGCCTGCGGCGGCGATGAGGAATTCGCCTGAGCGGCGGTTCTTGAGGTTATACGGATTGTAGGGCACCGGCTTGGCCCAGCCGAATGTGAACCCGCCAAGGGAAGTGATGAGCGGCACGATGATGGACCCCATCATGTCTATGTGCTTCAAGGGATTCAACGTGAGCCTGCCCGCCATCCGTGCAGTGCGATCGCCCAGGAAGTCAGCCATGTAGCCGTGAGAGACCTCGTGGACGATGACAGAAAGTATGAGGATGGCTATGGAGAGGATAGTGAACATAAGGAAAAGCGAAAACTTTGCACTTTTCACTCCATATGCTACCATACTGCTCTCACCTAATTATATGGCCAAAGTCTGCGACATAACCAAGAGAGGCTCAGTTACCGGAGGACGGTACTCGAACCGCACCCGTGCAACGCAGTTCAATCCCTGCGGCAAGATCCGTCGCTACCCGAACCTCCAGAAGAAGAGCATCTATGTCCCTGAGCTCAAGAAATCCATTTCCCTCACCGTCTCCGCGCGCGGCCTCCGCACGATCCAGAAGAACGGTGCGTTCAGGACCCTCAAGAAGGCAGGCCTCATATAAGAGCGTTTTCTTTCATACCTTAAAAGCAGTCCCGGAAGGGGCTGTTTTGTTGTATGAGCAGAGTCATTATCACCAAGCGCTGAACTATTCAGTCTGCCTCAACTCGCATCGATGTGCCATCAGAGGCTATTTTCACAGTTGAATGCTCTCTCAGATTGAACCTTCCATCCTCTAGCACGCTCATAAGCGGATCAGTGACTTCCTTCTTTGGCTTCTTCGCGGCACTTCCCTTCTTTGAAGACACTTTTGAAACGGCTTTCAACGAAGCTTTCTCGGGCGATCGTGAGTAGACGATATTATCCGGAGAAACAGAAGCGATGAATTTCTCAGAAGTATTCGCAGCTGACATATTTCCCCACGTTATAAGAGCACCTACATTCTGAATGTTTTTGCTTGAAGTGCTTGTGAGGAAATTCTGAGCCTTCGTCGCAATATCACCTATTGAGAGAATGGTTGTTGATCCATATATGATCTTAAAAACTATTTGAGGCACGCTCGCCTTTGAATATGGAAATGATTCGGCTGGAACAGGAAATATCACGTCTGCTTTCATATTCTTGCCAAGCTCGATCGAATCTCCCGCCATGACCTCGCGGATCTTAACGTGGGTATGGCTCAAGACATTCAAAAGCGCGTCGTATGAGCCGTCAGTCGAACTCGCCAATCCAAGCTTCTCGAGCGTAAGTCCAGGAATGAATGCTTCAGTCACCGAATATCTGTCAGCAACATCGACTAGACCAGTGGTGTTCTTGATATCCGGCTTGGTAATGATGAGCACATCTATGCGTCGTGAGTAAAATGGAAGGATATTACTTAGACGTCTGATGATCTCGCCATTCCCTCCTCCATCTATGAGGATGCGCTGATCTTCAGGGGTGCGAATGAATATGGAGTGTCCGCTCTTGAGCTCGAAAACATATATCTCAAGAAGAGGCGGCCGATGCTCTTCGTGCCACACATATCCGCCCAGCGCTGTAGCCAGAGCGGTGGCGGCCACGCCGATCATAATGGGTTTGCTGGGTGCACGCAGTGTCATATTCCCAGCATACAGGTGCGAGATTAAATCCTGATAAATTCGGGATGAAATAGCGATAAAGAAACGATAAACCGGAAAGAGGGCGTCTTCTGGCACGTCCTTAAGCTATAATAGAGCGACGTCATTATCTTTAATCACCTATCATCCATATGAAACCATTCACCGCCAAAACATTTTCAATACCGGCTCTCAAAGGAATCTCCGCCAAGACGATCGAGGAGCATCTCAAGCTTTATCAAGGCTACGTGAAGCAGGCCAACCACATCAACGACAAGCTCGGCGACTATGTGAAGGAAATGGAGGCGAACTCATACGCAATGAATGAATTGCTGCGCAGGTTCAGCTTCGAATTCAACGGCATTCGCAACCATGAGGTTTATTTCGGCTCGCTCGAAGGAGGTCCGGCGCCTCTCGGCAACGGCGCATTGAAAAAGAAGCTCGAAGAGACCTGGAATTCATTCGACGGATGGCTCGCCGGTTTCAAGACCTTTGCCGCCACGACGCGCGGCATCGGCTGGGCGGCTTTGTGGTACGACCCGCGATCGAAGGATCTGCAGGTTTCATGGATAGACGAACAGCATATCGGCCATCTCCAAGGCTGCACCATGATCCTCGGGATCGACATGTGGGAGCACTCGTACGTCGCCGACTATCAGCCGTCAGGCAAGAAACAGTATGTCGAAGATTTCTTCGCGAATCTCAACTGGGGGAAGATCGAGGAAAATTATAAGAACGCGGTCAAATAAGGATAAAAACGAGGTCTACCCTCGAGGGTAGACCTCGTTTTTGGGGCAATAAAAATGCCTCATCAAAGATGAGGACATGTGGAAGGAGCGAATCAGTTCTTCGCGCAGAGCAACTGTAACGCAGTGGCATCATCGTTATGCTGCCGATTGCCGCTCGTATCGCGCGTCGTCGCCAGAGGCAGAAGCCGGGAAACGGGGACATTCAGTACACGGACTCGGCCTGTGCTGCGCCAGACTGAGAATTCGACAACATCGCCGATGGCTGGATGGTTCGCGAACGAGTTCGCGAGATGGTTATCTTTGATGGTATAACCGCCTACCTGGAGGTTGTCGTAATTCACCCGGGCGAGGACTTCCGGGAACAGATACCGGGGAACGCGGTACGTACAGCCTTGCTTGATGACATCAGAACAGACCTGTGCGTACGTCAGTGTGGGGGACGTGCTTTTGGTTTTCATAGAATACTCGATTGTTTGACCGCCGGGTCGTATACTACGACTTTTTCTTTGAAAGTAAAGGGGTGATCCGATCCTTGAATTTCAAGAGGAATGTGCCTGTAATAATGATCGCGTAGAAGAACGCGACCCACCATCCTGAGAATGCTGGTACGTGGATCGCGGCGTACGGCACGCGTGCAAACCAGCCGACCATGTGAAGCTCATATGATAATAGAAGATGTGCTGACCAGCCAAAGAATTGCGAGAGCGGATACCAGATGAATCCTGCTGCACCCGTGAGGAACACGGCGAGCATAGTCACGGGAATGAACGGAAGGACCAGAATATTCACAATCGCACCGATGATCGAAAGCTGGCCCATCATATAGAGGATGTAGGGCGAGACCGTGATCTGCGTCGCCATGGTCGCCGCGATGATGCCGCGCATGCCGAACTTTTCAGGCAGGAATGTGAGCCGCTTCTCGATAGGCGTGGCGAAGAGGACAAGGCCGAGCGTCGCCAAGAATGAGAGTTGGAACGACGGGTCATGCATGAGGATGAGCGGATTCTGGATGAGCATGAGGAGGGCGGCAAACGCGAGCGCTCGGACGACGCTGTAGTCGCGGCGGATGAGATCGGCTGATAATGCGACTCCCGCCATAAAGCACGAACGCACCACCGTCGCTCCCCCGCCAACCAGTATGCCGAACAAGGCGATCCCTATGCCTCCGATGACGATACCCCACACACGAGGCAGGAATGAGAGGATGCGCCGCAGCGCATCGGCTACGACGGTGATATTGAATCCCGACAAGACGACGATATGGATCAGTCCGACCGTACGGAAATCGTCGAGAAGGTCCTTGCCCAGCGCAGCTTTCTCTCCGACCACGAGACCAGCAGCCAAGGCCGCGTGCGGTTCACCTAATGTCCGTTCAAGATTTGACACAAACCCGCGCTTCAAAGAGAAAAGTGTGGAGGATATAGTTTGGACAAGCAAAGAAATCCGACCAGATGACTTCTTTGTTTTGATGTCAGCAAGAATTGGGGAGCTTGTTGAGGCAGCAAGCCCAACTGTCGCGCTTTTTATCTCATAGAAGATGTCGTCTTTCGCCAAATATCCCTTATAATCGAACTTCCGCCCGCCTCCGCTTGAAAAATTGAATGGCTTTGATAGCTTCCCGGAGAAAAACACTTCCTCGCCGTACGAGAATCGCGGATAGAGCTTGGTCTTCGCTCTAATAAGAATGCTTTCACCGCATTCTCCGGCTGACGATTCAAGGCTTGAAGTCTTGATGATGAATACTTGCCCCGATTCTTTGCGTTCGGGATCTTCAGAGACCATTCCAACACCATTTACTTGATTCTTCACACATAGACCTATGTCTGGCGGCTTCACATTCAAGGAAAAGATCACTCGCATGACGGCGGCTGCGGCAAATATGCTCCAGAAAATAAAAACTCCCCTTTTCATGGGAGCTAGTGTACACGGAGCAGATAAAATCCAGATAAATTCGGGTTCAATTCCCGATTAAAAACGGTATGGAGGTCTCCCCTCGGAGGTTACACCTCCGAGGGGAGACCTCCGAATCCAACTACCTTCACAGCGCACTAAATTCCCCCATAATCACCGCTTCATCAGCCGCGGTCAGTGCCTTTTTGTACCGTGCACCCTTGGCACCCTTCACCCGCTTCTCGCATTCAGCCCACGTCTTGTGCGTCTCGATGATCCCGCCGACTGAACTCACATATGAGAATGCTGCGGCTCGCGAACGTGACGAGCTCGAGCTCTTCTTGGTTGATTTCTCTTCATCGAGCGAGATATCGAGAATGTCCGGCAGGTCGTATGCATTCAGAGGACCTTTATACAGCGGTATTTTCCTGCCATCAGCGAATGCTGTCGCGATATGATCGCATCGTTCATTGCCGAGAATACCGACATGGCCGCCCACATATTTCCATGAGACTGATCTGCCTTCCACTGCTTCGATGAGCTCTTCCCAAAGGTCCCGATTCTCCACATCTTTCTTCTGCATGGTCTTCCAATCCTTTCTCTGCCAGCCTTTCACCCATTTCGTGATGCCGTTGATGACATATGAGGAATCGGAGTGAACCGTCACGACAGAATCTTTCTTTGCCGACTTCAATCCCTCAATAGCTGCCTTTAATTCCATTCTATTGTTTGTCGTCGGATCTTCCGCACCGCCAAGCTCAGTCACTTCAAGCTGCGCCTCTTTCGCTTCTTTGCTTCTTTGCTTTTTTCCTTCTGCGATTACGACCGCTCCCCACCCTCCCGGACCGGGATTACCTCGCGAAGAGCCGTCTGTGAAGATAGTTATCATGCGAAGAATAGTAGCATAGAAAAAGCGCCCCGATCTTTCGAGGGGGCGCATGCAAACAGTTGCTCAGTTTTTATGGGCGTTTCGCAAAGCCTTCTTCCACTCGTCGATCTGAGAACGGAGGTCGCTTGGAAAAGCTGAGTCAGGATGGACGAGATCAGCGAGCGATTCATCGTCTACCCATACCATCGTGGACGTTCCCCGGAGATGCGGATTATCGAAGTTTTTCCGCCGGAAAATGCTATCCTGGAAAAGCCAGCGAGGCGAACCCTTCTTGGGGTAGACCAGTACCAGGTGCTTGTACTCAACCTTATAGGGCATCTCGTCGACCCCGTCGCGAGGACCAATAACGACGACATCGACCAAGAACCGGTACGCTTTAACGTCGCGATCCAGCGTAGACGGCGTAAGCACATCATCAGGTGAAAGGTCTGGAAAGTAGACGGTACCGTTGACCTCATTCTTTTCCAGACTTCCGGTATAATCGCGCAGCCGTTTGAACGGCAGTTTGTCGAGATGTGGTGTGATCCCCTTTACAACCCTTTCTAGCGAGAATGTGGACGCGTCCGCACTCATAGGTATTCCTTTTCTTGTTTGGTTTATTTTCAGTTTACTCTTGCGCTGTCGGGACTCATCCCTTCAGGCAGAACCTGCGATAACACTACGCCGAAAGGCTAGTATGTCAATATGGCTTCCACTACCCTCAACCTGAGCTCGGGTCTGCCCCTGAACATCGATTTTTCGACGGTTGCTACGAGATCGAGCGGCCTAAACTCGGCCTTCGGGGTTGTCAAAAGTCTGTCGGCCCATTTCTCGCTCGCATTGAAAAAAGATATCGCCGGTATTTTCATCCCATTCGTCTTCTTGAATACGATTTCCACATGATCATTCGCCTTGCCGAAGCTGCGGACCGAGTCCGGCAGGACATTCTTGAATAGAAAGACGGGCTTCGGATTGCCCATCCCAAAAGGCGCCAATTTGGCGATGTCGTCATACAAACGGTAATCGAGCGCGTCCAGCGAAAGCTCTGCGTCGATAGCCAGCAAATCATCTGTATCGGTTTCTAATTTCGAATTTAGAATTTGTTTAGGATTTAGTGCTTCGGATTTGGTATTTACTATTCTTTTCATTGCCTCATTCAGCCTCTGCTCAAGAAAATGTATCTGCTCGTTGCTCACCGCGAATCCTCCGGAATGTTTATGCCCTCCATAGTGCGTGAATGTGTCGGTCGGCGCACCGCGCATGATCTCAACAACATGTGATCTCCCTTCCGAGCGGCATGAGCCTTTGATCGCGTCCCCGCCGTCACGGCCCCAGAGGAAAACGGGACGATCGAATTCTTCGGCACACGAGTTCGCAGCAAGACCGAGAAGAGAGGGTCTCCATGCGGGATTACCGAGCACGATGACGCTTGGGATAGCGGATCCGTGCCGCTCTCCAATGGTTTTCTTCACTTCTTTCACGAGCGATGCGACTACACCCTTTCGCTCAGTATTCACCGCTTCAAGCTTCTCTGAGAATATGTCTGCGTCCTCGTCGGTTTGCGCTGCGAGCAGATTGAAGGCGTCCATCGGCGCGCCCATGCGCGATGCGGCGTTGATGCGTGGCGTGATCATGAAGGCGATATCGTCTTCAGTGAGGTGCTTCTGCGAGATCTTGAGCTTCGCGAGGAGGCGCATAAGGCCTTTGCGCGAGCTCTTGCGGAGAACTTCCATGCCGTAATATGCAAAGGCTCGATTCTCTCCGGTGAGCGGAACCATGTCGGAGAGCGTGGCGATGCCGACCATGTCGAGCAACCACTTCTCGTGACCATCCTTCAGATCACCGAGAATGCTTTCCGTTTTTCCATCTTTGCTTTTTGCTTCTTGCTTCGCTTTCTTGATGATCGCTTGAATGAGTTTGAATGCGACGCCTGATCCGCACAGATTCTTATCTGGATAGAGGCAGTCGGACTGCTTATGATCGACAATGGCGAACGCGGGAGGTAATTCCGCAGGCGGCTCATGATGATCGGTGATGATAACGTCGATCCCCTTTTTAACGGCGCGAGAAATCGGACCGACATCGGTGATGCCGCAGTCGGCAGTGATGATGAGCTTGACCCCTTCGCTGGCGAGTTGATCGATCGCCTCCTCATTCACGCCAAATCCTTCATCGTGGCGATGCGGGATATATATGGAAAAGTTCTTGTACCCGATACGGCCGAAGAAATCGTTCCAGATGACCGCAGCCGGTATGCCGTCGGCGTCGTAGTCTGAGTAGATCGCGATGCGCTCATTATTTTCTATGGCTTGAATGATACGGCCAGCTGCTTTTTCCGCGTCTTTGAGTAAAAATGGATCATGCGTGTCCCGAACATAGTCGGGAGCGACGAACTTGCCTGCGGATTCTGCATCAGAAATGCCGCGATGGTAGAGAAGGTGCGACAAGAGCGGCGAAAAAGAGCCGAGCGTGGAGAGCTCGTCAGTGGACAGCGGGCGGCGGATGGAATATGGCATCAGAAAAAGTATAGCACGCGAGGTCTACCCTCAAGGGTAGACCTCGTTAATCGTTAATACATATAGTGATATAATCTCCCGATGAAAGACTGCATCTTCTGCAAGATCGTCCGCAAGGAGATTCCCTCGAACATCGTCTACGAGGACGAGCGCTTCCTCGCATTCCTGAGCATTGACCCGCTCGCTCCTGGACACACGCTTATCATCCCCAAAGAGCATCACCGTTGGGTATGGGACGTGCCGAATGTCGGAGAATATTTCGAAGTGACGACCAAGATCGCCAAGGCCCAGCAGAAGGCATTCAATGATCCGATGATACTTTCCAAGATATATGGAGAAGAAATCGAGCATGCCCATATCTGGATATATCCAGGTCCGCAAACGAAGGGGGATAAAAAAGACTTTGAGGGGAATGCAGAGAAGATCAGATCTGCGCTGAAATAAGAAACCGGTAGAATAGATTGAGGCCTAGGCCCTCTTTATAAGAGTCGCCTTCCCCACGATCGCATCCACCTCTATGAGATCGCCATCTTTGAAGATCTTGGTGGCGATCTTTGTCGCGATGATGCAGGGCTTGCTAAGCTCGCGCGCCACGATGGCAGCGTGAGAGGTGATGCCTCCCTGGTTGGTGATGAATGCCGCGGCCTTCTTCATGCCAACGATATATTCAGGCATAGTCTCATTGGCGACGATGATGTCGCCTTCTTCGATCTTATCCAGATCGCGAATATTCTGGATGATGCATGCGATGCCGCGAACCTTCCCTTTGAAGGCGACTCTGCCAGAAACGGTCCCATCCGAACTGTTCGCGCGATGCTCGAATATCGTGAGCATTTCTTCGAGGCCCTTGCCATAATAAAGCTTGAATTGCCGATCGATGCACGTCATACCGTTCCGGTCTGTCCTGTTCGCGATGTCAGCCGGGGCCTTCCCTTCCTCAATGAGCGCGCGCACCTCGAATGGGGCCATGCGATCGAGGCCTCCTCTCGTCAGCCCATGCTTCTTTGCAAGCGCGTCGAACAGCTCCCAATGCCAGTTGAGAGATTTATTGAGCGTCTCTGCATCAACAGAGCGATAGTATATGAGCTTTTGGATCGCCATGAATTGCTTCTTGGTCTTTTCGTCCAAAGCTGCAAGGCTTGAATGCAGTGTCTCCGACTCTTTTTCGATATTCTGCTTTTCACGCATGACATCTTCGCCTGTGAGTCTCTTCCCCGTCAGGTAATTGGCGCCTACCCACTGATACTCGCCGAGAAATGCGTCGATCCCCGCATCGCTGAGATTCCTCAAAGCAGTCTTGTATTGCATCATAATGGTCGGCTGATGAGGTACGAGAAGATGTGCGATATCAGAAGAAGAAAGGCCCGCAGCAAGCCCGAGCTCAGGTATGGCCGGCTCGAGAGCGCGGTCACAGAAATGTATGATCATCGAGTTGCAGGCTAGATCCTCATAGAGATCGAGCATCTTCTTCAGATCGGGAACTGCTTTCAGCTTATTCAACGATTGTATAGTCGACTCACATGCGGAGAAGAACGCATCGAACCATGTGAGATCGTTCTTGATCTTGTCGAGGATGAATGTCTCGAAGACCGAATGATCTGCCTTGAGTCCATACACATATCCATCGATATTCACTGCATTCCCCGTGAATGATGGAGGTAGATTGAGCTTTTTGAATTGCTGGCCGCAGGAATAGTAGTTCCATGGCGCATTGCCGAACGTCGAGAAGACCCACCTTCCCCAGAAGTTCCATGCATCCACATTCGAAAGTATCGGATTATTCATTGGCCGACGAATCATTCAGAGCCTCTATCCCCGGTAGCGTCCCTTGCGCAAGAAAGTCGAGCATCGCACCACCGCCAGTCGAAACAAAGGTAAATTTATCTTCGATGCCCTGCTCAGCGATAGCAGCGAGGGTGTCTCCCCCACCAACAATGGATTCAACACCAGAATTTTTTCCTTCTTCTGTCTTTTCTCCGATCATCTTTGCCAATTCCAACGTCGGTTGGCAGTATCCATCTTCATAGAGCCCGAGCGGGCCATTCCAGAGGATGAACTTCGCCGCGGCGATCTTCCCCTTCAGAAGCTCAAGTGTATCAGGTCCGACATCGAGGATCTTGTCTTCCTTTGAGAGCTTGTTGGGTTGCTTGATCTCTTTCTTCTGATTCTCAACATCGACCGGAAGAATAAGCTTCGGGTCATTCATAAAGGGTGCCAGATCGACATCGCCCGATGAAACAAGAGATACGCCTGTTTCATAGCCATTTTTCTTATAGAAGTCATTAGCTAATGCTCCACCTATGAATACCCTGTCCGCGATGCTCATGAATTTCTTGAGCAACGGGAGCTTCGTCTCGAACTTGGCGCCGCCGAGGATGAAGAGGAACGGGTGAGAAGGATCAAAAGCACGGGACAGATTCTTCACTTCCTTCTCGAACTGCAGGCCCGCATAGGCAGGAATGTATTTCGGAACGCCGACGACGGATGCATGCTCACGATGCGACACAGAGAATGCGTCATTCACATATATGTCGGCAAGCGAGGCGAGCTCTTTCGCAAACTTCGGATCATTATTCTTTTCGCCATCGAAGAAGCGAAGATTTTCGAGTAGGAATACTGATCCCTTATTCTCCCCCTCTATTACATGAAATGCTTTTTTGTAATCCTTAATAAAGTGAACTGCCATCCCCAACTTTGATAGATGCACGACAACAGGTTCAAGCGAAGGCTTCTCTTCTTTGATGCCTTTTTTCTTCGAGCTTTCAGCTGCTTCGATATGGCTTATGAGGATGACCGCCGCGCCCTTTGACCGCAGATAATCGATGGTGGGCAACGCCATCCGGATGCGGAAATCATCGGCCACCTTTCCATTCTTCACCGGCACATTGAAATCGACGCGGACGAGGACCTTCACGCCATCGAGCTCGGGTATGTCTTGGAGGGTTTTCATTCGTGTCGTTCGCATGATTCGCGTATTCGCATCGCGTTATGCCTGATCTACAGCCTTCAATAATTCAACGAACCCCGCGATGTTGACGCTCTCGCGGCCGACGAGGAGGCCGTCGACTTTGCCGATCTTCATGATGTCGGGCGCGTTGCGGAAATTGACCGAGCCTCCATAGAGCACCTTCACCTTCATGGCGGATGAGGCTCCGAAGATGTCTGAGAATACTTTCTTCACAAAAAGAGATGTCTCGTAGATCTGCGCGGGAAGCATCGCCTCTTTGGCGCCGATAGCCCAAACAGGCTCGTATGCTATGACGATGTTCTTGGCCTGGGCAGGCATGATGCCCGCCAGGCTCTTCTTGATCTGATTCTTCAACCCATCGAGGTAGGCGCCATTCTCATCGCGGGTCTTCTCCCCGACGCAGACCACTGCCATCATGCCGAAACTGAGCACTGCCTGAGCTCGGCGAGATATCACATCATCGGTATCGCCGGCAGCCCGCTCCTCAGAGTGACCGACAATAACATAATCGGTGCCGAGGCTTCGGAGCATGGCTGCGCCTACTTCTCCTGTGTGAGGACCTCCCTCTTCGTATGATGCTGACTGGGCTCCCAGGCGAAAATTAGGGAATTTCTTCTTGGATACGCCGATAGACATGAATGGAAATGGTGGGCAGATAACAGTCTCAGCGTGCCCGAGCCGGCCAGCCGCAGAGCGGATCTTGCGGGCGATGCGCTTGGCCTCGTCGAGGGTGGACGGGTTCATCTTCCAGTTGCCGATGATGAGCTTTTTGGACATGGGAGTATTGTACCCCAGAAGCGCAGACAAAGAAAAAGCAGGCCATTGGCCTGCATACTAATAAGACTATCCGTCATTTATCGCCTCAGTGTACAAAGAACGATACTTCGGCATATCTCCTTGCTGGTCTTTCGGCCACAAAGCGAGATGATTACCGATCGCATGGAGGAAAAGGTTCGCCATTTCCCTTCGCCTCTCGTAAGGAGTCTCAGGAGGAAGACCGTCCAGCGCCAGATATGCCGATACCGTCTTCTCATACGAGGCGTTCCGATACTCGTCTTGTCGCAGCTTCGCGAAGTATATCCTCACCGCGAATGCCGCTGGGACGATCAAGGTGAGTGCCAGCGGATGCAACAATCTATGCCCTACCCCTCGGACTACACAGAGGACAAATAGCGCAAAAATCGCCACAACTACTACCTTTCGTTTTTTCATATTTCAATCCTTTCCTTCAAAGCTATCTCTAAGGGGGTCTAGAGTCAATGCTCTATATTTCCTGCCACGAAAGCGTCGAGTAGTAACTCGAGGTGAGCGGGAATGACGGGGGCGGACCATACAGAAGATTCCCATCGTAGGTGATATTACGATTGGTATAGCCGGTGCCATCGGTGTAGGCAAAGCCGTATCGTATATTGGTGCCGATCATACCAAGGAGATTCAATGTAGTCCTATGAGAATAGTCGACGCCGCTTATAGCGCAGCTCGAGTTGTAGTAAAAACGTCCCACGCGCCCCTTCTGAGCGACGAGAGCAGCGTCCACATTGAGAGTAGTGTTCGAGACCATACCTGCGTTCACATTCCCTTCAGCGAGAAGGCCGATGACGTCAGTACCGTCCGTATGGCTATAGAGAAGGTCTGAGTTCACCGTTATATTCGCATATGAATTTGCATCGGCGGTGAATCGGCTGGCTGCAACCGTGGCACGAGAACCATTCACGGTGCCATCCACCCACACATCGTCCTCGATAAAAATGACGCCATTCGCAGGGATCGGATAATTCGTCGCTGCGCCCTCGGTGTTGATGCTCCACGTCCCCCACTGCTTTGGGCTTCCCGCATATGAGCACCCTGAGGGCGCCGATATGAGGGCAGTGACCTTCTTCAGGTCGAAGGTATTGTTGCTCTTGAACGTGAGATGGTATCCGCTCTTCGATGATGGGCCGAAGTAGAGGCCGTTCGACGCCTGGCCAAGGCTTTTGAGTGTACCCATGTCAGCGGTGAGGCCGGCGAAGCTGACCGCGGGGACCGCAAGCTGGCGGCCGGCTTTGAATACATCAGCGCGCACAGGAAGCGCTGTAGGAGGAGCAGGGTCATCGGTCCCCGAAGTCGTATAGACCCCCCATTCCCTGAGTCCCGTATCCGGATCCGTATAGGTAGATGTCGCGCTCGTCACGATATTATTCGCGACGCCGTCGAAATGGATGCCGCCGTTCGAATGCACCGGCCCATTGACGACCGTGCCAGATCCAAAATACATATTGTCATTGGCGATAGCGGCATATTGAGCGAAAGATGGGATGGCGAGGACCGCTTTGATGGTCCGCGCGATAGTCGTCGAGGCGACCGTTCCTTTCGAGACGATGGTGACGATGGTGGAGCCGACAGCGGGAGGCGTTATCGTCAGAGTATATGAGCCGATGGTGTTGCCATCTTTGTCTGCGAGCGTATGAGTCGTCGGCGTCGATGTTCCCGTACCGTCTTGGAAATCAGAAGGTGCATGTGCGAGATGCCAGCGATAGTAGTCAATCCCGGCTTCAGCGATCTGCAGCGCCTGCTCGCGCTGCGCCACGTTCCGGACGCTTCTCACGAGCGCGCTACCCCACGTCACCAAGCCGCTTGTCATGGTGATCGCAACGGTCGCAAAGATGAGCACTGAAACGAGGATGTCCCCTTCCATGTGCCGATCCTTTGATGCCGAATGAAAAAGGTTCTTCATAGATTGTCTTTGAGGTTGCGGAGAGTCGCCTCCGTTGAATAGGTCCGCGGAAGAGGCGACCGGTTCGGATCGACGTCGAGAGAGACGGTCATCCTGATGAGACGCACCGATGTCGGTGTGACCGGCTGGACGAGCGCTCCAGTGGTCGTGCCCGCATATGCTCCGGTGAAATAATCGAAGACAGGAGTGCTCGAAGAATTCTTGACATTATTCATCAAGGTCGAGGTCGACTCCGCTATGCCCGTATATGTGAGCGGCGAGCCTGTGGGGATGGCGGAGGCGCGGAAGAGCGACGACCCGATGAGCGAATAACGGATGCGCTCCTTCTTGCCATCGCCATTCGTGTCGGCGTAGAACGTGAGCGTGCTCGTGCCGGCGCTTTGCAGGGCATAGCTGCCATCGTTCCCCGGAGACATGCTCCTGACTTCCTTGGCCATCGTCCGTAAGATGGCCTCCGAGTCTTGCAGCGCAGTGAATGACGCGGAGGCATTGCCTTGGTAGGAGAATACGTTCGCCTCGAATGCCGCGACCGCGGCGATGATGACCGTGAAGATGCCTACGGTGGTGAGGACTTCGACCAATGTGAAGGCGCGGGACATATGGGTATTATAGCGACGCTTGGTATTCCTGCCATCCGTTGCCGACTGAAGCAGATGCTGAGTATGGATCGTAGCCGGTGGCCGACACATTCACCGTGTATGCGCCAGCGGAAAGGCCCTGGAACAGGACCTGCCCAGGCGGATTGCATCCTGAAGTGTACGTGAACGAGATGTTCGACACTGACGGAGTGTTCGTCGCGCTCGCAGTGGAAAGGAACGCTTTATAGCGCGCGTAGCGCATGCCATTGAATATTCCCGCAGTGAATGTCGTATTGGGAGAGGTGTAATAGGTCCCGCTCGTGCCATCAGGTCCGACAAAATTCCACGCATCGGGCGAAGATGAAGCGCTCGCCGCGAACTGGAACTCGACGCTATTCGGACCGGTCGCGAGAGGTTGGTTATTCGGATTCCAGATGAGCCCGGTGAAATTGCTCGCCGTTCCCGTGTCGAACGTCGACGATTCGAGCCAGCCGCTCGTGAAGTAATTGCCTCCGATCCCTGTCCCTTTGAGCTTGAGCGTCCCAGGCGCTGACGGATCGACTGTCGAACTGTCATTCCAGTACCGCGAAGTGGTGGTCGCTGAATACACTGGAGACCCTGGCCCTCCATCCCATGCTGACTGAGTCATGTATCCAGTGCCAGTCACCTGCGTCGAGCTGTATCCGGCCTTTGAAAGCGTGACGGATGCGCCGGAAACAGGCAAGCTGTGGTCCTTCACGGTGACGAGGAGCGCATTGCCGCTCCTGGGGACTGCGACCAACTGGACGTTCTGCGAGCTGCCCGGATTCAAGCTGACGGGATTGATCGGATTAATACCCGCGATGTCATACGATGAGCCCCGAGGCAGGAAAGTATATGAATCGGGATTCATCGAAGAGAGGCTCAGATTCCCTGATCCGTCAGTCGAAAGGCTCTTCGAATACAGGAGCACGGGCGGGACAGCGCCGGGAGCGCTGATCGTCTCCGATCCTTGAAGAGTGAGCGGCACATTCGGCACAGCTGCGCACGTAAGGCCGACCGAAGACACAGCGAGCGAGGAAACCTTGTCTATCGTCAGGCTCACCGTTGTCAGCGTCTGGGCAGCTACTGTCGCCGGCGGCACCGCAGGCGTCGGGTTGGTCGAGCTCGCCTGGTACGTTTGGTCGCTGCTGTATCCCGCTTTGCTCACATATATAGAATAAGCGGTGGTATCTGGCGGCACATCCACGACCTGGAGGACTCCATTGTTCGGCGTCGTGTCGTCGATCGTGATCGGGTTGGTCGTCGAGCTGTTTGCGATATGGACCGATGCTCCCGCGATTGGATTGCCCGCGCTGTCGAATACCTTGACGAAGAGGGCGCCGTTCGAGCTCGAGGTCTCCAAGTTCTTGGGAGCGATCTGCGCCGAGACGATCACAGGCGAGAATGACTGGCACGAAGGGCACGTCACGGTGACCTGAACCAGCTTGTTGTCGTCCGGAGAGGGGTCATTGTCTGTCGTCGAACCGATGAGGCCGTCGAAGGGTAAATCGATGTTCCGGATGACATAGCTCAGCGAAAATGTGATGCCCCCACGGACGAGCGTGGTCGTCGCTGGAAGCACTCCTTCAGGAATGCCATCGACGATGCCGATCTCTGAGTATGGCATATTGCGGATCATCTCGAACTGCTCATTGGCGAGATCGACGGCGACGATGCGATCCTGGTTTGCGGTCGCGAGCTTGAATATCCCTGCGTACGCTCCGTACGCAGCCATCGCAACCGTGAGGAAAACAGCTGAACCGACGAGAACCTCGATGAGGGTGAAGGCGCGCTTCATTTATATCGCATTAACCAGCGAGTACATCGGGCTTATCATCGCCACTGCGAAGAATCCGACGCCCGCCGCGATGACCACCATGATCAAGGGCTCGATGACCGTCGACATATCCTTGGTCTTCTGCTCCACGTCGTCCTCGTAGTATTTCGCCACGCCGAGGAGCATCTCGTCGGTTTTGCCGGTCTCTTCGCCGACGCTGATCATTTCCGAGAGGAAGATCGGGTAGAGCTTCGGATGGCTGGCGAACACCTTGGACATGAGGTCTCCCCGCTTGATCGCCTCTTCCGCTTCGGCGAGGACCGCCTTGAAGCGCACGTTCTGTATGACCTCTCCGGTGATCGAAAGCGCCTCGACGACATCGACGCCGGCCTCGATGAGCGAAGAGAGCGTGCGCGCAGTGCGGGCTGCGTTCACTTCTTGGACCAGTCCGCCGAAGAGGGGCATCTTGAGGAGCGCGCTATGAACGATCTTTTTCCCTTTCGCGGTCCTTCCCCATGCTCTGAGCGCATAAAAGAGAGCCACAAGCCCGACGAGGACGAATATGCCGTCATGCTGAAGCACATCGCTGATGCCGAGGATGACGCGTGTCGCGAACGGGAGAGTGACGTGGAGGTCGGTGAATGTCTTCAGGAGCGTTGGTATGACGAAGATGAACATGAGCACTGCGATGAGGAGCATGACGCAGATGATCACGGCCGGATATATGAGCGCTCCGCGGACACGGCGGGTCAGGGCAAATGAGCTCTCGAGCTGCGCTGCCACGACACGCAGCGAATCGGAGAGCGAGCCGCTCTGCTCTCCTGCGTGAACCATAGAGACAAAGATAGGGGGAAAGACCTTTGTATGCTTCCCGAGAGCATCAGCGAAAGTGAGGCCTCTGCCGACATCCGCGATAATCTCCGCGAGGATAGCTTTGAATGTCTTGTTGTGCGATTGCCGCTCGAGCACAGAGAGCGCGCGGGAGAGCGGGAGGCCTGCGCGGAGCATCGAGCCGAGGTTGCGCGCGAAATTGATCTTTTCGATCGACTTCACGTGGCCCGAAAGGAATCCCGTCGAGCCTTTCGCCTTCGTTCCCTTCCTACCCTTTTTCTCGCTGACTGAGATGATCTCATCGCCGCTCTCGCGGATCAGGCGGTAGAGCTCGTAGCGGTCGGCTGCGTCCTTTTCGGCGGTATAAGTCTCGCCGGATGATTTCTTCGCCTTGAAGATGAAGTGGGACATATGAAGTTCTTACTATTCTGAGACAACTCTGAGCACCTCCTCAATAGTTGTTAATCCCGACACGCACTTATAGATACCGTCTTCCAACATGGTCAGCATCCCCTCTTTCTTGGCCTGAGCCTCGATATCTGTCGATGTCGCGCCCTTCATGACAAGGTCCTTGATGCTCGGCGTCATCTTCAAGACCTCATGGATGCCGACGCGGCCCTTGAAGCCGTCGTCATCTCCTGCGGGCGCCGCTTTCCAGAAAGATATCTTGTCCCACGTATCAGATTCTTTGACCACTTTCTCGGCCTTGAGCGCAGCAAGGACGCGGTCGAGATCAACGATCTTCTGGAGCTGTTCGAATTCCGCTTTTGATAATGAATATTTCACCCGTGACTCGGTCAAGCGGCGGACGAGGCGCTGACCGATGACGATATCGAGAGTGGAAACAAGCAAGAATGATTCGACCTGCATATCAAGGAGACGGGGTATTGCACCGGCGGCGCTGTTCGTATGCAAAGTTGAGAGCACTAAGTGGCCGGTGAGCGCAGCGTTCACTGCAAGGGCGGCAGTCTCGTTGTCGCGGATCTCACCCACCATGATGATGTCAGGATCCTGACGGACGAGCGTGCGTATGCCCTGGGCAAATGAGAAGCCTATCTCAGGCCTCACCTGCGTCTGATTGATGCGCGCCATCTGATATTCGATCGGGTCTTCAATGGTGGAGATATTCACGTCGGGCGTATTCAATATATCGAGCATCGTATAGAGCGACGTCGTCTTTCCAGAGCCGGTCGGACCAGTCGTGAGGATCATTCCCGTCGTCTGTGTGAGCGCCTTGTGGATGCGCTCGAGGGATTCTCCGTGGAAATTGAGATATTCGAGCGTGAAGCCAGAGATGCTCTCGCGAAGGAGGCGCATGACCAGTTTCTCTCCGTAATACGTCGGCAGTATCGAGACGCGGAATGAGACTTTCTCGCCGCTCATGTCCACCTTGAATCGGCCATCCTGCGGCAAGCGTTTCTCGTCGAGCTTGAGATTGGAAAGCACCTTAATTCTTGCAGAGACTGAAGGGCCTGCTTGTCTCGGCAGGACCATCGCATCATGGAGGAGGCCGTCGATGCGATAACGAACGAGCACCTGCTCTTCCATCGGTTCAATATGAATGTCGGACGCATTCTGAAGAATCGCGTGTTTGATGAGCGTATCCACGATACGCACCACGGGTAAGTCGTCAGCGAGCTTCTTGATGTCCGCCTCAGTAGCTGGTTCGCCTTTTTCTTCTGAGATCGTTTTGAGCGTCGCAGTCTCTTTCTGGATGAGGTCACCGAACTCAGCTTTCAAAGATTTCTGATATTGGACCAATGCTTCTTTGACAGAGTCGGTATCTGTGAGACGCGGCAATATCTTCAAGTTCACTTTTTTCTTGATGAAGTCGATCGCTGAAAGATCGTTCACATCGAGCATGGCAACTTCAAGCGATACGTCAGTCTTCTTGAATGCGACGATGTTGTGGCCGCGCGCGATAGGCTCAGGGATGAGCGAGAGCGTTTCGAAAGGGACCTTCTTGCCTTTCAAGTCCACGAAAGGGATGCCGAGGACATACGCCTGCATCCTACGAAGGTTATCAGCAGTGATCTTCCCCGCTGAGACGAGCACATCGCCCAGGCGCGTGCTGTCTTTGTCGGCGGTCTTCTTCGCATTCTCAAGGTCCTCCCTTGAGACGAGGCCCGAGTCGAGGATGAATTTGTAGAGCTGGGTATCTTCGATGAGCATAAGGTTGCTCAGAATTATAACACTTGGGCTCGCTCGGCGCTCGAGGAGCAGCACACTATCGATGTGCCGCGCGAAGATAAATTGACAAAGCAATAAAACGTGGTAATGTCGATTCGGGTCAGCACCTTGCCGCGATTGGCAAGGAATGACATAACCTCTATATATAAGGGAAATAAATGAAAAAGATCCTCATGGCGCTGTCGATCATGGCAGCGCTCACTCTCACGACGGCACAGACCGTATTCGCAGATCAGCATCACAACGACCATCCGGGGAACCTGACGACAGTCAATGCCAACCTCGGCTCAGGCATCCATGTGAAGATCGCGGTGCAGGTCATGGAAAATCCGCGGGCGGACCGCAACGGCATCACTGCCATCTGCGTTCCCGGCATGGGCCACACCGCGGAGAGCTTCAAGCCTTTGGTCCGCGCATTGTTCGCATCCAACCCGCATGTCCGGAAAGTAGTGCTGTTCGATCTCCCGGGACACGGGGACAGCGGCCTGCCTACCGGCCGTCACGACGTTCCCTACCTCGGCGACCTCGGCATAAGCGACTATTCGTTCGTGACCTATGATGTGCTTGCGGCATGCAACAACAACGACATCTACCCTTCTGTTATGATCGGCCATAGCATGGGCGCGTTCGTCTCCTTCGTCTTGGAGGACGAGCTCGAATCATGCGACTCGTCGCTTCAAGAACAGTTCGGTATCGACGACCTGTACACCTTGGGAGCCGCAGCTCCGGGAAACGTATTGGATCCGACGCTCGAGTCCGGAGACATCCTCACCTACCTCGAATTCTATTACGAAACGAGCGATCCAGTCCTCGGGAATATCCTCTCTGTTGACCAGTACTCCTTCCAGGCGCTTTTCTTCAGCGACCTTTCGGGACAGGTCGTGGCGGACGCTCCGTCACCGGAAGAGATAGACCTCTTGGGCTACAGGTCAGCGGAATCTGCCACAGCGGTGACCCAGACGGTCGGCCCGATAGCTGATCGCCCCTCGGTCAGCCCTGGCATATTCTCTCCGCGGAATGGCACGCGCCTGCATCTCCTCTTCGGAAGCCAGGACCAGTACTCCCTCCAGAGCGTGCAAACGGACCTTGGTCTGTTTCTGACCGGCAAGAAAAAAGGCGCTGATGTCCGGATGATCAGCTCGCCGGACGCAGTGCATGATCAGTTCATTTCGAACCCTGAGGCAGTCGCCGACGCGCTCGATCTCTGATCAGCGGCTGAGTCACGCATGAATTGAACGCCAGCCATCGGTTCTCCGATGGTTTTTTATTTGCCATATGTTCCAAAAGCTTGATTTTTATGAGAAAGAATGTACAATACGCCTCATCAGTTTCGAGTCCGGGCTACAACTTAATAACAACAGAATAACAACTTAATACCATGTTCGACCTCAAAGTCATCAATTCAGTCGTGCAGCAGCTCGAAGAGGAACGCGGCATCCCGCGCGAAAAGACCCTGGAAGCCATCGCCATGGCTTTTGCGACCGCGTATAAGAAAGAGTACGGCAAGAAAGGCCAGATCGTCCGCGCCTCATTCGACGAGAACACTGGTTCCGTAGAGTTTTGGCAGGTGAAGATCGTCGTGGATCGCGACCAGGTCATCATGGAAGGCGACGAGGAGGCTACTCACGAGGAGCTCAAGGATGCCGCCACCGAAGACATCAAGATCCGCTTCAACCCCGAGCAGCACATGCTCATCGAGGATGCCAAGAAGATCAAGCGCGACGCCCAGATCGGCGACGAGCTCGTCTTCCCCCTCGAAACCAAGGCTGACTTCGGCCGCATCGCCGCTCAGACCGCCAAGCAGATCATCATCCAGAAGATCCGCGAAGCAGAGAAAGTATCCGTTATGGGCGAATATGGCCAGAAGGAGGGCGAGATCGTCGCTGGCACCGTCGAGCGCGTCGAACGCGGCATGGTCTATGTGAATATGGGCCGAGCCCTCGGCATCATCCCCTACGAAGAGCAGATCCCGAGCGAGCGCTGGAAGACGGGCGACCGCATCCGTGCGTATCTCTACGCTGTGGAGGAGTCCCCGAAAGGCATCGTCCTCAAGCTCTCCCGTTCGCATCCCAAATTCCTCGCCAAGCTCTTCGAGACTGAAGCGCCTGAGATCGCCGCAGGCACCGTTGAGATCAAGGGCATCGCCCGCGAAGCCGGCTCGCGCTCAAAAGTTGCCGTCGTCTCTCATGACAACCATATCGACCCCATCGGTTCCATGGTCGGTCAGCGCGGCGTCCGCGTCTCGACCGTGACCTCAGAGCTCTCCGGCGAGAAGATCGACATCGTCGAGTGGAATGAGGATCCCGCCCTCTTCATCGAGGAAGCCCTCTCTCCTGCCGAAGTCGTCTCGCTCGAGCTCGATGAGCGCGATCATCGCGCCGTCGTCACCGTCACCGAGGACGAGCAGTCGCTCGCCATCGGCAAAGGCGGCCAGAACGTCCGCCTCGCCGCCAAGCTCACCGGCTGGAAGATCGACATCAAGTCCGCCGGCAGCGAATCAGCTGACGAAGACGAGGATGAAGATGAGGCCGAAGAGGCTCCGGAAGCTCCGGCAGCGGCTGAGGCTCCCGCAACACCTGAAGCAAAATAAGCATTGCAAAAATCTTTGAAACAAAACCCCGTAAAGGGGCTTTGTTATTTCATACCGATCCGTCGTCTGAATTCCTCGATGATCTCCATATATGAGCCGCTTGTAACGATGTTCCATGCTTGGATGTAGCCTTCGTTGCTGGGCTTCTTCGAGATAGCAAGATTCTTCTTAAGATGCTTTGGGCTTTTGAGTACATCGAGATATATGTACTTTAAAATAGCATGAAGGAAAACGTGGTCGTTCGCCGTATCCCGCTTTTTAATATTCTGATCCCAAGGCAGGTATGCATTCACTCGGTCGAAATTATCCGAAAAAAGGCAATGGATAAGCTCGTGTGTGATCGTGTTAATGAAATCGACATCGTCGTATCTGCTTTTCATGACGATAGGCGAACTAAATGAGCGTGGATTAACACTCACTACATGAACCTCGATTTGATTGCGACTGAAACGGAGCCCACTCACCTTTATAAGTGCTTTCAAAATAGCCTCGCCATCCTTCTGCCACAGTTTTTTATATCGCAGTGTCCGTTTCAAGACATATTTCCGCGAAGGGATAATGCCCTTATAGGCGCGCTCATTTCTGACCCAGCTCTGAAAAATAGGGTCGAGAAAGCGATTGTATTCGATATTGATTTTAGGAATCATGGGTATGAAAAGGGGTAAACTTGCGTTTACCCACATATCAGCAATACCTGACTAGTCATTGCTGTTATCGCACGAATCGCCGCAGTGATCACAGCCACCGTCATCGTCGTCGCGGATGATAAGGTTCTTAATCATAGAGTGCCTTTCACTTTGAGTTGAGTCGTAGCGAACTCCACATACTTGTGGCAGCTCTCCCGAAACACGGTCTAGGATGAGAAGTCGGAGTGATCTACGGCGAGCTCTCCTCGCCATAATCGTCAGAGTCAGGACCGCTTCCGTCATCGTCATCATCTTTGCAGATGGGAACCGGCGCTCCATTGCTCGGAGCCGCGGAACCGCCTTCGTAGTAACGTTTCATGGACTTTCTTTTCTACGCGGTTGAAATATAGCGAACCACCTGCACAAGACAGATCGGCTCTTCCCCTGCGGGGTTATAAGGTTCTCGTTTATGCTATCTATAAGTAGTGCCAACTATGAGTAGTATACATACTCAGAATTATGCGTCAATACCCTCTTTTGACCAGCTAGTAGGAGGTGGCAGCTATGAAAATAGTGCATGCACTAAAATAAAATGTGCGACCTGTCAACCCTCCCCAATCCCTTAAAACCTGCTAGAATCGCCTTTATTGTCTTCATATTATAAACGCGCCGTGCGACCACTTCCGCCAAGCGCACTTCTAACTTGTAACTAACCTCTTATGAACTCTTCGATCTGGTTCGCTCTTATCAGCTCCGTCGTCGCTCTTGCCTATGGCTCATTCCTGATCGCCTCGATCATGAAGAAGCCCACCGGCAATGACCGCATGCGCGAGATCGCCGCAGCCATCCAGGCCGGCGCCAAGGCGTATCTCAACCGCCAGTACCGCACGATCGCCGGGATCGCGGTCGTCCTGTTCCTCATTCTCGGCTTCGCCTTGAATTGGACCATCGCGATCGGATTCATCGTCGGCGCGCTCCTGTCGGCGCTCGCTGGCTTCATCGGCATGAATGTGTCAGTCCGCTCGAACATCCGCACCACTGAAGCGGCTCGCTCAGGCCTCGGTGCGGCGCTCTCGCTCGCCTTCAGGGGCGGCGCGGTCACCGGCCTCTTCGTCGTCGGTCTCGCTCTCCTCGGCGTTACCGCGTTCTATGCCATCACCGGCAATGTGAACTCGCTCATCGGCCTCGCCTTTGGAGCTTCTCTTATCTCAGTCTTCGCTCGCTTGGGCGGCGGCATCTTCACCAAGGCTGCTGACGTCGGCACCGATCTCGTCGGCAAGGTCGAAGCAGGCATCCCCGAGGACGATCCACGAAACCCGGGCGTCATCGCTGACAATGTCGGCGACAATGTCGGCGATTGCGCTGGCATGGCCGCTGACCTCTTCGAGACTTACGCGGTCACGACCATCGCCACCATGCTCCTCGGCGCCAGCACGTTCTACTACACCATCACTAACTCATCTGGAACATTCAAAGCAGTCTACGAAGGTGCACTCCTCTATCCGCTCGTCCTCGGAGGCATCGCCATCTTCGCGTCTATCATCGGCACCTGGTTCGTCCGCTTGGGCAAGAAACAGAACATTATGGGAGCTATGTACAAAGGCCTCGCTGTCGCAGGAGTATTGGCTGCCATCGCCTTCTATCCGGCAACCAAGATCCTCATGGCGAACAACGGCCTCTACAACATCTCGAGCCTCTTCTATTGCTCGCTCATCGGCCTTATCGTCACTGCCCTTCTAGTCGTCATCACCGAGTACTACACTTCGACGAAGTATAAGCCTGTCCAGTCTATCGCTCTCGCCTCTGTCTCCGGCCATGGCACGAACATCATTCAAGGCCTTGCTATCTCGATGAAAGCGACCGCGTGGCCTCTGCTCACCATCGTCGCGGGCATACTGACCTCCTATCATTTCGCTGGTCTTTATGGCATCGCGGTCGCTGCTATGTCTATGCTTTCGATGGCAGGCATCATCGTCGCTATCGACGCCTATGGCCCGATCACTGACAACGCGGGAGGCATCGCTGAAATGGCGGATCTGCCTCAAGAAGTCCGCGACATCACCGACCCTCTCGACGCTGTCGGCAACACCACCAAGGCTGTGACGAAGGGCTACGCCATCGGCTCAGCCGGTCTTGCAGCGCTCGTGCTCTTCGCCTCGTACACTGAAGCTACGCACGGCTTGTTCACCTTCAGCCTCTCTGATCCGAAAGTCATCGTCGGCCTCTTCATCGGAGGTCTCCTTCCCTACTACTTCGCCGCGCTCTCCATGGAAGCTGTCGGCCGCGCCGCAGGCAAGGTCGTCGAGGAAGTCCGCCGCCAGTTCCGCGAGATCAAGGGCATCATGGAAGGGACTGCCAAGCCTGATTACGCCCGCTGCGTCGACATCGTCACCTCAGCTGCCATCAAACAGATGATCGCCCCGGCCTTGATCCCGGTCCTCGCCCCCATCCTCGTCGGTTTCATCCTCGGTCCGGTCGCTCTCGGAGGCCTCCTCGTCGGCTCCATCGTCACCGGCCTCTTCGTCGCCATCTCTATGACCTCCGGCGGCGGAGCCTGGGATAACGCCAAGAAGCACATCGAGCAAGGTGCTCACGGAGGCAAGGGCTCCGATGCTCACAAGGCAGCGGTCACCGGCGACACCGTCGGCGATCCGTACAAGGACACCGCAGGTCCGGCCATCAACCCGATGATCAAGATCTTGAACATCGTGGCGTTGCTCATCGTGGCGTTCTTGATCAAGTAGGAAATCCAGAGCAGAGAATCTGTACGAAAAGAGTCGGCCTGAAATGGTCGGCTTTTTCGTTTGACAGTCACCCGTTTACGAGTAGTATCGACATCGGAACTGCAGCCATTAAATGCAGCAATTAAAGGTGCTTAGCACCAGTTAGGAGTCTGTATGTCAAAATATAGTGTAGACCTCGGGGATAAAGAGCATTCCCTCGATTTGAAAACTGCTCAACGTATAACAACCGGCATCGTCGATGCACTCATCGCCCTTGGTGAGACCATTCACCTAGTCGAAATAATAAATGTCTATGGTGACTACTTCGAAAATGGTAAGTGGCTATATGCCAAGATCCGCATCAAGACGAAGTCGATCCACGAAGATGACAAGTGTGAGGATTCATTCTCAGTCTTCCTCAAGGATTTCCTGGGGGAAGGACTTCTTGAAAAAGAGGTGCGGAATAAGATCCTCGAGAAACTTAAGGCAATGTTCACGTGGAAAGCAGATCAGCTTACCCTAAGATCTAAAACCTTAAGCGGTCTGAGCGATTCCGTAAAAGTTCCGGAATAATTTTGAAGCCCCGCATTTCATGTGTGGGGATTTTTTTATGTCTTTTTTCACTTGTGGTATAATGCCCCCTATCGCCTCGTTTAGCCGCCGTAATCCTCGACTTTGAACTAAACACCCTATGAAAACCTCCATTTACAAGTATCTCCTCGCCCTCCTCGGCTTCACCATCCTGCTGCCAGCCTTGGCGTATGCTGAGGATAGCGCCTCCGTCGATGCATCGACGACCGTGAATGTTTCGTCTTCTGCCGACATGCCTCCGCAGCCTCCCCTTCCAGCGGACATGCCCACCACTCCTCCCCCGAGCATCCGCGAAAAGATCCGCGCCGACTATGAGGCGCGCATGGATGCCGCCAAGACCAACCTCAAGGCGAACCAGGATTTCCGCACCAACCTCCTTGAAGAGCGCCAGAAGATGGCTTCTTCTACAGAGGGAGAGCGCGCCGATATCCGAGACAATCGCATCCAGCAGGTCGGCGATATCCGTGCAGAAGGCAGCGCCGAGATGAAGGACGCCACCACAAGCGCCGATCGCCATGAGATCAGGAACGGTACGCTCCTCTCCGTTTTTGCTGCGCGCAAAGATGCCTTGGTGAAGCAGCTCCAGCTCTCCCTTTCCAATCTCGCCCAGATAAGGACCCGCATCGTTTCCCGCCTCGAAAAAGCAGAGGGTGATGGAGCTTCGACCACAGAAGCTCGCGCGCTCCTCGCGGTTGCTGATACCAAGATAGCCGTAGCCGGAGATGCTGTCGCTGTTGTCGCAGCATATACGCCGGCCGCATCGACCACCGCACAAGCAGATGCTTCGACGACTGTCGATCTCGGCAAGCCTCGTGAGATCGGGGCGGCTGCTATCAAGGCAGTCAATGACGCGCGCGAGGCTCTCGGCGCCATTGTTCGCGAGCTTGCCCGTATCTTGAAAGTATCTCTGACGGCAAGCACGACCGCTTCGACAGAATAAAGCTCCCTGTTGTTTTTGAACATTATTATCGTTAAAACACATTCGAAATGAATCCAGAGAATCAGCCCGCAACGCCCGCCGTAGCCCCCAAGAAGGTCGGGCCGATCGTGACCGTGCTCGTCATCGTCCTCATCCTCATTATCGGAGCCTTGTATCTCTTCGCATCTCGCCTCAATCAAAATGGGGATGTGTCTGACACTATGACGGACAGCGACTATGCGACCAGCGCGCCCACAGTTCAGCCGGTGACTAACCAATCGGATGATGTGAACTCAATGAACGCTGACCTGAACGCTTCTACAAAGGGTCTGGATAATCAGAATTTCTAGAAACTCAAAAGAGATATTCTGGATTTAAGATTCTGGAATGGCGCATCGGGAATATTGCCGGTGCGCCATTCTCCGTGATGTATCTTGGATCTAGAATGGTGATTCTACCCTGCATTCTTGCGCTTGTGCGCCTTCTTCTGTAGACTGCTTTTCATGACTCAAAACACATCATCTTCTCCGAAGAAATCCTACGGCTCAGCCGAGATCAAGAAGCTGCCCAAGTCCAGGGTCGAAATTACCGGCTCTATCCCTTCAGACCATTGGGAATCTTTCCGCACGCAAGCACTTAAAGGCATGAATGAAAGCGTGAACATCCCCGGCTTCCGCAAGGGAAAGATCCCCGAAGACATCCTTATTTCCAAGATGGGCGCTCATGCCTTGAATGAGGAGATGGCCGAGCTTGCCCTCTCGCGAGCCTACGTCGACATCCTCGTCGACAACAAGATCGATGCCATCGGCAGGCCTGAGATCCAAGTGACCAAGCTCGCCTCAGGCAATCCGCTGGAATTCAAAGCCGTCACTTCTGTCGTTCCTGAGGTGAAGCTGCCCGACTACAAAAAGATCGCTGCAGCAGAAGTGAAGAAGTCTTCTCCTAACGACCTTAAAGTCACCGACAAAGATATCGAGGAAGCTATCCTCCGCGTCCGCAAGCAACATGCGTCCCATGAAGGCCATGATCACCAGAAGATGACTACTGAGGAACATGATAAAGCTGTCGAGGCATCTATGCCCGAACTCACGGATGCCTTCGTGAAGACGCTTGGTGATTTCTCCGACGTTCCTGACTTCAAGAACAAGCTCTCTGTCATGCTCGCCGACGGCAAGCGCGACGAGGTCCGCGAGAAGCTCCGCATTCGCATCGCTGACGCCCTCGCCGATGCCACCAAGGCTGAGATGCCGGACGTTATGATCGAGAGCGAGCTCAAGCGCACCGAGAGTCAGTTCTCCGCCGACATCGAGCGCATGGGCGTGAAGCTCGAGGACTACCTCAAGCATGCCAAGAAAACGATCGAAGATATCCGTGCCGAGTGGAGGCCTCATGCTGAAAAGAAGGCAAAGCTCCAACTCATTTTGAATTCCATCGCCGTCGCCGAAGACATCAAGCCTGATCAAAAAGAGATCGACAAAGAAGTTGATCATATTGTCGAGCATTACACAGATGCTGATCGCGAGCGCGCTTCTGTCTACGCTGAGACTGTGCTCACAAATGAGAAAGTGCTCGAGTTCTTGGAGAAGCAGGGGAAATAGGAGCTACCTAGTCCACCATACATCTGGCTGATACCCGGAGAAAATAAATCCGGTTTGAAGAAGGACTAGATAAATAAATATTGCAAGTAATCCGAACAGTGACCAGACGCCCATTAATATGTAGCGGCTCATCCTTGAATATAAGCAGAAGATTGCACTAGAACCAAAAATCGCAAAGAATGTAACATTGATTGGAATCAGCAAATAAGGATGAGCGGTGCCTAATTCCAATGCGTACAGGTCAAGTCGGAAGATATAGATGGCGGCAATCAAAAATCCGACAATCAGACTAGATAGGCCGAACCAAAAAACCGAAGGCGCCAGTTCATAGGCGTCCTCTGCTTCTTTGTCTTCTTTCTTCAGCTTAGTGAACCAATTACCCATTTTTGAATATTAGCATAGGCTCTGTGAAACAAACCCTCAATGAAACTCTTTATTTAGTGAACACCGCCATCGAGAGGGCGGCGACTACAGCCGTTTCTGTGCGCAAAACCTGGGGACCGAGACAACGAACAGGGATCTTATTCGTGTGAAACAGCTCTATCTCAGCCTCAGACCAGCCTCCTTCGGGCCCTATGAAAACTGCTAATGGATTATTATTCGAACCAACTTCAGCCTGAACGTACCGCTCCCCTTCTGTATGAAACGCGATCATTTCAATATCCTTGTTCTCTTTTTTTAGAAATGCAGCCGCATCCCCCAGTCCCATGATCTGATGCATCATAGGAGTAGCGCCGCGTCCCGATTGCTCGCTCGCCTCGATCGCGATCTTGCGGAGCCTCTCCTCGTTCAGGGCCTTCTTTTCGCTCCGCTCTGCCGCGATCGGGATGATGTCCGTCACTCCGAGCTCTGTCGCCTTCTCCGTGATCCATTCAAAAGTATCCTTCTTCACGAGAGCGGCGCACAGATATATCTTCCGCTGCGGCATATACCTGCTCGGCTGAGAGCCGGTGATCGAGAAGCTGATGGCGCTATCAGTGCTAATTATAGTACTCTCTCCAAAACCGTCAATCTTGCACTCATAGTCAAAACCTGTTCCATTGAAAAGAATGACTGAGTCGCCCGTCTTCAAACGAAAAACCCGGCGGATCTGGTTCGCCAGTTCAGCCGAGTCGATCGTCAGTTTCGTTTTCGTACCTATATCTTCAGTTGTGTAGAAACGATGTAAGCGCATAGAGATTCAATAAAGGAACAATTGAACAATTACAAAAACATGGTGAATGGTTCCTTTGTTGAATGGTTAAATTACTTCTTGCTCGCAACCACCTGATCGATGATGCCATACTTCTTGGCCTCGTCCGCATCCATGAAGAAGTCGCGGTCGACGTCCTTCTCGATCTTCGACATCGTCTGGCCGGTATTCTTGGCGAGCATCTTGTTCAGAACCGCCCGTGTCTTGATGATGTGTTTCGCGCTGATCTCGATGTCGGAGGCCTGGCCTTCGGCGCCACCAAGAGGCTGGTGGATCATGACTTCAGAGGTCGGCAACGCGAGGCGCTTCCCTTTCGTGCCTGCAGAGAGGACCAAGGCTGCGCCTGAAGCGGCGATACCCACGCAGACCGTCGAGATGTCGTTCTTGATGTGCTGCATCGTATCGACGATCGCAAGCGTCGAGCTGACGGATCCACCGGGAGAGTTGATATACATGCTGATCTCTTTCTTGGGATCTTCAGACTGCAAGAAAAGGAGCTGGGCGATGATGAGATTCGCCATATGGTCGTCGATCGGGCCGCCGAGGAAGATGATATTCTCCTTTAAAAGGCGCGAATAGATGTCATAGGCGCGCTCGCCGAACGATGATTTTTCGATAACGGTGGGAATAAGCATGATATTTTGATTGATTATTCCGCGACTATATCACAGAAAAGTCTCCTAGACAACCAGCATAACGATGATATATGATGAAGCCGTTACCAATTTTAAATTTCGACACCGCCCTTAACAGAACTTTCGTGACTTTCCAACCTATGACACCCGGAATCATCCAGACACAATCGCATACTCATACGTTACTCTCACCATAGTTCACCGAAGAGCGGGTCCCAACCGCAATGTCCCTCAAATTAGTCGCAGTATTCCTCTCCATCGCCGGGATCGCCGGGATGGCAGTCGGCTACTACTTGCGTCTCATCATCTCCCTCGGCAAGAAGGGCTCCATGGAGCTCGAGATCAAGGAAATGCTCCTTGCCGCGAGAGAGGAGGCCAAGAAGATAACCGCCGACGCAGAAGCCAAGTCAGCCAAGCAGATCCAAGGCGCCCAGCAGGAGATCAAGGAAAAAGAGAACAAGGTCCGTCAGACCGAAGACCGCCTGATCAAGAAGGAAGACCTTCTCGACAAGCGCCAGACCGATATCGACAAGGAAGTCGAACTCATCAAGGTGCGCGTCGCTGAGATCAAGGCCATCCGTGAGAAGGCAGACAAGATAGAGCAGGATCGCCTCCACGCGCTCGAAAAGATCGCTCAGCTTTCGGCTGCAGACGCCAAGGCTGAGCTTATGAAGATCGTCGAGAAGCATTCCGAGGAGGACCTCCTCGTCCGCATGAACAAGCTCGACACCCATGGTGAAGAGATGCTCGAGCAGAAAGCAAAAGACATTCTCGCTATATCCATCCAGCGCCTCGCGTCATCAGTGGCACATGATGCCCTCTCTACCATCGTCGAGATACCGAGCGATGACGTAAAGGGTAAGGTCATCGGCAAGGAAGGCCGCAACATCAAAGCCTTCGAGCGTATGACCGGCGTCGAAGTCATGATCGATGAAACTCCGGGAGCTATAACCATATCTTCATTTGACCCTGTGCGCCGTCACACTGCAGCCATGGCATTGAAGGAGCTCATCAAGGACGGCCGCATCCAGCCTTCGAAGATCGAACAGGTCGTTGAAAAAGCAAAGCAGGACATCAATAAGACCATCAAGGAAAAGGGTGAGGCTGCCGCTTTCGAATGCGGAGTCATTGGTCTCGATCCGCGCATCCTCCTCATCCTCGGGCGCCTCCATTTCCGCACCAGCTATGGCCAGAATGTGCTCCAGCACTCCATCGAGATGGCACACATCGCCGGTATGATCGCCGAAGAGCTCGGCGCCAACGTCCAAGTCGCCAAGGCTGGCGCTCTCCTCCATGACCTCGGCAAAGCGCTCGACCACGAAGTCGGCGGCACCCACGTTGAGATCGGCCGCAGGATCCTCCAAAAATTCGGCGCTCCCGAAGAGGTCATCAAGGCTATGCAGGCTCACCATGAGGAATATCCGTACGAAACGATTGAATCCCGCATAGTCCAGACTGCCGATGCCATATCTGGCGCACGCCCTGGTGCTCGCCGCGACAATATCGAGAATTACCTCAAGCGCCTCGGCGACCTCGAAGCCACCGCCAACTCATTCCCTGGCATCGAAAAGGCTTATGCTCTCCAAGCCGGCCGCGAGATCCGCATATTCGTGAAGCCTGAGGAGATCGATGACGTCGAGGCAAAGAATTTGGCACGAGATATTGCTTTGAAGATCGAGAAAGACTTGAAGTACCCAGGAGAAATTAAGGTTGTGGTCATTCGCGAGACCAGGACAATGGAGTTTGCGAGATAAGTTTCAAAACGGAGGTCTCACCTCCGTTTTTCGTATTCCTAATCCATCATCTTCTCATAGATCTTCAGGTAGGGCTCGAAACTATCGCTCATGACCGGAAGCATAAGATTCTCGACAGGCGCAAAATCATCGGTAAGAGGGCGATACGATGCTGCCGCACGCTCTATTTCCGAGACTCTTTCTGGAGGAAGGAGCTTCTCGGCAAAATCGTCATTTCCTGAATCCTTGAGAGCCTTTTGAATATCCTCATACGGCAAGGGGCTTCCTTTTGTTCCGACAATGACGATGTTCTGGGTCTTATTCGGAACACCGCCGAAAGCAAAGACGTACAAGGTGGGAAACGATTCGTGCAAGGTCTCATATTCAGAATAGAACATTCCAGCGTCCTCGCCCTCTATCGGAGAGATGATATTCATCGCATAGAACCCGCCTTCCGAGAGATGGCTCGACACCGCCGCGATGAATTCACGGGTCATGAGATGCCATGGCGGGGAAATGAATGAGTTGAACGCGTCTCCGAAGATAAGGTCGTACTTCTCCGGATGCGTGGCGAAGAATACACGAGCATCCCCGACATCTGTGTCTACGTGGTAACGCGCAAGATCAAAATACGTGTTTCCGATATCGATGAGTGCGGGATCGACTTCGGAGACCGATATATCGGCGTCAGGGAGCAAGGAGCGGAAGCTTTTGGGGAGAATGTACGCGCCAGCCCCGATGAAATGGACCGATTGCAAGGGATGTCCGGCCAGGTCCGAAAAAACCTTCAGGACCGGTGCCATATCAGTGTACATGCCGATGGGATGTTCGGTCTGAATGCTGTCCGAATCGAAGTCAAGAAAAAGCCAGCGTGTATCGCCAGACGCGCTAGAGAAATCATGGTCGACCACTCGTGCGCGGTAGTAGCCAGTCTCAGCGTCGTATATGACATCGGGGTTCTTTGATAGATCGGAGGAATGTGCGTATAAAGGCGATATGCAAAGGAATCCGAAGACAAGCAAGCCGAGCGTCCCCTTCCAGGACCGTGACACATACGCAGATAGGATGAGGAGGATGGCAGCGACTGCATAGAGCGTCGTAGCGCTTCCGAGATGTGCGATGAAGTAGAAACCGGTAGCGAACACGCCGATGATGCCGCCCAGCGACCATAAGCTTGAAAGAATGCCGTATTCCCTGCCGACCTTCTCAAAACTATGCGTGTACAGCCTTAGGATGATGGGTTGGACAGTGCCGAGCGCTATGGATGGCAGAAGAAATAAGAATACGCTGAGAAGCGTCGAAATTGTGGATATGGATGAGATATTCTCTATGATAAACCCGCTGGAATGTGAAAGCGGCACGATGAGCGCGACAAAGATCGCTGAAATGAAGAGCGCTGCGCCGAGCAGCGCGTCGCCAAACCTCTTATAATACGCGTCAGCGATATATCCCCCCGATACGCCGCCTATCGATAAGCCCAACAAGGTCACGCCAATGATCGCAGTCCAAGTGAATATGGAGGCGCCTATGATCGGCGCCACGATCCTTGATGAAGTGAGCTCTACCACCATGAGCGAGAAGCCGGCATAGAATGCTGCGGGGTGGTAGCGAGTCATGGATGCAAGTATAGCAGATGGAAACCGCCTAAAATGCTATAATAGGCCTATCTCTATACTGGAGACTGATTAATGGCATTAGTAACTAATAGATAACACTATGGAAAAGAAAACGTCCGCATTCATGAAACCGATGACCGTAAGCGCCGATTTGGCGACAGTTGTTGGTAAGGGTCCGATGCCCCGCTCAGAGGTAGTGAAGGCTTTGTGGGTCTACATCAAGAAAAACAACCTTCAAGACCCCAAGAACAAGCGCAATATCAATGCTGATGCGGCTTTGAAGAAGGTCTTTGATGGTAAAAGCGTGGTAAACATGTTCGAAATGACCAAACTTGTCTCAAAGCACCTCTCGTAAGACTGGATTGAGTCATTTATTTGGCCACCGAAGGCTCGAATAAGTCAACTATCGATGCCTATTGCCCAAAAAACGGCTTACTATATAATTAGAGCCATGGTTTAAGACTCGATCCGCCGGTGGCGGCGGGCCGAGACCACTTTATCAGGTAACCGAAAAAAACAATGAACAAAGCAAGCATTGTAGAGGCAGTCCACGGCGTCCTCGGCGGAACCAAGGTTCAGGCTGAGCAAGCAGTGGAGACGATGATCAACAGCATTATCGACTCCCTCAAGAAGGGCGAGGAGGTCTCGATCGCTGGTCTCGGCATCTTCTCCGTCAAGCAGCGCGCCGCCCGCGAAGCTCGCAACCCCCGCACAGGCGAGGCCATCAAGGTCCCGGCCATGAAGGTTCCGAAGTTCCGCGCCGCAAAGGCACTCAAGGACGCTGTTAAATAATAGTTCCCCCACTACAACAGCTGTACCGCTGTTGCTATCGAGCAAAAGGCCGCCATAAAGGCGGTTTTTTGCTGGCAAGCGCCATCAGCACACGGCCAAGTGACTTGCGTGAAGTGTGTATTCTATTAGGCTATAATGTAATCCTACCAGTTAAAAATTTAATTCCTATGAATGAAAATATGCCGACGCAAGAAAATACGAAAAAGATCACTGTGAGATTCCTTAATGCGGCCGATGGTAAGCCGATGGAGTCGATGGAGGCAAATTTGATTGAACTCAAACTTAACGCTTCTGGCGAACCGGTGGCGATATTCCAACCTGAAGGCCAAGATCCAGCTTATGCAGATTGGAATAGCGAAAGAAAACAGTGGGAAGCTCTGCCCCGATAAGGGCTTACTCGAGGAAACAAAAACTGCTTGATATCAAGCAGTTTTTGTTTCGGTCGGCACATTCTTTGTGCGGGATGGGAGAATCGGACTCCCGACCACAGTTTGGAAAACTGTTGTTATACCATTTAACTAATCCCGCAACTTCCGCATCCTAGCAAATCCTGAGCATTTTGAGAATTATTTCTTTTCAGGAGCTGTGTCGTGCGGGTGATGCGCCGCATGCTCCTGATCGACGACATCCTTGATCTCATCGACTTCTTTCTTCATCTCACGGATAGTCGTTCGCATAGACGCGAGCTCTCTTTCCTCTTCCATGACCTCCTTATCAGTCTTGTCAGTCATTTTCTTCTGACCCTTAAGGCCCGAGAGGAGGATCGTATCGCCGATGAAGTACGATACGAAGAGGCCAGTCATCAGAAGGATGACGAGCACGATAATGAGATTGATCGGCTCGTAGAAGATCCAACCGAGCCAGCCTCCCTGCTCTTGAAGGATGTCTGCCGTATGCCACACTCCTCTCCAGAACAGCACGATGGCGATACCGCCGATGATCGTGTAGAGTATCGGGTAGCGACTGAGATGTATTCGCACCTTATCTTCCAGCTTATCGAAGAAATTGATGATCTTTTTCATGTCGGAGCGCCGGGATTCGAACCCGGAGTCACCTGTACCCAAAACAGGTATGTTAGCCGTTACACCACGCTCCGGATGGTGGATATACTAGCATATATCACAGGATAATATCCCTGAGCCACCTCACAGATGCCCGCCGGCTCTTCATATTCAGAACAACACACAGTACATGGAAGCTGAATTCGCATTCAAGTCCCCTTCCCCGCTCTTCCAAATAGGTTTCAATGGTTCGTCGGAGACGTTTCAGCTTGAGCTCATGGACATTCTCCTCCGGGGAATGAGAGGATCTTTCACTTCCAATTGATGCGGTAATGCTTTTTACTTCAAAGAAATGGAGAGTGTTTCCCTTTTCAGCGACAATATCTAACTCTCCCCATTTCTTCCAATAATTCCTTTCAATGATCCGAAATCCCCTCTTTTCAATGAATTTGCACGCGACACCCTCACCAATATTCCCAATACCCCTTAAACCTCTCTTATAATCCTGCATATGATGCGCATCCCTAAAAGCCATGCTTCGCGTGAAATGTTTCTATAGAAACAAAAAATTGTCTGATTTAAGCATGATTTAGATGACTTTTAAAGCATGAACTTGATAAACGCCTAAGAATAAGGCTATCCAATCAAGGACTACGACATGTGGACAATTTTACGGTTTAGAGCCGTATTTTTTGTCTTTTATGAACTGAATCCACAGACTTATCCACAGTTATTGCCCAAATAGCTCATTTTGAGCCATTTCTTAAGGCCTGAAAAAGACACTACTTCTTCCCGGTGCGGGTAGGGAGAATCGAACTCCCACCTCGTCCTTGGCAAGGACGCGTCCTACCACTAAACGATACCCGCTTGTTTCGCCGAAGCGCGAGCGAAGGCGAACCCTCGATCAAGCTCGACATATGACATCAAATAGCGAACGGTAATGAGTATAACGTATAGATTCATAAGTTCCAAATATTCAGAGGGATTCGGTCACGGGTCCTCGCATGCTCGCTCGGCCCGCGACCCCGCCTCGGCCGCCTACGCGGCCTCCGGCTTTCGAATCCCTTCGGGTCCTCCAGCGACACAAAAATTGACGGCGGATGCCGTCAATTTTTGGTCGGGTGCCCCCGGAGGGATTCGAACCCCCAACGACAGTTCCGAAGACTGTAGTGATATCCGTTTCACCACGAGGGCGTGGCCGTATAGTAGCGCACATAGGAAAAAAGCCCAAACTATACTACAATTCGCTCTACATGAGCCTGAAATCAACCTCAAATTCCGCTATTCCCGCGGAAATAATCGCCACCGTAGAAACGCTCGAAAAGGGCGGTTTTGAGGCGTATTTGGTCGGTGGATGCGTCCGCGATCTTCTTCTTGGACGAGTGCCGCGCGACTGGGACGTCACTACGAACGCTACGCCGGAGCAGATCCGGGCATCTTTTCCAAAAACGGTATATGAAAATACTTTTGGCACAGTCGCAGTCATCAACGAGCTCGCAACTGATCCCACTCTCAAGAATGTTGAGGTGACTCCGTACAGGATCGAGTCTGAATATTCAGATCGCCGCCATCCGGACCGAGTAAAGTTCAGCATGAAAATTGAAGATGATCTCCAACGAAGAGATTTCACGATTAACGCTCTTGCAATAAACCTCTCAAAGGGAGCGATAAAGGACACTATAGACCTGTATGGCGGTTTCAAGGATTTAAAGGACAAAATCATGCGGACAGTAGGGAATCCTTCAGACCGTTTCACTGAAGACGCGCTGCGCATGATTCGAGCCATAAGGCTCTCTGTTGAGCTTGGCTTTACTATTGAAACTGCCACAAAGAAGGCTATACAGAGCTATAATAAGCTAATAAAAGATGTCTCTATCGAACGGATTCGCGATGAGTTTGTAAAGATCATTCTTTCACCTGAACCCAAGAAGGGAATTGAAATGCTCCATGAAACGCTTATTCTAAGGCATTTTATCCCAGAATTAGAACAAGGGATTGGTGTTAAGCAGAATCAAGCACATACTTTTGAAGTCTGGGAACATCTTCTGAGGAGTCTCCAGCATGCAGCGGATAAGGGTTGGGATCTGGAAATACGCCTTGCAGCCCTGTTTCACGACATTTCCAAGCCCAAAACACGTGATGTATCTCCAACCACTAAGGAATTCACGTTTTATGGCCATGAAGTTGCTGGTTCACGTGAAACACGCAAAATCCTCGAAAGGATGAAGTTTTCACGTGCAACAATCGAGAAAATGGTTAAACTGGTCCGCTGGCACATGTTTTTCTCTGATACTGAGCAGATCAGCCTTTCCGCTGTCCGTAGGATGATCGTGAATGTGGGACGTGAAAACATCTGGGACCTCATGAATCTGCGCATATGCGACCGTATAGGCACCGGCAGGCCCAAGGAGAACCCGTATCGCCTGAGGAAATACAAGGCAATGATCGAAGAAGCTCTACGTAACCCTGTTTCCGTAGGAATGCTTAAGATCGATGGCAAAAAGCTTATGGAGGGATTGTCTATCCAACCGGGCCCAAAGATCGGGCTTATCCTGCATGCGCTTTTGGAGGAAGTATTGGATGATCCGAAACTGAATACTGAAGAATATCTTCTTGGAGCGGCGAGGAAACTTCTTACATTACCTGAAAGCGAATTGCGAAAGAAGGGTGAGGCTGGCAAAGAAAAGAAGGGCGAGGCTGACGAGGAAAAAGTAACCGAGATTCGTAAGAGACACCACGTGGCTTAACAGAAGGTTGTCTAAAGGACAAGGTTATCCACACCGTGTCCTTTACCATCATGTCCTTTAAACGTATACTTCTACCAGATTCATTTCGTCCCGAGGTGTTCACGACCGATCTCTTGATCAGTCCAAGGAACAGACGAAGTAAAGTTCCTTACACATTCAAGAAGCTGGGTAGGCTTCTCTCTGAAGTCTGCGAAGAACATTTTTGCGACGGATTGTTGCTTGAATCGGTAGTGCATTCTGCTTCACTATCACAACAAGCTTTCCTGCGGAAAGCGTACAATTTTTTAAGCAGTGCATGCGTACTGCCAACAAGGAATAGTCTCGTAAGCACCGGATCCGCCATAAGGATCCTCAGGTCTCTCGACCGCACTCGTTCTTAGCATGACTTCGTACAACCGCGTCATGGCATTTCACTTTCTCGAATTGCGTCACTGACGCGGTTAATCGTACCTGTAAATGAGATCTCTAGAGTCCAAAATTTACATACTAAGCCTGATTTTAGGCCTACAATCAGCCAATGACTATTTCGACTGGACAATGGTCAGAACCGAGTATTTCGCTATGAATTGAGGCAGATCTGACCTTCTTTTTGAACTCTGAGGAGACCAGAACGTAGTCTATTCTCCAGCCAACATTGCGTTCTCGAGCACCGGCCCAATGGGACCACCACGTATAATGGCCGTTGCCTTGATGGAACATCCTGAAAGTATCTATAAAGCCTGCTTTGATGAAGTTTTCGAATCCTTCACGCTCTTCGGCTGTGAAACCTTTTAGGCCTTCATTTTCCTTGGTACGAGCTAGATCATCGGGAGTGTGAGCAACATTGAGATCACCGCAGAATATGCCTGGCTTCTTTTTTTCCAAATTCTTGCAGTGCGCCAAGAAGGCAGGGTCCCACTGCTTATGTCGCAGAGGAATGCGGCTCAAATCATCTTTAGCATTCGGCGTGTAGACGGTAACTACATAAAAATCCTTGAATTCAGCAGTGATTACCCGACCTTCGGTACGCGGATCGCCGTACGCATCAGCAATAAGGCCATATTTCTTGCAAATGTTCTCTGGTAAGCCATTAAGTATTGAGATCGGCTTGGTCTTTGTGAAAATAGCTGTACCTGAATACCCCTTCTTTGTTGCAGAATTCCAGTACTCTTCATATCCAGTAAGATCAATCTCTGCTTGACCTTGCATCGCCTTGGTTTCTTGAAGGCAAAGGATGTCCGGGTCATGTTTCTGCATAAAAGGCACAAAAAGTCCCTTTTTGACGACTGCGCGGATGCCGTTCACATTCCAGGAGATGATTTTCATATCGTCAGTATGAAGGAAAGAAGGGGAGAAGGGAAGTCAGCAGTGCACACATTTTCTTCAGGCCTGCGGAACTCGCTTCGCGATCTCGTAAGGCCTTGCGGTCCGGCCGGGAGGAGTCCTCGGGCCTAACGATCTCTGCTCGCTCAGACAGTCCTCGGCCTGAAGAAAATGTGTGCACTGCTGACTTCTTGTCGCCTAATTACTTGCTTCTTTTATTATGAAACTGCTTATGAACCCTTTTGAGCTCGCTGTCGGTCACATGAGTATAGATTTGGGTTGTAGCGATATGCGCATGACCGAGAAGCATTTGTACTGAGCGGAGATCGGCACCATTAGAAAGGAGGTCGGTGGCAAAGCAGTGACGGATGACGTGTGGAGTGACCTTGCGGGAGATCCCTGCCTTCACAGCGCACTGCTTCACGATCCGCTCAACAGAGCGCTTGTCCATCGCCATATCGCCATTCTTGGCATGTTCCCTATTCATGCGCACGAAGAGGGCATTATCTACGTCCACACGCTTGGCAAAATATCGATTCACAGCCTTGCGAGCCTCATCAGAAATGAAGACCACGCGGATCTTTTCTCCTTTGCCGCGCACAGAGAAGCTGTCAGCGCTGAAATCTATGTCGCGCGTTAGGGAACAGAGCTCACTTACACGAAGCCCAGTGGAAAAGAGAAGCTCGAGAATGGCATGGTCTCGTAGAGATTTGACATCATCTTCCTTTGGGGGAGTCATCAAGCGTCGCAGCTCTTCGGCGCTAATGAGATCGATCTGACGCTCGCCGACTTTAGCAAGTTCGATATGCTCAGGGGATAGGGAAGGGACGCCACGCTTGGCCAGATACTTGAGGAATGAGCGCAGAGCGATGAGATAGTAGTTCTGAGTCTTCTTTTTGAGCGTCTCGGTAGGAACAGCCTTGTTGCGCCAGCTCGGCTGACGATTGAGCCAGAGGCGGAACTCGCGGACGCTGTCTTCGGTGATATCAGAGGCGGTTCGTATCTTCATCTGCTCGATGAAGCGGATCAGGTACTGGTCATAGTTCTCAACGGTCCGCGCAGCACGGCCCTTTTCGATCTCCACATACTCGAGAAACTGCTGTTTCAGGTCATGAATTGAGCCGGTACGCTTGATATTTGGCGACATAGAGACAGTGTAGCAAGAAATGGGCGGTTTGAGCGATATATGTGGAAAACGGTTGCGCTGTAAGGCTATTCATGCTATGATGTTCTGACAATGTTAACGACGCGTCAAAAGACCAAAGTCATCAAAGAAACCGCCATCCACGACAAGGATACCGGATCGCCGGAAGTCCAGGTGGCCCTTTTGAGCAAAAAGATCGCCGAGCTCACCGATCACCTCAAGAAGCACAAGAAAGACAATCACTCTCGCCGCGGGCTCCTCGGCATGGTCGCTGACCGCCAGACGCATCTCGTCTATCTCAAGAAGAATCATCCGAGACGCTATTCGAGCATCGTGAAGAAGCTCGACCTCAAGAAGTAAGCTCGCGAGACAATAGTTGAATAATTCCCAGTGAAATAGTTCACGCATGTGTGCGCTTAGAACTATTAAACTCGGTACTATTTAACAGGATATCGTACAAAACGGATACCAAATCTAGTACCGATCTTTTAAAAACGATCATTTTAATAATTTAGTAAGAATTTTTATGTCAGTAATCAAACACAAAGAACAGCGCGTCGGCATTTTCATCGACGCACAGAACCTCTATCATAGCGGCAAGAATCTCTATCACTCGAAAGTCAACTTCGGCCAGATCGTGAAGGATGCCATGGACGGCCGCAAGCTCGTCCGCGCGGTGGCCTATGTCATCGCAACGGAATCCGGCGAAGAGAACGCTTTCTTCGACGCGCTCACTAAGATGGGCATCGAGACCAAGATCAAAGACCTCCAGATCTTCAGCTCAGGCGCCAAGAAGGCGGACTGGGACGTCGGCCTCGCCATCGACGCAGTGAAGCTCTCGCCCAAGCTCGACGCGGTCATCCTCGTCACGGGCGACGGCGACTTCGTGCCGCTCGTTGAATATCTCCAGATGAACCAGGGCTGCCAGGTGGAAGTCGTCTCATTCGGCAAGTCTACGTCAGCCAAGCTCATCGAGACCGCCGATCACTTTACGGACCTCGACGACAATCCGAGCAAGTATATCCTCCGTTCAGGAAGGAGATAAGAAATCCTCATGGTCGAATAAGATAGGTTGGTGTTCCCAGCCTATTTTTGTTACATTTCACTACATTCAATCCTTCGAAACTATCCGTAAACCTGTATCATAATGACTAAAAAAGAATATTCTCTTGAGATCGGCGGCAAGACATTATCAGCGGAATTCACCGATCTTGCCGAGCAGGCGAATGGCGCAGTGATGGTCCGCTACGGCAACACTGTTGTATTGGCCACTGCTGTCATGGGCAAAAATCCCGAGTCAGGAGATTTCTTCCCGCTCACCGTCGATTATGAAGAGAGGTTCTATGCGACAGGAAAGATCCTGGGCTCACGCTTCGTGCGCAGAGAAGGAAAGCCCTCCACGGAAGCGATTCTCGCGGGGAGGATCGTTGACCGAACCATTCGGCCTCTTTTTAATCAGCGGATGCGCCATCAAGTGCAGGTGATTCTCACCATTCTTTCCATTGATCAGGACGATCCCGACGTTGTTTCTGTCATCGCTGCATCCCTCGCGATCGCCACTTCCGATATCCCTTGGAATGGCCCCGTCTCAGCGGTGCGCGTCAGTAAAGATGGTGCATGGTTGGTGAATCCCGACTTCAAAGCCCGCGATGAAGCAGGTGTCGTGCTCGAAATGGTGGCCTGCGGCAAAGACGGAATGATCAATATGATCGAAGTGGGCGCAAAACAAGTGCCTGAAGGGATGGTGAGCGAGGGATTGACGAAAGCCTCGGAGGAAATAGAAAAGATCCAGGCGTGGCAATCAAAGATCATCGCGGATATCGGCAAGAAAAAGGCTGCAGTGAATATTCCTGAGCCAACACCGGGCACAAAAGAATTATTTGATGCTGAGATCGCTCCGAAATTGAAGAAATATGTCTTCAACGATGAAGCGGGCCACTCGACCATTAACGCGGCACAGGACATGTGGATGAATCTCTTCGCCGAAAAGATTCCGGAAGGTAACAAGGCATTGGCATTAGAAATATTTGAGGAGGCGGTCAACGAACTGTTGCACAGCGAGGCAATAGATAATGAAAGGCGTGCTGATGGGCGCAAAATGGATGAGATACGACCTTTATTCGCAAAAGCAGGAGGTGTTTCGCCGATACTTCACGGCTCAGGCATCTTCTACCGCGGCGGCACGCATATCATGTCAGTGCTCACGCTCGGAAGCCCAGGCGACGCGCAAGTTATTGACGCGCTCATCGCGCAGGAGAACAAGCGTTTCATGCACCATTACAATTTCCCCCCATTCTCAACTGGAGAAACGGGCAAGGTCGGCGGCACGAACCGACGAATGATCGGCCACGGAGCGCTCGCGGAAAAGGCATTGCTACCCGTAATTCCTGCGAAAGAGAAATTCCCTTATACGATCCGCCTCGTCTCCGAAGCCTTCGCGTCGAATGGATCAACCTCGATGGGATCGGTGTGCGGATCGACCTTGGCCCTCATGGATGGGGGAGTCCCGATTTCTGCGCCTGTCGCGGGCATCGCGAGCGGTCTTATGATGCGCAGCTCGAAGGAATATAAAGTTTTGACCGACATTCAAGGACCCGAAGACCATCACGGAGACATGGACTTCAAGGTCGCTGGGACGCGCACTGGCATCACCGCGATGCAGATGGATGTGAAAGTGGGCGGCATACCTCTCGCCATTCTCGATGAGGCGCTCGTAAAGGCTCAGACTGCCCGTTTCAAGATACTCGACGTCATCGAAGCTGAGCTCGCCGCGCCGCGCATGAAGATATCGCCGAACGCTCCCGAGATCATCGCTATGAAGGTGAAGCCTGATCAGATAGGCCTCGTCATCGGATCCGGCGGCAAGACGATCAATGAGATCAAAGAAGCCTCGGGTGTCGATGATATTACTATCGAAGACGATGGGTCCATTTTCATCACAGGCAAGAATGGGTCGGCGGAAAAAGCGCGCGATACCATTTCAAGCATGACGAGGGAATACAAGCCGGGAGAGAAATTCGACGGGGAAGTGACGCGTCTCATGGAATTCGGTGCCTTCGTCAAGATCGGCCCAACGACCGAGGGACTCGTGCATATATCCGAGATCGCGCCATTCCGCGTGGAACGAGTGGAAACATATCTGAAAGTGGGAGACAAAGTGACGGTTGCAGTGAAGGAAGTGGATGAAAAAGGAAGAATAAACTTGTCCATAAAAGCCGTAAATCCTGATCTCTTCATAAAGAGAGAAGAGACCCCTCGTCCACGCCAGGAATTCAAGAAGAGATTCTAGGATGCCTCGTCTTCCCGTCCCAATCTCGCTATAATACGGGACATGGATGACGACTCTACACAAAAAGACGTTCCTATGAACACGTCGGAGGACTCGGTTTCGATCGATTCAATCGATACGGATCATGGGCCTGAAGAGGAGCGTGTGTATAATTCATCACCGACCGAGTTCGACATCTCCCTCGCTGAAGGTCAACGGGGCGCACAATCCTCGTCTCCCTCATTCGGAAGCGAGTCCTTCCCATCGTCGCCTCTTTCTTCACAGCCTCCGGCGCCGATCCGACAAATGCCTGCCTCTCAGCCGGTACTTCGCTCCTCCATCCCTCAACCAACTGTTCCTCTGCCGACTTCATCGACAGCACCGACAGCACCACCGCAAAACTCGATCTCTTCGCCGTCAATCTCGCGCCCACCCTTGGGTGCGCCGATCCCCGCAATGAAGGTGCCGAGCTTCATGACCAAGGACTCATCAACTCCTCCGCAGACGAGACAGGCATCTATCCCGCAATCCCCGCCACCCTCGACCGAACGTCCCGCTCCTGCACCGCTTCCGACGATGAAAGTACCGAGCTTTGTGAGCAAGACGGGTCCCGCGGTCACGCCCTCGAAAGTCGCACCGTCTGCTCCCGCGAGTTCTATGGCGCAGCCGCAAAAATCCATACACACCTACGCGAGCGACGTAGCTGAGGCTATGGCGCAAAATCACACATCGAAGACATCGATGATATTGGCGGAAAGCCGCAGAAAAGCGGGCACGGAAAGCATTGGCACAGCAGAGGAGAAACATAACGGAAAAAAGCTCCTCCTCATGATCGGAAGCTTGGTGCTCATCGGGGCAGGGGCCTTCGGAGCGTATTATCTCTACAGCATAAGCGCTCTCGCGCCAGCGAACGTCGCGCCTGCGGCACCACAAGCTCCCACAAGCCTCGTGCCCACCGATTCACAGACGATCGTACCTATCGATGGGCTTTCTCCATACACCCTTCAGGTGGCAGTCCGCGCTGAGGTCGCCAAGGCGCAAGCGCCCAATACGATGCGCGAGATCGTCCTCACAGAAAAAAGCGGCACTACGCAGATACAGATCCCTGCTCAGGAAATCGAGAGCCTTCTCGACATCGGCGCTCCTGATATATTGGTCAGATCGCTGTCTGACCGATGGATGCTCGGTGTGTATGCAGACGGCGCAGGAGCAAAATCAATGTTCGTCGTAGCGACGACCGACTTCTTCCAAGACGCATTCGCAGGGATGATACAGTGGGAAAAGGTGATGGCTGACGATCTGAGGCAATATCTCTTCTCCTCTGCGCCGCTGGGTATAGCGAATGTCCAGCCGACCGCGCCAACAGCGGTCACAGCCTATCAGGATCTGCCCGACTTGAACAGCGTTTTGCCCTCGCTTGCACAATCGACTTCGACCCAAGCGACCAGCACGGCAAGCAAGAAACCCTCGAGCTCTGTGGCGACGCCAGTTGTCGCAACTTCTTCGCAAGCGTCGGCGCAAAGCACATCTACAGCTTCGATCTCTTCTTCTACACCTCCTCTACAGCCTGAGTTCACTGCCATCAGCGGAACATTCGTCGACCGGATCGTAGGCAACAGGGATGTGCGGGAATTCCATACCACTGACGGAAAGACCCTGTTCTTATACTCATTCATAGACAATGCGCGATTGGTTGTAGCGCCTGATGAGGCGACGCTGGCGGCGATACTCGCCCGAGTTGAAGATCAGACGTATGTACGATAGAATGCCAGTATCATGAATAAAAAAGACCTGGAACACTTCAAAAAGAAGCTGCTCGGGGAAAAGGCTGCGCTTGAGGAGGAGCTGGCCCACGTCGGCCAGCACAGCTCGAATAAGCCGAACGGCTGGGAAGCCACGAGCAAGGATATGGATATCGATGCTGCGGACGAGAATGAGGTGGCAGATAAGCTGGAAGAACTAGAAGAGAATGCGGGCATCGTGAGTCAGCTGCAAAAACAGCTCACAGAAGTTCTGGCCGCTCTGGAGCGCATCGAGAAGGGCACGTACGGTGTATGCGAGAACACCAACAAACCCATAGAGAAAGCCCGCCTAGAAGCGAACCCAGCCGCACGGACCTCAGTAGCTGAGGCTTCAAAGCCGAAATAGTCGGGCATGCGGGAAGATAAAATGCGCATTGAACAGATGTTCATGCGCATTTTATCTTTTTTTGACGTGGAATTTATCTCGATCTGATATGGTTAGCGCATGAGCGTAGCAAAATCATACAGCGCGCACCTGAACGGCCTTTCTGCAGAGATCATAACCATCGAAGTGGATATCTCAAATGGTTTGCATGCATTTTCAATAGTCGGATTGGGGGATCGCGCGGTCGGCGAAGCGAAGGACCGCGTTTCCGCAGCTATAAAGAACAGTGGATACACTTCCCCTAAACAGAAAAACCAAAAGGTGGTCATATCTCTGGCCCCTGCCGATGTGCGCAAGGAGGGACCGTCATTCGATCTCGCTATGGCGGTCGCATATCTCGCAGCTTCGGACGATATGATATTGGAAGCCAAAGGCAAGCTGTTTCTCGGTGAGCTTTCGCTTGAGGGAAAAGTCAGGAAAGTGAGCGGTCTGCTTCCGATCCTCTGCCAAGCGCCGTCGCGAGGGTTCACTGAGGCGTTCATACCGATAGATAATGTCGCTGAAGCTTCGATGGCACAAGGTATAGCCCTCTATCCAGTCTCATCGCTTGAAGATGTTCTGGCCCATATGCGAGGAGATCTGATCCCACCGATCCAAAGAAAAAATGTGATGGATTTCGCACAGGAAAAAGAGGGACCTTTCGATATATCTCATATCCGCGGAAATGAGGCCGCAAAAAGAGGGCTCGAGATCGCCGCAGCGGGGTGCCACAACCTCCTGCTGTGCGGACCGCCGGGAACTGGAAAGACTATGCTTGCGCGCAGCATATCTTCGCTCTTGCCGACCCTTTCGTATGAACAGGCCATCGAGGTCACCGGCATACATTCTGCAGCGCGGACTCTCGGCGCTGGCATGATCACTCGCCCGCCATTCAGGTCGCCGCATCATACTGCCTCATACCCGTCTATCATCGGCGGCGGGAGCATCCCTCGGCCAGGAGAGATAACCCTCGCTCATCGCGGCGTCCTTTTCCTCGATGAGTTCGCTGAGTTCGACCGGAGCGTCCTCGAAGCGTTGCGAGAACCCCTCGAAGAGAGAGTGATCACGATCTCTCGCGCCAGAGGCACGGTGACATTCCCCGCGCAATGCATCCTGATCGCCTCTATGAATCCATGCCCGTGCGGAAAGGGGACTGAAGGCGGATGCACCTGCCTCACTCATGTGCGAGAGGCATACTGGCGCAGGATATCTGGACCGATCCTCGACCGTATAGATATATGGCTGACTGTTCAGAAGATAGACTATGAAAAGCTCTCTGCGCGCTCCATGCAGAGCGGCTCATCTGCTCTCGCCAAGGAGCGGGTCATCGCGGCACGACAACGTCAGAAGGAGCGATTTGCTTCATCAGGATCCTCGGCTTCCTGCAATAGCGAGATGGGTCCGGGCGACATCGAAAAAAATATGTTCCTTGAAGATGACGCCCGGCTTATCCTGAGGACATCTGCAGAAAAGCTCGGGTTGTCTGCGCGCGCATTTCACCGAGTGATGAAAGTCGGACGAACCATCGCAGACCTCGAGGGGTCAGAGCTGGTGCTCAAAGAGCATATATTAGAGGCGATACATTATCGTCAACGGCAAGAGAATGATTAGAAAGGATTCTTGGCACCGCGGATCTCGAAGTGGACGTGAGGGCCGGTCGTTTCTCCGGTGACTCCGATCTTTGCGATCATCTCGCCCTGCGCTACCTGTTGGCCGGCGCTCACGAGGATCTTTGAGGCGTGAGCATACAAAGTCTGGGTCCCGTTGGGATGCGAGATGATGACATAGTTCCCGTATCCTCCGTTCCATGCCCCATTGGACTTAGCCAAGATGACAGTACCAGCAGCCGACGCGTATATAGGAGTGCCGATGGGAGCGGCGAGATCGACTGCATTGTAGCCATGGAGGCCTTGAGTCTTCACTCCGCCGACGATAGGCCGGATGTAATAGCCGACGTAGTCAGGACCATCGGTGTCGTGAGCGGGGTTATCTTTGAAAACGATCCTGGTGGCAATCTTCGTCGGCGCTTCAGCGTAAGGAATAATGACAGTATCGCCGGCAGAGAGCGAAGCTGAGTCTGCAAGGTCGTTATACTGCACTATTTCCTGCACGATCTCTTGCTGACTGGCGGCGTCATTCTTGTATTTTGCGGCGATGCTCGCGAGCGTATCTCCTTTTTTCACGGTGTATGTGATGCCTGAGACCGGCAATATGATGAGGGTCTGACCGACGCGCACTGATGAAGCCCTCGTGATATCGTTCGACCACATGACCGTATTCACTGACACACCGAACATGTGTGCGATCGACGAGAGCGTGTCTCCGTCGCGCACGACGTAGGTGCTGATCTGTGTATTGACCGGCTCATCGTCCGTATTGTTGGCGGCAATGTCCGCCATAAGAATATCCCCCTGGATCGGGGGGATATCTGCCAAATGGGCAGAGGTAGGATTGATGTTAGCAGCGGCTTCCGGCAGCGATATAGTCTGTGAATTGAGGACGGAGGAAGGGGAGACCACTGTCTGCGCTGATGCATGATCGCTTTGCAGCACTGAGGATATGAAGGAAAAAATGTTCGCGTGAGCGATCTGTGAATATGCCATGAGCGAGCCGACGAACAATACGCCTAAAAGTGCGCCTCCGATGATCAGACGCTTGAAAAGACGCGAATAGTGAGTTGTGTGAGGAGGGGTATATTTCATAACATATTTTCCGTTTCCGCCAGTCTTCCGCGTCTGCCATCCATCCGTCCTGTATATGGTTCCTTTTGAATAATGCGGCCCAACAGGGCCACAGAAAAGCTTTTATCCGCGAGGATACCCCCTAAGGGTAACAGGTGAGCACTCAATGTCAACAAAAGATGTTCACAGCCATATTACTTGCTGTAATGTCAATAAATGTTTCAAAATGATTTATCTGTGCATGATACACTGGCGCCCATGACAACTTTGAACGAAGAACAAGGGCGCGCAGTGAATGCGATCGAGGGACCGCTTCTCATCATCGCAGGCGCAGGAGCAGGCAAAACGCGCGTCATTACTCACCGTATCCTCAATCTGATACGGAAGGGTGTGGCACCGCATTCCATTCTTGCCATAACTTTCACCAACAAGGCTGCCAAGGAGATGCGCGAACGTGTGGAAACGCTCATAGCCAAGGACAAGACTTTGAATATCCCGATCTCTTTCAGGGAACGCCCTTTCGTGAGCACATTCCATGCGCTCGGCGTCCATATCATCCGTGAGAATGCGAGCTTGCTCGGGCTGACGCGTCACTTCACGATCTACGACCGTTCCGATTCGCGGCGCGCTATCAAGGAAGCGATGGCGAGCGCCTCGGTCGATCAGAAGTCGTTCGAGCCGGGCGTCATCTTGAATATGATCTCGCGCGCAAAAGGAGAAGGCATCGGCTATCTTGGGTATCGCGATGCAGCCCAAGACCACATGCAGGAATTGGTGGCGGAGGTTTGGGAACGCTATGATTCCATTCTTGCAAAAGAAAAGGCGCTCGACTTCGACGACCTCCTGCTCAAGACCATGCAGCTGCTGCAGAACTACCCCGAGGTGAGGAAGCGTTACCAGTCTGTATGGAAATATATCCATGTCGACGAATATCAAGACACGAACCGCGTGCAGTATCGGATCACGAGCCTGCTTGCAGAAGGGCACCGAAACTTGTGCGTGGTCGGAGACGCTGATCAGAACATCTACAGCTGGAGGGGGGCGACCATAGAGAATATATTGAACTTCGAGAAAGACTATCCCGAGGCCGCAGTCGTCGCGCTCGAGAAGAACTACCGCTCGACGAAAACAATTCTTTCTGCGGCGAACAGCGTCATCGATAAAAACATCCTCCGCAAGAAAAAGAATCTGTACACGGACAATGGCCAGGGCGAGAAGATATCTCTCGTCGCCTCATACACCGAGCTCGATGAGGCGCGCGCGATTGCTGATGAGGCGCGTGCGCTCATCGACAAAGGGACCCCGGCGCGCGAGATCGCCGTGCTCTATCGAGCGAACTTCCAGTCGCGCGCCATCGAAGACGCATTCATCAAGAAGAACATCCCCTACCGGATGGTCGGCGTGCGATTCTTCGAGCGAAAGGAAGTGAAGGATGTGCTCTCATACATCCGCGCTGCAGAGAACCGCGACTCATGGGGAGACATCGCCCGTATCGTGAACGTGCCTGCGCGCGGCATCGGCAAGGCGACTGTTGCTAAGATCCTTGGCGGAGCCGAAGCGTCGCTCCCTTCGGGAATGAGAGCTAAACTGAGCGGTTTCTGGAAGCTTTTGGACGACATCCATGAAGAGGCTTCATCGAAGAAACCGTCTGAATCTGTGCGGTTCGTCATTCAAGAGACCGGCGTGGAACGCATCCTCCGCGAAGGAGACAGCGAAGATGAGGAGCGCCTGCTCAACATACGCGAGCTTGTATCGGTCGCCGCGCAATATGATCATCTTCCTCCGGAGGAGGGCATCGAAGCGCTGCTCGCGAATGCGGCGCTCGCGAGCGATCAGGATGATCTCGTGAAAGACGAGAACGCAGTGAAACTCATGACGGTCCACGCTTCGAAGGGACTTGAGTTTGATGTGGTGTTCATCGCAGGCTTAGAACAAGACCTCTTTCCCTTCAAGCACATGGATGAGGAGAAGGCGAGCGCTTCGGAGCAAGAAGAGGAGCGCCGACTTTTCTATGTCGCCCTCACCCGCGCACGCAAGAAGATCTACCTGAGCCACACGATCATTCGAACGGTGTATGGAGCTCAACGAGTAAATATTCCTTCGGAGTTCATCGGCGATATCGCCGCTGACCTCATCGAGGATCAAAAACCTGAGAAGCCGACAGGGGCGAAGGCGATATTCATTGATTTCTAATCCGCTAGATATTGAGAGACGGGGGCGAGCAAGAGAACCGGTTGCATATGCCACATTCTCAAAACAAGAGAGTCTTGCGATCATGCTCGAACGCTCCACCTCATTTGGATTTGAGAATGTGGCATATGCAACCGGTTCTCTTGTGACGCCTGGTGTGGAATAATGAGCCAGCGATAATTTATCTCACAAAACATGAAATTATGGGCAAAAAAATCATTGGGGCAGCATTTCTTGAATTCAAAGCACGTGCTTGATCAGATCATTTCTGCTGCGCGGATAGGAAAAGGGGAGACTGTATTGGAAATAGGACCGGGAACAGGCGTCCTCACAGAAGCGCTGCTCGCTGCGGGCGCGCACGTCGTCGCGGTGGAGAAAGACGACCGAGCCATCAGCCTCCTCACTGAAAGATTCTCAAAGGAATCTGCGGAGGGCCAGCTCACGCTCATTCACGGAGACATTTTGGAAGACAAAATGATCAATGGTCAAATTTCAATGATCAATAATGGTTACGCTCTGGTCGCGAACATACCTTACTACATCACCGGCGCGATACTCGAGAAGTTCCTTTCTCATGAGCCCCGACCGAATAGGATGGTCCTGCTCGTCCAAAAAGAAGTGGCAGAAAGGATCGTGGCGCGCGATGGCAAAGAGAGCATTCTTTCGATATCTGTTAAGGCGTTCGGCGATCCAAAGATCATCGCACGAGTTCCGCCAGGGGCGTTCACTCCTCCGCCAACCGTCGATTCGGCTATACTTTCCATTGAGGATATAGGACCGCGTATTTTTTCGGCTCGAAATGATGTAGCGGCTCAAAATAAGGATATTAGAGTCTTTTTCAGCCTGGTAAAAGCAGGTTTTTCGCATAAAAGGAAGTATTTAGCGAGAAACCTTGAAGCAGTTTTATCCAAAACGGCTATCGCGGCGGCATGGACCGAGCTCGGACTCGCTTCTAATGCACGTGCCGAGGATATTTCTTTGCAGACATGGTCCGATCTCCATTCCCGCACGAAGAATATGGCTATCTGTGAATAAGTCGTAGGGCTATAACCTCCGGGATTTGCTATAATTTCCGTGGTTTATGACCTTCACCTACCCCAGCAAACAAACGCTTGTGATACTCGTTGTGTGCGTCATCGCGGTAGGAGCCGCGTGGTTGTATGTGGACGCACAATCAGGCGCCTCGAAAAGCGCTCCTGCGCCGACGATCACCGCTGACGATTCTGCGAGCGTTTCCTTGCAGATAAGCACGAGCACCGATTGGAGAAAGCAGTTCATTGATACCTCTTCCTCCTCATCGGTCACTGGGAGCACATCCTCCAAGGCGTCGACAGGATCGTCGGACGAGAATCTCACGCTGACCGACCAGTTCGGCCGTGAAGTATTCGAGAAATACACCGAGCTCAAACAAGCAGGGCTCGCATCCAACCCGAGCGTCGTCCAAGCGACAGGCAATGAGCTCGCGAATAGCTCTGTCTTCACGTCTATGGCGCCCCAAACGTACGCCGCGAAGGATATAAAGATCATCCCGAACGTCGACGCCGCGTCGGTCAGGCAATATATAAATTTGGTTGCAGTCATCTTTTCGACTGCTCCGACCTCGAACGAAGCTGAGATCGCTCTGGGCAGCTTGAATAGCGGCGATACATCTGGTCTCAAGCAGATCGATCCGAATATTGCGAGCTACACCCAGATCATAGCGAGCCTTCGAGCGCTTCCGGTCCCACAATCGCTCGTTTCCGCCCATTTGAATATAGTGAATGGATTCTCGACTGCGCTGTTCTCTTCGCAGAACCTGCGCGTATCGGATGTCGACCCAGTGAGAGGAATCATCGGGATACGCACATATCTTGCGGCAGCCGATATCATCCACACGGGAGTCGAGGCATTGAGGGACGCGGTGGTCTCTCTCAACATATCGTATTCGCCCACGGAGCCGGCATACTCGTTCCTGAACCCGCCAGACTATTCATCAACATATACTCAGTAATATCATGAAGAATATGAGACATTATATCGCCGTTTCGATCATCCTCCCTCTGGCGTTCGTTCTCGCCCTTTCGCCGCTGCTTCCCCCGAAACAGGCGCACGCGAGCGGCTTTCCCGTCGTCGACCTCACTCACATCGGCGTGTCCATTTCCAACCTCGCCACTGCAGTCGGCAACGCCATCTCGACCCTTTCTCTCCAGCTCAAGGAGTACGCTCTCGATGGTCTGGCGAACATGCTCGCAAAACAGCTCGTCCACCAGCTCGCTGCAAGCGTCGTTACCTGGATAAACTCAGGCTTCAATGGCAGCCCCTCGTTCGTGACCGATCCCACGACATTCTTCGAGAATATCGGCGACCAAGTCACGGGAAATTTCCTCGCGACCTGCGGGAGCCTTGTCGACCAAGTACAATCAGACGGGACCACGAAGAAAGTATGCTCGGGCAAGCCCGGGCCTCTCAGCAACCTCTGTTCTCCATTCAGCACAGACGTCCGCATCGCCATAGCCCTCCAGCAGGCTCATGGAACGAACGCTTCTGCTCCCTATACCTGTACGCTCGGCAAGATCATCAGCAATGTGCAGAATGCGCGGAATCCTTCGATCAGCGTCGGTGTGTCGAACACAAGCAATGGCATGACGATCGGTGACATCATCAACGGCAACGTCATAGGGAACCAGAACGCGGTATCAGTCGACGATAAGAGCATCCCGGCATTTTATAACGACTTCACTCAAGGAGGATTCCCTGCATTCATGGGATTGAGCCTCGAGATGCAGAACAACGCCATCGGCAGCTCGCTCCAAGCTGCAAGCGACTTGAACGCGCAGATCTCCGCGCAGCAGGGCGCGGTGAATACCGACCTCAACCGCGGGTCAGGTTTTATGTCGTGGCAGAAGTGCGACACGGTCTCGACCGCCGGGACCGCAGTGAAGGGCGATTCTTTGCTCGGCAATGTCAACGCGACGTGGGGCAGCGGCGCAACGACGCAGCAATGCCACACCGAAACGCCGGGATCAGTCATCTCAGCGGCCCTCAACAAGCAGCTCGGATCTCCGACTGACGAGCTCAATATCGCCGATGAGATCGACGAGGTTGTGAATGCGCTCGTGAGCCAGCTCATGACGCAGGTGCTGAGCAACGGCCTCGGCGCATCTACAGGCAATGGACCGGGCGACACCAATTCTATAGTCGACCAGATACTCAATAATGATGGCAAGAATTCCAGCGGCGTCACAGGCGATGCCAAGGGCAGCATTTTGAGCAGCATCGGAAATGTGATGGCGACTGCGAACAGCTTCGTCGCGATCAGCAATCAGGATTACCCGCTCATGGTCCAGGTGAGGAATACCTGCGAATCTGCAGGACAAGGCAATGCCACTGCACTCGATCTCCTCGTATCGAACGATAAGGCGAGAGTCGATCAAGCAAGCTCATCGCTCGCCAGCTTGCAGAGCATCCAAGCGAGCGTGCAGGCTGCCACGACACAGCAGACATTGCAGACTGCAGGCGAGCAATTCTCGACGATGGTGCAGAATGGGGCATTGCCGAACGAGAATCAGATAAACCAGGCAACGATGGAAAAGACTGACCTCGACAACCGCATCACTAGCCTCAGCAGCATCCCGCCGGACTACACCGTCTGCACCTTCTAACCACCCATGCTCAAAGCCCAGATAAAGAAATATGCTCCGATCGCCGTTATGGCAGGCATTCTCGTGCTCGCTTCGACGCACGTCGCGCATGCAGATTTTCTGGGAGATTTCACACTGAAAGTGTTCACGGTTATCGCGAGCTGGATCGCCAACCTCATCATGACCGCCGCGTCATGGCTCGTATCGCTCACTGGTGTCCTGCTCAACGTCTCGATGTATATGACCACGCACATCGGCGATTTCGTGGACACGACCGCGGTCATATACACCGTCTGGGGCATCATCAGGGACCTCTCGAGCATGATCCTCATCTTCATCATCCTCTGGGCGGCCATCCAGATGATCATCGGGGTCAAACAGGCTCATTATGGCGATCTCATCAAGAGCATCATCATCATGGGCATACTCATCAACTTCAGCTTCTTCTTCACCCGGGTGCTCATAGACGTATCGAACATCGTATCGCTCGAGTTCTACAACGCCATCGCTCCGGCGAACACAGCGGTCAACCAAGGAGACGTCAGCCAGCCGTTCGCCCTCACCGACAAGCTGCTCACGAGCGGCGGCATCGCAGACATCTTCATGCAGTCTCTTAAGGTGAGCAGTTGGTATACGAGCTACACCGCCGTCGATCCGACGACCGGCACCGCGACACAACCGCTCAACATCATCCTGATCGGCATCGGCGGCACCATCGTCATGGTCTTCGCATCGCTGAGCTTCCTCGCAGCAGCTGCGGCCGGCATCGTCAGGCTGGCTATGCTCATATTCCTCCTCGCGTTCTCGCCGATATGGATCGCTTCCATCGCTATGCCGGGCCTCAAAAAATACACGAGTATGTGGACCGACCAATTCTGGGCCCAGCTCATATTCCTGCCGGTGTACCTCATGTTCATGTATGTGGCGATCCGCATCCTGACTGAGAGCAACCTGAACAGTCTGGTGAGCAAGACTGCCGCGAATGCGACAAGTGGGCTCAGCGTCTTCATTGGCCTCTTCGTCGGCTTCGCGATAGTCATATTCATGATCAACCTGCCGCTCTTCGCGGCCGCTCAAGTCGCGGGCAAATCGAGCGAGTGGTCGAACAACCTCTACAAGGGTATGCGCGATAAGACCCGCCAATGGACTCGCCGCGGCCTCGAGAGGGGAGCGCAGGGCACATATCAGGGCACGGTTGGTCGTGCAGCGAGCGCACTCTCACGCTCTGAAGGTTTGCACAACTTCGCTGCGAATTGGAAAGTTGGTGGCGGCATACTGACTGGCTTGAAAGCAACAGGTGCTGGCTATGAGAAGAAGCTCGATGCGCAGGTCAAGGCACGAACTGAGTTTGCAGATTCATTGGGTTATGATCAGCGCAGGATGAATGCCGAACAGAACCTCTTGAGACAGCACCAAGCACGGCTTGCGCGCGCAAAGCAAGCCGGTGCTCCTTTGGGCAACATTTTCAATGACATAGCAGCCTCGAAGGATAGGATACGGGTTCTTGAAAGCAGCAGGGCTGATGCATATGCAAATAGGGTCAATAGCAGAAGCATCGATACACTTTACTCGAAGAGGGCGCGGAAGAATAAAGTCGGTGCGGCAAAGATACAAATACCTATCCTTGAGAAGGAATTGAAACAACAGAGCGAAAGCTTGAGTGAGACCAGGCAGGATATCAAACAGCTCGTGTCCGCCATCAGAAATAATCCTGGTGGAGGGGGCGTTGCTCCGGGAACCGCTACCCCTGCCCAGACCGCTGAACTGACGAGGCTGAGAGGTGAGGAGGTGAATAAACTTAATGGAGTCAGGGGAGTTGGTACCGCTACGGCCAATGGAGTCAATATTCTACAGAATCAAATTGACGCTCTTAAGCTCATCAAATAATCATGGACTACGACTATTCAGTGCTCGAAGATAGCTTCAAAAAACTCCCCACTGAGATCCAGGTAGCTTTGAGCTCCGTGGAAGTTTCAGCTGCGATGGAAGATATCAGCAAGAAGAACGGCTTGCTCCTCGATCAAGAATCGATCATGTTCGACATAACAACGGACGTCCTTCTCGGCCTTATGCCTTCAAAGGAGTTCGTCAAGAATTTCTCCAGAGAGGCTAAGGTGAGTAACGAAGTCGCCACTGCCGTAGCGAAGGACATAAATACTCAGATCTTCGATTCTCTCAGATCTTCGATGCAGGCCGTCGAAGCAAGGGTAAAAGCGAATCAGCCTGCAGAAATGACAACCAAGAATGACATCGGTGCGGTGGAGCAAGCAGGGGGATTCACTGTCGAAAAAGCTCCACCAAGCACGAATGACTCAATAAGCGATGCGACGCCTGAAGTCAGTGAGAACGATAAAGATAGCATCCTTGATAGCATCGAGAACCCCACTCCTGCCTCACCGAAAAAACAAGAAACCCTCACCGAACCCCTCATGGATCATCTTCTCGCCAATCCTATGGCCTCTGTCGAGGAGAAGAAGACTGCTCCCGCGCCGGCAAATCTTCCCACGGCCGCATCTGCGCCCAAGAAGCCCGCTGGTCCGGATCCGTACAAGGAACCGATCCAGTAAATGAGGTATAATAGGGCCAATGCGTTTCCAGGTTCCCCAATTCATCGAGGTTGAGGACAAGATATTCGGTCCACTCACCCTGAAACAGTTCATCTATCTCGCTGGTGGAGGTGGCCTCTCATTCCTCGTGTATGTGTTCGTGGGAAACATCCTCATATCCATCATTCCGATCGCTCTCATCATGGCGATCTCTGGATCGTTGGCATTCTATAAAGTGAACAACAAGCCCCTTGTGAACGTCGTCGAGTCTGCATTCAAGTATTATTTGGGCGGCAAGCTCTATATATGGAAGAAGGAGGAGAAGCCGAGGCCACAAACGACCGAGGCGGCAATCAAAGACGCCAAGAGCTACGCCTCAGTCATGGTACCGAAGATATCCGACAGCCGATTGAAGGATCTGACCTGGAGCTTGGATATAAAAGAGAGCATCTACTCGAACAAGAACCAAAGATAATATGGCGACCCCGCAACAGACAACCCAGAATTTCGTCCCCATCCAGGAAGTCCGCGATGGCGTGATCATCCTGAAGAACGGCGGCATGCGCGCGATCGTCCTCGCGACCTCCCTCAACTTTGCCCTGAAATCCGCTGACGAGCAGAGCTCGATCCTCCTGCAATTCCAGAACTTCCTCAATTCTCTGGATTTCCCTATACAGATATTCATTCAATCCAAGAAGCTCGATATACGCCCATACATAGCGCTCCTCGAAGACCGCTACAAGGAGCAGACGACTGAGCTCATGAAGATACAGGTGAGGGAATATATCGAATTCATCCGTTCCTTCGTCGAGAGCACCAACATCATGTCCAAGAGCTTCTTCGTCGTCATCTCCTATGACCCGCCGCTCATCACCGGCGGCAACAAAAAGTCGCTCACGAGTATGTTGCCGGGAAAAAAGAAGAGCCTGAGCGCCGCAAAAGGCCCCGCTGATGCGAGCTTCCAGGAATACCGCACCCAGCTCGAACAGCGCGTGGCGGTCGTCGAGCAAGGCCTCGTGCGCTGCGGCATCAGGACAGCAGAGCTTGGAACGGAGGAAGTCGTTGAATTGTTTTATAAGCTGTTTAATCCGGGAGAAACGGAGAAGCCGATCCAAATCACATAGATTTTAGATTCTGGATTCTAGAATGGCATGCTATTCTAGAATCTGAAATCTGAAATCTCGAATCTATGTCAATTTTCACCAAACTATTCAACAGAAAACCGGAGACTTCTCCCATCGTTTCCATCCTGCCCGAGGAGATCTATCAGGCCGGCGTCCTCGAGCTCAAAGACGTCATCGCCCCTTCAGCCCTGAAGATAAGCCCGAAGGAGCTCAATCTCGGCGAGAAAGTCGGCCGCACCCTTTTCGTCATCTCATATCCTCGCTTCCTCGATGAGAGCTGGTTCGCACCCGTCATCAACCTCGACAAAGTGTTCGATATTTCCATATTCGTGCATCCGGTCGACACCGCCAAGATCCTCAGGCACTTCCAGAAGAAAGTGGCCGAAGTCCAAAGCCAGATCTCCCGCAGGGAAGAGAAGGGCCTCGTTCGCGACCCAGCGCTAGATACCGCTTATCAAGACCTTGAGCAGCTCCGCGACCAGCTCATGCAGGCCCAAGAGCACCTTTTTGACGTCGGCGTCTACATTACCATCTTTGCCGACAGCGAAGGCGACCTCGATAAGCTCGAGTCGGAGATCAAATCCATCCTCGAATCAAAGCTTATTTACGCCAAGCCGGCTCTCTTCCAGCAGGAGCAAGGATTCAAGAGCGTCATACCTATTGCAGACGACCAGCTCAATGTGCACTCGAAGCTCAATTCATCGCCTCTTTCAAGCCTTTTCCCCTTCGTTTCATTCGACCTCACATCGAGCAGAGGCATCTTGTACGGCATCAATCGGCATAACTCGTCGCTCGTGCTCTTCGACCGGTTCGACCTCGAGAACTACAACTCGGTGACCTTCGCTGTCGCTGGCGCTGGAAAGTCATACAACACCAAGCTCGAGATACTCCGTACGCTCATGTTCGACGTGGACGTCATCGTCATCGACCCCGAGCAGGAATACAAATACATGGCAGAGGTCACCGGAGGGAAGTACTTCAATATATCGCTCAACTCAGAGCATCATATCAATCCCTTCGACCTGCCCATACCCCGTGAAGATGAGTCTGCCTCCGACGTCCTCCGATCCAACATCATCAACCTCGTCGGCCTGTTTCGCATCATGCTGGGTGGCCTCAGCCAAGAGGAAGACGCTATCATCGACCGCGCTATCACCGAGACCTACGCATTGAAGGACATAACCCCCGAGGCAGACTTCAAGAGCGTCGAGCCGCCGCTGCTCTCCGACTTTGAGCTCGTCTTGGCAGGAATGGAAGGCGCGGAATCCCTCGTCCAGAGGCTTTCAAAATATACCAAAGGAACATGGGCTGGCTTCATAAATCGGCCGTCGAACGTCGATATCAACAAGAAATTCGTGGTTTTCGCCCTTCGCGACATGGAAGACGAGCTCAAGCCTGTAGCTATGTATATCGTCACGCACTATATATGGAATGCGGTCCGCAAGAATCTCAAGAAGCGCCTGCTCGTCATCGATGAGGCGTGGTGGATGATGAAATCCGAAGACACCGCGTCATTCCTGTTCGGGCTCGCCAAGCGAGGCCGCAAATACTTCCTCGGCCTGTCGACCATCACCCAAGACGTGGACGACTTCCTGCGCTCCCCGTATGGCTTGCCTCTCGTCACCAACTCGTCCATTCAGGTGTTGCTCAAGCAGTCTCCAGCCGTCATCGACAGCATCCAGAAGACCTTCAATCTCACCGAGGAAGAGAAGTATCTCCTTTTGGAATCAGACGTCGGCGAAGGCATCTTCTTCGTCGGCTTGAAGCACGTCGCCATCAAAATCGTCGGCTCTTATACCGAAGACCAGATCATCACCACCAATCCTCAACAAGTCATGCAGATCCAGCAGGCCAAGAAAGAGCTCGAACAGGCGGGACACTAATAGTTGCTGCAGAAGGCCACAGGAGCACACATACTTCCGGAGGCGAAAATGAAAAGTACCCATACCACTTGGCTTATGGGCATCTCTGCATTTTCGCCTCCGGAAGTATGTGTGCTCCTGTGGCCTTCTGACCGTGTTACAATAATCCTATTATGGCATCTCGTATAGGAAAAACGGAGTGGTTGGGATTGAAGATCGCCACTGGCGCGCTCGATCTCGGGCAAATCGCTCTCGACTTCGTTCCTGTATATGGGGAAGTCGTCAATGATTATCTCGATCCTGCAATTGGCGTCAGTTTATTCATCTATTTCCAGTGGAGAGGCGTATCTATAATAAGTCAACCGAAAAGAATGGCGTCTCTTCTTGGGAGTCTGGCTCTTGATCTAATAACGTTCGGTGAAGCTCCGGCATGGTTCTTGGATGTTTTGTATATTCACAGAACAGTCAAACAGGAGGAGCTCATCATCCAGAGAGGGAAGGAAAACGAGGTAGAAGATACCCAGGCTGAAAACGCCTACTACAGCGGCGGGGTGGGAAAGGCGAGAGGCACCCAAGGAAATGCGCCAGCACCCATGCAGCTTTACAAGAATGGAAGAGGTGGCCCGCGGGGGAATATAACAGTCCAACCCATATCTGCGCCTATGATAAAACCGGAGGATGACGTGGTGCTGACTGCGTAGGATTGATTCTTGAGTCCCATCTGTGAACAACTGCCTGCCACGCTTACTGATTCATGGTAAAATATCGTGCAATGAGACGTTCTAACATTCCGTTCCGTATCTTCTCCTTCACTCTCCTTTTAATGTCTCTTGCGCTGCTTTCGGCTTCATTTGCGGCAGCACAGAGCGTGCCAGTGACGCTGAGCGGCCTATCTCTCACCCTCTCAGCGAATGACCCGACGCCGGGACAGACCGTGACGGTGACCGCGCAAAGCTATGTTGCAGATATAAAGGCAGCCTCGATGAGGTGGACGGTAAACGATAAGATACTCGCTCAAGGCACCGGTATCGTCTCTATCCAAGTCATCGCTCCTCCACTTGGTAAACATCTCGACATCAAGGCCGACGCGGTGACCGTTGAAGGCAAGTCTATGACCGCTTCAGCCAATATCGGATCGGGTGCGATCGATATCATCGTCGAGAGCGAAGGGTATGTGCCTCCGCTCTTCATGGGAAAAGCCCCTCTCGCGTATCAGAACACTGCGCGCATCATCGCCATGCCGCATCTCGCGAATGCTTCAGGCCAGGAATACGACCCGAAGACTTTGGTATATCAATGGAAAAAGGATTCTCAGGTGCTCGAAGACCAATCGGGCTATGGACGCCAGTCCATCGAGATCGCAGGCGGAGTCATACCCCGCACCTATACGCTGGACTTGACGGTGTGGACGAAGGACAATTCCGCTCAAGCGCGCAGCTTGATCGACATATCGGTGGTCGCGCCCTCGCTCGCATTCTATAAGAACGATCCGTTGTATGGCCCCCTCTACAATTCAGCTCTCAGCAGCAGCGTCGGTCTTGGCAAGAATGGGGAAGTGTCGGTCATAGCTGCTCCATTCGGGTTCGATATGCCGACGAACGGCCTCGGCGATCTCTCATTCTCATGGCTCGTAAATGGCGTGGAGGATGCGACGCTCGCAGCGAGCAGGTCTATCGTGCTCCGTGCGCCTGGAGATGCTGGGGGGGCTTCTGACATAGAGCTCGATGTTGAGAACAGCGCAGACATCCTTCAGGGCGCAAAGGGAGGCTTCACAGCGATATTCGCCGCCAAGGCTCCGACCACTAATACCACCTTCAATGGCAATTAACATGAAAAAACCGACGATCCTCATTTTGGTAGCGTTCACCATCTTCCTTGGAGGGGTGACGAATACGGCACAGCCGGTGAATGCGGCGACTGCTGATACTACCTCGGGTGCGTCATATACCCTCCTGGAACCATTACCCTGCCTCACGGGAACGGAAGTGAACTGCCAAGGAGGGAAGGGCGGTCAGATCAAGAACATCGACCTTTCAACATACGTTTCTTACGCATTCAACCTCCTTATCGCAATGTCAGCCGTGCTCGCTGTGCTTGTGATCGTCTACGGCGGTTTCGAATACATGACGACTGACGCATGGTCAAAGAAAAGCGCGGGTATTGAAAGGGTGAAGAATGCCTTGTTCGGCCTTCTGATGGTCCTCTGCGCGTTCCTCATCATGCGGACGGTCAATCCGAAGCTGGTGGATATACCATCAACCATTCCGCCATTGAATATACGCCCGACTGGCGCTGATACAGCTGCCGGATTCTTCAACACCCTAAAGCAGGATATAAACAATCTTAAGGTTCAGAACCTGGAGATCGCTAATGAAAATGCGGCCGCACGAACAGCTGTGGATGCCTCAACAAAGAAAATAAGCGATTGGCAGAGTCAGCTGAACCAGCTCCTATTTGATGGAGCATCACTTGATGACCCAGAAGTGAAGCAGCTCGAAACGAATATTGCTAATGAGAATAATAAGGTAAATCAGACTGAGTCAGGAATTACTCTTAACACAACGAAGGCAGCCTTGAATCAGTTAACTATCGGGTCAGGCGACGTTGCTGACACGAGCGGCGGTTATGCGTCACTCACTGCGGATCAACTACAACAGAGTATGGATGCCGCAGGAAGTTTGTACCAAAAAGGGCTTGCGACCGCAGCGACCGCTGGAGGAGGAGCTCCTGACCCAACTGTAAAGCAGGGTCTCGATAATACATATCTGTCCAATTATGACACCTTGTACATACAAAAAGAGCTTACATCTGCAACAGAAGCATACAATCCGCAAGCGATAGATGACGCCAGAACCGCGCTTAATGCGGTGGTAACCAGCCAAGGAAATCAGACGACAGTGCTGGGCACTCCTGCAGTGTCATTCTCGGATGCTACCCAGCAAAAAGCCGTCGTTGATAAGGCAAAAACAGCGTTGAGTGATTTAGATGCCTACGCTCAGGCTCATTCACAGTCATTAGATTTTTCACAATGAAAACAAAGACCTTATTCAAAATATTTGTCGGATTGGTCATACTCCTGCTCATCGCTGGCTTGTACTGGTACTTCTTCGCCCGCTCTACTGGATCATCATCTTCAAGCGGCACGGGCGGCCAATCGAGCGGCTTCCAGCCCTTCGGCCGCACGCCGAATAACGGAGGTTTAGCGGGGACTTCGACGCCGGGAACAGGACAAGGCTCAAACCCGATGGCTGCAGTTGATGGTAAGCCTCCTGTGTTACGTCTTCTCAGCGATACTCCTGTAGGTGGCTACAATGCGAGCACGACGGCGAGCACGACGATCGTACGATGGATCGATCGAGGAAGAGGGAATATCTATGAGACCCGCGGAGATTCGATGGCTGTTGCTACCCTTTCCAACACACTTCTTCCTAAGGTTGTCTCGAGCTGGTGGAACAAGAACGGTTCCTCGTTTGTCGCGCTCTCGTTCACTGGTTCCGCACCAGATAGCGTATCGGCATTCATGACGAATCTCCAGAGGATCGCGACGACGACATCGACCACGACGACTACAATCTCATCCCTGGCGCCATACAACATCAAAGGCCTTCCGCTGCCTTCGACTATAACTGCAGCTGCAGTATCTCCCAAGAAGGACCGTGTGTTCCTCTTCAGCGTCGAGAATGGGCAAGGTGTCGGTTATATCGCTCCTTTTGGGGGCAATAGGCTGACGCAGATATTCTCCACTCCAGTGACACAAGTAAATGTGGATTGGCCGGAAGAGAACACCATCACGATCACCACGAAGGGCTCGGTTGCATCTGACGGCTACCTCTACTTCGTGAATCCGAAGACGGGCGTATGGAAGAAGGTGCTCGGACCTTTTGCTGGTTTGAGCGTCAAAGTGAGCACGGATGCTAAATACGCCATTGTTTCAGCTACAGGAAATAACGACGACGTGACCACTGCCATCTACTCGATAGCTACGTCTTCAGCGAGAGACGCCGTCATCCGCACGCTTGCTGATAAATGCGCTTGGGGGAACTTCTACAAAGATCTTGTGTATTGCGCAGTCCCTTTCCAGCCAGTGGCAGGAACATACCCTGATGATTGGTATCGCGGGACGCTGTCGACTGCCGACAAGATCTGGCAGGTCGACGCAACAACAGGGGAGGTTAAGCTCATCTCGACAATCTTCGATCAATCAGACCGTGTTATAGATATATTCAATATGAACTTGGACGACAAAGATGACTTCCTCTATTTTATGAATAAGAACGACCTCTCGCTCTGGTCCCTCGATCTCATCGCAAGCACGAAGTAATCATTGCAGGAATTTAGAAAAGACTCATGAGGCGCACACATGTGCCTTTGTGTGAAAATGCAGAGATGCCCATAAGCCAAGTGGTATGGGTACTTTTCATTTTCACACAAAGGCACATGTGTGCGCCTCATGAGTCCCCCTTACAATCCTATAAGGCTTTCCTTGCGGCGTATCTATTCCTAATGACGATCTCCTGACCAAGAGTGAACGCTGAGCTCACTGCCCAATAGATAGCGATAACAGATGCAGCTTGAGGGAACCTAGCAGGGATGAGCCAGTAAGTCGAAATGAATGCGAAAAACGGGAGTATGTACTTCATTTGTTTGCCCATAGTGCCCGCCATCGCAGACATGTCGCCGGGGTTTGTTGATGCTGAGCCCTTCTGCTGACGCGTAGCTGGAGAGAAATGGAGCTGCAAGAACTGGACTACTCCAGTAGCAAGGGAAAGTATGAGGCTTTTATGGGTCAGATCTATAAGACCGAGGAAATGGGTCTTTATGACGGGAAGCGATACGAAGCTATACAGGAGCTCAGGATGGATGGCAGGAACGATCTTGTAGAAGACTGATATAAGGGCGAGAAGGATAGGAAGTTGGATGAAAAGGAGGAGCACGCCTGCAAACGGCTTGATCTTCTTCTCTTTATAGAGCTCCATAGTCTTCTTCGCCTGCATCTGGCGGTCATTGGCGTACTGGACCTTGATGCGATTCGCTTCCGGCTCAACCTCCTTCATGCGGATCTGCGTCAATATGGACGATTTTGAGAGCGGAAAGAGTATCAGCTTGACGATGCAGGTGAATATGATGACGGCAAGGCCCACATCGAGCCAAGGAACGATATCCATGAGGCCGACAAGACCGTTATAGAGGGGGAGGAAGACGATTTGGTTATACATATTGGTCAATACTACCTCAAAAGGCGAGCCTTCACAAAGAGCGACCTGATTTCATTTCTGAGATCAAAGAGGGAGGTGGAGGAAATGCTTTGATTGATGAGGATAATGATATGCGTGCCAGGAATGATAGAAGAAAAAACTGGTCGTACGGCCTCGTAAAGCCTGCGTCGTGCAGAATTACGCGCGACTGCGGTGCGTGCGATCTTTTGAGGAGCCGTGGCTGCGATCCGGGTGTCTTTATTTCCTGAGGTATGCCTCAAGACCAAAAGGGAAGAGCGGGTTACTCTTCCTTTTTTGATCACTGCCTCGAATTGTCCGGTGGAGAGCCTCACCGAGCGGGAAAGCATGGTTAGACCGCGATGCGTACGCGTCCTTTTGCACGGCGGCGTGCGAGAGCCTTGCGGCCCGAAGTCGTCTTCATACGGACGCGGAAGCCGTGCGTCTTGGCACGCTTGCGCTTCTTGGGTTGGTAGGTGAATGACATGGGGGCTATCGTACACGGAAACAGGTATAAATACAAGGTTGGCAGTAGGGAGGAGCACCTGTGTTGTTTTGGTGAAAATGCAGAGATGCCCATAAACTAAGTTGTGTTGGTACTTTTCATTTTCACCAAAACAACACAGGTGCTCCTCCCTACTGCCCGATTGACCTTTGATTTATTTAGCAAGAAAGTAATCCCCACCTTATCAACATATTATTCAACCCTCCACAAGTTTGCATAATTATAAACAGGTATATACTTATGGCACTCCGAATCCATTTCTATGAACGACTACTCTCAACTGTGGCAAACCGCTCTCATAGAGATACAGTCTGTTGTATCCCCTGCGAACTACTCCACATGGCTCAAAGAGACGAGGATCGTTAGGGAGGAAGAGGGGGTCGTCTATCTAGGCGTTCCCAACGCTTTCACCAAGGAATGGCTCTACAAGAAGTGCCATAACTCAATTTTGAAGATCTTGCGCCAAATGAACGAGCGTGTAAGAGCCTTGGAGTACATAATCATCAAGGAGACTGAGGGGGTGCCCGAGGAGGGGAGGAGAAGGGCTATGGCGACAGCTCCGACCATGTCTATGCCCCTTCAGGACTTCTATATAGATAAGGAAGACAACCTCAACCCCCGCTATACCTTCGAAAGCTTCGTGGTCGGGCCCTTTAATGAGCTCGCGCATGCCGCCTCGCAGACCGTCATAGCGAACCCGGGACAGGTTTATAACCCCCTCTTCATCTATGGAGCCACCGGGCGCGGCAAGACTCACCTCATTCAAGCGATAGGGAATAAGATCAAGAAAGATTTTCCCTCCAAAAAGGTCTTTTACCTCACTTCAGAGCGTTTCGGATCTGAGCTTTTTAGCTCGATCCAAGAAAATAAGGTTCAGAGCTTCAAGGACCGCTATCGAAAATATGATGTAGTGGTCATGGACGACATCCAATTCTTCTCAAACAAAGAGAAGTTCCAAGAAGAGCTGTTCCACTTCTTCAATATATTCAAGGATACAGGCAGACAGCTCATATTTTCATCGGACAAGCACCCCAATATCATCCCTGGGCTTGAGGACCGCCTCCGGGGACGCTTCAATGCGGGAATGATCGTCGATATACCCGAGCCTGATAGGGAATCGCGCTCCGCGATCGTTGCAGCGAAGTGTGCGACTCAGTCTATAACCCTTCCGGTGGAGATCATCGAGTACCTTTCATCGTCCATCGAGGATAATATCCGTGAGATTGAGGGCGTCATCAATATCATCGCGCTTCAGATGCAGCTCCATAGGCGTCAATTGAGCTTGAATGAGGTGAAGAACATCATCAAGAACAACGCCCGGCCAAAAAAGACCGTCGCAGTGAAGGATCTGGTGAAGATCGTCTCTGATTTCTATAATATCGATGATGAGAGTGTTTATAACAAAACCCGAAGAAAGGAGGTGGTTAAGCCGCGCCAGGTCGTTATGTACCTCTTGAGAGAAGATTTCAACATCTCATTCCCTTCGATCGGGGATAAATTGGGGGGGAGAGATCACACGACTGTCATCCATTCGTACGAGAAGATAAAAGAGGAGCTCAAGAGCGATCCAGTCCTCTCACAAGAGATCGTGCAGTTGAGATCGATGTTGTGAGTGTGGAGAAGGTGTAGATAAAGAGATGTATATCTCAAGAATAGTTGAAGAATAAGTATCCAAGAGTAGGAGTCGTTCGAATGAAGTGAGTAAATTATTCACAGTATAAGAGAAAGCACATGGAGCATGAGGCCTTAAAATATGACGTGTAGAGATTATCAACATATCCACAGCATTAATCTAAGTAGTTTGTATTGAATATGAAAATAGAAGTCTCATTCGAAAAATTCAAAGATGCGGTGCTTCTCGCCGCTCCCATCACAGTGAAACACCCGACATTGCCGGTGCTTTCATGTGTGCTTATGGATATCAAGAAGAATTCTATATCTCTAAAAGCGACAAATCTCGATATGGGAATAACGATAACTATTCCCGCAAAAACCGATGGGGAAGGAAAGGTTGCTATTCCTGCACAGATCGTATCCTCGTTCATAAGCCAATCTCCTATTCAGGATAAGGCGATGACACTTGATATAGTGTCGGGAAATGTGAATATCACCGCAATGAAATCAAAAGTCGTTATCAAATCGATGCCGGCAGATGATTTTCCTGATATGCCTGAGGCTTCCGGAGACCATATCACCAAGCTACCCTCAGAAGCATTCATGAAGGGCCTTAAGGCCGTCTCTTATAGCGCTTCTATATCGAGCGTCAAACCCGAGCTTTCAAGCGTATATGTATACAAAACAGACAAAAAACTCACTTTCGTTGCCACCGACTCATTCCGTCTGGCTGAGAAAAAGGTCGAAACGCCATCTCTCCCTGCGAATTTTCCTGACATACTGATCCCATTGAAGAATATCGGCGGCATTGTGCGATTCCTTGAGCATGCCGGCGGCGATGTGGATATGTCCACAGACAAGAATCTCATGTCGTGCAGCACTCCGGGGGCGGTGTTGGTGTCGAGGATCATTGACGGCGTCTTCCCTGATTACCGACAGATAATCCCTAAAGGGTTTTCTACTGAGGCCGTCGTCCTCAAACACGACCTCACCAACGCTCTCAAACTCTCGAATATATTCTCTGACTCGTTCAATCTCGTCAGACTAGTGATCGACCCCAAAACCAAGCATTTCGAAGTCCATACGCGCAATAATGACGTAGGAGAGAACGATACCTTTGTCGATGCGGCGCTCACTGGAGACCGTATGGAGATCAATTTCAACTATAAATACGTCACCGACTGCCTCCAGTCGATAGATGCAGACAGTATGTCTCTCCAGCTCGGAGGGTCGAATAAGCCCATGGTGATCCGCCCTGTTTCGGGGGACCAGAGCTTCATGTATCTGGTCATGCCGATGAATCGATAATATGCTCCATATAGGGAGTTTTTTCAGCAAGGCGATCGAGGCATATAGCCGCCAGAAGACGGAGCGTGCTGCGATAAGCGCCGCCATCCATTCTGTGCTCGGAATAGAAGTGCCTCCGTCAGACATATCATTCAAGGATGGGAGGATACTCCTTGCACACATTCCCTCGGCTGCTCGCTCAGAGATATATATAAAAAAAGCGAAACTGCTTGCCCAAATCAAAAACATCCTCCCAGAATCTACATATAGCGATATGGTCTGATCACTGATTCACTGAAAACGTGCTCGTTGCTTGAGCGGTGTCGAATATACTATCGTATGCTGTCACTGATATGGTATTGCCGTCAGACGAGAGATCTCCAACATCTGCGGGCACGAATGATATAGAAGTCGGGTTTTGCGTCGATGTGAGCACGTATTTTCCATTCAAGTACACCTCTGCTTTGGTGATCGGATACATCCCAGAGCCTTGGAGGCTTATGTTCAGAAGGCTGTGAGGGTCCACCGTCGCTCCAGAGACTGGAGACATAATAGATACGCGGAGCGCAGAAGCCGCAGTGTGCACATCATCAGTCGCTGTCGGGATCGTCGTGTCGGTCGTCTCAACGAATTCAGGATGGCTGAGCTTCCAGTTGTTGAACCAGTTCCTGACGCCGTATTCCCAATATTGATACTGTGGGTCGTTCGATGGATCTGTGGGTATAGGACCGAGCGGATCATCCTTATTTACCCACTGCAGGATCGAGTGGACGCTCGGGAATACGATCTCCTGGCGAGTCTCCTTCGGAGTATATTCAGTCGCTACTTTTCCTGAAACAGTGTCTTTCCAATACGAGACGCCTCCTTGCCAGATGCCTCGAAGGACCGGTTTGCCATCGTCCAGCGGCGGCGGCGGGCTTTTGAAGGTCTCGACAGTCGGTAATTCCTTGATCGCTTGAGCCACGAAAGCGCCCCACAGCGGCGTGATGATGAGGCCGGCGACATTGTGCTGCATCGGCGTGTTGTCGTTGTTTCCTGCCCACGCGCCAACGACGAGATTCGGAGTATAGCCGAGAGTCCACACATCCTTGTAATCGTTCGTCGTTCCTGTTTTTATGGCGACGGGCCTCCCAATGCTGTCTCCGATGGGCTTCAAGCTGTCCATACGCACTGAATTATCAGATAGGATGCTCGATATCTGGCGCGCGATCGAGGCATCGAGCACTTGAGTCGGAGGAGCCGGCTCGGTGTTGTCCTCCAGCACATTACCCTTGCTGTCCTCGACCTTCAATACTGAGCGATAGGGCTCGCGAACGCCGTCGTTGGCAAATACGCCGTACGCGCTGGTGAGGTCGAGAAGCGTCACTTCGCCGCCACCAAGGACCAAGGTCAATCCATAACGGTTGGGATCTGTTAGAGTCGTTATACCCATATCCTGGGCTGTTTGCATAGAATCAGCGATGCCTGCCAAGTACAACGCTTTAACAGCAGGTATATTCCTTGATTGAGCGAGCGCTTGTCGGATGGTGAGAGGTCCCTCGAATATATTGTCATATTCACCCGGGGAATAGCATACCTTCGTCGGGTCGTCAGTCGGATTCTTGGGCTTACCATCAACCGTACAGTTGGTCGAGAATTCAGTCTTCACATCAAAAAGGACCGTTTCTGGTGTATAACCCTTCTTAAAGAGAGTCGAATACACGAAAGGCTTGAATGTGGAGCCGGGCTGGCGGTCTGCCAAGGCGACGTTGTAGCTGCCATCTATCTTATCGTCAAAGTAGTCTTTCGAGCCGACCATCGTCAGGATATCGCCTGTCTTCGGATCGATAGCGACCATCGCTGTGTTGCTCGCATTGAAGCTTGACGCGAGCGTGGGAGAGAATTTCGTGACCACATCCTCTGCAGTCTGTTGCATCGTGTAATCCAGCGTTGTGATGACCTTGAGGCCGTTCTGGTCAACGGCATCCTCGCCATATTTCTGCGTGAGATAATCTTTCACGAACATGACGAAATGAGGCGCGCGTATACCCGTCGCGTTCTTGGAGAGGAATTGAACCTTCTCAGCGATCGCTGTTGCATATTCGTCGGGAGAAATGAACCCGAGAGTCTTCATGCGCTGGAGGACGAGCTTCTGGCGTCCATCGAGGTCCGCACGATGGGTGCCATAAGGCGAGTAGTATGTGGGAGCCTGCGGTATCGCCGCCAGATAAGCGGCTTGAGCAAGAGTCAGGTCCTTCGCTGAGGTGCCGAAGAACTCTTGGGAGGCCTCTTCTACGCCGAATACCGTGCCGCCATATGAGGTCTCATTCAGATATGTCTCCAAAATAGCGTCCTTCGACATGCTGCGGGTCAGCTTCACCGCGAGCACCCACTCCTTGATCTTACGAGTGATGGTCTTATCCTGGGTGAGCAGGGAGTTCTTGATCACTTGCTGCGTTATAGTGGAGGCTCCTTGGTCATAGCTTCCCGACGCGAGGTCGGTCAAGAATGCGCGCAGGATCGAGAGCGGCTCGATGCCTATATTCGTGTAGAAATTACTGTCTTCGATGGCAATAGTGCCTTTTTGCACATAGGGAGATATATCCGCGAGAGGAACAGCGGTCCTTTTTGCGTTGATGCCTGTGTCGTACAAGAGGATGGTGCCCGTACGATCATAGATCTTCGTCGATTGGCTGACTTTTCGCTCAGCGAACGAGTTGAGATCGGGCATGTCGAGTGTCGCTATCCATAAAGCGCCTACGCCTATGAGGATAAGCCCAGCCGAGATCGCTATGAGCACTGCTCTCCATATGTGACGCTTGTGCGACTTTCTCTTCCTTGGCATGATGCAGCGAATTATAGCATCATGCAAAAAGCCCCGATAGGGCTTCATTGCTTGCCATATCGATTATTTGACAGGTCACTGCTCCCACTTATCTCCGAAAGGATTAAGCTCCTCGTCATCGAGCGACGCTTCCTCTGCCAGAGCATCTGCTTCTTCGCCTTCGACGGCGGGAGCATCGTCCTCAGGCTTCTCATCCGCGCTGGCGAGCTCCGGCTCATCGATTTCGAGAGGCTTGCGCAATTTAGAAGCGAGAGGATCCGCGACCGGATCGATCTCAGCGGTAATTCCGCTGGTTTTTTGGGATTTTGAGGCCTGTGGCGCGGCTGATTTTGTTTTCGGCATGCGATGATTCTTATCCTGATAACGTCAAGGATATTTGTAGCAAAGCCCGATTTCTTTTGCAACGAAAAAAACCTGTGGATAACGGATTCAGGCAAGAGGGGCGCGCGAAATCGCGCTGTGAGCGAGGGCGACGGCGATCGCATCAAACTCATCGTCGAGCATACGAGGCTTGTGGGGTATGTTCACAAGGAGATTGACCATTTTGATCACTCGATTCTTATCTGCACTGCCATCTCCAGCTACTGCAGTCTTTATCTGCATAGGCCCATACTCATATATTGGGATATTCCTTCGGGCGGCTTCATAGATGATGATGCCGCGCGCCTCAGAGACCCTCATAGCAGTCTTTTGATTCTTGGTGATAAAAAGGGTCTCTATTGCGAGCCCATCAGGCTTGAATGTGTCCAGGATTCTTCCAATTTCAGTGCCGATCGCAACAAATCGTGCATATAATGCGTCTTTCGGAGAAGTCTCGAAACAATCAGAGTAGACAACATCCTCCTTGCCCTTGGTCTGCTTTTCAAGCACCGCAATGCCGAGGCGGTCGTAGCCGGGGTCTATGCCGAGGATGATCATAGGATGATTATAGCAATAATCGATATGTAATTAGGAGGAAGCACAGAGGCACACATACCTTCTCAGGCAAAAATGCAGAGTACCCATACCATTTGGCTTATGGGCATCTCTGCATTTTTGCCTGAGAAGGTATGTGTGCCTCTGTGCTTCCTCCTCCCAATTACTCAGCATTCGTGAACACTTCCTGCACCTCGTCGTTTTCTTCGAGTGCTTCTACAAGCGCAGTCAGCTTTTCGATGTCTGCATCTTCAAGCGGCATCGTAGTGGTCGCATCCCAACCTTCATTTGTCTTGTGAAATGCCCATGAGGCGCTGCCGGGCGCAGCGAGTTCGAATCCATTTAAAGATAGAATATGTTTGATCTCCTGGGCAGCCTTGTTCCTGTTATCAGTGAGAGATGAGATGAGCATGGCGATGCCTCCAGGCCCATAAGCTTCATACACAATGTTCTCCATAGCTGCGCTATTGTCGGTGGTCGCTTTCTTGATCGCACGCTCGATGGTGTCGTTCGGCATGTTCTCCGCGCGAGCCTTCTCAATTGCGGTTGCCAAGCCGGGGGAGGAGATATTCCCATGAGCTTTTTTTGCTTCCACTGAGATGAGGCGTACCAGCTTGCCGAAATGCTTGCTCTTTTGAGCGTCATTCTTGGCCTTCACATGCTTGATCTTGGAGTACTTGTTATGGCCGGACATGGTGGTTTTTATGGTATCGTATTATTAGAAAGCAGACAATGTATGCAAAATGATGATTTTGTGTCACCAACAAAAGATGTTTGGGATTTCGGAAACCTCCTTGATGAGACTGCGTGCAAAGAATTGAGAGATTTTTACCAAAGCCTCGAATCTTCAAAGAAATGCACAAAAATACTTCCGAACTTTACACCTCCACTCGATTGAATACTCGGACGGCTCACCGTCCTTTTTACTGTTACAAAAGCTTCGCCGCACCCTTCTCGCCGAGATGCGCATATGCCTTATCTGTGGCGATGCGGCCGCGCGGAGTCCTCTCAAGCAAGCCGAGCTGGAGGAGATAGGGTTCGTAGACCTCTTCAATAGTGGCCTGTTCTTCGGATAATGCAGCAGCCAACGTATTCAAGCCTACCGGACCACCCCCAAACTTACTGATAAGTGTCTTCAATATGTCGCGATCAGCTGCCGTCAGGCCGATCTCGTCGACACCGAGCATCGCCAAAGCTTTCTCAACGACGTCTTTAGTGAGAGTGGTCTTATTGATCTGCGCATAGTCTCTGCAGCGCTTGAGGTGATAGTTCGCCGTGCGCGGCGTGGAACGCGATCGGGCGGCGATCTCTTTCACCGCGTCAGGCTCGATCTCGATGCCCAGGATCTTGGCTGACCTCTTCACGATCTCAGCGATCTCGGCGTTCGAGTAGAACTCGAGCTTGAACACTCCACCAGAGAATCGGGAGCGCAGCGGGGAAGAGATCATCGCGATCCGGGTCGTCGCAGCGATGAGAGTGAACGGAGGAAGGTCGAGCTGAATGGTGCGAGCAGAGGGACCCTTGCCGATGATGATATCGAGCGTGCCCGATTCCATAGCGGGGTAGAGGACCTCTTCGATGGCTTTATTGAGACGATGGATCTCGTCGATGAAGAGGATATCTCCTGCGGCGAGGTTGGTCACCACCGAGGCAAGGTCGCCGACTTTCAATATAGCCGGCCCCGAGGTGACTTTCATATTCGCGCCTGTCTCCTTGGAAATGAGGTATGCAAGCGTAGTCTTGCCGAGGCCAGGAGGTCCGTAAAAAAGGATGTGCTCGGGTGGGTGTGAGCGCTGTTTTGCCGCAGTAAGGAGGATATGGAGGTTATCCTTGATGTTCTTTTGGCCGATATATTCCTCCCAGCGCGCTGGACGAAGGGTCTGGTCGAGGAATCCAGTCTCTTTCTCATCCGCGGGCTCTTTTCGAGAGGGTATTGACATTTTATTGGGAGTATGCTAGTCTACTCCATGAACAAGGCTCTATAGCCGTATCCATGGTTCGGGAATGAGCGCAATCATTGTGACCATTCCCGAGTCATGAGGCATGCACCTTGAACTCTTTCGAGTTCGTGAACCTCTAAGCAATGGCCTTCCCAGGTTTGGGCATGGTGCTAAGGACATTTTGGTTGTGACGCTTCGGCGTCGCGTACTGGAATTATCCTCGGGACTCTGCCTCGCTCGACGCATCGCGCGACGAGATATTGCTTAGAGATTCTCGCATTCGAACTCCTGAAAGCATCCTACCGCTGTCCCCAGCGGAAAATCAATTGACACCAAGGGTGGAAAGCTGTCCTAACGGGGCCTGTTGCCCGTCTTGCGGATATGGTCTTGCTCAGCCCTTTTCATCTCGGTGAGCTGAACCATATCTCGCTGCACCTGCTTCTCGTCAGTTTGTATAACCTCATGCTCATGTTCATTGAGCTGTTCTTTGAGTTGGAGCATATGCTGTTTGTTGACGAGCTCTTTTTCCATAGCCTGTATCTCCGTCTCGAGCTTCTGTATCTCCGCCTCATCGGCCCGCTCTTTGCCTTTTTCCCTCAAAAGATCGGTCCTTTTTTGGCCGAGCTTCTGCTCGAACTGCTTGATCATCATTCCTGAGTTATCGGGTATAGCTATCATATAAATACGACGCTTAATCCTGTAATACGATCACTCTCTGGAGCTCATCGATCGAAGTGACGCCGGTGAGCACCTTGATCACCCCATCCTGCTTCATAGTGAGGAGACCTTGTCCTTTGGCTGCCTCCCATATCTCACGGTCGCTCGCGCTCCGCTGGACCGCCTCTTCGATGGCGCGCGTCATCAGGATGGCTTCATAGATGCCGATGCGGCCTTTGTAGCCGGTCTTATTGCATTTTTCGCAGCCGACAGCTGACCACATCTTGGTTCGATCGGCGGGAATGAGCGTCTTATCCTCGATACCATTGATGGTCATCTCGATGTCATCCTTATGAACACCATCGACAGCTACCTCCTTCCTGCAAAACGGGCAGAGCCTGCGCACCAAGCGCTGGGCCATAGAGACGCGCAACGCAGAGGGGATGATCTGAGGGTTCGCACCAAGCTCGATCAGGCGGGGGAATGTGCCGGCAGAGTCGTTCGTATGCAAGGTAGAGAACACCAAGTGGCCGGTGAGCGCGCTGTTGATGGCGATCTCAGCGGTGTCGTTGTCGCGGATCTCACCGACCATGATGATATCGGGGTCTTGGCGGACAGCAGCGCGAAGGCCCTCAAGGAAGGTGTAGCCTTTGTCGTTGACCTGCGTTTGGACGATGCCGGGAAGGTGGTATTCGATCGGATCTTCGATGGTGATGATCTTCACCTCGGAATTGTGGACCTTTTTCAAAAAGGCATAGAGCGTAGTTGTCTTTCCTGAACCTGTGGGGCCGGTGGTGAGAATCATGCCATCAGGGCGATCGATCTCTTTATTGAGCACTGCGAGGAGTTTGGGGTTGATGCCGAGCTGATCCAAGGGGACGTTGATGGATTTCGGATTGAGGAGACGCATGACGATGGATTCGTTATATGCGCCGGGGAGTATGGATACACGGACTTCAATATCACCGATAGCGAGGCGGATGCTGAAGCGCCCGTCTTGGGAATCTTTCTTAATGTTGAGCTTCATGCCTGAAATGAGCTTCACACGGGACAGGAGCAACCCGTAAGTTTCAAGGTCGAAATGCATAACATCGTGAAGCACGCCGTCGAGGCGGTAACGGAGGCTGATATACGTCTCTTCAGGCTCCAAATGGATGTCTGAGGCGTCAGTGGCGAGCGCGCCGGCGACGATGGTCTCGAGGATGCGCGAGACGCGATAGCTCTTCTTGGCTGAGACGGTGTTCTCGAGGATGGAAATGACGGTGGGGAGACTTTTTGCTTGATTGATGATCTCGGCGATCTCTTCGCTCGAGATCTCAAGAGAGCCAGCCCTGCTCTCATAGGCGAAAGACAGATCTTTGTAGAGCGCCCACGCCTTTTCGAGGCTTTGGGTCGAGGATATGGCGAGCTCCAGTTCATAGCCTTTCTGTTTGAGAGCCTCAAGAGCTACGCCCGTCTTCTCATCGCCTGGATTACGGACTGCAACCTTGACCTTCTTGTTTACGATCGCATATGCGGCCATCTGGCCCGCACGAGCTTCCTGCTCAGGAATGAGCCTGAGGGCGTCCGTATTGATCGGTATGCCGACCAGGCTCACATAGTCGATGTTGTATTTCGCCGAAAGTATCTGGACGAGGTCCTCTTCTTCTTTGCGCCTGAGGTCGGCGATCTTCCGGTTCTGCTTATCTTCGTTGAATTGAATGGCCATCCGACATAGTATAGCGCACCCCGCCGCACGAATGCAGGGAATGCCAACCAAGAAAGATGTATTGACTTTTATTACATTGTGTGATAATTTACTTTTCATACATACCAGTCGTTCTTGGTTAGTTCCAAGATGAAGCATCTGGTATCGGACCTTGAAATCGGTTTTGAAAATCTTATGAAAATGAGAAACATCCTTCTCGGAAGCGCATGTGCCGCGCTCGTGTTCATAGGCACTGGATGCATCGCTCCTGCGCGAGTCTCCACACATGCTTATGTGCGAACCCCGCTCCCCCCTGTCAGCGTGCCGATGTATACGCCTCAATCTCCCCGGATCATCGCGTCGTGTAACGGCATCACCGTTTCCGAATGCAGTCCGCCGGATGAACAGGCGCCGCAAATACCCACTGGTACTGTTGATTACGAATATGATCAGGTGAACACGTACAACCCTGTCATCTACTCGTATCCTCCGCAGCCGACCGTACATTCATGGAGCTACTCGTTTGTTCCTTGGCACTGGTCATTCGGAGGCGGCGGTCATGTACGCAATTACTGCTATCGGCCTGTTGTACCAAGCTATTGTAACAACCGCCCAGCCCGTACCTTCTGCCGTCAAAGTAGTCGAGGCGTTCCCCGCGGCCGTCATTGATCGAATATTCACCGCCAGCAGCTCAAAAACTGCTGGCATTTTTCTTTCCCGAAAAGCTGTGATTGATTATCGAGCAGTTATACGCCATCATATGCGCTATGAAGCATCTCACCTCACATTCTCTCGAAGAGACATGCGCGATCGCTGCGGATTGGCTTGAATCGATTTCAAGCGAATATTCTGATCTCGATGAGGCCCTTGCAGTTGGCCTCTCGGGACACCTTGGTTCAGGTAAAACAGCCTTTGTCAAAGCGATCGCAAAAAAGCTGGGCATTGCTGAAGAAGTGACGAGCCCGACATTCGTCATCATGAAGATATACGAGATCAGTTCGACGGGAAAAATGCAGCTGCCCTGGAAGCGATTGGTTCATATCGATGCCTACCGCCTCGAAAGAAGGGAAGACCTTGATGCGCTCCGTTTCGAGGATGTTGTTTCAGACAAAAATAATCTCGTCATGATCGAATGGCCTGAGAACGCCGGCTTAACAGATTTCTCTCCGTCTGCCGCCCTCCATTTTGAGATCACAGAAGGAAACCATTCCATTCATATCGAATAAGGTACAATGAATCCATGAAAAAGCCCGCATCTGCCACAAAACGCTTGGTTCTCCTCGATGCCCACGCGATCCTCCATCGCGCCTACCATGCGCTCCCTGACTTCTCCACAGCCTCAGGCGAGCCTACGGGCGCTCTATATGGAGTCTCCACCATGCTTCTCAAGGCGATCGAAGACTTGAAGCCGGATTATATAGCTGCCTGTTATGACCTGAAGGGTCCGACACATCGCCATGAAGCATATGCGGAATATAAAGCCGGAAGGAAGAAGACTGACGATGCGCTCATCGCCCAAATTAATCGTTCGCGAGACGTATTCGAAGCTTTCGGTATACCGATATACGACAAAGAAGGATATGAGGCTGACGACATATTGGGAACGATCGTTGAGCGATTAAAAAAGCAAAAAGACATCGATACTATCATCGCATCTGGCGATATGGACACGCTGCAGCTTGTTGATGGCACTCGAGTGCAGGTCTACACACTGAAGAAGGGGATCAAGGACACGATCATGTACGATGAAGAAGCGGTGCGCGCACGATTCGGATTCGGACCCGAACTCATTCCTGATTATAAAGGCCTGCGCGGAGATCCCTCTGACAATATTATCGGCGTGAAAGGTATTGGCGACAAAACAGCGACCACGCTCATCACTTCCTTCGGGACCATTGAAAATATCTACAAAGAACTTGAGGCGGGACAGGAAAAATCCTTTATCAAGGCGGGGATTACCGCTCGCATTGTCCAACTTCTCAAAGATAATAAGGAGGAGGCTGAATTCAGCAAGATGCTCGCTACGATACGCCGCGACGCGCCGATCACATTTTCCATTCCTGACAAGACCTTCCGAGAGGCGCTCGATATTTCCAAAGTTAATGCTTTGTGGACTAAGCTTGAATTTCGTACCCTCGGCCAACGTTTGAAGCAGGTGATGGAGGGAGCTGCCGAGGGCAGACCTCCGAGGTCTACCCTCCGAGGTCTCCCCTCGGTAGGGGTGACCGAGTCCAATACTCTTTTCTCTGCCTCTTCCGACCCAATCGTACCCGCAGATCTCGAAAGGACCGCGCTCGCTCTCTGGCTCGTCAACTCGAACATAACCAACCCCAAGCTCGAGGACATCATGAATTTTGCGGGGTCTCAGACGTTCGCTGATGCTGAGAAGGCGATCTTCACCGAATTGGACAAACGCGGGTTGAAGAAAGTCTACGATGATATAGAGCTCCCCCTCATTCCCGTCCTGAAAAAGATGGAAGCGCGCGGTGTGAAGATCGATCGGAAATTACTCGCGAGTCTTTCGAAGACGTATCATGCGTCGCTTGAAGAGCTTGAGAAGAAGATATGGGAGCATGCGGGAACCGAGTTCAACATCAATTCACCGAAACAGCTCGGCGAGATCCTCTTCGATAAGCTCAACCTCACCGGAAAGAATATGAAGAAAACGAGCGGCGGCGCGCGCTCGACGCGCGAGTCGGAGCTTGAGAAGCTCCGCGATGCGCACCCGATCGTGCCGCTCATCTTCGAGTACCGCGAGCTCTCGAAGCTCCTCTCGACCTACATCGACGCGATCCCGCCGCTCCTCGATGTTGACGACCGGTTGCATACCCACTTCATCCAATCAGGGAGCACCACTGGCCGTATGGCTTCTGAGAACCCGAACATGCAGAATATCCCGATCAAATCTGAGCTCGGCCGAGCCATTCGCGGTGCATTCACCGCAGGGAATGGGTTCGTGCTCGCCGCATTCGATTATTCTCAGATTGAGCTCCGCATCGCCGCTTTCCTATCTGGAGATGAAAAACTCATTGAGATATTCAAAAGAGGAGAGGATGTCCATACATCGGTAGCCTCATTCGTTTTCAAAGTGAAGCCAGCCGACGTTACTCCTGAGATGCGCCGCCGCGCCAAGGTCATCAACTTCGGCATCATTTATGGTATGGGAGTTCTCGCTCTCAAACAGAACCTTGGTTCGACTCGCCAGGAGGCGCAGGATTTCTATAACGAATATTTTTCGACTTTTTCAACGCTCGCCTCCTATTTGGACCATGTCAAGGCGGAAACGGCGCGGCGCGGCTATACTGAGACCTTTTTTAGCCGTCGTAGGTATTTCGAAGGTATCAAGTCGCGCATACCTTATATCCGGGCTCAAGCCGAGCGCATGGCGATCAACGCGCCCATTCAAGGCACTGAAGCGGATGTCATCAAGCTTGCTATGATCAAAGTCGATGAATATGTGAAACGCGAGGGCCTTGAGAAGGATGTATACCCGCTCCTTCAAGTCCACGACGAGCTTGTCTATGAAATAAAGAAGGGAAAAGAAAAGGAAGTCGCAGCAGAGATAGAGAAGATCATGGAGTCGGTCATAGATCCCAAGGATACGAAAGGCGTCGTACTCAAAGCAGCGGCGCACACCGGAGACAATTGGGGAGAGCTCAAGTAGTTTTTGACTCAATGCCAAGCTTTTTTATCCCGTCGCTCGCGAGCGACAGGATTTTATTTGCCGTATACTTAGCCCATGCTATATGCATTCCATGGCTCTGACATCGCTGCTTCGGGAAAAAAAGCCCGAATGCTCGCTGCTTCATTGAAGGAAAAACGTCCAGATGCCGCTTATGTCGCTGTTGATGCTGACCACTGGAGCCGCGCTGCGGTCGAAGAGCACCTGGGTGGCCAAGGATTGTTTTCAAACAAATATATAGTCTTTCTCGATCGTGTTACCGAGAATGCGGAAGGGAAGGATGAGCTTCCCGGCTTGCTCGAGGCCATGAATGAGTCAGCGAACATCTTTATTGTTCTTGAAGCAAAAGCCAACGCCGAGCTCAAGAAGTCGATCGACGCGCATGCTGAAAAGGCTGTCCTATCAGATCTCGCTGAGAAGAAGTCAGGTCCCGAATTCAATGTATTTGCGCTTGGAGAGGCGCTCGCGTCCCGCGACTCATTCAAAGCCTGGAAGCTCTACCGCGAAGCCATTGATGGCGGCTCTGAGCCTGAAGCGATCGCAGGCATGCTCTTCTGGAAGGCGAAGATGATGGTCACCAAAGGAGGAGGGAAGTATTCGGCGGAAGAATCGAAAGCGCTCCTTGGTCAGATCATCGTTCTATATCACGATGCGCATAGAGGGCTCGTCGATTTTGAATTGGGATTGGAGAGGATGATGCTTAGTTGAGTCTATTCCGTCTCTACCCAACGCATAGCCCTGTGATCATAATCAGCGATATTGTGTCCGCCCACAGCTAACTCGTTTTCGTAATATACAACATGAATGACTGAGGAGGCTGATTGATTACCGTCGGGAAATACTCCCTTCCTCATATACTCATAGTGAATTGATTCCTCCGGCTTCTCACCCTCCACCTTCACTTCAAATAAATAGAGGCCTTGCTCGTCAGATAACTCACGCACAAATAAGGGTTCCTTAACAAAGCGAGAAATGACTTCAATCACCTCGCCCTTCGTTGGAATTCTCTCAGGTGTATTTTCGATCGGATTTCCTTCCATAACGTTTTAGTGCGCCCAGTTGGAGTCGAACCAACGACCCACTCCTTAAAAGGGAGTTGCTCTACCAGCTGAGCTATGGGCGCAAGCGAGGAGCAAAGAACAGGCGTTCCTACGCTCGTTCTTTGTCCGAGCGCAGCGCCTATATCGAGCGAAGCGAAGATATGGGCGTAGCCGTTACAGTACCACATTTACCGAGTACTGCAAAAATCAGTGGGTGCAGAAGAAACTAGTTGCGATTACAAAGGCAGATCGAAGGCGAAGAATCCGGGGCCGGTCACGACGAGCGAGAGCACCATGACAAGAAGGAGGATGTAATAGTTGATGCCATCCGTGAAGAGTTTGCCATCGCGCGCCTTGAAGCTGAGCTTGATCACGAGGATGAGCGCGTTGATGAGCGCCGCAAGCTGGGTGAAGAGGCCGATGATGAGGAAGAGGGCGACGAACATCTCCACATACCCGTACATCTTGCTATTGCTGCCCGAGCTGTCCATATATCCGCGGACTTTGCGGTAGCCGAAATAGGCGAGCGTGATGCCGACGACGATCCTGATCAGGAAGGGTCCGAGCTGCTGGTAGTTGAGAAAATAGGGAAAAAGGGAAAGCATGGCTATGTGTTATTTCGTAATGCTACCAGTATAATTCAATAATGACCATCCCCCAACACTCATGACCCCTAAGACCTTCTTACTACTCGACAATATCCGGAGCGTCCACAATGTCGGTTCCATATTCCGTACCGCTGAAACGCTCGGTATTTCGAGGATATATTGCGCAGGAACCACCCCGACGCCACTCGACCGATTCGGCAGAAAGAGGGCCGACTTCAAGAAAGTGTCACTTGGAGCCGAGGATTCAGTTCCCTGGGAATATGTTGAGGATCCGGCCATTCTTATTAAAAAGCTTAAAAAAGAAGGATTCACTGTCATCGCTCTTGAGCAGGACGAGAATTCTGTTGATTACAAGAACGTCTCACTTGGACGGGATACTCTGATCATTCTTGGAAACGAAGTCGATGGCGTCTCCCCAATACTGCTGAAATTATCTGATGTGATCGCAGAGATCCCTTTGAAAGGAAAGAAAGAGTCCTTGAATGTGTCGGTTGCCGCGGGTGTAGCTTTATTCAGATGGCTCGATAGGTGAAGTCTCCTGCACACATGTGCCTCTGTGTGAAAATGAAAAGTACCCATGCCACTTAGTTTATGGGCATCTCTGCATTTTCACACAGAGGCACATGTGTGCAGGAGACTTCACTTTACCACATACGTCGTTCGCCGATTCTTCAAAAGCTGTTGATGCATTGAGCAGAAATGAGCGCTCCTGCCGCCGACCACCTTACGCATAATGGCTCCCTTGCAGCCAGGCTTGGTGCATTTCTTGCCCGTCCTACGATATGCCCGATGCTTCTCTTGGAACTTCCCGCGCTCGCCGTTTATATTTCGATAGTCCGACATAGAATCTCCGCCGAAATCAATGCCCTTCTTGAGCACTGTTATCGTCGCAGCATAGAGCTTCTTAAGGAGAACATCCGAAATATCCGCCACTCTTTCTTCAGGATTGATTCCTGCGCGCCACAGAGCTTCATCGCTATAAATGTTTCCGACCCCCGCGATGATTTCTTGATCCATAAGGACTGTTTTCACTCGTCCATTCGGTCTGCGGCCTAGACGTTCTTTGAATACCTGGAAAGTGAATGACTTGTCGAGCGGTTCAGGTCCGATCTTCGAGAGATGTTCGGACCCCAGAATATTTTCTTCGATGTGTGTGCCAGAAATGAGCGTCACCTTGGCGAACTTTCGCATATCGGAAAGGGCCAGATGGGTGATGGGATGCTTATTCGCACGCTTCTTTGCCGATGTCTTGGCGGAGGAAAGCGTAAGCACGAAATGAATGAATCGATTGAAGGGGTCATGAAGGGCCGCACGCTCATCAGGCGCTGGTGTCCATGGGTCCCGTTTATTCTTGCCATTGAATAAAAAACGACCACAGAGAATATGCCCTGTCATCTTCATATGAACGAGGATTATGCCTTTGCTGCGGCCTTTTTCGATGTAAATAAGGATATTCTTGGCCCTACGAGTGACTTCTATGATATGTGCGCCGATGACTTCATTCTTGAACTTCCTGAAATAGACCGGATTCTTTATTGAGTCCTTTCCTGCGTGGAATGAGCTGTTGTAATCAGTCCACGCATCAGAGATCGTCATGCCGACGATAGCGGAATTGAGCCCATTAACAGTGGTCTGTACTTCGGGAAGTTCTGGCATATATCAAGTAGAAGGCAAAAAGGGGAAAGTTGCAAGCTCGACCGCCGTCTTCTGCTATACTGATGCCATACTTTATGCGTTATTACATCGCATTATTCTCACTGATAGCCATTCTCGGGATACCGTGGGTCGCTCTGAATTACCCCATTCAAGTGGACGGAGCCATATCGAAGGCGCTCCAATGGTCGGGTAACCAACAGGCAGCAATAGTGGCCCATAATGCGCAGACGGTCTTGGCGCTGCAGTCGAAATATGCGGCTGGATCGCTTGTTGGCGCCCCAAAGATCCGCATCCTCATCGTTCCTGGCCATGAGCCGAATTATGGCGGCGCAGAGTTCGGCTCGCTCAAAGAGCGCGACCTTGCGGTCGACCTTGCCGACGACTTGGCTGCGTATCTCCGCAAGGATCCGGCGTATCAAGTCTTTCTCACCCGCGATAAGCAAGAATGGATGCCCGCATTCGCTGACTATTTCAGGACCCAGTGGGCTTCGATCATAGACTGGGAAAAATCCTATAGCACAGAGATGTCGCACCTCATTTCGATCGGCGCGACGAGCAAGCCGACATCGACGGTGTATCACAACAAGGCCCCCGAAGATGTGGCGCTTCGTCTCTTCGGCATCACCAAATGGGCCAATGAGAATTCCATCGACCTCATGATCCATGTGCACTTCAACGATGCGCCAGATCACAAGCCCGGCACGGTTGGCGATCACTCGGGCTTCGCGATATATGTGCCTTCCGCGCAATACGACAACAGCACGAGCACTCACGCGATCGCCGATACCGTATTCAAGCGATTGTCTAAATACAGCCCGGTGTCGGATCTCAAAGGGGAATCAGGCGGCATTGTGGACGAGCCCGAGCTCATCGCAGTCGGTGTGAACAACACCTCTGACGCGGCGAGCATGCTCATCGAATATGGGTATTTATATGAGCCGCAGTTCGCCAACGCAGAAGTCCGCTCGACCTCGTTGAACGATCTCGCCTACCAAACCTACCTCGGCGTGCGCGATTTCTTCGAGAAGGAATCTGCGACAGGGAATATCGACGCTGATGGGACCGCGGTCTTGCCATATACATGGAACGGGCCAATTCCTGGCGGAGAAGCTATCACTCCCGACGCATTCGCTCTGCAAACGGCGCTCATCGAGGATGGAGATTATCCTCCTCAAGGCAAAACGATGAACGATTGTCCGCGCACTGGCAAGATCGGTGCGTGTACCAAAGCGGCACTCGATCAATTCCAAGCGAAATATGGCATTACGGGCGAGAAGGGAGTGGTGGGGCCGAAGACCATTGATATGTTGAATGAGAAGTTTGGGGTCAAGGTGATTTGATGTACAATTGATGCTGGTACAAAATGAAGGCTGCCTATGTGAGGAAACTCGGAAATTGAGCGAAGTCAAAGTGCGTTTAGTGGCGATCTCTCTCGGTAAACCTGGAGTTTAATTGGTGGACGATCAGCAAGGACCAAACGACGCCTTGTCTGCCATCGATAGGAAATACGGTGCTGTACTCCTACGAGTGATGTTAGGCCAAGCTCCCTTCTTTGAAGGGAAAACAGCACATGATCGGTATCATGGGCACACCGACTGCCCCAGCAATGGTGAAAAATCCAATGTTCGGTGTCACGGCCTGATGGAAGCGCTTCCACCAGGCCTTACAGTTAGCGCTTCATTTTCATCATCCTCTCAATCTCCTCCCTCGCTACTCTCGCGTCGCTCCAAGGCACCTTAGCGCCATTAGCCTTCATAATATAGGGATCAGTGCCTTTTCCTGTTATGAGAACAGAATCGCCAGTCTTTGCGCGCTTCACCGCCTCAGCGATCGCTTCTCGGCGATCCATGATGATCGTCGGCGCTTTCGACGTTACGCCTTTTGCCACATCCAGCACGATAGTCTTCGGATCCTCATCATACGGATCTTCATCGGTGAGAATAATTTCATCGCAGTAGGTGTTGGCGATACGTCCCATCTCCTTTCTCTTCCATGAATCTCGCCCTCCGCCGGTGCCACCGAGGATGCAGATGCTTCTCGAAGATTGGAATACTTGATAGAGCTTCTCGAGCGAATCGGGCGTATGAGCGTAATCGACGATGACTGCGAAATCCTGGCCTGCATCGATCTTTTGCACTCGGCCGGGGATACCCTCGAACTTCTCGATAGCACGGATGATTACCTCATCAGACACTCCCTGGCTCCGCGCGGTGGTCGCAGCTGCAAGGATATTATAGAGATTGAACAAACCAGACAGATGAGATTTCACGACATGTCTGCCGAGGGTGAATTCAAGGCCTTCTTTCTTGATCTTATACGGCTCGCCATCCTTGATGCCATAACTCAGCTTGCGATCCGACTTGCATTCGATGAATCTGCGGCTCTCGGCGTCATCGGCGTTCACGATGATGACATGGCCTTTCTTCTTGGACTTCGCGATTCGTTGGGCGATAGAGACTTTGGCACCAACATATTTCTCGTACGATCCATGGGCCTCGATATGCTCAGGGGATATATTGGTGAACACGAATGCATCGAGGTCTATGAAGAGGTGGCGATAGAGGATAGCGCCTTGAGAGGTCATTTCGAGGATGACATAGTCGCATTTATTGCGTACCGCTTTGCGAATGAGGCGCTGGATGAAGGAGCGGCCGGGCATGCTCATCTTGTACATATTCTCCGACGAAACATCGCCGACCTTGGAGCGGATGGTATTGGAAAGAGCGGTCTTGTAGCCTGCCTCTTCGAGAATGGCATTCAAAATCTCGACTGTTGAGCTCTTGCCTTTGGTGCCGGTCACGGCGATGACCTTCAGCTTACGGGAAGGGAAGCGATAGATGACGGCGGAGGCCACTGCCAATACCCAGTGGTATATGGGGTTGAGGATGGAGAATATCTTCCGGGGGATGAAGCGGCGAGTCCTGGAGAGAAGCGAGTCGAGCATGGCTCAATTCTGCCTTATTTTATTGTTTCTAGCCACTGCTTCTCTATGCCTCCGCCATCGCCATATCTTCGTGCGAGATCTCCTCCCCGTCCTTCTCAGCGTCTTTCTTGACGAAGAAGATGCTGAAGGCACCGACTGCCACGACAATGGCTGCGATGACGTAGACCTGAGAATAGGCGAGGATCTCAGCCTTGAGGCTGATGAGAGCGACCGCAGTCGCGTGCTGCGCGGGAGTGATGGCGTTTATGATGCTGTTCTTGGCGATCGAAAGGACGTTAGTCTCAGTGAACGTACTTATGAGCGTGCCGAAGACGGCAATGCCCACCGCGCCTCCGATGTTTCTGACGAGTGCGAGGATCGATGAAGCAACACCGATCTCAGAATGGGGGACTGAAGAGGCAATGAGGCTGGTACGCTGGGCCATGCCGGCTCCCATGAAGAGCGCCATGAGGGACAAGGGCCAGATGATGTCCCACGCGCCAGAGCGCGGGTCGATAAATGAAAGAAAATAAAAGGAAGCTGCAGCACCGATCGTGCTCCAGAAGATGACTGCGCGCGCGGAGAACTTCGCGAGGAGGGTGCGCCCAAGAAGGATCGCAGAGATGGGGATGCACAAGCCCATCGGTATGAAGAGCAGTCCTGACTGCGTGGCGTCATAGCCGAGGAATGTTTGCGCGAAGATGGGGATGGCGAAGACGCTGCCCATCATTCCCAGGAACACGATGAAGTTATTGAGAAGAGCGCCATTGAATGTCCTGCTCTTGAAGAAAGAGAAATCAACGATAGGCTCGGGGTGGCGCCTCTCGATCCATACGAAGAGCGTGCTGAAGGCGATGATGGCTCCGTAACAAGCAAGGCTGGCTCCGGATGTCCATCCCCAGGACATCCCTTGATCGAGGATCATGACGAGGAATGCGAGAGCCCCGCCCAATGTCGTAGCTCCCCACCAGTCGAAGTTCACCGTCTTCTGTTCTGATACTGATTCATTGATGTAGGCTATTGCCATGAAGAGACCAAGTAGGCCGACCGGAAGGTTGACGAGGAAGACAGATCTCCAGCCGAAAAGGTCGATGAGCGGCCCTCCGATGAGCGGCCCAAAGACGGATGCAGAAGCGAACGACGATGACCAGATACCCAAGGCTTGGGAGCGCTCTTTCGGGTCACGGAACGTGATGGCGATGATAGCCATTGCGGTCGGGTAGTCAGCCGAGCTTGCGATGGCTTGGATGACACGGAAGACGATCATCGAACCGAGGTTCCATGAAAGGCCTGCCAATATCGAGCCGACGATGAATATGCCGAAGCCAAGGATATAGACTTTCTTTCTTCCCACGGTGTCTCCGAGCTTGCCCCAAATAGGGACGAAGATCGCGTTGGCGATGATATATGCTGTGACGATCCATGCGGCGGCGGAAACAGTGATGCCGAAGTCATCGATGACCTTCGGGATGGCGAGGTTGACGATGGTCTGATCGAGGCGGCCAAGGAATGTCCCGACGATGACCGTCAGGAGAACCATCCAGCGCAGGCGATCAGGCTTCATTGGGTCTGGACCCAGATGCGCGCAGACATGCCGTCCTTGAGCTCGGGGTACATGTTTTGGTCGTATCTGACCTTAATGTCGAAGACCTGCTCAGCGCGCTTGTCGGATATTGAAAATACTATGTCTCCCGAACGGGCCTGAGGGCTGATCTCGTCTATGATGCCTGTGTATGTCTTCGACCCGAAGGCGTCGACAGTGAACGTCGCGTACTGGCCGACGCGGATGCGGTCGAGGCCCTTGTTCTCATCTATATGGCCGACGACGCGAAGCCCCGAAGGGTCTATCATGGACGCAACTGGCGCGCCTGCGGCATATGATGCGCCAACCGCAGCATCTGCTTTGGTGATGATGCCTGCAAGCTTCGCCTTGATGAGCTCATCGCCAACACGGGCGACGACTTCGTCGGCAGAGACGGAATCTCCTGCTTTGACGAGCATATCGTTTAGGACGCCGGGGGTGCTTGCAGAGAGTGCGATCTCAGGAGCTTCTACATCGGAGTTCTCTATATAGACGCTCCGGCCAGTCACGGTCAGATATATGCCGATACCCCCGCCGATCGCAGCCAGGATGAGGACGAGCGCGACCACAGAGCGCATCGAAAACCGGAGACGCTTGATCTCCTTCTCTTCGCGGGCGATCTTGGCCTCATCGCGCGAAAGCTTCTTCTCAACCTCTTTCAGCTCGCGGTCGGCGGCATCTCTGCTGGTGCTCATGGGATATTGATATTAGGGATGGGTAAAATCACTGGCCGAAGGCTGCTACCGGCTCTCCTACAGCGAGTCCTGAGACGACTTGGGTCCAACCTGATCCTGAGACTCCGGTGACGATCTTGCGTTCAGTGTACGTTGATCCTGAAGGATCGATCACGAGCACATATGCTCCATCGCTCTTGGTGACTATGGCGCTCGAGGGGACTGCGACGGCGTCGGCAGCCGTCAGGCCGTTGATCGCGACGTTCGCCGTCATGCCGGTGCGCACGCGCGGGTCTGAGCCGTTGATCGAAATAGTCGCTTTGTATGCGCTGACGCCATTCGTCACGGTCGGCGAGAGATCTATGGATGATATCGTCCCTGTCGCCGCAATGGCAGCGCCATAGGCGTCGAACTGGATGTCTGCTTCGTTGCCAGGCGCGATCGCACCGATCTCATTCTCAGGGATCATGACGTCGATCTTGAATGCGCCGGTGCTGATGATGTCTATCGCCGTCGTTTCGGCAGGGAAGCTCTCTCCAGCCTTCGGATTGACGCTCGACACGATGCCTTCCCACGGTGCGATGAGTCTAGTGTCGTTGAGCTGGCTTTGGATGGAAGCCACATTCGCCTGGGCCTTTGAGAGAGCCGCGAGCGCTATTTGCACCGCTTCTGGGGTGCTCGAAGCGACGACGACAGAGAGCTGATCCGTGGAATTTTTGTATGAATCAAGAGCAGCAGTGAAGCTTGTCTGAGCGGTGTTTATCTCGCTCGCTGCGCCGGTCACTGCGGATACGGTCGCGTCGAGCGAGCTTTGAGGCATGCTCGAATTCGTCGTGCTCAATCTGGTGACTTCCGCTGACAGAGCATTGATGAAGCTGAATGCATAGGCCATCGTCGACGTCGCCGCGCTCAGCGCCGCATCTCCTGAGGGGTCGGTCGCCAAGTCAGCGTTCCAGTTCGAAAGCTGTCCGGTCAAAGAGGAACGCCCTGCGTTGAGCTCGGTAGCGATGCTGAAAGAGCTGGTCGGTATGCGCAAGGTCGGGTTTGCGCCGCTCGTGTCGGAGAACACTGCGCTTATCTTGTTCACGAGAGCGTCTTGGATCTTCAGATACGCGTCGCGATTCGCTGTAGCCAAGGAAAGCTGGGCTGAGGCCACATTCTGCGAATAGACGGTCCGAGTCTCGTTCGTCGCTCCCTTCTGGAGCAGGCTCAGGTTGGCCTGTGCTGACTGCACATCGGCCTGCGCCGCCAGGAGCGACGCCTGGAGCTGGCCCGCCTCTTGATAGGCGAGGACTTGTCCCGTCGTGACATGATCACCTACGGCCACATTGACTGCGATGACCGTGCCGCTCTTGGGGAAGGCGAGTGATACGTGGCGGTCGGAGTCGACGCTGCCGCTCGCAGTGACCTCTTCTTGTATGGTCATAACCTTCGCTTGGACCGCTGAAAGCGGGCGCGATATAGGCCTGAAGAGATAATAGCCGCCAACGCCGACGACTCCAGCGCAGAGCAGAACAGCTATGGTCAGGGTTATCTTGTGTTCGAGTATTTTTCCAAACATAAATTGATGTATATGGTACGAGCCGTTAGCTCTTACTTTACCATACCTGTACGACGGATAGGAAATCTGAAGCTTTCCGCCTCTAGCTGAGCACCTTGAGCGCGGCTTTCACTTTCTCTCCGATATCAGAGACATCTTTGCCGACTTTCTTGAGCGCTTCGCGCGCTTCCTCGGCGTCATAGCCGAGGGCCTGAAGGGCGAGAATCGCATCCATGTCGCTCGACATTCCTGCAGAAAGAGCGCCACCTTCGCTCGCATCGAGCCCGCCGAGCTTATCTTTGAGCTCGAGCACGATCTTTTCTGCCGTTTTCCTGCCGATGCCGGAAACTTTCACCAGATGGGCAACAGAGCCAGTCTGTATCGATGAGACCAGCGTGTCGGGAGTGACCAACGACAATATATTGAGAGCGCTTTTTGGGCCAATGCCCGAAACAGTGAGCAGGAGTTCGAAGAAGTCGCGGTCCTTCCGAGCAGTGAATCCATACAGATCCTCAGAGTCTTCGCGAACTGCGTGGTGAGTCCAGAATGCCATTTCAGCGCCAACCTTCAATCCATGGAGCGCATCATCAGTGACGAACACTTTGTATCCCACGCCAGCCGCCTCGACGACGGCTGAGCGCGCGCCGAGCTCGGTTATGGTGCCGCGGAGAGTGGAGATCATGGTGCCAGTATAACAGATTCGAGATTTTGGATTCTAGAATCTAAAATCCAGAATCCATGGCGGAATCTTTACTTTTTCTGTCCCTTCTGTTACTCTGACCTCCACTCATATGCCCATCACCTCATCAGCACACAAAGCCCTCCGTGCTTCCAAGAAGAAGCGCGTGTTCAATCTCCGCCGCAAAAGCGCCATTGAGAAGCAGTTGAAGGAGTTCCGTCGCCTCATCGCCTCGAAAAAGAAGGCTGAAGCCGTGAAGCTCATTCCTGCGATATATCAAGCGCTCGACAAAGCGGTCAAGACCGATTTCCTCAAGGCCAACACAGCCTCGCGCCTCAAGTCGCGCGCCATGGCGGCTCTCAAGAAACTCGGCTAGAATAGTCGGGTACCGATCGTCGTATCGCCTCCGTCGTTCAACGGATAGGACGCAGGATTGCGGATCCTGTAATCGTGGTTCGATTCCACGCGGGGGCACAAGCCAAAAAATCCGGACTGCTCCGGATTTTTTCGGACTTGTGCCGTTCGAGGAACTTTGCCAACAATAAATCTGATACAATTCAATTATGGACATAAAGATAATCTTCGGAGCGATCGCAGCACTCCTCGCTCTTTTCAGTTCGTATTTGTATATTCGAGATATTTTCAGGGGTAATACAAAGCCCCATACATATACATGGCTCATTTGGGCCATTGTCACCACCATAGCCTTCTTCGGACAAGTAGTTTCTGGAGGTGGACCAGGGTCTTGGGCGACGGGAGTAGCCGCCGTCGTTACCATTCTTACACTCCTTTTATCCTTGAAGGGTAAATACGGCACAAAAGATATTACAAATTTCGACAAGGTCTGCTTGGTGCTGGCGATACTTTCGATCCTTCCATGGCTTCTGACTAAGAACGTATTATGGTCGGTTCTGCTCGCGACATTCATAGACCTAATAGTATTCTTTCCGACCATGCGTAAGACTTGGCATGCTCCAAAAAGCGAATCGTTGGGATCTATGTATGCAGATGCAGTTAAACATGCCTTATCTACGTTTTCGATGGGCACCTATTCTCTGGTCACATTAATATACCCACTATCAGTTCTAGGAACTAAATTCATAATAATAGGGGAGATAATCTTTTTGAGAAAAATAAAACCCCATCAAGAGGTTTTACCTGAATAAAATATACAGCAGAATAATATTGCCAATAAGTATCGGCCCCGCGATGGCGAGCGGGATCAGGACTTCTTTCGCTTCAGGAGGGAGTTTCGAGAACAAGGTAGGGAAGTGGTCGTTCGGTGGCTGATAATGGGCACGCACTCGATCCCAGCCAGATCATTCTGGTGAAAAAATGCTTTCCGGCAGAGGCCGGGAAGCATGAGGGGACGTATGGAGGGCTTGGAGTCTCTAGAAGCCCAAGCGCTCGAAGAGATGTTTGAGGAGTGGCTCGTGGTGCTCGGTCTCGGCGATGTATTTGACCATGACCGCTCTCACTTCTTCCGGGTCCACATCCTGTATGTAGATGGCGAGGAGGGGCATGAACATCTTCCGCGACTTCAAGATGATCTTGGGCGGGAATTCGTCATGGGGTATCCAGAACGAATCGAGCGCCACGAAGGGGTGGAGCACAGAGTCGATCATCACGCCGCGGTCATTGATCTCGCAGGCGATGGTCCGTGCCGGCTCCGAAGCGTGGATGACGAGGGCTGCTGCCGCTACCACCACGAATATGCCGCTCACCACGTCGCCGAGTATGAAGGCGACGGCGGCGAGGGCGAGCGTGATGATGCCGACGGCCCAATACCAGTCGGGCCTCTTCTCCGTGTAGAGATGGTCGGGAGCAGTCCAGGCGATGAGCGCTTCGGTAGCCATGCCGGAATTATAGCATCACTCTGGAATTGAATAATAGTCCCGCCTGTGCAATCATTCGTGCATTGGACGGGTGGCTGAGTGGTTTAAGGCAACGGTCTTGAAAACCGTCGTCCTCGAAAGGGGACCGTGAGTTCGAATCTCACCCCGTCCGCCGGAATTCATCTAAGCTATAATTACTCGCATGGAACCAGCATCGATACCGAAAGTCGGCGTGGGAGTTTTTATATTCAAGGATGGCAAGGTCCTCTTTGGGAAAAGAAAAGGAACACATGCGGCAGGGGAATATGCTCCGCCGGGCGGTCATATGGAATATATGGAGTCGTTTGTTGGGTGTGTTATGCGTGAGACATTTGAGGAAACCGGAATGAAGATAAAGAACATCCGCCTTCTGTGCGTCCTGAATCTCAAAAAGTATGAACCCAGGCATTACGTCAATCTCGGTTTCATAGCCGATTGGGAAAGCGGCGATCCCCAAGTTATGGAACCGAAGAAGGTTGGGGAGTGGGGTTGGTATGAGTTAGATAAAATTCCTCAGCCATGGTTTGCCACAATTGCTGTCTATCTGGAAGCGCTTAAGACCGGTAAGAATTTCTTCGACTCATAATTAACTTCTGAGGAATTACTCCCCAAGCTCGATTTAGGCTAGAATGTCTTCATGGACCTGAAACAGAAAGTCGTCGTCATAACCGGCGGAAGCCAGGGATTCGGAAAAGCGCTCGCGGCCCTTCTTGTAACGGAAGGAAGCAGGGTCGTTATAAACAGCCGCGATGAGGGGGCTCTTAAGGAGGCTGCCAAGGAATTACACTGCGATTCATTCGTCGCCGATGTCACTTCTGCCGATAAAGTGAAGAGGCTCGGCGCCTACGTCTCAAAGAAATATGGACGTATAGACATATGGATCAATAACGCAGGCATTCAAATCGCACCGACCCCAGTCGAGGATGTTGATGCAGATAAGCTTCATCATCTCTTCGAAGTGAACTTCTTCGGATATTTCTATGGGTGCCAGACAGCTCTCTCGTATATAAAGAAGCAGGGTGGGGGAATGATCGTGAACATAAACTCTACTGCCGGCCTTGAGGGGAAGCCTGGAATATCAGCATATTCGTCTTCGAAGTTTGCGATCGTCGGTTTGACCCAGTCGATCCGCAATGAAAATAAAAGTTCGGCCATCAAAGTACTCGGAGTCTTTCCCGGCGGCATGAAGACAGAGATATACAAGGAGAAATATCCAGCCGACTTGGATCAATATATGGAGGTCGGCCCTGTAGCGCAAAAAGTGATCGACAATATCAAGTCCGTCGATCCTCAGTTCGATTTGATCATAAAAAGACCTGCAAAATGAATACTAAAAACACCCGTATCCTCGGCATCGACTTCGGCAGCAAGCGCGTCGGCGTAGCAGTTTCAGATCCAGCGCAGCAATTCGCTCTGCCGGTATCCGTCGTGGCCAACACACCCGACCTCCTCGCAGAGATATGGAAAATCGCGCTCGACAATGAAGCGAAGACCATCATCATCGGCGAATCGCGCAATTATGCTGGCGAACCGAACGCCATATTTCCTGCGGTTGAAGCTTTCAAGAAAGAACTCGAGAAGAAAGGGTTCACGGTATATCTCGAGCTTGAATTCATGACGAGCCACCAAGCCGCGCGCACCGCACACGAATTGGGGGGGAAGCAGGTGAACAAGGATGCATCGGCAGCGGCAATTATTTTACAGAGCTATCTGGACAGGCAGGCGCAAGAAATTTAGATTTAAGATTTGAGATTCTAGAATCTCAAATCTTAAATCTCAAATCTTGTGTCTGGTATACTACCCCCATGATCACGTACGACGATTTCAAGAAGGTCGAGATCCGCGCCGGCAAAATACTCACGGCCGAAAAGATCCCTGATACCGACAAGCTCATTCGGCTCACCGTCGATTTTGCTGAGACGAAGGAATCAGTCAAAGAAGATGGGACCAAGGAGGTGAAGCCCTTCGTGCGCCAGATAGTTTCAGGCATCTCTGCATATTTTCCCGACCCCGCGGCGCTCATCGGAAAGACCTGCATGTTCGTCACCAATCTCGAGCCGCGCACCATCAAGGGTTATGAGAGCAACGGGATGCTCTTCGCAGTTTCGACGGCCGATGGCGCTTTCTCCTTGCTTGAGCCGAACAGCTCGATACCTCCGGGCACTGCAGCGAAATAATATATAAAAGATATGTCCGCTTTCATCCATATGCTCATAGATCCGCGAGCGATCATCTCCGCCGTCGGCGTCTTGGGCGTCATCGGGATCGTTTTTGCAGAGACCGGGCTCTTCTTTGGCTTCTTCTTGCCGGGGGATTCGCTTCTTTTCACAGCAGGATTCTTTGCTTCGCAGGGATTCTTGCCCATGTCGATCCTGCTTCTGGGCGCATTCGTAGCTGCGGTGATCGGTGACTCTGTCGGGTATGCATTCGGTAAAAAGACGGGGCCCGTACTTTTCAGCAGGGATGACTCAGCGTTGTTCAATAAGAAACATATCGAGCGGGCACACCACTTCTTTGATAAATATGGAGGAAAGACCATCATCCTCGCTCGCTTCATTCCTGTCATACGCACATTCACTCCCATTGTCGCAGGAGTAGGGGGTATGAAATATCGCACCTTCATTGTTTTCAATATCATCGGCGCTCTTCTGTGGACTTGGGGCATGCTCTGGCTTGGTTTTGGGCTCGGCTCGCTCATACCTGACCCTGATAAATACGTGCTACCCGCCGTGGGAGTCATTATCATCATTTCCGCGTTGCCCGCGCTCCGAGAAATCTGGAAGCATTTCAAAACATCTCGGAGCCCTCAGTGATTCAAGGCCTTTTTCATAGTACAATGAAGGCATGCATGCGTCCGCCTTCTTCAAGATCTTTCCTCCTCCCGCCTTCCTCCTCATGCGCCATGCGGGCCTCGACATATCGGATGATGCGATCACCTGCGTCGCGTATAAGAAGGGTGGCAGCGCTATCTCCCTCTCTGCCTCGCAGGCTCTTCCAGCGGGTTTGATCGAGGGTGGAGACATGAAGGACGAGGCCGCGTTCAAGGACCTTCTTTCAGCTTTTGATCGCAACCACAACCTCTCGTATGTGAAGGTCTCGCTTCCCGAGGAAAAGGTCTATCTTTTTCAAACCGATGTCCCGAGCAAGGATCCCCGCATCGCGGGTCAGAACATCGAGTTCAAGCTCGAGGAGAATGTTCCTTTATCCGCGCAGGATGCCGTCTTCTATTTCGACTTCTTGCCTGCCGAAATGACTCAGGGAGCTCTACGCGCCAGCGTCTCTGTCGTTCCGCGGTCCTATCTCGAGCACCTGATCGCGCTTCTCCGTTCGACTGGGATGCATCCAGTAGCGTTTGAGACCGCTCCGAAGGCCCTTGCACGTGCAGTTGTCCGTGCGGGGAGCCGCAAGACGCACCTCGTCGTCCATATCATGCATCGCAAGACAGGCATCTATGTCGTTTCCGGCGGGGTTGTATGTTTCACCTCAACTATCCCGCAAGGGTCGCAGTCAGAGAATTCAGCAGACGCCTACACGACTGCTTTGGCACGCGAAGTCGGCAGGACGCATGTGTATTGGAATTCGCATGGTGGTCCCACGTCTCCTATCGGGCGGATCATCCTATGCGGCGCTGCTGCAGTATCTCTTGAAGCTCAGCTTCGAGAGAAGCTTGAAGGGCAAACTCCCGTTTCGGTCGGCGAGATATGGCAGAACCAATTCAACCTTGATAAATATGTGCCCTCTCTCTCCCGAGAAGCGTCGCTCGACTATGCCGTCGCGGCCGGCCTCGCCATGGAAGCCTGATACGTATATGCACCACACACTTCTTCCTCCAACTGAACGCACCGCTCTCCATCGTGAGTATCTCACGCGAGTTTCGATCGTGGCGCTGTTCCTTGTATCGGTCGCATTCCTGATCGGCATCGGCTCGCTCTTTCCTGCCTTCATTGCCGCCTCGACCGAGGCACGCACAGGCATGGAAGCTGTCGCTGCGATGGAGAAGGGTAGGGAGGCGCGCGGCGCGACTGGAGTGGAAGACCAATTGAAATCAGCAGCAGTCCTTTCGGCAGCGCTCTCTTCAAGCTCAGGTGTCCAGCTCTCGCACGCGATCCAAGCCCTATCAGGCAGCAGAGGTCAGGTCCGTATCTATTCTCTCAGCATAAAGCGCGCTGCGGCAGGCGCAGTCGCAGTGTCGGTCGAGGGTCGTGCTCCTACGCGAGAGTCGCTCCTTGCATTTAGGACCAGCATCGAGGCGCTGGTTCCTGGAAGCACAGTCAACCTGCCGCTTTCTTCTTTTGCAGCCAGCAAAGACATCCCGTTCGCTCTGCAGGTCACCGGTATACTGCCATGAATACCAATCGCTCACACCACATCCCCCTGCTCATGTTTGCGGTCCTGACGACTGCGATCGCAGCGACGCTCTACCTTTTCATGCAGCATGCGCTCGCCTCATCTATCGACAGCGCCCTCCAAGCGCGCGCCGCGGTTGTCGAAGGGCAGTCGCAGGTGCAGGGCGAGAAGCGTATAGCTGATATATATGCGGCGACGGCCGCTGATCGGCAGAGGCTCCCCGCATTCTTTGTACCCTCAGATGACGCCGTCGCTTTCATCGAGTCCATCGAGGCATTGGGTAAGCTTGCTGGAGGGACGGTGACCCTCGCCTCTATCGGCCCTGATGCTACAGTGCCTACGATCGACGGTACGGCAGGCAACATACGCGCCCACGTGAGCGCTCACGGCTCGTGGGAGGCGATGATGAAGGTCATCAGCCTTGCAGAAAAATTGCCCTACCTTTCCTCGCTCGATAACGTCAGCCTCGATGCTTCCATGGGCGCGAGCGGCCCTTCGCGGGAATGGAACCTTTCGTTCGATGTGATCGCTGTCACCCTGAGTCCCTCATAGCACTAATTATGAAACTACATCTCAAAAGGTCAGAGCATCCCTCATCCTCGCAGCCTGCGATCAAGCGCCTGTCGAGCACCCTTCGCCATGATCCATATATTGCGTGGAGCATCATGCTTGCGATGTCTATAGCCCTTGCACTCATCCTCGCTTCTCAGGGAATGTTGGCGTATTTTGCGACTCAGGACAGCCTTGGATCTGCTGCAGCTCCCGCTGCCATCCCACTGCATCTTCCCCTCAATGCTTCAGCGCTGCACGATGCCATCGGACGTTTCGACGCCCGTGCGGTCGAGAGGGCCGATCTCCTCAAAGGGAAGACGGGAATAGGGGATCCATCCCTATAAAAAGGCCCATTCCTGTGGTACCGTATCGTCATCCCCCCGTAGCTCAATGGATAGAGCAGCGGACTTCTAAGCCGTTGATGGTGGTTCGATTCCACCTGGGGGGACACTATTTCGCCTGTGCATTAGTTGACATTGCACGCCTTCTTACCATGATATACTTATTCACGGTCACTTATTAACCATTAATAGCAAGAAACACTAACATGGCAAAGTCATCCGCCCTCTTGTTCGGCATCATCTTCATCCTTGCCGGCATCCTGGGCTTCTTCATGAATCCAGTCCTCGGATTCATCACTGCTGGGGCTCTCAGCAATATTATCCACATCGTCGTCGGTATCATCCTGCTTGCGGTCGCTTCCAAGCCCTCAGCTGCAAAGGCCCTGAAGACGGTTGGTATCGTCTATGTCATCTTCGCTATCCTTGGATTCTTCCAGGGAACGACGATCCTCTTCGGCGCGTTCGCCACGAGCGGTGCGACCAACTGGTTCTACCTCGTCGTCGGCATCGTGATCGCGGTCCTCGGTTTCTCCTCTTCCAAGAAGGGAATGTCAGCTCCGGCGGCCCCGATGTCTTCGAACGCTCCGCAGATGTAGTCACTGGTTCGATTCTGTATCTCAAGAAAGCCTCGCATACGCGGGGTTTTCTTATTACAGATCATACATACTAGACTCTGATATACTTTCATTATGGATAACTTTACTGACAAGGATGTGAATAAAATGAGCTGGAATGAGGTAGACGAGCTTATTTTGATCCTTTTAGAAAAAATAAATGCCTATTTCTCATCTGAGAACAGTAAAGTAGATGTGATCGCGCCGCTGCTGAGGACTGGAGGCATCGTTGGTGGACTTATTTCGATCAAGAAACATATCGTCACTATGTTGCCGGTGCAATTCAAGTACACATACAATCCGACAAAAATAATCCAGATATCTTCCATTCCAGACTTGCTGATCGATATTCCGAAGGAAATGAATATCTTGCTCTGCGAAGGGAATACGAGTTCGGGGAAGATCGCGGTGGAAGCCGCGAAAGCTATAAAGAAGAAATATCCTCAGGCCAAGATCCATCTTGCCACTCTTACAAAGGTCTTCGGAGGCCCGGAAAGGCTCGAAGGCATTGAAGAAATATTTTATGGTCGGCTGACTGATGAGGGTTTCAAGGCGACGGAGGCTGATCATAAGAAGCTTGATTTGCGAAAGGGAATAACGATATTCCCGTGGGAGAATGTCGATGATGAGCTGTCCGACATTAACGTTGCTTAAAGGAGAATACTTTTGTGCGCCCTGAGGGAGTCGGCCTCGCCTCTCGCCTCACCAGTTCGGCTCGGGCTGGCCACCGCCTCGCCACCTCGCCCGCTGGCTCGGTATGGCTCCGGCGTTCGAATCCTTGGACGCCTCGCACTCAAGTGCGAGGCTCTTGGTTAACTGGAGTTGTGCGCCCTGAGGGAGTTGAACCCCCGACCTTCCCCGTGTAAAGGGGTCGCTCTACCAACTGAGCTAAGGGCGCTTATGTTCCTTGAAACTTGCTACTTGTGACTAATCTAACGTATATTCAACACATGAGCAACGAAAAGACTCCAAAGAAGGCACAGAAGCCACCCAAGACTGCAAGGGCGAAGCCTATGAAGATACCCACAATCGAGATCCTCTATGAGGACGAAGACATTGTTGCAGTGAATAAGCCTGCGGGACTTATGGTGCACCCTGACGGCCGCGCCACGGGACCATTCCTGACTGACTGGGTCATCAAGAAGTATCCAAAGACCTTGAATGTCGGTGAGCCGACGCGCACTCCTGATGGGAAAGATATTCTTCGTCCTGGGATCGTTCACCGCCTCGACCGCGAGACTTCAGGTGTCCTCCTCATCGCCAAGACTGCGAAAGGTCACGCCCACCTCAAGGCGCAATTCAAGGATCGCACTATGCGCAAGAAATATGCTGCCTTCGTCTGGGGCGAGATGGAGGAAGAGTTTGGTACGATCAGCCGCCCCATCGGCCGCAGCGGCTCTGACTTTCGCAAGTGGTCAGCCCAGCGCGGCGCGCGCGGCGATATGCGCGACGCCGAGACGTACTGGACCAAGCTTGGCAGCGCCTCTCAAGGAGAAGGGAAGGACATCGTCCGCTTCAGCCTCATCGAAGCAGAGCCCAAGACCGGTCGTACCCACCAGATCCGCGTGCATTTCGTGGCTATACAGCATCCCATCGTCGGCGACTCTCTCTATGCGCCCAAGCGTCCGCCGGCTCTCGGTTTCACCCGCGCAGCCCTTCATGCCAAGTCTATAGAATTCCTCGACATGAAAGGGAAGCGCATGAAAGTGGAAGCGCCTCTCCCAGAGGACTTCGTTGCCGCGGCCAAGACGTTAAATATTAAAATACCCACTAAGGTATAATTAGACGATGAGTGTTCCAACTGGAAAAGGTTTACCTTACTGCGTCGCGACGATAGGTATCATTGATACGATCTATTTATTGAGGAGTGATACATACCTTTCTATTATTTCAGGCGCTATTACTCTTTACGCAATCTATCTTGCGCTCATCGAAGGCAAGAATAGATTTAAGTCCCCTAAGGCTAATGGTCTGATAGCTGTTGTGCTAATCGTTTCTCTTGTCATTGTCTGCGTGATTGCCAAAGTCGCCTACACTCGATTTATGGCTAGCTAATAAGCCAAGGTATCTTAAAGCCCTCGAATCTTGAATCTTTAACGAGCCTGTGATAAGCTCCTTTCACTATGGCTCACAAAGTTATTTCCCCCGTCAATCTCGCTACGCGCAAAGATCTCGACATCCGTGCCGGCGATCTCGTGCGCGTCTGGCAGAAGATCCAGGAAGACAAGGGCAAATTCCGCCTCCAGGCCTTCGAAGGCATCGTCCTCGCCCACAAGCATGGAGCCGAGGCGGGCGCCACCTTCACGGTCCGCAAAGTCGTCGACGGCGTCGGCGTCGAGCGCATCTTCCCGCTCCATTCTCCTATGATCGACGAGGTCGAGCTCGTCCGCCGCTCCAAGGTCCGCCGCGCCAAGCTCTATTTCATCCGCGAGAAGGCCACCAAGGAGATCCGTCACCAGATGCGCCGCATTTTAGATACCAAGGACCCCGTTGAAGAGGTCGCCGCAGCCGCAGAGGCTCCCGCAGAAGAGGTCAAGAAATAACCGTTAAAAGCCACCTTTCAAGGCAGGTGTGATTCTATGATCTATAGTGTTTGCATGTATGCAAGCAAAAAGGCCCCGATCCGGGGCCTTTTTGCTTGCGCGATCCGATCTCTTTACGAAGCAGGCAATGACACCGATGCTGAACCGCCGGTACAAGAAAGCGTGACCGTTATCGTGCCGCCGTTTGCCAGAGGCCCGATGCCGCTCAATGTTCTCCTGCCGGAACTCGGTCCAGTTATAGGTTCCTCTGTATTTACATTGTTAGCCGCAGTATCGAGTATATCCTGATCGCCATCGGTATTGGCCCCGCCGGCAGAAAACGTACAAGGACCCGTGGTCGTAACCGAATAATTGACGTCTAGATCCACACCCAACGTAGTGGCGCCTGTCGTGAGAGTCACAGCTGCCTGTTGTTGTCCTCCTCCGCCACCCACCATCGTAAATTTCCCGACAGCGCCTGGCGTGAATGCAGCAGCCGCCAGATTCGCTGATCCGCTGCTGACCGTGCCGGTGTAGAGCATCGCTCCGCTCGAGATCGGGTTCTCCATCGTATTCACGTAGTAGAGATAATCCGTGCCGTCTGACTGGTAGCTCGGCTGATCAGTGGAGACGCCCGGTATCTTGGGTATATATCCCGTAGTGATATCGCTCGTAAGTCCAGCGAGGGTCGTATCGACAGGATAATGCCCGTTGGCGGTCCTATAGAGCTCCAAGGCATTTCTCATCTGGACGATGCCCGAGATCCTCTGCGAATCTCTGGCTTTTGAGCGAGCGCTATTCAAGCTCACTAGGACTACCGATGAGAGGATGCCGATGATCGCGATCACGACGAGGAGTTCGATGAGCGTGAACCCGTTTCTTCTGGCTAATGTGTGTTTTCTCATACTCTGCTGTTCTAGGTTATCGAAAATGAATAATAAAGCCTGATTATTGGCGACATGATACCCAATAAGATTAGCATAAAATGCCTACTAGAATATCCACTGTCTACCAGCTTCCTTCTATTCACCATTCCCCTGAGAAGAGTCGGATACCTATGGTATACTGTCGCCATGAAATCCTCGGCTCAAGGCTTCACCTTGGTTGAGCTCATGGTAGTCATATCCACCATCGCCATGTTCGCGAGCTTGCTTATGGTCAGCGTAAGCACGGCACAAGCGAAGGGTCGAGACTCTGTCCGTACTCAGGAGGTGCATCAGATCGACTTGGCGACGAGGCTCTATGCCTCCAACAATGATGGCGAGGCTCCTCAGTTGAACGGTTGCCAAGCAGAAGCGAAACCGACGCCGAGCTTCGCTGATGCCTCAGCGTGCGTTGGTGTATCATCCGCGAACTCGAGCAGTCCGCAGGGTATCGCGTGGTCTGAGTACAAAAAAGCCCTCATACCTTCATACATAGCAAATATCCCCGATGATCCCTGCAGCAGCTGTGCAACAGGGTCTGATTATCAGCCGGGCTATACCTATGTGGCGCCTCTTGCGATGAAATATGCATGCCAGCAGGACAACGATGGCACCTGCCCCTTGTCTGATGCCACACTCGATGAGAGCTACCAGATATATGCCTCCCTTGAGCAACAGAGTGTGCCGGTCGGCGTAAGCAGCACCGTGAATGCCTTTGTATCATATACGACGCCGGTCGGAGTGACTCATCTCCTTACATTAGTAGCACAAGGGTATACCTCAGTATCAGTGAGCGTTCCGGCTGGATTCACCCCCGCTTCATGCACATCAACGACATTCGCTACGAGTAACTGCATCGCGGTATTCGTCGTGCCTCCCGCTGGCCTCCCGATGACCGTCACCGCATCGCATGCTGATTCGGATAGGAGCCACAATATATCGGTGACGGTGCCAGGCTCTCAGCCGTTCTCGAGCCCCAATATCACAGATCCTTCAGTCTCGACTTCGACTGTTATGACAGGGGACATTGAGGTTATGTCGAGTCTGGATGCAGGGGGAAGCACGATGTAGAGTTTTTAACTGCTCCCACCAGGAATCGAAGCTTACAGCTTCAGCACACCTTTCGCATTTTCTCATCCCTCGACAAGCTCAGGACTCGAAAATATGCTCAAGGTTTTCGATTCCTTCTCGCACGGTGCGTAGGCACCGTGCTCGTGGGAGCACAAAATTCACTCCGTTCATTTTGTGCTCCCACCAGGAATCGAACCTGGACCACGAACTTCGGAGGCTCGTGTTCTATCCATTAAACTATGGGAGCAACGCTTGCCTCGCACAGGCCGCGCAGGCGGCTTGCTCCCGCCTCAAAACTCACCTTGTTCGTTTTGTGCGCGGGAGAGGACTCGAACCTCCATGCCCTAACGGGCGCTACCACCTCAAGGTAGTGCGTCTACCAATTTCGCCACCCGCGCATGCTTTCAAACGTGCGTTCCACACTATAGCGGACTCGGCGCGCTTTATCAATCATCCGCATTTCATTTACGGGGGAGCGCTTATCTGCTATAACTACGAGGCGCGATATGGTGCCTATGGTGTAATGGTTAGCACTCGGCTCTGTGAAAGCCGCAGCATGGGTTCGAATCCCATTAGGCACCCAAACCAGAACTTATTTGGACAACTTTATCCGGGGCGAGATTCTCGGCCTGTATGGGGCTCTTGATGAGTTTATCGAATGAGACTGACCCAAGGGCTTCCAGAGCCCTCAGGATGGGGGATTTGACGGCCTGAGCTATCTTTCTATCACTAACAGTAAAGTGCTCCCAGAATAGACTGATATAGAGCCTCTTCAGTTCCGGTTTTGCCTGGTTGTAGGCATCTCCGACATTCTTGATGAGCCGCAGGGTTTCTTGGATCACATCCATCTTCAGATTCTTTTTCCGGTCCAGCTTATATAGCTCATCTTCGAGTATCGTGATTTGCTCACTGATACGTGCTTTAATGCGCCCATAAGTGCTATCCGAGATAATATTGTCTATCAGTTTCTCTTCTGCTGTCTCTAACTTCATTTCTAGATTCACCTTCTTTGTCATGAGGACCTTCTTTTCTGATCCGACAACATCGCGGTGTTTTTCGTAGAGTTTTTTGACACTATCCGTTATTTTCTGAATGAGCTCAATTGAGAACACTATTTTGTCGAAATGGTCTTGCACTTGCGCCTCTAGATCATGGACCTCCGTGTATTTTTCTTTGCACAAGATATTTTTATTATCATCGCTACGGTTGCAGTAGTAGTATGACTTGTTCTTTTTTGGGTGATGCGCAGCGGTATGGCGGCTTTTACAATTTTCACAGAATATAAAACCACGAAGAAGGAAATCATGCTTACGACGGCGGCACGCGTAGCGATTGTTGAAACCGAGGACTTTTTGGCAACGATCAAATATCTCTTTCGTTATGATAGATTCATGGTTTCCTTTCCGGACTGCACCGTGCCAGTGCATGTCTCCATAGTAAAAATGGCATCTGATCAGCTCGAACATCTTACTTTTTGCCAACCGCTTGCCGGCAGCGGTGGTCAACCCCTTCTTGTAGGCGATGTCCCGGACCTCTGCTATCGAATAGTCTCCCGTTGAATACAACCTGAACATCTCAGCTATGAGAGGGGCTCGCGAATGATCAGTTGTTATTGTCCGCTTGTCCGGGTCCTTAGGATCAGGCGAATTGAGATAGCCGAGAGGAGCTCGCGTCGGCCATCCACCCCTCTCAAACTTCTCCTCCATGCTTTTGAGTGTCTTGCGCGATGTGATATCAGATTGGAATTGGCTAAAACCTGCAACCATGAGATCCATCATCTTTCCCTCTGGACCGTCATTGATGCCTGGCTGTGAAACCGAGATGAGCTTCACTTCGTGTTTGTTCAGCAATGCTTTTATTGCCAGGTGATCTTGGACATTTCGCGCCAACCTGTCTGTATCCTGCACAAAGATGGCGCTGATGCTCTCATCCTCCTTAACCCGTATGAGCATATCTTGAAGACCCGGACGCTTCATGTTTGTGCCGCTTTTGCCTGGATCAGAGTAGTGGCCATTATCAGCCAGTACATAGTCCATATCATCCATAGCCCTCTGACAGACTCTTTCTTGAGTTTTAAGTGAGTAATGCTCGTCTTTGGCTTGGTCTTCGGTCGAGACGCGACTGTACATTAATGCTCTTTTCATGATGTTATTTTAGCTCGTAAAGGTAACTCCCGCAGCCCCCCCGGGGGGGTTATAAAAGTGGAGTTTCGGGCTGTGCTTTAAGCGCCGTTTTGTTGATAAACAAGGCTATTTTTAGTTAACGGCAACTTGGACAAGTCCAAGTGGATGGGACACCTGTCCAAGTGTTTATTGATGCTCAAAGATCCCATATTTCGTAATCAAAAAGCTTCTGTAGAACCCGCTCGATGCATTCACTCATGGTCGCATTGTCTCTCCGAGCCCGATCCTGCAATTTTTCCTTTGTTGATGTCCGGATTCTGATATGGGTGGTTCTGTCCCTTAGATTCACCCTGTTAACATATATTTCATCAAGGCCTTCTATATCCCTCATGTGTTTTGGATATTACTGATAATATGTACCCTTTAGAAAGCTTTGATCAGCGTGCTCCCTATGCACCTGACCATGGCTTGTTTTCATTTGATGAGCACGTGAGGTCCCCCGTTGAGAAGGCCGCACTCAGAGCGGGGACTTGCATGTGCTCACCAAGTGACATTCAGCAGGTTTTTTGTTTCAGAGGACTCGCTGACGACCTCTGTCTAAGGGTTTGTCGTGAGATGTTTCGGTCAATTGGTCAAAGATGATCCCCGCAAAGCGTTCAACGAAAAGATCCTCCGCGGTTTGCGGCTTCTGTTTATTGACCCGAGAGACATTTTCTTCGGTTGATCTCACGCTCGTATCTTCTCGCGTGAGGCCGACTACCGTTAAGGCGGAGGAGAATAAGTTTCTCAGCCCAATTGAGGCCGTAATGCAGACAGTATTAACAGGATAGTAACAGGTAGAAGGAAACGGTATACCGGTTTGCTTAGCTCAGAGAGTCTTCGTTCACAACCTTTCCAAGACGGTAGCCTTTACCTCTTTCGTTTAGAATAAAATCTTCAAGATCAACCCCTAGCTTTCTTGAAACCTGTTTCTTTATCTCGTTGATTGTCTTCCATACTTTTTCGATTTCGATACCTAGCTTCTTGGCTAGAACTTCACTTTGTATCGGCTTCTTTTTTCCTATCAGCTGTCTTAATGTTTTATAGCGTAGGGCATTTCGGCGGAAATCGCATACCGTAGCGGGATTCCCACCTTGTCGAGTGAGCCGAACCCGCTTCTCATCCTTTTCGTTCAGGACAAAAGTGATTTGGTCCTCTGCTTCCTGTAACTTTAGTTTCACATCCTCAGTATATGCATCCAGCCCTTCCTTATCATTGATTTGAATATTTATGTATAGCGTGCGATCAGGCCCCGTATTTATCATAGTTTCTTCCCCCGGTTTGAGTCGGGGCAATTTCTCCAACGTCTCTCTGTTGTCGGTAAAAGTGAGGGCATGCTCGCTTTCGCGTTCTATTTTCTGAAAGATTGAATCTCTCATGCTCCTCTCGTTCAATAGAGGAATCTTCCAAAAATCACTTTCCGGGACGCAAAATATTTCCCGATACGGGTCTCTTGAAAATAAGCTATTGATCATCTCGAGGACGAGCTTTGCTCGTTTCAGCGCCTTGTTTTTATCCGTATTACTCATGGCAGTGCTCCTTTGTTAACGCTACGGTATAATATAAGCACAACCGAATAAGAAAGACCTAACCCCTTTGATTTTCAGAGGATATGGTCGAAAGTCGGATCACGCACAAAGAACCCATCATGGGGTCGCGTGATCCGCCATATCGGGAAACCGGTATGAGGGCCTTCGGGCTCTACCCGTGGTGGGTTTTTTGTACCTTGCCGCGGGCTTTAATGGATAACCATCTACCATGAAGCGCCAATATATCTATACAGCCGTCATTGTTCTCGTATTTATCATCGCAGTGATCAGCATCTTCTCTCTCCCCATGTCTTCGGAGGTCCAGCCTCCCAAAACAGAAGCTGAGATAGCGGCCGAGAAGAGGATTGCGGAAAAGGAAGTTGCCTCGGCAAGAAAGCAGGCCGAAGATGCGAAAGCCGAAGAGGCTGCATGGCAAGCGTCGCCGGCAGGCAAGCTCTGCGCCAAGCATACGGACTGGCAGAAGGAGGAGTGCGACAAAGTGGCTGCTAATAGAGTTTGGATCGGCATGAGCTATGACATGCTCGTCTACTTGAGGGGCAGCCCGGACCGCATAAATCCTTCTAACTATGGACAGGGAACCCAGTATCAATATTGTTGGGACGGCTATACGCCCTCGTGCTTCTACGATCGCAACAATGACGGGAAATTGGACGCCTATAACTAGTTGAGAGGCTCTTCTTTCTTTGCTATTCTTTGGGTAGCGAAACCCCTCTAGCTTGGCTTCGTATATCCATGAGACATTCACATCAGCCAAAAAAACAATTTACAGCCATTGATTTGTTTTGTGGGGCGGGAGGTCTGACGGTCGGTCTCAAAAAAGCTGGATTCAAAGTCGTTGCTGCCGTCGAGTTTGATCCTAAGATCGCAGAAACCTATCGTAGAAACCATCCTGATGTGAAGCTGATTGTGGCAGATATTCGGAAAGTATCGGGCAGAGATATACTGAGACTGACAGGTCTTAGTAAGATAGATCTAATCGCGGGATGTCCTCCGTGCCAGGGCTTTTCTAAGCTAACCGATAAACTTCATCGTGATGATGAGAGGAATCTGTTGATTTTGGAGATGAGAAGGCTTGTTAGAGAGCTCGAACCGCTGGCTTGCATGATGGAGAATGTTCCTGGACTCTCACAAAGAGGTCTGCCTCTTTTGTCGGCTTTTGAAAAAGAGCTTAGATCAATGAAATACATAGTGAACAGAGATGTGTTGCAGATGGCTGACTATGGAGTGCCGCAATCACGACGACGTCTTGTGATGTTAGCGGGAAAGGGATTTAAGATTCCCTTGCCTTCACCCACCCATGCTCGTAATCCAGTTGAATCTTCTCAGCTTAAGCCGTGGGTTAAGCTGAGAGATATTCTGCGTGAGGAATCCAGACCGGTAAAACTCTCTTTTGCGAGAGAGCATGGCGGCCCGAAAAAGTTTAACTGGCACGTCGTGGGAGATTTAAGTCCATTGAACCTGAAACGCCTTAAGGTCACTAAGCCAGGCAAAAGTCGGCTTTCACTACCTAAATCTTTGCGTCCCGATTGCCACAAGGATACAGAAGGTTTCCACAATGCGTATGGTCGGATGAGTTGGAATGATATTGCGCCTACGATGACGAGCAGATGTACCAACTTGAGCTCTGGTCGTTTCGGACACCCAGAAGAACAGAGGACTATTTCTGTTAGAGAGGCAGCTTCGATACAGACATTCGATAAAACCTATAAGTTCGAGACGGACAACGTGGCCTTGGTCTGTAGGTTGATTGGAAACGCACTTCCGTGTAGATTTGCATCAGTTGTTTCGGCACAGTGCATAGAATCTATGGGGAATGCCAGAGCCGGCAACTAACTATGAAAAAAGCATCGGAAAATATAAAACCTCTTGCCATGACTTTTGCAGGAGGGCTGGTCAAACACCTGGGTCTCCAGATGTATTCTGGCCCGGTTCCTTCTATAGCTGAACTTATTGCCAATGCGTGGGATGCTATGGCGAAAAATGTTCATATCTCACTTCCAGTGGGAAGGCCTTTTGGGCCGATAGATGAGGTGATCGTCACGGACGATGGCCACGGAATGACTTATAAAGAATGTAATGATAAATATCTTGTGGTCGGACGGGACAGAAGGAGCACAGAGGGAGATCTTGCTCAGGCATTCGGTGGCCTGCGTCGGAGGCGCGTTATGTCTCGAAAAGGTATTGGTAAGTTGGCTGGTTTTGGTATCGCGACAGTAGTAGAGGTTAGGACTGTGAAAAACGGCACAGTTACCCATTTTGAGATGGATTTTGATGTAATGTCGAGTGGTGCCTATGTTCATGAGTATAATCCGACCTTGCTTGCTGATAATGGAAAGCATACTGGCGAAAAGTCAGGCACCCGCATAGTTCTTAAAAAGCTCAAGGTATCGAAGCAAGTAAACGAGAGCGATTTCATGTTGAGCATGGCGAGAAGGTTCGCCATACTTTCCGATCAGCATTTTTCAGTTCTCTTAAATGGTAAGAAGGTAAAGAAAGATGAGGTCGATTTCCAGTTTCGCTATCCACGGAGGGCTGGTGCATGGAATGAGGAAAAAATTGATGGTGCGGGAAAGATAAAATGGTGGATTGGATTTACCGAGAAGCCCATCCCAGACGAGGATGCTAGGGGAATTGTTGTGTTTGCAAGGGGTAAACTCGCTCAAGCCCCATGGTTTTTTGATATAAGCGGTGGTGCTCACGGTCAGCATGGTATGCAGTATATGACAGGTGAAGTTCAGGCGGATTTTCTTGATTTGACCGAAGGTGAAGATCTTATTGCTACCGACCGCGCCAGTGTTCTCTGGGATGAAAGTGTTGCAGCCAGTAATCTTAAGCAGTGGGGGGATAAAAAGGTTAGAGAACTTTTGAAAGACTGGGTTGACAGAAGGAGTAAGGAGAAAAAAGCCCGGCCTGAGATAAAAAAGTATCTTGCGTATGGAGAAAGACTTCCAGATCGCGAGAAGAAAATATTTCACGACTATATTCAGAAGATCACATCCATACCTCAAATAGACGAGGATGAGGAAATACTCGATGAGTTGGCAAAGTTTGGTTATAACGCTCTTACAAATCAGCATTTCTTGGAAATGATTAAGCAGATTAATGCCGCTTCACCATCTGATACAGCGAAAATTGGGGAGATCTTGGAAGAGTGGGATATTATCGAGGCTATCAGTGCCGCTCAGCAAATAAAGGGACGCGTTGAGATCATCAGAAAGTTCAGGGAGATGATCGAAAAAGGTGTTCCTGAAAAGCCCGACATGCAGGATTATATTATGGAGCACCCTTGGCTTATAGATCCTGCTTGGGCTCCAATGCATCACGAAAAATCTCTTGACACTCTCTTGGAAAAGCAGTTTAAGCTTGCCAAGACGGGTAGCAGGCAGGGCAGAACAAGGGTTGATTATTTTTGTCTTGCTGCATCAAACCAGTTCCAGATCATTGATCTTAAGAGACCTGGTGTAAAAGTCGGACTGACGGAGCTCCAACAGATTCAGGCCTATGTTGTGTTTATCAGGGCAGAGACAAAAAAGACTAGCATACCCGAGCTCCGAACGGACCACGTCGGGGGTCTTTTGATCTACTCGGATATAGGTGATGTCGGCACGATGATAGATTCTCTAGCTAAAGATGGTATATATGTACTGAAATGGGATGATGTACTGAGACGAACAGAGACTCTGCATAAGGATTTCCTTGATGTCGTTAAGAGCCGCGCACCCGCGGATGATCCACGTATTGCCGCTATAGGAAAGGATCAAGGTAAGAAGCCTATAAAACGCTCGGCGAGAAAGAAAAAATAAATATGTAATTGGCCTTATTTTGAGGCCTTTTTTGGAGATTCTCTGTTATATTGACATATAGTGTCAATAGTAGTATAATATCAGAGTAAGTTCATTGATAGCCTCACTTGCATTCACCGTGGAATAGAGGGGTTTTTCGACCCTTGTATTCTGCGGTGAAAACCGACAGATGCTACTGGAACCCTTCTATCGTTGAAGGAGAAACGTAGTATACGAAGAAAGATACAGTATGACGACGACCCAACAGTCTCATCAGATAATGGCTGCCTTGAGCACAAACGTGGATTGGGCGAAGGTCCGATTCGAAGGCTCGAACTTGCAGGAGCTGCTCATCCGAGACCCTGCGAGAGCTGCCGAGCAATTCACCGCCTTCCTGAACAATGGCGCGAAGCTCATCATCGGCGAGCCCAAGGTCATCACGATCGACCGCTCTCAGCCGTTCGACCCCGTCGCCTTCAAAGGCCTCGGCAAGGGTTGGACGATCTGGAAAGGTCCGATTGACGGCGACGGTCTCAAAGGCGAAGAGGAACAAGATTCCCGCGCGCTTGCCATCACCAACCTCGACCTCACCAAGATCCGCTTCGAGACCGGACTCAAATCCGGCGAGAATCGCATCAAAGGTGAAACCAAGCTCGCACGCTTGAAGGAAGCCGGACACACCCGTCTCGATGCCAAGGTTTTCCTGACGCTCTGGGAAAATCAACATCTGATTCCGCTTCAGTGGAAGGAGCAGACGAATGGTGAAACCACCTACGTCTTCTTCGATGGAACCGTTCTGCGCGACCCGAGGGGCGACCGTTTCGTCCTGTGCCTGTGCTGGAGCGACGGCGGGTGGCGCTGGGGCTGCCTCTGGCTCGGGCGCGGCTGGAGCGCCAACGGTCCGTCTGCGGTGCTCGCAAGTGAGTCCTAAGAACTGTGAACCTCGGATCTTCGGGTCCTTGGGCCTTGGTCCTTTGAAGCGGCATGAAAATGCCAACGCTATATTGGAGAACAGCGTACCTAACTCTAAGCCTCGTACAATTTGGTACGAGGCTTCTTCATTTCTACATATGCTAAAATTGCTTCGGCATTAGGTGAATATGTGGGAGACCACGGTTTCCTGCTACCGAAACCAGTATCCATACATCGAGAATACTCCCGATCAAATGATTGGTCATCGATGACGCCGTCGATCAATTTGTGTTCAGCACGTTCAAGCTTGCTCTCAACGGAAAGCTTGGCTTGCATGATCCGGCTTTTCTCATCCGTGACCGAGCTTTTCTTTTCTTCATAGACGATCTTGAGCCGCGTTTCGATCTTAGCAATGAAATCATTGGTGAATTGCAAGCGATTGAATTGTTCCTGGACCTGATTTTCGAGGTTACTCATCTCGACGAACATGTCGGAGCATTTTATATTTCCTGGGATGTGATTGCCGTAACGGTTGCAATGATAGTACGATATTTTCTTCTTGAAGTTATGTTCGGCCGTATATCGGCACCCGCAGATGGCACAGCGGACAAATCCGCGTAGTATGAAGTTATGCTTATGCCGGCGGCAGGCACGGTGATTATGTTCTTCGGTGATTCTCTGGCAACGGTCATACAGCTCTTTGTCTATGAGTGGTGGATGCTTCCCGGGACCGACGAGGCCACGCCAACGCATTTCTCCGTAGTAGAAATGATTCTTGAACATGTCCGCGAATTTGCCGAGCATAATTCTTTTGCCACCTCGAGCTCGGAAGCCTTTCTCATGGATGATGTCCATGACGGCCACGGCCGAGTAGTCGCCGGTGGCGTAGAGTTTGAAAGCTTCCTGAATGAGCGGTCCACGAATCGGATCGACAATTACGGTTCGTTTCTTTTCATTGTCTTTCTCGCCGACATTGAAGTAACCAATGGGCGCATGTGTCGGCCAGCCGCCCTCACTGAATTTCTGTGCCATGCTCTTGGTGCTCTTACGGGCGGTCAATTGCGACTGGAACTGATTGAAGCCGGCGATGATCGTATCCATGAGGTTGCCTTCGGGTGTGTCCTCGAGGCCAGGTTGCGATACGGAGATGAGCTTCACCTCATGTTTGGCGAGTAAAGCCTTGATGGTGAGGTGGTCGGTGGTGTTGCGTGCCAAGCGGTCGGTATCCTGAACGAAGACGGCTCTGATAGTTTTGTCTTCCTGAATCCGCAGGAGCATATCCTGCAAGCCCGGGCGCTTCATGTTCGTCGCGCTCTTGCCGGGATCGTTATAGACGCCGTCCGGCGCGAGCTTATATTCGCCACTATCGTCGATGGCTTTCTCGCACAGAGAAAGTTGCGTCTTCAGCGAATGCCGGTCAGACGTGGCTTGTTCCTCGGTGGAAACGCGTGTGTAAATCAGGGCTTTGTTCATGGTTGTGATCACAGTATGCAACGAATGGGGAAGATATCAAGAAATCGATTCGTGTTCATTCGTGGTTATTTTGGAATGGTGGCTTAACTGCGAGCGATTGCGACTGGCGAATTGAGTGGACATCTATGGCCATCTATTTTGGCAAAACCCTTATCCGTAGCCATTTTATGAGATTGTGCTTTTGCGATTTTGTGCTTCAATCTTAATTGATGCGATTTGCGATGGTGCCTTTTCATTTCTTTTTCCTTCTCTTCATTTCTCTCTGTCAGGATTATGTTCATCAGGCCGAACACCGTTCTGTGAAATACTAAGCTTTTGAACCAGATTATCTTTGTCCTGTTTCAGTTCGTTAATCTGCCCCTGTTCATTCTGCCGAACATTCTGTTCAGTAGGATGAATTCCTTGTTCGTCACACTGAAAAGCCTGTTCAGCCTGGCGAGCAGACGCCTGATAAATCCAGTAGTTTTCCACAAGATATCCACCCTCGGGCAGAGGTTTCAGGAACCCCTTAATGACCAGGGATTTTCGGGTATCGCTTATCTTTCCAACTGACCATTTCAGGTATTTTTCGCGTATTTTTCTGACCGACAACCCGATGGTTTTTCCGAACGTCTCTTTATTCTTTCTATCCCAATTAGCAAGAAGAACGTGGGTTTGGTACAAACGCATTTCCTGATCAGTCAGGCTTTTGAGCCGCATCAGGAAGTCGTACCTATATTGTTTTACGTATCCTTTGATTTTCATTTTTATTCTTATTTTCATTAGGCTCAACCTGCATGAGCAAGATCTCGATCAGACGGTCAATGAAGATCTGCTCGCTTTTCAGCGTCAGTGCCGGGACCGTCTGTGTTTTGCAGGATTGCGCGGCCATGCTAGTCGATTTCGTACAAGCGCGTCTTCAAGGCCTTGATCTGATCGAAATAGGCACGCGGCTCGACCTGCAACGCGCCTTTTCGGAACGATTCGAGCAGTCCATCCAATTCGTCATTTCGTTCGAATATGAAAAACGCCCGGCGTCTGTCGGTCTTATCGATGCTATCGAGCTGTACGAACAAGGAAACGGCCGCCGCGCAAGCGAGGTCGGAGGTGCGATAGAAGTCGGTCTCGTGGATGGTTTTCATACTCATTGTAATTAAGCGAATAAAAAATAGACTCTCGTGTGAAAGTCTATTCTTGTGGCACGAAAAGATTTAGATGTTATTTAGGGTCGGCTTGGGGTGAGTTTGGTATTTTGCTTCCAAGTAGTGTTAGATTGCCATTATTCATCACGAGCTGTTCGGTTGTGAGGCCAGCCTTATCACGCAGACTTTTTGCGACATCATTGATTGCGGCAGTTTCGGCAGTCTTTCGTGTTGGATCACTGTCCTGACCATCCTCATAAAACTTCACTAATTCAAGAACATCAAATCGGTGGACTCTCTTATTGAGGTTCGCATATAGGCGTGAGAAGACGCGATATTCTGGTGACCCGTCTTTGAGTTTGAATTTCTTTGATCCGTTGTAACCGATGCCAGTCTCAGGATTGTAGTCGAGCATTGCCGTCTCGTCTGCTTTCGACTCACGACTCTTAATTTCGCTCGCATCTTCCAGGAAGGTCATGATATCTTCCGGTGGATCTTCATGGTCGAGTACCTTCATTGAAAGTGCTCGCAACATATTGAGCAGATCCGAAGGTTCAGTTTGGTGTTTGTAACCGGCAGCGAATAGACTGTACGCGTATTGAAATAGGGGGTAGGCTCTCTCTATATAAAAATAGGCATTACCATTGTCGGCGAGCACAGTTTTCTGTTGGTCGAGCTTAATGACACCCCAGTCTTTTAGTTTACCGATCAGTGCCGCCTCCTCGTGCATCCGCTTTTCACCAAGCTTCTCATACTCACATATCCATTGAATCGGTTTGTCGGGACCGTATATGAGCGATTTCTCTTGGATTTCTTGAAGTGTTTTCCAGATGCGGTCATTCAACCGCGCTTCCGGCGTTGCAGTAATTTTCATAGTAATTATGAGCCTGATACTAGTCCAGGATGGCTTGGTGTGCAACTAGTCTAGAAGATAGACTGGTTCAAAAAGTGAACCGGAAGTTAGGTTAAAGCTAACTTCCAGGTCATATTTTCAATAAACAGCCTATTTTACCGTGAATATTGATGATTTATCACATCAATTCACGGTACCTTGCATTTTGAGCGTGAAAATGCTATACTATGGCCAATAATCAAAATACATGGCTATACCAAAAGACATCAGAGAAAAAATCGACGAGCTCAAGAAACAATACGACGCGCTTCGTTCTGGCAAGGAAGCGTTGCTAGATATCGTGTCTGAGGCCGAACTTCCCGAGGCCGTCTATAACTCGAATGCGATTGAGAATTCTACGCTGACGATTTCTGAAACGGAGAAAATTCTTCTCAACCTCGAGGTCTCACGAGATGTCTCGGTCAGGGAAGTGTTTGAAGCGAAGAACCTAGCTCAGGTGTATGAGTATATAAAAAATAAAGTCTCGACGAGGACGATTGATAAAGAATTGCTTCTGCTCTTACATAAGATGCTCATTGGAAACATTGATGAGAGTATTGCCGGAAGATTCCGTAAACAGCGTGAATACGTTCGGGTCGGAACTCATATTGCACCAGCTCCCGAACATGTCGAGTTGATGCTCGATGCAGCATTACTTGAATACTCGAGCAATAATATTGCTTATTTTCTGGAAAAAATTGCAAAGTTCCACCTAGACTTTGAACATATCCATCCGTTCAACGATGGCAACGGCCGTATGGGTCGTGTTTTGATCAACTATCAACTCATGCAGATAGGATTTGCGCCCCTCATCATCCGAGACAAAGAAAAGCAGACCTATTACAGCTCTTTCGGTGAATATCGGGATAAGAAGAAAGCCAACACTATGGAACGTGTGCTCTCTGCCGCACTTATGGAGTCTTTACAAAAGCGAATCACCTACATGAAGGGTGAGAAGATCATTCGGCTTTCAGATTATGCCAAGAAGCATGAGTTGTCGTCTCCGGTACTGCTCAATAAAGCCAAGCGTCAGACTATCCCGGCTTTCCGCGAGAAGGGTATTTGGAAGATTGGGGAGGGATTTGTGTATAAAAATGAAAATGAACAATCAAACAATAAAATCTGACGCTACAAATACTGTAGGGGGTAAGACGATCCTCGATAAGTTGACTTTGATTCTGAAGAACTGGCAGGAACGGCTTATAGATGTTTCAAAATCTAATCCACTACTTGGCCTTAATCGTTCCCGAGCGGTTAGGTTGCCGAAAGGTCATATCGAGCTTGGCGAAGATGCTGTAACGGCGGCCATGCGTGAGACTAAAGAAGAGTCCGGCATTACAGATCTAAAACTCGTAAAGGATTTGGGTAGCTATTGAGCCATTATAAAAGATGATACTAACAGGAATCGAACTTAAATGTTCGTGATATAATTTTGGATATGAAAATACAATGGAATAAAGTCACCTGGTATTCTTGGACACTGACAGCAATTATTTTTTTGATATTTATTCCGCTTCTGACGTTCTATTTTTACGGACAGTACAAGGAAATTGCTTATACGGATGTGGCGTCAACGAGCACGGTTCCTGCTTCTACAACTAATCAAGACTATAGAAGTTACTCATATGTAGTAAAGAATTGTACCAACGGAAGCGTTACTGATTCTCTTGATGGCTGGCAGTGTATGGATGTGAATGAAGTTGCGTATAGTCAATTGCCACCAGCTATTGTTGTCACAAGCCCTTCTGGTAAAGAAATTTTCCATGTCGGTCAGCAGATTCCTATTACATGGAAGACTGAAGTTCCTAAATGGCCAACCATCACTGTGATGGTTGTTGCTAGTACTACTGCCGATTGTTCGGAATATACGACCAACGGTTCAATGGGAACTTGTCGAGGGTATGTCATATATACAGGTTCGGATACCGGTTCGTATGATTGGATTATTCCGTCAGGATATTCAGATACAAGTTCGTATCTGGTTCGCGTATTTCCGGGCACAGCAAAAGATATATCAACACTGTCCGAGACGTTGAGGGCACTCAATCATGAAGGCTACACCCTTGGCGGTTACAGTGATTCCTTTGTTATTCAATCGAATTAATATTTTGGAGTGGTGAAAACATAGGAATATAAATTGTCGCATCATTCCTCCTCTCAAAAATAGTTCTAACAACCTCCACGACGGCACCCTAGCGAGGATTTTGCAAAATACACGGAAAATGCAAAACTCCTCATTTATAACCCGATAGACTTTCTGGCTATGAAATCACCTAAAGAAATCTACAGAGAGTATCGACTGATGCCGTCCCTTTCACTGCACCAGTTACGTGTAGCTGCTGTCGCAAAGCTAATCTGCGATTCTTTTAAAGAAAGGATCGATACCAATAATGTCGTCTTGGCTTGCCTCTACCATGATATGGGGAATATTATCAAATTTGATTTGAATTATTTCCCAGAGTTTACAAAACCGGAGGGACTTGAATACTGGCAAAAGATAAAAGAAGATTACATAAAGAAGGGTATGGTATTAATTTCTGTGCCCACACGTGGTCATAGTGGCTGTTGCCAAAAGGCGTTTATGAGAACATACTGGATACAAATTATTTAATATATTAATTCCCAATTATTATGCACACACTCACTACTTTCTTCATTGGCGTTGCGGTCGCTTTGGTCCTAGTCCTCTGCATCACCTTTTTCATCAAAGGAGGCGCTAAATTCAATAGCACTCTCATATTCGTCGCTGGTTTTGTGATCGGAATGCTCACTCTGTATATCAAAGTCAAATTACTTGGTTTTTAGTTAAGCAATAGTCCCAGCAGTCATCGCAGAATAAATATCTACCCTACGATGCTTCAGAAGCGCTACAAAGACTACGAGCTGACCTTTGAAAGCCAGGGTATGGCATATATTTATGAAACCGAGCTGTATAAATATTATCTCCCTAAGAAGGGAACAGTGAGAAAGATATAGCGTATTGGGGAATATGGGTCAGCAGATCATTATCTTTTCCAAAGATAGTCCCAGTTTTCTCCATAGCAGCGTTCCACGGTAATAATCGGTGCTCTCAAACGACATCAGAAGGACGTGGACAAGCAATAACTGAAAAAACATATGCATAACGGCTGGACATGGGTATTTTTGTGGATCATTCTCTGGGTATTCATCTGGCCCGTCTTTTTGATCTTGATCAGAAGGATGCGGGGGGACAATGGCAGGAATGACAGAAGGAAGGGCGTGGATCGATCCCCGCTTGATATCCTTAAAGAGCGGTACGCGAAGGGGGAGATAGATAAAGCGAAGTTCGATGAGATGAAGGAGGATATGTGATTGCGGTTCGGACTTCCTATACTTCCAGCTATGGCGACATGATAGAACATGATAGAAGTCGATGCAGAGAAGGGGATTGTCAGGAACATATAGCACGCCGGAGTGAAAATAAGATTCATTATTGACTGTATACGTATAAAGTGCTATAATAGGTACGTAAATTTGAGAGCGTGCACATATCGTGCAGCTCGTTGAAAAAACCCAACCATAAGGAATAGCATGCCGATTCTGAACGTCCATGGGATACCAGCCTTGTATCCCAAACCAAAATTAGGACAAATGAAAGCTGATCTGAAGCAGGGCGTCTCTTCGATCGAAGGGCTCGGCCTGACCCCTGATGACATCGAAGTCTGCTTCCCTCCAGACTTGCTCACCGAGGGACGGGGCACTGGGATCAATGTGATGGTCGATCTGTACCGTCTGACGGGCCGTACGCCGGAGATGGTCCAAGCGATGGCTGATCAGTGCACACTGGTTATCCGACGCTATTTCAGCACAGCGATCATCGGTTGTTACCCGAGGTTCCTCGAGCCAGAGTTGGCATCGGTGCAGAAAGGCGTCATAGTCCCTGTCGATGACACTCCTCCGTGCCCGGTCTGCGGGGCTGGTACCAAAAAGAATCATGATGGAACAGAGCGTGAATGCGTGAACTGTCACGACATCGGGACTACCTGTCTCAACTGATTGAAGCTTATTCGAACCAACACGCCGAAAGCTCTAGAGCTTTCGGTTTTTATTTTATCTGAACATTAAGTTGGCGATAGAGATAGAGCGTTCGGAAGGATTAGGCGCAAATACTCCTGTGTTATACTCCTTCCATTAAAAAGAAATCCAAAAGCGGATCGGCTCTGAAGAAACGGGCACTGATGCCCGTAGTCGCATGGGGGGCCATCATCATCGTGTGCGTCTTCTTCTTTGCGCTGACGTACAACTTAAGCACGTCGATTTCATTCCCTGCGGATAGCCAATGGATGAGCTCTCCAGCCATCATCCATCAGCCGAAGCTCGACAGGACATCGTATGATAAGAAACTGGCCTACATAGCTCAGCCTCTTTCAGTTGACCGCGCCAAGGAAGCCGCGCTCGCGACTACTTCAACAAGTACTTCCACACTTCACACGGCGGTTCCTGCCACACACGGTGCTTCAACGTCAATGAACGCAAAGGGCTCACCACGAGCGACCTCGACGACGGCGACATCTATAGCAACATCGACACTCCCATTGTGGCCAGTGAACACGGTGTATCCGAATTATGGTGCGCTCCTGCCATTCGATCGGATCGTGGCATATTATGGCAACTTCTATACAGGCCAGCTCGGCGTCCTCGGGCAATATCCTCCAGAAGTAATGCTCGGCAAGCTCAAGGATGAAGCGGCCAAATGGCAGGCCGCTGATCCAGAGACGCCGGTCATTCCCGCCATCGATTACATCGCAGTCACCGCGCAGGGAAGCCCGGGCGATGACGGGAAATATCGCTTGCGTATGCCAGCCGATCAGATCCAAAGGGCGGTAACGCTCGCGGATGAAGTCGGCGGTCTCGTCTTTTTGGACATACAAGTGGGGCAGAGCGACGTCCAGACAGAGGTCCCGCTCCTTGAACCGTTCCTGAAACTGCCCAACGTCGAGCTGGCCCTCGATCCAGAGTTCGCTATGCCGCCCGGCAAACGGCCAGGGCGGACGATCGGCTCGATTGACGCGACCGACATCAACTTTGCTGCGCAGTACCTCGCGCAGGTCGTCAAAGAGAACGATCTTCCGCCGAAGATCCTCGTCATCCATCGTTTCACCGAGGAGATGGTCACGCGCGTGAAGGATATCGCGCCGCTGCCGGAGGTTCAGATGGTCATGGATATGGACGGCTTCGGAACACGCGCTCAAAAGATGAAAGTCTATGGTGAAGTCGTCACGGATGAGCCTGTTCAGTTCACCGGCCTCAAGCTCTTTTATAAAAACGATGTTCAGGCTGCAGGCGGTATGATGACTGATGCGGAGATATTGAATCTGAGGCCCCAGCCGAGCTATATACAGTATCAGTAATTTTGGTAGACTTGGAGCGTTAGCGCCCCTGAGGCGCGTGCATCCCACATGTCCATGAGCTCGTATTATGTACACATGCAAAAACTCATCTCATTCCTTGAATCCTATGGCGCGAGCGTATTGCGCTACGGCATGGCAGCCGTGATCCTCTGGTTCAGCGTGCAGCAATTTTTGCATAACGGCCAATGGACGGCCTACGTGCCAGATTCGGTGGTCTCATTGACGCACTTGTCCGCCAACATCTTGGTATTCTTCAACGCGCTCTTCGAGCTCGTGTTCGGCATCCTTCTTACTTTCGGCTGGCAGACGCGCGCTGTCGCCTTGCTGTTGGCGCTTCATCTCTTTGATATCATGTATACGGTCGGCTATGGCGAGATCGGTGCGCGCGATTTTGGCCTCGCCATCGCCACGCTCGTTGTAGCCATGAATGGCTCAGACATCCTGTGCATCAAGCAAAAAAGAAAGACAGTTGTGATGGTCGCGCCACCCCCGCCGTTTTCAAGGCCGCCCTATAACACTATATGAAACCACAAGACACATATCATAAGAATCTTGGCATTATCCTGAGCATCATCGTCATGATAGCAGTCGGGTCCGTAACCTTGTATGAGGAGGCCTCTTCGTCAGCAGTACAAGCGCCAGCGATCGTTTCAGTCCCCTCAGGAGATTCTTCGACTGTGATACTGGATACATCGCCACCGATTCCTTCTGTACCGCAAAAGCCGACAGTTCCCGTCGTGAGCCAGACGCAGCCTGCAGACGTTCCCAAGCAAACAGCTTCTGTATACAAGGACGGCACCTATTCCGCCACGGGCTCATATATGTCTCCGGGAGGGAACGACCAGGTCGCCGTCACCCTTACATTGGCGAATGACGTCATCGTTGATGTCACAGCCACGCCTTCTGCGCAGGATCGCACCTCGCAGAGATACCAGAGCCGATTCGTGTCGGGCTACAAGCAATACGTGCTCGGAAAGAATATCTCCGACGTGAATCTGACGAGCGTCTCCGGATCTTCGCTGACTCCGATCGGCTTCAATAATGCCCTTGCCCAGATAAAGGCACAGGCAAAAGCATAAGCGCAGAGTATGCCCGCATCCACGACACGCTTCGATTTCCAAGCCATTGGGACGACTTGGAAGATCGACATATATGAAGAGCTCGGCGAAAAAGAACGCGCTGCCATCCTTTCCGCAGTGAAGCAGCGCATCGATGCTTTCGATAAAGCATATTCGCGCTTTCGGGAAGACTCGCTCGTTACCAGGATGTCGAGAGAGGCGGGCGTTTTCCGCCTGCCTGAAGACGCTGAGCCGATGATGTCTCTGTATCGCGATCTGTACGAGCGCACTCATGGGCTCGTCACTCCTTTGATCGGTAACCTCATATCGGATGCAGGCTATGATGCACAGTATTCTTTGCATCAAAAGAAGAAGCTCGAAGCACCCCTAGCCTGGGAAGAAGCGATCGAATACACGCATCCGATGCTCACCGTTAAAAAGCCGGTACTGCTCGATTTCGGCGCCGCAGGCAAAGGATATTTGGTTGATCTGGTCGCGAAGGTCTTGGAAGAGAATAATGTCGAATCCTATAACATAGACGCGGGAGGGGATATCCTCCACAAGGACGGCGTCCCTATCCGCGTAGGCCTCGAGGATCCGGAGAATACTGATCAGGTTATCGGCGTATACGAGCTCGGAAACGGCAGCATCTGCGGATCAGCAGGCAATCGCCGCGCATGGGGCGATTTCACCCATATCATCGATCCCAAGACGCTCGCGTCTCCGAGAGACATGCTCGCCGTATGGGTGACCGCAGAGACGGCTCTTGTAGCCGATGCCCTCGCTACGTGTCTTTTCTTTGTGCCCGCATCGGCTCTCAACGATGCTTATGATTTTGAATACGTAATTGTGGGAAGCGACCATTCTCTCGAGAAATCGGAGGGCTTTATCGGAGAGATATTCGTTGCATAGCCACAATAGATCTACGCCTCCCTCACATACAATGCCTTCAATTTCTTGAGTCCGCGGTGGACGCGCACGCCGAGGGCGTTCGTTGTCAGGCCGGTGAGGAGCGCCATCTCTTTGAGAGTCAGGCCTTGAACATATTTCATGCGGAGCACTTTGCGATACATATCGGGAAGGCGCTGGATGAGCAGCATCGCAGCTCTGCCGTCGAGCGCAGTGACCGTATCGGGGGAGTCGTCATCGCCCGGCTCGAACCCTTTCTCGACAAGCACATCGAGCGATGAAGTCTTGCGCTTGCGGTATTCGTCGACGATCAGATTATTGAGGATGTGGTAGAGGAACGCTTTCATTACGTCGATCTTGCCGCCCTTGACCAGATATCTCCATGTCTTCATGAAGGTGGTCTGGACCAGGTCCTCGCCCATCGCATGGTCATTCACTTTGAAGAACGCATGCGCATTGAGCTTTTTGGCGTAGTCCTGATGTGCCACGCCCATGCGTGTCTTCTCGATTGCTTCTTGTATGCGGGTCAGCATGGATGGTGTGTGAGATGGCGATGCCGTTGGTCGCGGCGTTCTATTACCGCGGCATTACAAGCCTCACTGCGTGGATAGCAGCAGAGCGCCAAAGAGCGACGTATTTTAGAAGTGGTGCTGGAGAGATCCTTTACGGGGATATTACAGGCATGCGCGCACGAGAGTGGAATACCTCACTGGTAAGCATAGCATGCGCTGACCATTTATGTGCGTGAAAGGATATCGGCTTTCGTACGGCTCTCTATCATATGAAAACACATACCGGTGAAGCGTTTATCGAGAAGATATGGGAGAAGAGCTGGACGTATATCAAGACGGTCGTCGACGTCGTACATGAGCCGGTCCTCATCCTCGACAAGAATCTGAAGGTCATGGCGGCCAACGATCCTTTTTATCGGATGTTCCAGGTCGAAGAGAAGGACACGGTGGGCAAGATCGTCTACAAGCTCGGCAACGGGCAATGGGACATCCCCGACCTCTGCAGGCTGCTCGAAGACATTCTTCCGCGCAACACCTTCTTCAAAGGCTTCGAGGTTACGCACAAATTCCCGATCATTGGCCGTAAGGTGATGATCCTGAATGCGCGCCAGATCCATGTGCAAGAAGAGACGGGCTCCGTATCATTCCCGCCTATCATCCTCCTTGCCATGGAGGATATCACTGACATGATGACCATCGCCGAGAAGCTTGCAGACCACACGAACCTCTTTGAAGCCAAGCTGACCGAGCGCACGCAGAAGATGGAGACCCATATCATCAAGCTCGGCAAGGAGCTCAATGAGCTCAAAGGCAAGCTGTAAGAGATCCTTCCTACCCACGTCATCGCTATGTTGTGGAGGTTAGCAACTGGTCGAGCCTTTATCCCACTCATCTTATCAATCACTCACCCATCAGTTTTTAGCCTAATCTCTCATCGATCACTCATATGACATATTTCACCAAATCGGCTCTCGTCGCATGCGCAGTCGTGGCCAGCTCTCTCGCAGCTTTCGCCGTGTACGCGCAGACCGTGGGCGTCATGCCCGCTATCTACACCCAGAACAATGTCCAGGTGAATAGCACCAATAGCTCTCTCGCAGCAGGGTATTACTACCTCGCGAACGCTGATCGCATCTACTATTTCGGAAACGGCACGTTCTATGATCAGACCTCGCAGGTCTACGGCGGCACCATCTCTGATCCTTCAGGAATGGCAGGCGTTGCGCTCAGCTACACATCGTATGCTTCTGTCTCAGGGACAGGAATGGCGGCCATGCCCGCGCTCTACACCCAGAGCACCCAGGTCAACACCATGAATACACAGCTTGCCTCCGGCTACTACACGCTCGCGAGCGGACAGCAGGTCTACTACTACGGCAATGGCACGTACTACAATCCCGGGATCCTCTTGTATGGCGGTTCTATCAACGATTCCTCAGGAATGGCGGGCGCCTCGCTCGGCTACGTTCTCTAGTCGTTAAGGTCAGGGAAGGCCTCAGCATCTCATCGAACAGACACGGACATCTCATGTCCGTGTCTGTTCGCGTAGCGGATGCTAAGTTCGCGTCCGCACGAAGATCTTGACCATGAGTACGAGGCAGATCTGGATAGCTATATTTACGAGAATGAGGCCTATCGCAAGAAGACCGATAGACGCTATGAGACCGGAATGTATGAAGAACATGACGACGAGCGCAGGCCACATATTTTTCAGGTCTTGGTATGAAGGCCCGATTATGGCGCCGATATTGAGGAAGAGGGCGAGAATGACCCAGCTCTGCCACTCGAGCGGATTCAGCTGGCGGATGAGCGAGAGAAGGCGGGGAAGCAGATCATTCCAGCTCATTCCTGCGAACGAGACAGCGAAGTGGTCGCCGAGGAGGAAGTGATTCACCAAGAAGAGGAAAGCCAACCCTCCAGCGATCGGCGCAGAGGATATGAGAGCTGCGCCGAGGAGGGGAATCTTTGATTTGGTATGAACAACCTGAGGCTGTCGTGAGAATACATGGAACTCCTGAATGCGCGCGCCAGTGAAGACGCACATGATCGCATGCGAAGTCTCGTGCACGATTGTGCCGATATAGTAGAGGAGATGGGTGATCCGATGGTTCAGGAATCGGCCATTCAGCCAGTTGCTCACGTATCCGACGGCAGAGATCGCAAGGATGATGATCCCAAGGTTCATAGCTATAGGATAGCATTATTTTTATTGTCGCCGTCAGGATTCCTTGCTAGGCTGATCGTATGACTTGTTTCTCATACGCGAGCACGCGCGAGCGCGACATCTTCTACATCATGAAGATGGATATCCACGATCCGTTCTTCCTGCTAGAGAAGGATGGCAAGGCGCTCGTATTCCTCGACAGCCGCGAGATCGGTTTCTTCGAGGAGAAGAATGAGCAGAACAATCTCAAGGCGATACCTCTCGAGCCTTTTTATTCTCACATCAGGAAACAACAGAAGAAGAGGATCGAGAGCTCGCATCTCATTGCTGCGCATATACTGAAGACATATGTCGGCAACGGAACGATAGAAGTGCCTGCATACTTTCCGCTCGATATGGCGGATTTTCTCCGCAGGAATGAATTCAGGCTCAAGGTCCTGAAGCCATTCGTGCCTCAGAGATCAGTGAAGACGAAGACAGAAGCCACGGCTGTCAGGCTGGCTTTGAAAAAGACCCAGAAGGCATTCAAAACTGTTGAAAAGATACTGAAGGGCTCGGTCATCAAAGGGAAGTCTGTCATATATAGAGGTGCTCCTCTGACGAGCGAGATCCTCAGAAAAGCTATGGATAAGGCATTGGCCTCTGAAGGCATGTTCAATAGTGAAGGCAGCATTATCTCCTCAGGGATCCACGCATCGATGCCGCACCATCCAGGATCCGGAGCCATTAAGGCTGGGTTACCAATAATCTGCGACCTTTTCCCTGTGGATCTTTCCAGCGGATATTTCGCAGACATGACAAGAACGTATGTGAAGGGAAAACCATCAAAGCGCTTGAATGAGATGTATGAGGCAGTTCGAGAGGCTGGAGAGAAAGCGATGTCTCTCGTGAAGCCTGGCGTCCCTGTCAGGGATATCCATGAAGCAGTATGCAAGATCCTCGTGGGCAAAGGATTCGATGTTGGAGATAAAGGATTCACTCATGCCACGGGCCACGGTCTCGGCCTTGAAGTGCATGAGGCGCCTACGGTCACCGCCTCGTCGAGTGCAGTTCTTGAGGAAGGGAATATCATCACGATCGAGCCCGGACTCTATTATGCAAAAGACGGCGGCGTACGCATCGAGGATGTTGCGCTCGTGACGAAAAAGGGTCACGAGAATATGACTCGTTATCCCAAGAGATTCGTTATCCCTTAAATTAGATATCGCGATTTCTCTCACTGCTGCTTCTTGCTATTTTTTCTGCGCCATCGGATTCGAGCCTATCCCCGCTTTTACGTTGATCGAATCGGCCGCGAGCGCATTCAGCTTATGATCAATAGCTTCTTCTTCTGACAACGTCTCTTGCAAGAGCTCTGAGGCCTGATCTTCTCCGAGAAGCGCTGCCCAGTTGCGGGCCGAACGATATCCAGCCATTTCGTAATGTTCGACGTATTGCGCCGAGGCAATGATGCCTGCATCGCGGGTGCCGTCAGAGACGGCCTTTTTTATGACCCATTCTGTATCCGCGACGAGCCCGCGGATGGCTTCCACCTTGATCTTCTTGGGGCGTTCTCCGATGAGATCGAATATCTTCTTGATGCGTTCGACGTGATCTTTCGTCTGACCCAAATGCTGTATGATCGCCGCCTTCAGTGAAGAATCGGTGCAGCTCTCTGCTACTTTTGGCAATGCCTTCACAAGCTCCGATTCGATGTCATACAAGGCGCGTATCTTGATGGTGAAAAGGTCGCGAAGGCTGTCACTTGAGTTTTTCATGGGAATGTTTGATAAGGGGATAGTAGTCTCGCTGTTCCGTATGCCGGATCGGTCCGTCTGAGTGCACTAAAGGTGACGTGGCGAGCTCGTGATTATTACCGGCGGCGCAGACGCTAGGCTGTCGCAAGGGCATCCTCCGTGCTATAACATGCTTATGAAGCTGATCATCATCGCTGTCGGGAAAGAGAAGGATTTCGAGGGCCGCGAGCTTGTCGCTGATTATTCGGCGCGCATCTCGCAATATGCGCCGATTGAATGGAGATATGTGGAGCCTTCGAATGCCAGGGGAGAGGGAATCCGCATCTGCGCGATCGCCGATAAGCTCGGCGCAGGCACATACATGGTTGCCTTGGATGAAAAGGGCAAGGAATACGATTCAACGGCATTCGCCGATTTCATCCAATCACGCATGAATGAGAGCGTTCGTTTCCTGGTGATCGTTATCGGTGGGTCATACGGGTTGGATGCTTCGGTGCGCGACCGCGCGCAAAGCACGATAGCTCTTTCGAAGCTTACGTTCCCGCACCAATTGGTCCGGCTCATCTTGGCTGAACAGCTGTACCGGGCGTGCACGATCATTAAAGGCGAGAAGTACCACCATTGACGGCACCTTCCTGTGCGGCATGTTCTTTTTCTGAGGTGATAGAAGAGTAGGTACACCACTCAGTAGTCGTGAAACTCTGCTATAACCTCAGAAAAAGAACATGCCGCACAGGAAGGTGCCGGTCACTGCGTATTATGTGGATAAGAGCATCCATTCTTTCCTTCCGACCCCATTTCCTTTATACTGGCTCCTATGAATACAAAACGCATCGCATTTTGGATCGGCTTTATCATCATTCTCGGTCTCATCCTCTGGGGTCTTGTCGTCGCTATGAATAAGGCTCCTTCTACAGGTTCCGGCGCAGGAACTCCTGCTGCTGTAGGCGCTGATGACCATATCCGCGGGCCTGCGAAGGCTCCAGTAACCCTCATTGAATACAGCGATTTCCAGTGCCCCGCCTGCGAGGCCTATTATCCGCTGGTCGAAAAGCTCTTCACTCAATCTTCAACGACGCTTCGCATGGTCTACCGCCATTTTCCTCTGCCACAGCATGCCAATGCACTCCTCGCTTCGCGCGCGTCTGAGGCCGCTTCGCTCCAAGGCAAGTTCTGGGATATGTATCACCTCCTCTTCGATAACCAGAGCTCATGGGCCGACCTCTCAGACACGGAGGCACGAAAGATTTTCTCGCAGTATGCGACAAAGATCGGCCTCGACATGGCGGCGTACAATTCGAGCCTCGACAGCGACGCAGTGAAGGCCCGTATCCAAGAGAACGTCGATGAAGGCATCAAGATAGGCATCGACGCCACCCCCACCTTCTTTGTGAACGGCAAAGCAATCTCTAATCCCCAAAGCTATGAACAATTCCAGGCCCTCATTGATGCGGCCGCTGCAGGCGGTGCCCACTAAGGCCATCATCTTCATCCTCATTTTGGCGCTCATCGGCTTTGCTGACGCGTCGTATCTCACGATCGAGCATTATCGCAACGCGATCCCGCCGTGCACCATCGGCTCCTGTGAGACGGTCCTCACGAGCGCCTATTCCACGGTGTTTGGAGTGCCTGTAGCGCTCGCAGGAGCTATCTATTACCTCATCGTTCTCATCGCCGCATTCGCTTACCTTGAAGGCAAGAAGGGACATCATCATGAAAAGGCGCTGCGTTTCGCTCTTATCCTGACTATTATCGCAGGGCTCGCCTCGATCACGTTCATCTCTCTCATGGCGTTCGTCCTCCATACCTGGTGCATCTACTGCCTTGTCTCTGATACCACATCCATCATTCTCGCGATCACTGCTCTCTGCCTCTTTGCCAAATACCGTCCCGTTGCTACACTGGGCGCATGAAGAATTCTGACATCCTCCGTACGATCGCCTCCGCCGACTACGAGCTCATCGATTCAGGAGAAGGCGAGAAGCTCGAGCGTTTCGGCACACACATCCTTTCGCGCCCTGATCCGCAAGCTCTTTGGCGCAAACGGCTCAGCCCTGCTGAATGGAAAAAAGCCGGCGCTCATTTCACCCGCGAAGAAAAGGGCGGCGGTTGGAGCCTTAAAGAAGGCGTTCCATCAGCGTGGGACATCTCTTTCGGCGGCCTCAAGCTCCGCATCAAGCCGACCGCATTCAAGCACACCGGCCTTTTTCCTGAGCAGGAGCCGAATTGGGAGTGGATGAAAAAAAAGATTCAAGATTCAAGATTCAAGATTCAAGGATTGAGCGCTGCCGACGCTGAACTTTCGACGGGCCGAGGACTGTCTGAGCGAGCAGAGATCGTTAGGCCCGAGGACTCCTCCCGGCCGGACCGCAGGGCCTTACGAGATCGCGAAGCGAGTTCCGCAAGCCCCGAGAAAGTTCCGGCGTTGGCTGCGCAACCGAGCGACATCGAAGTCCTCAATCTCTTCGGCTACACGGGCGGTGCGACGCTCGCCTGCGCTCAAGCTGGCGCCAAAGTCGTCCACATCGATAGCTCCAAGGCTGCAGTCGCGTGGGCACGCGATAATGCAGAGCTCTCAGGGCTTGCTGATAAACCGATCCGTTGGATCATCGAGGATGCCCGCGTCTTCGTCAGCCGCGAGATCAAACGTGGCAGGAAATACGGCGGCATCCTCATGGATCCTCCTGCATTCGGCCATGGTCCTGCAGCAGAGCTCTGGAAGATCGAGGAGCATTTCCTCGCGCTCATGGAAGACTGCATGAAGCTCTTGAGCGACAAACCAGTCTTCTTCTTGGTCAACGGGTATTCAGCTGGTTATTCAGCTATTGCGTATGAAAATAATCTTTTGTCTCTGGTTAAGAAATTCGGCGGCGCCTTGGAAACAGGAGAGCTCGTCATTGAAGAGACGAAAAAGGCAGGAATGGATTCACGCCTCCTTCCTGCTGGGATATTTGTGAGGTGGAGCAGATAATATTACCAATGTCCATGAATATTCTAAGGGGAAGAGAAGACGCGGAGACCTTGATGAATGAAATCCTTCCATTTGCAAAACGGATGTTGAAAAAATTCGGTGGATTTCACCCGTATGGTGGGTATATGAAATATGATGGAAAAATTGTTGAGGTCGGCGTAGATACAGCACCTGAGGAGATGCCGGCCGGGAAGGATCTCTTCAGCATATTGCAAAAATCATTTCAAGAATTAGCTGGGGAAAATAAGTGTAAGGCAACTGCGATAGTGTTTGATGTCCAAATACCTATGTCAGGCATCGATTCGAAAACTGATGCGGTTCAAATATCCCTCGATCATTCGGATGGTTATTCAGCCGATGTATTTTTACCCTATGAAAAGAAAGGAGCAGGCATAACTTTTGGAAAAGTTTTCTCTCAACAAGGCCATCAGCGCATTTTCCTAAAATAGTCCTAGATTGTGATTATAAGAGGGACTCCGCCGACTTTTCTTTGATTAGTCGTTTCTTAATGCTATGCTCACTTCATGCCCACTCTCCTTTCCGGTACAGCAGCCCGCGACGCCCTCATTCCTGGCCTGATCGACAAGATCAAGGCTCTTCCGCGCGCGCCCAAGCTCGCCATCATCCAAGTAGGAAGCAGGCCCGATTCAAATGCCTACATCTCATCCAAGAAGTCATTTGGCGCCAAGATCGGCGTGACCGTTGAACACGTCGCGCTCGAAGAGGCGATCTCGCAGAAGAATCTGATCGGCGCCATTCGCGTTTGCAATAAAGACGCATCCATTGACGGCGTCATCGTTCAACTCCCTCTGCCCCACACCATCGACCGCGAAGCAGTCATTGAAGCGATCGACCCCGCCAAAGATGTTGATGGCCTCACCTCTGCTCAAGGCAAGAAATTCGCCGCAGGCGCGTCTGATGCTGTGACGCCTGCGACTGCCCGTGGTGTGAAAGAGCTCCTTTCTTTTTATAAGCTGGGAATGGCAGGCAAGAATGTCGTCATTGTCGGTCGTTCCAAGCTCGTCGGCGGGCCGATAGCCGTTATCGCCAAGAATGAAGGAGCGCATGTCACCATCTGTCACAGCCAGACGCCAGACTTGGCTGCAGAGACGAAGAAAGCAGATATCCTTATCGTCGCTGTCGGCAAGCCCGGTCTTATCACCACGGATCACGTCAAAGAGGGGAGCGTCGTCGTCGATATCGGCACCACTCGCGCGACCGGCGATGCGCTTGCGGGCGATGTTGACCATGAAGCGGTCAACGATATCGTTTCCGCCATTACGCCCGTGCCGGGCGGCGTCGGACCTATGACCGTCTTCGGATTGTTTGAGAACCTGATTGATCTGTTTAAGGTATAATATAAATACACGATACGAATCCATTAGAAATTAATTCGCTACAACAATGACCACCCCCCAAGAAAGAGTCTGGAAGATCGCTGTCGGTGTCGGAGGCATTCTTATTGCATTTCTCGCTGTTCTGACAGTGAAAGAGATCAAATCGATCGCGTATGTCGGCAAAGACACCTCTATCACGAACACCATTTCAGTGAATGGAACCGGCGATGCAGTCACTGTTCCCGATATCGCCACGTTCTCGTTCTCGGTCTCAGAGACCGGCAAGACCGTCGCGGATGCCCAGGCCATGGCGACTGCCAAGAGCAATGCCGCTCTCAAGGCGCTCCGTGGCGCAGGCGTCGCCGACAAGGACATCCAAACGACGTCCTATGACATCAACCCGCATTACGACTATCAGAACGCCGTCTGTCCCGTCGCGCCGATCATGTCTCCTGGGATGGCCCCCTCTTCAGGTGCCGTATCGAGCCCCATCTACTGCCCGTCAGGCCGTTCCGTGCTTACCGGCTATGACGTGAGCCAGACCACGCAGGTCAAGGTTCGCGACCTCTCCAAAGCCGGCGACCTCTTCACCACCATCGGCTCTCTCGGAGTCCAGAATGTGGATAGCCTCACGTTCTCCGTGGATGATATAGACGCAGTCAAGACGAAAGCCCGCGGCGATGCCGTCGCCGACGCTCAAGCGAAGGCCAAGGAATTGGCGAGCCAGCTTGGCGTCACGCTCGTCCGTATCACGAGCTTCTATGATTCGAGCGACCAGCCCGGTCCGGTCTACTACGGGATGACTTCGGGCGCTGTGGATGTCAAAGCTGTCCCGGCCGCTGCGCCTCAAATCTCGACTGGAGAACAGAAGGTCACGAGCAATGTGACGATCACGTATGAGATAAGATAAATAACCAAAGCCCAAGATACAATCACCAAAAAATAACCAAGTTCCAATACCCAAACGTGGCTATACCACGTTTGGGTATTGGTTTTTGGGCTTTATTTGGAACTTGGGCTTTGGTTATTGGTCATTCCCGGCCTGAGAATGTGTCTATTTGACAAAAATCGTTCCCGGGCCTATACTTGTCCACAACCTATCCCCAGCAGGGGTTTTTTATTAGAAAAGACGGAAACAGCAGCAGCTAATCATCACAACCATGAGCATCAGCACATACATCAAGGACACTCGGGCTGAAATGGCCCACGTCAATTGGCCTACGCGCGCCCAGACGATTCGCTTCACGACGCTCGTCATCGTCGTCTCCGTTTTTACCGCGGCCCTGCTCGGCCTCTCAGATTTCGTCTTCTCGAAGCTGCTCACCCTCCTCTTTTAATCGTTCGGTTTGAATCAACATACTATGACAAAACAGCACACAACCGGAGAGCGCAATTGGTACGCCATACACACGTATGCCGGCTATGAGAACGCGGTCGCCCGCAACCTGAAGCAGCGCATCGAGTCCCTCGGCATGGAAGACAAGATATTCAATGTCATCGTCCCTACCGAGAAGAAGATCAAGGTCAAGAGCGGCAAGCGCGTCGAAGAGGAGGAGAAGATCTATCCCGGCTATGTCCTCGTGGAGATGATCGTGACCGACGATTCATGGTACGTCGTGCGCAATACCCCGCGCGTGACCGGATTCGTCGGCGCTGGGGTCTCTCCGGTTCCGCTCGAAGCAAAGGAAGTCGAAGCGCTCTTTGCCCGTATGGACAAGGGGGGCACTGAGCATGCTATCGACCTCTCAGCAGGGGATCTGGTCAAAGTCGCCGACGGACCATTCAAGGACTTCGAGGGCAAGGTCGCCGAAGTGGACACCCAGCGCGGCAAGATCAAGGTCCTCGTCTCCATGTTCGGGCGCGAGACCCCAGTGGAGCTCGACTTCTTGCAGGTAAAGAAGGTCTAGGAAGGAAAATACTAAATCCTAAACTCTAAATCCTAAACAAATCAGAAATTTAAAGCACAAAATTCAAAAGCTTCTATTTTGGATTTTGAGCCTTCGGATTTGTCTAGAGTTTAGGATTTAGTGCTTAGAGTTTGATTAATATCGCTTCATATAGTAGGATACGCAAACTAAACTTATGGCAAAAAAAATTATAAAGAAAGTTAAGGTAATTGCTCCCGCAGGGAAGGCGACTCCTGCGCCCCCGCTCGGTCCGACTCTCGGCCAGGCAGGCGTCAACATCGGCGATTTCACCAAGAAGTTCAACGAGGCCACCAAGGGCATGATGGGCGACATGATCCCGGTCGTCATCTCGGTCTACGATGATCGCACGTACAGCTTCGTCCTCAAGACTCCTCCTGCTTCGAGCCTCATTTTGAAGGCTATCGGCAAGGAAAAGGGCTCAGGCAAGCCGAACCTCTCCAAGGTCGGCACGCTCACCAAGGCTCAGCTCAAGCAGATCGCGGAGAAGAAGATGCCTGACCTCAACGCGAACGACATCGATGCAGCTATGAAGATCGTCGCGGGCACCGCTCGCCAGATGGGAGTTGACGTCAAATAAGAAGCCCCTCGACAAGCTCGGGGTAAAGAAAAAAGCGCCGGCGTAAGCTGGCGCTGTTCGTTATTGAAGCCTTATCCCGTGCCACTTGAGTTATGGCATCGTGCTCCACGGTGCGTATGGCCGAGCTCATCGAGAGCGCTCACGTAGCCAATTTTCGGGCTCACCATGACCTTCCAAAATCCGAATTGCACCAGCCGCCTTCCTTTCCAAATAGGGAAGGAGACTTTCCCTCCGTTGTGAAGACGTGCGATCGGTTCCCCTCGGAAGCCAGGATCAATGAATACATTGCCCATGCGGTCGGTGATGTATTCAGGGATGTCCGGCTCAGAGAGAAGATCGAGGTCTTTGACTCCAGTGCCGCCGCGCCGCGAAAGGACTGCGGTGTAGCCCTGCTCTACAGCGATGACGAGGCCGAGGCCAATATTTACTGTCTCGCCAGGCATGAGCAGGTATTCGTACCGTCCATTCTCGAAACGGACATGGCCGCCTTGGCCATTGCTCGGCTTGTCGAACCCGTAGATCTCCTTGCGCATGTGCCGGTGACGTTCGTCGAAGTCGGTTGAAACGATGGCACGAGCGCCCGCGTCCCAGCCGGTGTTCTCGTCTTCGCCTTCGTGATACAGGGGAGTGCCGCCGGGGAGGATAAGGCAGGAAACATTCGTACTATCGTTCATTGTCTGCTCCAGGTTGAATTTTCTATGTTCGCTATGACACAATGTATACACTAATATAATAATATTGTCAATATACCTATATGAGCGTTCGTAGGTTTTTCAGGCCCTGCGACCTAGACCAGCTTCGGTGATCCTGTATAGTCCACTTTGTATTCAAGCAGGAGTGAGCCATTCTCTCCTTGTCCGGCGTTCACGAGTATGAGATGGACCAGAAGGTCTTCATTGAAGAGTCTGATGCCTGTGCCAAACAGTATAGGTTCAACGGTCAGGAATATTCGATCGACTACTTTCGCTTTCATGAACATCGTGTAGACGTGCGAGCCGCCGCAGATGGCAGCTTCCTTGAAGCCGCGACCTTCCAATTCATGCACTAATTCACGTGGCTCCTTCTGCGTCGTCTCAGCGCCCTCGAATGTCTTTGAATGGGAGTAGACGATGTTCACGCGCTCCTTGAGCATGCCAGGAAGGGTAGCGTAGGTCGTGGAACCCATGATGACCACGCCTGCCTTCTTGGTGAGCTCGATGAAGCGTTTGCGATCCTCCTTCGAATTCCAGCCGAACGGAGAGTGCTTCTCGTCCTTCGCGATATATCCGTCAGCAGTGACTGCGGCGATGATGAATGTCTGCATAGTAGATTCTAGATTTAAGATTCGAGATTCCAGAATAATCGCAATTCAATAGTGGACGATGTGCTTATTCTAGAATCCTGAATCTAGAATCTCACTTCTCATACCCGATACTTCTCCTTGAGCGTCTTGATGTCGCCTTTATTCAAAAGGTCTACCTCGTCTTTCTTTTCCATGAGGACTCCTTCGATGATGTCTTTCTGATGGTACTTGCTCGGGCGCGGCTCGACCTCATTCTTGAGCTCTTCGAAGACGACCTGGCAGAGGCGCTCGCCGGGGAAGAGGCGGACTGCCTGGGAGCGGGTGTTGTTGCGGATGGGGAGGACGAGCTGGCCGTCGTAGCCGGCGTCGATGATGCCGGTCAGGTCGAGTGACAAACCCTTCCGATTCGTGGATGAGCGGGGGTACAAAACTCCCATGAGGTCCTTGGGCATGCGGATGGTCTCCAATGTGGAGACGAGGATGTATTCCTGTGGCAGAAGGTCGAAATACTGGCCTTGCTCGAGCTCAACCACGTCGAAATGGTCATGGTTGCGCTTGTCGAAGTGGGATATATCGAGCGATTCGCGGCCCTTCGGGGTGATGTGCCACATCTTGGGAATCATGAACGTGAAGCCGAGGCGCAGATCCACCGAATGTTCCTGGAGCTGAAAGAGGTCGAGACCAGGCTTGAATCCGAGGGAGCCAGACTGCACGCGCTCGACGATCTCTTTCTTGGTGATGATGGACATGAAGATTGAATGTAAGAGGTAAGAGGGAAAAAGGAAAGATAGTCGGACAGCCTTGAGCGATTATGGTGGAATTATACTAGATTCGAGATTAATAGGCGACGATCTTGATGCCGTTGATCGGACCTGACGGCTGGTACTGCTGAGTCAGGTTATCGATGATCTGATCGATAACCGGGTAGTCCCTCTCCTCGATCCTTTTGAAAGAATTCTCAGGAAGGGTGAGCACGATCTTGGCATGGTCGTTCTTCCTATTCATAATCTCCTTGGCCGCGTCGAAGTGGGAATCATAAATGTGCGCATTAGAAATGGAATGGCTGTATACGCCAGGGCGTACGCCGATCTCTTGGGCGAGGAGACATTGCAAGAGCGCAAAGCCGAAAACATCGAAGGGCACGCCGAGCATTACGTCATTTGAACGAATTATATTATGAAGATGAAGACGTCCTCCGATAATGTTCGCAGTGAAAGTGTAAGGGCAGGGTACGTTCTTCTTTTTCTGCAATGAAAGGCCGTCCTGCGCAGGATCCCAGGTAACGATGACGCCATGACGTGAGCCCGGCTCATTCTTCAAGAGATCGATAAGCGCTTGCAATTGATCGCGGCCGAAATGCTTCCTCCAGCGGTAGCCGTAGGCGACGGTGACGACGTCTCCCGGGTTGGTGAAGTCGTCCCAGATCTTGGTGTAACCACGTAGAAAATCTTCAGGCTTGCGCGAGCCCATGATGAACCACGCCTGTTCTGCGACGGGCGCCTTCACAGGGATCTTTCGGAGCGTGAGGAGAGGGAAGCCGTCTTTCTCTATATCAGTAGAGAAATGCATGCCCGGAATTGCGCGCGTATAGTAGGTCGCACGCTCGCTTCCTGCCTGCTTGCTCTTGTTGAGCTCATCCTCGCCCTCTTCCATGATCCTCCTGACCATGCCTTGATATATCTCGTCGAACTTCGTCATAGTCTGCTCATTATATCCGATACCCCTCTGGTATAATAGATTGACCGAAAGAAATCAGCATGACTGTATCGTATCCCTACATTCCCGAAGGAAGGAAATTCATATACGTGCCCATTACTGATCGTTTCATGGCTGAGGCCAAACGTATTCGCGATGAGCTTTCGACAGAAAAGAACTACCCAACTGGCGCAGTTATTGTTATTGGAGATCAGATTGTGGGGAAGGAGGTGAACCGTCCTCCCCTCAAAAATAAGACCCTGCAGGAATACCACAAGAACGGTTGGTGCGTCCGTCAGTGGTTCAAGATACCTTCTGGACAGAAATATTGGGCATGCCCCGGCTGCGCCTCATCGAAATATCACGCCGAATCCCGAGCGATCAAAGATGCTCTACGCAATCGTCCGTCTATTGAAGGCGCGTCACTCTATCTCTACGGGCATTGGTGGTGCTGCAAGCCTTGTTGGGACAATATTATCAGCGCAGGAATCAAAGATGTGTATCTGCCTGAGGATGCAAAATCCTTATTTGAAAAGCGTGCATATATGCTAAAAGATGAGATAAAAGCGTCGCCGGATCATTCAAGCCACAGTATATGACTTCCTCTACCCAAAGATTAAAAAAGAAGCCCCCCTTCATCGCCATCGAAGGCGGCGAAGGCTCGGGCAAATCATCCTTGATGATCGCGCTCAAAGAAGCCTACAGCGACAAGATATTCACCACTCGCGAGCCTGGAGGATCTCCGTACGCGGAGCTTATTCGCACTGCTGCTCTCAAAGACCCGCTGGCAAAAGGTGCTCCCGCAGAGACGACTCTCTGTCTCATGTTCGCTGCCCGCTTCGATAATGCAGCTCGCGCGATACTTCCTGCACTCGAAAGCGATATGCCGGTCGTAGCTGATCGATTCGACGCTTCCTCATATGCTTACAACGTCTGGGCCCAATCAGAAGGGAAGCTCGAGAATCTTTTTTGGGAGCTGCGCAAGCGACTGCCGGCCATTCCTGACCTCTATATATTCTTCGATGTCGATCCTAAGGAAGGGGTTCGTCGAGCGTCTTCGCGCAACCAATCTCTTCTCACTGGAAAAGGGTATGATCATTTCGACGATCGTGAGATCAGGTTCCACAGGGCTGTTACAGATGGTTACATGAGGTTTTTCAAGAAAACAAAACATCTCATCATCGACGCCAATCGGCCTTTCGAAGAGGTGAAGCGTGATTTTCTCAAGGAGATCAAGAAATACGTGTGATACGTACGGAGGTCTATCCTCCGAGGGGAGGCCTTGATATTGACCCCACCATTTCTCGCGTGGTACTGTGCTTCCAGTACACGCATGAGTTCGGCACCTCTGCCGGACAGATGCGAAATCTCGGCACACATCTTTTAAATTATGGCACACTCAAGCACTGCACCTGTTTCAGAATGGCGACCATCACTCGGCCCCGATGACAAGCTTACTGGCAAATGGAAGATAAGCATCGATTGGATTCCCGGAGAACACGAATGCTCGATTGACGGCACTGCATATGAGCGTCTTGAGTATGCAATGCTCCTGCTCGCAAAGAAGGCCACAAGCGCAAAGAGAGCTGATGCCTTCGTATGCGTATCAATTGATGAACAAACCCGCACGATCTTCGGGCATCTCAATCCAAAAGCACAGTTCGTTCCCATCGAAGTGCTTGCTGCTCAACAAGCACCAATGCCCACCTCGATGACAATGACTACCTGATACTCCCTAACCGGAGTATTTTTTATGCTAAAATGCCCGCATGCTTACGAGATCATATATGAATACCTGGTCCGACTTCGTCTAACGAGCCCATTCCCGCCCCGATTATATCTGCGCTCGTAAAACCACTCTCATGAAAGACACCCAAATAAAAAAGCTCATCGACGCTGAGAAGAAGCGCCAGAAGAAAGTCATCAACCTTATCGCCTCAGAGAACTATGTATCGAAGGACGTGCTCGAAGCGCTCGGGTCTGAACTGACCAATAAATATGCCGAAGGCTATGCCGGCAAGCGCTACTACGGCGGCAATGAGATCGTCGACAAGATCGAGCGCCTCGCTATCGAGCGCGCCCTCGTCCTTTTCGGTCTCGATCCGCAGGAATGGCACGCGAACGTCCAGCCGCTCTCAGGGTCGCCCGCGAACCTTGCTGTATATGTTGCCCTCGTTCCCCCGCCCAAGGATGGAGTGCCGGCCAAGATCATGGGCATGTCCCTCGATCATGGCGGCCATCTGACTCATGGCCACAAAGTATCTGCTACAGGGAAGTTCTGGACGCAGGTGCCTTATGGCCTCGATCCGGTGACCGAAGTCCTCAACTACGACCAACTGCTCGAGACGGCTATCAAAGAGAAGCCTGCCATCATCGTGGCAGGGTACACTGCGTATCCACGCATCATCGATTGGTCCAAGATGCGCGGCATTGCCGACGCCTGCGGCGCGATCCTTATGGTGGACATGTCCCACTTCGCCGGTCTTGTTGCCGGGGGTGCATACCCGTCGCCGTTCCCATTTGCAGATGTCGTCACTACTACCACCCACAAGACGCTTCGCGGGCCGCGTTCGGGCATCATCTTCGCCAAGAGGGATCTGCGTGAGCTCGATAAGAAGATCGACCGCGCGGTGTTCCCCGGCTTGCAAGGCGGACCCCATATCAACCAGATCGCCGCAGTCGCTGTAGCCTTGAAAGAAGCGTCCGCTCCCTCATTCAAGAAATATGCGGCTCAGGTGGTCAAGAACGCGGTAGTCCTCGCCGATGAATTGAAAAGCCATGGCTGGAGGCTCATTTCCGGAGGCACTGATTCCCATCTCATCCTCATCGATACGTGGATGAATGGTTCCAAGAATGAAAAAGGCGCAGGCGCTGTTCCGGGCAAGATCGCGAGCGATGCATTGGAAGCGGCGGGCATCATCGTCAATAAAAATGCTATCCCATTCGATACGCGCCCGCCTGTCGACCCCTCAGGCATTCGTGTCGGCACGGCCGCTGAAACTACTCGTGGCAAGAAAGAAAAGGATTTCCGAGCGATCGCCAAGAAGATAGATCAGATACTAAAAAAGCGAGGGTAGCCCTCGAAGCTCACCTCGCAGATCTGCCCATAAAAGGTGGAGGGCACAGAACATTGAAGATGTTCTGTGCCCGGAAAGCGTCCCGCGATCAGTACGCACATCCCAGAGGGAGTGCAACGCTGATGCGGGAAGGAGTTATTGTTGATAGAGGAACCGTCGAATTATCCGCCCAGTTTCCTCAGGTTGGATCCTGTTCTACAAACGAGAGCCACCACAGAGCTCGTTTTTTGAACCTATCTCCCAAACCAACCTTTTGTTTTTGTCGTACAGGTGCCGACTGTATATAACTGATTTAGAAGCGTTTGTCAAATGAACCTCTGGAAATGGGCGTTTTTGGCGTTCTTTGCTACACTGAGGCCATGAAAGAACAGCTTTTCAAGGCTCTCTCGCAGGCGGCGATCTCGCTCGGCATTGATGCTGCTTCTATTAGGATCGATTACCCTGAAAAGGCGGAATACGGCGATTTTGCCACGAATGTCGCATTGGCGAATGCGAAGAAATTGGCAATGCAGCCGCGCGCGTTGGCGGAGAAGATAATCGAGTCATTCAAGAAATCTCAGCCCGATTTTATCGAATCGGTTTCGATCGCTGGCGCTGGTTTCATCAATTTCGCTGTGAAAGATTCGCTCTTCGCGGAAGAGGTCGCCGCTATCGCCGGGTCTGATGGTGAATATGGATGGGGAAAGACAGATTCTGGCAAGAAGATCATGGTCGAGTACACAGACCCAAATCCATTCAAAGAGTTCCATATCGGACACCTTATGTCGAACGCTATCGGCGAATCTATTTCACGGCTCATTGAATCTCAGGGCGCATCGGTGAAGCGGGCAAACTGGCAAGGAGATGTCGGTCCCCATGTCGCCAAAGCTCTCTGGGGAGCTCAGCATATAAAAAGGGATCCGAAAGCTTCAGCCGTCTCATTCTGGGGTAAGGCATATGTGGCAGGCGCAACCGCCTATGACGATCCTGAGACCAAGAAAGAGATCGACGCTCTCAATAAGAAGGTCTACGATCGCAGCGATGCAGCCGTTAACGCGCTCTATGACAAGGGACGCACCGAAAGCCTCGCGGCATTCGAGGATATCTACAAAAAGCTTGGTACGAAATTCGATAATTATTTCTTCGAGGGTATCGAAGGCAGGAATGGGGAAGCGATCGTGCGCGAGTTCCAGAGAAAAGGCGTGTTCGAGGAAAGCGAAGGCGCCGTCATATTTAAAGGCGAGGATCATGGTTTGCATACGCGCGTCTTCATCACTTCACAAGGACTGCCCACATATGAAACCAAGGAACTGGGCCTTAATAAGGAAAAGTTTAAGATTTACCCCGACCTCTCAGAGTCTGTCATCATCACAGGCAATGAGCAGAGCGACTACTTCAAGGTCCTCATGAAAGTCTTCTCTCTCATCGACCAGAACATTGCTTCCAAGACGAAGCATATGAGCCATGGCTTAATGCGGTTTGCTACCGGCAAGATGTCTTCTAGGAAGGGAAATGTCATCACCGCCGAATCCCTTCTTTCTGATATCAAGGATCAAGTCATGGAAAAGATCGCTGACCGCGAATTCATGCCTGAAGAGAAAGATGAAGTCGCGGACATGATCGCTGTCGGGGCTATTAAATACACGATTCTCCGCCAAGCGATCGGTGGCGATGTCATCTTCGATTCAGCCGCATCTATTTCCTTCGAGGGCGATTCAGGACCGTATCTTCAATATTCGGCGGTGAGGGCGAAATCTATATTAGAGAAAGCAAAGAAAGAAGGAATTGAGCCATTGAAGATCAAACAATTGAAAGATCCTTCAGTAGAAAAGACTGGATTGCTCGAGAGGCTCATCAGCAGATTCCCAGATATTGTGGCACGAGCACGCGCTGAATATGCACCTCAGCATATCGCTGGATATCTCATCGCGCTTGCGGGAGCATTCAATGGGTACTATGCAGGAAATACTATCGTCGATGCGAAAGATCCTGCTTCACCGTATCGAGTCGCGCTCACGAAGGCATTCCTCACGACTATGACGAATGGGTTGTGGCTTCTGGGAATCAAGGTTCCGAAGAAGATGTGAACCAGCAGGTTCAGCTACTGGCTGATCCAGCAAAATCACCTACTGGGTGATTTGGCTAGATTTTTCTTCCCGAAATCTCAAAAAATGCTAGAATGGCGCTACTATTTTCATGGCTGATCCTGCCCAGAAAAACCAGTCTGCGCCTACAAAATCCCCCCACGCGCTCCGTGAGGAGGCAGTTTTAGCGACCTGGAAAGAGAAGGGCATATTCGAGAAGACTCTGGCGAAGCCGTCTCCAAAAGGGGAATTCATCTTCTACGAAGGACCGCCGACTGCCAACGGTCGCCCGGGCATCCACCACCTCGAAGCTCGGGCTTTCAAGGACGCTATCCCGCGCTACAAGACCATGCGCGGCTACCACGTGCGCCGCAAAGGAGGTTGGGACACTCACGGATTGCCTGTGGAGCTTGCCGTCGAAAAAGAGCTCGGCCTCAAGTCAAAGAAGGAGATCGAGGTCTACGGCATCGCCGCTTTCAATGAGAAGTGCAAAGAGAGCGTCTGGAAATATGTGCATGAATGGGAAGGCTTCACCGACCGCATGGGCTACTGGGTGGACCTGAAAGATCCCTACATCACCTACAAACCGAACTATATCGAGTCTGTGTGGAACATCATGAAGACGGTGGATGAGAAGGACCTTCTCTACAAGGATTACAAAGTCGTGCCCTGGTGCCCGCGCTGCGGCACAGGATTGTCGTCGCATGAATTGGCGCAGGGATACGAGGATGTGAAGGATTTGAGCGTGACAGTTGAATTTCGAGTCAAAGGAAAGACTGATGTTTCATTCTTGGTATGGACAACCACGCCGTGGACTTTGCCAGGGAACGTCGGATTGGCGATCAATCCGCACATAACATACGCAGAGGTCGAGAAGAAGGATATGGGTACAGGTAGTTTGGTCTACTTCATTCTGGCAAAGGATCTTGTTGAGAAGATCTTCGCAGGCCAGGAATATAAGATCACTGAAGAAAAGAAGGGAAGTGAGCTTGTAGGTTTGGAATACGAACCCCTCCATCCGTTCCTGAAAGACAACGTGAGCGGTCCTGAGAAAGATAAGTTGTCGAATGCCTTCAAGGTCTACGCAGCTGACTTCGTCACGACCACGGAAGGCACGGGCATCGTCCATATCGCGCCCATGTACGGCCAGGATGACTTCGAGCTCGGCACGAAAGTTGGATTGCCAAAGTACCATTTGGTGAACGATGACGGCACCTTCAAGAAGGAGGCCGGCTTCCTGGCGGGGAGATTTGTGAAGGATGAGGCGGTAGCTGTGGACATCATCAAGGATCTGGCGAATCGGCCGAGCGGCAATCTCCTGTTCCACAAAGAGAAGCATGGGCATAGCTATCCGTTCTGCTGGCGTTGTCACACACCGCTCATCTACTTCGCGCGTGATAGCTGGTACATCCGCATGTCTGATCTTCGCCATAAATTGGTGAAGGAGAACGAGGGTATCCACTGGGAGCCTGATCACATCAAAGAAGGCCGCTTCGGCGACTGGCTCCGCGAAGTCAAAGACTGGGCTATTTCTCGCGAACGCTATTGGGGCACGCCATTACCAGTGTGGATCTGCGAGGCATGCAAGAAGAGGAAAGTCATCGGCTCAGTCGATGAAGTCAGACAGAAGCCGAAGAATACCTACTACGTCATGCGCCATGGCGAGGCTGAGAATAACATCAAAGGCATTTTGAGCGGCGATCCGCGGGCTCCGCACCATCTTACTCCGAAAGGGAAGGAGCAAGTGCAGAAAGCTGCTGCATCGATCGTTTCAAGGAAGCTCTCATTTGATCTCATCTATGTTTCGCCGTTCCTTCGTACACAAGAGACAGCTGCGATCTTGAAGGAGAAGCTTGGCTGGAAAGACAGTCAAGTCATCACCGACGACCGCATCCGCGAGCTCGGCAGTGGATCATGGAATGGAAGGAAAGTATCGGAATATATCAGGCATTTCAATCATATAGACCGATTCGATTCGAAGCCTGATGGTGTCGAGAATTACGCTGATATCAAGAAGCGCATGGGAGATTTCCTGTACGGATTGGAAAATGAATATGCAGGCAAGAATATCCTCATCGTCACTCACGAGACGCCCGCACACCTACTCATTTCCGCTGCAGCTGGCTTCGATCGCGATCAGACGCTCGCCTTACGTGCTCATGAGGATGGCGAAGGCGAATTCTTCCCGAATGCGGATGTCCGACATCTTGATTTCTCGATCATTCCCCACAACTCAGAATATGAGCTCGACCTTCATCGTCCTAATATCGATCAGGTGAAGCTTCCATGTGCATGTGGAGGCTCGATGAGCCGCGTCAAAGAGGTCATGGACGTCTGGTTCGATTCGGGCGCTATGCCATTCGCGCAGGACCATTATCCATTCGAGAACAAAGCTCTGTTGGATGGAGGGATATTCAAGAAGGCGGTCGGCTATCCAGCAGATTTCATCTCTGAAGCGATCGACCAGACTCGCGGCTGGTTCTACACCCTTCACGCCGTAGGCACGCTCATGGGCAAAGGCAAGGCATTCAAGAATGTCATCTGCCTCGGCCATATCCTCGACGCGCAGGGCAAGAAGATGTCCAAGTCCATCGGCAACGTCGTCGACCCGTGGAGCATGATGGACCTCTATGGTGCGGACGCGCTCAGGTTCTGGATGTATTCAGTCAATCAGCCGGGAGACTCAAAGAACTTCGACCCGAAGACGGTGGATGAGATCGTGAAGAAGGTATTCAACCTCGCGGCTAATGTGGCGACGTTCTACGGAACGTATGCGGGAAAAGATTCAAGAAGCAAGATTCTAGATTCTAGAATCTCAAATCTAGAATCTACGCATGTTTTGGATCAGTGGATCATCGCCAGACTCAATCAACTTATTGCGACCGTGACTGAAGGTATGGATGGCTATGTATTCCTTGAGCCGACGCGTGCGATCCGCGATTTCATCGCTGATCTTTCCCAATGGTATCTCCGCCGCTCACGCGATCGTTTCAAGGGCGATGATCGTGCAGATGCGGATGCCGCTCTCGCGACGACGAAGCATGTTCTTATTTCACTGGCGCAAATAATGGCTCCGTTCGCGCCCTTCTTTGCAGAATATCTCTACCAAGAAGTTGGCGGCGATAAAGAGAGCGTTCATCTTGAGGACTGGCCGGAAGCAGGAAAGATCGACGCATCCGTTATTTCTTCAATGCAGCTAGTCCGCACGATTGCCTCTCAAGGATTGGAAGCTCGCATGAAGGCGAAGATCAACGTTCGTCAGCCACTTTCACGATTAACCGTTACGAGCAAGAATAAGAACGCGCTGGGCGCAGGATTCCTCGATCTCATAAAGGACGAAGTGAATGTGAAGGAAGTCGTCTTCAAGGATTCAGCAAATGTTTCCACCAGCAGCGTTGAACTGGACACGGTCATCACGCCAACCCTCAAAGAAGAGGGGATGGTGCGCGAACTTATCCGCGCGGTCCAAGATCTCCGCAAGGAAGCAGGCCTCACGGTGAGTGACAAGGCTACTTTGAATGTTGAGACTGATGCAGCAGGACAGGGATTCATTACCAAGAATAAGGCAGCATTATCCGACTCGACTTCATTGAAAGCGATCTCTTTTGGCTCGGTGAATGGAGAAGCGATCAAGGCAGGAGATCTCGAATTCAAGCTTTCGGTACAGAAATAAGAATATCGGGAATAAAAAATCACCTCGAAGGTGATCGATCCGGCTTATCCGGCATACAAGGAATTCGTTTCATCATCAGGATCGGGTAGCGGGGCTTTGGCTCGTCTGCGCATGGCGGGAGTCGGTGGCTTCTCTGTCACTGGCTTGAAGGCATCGCCGAGAGCGTTTCTTCCTTGATTGATATAATGCATCCTTCGCCCATGCCGCGTCTGCGTCCAGGGAGGCGTATACGTTTTCTGCGTACCTCTCCCTGAACCCTCATTCTTCTTCTTGGGTAGCATACGTTCTTCTCCTCTAGTAGACTCTAATGCATGTACGCTATCGAGACAACCCCCGGCTTCGTCATCGGCTCATATCCGCGAGGGGAAGCGGGGAAGCTTTTTGCGATCTTCACGCGCGACTTCGGGCTGGTTCGCGCGTCGGCGCAAGGCATCCGGCTTGAGAAGTCGAAGCTCAGGTACCATGTGCAAGAATACATTCTCGGCGAATTCTCTCTCGTGAGAGGTAGGGAATATTGGTGGCTGACGAATGCGCAAGAGTATCAGGGAGCAGGGAGTAAGGAGCAAGAAGTAAGAAGGAAGAAGCAAGAAGGAAAATCACAGCTTATACATAAGCAGGTTATCGCGCGGATCGCATCGCTTCTTTCACGGCTGCTTCATGGGGAACAGGCGCATCCAGAACTATTCGCGTGCATTGAAGAAGCATTGGATTTCTTGGAAGGGAATGAAAGCGGGGGAGACGAGCGTATGAAAGCATTTGAATCGTTGATTGTCTTTAGAATAGTGAGCCTGCTCGGGTATGTCGGCGCAACCTCTGATCTTCCTGCAGATATCCTATCGTCGGGATTCAGCGCGCCCGTGATCGACGCCCTCATTCTCGCCATTCCTGCCATGAATCGGCACATCAATAAGGCGATCCGGGAGTCGCACCTCTAGGTTTTTCACTATATAATGTACGGGTGCCTCCTTCGGACGACAAAAGCAGGATAGAAGAGCTCAAAAGGTCTCTGTATGAACGCGGCGCTCCCGACGTGCGGTCTCGTCGCAAGCTGCGCATCTCCCAACCCACTGATGACGTCAAGCCTGCATGGGAGCGGAAAGACGAGCCCGTAGACGATACTGATCTCAACCAGGAGTACGAGGATCATTCCATGTCTTTTTTCACCAAGCTCCTCATCGGCTCCGCTATATTCGCGGTGCTTGCTGTCGGCGTGGGAGCCTATCTATTCTTCAATGGAGCGAATCTCGTCTCAGGCGACAATATAGATATCCGCATCTCAGGACCTGTATCCATTCCCGGAGGAGAACCGGTGAATTTCGGCGTGCAGGTCGTGAATAACAACAAAGCTGATCTCCAGCTCGTCGATATGGAAGTCGATTTCCCCGCGGGAACCACCGATCCTGCGAACCCGTCGCAGGAGCTCACGACGCTTCACGAGCTTATCGGCGACCTTTCCGCTGGTGCCACAGCGCAAAAGTCAGTGCAGGCGATCATCTTCGGGGAAGAGAATACGCAGAAAGAGATCAATGTGATCCTCACCTACAAGATCAAGGGATCGGATTCGCTCTTCACCAAGCAGAAATCATACGACGTGCTCATCAACTCATCGCCTGCTGTCCTCACCATCACGTCATTCAAGGAGATAACCTCAGGCCAAGAATTCGACATCACGGCCGAAGTGAGATCGAACTCGCAGCAAGTGCTCAAGGGAGTCCTTCTCAAGGCCGAGTATCCGTTCGGCTTCACCTTCCTGTCATCAGACCTGAAGCCGCTCTCTGGGAACGACACCTGGAGGATCGGAGATCTGCCGCCGGGCGGCGGACGCACGGTGACCATTCACGGCAAGCTTGAAGGGGCGGACACCGACCTGCGCACGTTCAATTTCTCGACTGGCGCTCAGAGCTCAGCGAGCTCCGGCACCATCGGCACTGAATATATGGCCGCGTCGCAGGATATAAGCATCCAGAAGCCGTTCGTCAGCCTCGCACTGTCGGTGGATGGCGATACTGCCACGACCGATCATGTCGGCACCTTCAATCAGCCGTCGAGGATCCAGCTCAATTGGTTCAACAATCTCCCCTCTTCGATCTCGAACATGTCCATATCGGTCAAGCTCTCCGGCTCGGCCTATGACAAGACGCTCGTCCAGCCTGATATGGGATATTTCCGGTCCGCTACTGACGAGATCATCTGGAACCAGCAGACCAATCCTGAGTTCGGCACGGTCGCCGCAGGCGCGAGCGGCTCGGTCACCTTCACCGTCACCCCGTCGATCTCGTCGAGCGGCTCGAATGCGGTGGTCAACCCGACGGTCACCTTGGCCGCCTCGGTCTCAGCCGATCGCACTCAAGAATCGAATGTGCCCGGATCGCTCACATCCACGATCACCCGCGGCATCCGCGTATCGTCGAACATCTCCCTCACCGGGACGATCGTCCGTGCAGCTGGTCCCTTCGCGAGCGCCGGCCCGGTGCCGCCCAAGGTAGACACCAAGACGACCTACACCGTCGTGTGGACCATCGACAACACCTCGAGCGCGGTCCATGGCGCTCAGGTGACGGCGACATTGCCGCCCTATATCACCTGGCTCGGAGCGGTGAGTCCGTCTTCCGAGAATGTCGCATACGACAAAGACACCGGCACGGTCACGTGGGCGGTCGGGAGCGTCCCCGCATATGCGCGCAACACTCAGAGAAGGGAAGTCTCATTCCAGATATCCCTTGAGCCGAGCATCACGCAAGTGGACACCGCGCCGACCCTCATCAATCAAGCTACCTTGTCTGCCACCGATGATTTCACCGGTGCCTCCTTGTCGAGCAGCCAAGATTTCCTCACGACCAGCTACAGCACCGACCCATCATTCAAGTCTGGCGATGAGACGGTCGTGAAGTAGGGGGCTATTGACAAAAACATTTATTCTGCTATAGTCTCTGGCGGAGATCCGTTGTTGTTGGCCTAAGTCGTATCCCGTCCTTGGGGGCGGACCAAACTAAGTCGCCAGCGGATTCTCCGATCTTTTAGATATGTATCCATTTGCAGAGCCATTGGAATGGTCTCTGCCTCCCCTTGCCCGCATCATGGTTCAGTGCCGCTGTAGGGCAAGGGTTGAGATTTTCTGGTTAGATCGCTACACCTCGGAACTAAGGTGTCTGTGTCTGTCTGGAATAGGGAAGCGCCGCCTTCTCCTTGCGTGGCGCTTCCCGAAGATTTCTCTCCTTCCTCATCTTGTTCGACGGATCGGTGGTGTGTGTGGTGGGAAGGGAGGGGCGTCGCACTAACATGCGCCCCCTCCCGACCTCCCCCCAACTCTGTCTTCGCTTCGAAAGACGTCCCCGCTGCATTCTCGCATCGGGGATTCATCATATCTGGGTGGAAGCTGTAGAAGTGCAAAAACACCCCTTTTCATATAGAATGTGGCCATGAATAAGAAGCCGGCTGCCCAGGCCGATACCATGGAATCCCTCATCTCCCTCTGCAAGCGCCGGGGGTTCATTTTTCAAGGGTCTGAGATATATGGAGGTCTGGCTGGCACGTGGGATTATGGCCCGCTCGGCGTCGCTCTCAAGAATAACGTAAAAAAGCTCTGGTGGAGGCGCTTCGTGGATGACCGCGACGATATGTTCGGTGTAGATGCGGCTATTTTGATGAATCAGCGTACATGGGAGGCGAGCGGCCACGTTGGAGGTTTCTCCGATCCTCTTATCGAATGCAAAAAATGCCAGCATCGTTTCCGTGCCGATCAGCTCGACGCTGAAGCTGTTGCCAAGAAGAAATGCCCTGACTGCGGCGGCACGCTCGGTGAGACCAAGCAGTTCAACATGATGTTCAAAACGCATGTGGGTGCCGGAGAAGACACTGCTTCTATCTCGTATCTTCGTCCAGAGACCGCCCAGGGCATGTTCGTCAATTTCAAGAATATCCTCGACTCCTTCCATCCAAAGCTTCCGTTCGGCATGGCGCAGATCGGCAAGGCATTCAGGAATGAGATCGCTCCTCGCGACTTTCTCTTCCGCGCTCGCGAGTTCGAGCAGATGGAGATCGAGTATTTCGTGAAGCCGTCCGAGTGGAAAGAGACCTTCGAGCACTTCAGAAAGGAGGTCCACGCATTTACTGATGAGATCGGTCTTGATCCGAAAAAAGTCCATGAATTGGAAGTCGCCGACGGCGATCGCGCCCACTATTCCAAGCGCACCATCGATTTCGAATACGATTGGCCATTCGGTAGGAAAGAGCTCTACGGCCTCGCGTACCGAACCGACTATGACTTGAAACAGCACTCTGATTTCAGCAAGACTGACCTGTCGTATTTCGATGAGGAGTCGAAGGAGCGCTTCATTCCGCACTGCATCGAACCCTCATTCGGCCTCGATCGCACCGTCCTTGCCATACTTGCCGAAGCGTATACCGAAGACGAGATGGGGGGCGAGAAGCGCACCTATCTCCGTTTTGCTCCTTCAGTCGCTCCTTATCGAGTAGCAGTGTTTCCGTTGCTCAAAAACAAGCCGGTTCTCGTCGAGAAGGCCCAGGAGATATTCAAGATGATAAAAAAGACGATCCCTGCTGCGACCTTCGACGACAACGGCAACATCGGCAAGCGCTACCGCCGCCAAGATGAGATCGGCACGCCTTTCTGCGTGACCGTCGACTTCGACACGATCGAGAAGAATGCAGGAGTCACTGTGCGCGACCGCGACACAGGTAAACAGGAGAGGGTGGCGATTGAGGAATTGGTCGCTTATATTTCCCGCGCTCAAAAGTAGAAACACATCCAATTATGCGAAAAGAAAAGACTGTCTCAGAAATGACTGCGGAGATCGTTCAGACCTTTGCCGATTATGACAAGACGGGCACTGCGCACTGGACCTATGAGATCGCAGCGAAAGACCTCATGTATCAAGTGGGGAGCCTGATGAAGCTCGTGATGCAGATGAAAGGAGAGCGATTCGCCCACGGTAAAAGCGAAAATGAGCTCAAGGAAGCTATTTCGGATGAAGTCTCAGACATCATTGCAGACACACTCTTTCTTGCTCATGAGCTTGGTATCGACGTCTCACACGCGTGGGATAATATGAAAAAGTCTGACGAGAATAAGATAGAGAAAAGAAGCAAATAATCCTCCTACTTAACCCACCCCTCGATGAGCTTCTTCGTCTCGTCGGGTCCTTTCACTTCGATGCAATCGATACCCATTGCCTTCACCGGGTAATCGTCGCCGCCATGGTAGAGCGCATCGCCGACGAAGATCATTTTCTCTGGAGCCATATGTAAATACTCCTCTAATTTTCGTACCCCATATCCTTTGTTGACTCCGCGGCGAGTGATATCGATCGACGTCGATCCTCCCAGTCGAACATCGAATGCAGCAAGTTTTGGTTTGAGAAGGGAGATGATCTCTTCACGCTTCTTCCTATCTGGATCCCATGCCATCTTGAGATCGAGCGGGGCGCTTTGGCCCAAAGCAGAGAAAGTGATCTGCGATCCGCGATCCTCGATGGCGGGCCCATACGTCTTTGCCTTCGTATCATAGCCGCTCGCGCGGAAGGCATCGGAGAGCGCGGACATCACCGTTTCTTTTTCAGTAGGCGTGAATGATTCCGAGTAGACCTCAGTCCACTTCCCGCGCCAGATATAGAATTTCGTCCCCGACGTGGGCATGATGAAGAGGCTCCCGAACCTTCCTGCGGCATCCGACATCTTCGACAGGAACTGCACCTCGAACTGCGGATAGCCTCCGCCGGAAATGACCGCAACCTTCTTTATTGAAAGGAGCTTTACCAAGAGATCGGCCATCTCCTGATCCATAGATGCCTTGCTCGCGGAGAGCGTGCCATCGAGGTCGAATATGACGAGATCCTTTGTGGTTATATCCATATGATTATGATTTGAGCATCTCGAGCAGGGAATCAAGCTTTATCGTTGCCGCGCCGACGACACTGTCAGCTGCTCCATAGTAGAGGTATGCCGTCTTGTGCCTGATGATAAGGTTGCACGGGAACACCACATTCGGCACCGCGCCCTTGCACTCGTACTCCTCTTCAGGCTCGAAGAGGGGGATCGCCGTGCGCGCGATGACCACCGTCGGGTCGTCGAGGTCGAGGAGCACAGCTCCGATGCGGTAGGTCGTGCTCCATGATACGCCGTGATAGAGAAGGAGCCAACCTGCCTTCGTTCTGACCGGCGGCCCGGCGATGCCGACTTTGCCGCCGTCCCACATGCCGCGCCGGGGCGCGAGGATCTCGATGCACTTGTCCACTTTCTCCACCGAGAAATCGAGCGAGGAAACGAAATCGGCGCAGATGCTCGTATTGATACGATGGAAGATCATATATTTGCCCTTGAAAGGCTCGGGAAGGATGGCAGCATCCTTATCCCAGATCCCTTGAGGAGTGATCGCTGTCGGTCTTGCCCAGCCGCTCCAGCGGTGCGCGAGAAAATCCTTGGCGCTGATCGAGGCTATGGCCACTCGGGGGACGATGCCGTTAAAAGCAGTGTAGGTCATATACAGGCGGTCATCGAGGAGGACGAGGCGGGGATCTTCGCAGCCGTAGCCCGCCTTTACGTCTCCTTGCAGCTCGAATGGCTCGCGGGGGAAGTATGCCGGCTTCTCTGAGTGCTCGTCGAGCGAGAAGCCGTCAGCAGTCGCCGCGTATCCGAATGACGATATGCCGTCAGCCGAGACTGCGCGGTAGAGGATATGCGTCTTGTCCTCCATATCGATAGCGGCCGGATTGAACGTTCCGCGGGATTCCCAGAGCACGCCCGGCCGCGGCGCGATGATCGGATTGCCCGGGAACCGCTGGAATCGCGCCTGAGGCGCGCCGGTCAGACTGCGGAGGAGGTTGTCCACCGGCAAAGAGGCGCGGGCGCAGTGCGTGCCGGCTCCGCTGTAATAGATGAAAAGGCTGTTCCCTTCGATGAGCGCGCCGGTCGGATATATCGATTCCGGAGAGCGCCCTGTTTTTTCATAGTATTCTTCTGGCACCATGAATGGGCCTTTCGTCCGGCCGGCGACCAGCCGCGGATTCTTGAGGTCGAGGAGGATCGCCTCGATGCCAGTGACCTGATCAGGGAGCCCGAGGCGCTGGGTGTGTGAATAGACGACGAGCCAGCCGTCTTCCGTCTTTATCGGAGGCGCGCCCGCAGCTATCAGATCGGTCCCGTACCGGCTGATGCTGATCTTGTGGGCATCCATATTCTTCTGCCACGCGTCCCAATATGCCTCCGACCACAGATCTTCAGGCTGGTCGAATTCTGCATAATAGAGAGACAGCGACATCTCTCGGCTCTGCATGCTGAGAAGGGCGGCCATCTTGCCGCCGATCTTCTCAGGGAAGAGGATCATGCCTGTGGACTCGAAGGGAGTGACCAGATGCTTCTCCTGTATCGATTCCATGTCTCCGCTGAGGGCCACTGCGATCTGTGTCGCATCGGCGCCGGACGACCCTTCGCCGCGGGCCCGGTACAGGATGTAGTAGGGATCTCCGATCTTTGTGACGCGCGGGGATTCGCAGCCCAGCCGATCATAGCCTTCGCTTGGCTCGATGAGGGTCCGATGTTTCTCGAAATGGATGCCGTCCGCAGAGACTGTTTGTGCGATGACCGATGTGCTCGCATGGGGCTCTTTGAGGAGCTCGGGCGCCGACACCGCCTGATACGCCATGCGGATCTTCTTGCCCTCGGCGATCGGACAGCCTCCGGATGCCGCTGCGGCTTCCCACGGATGCTCCCTCCGAGGCGAGAGGAGTGGATTATGCTCCGAGCGCGTGACAGTGAACATGCATCAATTGTACACGACCTTTCCCTGGGCCACTAACGTCTAAAAAGCGCCACGTACCAAGCCTATCAGACGATCGTGTCGCTGCGGCCATATTTATCTTCGATGCGCACGATATCGTCATCATCGAACTCGCCGGTCGAGATCTCGAGAACTTCCAAGGGCTCGCTCCCTCCTTCAAGCCGATGAGCAGTGCCATGAGGGATGCTATGCTCCTCGCCGTGTTTGGCAGGAATGTGTCGGCTGCCGATGACGACTGTTCCATTCCCCGAGAGGATCCGCCAGAATTCATCTCTCTTCATATGTGTTTGGAGGCTCAGTGCTTCTCCAGGGCGTACGACGAGGAGCTTCACTGTCGAAGGCGAATTCCGGGTGAACTCGGTGAATTCCCCCCACGGGCGCTCTTCTCGATATGGCTTGGATGCTGACATAGTCTTGTGTCCGTATTATCTCACAAAGTGCAATCGGCCACACACTGTGATTTAATGTGAGCATGCATATAAAAAAACTCGCCCACTGCTGCCTCGTCATCGACCTCAAAGCCTCTGATGGCAAGGAGCGCCGCATCCTCATCGATCCTGGATCATTCAGCGTAGACAAGCACGATAAGCTCAACCATGCCGACATCATCCTTATCACCCACGAGCATGCCGACCATTTCCATATCGAATCCTTGAAGTCGCTCGTCAAGCGCGCACCTGACGCTTCAGTGGTGACCAACGACGCTGTCGGAGAGATCCTCGCCAAAGAGGGGATCGAGCACAAGGTCATGCATCAGGGCGATTCTGTCGAGATCAAAGGAGTCCGCATTGAGGCGTATGGCAAGGAGCATGCGCTCATCCATTCATCCATACCGCGTATATCAAATGTAGGCTTCTTCATTCAAGGCCGCTTTTTCTTCCCCGGAGACGCGCTCACTGATCCTAAAAGAGAGATCGATGTGCTCGCCTTGCCTGTCGCGGGCCCTTGGATCAAGATCTCAGAGGCTATCGACTATGCACTCAAGCTCAAGCCGCGCACGGCATTTCCAGTGCATGACGCTGTAAGAACCGCCGCCCAACACGTCATCACTGAGAAGATACTAAGCGCGAACGGTATCGACTTCATTAGGCTTGAAGAAGATGGAAGCCTCGATGTAGCTTAGTGCTCCATAAGCCTGTTCCAACGACTGAACTTGACACACACATGTTTGTGTGATAGGTTCGATTTTGGGAATAAGGGAAAACAACCTATCGAACAAGACCAATGAACGACGGCAACAACCCGGTTCATACAACGGCTGGAGAGATTGGGATACCACTGACTGCTCCGGATGCCAAGCCTGCTCCGGCTTCGCGTGAGATAACATGCACGATAAGCTTCGGGCATAACGATAACCCAGCGACAGCGACGAGCGTGCGAGCGGGAATAGTCCTCGGATTCACCCATACCAAACGCTAAAATCTGTTTGCACAACCCTGCCACGGTCTTCTTGAAAAAGGAGACCGTGGCAAAATCTTTTGGTGCGATACCTGCCGCTGTGATACAGTGTATTTCTCATGACATTCAACAAGACAACTCTTCCGAACGGCCTGCGCATCATCACGGTCCCCATGGCCGACAATCCGTCCGTCACCGTGCTCGTCATGGTCGAGACCGGCTCGAAATACGAGACCAAAGACATCGGAGGCATCTCCCATTTTCTCGAGCATATGGTGTTCAAGGGCACCCCGCGCCGTCCGTCCGCTATCGATATCTCCCGGGAGCTCGACGGCCTTGGCGCGCATTACAACGCCTTCACCTCGCAAGAATTCACCGGCTACTACGCCAAGGCCGCGTCGCGCCACCTCGATACCATCCTCGACATTGTTTCTGATATGTATCTGAATCCGCTCCTCGAGCAGGCAGAGATAGAGAAGGAGAAGGGCGTCATCATCGAGGAGCTTCGCATGTACCGCGACCTTCCGCAGCGGCACGTTCACGACGTCTTCATGGACTGCGTCTACGGCGATCAGCCTGTGGGCTGGGACATCATAGGCACCGAGGAGAGCATCCGCTCGTTCGCTCGTCCTGCCATTCTTCAATATCGCACCGACCATTACACTGCTCCCGCCACGACCGTCATCATTTCAGGTTCCTTCAATGAAGCCGAGACCATACAGAAGGCATCCAAGATATTCGGGACCCTTCCTGCCTCTGCGCCGAAGGGGAAACTTTCCGTCTCTGATGTTCAGGACGGCCCTCGCTTCAAGGCTCTTTTCAAGGAGACCGATCAGACGCATCTCGTCATCGGTGTCAGGACATTTCCTGTGCTCGATCCGCGCATCCCTGCCATGAGCGTGCTTTCGACCATCCTCGGCCGCGGCATGAGCTCGCGCCTCTGGTCGAAGATGCGCGACGATCTCGGCATCTGCTACTACATCAGGGCAGAGCACGATCCGTACACTGATCACGGCCTTCTCAGCATCTCGGCAGGCGTCGACAACGCGCGCGTCCCTGAAGCGGTCAAAGGCATTCTCGCCGAATGCGCGCGCCTTCGCGACGAGTTGGTAGGGAAAGATGAGCTCGCCAAGGCGAAAGAGAATATCGCAGGCAGTACCATGCTCGAGCTCGAGACTTCAGATGCGCGCGCAGAGTTCGCCGGATTCCAAGAGGCGCTCAAGGGAAGGATCGATAACCCCGCCGACATGATCGCCAAGGTCAATGCGGTGACAGCCGAGGAAGTACGATCGCTTGCGAAAGAGGTCTTCTCGAAAAAAGGCCTCAATATGGCCGTCATCGGCCGATTCTCTCCTGACGATTCATTCAAAGGATATTTTACGCTGTAATGAGGTGGCTGCGCCGACGTCGATTTCAAGCATGATATACTGAGCATATGCCGCTTCCATCCCAGGATATACATATAGAGCTCAACACCGGGACGATCATCAAGTTCTTCCTCATCGCGATCCTCATCGCGGCCTTGTATTACGTCCTCGACGTCGTACTCGTCGTCCTCGCAGCCATTGTCATCGCTTCCGCCCTCGAACCGGTGATCAAAAGGCTCGGGAAGTACCGCATCCATCGGACCGTTGCGTCAGTGCTCATATATATCCTCATCGCTGCCGTCCTCGCAGCTATATTCATCTTCTTCGTCCCTGTGCTCGCCAATGACATGGTCGCGTTCCTCAATAATCTGCCGCGCACCATATCGCTCGGCGACCTCTGGAGCCCGATGCAGGATGTCGGCGTCAGCCTGTCGCCGGGCGTGCTCGCATCGCACACCATCTCGATCTCTGATTTCGTGAACAACCTCCAGTCGATCCTGGTAGGGACGAGCGCCGGCGCCTTCAAGACCGCCACGCTCGTCTTCGGTGGCGCGATCTCATTCATCCTTATCGTCGTGCTGTCATTCTATCTCGCGGTCCAGGAGGACGGCGTGGACCAATTCCTGCGCATCATCACGCCGGTGAGGCAGCACGAGTACATCAGCGGCCTGTGGAAGCGCTCCCAGCTCAAGATCGGCTACTGGCTGCAAGGCCAGATCATCCTCGGCATCGTCATCGGCGTCCTCGTCTACGTGATGCTCGTCATCGTCGGAATCCCGCACGCCCTCATCCTCGCCCTGCTCGCCGCTGTGTTCGAGATCATTCCCGTCTTCGGCCCTATCATCTCGTCTGTCCCGGCACTGATCGTCGCTTTCACCTCCAGCGGCCTCGGCACCGGACTTCTCCTTCTCGGCCTCTACCTCATCATCTATCAGTTCGAGAGCCAGATCTTCTATCCGCTCGTGGTCAAGAAGATCGTCGGCATCTCGCCTATCGTGGTCATCCTCGCCCTCGTCATCGGGGCCAAGCTCGCTGGCGTCCTCGGCGCGCTCATCGCCGTTCCGCTCTCGGCGGCATTCATGGAATACATCCACGACGTTCAGAAGAGGAAGAAGGGGGAAAGAGAATTAGTGGGCAGTAGACAGTAATCAGTTGCCAGTGAAGATTAAATGTCCAAGAAACCTTTCTACATAACGACGCCCATATACTATCCGAACGCGAAGCTCCACATGGGGCACGCGTACACAACGACCGTCTGCGATATCTATGCGCGCTACAACCGTCTTTGCGGAAAAGAAACGTATCTGCTCACGGGCGCCGACGAGAACAGCGAGAAGATCGTCCGCGCTGCTTCTGCGGCGGGACAGCCAGTCAGCGCCTATCTCGACAGCATCGTCGCAGGCTTCAAGGATCTCTACCAGAAGCTCGATATATCGTATGACCAATTCATTCGTACGACGGACAGCGAAGCGCACTGGCCTGGCGTCGTGGAATTCTGGAAGAGGATGGTCGCAGCCGGTGACATCGAGAAACGCTCATATGAAGGCCTCTATTGCGTCGGCCACGAATCATTCATCACCGAGAAAGATCTTGTAGATGGTAAATGTCCTGATCACCAGGAAGTGCCGCAACACATACGCGAGGAGAACTATTTCTTCAAGCTGTCACGCTACACCGACAAAATTCGCAAAGCCATCATGAGCGGAGAGTTGGAGATAATCCCTACGACGCGCCGTAATGAGATCCTCTCAGTTCTCGAGAGCGGTCTCAACGACGTGAGCTTCTCCCGACCAGCAGAGAAGATGACGCTCGGCATACCCGTTCCTGGTGATCCGACGCAGAAGATTTACGTATGGGGAGACGCTCTGACCAATTACGTCACTGCCATCGGGTTTGGTCAGAAAGACCATTCGCGCTTCGACCGCCTGTGGCCGGCTCAAGTACATGTGATGGGCAAAGACATCCTGCGCTTCCATGCGGCCATCTGGCCCGGCATGCTTTTTTCAGCGGGACTGCCATTGCCGAAACAGCTCCTCGTCCACGGCTTCATCACCTCCGGAGGCATGAAGATGTCGAAGACCCTTGGTAATGTCGTCGATCCCCTTGAGCTCATCAAGGATTACAGTACTGATGCAGTGCGCTATTTCCTCGCACGCCACATATCTCCATTCGATGATGGCGACCTCACTCCTGAGACATTCAAAGAAGCGTACAACGCGCACCTCGCGAACGGCCTCGGCAATCTCACCTCGCGCATCATGAAGATGGCACAGGATAATATACCTGTAGTCTCTACCTTCCCTGGATCTTTTCCTGAAGAGTATGCCTTAGCTATGGGCCGCTTTGACCTGAAGGCTGCGGCCGACATTATTTGGAAAAAAGTAACAGCTTTGGATTTGATCATACAAAAAGAGGAACCCTTTAAAAAGGTTAAAGTACCTGAGACAAAAGTTGAAGCTCTCGAAACTATAGATCACCTCGTGAAAGGTTTGGCCGAAATTGCTCAATTACTTGAGCCGATTTTACCTACGACGTCAAAAGCAATAAAAGAATGCATCGCGCAGAACAAAGTTCCAGTCACGCCGCTGTTTATGAGGAAATAACGAGGAAGAGTCGCTCGTCTTTCCGAGGATTCTTTTAATTGGATGGCTATTTATTTGCGTGAAATAAAAAGTCCGTCAGCAAGCTGACGGAGTATCATTTTGGACATGTCGGAACTGGTAGGGAATGCCGTTAGAAAAACAAATCAAACAATCCTACCGTGATGATTTTCGGGTCTAAAGGACTTTCTTTGACCACCTTATCAGTGAGTTCCTCAAGCGTCATCGTTTGATTGACGGTCGTTGGATCAAGGCCCAATGCACGTGATAGTTCTGGGATAGATTCAGGGCTTATTCCAACATCTGAAAGCGGAACCCCTCCCCATAGATGAGGAGCGAGGCTCGTCATTGTCAGATGGAATATGGAATCTTTGACTAATACGCCGGCGGTATGTTTATCCATAGCTTTTAAAGTGTTGAGGCAATCCAAAATCAGACTACTCCTGATTGAATAGAAGTCAATCAACACTCAGGAAACGCAGCTCTCGCCTCAAGCACCTCTTCCTCCGATACCCATTCCTTCCTCAATTCACCTGCGAGGAAGAATGATCCTGTCACAAGTATCACATCATTCGCAGCGGCTTCCTTCAGCGCACTTTTAAGAGCTAGATGCGCATTCCCATCGACCTCGATCGAAGCATTCTTCCGCTGGAATTTCTTGGCATACGTAAGTAATTTATTCGGATGGAGCGAACGTCGCTCAGGACTTTGGACCTGAGTGAGCGTGAGGCTCATCGAATAGGGCATCGCAAGAAGGTCTTTTAGTATTCGGCGGTTGTCGTTCTTATTGTCAGCGACAGAGACGATGAGGAAGAGCTTCTCAAAAGATAATTTCTTCAGGCTTGAGATCGTGCTTCGAATTTTTGCTCGATTATGTGCACCATCGAGGATGACAGTTGGCTTCTTTTGAATAGTCTCGAAACGGCAGGGGAGTTTGGTATTAGAAATGCCACGATGAATGGATTTATCGGGAATGCGTAAGTGCTTGCCGATTGCGGTCACTAATTCTCGGTTATAGGCTGAATGATCAAGTTGCTTCGGTACTGCATTGAACGGCACGCCCTTCTCGGCACATATATTTTTAAAAAGCTTTTGAAGCGTTGGCCGCTGCTCAGAGGTGAAGAATGCACAACCGGGTTTAATAATTCCGGCCTTATCCGTTGCGATTTCCTTGAGCGTCTTACCTAGAACTTCAGTATGATCGTAATCGATCATAGTTATGGCAGTGACTACCGGCTTCTCAATGATGTTTGTCGCGTCGTATCTTCCTCCAAGACCGACTTCAAGAATGACCCATTCACACTTCTGCTTTTGGAAAAAAAGAAAGGAGATGGCAAGAAATAATTCAAAGGCTGACGGTGCGCCATATGGACCTTTCTTTGCTTTTTCAATGAATGGCTTTAGATAATCAACGAGACGAATGAATTCAGTTGGCGATATATATATTCCATCAATCGCGATCTTTTCAATAGTCGTCGTCACATACGGGGAAGTGAAGAGGCCTGTTTTCTTTCCAGAGACGGTTAGAATATTTGCGAGCATCGTCGAAACCGTGCCTTTACCAGCGGTTCCTGTGACGTGAATATATGAGATATCTTTTCCGGGATTGCCCAAGAGGTCCAAAAAATAGCGCGTGCGATCAAGAAAAAAGCGCGGATCGCGCTTATCCTTGCCGAAATTCTTGCGGATAGAGGTATTCGAGAAGCTCTCGATGAAGGACACTGCTTCGCGGTATTTCTTCATCGGAACCATTGGTGAGGTATTATTTCTTCTCCTTCACGCAGCACTCGCTGACTTTCTTGCCTGAGCCGCAGGGGCAGGCCTCATCCTTCCTGCAGCAGGTGCCGGCGAGCTTGCCTGAGCCGCAGGCGCACTTCTGATCCAATCCTTTCATGTCGATGACTACTTCCATGGTATGTGTGTGGTTACTCGATAAACGGTATAATCCAGTATACTCTACCCATGAAATTATCGCATTTCGATATCCATAGCCACATGAACTTCGCGGCGTACGATGCAGACCGCGAAGAGACCATCGCGCGTGCTCAGGCAGCTGAGGTCGCCATGATCACTGTGGGCACGCAGATCGATACTTCTCGCAAAGCCATCGCGCTCGCTGAAGGGCATGAAGGGATGTATGCCGCCATCGGTCTCCATCCCATTCATACATCCGCATCGCATCACGATGAGAACGAGCTTGGTGAAGGAGCCAAGGGATTCACCTCTCGAGGAGAAGTCCCAGACATTGAGGCATATAAGGTATTAGCTGCGCATCCCAAGACGGTTGCGATCGGCGAATGCGGCCTCGATTATTATCATCTCGACGATGATTCAAGGTCTGCACAAGTGAAAGTATTCGAGACGATGATCGACGTCGCTAATCATTCACAGAAGCCGCTCATGCTTCACATTAGAAATGGCTCAGGAAAGTCTGCATACGCTGATGCATATGAGATAGTTAAGAGTAAGGCGAAGGTTCTCGGCAATCTCCACTTTTTCGCAGGGAGCGTCGAGGAGGCCAAACCATTTCTGGACCTCGGATTCAGCTTTTCATTCACGGGCGTCGTTACTTTCACACATGATTATGACGAGATCGTGAAATATATCCCTGCTGACCGAATAATGTCAGAGACCGATTGTCCGTATGTGACGCCGAAACCGTATCGGGGCAAGAGGAACGAGCCTGCCTACGTGATCGAAGTCGTTAAATCGATTGCCCGCATCCGCGGAGTGGGGGAGGAGGCTATGGCCCAGCAAATAGCTTCTAATGCGCGATCTTTCTTCAATATGCAGGAATGAGTCGGTGATTTGAACGGAACTTTATCGTTTTTTCATTTGATATTGAGCGGGATTTTATCCCAGGCAAGTATTATTACCCTTGCCTCATGCGCTCTTGCATGAAGTGGAACCGCGTGATACAGTCCATCCATTAATCGTTAATCGCAGTAAGTCCCTGAGCGCCGAGGCTGTACGCCGAGGATCGAAGGGTCCCGCAGGATCATTCCAAGCGGGTCACTGACTGCACAACGCAATGGACAACATCACTGACGACCGCATCGCGGTCTACGAGATAGGATATCTTATAGGAACCTCGATTCCCGAGGAAAAGGTCCCTGCAGAGGCGGAAGCCTTGAAGGGCATCGTCACCGGCGCAGGCGCCTCGATCATCGCCGAGGAGGCTCCCCGCAAGGAACGTCTCGCATACACCATCCGGACCAAGAACGTCTCCGGCTCGTATGAGTCGTATGACGAAGCCTACTTCGGCTGGATCAAGTTCGAGCTCGCCTCGGACAAGGTTGAAAGCGTGAAGAAGTCGTTCGAAACGACGCCGTCGATCATCCGCACGCTCCTCATCTCCACGGTGAGCGAGAACACCTATCTCGGCAAGCATGCTCCAGCTGTGCCTGTCGCTGCCAAGCGTTTTGCGCCCGCAGAGGCCAAGGCTGAGCCGGTAGCAGCGGCTCCGGTCGCGCCCGCTTCCATCGAGGAGATGGACAAGAGCATTGACGAATTGGTCAAAGAGGCATAGGAAACAAGTATCCAATAACCAAGATACAATAACCAAAAAACAAAACTATGTATCTCAATAAAGCGATCATCATAGGAAACCTCACTCGCGATCCGGAGATCAAGGCTCTCCCGTCCGGCAGCAAGGTCTGCACGTTCAGCATCGCCACCAACCGCTCGTACAAGGACAAGGATGGCAAGAAGCAGGAAGCCGTCGAGTTCCACAATATCGTCGTCTTCGGCAAAGTGGCCGAGCTCGTCGCCCAGTATCTCAAGAAAGGATCTCAAGCGCTCGTCGAAGGCCGCATTCAGACCCGTTCCTGGGATGACAAGGCCACCAGCACCAAGAAGTACCGCACCGAGATCGTCGCCGACACCGTCCAGTTCGGCAGCCGTCCGTCAGGAAGCGCAGCGTCGAGCTCGCCCTCATCGACCGCCAAGGGTGGCACTGCTCCCGGCGAGGCTGCATCGGACAAGATCGAGTACCCGACCGAGGAGATCAATCCAGACGACATACCTTTCTAAGATAGGAAGAGGTAAGAAGGAAAGAGGGAAATATAAGACCAATTAAATCACCATGAACAAACAATGCTATTTCAGCCAGAATAATATCAAGTACATCGATTACAAGGACACGGAAATCCTCCGTAAGTTCCTCAACCCTCACGGCCGCATCCTGTCGCGCCAGCGCACCGGCATCACTGCCAAGTATCAGCGCCAGCTCGCTGTCGCGGTCAAGCGCGCGAGGTTCATGGGATTGCTGCCGTACGTGGCGTCGTAGAGAATGCAAAGAGGTAAGATGTAAGAGGGAAAGATCAGGGAATCTGGTCTTTTTCTCTTACATCTTACCTCCTTGCATCCTTACTTCGTGACCCGCTCTCTGTACTCTCCAGTCTCAGTGTTTATTCGAATAACATCCCCTTCGTTGACGAACAACGGAACGTTGATCGTTGCGCCCGTCTCGAGTGTGACAGTTTTACTGCCGCCGGTGACTGTATCGCCCTTCACAGCTGGCTGCGCTTCGGTGACCTTGAGATCGGCCGTTATCGGCAGGCGGAAGCCCATCGGCTGTTCGCGGAAGAGGAACTGCCCGACGACCGTGTTCGGTTTCAGGAATTTACCCTGCGGGCCGATCTGCTCTTCGGTGACCTTGAAGCGCTTGGAAGGATCCTCAGCTTCAGTGAACCACCATTCGCCGCGGTTATTGTAGAGATACTTGACCTCGCGCTCCTCGATCTCCGCCTCCTCGACTTTATCAGAGACGTGGAATGAATACTCCGTGACCTTGCCGGTCATGAGGTTCTTGAGCTTGGTGGCGTTCACCGGCTTTCTCTGCTGCTTGCGGAAGACGTGGGCGGATATGACCTCGTAGGGCGTGCCCTCCATGACGATGTATTTCTTTTCGGTTATTTCGCTGTATTCGAGGATGGACATAGGATTGCAGGGGATTCGCTGGATAATTGAAAGTCTGAGCAGTGTAGCCGTTTTGGGGCCAAAAAGCAAAATGTTTGACAGATATGGATGTGAGGGGTAGAAATAGCTCAGAACTCACAACTGAATACCAATATGAAAACACCAGCAGATACGGAAGCCACCACGTTCACACTCGAATCATTGGACGACAGGCATCTTGTGCGATATGGCATCGTTCGCGGGGATGTGCCGGATCACTTCTCCATTAAACATGGTTCAGAGCCCCATTCGATCGATGGATACTATGATGGCGACGATTATAGGATCTCTGTGTATGTGTCGCCGCCTTTGGACAGTCGAACCAGCAATAATGATCGACTCGAAGTCGCAAACTGCACCAAGGCGTACGTGCGCCTCTTTCTCCAAAAGGAGATCGCAGCGCAGATCATCGCGCCGCTCGAGGGCCACATCAATGCCGAGATCGTCGGCGAAGAATTCGGCGAGCTCATCGTGTGCTTCACGAGGAAGGTGGAGAGCCTGGCGGATTTCGAGACGCTCATGACGGCATCGCAATCGTTTTTCAAGATCGTTGATAGCGGCGCATTCACGGCGTGGGTCGAGAAGCTCGTTTCTAACCTCGGAGAAGATCTGCGCAACACAGCCGAAGTTCTTCATCGTTGAATCGATTGATATTTGCACAATCCCGACATCATCGGGATTTTTATTTGCAAGAAATAAAAAAGCCTGACTATTTCTAGTCGGCTTGTGAAGAGGAGATATCAGTACGGTTTGATATCAGGGAATAGCCCATTCGTATCCATTTTGAAGAAGCGGATACCGATGCGTTTAGCGAATTCGCCATCCGTATCTCGATCTCCCACCATGAGAGACTTTCCGAAGTCGAGCGGCCCTTCATTCATGATGAAATCCTGAACGAGGGTTATCTGAGGCTTTCGGCAGCGGCACTTTTCCTCGGGGAAGTGGGGACAGACGAATATCCGATGGAAGTCGATGCCTTGGACGTGGAGCCTGCGGAGAAGCTCTGCCTGCACCGTTTCGAAGTTTACCAAGGGGTTTGCAGGGCTTCCGAGGCCGTCCTGATTGGTGACCATCACCAGTCGATAACCATATCGGATCAATCCCTGAAGGCCTTTCACGACTCCTGGGAGGATCTGCAGTTGCCCAACGGTGTCCACTTGGAATGTGTCCTGTGGTTCGTGAATCAAAGCGCCATCGCGGTCGATGAAAGCTACTTTCCGTTCCTTCTTATTGCTCATACGTTCACATTATTTGGTTTTGCTGCGATACTGGGGCTAAAACTATACTTATTGCGGGGTTTGTCAAATAAAAAGACCCGGCGGAGAGCACCGAGTCATGGGTCATTCGTTCAGGTTCGAAGCGGCTGTTCCAGTCAGTATCCCTGCGCGCTCGAGAAGGGTTCGCCCCTCGTCGTCGCATAGTTCGGGAATGATCCTGATGTAGCGATGGGCGACAAGATTCTTGATGTCGGCCACGAATTTCTCTTGCAGGCCGTCATCAGGGCGAACGGAATCGAAAAGACAAGTCCCTTTCGGTGAGATCTTCACGGCCTTTGCCTGCTCCGCATCGCTGATCCCCAAGGATACTGAAGTGAAATAGGGGGTGCTCCAGGTCACTTGCTCAGCCCGGATTCTTTCGTAGAATATCTTCATAGTTGCTCGAGTGTTCTGTGAACAATCTACTCTCAGATCAAGCTAAGTCAAGTCACCAAATAAAAAACTGGTCACCGTATCGCTACGACGCCAGTCATTCCTCATTGCGGTATTCTCTCACCAACAAAACCTCCGGTTGAGACGAGGCCCGCTTTATCGCCATAGTTCCATCCTCGCGCAACGTAAACACGCTCTCCCTGTCGTGCCCGTCTCGTTTAAGGATCAGTATCCTCTTCTTCTGGGCGATGGTAGTGAAGCCAGATACCAAATACTCGGGAAGCTGATTTGGGTAACCGGGCACCACGTGGTATATGAACGCCGCAGTTTCTCGTACATCTGCGACGTCCCATCCAGCGTTTACCGCCATGCACATAATCTCACTCAACAGCACCCTTTTGCCGCTCGTGAGCTCAATCGGAGCGCACAGAAACTGAGCATCATAGTAAGACCGCGAAGAAGGCAAGTGTTTGGAGATATCAGGCCGTGGGTTGCTAATAACTGTGGCGCTCAATATCTCGCTTGGAGACGTTCCGCGAGGAATATTTCCCGTGAAGATCATTCCATTGGGTTCAATAATCAATCTCATTGTAAGGTCCTTTTATCATATTTAGTACCATGTAATTTCTTTAAAAGCAAAACCCCGCTCTCCGCGGGGCCCTGTTCTGATCTTTCAATAGTTCCTTTGTAGAATAGTTAAATTACGCTTCTATTCCTTCAGCTTCTCCCTGATCTGCTTGAGGATAGCCTCTCTCACCGGCTTATTCTCTTTGAGGAACTGGCGAGTGGCATCATATCCTCGCCCAAGCTTTTCCTCGCCAAAGGCGTATGAAGAACCGGACTTGGAGAGGATGCCGAACTTCTCGCCAAGGGCGATGATCTCGCCTTCTTGGGAAATGCCTTCGTTGTACATGAGATCGAACTCGGTCTGACGGAAGGGAGCAGCGACCTTATTCTTGACCACCTTCACACGACAGCGACCGCCCATGATCTCCTCGCCCTTCTTGATCTGGGCGATGCGGCGGATGTCGAGGCGGACGGAGGCGTAGAATTTCAAGGCCTTGCCGCCCGGAGTGGTCTCAGGGTTGCCGAACATGACGCCGATCTGCATGCGGATCTGGTTTATGAATATGACGACGGTCTTTGATTTTGCCACAATGGCGGTCAATTTTCTGAGCGCCTGTGACATGAGGCGAGCCTGAGTGCCGACGTGGTAGGCGCCCATGTCGCCTTCGATCTCAGCCTTGGGAGTGAGCGCAGCGACGGAGTCGATGACGATGACGTCCATCTTGTTGGTGCGAACGAGGCTGTCGACGATGTCGAGGGCCTGCTCGCCGGTGTCAGGCTGTGAGATGAGAAGGTCGTTGATCTTGACCCCAAGCTTGCCGGCGTATTCAGGGTCCATGGCATGCTCGGCGTCGATGTAGGCGCAGACGCCGCCCTTCTTCTGGGCTTCAGCGACGACGTGGAGGGCGAGGGTGGTCTTACCGGAGGATTCGGGGCCGAAGATCTCGATGATGCGCCCGCGGGGCATGCCGCCGATGCCAAGAGCGGCGTCAAGGCCGATGGAGCCGGTGGGGATGGCATTCACGTTCACCTTCGGCTTGTCGCCGAGCTTCATGATGGAATCCTCGCCGAATTTGGTGCGGATGGCGTCGAGCGCGTCGCTGATGCCGGTGGCGGACTTCTTGCCTTGAGCTTCAGTCGGTCCGGTAGAGGTTTCTTCTGCAGCAGATGTAGAGCTTTCTTCGGTATCAGTGCGGGTCGGTTCTGATTTCTTGGTCTTCTTTATAGCCATAAGTATATGCGTAAAGGTATATCTGATAATGCGGCAGGCGCATCACCATCATACCATTTCAGGATAAGGGGGGACTAGAGCGTCCGTGAAGAAGAAGCTGCGGCTTGAGACACAGGAAGGTCGGAGGCGCCATAGAGCGTGAGAGTGGAGTCGATGCTGCGCCCAAACTGGTCTCCTGCGTGGATCGTAAGCGTATTCACGCCGCGGAACACGATAAGTGTCTGAGAGAAATCGCCCTGCTCGTCCACTGAAAGGGGATTGCCGTTGAGAGAGATGGTATTGACGCGCTGCGCTCGGCCTCGCAAAAGGACCGTTGAAGTAGCTGAGGACGATCCGTTCAAAGGCTCGAATATGTCGATGCGCGGACCTTGCGCATAGGCGAGCGAGCGCGAGATCGCGTATCCTCCGATCAAAATGATAGCCAACCCTAAAAGGGCGAGGCGGAGGAGACGAAGGGTTTTGGTTCGATTCAGTGCCATGAGTTCAGTCTATAGGCCATAAGGTAAAAAGTCTATAAAGTTCAAATAGGACTATTGGGTTCCTAAACATGATTCTTATTTTGAATGTTATTTCCGGCTCTACAAAATGATACCTGTCTAGCATGGTATAATTTTCTCATGAAGAAAATCGGTGAAGGGGTACAATTCAATGTTTATAATATTGGAAACGGCAGAGTAAAAAAGATCCACACTTCATTCTTTCAGAAAATCTACAGACTTCATAAAATTGCGCCAAAATATAAAATATATTCTCATCTAGTCAACAATAGTAAGATTGCTATAGGTGCAAGCAAAACAACCAAATTATCTATCAATACACTAAAAAAACAATTAGCGAACATCGATTTATCCCTCTTAGGTAACCCTGCTATTCATGACAATGGCGACTACGAGCAAGATAAGGTTTCGTCGTTTGGAGATGCGCTGCGCTCCAGCGAATTTAATAAGCAGAAAGAATTGGTGAACGGGTATATAGACAATGTACTTTCTTGTTGGGATTACGGGTTCAGTGATACGGTTTTCAATTTCACGATTAACTGTGGTGTCACGCCGGAAGATAAGGTAGTTCTTGTTGATTTGGGAGAGCTCACTTGGGATAAGGATGAGGTTACGAGGCTTGTTCAAAGCAAACATTGGGAAAAGCGAAGCTCATTTAACCGACTCGAAAACACACAACTAAAAGATTATATACGCGGGCAATTTAACGAAAAAATCACTATTTCAAGCCTGAATAGACGTTGGAATAGTAAAATCAACCCTTAAGTCCAATACGGTTTCAGCTTCCTCTCCGATCCGCTACTTTGCATGTTTTCGATCTTTAAAGGTTTTCGACCTCCTGGTTCGTTCCTCCATTCACCGCTTCCAATGCTTCAGCTGCCCCAGGGACGGCCCCGATCACTTCGCGCGGCTTGGAACCATTAGCGGGGCCGATGACGCTGCGCTCCTCGAGCATGTCCATGAGCTTCGCTGCGCGAGAGTATCCGACGCCGAGCTTGCGCTGGATGTAGGAAGTTGATGCCTTGCCTGCGGCAGTGACCGCTTCGCGGGCGGATTCATACATGTCATCCTCTTCGAGGTCTCCGTCCATCGCGTCGAATGCCGCGCTGGCCCCTGCTTCGGTCGGTGTCAGGCTGATCTCGCTCATGACGTCATATTTATATTCGTCAGCGAGATGCTTGACCACTTTCTTGACCTCGCCTTCGGAGATGAATGCCGACTGGAGGCGGACCGGCTTGGACATCTCACCTCCGAGATAGAGCATATCGCCAGCGCCGAGGAGCTTCTCAGCACCCGGCTGGTCGAGGATGGTGCGCGAATCGATCTGTGATGCGACCTGCAGTGCCACGCGCGTCGGGATGTTCGCCTTGATGAGACCGGTGATCACGTTCACGCTCGGGCGCTGGGTCGAGATGATGAGGTGGATGCCCACGGCGCGGCTCATCTGCGCCAAACGGACGACGGCAGACTCGAGCTCGCGAGGGTAGGTCTGCATGATGTCGGCGAGCTCGTCGATGACGATCACGATATAGGGCATTGTCTCAGGCACCTTAGCTGGTTCGCCATCCTTGCCCGCGGCCTCCTTCTTGGCCCTTTCCAGAGCCGGTGAAAGCACGCTCTTGTGATAGGACTCGACGTCGCGGACGGCATTCTGCTCGAGGATGTCATAGCGTCGGCTCATCTCCTTGCCAGCCCACTTAAGGGCAAGGATGGCCTTCTTGGGGTCTGTGATGACCGGCGTCAGGAGGTGGGGGATCTTGTTATAGAGCGTGAGCTCGACGCGCTTCGGGTCGATCATGATGAACTTGAGGTTCTCCGGAGAATTGCGGTAGAGCAGGGAAGTGATCAGGGCATGAATGGTCACGGACTTGCCTGAGCCTGTTGCTCCGGCGATGAGGGCGTGAGGAGCCTTGGCCAAGTTAGCGAAATGAGCCTTGCCAGAGATATCCTTGCCGAGCGACATAAGGAGAGGTTTCTCTGACTCCTGGAAATCCGATGAGGCGAGGAGCGTGCCGAGGCCGACTGTGGTCTTCGCTGTGTTCGGCACCTCGATGCCGACGAGCGATTTGCCTGGGATGGGAGCCTCGATGCGGATCGGATGCGCTGCTAATGCGAGGGCGAGGTCATTATTCAAGCCGACGATACGGGATAGCTTCACCCCTTCGGCGGGCTTCAAGGCATAGCGGGTGACGGAGGGACCGATGGATATCTCATCCATCTCCACGGTGATGCCGAAGTTCTGGAGGGTGCGCTTGATGATGTTCGCATTCGCTTTGATGTCGCCGGTTTCCGGCTTGCCCTTATCCTTCTCGAGGAGCGACAAAGGAGGGGGAGTGAACGGCTTGAGGTTCGGCGTGATCACCGACGTGGCAAAAGCGCTCTCTTCTGCTTCTGAGAAATCAAGGCCGCTTCCTTTTGCTGCCATTTTCTTCTCTGCCTTCGCTTTCTCGCGGGCAAGAGCTGCGGTGCGGGCGGCTTCTTCAAGCGCGAGAGCCGATATCTTCTTATTCTCCTCTTCCAAGTCCTCAGCCCCTGCCAATGCGCGCTCTATCGCAGCTTTCTCATCATCATCCATTTCGCTGCCCTTCTTCGCTTCTTTGTTTTTTTCCTTCTTTCTTTTCTTTCGCCAGAACGCGAGTTGCTCGAACGTGACATTGAACGTGATAAGCACTGAGACGATGAATATCGCGGCAAGGATCGCTGTGGAAGCCCAGTAGTCGAGAAGCTTGATGAGCGGGGAAGCGATCAGGCGTCCGATCGTGCCAGCAGCTCCCGCGTATGAGATCTGGATGAGCCCAAGCCCAGATATGAAGAAGAGGAACGCCCCGACCGCCTTGGATGTGTCGAAGCGCTTCTTGATGCCTCGCAGGAATGAGATGCCGAGCATAGCGAAGGCCACTGGTATCAGGAAGTAGCCGATGCCGAAGAGCCGGGAGAAGAACGCGAATGAATAGTAGCCGATGGGGCCCGCAAGATCGGTGCCATCAGTCCTGTGGAATGCTGCAAGGAGAGAGAGGAGAGTTATCAGGAATGAGAAGACAGCAAGGATCGCCTGGACGGTCTCGTCGCGCATCTCGTCCCAGAACCGCACTTTTCCAGTAAAATCAGTTTCTTTTTTCTTTTTTGCCATCGTATAAGGTAGTGAATCTATCGGTGAATATGCGTCAATTCTAGCATATTCGATAGGCTCTCAATGGGATTTCGGTGTTTGCCGCAGTCTGGGAGCAGCACATGTGCCCTGTGCCGGAATAGAAAGTAACCCATGCCACTAGGTGTGCAGGTGCTTTGCTATTCCGGCACAGGGCACATGTGCTGCTCCCAGACTGCGGCACCACTCTCTCATTCGAAATAAAATCATAAAAACACCTTGCATCTTTATTTTTTGGCCCTATAATGGACACATGAAGGACAGGCTCGCGCGGAGGGTTTTCTTAAAGGACAAGATTTATTTTCTATAAAAGACACAATTCTATGAGTCAAAATCCATTAGACAGCAACTCATTGCCTGATCGCCCTATAGACTGGAAATCACTGGGTTTTTTCTCTGCAGAAGACTATCTTATTTATATATTCAAAAAGACAGAGAAGATAACCTCAGCTCTGTACCTTGTCTCCGGCCTGCTCAAAGACGATGAGCCTCTCAAATGGGAGCTTCGGGATCACGGCATCGATCTTCTCTCATCGTCCTTTATGATCTCCAGTTCGCTTCCGGGGGACAAGAATGCCATCATCCAATCTCTCTTCTCTGCAGCTCTCGAAACGATCTCTCTTTTGAATGTTGCCCGGATTTCGCAGCTTATATCTGAAATGAACTACTCGCTCCTTGTGGATGAGATCAACCATGTGGTCGCATTGCTCCGCGATCGGCTCGCCGAAAACGCCGAGAGCGCAGGATATGTCCTCTCTGAATCATTCTTTCGGACACCTGATCTATTGTCCACTACTCAACGAGGAGAAGGGAAGGCTTCTAGTCATTCCGGACCATCGTATCAAGGACAAGAACAATCAACGCAAAAATCGATTGATTCAAGGCGTAATTCAGATAATGGACAGGCGGTCCAGCAGGTGAAAAAGTCTCAAAGACAAGAGCTTATCCTCTCGCTCCTTAAAGGACAATCACGACTGACGATAAAGGACTTCTCCCGATCGATTCGCGATTGCAGCGAAAAAACCATACAGCGCGAGCTGCTCGATCTAGTTGAAAGGGGTCTCGTTAAGAAGGAGGGAGAAAGGCGCTGGAGCACGTATTCGTTGAAGTAAATGTGACAAGGCCTCCCCTCGGAGGGTAGGCCTCCGAGGGGAGGCCTTGGTATGAGCCTTTTCTTGACTTTGAGGCCTATTTTGACTAATATAGGGTCACTACGCAACATGGGTCCCGAAGCCGCTTTTCGCGGCTTAGATGCGTAGATGCCTGTTATCCACATGGTAAGTTTTGCCGCACTATTCCGTTATACTGTATAATGCTTTGTAGCGAATGCGAGAACGGTTACCCGCTTGTTCGCGCATTCGCCCCCAAAGCATCTAGCTCGGGGATGTGAATGGACTTTGACAACTATAATCTACGGTCACAAGTTCATCTTTGTCTTGCCACAATGTTTTCCGGATGCGTGTCGATAGCGCTGACGGGAGATGTGGAATTATTATTAGATTACAAAACCGCATTAACTTCTCCTTATTATTATCAGTAAGCGGGGAAGGGTGCGATAAATTACAAACACAGAATATGAAAAAGTTTCTTATTGCGTCTGGCGTAGCCGCGTTGGCTTTCGCTTCGATCGCATCGGCGCAGGGATACGCGTTCCACACCAACCTCACGGTCGGTTCAACGGGACCTGATGTCTCAGCCCTCCAGTCATGGCTCATCACGAACGGTTTCCATATCCCCTCTGTCGAGGCGGGTACGGCTACCAAGGGATACTTCGGTTCTCAGACCAAGGCAGCTCTTGCCCTTTACCAGGCTTCTGTCGGTCTCCCGAACTTCGGTTTCTTCGGTCCTCTCACCCAGGCCAAGCTTAACGGTGGCGTCAGCACGCCGATCGTCGTTGGTTGCCCGGCAGGTATGATCTGCACGCCGGCTCCTGGCACGGTTGGTACTCCGGTTGTCGGAGGCCCGACTGGCATCACGACCCCGGGCATCCCCGGTATCATGTCAGTCACGGCTGGCCCGCTCTCGAGCATCGTCTCGAACGTTGGCTCGCTCATGGCTCCTGTTCTTACCGTCCGCGTCCAGGCCCAGTACTCTGACCTCGCGGTCCAGAGCTTGAACCTCGACCTCGGTAGCAACACCGCTATCTACAACAAGATCTTCAGCAAGCTCTATGTTACAGATGGCACCAACGTCCTCGCCTCTGTCCCGTTGAATTCCTCGACGGTCATCCAGAGCGGAGCTGATTACATTGTCGGCCTCAACGCCTTCAATTTCATCGTTCCGAAGGGCACTTACAGGGACCTCGTCATCAAGGCTGACCTCATGTCATCCATTGATAGCAAGTATCTCTCAGGCGGATCGCTCTACCCGACCGGTATATTCGCGAACAGCGGTATCACCTCGGGAGTTCCTTCCACCGGATGGGGCATCGCTATCCCGGCCAACGGCCTCCGCGCTGTTGACGGTGCAGGCGTGAACCTCAATGGTCCGACGGGAGGCTTCGCTCAGGCCCTCACCATCAACTCAAGCTTGGTTGATACGGCTCAGGCGAACATCTCGCTTGACTACTCCTCACCTCTCAAGAACACGGTTCCGGTCACCGATACGACCAATGGTCAGTACAACGGTCTCGGAGTCTTGGCCTTCGATGTGAACGCTCAGAACGACACCCTTCACCTCCACGAGGCTAAGGTCCAGTTCGTGACGAGCGGCACGGGTCAGGTCAGCGCGGCATACCTCTACAACGGCAGCACGCTCATCACCTCTGCTTCAGTCTCGAACGGCATCGCTGATTTCAACAACATCACCGATGGTACGAACGGAGCTACGGTCGCCAAGGACACCACCACCACCTTCTGGGTGAAGGCGGATGTCACGGGCGTCACCTCAGGAAGCCTCTCGATCGTCGCATCGACGACGGGTTCCGCGGGTGCTGCTCCTCTCACGATCTACAACTCTCAGGACGGCAACGCGATCATCACCGGAAGCGCCGTGGGCAACACCTTGACCATTGCGAACAATGGCCCGGTCTTCACCCTCGTCGGCGCTCCGACGATCACGAAGTCAAACAGCTCGGCTGATCAGCAAGGAAACTCGACCACGACCTACACCGCGACGTTCAACGTCCAGGTTCAGGCCGTCGGTACGGACGTTGCTCTCGGCTTGGCAGGATCCAGCACGCCTGCGTTCGGCACCACGACCGACAACATGCTTGCTATCTACAAGAACGGCGCGAAGGACACTCTGTCCAACTACACCGCGAACAGCGCGACGATCGTCTCGAACTACTCTCAGCCGACCAACACCACGTTGTCGACCGATGGTACGTACTTCACGGTCTCTCGCAACCAGTCGGTCACCATCCCGGTCACCTACTCGTTCATCGTGAAGAACGCCGCTGCTAGCCCGGCTACGTACGCTGTGCAGCTCCAGGGCATCAACTGGGAAGCTCCCGGTGCCGCCCTTGCTAACGTCAACTTCATGAAGGACCAGGTCGCATGGAGGACGCCTGCAATATAAATCCGACCCCGCTCTCTCATTCCGAGAGGCTGAGTTAGATTGAAGCAAAGGCCACCCGAAAGGGTGGCTTTTGCGTTGGGGGGAGAGGCGGTAAACAGCCTTTCTATCCCCACATGTCGGTCCTTGACTGAGCCCGTAAGGTATAATGTGAGCGAGTCTGGATACCCATTAGGATATCAACACATTAACCACATCACTACATGAAGAGAATTATCACATCGCTTGCGGCGCTCGCTATTTTCGGAACAGCTCTGGCTTCCGCTCAGGGAATATCCTTTGCCAAAGATCTCCAGGTCGGCGCAACGGGCGCAGACGTGTCTGCGCTCCAGACGTGGCTGATACAGAACGGCTACCACATCTCGTCGATCGAATCAGAAGCTGCAACCAAAGGCTTCTTCGGATCACAAACGAAGGCGGCTGTGCAGAAATATCAATCAGCGTCCAAGCTGCCTCCGACTGGTTTCGTTGGTCCGCTCACACGAGCTAAGCTCAATGGGGGAGCGAACGCTTCTACGTCCGCATCTGCGGGATTCGTAGGGTCTTCAGGCTGTCCTGAAGGCTTCACGTGCACAGCGATAGGGTCGGTATTCCCCTCAGGGCTTCCGGCGGGAATAACTACCCCCGGCATCCCCGGCATCATGTCCGTCACCCAAGGCCCGTTGCCCTCATCGACGGTATTTGTCGGACAGACTCAGGTTCCCATCATGACAGTCCGCATCCAGGCGCAATATTCCGACATCGATTTCAACGGCCTCGTGCTCGATCTCGGCACCGATACATCCATCTATAACAAGATCTTCAGCAAGATGTACGTGACTGCCGACAACAATGTCCTCTTCTCTGCGCCTCTCAACTCCTCCAGCGTCGTCGATGTGCAAGGACAATATGTATTGGGTACTGCGGGGTACGACTTCATCATCCCGAAGGGCACCTACAAAGACATCATCATCAAGGGTGACTTGTATCCGTCCATTGATAGCAAATACACCAATATGTCTCCTTGGTATATCAGCGTAGATTCGCTCGCCGTGAGCGGCCTCGATGGCGCCGGCGTCATCCTCTACGGCCCATCCACTGACGGCCTCATCGTCCAGGCCCTCACCATCAACTCAAGCTTGGTTGATACGGCTCAGGCGAACATCTCGCTTGACTACTCCTCACCTCTCAAGAACACGGTTCCGGTCACCGATACGACCAATGGTCAGTACAACGGTCTCGGAGTCTTGGCCTTCGATGTGAACGCTCAGAACGACACCCTTCACCTCCACGAGGCTAAGGTCCAGTTCGTGACGAGCGGCACGGGTCAGGTCAGCGCGGCATACCTCTACAACGGCAGCACGCTCATCACCTCTGCTTCAGTCTCGAACGGCATCGCTGATTTCAACAACATCACCGATGGTACGAACGGAGCTACGGTCGCCAAGGACACCACCACCACCTTCTGGGTGAAGGCGGATGTCACGGGCGTCACCTCAGGAAGCCTCTCGATCGTCGCATCGACGACGGGTTCCGCGGGTGCTGCTCCTCTCACGATCTACAACTCTCAGGACGGCAACGCGATCATCACCGGAAGCGCCGTGGGCAACACCTTGACCATTGCGAACAATGGCCCGGTCTTCACCCTCGTCGGCGCTCCGACGATCACGAAGTCAAACAGCTCGGCTGATCAGCAAGGAAACTCGACCACGACCTACACCGCGACGTTCAACGTCCAGGTTCAGGCCGTCGGTACGGACGTTGCTCTCGGCTTGGCAGGATCCAGCACGCCTGCGTTCGGCACCACGACCGACAACATGCTTGCTATCTACAAGAACGGCGCGAAGGACACTCTGTCCAACTACACCGCGAACAGCGCGACGATCGTCTCGAACTACTCTCAGCCGACCAACACCACGTTGTCGACCGATGGTACGTACTTCACGGTCTCTCGCAACCAGTCGGTCACCATCCCGGTCACCTACTCGTTCATCGTGAAGAACGCCGCTGCTAGCCCGGCTACGTACGCTGTGCAGCTCCAGGGCATCAACTGGGAAGCTCCCGGTGCCGCCCTTGCTAACGTCAACTTCATGAAGGACCAGGTCGCATGGAGGACGCCTGCAATATAAATCCGACCCCGCTCTCTCATTCCGAGAGGCTGAGTTAGATTGAAGCAAAGGCCACCCGAAAGGGTGGCTTTTGCGTTGGGGGGGAGGTGCAACCAATCAAGGCAGCTTTTCGTAGTGATAGTGCGCTCGCACCATCCGCATGCGGTGCATATAATAGGAAGCATAGGAACAGGGCCGTCACGTCGTCGCATTCCATTCATGAAAGGATCAAAACTCAAGCCGTTCAGCGCTCTTCTCGGCGTTTTTCTAGTGGGCGCTCTTCTCGGCTTCATGTGCGTGAGAATCTGGCCAGCCTCGTCGAAGCTTCCTGTTCCTGTCGAGGTCAGGTTGAATACGACGCCGCAATATCCGCTCATCGACCCGCTCATATTTACTGAGACCGATCAAAGCCTTTTTCCCGAGCTGAATCCCCTGGATAAGACGATAGATTCATACGTCGCCGCTGTAGAGGCAGATCGTGACGCTAGTTCCGTTTCGGTTTATTTCCGTGATCTGAACACAGGGCACTGGACGGGCACAAATGAGGATGAGATATATGAGCCGTCGAGCATGCTCAAGGTCGCGGTCATGATCGCATATCTGCGAGATTCGATACAGGACAAGACGATTCTTACGAAAAAGCTTTATTATCCGGGAACAGACACGAGCGGACAATATTACGTGCCTACGGATTCTGTCCCCGCTGGATATTATTCGGCGCAGGATCTCATCAAGTATATGATCGTGAATTCGGACAATACCGCCATGAATGTGCTTATAAAGAACAATTCCGACCAGGCATTGGCGGTGTATCACGACTTCAAATTACCGACCCCTCCAAGCTCAGAGGTCGTCGATTTTATGACCGCTGATTCCTACTCGACTATTTTCAGGACGCTGTACAACGCATCGTATCTTCTGCGCAGCGGCTCAGAGCAGGCTCTGGAGCTTCTCACCAAGACCACATTCACCCGGGGCCTCGTCGCTGGCGTGCCGACGGGCACAGTCGTGGCTCATAAGTTCGGCGAGCATACCTATATACAGCAAGACGGCACAGTGGTGAACCGAGAGCTTCACGATTGCGGCATCGTCTACTATCCGGATAAGCCATACCTTCTGTGCGTAATGACCAAGGGTCAGGATTTTCCGCGCCTCGAAAGCGTCATCTCGGGCATCTCGAAGGTCGTCTATGGCTACATCGATGCCGCTACGCAGAAAGGGAAGTGAGCCGTAGTATATTATGAGAATGAGGTTTATAATAAAGCATCATATGAAAGAAAGAATTCTCTTATGCTTCTCGGTACTGTGCGCAGTGGTCGTTTTCGTGGCCGGTATAGCAGCTGCGAAGCCTGCCTCTGCTGCGCTGGTGCCGACTCTATCTCTCGCCGCGGTCAACAACAACACCCAGATACAGATGACTGTCTTTGGCGCTGATCCGAACGCTCCGGTAATGTTCTATTACCCTGCCGCATCTTCGGTGACAGCCGTGAATGTAGGACAGACCAGCTCGAGCGGCTATTTCGTGAAGATATTGGATCCCAATGTATACTCCATAGCGGTGGGAGCCTCCACATATGTCCTTGTAGACGGCTCTCAGTCGCAGATCATTGCGTGGCCATCATATACCGCATCTTCCAACACGACCTCGAGCTATATGTCGTTGAGCCAAAGCAACATCAGCCTCTTTGCGGGACAGGTGAGCCCGATCTCGGTTACGAGCAGTTCCGGCATACTCGGGAATGTGACTGTTTCCAATAATTCGAACTCTTCCGTAGCGACTGCGAGCGTGAATGGGGGACAAGTGACGGTATATGCCAGCGCTCCTGGATCCACGGTCATGACGATATGCGCGTCGAGCGCCGGATGTGCGAGCCTCTACGTGACCGTTCAGCAGCAGTCCGCAGCCGCGGTTCAGCAGACGTCTTCTTCTCCGACTATCGCCTTCAGCCAAAGCTCTCTTGTTTTGACTGCCGGCCAGAGCCAGTCGATCACGCTGTCCGGTCAGGGGTCATATTATGTCTCCAACAACTCGAATCCGTCGGTCGCCACGACGCAGATAAGCGGTGCGACGCTGGCTGTGAATGCGGTCGCCGCCGGCACCGACACTCTCAGCATCTGCGCGGCGTCGGACACCTCTTCCAGCTGCGGAACCGTGAGCGTCACCGTGAATCAATCATCGTCTTCGTCGGCATCGACTCCCACATCGGTCCTTTCTCTCAGCCAGAGCAGCATCCAGCTCACCGTCGGCCAGACCATCCCAGTCACCGTGACCCTCACCCCTTCTGTGGACTCACCCGTGTACTATATATCGGGAAATTCGAATTCCTCGAGCGTGACCGCCAATATATCTGGCGCTCAAGTGAGCATGTACGGCGTCGCATTCGGAGGCAGCACGGTCACGGTCTGCCAGCTCGGTGGCCCATGCGCGAATGTGTACGCCTACGTGATGCCTGGATCGTCGACGGCGTCAGTGACTTCATCCACAGCGCTGCCCCTCGCTCTCTCATCGTTCAATCTCTCTTCGAATGATGTCGGCGGATCATTCATGCATGCCGGAGCGGCTCTGTCTCTGTCGTTCACCACAAATCAGAATGTCCTCAATCCTGTCGTATCCATCGGCGGCTCGTCCATTGCAGTGAGCGGCAGCGGCAGCGGACCCTACGCTCTCATCTACACCATGAAGGGCACCGAGGCGCTTCCGCTGGTGGCCGACATATCCTTTTCCAATCAAGCGGGGAACTCAGCGCGTATGAAGGTCACGCTTACAGACGCCGCACCCGTGCCGGTATCGACGAGCGCTGGGCCATTCACTGCATATCTTTCCTCTGGCTCCTCTGGGGCGCAGGTGACGGCTTTGCAGAAGCGCCTGATAGCAGATGGATTCTTCACTGGCTCGGCTACTGGTACCTACGGACCCCTCACCGAGGCTGCGGTCAAGAAATATCAGGCCAAGCACGGCCTCTCTCAAGCTGGTGTCGTCGGCCCCTCGACGCGGCAGCTTTTGAATCAGGGCATATAGCATCTATGGTCAATCCCTTCGACAGGAACTTCTTCAAATTCTTTATCGGCTTCATATTCGTGTTGCTCACGAGCTTCACCATCCTGTATTTCATCGGACGCTATGGTCGCCCGGTCGTTCATGAGAGCGTGACCGCGGTCAAGGGATCATTCAGGAAATAGCCAGCCGTTGCATGCTTCACAGGGCTATGGTAGCCTGTCGGCAAGGCTCAAGACAGAAGGCGACCGCCGAAAGGCGCATAAGACCTTCCGAGGACTCATCTCCTATCGTTTATAGCCTAGGGTCGATATCAATTAAAATAAACCAATAACCAAGATACAATCACCAAAAAAATTCCAATAGCCGAACTCTGTCAGACCATGTTTGGTTATTGTATCTTGGTTATTGGTTATTACTACCTATGGCCCGCACCAAAGCACAAAAGAAAGAGATCGTCGCCAAGCTCCAGACGCTCATGGACGGCGCCCAGTCGCTCGTCTTCGTGAACGTCCACGGCCTCAAGGTCTCCGAATCGACCACGATGCGCCGCGCCCTCAAGAAAGAAGGCGTCGGCCTGTTCGTCGCCAAGAAGACATTGACCAGCCTCGCCCTTGCGCACAAGAAATATACCGGCTCGGCTCCTGAGCTCGCCGGAGAATTCGGCTTGGCCTACGGCGCAGACCTCGTCGCTCCCGCTCGCAGCGTCTACGAGTTCCAGAACAAGTTCAAGGGAAAGGTCGCCATCATGGGCGGCGTCTTCGAGGGCGCGTTCATGGACAAGGATCAGATGACCGTCATCGCATCCATCCCGCCGCTCCCGACCTTGTACGGCATGTTCGTCAACGTCGTCAATTCGCCGATTCAGGGCCTCGTTATGGCGCTCGATCAGATCGGCAAGAAGAAGACCGCATAATATTTACCAAAAAGATTTTAGATTCGAGATTTTAGAATGAGCGCATTCTGAAATCTAAAATCCAGAATCTAGAATCTAATCAAAAAAACTATGGAACCCAATGCAAACGTAGATATCCCGGCAAAGTTCAAGTCGATCGTCGAGACGATCGAGAAGATGTCGGTCCTCGACCTCAATGAGCTCGTGAAGCTCTTCGAGAAGAAGTTCGGCGTGTCGGCCCAGGCCGCAGCAGTCGCCGCTCCGGCCGCAGCAGTCGCCGCAGGCGAAGAGAAGAGCGCGTTCGCTGTACACCTTGCCGCCGCAGGCGAGCAGAAGATCGCCGTCATCAAGGTGATCAAGGAAGTCCTCGGCCTCGGCCTCAAGGAAGCCAAGGACCTCGTCGATGCCGCGCCGTCGCTCCTCAAGGATGGCATGAAGAAAGACGAAGCCGAAGCCTTCAAGAAGCAGATCGAGACTGCCGGAGGAAAAGTCGAGCTCAAATAAGCAATCAACAGACACTCATCAGTGAACAAAGGGGCCCTTCGGGGTCTTTTTGTTTTTCAATTTGGACTTAAGAGCAGCTAACAACCGTTTACTGTTTGCTGGCTATTCTGATAGAATGCTCCACACATTACCTATGGAAACTCTCACCGCTCTTTTCGGCAGCCCTGCAAAGGTCAAGCTGCTCCGCCTCTTCCTCTTCAATCCGGGCACTGCATTCCTGCCTCGCGAGCTTGCGCACCGGACGAAGTGCCCCCTGCCTGCGGTCAACCGCGAGCTTTCGACCCTCACGCGCGCTGGGCTCCTGAAGAAGCGTCAAGTGTTGAAAAGCGTGGAAGACCGGACGGGGGACAAGATCGCCTTCAAGAAGCTCCGCGGCGCCGGCTACAGCCTCGACGAGAAGTTCTCATACCTCGATTCTCTCAAGAACCTGCTCACTGTGGCGAGCATGAGCGTCGACGAGGATTTCGCCAAGCGCTTCGCGCACATCGGCCGGGTCAAGCTCTTCATCGCATCCGGCGTCTTCATCCAGAATTGGGATGCGCGCATAGATCTGCTCATCGTCGGGGACGACCTCAACCTGCCCAAGATCGAATCGGTCATCAAGGTCATAGAGTCTGAAGTAGGGAAGGAGATCGCCTATTCCGCCTTCGAAACATCCGATTTCGAATACCGCCTCGGCATCCATGACCGGCTTATCCGCGATATTCTCGATTATCCACACGCGACGCTCATCGATCGCTTAGGAATTGAACCTAAGTAGCTGATACATGCAAAAAGGTAAGAGGTAAGAGGGAAATATGGGCCCATATTTCCCTCTTACCTCTTTGTATCTTACATAGTATTCTATCCACACCCTCAGATTTTGAACCCCTTCTCGATGCTATAATAGAGGCATTAACGGAATAATTAGCAGTTAAAACACATAATTTCATGATGTTCATCCAGAATTGGGGAGACGTGTTCTCGCGCTCCCTTCAGGACGTATGGGTAGGCGTGGCAAGCTTCTTGCCGGGCCTGATCATCGCCCTCATTATCTTCGCCATTGGCTGGGTCTTGGCTTCTCTCGTCGAGAAGCTCGTCGAGAGCCTTTTCAAGTCGATCAAGGTCGATGCGGCGCTCAAGAGCGCCGGTTTCGAGGAAGTCGTCAAGCGCGCCGGCCACAACCTGAACTCCGGCCTCTTCGTCGGCAGCCTGGTCAAGTGGTTCGTCATCATCGTCTTCCTCATGGCATCCTTTGACATTCTCGGTCTCGGCCAGGTCAACGGATTCTTGCGCGATGTGGTTGCTTATCTTCCGCAGGTCATTATCGCCGTCCTCATCCTCATGGTCGCTGTGGTCATCGCGAACGCCATGCAGAAGATCGTCGTCGCCTCTGCGCGCGCCGGCCATGTGAAGTCTGCTGAGCTCCTCGGCCGCGTCACCAAGTGGGCCATCTGGATATTCGCTGCTCTCACTGCGCTCTACAACCTCGGCATCGCCCCTGGTCTCATCCAGACCATCGTCATGGCGATCTTCGCCGGAGCGGCTCTCGCTCTCGGCCTCGCCTTCGGCCTCGGCGGCAAGGATGTCGCACAGCGCCTCGTCGAGCGGACCGCGCACTCGCTCATGGAGAAGGAATAGTCCTCTGGAAATCCTTCACGCATCATTTCTCGATGCACAAAAAGCCCCCTCGGGGGCTTTTCTGTTTCCCGAATAATAGGAAGCTGTTTATGAGTGCAAGAAAAAACCCCGATCGAAGATCGGGGTTGAGAACAAGCTTATGCCGGCTCTCTGTTCAATGCGCTGACAACTGCGCGGATGGATGCGAGCGTTATGCTCGTGCCGACTCCTGCCCCCCATCGGACGATTCCGTCAGGGAATTGGAGTTGGATGTAGGCGATGGCGCTTGCCGCCGATCCTTCGCCGAGAGCGTTCTCAGCTTGGCCGAGCACGTAGACATCGGCTACGCCTGCGTTGTGCATTGCGTGAATGAACGCGTCGATAGGCCCATTGCCTTCACCTTTGATGTAAAGGCGTTTTTGATCGAGCAGGATCATGGCGGAGCACTTGCATATGCCTTCATGGTCGTTTGATGAGAACGACTCGAGCTCGTAGCGCGATCCTTCCCGCTGAATATATTCCCTCTGGAACATCTCATGGAGGACTTCAGCGGTCGCTTCTTGTCCAAGCTTGTCGATCTGTGTGCCGGCGATCGATCCGAATTCGCGGACCATATCTTTGGGCATGTGGATCCCGAATTTACGCTCGAGGATATGCGCTATGCCGCCCTTTCCTGATTGGCCGTTTATGCGAACCACTTCATGATAGGTGCGGCCGATGTCTTGTGGATCGATGATGAGATAGGGGATATCCCATTTCTCAGTATCTGCCGCTTTCTCTCGTGCATGGAATCCTTTGTTGATGGCGTCCTGATGCGATCCTGAGAATGCCGTGAACACCAGATCTCCGCTGTACGGCTGCCGGTCGTGCACCGTCATGCCCGTGCACTGCTCATACATCTTCCGCAGGGAAGGGATGTCCGAGAAATCCAATCCCGGATCGATGCCCTGCGTGAGCATGTTGAGCGCCACGGTCACGATGTCCAAGTTTCCGGTCCGCTCTCCGTTGCCGAAGAGCGTGCCTTCAACTCGTTCAGCGCCGGCGAGAATGCCGAACTCGGTCGCTGCTACGCCCGTGCCGCGATCGTTGTGCGTGTGCACACTGATCACTGCCGAGCTGCGCCGCGTCATGTTCCTGCAGAACCATTCGATCTGGTCGGCGTAGACATTCGGCATGGCGACTTCCACGGTGTCTGGAAGGTTGAGGATCATCGGATGCTCGGGAGTTGCCCCCCACTCATCCATGACTGCTTCGCAGACCTCGAGGGCGAATTCCACTTCAGTCGCCGAGAAGCTCTCGGGCGAATACTCGAAGAGGACTTCAGTCCCTTTGAGCTGGCGAGAGCATTTCTTCACTGTCCGTGTTCCGCTCACTGCGAGCGCCAAGACTTCCGGCTTTTCCATGCCGAAGACTATCTTGCGCTGAGCTGGCGACGTGGAGTTGTAGAGATGGATGATAATCCGTTTCGCGCCCTTGAGAGAGGTGATCGTCTTTTGGATCAGCTCCTCCCGGGCCTGAACGAGCACCTGGATCGTCACGTCGTCGGGGATGAGGTTTTCCTCGATCAGCTTCCGCACGAATTGGAATTCGGTCGGCGACGCTGCGGGGAATCCTACCTCGATCTCTTTGAAGCCGCAGTCGACGAGCGCTGCGAACATCTCCGTCTTCTTCTCGACGGTCATCGGCACCTCGAGCGACTGATTGCCGTCGCGGAGGTCGACACTGCACCAGCGGGGCGGGGAAGTGATCCTCCGGCCTGGCCATTTGCGATCGTCCAGCTGTATGAGCGGGAACGCTACGTATTTGTTTGCTTTCATAATTTCCTTGGGAAAGAACTTCTCGGCGGTCTGTGGTAGACCCTCTGCCTTATAGCCTATAAGACAAAGCCAGCTCTTCGTAGTGAAGAGCTGGCTTGTATCTACCTATCCGTACTTAGTTATACACAAGCGAGATCTCCACCGGTATTCCGGAGGCTGAGAAGGAGCCCAAGAAGGAGAGCTGCGTTGTGTCGATTCATGAGAGGAGCTTAGTACACACTCTCAGTAATGTCAAATAGTGTATGAGAGAAGACGGTCGCTACGAACAGCAAATCAGAGCTTAAATTATCCCCACCCTATCCCCACACCCTTTATAGCAGGCGGGCATTGACTTATTTTTGGCCATACGTATACTTACTCGTACTCAGATATGCATATAAAAGGTAACCGAATATCGAAACGGCCATAGCCACATCCGCCACCCGGCGGACGTAGCTCTGAGCCGCTCAACGAAGCGGTTTTTCTTTTGTCAGGACGACTGAAGCTTTACAATCTCATACCTCAAACAAGTAAGTAAGCAATGTAGGTAATAGACTCGTGTATGCAAATACGCGAGGTGTGAAGTAGAAAGCGGTTTTTAGAGTTCCTAATGGGAATTCTAAGGGCGTATGGTGGATGCCTTGGCTAGAAAAAGCGATGAAGGACGCGGCGTGGCGGCGATACGCTTCGGGGAGGTGCCGAGCAACCTTTGATCCGAAGATGTCCGAATGGGGAAACCCCTTCAGGCTTGACCTGATGACCTTACTCGTAAGAGCAAGGAGCGTACCCTGGGAAGTAAAACATTTCAGTACCAGGTGGAAAATAAACAAACATGCATTCCGTCAGTAGCGGCGAGCGAACGCGGAGAAGACTAAACTCAACCTAAATCGTACGGCGCGCGAAAGCGTTCTGTGCGATTTAGGTTGGGGGTTGCGAGGCAGAGACGTGCTATTTATAGCAGAGAAGTTATCAAATCTTTTGTTAGCCCAATGACCTGGAAAGGTCGGCCCCAGAGGGTGATAGCCCCGTAGGCGAAAACACAAGATCTTCTTTGTCTCTGTTCTCAAGTACCCCGGGACACGAAAAGCTCGGGGGAATCAGCCGGAACTAACCGGCAAGTCTAAATATTTTTCTAGACCGATAGTGAACAAGTACCGTGAGGGAAAGGTGAAAAGCAGCCCGGAAGGGCGGTGAAATAGATCTGAAACCATATGCCTACAAGGAGTGGGAGCGGGCAGCACAAGGAGCGCAATGCAAAGAGGTAAGATGTAAGAGGGAAATATGAATCGCATATCTTTCCATCTTAGATCTTACATCTTCCTATTGTGTTTCGTGTGCTGTCCGTGACCGCGTGCCTATTGAAGAATGAGCCAACGAGTTTTAGCAAGCAGCTCGACTAAGGCCGCGAGGCCGGAGTCACAGGGAAACCGAGTCTGAATAGGGCGCTTGTTGTTTGCTAAAGACCCGAAGCCAGATGAGCTTGCCACGCGCAGGGTGAAGTTCGCCGAAAGGCGGATGGAGGCCCGAACCGGTTAGCCGTGCAAAACTATCGGATGACGTGTGGTAAGGAGTGATAAGCTAATCGAATCTGGTAATAGCTGGTTCTCTCCGAAAGAACTTTTGGGTTCGCGTCGCGTGTACCCGTGTGGGGTAGAGCACTGGAAGATCTCGACAGGCCGAAAGGCCACGAGACCTATCAAACTCCGAATACACACGATTAATTACGCGGCAGTTAGACTGTGGGGGCTAAGCTCCATTGGTCAAAAGGGAAACAGCCCGGATCTCAATTTAAGGTCCCTAAATCGACGTTCAGTGCGCTTAAGGTAGTGGAATTTCTCCGACAATGAGGATGTAGGCTTAGAAGCAGCCATCATTCAAAGAAAGCGTAACAGCTCACTCATCGAGAAATTCCGCGCCGCAGATAATCGGGGCTTAAACGTCGTACCGAAACTGAGGGCTCTATGGTTCTTCGGAACCGTGGAGCGGTAGGAGAGTATTCGCATCTGCGATGAAGGCAAAGGCGTGAGCCATGCTGGAGCGTTGCGAAGTAAGAATGTTGGCACAAGTAACCGCAATGCGGGTGAGATACCCGCACGCCGAAAAACCAAGGTTTCCTTGGCAATGTATATCAGCCAAGGGTTAGTCGGTCCTAAGGGGATGGCGAACGCCGCACCCGATGGACACACGGTTAATATTCCGTGACTTGTATGTAGTGCGATGGAGTGACGAAGCGCAGTATGCTGTGCGTATTATTGGATTTAACGTGCGTGCCGTAAGGGAGGGTCCTGGCAAATCCGGATCCTGGCTTCAAGGCCGATTCCAAGCGGAGCGCGTACTCGAGAAATCGGGAAATACAGCAAAGCGCGCTTCCAAGAAAAGCTTCTAAGCATAACTATATACAAACCGTACCGCAAACCGACACAGGTGGTTAGGTCGAGTAGACCTAGGCGAACGAGTGAGAGGTCTCCAAGGAACTCGGCAAAAAAGCAGCCGTAACTTCGGAATAAGGCTTGCCCTTTTTTAACTAAAGGGGCCGCAGCTAAAGTATCTCTGGCAACTGTTTATCAAAAACACAGCTCCCTGCGAACTCGCAAGAGGATGTATAGGGGGTGACACTTGACCAATGCCAGAAGGTCAAATAACGGCGTTGCTCCGTCGCAAGATGGAGTGGTGACTGTTATAAGCCCTGGTGAATGTCGGTCGTAACTATAACGATCCTAAGGTAGCGCAATTCCTTGTCAGGTAAGTTCTGACGCGTTGAATAGTGTAATGACTGGAGAACTGTCTCGGAGACTTGCTCGGTGAAAATACAATACCGGTGAAGATGCCGGTTACCTGCAGTTAGACGAAAAGACCCTAGAAGCTTTACTGTAACTTGATATTGACCGTACGTTTTTGATGCGTAGCGTAGTTGGTAGGATTTGAAGTTTTTCTCTCGGGAAAGATGGATCCGTCGATGAAACACCAATCTTTAAAAATGTACGTTCTAACCTCGGGATACAACCCCCGGGAGACAGTATCTGGTGGACAGTTTTAGTGGGGCGCTATCCTCCTAAAAAGTAACGGAGGAGCCTAAAGGTCAGCTAGCCGTGAATGGAAACCATGGCGATAGTGTATGGGCACAAGCTGGCTTGACTGCGAGACGTACATGTCGAGCAGATGCGAAAGCAGAGCCAAGTGATCCGCCGCTGCGTATTAGACGCGGGCGAAGCTCATCGGACAAAAGCTACTCTAGGGATAACAGGCTAGTTCCGCCTAAGAGTTCATATCGACGGCGGAGTTCGGCACCTCGATGTCGGCTCACCACATCCTGGGGGTGGAGAAGCTCCCAAAGGTTTGGCTGTTCGCCAATTAAAGTGGTACGCGAGCTGGGTTCAGACCGTTGAGCGATCAATGGTCCGACCATCGTAATGTTATTCATATATGTGCGCGTAAAGCACGCACATAGGGAAACATGAAGGGATCATCGACTGTTCAGCAGTCTGAATCACTTCGAGAATTTTTCGTTTTATTGAACATGCGAGAGCATCGCATGATGTAAAGAGTTAGGAGTGACCAATCAACCACGGCGGCCGTCACGATCCATTCAAAGATGTAAGATCTAAGAAGGAAAGATGATGGTAAAGTCGATTAATATCGGTGGAGTCCACTTAAAAGGGATCATACCGAGGGAAGTTGCAAGACGCCCGTAGAGACTAAACATCGACGATCAGTAGAAATGTAAGATGTAAGATCTAAGAAGGAAATATGAATCGCATATCTTTCCCTCTTACCTTTTACCTCTTTGCATTGCGCTGATTAAGCTATAGTCCATTGCGCGCAGCAATGCGCGGTAACAAGCGTGAGACAGGTTGGTCTCCTATCTACTGCAGGCGTCGATACTTGAGGGGATTTGACTCTAGTACGAGAGGACCGAGTTGAACGAACCTCTGGTCTACCTGCTGTCGTGCCAACGGCACCGCAGGGCAGCTATGTTCGGATCGGATAACCGCTGAAAGCATATAAGCGGGAAGCCGGCCCCAAGATCAAGTATCTATGAGACCCGTGAGAGATGATCACGTTGATAGGCTTTAGGTGTACGCACCGTAAGGTGTTGAGCCGTGAAGTACTAATCCGTCGATCCCGTTAGGAACTCTGGAAGCAGCGCTGCTTCGCACCCTACATTGCTTATTCGCTTGTTGGAGGACAGTTTGAATCTTGCGTTCTGGTGGTTTGGCGCTATGGCAACACCCGTTCCCATTCCGAACACGGCAGTGAAACGTAGTTGCGGCGATGATAGTCCTTCGGGGCGAAAGTAGCTTGCCGCCAGAACAGAGGATTTAAATACAAGGGAAAGAAGCAAAGAGGTAAGAAGGAAAGATCGTCGCATCTTTCCTTCTTTGCTTTTTTCCCTCTTTCCTTGGATAATGTACCCATGTCCTCTTGGTCTCAGCGCAGGCGCCTCACCTACATCTCAATCATCGTCGTGCTCCTGCTCGGCGTCATCGGCCTTCCCTCGTTCTTCTATTTCTATCGCGCGCCGACATGCTCTGACGGCATCAAGAACGGCAGCGAGACGGGCGTCGATTGCGGAGGATCCTGCCAGCGCCTGTGCGCGAGCTCATTCCTGCCTCCAGCGGTGGCATGGACGGGCATGACCCAGGTCTCAGACGGCCTCTATAACGTCGCTGCATACATCATCAATCCCAACCCAACGGTGGCCGCGAGCCGCATCCCGTATCACGCGGTGCTCTTCGACAAGGACGGCAGCGCGATCACTGAGTATGATGGCACCGTCTCACTGCCGCCCCATCGCAACACCCTTGCGTTCCAAGCTGCGGTCTCTACGGGCAAGCGCGTCGCGGTGAGAGCATTCTTCCAGTTCACTGGATCGCCAGACTGGCGCACTGAAGTTGACCCCCTCTCAGATGTCCAGGTCGCCGGAAAATCTTACGAAGAAAGCGCTGCGGGGTCCTCGCTCACGGTGACATTGAAGAATAACGCTCCTCTGCCTCTGCCGCGCATCACGGTCTATGTCGTCTTGTACGATGCGGATCACAATGAGCTCGCGTTCTCAAAGACCGTCGTCGACAGCATCGATGCGGGCGGCATCGCGGCGGCTCCCTTCACCTGGCCGACCTCATGGAAGGGCAAGGTCGTTTCCATTGAAGTCATGCCTGTGGCAGAATAGGGGAATGGACTCGCCTATCGAACATCCGGGCGCCTACCGCCTTTCATTTGCTGCCGTGCGCCGCCGGATCGACTGGTGGCTCTTTGCCGCTATTATCCCTATACTCTGTGCTGGCCTGGTGACGATGCACTCGTTCACGGGCGACAGCTCATTCGCCGCGCACCAAGCCATCTGGATAACATTCTCCATCATCGTCTTTTTCGGTGCGAGCTTCATCGATATGCGTTTTCTCCGCTCGACGTGGGTGTCCTTGGCGCTCTATTCAGCGTCATTCTTCCTTCTCGGGACGCTCTTCCTCTTGGGAAGGGTATCGCATGGCGCGCAGAGCTGGTTCGATTTCGGAGCCGTGTCATTCCAGCCTTCTGACTTCGCCAAGATCGCCCTCATCATCGTCCTTGCAAAGTATTTCTCGCGGCGGCATATCGAGATCGCCAATATCCGCCATATCATCGTCTCGGGCGCGTACGCTCTCATCCTTTTCACCCTCGTGCTCCTGCACCCTGACCTTGGATCGGCCATGATCCTTTTCCTTATCTGGCTTGGCATGGTCATGGTCTCAGGCATCTCGAAGAAGCACCTGTTCGGCATGATCGCCATCGCCGCGCTCGTATTCGGCCTCCTCTGGAGCTTCGGCTTCAGGGAATATCAAAAAGACCGCATCAGGAGCTTTGTGAATCCGCTCGCTGACATCCATGGTGTAGGCTACAATGCATATCAGTCGACGGTCGCCGTCGGTTCCGGCGGCCTCTGGGGCAAAGGCCTCGGCTACGGCACCCAGTCGCGCCTCAAATTCCTGCCTGAATACCAGACCGACTTCATCTTTGCAGCATTCTCGGAGGAGTGGGGCTTCGCTGGCATCCTCATCCTATTCTCACTCTATGGTGTCATCATTTGGCGCATCATCAAGAACGCTATGAATGGAGCGACTAACTTCGAGATCCTATACGGCGCTGGAGTCGCCATCTTCTTCATCGTCCACATCGTCGTGAATGTGGGCATGAATATGCACCTTCTTCCGGTCACAGGAACGCCATTGCCTTTCATGAGTTATGGGGGAACGCATATTATGACAGAATTCTTAGCTCTTGGAATATTGATGGCTATGCGCGGGTATGCCCGGCCGGCCCATAAGGATTCGGTCAAGAATGAGTTCGTGGGACCGCAATAATAAATAACCAATAACCAAAGCCCAATCACCAAAAAATAACCAAGTTCCAATCACCAAACGCAGCATGACCACGTTTGATCATTGATAATTGGTTATTTTTTGGAACTTGGGCTTTGATTATTGGGCTTTAGCAGCTTCCTTTTTTGTCGCCACATACGCAAATTCTATCTCTTCCATCATTTTCTCCAACGAGAAATCCTGAACGACTTTCTTTTTGAGCGCTGCTCCATATTTTTTGCGATCATCGGGATGTTCGATCATAAAAGAGAGCGCATGCGAGAGCTCGCGCGCGTTCTTCGGTTGGACGAGCACGCCAGATTCCATGTCGGTCACCACTTCAGGGATGCCGCCGACAGCCGTGGCGACCACAGGCACCCCCGCGGCGCCTGCTTCGAGAAGGACATAGCCGAGAGCCTCAGAGAGGGAAGCGAGCAAGAATATGTCGAAGGCAGGAATGTATTCTGCGGCATGGTCGACGTGACCCAAGAGAAAAACAGTCTTGTGGAGCCCAAGGCTCACAATGAGCTCTTCGAGTTTTGCTCGATCCTGGCCGTCGCTCATGATGACGTAGATGACTTGGCCGGCCAGGTCCTTCAAAGCACGAATAGCATACTCGTGACCCTTCACCGGATGTAATTCAGCGATCGTGCCGATCCATACTGCGCTGCGCGGCAGTGCATCAGAAGCCGCTTTGAGGGCAGGGAATCTTCGCGTAAGCTCGAGGCGCGCATTTCCCTTCGAGAAGCCTGTGTCAGGCTGTATGCCGTTTCGTACGACAGTCATCTTTTCGCCGACGAAGGGCCACGGGGCAGCTTGAGACTTCATGGCATCCGATACTGCGAGCGTCTCGTGACTGAGAAGGAGCGTGATCCAATAGAGCACCTTGATCACGAGCTTCTGCGCCATGCTGCGGTCTTCATTGAATGCCCAGCCATGCGCAGTGAATATGATGCGGTGCACTCGAGCCAGTCGGGCCGCCAATGCGCCAAGGCCGCCGATCTTGGAGCTATTGAGATGTACAACGTCGGGCTGCTCAGTCTTGAAAAGGGAATAGAGCGCGCTGAACGTCTTCCAATCTTTGATGGGATTGACGTCTCTCTCGAGCTCGGGCAATGAAATGATACGAATGTTGTGCGCGCGGAGCTTGTGGGCAAGAAGGCCATCGCCGCCGAGAGCGACGCAGACATCATAACGGTCCGCGGGGAGGCGTGTCGCGACGTCAAAGACGTAGCGCTGAGCGCCGCCCCAGTTCGACTTGGTGATGACGAGAGCTACTTTGAGTTTTTGAGCGGGAGGCATATGCCTTGCTGGGAGAGGAAGATGAGCGTATATTTGAGCATACCATGACGGTCGTCAATAAAAAAGAGCCTATTTTGCTGGGTATCGGCGACCTCGGCATTATGGTGATATCGCTCTTTGTGGCGCTCGTCGTGCGCTACCAGATCATCCCTCCGGCATTCCTCATTCATGCCCATGCCGTGCCGTTCTCGATCATATTCATCTATTCTCTGATCGTCTTCTACATTTCTGGCCTCTATGGCCGCGTCATATCTCCCACTCGTTCTTCTATTCCAGGCGCAGTCATCCGCGCGCAGGTCGCCAACGGCCTCATCGCGGTAGCCCTCTTCTACTTTGTGCCCGGCCTCGTGGTCGCGCCAAAAGCGAACCTCTTCATCTATATCGCCCTCTCCACTTCATTCTTGGTCTTGTGGCGCATCAGCTCATACTCGCTCATCTCTCGCCGCCGCAAGTCCGGAGCCCTCGTCATCGGATCCGGCAGCGACATGGATGAGCTCGTTGCGGAGATGTCCGTGAATCCCCGCATCGGCCTCTCATGCTATCGTCGCCTGACGGGAACTTCGCCTGCGGCTGATATCGCCCCAGCGGCTGCTTCCGGCCGCGTGCCATTCCAATATATCGTCGCCGATATGAAGGACCGTCATCTTGACGATATCCTTCCAGATCTGTACCAGCGCTTCTTCCCGCGAGTCCGCATCGTAGATGCCGATGATCTGTACGAAACCGTATTCGACCGTATCCCTCTCTCGAGGATGAATTACGCGTGGATCATGACCCATGTGACCTCAGTGGCGCCTCTGCTCTATGATGCCGCCAAACGCCTCACCGACATTGTCTTTGGTCTCTTGGTAGGTTTTGCAGCATGCGTCGCGTGGCCCTTCGTTGCGCTGGCCGTCAAGCTCGAAGATGGAGGTCCTGTCTTCATCTCGCAGGAGCGCATCGGCAGGGGAGGCGCGCCCATCAAGATATACAAATTCCGCAGCATGCAGCGCAGCGAATATGGAAAATGGCTTGCTGACAGCGATAACAAGGTCACCAAGATCGGCCGCTTCATCAGGAAGACCCGCATCGACGAATTGCCTCAGGCGCTCGCCATCCTCGAAGGGGATATGTCCATCATCGGTCCTCGCGCCGACCTTCGTGGCCTCTCTGAGCGCCTCGAGAAAGAGATCCCGTACTATTCTGTCCGCACCGTGGTCGCTCCTGGTCTTACTGGCTGGGCTCAGATCAATCAGGAGAAGCCACCTCAGTCTGTCGAAGAAACCAAGGTCCGCCTCTCTTATGATCTCTACTACATCAAGCATCGTTCGCTCGGCCTCGATCTGCGCATCATCCTCCGCACGCTGAAGACGCTGTTGTCGAGAGTGGGCATGTAGTGATACATTAGTCCTACTCACATGCCTTCTTCCTCTGGAAATGCCCAGAAGCACACGCTTCTTATCACTGGCGCCGCCGGCTACGTCGGTGCCATGCTCATCGACCTATTCTCTAAGCGTCCTGATGTGGCCTTGATCATTGGCATCGACAAGGAGCCGCTTCCTGATCTCATCAAGGACGTCCGCAATCTCACCTATATCCAAACAAATACCCTTGATGCGTCGTGGCGCGCCCAAGCTGCAGCTCTTAAGCCCAACATTGTCATTCACACCGCATGGCAGATCCGTGAGATGTATGGCAAGAAGAAGCTCCAGTGGGCCTGGAATGTGGAAGGATCCGATGCCGTCTTCGACTTCGCATTCTCGACTCCTTCAGTCAAGAAGCTCGTTCACTTCTCAACAGTCGCCTCATACGCGGCTCGTCCCGATAACACGATCGAGCATCGCTACACCGAAGAAGAGCCGTTCAGGAAGAGCGACTACCTCTACGCCGAGGAGAAGAGAATTGTTGAGGAGCATCTCAGAGAAAAGTATGAGGCTGCACAGAAGAAGGGGACTCAAGTTAAGGTCGCCATCATCCGTCCCGCAGCCATCACTGGGCCGCGTGGCCGTTATATGCGCATCCGCTTTGGCCTCCAGGCTGCGCTCTCCGGACAGCTCAAGCAATCATTCATTCACCGTCTTATCTCAGCAATGGTCTCATTTGTGCCGGTCACTAAGAACTGGTGCCGCCAGTTCATTCACGAGGACGATATCGCCGACATCGTCACCCAGTTTGCATTTAGCGATCTTAAGAACGGATTTGATATCTTCAACGCATGTCCGCCCGGTCCAGTTGTCACAGGTAAAGATATGGCGCAGGCGGTAGGCAAGCGCACCATCCCCATTCCGCCTTTCATGATCCGTATCGCCTTCGCCTTCATGTGGAATGCCACTCGCGGGCGCGTGCCCACCTCCAAAGGCGGCTGGAAGTCCTATTCATACCCGATCGCCGTTGACGGTTCCAAGCTCACCCGTATGTACGGATTCCAGTATCACTGGCAGCCCAAGGAGGCTTTCGTCAAGAAAGAGGGAAGGTATGCGAAGTACATCACCACTTAAGGCGGCAAAAGTAAGGATTCGGTAGCCCCATAGTCATATTCGTATCCTGAACCCTCTTCGCAGGCGTCGGGTACGGAACTTTGTCTAATAATTGAATACGACGCCGAGAAAAGACGGCCCTGCGAGCGATTTATCCTGTGCGAGCAGGGCCGATCGTGGGTTAAGGATGCGAATATGACTATGGGGCATAACGCAATCCCACATTTGCCCCAGAGCCCATATCCTGCTATATTCCTTATCACCTCTATGTTAAAGCACCGCGCCCGGGCCGTATTTCTCCTCATCTTCGCAGCCGCCGTCGGCTATTTCGTCTACGTATCCCAGCAGGCGGGCAGCGCGCACACCTTCCGCCTCGGTCTCGACCTTTCTGGCGGCACTCATCTCGTCTACCAGGCTGATATCTCCAAGCTCGACCCTGCCGATATCTCTGACTCTATGGCTTCGCTGCGCGACGTCGTCGAGCGCCGCGTCAACCTTTTCGGCGTTTCTGAGCCTCTCGTCCAGACCGAACAGGCAGCGGCCCTTTCTTCGAAAGAGAGCGCATACAAGCTCATTGTCGAGCTTCCGGGCGTGACCGATGCTGACGAAGCCGCTCGCTCCATTGGAGCAACCCCTCAGCTCGATTTCCGCCTCGTCACTGCCGATCAGATGCGCGCTTTCCAGGCTTCGAGCACTGACTATGCTTCGACCACTGTCGAACAAGCTGCTTACATCGCTCTCTTCAAGCCCACTGGCCTCAATGGCACCATGATCGCCAAGGCCACCCTTGAGTTCAATACTACGACCAATCAGCCGACCGTCGGCCTCTCATTCACCACTGAAGGTCGCGATCTCTTCGATAAGGTCACCAAGGAAAACATCGGCAACTACATCGGCATATTCCTCGACGGCGATCCGATATCTGTTCCTGTCGTCCGCGATGAGATCGCCGACGGCAAAGCTGAGATCAGCGGCACCTTCTCTCTCGACGAAGCCAAGACGCTCGTCCGCAACCTGAACTACGGCGCGCTTCCGGTGCCCATCACCCTTATCTCGACTCAGACCATCGGTCCTTCGCTTGGTCAGGCTGCGGTCAATGGAGGCATCAAGTCCGGCATAGTTTCCTTCATCATCATCGCTCTCTTCCTCGTGCTCTGGTATCGCCTGCCGGGCGTCGTGGCCGTCATCGCTCTTGGCGTCTACACTGCGCTCATGCTCGCACTCTTCAAGCTCATTCCCGTCACGCTCACCGCCGCAGGCATCGCCGGCTTCATTCTCTCCATTGGTATGGCTGTGGATGCCAACATCCTCATCTTCGAGCGCATGAAGGAAGAGCTCGCCCGCGGCAGGGGAGTCTGGGATGCCATGCACGAAGGCTTCGCCCGTGCGTGGACTTCTATCCGCGACTCGAACATCTCATCCATCATCACAGGCGTCATCTTGTACTACTTTGGTTCGAGCTCGGTCGTGACCGGCTTCGCCCTCGTCTTCGTCATCGGCGTCTTGGTGTCCATGTTCACCGCAATCACCGCCTCGAGGATGTTCCTTTATGCAGTGGCTCCCGCCAAGGCGACGAGATTGTCGACGTTCCTTATCAGCAACGGGTTCCGCCGGAATAAATAACTATTATGTGGGTCATCACTAACCGAAAACTCTTCTATTCCATCTCCGGCATCCTGATCGTCGCATCGGCTGTTTCCTTGTTCGTTTGGGGCCTTAAGCCGGGTATCGATTTTACCGGAGGCACTCTCATCGAGGTGTCATATCCTGCGGGCAGGCCTGCGCAGGACGCCGTCGCTGCATCTCTTGCAGCGATAGATCCCGCAGCTTCCGTCCGTCCTTCAGGATCGGCTGATTACATTGTCCGCATGAAGGCCATCGGCACTCCCGAGAAGGTGGCAGTCATGAACGCATTGTCCCTGAATGGGTCGGCGAGCACCACCGAGAAGAACTTCGCTTCCGTCGGACCCGTCCTTGGGGCTGAAGCCTTGAGGAAAGCCCTTGTCTCCATCTTCCTTGTCCTCATCTGCATCGTCCTTTTCATAACCTTCGCCTTCCGCAAAGTCTCAGAGCCGGTCTCCTCCTGGAAATACGGTCTGACCGCTGTCATCGCTCTCGCTCACGATGTCATCATTCCTACCGGTGTCTTCTCCATCCTCGGTCACTATCTCGGCTACGAAGTCGACACCCTCTTCGTCACAGCGCTCCTCGTCGTCCTCGGTTTCTCAGTGCACGACACTATCGTCGTCTTCGACCGTGTCCGCGAGAACCTCAAGCATGCTTCAGACAAAAAGCCGTTCGCTGAAGTGGTAGGGGAGAGCGTGAGCCAGACCTTCACTCGTTCGATCAATACCTCCTTGACGACTCTCATCGCCCTCATCGTCCTCTATATATTCGGTGGATCCACCACTGAGCACTTCTCGCTCGCGCTCATCATTGGCATCGCGGCTGGAACATACTCGTCTATATTCATAGGCTCGCCGTTGCTCGTGACGATTGAGAAATGGGGCAGGAAGAAGGTAAAATAATCATTCCGTAGTATTCTTTGACAGAATACCGACTGATATGGTATAATAACGACAGTCGGTTTTTTGCGCATTGAGCGCGATAAACCCAGGCTAGAAGGGTTTTTACTTATGAGAATATGTTCTTTGGTAATGGGCATCGCGACAATCTTATTGTCGTTTTTTGTCGGTGGCTGTGCCACCTCGCCTACTCCTGCTGTTGAGTACCGGGCAAACACAATCATCATCCAGAATCCCAATCAGTGCGTTCTACGCGTGTTCCGCAATGGAGCGCCATGGACCTATGAGGTTCGGGGAATGGGCAATGTGCCCTATGACTTGCCTCGATTAGTGCCACCGTCTCAAACGCTCGTGCTGACGAACTGCTCCTCTGCTGATCGCGAAAGCATCACTATAGGGCTTGTCGCCGAGAAGACACGACGGGTGGGGTGCGTGCCAGAAGTGAGGCATATAGGCGCTATGAGCATGCGTATCGATATCGGCACGCAGGTGCCCGCGATCGCGATAGTCGTGCATCGGCGAGATCTGCGCTGAATCAGGACGGGATCAAAACTCCCGTCCTTTTTGTACAAGAGTGGGGATAGTGCTGCGTAGCAAGGTCCTTTTATCTGTGTCATTATAGTGCCATATGAAAAAAATATATTGGTCGGCGATCCCGCTTCTGGGCCTCTTCCTCTCTTGCGCTTTGCTCGGCTCGCCGTACCAGGCCTCTGCCGCATCTATAGGTACCGTATATTCAATATGTAGCGGTCAAGTAGTCGCTTCCATGGCGCTCGTCGACACTTCTTTGCATCAGTCGTTCGTATACGGAGCTTGTTTTACGGGAAACTTTTATGCCGATGTGACCATCACTGCCGCCCGTACGGTCAAACTCAGTTGTCCGAGTAACTCGAATTTCAATCTGACCTTTACGGGCCCGAGAACGGCGAGCATCAGCGGGAGCGCGAGCGGGCTCACTTCGACGTCGTGCAGCAGTACGTACATCGTTGTCGACGTGGCTCCTATTCAGGTTCCTACCATAAGCTCAGCCAGCGTAACGTCGTCGGGCAGCACTGTCAGTATCAGTGGCACCGGCTTCACTTCAACGGAGAATACAGTCCTCATACAACCGGCGACGGGAAGTTCGTCATTAACCCCCAATGTGAGCAGTTCTGACGGCAAGAGCTTGAGCATTGACGCGCCCTCTGGCATGTTTGGTGCGGCGACCGTATCGGTCTCAAATGCCAATGGCACCAGCAATTCAGTCCCACTTATAAATGATGCACCATCAAACCTATCGGCCACCTGGGATCCGAGCGTCATCGGAAACGTCGATCTTTCGTGGACTGACAATTCGACTGATGAGACTGGCTTCTTGATTCAGCGAGCAGATGTTGACAATCCCACTGATGCTGACTACCACTCTGCAAATAGTGTTGGTTCTAATATAACCTCATATACAGATCCTATTCCTACGTCATCGGGAGGCTCCGATCCTATTGTCGGATCGAAAATCTCTTATCGAGTTAAAGCGCTCAAGTCGGGCAACACATCGTCTTCCTATTCAGATACAGCTGCTTTGTCGAATTGTACGCCGATTTCTGGTAATGGGCCCATAAAGGTCGTATTTATGAGGAGTCAAGGCTTCGAGTTGACGACGCAGGAGTTCATTGATCAGGCGAATAAGGTTATCACGCAAGGATTTGACGTTATCGACCCGTACAGGACATACATAAATAAGTTTTCATTCTACATTGACTTGCATGTACTCGATGATAGCCAATTTGTCGTAGACTCAACGGACAATACGACATGGGATTACTCAGCTGACAAGGTTGTCACTTCGCATTCAGGCTGTGGTGCAAATCAAGATATGTATATGTTCTATGAGACAGTGCCTGGACGTTGGCCTGCATACGCGGAACGCGACGACCAAGTTATATTTTTTGATACGCTTGATACTGTCCACGCAGGTGCGGATGCTCTGGCCGCTACTACGGCCATCCATGAGAGCGGCCATGCGTTGGGGGGCCTGTATGATGAATATACCTCTTCTACCGCCGCTCCCACTCCAGATACTGATTGGTTCAATTGGGGTAACGATCCTGAAAACTGCAGCTCTAATCCCTTGGACGACTTCAAGAGCAGTTTGGACAATAGGATGTATGGAACTGTCTACAACGTAACCAACAGTGCGAATGCAGTAACTGGCTACGTTGGATCACCTGGCTGTTCGTATCTTCAATCAAAATTCCTCGGCGCGGCCTATTATCGACCGAGCGAGAGCAGTATCATGCTCTCTGTAGTGCAGCCGAATCCGAAATTCAATGTTATCTCATGCGGCTATCTTGTTGCAGCCATAATGGGAGAAAACACCACGAAGGCCAACGCGGAGAAATATTGGCCCGATTGCAGGGATAAGATGGATACCGACGGCAAGAGCAGCCTCCCCGCGCTCTCGCCGACACCTTCGATGTATTTGCCGACGACCAAGGCTACTGCGGGAGACCTCATGAAGATTACGGGATCTGGGTACACACCGGCAGGGAATGCGGTCCGCTTTATCCTTTCGTCCCAGCCTACTTCCATGAACAGCGTGTCGGATGTGTTCGCCTACGTTGTCGGCCTCTTCAGTCCATCGGCAAAGGCAGAAACGATCGGTACAACGTATGAGGTATCGGATGTGACAAGCAGCGACGGCACCAGCCTCAACTTCGCCATCCCTTCGAATATGCCTTCTGGTACCTACACCGTACAAGTCGGCGCATTCAACAGCGATTGGAGCACAGGATCCACCATGACGATCGCTGCAGGCGCAGGGTATGTACCGCCGCCGGTCATACCTCCTGTCATCTCGCCCCCGACGCCGCCCACGGGTGCACTCACTGTCCCTGCTACGCTTGCGTACTCGTGTTCTTCGGGCTACACACTCGTTAACGCCAGTCAGTGTTACAAGCCAGCGCAGACGGTGCCTGCAAGCAGCTTCGCCGCGACTGCCACTCATAGCTGCAATCCGGGTGATACAGTGCTCGCGGGTGGTGCAAGCTGCGTCGGGCCCTACATTTCGACGCCGTATCCCGCTACGACCTTATACTCCTGTCCTTCGGGGGCATCGCTCTCAGGCACTACCTGCAATGTGCCCGCTTCAACGGTCCCCGCAAGTACGGTCAATGCCAATACGACCTACGCATGTCCGAGTGGATACAACTTGAGTGGTACAACCTGTAACCTGAACACCGCTCCGAGCAATCTGGGCGCCACGGCGAGCGCAGGCCAAGTCGTCCTTTCATGGAGCAGGAATCCGGCACGCGGTGAATCAGGCTTCTCCATCGAGCGCACTGCAGCAGGGAAGTCCACGTTCACAGCTCTTTCGACTGTTGCCGCCGGCGTAACCTCCTACACTGATTCGACTGTCGTCTCAGGCTCGAAATATCAATACCGAGTCCGCGCTTCTTTCTCTGATAGCACCTATTCTGACTACTCGAATGCGGTTTCAGTCACGGCGACCAAGGTGACGACTCCGAGCCTGAAGATTTCCGTGACCTCTGCGAGCGCGCTTAGCCTCTCCTGGTCTGACAAGGATAGCGGTATCACCGGATATACTGTCACTGACAGTACGGGAGCCGTAATCACAAAAGGCACTACAGCGACCACCTACTCGGTGACTGGTCTCATCCCAGCCACAAAATATTGCTACACGGTCCAGGCCATTGTCGGCTCAGTGGCTGGCTCTCCGTCATCGAGCGTCTGTGGCACGACTCAGGCTCCGGGCATGGCTCTGAGCGTTACCTCAGCTTCGGCCCTTGTGGGGACGGTCACCTTCTCTCTATCGAATACGAACACGGTGACGCACGTCACGTCGGTAGATCTCTATATCAACTCTGTAAAGAAGGTGACCGCGAGCCTTGCGCCGTGGGGTCTCGCCTTCAATACGACCGCTCTGACCAATGGAAAATACTCCGTATATGCTGTCGTGAATTTTGATTCTGGCGCAAAGTTTACGACAAAGACGATCTCGGTCACGATAAAGAATACGGCTGCGACAAGCGCGGCAGCACCGACAAAATCATCTCTGGTGAATGAAGCGCCGCAAGTGAGCTCAGTTGATATCACTGCCGCGCCTGCTTCTGCAGACGTTACTCAGATTCCTACCGCCAGTGTTACATCGACATCGAATGCTTCGTCGGTACCTGCGGCTCCTGCACTTCCCGCACCGACTTCGCCTTCGGCGGCGCCGGCAAGCGCCCCTGCTGTCGCTTCTCCGGCCATAGTTCCTCCGCCGGTCATGGCTCCTTTGGTCCCTACAACTATTCCAGCCACCGCCTCATACGCGTGTCCGTCCGGTTACGATCTTATGTCGGGCGCCTTCTTGTGCCGCAATCAAAAGCATGAGATCAAGAAGGCTTCAGCGAGCTATTCATGCCCCTCAGGCTACACCCTCAATTCATCAGCAAAGACCTGTGCTCAGAATATCGTGAGCATGCTCGTATCCACTTCCACTTCTACTGCGAGCGTTTGGGACGCTTTTCAGGGCTGGATCGCCTGGTTCATGGGGTGGGAGAGGGGACGGTAGGGACGCTCATTCTAGGGCCTATTCCTTGAGCTTGACTTTATTTCTAGGCCCTGTAAGATAGCCCTTACGTCCATAACAACGCATTAACTGCCTTGTTGAGGGCGGTACTTTGAAAACTGATCAGGAAAGAGAATGTATAACGTCTTGCGATGCTCTTAGCGGAGCGCGTGAGATGTGCAAGTACACAAATATTCCAAAATGATTTCAAGGGCCCGCAGATTCAGCGGGCCCGATGAGACTAGGATCACAAGTTAAGTGAATTCAAGACAGATCGCTCGCGCTTTCTATTTTGTTCCGTTCGCTTATAGTTAAGAGTTTGATCCTAGCTCAGGATGAACGCTGGCGGCGTGGATAAGGCATGCAAGTCAAGGGGGCTCCGCAAGGAGCAACCGGCAGACGAGGTAGTAATAATCAAGTACGCACCCTGGAGTCGGGCATAGCTATCCGAAAGGATAGGTAATTCCCGATGGTCCCGCAAGGGTAAAGTTTTTCGCTCCGGGAGCGGCTTGATCGGTATCAGCTAGTTGGTGAGGTAAAAGCTCACCAAGGCTATGACGCCTAGGGGACCTGAGAGGGTGACCCCCACCGATGGAACTGAGACACGGTCCATACACCTACGGGTGGCTGCAGTCGAGAATCTTCCGCAATGGACGAAAGTCTGACGGAGCGACGCCGCGTGGAGGATGAAGTTCTTCGGAACGTAAACTCCTTTTGCCAGGGAAAAAGTTATTGATTGTACCTGGAGAATAAGAAGTTGCTAAACTCGTGCCAGCAGCAGCGGTAATACGAGTGCTTCGAGCGTTATCCGAAATCATTGGGCGTAAAGGGTGTGTAGGCGGCTTCGTTAGTCTCGTGTCAAATCTCCCGGCTCAACCGGGAACCTGCACGGGAAACGGCGAGGCTTAGAGGACGGTAGGGGTCTCTGGAAATCATGGTGTAGCGGTGAAATGCGTTG